>ENA-OQNI01000002-OQNI01000002.1-human-gut-metagenome-genome-assembly--contig:-NODE-2-length-962117-cov-15.533915_pt1 | contig 962117 bp, 821 predicted proteins | sample MGYA00242627_ERZ504876 | MGnify/ENA primary metagenome ERZ504876 (study PRJEB26092, sample SAMD00036386) | human gut metagenome | host: Homo sapiens | study: EMG produced TPA metagenomics assembly of... | reverse complement strand
TCCACGGCACCCTCGAGCTCGTGGAGCCCGGCGTCCCGGTCTTCCTGTTCATGGGCGAGGACGAGAACCGCAAGCTCGACGAGCGCGTCCGCGCCTTCCTGACCCGCGGCGTGACCGGCGACACCGACATCAACATCATCGACACCGCCGAGTTCGCGATCCCCGGCCTTGACGACGAGTTCCGCGTCATCGTGTCTCCGTGGATTCTGACGGTGCTCGTGACCGACCGCCTGGCTCGCTACTACGAGACGGTCACCAAGCACAACCTCAACTACCGTCGTTACTATCACCAGTTCGACTACTAATCGGTGACAAATAAGCTACTGATCAAGAAGCACCCTGCCCGGGCGCATGCGTCCGGGCATTTTTATGCCGAAATTCGCAAGAAAGGGGAATCGAATGAGGCAGTTTATCATTGCATCCCATGCCCATTTTGCGTCTGGAATCGTCGAGAGCATTGGACTGCTTTCCGGCGAGCGCGAAAACGTCCATGCGCTCTCTATGTATGTCGACGGAAACGAGGACCTGGCCAAAGAGACCGCAGCGATTCTGGACGGCTTTGCCGCGGACGATGAGGTCGTTGTTTGCACCGACCTCTTTGGCGGCAGTGTCAACAACGAGTTCACCAAGATCGTCCAGACGCGTCCCAACACGCACCTCGTGACCAATATGAACCTGCCGCTCCTTATTCAGCTGCTGTTCGTGCCCGAATCCACCCCGATCGATGAGGCCATCCGCCAGATCGTCGAGGCGGACGACACCAAGGTCAAGTACGTCAACGACCTGCTGGGGCAGGCCGAACTCGATGAGTTTTAACCACTAGGGAGCACATCATGATTCAGATGATTCGTGTAGATTATCGACTGCTTCACGGCCAGGTTGCCGTTAGCTGGACCTCGGCTCTGGGTGCCGACTGCATCCTGCTGGTGAGCGACACGGTCCTCAATGACAAGCTTCGTCTGCAGGCCCTGTCCCTTGCAAAGCCGGAGGGTTGCAAGGTCGTTGTCAAAAACACCGAGGACGCCGTCAAGGCGCTTCAGAGCGGTGTGACCGACAAGTACAAGCTCTTCGTGGTTTGCGAGACGATCCAGCAGGCCGGTGCCGTCGCCAAGGCGATGGGCGTCAAGAAGATCAACCTCGGCAATGTTGCCTTTAGCGAGGATGCCCGCCAGGTCTCGACGAGCGTGTTCCTCACGCCCGAAAACGAGGCATACGTCAAAGAGCTGCTCGGCGAGGGCTACGAGCTGTTCATTCAGATGATTCCGGCAGATGCGAAGACTGACGCCGCGAAGGTCATCGGTTAGGGGCCATCATGGTTATCAAGACAATCCTGATTTTCCTGATCGCCCTTTTGGGCTATTCCGAGTGGCTGACCGGTACGAGCTACCTCCAGCGCCCGATTGTGCTCGGACCTCTGGTTGGCCTTGTCATGGGCGACATGGTGACCGGCACGATCATGGGCGCCACGATGGAGCTTGCCATGGTCGGCGCCATCTCGGTCGGTGCGTATAACCCGCCCGATACGATTTCCGGAACCATTCTGGGTGTGTCGCTTGCCATGCAGGCCGGCGCGGACGCTTCGGCGGCCCTGACCTTGGGTATTCCCATCGCAACGATCGTCCTGGCGCTCGATACCGCCCTGGGCCAGCCGGTGATGCTGCTGCTGGTGCACCGTATCGACAAGAACGTCGAGGACGGAGACACCAAGGCCATCACGCGCAACATGCTCATCGCCGGTTACGCGCAGAGCTGGTGCGGCCTGCTGATTATTCCCCTGGCATTCTTCTTTGGCGCCGATGCCGTCGCCAGCCTGCTCAACATCATCCCCGATTTCGTTCAGACCGGCATGGATGTTGCCGCTGCCTTCTTGCCCGCACTCGGCTTTGCGATGCTGGCGCAGATGATTATGAACAAAACGGTGGCTCCGTTCTTCTTCGCTGGCTTCTTCCTCGTCGCCTACTTTGGCATTAGCACGACGGGCGTGGCGATCTTTGCCGCGATCATCGTCGTCGCGATGACGGTTTTGGGCGAGAAGAAAAAGGCGGAGCAGCCCGCAGTGGCAACCGAGGATCCTGCGATTGGGAGTGGGTTCGATGAGTTTTAAGTTTGAGTCTTCCTACGACGGGTTGATTACCCGCGCAGATCTTAAGAAGCTGTTCTGGCGCTCGATTCCCTATGAGCACTCCTGGAACTACGAGCGTATGGGCCATATCGGCTTTATGTGGGCCCTTATGCCGATCCTTCGCAAGCTGTATCCGCAGGATGCAGACTTTAAGGCCGCACTCAAGCGCCATATGGAGCTCTATAACGTCACGCCGTACATCTCGACGCTCCCCATGTCCATCGCCGCTGCAATGGAGGAGGTCAACGCTACTGACGATAGCTTTGACACGAGCGCGATCTCTAATGTCAAGCTTGCTTTGATGGGACCGCTGTCCGGCGTGGGCGATGCCTTCTACTGGGGCACGCTGCGAATTTTGGCAACGGGTGTCGGCACGTCGCTGGCGCTGCAGGGCTCCATTCTTGGACCGATTTTGTTCCTGCTCGTGTTCAACGTCCCTCACTACATCATCCGTTACCTGCTGACGTTTGTGGGATATCGCTTCGGCTCGGACATGATCAGCAAGGTCCAGGAATCGGGCATTATGGACACGATTGTCAAGATGGCCTCTATCATGGGTGCCATGGTGATCGGTGCTATGACCATGGAGATGGTCACCGTGGACATTCCGCTCATGGTCGGCGCGGGCGATGGTGCTCAGACGCTGGCCGAGCTGCTCAACGGAATCTTCCCGGGCTTTGTTACGTTGGGGCTGTTTGGAATCGTCTATCTCATGCTCAAGAAGAAGATGAATCCGCTGCTCATCATGCTCGTGATCCTGCTCGTGAGTATCGCCGGCGCGTTCTTTGGAGTGCTTGGTGTCCAGTAAAGTATCCGTCATAATGAGAACAATGTAAGAGGGGGCGTCGCGCACACTGTGCTGCGGCGCCCTTTTGCCGAAAGGTGGACAAGATGGAGTATCCGCAGCTTGCCGTCATGAATATCAGCCATCGTTATTTTGACCTTGAGGAGTTCTTTTCTTCGGCGTCGGCTTCGGGCTACACGTGTTGCGAGCTTTGGACCGGGGCGATGCATCTGTATGTCGATTGCCATGGATACGATTCGCTCGAGCAGGTGCGGGAGCTATCACAGCGGTATGGGGTTCGGATTGTGGGGCTTTGTCCCGAACAGAACAATCCCAAGCCGTGGAATATCGCGGCGCGCGGGAATGAGGCGCGCGCTCGCACGCTCGCGTACTTTAAGAACGTTGTGGATATCGCGGCGGAACTTGGAGCCGAGCAGGTCATGGTCTCGAGCGGCTGGGCATTTTTGAACGAGCCGATCGAGGACGCGTGGGGTCGCAGCGCCTCGATGCTGCGTGCGATTGCCGAGCATGCGGGAGAGCGCGGCGTGCGACTGGTGCTCGAGGCCCTACAGCCGGTTGAGTCGATGATCGTGAACTCGGCGGCCGATACGAAGCGCATGATCGGGGCAGTTGATCATCCGGCACTTAAGGCGTGTCTGGATTTGGGCGCTATGGCGGTGGCGGGGGATACCATCGACGATTATTTCGATCTGCTTGGCGATGATGTCGCCCACGTGCATTTTGTCGATGTTGCGGCAGATGGCACGACGCATCTTGCCTGGGGTGACGGCGACCGCAATATGCGCGCCGACCTGGATAGGCTGGTGGCGCGCGGCTATCGCGGAGTTGTTTCGGCCGAGACCTATGACTGGCGCTATTTTGCCGACCCCGCAGCTGCCGATGCGCAGGTAATGGCAGAGTATCGTCGTGCGATTGGCGCCTAGGTGGGGTTGGGCTGCGGCAATCTGCCCTATGTTTCCAAATGAATACGCTGTGAGCCGAGGGAGACGATTCTCCCCGCAAACACTCTAGTATGCTAAAGTACCCAGAAGACCGGCGGAGCTATGCCGGTCTTCTGTTCTATATGAACCGCAGCATGAGGAGGCTCACCAGATGACGGCCACACCGTGGGGATTCCGGGACATATTGCCCGAGGAGGCTCAGGCGCGCGAGGAGATCGCATGTACGGTGAAGGGCTGCTTCAGGGAGCATCATTACCTGCCGGTCGAGACGCCGCTGCTCGAGGACAAGGGTTCGCTCGAGAAAGGCGGCCGCATTGCGGACACGCCGTTTAAGCTCTTTGATGATGATGGTCGCCTGCTGGTGGTCCGTCCCGACAACACGCTGCCGATCGTGCGCTTGGTTTCGACCCGCATGTGCGCGGCCGACCTGCCCCTGCGCCTGCGCTACGAGGCGCCGGTGGTTCGCGAGTGCCAGCGCAATGCCGGCGGTTCGCGTCAGTTTACGCAGCTGGGCTTTGAGCTTATCGGCGCGGGCGATACCGCGGGTGATGTCGAGATTGTCTCGCTCGTGGCCGAGGCCGTGCGCAAGCTGGCGCTGCCCGATGCGCGCATTATCGCAGGTAGCGTTCGTCCTTTTAAGGAACTGCTCGCGGCGTGCGAGGATCGCGAGCTGGCTGCCGAGGCCCTTCGCTGCGTGCATGCCAACGACTTTGTGGGTCTTGATGCCCGCGTGGCGGCAAGCGCCGAGTCCGATGCCGTCAAGGCTGCCATTAGCGGGCTGCCGCGCCTGCACGGCGGTGCCGAGGTGCTCGACCGCGTGGATGCCCTGCTGGCGGCGGCGGGCATTGTCGCGCCGCTCACGCGCGAGCTGCGTGCCCTGGTCGAGGGCCTGGCTCCCGAGGACGCCCAGGTGCTGTCCTTCGACTTCTCCATCATGAACTCGTTTGATTACTACACGGGCCTGGTCTTTAAGGCCTATGCCGGTGGCTTGCCCGATCCGGTCGGTTCGGGCGGCCGCTACGACTCCATCTTTACCGGCGCATTTGGCGACGGCATCGAGGTGCCGGCGGCGGGTTTCGCCTTTTCGCTCGAGCGTCTGGAGGCCGCGCGCACCTCGGCCGAGGACGCCGCCCCCGATGGCGACCACGCCGTGGGCCGTGGCGCCGAGGGCCCGCTACGCATCGCCGTGCCCAAGGGCTCGCTCAAGGCCGACACGCTCGACGTGCTCGAGGCCGCGGGCTTGGATGTCTCGGAGTTGCGCGACCCCGGCCGTCACCTGATCGTGCGCGGCCGCGACACGCGTGCCGGCGAGGGCACGGTCGGCGATATCGAGTTTGTCATCGTGCGTCCCAGCGACGCGCCCGCTTTTGTGGGCTGTGGCGGTGCCGACTGCGGCATCTGCGGTTGGGACTCGCTTATCGAGGCAGACCTCAACCTGCTGCAGCTGGTCGATCTGGGCTACGGCCTGTGCGCGTTTATCGAGGCAGAGCCCGCGTGGCGCGCTGGTCAGGCCGAGCGCAACTATGCCCGTCGCGGGTCGCTTCGCGTGGCCACCAAGTATCCGCGCATCGCGAGCACCTGGTATGCCGAGCGCGGCGTGAACGCCGACATCGTTTCGCTGCACGGCAACATCGAGCTGGGCCCCATCGTCGGCATGACCGATCGCATCGTGGATATTACCGCCACGGGCGCTACGCTGCGCGACAACGACCTGGTCATCACCGGCCGCATCATGGACTGCACGGCCCGCTTCTTTGTCAATCCGGGTGCCGCACGTCTGGATCCGCGCGTGCGCAACCTGGCAGATCGCTTGGCCGCGGCCGTAAAGGACAAGCATTTTGAGCCCGTTGCGGGCTCGGCACAATAGCGCGAGCACGCACGGGCGCCCCAACGTCCGGGCGGCGGGCCGACTGGCGCCGCCGCCCGATCTCTCGTTTTTCGAACACAACCTCGACCGATAGGGGATACCGAAATGAAGACCATCAAGCTTGCTCCCGGTGAGCGCCTCGTTACCAACCAGCTCAACCGCAAGGGCGTGCTGCCGCAAAACATCATCGACGCCGCTCGCGATATCGTGGCCAACGTGCGTGCCAACGGCGATGCCGCGGTGCGCGATTACTGTCAGCGTTTTGACGGCGTTGAACTGCAGAGCTTCCGTCTGCCGCAAGAGCAGATCAATGCCGCGCTCGAAGGCCTCGATCCCGCTTTTGTCGCGGCGCTCGAAAAGGCTGCACGCCAGATTCGCGAGTTCCACCAGCGCGAGGTCGAGCAGAGCTGGTTTACCACGCGCCCGGACGGCACGATGCTCGGCGTTAAGGTGACCCCGCTTGCTGCGGCCGGTATCTACGTGCCGGGCGGTCGCGCGCAGTACCCCTCCACCGTGCTCATGAACGCCATTCCCGCCAAGGTGGCCGGCGTCAAGCGCGTGGTCATGGTGACCCCGCCGCAAAAGAATGGCCTGATCAGCCCCTACACGCTTGCCGCTGCCAAGCTCGGCGGCGTGGACGAAATCTATATGGTGGGCGGCGCCCAGGCCGTGGCCGCGCTGGCGTACGGTACCGAGACCATTCCGCGTGTCGACAAGATTACCGGCCCGGGCAACGCCTTTGTTGCCGCTGCCAAGCAGATTGTCTCGGGTGACGTGGGTATCGACATGGTCGCCGGTCCCTCCGAGGTCTGCGTGTTGGCCGATGCCACGGCCAAACCCATGGTGGTCGCGGCTGACTTGATGGCGCAGGCCGAGCACGATCCACTGGCTGCTTGCTACCTGGTGACCTGCGACGAGCAGTTTGCGCGCGAGGTCGAGGCGGGTATCGACATCCTGGTGGCGCAGTCCCCACGCGCCGAGATCACGCGCGCCTCGCTCGACAACGAGGGCGCCATCGTGGTGGCCGCCGACATGGCTGCCGCCGTCGAGGCCGTGAACACCGTGGCGCCCGAGCACCTTGAGCTGCACTGCAAGGATGCGATGGGCCTGCTCGGCGGCATTCGCAACGCCGGTGCCATCTTTGTGGGCGCTTGGAGCTCTGAGCCGCTCGGCGATTATGTTGCCGGCCCCAACCACACGTTGCCGACCGGCGGCACGGCCATGTTCTCCAACCCGCTTTCGGTCGAAGAGTTCGTCAAGCGCTCGAGTGTCATTTGCTATACACCCGAGGGCCTGCTCTCCGACGCTCCCGCCACGCAGCGTCTGTCCGAGGCCGAGGGCCTGTGGGCGCACGCGCTTTCGGCCGCCCTGCGTCGCCGCGTGTTGGAGCAGGGCGAGGGTGCCGTGAGCGCCGAGTCGCTCGCCGCGGCCGACCTGACCAAGGTTGCCTGGCCGGGCGACGCCGTGGAGACGGTTGCCGAGGGAGTGAACCTGGCGGCTGCAAGCGCGGATGTTGCCGGCGTGACCGGCGAGGAGGTCTAATATGGCCGAACTCACGCCGCGCGTGAAGGAGCTCGTCCAGCCCTATCTGGCCGGCATTGAGCCCTACGATCCTAACTTTACGCCCACGCGCATCAATCTTTCGGCCAACGAGAACACCTATCCCGTGCCCGTCGGCGTGCGCGAGGCGGTTGATGCGGCCCTGGCTGCCACACCGCTCAACCGCTATCCCGATCCCATGTCGAACGACCTGCGCGACGAGCTTGCTGCCTGGCATGGCGTGACGCGCGAGAGCATCTGCGTGGGAAACGGCGGCGACGAGCTGCTCTATAACTATCTGCTGGCGTTTGGTGGCGCGGGGAGGACCCTGCTCAACTGCCCGCCGTGCTTTAGCGAGTATGCCTTCTTTGCGTCTCTGTGCCAGACCGAGGTGCGCGATGTGTGGCGCGACCCGGCGACCTTTGAGCTCGACCAGGCAGCCGTGCTTGCGGCGGCACCCGAGTGCAACCTGGCCATCGTGACCTCGCCCAATAACCCCACGGGCGACGTGGCACCGCTCGACTTTGTCGCGGCGCTGTGCGATGCGTGCCCCGGCATGGTCATGGTCGACGAGGCCTACGTTGAGTTTGCCGACGATTCGTTTGGCGCGGCCACCACGGCGCAGGGACTTATCGCCGAGCATCCCAACCTGGTGATTCTGCATACGTTGTCCAAGGCGTTTGGCGCTGCCGGTACGCGTCTGGGTTACGTGATCGCGGCACCCGAAGTCATCGACGTGTTCGCGGCGATTCGCCAGATCTATTCAGTTAACGTGCTGAGCCAGGCGGCAGCACTTGCCTGCGTGCGTGCCCGCGATGCGTACGCGCCCGTGGTGGCACAGGTCGCATCCGAGCGCGAACGCGAGCTGTGCGCCCTGCGCGCAATGGCTGCCGAGGGCCTGCCCGTGGAGGTATGGCCGAGCGCGGCGAACTTTGTGCTCGTGCGCACGCCGCATGCCACGCGCGTGCGCGAGCGTCTGCGCGACGAGTATTCAATTTTGGTGCGCGACTTTAGCTACGCGCCGGGGCTCGCGGACTGCCTGCGCATTACCGTGGGTACCCCGCAAGAAAACGACGAGGTGCTGGCCGCGTTTGCCGCGCTGGTGAAGGAGGAGATGTAGATGGACCGCTATGCCGAGGTAACCCGCAAGACGGGCGAGACCGACATTGTCGTAAAGCTCGACCTGGACGGATCTGGCGTGTGCGATATCTCGACCGGCGTGCCGTTTTTCGACCACATGCTCAACGCCTTTGGCCGCCATGGTCTGTTCGATCTGACGGTGCACGCGGTGGGCGACGTTGAGGTCGACGCGCACCATACCGTCGAGGACACGGGCATTGTGCTGGGCGAGGCGTTTTGCCAGGCGCTGGGCGACAAGGCGGGTATTACGCGCTTTGCCGACGCGGCGATTGCCATGGACGAGACGCTCGTGATGGCCGCCGTGGACATTTCGGGTCGCGGCCAGGCCTATTGCGAGCTGCCCGTGCCGACCGAGCGCGTGGGTAGCTTTGATACTGAGCTAGCCGTCGAGTTCTTCTATGCCTTCGCGCGTGACGCCAAGCTCACGCTGCACGTGCGCGAGCTGGCGGGCGGTAACTCGCATCACATTATCGAGGCCGCCTTTAAGGCCGTGGGCCGCACGATGCGTCACGCCTGCGAGCTCGATCCCCGCGTGCAGGGCATCCCCAGCACTAAGGGCTCGCTGTAACCGCTGCAACCGCCGTAAGGGCAAAAACCACCACAAAGGGGACAGGCACCTTCGTGGTGGTTTTGGATGATGAGAAGTGGAGGGGTCGCGTGGGCGAACCGAAGATCGTGGTGGTCGATTACCACAAGGGTAACTTGTCGAGCGTCGTGCGCGGGCTTGCGCGCGCCGGTGCCGCCGCCTGCACGTCGGACGATCCGGAGCAGATCCGCAACGCGGACGGCCTGGTCATCCCGGGCGTGGGCGCGTTCTATGACGCGATCGCCTTTATGCGTCAGAGCGGCGAGGAGGTGGCCGTGCTCGATGCCGTTGCCGCCGGAACTCCGCTGCTCGGCATCTGCCTGGGCCTTCAGCTGTTTTTTGAGCGCGGCAACGAGGGCGTGCCTGCGAACGAGGACGCGGACGCGGACGACGATGCCTCCGAGCAGGCCGGTGGTCCCTGGGTCGATGGCCTGGGCATCATGCGTGGCTCGTGCACGCACCTGGAGTCGAGCCGTCTGAAGGTCCCGCACGTGGGCTGGGACCAGGTGCGCATGACGCCCGCCGGTGCGGCCGATCCGTTGCTTGCCGGTTTTGCCGAGGGCGCCAACATGTATTTCACTCACAGCTACGCGGTGGCCGACGACGTCGATGCCGCCGATGTGTTGGCGCGCACGCACTATACACGGAGCTTCCCGTGCATCGTGCGCCACGGCAACGTGTGGGGCTGCCAGTTCCATCCCGAGAAATCCTCTGCGCTGGGTCAGCGCATCCTTAAGAACTTCGTGAGCATCGTCGAGGGGGCCGGCCGATGATTCTGTTTCCCGCAATCGATTTGATCGGCGGCAAGGTCGTGCGCCTGGAGCGCGGCGACCGGAGCCGCTGTAAGGTGTATTCTGACGACCCCGTGGCCGTTGCCCGCTCCTTTGCCGAGCAGGGCGCGAGCTGGGTGCACGTCGTCGACCTGTCCGCTGCCTTTGGCGAGGACGAGGACGCGTGCGCTGCCAACTCGGCAGCGATTAAGGCCATCTGCGGCGTCGACGGTCTGTCCGCGGACGTGGGCGGCGGCGTTCGTTCGCTCGCGCGCATCGACGAGCTGGCCGGCTACGGCGCGCGTCGCATCGCGCTAGGCACGGTGCTCGTGACCGAGCCGGGATTTGCCGAGGTGGCGGCGCAAGGCTTTGGCGAGTTACTGGTGGCAGACATTGCCGCCCGTGACGGCCAGGTCAAGGTGAATGGTTGGCGCGACGGCGCGGGTGTGGCGCTCGACGACGCCGTGGCGCAGCTCACCGAGCTGGGCTTTAAGCATCTGGTGTATACCGACATCGCGCGCGATGGCATGCAGACGGGCATCGACGTGGCGGCGTATCGCCATGTGGCCGAGGTCGCGGGCTTTCCCGTCGTGGCTTCGGGCGGCATCTCGACGCTCGACGATATCCGCGCACTGGCCGCGGTGGGCGAGGGCGCGATTGAAGGTGCCATCACCGGCCGTGCGCTCTACGAGGGCAACTTTACGCTGGTACAGGCGTTGGCCGCTGCCCGAGGGGAGGAGTAGCCCATGCTTACCAAGCGCGTGATTCCCTGTCTGGATGTTAAGGACGGCCGCGTGGTCAAGGGCGTCAACTTTGTGAGCCTGCGCGATGCGGGCGACCCGGTGGAGCTGGCCCGTGCCTACGACCGCGAAGGTGCAGACGAGGTCGTCTTCCTGGACATTACCGCCACGAGCGACAACCGCGCGACGACCATCGAGATGGCGGCGCATGCGGCCGAGGAGCTCGCTATTCCCTATACCGTGGGCGGCGGTTTTCGCGACCTGGCGGGCATGCGAACCATGGTGGCGGCCGGTGCCGACAAGGTATCGCTCAACTCTGCCGCCGTGCGCGACCCGTCGCTGATCAGCCAAGCTGCCGCGGCGTTTGGCAGCCAGGCCGTGGTCGTGGCGATCGATGCCAAGCGCGTCGGCCTGCCTGGGCAGCCGGATGCCGACAAGTGGGAGGTTTTTACCGCAGGAGGCCGCAACGCCGCGGGTATCGATGCGGTGGCATGGGCCGAGGAGGCGGCTCGTCGCGGCGCCGGCGAGATTCTGCTGACCAGCATGGACCGCGACGGCACCAAGGCCGGCTTTGACCTGGCGCTCACCCGCGCCGTGGCGCGCGCGGTGCCGATCCCGGTGATCGCAAGCGGCGGCGTGGGCACGCTCGAGCATTTTGCCGAGGGCGTGATCGAGGGCGAAGCCGACGCCGTACTGGCGGCCAGCGTCTTTCACTTTGGAACCTTCAGCATTCGCCAGGTGAAGGAGTATATGGCCAGCCAAGGCATCCCTGTGAGGCTGGACTTCTAGTGCTGCGGCTTAGGCACCGCATCTTGCCGCTCAAACCGTCGCTCGCGTACCAAAGTACGCGTCGCTCCTCTTTCGCGGCAACCTGCGGCACCTGGACAACCCTCGCCGACCTGTGGGATTTCGTTTGTTACTTGGGAGAAATGATGACTGAGGTAATAAATGCTACCGAGCTTAAATACGACGCCCACGGGCTGATTCCTTGTGTGGTTCAGCAATATGACACCGGTGAGGTGCTTATGGTTGCTTGGATGAACGAGGAATCGGTGGGGCTGACGCTCAAGACCGGGACCACGTGGTTTTGGAGTCGCAGCCGTCAGGAGCTCTGGAACAAGGGCGCGACGAGTGGCAACATGCAGGAGGTCAAGGAGCTCTGGGCCGACTGCGATAGCGATACGCTGCTGGTCAAGGTGGACTCACCGGGCCCGGCCTGCCATACCGGCAACCGTACCTGCTTCTTTAAGCGCGTGGAAGGGGGAGTGCGATGAAAGTCGTGACGCCGTTCGAGGTCGCCGAATGCAACACCGAGCTCCTCCGCGCGGGCGTGCCATGCCGCGTGCACCTGACTGATGCCTGCGGGGCGCAGTCGCTTTGGCTCGAGGCCGAGAAGGAAAGGCTCAATGAGGCCCATGCCGTCATCGTCGAGTTCTTTGAGAAAAAGGGCGCAAAGCCTCGGTTCGATGAGACCGGTACCTACTTTACGCTGCAGTAACGAGAGGAAATAACCATGGGAGTCAGAACAGCTAACGTGCAGCCGGGAAACATCGGTGAGACGCTGACGGGACTGGCCGAGGTGATTCACGGTCGTCGCGACGCATCGCCGCAGGAGAGCTATACCGCGCGTCTGCTGACCGACGTCGAGGACGAGCTTCTCAAGAAGCTTGCCGAGGAGGCGAGCGAGGTGATCATGGCCTGCAAGGATAACGACCACGATCATATCCGCTACGAGGCCGGCGACCTGATCTACCACCTGCTCGTGACGCTCGAGCGCTACGGCATCACCCTCGACGAACTGGCCGGCGAACTCAACGCCCGCCGCCACTAGTCATTGGGGACGTTCTTAAACGACTAGTTAGGCGAGGGGCGTGGATTCCCATTCGCCGGTGGGGTGGGGGATATCGAAGGCCCGGTAGCCGCAGTCGTAGGCGTGGGCCTGGGCCTCGCGGATGTTCCAGCAGATGTCGCAGGCGCGGTGCGCGTCCGAGCCAAAGGTGATGGGCACCTCGGCATGGGCGAAGCGGCGCAACAGCCCGGTCGCGGGGTAGTAATCGTCGAGCCCCTTGCGCGGTGCGGCGGTCGAGACCTCAACGCGGCGACCCGTATCGTGGGCGCATTCGGCCATCTGCTCCCAAAACGGCGCGGGGTCAAAGTCGGGTGCAAAGCCGTCCTTCGAAAAGCGCATGACCAGGTCGGGATGGGCCATCGCGTCAAAGTTGAGTGAGCTTTCGCAAGCACGGCACCAGTCGTCGACGTAGCACTCCCACACGCCGCGCACGCCTAAGTTTTCCCAAACATGCAAGTTGGTATCGTCGTCGATCCAACCGCAAAGGGAATCGGGTGTATCGGGGCGCGCGACGTCCTCTGTCCCTGCCGTGCCCGCGGCGCCTGCCGCAATATCGTCCGGGTTGCCAATCCAGTGCACGCTGCCCAGACGTACGACGGCGCCCTGGGACCAGTGCTCTACCAAGGGCTCGCAGCCCTCGTACCAATCGCATTCAAAACCGTAGATAAAGGTGAGCTCCGGCGCAATCTGCGCGGCGAGTTTGCGGGCGTCCTCAAAGGCCAAACGATGTGCCGGCAAGTCGCCCTCGACGACCTGCACCTCGCAGTTAGCATCCATACTGGCGGGCAGGGTAAGGTGGTCGGTCGAGACCATGACGCGGCAGCCGGCGGCAGCAGCGGCACGGACGTTGTCCTCGAACGAGGCGTGCCCGTCCGAGAACGAGGTATGAGTATGGCAATCGACCAGCGGGCAGGCGGGCATGGTGACTCCTTTGCGTCAAGCGAATCCGCTTCATTGTAATGGCGCAGCTCTCAACACGCCGGGCACGCCGGGGGTCGAAATCGATTGGAAAGGCTGCGCGGCGCGCGGTGCGGCCTCGCTTGCGCTCTCAAAACATGTACATCAGCCTCCAAAACCGACAAAAAATAACATGTTTGGAGGCTGACGTACACGTTTGGATAGGGGCGAGGGCGGCGATGGACGAAAGTCACGTCTGCGCCACGTCCGATGTGCTAGCGTTTGGATGAACAAAATGAGCCCGTGCGGAAAGGATCCGGACCGTATGCAATGCGATAGCAAATCCCCGCTGTCTCGCGAGACCGATGCGCCCGAAACCATCGTCAAGCTGGAGTGCGACATCGACGATGCGTCGCCAGAGGTACTCGCCTACGCCGCCGGTCGCCTGCGCGAGGCGGGTGCGCGCGAGGTACACTGGCTGCCCGTTTATTGCAAGAAGGGCCGTCCCGGCTGGCAGCTGCAGGTGATCTGCTCGCATGAGGATATCGAGTGCCTGCAGACGATTATCTTTTTGGAAACCACGACCAATGGCATCCGGCGCCAGGTCATGGAGCGCGTTTGCCTGCCGCGTCGCTTTGAGCAGGTCGCAACGCCCTGGGGCGAGGTGTCCGTTAAGGTGGCAACCCTGCCCGACGGCAGCGAGCGCGCGGCGCCCGAGTACGAGGACTGCGCCCGCCTTGCCCGCGAGCACGGTGTGCCGCTCCAGCGCGTGATGCAGGCAGCACAAGCCGCGGCTCTGCAATTTGAGTGACACGGTCGGCGACGCGCCTCACCCACCCCATCAACCTCACCCGCCCCATCAACCTCACCGAAAGGACCACCATGAAATACCTCATCGCCTCCGACATCCACGGCTCGGCATACTGGACCGAGCGCCTGGTCACCGCCATCGAGTCCGAGCAGCCCGACCGCATCGTTCTGCTGGGCGACCTGCTCTACCATGGTCCGCGCAACGACCTGCCGCGCGACTATGCTCCCAAGCGCGTGATTCCGCTGCTCAACGCCCTGGCCGATCGCATCATCGCGGTGCGCGGCAACTGCGACGCCGAGGTCGACCAGATGGTCCTCGACTTCCCCGTCATGGCGGACTACGCCACGCTGTTCGACGAGACCGGCCGTGAACTGTTCCTGACGCACGGCCACGTTTTTGGCGCCGGTATGCACAACAGCGTCGACCACGTGCCCGCGCTGCCCGAGGGTTCCGCGCTCGTCTACGGTCACACGCACGTCAAGGTCAACGAGGAGAGCGCCGCGCACCCGGGCCTGTGGCTCTTCAACCCCGGTAGCGTGAGCATCCCCAAGGACGGCTCGCACAGCTACGGCATCTACGATGGCGGCGCGTTCCGCCACGTGGTCATGGAGGAGGAGTAGCCATGGCGCAGCACATGGCTCAGCAAAATGCCGAGGGCTCGCGCGATCTGTCCACGCTGGTAGACGCGTCGACCGGGCTGCAGCATCTGGTGCAGACCATCTGGCGTCTGCGTCAGCCCGATGGCTGCCCGTGGGACCGCGAGCAGACGCATCAGAGCATCGGCAAGAACATGATCGAGGAGGCCTACGAGGCGCTCGATTGCATCGAGGCGGACGATGCGGCTCATCTGCGCGAGGAGCTGGGCGATGTGCTCATGCAGGTCGTGCTGCATGCGCAGATCGCGGCGGACGCCGGGGAGTTTACGCTGGCCGACGTGGCGCGCGATATCGACGCCAAGCTCATTCGCCGTCATCCGCATGTGTTTGGTGATGTGGATGCCGATAACTCCGACGAGGTACTCAAGATTTGGGACGAGGTCAAGCTTGCCGAGAAGGCTGCCAAGGACAAGGCCGTGGCGGCGGGCGAGGCTGCACCCGAGGGCCTGCTCGACGGCGTGCCCACGCATCTGCCGGCGCTGATGCAGGCTCAGAAGGTGTCGCGCAAGGCGGCTGCCGTGGGCTTTGAGTGGGAGACGGTCCAGGATGTGTGGGACGAGGTCGCCGAGGAGCGTGCCGAGTTTGAGGCCGAGGCTCCCGGCTCGCCCGAGCGCGAGATGGAGTTTGGCGACCTGCTCTTTGCCTTGGTCAACGTTGCACGCAAAGAGGGCATCGACGCCGAGAGCGCCCTTCGCGCCAGCACGGCAAAGTTCCGTCGCCGTTGGGCTGCAATGGAGCGGATGGCGGCTGACGCCCACGTGGATCTTGCCGAGCTTTCGACCCACGGCCTCAACGACCTGTGGGATGCCGCAAAGGCGGAGGAGTAAGACTGCGGGAACGACGGGCTGACACGCCTCATCGTTCCCGCTAAATTTTTCGAAAATCAAGTGTATCCCTCGGCTAACTTAGGGCATAATGCAAAAAGTGCGACATGGCTAACTTACGGAGACGCACCGACGGTGCACGGTCAGCCGGTCGCTTGCATCCACTACGTTTCCAAGTGAGAGGGAGACAACATGAGCGATATTTTGGACGTCTACGGTCGTGAGGTGCTCGACAGCCGCGGCAACCCCACCGTCGAGGTCGAGGTCGTGCTCGAGGACGGCAGCTTCGGTCGCGCGATGGTGCCTTCGGGCGCTTCGACCGGCGCCTTTGAGGCATGTGAGCTGCGCGACGGCGACAAGGGTCGCTACCTGGGCAAGGGCGTTTCGCAGGCCGTCGAGCACGTCAACAACGAGTGCGCCAACGCCGTCGTGGGCCTCGATGCCTTCGATCAGCGTGCCATTGACGCCGCGCTGATCGCCGCGGACGGTACACCCAACAAGACCAAGCTCGGCGCTAACGCCATTCTGGGCGTGTCGCTGGCCGTTGCCCGCGCTGCGGCAGAGTCGGCGGGCCTGTCGCTGTACCAGTACCTGGGCGGCGTTAACGCCCACCTGCTGCCCACGCCTATGATGAATATCCTCAACGGCGGCGTGCATGCCGACAACAACGTTGACTTCCAGGAGTTCATGATCATGCCGGTGGGCGCCCCGAGTTTTGCCGAGGGCCTGCGTTGGTGCGCCGAGGTATACCACACCCTCAAGGGCGTGCTGCACGAGGCCGGCCTGGGCGGCGGCGTGGGCGACGAGGGCGGCTTTGCCCCCAACCTTAAGACCAATGCCGAGCCGTTCGAGTACATCACCAAGGCCGTCGAGAAGGCTGGCTTTAAGCCCGGCGTCGACTTCATGTACGCCATGGACCCGGCCTCGACCGAGTTCTACAACGCCGAGACCGGCATGTACGAGCTCAAGGGCGAGGGCGTTGAGTATACGAGCGCTCAGATGGTCGATTACTGGGAGAAGCTCGTCGACACCTATCCCATCATCTCCATCGAGGACGGCATGGCCGAGGAGGACTGGGACGGCTGGGTTGAGCTTACCCGCCGCATTGGCAACAAAGTGCAGCTGGTGGGCGACGACCTGTTCGTCACCAACACCGAGCGCCTTAAGAAGGGCATCGAGCTGGGCGCCGCCAATGCGATCCTGGTCAAGGTCAACCAGATTGGCACGCTCACCGAGTCGCTCGAGGCTATCGAGACTGCCAAGGAGGCCGGCTACGCTTGCATCGTGAGCCACCGTTCCGGCGAGACCGAGGACTCCACCATTGCTGACCTGGTCGTGGGTGTTAACGCCGGCCAGATCAAGTCGGGCGCTCCGTGCCGCAGCGACCGTATTGCCAAATACAACCAGCTCATCCGCATCGAGGACGAGCTCGAGGGTAGCGCGCGCTACGCCGGCAAGTCTGCGTTCTACAACATTCGCTAGGCAGCGGCGTGTGCGGGGGCGGGGCTGACTCGGCTCCGCTCCACTTCTGATGGCCGCCATTGGGCGCTGGGCCATATGGCTCAGCGCCTTTTTTATGTCGAGCAAAGGCTGGCGAAGGCGGTGCGGGCGCTCGTGCTATAACTAGAATACTTAGCGCAAACAAACCTCAACCGCACAAGGCGCACATGGATCAGATTTACGACAACAGGTACTATTCCACCGGTTCGCGTGAGCCGTCGCCTCGCCGTGCGCGCACGGTGCAGCTCGGTGGGTCCGCCTACGCCGGCACCGACCGCTCCACGCAGCGCCCGACAAGTACCTCGCGCCCCAATGCTCAAGTGAATACTTCGACAGATGGACCAGTGCGCCCGGCACGTTCGTCGCATGCTCAGCGCTCGTCGGCTCAAACGCACGATAGGTCGAGCAGGCCTTCGAACCGTTTTTCGGGCTCGGACTTTATGCACTACGCCAACGACAACGCGGTGGTCAAGGCGATCTACGACTTTACCCACGGTCCTCAGCGAGGGCTATTCATCGGCATTGTCGTTGCCCTGGTGCTCGTGAGCCTGTATTTCCCCGTGCGCGACCTGTACGTGGCAAAGCGTTCGAGCGATATCTTGACCAAGCAGGTCGAGATTCGCCAGCAATACAATGATGGGCTGCAAAAAAGCGTCGACAAGCTGCTCTCGGAGGAGGGTATCAAGGATGCGGCATCCGAGGACCTGGGCTTGGTGATGCCCGGCGAGAAGAGGATTGAAGTGCAGGGCCTGGACGGCGATTCGGATGCCTCGTCGAGCCAGAAGTCGTCGAACGCCAAGAAGGCCAGCGAAGTTGCCAAGGAAATCGAAGAAGTCGGTAAGGACGCGCCGTGGTACATCCAAGCGCTCGACATGCTGTTTGGGTTTAACGGCGTCGAGGGCCAGACGGTCGTGTCCAACGGCAAATAGCGCCCGGAGGGGAGCCCGCAATGGCAGATTGCAAACGCTATAAGGTAGCCGCGATCGACCTGGGAACGGTGTCGTCGCGACTGGTGCTGGCGCAGGTCGAGGCCGGGGCGATCGTGGAATCGTCCAAGCATACCGAGATCACCGACTTGGGCGAGGGCGTGGACGCGACGGGGCGCTTTTGCGAGGCGGCCGTTGAGCGCGTGCTCGCTGCGTGCCGAATGTTTGTGGACGAGGCCCGTGCCTTTGGGGCCGCGTGCATCTGCACCACGTGCACGAGTGCCGCGCGTGATGCGTCCAATGCCGCGCTACTGCTGGACGGCCTGCGCGAGCTGGGGCTCGAGCCGCAGGTGATTCCGGGCGAGGTCGAGGCGCGCCTGACGTTTTTTGGCGTGGCACACGACTTTGCGGGCGAGCGCATCATCGTTGCCGATTCGGGCGGCGGATCCACGGAGCTCGCGACGGGCGTCTATGCGCTGGAGCGTGGGGTCTTTGCGCTGGAGGGCACGCGTTCGCTGGACATCGGTTGTCGCCGTGTGACGGAGCGATTTTTCTCGGCACTGCCGCCCGCACGCGGCGAGCTTACTGCCGCTGCCGCGTGGGCAGGCGAGCAGTTCTCCGCCTATTTTGAGGGCCTGCCCAGCGACTTTGAGCGCGCCGAGCGCCTCGTTGCGGTGGGCGGTACCGTCACCACGCTCGTGGCGCTGGTCCACGAACTGGAGCCGTACGACTCGAACTTTGTGCACCTGCGCGAGCTTACGATGGAGCAGATCTCGGCCGCCATCGATCGTATGTCTACGCTGGATGTGGAGGGTATCGCCGCGCTACCGGGTGTACAGCCCAAACGCGCGGGCGTGATTCTGGCCGGCGCCGTGGTGATTCGCGAGCTCATGCGAGCCGGCGGCTACAAGACGCTCACCGTAAGTGAGAACAGCCTCCTCGCCGGTATGGCTGCCACTATCAACGAGACTCTCGACGGTGCCATTCCCACCATCGCCTGGACCCCCGCTCTCAGCACCCTTTAAATAAGTTGCGGTGAAATACGGACTAAAATCGCCCTTTCGGGCCCCAAACAGTCCCTATTCCACCGCAACTTAGAGGCTTGACGGCGTCCGAAAGAAACGAGCCCGCATCCCAAAGGGACACGGGCCCGTAAAAGCCAAATGGTAGGGGCGGTGGGACGTCCGCGCATTTGCTGCGCAAATACGCACCGGCTTCGGCCGCCTGTCGGCGCCCTCGCCGGCTCGCTACGGACGCTGCGCGTCCGCTTAACGCTCGCCCCCTCGCGGGTTCGAGTCCCACCGGCATCCAAAAGAAACGAGCCCGCATCCCTGGGGGACACGGGCTCGTAAGCACTACATGGTAGGGGCGGTGGGACTCGAACCCACAATCCTTGCGGCGAGAGATTTTAAGTCTCCTGCGTATGCCAATTCCGCCACGCCCCCGTGAGACTAGAAGTCTAGCACAAGCCGTCCGTTACGCGTTGACGGCCATCGAGTGCTGGCCTGACTTTTCCAAGTACTCGGCAAACTTGGCTTCGTCGCCCTTGTTCTGGTACTGCAGGGCCAGCAGGTACTCCAAGCGGCAGCGCTTGACCGGGTCGTCGCCGACATCCTCGAGCATGCGCTCCAGCTCAGGAATGTCGTTGTGACGCTTGAGGATCATCGTGTCATACATCAGCTGGCATTCGTGCGCGACTGCCTCGGCCTGGCCGCCCTCAAAGCCTTTGATCTCGCGCAGCAATTCCTTGGACTTTTTGCGGTCCTCCTGACCAACGTAGTAGTTAAAGGCCTTAATGACCAGGTCGACGCGCTGCATCTTGGGCAGATTGAGCCCCAGCAGCAAATCGAACATCTCATCGGCGCGCTTGTGGTCCTCGCGCAGCAGATAGGAGTTCAGGCGCAGGTAGTCGCGGTTGTAGCGCGGGTACAGCATGCTGGTGAGTTTGCCGTCGAGCAAACGATCGAACTCGTCCCACTGCTTAGCGGCCATAAGCTGCTGCAGGCGTTTAAACGTGGTGCGTTTTTTGACGCTAAAGAACACCGACACGGCGATGCAGATGATAACGACGGCGGTCCAGAGTGTGCGGGAATCGGGCATATTAGGGTCCTTAGTCACTCATAAAGCGAGCGGTATGACAACACGTACTGGATGTATTATACGCAGCGCGCAAGCAAACTGGCATAAAAGCTCATCGAGGCCGAGTGCTATCGCTCGCTGCGGTACACTTACCTAAAGTAAACCATGAAGGGAGACATTACCTATGAAGAAGATCGTTTTGGCTTGCGGTGCTGGCGCTGCTACTTCCACGCTCGTTGCCCAGAAGGTCGCCACCTTGCTCGACGCCAACGGTTACGCCGGCAAGTACGAGATCGTGCAGTGCGCCATCTCCGAGGCCAAGGACTACTGCGACGAGGGCGCCGACCTGCTGATCGCCACCACCGTTGCCCCCGAGGGCCTCACCTGCCCGTACGTGAGTGGCGTGCCCTTCATGACCGGCATGAACCGCGTCGCTGCCGAGAAGGCCGTCCTCGACGTTATGGCTCAGTAGGCGCTGACTGTATGAGTGAGCAGAACGCCAACCCGGTAGAGCTCTTTGGCATGCGCGTTGCCCATGTGGGCATTAACGCCACTGACCCGGCAGACGCCCTGGAGATCGCGGAGCTGTTCTCGACGATGATGGGCCTGCCCGTTATCGAGACCCCGGTTTCGTACTTTAACGATTCGCTGGTCGAGATCATGAAGCAGAACGGTCGTGGCGCCAAGGGCCACATTGGCTTTGCTGTCAACGACATCGATGCGGCCGAGAAGTGGTTTGCCGAGCGCGGGCTCGAGGTCAACGAGGAGTCGCGCGTGCTGCTGCCCGACGGCGGCACCAAGCTCGTGTACTTTAAGCGCGAGTTTGCCGGTTTCGCCGTGCACCTGTGCCGCGAGTAGCGCACAAGCTGCCATAGCTAACGAAAAATGGGGTAAGGCTACGTGGCCTTACCCCATTTTTAATGCCGAGAGGGTGACTGACGGGCTGCCGTAAAACGAAGGTGAATGGTTTCCCATGAAGTGAACGAGTGAAATCGGACCTCTGGAGCATCGACACTTTGGAGGCACCGTTTCCTGCGGTTTCGTAAGGTTTTTCCTGCAGTTTTGGCGTCAAAAAGTGTGGATGCTTCGGGGGTCCAAAATAGGTCGTTCACTTCGCGGAAAAGCATTCACCTTCGATTCGTGAGAGACGCCCCTACCACGGCAGGCGAATCGTAAAGCGGCTGCCGACGCCCTCGACTGAGGTCACGCCAATGACACCACCATGGCTATCGACGATCCACTTGGCAATGGCAAGCCCCAGACCCGAGCCCTGCGCGCCGGCATCGCGTGCGTTGTCGGCGCGGTAGAACCGTTCAAACGCGTGAGCTGCGGATTCCTGGTTCATGCCGATACCCTCGTCCTCAACACTTATGTCGATCGTGCCTGCGCCCGCATCGGGTGTTATGGCAAACGTGACGGTCGTGCCTGCGTCCGAATACTTGGCGGCGTTTTGCACGATCACGCGCAGCGCCTGCTTCACGAGTGCCACGTCAACCGATGCGTTGCAGCGCGGGTCGCCGGTAAGTGCGGCATCATACGCCAGCCGATATGTGTGCCCGGCATCGATCATCTGTGATTCTTCGCAAACCTCGCCGACCAGTGCAGCCAGGTTGGTATTCGCGCGCCGCAGCACGGTGCGACCGGCATCGCCGCGTGCCAAAAACAGCAGCTGCTCCACGAGCTCCTGCATATGCTCGCTTTCGGCTTTGAGCGAGGTGATGGATTCTGCCAGCACGTCCGGGTCGTCTTTGCCCCAGCGGTCGAGCATGTTCACGTAACCCTGAATCACCGCGATGGGCGTGCGCAGCTCGTGACTCGCATCGTTGACAAAGCGCATCTGCTGCAGCTTTGCCTCTTGCATCTGGCGCAGCAGGCGGTTGAGCGCGACCTCGATGCTTGCCAGGTCGGCGTCGCCGGTGGTGACGCTCGGCGAGTCGACGCTTGCGCGCTCGATGGCCTGCTCCAGCGTTTCCATCTTGCCGCCGGAGAGCTGCATGCGGCCGAGTTCGTCCACGCGCAGGGCCAGATCGTTGAGCGGCGCCATGGTGCGGCGCACACGGCGGGCACCGCCGAGCATGTTGAGCACGCCGATGACCTGCCAACCTGCAACAACGATATAGAGGGGCCACAGTGCGACGAGGTCCTGCGCGAGGGGGAAGGTCTTGGTGGTACGCGCAAGCTCGACGGTATAGGTGAGTGTGGTCGGGTCCCAGCCGCGCGCGGGCGTCAGCGACATGTCGTGAACGGTGGCGCCGGGGATCCATCCTGCGGTAAACGCGCCGTCGGGCAGCGTCTGGTTGTATCCATAGACGAGGATCGCCGCCGCAATCACCATCAGCAACAGATCGAGCCAGACATAGCTCATCAGACGGCGCCACATATAGCTCCAGTTGATGGCGCGGGCGATGGAGGTGACGCGCTTGGCCTCGGCGTTACGTACGGCAGACATAACCCACCCCGCGCACGGTCTGGATGATGCGGGCGCCGCCGGCGTCTTCAATCTTGGCGCGCAGGTGCGCGATGTGCACGTCGACGTTGTTAGTGTCGCCCACGTAGTCGTAGCCCAGCGCCTCGTGCGCGATGCGCTCGCGCGTGAGCACGGTGCCGGCGTGCGCCATAAGCAGGGCGAGGACGTCGAACTCGCGAGCCGTGAGCGCGATGGGCGAGCCGCCGACCGTGACTTCGCGGCGGTCGGGGTCGAGCACAACCGAGCCCACGGTGAGCACGGCGGGGGAGGGCACGGCAGAGGTCTTGGCCGAGTCGCTAGCCGGGGACGTCGCGGCGGTATCGGCACCCGTAGCGCCCTCCCCGGCCCCAACGCCGCCAACGCCCGAAGCCGCCCGCACGGCCTCCGAGCGCTTCAACGCCACGCGGATCCGTGCGAACAGCTCCTCAATCGCAAATGGCTTGGTCAGGTAATCGTCGGCGCCGGCGTCGAGCCCGGCCACCTTGTCCATCACGGCATCGCGCGCGGTGACCATGATCACCGGCACATCCTTGTGCTTGCGCACGCGCCGCAGCACCTCCATACCGTTGAGCTGCGGTAGCAGCACGTCGAGCAGAATCAGATCGTAGTCGCGCTCCAGCGCCAGGTCAACGGCGGTGCGGCCATCGGCGGCGTGCTCCACCTGGTAGCCCTCGTGCTCCAGCTCGAGCGTCACAAAGCGGGCGATTTTCTCCTCGTCCTCTACAATCAGGATTCGTGCCATACGTGCCCCCGTCTGCGATTACTTGTCGTCGTTGAGATTTTGCTTGATGCCGTCTGCGGCGTCGGCGGCGTGATCCATCAGGTTATTGATGCTGCCGGGTACATCACCGTCGCTGTCGATGCGGTAGCGCATGCCAAAGAACAGGCCAATCAGCATCAGCCATATCGTGGCGCCCCAGGCAAACAGCGCGACGATGGGGATCAGGATGGGAATGTTGAGGATGATCGCATCGCGGCGCGTGGCGATAAACTTGGTGTCCAGACTCAGGCGGAAGAGCTTTTTGAGGTACTCCCACACGCTGTCCATCTTCTTGGAGAAGTCGGTCTTTTCGCTCGACTTTTCGTAGGCGGCCTGCGCGGCGACCATCTCGGCAGAGGGCTCATCGACTGGTGCGGACTCGGTGGCGGCATGCGCCGATGTGGTCTGGGTCTTGCCCTGCGACTCGAGCCAAATGATGGCGTCCAGAACGTTGCCGTCGGCGGCGTCGAGCGCGGCCTTGGCGTCGGTGTAGCTCACGTTGCACTTGGTGCGGATGGTTTCAACTTTTTCGAGGTCGTCCATGACCTGTCCTTTCGTTCGATGGGCGCGACGCCGGGCGATCTGCCCGTGCGCGAGCGTTGCGTTCGCCGGCCTGCGTTGCGCGGTGCCGCCTCGCCCTTGGTCGAACTTTATGATGCAGGTTATAGATTAAGCGATTCTTGAGCCAAGATTAATGTTGGATGAGTTTTTGGGTGGCGCGGAGGCGGGCAGGGGCAGAAAAGGCAGGTTTTGCGTGGCGTGAAGGAGGGGCGGTCTGATCTTTGGGACAGCTGATAGCGAGGTCTAATACTTTTTCGAGAAGTGAACGAGTGAAAACGGACCCCCGAAGCATCGACACTTTAGAGGTGCCGCTTCCTGCGGTTTCAATGCTGAAATCCCACGATTTTGCCGCCGAAAAATGCGGATGTTTCAGGGGTCCAAAAACAGCCGTTCACTTCGCGGAAAAGTATTAGACCTCAATAGCGGTGGATGGGGTGCCGGTGCAAAACGGCGTCAGAAATGGGATAAACAAGGCAAACGGATTACATGGATCAATAATCACGTTGCAAAAGTATGAAAATATCCTACAATTGCAGCATGAAGTACTTTAGCAACATAACGGCGATAAGCGAGCTTTCCGAGAGCGAGGGCGTGTTCACCACAGCCCAGGCGGCTCGCATGGACATCTCTCGAGATGCGCTGGCACACTCATGCCGTGCGGGGCGTCTTGAACGGATATGCCACGGCGCCTACCGGATGGCTGGAACACAGTGCCGAGACACCGACGAGCTCAACGCTTTTTGGAAGCTCACCAATTCTTCCCTTTGCGCGTGGGAGAGAAAGCGCCAGTGGGATGGCATTGCCGTGAGCGGTACGACTGCGGCGAACCTACAGCAAATGGGCGATTTCTATCTGTCTCCCTACAGAATGACCGCACCCATGCGCATCAATACAAGAAACGAATCCCTTTCTTTTGCAAAGCGTGAAATTGCTGAACAGGATATCGTTTGGCTCGACGGCCTGCCGGTAACCAAGCCCGAGCGCACGCTTGTCGACCTTTGCCTCGATGGCGAGGACCCCTCATTAATCATCGATGCCTATCACGACGCGCTTGGGCGTGGGCTCGATACACAGCGGCTGAAAGCCCTCGTAAAGGAGAACTCTAAAACCGCCAAACGACGCGAGCTGATGACGCCTTTGCTGATGGTACTGAACGGGTAATGCGAAACGGAGGACATGGTGAAGTACAAAACGCCTGCCGCATTGGAGATGGCTGTTAGGAATGCCGCAAGAGAATCACCAATGGATACTAATCGGGCAATCGTCGGTTTCTACTTTCATCGCTTCCTATGTCGCGTTTTTTCAGAAGATGACGGCAGCTTTGTGCTCAAGGGCGGTCAAAGCGTCCTGGCGCGAACACTCGATGCACGTGTCACAAGAGATATTGACTTGGTTGCTCAAGAGGAGAGTCTCGAAGAGGCTATTGTCGATCTGGTGCAGGCTGCTTCGATTGATCTGGAGGATTTCGTTTCGTTCGTCTTTGATCGTGCAGAGCAAATCAAAGAAGAAGATGAGTATCGGTGCGGTGCGAAGGTGTGGTTCACCCCCTTTATGGGAACCAAGAAGCTACAGCCAATTTCAATTGACTTGGTAATTGATGAAGTGCGGGGACTTGAGCCTGAGGTTCTTGCGCCGATCGATCGTCTGAATATCGAGGGGCTCCCAGTCTGCGACTATCGAGTATGCCGAGTGGAGAGTGCCCTTGCAGATAAATTGCTCGCAATGATAGAGATGCATGAGGGCTGTGCTTCATCGCGAATCAAGGATATAGTCGACATCTTGGTGTACGCGAAAACTTGCTTCGTCGATGGGGCTACGCTTGTCGAGAGGGTCGAGAAAGAAGCGTCTGCCCGCAAAGTGGCAATGCCGGAAGAGTTCGTGGCGCCTCTCTGGTGGAAACAAAATGGTTCTGCACAGTACGTAAAGATGGCGAGGCAGGCGGGGGTACTTGATCTCGCGGGGAACATTGCTGGGGCAGAAGAGGTTGTCAATCGGTTGTATACACCGTGCTTTAATCATTCGGCGAATGTGCGCAAATGGAATCCTCAGACCACGGGATGGGAATAGGCTAGATAGTTAAGCCGGCGGCAGAATTAGTTCCTGTCGCCGGCTTAAGACGTTTCTACTGCCTATGCGCTATTCGCAGGTCTGGTCGACCACCTGGGTGACGGCCTTTTTTGCGCCTTCGAGGTCGCGCAGGGCTTGGGCGACAGCGGCCTCGGCTTGTTTCTTTGTCCTTACGACCTCGGCAAAGCGGTTGATGGATTCGCTATACTCGCGTGTGCGCGGGTCGAGCGCCGGCGGGACTTCGATCTCAAACAGGTCGCTAGGACGGATGGCGCGGATGCTGGCTGCTTCAGTTAATGCTTGAATCAGCTGCGCCCCGTGGCCTTCGGTAAGGTATCCAACAATTATCTCCGAAAACACTACGCGTTCATCTTCGGTCATCGTTTGGAATGACGGGCGAATGACGGTGGTGTTATGCGAAGCAACCAGATGCTGCTTAGCGTCATCGGAGCTGACGACGAGCAGGTTGGACGCGCCGTAGCGACCCAGCATGCGCGGCATGACGATATCTCCAGCGCGGAGCTCATAACGATCGAGAACGCTGGGGTCCACCTTTACGAATTTAGAATCCGAGCTATTTTGATTATCTGAAGCATCTACGGGCAGAAGATTGCCGTCCTGAAAATCTTGAGATGAGATTCGGCGCACCTCGACTGCGTCAATGTCGTTCGATGTCGTGCTCTCGCGGGGCATGAATGGCGCGACTCGCGTAAAAGAGTCACCGAGTGTGGCGCTGTAGTTTCGGGTGATGGCGATGAGGCTGATTTTGCCTTTTGAGAGAGCGGCGTGGTGTTGGAGCAGCTCGCGCGTGGCAAAAGTGGACGTTTCGATTGGCGTCGATCTTGGCGTATTGGTATCAATGCGGGCCCAGTCAGGAGAGATAGAAAAGGTGATATCAGAGTAATACGATGTTTTAGTCACATATTGAAAACGCGGTCCGGGCTCAATTGCGCTGCGAAATGCAACGCTGCGATTTCCTGAAGACAGTATGAGGAGCGCGCTTGTCATGTAGGGCCTGGGCTCGGAAAGTGGCAAATAAACGACGCTCTCGATGAGCCCTTCGCGTATCAAAATCGTGCGTGCTTGTTCAGCTTTATCAAGTAAATCGGCGGGAAGTACCACGGCTGCTCGAGTGCGGCCCGAAAGGGCGAGAGCATACAGGCACCAAATAAAAGGACCCCAGTCGCAAAAATCAAGGTAGCCAGGCTCCAAATAATCGATGAGCGCGGCACTGTCTTTTTCGATATCGTGCTTATTTGCGCGGTAGTAGTTTGATGCATCGACAAACACCGGCGCTGCATCATCATCGCTTGCATTCTGCTTGCCGGGTTCAAGCTCACAAATATCGGGCACGCCGTTACCGTTTAGGGTAAAGCACTTAGCGAGATCTTCGGCATCCACAGCGCCAGGCAGACGGACAGTGAGCAGGCGACTGCCTTGTTCCAGGTTAAGCGCGCGCGAGAGGGCGGCGGCGGTGAGGCGTGGCAATGATGATGTAGTTTCACGCATGTATAGAGCCCTTTCTTCTCAGTGGGTTATATATTAGCAGAATAATTTGATAATTTCTAATGACGAGAACAGCGCACTGTGCTATCCTCGAAGCAATCCAAAACCAACTCAATATTAACTGCTTGATACAACCGCTATACAGCCTTTAGGCAAACTGCGCTATCGAGCAGGGCAATTTCACTTACGAAGCAGCAGGTTAGGTCAATAACTACTACCTATGCCTCAGAACATTCTAAAACTTAGAACAAACTTACCGACAAACATTTGCAACTGGACAGGAAGAAGCATCCATGAAGAACGAAGACAACATTTATGAGGTATTCCTCAACACGCTCGACGAAGACCTCCGTGGCATGTGCGAAAAGAACGTGAAGGCAGAGAAGCCGTTTCCGTATCCGTACTGCGGTGAGGAGAACGTTGAACGCCTCGCTAAGGCGCTTGTTGGCGTACTGGAAAAGCATTCACCCGATATTCCCGGGCTGGTGCCCGAGCAGTATCGAGACGATGTGCACGAGGCTCGCGAGCTTTTGGCCGCGGCGGCGCTCGCTTTGCTGTCGCTGTACTTTCCCCAGCGCGATAACTGTATGCGCTGCATGGCCATCTTAATTAGCCTGTTTCGGCACGGAAGCAATCCGCGCTTTAAATCGAGCGGCGTGCTCATGTTTGAGCAGGTTTCGACAGGTATGAAGTACTCGTCCGAAAAAGGGGGACGCATTCCGTCTCGCTTTGTGCGAAGCATCGACTACAAAAGACCCAGCGACCACGTGCATCGCGATGGATCGCATGGATTTACGGCGGACGAAGACGATGCCGTCATGTTTTTCGAACGTTACCGCGTGATTCAGCAACGCGTATTCGATGCGAGTTCGCGTTTCAACTTCGAGCTATGTGTCAAACGCCCGTTTGAGGCGCTTTCGGACAATCGGCAGAACTTTTATTACAGGGAGGAAAAGATGGAAACCGATTTGGCAACCAAGGTACAGAGGCTTCGGGACCGCTACACCCTTAACTACGCTCAGGCCAAGGGATACGACCTGCTCGACAAGCTGATGATCGAGTCGTTGCTTGCGTATCTGCGCGACGGGACGGTCTCAACCGTGGCGCGCGAGAGCTATGTGGCGCAGGCCGAGCGACTGATTGACGGCGCGGTCAAGTTGCCATGCGCGACAAGCCCCAAGGAGGGCGAAGGCATCGGCCGTATTTCCTAGCAACTACGCAGAACCATCGACAAGAAAGGGGCCGTGACATGTCGGTCATTAAGATGTACGGCTACGAGGCCGCACAGCAAACGGAGTATCAAGCCAAGAAGTGGGCGAGCAAGGAGGAAATGCAGGCGCTGTCGTCCGGCGATGAGCAGCGCGATGTGATCTTGGCGCACGGTGCCACGGTTGCTTTTTACGAGGGCGATAAGCACTGGGAGACGAGCGTGTCCAACAACGTGTTTGTCTTTGGCGGAACCGGCAGCGGCAAAACGGCGAGTTTCGTTTTGCCCAACCTGCTCAATCACCACGAATGCTGTTATGTGGTCACAGACACCAAGGGTGAGCTGCTGCGCCGTACGGGGAAAGGCTTTGAAGAGGACGGCTACGAGGTAACGGTTCTCGATACTGTTAATCCCGAGCGGTCGGCCGGATACGACCCTCTGCGTTACGTGATGGATGTCGAGGATATCCCCACCACAGTGGCAGCAATCATGGAGGGGGTCGATCCTGATGGGCGCAGCTTTAGGAATGACCCGTTTTGGGACAACGCGAGCGATCTGCTGCTCCGAGCGATTATTGGAATCCTGTTCCTTTTGGAGTGCCTTGCCGGCACGTTTGCGCCGGGTGGGGATCACACGGCTCCGCGCCGCTACCTTAAGATGAACAACGTCTTTAAGCTGGCCGCGCTCATCAAGGTCACGGGAGATGGCGAGGGCCGATTTCCGTTGGACTACCTTGTGGGGCAGGTGGAGTCCAAGGAATTTCTTGGCAGGTATGAGTCGGCGAACGCGGACCTGTATGGCGTTGAGCAGTACCGCGATTTTCGCGGAGCAGCCGATAGGACGCTTAAGAGTATTCTGATCACACTCAATGCGACCATCTCGCGGCTTAAGACTCCCCAGCTCATGCGCGTCTATGAGAAAGATGAAATGCGTCTTGACCGTATCGACGAGGGCAAGCGCGTAATCGATCTTAAGATGAGCGACAACGACTCGACCAATGCATGGCTTGCCAACGTTGCCCTTAAGCAGCTGTTTAACCTGGCCCAGCGCCGCGCCGACGCCAGCCCTAGTGGGCATTTGCAGCGCCGCGTGCAGTTTATTCTGGATGAGTTTCCCAACGTGGGCCGCATCCCCGATTTTGAGCGGAGTATTGCGACCGTGCGCAGCCGTGGCATGAGCTTTTTGATGTGCGCGCAGTCGTTGAGCCAGCTCGATGGTGTGTATGGCGAAACCACAGCTCATACCATCCTCGATAACTGCGACAGCTTGGTCTACATGGGCGGCGGCAGCAACATCGCGACGCAGAACTACATAAGCGAGCTGTGTGGCGAGTCGGTTTTGGGCACCAACTATGTGGGCGCCGAGCGCACTGCCGTCGATGTGCGCGGTTGCGTGATAACCCCGGGCGAGGTGGGGCTTATGCCGCGCGCCGATTGTCTGGTCAAAGTGACCGGCATGCGCCCCTTCCGTGCCAAGAAGTACTTTTGCGACGACCATCCCAATGCAGCCAAGTGGCTAAGGGATTAACCCTTGCAGCCTCGCGCATTTTGACCTGCATTTTGGCTGCACGGCCTCTGTTTGCCATGTGCCGTGCGGCCAGTTTCCCTTATCGATTCCATCTAGAGAGGAATTGCCATGTCCGTTATGTATCGTGAGCCCAGCATCATTAAGAAGTCCAAGGACGGCCGCGTTGCCGCCGTCGATATGGCAAGCGAGCTGCTCAACAGCCGCGTGCTGCTGCTGGAGGGCGAGGTCAACGATGTGACCTGTAACGGCCTCATTAAGTCCATGCTGGTGCTGGAACATCAAAGCGCGACCGAGCCCATCACCCTCATCATCAACAGCCCGGGCGGCAGCGTTACAGCGGGGTTGGCGCTCATCGACACCATGCAGTCGCTCGACTGCCCCGTGATCACGGTGGGCGAGGGCGTCGTGGCCTCGATGGCCGCGGTGATCTTGGCCTGCGGCGACCACCGCCAGGTGTACCGCCACACGCAGGTGCTCATCCACCAGCTGATGGGCGGCACGGGCATGGCGCAGCAGACCGATATCGAGATCGTGGCCCAGCACACGGCGGCCATGCGCGCCGAGCTGGACGAGCTGCTGGCCGAGCATGGCAACCTGAGTGCCCAGGAGTTCCACGAGCTCACCGAGCGCGACTGCTGGTGTAACGCCAAGCGCGCCCTAGAGCTGGGCCTGGTGGACGAGGTGGTTGCGCCCAGCAAGAAGGCGCTCTAGCAGGGCGCATGCCTTTTGGCATGTAGGGCAGGACGATCGAGCGCGTAAATTCACAGCCAGAAAGAGGTTGAATATGAGCAGTATTTGGGATGTCGATGGCATTGAGTGGGAAGACCTGCCTACCGTGAGCGACCTGCTGTGCGCGGCAGACAAAAAGATCCTGGCGCGCGAGGTCGCCCTGCGATACGACGACAAGGCAGGCGGTTGCGGCTGTGGCGATAGCGACCGCGGCCTAAAACGCGTCCGCCGCAAGCTCAAAAAGCTGCGCAAGATCGACCCCGAGCCCAGCGACAAGATTGTCCTGTTGCCCAAGCACGTCATCAATCGTCGCGATGCGGGCCACGGTTTTGACTATTACGACGTAGAACCGTGCGCCTTTACGCGCAGTGGCGCGCAAAAGTCAGGGGAGGACGCGTGTGCTGAGGTGTACCCGTGGGACCTGTTCCTACTGAACGAGGAGCCTGCAAGCGTCGTTCTGGGCTATCGAGTATGGCTCGGCGGCGAATGGGACCTATGCGAACGTTACCGCTTTTTGGCTGTGGTGTGCGCCAGCGCGCTGCATCGCATCCGCGAGCAAAAGGAGCTGCGCAAGTGTCTCAAGAAGGACGATGCAGCCTGTGACATGGACGAGGATGAGGTGATCGAAGGTGTTCGCCAAGACGTGCTGTATCCCGAGGAAGTAATCAACGCAAGGCTCGGCGGCTATTGGGATACGAGCCTGGGCCTTGATCTGCCCTGGAAGGACGAACATTTCGAGACCTGCGTTCGGATTGATAGAGCTATCGATGACCTGTTTGCCGAGGAGACGAAGCGCTGTGCCGCGGAGCTTGGGAAGAAGCTTGAGCGCGGGTATGAGAAGCGCGTGGAAGCGCCGTTGTTTCAACCGTTCACCGACGAATGAGAAAAGGCGGCAAGTGCGGTCCCCGCGGGATTATCTTGGAGCAGCTAAGTGAGCGGTGCGCGGGCGAGGAGCAATCATGGCTAGTCGTGGAGATAAATAGTCGAGGGAAGAAACCCTTGCGGCTCTGTTCTTATACCTCGCCCTACCATTAAAAAAGGTCGATGATACAAGCGAGGATGTCCAGGCGTTAGCCAAGGCCATTGGCGGAACGCCGGGCGCGGTTGCTCTAATAATCTGGAACCTTGCATCATCCGATGAGCGTCGACGTGCTCGCGGCAAGGTTGGAATGACCCAGGCGAGCAAAATGGACAAGATGGTTTGGGCTGAGTATTCCTCTGCTGGTGATGAGCTTGTTGAGGAGGCGACCGACGTTTTCCTCAACTGTTTCGATTTTGAAGAACCGCTAAGCGATGAGTTGAAAGAGACGATCGGCATTGATTTGCCAGAGGGTAAAGAGCGCGAGGCAATCGTTTCGATGCGGATGAACCAGGAGTTCTTTCGAAATACCTTGCTTGCCAATTACAATTCAAGGTGTTGCTTGACGGGGCTATCGAACAAGACACTGCTGGTCGCCACCCATATCAAGCCCTGGAAAGTCTCTGGTCCTAAAACGGAGCGCCTTGCGCCCGACAACGACTTGCTTTTAAACGCATTACACGATAAGGCGTTCGATCGGGGACTAATCACAATTACGAAGGACCTAAAGATAATGGTGTCCAGTGTGGTCGAGCACGAAACGCCCGAGGACGAGTATTTGTGGCGCTACAACGGAGAGCCAATTGCGCTTCCGAAGCGATTCGCTCCACGAGCTGAGTTTATTGAATACCACAACGACATGGTGTTTAAGGGGTAATTGGACTATCTCCCGACCAAACGAGGATTCGGATTGGCTTGCTGGAAGGGAATGACTATGTCGGGTTCCCGGATTCCCGAGGTCGGGGAGGTCGCTTCGTTGCCTGTTCGGAGTACGGCAATGAGGTCCTGGATTCGCTGGAGCAACTCATCAAAAGTAACCACAGTCACATCGCTGAGGTTATTCCGATAATGCTCAAAGGTAGCTTTTTTGCTCGCGGTGTCGAGTTCAGAGATCTTCCCTATGACTACAACGCACTTTGGGGAAAGGGCCTCAAAGTGAGAAGACGAGCGCCCGTTGACCATGTAGTACTCCTTCGTGAGCGTGTCCCGGTAGTTAAGCACTTGGTTTACTGATCCGCTCATGTGTGAGGTCAAGGAATAAACGGCGTTCTCGGGCTCTTTCCCCCTGTATATTGTGCCGAGCAGGCTTGTAAGAGGAGTCTTGATCTCGATGAGCGTGACATTGCTGGTTAGCTCATTCTGGTAGAGGAAATCGCAGATATTGCCACCGGAATTATCAATCGCCTTGCCTCCGACATACGCCTTGCCTTGGAGAAGTGTGCATGGGGCGGAGAATACCTGCGACAGTATCCATTGGTGGTCGGTGAATATTCTCTGCCAGTACTCCTCGTTGCCGTTACCGAGGTTCTCAGCAATCTCCTTTTCGACCTTTTCGAGCTGGGCGAGACTCAGACTGACCGTGAAGTCATCGAGATGTCCCTTCTCCAACTCGGAGAATATCTCACCCAATTGCTCGCGAGTCGTCCCCTGGGTCATGAGCCGGATCATCTCTTTGACGAGTTCGAAATTATTGCCATCTGTAAGTAGCCTGGTTTCCGAGGGATTTTCGCGCATCATCTTAAGGAGTGAGCTTACGGAGCGGTCAAGGGGGACATACGTTGTGCTGCCGCCTTGAACTCCTCCACCCTCCTGATGGATTCGGTAGCGAGCATCAAGTGCCTCGTACAGGCGACGGGTCTCTCCGGTGTCTAAAGTGAGTTCGAGCCAATCACCATTGAACCCTTTTCTTTGCAGCATGCCCCTCGAAGCAGGGCCCAGTTCGGTTTCGGCCGAGTCTGAGGGGAAAGAAGCATCTCCTTTCCTCTTTCGTTCGTAGACGAATTTGCCCTCAACACAATGAGAAGGATTCTTCGGATTGTCTACGTTGGTCGCGAGGAACCGGTATCTCATCCTGTCCGTTGTTTCTGTCAACTCAACGGGGTCGGATTTTGCCGTGTATCGAGAGGTCGAGACCATGTTGATGGCCCCGTCAATAGCACTTGAAGGATTGGGATAGAGCGTGCCATCCCAATCAAGTGTGTCCCCGAAACTAATGCGCCCCATCCAGGCTCCCTTCGCACATCCTCTGGATCAGCTTCCCGTCCGCCAGTCTTCCTGCCAGATAGCAGTCGAACACGTAGTCCGCGGGCAGCGCCCACATCTCCACCCCGTCCGTGAGGGGCGGCTCAGGCTTCCCGAAGACGCCTGGGAACCGCACCCTACCCATGAGCCTCGCCTCGGCCTCGTGGGTCGGTACCAGGAAGACATTCGCCACGGAGGAGAACCCGTTGTCCCGGATGAAGTCCCCGTAGGCGCTCTGGTAGAGCACCTGCTTCGTTACGGACTCGACGCCCGGCACGTCCTTGGCGGCGCCGGGGCGCAGCGACGGCGTGTAGTACTTCGCGTCGTAGATGCAGAACGCTCTGCCGCCAGCGCCGTCTCCATGGATGCCTATGACGTCGGGAATCAGCGTGTTCACGTCCCCGCAGCCCGCACCGCCGGCGTCCATCCACTCCGGCCTAGGGATGATACCCAGAAGCGTCTCCGCGCCGCGCTGGCACCAGTCCTCGGCGAGCGGAAGCCCCAGCGAGTCTATGCGGTCGGCGAGCCTGTCCCCGAAAGCGCTCTTGCATGCCAGCTCCCACGCGTGGTAGAAGGATGAAGTGCCCAGGCAGAACTCCTCCTCGGGGCTTTCATACTCCTCGGAGGGGCTCAGATAGCGCAGCAGCATGTCGATGACGTCCTGCTTCCACGCCACGAACTGCACGGAGCGCTCCTGCTCCAGGCGGTAGGTCAGCGTCTCGGCGTCACCCAGGTCCTCCAGTTCCTCGCCGGAGAGGTCGACCGGGGCGAGCCCCAGCAGCTCGTCCAGGCCCCAGCGACGCAGGTCCTCGGAGCAGCGAGTCAGCACGCACCGGTGGAGGCGTGTCACCAGGTCGGCCGCGTCGCGGGAGGTGTCGCGCGTCTTAAGGTCGAAGTAGACCGGCGTGTCGCCGTCCATGAAGGGCTGGTTCTGCGCGATGGTCCTGCCCCAGGCGATCTCACCCGACCCGTTGTCGCGGACCACGCGCACGTAGTTGGAGTAGACGCCATTCTCCTCGTAGGAGCCGAGCAGCGCCAGCATGAGCGAGAGCGGCCCGCCGTCCTCGTCGGCGTCCGGCAGCGCGGCGCCGACGCCAGAAAGCCCGCCGGAGCTCTTGCGCAGTACGCGAAACACCTGGGCGAGCTCCGTCTCCGAGGGGCGCGTCCCCCTGGGGAAGTATTTCGGGTAGGCGCAGACGAGGGTCTCGCGCCAGCGCGCGAGGCCAACCCACGTGAACTGGTACTTGCCGAGGGCGGCGAGCTCCTCGTCGGCGTCGCCCCCCTCGGGGGCGGCGTCGCTCCTGAGCGTCAGCACCCCGCGGGCGGCGAGCGCCCTCACGCACGCGAGGGCGTCGCGGACGTCGAGACCGAGCAGCCGGGTGAGGTCGCCGAACGAGTAGGAGTCCCGCTCCCGTACGTAGACGGGGTCGAAGGCCATGGGCTACTCCTCCGCGCCCTGGCCGTTGCCCTCGTCCTCGGAGGGGGCGCCATCCTCGACGCGTGGCACGGGCTCGTCGAGAGCGAACACGCCGTCGGCAGAGCTGTCGTACTCGGCGCAGATCTCGGAGTACGTGAAGTCGGGGTGACGGAATACCTTCGGGCGCTTCATCTTCGCGGCGTCCTCGTAGAGGTAGAGCAGCACCTTGCTCTTGAACGCCTCGTCGAAGGCCTCGTCGTCATCCAGTGCGGACTCCGTGAGGAAGAACGGGCCCAGGAGCTTGTCCTCGTTGACGCGCGCTTTGCCCTTGAGCAGGCCGTTGATGGCGTGGCGAAGGACGTTCCACTCCACGGGCTCGCGCTTCGCGCCGATGCGCACGACTTTGCCGGCGTACTTTCCCTCGCCCTCGTCGATTCCCATGTAGCGAAACTCCCAGCGGCGCTTGAAGGCGGTGTCCATCGGGAACACGCCCTGGTCGGCGCTGTTCATAGTTGTCCAAATGTAGAGGTTGGAGGGCAGGCGCATCGCGTTCACGCGATGCGCGACGTTCTCCTCGTGGCTGTAGAGCCCCGGGGTCTCGTCCGCGCACCCGGATGCATCGTAGAACTCCTTCCAGAGGAACTCTCCGAGATCGACGGGAACGTCCACGTCGTACTCGCTCACCCCGTCGCCTTTGCGGTCGAGCAGTTGGAATACGTCGCCGAACACTGCGGCGGGGTTCGCGCGGTTGATCTCCTCAACGATGAGGAGGTAGTCCTCATTGGGATGGGTCTTCGCCTCGACGTAGCTCTTCACGAGGGGTCCGGGGACGAACTCATAGGAGATGTAGGGCCTCCTCATGTTCTCGGACAGCGACTCGTCGGGCTTCTGCTCGGGCCACTGCATCGTCGGCTTGTAGCAGCCCACGAAGGAGGCGTAGCTGTAGTCCGGGTGGAACGTGACGCGACGCGTGTGCGCCTTATCGAAGTGCTCCCCGGCGAGTTTGTTCAAGCTGTGCGACTTGCCGGTGCCGGGGGCTCCAAAATAAATAAGATTATAAGGAAGTTTAACCTCGCTGGCTTCACTGGTCTCAGCGGTCTTAGTTTCAGCATTAGACGACAAATCAGAGTAGTCCACTCTTGCTGTATTGAATGACGTGAAAGCCCTAGACTTGTAATCATTAAGTTCGGCTTTGTTCACGCCCTTGGCAAGGATGACGTTTTTCGCATTATTAGTCGAGATGGGCGAGAGCCAGGGATTGAGACCGTCGATAATAAGGTTCTTAACTGCCCTTACAGGGCCTTTCGGATCGCCGTTGGTACACGTTAAGACTTTTTTCGTCTCTAATTCATTTGCGGAAAGCAGGGCGTCGTACACACATGGAAGAGAATATAAATAGCCATTCACGTCATTATCTGTTTTGCAGACGACCTGATCAGAGAAAATGCCAAGCATTCGAATTAGTCGATTCTCAACGACGTGATCAAGCTCTTTTTTCGATTGAAGCCATGCAAACAGCACCGTGATATATTCAATCGGACTTGTGGAGATAAGAATTCCAATCAAATCAATATTGCTCGTAAGCCTAATTACTCGGTCACCTCTGACCAGTTCGCCATCTTTCTTTATACGCTCGGCCGAACGAGGAGAACCAACCGTGCTTACTCGCGCAAGACGCCATACTAGGCACAAAACAGCATCCAAGGATTCAATTTGCGCTTGAAAAAGTGACACAGTATTAAGGCCTAGGTCAGTCTCTTTCACAGGTACATTGAGACTATTGGCATAGCTAAGCAGCAGCTTTAAACTGGACTCACCGTCAACCAGTTCGTTGGCAGGCGTGATCGTCATTTTCGCAGGCTTCTCTTTTGCCAGCCACAATAGAATCAGCAACGCAAGCGTTCGTTTGGGATCCTTTACCACTGAGCTGGATACCCACAGCCTAGGGCTAATTGGTTCGCGAAACTCGAGCTTACTGGGAAGCAGCACGGTTCACCACTCCTTACGATTTGAGGTCATGCATGATCTGCTCGGCAATTGCCTTACCAAGCAGGGGTGGGACAGCGTTGCCGACTTGCTTCATCTGTGACGACTTGGCCCCATAGAAATGATACGTGTCCGGAAAGGATTGGATGCGAGCAGCCTCCCGAGTGGTTATCGCTCGGTTCAGGAACGGGTGCGTGAACTCGCCCGATGACGGCGTGTCGTACCGCGTAGTGATCGTCCTCGCGATGCCATCCTTCTTCATCCGGCACCAAGTGCCGCTGTAGATGGACTTGGTGAGGTGCTCGGTGGGGAGCATCTCCTTGCCGTGCTCGGGCGGAATCATCCTCAGTCGCTCCAGGGTGATCTTAGAGTGCGCGGTCGCGATGTGGTTGTAGAGCTCGGTCGACCCATCGCGCATCATGCGTTGGTATGCCGATTGTGGCTTGTTGCGGTATTTTGAGACTTCCTCGCCTTCTCCGGATTCCAAATAGGCGAGGTCGCTAATGGCGTCCCATATGGTCGCGGATCGGCCGTAGGGGGCCGGGAGGGCGACGGTCTCGTCGGCGTCAAGTTTACCGATGATGCAAGTACGGTGCCTATCCTGCGGCACGCCGTAATCAGCAGCACAAAGGACGCCGCAGTTGACGGCATAGCCCAGGGCGCTGAACAGCTCCACTATCTCGTTCTTGAAGTAGCCGTTCTCGGTCGTCAGGAGGGTGGGGACGTTCTCGATGACGAAGTACTTCGGCTTCACGAACTTGACCACGTCGTAGTACTTGAGGAAGAGGAAATTCCTCGGGTCGTTGATGCTCTTCCTCTGGCCCTTCTGGGAGAATCCTTGGCAGGGAGGGCCGCCGATGACGATGGTCGTCTTGCCCGCGTACTCGGAAAAGGTCTTCTCAATATCGAGGTCACGAATATCGGCGACCACCATTTTGGTATCCGGCCGATTGCGTGTGTATGCCTCGGCAATAGACGGATCGAACTCATTTGCAATCTTCACGTCGAAACCGGCCATTTCGAACCCAAGAGAAAGGCCGCCCACGCCGGCAAACAAATCAATTACTGTCGGTTTCGTCATAGCTCGTCCTGGATCCTCTTGGTTGCGATGTCGTAATAGGACTTCTCTAGTTCAATGCCGGTAAAACGTCTTCCGTCGCGAACCGCGGAAACCCCGGAGCTTCCGCTGCCCATGAAGGGGTCGAGCACGAGGTCGCCCGGATTGGAAAGCTTCTCAACGAAGAAGTCCATGAGCGCGACGGGCTTCTGGGTCGGGTGCTTGCCGTACTCGCGCTCTCGCTTCGGGGTGACCGGGGACTCGAAGAAGTCGTGAACGGCCTTGCCGTCGTTGTTGAACGTGCCGACTCGCGCTCCATACGTGAAGTAGATCCACGATTCGGTGGAATTCACGAAGTGAAGATTCATGTTCCTCGGCATGGGGTTCTGCTTATGCCATGTCCCGGTTGTCTTGTAATAGAACCCGTGCTTTACGGCCTGCGTGATAATCGACTCGACCTTGATGACCGCCATGAATACGATCATGGAACCACCCGGCTTCATGACACGGGCGGCTTCCTCAAAGAACGAGTCCATGGACTCGTTCCATTCCTCGTACTCGAGGTTGTCCCAGCCCGCCGCCCCGAAGTAGTTATCTCGGAGCGCCTTGAGGTTCGTTGCGCGCTCCTTCATGAACAGGCCGAGGTTATAGGGAGGGTCGGTAAGAATAAGGTCAACTGAATCGCTAGCGAGGCCATGAAGGGCTTCCAGACAGTCGCCGTTGATCAAGGTTGGCTCAAAGTGTTCGCTCTGATTATCGGGTTTTTCACAATCCGTCTCGGAGCAACGTCCCTCCGTCCACGCGTCAACGGCGCTGTATTTGAATCTCCACTGGTGGCCGACCTTCTGGGCGGGAAACTCCTTGGTTTTAATCCAGCTGCGAATCGTTTCCGGGGTCACTCCAACATGGGAGGCTATATCCTTCATAGTCACCCAAGACTCTTCCATCATTGCCCCCGAACAAGAAATAACGCGAATTAGCAGAAAATAGCGCGATTATAAAGCCGGGTTGCGCCAATGTATAGGCTTGACCTACGATGGAAATCTGCATGCGAGCTCGGACAGGCAAAGTTAACGCAAACAACATCTTTTGCCGCCCAGCGCCGGCAAACACTGCTGCGCGACGCCCACGCGCGCATGATGTTCACGGGGCGCCGCCGTCACGTACTCCGCCGCACACGTCAGTGGTTGCCATCCTTGGCGGCGGGCATCCCGCCGTGTGTTTGTTAACGTCGTGATTACGGGTTTGGTCACATCCGTTTTTCGGAATTGAGCATGAGCGCTAGCTGCTCAGGAAGTTCGGCGGGTACGGCCTTCTCGTGCTCGACGAGTGGCTGCTGAACAAGCCCGACGACCTGTTCAGGGCGATGCTGCTCGAGCTCATGGAGCTGCGCTGCGGTTCGTCCTCGACCGTCTTCTGCGCGCAGTACAGGTCGAAGGGCTGGCACGCCAGGTTGGGCGGCGGGATTTACGCCGGGGCGATCATGGACAGGATCGTGCACGGCACTGTCTGGCTAGAGATGGGAGACGTCAACATGCGCGACATATACGGCTGACGGTGCTGAACGGACACCGGCGGTACCGATTCACGATACCGCCGGTACTGTCCCGCAATATTCGCGGTACGGAAACGCATAAATACTCACAATACTGGTACCGTCATGATTTATCCAGCGGCGATTATGGCGCGTATAGACGATGCTGGGCGCCCATGTCTGATTCAAGATTCAAATTTGCTACGAGCGCGCTCTAATAGTCAATACGTCGTATACGGGTTGTGTTACTCTTTTTGTGAACGGCGGAGCCCTTTATGGATGGCTTCGCCGTTCACCGTTAAATAGCGGCACTTTCAATCTCCTGGTTATATTGACTGAATAAAATGTTGATTGTTCAGATTGGAGGCGGCTATGGTTCAACCGAAAACCCAAGGAAATCACCGAGCATATCCAAAGGAGCTGGCGATATATGTCGAGCGTATCCTATTGGAGGAAACCGATGCTGGGCTTGGCAAAGGGTTGAGCGTTTCGGACATAATGGCGGAGCTTAAAGCTCGTTATGGATATGAAGTTAAGCGTGACACAGTGCAGGGCGTATTGAACGCACTTGTTGATTCTGGATCAAAAAAGCCTTCGCTCTGCAATAATGCGGGCGTCAGTCCGTTAACCGAGATGAATAGAATCGACCTCGACAACAGTTGCCTGAATCCGTTCTACACAGTGATTGCAAGTCGGTTGGCATGTAAGGGCGAGCGACTGACGAATGGTGAGGGGGATCCTGCTCCTAAAAATGCGAAGCACCTGTACAGCATAGAGCGTCAAATTGATGGTGCGCAAATTGAGCATTTGTGCCGTCTCATCGAAGCTTCTACGGGTGTAGGTGGAGCCGACGCGCTCGAGCATGCAGTTCTTCGCCTGCTGTGCGGCGAAGAAAGGCAGCAGATTGAAGATCGTTTGGCTCAAGAAAACGCCCTGCTCAAAAGCGGCAGAATTGCAAATATGGAAGCAACGCTTGCAAATTTGAAGTTATTGGAAAAGGCCATTAGCCAAAGGCAGAGAGTCCGCTTTCGAACTTCTGATAAGGGGCGACTGCATAGCCATACGCCATATCATCTATGCATGCACGATGGCTACTACTACCTGTTTGTGGGTCACAAGGGTGCTGCGAGGTCTTTTGACGCAATTCGAGTTGATAGCCTGCGGGATATAACCATTGCTGGACCAGTGGATGATGCAAAAGGTCGTTTTGAAGCGATGGCCGAAGAGGCGAAAAGGTTCTCTCGTGCTGGCGTGAACAGGATGTTTAGTGACGATATAGTTACGGTTCGCGTAAGGTGCCATAGCCAGGCAAAGGAGAAGTATCTTTTAGCCGAATTTGCCGGGAACGATGGGTTTCGGTGCGAGACGCAGGACGGGCACCCAAATCCAGAGTATTCGTTTATGGCATCGTATGACGGCATGAAAACATGGGCGATGAAGTGGCTCGATGTGTTTGAGATACTTCAACCAAAGAAATTGCGCGATGACGTCGTGGACATCATTGGACATAAATGTATCTATGTGAGTGCGAGGACTGATTCAAATGACCCCTGCTGAGAAAAAGCAAGCAATTGGCGATGCGTTGGATTACTGGTATTTGCTCGATTTTTTGAGCCAAGGCGACCAACCCGAAGATAAGAAAAATCCGCCTAGGCCCAGAAAAGGAATGCTTGATGACTGCTTTGTTCCAGAAGAGCGGGACGACCAGTACTTAAGGACGCCTTTTGAAGAAGCGAGAGAACGTGCGGATAGTGTCACAAACGGCGAAAACTGGCCGATCTCAACGATTTATTGTCACCTGGGCTCCGTTCCGCGCGAAGCGGTCATGACTTATATTGCAGAAAAACCGGGGAATGAAATCGAAAAAGAGGATGAGTGCATGACGGTCGCACTATTAGGTGTGAGTCCTGATGGTCAATTTGTCAGCCTTGAGTTGTCCTCTTTATTTTGGTGGTTGAAGAGGAACGTCGGGAATAGCCTAAATGCCATCGTTAGCTTTGAGAAAGAGCAGGATGAAATCCGCAATAAAATCAACGAAAAACTCAATGGAACAAAGCTGACATATGGTGTCATTAGGGACCTTGTCGATAGTTGCGTCCGACCAATGATTGAGGGGATTGCCAGCTGCCTTCCCGACGGTGACGGGGCTGAACGTATCAGCGAGTGGTGTTCAAGGCTGCTTGTTGAATATAGAGCAATGAAGCCAAAGGACAATGGGGGCGATGCGTACCCAGTGTTCGACCAATCGCTCTGTCACTCATTTTTCGCAAAAGATATTTCCCGGATAAATGAGCAGTGCAAGTCAGGGTCATTCGACGATTTGGATAAGGGGCCGCTGCCTCTAGTCGCCGCTTACCTTGAAGGCGGCTTGAGGGAGGAGTCTGCCTGTGGAGAGATTGATCTTCTGGGCGGCGAAGACGATGATGATCTGACTGCCCGTGCAGATTTTTTTTCTGAAGTGTTGGGAGCCGGCGCTACACCTATCGGTCGCTGGCCGAGTAAATACTCCTTGAGTTTGATGCAACAAGTGGCGGTAAATCTTGCGGTTGGTCGTGGCGGTTCGACACGCAAATACCCCGCAAACGACGTTATGTCGGTTAACGGTCCCCCGGGCACGGGAAAAACAACCCTGCTCAAGGACATCGTTGCGGCTAACGTTGTCGAAAAAGCCCGTCTGCTGTGCGAATATGACAAGCCCGATGACGCCTTCGAAGAGGTGGAACTTAGCAAAGATTATCTCAAGTATGCTGAGAATCCATATCGCTTCAAAAAGGGCAGGACCGGAGATGCGATAAATAGTCTCAGCATTTTGGTCTGCTCGACAAACAATGCAGCAGTTGAGAATATCGCCAAAGAGCTTCCTGATGGAAAGGCGTTCTGGGAGGGTATAGACGAATCTGAGAAAAAGGAGTTTCTAGAGTCAGATTTGTCCAACATTGTTTGGGGAAAGAAAAACGAGCAGAAACCGGTGGATGATCTCTATTTCTCTTCGGCGCTCGTTGACAATAATGGCAATCTTCGCGACCCTGCGCATCCTGGGCTTATGATTGCGGCATGTCTGGGAAACCGTAGGAATATTAATAATTTCAGAGATTGCGAGCTTTCTTCGCTGCAGTTTAGCGGCGGGCTGGGAAAGGGCAAGCGGTTTTCTAAGGCGAAGAAACTGTTTCTTGTTCAATACAAAAAGGTATCCGATCGATTCGATCGAATGGAGGAACAAGCCGCTAAGAAACGCGAGCTTCTGAACCTTAAATCGCGTTTGCCTCAATTGGATCGTGAGTGTCAAAAGGACGAGCGAAAGATAGTTGAAGAGCTGACAATCGAAACGGTATGCCTGCCTCATCCTTTTGAAGGCGGTGCTGCAGTCGATGTCCGGAAATATCTTGATGACATTGCGAAGTATACCGCCGATTATGAGGAGAGAAAGAGAGCGCTCGAAAAAGAGCTGCGCGATGCGGAAGAAAAGGCCAGTGGACGGATCTGGAGCATTTTGTATAAGGGTCGCGTGTCCGATTGCCGTGAAGAGCTCGATTCCTTTATGCAGCAAACCAAGTCGGAGCAGAAACTTGTTGAGCTGCGTACGGGATTTGAGGACAAATACGAAGAATTAGAGAATGAAAAGAAGAAACTAGTCTCTTTGCAGGTGAAGATTAAGGGGTTAGAGGACGTAGTCAAGGGCACTAAATCTGTCGAGACGATTGACGAGCGTTTTGTTGAGTCTATCTCAAAGGGGGATAACGAAAGCCGAAAGAGCGCTCATCTTTATAATCCATCCGATGACGATGAACTAAAAAAGGAGCGTAACCTGCTATTTCTGTACGCGCTGCAGGTGACACGCGAGTTCATTCTCGAATCAAAATGCATGCGGAACAACATTACGTTTCTACGAACATACTGGGGAGCTAAAGACAAAGGCGCCGATTCTGGCAAAAAGGAGTTGATAGAGTTCACACAAGCCGACAGACGGAAGATGGCCCCTGCGCTTTTTCAGGCACTCGGTTTGCTTACCCCAGTGATTTCTTCCACATTTGCGTCGATTGGTCGCATGCTTGAGGATGTTCAGATTGGTGGGGCTGTACCCCTGTTCGGCCTGTTGATTATAGATGAGGCTGGACAGGCGGTGCCGTATGCCGCTTTGGGTGCCCTTGCCCGCAGTCGACGTGCAATGATTGTCGGCGACCCTTCTCAGATTGAGCCTGTGATTACTGGGGATGTTAAGGAGCTCCGCGCTACCCTTGGTAAAAAAGTATTGCTGCCGTTTAAGGGAGACATGGCTTCGGTCCAACGACTTGCCGATGCCGTTAATCCCTATGGCCATCTGCGCAGCAATGGCGAGGGTGATCAATGGATTGGTTGCCCGCTTGTGGTTCATCGTCGCTGCATATCGCCCATGTTCGATATCTCGAATGAAATTTCGTATCAGGGCTCCATGCTTAACGAGACGGCTAATCCAAAAAAGGATCTCGCTGGCAGCTTTTATCTAAAGTCCTCACAGTGGATCAATGTTGCAGGATTTGAACGCGGCAATCGCGACCACTATGTTGATGCTCAGGGCGACAGAGTGTACGAGATTGTCAAGGAGGCTTTTAGGAAAACGGCGGCTGCGACTAAGAAAAAAGCCGGCGGGTCGGGTGAGCATGAAGAGTGTTCTATTCCGAGCCTCTATATCATTTCTCCGTTTAAAACTGTTGTCAGCGGGCTTAAGAATAGGCTGTTAGAAGAGACGCCTGAAGGAATAGCAGAGCGTGCTTGGAGTGCATTCGCAAAGTTTAATATTGGTACGGTTCATACGTTTCAAGGCAAAGAAGCCCATCAGGTGATATTTGTCTTGGGGTGCGATACAAGTCGTAGTTGTGAAGGTGCAATCAGGTTTGTAAATCCAAATATCGTGAATGTTGCGGCAAGCCGAGCTAAGTATCGCCTTTACGTAATTGCTGACTATGCAGCGTGGAAGATTAATGAGAACGTTGCAACGATGAAGCGAATTCTCGACACGGCATGGGTTGAGCATTGGGAAAAGTACCAGACAACTGGAGCTATTGAGGAGCTCAATGCGGCGAAAGATATGTTGCCGCGAGGAGAATCTCTTCCACGGGAGGCAACTGACGCGGACGAGGAACATGTCAATGAAGATGATTGGTGTTCTGATGTAAGCACCGATTCCTATTTGGACAATGTGAGCGAAGCGTTTAAAAGCTTTAATCTGGATGCAGAAGACTGTCGAATCATAGGCTTCTCTTCGCGCGAAGCTCTTCAAAGCGCATTTGCTGATTGCGCGTGCGACCAAAATGGCAAAAATAGGGTGCTTGAGAATATCGAACAGGGGCTTCTTCTGTGCAAGATATTTGGCATTGGCAGTGTTGGTACCGATAGCGATTCAGATTGCGCATTTTGCCTGCTAATGTTCTGCCGCGCGGCAGAGAGATACTTGCGTTTGAAATTGTTGCCGGCCTTAAAGGCCATTGCTCCCGATTATGTTGTTGCAAGAAAGCCGCTCAAGGAGCTTGAGAGCCTTAACCTCGGTCAATACAAAGGATTAATTGAAAAAAAGAGTGAGCTACTGGCATCCTCTGTTCGAGTTGAAAATACAGAGCTGACGCAGGCGTCAAAGGGGGACTGGTGGAGGACGCTCGGCGAAACGTTGGGTCAATTCACTAAATTTCGTAATAGCGCCTGTCATACCGATCGAGAAGAGATGGTTAGCGCGGGCGAGGTCTGGCTGGCGCTTCAATGTCTTTTCACTGCTTTTCAGCTTGATGAACATGGCCATAAGAGTGTGGAAATCATGCGAGAGGGCGTTGTTTACGAAGCGGCTTTTGCGGGGGCCGAACGTTTGCCGGTCTGTTACTCAATGGATCAGGCGGAAGCTAAAGGCTATGCCTCGATTTCGAAAATACTGAGCGTAGGTGGCTCAAGGATTAGGGCAGCAAAGGCCAATAACATTCTGATGAAACAAGGGTACCTGCGACTTTTCGATGAAGGCGAAGAGAGCGTGCAGAAATGCAAAGTTCCGTCCGCTAAGGGTTTGAGTCTGGGTGCAATCACTGTGCGCGGTGAAAAGGGGGACGGTGAAGTGTACTTCTATGCGCAGTATCCGAAAGTGAAGGCAAAGGATATATGCAACATAATTGAACGCGAGTCATGAGCCATCTCAAAGTCAAGTGAGTTTTAGGGTAAAGCCCGCAATCTAACGCTATATAGCGGTAGATTGCGGGTTGCTTTTTATCTCTTTTCACTATTCTGCAGGTGTCAGTTGTTTGAAGGGAGATTCAAAGATGCTTGAGTCCAATTGTATTTATATTTGCGACGAGTCGAATGAGGCGAATCTCACGTGCACGCTGTTGCAGATGAAGCAGATGGTTGACGAGGCAATTGATCTTGCCTATGAGCTCGAGGACTCCTCTGTTGCTTGCAAGGGAGTTGGTGACGACTTGTTGGCCACGTGGGAGTCGTTGTGCTACTGCAATGCCGCCGTCCACGAGCTTATTCAATCTGTTCTGCTTGAGCGTAAAGAGACCCTGCGATTTGATGAATTACAAATGCGTAATGATGAAGTGCCCGAGCGGCCAATATGCCGATAACAACATTTGTTTGTCTCTGGGGGCAACAGCCTTGTTCAATCCCTCGAAGACAGTGTTTTCTTACATTAGCTTGCGAACGTAGCCTTCTTTGAAAGGAAAAACATGAACACTTCTATCCAAATTCCGTCCAGCGCCGTTGAGTCTGCACCCCGCACCGCCAAAGGCGAGGTCGTCAAGCTCGTGCAGGGCGCGCTGCTCATCGCCGCCGCCGCATTCGCCGCCGTCGGTATCGCCTCTGTCGCCGCTCCGTTCTGCGTCTGGAAGGGCGAGGTCGCGCTGTTCCTGAACGAGTCGTTCCACACCAACTGCTCCGTTTCCGCGATTGCGGAGTACGCGTCGGCGGCGCCTGGGTCCGATTGGGCGTCAATGCTCGTGGCCGCGCTCGTCGCGGCGTACCCGGCCTACCATACCGTTTGGCGCGTCCGCGAGGGTTTTGGGCTCAGCTGCGATGCCCCGGTGTTCAGCAGGCGCGTGTCGCGCCTTCTCGCCGCGGTGAGCGCTTGTTTGCTGTTGGCGATGCTGTTCATGGGCTATGGAACGAGTTGGCTCATCAACGGCAGTGCGATGGGTGACCAGGGCCTTGTTGAGTCGGGGCACAATGTATGGGCCGTTTCCATCATGATCATGCTGGGCTGCGCCCTGATGTGCCTGTTCAAGTGGTTTCTCGCCAAGGGCCCCGGACGCAATTTCGGCAGCGGCTTTGCCGTCGAGCTTGTCCGCCTCGCCGACGTCCTGCTGAAGCGCGCGAGCTCGAACCTGGTGCTGTGCTACGTGGCCGAGCTGCTCGCCTGCCTGCTGGCGCTGGCCTTCATCGCCGTGGCCTATGTCGTCGTGAGCGTGGCCATCGCGCTCGCGTTCGCAGCCGTGGCCCTGGTGGTGTGCCTTGCCGGGATTCCCGTTATCCTTGCTGCCTCGTGGCGCAGGTAGCGGGGCGATCATGCGAGTTCTTATCGTAGCGTGAGAAAAACTTGCAGAAATCGCAAGTTCTTTTCACGCGATGAGAAAAACTTGCAGATTGGCGCGAGGACGACGGCCCTCCGCGTGAGCGCGGTTTTGATATTGCTTGTTAATGTGTCCGAACGGTTGATTGGAGACAAAATGTACCCGAACTATGAGTGCAACAACTATCCCATGAACATTACGGATGATGACGGCCCGTTCCTGATCATGGAGGCGGAGCTGTCTGGCGACGTCGAGCTCAATGATGAGTTTAAGAAAGACGCCAGCTATAGATATTCGTGTGCGACTGTTTCTGCGGCGATCGATCTTTGCAAGTCAATGACGGACGGCGATGCCGATCCCTGGTATGAAAGTTGGGAGAAGGCGGTTGAGCGTTATCCGCTCGAGAAATGCGAGGATGCGACAACGCTGTATTGGATTGAGCCGACCGATCCGTACAAGGCGCTGTGCGCCTTCCATCCCCATCCCGATCTTGAGCGGTACGCGGCTGAGGCAATTGACGCCGTTGACACCTATCTGCTGGAGCGCGAGTACTGTCCCTTTACGATCAACCACTTAGATCTAAAGGATGTTGACGTCCTGCTCAGCGCTGCTTGGGGATTGGCTCGAGTCCTTAAAGAAATTTGGGGAACTTGCGACCCTGATGTTATGGAAAAGATTGAGGATGCTACGTACAGTGCGCATATAACGGTTAGGGACCTGATCGCGGGTGAAGAGGCGGTCAAAGCTAGCTCGAAGTCCGATGAGAATCTTTAGCCGCCGCGCTGATCGGCGCGCCTGATTGACAGGCTGTCGGAAAAGTCCGGACAGCCTGTCAACCCCGGCCGTTACATCGTCCCCTTACTCGCGGCGTAATGTCCCGCCTGCTTAAGGGCATCCTCGTAGGCGCGCTGTTTTGCTTCGTACTCTTGCGCGCAGCGCTCCTGTTCTGCTTGCCCGGGAACAGGCACGGTCATGCTTCGCAGGTCTTTAGGAGATAGCTGCGCAAGCGAGTCTCCGTGTGAGGAGGCTAAGAGTTTCTGCTGTCCTTCATCGGATGACAGGTAGGCTAAGAAGAATCGTGCTAGTAGTTCATCTTTAAAGGATGCGCAGAAGACGACATCGCAGGGGACAATGAGTTTAGGGCATAACTGAGGTTTCTGAGGCACCGGCTCGCGCCTCATGCTTCCCGGCACTACGAGGGCCAGCTTAAATGGTGGTCCGAAGCGTGAGATCAGTATGCAGGTTTCATACTCGCCCAGCGGTTTGAGACGATAGAAAAGACCTGGATCCGTATCGCCCATATCGTAAATATCCGTGTCGGATACGCGCTCGGGTAGATCTTCGAAACCGATAACCGTTCCATCGACTAAGTGTTTAAGCGATAGGTAGTAGCAGTCAATTCGTCGGTCCGTTCTGCTAAGACCCATCTGTGGCATCTTTAAAAGAGTGCTACGGGGAATGCCGCGGCGTATGTCCGCTACGCTGCCAAAGCGAACGAAGGACTCCTCTGCAAAAGAGGTGCTTTTAGCACTGGGAAGTAAAGGCCAGATTTTTTCGGCACCTCGATCGCCGAGACGCCAATGCGTCACATCGGTTGTCTTGGCGTAAGCATAACTAATCGAGTCTTGGATCTGATGCATGAGCTCGCTTGTCATGGGCTTGTTGTCAAATGACCGCCCATCAAAGAGGAAATATGGCTCGTTGGGTTTACGGTCGCTCAGAAATAGTAAGGCGTAGCCATCGCTATTGGCGGCGATCGTATTGGGAAGTAACACTATCGCTGTCAATAGTCCAAGCTGGCAGAGCAGGCGGCGCCCGTCTGCGGCGCGTGCCAGGTTGAGCAATCGGTTGGAGACTTGTACGACCGCAATGGAATCCGGGCGTTCACACGCAAGGGAAGCAGCGAGAAAAACGTAATACCATTCGCTGACCGAAAGCGGGCTTGGTACATCGACAAGTGTTTGCAGTTGACGGGCCCTCGACGTAAGGAAATCCCGAACATGCTCATCTGCAATTTCGAGCGAGGGCTCAAATTGAGTGAGGGGGATTTGCTCGGGGGGTCTGCAGTAGATGAGCGTGGGCTCATCGGTACGGGGCACGGCACCCGATTCTGGCGTTGAGGCAAAGACATCGGCTTTGGTAAATGTAAAAGACGGATCAGCGGATGTGCCGCGAGTTCTAAAGTCGGTGCTTTCGGGGTCCTTAAGGTCGATGCCCCAGATAGACCATGCGGGTCCATTTGCATAATCTTGGGCAAACTCAAAATCTCGGCAGCACAGCTCGATAAGCGTATGAGTTTTTAGCGTTGGCTGGAGTTTTGAGACCATAAAGGAAACCAGGTTTGCAAGAAATGCGCTGCTATGAGGCTCTGGATCCTGATTGTAGGCATGATAAAGGCCTAGCTTTGCTTGTTCTGCGCGAGACAGAAGCACGATTGCCTCCTCGGACATGCGTTGTGCGATATGGAGTGCGTCGTTGTTGGCAATGGCACGACGCGGTCAATTCATATTATCAGCCCAACTCCGATGAATTTGAAATTGAGTGTTTATAGCTTAACCCACGGGGGTATCAACTGCGTTAAGCTTTTAGAAAAAAAATTCTAAAAAAGAACGGGCTTTCGGACCAATATGTCATCAGCAATGAAAGGACAGCTAATGAACGGATGCGACATGTACAGAATCGAGCCGGACGCCCCCAAGAAGCCAACGGCGATGAATATTTTCGGCATGATTCTGCAAACTGTCTTTGCGGTTGTACTCTACGTGGTCGCCGTCGACATGATGTGCTTGCTGACGACGTGGCTCGGCGGGTTTATGTTCGAGATTAGCGAGAGCAACACGGTGATCCCGCTCCATTCATGGCGCCTGGTGGCGTTTAGGGTGTACTGGGTTGTGCTGGGCGCGGCGTTTGTTGCGGCGCTTGCCCACAAATGGATCGTGTTGTTAACGGGAGGGCGCGAATCCGACATGTGCGAGCTGCTCGGTGTAATTGAGGGTGCCGGCGCATTTGCATCCGTCGTCTGTGCGATTGTCTGTTTGCTGGGCTATGCCGCCGTATTTGATTGGTGGGCCGGCGTTACCGGAAAGATGGCTTCGGATTCCCGCGCCAATGATTACCTGCTTTGGGCTGTTGTCTTAACCATCGGAACGATTGTCGAGTGGCGAATTGTCGAAGGGGTCCTCAAGGCTTTATTCCCTCATGAGTGCTTGTTCCACGGGCTTCGCTTTGCATCCGTCTGCGTGGTTACTCCTCTGCTTGCGCTTGTACCCACCACGCTGGCCATCATCGTGTGCGCGCTGGTGGTGGGCCTTTTTGCCGGGATTCTGTTTGCATCGCTTGCGATCCCCGTGGTTATCGCGGTTATTGGCATTGCCATCGCTATGAGTCGCTAACCCACAACGCAATCCAAATATCTCGCATAAAGAAAGGAACGACCATGTCGGTATTCTCTGACGCTCAAAAGCTTTTGCTGCTTGCCGTACTTACCGCTCTTATGGCTGGTGCCCTGATGTACGAAGTGTTGCATCCCACACTGTTTCCGCTGCTCAAGCAGGGCATTTTGCAGCTGCTCTACCACATTCCGGTCTTTACCCAGCCGGGCAACGTGATCTATCTGGAGTCGGCGACATCGCTGGCACTGTAGGAGTTTATGGGCTCGGGGCCACGTCATAGGTAAGAAAACCAATATAGAAAGGAAAACACCCATGGCTCAGAAGCAGTATCGAAACATCGATCGCTACCGGGACCTGCTCACTCGAATTGCGCCCTCGCGTCTGGTGGAGCAGACGCGTCAGAGTGTTATTGGCCACGAAGGAAGCTTGGAGGCCTTTGTGACGGCGCTGAGCTTTGAGGTTAACCGCTGCGTGATGTTGGCACGCGGCGCCGATCCGCGCGACGTTCTTTCGCCCGCCGCCATTTTGGTGATGGGTTCCACTGGTACGGGAAAGACCCACACCATCAAGGCCGTGGCAGATGCCGCAGGGCTCAAGCTGTTCGTGTTCGATGTCTCCACCATGACGGGCGAGGGCTGGCGCGGTGCCAGCATGATCAACTGCCTATCGCAGGTCGCGGACTATCAGGCTGCGAATCCCGGTGAAATTTGTTTGGTGCTCTTTGACGAGTTTGACAAGGCGGTTCGTGTCGAACCCGATGGGGGAGAAGTTGCATCGAGTTTTAGTCCATCGCAGTCGTTCCTTAAGCTTTTGGAAGGCGGGGAGATGCCGTTCGAATGTGATACCTCCAAGAGTGCGGCTATTAAGACGCTCAACCTCGATCAGGTTGTCTGCATTTTGGGCGGCGCCTTTATGGGCTTGGACGCTCTGGTGCGCAAGCGCCTGGGTGACAAGTCTGGCACCACGGTCGGCTTCGGATCCTCGTATGCCGCCGTGCGCACCGCCGCAAAATCGGCAAACGAGCTGCGAGACAGTGCGACCATCGAGGATGTTGAGACTTGGGGTATTATGTCCGAGCTGTGCGGGCGCATTGGCTCGGTGATTAACTTTAACGCCTTGAGCGTGGACGATCTGGTCCAGATTGCGTATGAACAGTACCTACCCAAGCACAACAATATGATGGGAAATGGCGCCAAGATGGAGCTGACGGCAGATGCTGCTCGCCTTGCGGCGAAGCGCGCGGTTAAGGAAGGTGCCGGCGCGCGCGGCATGCTCCGTCAGCTGCGTCCCCTTATGATGTACGCCTGGAGGGACATGCGGGAAGATACCTATATTTCCCGTGCGACCTTGGTCGTGAGCGACGGGGAACTTGCGGTTGCGTACGAGCGCTCTCATGAGCCGCGGGGTTTTTGCAGGAAGAGATGGGGGAGAATTCGCCCTTTCTGAACGGGAGGGAGATTGAAGCCCTGGCGCTGGTGAACAGCTGGATGGAGCATGGGGACAAGGACGAGCATAGGCCGTATCAGCCCGAGCTTGCTTGGCTGGCGGATTTGATGGACGGCTCGGCGCTCGACAAGATCGTGCAGGGCGGCAAAGCATTCGATCTTGCTGGGGTCTTGTTGCGCGGCGTTCCGTTTGATGGGCCGGAGCGCATTGCCGCCCACGAGCTGCTTAAGGCGTGCGCCTGCTACAACGACGTGCTCTATGCCGATCAGGACAAGTATCGCAACCTTGCCCAGGTGCTTATGCTCACCAAATTGGTGTACAAAAAATCGCCCGATTGCTTGCTGAGCCCGCTCGATGTGGTTATGAACGGCACGACTACGGGCAACGGTTTTCAGGGTCTTGGCGAGTGGGTCGATGCCATGAGCAGGTCCGAAAAGCCTTCGTTGGAAAAGTGGCAGTACCTGGCGGCCGGGGAGGCCCTGCGGATTTACGACCACTTTAGCAAGCGCCCCGACCAGGTTAAGGAGCTTGCCGCCAAGGTGTCCCTGATGCGTGTCGCCCTTGCAGTGATGGACGTTGAGGAGCGTGAGGCATTGGAGTGCGATCTTAAGAAGCTGCTCGCTTCGTGCGAGTAATCGCCGACTGTTTCTCTTTCTTTTCTTTCCCTTTCTCGGCGGCATAGACGCCGCCACCTCAACCACCTCGCGTGAGTTTTTGTCCGCACGGGATGGTATTCAACACATGCAACAACTAAATCGGAGGTTTGACCATGGCTACGTGGGAACTCAACTGTCAATCGATGCTGTCGTCTGCGGGCGACAAGGAGCTTGCTCCCTATCTTGCACGTCAAAAGGCGATGCGCGAGTTTTTTGAGCGTGCGCTGTTTGTTCCCCAGGATCAGGACGGCGCTAAGGACCAGGACAACAACGGCCTGTACTTTTTGGGCGCCACGACGGGCTCGGGCAAAAACTACACGGCCGAGCAGGTCACGGCCGACCTGATTGCCGGCGGCTGGGATGAGTCGGGCTGTTTTAACAAGTGTCCCGGCCGCCGTACCTTGGTGTTTGTTGTTCCGGGTAAAGACAATCGCGACAACTATGTTGCAAGCGTGCGTGAATTGTTGGCTGGCCAGGGCATGAGTTGTGATGAAGCGGCACGCATGGTGTTCGATCTTCCGCGCGCGGGCGAGAACAATCTGAATTGGATTGAGGCCACCCGCGGCAAGGGTGCCGTGGGCGTGCGCGAAATCTCGTGTCCCATCGAAGCAGATGACGAGAGCTCTCATCGCGTCATTAAGCGAGCATGGCGTAACACTATGGAGGTTGCCGATAACCTTCTGCACATTCTTGATACAAAGAAAAGTCTGGGAAACGTTGTCGATTGTCTGACCCCCAGCCTGTGGGACAAGCTGTCGTTAGCCGATGCGAGCCTGCGTTGGGCAGTGAGTTGTGAACTCAAGAACATTACGCGAGGCATGGAGGTAATCCCTCAGATTTGGCCATCTGCGCTGCTCAACGACGAGAGCATGCCACATGTGATTGCCCTTACACCCCAAAAGCTCGTCAACAGAATCGATACGGTGACCGGTCCGGGCGTTGTGCTCTTTAACGCGGCGGCTGCAGAGAAGTGCCTATTCATCTTTGACGAAATCGACCACATGAAGGCTGACATGCTGTCGACGCTGACGGACGACCCCGTGACGTTTCAGCCGGATGAGGCGCTGCGCATCCTTGATCGTCATTTTAACGGCGGCGTGGTGGACCCCTTGCTGTTGGGAAATCGAGATCAATGGATGGCGGTCTACACACACGCTTCCACGTCGGGCGATCACAAGGGGTCGAATGCCGAGAGGAACAGGGTTTCGCGAGCGAGCGTAGAGGAAGCTGCCGAAGGAATCGCCAAGGATGCCGAGAATATTCAAAAGGCACTCGCCTCCTGCATTAAGGAAATGAAACTGCGCCCGCCTTTTGCGCTGTCTGACGAGGCAAAAGACGAGCAGCTTGCCGGTCGTCGTCTGTTTGGCAGTGATGATGTCTCGGTGGGCGATAACTCGGTAAACCCGTTGTGCTACAAGCTCAATGAGGACGGTACCCGCAATATGATTACGGCTCATGGGGCGAATGGACAGCAAACCGTTAACAAGGCGGTTCGTCGTGCGCGCGGCGTCGTTAGGATGGTAGTAGGTCACCTTGCCATCTGCGCCAGCCTTATGGATAGCCTGTATTACGGCAGCATTTCGTACAAGGACGATCTTTCGCGCAAGAACATCATCGATGCGCTGGGCATTAGGAACGACCAAACCAGTGAGAAATGCTTTTGGAATGCGTTGATGATGGCGCTGTTCTTTAAGAACCGTAAGAACGACGATATTGATGCAGCCGATGACTCGATGTATGCGCATGGCGTTGACTACCTAGTAATGGAAACCACACTAGACCATATGTTAACCACGTACCTAACCAGTCATGGCATTGAGCGCATGCCCGAGGCATACTTGGCCTCCATTGCTGCCAAAGCGCCCTGTGTGTGCATGAGCGCAACATGGAGCGCGCCGACCGTAAAGAACTTTAACCTGGATTACCTCGATGAGGTTCACGGCGTGGTTCGCAAGGATATGTGGATCGGCGAGCTCAACCAAGAGATCGTACGACAGACCAAGCTGTTTAACAAACGGGCGGCAAAGACGTACGACATTGACGTTGCTTGGGTTGACGAGGACAAGAATCTTGCCGGTATGGCTGCGTTGGCCGGCGGCGCTTTTGGCGGCGCAATCGTATCGCCCGACGAGACGTACGGGCGCGCGATGGAGTTCTTTGGCGGAATTGGCGTGAGTGAAGGTCTTGCGGTGCGTCTGCGCCGAAAGGTTGCCGATAGGGTGGGCACGAGCGATGCCAAAAGCATCGAGTTTGAGCTGGAACGCCTGAGTAAAGCGCTCGTTGCCGTGAGCGCCTGGGCGCGCGGCGTCGCGCGCAACGAACAGCAGGCGGGTGCCGTTTTTACCACCCGTCACATGGGAAACCATGGCGACTTTAATAGTTTGGCGCTGGATCTTGGCCGAGAAATCGTTGCCGAACTGGTGATTCGGAACGTTAAGCGTCCCGAGGCGTCGTACGAGGAGTCGCTCGCGGAGGCCAAGGATATGGTGCCGTGCTTTAACGCTGCAGAATGGGATACCGGCTGGGACGATACTCAAAAGCGCCTCGAGATGGGCCAACCAACCCTGATGTTCATCAATTTGTCGGTGGGCGGTTTTTCAAAAAATCTCAAATACAAGGTTCCGGAGAGCCTGTGCCGTATGGTGCGACAGGTTGATTGCGGCTTTGAGAGCATCGACTGCCGTCCCAAGATGGATCTTGACTTTCTGTACATTGAGTCGCCCACAAGTCGCTTGACCTGGGGTGTTGAGGTTGACTCAACGAAGTTTGTCCAGCAGGCGCTGCTCGGTGTGATCGAGCAAGAGGAGCTGGTGGCGCGCGGAGAGGTCCCGTTTACTCAAAAGCGCCGCAACGTACGACTGTTGCTGTCCGGAGCCAAGCAGAGTCTGCCAGTTCGCGACACCCTCTCGTATCAGGTCGAAGGTGCCCGCATTGTGGCGCAGGCGGTGGGTCGCTTGATGCGTACGAGCGTAAAGATGCCGCACGTGCAGGTGATGCTCGATCGCAAAATCGCCGGCGATTGCGACTTTTCGTTCCTGCACGATTTGCCGATGGGCTACGAGCTGGAGCAGGTGGTTGGCGCCTGCGCGGCCGTCAACAATCACATGGCGGACAAGAAGCAGCACGCTGCTAACAAACAGCAGAACCTTGCTGCCTTTAGGAACAACCTGGCGAAAGAGAAGCACGAAAAGCTGGCATGGAAGGTTACCTCCCTCGATGCGCGCGAGGAAGATCTGGCCGCCTTCGATGGCGAGCGCGACTTTTATCTGCATCATTTTTGCCTGCCGTGGGAGGACCTCGCAAGCTATCCTGCGCGCAAAAGCACCGCACTGCACATGCCGTTTGCCGCGAGTGGCTATGCGTATGCGCAGGGCGGAGCGTGTAAGGTGCCGCATTTTGAGTTTCCCAGCTATGAGGGTGAACCTGTCGAGCAGATTGCTGCCCGCCTGGAGGAGCGCTGCCGCTATAACGAGGGCCTTGAGGGCGCGAAGGTTCGCCAGGTAAGCCAGGCGGCGGCCCGCGTGCCCGAGTTGCTGTCGATTCGGGAGGTGCGCGAGCGTTGGTCGCACGACGGGGTGCCTGCGGCGCTGCAGCCGGCGGCGACGGCGCACATGACGCCCTATATGTTCCAGGCGGTGTACCTGGGGGGACTGGGAGAGTCTGCTGGTAGGGCCGTCTTCGAGGCGTATTATGACGGCCGCTATTCGCTTGCTCGTGGCGATGCGGCCCATGCCGAGACGGGCGGCGATTTTGAGGTGCTCGATGCCGCTGGCAACAAGACCGGGGTGTGGATCGATTTTAAGCACTATCGCATCGGCACCTACGAGGCCTACAGGCGCAGCGGCGGCGAGACTACGGATGCCGAGTGCTTTAAGGCAAAGGCTCAAAAGGTTGGGGCAAAGCGCCTGCTGATCGTGAATGTTTTGGCCGATGAGGCGGCGCTGGAGCTTCGTCAAAAGCCAATCGATGACGTGGGAATGGTCTACTCCTTCCCCTATATGGCAGCTGATGGAGCAATCAGTCTGGAGATGATGGAGGCGATCGGCCGTGCAATCGAAGCATAACCAGCCGTGTGGCCTGGGAGACATCGCTGTGTCCGAGCTTGTGTTGCAGCTCGATGCCGCGGCTGCCGAGAAGCGCTACTCGGTCTTTTGGTGCAACGTTGGCGATGCAGGCAAGCATGCCGTGGCGGACTTTATGGCCGATGTGTGCCAGACGGGCAAGGTCGTGGCGCTCACCCAGCTCGAGGACAACCGCGTCTTTCTGATGGTCAAGGCGGGCGCGCAGACGGGCGACCTTAACGCCCCGCTCGCCCATGAGCAAATGGTTCCGATTAAAACTCATTGGGACGAGCTGGAAGATTGCGTCGTGTTGCGCCTGCTATTCAACTCTTGCTCGCAGTTTGAGGGGGTCGAGGACGAGATTCCCAATGACACGGGACACCTGTATGTCATTAGTGCCAAGGGCGACCGCCGCGACGCCATTGAGGAAGCAGGAACGGGCCCTGCCAAGATTGAGACGGTCGAGACTGTTATCAACGAGGACTGCACCTTTGAACTTAAGATCCGAACGTTTGCCAAGCGGCGGGTACTCATCGGTCGTGCGGCAGGCGACAAGCTGGAACTCGAGAAGATCAACAGCCAGGTGGGTTACAGGCTGTCGCCTGTGGCTACGGTGGTGCTGGCTCACGGACAAAGCGATGAGTATATCCTGCGCCGTGCCAAGGGCGATAAGCCGTCCAAACGCCGTGACCTTACGTTTTCTGCCCAGGCGGAAAAGGTCGCCTATACCAAGAAGGGAATCCTGTACCGAGAGCTGCAGATTCTTGAGCGTCGGTACAGCGATTTTGCCCAGATATCGCTCAGGGAGTATCCGCGCAAGAGCTTCTACGAGGTTCTGAAAAGCGACCGATACGCCCATGTGGTTGCGGAGCGTTCGTTGGGGCGGCGGGTTGTGGTTTCGTTCGCGGGTGACGGGCTTGATAGGGTAGCGCGCCAGTTGGCCGATCGGCTCAACGATTCCTCGTGGGGCGTGCGCGCGTCGTATGGCGGCAGGGCTGTTGATCCGCTGGCGTGGAATATCGTTGTGGTAGCCAACGAGGTCGCCGAGGACGATGGCTATGCTCTGCACGCTGGCGTGGTGGAGCAGCATGTGACGCCGGATGTGTGCGAGCCGCTGGTTAAGGCGATGCCGAATACAAAGGTACGGGGCGCACAGGAGGGAATCCTGGGAGCCATGCTCAAAGAGCTGCTGGTAAAGCAGAACGTCGTCGACGGACGGATGCAGGCGTTTGACCTTGGCTCTTTTGGCGTTGAGTCGGTGACGGTCTGCGGCGTGGTCAATGTTCCGCGTAAAGAGGAAGACAAGATTGAGCTGGATGCGCGCCTTGCAACGCTAACGATTGGTGCTGACGGGGCCATGGACTACACCTCGCATTCCATCGAGGATGGTCCCGTGGACGAGATAGAGCTTGAGCTGTTGACGGCCGACGGCAAGCTCGACAAGGATGCCTATATCTTTGACGTGCGGGCAGGTGGACAGTCTATGCTCGCGCGCGTGCGCGATACGGGCTTGACGACCTTCTCTAACAACTTTGCGACCTTGGTGCGCGATTACCAGCTTACGGGCAAAGCGGGCCGTAAGAAGGAGTTTTTCGAAAGCTACAACTCGCCCTATTACGGCATTGGAACGTTTGAACGTGTAGGGATGACCTGCTACTTTGTGGGCGTCAACAACGGCACCAAGGAGGACCTGGCGACGGCGATTCATGTGCGCTCGATTGAGGTGCTCGAAGGCGACGATCTGTCCGAGCTGCTGGTTCAGCTGGTCAATGTGGGGCTTTCGCGCCACGGAGCTCCCTCCAGGTGGCCGATTCCGGTGAAGTATCTCAACGAATGTGCCGCGCGTGAGGGCGCGGCGGGGGGGGCCTGGTATTTGCTCGTGAGGAAACAGAGGAAACAGATTAGCTATAAGCGCTAGAAAAATAAAAATGTTCTTGCAACATGCAAGCAGAGCGCATATACTACAGTCATAGCGTATGAGATGGGGTCTCTAAAAGAGGCCAAGCACAGCAATTTGAGTTTATGTGGACGGGACTTGAGCATGAGCACCAGCAATTTCTCCTTTAACAACGGCAATATCGATTTCATTAATCTCGAGACCATTTATGGCCGTACTGACCGTTCTCGCACAGAGAACTGGCCTGTATGCCTAGGTGAAGAGGCGCCAAGTGGCGAAGATCTCGAGTATTTGGATGAGATTGAGCGCGAGCGGAACTATGAGTTTGGCTTTTGCGAATGCCAGGTTCGCCGCGATTCAAATCGCTCAATTTAATTACCCCGTTATCACCTCTTTTTAATGGGGCAAGTTGGATCGACTATCTGTGGCAAACAACGGCTCACCGTGGGAAGGAATCGGCAATGAGCAAGAACATGAATAAGGACATGAACGGCAAGGCTTTGGGTAAGGCCAAGGCGGCTGGACGCGTGGCGACAGTTGCTGCGGCGACGATTGCCATGACGGGCGGCTCGCTGCTGTCGCCCCTGGCCGCGGCGGCGCAGGGTGCGGATGGCATTGGCGCTGCGGGCGCAACGGCTGCGGTGATGTCGCCGCTGACGAGCGCTGCGGTCGCCGGTGCTGGCGCGGGTGCTGTGTCTGCGGCGCAAAAGGTCGCCGACCTGCAGGCTGCAGTTGATGCGGCGCGTGCCAAAGCTGCTGCTGCCAAGGCCGATCTGGAAGCGGCTGCTGCTCCCTACGATGCCGCTGCCGCCAACCAGCAGCGGGCGCAGGGCGCCTATGACGCGGCCCGCGGTGCAAGCGATAGCGCGGCCTCTGCTGCCTCGGCCGAGCTGGAAAAGCAGCTGGGCGCTGCGCAAGACAAGGCCGATTTGGATGTCAAGACGCTTGAGGACGCTCAGGCTGCGCTCGATGCCGCCAAGAAGAACCTGACGGACAAGGACGAAGCCCTGACTGCCGCCCGGAAGGCGGCAAGCGATGCCCAGTCTGCGCTCGAGGCCGCACAGGCCGCTGCATCCGATGCCACGCCCGAGGCCGTAGCCGCCGCCCAGGCTGCCGCAGAGCAGGCGGCGATCGATTTGGAGCAGGCAAAGCAACAGGCCGAAGATGCGCAGACCAGGCTCTCGGATGCTCAGGCTGCCGCCGATGACGCCGCTGCCAAGCAGCAGGATACGCAGGTCAAGCTTTCGGCAGCTCAGCAGGCAAAGACCGCGGCAGATGCGGACGTGGACGCCGCACGGGCGAGCTATGACGCGGCCAAGGCCGATCTGGATCGAGCCGAGCAGGGCGCTGCGGGCCCGGAGTACGAGGACGCTAAGGCAAAGGTAAACGCTGCGTCCGAGGCGCTGGCGGCCGCCAAGGCCACGCAGTCGCAGCGCGAGGATGAGCTTGCTGCTGCCGAGCAAGAGGTGAGTGCCGCCGAGGGCGAGGTGCAGACTGCACAGCAGGCAGTTGCCGATCAGCAACAGGTCGCTGCCGAAGCCCAGTCCAAGCTGGGTGCCGCTGTTGCCGCCAAGACAGCAGCCGACGCCGCCCTCGACCAGGCCAAGACCGATCATGCCTCCGCGCTCACGGAGCTGGCCGATGCCCAGGCCAAGCTTTCGGCAGCAAAGGACGAGAAAGACGCTGCCGACAAGGCGCTCGATCAGGCGACGGCTCAAAAGCAGCAGGCCGACCAGGCTGTGGCTCAGGCCCAGGCCAAGCTCGATGCCGCTCAGGCAACGGCGAATGCATCGGCGGAGAACTACCGCCAGGGTGCTATCGCGTTCTTTAAGGGCGTGGGCGCCAACGACGCGGCAGATATCATCCTCAACTGCAAACTCGCTAGCTACAACAAGGTGGGCGAGGAGGCCGATGCGACGAGCCTGGCCAACATGAAGCAGGCGGTCGTGTGGCTCAAGGCGTGCAACGAGTATCGCGCGAGCGTTGGCCTGGGTGAGCTCAAGGTGACGTATGCCATGATGGCGACCGCCATTGCCGATGCGAACTTCTCCGATACGAAGGTCGCGCACGCTCAGCAGTTTAACGTGGGCGAGAATGTGGCGTGGAACTACGGAAGCAATCCGTTTAAGCAGTGGGTCGATCAGGAGAAGGCCGTCTTTGACGCTGCTGCCGCCTCGCTGGGCGCGACGGGCCTTACGGGAAAGGCCGCTTACGATTTTTATACGGCGCATAGTTCCGAGATTGATACCTACGCCGCGAAGCATGGTGATTCGGTCGGCCATTACATCAACGTAATCGATCCCAGCTACACCGTGACGGGCATGGGCGTTTGCACGCGTGGGACGCTGTACGGTCGGAGCACGCAGGCGCAGACATTCGTATATTCTGGTCGATGGTACGAGCCGTACAACGTCAATCCGATGACGGTTGCTGAGTATGAGGTTGCGTTGAACGCGTGGTGCGACTCTTTGGCAAATCCCGAGCAAGGCGTGGATGCGGCGCGCAAGGAGCTTACTGCGGCGCAGGGCGTTGCCAACGATGCCGGCAACAAGGTGGACGCAGCATCGCAAACCGCTGCGGCAAAGCAAGCCCAGGTTGAGCGCGCTGCCGCCAACATCGATGCCGCGGCCACCAAGGTCTCGGAAGCCCAGGCCGCCGTGGCGCAAAAGCAGGCTGCAGCTGACGCCGCCGCGCGTGCCGTCAGCGATGCTCGCGCCGATTTGAGCGCTGCCAACGACGCTGTTGCGGCAGCGCAGGACGCCGTGGCCGCCAAGTCTGGCGAGCTCGACATTGCCAAGGGCAAGGTGGCTGCTGCCAAGCGCGCGCTGGACGCCGCTCGTGCCGGCGTTGGCGACAAGCAGGATGCACTTGCCGCGGCTCAGGATGAGCTGGCGGCGTACTCAGCCGATATCGTCACTGCTCAGCGTGCGTTTGATGCGGCATCGTCTGTGCTCGAAGACGCCCGTGCCAATCAGCGCGAAGCGGAGGCTGAGCTCGCTGTTGCCCAAGGCGATGCCAATCAGGCAGATATCGATGCTGCTGACGCTCAGGCGGAGCTCGATATGGCGCAGCGGGCTGTAAGCGATGCCGATGCCGTCGTGGCAACGGCTCAGGCAAAATCTGATGCAGCTGCCGCCCGCGCCTCTCAGCTTAAGAATGCCGCCACAGCACTTGCCAAGGCCACTGGGGACAAAGCGATTGCCGATGCCGCGCTCGATGCAGCGGCGATGGCCGTGAGCGATGCCGAGTATGACGTGGTGGAGGCTGACGATGCCGTGGCGGATGCGACTGCCGCCCGCGACGCCTCTGCCGCCGCGGTTGACCGCCTGCGCAGAATCAATCTTGCCGAAGCCATTGTCAACGGCAGCACTGACGATGCGGACGAGGCGCTCAACGCCAAGATCGCTGCGGCCCACGATGTCGCCGAGCGTGCCGCGACCGCCAAGGCCGAGCTCGATGCCGCCGTGGCTGCGACGGATGCCGTGGCGCCGGCATACTTGGAGGCGCTCGCCAACTACACCGCCGCCAAGGTCGAGCTCGACCAGGCTATTGCCGAGCTTAACGCCGAGATCGCTCGCCAAGAGGCCGCCGACCGCGGAAACGGCGAGCAGACCCAGCCCGTCACGCAAGTGACGTACCAGGCCAAGCATGCGGAGGCAAAGACCGAGGCCACGACTTGGCAGACGGCGATGCCCGCCACGGGCGATGCGTCCGAGCTGCTGGGTGAGACCTTCGTGATCGGCGGCACGGTCCTGGTGGCCGCCGGCGTATTCCTGTCCGATAAGCGCCGCCAGCTGATCCGTTAGGGACAGGGAAGCGCGCTGTTTTTGGCGCGCACCGCAGGGGCATGGGCTCTGCGGCGCGCGCCGCCTTTTTCTTCAAGATTGATTAAGGAGGGATATATGCAAATTAGAGGAGAGGCCGCGATCGCCTGCGGATTCATGGCGGGCCTGGCAACGGGGTTGCTGTTCGATGGATGTTTCGACAGCTATATCAATCGATTCCGCGACTCTGGTTTTTCGAGAGGCAAGCCTTGGAAAACAGCGTCGGCTCATCGAGAAGCGACCGCGCCCATCGAGCCCCGCAGTGTGGATACCTCAAAAATCAAGGTAACCGTCACCAAGAACGGCAAGATTTACCACCGTTCTGCGGGATGCAAAAACTTGTCCCGAAACGCCATTAAAACGAGCGTGCCATTGGCAACCGCACTCAAGCGAGGCAAGACGCCCTGCCCAACATGCTGCCCGCCAACAGTGTGCTCGATCTGGTTTTTTGGGTGTTTGATCCGTTTGGATGGAAGAACGAGGGGTAAGCCCTAAGGGGTGCGGATGCCGGGGCTGATCCGCAATTTCTGCCATCGATTTGTCTAGAGTCGCACAGCACGGAGGTGCCGCTTAATGTCCATTTTCGTTACCGGAGACGTTCACGGTGTTGCCGAGTACGGGGCGAGCCGCTTCTCGTCGCGCGTTTGGCCATTGGGCCGTACGCTGACGCGCGATGACGTGGTGATCGTTGCCGGCGACTTTGGCTTTATATGGAGTGGCTCAAACACCGACAAATACTGGCTCGACTGGTTTGAGTCCAAGCCCTGGACTACGTGTTTTGTCGACGGCAATCACGAGAACTATCATCTGCTGGCGGGGCTGCCGATCCGAGAGTGGAACGGGGGCCTCGTTCACGAGGTTCGCCCGCATGTGCTGCACCTGATGCGCGGAGAGGTGTTCGACATCGCGGGGAACACGGTGCTCGCCATGGGTGGCGCCGCGAGCCATGACAAACAGTGGCGCCGGGAGGGAAAGACGTGGTGGCCCGAGGAAATGCCGAGTGAGAGCGAGATGGAATACTGTCGCGCCTCGCTCGATCGTGTGGGCTGGAAGGTCGACTATGTTGTGACTCACGAGGCGCCGGTCGATTTGGCAGACGAGCTGTGCATGGAGTGCAATCGCGAGTTCTACGACGATTCGCTGCAGGCCTTTTTGGGCGAGCTCGACGGGCGACTCGACTACCGCACCTGGTTCTTTGGCCATTACCATGACGATGAATGGCGCGACGACAAGCATCGCCTGATCTACCAAGATATCGTGCCGATTGAGGCGCGATGCACCGATGAGTAGGGTGGGGCGGCGAGTGGAAATTCTGGGCAACAGCGTTAGGAGGTTCCCATGATCTGGTTTACCAGCGATACCCACTTTGGACACGAGAACATGCTGCGGCTCGCCGACAGGCCTTGGTCGACTGGTGCGCAGATGAACGACGCCATGGTCGCCAACATTAATAGCAAGGTCGCTTTAGACGACGAGCTTTATATTCTGGGCGACTTCAGCTTTAAGATGACGGTGCAAGACGCCTACGAGCTGCGTAAGAGCATTGCATGCAAGCACGTCCATCTGCTGCCTGGCAACCACGACAAAGACTGGACGCAGCCTGCGGTGGCGGATGCTTTTATCGTCGAGCCGCCCATTTGTGTGCTCAAGATCGACCGCCAAAAAATCGTGCTGAGCCACTATCCCATGGTCGACTGGCAAGGCATGTCGCACGGCGGCTGGCATCTTCACGGACATATCCACAGCTGCGGCGGCGCGTACAACACGTTCAACCTTAGGCAGGGGCTGCTGCGCTATGACGTGGGCGTGGACGCCAACGGCTACGCCCCGGTGAGCCTGGAGGAGCTCAAGTCGTGGTTTGCGCAGGTCGACGAGCCGGCGTGTTGCGTTAAATGGCCGTGGTGGGTCAACGCCACGGGCGACGAGCAGATCGAGCACGATCTCGAAGCCTATAAGAGGGAAGTGGTGATCCGATGACGGTTTATGTGACGGGTGATGTCCACGGTGGCATCGACATGCAAAAGCTCCGCGACTGGGAGCTTGGGGATAGTCTGACGAGCGACGACTATCTGATTATCGCGGGAGACTTTGGCTTTCCGTGGGATTTTTCTGCCGAGGAATGCGCCGATATCGCCTGGCTGGAGTCGCGCCCCTATACCGTGCTGTTCGTCGACGGCAACCACGAACGCTACGACCATTGGGCGGAGCGCCCCCTGGAGTTGTGGCACGGTGGACTGACGCAACGCCTGTCGGACACCTCGCCTATACGGCGCCTGACGCGCGGCGAGGTTTTTGAGCTCGGTGGGTCGACGATCTTTACCATGGGCGGCGCCACGAGTGTGGACAAGGAATACCGCATCCCGTATTCCAGCTGGTGGCCGCAGGAGCTGCCGGGCGAGCGCAACTTTGAGGAGGCGCGGGCAAAGCTCGATAGCGTGGGCTGGAAGGTCGACTACGTGATCACCCACACCTGCTCCACGCGCATGCTCTCGCCCACGCTCTATCCGGCACCTGGCTGGAATTATCCAGCTGTCGATCGGCTTACGGCATTTTTCGACGAGCTGGAAGATCGCTTGGACTACAAGCGCTGGTACTACGGGCATTTTCATCGGGATGCCAACCCGGCCGAGCGCCACACCGTGCTCTACGACTGCATCGTTCGCCTGGGCGGCGAGCTCCAGCCCTGGGACGTTGCGTAGGGGCAGGCATAGCGAGCTCTTCGTATGATGCCTTGGGTAGTTACCCTACATTTTGGCAATAGTCATTATCTGTAGGGTAACTTAAGACATACTGGGAGCTGGAGGGGATGCTGCTGGCGGTCTAGAGTTTCAACGCCATTCGGTTGGTGCCGGGTAGGGCTGCAAAGCCGAAATGCGCATAGAACGCTGCCGCCTCATCATCTACTGGATCGACAACCAAAGCTCGCGCTCCCGCTAGGGCAGAAATTTTTAAGGCGTTTTCGATGGCATCTTTGAGCAACGATGCTCCCAGACCAAGCCCCTTGAATTTCTCATCAACCCCCATCATTCCAAGCAACACTGCGGGAACTTGGGAGGGGGAGTTCCGAACGAACCATCCTCCGTCAACATTTTCGCGAGCTACGGAGTGCGTACATAGCGTATAGAACCCGGCGACTGCGCCGTCGTAATACGATGCGTATATAACCGCCGACCCTCTTCTTCGCGCCGAGGCTGATCTGTTTTTAGCCCATCCGTCTACAAGGGTATTACCGCAGTGGAAAGCCTCGATGCCTTGACCAACGGGGAGTTGAACGGGCTTGGTAAACGTGCTCATTCCCAAATCGCTTTACGGTCGAGCAACGCTTTTGCGGCTTGGGGCATGGGTGAGTCGAGCATTTCGCAAAATGCATCAAAACCATCAGGAGAAAGATAGGTTGTTGACGCCTCGGCGATGTCACGTGCGGAGCTCTCGTCAAGGTGAGCCGTGGCCCATTGGGTGAGAGTTTGCCCGCGCAAGGCCGCGGCGCGCTCGTAAGTAAGGCGTTGACGCTCGGTCAGCCTTAGATCCATACGGCGCTGTTTCTCAATCGTTGGCATGGTAAAACCTCCTTTGCATCATTGTACGGAACTATTCCGTACATAACAAGATACAGAATTACGCACTCGTCGGGGGGGGGGGGTAGTGAAGGGGGCAGGGCGTTTGACTACTCGGCCATTACGGTGATGTTCTCGCGGTGCGCGCGGATGACGTCCCAGCTAAAGTGCTCGACCAGCCGCTCGGCAGAGCGCGGCGTGGTGTCCGGCGCGATGCCCGTTTGCCCGGCGAGCCAGCCCAGCAGCGCTTCGGGCGTGCCAAAGCGGGCGCGGAGTTCGCCCAGGTCCAGATCGCGGTCTCGTTTGGAAAGGCGGCGGCCGTCCGGTGCCATGAGCAGCGGAATATGTGCGTAGTGCGGCGTGGGCAGTCCCAACAGGTGCTGCAGATAGATCTGGCGCGGCGTGGACCCCAGCAGGTCGCATCCGCGCACGACCTCGGTGACGCCCATGGCAGCGTCGTCGACCACCACGGCTAGCTGATAGGCAAACACGCCGTCGCTGCGGCGCACCAAAAAGTCGCCGCACTCGGTGGCGAGTGCTTCGCATTGGGCGCCGTACGTGCGATCCACAAATTCGATCACGTCGTCTGCGAGGTCGTCGACGGTGGGCACGCGCAGACGTGTGGCCGGGGCGCGCAGGGCGCTGCGGCGGGCCACCTCCTCGGCCGAAAGACTTCGGCAGGCGCCACGGTAGATGGGCGTGCCGTCGCTCGCGTGCGGTGCACTCGCGGCGTGGAGCTCGGCGCGTGTGCAAAAGCAGGGATAGGTGAGGCCGGCGTCTTTCAGCCGGCGCAAGGCGCTCTCGTACAGGTCTAGGCGGTCGTGCTGGTAGTAGGGGCCTTCGTCCCACTCCAGCCCCAGCCAGGCCAGGTCGTCAATCAATTGGGCGGCAAGTTCCGGGCGCTTGCAGCGATCGTCCAGGTCCTCAATGCGTAACACGATGCTGCCGCCCTGGCTGCGGGCCGAAAGCCATGCGCACAGGCAGCTGAACACGTTGCCCAGGTGCATACGGCCCGAGGGCGACGGGGCGAAGCGCCCCACGACGGGCGCGGGAGCGGCCGGCGTCGTTGGCGCGTCGGCGGCGGTTGTTGCTATGTTGCGTGCGTTGATGTCCATGCGGACGAGTATAGCGCGGGGCGTGGTGGGGGAGACGCTGCCGTGGCCTGCAAGTTGCTGAGGCCACACGTTGCGCGTGCCGGACCACCGGCTCGGCGCCTTAATCGTCGTCAATCAATCTAGCCCTCAAACGACGGAAACCCCGGCAGCTCTTCGCAACTGCCGGGGTTTCCGCGGAAAAGGGGGGACATGATCCTCAAGCGGACGGCAAAGGGGCAAACCGTTTTCACTCAACTGCTTTATGCCCCTCAACTGGCGGCTCAATCAGCGCATGCCGCGCCCACACAAAGCCGCTACACCTGTGATGGAGCTATGAAGTGGTATCTATTGCCGGAGCGGGCTATGCCAAGGAGTGTCCCAGATTGCCGGCAGATAAGGAACGTCCCCAGGTGCCGGCGGCGGGCGTGACTTTTGTCCCGTTTTGACGCTCCGTTGGCCCAGATATTCGTCATGTGTGTCCGCAAACGTGGGACAATGGCGATGTTGGTTTTACAGACAAAGGATGTGCCTATGAACGCCCCCATTGCCAATACTTGTCGGCAGCGCTGCCTGTTTGCGCGATTCGCTTCCGTCTGCGTGCTCGTCGCGCTTGCGTTGTTGCTGCTGCCTGTCGCCGCGCACGCCGACGGCTACTCCATGACCCAAACCTATATCGGTGCCACGGTCGAGGCCGACGGCTCGCTGACCGTTGTCGAGGGACGCCAGTTTGATTTCGATGACGACATCAACGGCGTGTTTTGGGAGATCAATACAGGCTCTAACCAGCAGGGCGGTGCGGCGGGCGTCAATGTGCTGAGCGTCGAGGAAGACGACACCGCGTTTAACAAGGTCGACAGCGCAAACAAAGGCGACAACGGCGTCTATACGGTTGAGCAGTCCGACAGCGGCGTAAGAATCAAGGTGTTCAGCCCCCACGAGAGCGGCGACAGCGCGATCTATTACGTGAGTTACACCATGACCGGTGCGGTTATGAACTGGGCCGATACCGCCGAGCTCTATTGGAAATTCGTGGGCGACGGCTGGTCCGCGGATTCCGATGACGTCGAGATGGAAGTGCACTTCGCAAATGCCGCCGCCGGGACGGCGGCCGTCAAGGGCGATAACTTCCGCGCATGGGGCCACGGCCCGCTGACGGGCGACGTATCGCTCGATGCGGATGAACCCATGGTCACCTATACCATTCCCTGCGTGCATCAGGGCGAATTCGCCGAGGCGCGCATCACCTTCCCCAGCGATTGGGTGCCTTGGCTTTCCACTTCGAGCGAGGAGCGCATGCCGACAATCCTGAGCGAGGAGAAGGCATGGGCCGACGAGGCTAACGCCCGCCGCGCTCACGCTCGCATGATTGCCAATGTACTTGCCGTACTAAGTGTTGTCGCGGCGGTGGCCTTTACCGGCACAATCGTTGTGCTCAAGCTGCGCCGCCGCAAGCCCAAGCCGCTTTTCCAGGACGAATATTTCCGCGATGTGCCTTCGGCCGACCATCCCGCTGTGCTTTCGGCCCTCATGAGCTGGAACGAGGTGCCCGATCAGGCATATATCGCCACGCTCATGAAGCTCACCGACGACCGTGTGATTAAGCTGGAGCAGGCGACCGTGACTAAGGCTAAGAAGGGTCTGTTGGGGCGTGAAAAAGAAGAGCAGACGTATCGCGTGACGGTGGGTGATGCGGGCTGGAAGTCGGCCAAGGGCATTGACCACATGGTGCTCAAGGTCTTCTTTGCCGGTGCTAAGCCCGACGAGAACGGCGATCGCTCGCGCACGTTCGACGAGCTGCAGCACTACGTCAAGCAGCACGCTACACCCGTGGGCGACAAGCTCGAGGACTATCAGAACACCGTTAAGGGCAAGCTGGCCGATAGCGAGTACGTTGCCTCGGACGGCATTGTCGCAATGGTGTTTTGCCTGGTTCTTGGTATTCTGATCGCCTGTATTCCCGCGGGATCCATCTTCTTTACCGACGGCGCACAGGCGAACATTATCGCCGCGGTTATCTCGGTGCCGATTGTGCTGGTGGGTATTGGCGTGGGCCTTACGTTCCGCCGCTTTACGCCGGAGGGCGCCGAGGTGGCGGCTCGCTGCAAGGCGCTCAAGCATTGGCTCGAGGATTTCACGCGCCTAAAGGAAGCCGTCCCCGGCGATCTGGTCCTGTGGAATAAACTTCTGGTGATGGGTGCGGCGCTGGGTGTTTCCAAGGAAGTCCTGCGTCAGCTTGCCGAGGCTGTTCCTCCCGAGGTGCGCGAGGCCGACGGTTTCTACGACAATTACCCCTGCTACTGGTGGTACTACCATCATTACGGCAACGAGTCGCCGATGGATTCGTTCGACGGCGTGTATCACGAGAGCATCCGTGAGCTGGCATCGAGCTCCGACAGCTCGAGCGGCGGCGGAGGCGGCGGCTTCTCGGGCGGCGGAGGCGGCGGCGTCGGCGGAGGCGGCGGCGGAACGTTCTAGCGAGCGCTTGCTTTGGGGTGGATCTTTCTGGGCGGTTGCCAGGGAAGATTCATCCCATTTTTGTGCATCGAAACGGGTCAAACTTTCCGCTGAGGACCTTCGCGCAAGGGGCAGTGGACAAAAAATGCCAAATATGAGTACTGTTGCTGCGTTGGTCACATATGTTTGCACATAATAATGGGCTCCTAATGAGAGTACTTCTCGTTAGGAGCTCATTTTATTGAACATTTGGGGAGTTACGTCAGCTCGTGCAGCTGGTCGTCATGCCTATAAGCATCAAAAATGCCCCGAATCGCTGCTACTAAAAAGGTAACAGTACTCATATTTGATGTATTTTGACCACGGCTATCTACAAACCCCCTAGGCCACTCATTAGGGACAGACTTAAATGACTAGTTGTTGGGGATCAGTCATTGGGGACGTTCTTAAATGACTAGGTGTGGCTGCTTGGGCTAGGCTGTTAGGTCGAGTTCGTAGAGAAAGCTTTCACGCGGCATGTCGTGACGACGCTCTTCGCGGTTGGCGCGGTGCGTGGCCGTGCGCTTAAAGCCGTGCAGCTCGTAGAACTTCCACGAGCAGTTAGAGTCGGTGTACAAGTGTGCCCTTGTCGCCCCGCGCGAGGACAGGTACGAGACCGCGGCATCGAGCAAAACCGAGCCAACGCCCAGGCCGTGGACATCGGGATCGACGGCGAGCAGCGTGACTTCGTTGTCGTGCGGCAACGGGCTGCTCTCGAGCAGGCGGTTGTTGGTTCGGATGGTTGCACGCACAAACGAGAGATACTCGGCGCAGGCATCAGGCTCCAGTTCACGCATCTGCGAAAGCAGCGCGCGTTCGGTATCCATCCAATGTTCCTTAACGGTGGCGCCGGAGCTCTGTCCCGCACGCACGAGCGAAATGCCACGCGCCTGACCGTCGATTACGGCAACCTGCGAAAACGTCGACGACGAAAGGCAGTAGGCGAGGTCGCACGCGGCCTCGAGGCGGTTGTACTCATCGTTATCCGAATTGTTATGCCAAAGCTGCTGCAGAATCAGCGCGATGGCGTCGAAGTCTTCGGTATCAAACGGTCGGTAGAGAGCCCGCGAGACCATGGTGCCTCTTTCTTTTGCGGATGCATATCGAGCACAGTTCTACCACGCTATTGGCATCTAATTATGGTGCCCCTGTGTTCCATGAACTCACCGCGCCCGGTGCTGCGCCCATGCCCTCCGCTCGCAAGCTTTTTCTGCACATGCGACCGTTGCGGGGTGCATCGACGCGCTCGATGCGCTACATTAAATCAGTATTTTCAATGCCGCTGCGCGAGCGCTGCAGATCGACGTATCACCGACTCACAGAGCACGGCGGCGTACCAGACAGGAGGACTGCATGGGATCTGATGTGAAGATCGCACGCGCGTTGATCTCGGTTACCGATAAGACGGGCGTCGTCGATTTCGCACGGACGCTGGTTGACGACTTTGGCGTCGAGATCATCTCTACGGGCGGCACGGCTCGTGCCATCGAGGACGCGGGCGTTCCCGTAACCCCCATCGAGGAGTTCACGGGCTATCCCGAGATGATGGACGGCCGCGTCAAGACGCTGCATCCCAAGGTTCACGGCGCGCTGCTGGCCCGTCGCGATTCCGAGCAGCACATGCAGGAAGCCGCTCAGCACGGCATTAAGCTAATCGACCTGGTCGTCGTCAACCTGTACGAGTTCGAGAAGACCGTCGCCAACCCCGAGGTCACCTTTGCGGATGCCATCGAGCACATTGACATCGGTGGTCCCTCCATGCTGCGCTCTGCCGCCAAGAACGCCGCGAGCGTTACCGTCATCTCCGACCCGGCCGACTATGATGCCGTCCTGGCCGAGATGCGCGAGACCGGTGGCTGCACCACGCTTTCCACCCGTCGCCGCCTGCAGGTGAAGGTCTACCAGACTACCGCCGCCTACGACACGGCTATCTCCCGTTGGCTTGCCGCTCAGGCAAGCGACGTGGCGGACACCTCTGCCAAGCTCGAGATCTCGCTGGAGAAGGTCGACGACCTGCGCTATGGTGAGAATCCTCAGCAAAAGGCTACGGTCTACCGCTTTGCCGAGGGCTGCGAGAACACCGCGAGCTCTCAGTTCCCGCTTGTGGGCTCCGAGCAGATCCAGGGCAAGCCGCTCAGCTACAACAACTATCTGGACGCCGATGCCGCCTGGAACCTGGTCCGCGAGTTCGACGAGCCGGCCTGCGTGATCCTCAAGCATCAGAACCCCTGCGGTTCCGCCGTTGCCGAGGACATCACGGCCGCCTACGACCGCGCTTTCGCCTGCGATCCCAAGAGCGCCTTCGGCGGCATCATCGCCTGCAACCGCGAGGTTCCCTTTGAGCTGGTTGAGCACTTCGCCGACCAGAACAAGCAGTTCGTCGAGGTCATCATCGCCCCGAGCTACACCGATGAGGCGCTCGAGCGCATGGTCAAGCGCCCCAACCTGCGCGTGCTGGCTACCGGCGGCGTGGACCACGGTGCCCAGGTGGAGCTGCGCTCCATCGACGGCGGCATGCTGGTGCAGGAGGTCGACCACGTGACCGAGGGTCCCGCGACCTTTACGTTCCCCACCGATCGCAAGCCCACCGACGCTGAGATGGCCGAGCTCGAGTTTGCCTGGAAGGTCTGCAAGGGCGTTAAGTCCAACGCCATCCTGGTCTCCAAGGGCAAGGCCGGCATTGGCATGGGCCCTGGTCAGCCCAACCGCGTTGACTCCGCACTGCTTGCCTGCGAACGCGCCGAGGACTTTTGCGAGCGCGAAGGCGTGGAGAAGGGCGGCTTTGCCTGCGCGAGTGACGCGTTCTTCCCGTTCCGCGACAACGTCGACGTGCTTGCCGCACACGGCGTGACCTGCATCATCCAGCCCGGTGGCTCCAAGCGCGACGACGAGAGCATCCAGGCCTGCAACGAGCACAATATTGCGATGGTTTTCACGGGTGCCCGCCACTTCCGCCATTAAGTAGGGAGGTGGCGCTGCGGCTTGCCCAACCACCGCACCTTGCCGCTCATTCGTCGCTCGCGTACCCAAGTACGCGTCGCTCCTCTTTCACGGCAATCTGCGGCACCTGGGCAACCCTCGCCGACCTGTTAGGTTGACTGGGGAGGATGGGATGTTATCTCGTCCCTTGGACCGCCTCGCTTCTAAAATAATCTCTGCAAAAGACGGTCGCTCCGTTTGGAGGGCCGTCTTTTTGGTATAAGAGGACGGAATGACTAACACGAAAGGTACAACCATGCCCCAGATTGATGATGCAGAGCTGTTTGGCAATGCCGAGGACCAGCGTGCGTACGAGGACTTTTGCGCCAATCAGGAGGCGGTCGAGAAGTTTACGCTCGACAAGCCCGCGCTTATCTGCCGTTGGCGCATGTCCAACAAAAAGGTGCCCATGCTCAACCGTCACATTCGCGCGCTGTCCGAGCGCTTGGTGCAGGGCGAGCCGCTTACCCATAACATGCTCAGCTGGGCTAAGCAGCACGTTGAGTGGTCGCTTGCCGAGGGCGATTACACCGCGCACGACGGCGTGCTCATGCTGGTGATCGACGTTAACGGCAATGCCGCCATGACGGTGGGTGAGTACGAGCCGCTGGCCGATACTTCGGCCAAGGCGCTGCGTGCCCGCTCCGCCGAGGCCCGCTCCGAGGCCGACGAAACCGGCGTGGCGCCCGAGCTGCTCGCTGCCGTCAACAACGGCGAGCTGGCCTTTGTGGCGCCGGCGGACGAGTGCCTGTGCGGCACGGCGACGCTCATAGAGCAGCTGGCCCAGACCAAGGGCATCCCGGTCACGCGCGTGGACATTCCCGCACAGCTCAAGGGCGCCTTGTTCCTGGTAAGTGACGAGCACGGCGTGGTGCCTGCCGCCGACGCCGACGCCGCCGAGTCCGACGCCGCCACGGTCGCTTTCTTCGCCGACGGCTACGAAAAGCTTCGTGCCCGTCGCTAAATGATTATTCTGGGACGGGGATTAAAGAATCATTTTGGTTCCCGCCACCGCTGCGAGTGCGAGGCGGACAAAACGCCCCCGCTCGCGAACAGTTCTGTCACCTTGGCGACGTGCGTGGCGCGCACCTGCAGTTTCGCAGCCATAATGGTGGCAAGACAACCAAGAGGAGAGCGGAATCCATGGCGCTAATCTATATCGTTGAGGACGACGAGCCCATTCGTCGTGAGCTTGTCGACATCCTTGCCCGCGCCGGGTTTGAAATCGAGGCCTGCGAATCGTTCGAGCATGTCTCGCGCGATATTCTCGCCGCCGCGCCCGACCTGGTGCTGCTCGACCTCACGCTTCCCGTCAAGGACGGCCAGCATATCTGCCACGAGGTTCGCCGCGAATCCGAGGTCCCCATCATCGTCCTCACCTCGCGCACGACCGAGATCGACGAGGTCATGGCCATGACGCTCGGCGCGGACGACTTTGTTCCCAAGCCCTATAGCGCGCGCGTGCTCGTGGCGCGCATCAACGCACTGCTGCGTCGCACCGCGGCGTCAGGCGAGCGCAGCACGCTCGTCCACAAGGGGCTGGAGCTCGACCTCGCCCGCTCTATGGTCACCAACACGGCGACCGGCGACAGCACCGAGCTCACCAAAAATGAGCTGCGCATTCTCTCGCTGCTCCTGAGCCGCGCGGGCAAGATCGTCTCGCGCTCGGCCATCATGCAGGACCTGTGGGACTCCGACGCCTTCGTGGACGACAATACGCTCACCGTCAACATCAACCGCCTGCGCACCACGCTCGAAAAAATCGGCATCAAGGGGTATTTGACGACGCATCGCGGTCAAGGCTATTCGGTCTAGGGGCCGGCTATGTCGTTTGGCAAGTTCTTTAAAGATGCACTGCTTCCCGTCGCCGTGTGGACGTGCGGCGTGCTGCTGAGCTGCTTTGTGCTGACGGTCGCCGTCGCACCCGTTTCTATCGTGGTCGTGGCGGTTGGCGTGTCCTTTATCTTCGGTATGCTCGGCATCGTGATCGAGTACGCTCGCCGTCGCCGTTTTCTGCGTCAGTTGGAGCGCGCGGCAGAGGAGCTCGAGAGTCCCGCATGGGTCCAGGAGATGGTGCAATGCCCGACCTATGCCGAGGGCGAGCTCGAGTACGAGGTCTTGCGCCGGGTGGGCAAGGCGGCATGCGACGAGGTTGCCGAAGGCCGGCGTCAGACCGATGACTATCGCGACTATATCGAGAGCTGGGTCCACGAGGCCAAGCTGCCCCTGGCGGCGGCCCATCTGATTTTGGAAAACCTGGATGGCAGCGAAGACGACCTGTCGCGTGTGGATGACCTGGGTCGCGAGCTGGCTCGCGTGGAGCGCTATATCGACCAGGCGCTGTACTACGCGCGCTCGGAAGTCGTGGAGCGCGACTACCTGATTCGTCGCTGGGATCTCAAGACCTTGGTGACGGGCGCGATTAAAGCCAACGCGCGCGAGCTTATCGCGGCGCACGTGGCTCCGGTGTGCGAGAACCTCGACTTTGAGGTCTTTACCGACGAGAAGTGGCTCGAGTTTATTCTAGGCCAGCTTATTCAGAACAGCATCAAATATGCGCGCGAGGACGGCGCAAAGATCGTGTTTTCGGGCGCGTTGCTGGACGAGGGCCTGGCGAGCGAACGCATCGAGCTTACCGTCGCGGACAACGGCTGCGGCGTGAGCGCGGCCGACCTGCCGCGCGTGTTCGAGAAAGGTTTTACCGGCGACAACGGCCGCACCACCAAGCGCGCAACGGGCATCGGCCTCTACCTTGTGGCGCGCCTGTGCTCCAAGATGGGCATCGACGTCACCGCAGCATCCGACTCCGGCGAAGGCTTTGTCGTAACGTTTTCCTTCTCAACGAACAAGTTCCAATACTTTGAGTAGCCGGGCCGTCTTGCGGTGCGGACGGCTATGTTCCCGAACGTGAACTTAACTAAGGCAACTGGCGCTATGTTTCCGAACGTGAACATAACTATGAGGCTCAAATGGATCTCTCATAACAAAAACGTGCAGCCCAAACAAAACGTGCCGCCCCAAACGGGGCGGCACGCCATCTTTTATCAGCCAACTCGCTGAAGTAAGGCTGCGAAGGCCGCGAGGCCGGGAGGGGTTTCCTAAGGGCACATCCCGCAGCCGCAACGCGGCGAGGACGTGCCCGTGGAAACCCCGCAGGCCCCGCGGCCGGTGGGAGCAACGCTACTTCACGACCAAAATGTCGCAGTCCGTATTGCGCAGCAGGAACGTCGAAATTGAACCCAGCAGCGCATACTTGATCGAGGACAGGCCGCGGGCGCCGCAGAGCACCAGGTCGGGCTTAACCACGTCGAGCATCTCGTCCTTGAGCGTCTCGCGAATGCGGCCGGCGCGAATCATGACCTCGACCTCGGGAATGTCGGGATTGGCCTTGGCCTCTTCGAGCTGCTTGGCGATGGAGTTCTTAAATGCCTCCTCTAGGCCGTTGACAAGATCGACCGGATAGGAACCGGCGCTCTCGAGCGCCGTGGAATCGATAACGTGGCCGATGATCAGCTTGGCGCCGTTGTTCGCGGCGACCTTGATGGCGCGTGCGAGCACAAAATCCTGCTGCTCAGTACCGTCGAGTGAAACAAATACCTTGGTGTAGCCCTCGTTCATGGTTTCCTCCTTGGTCTATCGCACGGGCGCTGGGCTCGTGCGTCGGGCGGGCGCGGATGCGTGGCCGCCGGACACTTTATCTTGTTGCAGTTATACCCAAGGATTTGGGTTTGACCGCTCGCAATTCTGTGAACGGGCGAGTTTTTTGGTAAGGGTAGGCGCAGGCGCGCCGCCAATGGTTGATAATGGGACATCGCCCGCACCGTCCGCAGAACAATATCGGCGGGTGTCTAACGAGGGGGTCCCTTTGGATATCATCGAGCTTCTAAAATCTGCCTTTATGGGCCTGGTCGAGGGCATCACCGAATGGCTGCCCGTTTCGTCGACTGGTCACATGATCTTGGTGGACGAGTTCGTCAAGATGAACGTGAGCGAGACGTTCTGGAATATGTTCCTGGTCGTGATTCAGCTCGGCGCCATTCTGGCCGTCTGTGTGCTGTTCTTCCATGAGCTCAATCCGTTCTCGCCCAGCAAGGGCAAGGAGGGCCGTCGCGACACCTGGGTGCTGTGGGGCAAGATTGTGCTCGGCTGCATTCCCGCCGCGGCGATCGGTCTGCCGCTTAACGACTGGATGGAGGAGCATTTCTATAATGCTCCCGTCGTGGCGCTGGCGCTCATTGTGTACGGCGTGCTGTTTATCGTGATCGAGAACTGGCGCGCGAGCAAGCGCGAGGAAATGGCCGTTGCCGGTTCATTTGGTTCGCGTGCTGTGGTGTCGGGTGGACGTCCCGCCGGTGCGCACTTTGCGGCGCCCGCCGCGGCTACCGCTGAGGATGAGGACGATGACGAGGATCTGGACTTTGGCTCCATCGCCACGCTCGAGGACCTGAGCTGGAAGACTGCGCTGGGTATCGGCTGCTTCCAGGTGCTTTCGCTGGTGCCTGGAACGTCTCGCTCCGGTTCTACCATCATCGGCGGCCTGCTTTTGGGCTGCACGCGTTCGGTGGCGTCCAAGTTTACGTTCTTCCTGGCCATCCCTGTCATGTTTGGCGCGAGTGCGCTCAAGCTGGTCAAGTACTTCATCAAGGGCGGCACGTTCGGCACCAACGAGATCGCCATCTTGGGCGTGGGCTGCGTTGTTGCCTTTGTGGTTTCGCTCATCGCCATCAAGTGGCTCATGGGCTTCGTCCGCCGTCACGACTTTAAGTGCTTCGGTGTTTACCGCATCATCCTGGGCATCGTAGTGCTCGCATACTTCTTCGTTCTGGAGCCGATGCTCGGCCTTTAACTTAGTCGACGCTGCGCGGCGGCCAGAGCGACAGCTTGTCATTCAAAGAGGGTGGCATGACCAAAAGGTCTATGCCGCCCCCTTTTCATGCCAATTTGTTCGCCCTGACCGTCGCTCGCTGCTGCTGCCATGACATCGGCGGTTTCGTGATTGTCAATAGATTGGTGCAAAGTAACCTGACCCCATTGCGCCAAATCCGCTGGGGCGGGCCTGACGGTGGCGCACGGAGTCGTGGTGTGATTTGCGTCGGTGTCCGCGCGGCTCGGTATACTGGTACGGCTCAAACTATGGCGCTGCCCGCAGGCGCGCCGTCCGTCAGATGAGGAGTCGCCCATGACCCAGCCCTTGCCCTGGGAAAAGAACGCCGCGGTACCCGTGCCGCCTGCGCCGGAACCCGTGCCGCTCGATGCATACACCGCCCCCGCTGCGCCGGAGCCCGAGCTCGTTCCGCTCGACATCTACGACGCCCCGGCTCCGGCGCCCAAACCTGCCAAGCCGCTCGTCGATATCGATAGCCTTAACCCCGCCCAGCGCGAGGCGGTCCTGACCACCGAGGGCCCGCTGCTGGTCCTTGCCGGTGCTGGCTCGGGCAAGACCCGCGTCCTGACCTTCCGCATCGCTCATATGCTCGGCGACCTGGGCGTTAAGCCTTGGCAGGTTCTTGCCATCACGTTTACCAACAAGGCCGCTGCCGAGATGCGCGAGCGTCTGGCGGCACTCATCCCAAGCGGCACTCGTGGCATGTGGGTGTGCACCTTCCATGCCATGTGCGTGCGCATGCTGCGCGAGGACGCCGACCTGCTGGGCTATACCGGTCAGTTCACCATCTACGATGACGACGACTCAAAGCGCATGGTGCGCGACATTATGCAGGCGCTCGGCATTGAGCAAAAGCAGTTCCCCATCAACATGATCCGCAGCAAGATCAGCTCGGCCAAAAACGCCATGATCGGGCCCGAGGACATGCTCAAATCCGCTGACAGCCCCAATGACAAAAAGGCCGCGCAGGTCTACTTGGAGCTGGAGCGCCGCCTGCGCGCCGCCAACGCGATGGACTTCGACGACCTGCTTGTGCGCACGCTCGAGCTGCTGCGCACCCGCCCCGAGGTGCTCGACAAGTATCAAGAGCGCTTCCGCTACATTAGCGTCGACGAGTATCAGGACACCAACCACGTCCAGTACGAGATCGCCAACCTGCTGGCCGCCAAGTACCAAAACCTTATGGTCGTGGGCGACGACGACCAGTCCATTTATAGCTGGCGTGGCGCCGACATCACCAACATCCTGGACTTTGAGCAGGACTTTAAAAACTGCAAGACCGTCAAGCTGGAGCAGAACTATCGCTCTACGGGCCATATCCTGAGCGCCGCCAATGCCGTTGTTCGCCACAACTCGCAGCGCAAGGACAAGCGCCTGTTTACGGCCGAGGGCGATGGCGAGAAGATTCAGGCTTTCCAGGCAAGCGACGAGCGCGACGAGGGCCGCTGGATTGCCGGCGAGATCGAGAAGCTGCATGCCAAGGGTACGAGCTACGACGATATCGCCGTGTTCTACCGCACCAACGCCCAGTCGCGTATCCTCGAAGATATGTTCCTGCGCGCGGGCGTGCCCTACAAGATCGTCGGCGGCACGCGATTCTTCGACCGCGCCGAGATCCGCGATGTCATGGCCTACCTCAAGATGATCGTGAACCCGGCCGACGAGATGAGCGTCAAGCGCGTCATCAACACGCCGCGCCGCGGCATCGGCTCCACTTCGATCCAAAAGATTGAGCAGCTGGCGCGCGACAACCGTTGCTCGTTCTTCCAGGCCTGCGAGATCGCAACAGCCGAGACGGGCATGTTTAGTGCCAAGGTGCGCAACGGCCTGTCGAGTTTTGTGGCGCTGGTGCGCGAGGGCCGTCGCATGGACGGCGAGCTCAAGGATGTCGTCGAGATGATTGTCGACAAGACGGGCCTGCTGCAGGCGTTCCGCGCCGAGGGCACCATGGAGTCCGAGAGCCGCGCCGAGAACATCCAGGAATTCCTGGGCGTCGCTGCCGAATTTGAGGAGACGCACGAGGATATCGAGGGCACGCTCGAGAGCTTGGAAGAGCTGCGTGCAGCCGGTGTTGCCGATGTGCCTGTCAGTGCCGAGCCCGAGCCCGTCGTGGTGAGTGCGCCCGCGCCCGAGCCGGGGCCGTCCGCTCCGGCATCCTCGTTTGAGGCACTTGTCGGCGCTCGTGACGCCGCGGGCTCCAATCCGCTCGATAGCCTAGCCGCCCCGGCGTTCTCGCCGCAGGATGCCTTGGCCGCCGCCATCGCGGGCAACACCTATGCCGCACCGACGGAGCTGCCGGCGGGTGCTGTACATGCCGACGAGATCGAGCGCACCTATGGCCCGCTCACTTGCAAGGCGTTGCCGGCGCTCATGGAGTGGCTGGCCCTGCGCTCCGACTTGGATTCCCTGGCCGGCGAGACGCATGCCATTACCATGATGACCATCCACTCCGCCAAGGGCCTGGAGTTCCCGGCGGTGTTCGTGGCCGGCATGGAGGAGGGTATCTTCCCGCACGTGCACGACTTTGGCGGCAGCGATGACCCGGGCAAGCTCGAGGAGGAGCGTCGCCTGGCCTACGTTGCCATCACGCGTGCCCGCAAGCGCCTGTTCCTGACCTATGCGGCCACGCGTCGCACTTACGGCTCGACCTCTGCCAACCCGCGCTCGCGCTTCCTCAACGAGATTCCGTTCGAGGACATCGAGTTTAGCGGCATCGGTTCTGCCGGTTTTGAGGGCACGGGCTGGGAGAAACGCGGCGACCGTCACGGCACCTTTGGCTCGGGCATGGGCTCGGATATGTATGGCGGCAAGGTGTTTGGCTCGCATACGCGCTCGACCGGCGGTTCCGGTTCGCGCGGCGGATCGAGCTTCGACGATTTCTTTGGCGGCAGCAGCTATGGGACCGAGCGCCATCGTGGGGTCTCGCCCGACGCCGGCCGTGTTGCCTCGACCTTTGGCTCGGGCGCGCCGCGAGCCAAAAAGCCGTCGTCCAAGGTGTCGCCGACGGTGGAGCGCAAGGTCGATCGCGCCAGCGCGTCGCAGGACTTTGCCGCGGGCGATACCGTGAGCCACAAGACCTTTGGCACGGGTACCGTGATCTCGGTCGCCGGAGACATGATCGAGGTGCAGTTCGAAAAAACCGGCCAGACCAAAAAGCTGATGAAGGGCTTTGCACCGATCGTTAAGCTGTCGTGATCCCGGCGGACCTGGGTGGGCGTATAGGGCAACATCGCCTGCTCGGGCAGTCCTGCGCAAGACGGAGGCCACATTAAGTGGCCTCCTTTGCGTGCGGAACTCGCGATCGATGTTGCCCCAAACGCTCGCCCAGGTCCTTAGGTAACGGTGCTTGCGAACGTCGCTTTGCTGGTTCGCTTTTTGATCTGGAGAGCCGGGTGGGCTGATAAATAGATATGAGCAGGGGCTCTTCCGTTGATGAACGGAAGAGCCCCTTGTTGCTTTTTGATTGTCGTAACTAGTCAGAGGTTCGCCGGGGCGGGGCGCGGGGTTTGGTCGATCGCGAGCTCCGCACGAGCCGGACTGTCCGAGCAGGCGACCAGACCCCGCGCCCCGTCCCGGCGAGCGCTTGGGGACCGGTGACCTACAGGTGGCTGATAATCAGTTCCATATTGCCCTCGAGCTCGATCTTGTCCACGGTGCTGGGGGCTAGCAGATGGCTTCCCTTGTGGACGGGGTCGCCGCAGACGGTGCCTTTGCCGTCGATGACTGACAGGCACATGAAGGGCCAGTGCTGGTCGAGGGTCTTGCTGCCGTCGACGCGCACGCGATCGACGGTGTAGCAGGGGTTGGATTCGAGTTCGGTCACGCCGTCGATCTCGGGTGCGGTCACGGTGCCGTCGGTCGGAGCCTGAACATCAAAGTCGATGCAATCCAGGCTCTGCTCAATGTGCAGTGGACGCAGTTTGCCGTCGGTGCCGGGGCGGTCGTAGTCGTACAGGCGATAGGTCACATCGCTCGACTGCTGCGTCTCCAAAATGAGCGTGCCGGTCTTGATGGCGTGCACGGTACCGGAGTCAATCTGGAAAAAGTCGCCCTTGTGGATCGGCAGCACGTTGAGCATGTCGTCCCAGCGGCCGTCCTTGATCATCTGTGCGGCCTCAGCGCGGTCCTTTGCGCGCTGACCGACGATGATCGTGGCGCCGGGCTCGCAGTCCAGTACATACCAGCACTCGGTTTTGCCCAGGCTGCCGTTCTCGTGCTCGGCGGCGTACTCGTCATTGGGATGAATCTGGATCGAAAGGTCGTCCTTGGCGTCTAGAATCTTAATGAGCAGCGGGAACTCCTTGCCCTCGCAGTTACCAAAGAGCTCGCGGTGCTCGGCCCACAGCCACGAAAGCGTGTGACCGGCGTACGGGCCCTCCGCGATCTGGCAGTCGCCGTTGGGGTGGGCCGAGATAGCCCAACACTCACCGATGGGACCCTCGGGAATGTCGTAACCAAATACGGTTTCGAGCTGGCGGCCGCCCCAGATCTTCTCGTGGAAAATCGGCGTGAGTTTAATCAAATCGGACATGTGCATACTCCCATAAGGTTGTGCGGGTGCCGCGTAAGACAGCTCAAAACGAGCACCCACCGGATTACAAAACTAGGCCAGCGTTACGTTGTGCAGCTCAAAGCGGTCGCCTACGTTGTGCGAGATAGAATATTCAAACGCGGTGCCGCTATCCAAGAAGCCAATCTGGTTGAGTTCGAGCAGGGGAGAGCCGGGTTTGGTATCCAGGCGCTCAGCCTCTTCCTCAGTTGCCGCGACGGCGCGAATGGTACGGTGGAAACTCGAGATCTTGAGTCCGCACTGCTCGCGGATGAAGCTGTAGACCGACGCGTACAGGTCTTTTTTCTTAAGACCCGGAATCAGCTCGAGTGGCATATAGGTGTACTCAATAACGATGGGCTGACCATCGACCTCGCGTACGCGCACGATGTGATAGGCAAAGTCGTCTTCGGCCATTCCCAGCTGGGTCGCAACCTCTGCCGGCGGATTGACGATCGAGAAATCGTAGACCACCGAGGTCACTTTCTCCCCGCGATGCTCGTACGAAAAGCCCTGGGAGCGATCGTTCTTGCCCTGGAAAAACGCCTGGCCGGGAAGCCCCGCCGTGTCCTTAACGTAGGTGCCCGATCCGCGCCGGCTGGTAACAAGACCTTCATCGGTAATCTGCTCAATAGCTCGTTTGACGGTGATTTTGGAAACGCTATAGAGCTCGCAGAACTCAACGACGGTGGGCAGCTTGTCGCCCGGCTTTAGAGCGCCGTCCTCGATGCTTCGACGGATATCTGCAGCTATTGCCTCGTATTTGGGAATCATGGAACCTCCTTTCCGGCTTGATTGAGTACAAACGAAAGTATAGTCCACGCCTAAGCATCCCTATTGCGTTTTTGAAAAGTTCGAGAAAGATATAATCAAAAAACGCTTTTCTATATCAACTAGAGCGCTCTAAATGAATATGCATTCGAATAATGTGGTATTGAGCAAATTGATCGGCTCGAAGATGGGGTTGGGCCGTTTTGCCGCCCAGCGAACCGAATCTCATGCCTTGCGTTTTCCCAGATAAAACCTGCCAAAACAAACCTGTCCCTTTTTGGCAGGATTTTGCCTTGGGAGCGGTACCATACAGGCAATGTTTAAACGAGAAAGGTGGGCTCCCATGGAACCTAAGCAGTACTACATCGGTATCGACGTCGGCGGCACTTCGGTTAAGGAGGGCCTGTTCGACGAGGACGGCAACCTGCTTGCCAAGGCCAGCGTGCCTACGCCTCCTATCGTCGACGCCGCGGGCTTTGCCGCGGTGACCGAGGCTATCGACCAGGTGGTCGCCAAGGCGCAGATTCCGCGCGCCTTTGTGGCAGGCATTGGCCTGGCTGTTCCGTGCCCCATCCCGGCATCGGGCGATGCCAAGGTCAAGGCCAACATTGCCATTAACCTGCCCGAGCTGAGAGTCGCCATTCAGGAGCACTGCCCCGACGCGGTCGTTAAGTACGAAAACGATGCCAACGCCGCTGCCATGGGCGAGGCTTGGCTCGGCTCTGCCAAGGGCGTGCAAAACGTGGTGATGGTCACCATCGGTACTGGCGTGGGCGGTGGCGTTATCGTCAACGGCGATGTGGTGTCGGGCGTCGTGGGCGCCGGCGGCGAGATCGGCCATATGTGCCTGAACCCGGCCGAGGAGCGCACCTGCGGCTGCGGCGGCCATGGCCACCTGGAGCAGTATTCCAGCGCCACCGGCGTGGTGAGCAACTACCTTGCCGAGTGCGAGAAAGCGGGCGTCGAGCCCATCGAGCTCACCGGCCCCTCCGATTCCAAGGACGTGTTCCAAGCCTGCCGCGAGGGCGACAAGCTTGCGCTGGCCGCGGCCGATACCATGGCCGACTATCTCGGTCGCGCCCTGGCGCTCATTGCCAACGTGGTCGATCCCGAGATGTTCCTCATCGGCGGCGGCGCCTCCGCTTCGGCCGATGTCTACCTCGACAAGGTTCGCGAGCACTTTGAGCAGTACGCGCTTTCCGCCTCGCGCGAGACACCCATCAATGTCGCTTCGCTCGGAAACGACGCCGGCATCATCGGTGCCGCCTACGTAGCCCTGCGCGCCGCCGGTAAATAGCTGGTGCAAGGGGGACAGGTTACTTTGCACCAACATGGTGCAAAAGGGACAGCCTTGGCCCCCGTGCCTGCCCCAATTTGTGCCGCGGCCCTTCCATCTCATAGGGTTCGGCGTCAGCGTGCTACCATAGCTACGTCCAAGTACACATATCAAGTGGAGGATATCCATGGCAAACGTTCTTGTCTTTGGTCACCAGAACCCCGATAACGACGCCATCATGAGCGCCGTCGTCCTGTCCCAGCTGCTCAACCAGGTTGAGTATGCCGGCAACACCTACGAGGCCTGCGCCCTTGGTCAGCTTCCGGCCGAGTCCGCCAAGCTGCTCGCCGATGCCGGCATCGCCGAGCCCCGCGTGATCGAGTCCGTCGAGGCCGGCCAGCTCGTCGTCCTCACCGACCACAACGAGTCCGCGCAGTCCGTCGCCGGCCTTAAGGACGCCACGGTCTTTGGCGTCGTCGACCATCACCGCATCGGCGACTTTGAGACTGCCGGCCCGCTGCACTACATCTGCCTGCCCTGGGGCTCCAGCTGCACCATCGTCACCAAGCTCGCCGGCGTGCTCGGCGTTGAGCTTTCCGACATCCAGGCCAAGCTGCTGCTCTCGGCCATGATGACCGACACGCTCATGCTCAAGAGCCCCACCACCACCGATGTCGACCGCGCCGTCGCCGCCAAGCTCGGCGAGCAGGTGGGCGTCGACCCGGTCAAGTTTGGCATGGAGGTCTTCCTCACCCGTCCGTCCGGCTCCTTCACCGCAGCCGAGATGGTCGGCAACGACATCAAGATGTTCGAGCCTGCTGGCAAGAAGCTGCTCATCGGCCAGTACGAGACTGTCGACAAGACCCGCGCACTCGGCATGATCGACGAGATCCGCGAGGCCATGCGCGCCTACGCCGCCGAGAAGGGTGCCGACGGCATCGTCCTGTGCATCACCGACATCATGGAGGAGGGCTCGCAGGTCCTGCTCGAGGGCGAGACCGAGGCCGCTCAGAAGGGCCTGGGCATTGCCGACGAGCACGACGGCGTCTGGATGCCGGGTGTCCTCTCCCGTAAGAAGCAGGTCGCTGCCCCCATCATGGCCGCCTGCTAGGTTTAGTTGACCAAACGCCACGACCGGATCGCGGACGTCCCGCGCTCCGGTCGTTTTTTGTGCACGGCGCCGCGTCGTCTCTTGGACAGGCGTGCCCGTGCCGTTGAGCAAATAATGTTCAACCTGTGGTTCCGCTTTTCGGCCACGCCTGCGTGCTTGTCGTGCAGGGTAGGCTAGATGCAAGCGTAATACGTTAGAGCGCGGCGCCGCCACTTGGGCGGGCCGTGCTTTTTTAAGACGGGAGCTTTCCCGTGAAAGGAGCCGCCCATGGCAGCAACTGAGCAGCTGTTCAACGTTCGTGAGCGCAAGCGCTTTGAACGTCACGACATTTGGGAGCGCATCGCCGAGAACGGCACGATTTCCGCCGCCGTCATGGTCTTCGCCGCTATCGCCGCCGTTATCTGCGCCAACACCGATGCCTACGAGGCCATCCATCACTTTTTGGAGACCCCGCTGTATGTGGGCCTGGGCAACCTTACGGCTGGTCTCACCGTTGAGCTTTTCGTCAACGACTTCCTCATGGCGATTTTCTTTTTGTTGGTGGGCATTGAGCTTAAGTACGAGATGACGGTCGGCGAGCTCAAGAATCCGCGTCAGGCCATGCTTCCCATGTTGGCGGCGGTGGGCGGCGTCGTCGTTCCCGCCTGCATCTACCTGATCTTTAACCATGCCGGCGCCCGCAACGGTTGGGCCATCCCCATGGCAACCGATATTGCCTTTGCGCTGGGCGTGCTGTCGCTTTTGGGCAACCGCGTTCCCAACGGCGTGCGCGTGTTCTTCTCGACGCTCGCTATCGCCGACGACCTGATCTCCATCGCCGCCATCGCCATCTTCTACGGTCAGAGCCCCAATCCGTTTTGGTTGGGCGCCGCCGCGCTTGTGACCTGCGCGCTCGTGTGGCTCAACAAGACGCAGCATTACCGCCTTGCCCCGTATTCGGTACTGGGGCTGCTGTTGTGGTTCTGCATGTTCAAGAGCGGCGTACATGCCACGCTTGCTGGCGTCATCCTGGCCTTCACCATTCCGGCCAAGTGCGGCGTCAAGCTCGATAGTCTCACCGATTGGCTGGGCGAGTGCCTGCCGCTGCTCGATGACCGCTACGACGACGAGGCACACATCCTGGGCCAGCATGACTTTACCGTCTCGACTACCAAGGTCGAGCGCGTCATGCACCGCGTGACCCCGCCGCTTATCCGCATGGAGCGTCTGATTTCCACGCCGGTCAACTTTGTGATCCTGCCGATCTTTGCGTTCGTAAACGCTCAGGTTCGTTTAGTGGGCGTGGACATGAGCACGCTGCTCACCGATCCGGTGACGCTCGGCGTGTACTTTGGCATGCTGCTGGGCAAGCCGATCGGCATCTTTGGTATGACGTTTGCCCTGGTTAAGCTTAAGGCCTGCGAGCTGCCGCACAATGTCAACTGGCACATGATTGCCGGCGTGGGCATTCTGGGCGGTATCGGCTTTACCATGTCGATTCTCATCAGCGGCCTTGCCTTCCCGACGGCCCAGTTTGAGGTTCTTGCAGCCAAGGCCGCTATTCTCGCCGGTTCGGTCACCGCAGCCGTGCTCGGCATGATCTACATGAGCGTGGTCTGCAAGCATCCCTCGCCCAAAGACGAGTAAGAGCGCGAAAACCGGCTCCAGAACCGATTCGGGCGCGTCCAAAATGCGGATTCTGGCGGTGCTTGCCGCCTGCCAGACACGCCAGTGGTCAAAAAAACGCCGTTTGTGAGTACTGTCACAAACGGCGTATCATTTTAGGTGCGGAAAATAATGAACAAAGTTATAAGAACTGTACGTTAATGAGTGACCATCGACTTCCAATTTGGCGCTAGCTGACGGTGATTAGGAAGTTTCAAGTCGAGTTTTGCCGATTTCGACCAAAAATCGCTGCTACTAAAAAGGTAACAGTACTCATATTTGCCCTTTTTTGGCCACAAGCCCTAAAACAAGCCTCGCCAAGGTCGGGAAGCGGGCCAAATCGCCGGCCTCGAGGCTTATTCCACCGTTCCGTAGACGGCGCCCCAGCCGTGGGCGGCCAAGGCGGAGTTGAGCTGGTCGCAGAGTGACTGGCGGTCGTAATAGCCGGGCGGTAGCAGGTTGACGATTTCCATGAGATCGGGCGCCAGGTCCAAGATTTCGGCCTGTACGATCAGGTCCAGGCGGTCGATGGCATGGCGGTCGTAAAACAGCCCGTCGACCAGGCGCTGCAGGTCGCCGAATTCCTCGGCCCTAAACGATCCGTACTCCATAGTGCCTCCTTGGGCGCCCCACGCCGCCATGCGCGGCGATTCGTAATTCATTGCGATGAACTTAATCTATCACGGCTTCATACCGTTGTGGCGGTGGCGGTCTATACTTAGACGAACTGCAACGTACCGCTTCGCGAAAGGTCGCACCCATGCAGACGATCTACCAGAAGATGGAAACCACCGAACTCGATGCCGCCATCGAGGCGCTCAAAGCCGAGGTCGCCGAGGTCAAGGCCAAGGGCCTGGCGCTCGACATGGCCCGCGGCAAGCCGTCGCCCTCCCAGGTGGACATCTCTCGACCTATGCTCGATATCCTCAATGCCGATGCCGATCTGCACGACGGCAACGTCGACTGCTCCAACTACGGCTGCTTTGAGGGCATTCCCTCGGCACGCAAGCTAGCGGGGGAGTTCCTGGGGTGCCCTGCCGAGCAGACGCTCGTGCTGGGCTCGTCGAGTTTGCTGATTGAGCATGACATCGCCGGTATGTTCTGGCGTTGCGGCTCGTGCGGCAGCGAGCCCTGGGACGCCTACGAGGCCGCGCACGACGGCAAGAAGGTCAAGTTCCTGTGCCCCGTTCCCGGCTACGATCGCCACTTTGGCATCACCGCCGACTTGGGCATCGAGAACGTCCCCGTCGCGATGACCGACAACGGCCCCGACATGGACGAGGTTGAGCGCCTGGTTGCCGCCGACGATTCCATCAAGGGCATCTGGTGCGTGCCCAAGTATTCCAACCCCACGGGCATCACCTTTAGCGAGGACACTGTGCGCCGCCTGGTCGAGATGCCCACGGCCGCGCCCGATTTCCGCATCTTTTGGGACAACGCTTACTGCGTGCACGACCTGTACGACGAGACCGACGAGCTCGCAAATATCTTTGACCTCGCTCGCGCGGCGGGCACCGAGGATCGCGTGGTGGCCTTTGCCTCGACGTCCAAGATCACCTTCCCGGGCGCCGGCATCGGCTTTATCGGTGCGAGCCCCGCGGTCATCGCCGAGTTCTCCAAGCGCCTGAAGGCCGGTCTTATTAGCGCCGATAAGCTCAACCAGCTGCGTCACGTGCGCTTCCTTCCCACCATCGAGGCGGTCAAGGAGCACATGAAAAAGCATGCCGAGTTCCTGCGCCCGCGCTTTGAGGCCGTTGAGCGTAAACTCACCGAGGGCTTGGGTAACACGGGTTGCGCCACTTGGACTCATCCCCATGGCGGCTACTTTGTGAGTTTCGATGGCCCCGAGGGCTCGGCCCAGAAGGTCGCCGCGCTTTGTGCCGATCTGGGCGTCAAGCTCACGCCGGCTGGTGCCACCTGGCCTTATGGCAAGGATCCGCGCGACACCAACATCCGCATCGCGCCGAGCTATCCCACGGTCGAGGACCTGGAGGCTGCGCTCGATGTGCTGGTGCTGGCCGTTAAGCTTGTCGCTGCCGAGCTTGCGCGTGCCGAGCGCGCCTAACGCGTAGGGCCCCGCAAGTCCGCGCCTAGTACTATCCGCACTTTCGATACGTAAAGGAGCGTATACATGGATTTGGGTATTTCCACAAACCCCACGCCAGAGCTCTACACCATTAAGGTGACCGGTGAGATCGATATCTCTAACGCCGATAGCCTGCGCAATGCCATCGACCTGGCGCTCGAGCAGCCCACCGAGGCCGTTGAGCTCGATTTTGCCCAGGTGAGCTACATCGATTCGACGGGCATTGGCGTGCTCGTGGGCGCCGCGCACCACGCGGTCGACCACGGCAAGCGCTTTAGCTGCACCAATGTGCAGCCCCCGGTGATGCGCGTGGTCCAGCTGTTGGGTGTCGACCAGGAGATTTCGATCACCGCTGCATAATCTTTGCCCCCAAAAGGGCGTGCCGTTTGGCATATGTTTGTGATGCGCTCGGACGTTTTGGCGTCCGGGCGCTATACTTGACCGAATGAATAGACGAGTTCCGGCCGAATGGCGCGGTGCGGGCTCGACTCACATCGAGCCTTGGAGGTATGTGTGTTTGGTATTGGAGAGGGTGAGCTCGCGATCATCGTGGTCTTCGGCTTTTTGCTGTTTGGCCCGGATAAGCTCCCGCAGATGGGCCGCACGATCGGCCGTGCCATCCGTCAGTTCCGCGAGACGCAGGAAAAGATGACGGCTGTTGTTCAGTCCGAGATCATCGATCCGGTGAGTGAGGCCGCGTCGGCCCCGGTCAAGCCCAAGAAGGCTGCTGCGACCGACGACGATTCCGATGCGGACGAGGATGCCGCCGAGACGGCAGCGCCCGTCAAGAAGGAGACCTTTGCCGAGCGTCGCGCCCGTCTTGCTGCCGAGAAGGCCGCAAGCGAGGGCGCTACCGAGGGCGAAGGTATTGCCGAGGAGGCCGAGGGTGCAGAGCCTGCCGTTGCTGCTGATGCCGCCGAGCCCGAGCCTGTTGCAGAGCCCGAGCTCGAGCCGGCAGAGCCCACGACGGCTGACCTCTACGCCCGTCGTCCCCGCAAGCGCAAGGCCGTTGTCGACCAGCTCGCTCGCGAGCTCGAGGCCGAGGACGACGCCGCTGCCGCCGACGCCCCGAAGGGAGGCGATGAGTAATGCCTATCGGACCTGCGCGCATGCCGCTCTTCGATCACCTGGGCGAGCTCCGTCGCCGCCTGACCATCGTGGTCGTGTCGGTGTTTGCCGCCGCCATCGTGCTGTATTTCGCCACGCCCGTGGTGCTCGACATCCTGGAAGACCCCATCCGCTCCTTTGTGCCGGACGGTAAGTTCTACATCACCACCACGCTCGGCGGCTTTGGACTGCGCTTCTCGCTGGCCATCAAGATGGCCGTGGTCATGTGCACGCCCATGATCATCTGGCAGATTCTGGCATTTTTCCTGCCGGCACTGCGTCCCAACGAGCGCAAATGGGTCGTGCCCACGGTGCTCGCCTCGACGGTGCTGTTCTTCCTGGGCGCCATCTTCTGCTACTTCATCATTATCCCGGCAGGCTTTGAGTGGCTCATCGGCGAGACCTCGGCCGTCGCCACGGCGCTGCCCGATCTGGAGAACTACGTCAACATGGAGCTGCTCTTTATGATCGGCTTTGGTGTGGCGTTTGAGCTGCCGCTCATCATCTTCTACCTGTCCGTCTTCCACATCGTGTCCTATGCGGCCTTCCGCAGCGCCTGGCGCTACGTGTACGTAGGCCTGCTTGTGGGCTCGGCTGTGATTACGCCCGACGGCTCGCCCGTTACGCTGGGTCTCATGTATGGCGCCCTGCTCTCGCTCTACGAGATTTCGCTCGCCATCGCTCGCGTGGTCATTACCGCGCGCGAGGGCAAGGAGGGCCTGTTCGTGAGCCGTCTGGACCTGTTCTCGGACGACGAGGACGACGAGGAGTAAATCGGTATGCACGAGGTTGGCATTGTCAACGGCATACTCGATACAGTGATTCGCGCGGCGCGTGGGGCGGGGGCCTCGCGCGCCGTTTTGGTAACGCTGCGTATCGGGGATATGACCGAGGTCGTGCGCGAGGCGCTTGACTTTGCGTGGGAGACGTTTCGCGACGAGGACCCGCTCACGCGCGGCTGCGAGCTTGCCGTGGAGGAAGTCCATCCACAAAGCGAGTGTCTGGACTGCGGTGAGGTCTTTGAGCACGACCGTTTCCATTGCCGTTGTCCCCAATGTGGCGGTGCCAACGTGCGTCTGCTGCATGGCCGCGAACTCGACATCGCAAGTATCGAGATCGAGACCCCCGACGATTAGCACGCTCGCCATCTAGCGATGGGGTATAAAAGGGCCAAAGTAAGGAGCGCTAAGTATGGCCGAGAAAACGATTGATATCGCGTCGCCGATTCTGTCGCGCAACGAGCGCCTGGCAGATCAGCTGCGTAAGCGGTTTGAGCAGACGGACACCTACGTGATCAATGTGCTGTCGAGCCCTGGCTCGGGTAAGACCACCACGATTCTGGGCACCAACGAGCGCCTGCGTGACAAAGCCAGCCTGCGCTGTGCCGTTATCGAGGGCGATATCGCCTCGGACGTCGACGCCATCACCATGAAGGAAGCCGGCATGCCCGCCATCCAGATCAACACGGGCGGCCTGTGCCACCTCGAGGGCAACATGATCATGGAGGCCGTTGACGCGTTCGACCAAGCTGTGGGTCTGGAAAACATCGACGTCATCTTTATCGAAAACGTGGGTAACCTGGTCTGCCCAGTCGACTTTGACCTGGGCGAGAACCTGTCCATCATGATCCTCTCGGTGCCCGAGGGCGACGACAAGCCCATCAAGTACCCGGGCATCTTCCAACACGCCGGCGCGCAGCTGCTCAACAAGGTCGACGTGGCCCCGGCTTTCGATTTTGACATGGATAGGTATACTAAGACCCTCGATGACCTCAATCCGCAAGCGCCGCGGTTTGCCGTGAGCGCGCGCAAGGGCGAGGGCATGGATGCCTGGTGCGATTGGCTCATCGGGCAGATTGAGCAAGCAAGGGCGTAAGTCGGCCGCCAAGAGGGCGGGCGCAGCCGCAGACACACGAGATAGGAGCCTCTTTTGAAGCTCATCATCGCTGAGAAAAACGACGCCGCGCGTCAGATCGCCGAGCGTCTGTCCACGGGCAAGCCCAAAAAGGACAAGGTGTACAACACCGCTATCTACCGTTTTGAGTGGAAGGGCGAGGAGTGCGTGACGATCGGCCTTGCCGGTCACATCCTGGCACCCGATTTTTGCGACAGTGTGCTGTTCGATAAAAAGTTGGGCTGGTATTCGGTCACGGAGGACGGCGAAATGCTGCCGGCCGATATGCCCGATGGCCTGGCCCGCCCGCCGTACGACACCAAGCGCAAGCCGTTCCTTGCCGATGGCATTTCCATCAAGGGCTGGAAGCTCGAGAGCCTGCCCTATCTCACCTGGGCGCCCGTCATTAAGCTTCCGGCCGAGAAAGAGCTCATCCGCTCGCTTAAGAACCTCGCCAAAAAGTCCGACAGCGTCATCATCGCCACGGACTTCGATCGCGAGGGCGAGCTGATCGGTTCGGACGCCCTCAACAAGGTGCGCGAGGTGGCGCCCGACTTGCCGGTCGCCCGCGCCCAGTATTCTTCGTTTACCAAGGCCGAGATCACGCAGGCCTTCGATAATCTCGTCTCGCTCGACCAGAATCTGGCCGACGCCGGCGAGAGTCGCCAGCACATCGACCTCATTTGGGGCGCGGTACTCACGCGCTATCTGACGCTCGCCAAGTTTGGCGGCTTTGGTAACGTGCGCTCTGCCGGCCGCGTGCAGACGCCGACACTCGCCCTGGTGGTCGAGCGCGAGCGCGAGCGCATGGCGTTTGTGCCCGAGGACTATTGGCAGATTCGCGGCATGGGTGCCGCTCAGGGTGCTGCCGAGGACGACCGCTTTAAGATCGCGCACAAGACGGCGCGTTTTACCGACAAAGATGCTGCTGAGACGGCGTATGGTCACGTCGACGGCGTCGCGACGGCAACCGTCGCCGCGGTGACCAAGCGCTCTCGCAAGCAGCAGCCGCCCACGCCGTTTGCGACCACCTCGCTGCAGGCTGCCGCCGCAGCCGAGGGCATCTCGCCTGCGCGTACCATGCGCATCGCCGAGTCTCTCTACATGGCGGGCCTCATCAGCTACCCGCGTGTCGATAATACCGTGTACCCCGCGACGCTCGATCTGGGCGCCGTGGTGAGCGACCTGGCCAAGATTAACCCGGCGCTGGCACCCGTGTGCAAGAAGGTGCTCGCCGGTCCCATGAGGCCCACGCGCGGCAAGGTCGAGACCACCGACCACCCGCCTATCTACCCCACGGGCGAGGGCGATCCGTCCACGCTCGACGGCGGCCAGCGCAAGCTCTACGACCTCATCGCCCGCCGCTTCCTGGCGACGCTCATGGGTCCCGCGACCATCGAGAACACCAAGCTCGAGCTCGATGTGAACGGCGAGCCGTTCGTGGCTTCGGGCGACGTGCTCGTGACCCCGGGCTTCCGCGAGGCCTATCCGTACGGCCTTAAGCGCGATGAGCAGATGCCGCCGCTGGAGCAGGGCGATACGGTCGACGTGTTCGACATTAAGCTCGAGGCCAAGCAGACCGAGCCGCCCGCGCGCTACAGCCAGGGCAAGCTCGTGCAGGAGATGGAAAAGCGCGGCCTGGGTACCAAGTCCACGCGTGCGAGCATCATCGAGCGCCTGTATGCCGTGCGCTATCTCAAAAATGATCCCGTTGAGCCGAGCCAGCTGGGCATCGCCATCATCGACGCGCTGACGCAATTTGCCCCGCGCATCACGAGTCCCGATATGACCAGCGAGCTTGATGGCGATATGACCCGCGTCGAGCGCGGCGAGGATACCGAAGAGCATGTCGTGACGCACTCGCGCGCGCTGCTGGCCGGCGTGCTCGACGAGCTGCTCAAGCACACGCAGGAGCTGGGCGACGCCATCAGCGACGCCGTCATGGCCGATGCGCGCGTGGGCGCTTGCCCCAAGTGCGGCAAGGACCTGGTTATGAAGACGAGCGCCAAGACCCGCGGCAGCTTCATTGGCTGCATGGGCTGGCCCGACTGCGACGTGACCTATCCGGTGCCGAGTGGCGTCAAGGTAAGCCCGCTCGAGGGCGAGGCCGCCGTGTGCCCCGAGTGCGGTGCGCCGCGCATTAAGTGCCAGCCGTTCCGCCAGAAGGCCTTCGAGATCTGCGTGAACCCCACGTGCCCCACCAACTACGAGCCCGACCTTAAGGTGGGCGAGTGCAAGGTGTGTGCCGAGGCCGGACGCCATGGCGACCTGATCGCGCACAAGAGCGAGAAGAGCGGCAAGCGCTTTATCCGCTGCACCAACTATGACGATTGCGGCGTGAGCTATCCACTGCCGGCGCGTGGAAAACTCGAGGCGACGGGCGAGACCTGTCCCGAGTGCGGCGCCCCCATCGTGGTGGTCAACACGGCGCGCGGTCCGTGGCGTATCTGCGTCAACATGGACTGCCCGACCAAGGAGAAGAAGCCCGCCCGCGGCCGCAAGACCACAACCAAGGCGAGCACGGCAAAGAAGACGACGGCTAAGAAAGCCACTGCCGCCAAGAAGACGACCGCGAAGAAGTCGACTGCCAAGAAAGCAGCCGCCGACAAGTAACGGCGCAGTCGAAACATTGCCCAAAAAAACGAGCGAGGACCCCGCGATCCTCGCTCGTTTTTTTGACCGGCAGTTAGGGACGTTCCTTTTTCTGCCGGCAGTTTAGGAACGTCCCTAACTGCCGGCTCGGGAACGACAAAGCGCTAGTTCACCTCGACAGGCTTAGCGCCGGGATAGCGCTCCTCAAAGTCTAGGCGGTACTTATTGTCATTGGTGCCCGCCACGTTGTCGCGCGACAGCGGCGCCACGATCTCATTCTTGTGGTCCGCAGGCTTGGCGTATTTCAGGCTGATCTCCCAGGCATCACAGATTGCGTCAATGCGGTGATCCAGGTCGTCGTACAGGGCGATGATATCCTTCCAGGAGCTGTAGTTCTTGGAGCTCGTCGGGACGTCCAGGTCCTCGACGATGTCGTAATACTGCTCGATGGTGTCCTCCGTGCGCTCGGCGACGTCGGCGAGATTTTGACGGGTGGTTCGATCCTCTTCCAGATAGTTGCCGTTGAAGTTCTGCGCGCAGCCACGGACCTGGCTGTCGAGATCTTCGAGCAGGTCGTAGTATTCGCTCAGGCGACGGTAGAGGTTCTGCTCGGAGAGCGTTGCTTCGCCGCCATCCTCGTCGTCATCGTCATCATCGTCGTACAGGCTGTTGGGATTGCCGAGAGGCTTTAGGTCATCGTCGTCGACGTCATGGTGCAGCTTAGCTACCTCGGCAGTCGTCTGCGTGGCGGCGTTGTCGAACGGTCTGATCGCAAAGAAGATGACCAGGGCGATGATGATCGCCACCAGCACAACGATAACGGCGATAAGCGGCCCGGTGCCGCTCTTTTTGGGAGCGGGGGTCTGTGGCGAAGCAGGCGCGTATGCGGGAGCCGGCTGCTGTTGGGGCGAGCCGCTCGCGACGGGTATGCGCTGCGTGGTCTCGACGGCCTCGGTCCTTGCGGCGGGGTCGGGGCTATAGGCGAGGGGGTCGTCCGCCTTGGCTTGCGGCGTATCAAGGGAGCCGGTCTGCTCAAAAGCGGGCTGGCTATCGCTCGCGGATGTTTGCTCAACGGGTGCACCGCACGAGGTGCAGAACTTGGCATTATCTTCAAGAAGCTTGCCGCACGAGGCGCAATACCGAGACATTGCCACTCCTTTCGCCACATTTCAATGCAATACGACGATTATACCCACTGCCCCAAGAAGCCGGCAGTTAGGGACGTTCCTTATCTGCCGGCAGTTTAGGAACGTCCCTAACTGTCGGCTAATCGTTGGGGCGCGCCTGTCCCTGGGGTATCATGGCTTGGTTGATATATCCGCATTTACGCGCCTTGTAGGAAGGGGCTGCGTCCATGGCTTTTGAGCCCGCTCAACATAGCTTTATCACGCTCGAGGGCGTCGACGGTGCCGGCAAGTCCACGCAGGCGCGCCTGCTTGCTCGCGCGCTCGAGCTCGCTGGCCACCAGGTTGTGAGCCTGCGCGAACCGGGCGGCACCGCCATCAGCGAAAAGATCCGCGCCCTGCTGCTCGACCCCGCCAATATGGCGATGGGCGATACCTGCGAGCTGTTGCTCTACGAGGCCGCGCGTGCCCAGCTGGTGCACGAGGTCATCGCGCCCGCCCTCGCTGCCGGCAAGGTGGTCCTGTGCGATCGCTTCTACGATTCCACGACCTGCTACCAGGCGTTTGCCGACGGCCTCGATCGCCAGATGGTGCGCGACGCCAACAACCTGGCCGTCGCGGGAACGCACCCGGCGCTCACACTCGTCTACCACATCACGCCCGAGCAGGCGGCGCTACGCATGGCAGCCCGTGGCGCGGCAGATCGCATGGAGGCTAAGGGCATGGCATTCCAGGAGCGTGTCTACGAGGGGTTTTGCGCCATTGCTGCCGAGGAGCCAAACCGCGTAAAGCTCATCGACGCCACTACGACCGTCGAGGTAGTTTTCGAGAAGACGGTCGAGCAGGTTCGCGCGTACGGTCTCGATATCCCCCAGGATGCTGTCGCCGCCGCGCTTGCCAAGGAGGCCGAGTAACATGGCCCCCGCTCAGGCAAGCCTGCTGGCCAAGCTCGACACCCAAGAGCGCGTGCGCGACTTTTTGACCAATGCCGTCGCCAGCGGCCGTGCATCGCACGCCTACCTGTTTTTGGGCGCGCCCGGCGCGGGCAAGCTCGATGCCGCGTGGGCGCTCGCCCAAGCCTTCCTGTGCGAGCAGGACGGCTGCGGCGCATGCGACAGTTGCGTGCGCGTCTCTCGGCATACGCATCCCGACGTGCACTATTACACGCCCGAGAGCGCCACGGGCTATCTTATTGCCCAGACCCGCGAGCTGCTCGATGACGTGCCGCTGGCACCCATTCGCGCCAAGGCCAAGGTCTACATCATCGACCGTGCCGAGCAACTGCGCGCCAACACCGCCAACGCACTGCTCAAGACACTCGAGGAGCCGCCCGAGGGCGTTATGTTCATCTTGCTGGGCACCTCGGCAGACGTGATGCTGCCCACCATCGTGAGCCGCTGCCAGTGCGTGCCGTTTCGGCTGGTGTCGCCCGCCGTCGCCGCGCAGGCCGTGAGCCGCGCCACCGGCCAGGACCCCGCGCGTTGCCGCATGGCGGTCGCCGTGGCGGGAAGCCCCACACGCGGCATCGAGTTTCTTAAGAGCGCCGAGCGCCAGGACGCCCGCCGTCAGATGGTCCGTGCCATCGACTCACTCATTGCCGCCGACGAGGCCGACGTGCTCAGTCGCGCCAAGTCGCTCATCGTCGCCGTCAAGGCGCCGCTCGCCGAGGTCAAGTCCACGCAGGAAAAGGTACTCGAGCAAAATGCCGACTACCTGTCGCGTGGAGCATTGAAGCAGCTTGAGGACCGCAACAAGCGCGAACTCAACGCGCGCGAGCGTTCGGGTATCATGGAAGCGCTGGCGAGCGCGCGGACGCTCATGCGCGACGTGCTGCTGACACTTCAGGACGAGGCGGCCGACGTGGTGAACGAAGACGTGCGTGACACGATCGGTCGGCTTGCCGCTGCGACGAATGTTGCGGGTGCCACCCAGGCGCTCGAGGCGGTCGCAACCGCCGAGCACAACATCGCCAGAAACGTTACTCCCCAGCTGGCCATCGAGGTCATGCTGTTCGATATCAGGAAGGCACTGAAATGCCGTTAGTCGTACCCGTTAAGTTTACCTACGCCTCGCGCGACCTGTGGTTTGACCCGCAGGACCTGGATATCCTCGAGGCCGATTATGCCATTTGCTCCACCGAGCGCGGAACCGAGATCGGCTTGGTTACGGCCGATCCCTTCGAGGTGCCGCAAGACGAGATCGGTCAGCCGCTCAAGCCCGTGCTGCGCGTGGCGAGCGACATCGACCTGCAGCTTGCCGACGATCTTGCCATCCAGGGCGACGAGGCCATGGTCGATTTCCGCCGTCTGGTCAAAGAACTCGACCTCGAGATGAAGCCGGTGGGCGTCGAGTACCTGTTTGGCGGCGAGAAGGCCGTGTTCTACTTTGCGGCCGAGGAGCGCGTCGATTTTCGCCAGCTCGTCAAGGATCTGTCCTCGACGCTGCACATTCGCGTCGACATGCGCCAGATCGGCGTGCGCGACGAGACTCGCCTGGTGGGCGGCTATGCCCAGTGCGGCCAGGAGCTCTGTTGCACGCGCTTTGGCGGACAGTTTGAGCCCGTCTCGATCCGCATGGCAAAAGAGCAGGACCTGCCGCTCAATTCCTCCAAGATCAGCGGCGTTTGCGGCCGCCTGATGTGCTGCCTGCGCTATGAGTTCGAAGCGTACAAGGACTTTAAGAGCCGTGCGCCCAAAAAGAAGACGCTCATCGATACGCCGCTCGGCAAGGCGCGTATTCAGGAATATGACACGCCGCGTGAGCAGCTGGTGCTGCGCCTGGAGAACGGCAAGGTCTTTAAGGTCAACCTGGCCGATATGACCTGCTCGGAGGGCTGCAAAAAGAAGGCCGCCGAGCAGGGCTGCAACTGCCGCCCCGACTGCGTGACGCGCGACGTGCTCGAGCGCATCGAGTCGCCCGAGATGCGTCTGGCGCTTATGGAGCTCGACCGCGAGAACGGCGTCGACGTGGGCGATGGCCTGTCGAGCGCCGACCGTCTGGCCGGTACGTCGATGCCCAAGCGCCGTCGTCGCGATGCTGAATCCGATGCTCGCGCCGGTCAGGGGCAGGGCGAGGGTCGTGGCCGCGGAAAGGGCCGTGGCAATGCCGCAACGCCTGAGGCCGAGGAGGCCGCCGGTGGCCGTCGTCGTCGCAAGCGCGCAGGCTCGGGCGATGCTGCCGAGGCTGCAGCCGCGGGCAAGAACGCCTCTCGCGAGCGCGAGGCTCAGCAGCCCCAGCAGCAAAACCGCGGCGGTGGCATGAACCCCACGCGCCGTCGCCGTCGTCATCTGTCGAGCGAGGAGCGCGAGGACGCCTTCCGCGCCGCAGCTGCTCGCGAGGCTGGTGCCGCTTCCAAGGGTCCCTCGGCCTCCGATGCGCCTGTCGACAAGGGCGGCAAGTCACGTGGCGAGGAGGAGCGCGCGCCGCGTCCGCGCCGTCGCCATTCCTCGGGCGCGCAACAGAAGCCCTCAGTGCCCTCCGTTGCCGATCAGGTCTCGGATGGCGAGGTCAAGGTCACGCGCCGTCGTCCCGGAGATGGCGGGGGAGCGGCTGCCAAGGCTTCGCGTGGTGCCGCTCGCGACGAGTGCGAGCCGCGCGAAGATCGTGGTGGCGAGGGCTCGGCCGACCAGGGTCAAAAGCGCCGTCGTCGTCGCCGTTCCCGCAAGCCGCGCCAGGATGGTGGCGAGGGCTCGACCCCGTCTTCGTCCGCACCACAACCGCCCGCCGGCGAATAACGCCCGCGAGCGGATTTAGCCCGCCTTGCCCCGAGGGCATCGGGGTATCATAGCGCTGAATCAACAACCCTCCCTGCGACCGAACGTAGGGAGGGTTGTGTCTTGAAGAGCCATCTGAACAAATTGAGCCGTCTGCAGGGTGCCGGCGCCCTACCGTTTGCGGACGAATTGCTGCCGTTTGCCGAGCGGGCGGCACGCGAGGCACTCGAGGCATTGTCGCCAACACGATGTGCCGGCTGCGAGCGCGCCGGTGCGCTTATTTGCCAAGACTGCCTGGCCGCGCTCACGCTCATCGACCCACGTCATAGCTGTACCCGATGCGGCGCCCCGTTTGGGGATTTGCTGTGCACTGAGTGTTCGGTCGAGGGCACGTCCTCGGCAATGGCGGAGACGCTCGACCGCTGCCTGGCGTGCTCCGTCTATGCGCATCCGCTGCCGCGCATCATTAAAGCGTACAAGGACGCGGGCGAGCGACGCCTGGCTCCGTATCTGGCGGAGCTGCTCTACGACACCGCCCTGCATGCCCAGGTCGTAGCGCCCGAACGCTTAGGAGGTGTGCTGTCCAGTGCGGATGCGGTGGTGTTTGTGCCTGCGACGGCGGCAGCGTTTCGGCGGCGTGGCTTTGATCATATGGAGGCCATTGCGCGCCCATTTTGCGAGCTGTCGGGTGTTCCCCTGCTCGATGCCCTCGTCAAGTACGGGCATGGCGACCAGCGCGAACTCGGTCGTGAGGAGCGTCGCGAGCGTGCCCAAGGCATGTACGAGACGGTTGAGGACGTGCACGGCCGCCGCTTACTGCTTATCGATGACGTTATCACCACGGGCGCGACCATGGCAGCAGCCTCGGCGGAGCTCAAGCGTGCCGGCGCTGCGGCAGTCGATGGCCTTGCTATCGCACGTGTTTGGTAGGGGTGGTTTTGTGGCAGTGAAGATTGAGCGGCGCAACGAGCCGACAGGCGAACAGCTAGCGGCTTCCGTAATCCTAACAGGCGCTTCAGCGCTGCGCATGATGCGCGCCGAGCGCCGGCAGATGGGCTATATCAGCTGGAAGGACCTTAATCCCGATGAAGAGCGCCGTGTGCTGCGCACGTCGTCGCCCTCGACCGAGGATATCTATCTTCCTGACTTGGTGCGAATTGGAGCCAAAAGTGGCGAGGTGCAAGAAGATCTGTGCTTGCTGGTGGGATCTGCAGCGCAGCGCCGCCGCATGCCTGGCGTAGGCTGGTCCGTGTGTTCCGGGTTGCCCGCCGGCTCGATTCTAGAGGTGGAACCGGGGGTGTACAGTCTATCTCCCGAGGCCCTTTGTGTTGCCGTTGCGCGCGAGGTCGGCTGCATCCAGGCGTTTGCCCTGGCCCAGGAGCTGTGCTCTAAGATTTCACTGAGCGACCGCGGGAAGTATCTGCCTCCCTACACCTCGCCTGTTGCGAATAAACTTGCAAAGGACAAGGACCAGCCAGCAGACGTGGGCTACTTTGAAGTCGAGCCGGTGCTGACGCCCGATCGCCTGGCAGATTACCTTGCGGCATGCAAGGGGAATGTGGCCAAACAGCTGCTGCGTCTGTGTCCCTATCTTTCGGAAAACCTGCTCTCGCCCATGGAGTGCATCATGCTCGCCCTGTTTTCGCTTCCGTTTTCCTATGGCGGGTTTGCCTGCGGGCCTTTTAAGACCGACTACAAGATCGAGTTCGATGACCGTGCGCAGGCAATCTCGGGGATGCCTCATGCAGTTTGCGATGCATATCAAGAGGCAGCCCGGTTTGACCTGGAATACAACGGTGAGCTGGGCCATTCCTCCCGGAGGGGACGTATCCATGATGAAAAACGCAACACGGGCTTGATTACTATGGGAATCGAGGTCGCGACGGTCAACAACGAAATGCTCTGCGACATGGAAGCGATGGAGGCACTCGCATGGCGCATATACCAACGCATGGGCAAGCGGTACCAAAACCGCGTGGAGGCTCGTCGGAAGAAGCAAGACGCGCTGCTGAATACGCTCCGAGCATGTTTTGGGCTTAAGCCAGCATAGATGTTGGTTTTGAGAGGGGGTCTGTTTATAGGTGCTGTGCAAAAAGTGGCAAAAATGAGTACTGATACAAAATTAGTAACAGCAAAATCTGATATTTGCGGATCGAGAAACGGTAAAAATCGCGAAGATAATAAACAAATGTGGGAAATCAAGGCGCTAAGCAGGGCTAAATGAGCTCGAAACCGGCTCACGAGGTGGAAAATCGCTGCTACTAAATTGGTAACAGTACTCATATTTGCCGTTTTTTGCACACGGCCCCTAAAACGGGCGTCTCGAGGCTCCCCATAGGGGGCGACGAGCTCAATCTGGCCACGTGCAGCCCGTCCTGACCTGCGAAATCTGTACTCGCGATGCGAATGACGCCCTTAACCTTAAACTTTAGCTTGAACTTAGCTATAATGCGCTACGTTCCTGCCAGGCTGTGGTTGCGGACGGACGAAATGTCCATCCTAGTCCAAGACAGACGCGGTCAAAGGGATCCACGTAAGCGACCGCGTGCGCGCGGCGCGATCATGGCGCGTCCTAGATGTAAGCCGCACCGTCCGTTCTACTTTCTTTGGGGCAATACCGCCTCGCGGGCGAGCGGGCCAGTCGTGAAGGCGGCTACGGCCTCCCGAGCAAACACCCCGGTGCGCAAGTGTGGGGTCAAATACCAGGTCAGCTGGTGGGAACAACCCGTTATTCCGCGCAACGCACGGATTGTATACGACACAGAAGGCAGGGTAGTGGACATGGTGAGGGGCAGCTTGATGCACGCGGCTCGGTTAGGTGCTGGGACCGCGGCGGTCATTGCCGTATTGGGCTTGAGCGGATGCGCGTTCAATCCACTGTCTACGTTCACGACTCCCACGATTGACCAGATCGAGCGCGAGACCGTTACCCCTACGGTGTCGGACGATGCCCTGGTCACTCCCGGTACCCTGACGGTTGCTCTCGATACCTCTGATGCTCCGCAGGCCATGCAGAGCGCCGATGGCAACCTCACGGGCTACGCGGTCGACGCTGCCCGCGCCCTTGCAAGCCGTATGGGCCTTAAGGTCGCCTTCGTCGATGCGTCTTCTGCCGATTCCGCGCTTGGCGACAAAAAGGCCGACATCTTCATTGGCGACATCAATTCCACGGATGGTGACATCAGCGCGCTTGGTACTTGCCTGTACGACGCTGCGGCAGTGTTCGGAAAGACGAGCGACGGCGAGTCTCTGAGCGTTTCCACCGAAACGCTTAACACCGCTACCCTGGGCGTTCAGACCTCCTCGGCCTCGCAGGAAGCGCTCGCCAAGCAGAGCATCACGGCCAACCAAAAGACCTTCTCCAACATCAACGAGTGCTTTGAGGCACTCGAGTCCGGCGAGGTCGACTACGTGATCTGCGACTCCACGGCCGGCGGCTACCTTGCGCGCCTGATGAGCCAGGTCTCTTACGTCGGCACGCTCGAGACGCCCTCGACGCTCGGCGTCGCGGGCCTCGCGGCCAACGACGAGCTATGCCGTGCCGTGAGCGATGCCCTCGACGGTATCACGGTCGATGGCACGCTCGAGGCGGTCCACTCCGTTTGGTACGGCACGATGCCCTATGACCTCACCACCAAGACGGTCTCGGGCGCCGACGTGCAGTCGACCGACACCGGATCCGGCGAGTCCGCATCCTCCGATTCGAGCAGCGAGGGTGCATCCTCCGAGGATAAATCGTCCAGCCAGGAGGGCACTATCACCGACGACGACATTAACAAGCTCAATAGCTAGTTATTGCTAGGGGTGGTGTCTCCTATACGTTGGAAAGGACACCTCTTCACGGTTTCAACACGCACCGCCGGGCTTCCCCAATAGGGGAGCCCGGCTTTTTCATCCCTATAAAACCAGCAGGTCAAAGCCAATTTTCGGGACCAAATACAAAGCCATCGGCTCCCTCCTATAGCGCACTTTGCCACGGAAAAGTGCGAGACTTCGGTATGCGGTATCAAGCAATCGTTATTCGGGTCTTTGGGAATTCGGGTGATTAAATGCACGGCAGTGGGTACATAGCCAGTACAGTAAGTCCCCGAGGCAGATTGGAGCCACGTATGGATATCAAGGTTTCTGGACGCAAGACGACGGTAACCGATGCTCTGCGTGCGCATGTGGATGAGAAGATCGGCGAGGCGCTCAAGGTTTTCGATATCGAGCCCATGACGGTCGACGTTGTACTTCGCTATGAGAAGAACCCCTCGAACCCCAACCCGGCAATCGTCGAGGTTACGGTTCGTGCCCGCGGTTCGGTGATTCGCGTTGCCGAGCACGGTGCAGATATGTACGCTGCCATCGACCTCTCCGCCGATAAGGTCACCCGCCAGCTGCGCAAGTTCAAGACCAAGGTCGTGGACAACCGCCAGGGCGGTGCCAGCGCAGCGGATGTCGCGCCGGTCGAGCGCGTCGAGGATCTGGCCGACCTGCTGCTGCCCGAGGAGGAGGACGACCTGCTCGTCCGCGAGAAGGTCATCGATGTCACCCCGATGACTGAAGAGCAGGCGCTGGTGCAGACCGATTTGCTCGGTCACGACTTCTACGTGTTCGAGAACGCGACGACTGGCCTCATCAATGTGGTGTATCACCGTAAGAATGGTGGATATGGCATCATCAAGCCCCGTATCGAAACACTTGACGAGTAAAATACGTTAACTTGCATGAGTTAACGGCCGGCGGTCATCCCATGCGGATGGCCGCCTTTTTTACGTAAGGAGTCGCTTTGATGGACAAGGCCGCATCCGCCGGTCATTCGGACCGTTGCCGCATCGTCGTCGATACCTGCTGCGACTTTAGCCCCGAGGTCGCCGCGAACCTCGATGTCGATATCCTGGGTTTCCCCTTCATTATCGATGGCGAGGAGCGTACGGACGACATCTGGTCGAGCATCACGCCCAAGGAGTTCTACGACCGCATGCGCGCCGGTGCCCGCGTGTCCACCTCGGCTGTGTCGCTCGGTCGCTATATCGAGTTCTTTACCGAGTGCGCCAAAGAGGGTACGCCCACGGTCTACCTGTGCTTTACCTCGGCGCTGTCGTCGAGCTACAACTCCGCGTGCCAGGCGGCGGACGCCGTGCGCGCCGAGTATCCCAACTTTGAGCTGTACGTGGTCGACAACGCTCTGCCCTGTGCGACCGGCGAGCTCTTGGCGCTTGAGGCCGTGCGCCAGCGTTCGGCGGGACTGACCGCCAAGCAGCTGGTCGACTGGGCAAACGAGGCCAAGACCTATGTCCACGGTTACTTTACGCTCGAGAGCTTTGACGCGCTGGCTGCCGGCGGCCGCATTCCGCCCGCGGCGGCACAGCTCACGGCAAAGCTCGACGTCAAACCCGAGCTGTCCTACGACCTGGCCGGCTCGCTGTCGCTGATCGGCGTCAACCGCGGTCGCAAGAAGGCGCTCAAGTCCATTCTCAAGTCGTTCCGCGAGAACTATGTGCCCGATCGCACCATGCCCATCGCCATTATGACGGCCGATGCCGAAAAGGACGGCGACTGGCTCGAAGCCGCCATCCGCAAGGAGGAGGGTTGCGCCGACGTCACGATCATTCGCAGCTCCGTGGGTCCCACCATTGGCTCGCACGTGGGTCCCGGCATGGTGGCCTGCGCGTTTTGGGGTAAGAACCGCGCCGACAAGGCGTCGCTTTCCGACCGCATCGCCCGCCGCGTGCGCGGTCAGTAGGCAAGTAACGCGGCCGTAATCGATCCCAACTCACAGCCCAAACGCTGGCACCGAGTATTCAACCTGGTAACAACACCCAACCCAAAAGGAAAGGTTTCATGGCAAACAAGCTCTCCGTCGCATTTATCGGCACCGGAATCATGGGTGCCCCCATTGCCGGCCACATCCTGGATGCCGGCTATCCCGTCACGGTCAACAACCGCACCAAGTCCAAGGCCGCAGCGCTCGTTGAGCGCGGCGCCGTCTGGGCCGATACGCCGGCCGATGCCGCGGCGAACGCCGATGTCGTCTTTACCATGGTGGGCTATCCCTCCGAGGTCGAGGAGCTCTACCTGGCGGGCGACGGCCTGCTCGCGTGCACCAAGCCCGGCGCGGTGCTGATCGACCTCACCACGAGCTCCCCCGAGCTGGCGCGTGACATTGCCGAGGCCGCCCAGGTTTCCGGCCGCATGGCGTTTGACTGCCCCGTCACCGGCGGCGAGTCGGGCGCTATCGCCGGCACGCTCACGGCTATCGTGGGCGCCACCGAGAACGACATCGCGCCGGTCCGCGATATCCTTGCCACCTTTGCGGCCAACATCTGCTGCTTCGATGGCGCCGGCAAGGGCCAGGCTGCCAAGCTCGCCAACCAGGTGTCGCTGGGCGCCTGCATGGTCGGCATGGCAGACGCCATGGCATTTGCCGAGCTGAGCGGCCTTGACCTGGAGAAGACCCGCCAGATGATCCTGGGCGGTACCGGCAAGTCCGGCGCCATGGAGAGCCTGGCGCCCAAGGCACTCGACGGCGACTACAAGCCCGGCTTTATGGTCGAGCACTTCATTAAGGACCTGCGTCTGGCGCTCGCCTACGCCGATGACCGCGAGCTCGCGCTGCCCGGCGCCGACGTCGCCTTTACGCTCTACGATATGCTCGATGCCATCGGTGGCGCCAAGCTTGGCACCCAGGCCATCACGGTCCTCTATAAGGAGGAGGCCGACGCCATCGCCGCCGGTCTGGACTGGTCGCAGTATCGTCCTGAGGAGCATGGCGTTCACGAGGACGGCTGCGGTTGCGGCGAGCACGGCGACGACCATGAGTGCGGTTGCGGTCACCATCACGGCGAGGACCACGAGTGCTGCGGCGGCCACGGCCATGACGACGGCCACGAGTGCTGCTGCGGCCACCATCACGGGGAGTAGCGCCCATGAGCTGGACGTTCGTGGTACTAGCGCTGGTGCTCTTTCTCTTTGCGATCTACATTGGCTTTTTGTGCGGCCAGTGGGCGTGCGAAAAGCGCGTGATCACCAAGCGCGACTACTGGATCGCCAATTTTGCAGGAGCGGCGGCAGTCGTCCTACTGACCTGGGTGTTCTCGCTGTTCCCGCTGGTGCAGTTTGCGCCGATCGGCTGGCTCGGCGGCTTTATCGCCGGTCTTAAGATGAGCTTTGGCGAGTCCGTCGGTCCGTGGCGCAAGCACGACGAGGTCTTTAACGTCAACAAGGCTCATCGCGCCGCCGCCGACGCGGGCGACGCTGAGGAACGCCGCCGTGCGCGTCGCAATGGCGCGGCCGACCGACAGCTCATCTCGGTCACCGATGACAGCAAGGGTGCTGGCAAGCACGCTAAGAAATAGTAAGAAGAGGTAACTATGGCAGAAAACAAAGACGAACAGCTCACCGACGAGGAGCTGGCACAGCTTCAGCTGGCAGAGGAGAACGAGAACGCCGTCGACCGCCTGGTCCAGGAGCTCGGCTGCCCCACGCGCCGTATCCGCCAGTTTGCCGCCCGCGTGCTGCACCTGCTGGCCGAGCGCGACCCGCAGCGCGTCGTGCCCTGCGTGCCCGCGCTGATCGAGGCACTCGACCGCCCCGAGGCTCAGACCCGCTGGGAGGCCCTCGATGCCTTGGCGGCGCTCGCCACCACCTGCCCCGAGCAGATGGAGGACGCCTTTGAGGGCGCCGAGACCGCGCTGTTCGACGAGATTTCCTCCACGCTGCGCTATGCCGCCTTCCGCCTGCTGTGCGTGTGGGGTGCCACGAGCGTCGAGCGTTCGCGCGAGGCTTGGCCCATCCTGGACGAGGCCATCCAGTGCTACCACGGCGACCTTGAGTATCGCGACATGCTCGGTTGCCTGTACGAGTTTTGCCAGGGCGAGATCGACGCCGAGGTTGCCGAGAAGCTCGCGCTGCGCCTTAAGTTCGACGCCGAGAACGGCAAGGGCAGCTATCTCAAGGCCCGTTCGAGCGAGATTTGCGAAATGCTTGTTAAACGTTTTGGCCTGGATCTCTCCAAAAAGAAGAAGCGTGCTAGCGTTAAAAAATCTGACGACGCCGAAGACGAGGAGTAACAGATTATGGCGCACGATGTAGTCCTGATTCCCGGTGACGGTATCGGTCCCGAGATTACGCAGGCCATGCGCCGCGTGGTCGAGGCCACTGGTGTCCAGATCAACTGGAACGTCCAGGAGGCCGGTGCCGGCGTCATGGACGAGTTTGGCACGCCGCTGCCCCAGCACGTGCTCGATGCGGTCGCCGAGACCAAGGTTGCCATCAAGGGTCCCATCACCACGCCGGTCGGCACGGGTTTCCGCAGCGTTAACGTGGCTCTGCGCAAGCATTTTGACCTGTACGCCTGCGTGCGCCCTTGCCTGTCGCAGCCGGGCGACGGCTCGCGCTTCCGCGACGTCGACCTGGTCATCGTGCGCGAGAACACCGAGGATCTCTACGCCGGCATCGAGTTCGATGAGGGCGCTGCCGAGGTCGAGGAGCTCTCGCAGCTCGTCGAGCGTTCGGGCCAAAAGACCTTCGCCGCCGATTCCGCGATCTCGATCAAGCCGATCTCTATCGCCAAGAGCCGCCGCATTGTGGAGTATGCCTTTGAGTATGCCCGCCGCTGCGGCCGCAAAAAGGTGACGGCCGTGCACAAGGCCAACATTATGAAGGCGACCGACGGCCTGTTCCTGCGCGTGGCGCGCGAGGTGGCTGCCAACTATCCCGATATCGAGTTCAACGACAAGATCGTCGACGCCACCTGCATGGGCTTGGTCCAGAACCCCAACGACTTCGATGTCCTGGTGCTGCCCAACCTGTACGGCGACATCGTGAGCGACCTGTGCGCCGGCCTGGTGGGCGGTCTGGGCATGGCCCCCGGCTCCAACATCGGTGCCGACTGCGCAATCTTTGAGGCTACGCATGGCTCCGCGCCCGATATCGCCGGCCAGGATATCGCCAACCCCACGGCCGAGATTCTCTCTGCTGCGATGATGCTCGATCACCTGGGCGAGAACGATGCTGCCAATCGCATTCGTGCCGCCGTATCTGCCACGCTCGACGAGGGCGAGCAAGTTACCGGTGACGTGCGTCGTGCCCAGACCGGCTCCGTTGAGGGCGCTGTGGGCACACAGGCCTTTGCTGATGCCGTTATCGCGCACCTGGTCTAAGGTGTGCACGCTGCAAACGCCTAAATAGTACTTAAGTGTTTGCGTATAACCTAAGAATCAATACGCCCGGCGCTCTGCCGGGCGTATTCTATTGGGGACTATGTTTCCTAACAAGGAGTAACTGATATGGGTCTGATTCAAAAGAAGGACGAGAAGGACGAGATCGACGGCATCCAGATCATCGAGCGCGGCGAAGGCCCCGACGGTGATGAGGACGAGAAGATCGACCTGGTCGCCGGCACGTCTGCCGAACATATTGCCGCCGGCACGACCGCCGAGGAGGAAGACGCTCGCCTGGAGGCAAAGATCGCCGCGGACGCCGCCGACGAGAACCTCATGCCCCAGGAGCAGGACGAGGACGACGACTCCGACGTGGACGACCACGCTTGCAAGCACAAGAAGACGATGATTGCCGCCTTTGTGGTCGCCGTCGTGATTGCTGCCGTGGTCGGCTTCTTTATCGGCAATGGCGGCTTTGGCGGCAAGGGCGTCGGCTCGGCGACCCTCACCGAGGACCAGCTCGATTCGACCGTGGCAAGCTATAGCTACAAAGGCAAGAAGAGCGACATCACCGCGCGTGAGGCCATCGAGAGCCAGTACAGCCTCGACACCGTCAAGGACGATGACGGCAACTACACCGCTCCGTCTGCCGACGTTATCCTGTCCTACGTGCGCAACCAGATTCTGCTGGACGCTGCCGAGGACGAGGGCATTACCGTCTCTTCCAAGGAAATGAAGCAGTACGCCGAGGATTCCATCGGCACCTCCGACTACAAGACCATGGCCACGCAGTATGGCGTGTCCAAGGATCAGGCCAAGCAGATCGTTCGCCAGTCCGCGACGCTGCAGAAGCTCTACAAGAAGAAGGTGGGCGATAGCTCCGCAAGCATGCCGACCGCCCCGACCGAGCCTGCTGACGGCAACGAGGAGACCGCGAGCAAGGACTACGCCGACTACATCATCAACCTTGCCGGCGATGAGTGGGATAGCTCAAAGGGCACTTGGAAGGATGCCGACAGCACCTATGCCAAGGCCTTTGCCGATGATGCCTTTACGGCCGATAGCGCTACCTATAAGCAGGCCATGACCGCCTACTACACTGCTTATCAGCAGTACTCTTCGCAGGCTTCGAGCGCCAGCTCCAAGTGGACCGAGTATGCTAACGGCCTCTACGCCAAGGCCAACATCAGCATCTACGGCCTGTTTGCTTAAAGGTTGCCCGAGCTTTCGAGCACGAAGTCGAAATATCTGATTGAGCCCGCTAGAACGCATCGTTCTGGCGGGCTTTTTGCGTTGAGGGCGTGATTGGCGGCTTAATTATGGCTATTCATCTTTAAGCCCAAAGAGGCTATCGGCTTCATCGTCAGGTATGTATTCCAGAACATCGCCCGGTTGGCAGTCGAGTGCCCGGCATATCGCGTCAAGAGTTGAAAAGCGCACGGCAGAAACCTTGCCCGTCTTGATACGCGACATATTGACCTGGGAGATACCCACGCGTTCCGCAAGCTCTTTGGATGAAATCTTGCGTTCGGCAAGCATGCGGTCGAGCCGCAGAATAATCATGGATTCCCCCTAGAGCAACTCGTCATCTTGTTTTTGCAGGATACACCCGTACTGGAAGACGCTGGCAATCAGGCTAATAATCAGGCCTGCAAAGACCATAGAGAGGTCGAGGTGCTGGCCGCCAAGCGCATCCGTAAAGTTGCCGCCAAATCCTGAGAGTATCAGCCCCGTGACTATGGCACCAAGAAGCTTCACAGCAACGCCGCCAATAAGGAACAAATGTCCTACTTGACATAGTATGCGGATGCATTCGAGGTCAAAGGGCCTGCCCGCCTTTTCAATGGCGGAGAAAAACCTGTATGCGCTTAGCACGATGGCAAACGCAAGGCATGCCATCATGGCGCTCCCTATGGCAGTATGACCGTCGTGCGCGACAAGCATAAGAGGGGTGTGTTCATCGGCGCCGACGAGAGCGAGAATTGGCCCTTCGCCAGCCTCAAGCTCTACGGATTGGAGACAGAACCCTTGGGAGAGGCTAGGCAATATGAGTAGATCGTAGATTGCAATGACTGCGAGGAGTCCCAGAGCGAGCGCCACGGCGGTGCAGATTGTGGCCCATTTGCAGTAGCGAGTGAGCTTCCTCAGTTTGGCTATTGCCTGTTCACGGTTGATGGCTTCATTCGATTTGGATACGTTCCAGCGGATCATAGCTCCTCCAACCAATGTCTTGGATGATACTTGTATCTTATATCATATTTAATGATAACCGATAAACAATTACAGATTAGAGTAAGTAATATATGAGAGACGAATTGCGAGAGCTTATGGCACATTCAGGGAGTGGGAGTTTGGCGCGCGGGGGGTGGACGAGTATTGAAATATCCTGCAACCGCGCAAGTGCTTCATCGGGTATCCTCAATTCATCCGGGAAAACAGCCGTAAACGATTGCAAATAACCGGTGAACGGTCGAAAACTACCGTTCACCGATAATATCGAAACTGGTTCTTACTGGTATTAAGTCAAAAAGACCAATTCACAAATCTTCACAATGACCTGCAATTTTTCTACACGCCATTTTTAGCCACCCTGCGTTGTTTAGACACAGAAAAGGTTCCGATCTTTCGTCAACGTATTTCGATACGGTTTCAAAACCGCAGGTAGAAGTGTTAACGAGCGGTAAACGGTCGATTTTTTACCGTGAACGGTGCAAAAACGTTTTACTGTATGAATCAACGAAAGCAACCTCTTCTGTGGTGATATAGTGACAACACGTCACGTGGTTACTACCAGTTTAGAAACCACTGGTCTTCAAAGAACGCTTTCTAAGAAGCTTTAAGGGCGAGCGCCCGCTGGCTTCCGAAAATCATCGGACTCGTATTGCACATACCTTCGGAAGGGAAATTTGAATGGTTGGCTTTATTCTTACCGGTCATGGACGGTTCGCACCCGGCCTCGCAAGCGCTATCGCTATGGTCGCCGGTGACCAGCCCGCTTTTACCGTCGTTCCTTTTGAGGGCGACCAGGCTGCTTCCTACGGTGAGGATCTCCGCGCCGCTATCACCGCCATGCGCGAGGAGTGCGATGGCGTGCTCGTCTTTACCGACCTGCTCGGTGGTACCCCGTTCAACCAGTCGATGATGATTGCCCAGGATGTCGATAACGTCGAGATTCTGACTGGAACTAACCTTCCCATGGTTATTGAGCTTCTGTTCCTCCGCGGCAACGCCACGCTCGCCGAGCTTGGCGAGCAGGCCGTGACCGTTGGCCAGACGGGCATCACCGCCCAGACGGTCGCTTCCGTCGCTGGTGCCGAGGAAGAGGATATCTTCGGCGACGAGGACGGCATCTAATGGCCGATTTCGGAGCCAGTGTTCTGAGTTCCTCGGTCGCTCTTTTGGGCCTGCTTGTCATCATGGGCTTGATTTACACCATCTGGTCGCAAATCAACATGAAGAAGAAGCAGAAGTACTTCAAGGAGCTGCACACGGAGCTCAAGCCGGGTCAGGAGGTCCTTTTCGCCGGCGGTATCTACGGAACCGTCAAGGGCATCGAAGGCGAAAAGGTCCAGATCAAAGTCCGATCCGGAGCCGTCGTAGATGTTTCGCGTTACGCGATTCAGGAGATCAAGTAACTGTCGTCAGCAAATAACGAAAGGAAGCTGATCAACATGGCAGAACCCAACATTCTTCTTACCCGCATCGATAACCGACTGGTCCATGGTCAGGTTGCCACCCAGTGGAACTCCACTCTGGGCTCCAACCTCATCCTCGTCGCTAACGACGACGTGTCGACCAACACCATGCGCCAGAACCTCATGAAGATGGCCGCTCCCACCGGCGTTGCTACGCGTTTCTTCTCTCTGCAGAAGACCATCGACGTCATTGGCAAGGCGAGCCCGCGCCAGAAGATCTTCATCGTGGCCGAAACACCGGAAGACGTGCTTACGCTCGTCAAGGGCGGTGTGCCTATAAAGAAGGTAAACATCGGCAACATGCACATGTCGGAAGGAAAGCGCCAAGTCGCCACCTCCGTCGCAGTTAACGACGAGGATGTCGCTGCGTTTAAAGAGCTGCAGGAATTGGGGGTGGAGTTGGAGATCAGGCGCGTTCCGAGCACGCCTGTTGAGGACACGAGCAAGCTCTTCTCGTAATCCTCATGATCCACGTTGTCAGGAATGAAACCCTGACATTCTGTACGTGAAATCCAAAGTGCGTACATACATTTTGAAAGGAGGAGCAAGATGGAATACTCGATCATCCAGGTCGCTCTGGTCTTCATCGTCACGTTCGTCGCGGCAATCGACCAGTTCAACTTCCTCGAGTCTCTCTATCAGCCCATCGTCACCGGCGCCGTCATCGGTCTTATCCTTGGCGACCTCAACACCGGTCTTCTCGTGGGTGGTACTTATCAGCTCATGACGATCGGCAACATGCCGATCGGAGGCGCTCAGCCGCCTAACGCCGTCATCGGCGGCATCATGGCAGCCATTCTCGCTATCGCTACGGGCCTCGAGCCCAACGCGGCAGTCGGCCTTGCCATTCCGTTCGCTCTGCTTGGTCAGCTCGGCGTTACCCTGGTCTTCACGCTTATGTCGCCGCTCATGTCCTCTGCGGACAACATGGCTCACAACGCTGACACCAAGGGTATCGAGCGTCTGAACTACTTCGCCATGGCTCTGCTCGGCCTGATCTTCGCTGTCGTCGTCACCCTGTTCTTCATCGCTGGCGCCACCATCGGTCAGACCATCGCTTCCGCCATCCCGACTTGGCTGCAGACCGGTCTCTCCGCTGCAGGCGGCATGATGCGCTTCGTCGGCTTCGCCGTCCTGCTCAAGGTTATGATGAACCGCGATATGTGGGGCTTCTTCCTCATGGGCTTTGGCCTCGCGCTCATCACCGTTGCCAACGATTCTCTGGCAACCCCTGCTCTGCTCATCCTCGCTCTCATCGGCTTCGGCATCGCTTTCTGGGACTTCCAGCAGCAGACCGAGCTGAAGGGTGCAGCTGTTTCTGACGGAGGTGACTTCGAAGATGGCATCTAATGAGTATGTGATCCCGGAGCACTACGAGGATCTCACTCCTGCTCCGCAGCTCGACCAGAAGACCCTCAACAAGATGGCTTGGCGCTCCTGCTTCCTGCAGGCATCGTTCAACTACGAGCGTATGCAGGCCGCTGGCTGGCTCTACTCCATCATCCCCGGTCTGGAGAAGATCCACACCAACAAGAACGACCTCGCGGCTTCCATGAGCCACAACCTGGAGTTCTTCAACACTCACCCGTTCCTCGTCACCTTTGTTATGGGTATCGTGCTTTCGCTCGAGCAGAACAAGGTTGACATCCCCACGATCCGCGCTGTCCGCGTCGCCGCAATGGGCCCGCTCGGTGGTATCGGTGACGCCCTGTTCTGGCTGACGCTCGTGCCTATCACGGCCGGCATCACCTCCAACATGGCCATCAACGGCAACGCCGCTGCGCCGATCATCTTCCTGGTGATCTTCAACGTCGTCCAGTTCGCTCTGCGCTTCTGGCTCATGAACTGGTCCTACAAGCTTGGCACCAGCGCTATTGACGCTCTGACTGCCAACATGCAGGCCTTCACGCGTGCCGCTTCCATCATGGGCGTCTTCGTCGTCGGTTGCCTGGTCGTCACCATGGGTGGCACCCAGATCAACCTCCAGATCCCCAACGGCACCACCCGTGGCCTCTCCGCTACTACCGTGATCGTCTCCGAGAAGGAGGCCGAGAACTTCACCGGTATGGAGGGCATCGATACCGAGACCGCTGAGGCCGGTACCATTGCCATGACCGATGAGGACGGCAACGCCCTCACCGCTTCCGATGCCGACGGCAACGCTGTCGAGTGCGGCGTCACCGATCTGGGCAACGGCATGGAGTCCGTTACCTACGGCACCGTCACCGAGGATCCGGTCAACTTCTCTGTTGCCGACACCCTCAACACCATCGTCCCGAAGCTCGTCCCGCTTATGCTTACGCTGCTGCTTTACTACATGTTCGCTAAGCACAGCTGGACCCCGACCAAGGGCATTCTGCTGCTCTTCGTCCTGGGCATCCTGGGCGCTGGCCCGCTTGGTCTCTGGCCGAGCATCTGGTAAGGCTCTAGCTTGAGGGGTGTGTCCCTACGCGGCTCACACCCCGACCCCTTAAGCCATGTGTATGTTAAAAGCCGCGTGCTCGTAAGAGCGCGCGGCTTTTGTTTTCTTGATGAGTCGGGTGTTGCGGACTGATAATGCTTAACACCCTAGGTAGTTAGCCGAATTCGAGCAAAAGGGAGGATAGGATGGCGATCGGAGCGCGTAAGCAACCGCTGTACGATCAGCTGGTCGATATTCTGACCGAAAAGATTGACCATGAATATCGCGCTGGTGACATGATTCCTTCCGAGCGCGAACTTTCGGAGCGCTATGGTCTCTCGCGCACTACGGTACGCTTGGCTCTGCAGGAACTGGAGCGTTTAGGACTGGTGGTTCGGCAGCACGGTCGCGGTACCTTTGTGACTGACCGTTCGGCAAAAGCAACCAATCTTATGCAGTCCTACAGCTTTACCGAGCAGATGCGCGCGATGGGTCGAGAACCCGAGACCACGATTCTCGAGTTTTGCGAGATGGAGGCCGATAAGAATCTGGCCGAGCATATGGGATTGCGTATCGGTGATCGCATTTTTAAGCTTAAGCGCCTTCGTTCTGCCGACAACATGCCCATGATGGTCGAACGCAGCTATCTACCGGTTCGTCAATTTCTGTCCCTAAAGCGACCGCTGCTGGAGCGCAAGCCGCTTTACGATGTGATTGAGCAGGACTTTCAGCAAAAGATACGCGTGGCTGAAGAGGAGTTCTATGCGAGCATAGCCCGTCCCACCGACGCCCACCTTTTGGGAATTGTCGAGGGCTCGCCTGTGCTCGATTTGGTCAGGACTACGTATAACGAGTCAAACGAGGTTGTGGAGTATACACTCTCGGTTGCTCGTGCCGATCAGTTTAAATACAAGGTTTACCACCAGCGTAGCAACTAGTGTCCGCATCGTTTCCATATGGTGATTCTTTGCATTTAACTGGTTACTACCAGATAACCAACCGAAGTGTATAATTGCACGTCAGAGGATTACTTCTAGAGAGAGGTATTAGAAATGTTCGAGAAGAGTGTCGAGGAGCTCACCGAGCTCGGCGCCCAGATCACCACGGCCGAGATTGCTCAGCAGCCCGAGCTTTGGCGTGATACGCTCAACATCTATCGCGAGAACAAGGAGGCCATCGAGGCCTTCCTGGCCGAGGCTCGCGCTATGGGCGAGGGCCGTCTGTCCGTTGTCTTCACCGGTGCCGGTACGTCCGACTACGTTGGCGATACCTGCGCCCCGTACCTGCGTCACGCTGGCAACACTGATCTCTACGACTTTAAGCCCATCGCCACGACCGATATCGTGAGCGCCCCGCGCGACTTCCTGCGCGCCGAGGATCCCACGCTCGTGGTTTCCTTTGCCCGCTCCGGCAACAGCCCCGAGAGCCTTGCTGCCGTCGCCGTTGCCAAGGAGCTCGTCCACAACGTCAAGTTCCTCAACATCACCTGCGCTCCCGAGGGCAAGCTCGCTGTCGAGTCCGCTGATGACCCCAATGCGCTGACGCTGCTCATCCCGCGCGCCAACGACAAGGGCTTCGCCATGACCGGTTCCTACACCTGCATGACCCTGCTCTCTACCCTCATCTTTGACGAGGCTTCCGACGAGCAGAAGGCCGAGTGGGTCGAGACCATCGCCAAGATGGGCGAGGAGGTCATCGCTCGCGAGTCCGAGGTTGCCGATTACCTGGCTGGCGACTTCAACCGCGTGACCTACTTGGGTTCCGGCTCCTTCGGTGGCCTTGCCCAGGAGAGTCAGCTCAAGATCCTCGAGCTCGCTCACGGTCTGGTCGCTACTTCCTACGACACCTCTATGGGTTATCGTCACGGACCCAAGTCCTTCGTCGACGACAAGACCCTCGTGTTCGTGTTCGTCAACAACGACGCCTACACCCGTCAGTACGACATCGACATCCTCAACGAGATCGGTGGCGACAAGATCGCTCAGCACACCGTTGCCGTTCAGCAGGATGGCGCTACCGTCTACGAGGACGAGTCCTTCACCTTTAAGGGCTATGAGGCTCTCCCCGAGGGCTACCTTGCCCTGCCGTTCGTGATGTTTGCCCAGGCCATCAGCCTGCTCAACTCCGTGCGCGTGGGCAACACGCCCGATACGCCGAGCCCCACCGGCACGGTCAACCGCGTGGTTAAGGGCGTGACGATTCACCCCTTCACCGCTTAATCGCGTCCCCCTGTAAGGGCGCCCGTCCGCTCATAACGGCGGGCGGGCGCTTTTTGTTTTTACATGGACCGGGTATAAGCATTACCAAAGTCAACTGCTTTAGAAGCAAGGAGTGCATATGAGCACGTACGCAATTAAGGCTGACAAGTTCTTCTTGCCGGCAGGCCCGCAACTGGGCGGCTATCTTATGGTCGAGGATGGCGTTTTTGGCGCCTGGCAGGCCGACGAGCCCTCTTGCGAGATTAAGGACTACACGGGATCGTGGATCGCACCGGGTATGGTCGATACTCACATCCATGGCTTCTATAACCACTCGACTACCGATAACGATCCCGAGGGCATTGATATCAGCTCGACCGAGCTCGCCCGTCGCGGTACCACCAGCTGGCTGCCCACGACGTTCACCGATGGCGTCGAGCAGATCAAGGATGCCTGCGCCGCCATCGCCCAGGCTGACGAGGGCCGCGGCCCCGACTTCTGCGGTGCTCGCATTCAGGGCATCTACCTGGAGGGCCCCTTCTTTACTATGAAGCACGTGGGCGCGCAGAACCCCGCTTATCTTATCGATCCCTCCGAGGAGGTCTTCGATCAGTGGCAGGAGGCTGCGGGCGGTCGCATCGTTAAGAGCGCCATGGCGGCCGAGCGCGACGGTGCCGCTGCTTATGCGGCTGCTCTGAACGCCAAGGGTGTGGTGACCAGTATCGGTCACTCCGACGCCACCTACGATGAGTGCATCGCCGCCATCAACGCCGGTGCCAGCTGCTTTACGCATACCTATAACGGCCAGCGCGGGCTGCATCACCGTGAGCCCGGTGTCGTGGGCGCTGCCATGTCCACGCCCGAGACCTACGCCGAGATCATCTGTGACGGCAAGCACGTAAACCCTGCCGCCATCAAGGCGCTGCTGCAGGCAAAGGGCTGGCAGCACACGGTGCTCATCACCGACTGCCTGGGTTGCGGCGGCATGCCCGAGGGCAGCTACACCAGTGGCGGCATGGACGTCATCATGAAGGACAACCTGTGCTGGCTCGCCGACGGCAAGAGCATTGCCGGCTCGGTGCTCACGCTTGCCCAGGGCGTCAAGAACATCGTCGACTGGGGCATCGCCAGCGCCGATATCGCCATTCGCATGGCAACTGAGGTGCCGGCACGCTCCGCGCACATCGAGGATAAGTGCGGCAGCATCATGCCGGGTCGCGACGCCGACTTTGTCGTGTTCGACCATGAGCTCACTCTCGTCGAGACGTATGTTGGCGGCCAGAGCGTCGGCAACGCCTTTACCGAGTAACGATAGAAAAAGACGGCGGGCCCGAATCTGCTCGGACCCGCCGTATGGGTTAAACGCTCAAAAGCACCTTTACAGTTACAGCTTGTTAGCGATCTTCTTTGCCGTGCGCTTGACGCCGGCCACCAGACCTCCTGCAGGATGCTCCTTCTCGTAGGCTAGACGCTTCTCGCGCTTGGCATACTCTTCGACGATGATGTCGCCGTACTCGTCTTCGATTTTGTTGAAGAAATCGACAGCTCCCTTAATCTCTTCGGCAGTTGGGTGCCCCTTCTGGACGCCGCCGGCGAGCTTGAACGGTCCCCACGTATCAAAGCCGGGGCAGCCGTAGACACCCATAAAGATGGCCTGTCTCATGCGGCAGATGCCATCGATATCCTTGCCGTACCACTTGTTTTTGCCACCGTAGGTCATAAGGCCAAACACCTTGTCCTGCGGCTGCAGTACGTTCGTGAGCACGCGCGCCATATCTTTGTCGATCTCGGAGTAATAGATGCCCGTGGCGACGCCGATCAGATGATATTCGTGCAGGTCGGGGTACTCGTTTTTACCGAGTGACCTCACGTCGAGGGTATCGATTTCGGGGTGCGCCTCGACGATGGCGTCCACGAGCTTTTTCGTATTGCCGTGGTGGCGTGAGGCATAAAGGATGATGGTTCGCATAAGAAGGCCTTTCAGCTGTAATTGCATCAATGTCTGTATGGTACCCCGTTGCATGGCTGGGAAACCGGACGCATCGATGAACGTGCGGGTTTGTCCTTTGGTCAGGGCCGAGACGGGTTCTTGCGAGCAAAAAGCAGTTGTTCGAAAGGATGGACAATGGAATACGCTCTCTCCAACGATTCGATTTCTATCAAGGTCTCCACGGCCGGCGGCTCGTTTACCTCGATTGAGGCTGGAGGTCGCGAGTACTTGTGGCAGGGCGATCCCGCCGTGTGGTCCGGCCAGGCACCGATTTGCTTCCCGATTTGCGGAGGTTTGCGCGATAACAGCGCCATGACGTTTGCCGGACATCATGTGAAGCTCGCCCGCCACGGCTTTGCGCGCAAGCAGGAGTGGAAGCTGTTGAGCCAAAGCACAAACGAGCTGGCTATGTGCCTGGCATCCGAGGATAACGCCGCGCTGCTGAGCGATTATCCGTATCCGTTTAAACTTGTCGCCCGCTATACGCTCGAGGACGCCGCCGTGCGTGTCTCCTATGAGGTTACCAACGAGGGCACCGAGGACATGCCGTTCTTTATCGGTGGACACCCCGGCTTTAGGTGTCCGCTCGACGAGGGCGAGGCCTATACGGACTACGAGTTGCGTTTTGAGAAAGACGAGGCTGCGGAGCTCTGCACCGCCGTTCCCTCGACCGGATTGATTGACGTGACCAACCGCTCCAAGAACCCCATGGTGGGAAAGACGCTGCCTCTGTCACATGAGCTCTTCGATTTTGCGGAGACCATCTTTGACGTGCTCGAGAGCCGTCAGGTCACGCTTTCCAAAAAGGGCGAGGACAAGGGCGTTCGCCTGAGCTTTGAGGGCTTCCCGTACCTCATTGTGTGGAGCAAGCCCGAGGGTGATTTTGTGGCAGTTGAGCCCTGGGGCGGCCTCTCGACCTGTTCCGATGAGGATGACGTGCTTGAGCACAAGCGCGGCTGCCTTATCGCCAAGCCCAAAGAAACCATCGTGCGCTCGTTCACAATCGAGATTCTGTAGTCGCATGTAGCCAATTCGTTTTGCAAGGCATAAGGAGCCTGCGAGATAAGGAGCTAGAAATGATCCTCACCGTTACGATGAACCCGTCCGTCGATACGCGCTATCAGCTCGATGAGCTCATTATCGACGACGTCAACCGCGTGACGCCCGAAAAGACCGCCGGTGGCAAGGGCCTCAACGTGGCCCGCGTCCTGGGCCAGCTGGGCGACGACGTTGTGGCAACCGGCTTGCTTGGTGGTCATATGGGCGCCTATATGGCCGAGCTCATGGATGCCAACGGCATTAAGAATGATTTTGTGCCCATCAAGGGCGAGACTCGCATCTGTCTCAATATCCTTCATGCTGGCAACCAGACCGAGTTGCTCGAGAGCGGCCCGACGATTGCCCCCGAGGAACTCGATGCCTTTACCGCCAAGTTCGCCGAGCTTGCGAGCAAGGCCGATGTCGTTACCATCTCGGGTTCGCTGCCCCGCGGCGTCGAGGCGGACTACTATGCCAAGATCACGGGCATTGCCGAGAACGCCGGCGCCAAGGTGCTGCTCGATACCTCGGGTGCCTCGCTTGAGGCTGCGCTCAAGTCCGAGGTCAAGCCTGAGCTGGTTAAGCCTAACCTGACCGAAATTAACGGCCTTCTGGGCACGAGCTTTACCACCGACGATGTGGACGAGCTCCGTTCCGCGCTCGCCTCTGACGCCCGCTTCTCCGATATCCCCTGGGTCGTCGTATCCATGGGTGCTGCCGGCTCAGTTGGCTTCCACAATGGCCGTGCGTTCCGCGCCAAGACCCCCGATATCCCCGCCGTTAACGCTACGGGCTCTGGCGATTCGACCATTGCCGGCTTCGCACATGCGATTGCTGCCGGCGCCGACGACGAGACGGTGCTGCGTACCGCCAACACCTGCGGCAAGCTCAATGCCATGGATCCCATGACTGGCCACTTGGTTATGGATCGTTGGGACGAGGTTTACAACGGCGTTGTCGTGACCGAGCTGTAGGAGCTTGTGCTGCGGCCCCGGCATCGGTTGCTAGCTCATGTCGACGACAAGTGCAGTAGCATTATGCCGGGGCGCGACGCCGACACTGTCGTGTTCAATCCCGACCTTACCCTGGTCGAGACGCATGTGGGTGGCAACAGCGTCGGTAATGCGTTTGCCGAGTAGCCGCCAAAGAAACGATCCGAGAGGGGATTTAGATGATTTACGGTGCATTGGGCGATATCGAGGAGTACCGTGGAATGCTCAAGGGCCTCGACGTGCTGATCGATTGGCTCGAGGAGAACGATCCGGCGAAGCTCGAGGTCGGCAGCCATCCGATTCTGGGCGACAAGGTCTTTGCGAACGTCATGGCTCCCACGACGCGTCCCGAAGCCGAGGCTCACTATGAGACGCATCAGCGCTATCACGACCTGCAGATCGACGTCGAGGGTCGCGAGGCCTTTAAGGTTGCCACGGGCAGCCTGACGCTGGTTCAGGAGTTTGACGAGAAGGACGACTACGATCTGGTCGATTCCGACGCCTCGATCGCCGGCGATCTTGCTGACGACAAGTTTGCGCTGTTTGTTGCCGGCGAGCCTCACATGCCCACGCTCGAGTTCCCGGGCGATGGCGCGCAGCCGGTCAAGAAGATCTGCTTTAAGCTGCTTGCAGACGCTTACTGGGAAGAGTAACGAGCCGCTCGGCTGAGCTGTTCGTTTTGCGAGCGTTATCCCTTGGAGGAACGCGCTTGGGCCCCGCTGATCGCGGTTCCTTTGGGGATTGCGGTTGGCGGGGCTTTTGTTGAGTAGGGGAGTTGCCGGCGGCGTTGTGCTTGGATTGGCGGATGCGCGCCCGAAATCGGCAACAAAAAAGCCGCCCGAAGGCGGCTATCTTGTGCAATGGAGCCAGCGACCGGGCTCGAACCGGTGACCCCCGCTTTACGAGTACGTGAATTCGGCATTTGACGATATGAGGCCAATTTCACTGAATTAAAAGGAAGCGCAGGTAGAAATAGGTAACTAACAATTATTGAGCTAGCTATTAGAATCATATTTCCCACTATTTTCACACTTAGAGAGACTTGAAAGTGTGAAAAGTTTCGATTAGGCTTGCTGGCAAAGCTTTAAAGGCTTTGCCAGCAAGCCTAATCGAAAATCTAACGAGGGATATGATTGCAGGGATTGATAAAAAAGACCGCTCGCGGCACATCGGAATGCATCGATAAGAGCAAAGGCGTCTATCGGATTTATTTTTCCCTGGGAAAAGATCCGGAGACAGGACGGTACCGCCGTAGTCCGTCACGCAGGGTTCACTGCAGAAGCAAGAACCCGAAAAACTGGCCGAGTGAAGTCGCCAAGGCGCTGGAGGCCTATAGAGCTGAACTTGAGGGCGCTTCCAACCGTGGCAATGGTCCTCTGGGCCTATCAGATTATGCGGACAGGTTTCACGCGAACAGGGAGTCGACCATGGGATCACCTCTTGCTTATGAGCGTGAAGGTTTGGACATTCGTCACATACGCGAGCTGTTCGGCAATCCCGATCTCACTCGGCTTAAATCGGATGACGTTCGCACTGCTTATGCCAAGGCTAGAAAAGAAGGCCGATTCAGCGAAAGTGAAATTCGCCGCATCCACATCAAGCTCAAACAGGTAATGGAGGATGCCGTCGATAACGACCTCGTGGGCAAAAACCCTTGTAGGGGAGTGAAACTGCCCAAGCAGAATGTCGAGGCTCGTAAGGCGCTGAGCGCCGATGAGGCGGCAAGGCTTCTTGCGGTCCTTTTGGAGGAGAAGCCATCTTCCTTTATCACATGCACAATGCTTCTACTTCTCTGCGGTTTGAGGAAGGGGGAGGCCCTTGGTCTCTCATGGGAGGATTATGACCCCGACGCCAAGACTCTGAGGATAGTAAAGCAATATACGAACGACAGGACATTGAGGCCGCCTAAATCAAAGATGAGCAGGCGTAAGATTTCGGTTGGAAATGAACTTGCCGACTATCTGGACAGGTGGAAAGCCATTCAGCGGAGTGAGTTCGATTCCTTTGCAGTGGGGCAGACTGGAGAAACGCCCATTGTCCATTCCATTGGGATCGTTGACGCCGCCAACGGCAAACGGGCTCTTGTGACCCGGATGGATGGACATAACTATTCAAGGGCGTTTAGGCTGTTTGCGGCGAAAAACGGCTTCGGTACTTTTAAGGAGAGCAGGGAAGTCATTGGGAGTGACGGCGTCAAACGTACCCGCTATACGGGTTATAGCGGGCTGAAGCCTCATGAGCTTAGACATACGCAAGCGACTTTGCTCGTTGGTGCCAATGCGGACATTAAGACGATCCAGGCGCGTTTGGGCCATGCTAGCCCATCGACGACGCTGTCTATCTATAGCCACTTTATCGAGGCAAATGACCAGAAGGCAGCATCAGTGCTGGATGATCTGCTGAAGGGCTAAAAAGGGCTAAAAAAGAGGCCCCTTTGGGGCCTCTTTTTTAAGCGACATTGTTTCGGTAGATCATTGCGCCATATGGCGGCTCCAGCTCCATAGACTGATAGTAGCTGGCATCTAGAAGGTTGAAATAACAAATGATGGGGGCGGCTAGGTGCTCGTCCATATTTAGGTAATGTCCCTCATCATCTGTGACCAGTTTGACCTCGTCGCGCATCACGTCGGTCATGCGGGGCCAGAGTTTGGTTGCGCGCTGCAATTTGTCCTTTTGACTGTACTCTCCGTTATGGAAGAAGGCAAAATGAGGCGCATCGTATTTTGCGCCGCCGCGAATTTCGATAATTCCGACCTGGCTGCAAGACTTCGCGCATTCCTCTGTTTCCAATAAAGTCCAAGAGGAGGGGAGGACAGCGTAATCGCCGCCGAGGAGATCGACCCGTCTCATTCCCTGGGGCCTCTCCTCTTTCTCGCAATATAAAGAGAAATGGTCGTGGAGCCTCTGGAATTGCTCTCGATAAAGTTCCAATTGACTAAAACTCATTTCTTCTGATCCGTCAACGGGAAGGGCCTTCATTTCATTGGTGATTTGCCGAGCTTCCCTGAGGCACGCCTCATCGAGGGCCCTGGCGACCCTCGGCTGCAACCCCGTGAGCAGGTTGCATAGATAGTCGATAGCCTCGCCGGTGCTTCTGACTGATTCGGGGTTCTTGAGGCGTAGCTCTTCGATTTTCTCCGGGGTCGTCGCCTGAACAGTTGTTCCGAACTTAATTTTCCGCATCTTACTTCCGGATAATGGTAAACGTCCCATAACCACTCCAATCATCGTTGTATATATATTAAATCAGTCAGACAATAAAGTCTATACAGTCAGAAAGTGAATTAGAAATTAGAACTGTAACTAGATATGATTGTGCAACAGACAGTGTTACAATATAAACAGTAAGCGCCTGACCAGCTTGTTTGAAAGGAGTTATTTTATTTTCGGTCATTGATTAAAAAGCCGCCCGCCCTTCCCTATCTAAGTTTGGCGACGAAGGGGGAGGGGCGAGCTAGCCTGAAAGGATTCTACCATGATTGTAGAGCCTGAACCGTACGCTGCCGTACAAGCATCAACTGCGGTTTCTTCTGATTCCAACTTGGGCCACGAGCGCCTTCTTGGCATCGCTGAAGTGTGCAAGATAACCGGCTTGAGTCCGGTTACGGCCTCGAAGATGATGAAGGAGAGCGGGCGCGCGATTGCGTTGCACCGCCGCATTTACATCCTTGAATCGAGCTTCTTTGCATACCTCCATGAATTGGAGGCGAGCGAACCGTGCCGGCTTTAAATCCCATGAGCGTCGGCCTCGACGAGACCGCCTTGCGTATCTTAAAGAATAGGCCGCTTGGGCATATCGAACACGGTGCGCTGGATACTATCCTCGGAGGTCTTCGTCAATACCTGTGCATCGTCCCCGGCGGACCCGGTACGGGTAAAACAACGTTTATGCAGCAAATCGCCGACGGATGGGCCATTGCTGGCCATCCGGTGGTCATCTTTGAGGGCGAGCTCGGGCGAGACAGCATGCTCGCGAAGAGCCTCACCCGCATCTCGGGCGGCGAGCTCACGCACGATGATATGAACGGCGATGGCATGTCTGAGGACAAACGCGGGCTCTTCGAGAAGGTTCTCGACATTTACGCCCGCAGCATCGCCGAGCGAATGTATATCATTCCTGGTGAAATTAAATATGCCGGGATGCGAAAGGCAATCGAAGAGGTTGCCGATAAACATGGCGAACCGCCACTGGTTATTGTTGATTACGCGCAAATCGTCTCTTTGCCGCAGGAACTGCGCATTGCCGACGAGCGTATCGGTCTCAAGCTCGTCGCTTCCGAGCTCCGCCGAATCGTGGATGAGGCCCATTGTCCGCTCTTCGCTATCTCATCAATTAACCGCGTTAATTACGACAAGCAGACCACCGGGCTTCAGGCGATAGGCGGGTGCAACATGTTCGAGTATTCGGCAGATCTCGTTATGTCGCTTTCTATTAAGGGCGATAAGCCCGAAGAGCGTAATGCCAATATGTTGCTTAAAAAACGGCCCGTCATTGCTTCAATCACAAAGAACCGTTACGGTTCCTGCGGTATTGTCGAGTTTGAGTTCAACGCACCAGCAGCGATGTTTACCGAAATCGGCTAATTATGGAGCCCGGACCCTACATTGGTGGATACCGGGCTCCCAATCCATGCTTGTCGTCCGATGAGCTCGCGCGCGCCGAGAACAGGGATCTTCCTCTGCTCTCGGCCGATGAGCTCATTTGGGAATGGAAGCGCCTGCTCGATGCTCTCGATATCTATAGAGAACAATGGCGACCATACCGTATATATCTCGGCAGCTTGCCGGGAGTCCCCTTCGATGTCTGGGCGAGGGTGAGGATTGGGCGCATCGGTCAGATGCTCCAAACAATTTCAACTTAATAAAAGGGGCGGGGCCGATGCGTCGGCCCCGCTCGGATTGGATGGTTATGACTTCCATGAATACGCATATCAACGTACGGATGAGTGAGTCGCAGCGTAAGGCTATCGAGGAGAAGGCGGCGGCCATGAACATGCCGGCGTCCTCCTTCATGCGCGATGCCGCCCTGCTCTGCGGCGAGAAGCCGGTCAGGGTCGCCGACGCGGGGGAACTTGCCGGTATCAGGACTGAGTTGAAGAAGATCGGCACGAACCTCAACCAGGCGGTCCGCGCCCTCAACACCTACGGGTCCGATCCGGTCGTCCTCAATAATCTCAACCGGGCGACATCAATCGTCTCGACGGCGGTGGGCTGGGTCAACGACCTACTCGCCCGTGCGAGAGAGTAGGTGGTTCTCGTGAAGGAGAAGCTGGTCATGGCGCTGGTTTTCGCAGCGCTGCTTACCGCGGGGTTTGCGCCACTTATCGCCATTCCCCTCGATTGCATGATCCTCGGATTTCCAATCGAGCTGAGCTCGATCGGATTCACCCTGAGCGTGGATAACACCATTTGGTGGTGGATTAACGTGGGGCCTCATTGCGTCCCTGGCTGTCTCGCCTCGTTCGCGCTGTTCCTGTCGGTATTCGTGCTCATGCAGCTATCGGCTTCCTCGAAGGAGCGAGCCGCCGACGGAGGTGTACTTGGGGAGGCGCGGGTGAAAACGGGGCCGGAGACCATCCGGGGCTCGGAGATTTGGGACGGGCACGGACAGCCGAAAAGCAGAGGATTCGTGTACGGGTTTGAGAAGACGCTGTTCGGCTCCAAGTATCTGTTCGAACCGAGGCGGCACATGTTCCTCGACGGCTCAACGGGTGCCGGAAAATCAAGATCGCTGCTGATCCCGACAATTGATCTGCTGACGTATGGGGCGGATGACGGGGAATCGAGGCCGCAGACCATTATCGTGTCCGATGTGAAGAGTGAGCTCATCGAGTTGACGGGCGACGAGCTGGAGCGTCGCGGGTACCGGGTGCTTCTGCTGGACGCCCAGCATCCCGAGAAGAGCGACACGTTCAATCCACTGGAAATGGTCGATAGGCTCGCGAACGGGGGGAATCTGCCGGGGGCTGAGCAGGCCGCGGATGCCGTCGCCCGTACGCTCATCGCCGGGGAGGGCGATGCGAAGGCGAGCCACTGGACGGAATCCGCGCGGTCGCTGCTCGCCGCGACGATCCTTCTGGTCGTGCTGGACGAGGGCTGCCCGCGGGGCTGCAAGCACCTCGCGACGGTCTACCACATCATGTGCCTGGGGACGGAGGGGGCCGGCGAGGATCCGTGTGAGCCGCTGAAGGGCCTGTTCCGTTCCCTGCCGCAGGGGCATCCGGCCCGCTCGCGTGCCTCACAGTTCATCTCGAGCGGCGGCAACGAGCTGAGGAGCATCGTTTCCACGCTAAAGGTCAACCTGAGGATCTACGCTTCGGCGCCGATTGCGCGAATGGTCTCGGGCGATGATATCGATCCGAGTAGAATCCTGAGCGAGAAGACCGCGCTGTTCCTCCACGTGATGGACGAGGGCTCCCCCTACAACGCGATCGCGGCGGTCCTGTTCGAGCAGCTCTACGCTGCCGTGTATTCCATCGCGGACGCAGCTGGTGGAAAGCTGCCGCGGCCGGTGTCCATCCTCGGCGACGAATGGGGGAACCTGCCGAAGGTCGAGTGCCTGCCTAGCCTTCTCAGCCTTGGGCGCTCGTACGACCTGTTCTGGATGGGCGCAGTCCAGAACATCTCTCAGCTGAACAAGTACGGCGAGCGCGACGGACGGAAGAAGATCCTGGCAAACTGCGGCGTCAAGGTCGCCATGAAACTGGGCGAGGCCGAGGACCGCCAGTATTTCACCGAGCTAGTCGGGAAGACGACGCGGCACACCATGGGAACCAGCTCGAGCAGGGGGCCTTCGGGCGGTACGGGGTCGACATCCTACAGCGAGCACGCCGACGACCTGATTCATCCTTGGGAGTGGACGGAGATGTCCCCCGACAAGGACGGCGTCATCGTGGTGAAGACCGCGGAGAACGGCGTGGGCAGGGAACATGCGGGGTGCTTCCGGGCCCTTGTCTGCGATTGCACGCGGATGCCGACGAAGGAGCACTTCGATCTGGGGACGCGCGAGCACGAGGCGGCCAAGAGGATGGAATACCAGGCCAGGCTGATATCAAGGCAAATGGGTCGGGAGGACGGCGTCGATCTCTGGACTCCCGAATTCGAGGAAGAGGCCGCGGAGCCGCCTGTTGCCGACGGATGGTCCGGCCTCTTCGTCGACTGACGGCGGTTTTTGAAGGGAGTTGGAAAATGACCGCAATCAAGCAGGCGAGCGTCATGAGCGGGGAGCACCTCCAAAACCTCAAGCGGTATTTCGATTGGGACAGGGAGAAAGTCCTGGACCACGATACCCAGCACATCATCGATGAGGATCGATGGTTCGAGGAAATGGACGCCACCCGGGAGGCGGCCGGGCACAACCGGCCCGGGAAGCAGGGCTCAAGGTGCACGTACATGCAGCATCAGGTGATCGGCTTCAACCCGGACGAGTGCTCCTGCAACGGCGGGCCGATGACGCCCTCGCGTTGCATGGAGTACGCGAGGGACTACATCGCCAAGCGCTATCCCAACCAGGAGATCGTGATTGTGCTGCATGAGGAGAGGTGCAGGTCGGATGGATCGGCCCGATTCGCCGCTCACCTCGCCATCAATAGGACGGACCTCGAGACTGGGCGGCGTCTGAACGACGGGCCGGCGAGGGCGGCGGCGAAATCCCGCGTGAGAACGGTGAAGGAGCTCGATACGAAGTACGGCCTGAGCCAGCTCGAAAGGGGCCTCTCGAACTCGAAGGTGCACGCGCGCCAGCCCGGTCGCGAGGAGCGCGAGATGGCAAAGAAGGGGAGATCCGACAAATCCGAGAACGCAAGGGTCCGAGCGATTGTCGCCCAGAGGGCAGAGGAGGTCGGGAGGCTCAAGAGCTGCCCCGACCGCTTCGGAGAGTTTGCAAGGCGGTTGGAATCGGATGGGATCGAGATCGCCCGATCCAAGCGGGGGGCGCTGCAATACCGCTATCACTCGGAGTCCCTCGGCAAGACGAGGAAGATCAACGGCGCGAGGCTCGGCTACGCCGTCAACCGCTCGACCGGGCGGATTATGAGGTTCACGGCAAGGGGAATCGACCTTGCCATACGGGCCGCGTGGGAGCTGGCTCGCGAGGGTGTGGATGACGAAAGAGGCCGGGACTGACTTTCATATCTGAGGTCCGTGCAACAGCCGGTAAGCCTGTTGCACGGTTCTGCGGGAGCGACTTTGGAGCGGTTCGCACATCCCGGCTTCGGCCGGGCAAGATATTCCGTTGCACGGAATACATATCTTGCATGCCCCGAGAAGCGTAGGCCGAATCGACCGGAGTGCAACGGGACAGGTGAGCGGAGGCGCAGTGATGGCGACCCAGGGGAGCCATCGAACGGAGCCGGAGCGAGAGCCGGCGGGGCGATCGCGAGTTGAAGCCGAGTGATTGTCCCGCCGTTCACGGCCCGCCGGCGGCGGCCCGGGGTTCCAAGGGGACTCGTCCCTTTGGCGCGAAGGGGTCCGGGGATGGCGCGAGACATCCCCGTGAAACGCCGCGACGGGCACGCCCCTGTTAGCGTCAATCTAATTTTCACCAGTTTCACTAATCAAACGCGCCGTTCGCGCAAAGGCGGCTTCACCGCTTGCGCTAACGTATTTTCACCGATTCCGGTCACGCCTTGACGGGTCCGTCCCTCGGCAGGTCCTTCAGCCTGTAGGACCTGCCGGCTATCTTGACCAGGTGGCAGTGGTGGCAGTGGTGGCACACCCTGTCCGCGATCGCGCTCGCCGCCACGTCGTCCCCGAACACCCTGCCCCAGCCGCCGATCCCCACGTCGGCGGTGATGATCGTCGAGCGCTGCTCGTAGCGCGTCAATATCAGCTGGAACAACAGGTCCGCGCCCACGCTGCCGACGTCGAGGTAGCCGAGCTCGTCGATGATCAGCAGCCTCGAGTGGGCGTAGTGCTTGAGCCTCTTCTTGAGGATGCCGCGCGACGAGGCGTCCTCAAGGTCCTCGACGAGCCGGGCGCAGTCCACGAACCTGACCTCGCGCCCTGCCCTGACTGCCTCGATGCCCAGCGCGACGGCGAGATGCGTCTTGCCCACGCCGGGGCTTCCCACGAACAGGACGTTCTCGGCCCGCTCCACGAACCTGAGGGTCGCGAGCTCCTCGATCTCGGCGCGAGGGACCGACGGCTGGAAGTCCCAGTCGAAGTCCGCCAGCCCCTTGACGTAGGGGAACCCCGACGACCGAATGCGCTGGTTGGTGATCCTGACCTCCCGGGCGGCGACCTCGACGCGCGTCATCTCCTCGAAGGCGGAGGCGAAGCCCCGCTCGCCCGCGGCGACCATCCTCACGTAGTCGGGCAGGGACGCCGCCATCTCGTGCAGCCCGAGCGCGGAGAGGTCGACCTCGCCAGGTCCATCGCGCGCCACAGCCGCGGCCTTGGCGACCTGTCGTAGCATTCGCTGCCCTCCCGCAGACGGGGCACCGCAGCCCGAAACTCGTCCACGGCCTGACGCCGACGATTATCCTGCCGCCGTCGATGCTGGCGTACTCGATCACGGTGTGGACCAGCGCGAGCGCGCGGCTTAGTATCCTGTTCATGCGTCAGGGCCTTTCCGGTAGGTTGATGTAGCAAGCGAAATCCTACCCTGCCCGGCGCGGAAACGGCCCCCTCTCGGGGCCGTTTCCCTTATATGCGGAACTTTTCTGCATCCACCTGCGGAAAAATTGATGTCTCGCCCACAGAAACTACCGAAGAGCCTAAAATCGGCTCATATTCAAACAGACACAAGGAGGGATTAATTATGGAATGGAGCTTTGACGAAATAAGGGGATTTATCCCGAAATCGATTTCTCTCCCATACTCAAGAGAGGAAAAGAACGGGTACCGCTCTGTTCTAACCGGACGCGATAAGCTGAACTATATCATGTTGAACGGAAGCGGGAGCTACATCGTCTCTCTGTGCGATGGTAAAAACACCGTCGAAACAATCCTTAATCGGATGTGCGACAAGTTTCCAGACGCCAATCCGGACATGCTCAAATCTGACTTAGCCTCGGCAATGAGAGGTTTCAGCGTATCGAGACTAATAGGATGGGTCAAAACTCCGATCGAAAATGGCACACCCATTGCCGATGAGATTTGCGTGGACAATGGGACCCATATACGGCTTGCCCAAGAAAACGATATTCGCCTGATTTGCTCCCTGGCAAGCCAGGCGAGCTCATCAGAACCAGAAAGTCCCACAATTGTCTACGGTTGGCCTCTTTCCGTCGAGCAGTATGAACGACCGCTAGAGGTGCGAAACGGATTGTTCAATCTGAGCAAGGAATTTTTCATTGTATATGAGTCAGGGAGACCAACCGGTCTACTCGGCCTCGCCCCCTCCAGCAATCCTTTACTCAGATACGCAGACATCTGTCTTCTTTTGTGCCCCGCAAGCATCGCCGTTCAATGTATTGCCGCTGCGGCCAGCTTCTATCGTCAAGAATTTTGCGATGTTCCCAATTTTTTCCACCTGAACCTAACCAGCAAGGAAATTGCATCAAACGAAGGAATTCGAAATCTTATCAATGAGCCAGAATTCACTTGCGCTGGCACTTTTCCAGGTGAGTGCAGCGACGGCGACTGCATGAATGTATACTGTTTTTCAGAAGTCTGTTAAGAGGAACCATGGGACGAGTTTCGGAAAACAAGTACACCAACGTTCTCAGAGCGCCACATCACGTCGCCCTTGACATAACAAACAAGTGCAACTTGAGATGTCTGCACTGCTATAACAGCAGCGGCGAGAATGAGGTCATGCACGACGAGTTGACCTCAGATGAACTTTTTGTTTTCGCAAAGGAAATGGCAGACATGTCGCTTTACAGCATGTGTTTCTGTGGAGGAGAAACCTTGTTGCGCAGTAAAGATATCTTGCGCTGCCTTCCCATATTGCGAGATGGGAATGTTGCAGCGAGCCTGGTAACCAACGGGCTTCTCCTCACGGAATCCCTTCTCCGAGATTTAGAAGATTCCGGACTCAAAAGCATCCAATTTAGCCTAGACGGCATTGGGTCAGCTCACGATAGGCTGAGGGGACATGAGGGAGCCTTCGAAATCGTCGAAGAAGCAGTTGCCACCGTACTCAACCATTCCGATTTGCACCTTGCTATCGCATTTACGCCCACGTCGTTCAACACCGAACAGTTTCCCGATGTCATCTCACTATTAGATGAGATTTTCACCAAATCTAACAGGCCGAAGAGGACGCCGGGTGACTTTATCGAACTACGTGTCCAACCCCTCATGGTTTTGGGCCGTGCGCGAAAGAACACATTTATTAGACCGGACTATTCCCAATACCGTACGTTGATTCACACCATTCAAGAGGACGACTTCCTTCGGAAGCACCCGAATGTCCGACCGCAATGGGGCGACCCCGTCGACCATCTAATTCGCTTCTCTGATAACCGATATCTATTAGATCAGGTTTCAGTGCACGCAAACGGCGACATCGTCGTTTCTCCGTATATCCCGTTAGTGGTTGGCAACATCAGAAACCACCCTCTTGAGGATTACTGGAACAACGGACTTAGCTCAATTTGGTCCACAAAACTGGTTCAAGACCTCTGTAACCACATGTGGACCATTGACGACATGGAGCGTATGTCCGACACAATTTGCGATATAGATATGGGAGGTGATCTACACGTTGACCTGATTGATGATACCGCGGATGAACTGTTGAACTCATCGTTGAAGGAGATGTTGGGTTAAATGTACGAGAAGCCCGTAGTAGACAACATGAATCCGACCAGAGCATCGACTCTTGGAACGGAAACTTGGTTCGACATGTATTACATCGTGTGGGGAGCAAATGTGGCGGTCGGAGTCACCGCAGTTGGAGCCTATGAACTGGTCCTCATCACTTTTGCCGCAGCACTTCCCCTCAGCGAGCAAGGTGGCCAAGACGAGCAATGAGTCCTGAAGCGCTAAGATCATCCATTGGCGGCATGGTAGGAGGAATCTGCTTTCTCGTTGTCGGGGTGTTAATGGTAAAGACCGGCAATCCCGGCCTGATTCACAGTTACCATATCGCTCATATTCCAAGCGAGAAGATTCTTCTTGTTGCCAGATTGGTCGGACTCGGAATAGCGTTGACGGGAGCCGGTCTCGTTCTCGCGGGCATCATTGCCTTTGCGTCCCAAATCCCATTATCGGCATCGGCGGCTTTCATTCTGCCGCTCATCATAATCTTTGCCGGTCTTGGCGTCTCCTTGCTAACGATCGTAGTGTTCACATTTCGACCATGGTCATAATGGATTTCCTATTGCATGAAACTTCAGGCGCATGCCCAACAAACAATGAAAAAATTTACAGCTTTAGTCGGACGGCTGTTTTATTTTTCAGCCGTCCGACTGCCGTGCGCGGCCTATTGATCGAACATAAAATTCCCGTTTCTATGAGGATCCAGCTCGCAAAGACTCTCTATGGAAGCGCTCGTGCCGATTAGTCGCCGCTTCGTTTCCACCGAACCGCGGTGTAAGGTGTCATCAGTTGGTATTTCATACCTGATAGATTGGGGCCATTCTTGATTCGGTACGTCTTATCGAAGTTTAGTAAAACAAAGGGTGCTTTCACGTTCATTGCCATCACGACGATTGGAATCGCCCTTTCCTATGCCGCACCATATGTGAACGGAAAGTTCTTAGATTTCCTTCTTGCCAATCGCAGCGAGAAGGATGCTGTGCTTTTTGCGCTCCTCGTAGCTTCAATAGGGGTCTTTTCTGCCTTATTTTCATATTTTGCAGGAACGTTATCTATCCGTATATCCACAAAGCTTTCTTTTGACCTACTCAGGGAAACCGTCTTGCGCTTTGAGCGAGTTAATTTTCTGACGAACCGAACAACCGACTCAGCCTATACGACGCAAAGGATTTTCACTGACTCAGGTGTTGTTTCTTCTTTCGTTCTAACAAACTTTATCAGCGCTCCCCTGTCTGTTGTCGCCATTCCTTTCGTGTTGCTCGTCATATGGTCGGTTGATCCACTCCTCGCACTATTCTCCATCCTCCTTCTTGTGGCATATCTCTTCGTTATTACCGGATTGCGAAAGCTTCTATATAAAGTCATGTACGAGAAGAAGGAGGCAGATAGCGCTTTCTATGCCGTAATAGCATCGCAGTTGAATCAGATTCTCAACATTCAGTTAACGTCTTCATACAATAAAAGCGAGCTAGCACTTGACACCGGATTTGAAAAGTATTTTCCAAAGGTCTTGCACTCGGGAAAGCTCTCATTCTCACTAACATCGATTGACAGCCTTTTTGCTGCCGTGTTTCAAGCGATAATACTCATCGTATCCGGAGTGCGAATCATCAATGGAACCATGACGATAGGCGAATACACCATCGTCGGTGCATATTTTGCCGTCCTATTTAAAACCTTGAAAAACACGATGAACCTGTTCAAGTCCTATCAGGATGCCAAGGCTTCGTGGGACAGGATGAGCGCCATGGGAAAGGTGGGACCGGAACCAGAGCAAGATCAGACAGGTTTAGTCAAGATTGACACAATAAATCGCATTTCTGTTTCCAAGTTGGATTTTACGGTACCCCTTCCAGACGGATCTCCCCGAAAGGTTCTTGACGGATTTTCCTTCGATTTCTCCGGCCCTGGAACATACTGCATAACCGGAGAAAATGGAAGAGGAAAAACGTCGCTCCTTTACCTGCTCCTTGGGCTGTATCCATCGGCAGGCAAAGTAACATACAACGACATGCCGATTGAAAAATGCAATTTGGATTACATACGTTCAGACACGATATCGTGCTGCCCCCAACCGTGCTTCGCTCCAGATGAGACGGTTCGGGACCTATTGGATTATTTCAACACCCCATTTTTTACAAAGCACCAGCATATGAATGAGCTACCGTCGTTGACAACCAGCATAGAGGGCTTGCTTGAGAAACGTTGTCCTGAACTTTCGGGTGGTGAGCTGCGCCGTGTATACTTGTGGTCGGCAATTTCCCGTAATCCATCAGTCTTGGTGCTCGATGAGCCTACAACTGGATTGGATGAAACAAGCCGAGCCGAACTCGCTTCGTATGTCAGAAACAACAAATTGAAACAGCTCATTATCATTGTTTCACATGATAATGAGCTGGCAAATGCAGCGGAAACGATCGTCAGTCTAGATAACGCGTCACACAGTTGCGCAAATCTATAGGACCGCATCGAGTCGCAGCAATTGCAGAAGGCTAAGCTATAATGATTGCCCTTTACCCATGCGTATCTCAAGGCCTTCGATGATGATCCTTGATACCGTGGTGTTGTGTTCCGCCGCGTAGGTGCTCATCTCTTGCTTCTGCTCTTCCGTAACCCAAAAGGTGATGCACTCCCCTTTCTTGCGACTTGTCGAATCCCCTTTGTTTCGTGTGTCTTGATTACCCATGAGGGTCATGCTCGCCTCTCCAACGGGCATGACGCGGCGAGTTGGCTTCTTAATTGCCACCGTAAATCTACTTATCCTCCTCGATGCCCTCCTTCACCTGTTTGAGTAATTGTCCTCTTTGACACCGGCGATATTGCGCTTACACACCGTCCGCTCACATCCCGAATATTGCCGTTCGGCACCGCCGATATTCCCGTCGGCACCGTCCCCCTGGTACGTTCCGGCTGTCCATGCAGCCGAGACCAAGGAGGTACAGCATGGCGAGAAGGATAAGGGCCAGGGAGGCCCTCAGGCTCCGTGCGTCCGGCCTGTCGCAGAACGCGATAGCCCGCGCGGCGCATTGATTGGAAGGCTGTATGGACGTCAGGCTGCTTGGAAAGAAAAACGAGGGCGAGGGCCTTGGGGTCGCTGTTCTCGTTGATTCGGCTTTTGCAGAGTTAAAAGACAAGAGCGATGAGCAGTTGGCGGAGGCCCAGAGATTTTTGATTGACTTTATGAAAAAAGTTGCTCGGCTAAAGGGAGTGAGAATTGATCGGCCCCATTTCCTCCGCTCGGAGCTGAGGAGGAAGGGTGTCCATAAAGATGTCGTCGAGTTTGCCGTGGAAACGACCCCCGTTACCGCCGGAATCGATGTGGGCCTGATCGATAGAATTGCTAGAGAAGTAATTGATTATGAGGCAAAGAAGTCAACCGCCTTTTCCTTTGCAGCGGGTCTTCCCGGAGGTGTCGCGATGGTGGGCACCATTCCTGCCGATATTACGTAATACTACGTGCACGCATTCAGGATTATGCAGAAACTGGCATACCTGTATGGCTGGCAGACCTTTTTTGAAGAATGTGACGACGTTGATGACGAGACTCTCTACGAAATGGCAGTGTTGCTCGGTGTGATGATGGGTGTAGGCAGCGCGAATTCGATGCTAACCGTAATCGCCAAAAACGCCCAAGAGGCGGTCGCGAAAAAGGTCGCTCGCCAGTCGCTAACCAAGACCAGTTGGTATCCGATCCTGAAGAAGCTCTTGAGCTTCATGGGTATCAAGATAACAAAGCAGACGGTGGGGAATGCCGCTGGCAAGGTTGTTGTGGGCGTCGGTGGCGTAATCTCTGGTGCTATCACCTTTATGGGTCTTTCAAAGGGGTCGGCGCGCTTGTGTAGGCAGCTTAAGTGCTTGCCGCAGGCAAACGAGCGGATTCCTGGCACTGGGTACTATGAAAAGGATGAGGCCGCGGTTGCCAAGAAGAGGATTGACGTAGCGGAACCCCTCTTTATCGAAAAGTTCGGATTTACTCCCATATTCTACGGCTCTATTGTTGAATATGCTGACCGGCTGGAGGAGTCACTGGCGACTGGAGAAGCGAAGCTGGATGCATATAATCCGGACGTTCTTCTCTGATACTCAGCGGAATTAGGCTATGCGTAACAGGATTGTTGTTCGATCTAATGTGAACGTTGGATGATGCTAACTATTTATGGAAAACAGTTAAAAAAGTTTTTCACCCCTTTTTCACTCCTCGGAGAAGGAGGAAAGAGACGCGAAAACAAAAAAGCTCAGAAGCAATTACGCTTCTGAGCTGCACTAATGCAATGGAGCCAGCGACCGGGCTCGAACCGGTGACCCCCGCTTTACGAGAGCGGTGCTCTACCAACTGAGCTACGCTGGCGGCCATGTGGTGGCGCAACTGAGGCGTCAACGGCTGTCTATGATACGGGACATCGCACATCCGCGCAAGTGTTCTGACGGCTTTTCTCACTTTAAATGCACTAATATTAGAGGCGCGATGTCTGCGGCGTCCATCTGGCGCTTGACCAGCTGTTGAGTTGGTGGTCGACGTCCCGCTCGTATGGGTCTCAAACAGAATGGGGCAGCCATGGCTCAACCCAAGATCCTTCTCACACGTATCGACGACCGTTTTATTGATGGGCAAGACGTTGAGCTATGGAACGAAGCCGTGGGTTCCAACCTTGTCCTAATCGTCAACGATGAGATCGCGGCGGATTCGCGCCAATGGGCACCCATGAGGGTCGCGGCGCCAGAAGGCGTGTGGACACGGTTTTTCTCGGTGCAAAAGGCCATCGACATCATTCATACCGCAACGCCGCGTCAATGGATTCTGGTCATGGTGGCCTCACCCGCCGATGCGCTCGCGCTGGTTAAGGGCGGTGTGCCGATCACCAAGATCAGCATTGGTCATATGCAGGCAGGGGAGGGCAAGCGTCCCGCAACGCCCGCAGTTGCCGTAGACGACGCAGACGTCGCTGCTCTCAGAGAGCTGCAAAAGCTCGGCATAGAACTAGAAATCCGCTATCTCCCCAGTTCCGCCCCCGACCCCATCGGCAATCTGTTCAACTGATCCCTTGGGGACGGAGGAAAACGGATCATTTTGCCTTCGTAGGGGATCTGTGTGGCGCTGTCCGCCAAAACTATGCCGGTTTACTACGATGAATTGCTTATCGCCGAGCATGCCAAATTTGCAGAGAATAAAACCGCAGGTAGACGAGTTGCTAATTTTTTATAAACCAGCGCGTGGTCGGACATAGTGGGTTCATCGTAGTAATTCGGCATAGTTTTGTTATGTCACCAATTCGGTGGCATCGAAAAGAAGGATTTAGGCATGAAGCAGCGCCCGTCGGCGGTGGTGCCGGCGGGCGTTGCTGTGCGAGATGTCGCGTTGTGGGCCTAGTGCCTCATAAAGTGGTATTCGATCATATTGCTGTAGGGGTGACCCGGACCCACAATGCCCTGCGGGAACAGCGGCTGGTGCGGCGTGTCGGGGTACATCTCGGCCTCGAGGGCAAAGCCGGCGCCCCAGCCATAGTTGGCATCGTCCTTGGCGTGCTCGTCGCCCAGCCAGTTGCCGGTGTAGAGTTGCACGCCCGGGGCGGTGGTGTAGTAGTCCAGCTCACGACCGGTCCACATCTCCTCGACATGTAGGGCGCGACGCAGGTTGCGGCCGTACTGATAGCCATCGATGCACAGGCAGTGATCGTAGCCACGGGCCTGCTTAATCTGCGGGTCGTCGGCCTCCATGCCGGGTGCGACGGGGCGCAGCTCGCGAAAGTCAAACGGTGTTCCCTCGACCGGAGCGATTTCGCCGGTGGGGATGTTCTGCTCGTTAATGGGCAAGTAGTGGGCAGCGTTGGCGATAAAGAAGTGCTCACAGTCCATGCCGGCGTTATGGCCGGCAAGGTTAAAGTACGTGTGGTTGGTCATGGACACGTAGGTGGCGCGGTCGCTCTCGCAACCATACTCGATGCGGAAGACGCCGGTGCGCGTAACGGTAAACATAGCCGTAAAGGTTCGGTTGCCGGGCAGGCCCAGCTCGCCATCCTTAAGCGAGGTGGTCATGCGCACGGCGTTGTGAGTCTCGTCGAGCTCAACGTCCCATACGCGCTTGTGCAGACCATGCTCAAGATCGCTGTGCAGGTTGTTGACGCCTTCGTTGGTCGGCATGTGCCAGTCCGTGCCGTCGATGGTGATCGTGGCGCCCGCGGTGCGGTTTGCCACGGGGCCGATGGTCGCGCCAAAGCAGGCGGGGTTGTCAAAGTAATCCTCGAGCTTATCGAAGCCCAGCACCACATCGCGCACGTTGCCGGGAATATCGGGCACATCGATACCCAGCACGGTGGCGCCATAGTCCATAATGCGAACGCAGATCTCGGGCCCGTTGAGGGTGTAACGATGAACGGAGGTGCCGCACGGCGCGGTGCCGAAAAGCTCGGAAGTGATCATTTGGTTCCTAACATCGAGGTATTTCGGACAAACTGTAGCGCGAACAGGCGAGATTATCACTACACCCCACTAAAGCAGGGGGTATTTTTCTCAAAAAAGTGATGATTGGAGCTGTGCGGGTGTTCATTTTTGACGCGCACGAGTCTGATACAATTTGTTCGTTACTGTTTGAATGATATGCGCGCAAAGAACGGCGAGGATTCATCGTGATTAAAGCAGAGCGACAGGATAAGGTTCGTCAGCTGCTCGAAGAGCAGGGCACGGTCTCGGTCAAGGAGATTTCGGATGCGCTGGGCGTTTCGGATATGACGATTCGCCGCGACCTCGAAGAACTTGCGAGCCTGGGTGAGATCGAGCGCGTGCACGGTGGCGCCCGTAGCGCACAGGGGCGTCCCCATGCTATGTTGCGCCATGAGTATTCGCACAGCGAAAAGCGCACTAAGCATGCCGAGGAAAAGCTGCAGATTGCGCGCCGTGCTGTGGAGCTTATCGAGGAGGGCTCGACCATCTTTTTGGGTACGGGCACTACGGTGGAACAGATGGCCTCGATGCTGCCGGCGTGTCGCCTGCGCATTGTGACCAACTCGCTTTCGGTGTTTAACCTGCTCGAGTCGCGCGAAGACTGCGACCTGTGCCTCGTGGGCGGTATGTACCGTCGCCGCACCGCCGCTTTTGTGGGGCCAACGGCCGAGGATACCCTGCGTGCGTTGGGCATCGACGCGGCGTTTATCGGCGCCAACGGCATTCTGGATGGCGACGTATCTACGTCCAACATGGACGAGGGCCGTATCCAGCAGCTCGCCTTTAGCAAGGCCGACTCACGCTATCTGATCGCCGATTCCAGCAAGATCGGCAAGCGCGACTTCTACACCTTCTGTCGCTTGGACAGCCTGGATGCCGTGGTGTGCGAACCGGGTATCGCCGCCGAGAATCGTGCCGCCATCGAGGAACACACGCAGGTCATCTGCTAGCTAGCGCTGTGGGCGATACGTTTGCCCTGCCGTGGCGAGGGATTGGCGTGTCAACGCAACGCGACATGACGCGCAAATGTGCTCGGGCCAATTATTCGGCTTGCGGGCTAGACCAGGCGGGCGTAGTCCTGTGACTGATGAAAGATGTGGGCGATATAGATTGTTTCGTGCTCAAACTTGTAAAGGCACACGTAGTTGTTGACGGGAAACGATCGGTAATTGCGTGCCGCCAGCTCTTGCATGTGCGAGAGGGGACGTAAAAGCGGCTGCTCGCGAAGCAGGTCAAGCTGATATTCAAACTCAGCGACAAAATTGCCTGCTGCACGCGGATTCTTGAGGATTTGAGCAAGGTATCCGACAATACTCTCGTACTCATATCGCGCGCTTTTGAGGATTACGACGTTATAGGTCATATTTGTCTCGTATCGAAGCCGCGAAGGATTCGTAGTCGCTGTAGTCGCCTTGCGATATTTCGTCTTCTGCCATCATCATGCGAGACAGCAGTTTTGCCTTGGCGATTTCTTCTTGCATGAGGCGATACTGGTCGCTGCTGATGCAGTGCATGGCCTCGTAGCCGTTCTTAGTTACGGTGACGTCGCGCTCAGACTCAACAAGCGTGGTGAATGCAGCAGTGTCCTTCATATCTCGGACGGGCACACAAGCTGACATGGGTACCTCCTTTGCGTTGGGACACAATTGTACCACGCCGTATCGAATAATCGGCGCCGCCGAATTGTCTCGATCTGTAACAGCTAGGACCGAAAACCCGGCTCGATGTTACAGATTGAGACAAACGTGCGGCGCGGGCCGCTCAAAAGCAAAAAAAGGCAGATACGACCAAGGATGTGGGGCATCCACCGGGAAGGTCGTATCCGCCACACGGAAAGAGGCGCATGGACGCAGCGCCCATGCAATCGGGATTGGTAAGGTGCTCAATCGCGCGCGATAGTCGCGGCGGCCGGTGGGGCAGGCTTGCAAGCAGGGGCAAGTGACACGCTCAACACGATTCTAAAAACAAAAGGCCAGGATGCAGTTCATCCGGTGGTGTGTCCATCGCCTTCGTTGCCAGATTGCTCTGCACGCTGGCGCGTTGCGACGAGTTATGAGCCCATATCATGCTGAGAAGGCAAAGCCAAAGAACAAAAGTATCCCCGTCGGACTTAAGTTCCGACGGGGGGCTACGGTGCGCTATCGCGCTGAATGGGTGTGATTACAATTGAGTGGCACAGGTACCCTCAACCATAGCGGGAACAGCGGCAACGCCCTGCTCGACCATGCAGTTTACATCGATATCGGTGTAGAACGCGATGTGGTTGGTGAGCAGCACGTTGGGGAACTGGCGTAGGTAAGCCATCTTGCGGTTGGCAAGAATGTCGTGCATACGGTTCTCATGGTAGATGCCCACTTCGTCCTCGAAGACGTCCATAGCAAGCGCACCGATCTTTTCGGACTCAATCGCCTCGATGACGGCATCGGTGTCGATGAGCTCGCCGCGCGAGACGTTGACGATGGTCACATCTTCGCGCATCTTGGCGATGGCATCGGCATTGATGATGCCGCGGGTGGAGTCCATGAGGGGCACGTGCAGGGTGATGACGTCGGAGCTAGCAACGAGCGTATCCATGTCAACGTACTCGAGGCTGTCGCGGTTTGCCAGCTCGGCATTGGGATAGGGATCGTAGGCCAAGATCTTGCAGCCAAAGCCGGAGAGGTTGTCGATGACGGTGCGACCAATGCGGCCGGTGCCAACCACGCCCACGGTCAACGTGCGCAGTTCGCGGCCCAGCAGCCCGTCCAGGGAGTAGTCATTCACCTGCTGGCGCCAAATGGCGGCCTTGCAGCGGCGCAAGGCCATCAGGATGAGCATAACGGTGAACTCGGCAACGCCGTAGGGCGGATAGGCGGTGTTGCACACCTTGATGCCCAGCTCCTGGGCGCGCTTGACGTCCACGTGGTTGAAGCCGACGCAGCGGATAGCGATGTAACGAACGCCCAGCTCGTGCGCGCGCTCCACCAAAGCGGCGGACATCACGGATTTGTTGTTGATGACGATTCCCTCGCAACCTGCAACGGAGTCAATGTTAGCTTCGGAGAGGATTTGAGTGTCAAAGGAGATGGAGTAGCCTGCTGGAAGATTGGCGGCAGCGCGCATGTAGGCGGCAACCTCGTCGTCGCGCAATTCGAACAGTCTGATGTTCATAGCGTTCCTTTTCTATGTCGGCGTATGATACGTCGCGGCCGGTGCCCGTGTGGCCCGTCCGCCGCGCTCGGGGATACCGTTCCCGTGGCGCATTCATCGTCGTTACGATAATAGGCGGTTTTTTCGTGCTGCAACATCGCATAACCAGCACTTCCACGATTGCTATTTCACCTACGCGGTGAAAGATTTGAATGTGCGTGAAATTGGCAGGTCCTATGACGGAAGGTATAGTTATCTGAGACGATGATAGGAGAGTGCCGTGAGTTCCGATCGAAGCAGGGAAATTGTTCGTATTCTCGAAAGCGGGGCGTCCTGGACCACGGCGTCTCAGATCGCTTCGCAGGTTGGATGCTCTTCCCGTACTGTCAAAAGCGACATCACCGCGCTTAATCGCACCCATGAGGGCATGATTGTTGCCAGCTCGAAGGGCTATCGTATCGAGGATGCCACAGCAGCGGCGCAGCTGCTGTCGCAGCAGGCGAACGAGGTGCCGCAGACGGCCGAGGCGCGCAAGCGTTATATTCTGTTTGAACTGCTGATGCGCCACCGCAAGGTGCGCGCGGCCGATTTGGCGGAAAGCCTCTATATCTCGCTTGCGACGCTCGATAATGAGCTGGTTGCCATCAAACGAGAGTTGTCCGGGTACGGCCTGGTGCTGCGTTCGCGCGCGGGCTCGCTGTATATCGAGGGCAGTGCATCGGGTGAGAAGAAGATGGTCAACCAGCTGATCTTTGACGAGACGAAGGACTATTTCAGCCAAATCGACCTTATCAATCGCTATTTCCCCAAGCTCGACCTCGCGCAGCTGCAGGAGCGCATCGACGCATGCCTGAAGCGCCGCGGGTTCTACATCAACGGCTATGCGCTCTCGGGCCTCATCATACATATTGCCATCTTCGTGGAGCGCACAAGCAATGGGTTCGAGTCGGTACCGACGACGGTCAAGGCGGCTCAGCCCGCCGATAACGAGGCGCGCGAGGGTCTTGACGAGGTGGCGGGTGAGGTTTGCGCGGCTATCGAGGACCTTTTCTCTGTGCTCGTGTCCGATGCCGATCGCGATGCCGTCCGCTTGATGCTGGGTGCAAACTTGATTCATGCGAATCGTTTTGAACCAAGTGACCCGGAACACCGGCATGCGCGCGAGCTGTTGGGTGCGATTGTGGAGCGCGTGCACGATCAATTCGGGCTTAATTTGAGCGATGGCGAGTTTGAGCTTCGTTTCTCTCTGCATCTGGCCAATATGCTATCCCGCGTGCGCTGCGGGATGCTGTTGCGTAACCCGCAGCTCGAGGCCATCAAGAGCAGTCAACCGTTTATTTACGATGTTGCGGTGTTTGTCGCCGATGTCATCGCTGCGGAGACCGGCGTTTCTGTCAACGAAGACGAAATCGCCTACATCGCGCTCCACGTGGGGTGCTTGGTGGAGGGGCAGCGCGCCAATGCCGATAAACTGCATGCGCTGGTGGTGTGCACACGTCACAACGCCTACGAGACTCATATCGACAGTTTCCTCGATGCCCTTGATGCTTGTGTGGTGGTTGAGGGTATCGTGCCTGCCATCGACGCGGCGGGTGACATCTCGCGCGTTGACCTCGTGATTTCAACCGTGCCGCTGTCGGGGTATTGCCCGGTACCGGTGGTTAATGTCTCTCCGTTCTTTAGCAAGCAAGATATTTCGCTGATGCGTGAGCGTGTCGAAGCGCTGCTTAAGGCGCGCCTGCGGACAAACCTTGAGTGCAGCATGCGCACCTTCTTCACCGAGGATTTCTTTGCGATCGAGCCCGAGGTTGACGATTGGCGCGATGTGATTTGCAAGATGAGCGCGCCGCTGATCGAGGGTGGCTACGCGTTTGAGAATTTTACTGAGCGCCTACTGGAGCGTGAGGACATCAGCTCCAGTGCATACTGTGACATCGCGATGCCACACCCGCTCGATATGGACGCCAAGCGCACTGCCGTCTCGGTCGCTCTGTTCCCGCGCGGCCTTGCGTGGAACAACGCGACGGTGCATGCGGTGATCATGCTGTCGATTACCCGTGATGACCGGGCGTTTTTTGGCGAGCTGTTCAATTACATCTCGGGCGTGCTACTCAAGCCCGGTGCTGTGCGCGCCATCTCCCATGCAAAAAGCTACCAGGAGTTCTTGGACGCCCTGTTGCGTTGTGCGTAGGGTTTGCGTACAAGCGGGGGTGGCTACGTCAAAAAGGCCCTCCGTCGGGTGGTCGCCTTCTCGCTTGTCGCTTCGCGACATTTCAACTCATAAATAACAACGCCCGCTCGAGCACATACTCGGGCGGGCGTTGCATGAAAGGAGGGCCTTTGATACGCGGGCGAGGTCTACTTGATGAGCTGGTGGGCAGCCATGCGATCCATGGCTTCGATGACCAGCTTGCGAGGCATGCCCAGGTTCAAGCGCACGAAGTCGGCGCCGTTCGCGACATAGAAGGTGCCATCGCCCACGATGACGCCCGCCTTCGCTGCCATGTGGTTGCAGATTTCGGTTGCCGTGGCGCCCGTGCCAGCGATGTTCACCCACGGTAGGTAGGATGCATCCATACGCATGAGCTCCCAACCCTTCATCTTCTCCTCGATGAAGGCGGCGGTCTGTGCATAAGACTCGCGCAGATAGTCGGTGATCTGGTCCAGCCACTCCTCGGACTCATCGTAAGCGGCGATGATGGCGGCGCAGCCAAACGTGTTGGGAGAGGTAATAGAGTTCATCTCCAGGCGATGGCGGAAGATAGTGCGGATGCGCTCGCTGGGGATCATAGAGTAGGAAGTCTTGAGGCCGCCCAGATTAAAGCCCTTGTTGGGCGAGGTGAGTACGATAAGGTTGTCCAGGTAACGCTCGGGCAGCTGCAGGGCCGAGATGAACGAGCCGGCCATGATGTGCTCGCAGTGAACCTCATCGACCACCAGTAAGCAGTTGTACTTGTGGCAGATCTCGGCGACGCGGGTGATTTCATCGAGCGTCCAGATGCGACCACCGGGGTTGTGCGGCGAGCAGAACAGGTGCACGCGTGGACGGAAACGATCCATCTGTTCCTCGAGCAGGTCGAAGTCGATGCGATAGGTGCGATCGCGATAGATGAGCGGGTTTTCGATTACGCGGAACCCGTTGTTGTGCGCCGCGTAGCCAAAGGGGTCGTAGACCGGCGTGTTGAGGATGACGCAGTCGTTGGGCTGGCAGAATGCCTGATACAGGTAGTGGATGGTCGGGACGGTTCCATAGGCGAGTGTGATCCACTCGCGCTTGACCTCGTTGTTATGGCGGCGGCGCTGCCAGTTGATGACGGCGTTGTAAAAGCCGTCGTGCGCATAGCCATAGCCGTATGCTCCGTTTTGGGCTACCTCGGCCAGACGCGTGCAGATTGCGGGGGCGGCGGCAAAGTCCATGTCGGCGATCCACATGGGAATGTAGTCATCCCCAGCCTTAGGGAATTTCTGCTTGATGATGGCGGGGTCCCACTTGCGAGCGTGATCGAGCGAGCGGTCAGCCATGGAATCGAAGTCGTAAACCGGCATAAGGTATCCTCCTCGGCGATATAGGCGCGACCCGCGGATGTGGGTCGCACACCGCCGGCGTGGTTCGCATCAGCGGCGTATGTTGCAGATAAGTATGACAAAGATGCATATGGAGCCCCATCCCCAGTAATTGCACGGCCGTGGTGAAAGGGGAGGGGCTTTCACCGTTTCACCGCTACGGTGAAAGCTCGGATACATCATTTGCGGCGCGCTGTCGATACACTCGCATACAGACGCCGCCACTACGGGCGCCGCCATACGACCACAAGGGGGGTTACCTATGAACAAGGAGCTTATGTTCGCCTTGAGCAACGCCGACGCTGTCGCTTGCCGCGAGGGCGAGGTCCGCTCCATCATGCATGCCGAGCTTGACGATATCGCCGACGCCGTCGAGTACGACAAACTCGGTTCGATCATGTTTAAGAGCGCGGGTACCGAGGAGAATCCGGTCCGCATTCTGTTCACCGGCCACATGGACGAGGCCGGCTTTATGGTTCGCTATATTTCCGATATCGGCATGGTTCATGTGATCGGCGTGGGCGGCCCGCGTAAGAACAGCGTCGAGAGCCAGATTGTGCGCATCAAGACGCGTAGCGGCGAGAAAGTTCGCGGCGTGTTGTTTGCCAAGCGCGATACCGACGGCACTCCGACCGATATGTACATCGACTTTGGCTGCGAAACGGCTGAAGAGGTCCGTGAGCTGGGCATTGAGATTGGCGACTGGGGAACCTTTGCGGCCGAGTGCGAGCTCAAGCCCGTGAGTGACATTCTGCTGGGCAAGGCGTTCGACGACCGCGCCGGTGTGTATGTGGTGACCGAGGCCATGAAGCGCCTGGCCAACACCCCGCACGCAGCCGAGCTGTGGTTCGCCGGTTCCTCTTCCGAGGAGGTTGGCTGCCGTGGTGCTCAGACGGCTGCGGCGCACCTGGATGCCGATATCGTCATCCCGGTGGACATCGCTAATCCGCCCGAGTTCGATCGCGGTTGGAATAACAGCCGCAAGAACGGCCACGGTCCCATGATCGTGCACTACGACCGCATGCATGTCCCCAACGAGAAGCTGCTGCACTTCATCGTGGACACCGCCGAGAAGAACAACATCCCCTTCCAGCGTGACCTGTTCAAGGGCGGCGGCACCGATGCCGGCACCGCTCATCTAGTGGGAGACGGCAAGCTGGCAACGGTGATCGGCGTGCCGTTGCGCTACTGCCACGGTTCGTGGTCTGTCATGCGCGGTGCCGATTTGGACGCGGCAGTCGATCTGGTATGCGCACTGGCAACCTCAATCGATCGCGTCACCTATGAGGAGCTTAAGAGCTTCGAGTAGCGCTTCGGCAGTCAACGGTTTCAATCGGGCGCGCCGTCAAAGCGGTGACGTGCCCGCCGAGCAGAAAGGGATTATCCCGGTGGAAAACAACGAACAGCAAATCATGACCATCATCGGCTCTGCCGGCGCCAGCAAGGGCAAGGCGTTCGCCGCGCTCGCTTGCGTGCGTGAGCGCGACTACGAGGGCGCCCGTGCGCTGCTCGCCGAAGCCAAGGAGGCCGATCTGGCCGCCCATGCCGCCCAGACCGAGGTGATTACCCAGGCCCTGTCCGGCGCAGAGAACGTCGCCGCTGCGAGCCTGCTTATGGTCCATGCCCAGGATCACTACATGACCTCTCAGCTCGCCCGTGACCTCATCGAGGAGATCGTCAAGATCTTCGAGGAGCGCGACGCCGAGGCCAAGCAGGCGTAAGAAACACGTCTGCGAAGGAGCGATGCGCGCTACGAGCGCTGCGGCCCGTTCCTTCTCCAACAGTCTTCAATTGCCGTTAGAAAGGGATAAACAATGGCAAAGATGAACATCGTTTTGTGCTGTGCCGGTGGTTTCTCCACCACCATGCTGATGGATCGCATCAAGCAGACGATCCACAACAGCCAGAAGCTCAACGACGATGACTTTGAGCTCAAGGCCATCGCTGCCGACCTGCTGGACCAGGAGGTCGACCACATGGACGCGTTGATTATGGGTCCTCAGATCGCCCATAAGCTCGAGTCCATCAAGCCCCTGATTGAGCCTCGTCACATTCCATACGTGATCGTCGATCAGGAGACCTACGGCAAGATGGACGGTGCTACCGTGTTTAAGCAGCTGCTCATCGCCAAGAAGAAGGCTGACATGGCCCGCGAGGCCGCCGAGGCAAACCAGTAAGCCCCTGTTTGATATTTCCTGAAGTGGAGGATGCGACGTATGTCGGAAGCTGTAGAGAAAAAGCAGAGCGCCTTTGATAAATTCGAAAACCTGCTGAACACCTATCTTGGCCCTGTTGCCGAGAAGATGGACAAGCAACGTCACCTGTCCGCAGTTAAGAAGGCCATGATCGCCATGACCCCGCTGCTGCTGATTGGTTCGTTCTGCCTGATCCCGGCCGCCATTCCCAACATGATTGGCGAGACCAACCCCATCTCCGTTTGGATTCTGAACAACACCCAGTACTTCGATTTGGCCTATAACGTTTCCATGGGCCTGATGTCGGTCTTCGTTTCCGTCGTTACCGCCTACCACCTGGCCAAGTCCTATGAGCTGGACGCTCCCGGCTCCATGTCCATGGCCCTCGTTGCCTTCCTGTTGCTCGGCATGGAAATGGACGAGGCCGGCGGCATCGCGCTGCGTGGCATGGGTTCCAAGGGTCTGTTTGTTGCCATGGTCGCTTCGCTGCTCGCAGTCGAGGTGTACCGTTGGTGCAAGAAGCGTCACTTCACCATCAAGATGCCTGATACCGTGCCCGACTTCATCTCGAGCTCCTTCGAGATCATCCCGGTCACCGCTATCGTCATCGGCCTGTTCTTGGGTATCCGTGTTCTGTGTCAGGGCGTTTTCGGCATCATGCCCAACGAGATCTTCTCGATCATCCTGGCCCCGCTCGTCGGTTCGATGGACAGCCCGCTCGCGGTTACCTTCTACCACATCCTGCGCTGCTTCATCTTCTTCTTCGGCATTCACCCCTCCGTTCTGTCGCCGATTGTTCAGCCGATTTCCACGCAGTTCCTGGCTGAGAACATCGCTGCGGTTCAGGCCGGTGGTGTCGCTACCCACATCTTCACCCCTGGCCCCATGTCCGCATTTGGCGGTTTCACCGGCCTGGGTGTAACCATGGGCGTTGTTATCTGGTTCATGTTCTCCAAGTCCAAGGTCCAGCGTGAGATCGGCCGCATCGCTTTTATCCCGTCGCTGTTCGGCGTAAACGAGCCGATTCTGTTCGGTGCTCCGATTGTTCTGAATCCGATTTTCTTTATCCCGTTCGTTATCTTCGGCGGCATCCTGTCCTCCATCCCGTTCTGGTTCATGAGCTGGGGCTGGGTACCCTGCTCCACCTTCACGCCTCCTTACGTCGGTGTGTTCCTGGAAGGCTTCCTGACCAACATGTCTTGGACCTCGATTGCGGCCAACGTGGTTCAGCTGGTCCTCGCACTGATCGTGTACTACCCCTTCTGCAGGGTTGCCGAGAAGCGTGCATTGGCTGAAGAGGCTCGTATGGCTGCCGAGAAACATTCCGAGATCTCTGCTGAGGACGAGGCTCTGCTCGAGGATCTTGACCTCGACTTCTAATCAAGTGGAATAGCAGGCGCCTGCACCTGCTGATTTTGAAAGTATGAAAGCCCGGCGATGGGGGAGACTTCATTGTCGGGCTCCTTTGAAAGGCGCTACGTTCGATGAATGCACATGTGGATAATATCCGTACCTTCTTGGACGAGCACGAGCTCGACGCATTGCTGATCAAGAGTAAAACCATGAAGCGCTACCTGGGCACGTTGACCGGTAGCGGTTGCAAGGTGCTCATCACGCGTGACCGCGGTTTTCTCATCATGGACGGCCGCTATGTGAACGAGGCCCAGGGTCGCGAGTTCGATCTGGAGTTCCGTGTTCACGAACAGGGGAAGAGCTATTTGGTCGAGCTCGAGCGTGCACTCAAGGAGTGCGGCTGTGCCACGGTGGGCATCGAGGAGTCCGAAATCTCAATCTCGGAGTATCGCAACTTGGAGGGCTTGGGCTTTGGCACCACGCTGCTGGGCAGCGAGATGGCGCTGATGCGCCTGCGCAAGGACGAGGCTGAGATTGCTGCGGTCCAGCATGCGGTCGATGTTGCCGATGACGTGTACGCCAAGGTGATCGAGCAGTTGCACGTGGATATGACTGAATTTGAAATCTCCGCACTCGTGCACTATTACTCGATTGCCGCCGGTGCCGAGGCAATGTCGTTCGATACCATCGTTGCCACCGGCGAGCGCAGCGCCATGCCTCATGGCCGTCCTACCGACCGTCGGGTCCAAGCACATGAGCCGATCCTGATTGACTTCGGTGTGCAGATCAACGGTTATCAGTCAGATATGACGCGCGTGTGCTTCCTGGGCGCCCCGACCGACCGGATGGCTCATGTGTACGAGACCGTTTTGAATGCTCATCTTGCAGGCATCGATACCATTCGTTGCGGTGTGGCGGCGCGCGACGTGGATGCGGCCGCACGTCGTGTAATCAACGAAGCGGGTTACGGTGAGTATTTCACCCATGGTCTTGGTCATGGTATCGGCATGGGTGGCGACTTGCCGCTGCTAAACCCCTCTGGTGAGATTGTGCTCGACAACGGAATGATCATGTCCTGCGAGCCGGGCGTATATATTCCTGGAGTCGGAGGCGTGCGCATTGAAGACGATGTCTTGTTGAAAGACGGCGTTGCATGCCCGCTTAACCATACTGATAAGCAGCTGCGCATTCTGGATGTGAGGTAGCGCATGGCTAAAAAGCGCAAGGAACGGCCGCGTGCGGCGACCGCGGAGCAGATGCCTTCTCCTGCGGCGAGCACTGTGAGCAAGATTCACAAGGAATCGAAGGCTAATGCATCCTCGATTCTGCCGGCGCCCCCGCTGTCGCGTTTGTACGCGTACGTTATCGACTGGATTTTGGGTGGTATTGTCTCTGGCTTGCCGGCCGTGTTGGCTTATCTTGCGCTGACCCACAAGAACGCGATGCTCCCCGACTTGTACGTGTTTGAGGCAATGGGGTATCCCTGGAGCGTCGGTATCGTGGTCGGACTATCGTGCGTGCTCGCCGCTATCGCATACTTTGTGCTGATTCCGTTGCTGGCGTGGCCGGGGCAAACGCCGGGCAAGCGCATCGCGCATGTTCGTGTCGCAACGCTTGATGGCGGCTTGCCTTCCGTCGGACGCTTGATTTGGCGTCAGGTTATCGTTGGCTTTTTGCTTGAAGGCAGCGGGTATGTGGTGTCCCGATATATTCGCGAGACAATGGTGCTTGTCACCCACGTTGACGTGAATTATTACTGGGAAATCGCGGGCATGATTATTACAGCGGTGTCTCTGCTCATGTTCCTGATCGTCCCCGCGCGCCGGTGCGTTCACGATTGCCTGGCTGGCACGCGCGTGGTTCCCACTGAGGGGCATCCGCTGTATCAGGACTAGTCACCTGTGAATTTGCCGCGGCGACGTTGTCCGCGGCCTACTTGTTGTATGTATGCGTAATGTCCGGCATGCTTCTACCTTGCCTAGCGCGCGCGTTGGGCTAAATGAATTGGTCGGTCCACGACGAAGGAGTTAGAAATGTATAGCAAGAACGTTATGGTCGTTAACCCCACTGGTCTGCACGCTCGCCCTGCAGCGACGCTGGCGACCGAGGCTGCTAAGTTTGCCTCGAAGATTGAGGTTCGCAACGCCTCCAAGGATGGTGACTTCAAGGACGCTAAGTCCATGATTGCCATCATGACCTCTGGTATTACCCAGAACGATGAGGTCGAGTTGCGTGCCGAGGGCGACGACGAGGTTGCCGCCGTTGACACGTTGGTCGCTCTTATTGAGGGCGGTTTCGGCGAGTAGCGTACTCTTGATGCGGACGGGTGCGCGTTCTTGCGCGCCGTCGATTTTGGCAAGAACGCCAATGCAGATGCCCTTCTCCGAGCAATCGGGGAGGGGCATTTTATTGTGAGTTTGAGTGGCACGTCCGCCGAGGTTCCTGATAGTTCGCGCTATCTTATCGCCGACTCCAGCAAAATCGGCAAGCGAGACTTCTACACGTTCTGCCGCTTGGACAATTTGGACGCCGTGGTGTGCGAGCCGGATATTGACGATTAGGATCGCGCCGCCATCGAGGAGCATACGCAGGTTATTTGCTAGCTGGCGTCGCGAGAGATGCTTCTGCCCCCTGCCGTCACGGGGGATTGTTACGTCAACATTTTCTGTCTTTCAAATAGGTACGCACGCAGATATAGGTTTCCCTTTGCGACGAGTTGCAGCTGTTTCACGGTGCGGCATAGCATCTGTTATACATAAAGCTCGGTATTATTGTGTATTCTGACCATTGTAATGGTCGGTATTTTTGTATTATTCGATATATATAAGGGTCGGTATTTTTGTAAACTAGCAGGTAATTTATGCTGAGGTGAGCTTATGTTTAAACGGAAGGCATATGAGCGTCTGCAGGAGTGGAAAGAACGCTCGCAAGGGCGTACCGCGGTGCTTATTGAGGGTGCAAGACGCGTTGGCAAAACGACACTCGTCAAGTGCTTCGCGCAAAATGAATACAAGGATTATCTGTACATTGACTTTTCGGCTGCCAGCAAAGCCACACTCGATATATTTCTGAGCCATCGTGAAGATGTCGATCTTTTTTTACGCATGCTTCAGCTGCAGTATGGCAAGGCCCTCGTGCCGAGGGAGTCACTAGTCATTTTTGATGAAGTGCAGCGGTTTCCCATCGCGCGCGAATACATAAAGCATCTTGTAGAAGACGGCAGATTTGATTACATCGAGACGGGCTCTCTTGTCTCCATCAAAAAGAATGTCGAAAGCATTGTCATTCCGTCAGAGGAAGAAAGAATTCCTCTCGAGCCCCTCGATTTTGAGGAGTTTCTTTGGGCGACCGGAAAAGATCTTTATGCAGAAGAGATTCGTAAAGCGCGCGAATCTCGGACCGCGCTTCCGGACGGTGTTCATGCGACGTGTATGAGATTGTTTGATGAGTATATGCTTGTCGGCGGTATGCCTCAGTCGGTCGACTCCTTTGTGTCAGAGAATGATTTTAGAGGATGCGACAGGGTAAAACGGCAGATTATCGCACTGTACAGGGAGGACATTGCCAAGTTTGGAGGCTCGGACGCTAGGCGTGCGCGGGCGGTTTATGACGACATTCCAGGTCAATTATCTGCGGCAAATAAACGATTCAAATTTGACAGCTTGGAGAAGGGGTCCCGTTTTGAGACATATGAGTCGGCGTTAATTTGGCTTGAGGATGCGCGACTAATTAACCGCTGCTATTTATGCAGCGATCCGAGCGTGGGTTACCGCTTGCACGAGGACGCGTCTTCGCTTAAATGCTATATGGCGGACACGGGATTGCTCGTGAGCTTGGCGTTTGATGATGGTCCGGACCTTATGGATGTCCATAGAGACATTCAATTTGGAAGAATTTCAATTAATAAAGGAATGCTGATCGAGAACATCGTGGCACAGCAGCTTAAGAGTTTGGGGCATTCGCTTTTTTATTACAGCTGGCGGGAGCCTTCCAAAACGGAGGGAAGTCGTCCCAGAACGCGTGAAATTGATTTTCTTGTTTCGCGCGGCTTTGAAGATGCGGCTGGAAAACCGCGGGTCACTCCTGTTGAAGTTAAATCTTCCAAATCGTATTCAACAATCTCGCTTGACGATTTCGGCAGGCGTTTCCAACGACGAGTCGGAGAAGAGATAGTTCTTCACCCAAAACAGCTCAGGGCTGAAGGGCATAGGATATATCTACCTCTGTATATGACGATCTTTATCTGATCAACGGCATGCGGTCCTGCGGCTCATTGAACCGCAGGACCGTGTTTCGTTTGGGCTTTATTATGATATATGAGTACAAGCTGAGTCGGATATTGCCGACGAGGACCGCGCCGCCATCGAGGAACATACGCAGGTCATCTGCTAGCGAGCGCTGCGGGCTAGACCAGGCGGGCGTAGTCCTGTGACTGGTGAAAGACGTGGGCGATATAGATTGTTTCGTGCTCAAACTTGTAAAGGCACACGTAGTTGTTGACGGGAAACGATCGGTAATTGCGTGCCGCCAGCTCTTGCATGTGCGAGAGGGGACGTAAAAGCGGCTGCTCGCGAAGCAGGTCAAGCTGATATTCAAACTCAGCGACAAAATTGCCTGCTGCACGCGGATTCTTGAGGATTTGAGCAAGGTATCCGACAATACTCTCGTACTCATATCGCGCGCTTTTGAGGATTACGACGTTATAGGTCATATTTGTCTCGTATCGAAGCCGCGAAGGATTCGTAGTCGCTGTAGTCGCCTTGCGATATTTCGTCTTCTGCCATCATCATGCGAGACAGCAGTTTTGCCTTGGCGATTTCTTCTTGCATGAGGCGATACTGGTCGCTGCTGATGCAGTGCATGGCCTCGTAGCCGTTCTTAGTTACGGTGACGTCGCGCTCAGACTCAACAAGCGTGGTGAATGCAGCAGTGTCCTTCATATCTCGGACGGGCACACAAGCTGACATGGGTACCTCCTTTGCGTTGGGACACAATTGTACCACGGTTTATTAAAACGTCGGCGTCGTCGAATTATCTCAATCTGTAATAGTTGGGAGTAGAAAACCGGGTTAGATGTTACAGATCGAGATATTCTGCTTCGGGCTACCCGTTTGTCTCGATCTGTAACAGGTAGGGCCAGAATACTCGGTTACGTGTTACAGATCGAGATCTTCAAGTTCGGGCCGCTCGTTTGTCTCGATCTGTAACAGGTAGGACCGAAAACCCCTGCTAGATGTTACAGATCGAGACAAACGGTCTGCTCGGGCCGAGCCAAAACAAAAAGGCCGCATGCGAACCGGTTTGGGATTCGTATGCGGCCGACAGGGAGTATGCGGCGGAAACTAGGCCATGAGCAGGCTGGTCTCCGCGACGTTCTTGTACCAGTACGCGCTGGCCTTGGGATAGCGCTTCTGGGTCTCAAAGTCGATGTAGAACAGGCCGTAACGTTTGTTATAGCCGTTGGTCCAGGAGAACTGGTCCTGCAGCGACCACACAAAGTAGCCGTCGACGTTCACGCCGCCGTCGATTGCCTTGAGGATCCACGCGAGATGCTGGCGCATATAGTCGATGCGAGGGGCGTCGTCGATAAAGCCGTTCTCAAAGTCGTCCTTATAGCCCATGCCGTTCTCGGTGATGTAGATCTTCTTGTAGTTGGGGTAATCGTTCTTAATGCGGAGCAGCAGGTCGTAGAGGCCCTCGGGATAGATGATCCAATCCCAGTCGGTGGTGGGTACGCCTTCGCGTACGCATGACTCGCCCACGCCCTTGAGGAACCAGCGCGAGGAGCCCTTGTCGCCGGTGCCATTGTGGTTGATGTCGTTTTCGCCCTCGGCGGCACGCAGGAACTGGCACTTGTAGGTGTTGACGCCCAGGCAATCGTTGTAGGGGAGCGCAGCGGTCAGCGCGACGATGTCCTCGTCGCGGACGTCGAGCTCGCCGCCGGCGATATGGGCCAGCTTGGTCGCAGCCTCCATGGTGTCGGCTGCATAGTGGCCGCGGAAGGTGGCGTCGAGTACCCAACGGTTGTTGATGACGTCGGCCATGCGAGCTGCCTCGCAGTCGGCGGCGTTGTTGGGGTCGAGGGGATACTTGGGCTCCAGGTTCTGGACAATGCCGATCTCGCCCTCAAAACCGCCCTCGTGGAAGGCGACGACGGCCTTGGCGTGGGCCACCATCATGTTGTGCATGAGCTGGAAGGCCTTGTCCAGGCGGTACTTCTCGCCGTGCGGCCAGTTGCCGACGATAAAGCTGCCCTCGGCGGTTGCGGGAATCTCGTTAAACGTGAACCAGTGCTTGACCTCGGTGAACTCGGCAAAGCAGAACTTGGCGTACTCGACAAAGGCGTCGATTGTCGTGCGCGTCAGGAAACCCTCGCCGCCGTCCTGGTAGAAGACCTCGGGCGTATCGAAGTGATCGAGCGTGACATAGGGGATAACGCCGGCTTTGTTGCAGGTAGCAAAGAGCTCATGATAGAAGGCGACGCCCTCGGGGTTAATCTCGCCGGTGCCGTTGGGGAAGATGCGGCTCCAAGCGATGGAGACACGGATACCGTTGATGCCAAAACGCTGGCACAGGTCGATATCGACCGGATATTTGTTGTAGAAGTCGCTTGCAGGATCGGGAGAGAAGCGACCCTGAGCAGCCAGGAAATCGTCCCAGGGCACTTTGCCCTTGCCGTGTGTGCGGGTCTCGCCCTCAACCTGGTAAGCAGCAGTGGCGCCGCCAAACACAAAGCTGTCGGGGAACTGCATGGGGTTGGTCATGAGTCATCCTTTCTGTGGGATACGAATAGGGAGAGGTGCCCGAACTGGGGATCCGGGCACCAACAGAGGGAGGAAACTAGTCGAGGTTCTCGCGGAGCCACTTGATGGCGCCAGCGGGGTCGCGGGTAAGGTCGATATATTCCTTGCCGCGCGGGGCGAGCAGCTTAATGCCCAGACGATCGGTGTCGGCCTTCATGTCGTTGTAGTAGCTACGAACCTGCGGGGCGAGCACGATGACGTCGTACTGATCCATGATGGCAGTGTGCTGGCCATAGGCGCCTGCGGAGGAAGCGATGTTCTCTCCGGTCTGCGCAGCACCTTCCTTGATGGCGTTGGCGAGCATGGCAGAGGTGCCGGCGCCGGCGCACAGGACGAGGACCTTCAGACCATCGACATCCTTCTTGGCGGATGCATCGGCAGCGGTCTCGGGCTGATCGGCGACAGGCTTGCTGTCGGCGGCAGCGGCGGTCGGCTCGACGGAAGCGGCGGTCTGCTCGACAGCGGGCGCAGAGGTGCTGGCGGCGATGGTGGCAGCACCATCGGACTCGAGACCCAGCTCGGCGGCACGCTCGGCCTCCTGGTCGCAGAGCAGCTTATCGTATGCCTTCAAGAACGGCAGGTAGATGATGGCGTCCAGCAAGATGATGATCGCGACAAACACCAGGGCGATAAGCTGGAAGTTCGTGGTGATGAAGATACCGATGGGGGCGGGAGTGGCCCAAGGCACCACGAAGGAGAAGCCGTTCATGCCCACGTTATCGATAAAGAACTTGGCAACACTCACGTTGACGCAGCCGGCGGCAACAAAGGGGATGAGCATGTAGGGGTTAAGGATCATCGGCGCGCCAAAGAGCAGCGGTTCGTTGACGGCGAAGGCAACAGGAACGATCGAGGCCTTACCGACGGCTTTGAGCTGCTTGGACTTCATAAAGAGAATCAGCAGGAGCGGCACGATGAACGTGGCGCCGGTGCCGCCGAACTCACCCACGAGCGACATGTTAAAGGTGAGGGAGTGGGCGGGGTGGCCGCCTGCCAGCAGAACCTGCAGGTTCTCGGCCTGGTTGGCAAGACGGATGGGGTCGATGCCAGGCTGCACGATCGAAGGACCGTGGACGCCGATGAACCAGAAGAACGCGGTGGCCGCCTGGATAAGGATAAGGCCGGGATAGGTTTCTGCAGCGGTAAAGAGCGGGGAGAGCAGTTTGATAAGCAGCTCGGAGAACGGAACGCCTATGAGGTTGCGCACGACGACATCGATGATGCCGCAGATGATGACGGCGCCGCCAAAGGGGATGATGTCGCGGAAGTTCTGAGCGATGGCGCCCGGGACTTCCTTGGGCAGCTTAATGGTCAGATCGCGCGAGACGCAGAATTTGTAGACCCACACGGTGATGAACGCGGCGATATAGGCCGAGAACAGACCGCGTGTGCCCATGCTGGTGCAGTCGAAGACCGAAAGTTCGGAGCCGTTGAACTTGGTGGTGAACTGCGTAACGGCGAGCAGCAGCATGCTGCACTGGGCGGCCACCATGGTGGAACCGTCGTTGAGCACTTTGCCGGCGGGCATGCGACGGTTCATGGAAGCCGTGAAGTTCTTGGCAGTGGTGCCAGCAACCATGATGCCCATAACGCCCATGGTGAAGTTGTACAGCTTGTTGCACCAGTCGATAAGCGGCTGGGGCAGCGTGATGCCGACTACGCCGGGAAGGGTGGCGATCAGCAGGAAGATCGAAGAGGTGAGGACGATGGGCATGCACCCAAGGAATCCGTCCTTAATGGCCTGGAGGTAGACGTTCCTCGAGATCTTCTCAAAGAACGGTTGATGCTTTTCGAGCATCTTTACGATGGCGTCCATAGAGCTCCTTTGCTACTTAATGCGCGACGCATGTGGATGGAACTGGTCGTCGATGGATGGTCAGGACTGCCCGGAAACCTTCCTGCTTAAGGAAGGCATTAACGAAATGACAACGTTGTCATTTCGTTAATGACAACGTAAGACATTTTTGGAAGAGCAACAAGGATTTACGGGTGAACGGTCGATATTGTCCGATAAACGGCTGATTTGTCAGTCGGGCAGGTAGTGTATGCTAGAACGCAAAAAACAAGCGATGTAAAACCGACTGGAGAAGTAGTGGCAACGATGGACAAGAAAAATGTCTCAATGAATGATGTGGCAGTTGCCGCGGGCGTTTCTCTCAAGACGGTGTCGCGCGTGATCAACGAGCCCGATAGCGTGCGAGAGTCGACACGCGATAAGGTCCATTCGGCAATGGAGGCGCTCGGGTTTCGAGCCAACTTTGCCGCGCGTTCACTCAAGTTGGGCCGTTACGGGTGCATCGGCGTGGTGATGTTCCACTTGTCGGGCGGCGCCGTGGACATGATTGACGGTATCGCCGATGCCGCCGAAGAACGCGGCTTTGCGCTCACGATGATTAAGAAGCGCGCGGGGGAGAAGATGACCCTTGCCGAAGCGGCGCGCAGGATGTCGCAGCTGCCTGTTGATGGCATGATCTTCAACCTGCGCCAGATGGTCGATGACTTTGATACTTTTGAGGCACCGAAAGACCTCAAGACGGTGATTATCACACCGATGGAACATCCTACCTGCTCCACCGTCAGTGACGACCAAGAGGGCGGCGCGCGCATGGCGTGCGAGTACTTCTTGAACCACGGGCATAAAAACGTGTACTTCGTCTCTGGTAAGAAAGAGTCGTTGTCGAGCCAGTGCCGTATGAAAGGTTGGCGTGCGGCACTCGAGGCGCGTGGCATTGAGCCGCCCGAGCCTCTGCAAGGCGATTGGAATGCGGATAGTGGCTATGCCGCGGGCCTTGTGCTTGCCGATAAGCCCGATTGCACGGCGGTCCTCGCTGCTAACGACTGCATGGCAAACGGCGTGATGATGGCTCTACGTGACAAAGGGCTCAGTGTGCCCAATGATGTGTCCGTGATCGGCTTCGACGATGAGCTCTATAAGACGATTCCCAACTCGATTCTGACGTCGGTGAAGTTTCGCCACCGCGAGCTGGGCGTCCGTGCGCTCAACGAGGTCGTCGCGGGTCTGGAAGCTCCGAGCTCCAGAAGCCGTACGCTCGTCTCGGGCGTGTTGGTCGAGCGTTCCAGCGTAAAGGACTTGCGGGCGTAGACGTGCTCGGCCTATTCCGTTTGTCTCGATCTGTAACAACTAGACGGTCAAAAGTGGTCTACATGTTACAGATTGAGATTTTCGGCTTGGCCTGTGCGTTCATCTCGATCTGTAACAGCTAGGACCGAAAAACTCGGCTAGATGTTACAGATTGAGATGAACAGGAGGACGGGTGCGGTCTAAACAAAATGGCCCGCGCATCACACATCGATGCACGGGCCATTTATTGTCTGCAAGCGGCAGGTGGTGTCAGCGTCTTATGCCTCGAGGTTTTCCTCGATCCAGGCGACGGCACCCTTGGGATCCTTAGTGAGGTCGATGTACTGTTTGCCCTTGGGCGACAGCAGCGTGATGCCCAGGCGGTCGGTGTCGGCCTTCATCTCGTTGTAATAGGTGCGAACCTGCGGAGCCAGGACGATGACGTTGTACTGGTCCATGATGGCGTAGTGGCTGCCGTAGGCACCGGCGTTGGCGGTAATGTCGATGCCCAGCTCGTCGGCGCCTTCCTTAAGCGCGTTGGCGAGCAGTGCAGAGGTGCCGGCGCCAGCGCACAGAACCAGAACCCTCAGATCCTTGCCCTTAAGGGCGGACGGAGCTGCGGAGGCCTCAGTGGCAGAAGCGGTCTCGACAACAGGAGCCTCAACGGCGGGGGCGGCAGCGGTCTTGACGGCCTTGGTCTCCTCGGCCTCTTCTTCGGCCAGGGTCTCGGCCTCCTGCTTGCACAGGACGTTGTCGTAGGCCTTGCAGAACGGGTAGTAGATCAAGAAGTCAACGACCAGCAGGACGACAACCAGGACCAGAGAGATCGGCTGGAAGTTGGTGTCGATGAAGGTGCCGATCGGTCCGGGGAGTGCCCACGGCATGGCATAGATAAAGCCGTTCATGCCCAAAAAGTCGATGAAGAACTTACCAATGAGGACGTTGGCCACGGGGGCAAACAGGAACGGGATCAGGAAGTACGGGTTGAGGATGATGGGCGCGGCGAACAGCAGCGGCTCGTTGACGGCGAACATCACGGGCACGACAGAGGCTTTGCCGACGGCCTTGAGCTGCTTGGAGCGCATAAAGAGCAGGAAGATGATCGGGACAATGAACGTGGCGCCGGTGCCGCCGAGTTCGCCGATGTAGTTACCGAAGTTTTCGGTCAGGGCGAGGGCGGGGTGACCGCCGGCCTGCAGCGTGGCGAGGTTGGTGGTGATGTTGCCAAACAGCGCGGCGTTGAGGGCAGGCTTAACGACCGAGGGGCCGTGGATGCCCATGAACCAGAACAGCGGGATCATGAACCAGATGAGGGCGAGGCCGGCGTAGGAATCGGCAGCGGCGAACAGCGGGCTCACCAGCGTGGAGATGACGTTGGCAAACGGGACGGCCAAGCAGGTGCGGCAGATAACGTCGATGACGGCGACAAACAGGATGGAGAAGCTGAAGGCGAAGATGTCGCGGAAGTTCTGGGCGATGGCGCCGGGGACTTCTTTGGGCAGCTTGATGGTGATGTCTCGCTTAATGCAGAAGGCATAGATGTTGACCGTGGCAAATGCGGCGACAAAGGAGCTCAGCAGGCCCTTGGTGCCCATGTTGTCGGTAAAGAACACCGAGACATCGGCGCCGTCGATCTTGGCACTCGTCTGGGTAACGGCCAAGATGAGCATAGCGCACATGGCGGCGACCATGGTGCTCGTGGCGTTGATGGCCTTGCCGGCAGGCATGCGGCGGTTCTTGGAGCCGGTCAGCGCGCTTGCGGTGGTGCCGGCGACCATGATGCCCACGACGCCCATCGTGAAGTTGTAAACCTTGTTGCAGAAGTTCACGACGTCGACGTTCCACCAGTCGGGCAGCGTAAAGCCGCCGACCGTGGCGACAACGCCCGGCAGGGTCGAAATAAGCAGGAAGACAGAAGAAGACAGGATAATGGGCATTGCTGCCAAAAAGCCGTCTTTAATGGCCTGAAGGTAGATGTTCTTAGAGACCTTGTCGAAGTACGGCTGACCTTTCTCCAAGAACTTAACGATCGATTCCATAGTTCACGCTCCTCTTTGCATGAAATCTTAATGGCATGGACGTTGAAAACCTATATGGTCTCCCGCTTGCTAAAAGCCCGGGTGCAGGCGGGGCCGGTCCCAGGGGGAGAGAGGGGAGCGGCTGGGTTTGTATCGCATAGGGCCGCTCCCTTCTCGGGGGAAAGCGAGGCGATGCGCTACTGCGCGTCCGCCATAGTGTCGGCGAGCTCCTTGTACCAGAGTGCCGACTGCTTGATGTAGCGTTTTTGCGTGTCGAAGTCGATGTAGAACAGGCCGTAGCGCTTGTTATAGCCATTGGCCCACGAGAACTGGTCCTGCAGGCTCCAGATAAAGTAGCCCTGGACGTCGACGCCCTCGGCTCGCGCCTGGAGCACCTTCTCCATGTGCTGGTCGACAAAGTCGATGCGCTCGGGATCGGCGACGATGCCGTTTGCGTCGGGCTCGGGGTCCTTGTGGCCCAGGCCGTTTTCGGTGATATAGATGACGGGGAGGTTGGGATAGGTGGCGCTGATGTGCTTGAGCGTGTCGTAGAGGCCTTGCGGGTAGATGAGCCAATCCCAGTCGGTGGTGGGGATACCCGGCATATCGACCTGCTGCCCGACGCCCTTAAACTTAAAGCACGAGGTGCCCTTGTCTCCGGTGCCGTTAAAGCTGTTGGTTGACTCGCCATCGTAGGCGGCGATAAACGCCGACTGATAGTAGTTGAGGCCGAACATATCGTTGCGGGGCGCCGCCTTGGCGAGCTCCTCCATGTCGCTGTCCTCAACCGTAAGTGTGGCGTTGTTGGCACGCAGAATCTCGTTGATGAGTGAGAGGGTGCGCGCGGAGTAGTGACCCAGGAAGGCGCCGTCCATGATGAAGTCGGTGTAGAAGGCGTTGTACAGGTCGGCGGCGTGCTGGTCGGCGGGCGAGTCGGTGGCAGGATATGCCGGCGTCAGGACGTTGACCATGCCAATGCGTCCGCCCAGGTGCTCGGTCTCGTCAAGATCCTTATACAGGTTGACGGCGCGGGCGTGGGCAACGAGCTCGTTGTGCTGGCTCTGGATGCCGCTCGTCACATCAAAGTGATGGTTGGGCGGGAAGTTGCCTTGGATGTATTGGGAGTGCGAGAGGCTGATGAGCTCGTTGATGGTGAACCAATTCTTGACCTCGCGGAACTCGCGGAAGCAGAACTCGGCATAGCGCACATAGGCGTCGACGGTCTTGCGGTTGAGCCAGTCGCCCTGGTTGAACAGGGCGGCGGGGGAGTCAAAGTGATGCAGGGACACATAGGGCTCGACGCCATACTTTTTGCAGCAGGCGAACAGCTCGTGGTAGTGCTTAACGCCCTCGGCGAGGGGTTCGGCATCGTCGCCGTTGGGGAAGATGCGGGTCCAGGCGATGGACACACGAATGGCGTTGAGTCCATGCTCGGCAGAAAGGCGGATATCCTCCTCGTAGCGGTTGTAGAAATCACTGGCCGGGTCGGGCAAAAAGCGACCCTGGGCGACAAGGTAATCGTCCCACATGGTCTTACCCTTGCCTGCCACCTTCGTGGAACCTTCCGTTTGGTACGCGGCGGTTGCGGCGCCCCAAACAAAGCCCTTCGGCAGCTGCTGTACGCGGTTTAGCAAAGACATATGCATACACCCTCTCGTCTCGCTGTTCGATATTGTGCGTTTGCGCTCAGGAGGCTCCCTGGTTAGCGTTCAGCGGTGAAAAAGCCCGATAAACACTATCTTAAAATGATTAGAACCAAAATGAGCACATGAACATTTGACAATGAGCACGTTAACAACCAGCTGGGATGTATAGAAACAAAACAACTTCAAACAGCCGCGAACGGTTGTATTTGTTCGGTAAGCGGTTTTGATTGACAGAAGTTTTCATGTTGTGGTATATGGCTCGGGTATCATGAGCACGTTATCAATGTATGTACGATGCGCCATGGGCGCGGGGAATAGTTGGGAAGCAGGTTAGCGTGGAAGGCATGGATCAGCAGACAAGGAATGGTCGTTCGGCGAGCGCGGCAGAGGTTGCGGCGCTCGCTGGCGTGAGCCGCCAGACTGTGTCTCGCGTGGTCAACGGTATGCCCAACGTGACGGAAAAGACGCGCAAGCGTGTGCTGGCCGCCATGGAAGAGCTGGGCTTTCGTCCCAATTTTGCTGGAGCGGCGTTGCGCGGCGGGTCGTATCGTTCTATTGGCCTGTGCATGTACAACATCACACGTGTCGGTAACCTGGCGACGCTCGAGGGTATCATGCAAGCGGCGCGCGAGCACGATTTTGCCGTCACTATGATCGAGATGGGCGGCGACAAGCCCTATGCACTTGCCGATGCCTCGCGCCGCATGGTCGAGCGACCCGTCGACGGCATGATTCTCAACATGAACCGCATGGCTCCCGATTTTGAGGAGTTTGTTCCCCAGCCGGGAGTGCGAACGGTCATCCTGTCCATGTATGCGCATCCGCGCTGCACGACGATCGACTCCGACCAGTATGGTTCGTGCGAGCTGTTGACCAATTATCTGCTGGAACATGGTCACTCGAATATGCGGTTTGTGGCGGGTCCGGAAAACTCGATTTCCTCGCGTTTTCGTGAGGCCGGTTGGCGCGATACGCTGGGTCGTGCTCATGTCGATGCCGCTCCGATGCTGCGTGGCGATTGGAGTGCGGACAGTGGGTACGCCATGGGCGAGCGGATTGCGGCCGAGGTGCTTGCCGGCGGGTCGCAGGCGCCGACTGCCGTGCTTGCGGCAAATGACCAGATGGCGCTGGGCGTTATCGCCGCGCTCGAGAACGCGGGCCTGTCCGTGCCCGACGACGTGAGCGTGGTTGGTATCGACGACGCACTCGAGGGACTTGTTCCTCACAATCGACTGACGACGCTGCGATTTGATTTGCGCGGTGTCGGTAAGCTTGCGTTTGAGGCGGCGATTGGAGAGAGCTCGTCTATCGAGGCGATTCATGTGCCGAGTACGCTGGTCGAACGCTCGACTGTTAGGGACATACGGGGTTAGGTCCTACTCCGTTTGTCTCGATTTGTAACAGGTAGACGGTCAAAAGCGGGCTACGTGTTACAGATTTAGATTCTTCGGAAAGAGCAATCCTGTTCGTCTCAATCTGTAACAGCTAGGACCAAAAAACTCGGCTAGATGTTACAGATCGAGACAAACGGCTCCCGACCAGCCCAAAAACAAAAAGACCGGGGGCGGCGCGCCGTGTGACGTGCCGCCCCCGGCTGAGAAATGGGGACAGGTTGTGTGAGCGGGCAACCCCGCCAGCCGCTAGTCCAGACGACGGGTCTGCGCCACGTGCTTATACCAGTATGCGCTTGCCTTGGGCGTGCGCTTCTGGGTTTCAAAGTCAACGTAGAAGAAGCCATAGCGCTTGTTGTAGCCATTGGTCCAGGAGAACTGATCCTGCAGGCTCCACAGGAAGTAGCCGCCCACGTTGACGCCCACCTCCATGGCCTTGAGCAACCAGCGCAGGTGCTGCTCGATGTAGTCGATGCGCGGCTGGTCGTCCACAAAGCCGTCTTTGTAGGGGTCCTTGTAGCCCATGCCGTTCTCGGTGATGAAGATCTGCTTGTAGTTGGGGTAGCGCTGCTTAATGTAGACGAGCAGATCGAACAGGCCCTCGGGATAGATGATCCAGTCCCAGTCGGTGGTGGGGACGCCGGGCTTGTTCACATGCTCGCCAATGCCCTTAACGCGCCAGCGGCCAGTGCCCTTCTCGCCCGTACCGTTGTGGTGCAGGTCGTTCTCGCCATCGTAGGCCTTCAAGAAGCGGCACTGGTAGTTGTTAACGCCCAGGTAGTCGTTGTAGAGCGCGGCCTCGCGCATGATTTCCAGATCCTCGTCTAGGATCTCGATGGTGCCGCCCGAGACGGCAGCCAAGCGGTTGGCGCACTCGAGGGTGTCGGGCGCGTAGTCGCCGCGGAAGGTGGCGTCGAGCAAGAACTGGTTCTGCAGCACGTGCTCGTTGTTGGCGGCTTTGATGTCGGCGGGGTCGTTCTCGTTGAGCGGATACTTAAACTCCAGCGACTGGATGACGCCGATCTTGCCCTTAAAACCGCCGTTGTGGAAGGCCAGTACTGCCTTGGCGTGGGCGAGCATCATGTTGTGCTCGCACTGGAAGGCTTCGGCCAGATGCGCCTTGACGCCACCGGGGAAGGTGCCCTCGATGTAGGTGTTGGAGGCGTCGGCCCAGATCTCGTTAAAGGTGAACCAGTAGGTTACCTGGTCGGCGTACTCCTTAAAGCAGAAGGTGGCAAAGTCCACAAAGGCATCGATGGTCTCGCGGTTGAGGAAGTCGCCCTTCTCAAAGAGGGCAAGCGGCGTGTCGAAGTGATGCAGCGTGACAAACGGCTCAACGTGGTGCTTGTGGCACTCGGCGAAGAGATCGTGGTAGAACTGCACGCCCTCGGGGTTGATCTCGCCGGTGCCGTTGGGGAAGATGCGGCTCCAGGCAATGGAGAGGCGAATGCCGTTGATGCCGAACTCCTCGCACAGCTCCAGATCGACGGGGTACTGGTTGTAGAAGTCCGAAGCGGGATCGGGGGAAAAGCGCCCCTGGGCCTCCAAGAAGTCGTCCCAGGCGACTTTGCCCTTACCGTGGGTGCGGGTCTCGCCCTCTACCTGGTAAGCAGCAGTGGCGCCGCCAAAGACAAAGCCCTCGGGAAACTGCGCAGGCGGGTTGGTGACGCTAGCGGGGTTAACGGACATGATGATCCAATCGTCTAAATCGAAGGGCCAGCCGGTCTTGGATGGTCGGCTGGCCCTAAGCGTTACTTACTTCGAAAGCTGTTCACTCACGAAGGCGAGAGACTTGTCGCCGTCCTGGGAGAGCTCGATGTACTGCTTGCCACGGCAGGCGACGCACTTGTTGCCCACGCGCTCGCAGTCCTTCTGCAGGTCGGCCAAGTAGCTGGCAGCCTGCGGGGCCAGGACGACCAGATCAAAGTCGGGGAGCATGTCCACGTGGTTGCCATATGCCTCGGCAGCGGTCTCAAGGTTAATGCCGCGCTCCTTGGCAGCCTTGGCCAGCGCGTTGGCGAGCAGGCCCGAGGTGCCGCCACCCTGGCAGAGCACGAGCACGCGCTTGCCGTTGAGGTCGCTGGCGGTCGTTGCCTCGGCAGCGGGTGCTGCGGGAACGGCGGGGGTATCGGACTTCACGGCCTCGGCAGCAGCGCCGGCGGCAACGCTCTTGGCGTCGGCCTTGCCCTGGAAGGCATCGTTGAGCTTGGCAGCCTTTGCGGCGTTCTTGGCGGCGAGCTCCTCCTGGGAGATCTCGGCCTCCTCGGTGCACTTCTGGGCGTCGTAGGCACGGAAGAACGGATAGTACAGAACAAAGTCGACGACCAGGATAAGGGCGAGCATCACAAAGGCGAGCGGCTGAAAGCCCAAGCCCATGATGGTGCCGATGGGGCCGGGGACAGTCCAAGGCAGGGTGTACATAAAGCCGTTCATGCCCAAGAAGTCGATAAAGATCTTGAGGATCCAGATGTTGGCGATCGGGGCAAAGACGAACGGGACAAAGAAGACGGGGTTGAGCACGATGGGCGCGGCGAACAGCAGCGGCTCGTTAACGGCAAAGCACACGGGGACGATAGCGGCCTTACCGACGGCGCGCATCTCCTGGGACTTGGCCAGGAAGCAGAACATAAAGACCAGGACGAGCGTGGCGCCGGTGCCGCCCATGCAGACGACGAAGTACTGGGCACCCTGGGTCAGGACAGCGGAAGCGTGCTGGCCAGCCTGGAACGCAGCCAGGTTGTCGGTCATGTTGGCAACGAGGGCGGCGGCGATGGCGGGCTCGACGATCGAGGGGCCGTGGACGCCGACGAACCAGAACAGGCTCATGGCGCCGTAGATCACAGCGAGACCGATATAGCCGTCGGCAGCGGTGAACAGGGGCTGGAACACCTGGATGACGCCCTGGGCAAAGCAGAAGCCAAAGGCAGCGCGGAAGACGATGTCAAAGACCCAAAAGACGGCGATGCAGACGGAGAAGGGGATGATGTCCTTAAAGGTCTGCGAGATGTTGGGCGGAACCTGCTCGGGCATCTTGACGGTGATGTTGCGCTTGATAAAGAACTTGTAGATGATGCCGGTCACAAACGCAGCGATGAAGGCAGTCAGCAGGCCCTTGGAACCAAGGTAGGTGGTGTTGAAGCCGCTGGCGGCGTCCGTGGCGATGGTGTCGCTCGAAAGGAGCAAGAAGCCGATGATGGCCGCGCACATGCATGAGATAAAGTTGATCTGGTTGTTCTTGGGCAGGTCGCGGTTCTGAGCGTCGGCGAAGTGCTTGGCGGTGGTGGCGGCACAGGCGATTGCCAGGATGCCCATGGAGTAGTTGTAGCACTTCCACAGGGCGTTGTTGATGTCATCGGGCCAGTAGAAACCCCAGATGTTGGGGACCGAGGCTACGAGGCAGAAGATGGACGAGAAGATGATGATGGGGATGACGGAGATAAAACCGTCGCGGATCGCCTTGAGGTACTTGTTGCGGGCGATCGCGTTGAAAAAGGGCTGGCCCTTTTCGATAGTGGCGATGAGTTGCTCCATGCAAAGCTCCTAAGAGTCGGTGGGTTAGCAACGATGGTAGCTTTTGACGTTCGGTTGCCAAAATGTTGACGTTGCCATTTTGCGACACAAAAAAAGACGCGAACCGGTGGTTCCTGTGCCTGCGAACCGTCGATTCTTTGTGCGCAAACGTTTGAGCCGCCCGGTGGCTCTGTGTTTGCACAATGGCAACGTTAACATTTGGGCGACAAAAGCCGTTCGGGGAAGCAGAAATGTCGGTGAACGGTAGGTTTTGGGTGGTAAGCGTATTGCAGAGGCGGCGTTAGATATACTTGAAGGCGTTTAATATGACTGCGCAGGATGCCGTCAATGGCATCGTTGACACGGAAAGATCGACCAATGGCCGCTGTTAAAAAATCGGTTTCCGTTAAGGACGTGGCGCGTCTCGCGGGCGTCTCGGAGCAGACAGTCTCGCGTACGGTGCACGATTCACCCAGCGTGCGCCCCGAGACCAAGGAGCGCGTGCGTGCCGCCATGCGCGAGCTGGGGTATCGCCCCAATTTTGCCGGTCGATCGCTGCGCCGTGGCAAGTTTAAGACCGTCGGCGTCGCCATGTTCAACATTACCGGTACAGGCAACCTCGACCGTATGGAGGGCTTTGCTGCCGCCGCCGATAAGCACGGATACGCCATTACCCTCACGAAAGTAGATGGGCATCCGTATACCCTCGAGAGCGCATCGTCGCGCATGAGCGCACTGCCGGTGGATGGCATGGTCGTGATCATGAATCGCATGCCGGCGGACTTTGGAACCTTCGAGCCACTGCCCGGCATGCAGACAGTGCTCGTTACGATGTTGGAGCACCCGCTCTGTTCAACGGTCGATAACGACCAGTTCGATTGCTCGCGCCAGGTTGTCGAGTACTTGCTGAGGCAGGGGCACAAGACCGTGCATTTCATCTCGTGTCCCGAGCGCTCGCTTTCGGGCATGCAACGCGAGGAAGGCTGGCGCGAGACATTGCACGCACATGGTATTGAGCCGCCGCGACTCGTTCGTGGCGATTGGACGGCACAGAGCGGGTATGCTGCCGGTCAGGCTCTGGCGGACGATCCGACCTGTACGGCCATTTATGCTTCTAACGACGCCATGGCCTACGGCTGCATTCGCGGACTCGAGTCGCGCGGAAAGCACGTGCCCGAGGACGTTAGTGTGGTGGGTGTTGATGACAGTCTGGGCGACATCGTGCCCGATCGTCGCCTGGCCACCGTGCGCTTTGACAACAGGCGCGTCGGCATGTGGGCGGTCGACAAGATCGCCGGCGCCGAGGGCGTTGTGTCTGGCGTGGAGCACATGCTGATCCCCGGCGTGCTCGTGGAGGGCGATACGGTACGCGATTTGCGTTAGGGTGCGGTCCTGTTTGGGTTTCCGCTAATCATGTTTGATATTGTTCGAAATGGTTTGGAAACCGTTCACGGACGAAAAAAGACCGTTCACGGCTCGAAATAACGGTTTGCATTGTTCCTTTTTGTTTGAATGTTATTGTTTCTGTCATACACAGCGCAGCGCGTATGCCCGGACGCGATGCTCTCCGTTGGTTCATATGTGAAAGGAACGCAATATGGCAACCAAAGAAGAAATCTCGATGGTTGGATTCGAGATTGTCGCATACGCAGGTGACGCCCAGACCGATCTGCTTGCAGCGCTCGATGCTGCTCGCGAGGGTGATTTTGAGAAGGCCGAGCAGCTGCACAAGGATGCCAGCGATGCGCTCATCGGTGCCCACGACACGCAGACCAAACTGCTTTCGCAGGAGGCCGGCGGTGGCGAGATGGAGATGACCTTCATCATGGCTCATGCTCAGGACACTCTCATGACCACTATGATTCTGGAGAAGCAGGCCCGCTTTACCATCGATGCCTACAAGCGCATCGCCGAGCTCGAGGCCAAGCTCGCCTAACGAGTCCGCACAATCAAGTCCCCTTCCAAAAGCTCTGCCGCTACCCGCGGCAGGGCTTTTTCTGTCCTCCTCCAAGTTGCGGTGAAATGGGGACTGAATAGGGGCCGGCGGGCGCAAAACAATCCCTATTCCACCGCAACTCATCCCGAGACAGTCATTGGGGACGTTCTTAAACGACTAGTCGTTGGGGGGGCAGTCTTGGTGCGCTCCGTTCGTCCTCCCGTTCGATTTTTGCTCGGTGGGTATACTTCCTTTCGCATTAAACGCCGGACTGAGGAGGTATCCAAATGCCGGACAATGGATCGATTCAAAAGAGAGGCACGCACGAGATGGCTCATGGGCGTCCTGTCCAGATAACCGAGCACACGACGGTAACCGAGCTGCAGCCCAGCCTGTCCGATGTCGTGTGCGCAAACAAAAAGCTGCAGATTGGCTTTATCGTTGCGCTCGTAGTACTGGCGCTGCTGTCGGGCTTTGTAGCTCGTCCGCATTTCGCCGATACCAAAACTTGGGACTCCACCATCGAGGTCATCGATCAAAAGAAAGGTAACGTACTGGCGCTCACGACCTCGTGCGTGGCGCTGTCTGCGGGTATTACCGCGCTGCCGGGTGATACGGGTACGCCGGTTGCCGAGCAGCTCGCGCAGCTTTCGGGTAACTTGGGTATCGTGCTTGCCGTGCTCTACCTCGAGAAATACCTGCTGACCATTTTGTGGTCGGTTGGTCTGGGCATCCTGATCCCGTTCTCGTTCGTACTCTTCGCGGTGTCGCTTGGCATTCACGGACGCTGGAGCACCAGCGCCGTCCTTCGTCGCGTGGCGACGCGCGTGCTGGTGGTCGCCATGATCGGCATGGCGTTGGTGCCTGCAAGTGTATGGGTGTCGCAAAAGGTCGACGAAACGTATCGAGTGAGCATCGAAGCGGCTGAGCAAAAGGCGACTGACGCTGCGAGTGCGGAAGATAGCGATAACTCCAAGGCAAGCAAGAAAAAGGTCGAGTCCACAGAGTCCAAGAACGTGCTTGAGCAGCTTGCCGACGGCGCCTCGGGTCTTGTCACGTCGGTGACCAGCGGCGCCAAGCAGATGACCGATGAGATTGTGCAACAGGTGACCGATCTGATCGAAGGCGTCATCGTGATGATCGTGACCTCGTGTGTTATCCCATTGCTGGTGCTCGCGGCGTTTTTGTGGCTGGGGCACGTGTTGCTGGGGATTGATATTTCCGGTCCAGCGAACTATTTGACGGGTCGTTTCTTGAGCGCTCCGTCCAAGCACGCCAAAAAGGGAGGGCAGTCCGAGTAGCTAAAACAGCTGTATATACCAGGGCATACCGCCGAAGGGCGGCCGAGATGCGTTCTCGGCCGCCTTTTTGTTTGTTGAATACGTGGTAAGCCCGGCCGTTCCTGATCCCAAACGGTCAACAATCATCCGTGAACGGTCTTTGTTCAAAAAAGAACAAAGACAAACAAATAGTTGTTGCAGTCGATGTTCGAATGTGTTCAAATAAACATGAACAGTGAAGAACCGCACATTCAGATGCCCGGACCTGATCGCGATTCAACACTTCCAAACAGAAACTACGCGCCAGCGTATCTCTCAAGGAGGATGTCATGAGGGTTGTAATCGCTTCCGATGCCGACGGTATGTCGATGAAGGAGTCCATCAAGGAGATGCTCATCGCCGACGGTCACGAGGTCGTCGACTATTCCGAGACCCCTGCCGCGGACTTTGTCGATTCCGCGACCGCCGTTGCCAAGGACCTGCTGGAGCACAAGGATTCCCAGGGCTTCGCATTCGATAAGTACGGCGTCGGCTCCTATATGGCCGCCGTTAAGATCAAGGGCATGGTCGTCGCCAACATTTCCGATGAGCGTTCCGCTTACATGACCCGCGAGCACAACGGCTCGCGCATGGTCACCATGGGCCCGGGCGTTGTGGGCACCGAGGTCGCCAAGAAGATCGCCCGCGAGTTCCTGCGTGCCCAGTACGCCGGCGGCCGTCACCAGATCCGTGTCGACATGCTCAACAAGATGGCCTAACGAGAGCCACCGAGAACTCGAACTTCTACCTCAACTTGTGAATTCAGACGAAAGGACGTTCTGATGAAGAAGACCATCGCAATCGGTTGCGACCATATCGTTACGGACGAGAAGATCTATCTGGCCGACCGCCTGGAGCAGGCTGGCTACAAGGTGCTCGACTGCGGCACCTACAGCCACACCCGTACGCACTATCCCATCTACGGTAAGGCCGTGGGCGAGGCTGTTGCCAGCGGCAAGGCTGACTTTGGCGTGGCCCTGTGCGGCACCGGCATCGGCATCACTAACGCCGTCAACAAGGTTCCCGGCGCCCGCTGCGCCCTGGTTCGCGACATGACCTCTGCCCTGTATGCCCGTCGCGAGCTCAACGCCAACATCGTGGGCTTTGGCGGCAAGATCACCGGCGAGTTCCTGATGGCCGACATTATGCTTGCCTTCCTGGAGGAGCCCTACGAGAAGACCCCCGAGCACGATGCCCTGATCGCCAAGATCGATGCCTGCAACAAGGCCGACGCCGAGGCTCAGGCTGACCCGCACTTCTTTGACGAGTTCCTGGAGAAGTGGGACCGCGGCGAATACCATGATTAGCGGGTATCCGGCGTAATTAACTAGCCCGTTGACGGCTCGCGTTTCTGTGAGGGGGCGCGGGCCGGTTTTCTATCGGCCCTATTGACTTGGCGGGCTGTCGTAAGAAAGGGAAGGCTCCTATGGAGTTTGTTCTTGATAACGGTTCTATCCGCGTAGCACTGAGCACGGCGGGCGGGTCGTTCACTTCTATTGCGGCTAACGGCCGTGAGTACCTGTGGCAGGGTGATTCTTCGGTCTGGTCGGGCCAGGCACCCATTTGCTTCCCGATCTGCGGCGGCCTTCGTGACGGTCGCGCGATGACTATGGGTGGTCGCGAGGTCAAGCTCGCCCGCCATGGTTTTGCCCGCAAGCAGGAGTGGAAGCTCGAGAAGCAGAGTGACAACATGGTTGCGCTGAGCCTAAGCTCTGCCGACCATGCCGAGTTGCTCGAGCAGTACCCGTATCCGTTTAAGATCGTTGCTCGTTACACGATCGATTCGGAAAAGGTGGCCGTGTCGTACGAGGTGACCAATGAGGGCATCGAGGATATGCCATTCTTTGTGGGTGGTCACCCCGGCTTTAAGTGCCCGCTCGACGAGGGCGAGTCCTACGACGACTATGAACTTCGTTTCGATCAGCGTGAGGCGACCGAGCTTTGCACCGCTGTTCCCTCCACAGGCCTGATCGATGTCGAGCACCGTAGCAAGAACCCGATGGTCGGCCACGATCTGCCGCTTACCCATGAGCTCTTCGACTTCGCCGAGACCATCTTTGATGTGCTCGAGAGCCACGTGGTTACGCTGACCAAGAAAACCGAGGACAAGGGCGTGCGCCTGACGTTCCCCGATATGCCGTACCTGATTGTGTGGAGCAAGCCCGAGGGCGACTTTGTGGCTGTTGAACCGTGGGGTGGTCTGTCCACCTGCTCCGACGAGGACGATATTCTGGAGCACAAGCGTGGCTGCCTGGTTGCCAAGCCGGGGGAGGCCGTCACCCGCGGCTTTGAGATCGAGATCCTTTAACGAGCTATCGTATGTTTGGGGCCGCGCGTGTCGTGCCCCGGAAACAGGAGTTCAATATGATTCTGACCGTTACCATGAACCCGTCGATTGATACGCGCTATCAGCTCGACAAGTTGATCATCGACGACGTGAACCGTGTGACGCCCGAAAAGACCGCTGGCGGCAAGGGCCTCAACGTGAGTCGCGTGCTGCTGCAGCTGGGTGACGACGTGCTCGCGACCGGTCTGCTCGGCGGACACATGGGTGCCTATATGGCCGAGCTCATGGATGCCGATGGCGTCAAGAACGACTTTGTGCCCATCGCCGGTGAGACGCGCATTTGCCTGAATATTCTGCACGAGGGTAATCAGACCGAGCTGCTGGAGAGCGGCCCGCAGATCGCTCCGGCCGAGCTCGAGGCCTTTACGGCCAAGTTTGCCGAGCTTGCAGCGAAGGCGGACGTTGTGACGCTTTCGGGCTCGCTGCCGCGTGGCGTCGATGCCGGCTACTATGCCGAGCTCGTCAAGATTGCCGAGGAGGCGGGCGCCAAGGTGCTGCTCGATACCTCGGGTGCATCGCTGGAGGCCGCGCTGGAGTCCGACGCTAAGCCTGAGCTCGTAAAGCCCAACCTGACCGAGATTAACGGCCTGCTGGGTACGTCCTTTACGACTGATGATGTCGATGCCCTGCGCGAGGCGCTTGCCGCCGATGACCGTTTTGCTGGTATCCCCTGGGTTGTCGTTTCGATGGGCGCTGCCGGTTCGGTTGGCTTCCATGAGGGTCGCGCGTTCCGCGCCAAGACGCCCGCGATTGCGGCTGTGAACGCTACGGGTTCCGGCGACTCGACCATCGCCGGCTTTGCGCATGCCATTGCTGCCGGCGCCGACGACGTCACGGTGCTCAAGACCGCCAATACCTGCGGCAAGCTCAACGCCATGGATCCCAAGACCGGCCACCTGGTCATGGACCGCTGGGACGAGGTCTACAGCAACGTTGAGGTCGTAGAGCTGTAGCGGTTGCGACTCCTAATAGAATGAGCGTGGATAATCTCCCGCTTTTGGTGCCCATACGAGTTCAAAGTGGGGGATTTTCCACGCTCGAGTCATTAGTCGTTGGGGACGTTCTTGTTTGACTAGTCGTTTAAGAACGTCCCCAATGACTACACTCAAAAACGGCGCCCGCCGGCAACATCGCCGACGGGCGCCGTGGTCGTGTAGGCGCTATTTGTTAAGTGCGTGCGTTCGAGCTCGCTGCTACAGCGAGTTGATGAAGCGCTGCTGGGCGGCGCGGCCGGCTTCGTCCCACTTGAAGACGCCGGCGTTGTCGAGCACGTGGCCAAACACCACGCCCACCTCCTCGTGCAGGATGTCGATGGCGTTATCCGCCGTAAGCTCATCGGCGCGGCGGGCATAGACATCCTCGGCCCATGCGGTGTGGCTGCGGCAAAGGTCGTCGCCCTCGAGCGCGCCAGCAAGGTCGTAGCTGGCATCGGCCTTGGCCGCCAGCAAGTGCTCGCGGACAGCGCCGAGCTCGGGAACCAAGCGCGGCGGCAAAATGGCCAGGCCCATGACCTCGATCAGGCCGATGTTCTCCTTCTTAATATGGTGGTACTCGGCATGCGGGTGGAATACGCCCAGCGGATGCTCGTCGGTCGTGATGTTGCAGCGAAGCGCGAGGTAAGCCTCGTAGATCTCGCCGCCGGCATTGCCGCGGGAGTCGACGCGGCGGATGACGGGCGTCACGGTGTTGTGCGCCACGCCGTCGGCTGTGTGCGCGATGACGCCCACCGACTCATCGGTCCACTCGCGCCAGGCAAGGATAATCTTCTCGGCGGCGTCGAGCAGCTGGGCGCGGTCGTGCGAGCGCAGTCGCAGCACCGAAAGCGGCCACTGCAACACGGTACCGCTGACCTGGTCAAAGCCGGGCACGCTAAACTGCGAGACCTCGGCGGCGTGCATCATGGGGAACTCGTGCGCGCCGCCCTGGAAGTGGTCATGCGACAGAATCGAGCCGCCCACGATGGGCAGGTCGGCGTTGGAACCGATGAAGTAGTGCGGGAACAGGTCCACAAAATCGAGCAGGCAGGTCAGTCCCTTACGGTCGACGTGCATCGGGCGATGCTCGGAGCTCATGGCAATGCAGTGCTCGTTAAAGTACGCATACGGGCTGTACTGGAAGCCCCAGCGCTCGCCGTTGAGCTGAATGGGGATAACGCGCAGATTCTGGCGGGCGGGGTGAGCACCGCCGTCGGCTGCGGCAGAGCGTCCGGGATAGCCCTCGTTTTCGATGCAGAGCTGGCAGGCGGGATACTTCTCGCCCGTGTTCTTGGCTGCACCTGCCGCGGCGATATCGCGCGGGTCCTTCTCGGGCTTCGACAGGTTGATAGTGATCTCGAGGTCGCCCCAGTTGGTGGGGGTGCTCCATTTGATGTTGCGCGCGATGGCGGCGCGGCGCACGTAGCCGGCGTCGCAGCACAGACCGTAGAACCAGTCGGTCGCGGCGCGGGGCTCGTTGATGCCCATGCGGCCGTTGAACTCCTCGTTTACAACCGAAGGCCTCGGCATGAGCGCGCCCATAATGCGCATGGCAATGCGGTCGCGGCCAGACGCCGTGTCCTCGGCGGCGCCGTTGGCAACGGCAGCCTCGGCAAGCGCAGCAAGCGTGCCCTCCAGGTCAAAGTTGGGCAGGGTATCGGGGTGCAAGAGCGAGAGTTTCTCGACCTGGAGCGCCCAGGCCATGTCGAGCGCCGGGCCCGTAGCACCGATGCACTCGAGAATGGTGTTATACGCCCAGATGCGATCGTCCTGGCCGATCATCGATCGGTGGATAGCGTACTCGATCAGGTTCTGCGCGGCCTCGCGCACGTCAGTCATTACAGCCATGCCGCGTAAGCCCCCTTGTCAGAAATTGCGTAGTGGCGGGCAGAGCCCTCGCCCAGCCAGCCGTTCATCTTGGTGATAAAGGTGTCGACCAGGTCGAGCGGCACGAAGGCCTGGATGGTGCCACCAAAGCCGCCACCGTGGATACGGACGGCGCCGCGGCCGTCGAGCACGTGCTCGGCCAGTGCCAGGGCATACATCGAAGGCTGCTCGGAGCCCAGCTTGGCAACGACATTCTGCAGGTACATGGCGGAGCTGGCGCCGGACTCGCGCGTCAGGACCAGGAACTGGTCGATGTCGCCGGCGTTCAGGGCAGCCCAGCGCTTATCGACCAGGCCGTTTTCGTACCAGTAGTGAACGGCGCGCAGGCAGGCGCGGTCGCCCAGCTTGGCGCGCAGCTCGGGGAGCTTGGCGTCAAAGTCCGCCACGTTTACCTCGCACAGGCGTGCCTTGCCAAACTCGGCAGCGACGTCCTGCATCTCGCGCGGAACGGCGGCGTAGTCGTCGGTGGCGGCCACGTGGTCGGCACCGACCTTAACGAGCACGAGCGCATAACCGTGATCCTCAAAGTTGAGCTCGAGCTTCTGGGTTTTAGGCTGAGCCTGATCCTCAAAGTCCATGTAGGCGAGGCCGCCCAAGCAAACGGCGGCCTGGTCCATCAGACCGCAGGGCTTGCCGTAATAGTTGTTCTCGGTGCGCTGGCTCATCTGGGCGAGCGCGACGGGTTCGATGGCGGGTGCGTCCCAGAGCGTCTCCATGGCGCGACCGTATGCCGCCTCGACAGCAGCGGAGCTCGAAAGACCGCCGCCCGAGGGGACGGAGCAGGTGAAGGCAAAGTCGAAGCCCTGGGGCTCAACGCCCAGAGCAGCGATTTCGTGGGCCATGCCGCGGACGAGGCTCGCGGACGTGCCCTTCTCGGACTCCTGAACGTCTAGCGTGTCGAGCGCGATTTCAAACGTGGGATAGCCCTCGTCGGCTACGCGAACCTTGTTGGAATCGGTTGCCACGGCGATGCCGTCGACGGCGACATCGAGCGAGCCGGCGATAACGTGGCCACCCTCGTGGTCAGTGTGGTTGCCGCTGATCTCGGAGCGGCCGGGCGCGTGCACGTAGAGCACCTGGCGGTCGCCGATGGGGCCAAACTCCTCCTCGAACAGCTTGGTGAGCGTGGCGAGTGTCTTTTTGTCGGGGTTGGTCATGGGAGTCCTTTCCTTGGCGCGCACGGGTGAGTTTTGCGTCGTTATGAGTACGTTAACAACTTGAAGCGGCATGAACCCAAGTGTTCACGATACCGCACGTTACGGGCTATGTTAACGTACTCATAACACATCGCTTGTCACTTTTTGAGAATCTGGTAATCGGTAGAAATTCAGCCGTGAACGGTACTGCCGTATGGACTTATAAAGCAGAAGAGATGCAGATAGAAAAAGTAGAGTACGTTAACATGCGTCCGACGATAGCGGGCCTCGGCGCGGGATGTATTTCTGCCCGGGCCGGCATTCACGCTATTCAGATCTCGCAAGGGTGAAGGTGATCCTGTGGCAAGGCGCCCGTCCAACGATACCAGTTCGCGTCCGGTCTCCATGGCCGACGTCGCCCGCGCTGCCGGCGTTTCGCAGCAGACGGTTTCGCGCGTCGCCAACGGCTTGCCTAACGTTAACGAGCAGACGCGCCAGCGCGTACAGGCCGCTATGCAAAAGCTCGGCTTTCGTCCGAGTTATGCCGGTCGCTCGCTGCGCGACGGCCGTTATCATTCGGTCGGCCTGTGCGTCAACGATGTCACCAAGTTCGGCAACCTCTCAATGATCGACGGCATCGCCAGCGCTGCTCGCGAGCATAATTGCGCCATCACGCTGGTCGAGATGTCCAAGACCGAGGAGTTTTCGCTTGCCGAGGCCACGCGTCGTATGGCCGCATTGCCGGTGGACGGCATCATCATCGGTATGAGTCGCATGGCGCCCGATTTTGAGACGTTTGATCCACTGCCGGGCATTGGCACGGTCATCGTTACCATGTACGCGCACCCGCGGGTGACCACGGTCGACTCCGATCATTACGGCTGCTCGCTATTGCTTATGGATCACCTGTTTGAGCTAGGGCACGAGCAGATTCGCTATATTGGCGGCCCGTCATTCTCGGTCGACGAGCAATTTCGTCGCGCCGGTTGGCAGGATGCACTCGAGCGTAAACACATCGAGCCGGCAGAGCCGCTCGAGGGCGACTGGTCTGCCAACAGCGGCTACGAGGCCGGCAGGTACCTGGCCGAGCACGATCGCACCATGACGGCGATTTACGCGGCAAACGACCAGATGGCAAATGGCGCGATTGCAGCGCTGCGCGATAGCGGTCTGCGCGTGCCCGAGGACGTGAGCGTGGTGGGCGTCGACGATTCGCTCGATGATTTTGTGGCACACAACGAGCTCACGACCGTTCGATTCGATTTGCATCAGCGTGGACGCGAGGTGTTCGAGCACGCGGTTCCCAAGGCGGGGGCAACGGACAAAACCGTTGCCATTCGTATTCCCGGCCAGCTTATCGTTCGACATACCACGGCAGCTCCGCGCACATAGTTTTTGCAGGTCAATGGCGATATATTCCGCCTCAATAACAATCGATAAGGATGCTGGCAGATAGCCGTGGCTATGAAGACGAGTGCTATGATAGACGGGTTCTTTTGTCTATCTAGGAGGCTTTGCCTGATGGAGATCACCAAGGATATCCGCTACATCGGTGTCGACGATCACGACATTGACCTGTTCGAGGGCCAGTACGACGTGTCCGAGAACGGTATGGCATACAACAGCTATGTTATCTTGGGCGATAAAATCGCCGTCGCCGATTCGGTCGACGGTGGTTTTGTCGACGAGTGGCTCGACAACCTCGAGGTTGCGCTCGATGGACGTACGCCCGACTACCTGGTTATCCATCACATGGAGCCCGATCACTCCGCCGGTATAGCCGCCTTTATGGAGCGCTATCCCCAGGCGCAGATTGTTGCCAGCATGGGTGCTTTCCGCATGATGGTCAACTACTTTGGCACTGACTTCCCCGAGCGCAAGATGGTCGTCAAAGAGGGCGACGTTCTCGACCTGGGCGGCCACAGCCTGACCTTTATCGGCGCCCCCAACGTTCACTGGCCCGAGGTGCTCTTCTCCTACGAGTCTACCGACAAGGTGCTTTTTAGTGCCGACGGCTTTGGCAAGTTTGGCGCCAACGACATCGAGGATCCCGAGGGCTGGGCTTGCGAGGCTCGCCGCTACTACTTTGGCATCGTCGGTAAGTTCGGCAAGTTCGTGCAGGCCGTTCTCAAGAAGGCCGCCGACCTGGACATTCAGATCATCTGTCCGCTCCACGGCCCCGTGCTGACCGAGAACCTGGGCTACTACCTCGACACCTATAACACCTGGTCGAGCTATCAGCCCGAGGACGAGGGCATCACGATCGCCTATGCGAGCGTGTATGGCCATCTGAAGGCTGCCGTCGAGGAGCTCGCATCTGCGCTTGAGGCTCGCGGCCAGAAGGTCTCCGTCTTTGACCTGGCTCGCGACGACATGGCCGAGGCCGTTGAGGATGCGTTCCGCTATGACCGTCTGGTGCTCGCCTCCATCACCTATCAGGGCGAGATCTTCCCGTTCATGAGCACCTTTATCCACACGCTTGCCGAGCACGCCTATCAGAACCGTACGGTGGCGCTCGTTGAGGCCGGCTCCTGGGCGCCTGCAGCGGCCAAGATTATGACCAAGGAGCTCGAGGGTATGAAGGACATCACCCTGACGCAGAACAAGGTGACCGTGCTGGGCTCGCTCAACGACGCCTCGCGCGCTCAGATCGAGGCCCTCGCCGACGAGCTGTCCAAGTAGCGACACGTTCACTTTTGACGCTCAACCATCACAACCACCACAAAGGGGACAGGCACCTTTGTGGTGGTTTTTGTTTAAGCGCCGGCGATGACGAGGGCTGGACGTGAGCTGTCAGTGGCCTCGGCGATCGAGGTGGCGACGGCATGGTCGGGGTCACGGTCCATCACGATGGAGTCGACATCGGCAAGCTCGGCAAAGCGGTACATGCCGCGTCCGTTAACCTTGCTGGCGTCCATGAGGGCGACGCTTTGATGGGCCGCGGTGATCATAGCCGTTTTGGTCTCGGCCATCTGCGGAAAGTCGGTCGTAAAGCCGCAGCTGGGGACAAAGGCGCCGGGGCACATGACGGCCAGATCGGCATGGACCATTTGGAGCGCCTGCATAGTGAGCGGTCCGTACAAATAACGATGGCCTTTGCGCAGCGCCCCGCCCAGCATGACGACATCGACCGAGGGCATGCTTTCGTCGATGTAATCGGCGATGGTAATGTCGGCCGTGATAACGGTGATGCCGTTGCGCTGGTCGAGGAGTCGGACAAACTCGAGCGCCGTGGTGCCCGAGTCGACGAGCAGCGTGTCGCCGTCATTGACGAGCTCGATGGCGCTTTGCGCGATGGCCTGCTTGGCGGCGACGTTGACATTGATGCGGCGATCCTGCGTGGAAACAGTCAGACGCTTGTGGAGCGATACGGCGCCACCATGCGTGCGGCGCAGCTTGCCTGCTTCGGCGAGCGCGTCCAGGTCGGCGCGGGCGGTAACGGAGGACACGCCAAAGGTCTGGGCGATTTCTGCTACCTGCACCGAGGCATTATGCTCGAGCATTTCCATGATGGCGGCACGACGCTCATCGGCGAAGGCTCGGGTTGTTGCGTGGGGCATAGCTGCTCCATTCTCGGCAAAATTTGCAGGAATTGTGTTGACTCTATTTTCGTTCATTTTCTTTTTGAGTAAGAAAATACCTTTCGATTACTTACTTTTTCTATAAAAGAAAGACGCTGAACGCCCAAAATTCAATATCGAACATGTCCGCTCGGCTCAAATTCCTTCCGTTTACTTTTCAAAAACGACTGTATTGACCTGCATGGGCTCAATATCTCGCACGTGCAAAGCCGCTGAATTTCATACAATGAGCGCAGCAAAACGCAAGGTAAAACGCCTTGTGAACAACTACGCCCGATGTCCAGATGCGGGCGAGGGAGAGGAGCAAACGCTCATGGCACTTGTTACCACCGAAAAGATGCTCAAGGACGCTCAGGCCGGCCACTACGCCGTCGGCGCGTTCAACGTCGAGAACCTCGAGTTTGTTATGGCCGTTCTGGCCGCTGCCGAGGAGACCAAGTCCCCCGTCATCATGCAGACCACCCCGGGCACCATCAAGACCGCTGGTCTGGACTACTTCTACGGCATGGTCAAGGCTGCTGCCGAGCGCGCTTCCGTGCCCGTCGCTCTGCACCTCGATCACGGCGATGGCTATGACCGCTGCATGCAGGCTTTCCGCACTGGCTACACCTCTGTCATGATCGACGGTTCGCACGAGTCCTTCGAGGACAACATCGCCCTGACCAAGTCCGTCGCCGACGCTGGCCGCGCCATGGGCGTGCCCGTCGAGGCCGAGCTCGGTAAGGTTGGCGGCAAGGAGGACGACGGTCCCGCGGTTGAGGGCGAGAGCCCCTACACCGATCCGGCTGAGGCCAAGGAGTTCGTCGAGCGCACTGGCTGCACCTCTCTCGCTATTGGCGTTGGCACCAGCCACGGCGTGTACACGAGCGATCCGCACATCGAGCAGTCCGTGGTCAAGGCCATCCGCGACGCCGTCGACGTGCCGCTGGTTCTGCACGGCACCTCTGGTGTGCCCGATGAGCAGGTTGCCGAGGCTGTGAAGAACGGCATCTGCAAGGTTAACTACGCCACCGAGCTGCGTCAGGCCTACACCAAGGGCTTCATGGCCTACATGGCCGAGAACCCCGCCTGCTTCGATCCTAAGAAGCCGGCCAAGGAGGGCATGCGTGAGATCACCGAGCTGGTTAAGATCCGCATGACCAACCTCAACTCTGTGGGCAAAGCAGAGTAACAGCAAGGGTACTCTGATCCCACCGGACGGCTTGGGCGGGTCCCCGTACTTAGTTTCCAAAACGTCCTCGCGCATGAAGGCCCCCGTTGCCTCGCTTCTACGAAGCGTTGGCAACGGGGGCCTTCGCGCTGCGGAATGATTTTGGAAACTAAGTACGGGGACCCGCCCAAGCCGTCCTGCTCGATCGCCCTTGTGGCGTTGGGCGGAAAGGGGTGGGGCGTCAGGGCTTCTTTGCTGATGAGGGGTTAGTATGCCCGGGCTTGGTTGGGGAATGACTTGTTTAGGGATGCTTGGAGCTTTTCGAACGATGCTCGCAAGTTAAGATTCTGATCGGTTGAGCGTTTGGCTTTTGTGGTGGGGGAGTCGAGGAGGCCGTTTCTCTGTGTCGGGGGGAAGGAGAAAAAGTTTGCATGATTTAGGGATGGCTGCTGTGCTGCGTCATTGGAAGAATGCATGCTTATGCGGCCTCCTCGATGTCCACCAAAAGATTGCGCTCGGGGTGTGCTGCTAGGTCCCGTGCGTTGGCAGTATTATGCCGCGGCTGTTGCAAAGAAGCGCTAAAGAAAGGCTTAATGAGGTTTGACGTTGCGATGAAACCGCAGGTAAAAGCTATCGAGTAACACTCTTGAAAGATTTTGAGCTTAAGGGCTTTCTAAGGTTTATGGCGCGGATGTGGCTCGCCTGTGTGGGGCGTGTGGACGGCTCGTTCCTAGTGCTGCGGCTCTGCGGCGCGCACCTGCTCGATGACCTTTTCCATGGTGGCATCGATGCGGTCTTTCTTGAGCTCACATTCCCAGACGGTGATGGGCGTCAAGCCCATTTGGGTAAGTGCTGCCACGGCAGCGCGGTCGCGCTCGACGTTGCGACGGAACTTTGCCTCCCAAAACTCAACGTTGCGCTTGGGTTGGCTGGGGTTGCACTTGGGGCAGCGGTGCCAAAAGCAGCCGTTGACGAAGATGGCGATCTTGCGCCCGGGAAAGGCGATGTCGGGTTTTCCGGGCACCTTCCATTCCAAGCGATAACCCGTAAGGCCCGCTGCGCGCAGGCGCTGTCGTACGAGCAGCTCGGGCTTGGTGTTGGCGCGTTTGTTGCCCTTCATGGACTTTTTGATGGCGGCGCGACGGCGCACCAGTTCACGCTCGTCGGCGGAAAGGTCTGAGGTATCGATGCCGTCGAGCAGACCTGGTTTGGGGCGTTTTTTGCTACGGCGCTTAGGTGCGCGCTTGGGCTTGGTGGCGGGCTCGTCGGTCGCGGTGGCCTCGGCGTTGTTGGCAGTGCCGTTGGCCTCAAGCCGATCTTCCTTCAACTCAATCAGAGCATCGATAAGCCCTTTGTCGGCGGGCATCCACTCAACCGTGGCAAGCGAGGTGCGCGGAATCCAGCGGATATCGAGCTGGCGGTCGTGCTTCTGGGGCTCGCCAGACTCTTTAGCCAGCGAGCAGTAGTAGCACTCCATGGAGAGATGAAAATCGGGGTAGTCGTACTCAACGGTGTAGAAATCGCGCAGGTTGGTGACTTTTACCTGCAGCTCTTCCATGAGCTCGCGGCGCACGGCGTCTTCGGGCATCTCGCCGCGCATGAGCTTGCCGCCGGGGAACTCCCAAAGTCCCTGCATGTCGCCGTAGCCGCGCTGCACGGCAAGCAGCTCGTCAGATCCATCCTTGCGAATGATCCCAGCGGCAACATGAACAGTCTTCAACAGGAGTCCTCTCTCAACATCAACACGTGGCAGGGTAGCTACCCGTACCTTACACAACGGTAAGGCAAGCGTAAGCCATATCGATGGTAGCCGACTCGTCTTCTTGCGACTATAGATGCCGTAGACTAATCGCAAGAAAGGACTCGGTATGCAAACCACGCACATGGCGACCCCGGTACTAGAGGTCGCGCATCTCGAAAAGGTATACGGCGCGTTGGGCAACGTGACCCGCGCGCTCAACGACGTCAGCTTTATCGTCAACCGCGGCGAATTCGTCGGCATCATGGGCGCTTCGGGCTCGGGCAAGTCGACGTTGCTCAACTGCGTCTCGACCATCGATAGCGCCACGAGCGGCACCATCCGCATCAACGGGCAGGACGTTACGCGCATGAAGCAGGCTAAGCTTTCGCAGTTCCGCCGCGAGGAACTCGGCTTTATCTTCCAGGACTCCAACCTGCTCGATACGCTCACGGCTCGTGAGAATATCGCCCTGCCGCTCACCATCGCCCGTACAAACTCGGCAGAGATCTCGACCCGAGTGCAGGATGTGGCCGCGCGTCTGTCCATTAGTCAGGTGCTCGACAAGTATCCCTACCAGATGTCCGGCGGTCAGCAGCAGCGCGTTGCCGCGGCTCGTGCGCTCGTCACCGACCCCACCATGATCATGGCCGATGAGCCCACCGGCGCCCTCGATTCCAAGAGCGCTCGTCTGCTGCTCGAGAGCCTGGAGGCCCTGAATCGTCGCCTGCGCGCCACCGTGCTCATGGTCACGCACGACAGCTTTGCCGCCAGCTACACGAGCCGTGTGCTGTTTATCCGCGACGGCAAGATCTTCACCGAGCTGCGCCGCGGCGACACCGACCGCCGAGAGTTCTTCGACCGCATTATGGAGGTCGTTGCCATGATGGGCGGTGAGGGCTCCGATGCTCTGTAAACTCGCTTGGGGCAACGTCCGCCGCGCCGGCCGCGATTACCTCGTCTACCTTTTGACGCTCACCCTGGGCGTCACGGTCTTCTATGCCTTTAACACCATCTCGATGCAGGTCGATATCGCCGGTATCGATGAAGAGGGCTTGGCGCAGGTTATGGGCAGCATGCTCGGCAACCTGACGTACTTTTTGGCCGGTGTCATGGCCTTTTTAATGGTGTATGCCAATAACTTCATCATGAAACGCCGCAAGAAGGAGTTTGGCCTGTACCAGGTGCTCGGCATGGGGCGCGGGCGCGTCGCCACGATCATGGCGCTCGAGACGGTGATCGTCTCGGTCGGCGCCTTTGTCGCCGGCATTGTGCTGGGTGTGGGACTCTCCCAGCTCATGACGTTCTTTACGGCCTCGCTCTTTAAGACACAGATCGCCAATTTCCACTTCTTTTTCTCGGTGCATGCGCTCAACCTGACCCTTGCTTGCATGCTCGTAATGTTTGTGCTCACGCTACTGCTGAACCTTCGCGCCGTGCGTCGTACCAAACTCATCGAGCTTATGGGTGCCGAGCGCCGCAACGAGAGCATCAAGACACGCAACCCCTGGATTGCGATTGCCATCTTTGCCGTGGGCGTGGCGCTTGTGGGCGTGGCCTATTACCGTCTGCTACGTGATGGGTTTCCGCTAACCGCGACGGACAGCAAGCTGCAAGAGGCCATGAACCAGTTTGGTATTACAACCGCTATGGTTACCGTGGGCACCTTTGCCCTGTTCTGGGGACTCTCGGGCATGCTCATCAAGCTGCTGCAGAGCCTGCGCGGCGTGTATTGGCGCGGCCTCAACATGTTTACCGTGCGCCAGCTTGCGGCCAAGGTCAACACGGTGTGCTTTTCGATGGGCGTCATCGCAATGCTCCTGTTTTTGGCCATCACCTCGGTGACGTGCGGTATGTCGATTGCCAACGTGATGAACGAAAACCTGGAGCGCTATAACCCCGTTGACGTGTCTCAGACGTATGCCTATTACACGCCCGATACGCTCGACTACTACAAAGAGTATGTCAATCCGTCTGAAGCCGATCGCATGGTGCTGGCCGATAGTACGGTCGATTTGTACCCCGCATGGCACGGTAAGGGCAAGTCGGCGGGCAACAACGACGAGACCGGCAAGAAGGTCAATATCGCCGATGTTGCCGGTGAGCATGTGCAGATCGATTCGTATCTGAGTTACCCAGTTGGCGGCTCGAATCCTTCGGTGACCCCAAGTGAGATGTGCAAGATCATGGGCGAAAAGCTTCCCAAGGCGTTCGGGGGTAGCAATGCCGATGCGATGGGTCTGTATGTGACGCCGGCGAGTCAGTACAACAAACTGCGTCAGATGATGGGCGAGGAGCCGGTGCACATCGGTCACGACCAGTATCTGCTCACGTGTGATATGGGCGGCGAGCTGGTCGACCTGTACACCAAGTATATGGCTGGCGGCCATGCCCTTACCTTGGGCGGGCATACGCTCAAGCCCGCAACCGATAAGTCGGACGAAGATACGGCGGCCATCGCCAACTCGGCGATGGGCAGCAATCCGGGTACCGTCGTCGTTTCCGACGAGCTGTTGTCCCAACTTAATCTGCAGCCGTATTCCAGTAGCCTGCTCGTTAACTACAAACAGGGGATGGATACGACTGAGACAGACGAGAGCATTAAATACACTGTGCTCGACAATCTGCTCGTTGACGGCAAGGAGCCGGGGTCGTGGGGAATCTTTATCACACGCTCCGAGATGTACACGCAAGCAGCGCAAATGAACGGTCTTATTAGTTACCTAGCCATTTACATCGGCTTTGTATTGGTCGTTGCATGCGCGGCGATTCTGTCGATCCAGCAACTCTCCAACGTGGCCGACGGCAGTCGCAGCTATCGTGTGCTGGCACAGATTGGCTGTGAGGACCGCCAGATTCGCCATTCGGTGATGGCGCAGCAAGCGGTATTCTTCCTGTTCCCGCTGGCAGTGGGCCTGGCGCACTCCTTTGTGGCACTTAAGGTGATCATCGAGCTGGTGAGCATATTCGGAAATATGAGCATCGGCGGCACCGTGGGCCTCACCTGTGCAATCTTCCTGGCAGCATACGGTGGCTACTTCCTGGTGACCTACCTCATGAGCGCCGGCATGGTACAAGCTGCCATCGCTACCCGCTACAGCGAGTAACAGGCGGGCAAAACCGTCGCAAAATCAGAGCGAATAACCGCCGCGAAGGGAGTCCAGCTCCCTTCGCGGCGTTTTTTGTCTGACTGATGAGTCTCAAGGCCAAGTGAGTAGACTTTTTGGATCTGCCGAGCACATCGCGGCAAGTGTTCAATAAAATCGCAGGTCAGGGCTGTGGCTTTTTGAGGTGTGCTCGGCATCCCGCCAAAAGACTACTCACTTGGTTTTACTGCTAGAAAACCGCCGCGAGGGAAAGTAGCTCCCTCGCGGCGGTTTTTGGCGTTTACCCAGATAAAACCTGCCAAAAAAACCTGTCCCTTTTTGGCAGGTTATCGCTTCCAAAAGTGGAGGATGAGCGTCGTGCGGTTTTGCTGTTCGGTTTTGACCAGGATGTTGTGGATGTGGGTCTTGACGGTGCCCACGGCAAGGAATAGCTCGTCAGCGATCTCTTGGTTCGATTTGCCCAGTACGACCAGACGCATAACTTCGGTCTCACGGTTGGAGAGCTTGTAGGCGTTGCGATAGAAGGGCATCTGCTCTTCGATGTGTCGATCAAGATCGCTGACGTTCTTTTCCTCGGGTGCCTCCTGCATGCGGATTGAAAGCACGTGGTAGGAGTAGATGATCAGCAGAATCGCAAAGTAGCAGGCAAAGACGTTTTCGCTAAAGTTGCGCTCGGACAGATATAGTTGCAGCCAAGAGGGCGCCAGACTCATGGGGACAATCAGAATGATGTAGAAATCCTCGGCAACGATGCAACCGACCAGAATAGCGCCGATAATCAGGTGCTTTCGTTGGTTGTTAACGCGTGCCTTCAGCTCGACTTGTGTGCTCTTGCGTGCCGTCCAAAAGATATATAGCCCCACGAAAACAAGGAATACCTGACGCATCGTGTAGTAGAGCCATTGATGAATGGGGCCGTAGGGGACAGCGACGATAATCAGCAGCTCGCTCAGCAAGAACGTTGCGACGGGAATGACAAACTGCTTTTTTGAATGCTTGTCGAGCAAATCCATGGCAATGAGCCAAATAAAAGCCTGCGAAGCGGTCGCCACAAAGGTCCGCAACACAGGCATGGTAATTGAGTAATAGTCGCTGGCTGGAAAACTCTGGTTTTGCAGCGTGTATTCAAAAAAGAAAATCTCGGTCATCTCGATGGCATAGCAGATAAATACGCCGCTGCCATAGATAAAGAAGCGTCGACGAGATGAGGCATAGGCGGCAAGCGAGAGCACCGCCGTCACAATACAGATCACGAGTATCGCTAGGGTATAGAAGAACATCAGGGTGTTCATCTGTCACCGTCCCATCTCATTTATTCTATGGCCGAGTTCTGTATACCTTGTGGGATATAGACGTCTCAACCCTTCGTTTCATTGTGGATTAGGCGCCGAGATGCAGCATAGCCATATACCGTTCGCGGTTCTAGATGGTAAACCCCTGTAAACTCTTGACCTGCGGGTTTATATTGGTTTAGAGGGGGTGTAACTCCGTGAACGGTCTTTAATCCCGAATAAACTAGGTAAAAATTGCATACGGGTGAATGATGGTCTTGTCAACACGAGGCGTGATGTTCGAGCGCCTCATAGTAATAGTCGGCAAGACCGGCGGAAAGGAAATCGACATGGCACTGCCTAAGGATTTCATCGACACCAACGACTTCACCAAAGAGCAGATCCTGGCTATCGAGGATCTTGGCCTGGCAATGAAGAAGGCCATCAAGGTTGACGGTTATTATCCGCACCTGCTCCGCAACAAGAGCCTTGGCATGATCTTCCAGCAGGTCTCCACCCGCACTCGTCTTTCCTTCGAGACCGCTATGACCGACCTCGGCGGCCATGCTCAGTTCTATGGCCCTGGCACCATCCAGCTCGGCGGTCACGAGTCCCTGGGCGATACCGCTCGCGTTATGGGCTCGCTGCTCGACATCATGATGGCTCGCGTTGACCGTCACAAGGACGTCGTCGGCCTCGCCGAGGGCTCCGCTGTGCCCGTCATCAACGGCATGTCCGAGTTCAACCATCCCACGCAGGAGATGGGCGACCTCATGACCATGCTCGAGAACCTCCCCGAGGGCAAGAAGATCGAGGACTGCACCCTGGCCTTCATCGGCGACGCCACCCAGGTCTGCGTCTCCCTCATGTTCATCGCTTCCAAGGTCGGCATGAAGTTTGTCCAGTTTGGACCTAAGGGCCACCAGATCCCCGACGGCGGCCTGCACGTTGGCACCGTCGAGGAGCGCGCCGAGTTCGGCAAGCAGATGATGGCCATCGCCGAGGAGAACTGCAAGGTCTCCGGCGGCTCTGTCGTCATCTCCGACGACATCGAGTGCATCAAGGGCGCCGACTTCATCTACACCGACGTGTGGTATGGCCTGTACGACGAGGAGGTCTCGGGCGAGAACTACATGGACGTGTTCTATCCCAAGTATCAGGTCACCATGGACATGATGAACTTCGCCGGCCCCAACTCCAAGTTCATGCACTGCCTGCCGGCCACCCGCAACGAGGAGGTCGTCGACGAGGTCATGGACGATCCCGAGCGCTCCCTGTGCTGGGTCGAGGCCGAGAACCGCAAGCACTCCATCCGTGCTCTCCTTGCCGCCCTGGGCAAGCGCACCCCGCTCAACGACGAGGGTGTCGAGTACTCCGCCAAGGCTGAGCTCCACGCCGCTCTCGAGGCTCTCGAGCAGCTCTAAGCCTCAAGGCTTCTAAAAGCGCGTTTGCGGGCGGCGGATGCTCGTCTCCTGTCGCCCGCTCACCGAGGCTTGGCAATTGTCTTAATATCTTAAGGGTCTCGATTTGTCCAAGACTGAGCGAAGGAGCTCATCATGAGCGACGGAAAGAAGAAGCTTTCCTTCTTGACGGTCATTTCGACCATCATCTGCGTCGTCTTCGTTTGCGAGGCCGCCGCTCCCGCTGCTGCCATTGGCAACCAGCAGTTCTTCTGGTGGATCTTCCTGATCCTGACCTTCCTGCTCCCTTATGGCATGGTCGTTGCCGAGCTCGGCACCACCTATGACGGCGAGGGCGGCATTTACGACTGGGTACGTGATGGCCTGGGCGACAAGTGGGGCGCCCGCATCTCGTACTACTACTGGGTTAACTACCCGCTGTGGATCGCCTCGCTGGCTACCATGTTCCCCGACATTCTGGGCATGGTCTTTGGCGTCGAGTTCAATCTGATCGCCAAGTTGGGTATCGATCTTGCCTTTGTGTGGATCGTCTACCTCATGGGTCGCTCCAAGGCGGCCGACTCCGAGTGGGTCCTGAACGGCGGCGCCATCATCAAGGTTGCCGTTGCCGTTATCGTCGGCGCTTTGGGTATTTGGTATGCCATGGAGAACGGTTTTGCGAACGACATGTCCGCTACCACCTTCCTGCCCGAGCTCACCAACACCAACGCGCTCGGCTACCTGTCGATCATCATCTTTAACTTCATGGGCTTCGAGGTCATCTGCACCATGACCGACGATATGGCCGATCCCGCTCGCGATATCCCCAAGGCTATCATCGTTGGCGGCCTGTCTATCGCCGTGATCTACCTGTTCGCTGGTTTTGGCATCGGCGCTGCTGTGCCGGCCGATTCCATCGATCCCGACTACGGCATGATCTACGCTGTCCAGACCATGGTGGGCGACTCCATGATCTTTAAGATCATCTGCATCGCCTTCCTGATCACCCTGTTTGCCAACATGGCTGCTTGGTCCTTTGGTGTCAACTCCGTTGCTCGCTACGCTGCCGAGCACGGCAACATGCCCAAGGTCTTTGCCTCGATGATCTCGGATGACGATATGCCCAACGGCGCCAACCTGGTCAACGCCATCGTTGCCTCCCTGGTGCTGTGCCTGCAGCTGGTTCCCATTGACGCCATCTCCAACGGTGTTTTCTGGATGCTCTTCGGCACCTCCGTCGTCTTTCTGCTGCTCACTTATATCCCGATGTTCCCGGCGTTCCTCAACCTTCGCAAGAACGACCCGAACCGCGAGCGCATCTTCACGTTCCCGTTTAAGGGTGCCATGATGAAGGTCATGCTGGCTATTCCCTGCATCGAGCTGATTCTGGCTATCGTTGCAACGCTGATTCCGTTCTCTGTCGATGAGATTGGCGATAAGGTCCCGATGATCGTTATCTTCATCGTGCTTTTGCTTATTGGCGAGGTTGTCCGCGTCGTCAGTGCTAAGGGTCGCGAGACCGAGTACAAGGGTCTCACCCCCGAGCTGGCTGCTCAGCGTCTCGCTGAGGAGGCCGCCGAGGCCGAAGAGGACTAGAGCACCCGGATTCGGGGCTCCAACCCTCCTCGCTACTCGACCATTCCCCGGGGTGGGTGTGAACGATAACTCTGGTAACCACCGCCCGCCCCAATCTCTCTTCCGTATCCTTCGTGCGTTTTGTCTCCGCGCGCCAGGTTACGTCGTCGCTTGCCGGTGCGACTCCGTGAAAACTGGCGCCGGGCGCCCCGACCTTTGCCGGGGAACGGGCGTCCGCCACCTCTTGGTTTTAGGCTGCGGGTAATCCGCCTGCAGCAAGCGATCGTTCGATTTGGAGGAAATCTTATGCGTACGATCACCGAGTCCGAGTCCACCCCTAAGGCCGACGGCTACTTTATGCCTGCTGAGTTCGCTCCGCAGGATCGCGTGTGGATGGGCTGGCCCCATCGCACCGATACCTGGGCCCATGGCGCCAAGCCGGCTCAGAAGCAGTATGCCGCCATCGCTCGCGCTATTGCCGAGTTCACTCCGGTTACCATATGCGTCAATCAGGCCGACTACGCCAACTGCAAGGCCGTCTTTGAGGAAGACGAGAACGTTACCGTTATCGAGATGACCACCGACGACGCTTGGTTCCGCGACACCGCTGCCACTTTTGTTATCAACGGCAAGGGCGATAAGCGCGCCAACCACTGGCACTTCAACGCTTATGGCGGTCTTGTCGACGGCCTGTACTTCCCGTGGGACAAGGACGAGCAGATCGCCCTTAAGATGGCTGAGCTTTCCGGCTGTCGTCGTTATCGTCCCGATGACATGATCCTCGAGGGCGGTTCCATCACCGTCGACGGCGAAGGTACCGTGGTCGTGACCGACCAGTGCCTGCTTTCCCCGGGCCGCACCTGCTCTGCGGTTCTGGAGGAGGAAGAGGATCCCGAGTCCATCTGGCCCAAGTTCAAGAGGAAGTTCGAGCCCTGGAGCGAGGAACTTCGCGCCTATATGGACGAACACCTCAAGGATTATCTGGGTGTCGAGAAGGTCATCTGGGTCAAGGAGGGCATCGACCCCGAGGAGACCAACGGTCACATCGATGACGTCGCCACGTTCATCGCTCCGGGCGTCATGGCCTGCATCTGGACTGACGATCCCGAGTATCCGTTCTACGAGCAGTGCCATGCTGTCTACGAGACCCTTTCCAACGCCGTTGACGCCAAGGGCTGCAAGATGAAGGTCTACAAGCTCTGCATGCCTGTGAACCCGCTGTTCATGGACCAGGCTTCCTGCGACACCATCGACGCCGACGAGAACGCCGAGCCGCGCGTTGCTGACGAGCCGCTGATCGCCTCCTACATGAACTACCTGGTCACCAACCACGGCGTTATCGTCCCGCAGTACGGCGACGAGAACGATCAGCTTGCCGTTGACACGCTCCAGAAGATCTACGACGAGGTCTGGGGCGAGGGCGTCTACAAGTGCGTCGGCGTTCAGTCCGAGCAGGTCGTCTTCGGTGGTGGAAATATCCACTGCATTACGCAGCAGGAACCGTCCGCTTAATCGTCCGGCTTCCCGAGGCACCCCATCTCGCCGCTCAAACCGTCGCTCGCGTACCAAAGTACGCTTCGCTCCTCTCTCGCGGCGACCTGGGGCACCTCGGAAACCCAGCCGGTCAAGCGGACCGACGTAGCTAGTTACCGCATTAGTCATTGGTGCCAACCTTGGCAACAATGCAGGTCGAAAAAACGTCAGCGAAAACCCGCCAGAGCGAGCAAGGTGCCTTGAAACGAGGCGGCATCGATCTTTTGATCATGCCGCCGAAGTTGAAAGGCAGATTGCCGCCCTGGCGGGTTTGCAGCGTCGAGCCGTTACGCGGTTTGGTAAAACCGCGTAACTAAATACGTTCCGCGATTTCGTGGATGAGGTAGTCGGTCTTTTCCCAGCCCAGGCACGGGTCGGTGATCGACTTGCCAAAGACACCGCCGTCGACCGGCTGGTTGCCGTCCTCCAGGTAGGACTCGATCATAAAGCCCTTGACCAGCTTGGAGATGGACTCGTTGCGGCGGCAGCTGTCGAGTACCTCCTTGCAAATGCGATACTGCTCCAGCGGACGCTTGCCCGAGTTGTCGTGGTTGCAGTCGATGACCGCCGCCGGGTTGGCGTAACCGGCATGCTCGGTATAGCGCTCGGCCAGGCGCTCCAGGTGCTCGTAGTGGTAGTTGGGGTAGGTGCGCCCATCGAGACCGATGTAACCACGCATAACGGCGTGCGCGAGCGGATTGCCGTCGCATTCGACCTCCCAGTTGCGGAAGATGAAGCTCTGGTGCGCCTGAGCGGCGTAAATGGAGTTGAGCATAACGGTGGTAGAGCCGGCAGTGGGATTCTTCATGCCGACGGGTACCGAAATGCCGCTCGACACCAGGCGATGCTCCTGGTTTTCGACCGAGCGTGCGCCCACGGCAACATAGCTCAGCAGGTCAACGAGGTATTGGTAGTTGGACGGGTAGAGCATCTCATCGGCGGTGAAGAAGCCGGTCTCCTCGATGACGCGCAGGTGCATGTGGCGGATGGCCTTGACGCCCTCGAGCAGGTCGTCGGGAGCCTCGGGGTTGGGGTTGTGCAGAAGACCCTTGTAGCCGGTGCCCTTGGTGCGCGGCTTATTGGTGTAGACGCGCGGAATGATGATGAGCTTGTCCTTGACCTCTTCGGCGGTCTTGGCCAGTCGGTTCATATACTCGAGCACCGAATCCTCGCGGTCGGCAGAGCACGGGCCGATGATGAGCACCTTACGTGCGTCCTCGCCGGTAAAGACTTTGGCGACCTCGGCGTCAAATGCCTGCTTTTTGGCGGTAAGCTCGGCAGAAAGTGGCATTTCCTCGCGGATCTCCATGGGGATCGGCAGCCTGCGTTTGAATTCCATGGCCATAGGGGTCTCCTCAATCTATAGAAAGAGCAATAAGCGTATTGTCGAATGCTCGGCATTATCCGCTGTCGCACGCTAAAGTGCAAGCCCTTGTCACCCCGAAACCTACCAAAAAGGGACAGGTTTATTTTGGCAGGTTTTATCTGGGTAAACGTCGGCGGATGCCGGGAGGGAGCGGCGCCGCGCGGGACCCTAAGGCTGTTGTCGGTTCCCTAGGAAATACCCTGTGGGCAAAAAATGCCAAATATGAGTACGGTTGCTATCTTAGTATCATATTGCCTTCGCAAAATAATAGACATAACAGCAAAATATGTTCATTAACGCAAACACATATAAGTCCGCTATGGTGTTGTTTGATCAATTTAGGGACGCGTGTAAGCCGTGGGAGCGGCATTTGAGGCGGTTTTGGCTGTTACTAAAAAGGTAACAGTACTCATATTTGCCCTTTTTTGCCCACGGGGTCTGGAAAGCGCCGTCAGTGAGGTCTCAGGGAAGGCGTTTCGAGGCTCGAAGGATACAAAACGGGGGTGCAGGTTGTCCTGCGCCCCCGTTTTCTTGGCATTGCGGTTGTTTGCCGCCGGTTTTTACGCCGCTTCGTCGAACTGCGAGTTGTACAGGTCGGCGTAGAAGCCGCCCTGGGCGAGCAGCTCGTCGTGCGTGCCCTTCTCGACGATGTCGCCGTCGCGAATCACCAAGATCACGTCGGCGTTGCGGATCGTGGACAGGCGGTGCGCGATGACAAAGCTGGTGCGGCCCTGCATCAGCGCATCCATGGCGCGCTGAATGAGCTCCTCGGTACGGGTATCGACGTTGGAAGTCGCCTCGTCCAGAATCAGTGCCGGGCGGTTGGCCAAAATGGCACGGGCGATGGTCACGAGCTGGCGCTGACCCTGCGACAGGTTGGTGCCCTCCTCGTTGATCATAAAGTCGTAGCCACCGGCGAGCGTATGAATAAAGTGGTCGCAGCGTGCGGCGCGCGCAGCGGCCTCGACCTCGGCATCGCTCGCGTCGGGGCGTCCGTAGCGGATGTTCTCGCGGATGGTGCCGTTAAACAGCCAGGTATCCTGCAGCACCATGGCAAACTCGCCGCGCAGCGCCGCGCGGTCCCAGTCGCGCACGTCGACGCCCTCGACACGCAGCGAGCCGTCGTCCACATCGTAGAAGCGCTGCAGCAGCTTGATGAGCGTGGTCTTGCCGGCGCCGGTGGGACCGACGATGGCGATGGTCTGGCCGGGCTGCGCCTCGCAGCTAAAGTCGTGGATGATGGTCTTGTCGGGCGTGTAGCCAAACTTGACGTGGTCGAACTCCACGTGACCGGGGCGCTTCTCGGGAATCTGCGCGTCGGCCTTCTGCTCCTCCTCGGGCGCGGTCAGGAACTCAAAGACGCGCTCGGTGGCGGCAGCCATCGACTGCATCGTGTTGCTCACGTTGCCCAGTTGCTGCACGGGCTGCGTAAAGTTGCGAACGTACTGGATAAAGCTCTGGATGTCGCCGGGCGTGGCATTGCCGGTCAGCGCGAGCTGTGCGCCCACCACGACGACGCCCACGTAGCCCATGTTGCCCACCAGGCTCATAAGCGGCATCATCAGGCCCGACAGGAACTGCGAGCGCCAGCCACTAATAAAGAGACGGTCGTTTTGACGGTCGAACTCTTCGATCGAGGCCTCGGCGCGGTCGAACACCTGAATGACGTTCTGGCCGGCAAAGTCCTCCTCGATAATGCCGTTGACGGCGCCCAGAACCTGCTGTTGCTCGCGGAAGTACGGCTGCGAGAAGTGAATCATTACGGTCAAGATAATCGCGGCGGCCGGCAGCGTGAGCACGGTGACGCCGGTAAGCGGCAGGCTGATCGAAAGCATCATGACGAGCACGCCGATAATCTGCGTCACCGACGTGATGAGCTGCGTCACGCTCTGGTTGAGCGACTGGCCGAGCGTATCGACGTCGTTGGTGATGCGGCTGAGCACATCGCCCTTGCTGTGACCGTTAAAGTAGCTCATCGGCACGACGGCAATCTTGGCGGCGATCTCCTTGCGCATGCGGTAGCAAATCTTTTGCGTGACGCCGGTCATGAGCCAGCCCTGGATGAGGCTGCAGATAGAGCTCGCCAGGTACAGGCAGAGCAAAAAGCCGAGCGTCTTGGCGATCCAGTTAAAGTCGACATCGCCGGTACCGTTGACTTTGGCAACCAGGCCTTCGAACAGCTTGGTCGTAACCTGGCCGAGCACCTTGGGTCCCACAATGTTAAAGATGACCGAGCACACGGCAAAGGCGACGGCGGCAAACACGGCAATCTTGTGCTGGCCGATATAGCCGAGCAGCTGCCTCATGGTGCCCTTAAAGTCCTTGGCCTTTTCGCCGCGACGCATGCCGCCCATGCGGCCCATGGGACCACGCTGGCGGGTGGGCTTGGGAATCTGAGTCTTGGTCTCGTCTGCCATTAGCGCTCGCCTCCTTCCATGACGGCTGCAATTTCTTCTTGGGTAAGCCCCAGCTCCTCGGCGGAAAGCTGTGACTGTGCGATCTCCAGGTACGCCGGGCAGCTGCGCAGCAGCTCCTCGTGCGTGCCGGTGCCCACTACGTGGCCGTCGTCGAGCACGATGATCTGGTCGGCGTGCATGATGGTCGCGATGCGCTGGGCCACGACCACGAGCGCGGCGTCGGTGACGTTTTTGGCCAGCTCTTCGCGCAGGCGCGCGTCGGTCTTGTAGTCGAGGGCGCTAAACGAATCATCGAACACCACGACCTCGGGCTTTTTGGCCAACGCGCGGGCGATGGCCAGACGCTGGCGCTGACCGCCCGAAACATTGGAGCCACCCTGGCTGATGGGGGAGTCGTACCCGTCCTCGCGCTCGGCGATAAAGTCCTCGGCTTGTGCGATGCGCGCTGCCTGGCGCATATCCTCGTCACTCACCATGTCGCCGGCAAACTTGAGGTTGCTCTCGACGGTACCCGAGAACAGACGACCCTGCTGCGGAATATAACCGATGCGGCGGCGCAGCTCAGAGAGGGTCATGTCACGCACGTCGATGCCGTCGAGCGAAATGCTGCCGCCCGTGACGTCGTACAGGCGCGGAATCAACTGTACAAGCGTGGACTTGCCCGAGCCCGTGGAACCAATGATGCCGAGCATCTGGCCGGCGTGCGTGGTGAAGTTTACGCCGCTAATGACGTCGGCGCGGGCATCGGGATACTGGAAGCTCACGTCACGGAAGGTGAGCTCACCGCGCGGCGCGCTGGCCGCGGGCAGTTTGGGCGAGACGGGGTCGTTGATGCTCGTGGGACAGGTGATGACCTCTTCCACGCGCTCGGCTGCGACCTCGGCGCGGGGCAGGATGACCGAAACCATGGTGAGGATCATAAACGCCATGACGATCTGCATGGTGTAGGAGATGAACGCCATCATGTTGCCGACCTGCATCACGCCGTCGGACACGCCCTGCGCGCCAAACCAGACGATAAGCACGGTGATGCAGTTCATGACGAGCATCATGAGTGGCATCATAAAGCTCATGGCGCGGTTGGTGTAGAGCTGCGTGGTCATCAGGTCGAGCGAAGCCTTGTCAAAACGCTCGAGCTCATGCTCCTCGCGGTTGAATGAGCGGATGGGCATAAGGCCGTCGAGCAGCTCACGGGCGGTAAGGTTCACGCGGTCAACAAAGCTCTGCATCTTTTTGAACTTGGGCATGGTGAGGCCCATGAGCACGCCGACGACGGCCGAAACCGCGATGATGGCCACAGCGATGGTCCACTCAAGGCCGGTGTGGTTGGCCAGGACGCGCATGACGGCGACGATGCCCATGACGGGGGCCATCAGGCACATGCGGATAAACAGAGTTGCGGCCATCTGAATCTGCTGAATGTCGTTGGTGCAGCGGGTAATGAGCGAGGCCTGGCTAAATTTGCCCACCTCGGCCGGCGAGAAGTGCATAACCTTATTGAAGGTCTCGCGGCGCAGGTCGCGGGCGATGGAGCAGGCGGTACGCGAAGCCACGGCACCGGTCAGGATGGTGGCGACGAGCGACACCAGGCACAGCCCAAACATCGTGGTCGCCATGCGGCCCAGGTAGGCGTTCTGCACGTCAGCGGGGTCGATGCCCTGTGCCTTGTACTCGTCCTGCACGTAGCTCACGGCGCGCTGGGTGACGATGGAGCCCGACATGGAGCCCATTTTGTCAGCCATATCGTTGGCGCCCTCGACGAGCTTGCCCTGATCGATAAGACCGCCTTCAACGCCTAGGCGCAGGCTCTTCATGGTGATCTTACCGCCATCGGCATCAATCTGCTTTTGCATGTTCTGCGCCGCTGCGGCCTTCTGCTGCATCTCGGCGAGCTGCTCGGGCGTCATCGCCGCCATCTGCTCGGGGGTGGGCATGGCCTGGGCGGCGCCGCCATCGCTTGCCTCGGTGGATGCGCCGGTCATGTCGCCCATGGAGTCGGCGTCGATGCCCTGGTTGAAGGCGAGCACGACGGTCTCAGGCAGGCTCATGATGTCGGCAATCTTGCCTCCATCGGCACGCTCCTCCTCGGTGCCCTTGTACGTTCGAATGCCGTTATTGTCCGCCTTGCTAAACACGGCCTCCGCAGCTTTGGCGTCCTTGGCGCTCATAAAGAGTTCGAGGTCGTCGAGCGATTCGGCGCGAATGGTGTCGGGCACGGGCGAGGCGATACCGCCTTGCTGCACGCCCACGTCGACGATGTCGCTCATATAGGTAGGCAGCGCCAGATCGGCGTTGCAGCTGATTACGATAAGCACGATAGCTGCGAACAGTGCCAGGACATGTTTTTTAAAGAGCTTGAGAATCCTCACTCGGCATCTCTCCTTTCTTGATTGCGGTCGATAATTTCGTTGGCACGCCTTAGAAGACGCACCATCTCTTGGGTATCTGTTTCGCCGAGCTGCTCGAGGAAAGCCGCGGTGCGGTCCTCGAATTCCCGACGTTTGATTTCGAGATCATGGAATCCCTTGTCGGTCACTATGACGTGTACGCGACGACGGTCAGTCTTTGAGTGCTCGCGCTCGACCCAGCCCTTGGCTTCGAGAGCGCGTAGGATATTGGCGATGCGGGCGCTCGAGACCCAGGCGCGATCAGCGAGTTCGCTCGGCGTGAGCGAACCGCCGGCGAGTATGAGGGCGCGCATGACGGCCATCTCGCCACCGAGAGCTTTGTCCGCAAAGCGCGAAATGCGCTGATGCATGCTGCCGAACTCGGTAAGGAGCTGACGTCCAAGTTCACGGAAATCGGTATCTTCCACCGAAAACCCCTAACACTAGAAACTATTTTCGGTGAAAGATGATACCCTTGCACGCGCGCCCTATACGGTAGATTTTTGGGTCATGCCTAGAAAACTACCTTTAGGCGATCTCCGTACACCGTCGGTACCAACAAAGTTAGGGGCAGATCGTTGGGCATGTCCTAAAGCCTACTCAGAGGTACTTTACCCTGATAAAGCTGGCATAACAGCTAGAGTGAACGTCGTACAAAGGCAAGGAAAAAACTAAACAAATCGGTGAACGGTAGTTGTTCACGCTCGCATTTCCTGCGGGTTTGTAAAAAACGCCCTTATGATATAAAAAAAGAAACATATAACAGCCCAGATGGAGAGAGTCGCTATGTTATCCTTCTCAAACGGGTGAAATCTTGGGTTTTGGGTTGCAGTTCCAAGGTGGACAAACGTTTTTCCCTGCACCAACATGTGGTGAAGAACGGAAGAAGCCGGTAGTGCAAGCCGAAAATTCAAGAATTCAATAAGCAGCGGTGTGAGAGAGCGCCGCATTACACGTAACTAGGAGCGTGGTTACACAATGCAGGAGGCATGGGAAGGCTTCAAGGAAGGCATCTGGACGGGAGAAGTTGACGTCCGAGACTTCATCCAGAAGAACTACACCCCCTACGAGGGCGACGAGTCGTTCCTCGTCGGTCCGACCGAGCGTACCAAGGAGCTGTGGGGCGAGGTTCTCGACCTGCTGCTTAAGGAGCGCGAGCAGGGTGGTGTCCTCGATATGGACACCAAGATCGTCACGGGTATCGTGAGCCACCCCGCTGGCTACATCGATAACGCCCACCGCGAGAAGGAGACCATCGTCGGTCTCCAGACTGACAAGCCGCTCAAGCGCGCGCTGCACGTCAACGGTGGTATCCGCATCGCTTGTCAGGCTGCCAGCCAGCACGGCTATAAGGTCGACGAGAACGTTGTCGAGCGCTACACCTTCGAGCGCAAGACCCACAACGCCGGCGTCTTCGATGTTTACACCCCCGAGATGCGTGCTTGCCGCTCGGCTCACATCATCACCGGTCTGCCCGATGGCTATGGCCGCGGCCGCATCATCGGCGACTACCGTCGTGTCGCCCTGTACGGTGTCGACTACCTGATTAAGGACAAGGAGGCCCAGAAGGCTTCCACCCCGACGGTCATGACCGCCGACAACATCCGCGATCGTGAGGAGCTGCAGGAGCAGATCCGCGCCCTCGGCGAGCTCAAGATGATGGCCGAGACCTATGGTTTCGACATTTCCAACCCTGCTACCAACACGCAGGAGGCCATCCAGTGGATGTACTTCGCCTACCTTGCTGCCGTCAAGGAGCAGAACGGCGCCGCTATGTCCATCGGCCGTACCTCTACGTTCATCGACATCTATGCTGAGCGCGACCTTGCCAACGGTACCTTCACCGAGGAGCAGATCCAGGAGTTCGTGGATCACTTCATCATGAAGCTCCGCATGGTCAAGTTCGCCCGTACTCCCGAGTACCAGGCCCTGTTCACCGGCGACCCGCAGTGGGTCACCGAGTCCATCGGCGGCATGGGTGTTGACGGCCGTACGCTCGTTACCAAGATGAGCTACCGCTACCTGCACACGCTCGAGAACATGGGTACCAGCCCCGAGCCCAACATGACCGTTCTGTGGTCGACCCGTCTGCCCGAGAACTTCAAGAAGTTCTGCGCCAAGACTTCCGTCGCCAGCTCCTCGATCCAGTACGAGAACGACGACCTCATGCGCGTCTATCACGGCGACGACTACGGCATTGCCTGCTGCGTGTCCTCCATGCGCATCGGCAAGGAGATGCAGTTCTTCGGCGCCCGCGCCAACCTTGCCAAGTGCCTGCTCTACGCACTCAACGGCGGTGTTGACGAGGTCTCCAAGAAGCAGGTCGGCCCCAAGTATCGCGCCGTCGAGGGCGATACGCTCGATTACGACGACGTTGTGGCCAAGTACAACGACATGATGAAGTGGCTCGCTGGCGTGTACGTCAACTCGCTGAACATCATTCACTACATGCACGACAAGTATTGCTACGAGCGCATCCAGATGGCTCTGCACGACAAGCACGTGCACCGCTGGTTCGCTACGGGCATCGCTGGCCTTTCCGTCGTGGCTGACTCCCTGTCCGCCATCAAGTACGCCAAGGTTCACCCCGTCCGTGACGAGAACGGCATCATCGTCGACTTCGAGACCGAGGGCGAGTTCCCCAAGTACGGTAACGACGACGACCGCGTCGACCAGATTGCTCACGACGTTGTGCACCAGTTCATGGAGTACATCCGCATGAACGACACCTACCGCAACTCCGTGCCCACGACCTCGGTTCTGACCATTACCTCCAACGTCGTGTACGGTAAGAAGACCGGCTCCACGCCCGACGGCCGCAAGGCTGGCCAGCCGTTCGCCCCGGGTGCTAACCCCATGCACAAGCGCGATAGCCACGGCGCCATCGCTTCGCTGTCTTCGGTTTCCAAGCTCCCGTTCCGCGATGCTCAGGACGGCATCTCCAACACCTTCTCCATCATCCCGAGTGCGCTCGGCAAGGAGGACCAGGTGTTCTTTGGCGATATCGACCTTGATCAGCTGGGCGAGTAACTATTGTTAGTGCTATACTAACAATAACGATTACTGATTAGTGCGCCGGTTTCGGCCGGCGCCTATCGATCGAAGGAGACACATTATGAAGGTTTCTGAAGTTTCCGAGACTCAGGCCGATAACCTGGTCCACATGCTCGACGCTTACGCCGAGAAGGGTGGCCACCACCTGAACATCAACGTCTTCAACCGTGAGACGCTGCTCGACGCTCAGGCTCACCCCGAGAAGTACCCGCAGCTGACCATCCGCGTTTCCGGCTACGCCGTGAACTTCCACACGCTCACCAAGGAGCAGCAGGACGAGGTCATTTCGCGTACCTTCCACGACAAGTTCTAAAGGGGTTTAACTCCCGCAGGATCGCCGGGGCTGTTTGGGTTACTTTCCAAAACGTCCTCGGACATGCAAAGGGCTCCGCTGCGCGCTTCGCGCGGCGGAGCCCTTTGCGTCCTGCGGAAATGTTTTGGAAAGTAGCCCAAACAGCCCCGGCTGGGGTCCTGTGTAGTCACCCTTTAGGCGGAACTCTCCTAATTATTTGGATGAGTCGTTTACTTACTTGTACTGTTACCGTCTTCCCGCTCTTGTTGGGGTATGCTTTGTTCGTATGTAAACGTATGACATGTTGATGGGGGAGGGTGCTATGGCTCGCGAGGGCGCTCGTTCTAAGGATTCGGCTAAGCCTGGCATCAAGGAAGTTGCAGCGGTGGCGGGGGTTTCGCCTACTACGGTATCTCGCGTGCTTAATAATCGCGGCTATATTAGCCAAGAGACCCGCGATAAGGTCCATGCCGCGATGAAGCGCATCAACTATACGCCCAACGATATCGCCCGTGCCATGCTCAACGGTCGCCTGAATCTAATAGGTATGATCGTCCCCTACGTCAGCAGCCCGTTTCATGCCCAAGCGGTCCAAGCCGTTGAGCGTACCCTGGCCGAAAACGGTTTTAAGATGTTGCTGTGCAATAGCGCCAATCGACCTGATCTTGAGCGTTCTTATATCGATATGCTTCGGCGCAATATGGTTGATGGCGTCATCGTCAACTCGCTTAATATCGGTGCCGAGGCGTATGCCGAGATGGGCTTGAGTCTGGTTGGTATCGACTGCGACCTTGGCGAGACCTCTGTTCAGATTGCGAGCGACAGCTATGGCATCGGCGAACTTGCCACGCGTCGCCTGATCGATGACGGGTGTTCGCGCATCTTGTGCCTGCGTAACAATAGCCGCATGCGTATGCCTGCCAATAAGCGTACCGATGCCTACCACGATGTTGTGGAGCAGGCCGGTTTGCCCGTGCTTGTCCGTGAGGTCGAGTTCGTTAAGTCCGACGACGAAAAGAGTGCGGTCGTTGCGAAGATCCTCGATGAGAACCCCGATATTGACGGCATCTTTGCGGGAGACGACACGATGGCGGCCATCTGCCTCAACGTGATGAAGCGGCGCGGCTTGAGCGCTCCGGACGATATTAAGGTCGTGGGCGCGGATGGCGCCCGCCGCACTATGACGTTTATGCCTGACTTAACAACCGTTCGTCAAGATATCGATCGCATCGGAGAGCTCGCGGCGCAATCCATCATCGCTCTTGTTAACGGTGAAAAGCCCGAATCGAATACCAAGCTCCCCGTTGAACTCATTGAGGGCAAAACCGCGTAGTTCATCCCGTGCCAAAAGAATTCCTCAAACGCCTCTGATGACCGTTCGCCGGCATATGTCAACCGTTTGCCGACGACTGGAACTGCGAAAAGACGTATTGATGTGAAAACGTTTGACATATGAAAACGATTGACATATCTTGCAGATGTACCGAGTTAGTATCTCGTGGGAAAGGAAGTCTCGGATGCATAAGGTGTATTACCAGCCTGAGGGAATTTGGGTAGGCGACATCATGCCGTACGGCGAGGATGGCACGTTCTATCTCTATCATCAGCGCGACACGCGTAACCCCGGACCTTTCGGAGAGCCGTTTGGTTGGGCACTCGCTACGACCAAGGACTTCGTCAATTACAAGGACTTTGGCGAGAGCCTTGAGCGCGGCGGCGACGAGGAGGTCGACCAGTACGTTTATGCCGGCACGGTGTTTAAGGTGGGCGACAAGTACCATGCGCTCTACACTGGTTGCAATCGCGATAAGGTCCGCGCACGTTTGATGAAGCAAGTTCTTCTTCACGCAACGAGTGACGACGCCGTCAAGTGGGAGAAGAACATCGCCGAGACGCTGCTTCCGCCCCAGGAGGGTTACGATGACCGCAACTGGCGCGATCCCTTTGTGCTTTGGGATGAGGAGAACGAAGAGTACATGCTCATCCTCGGCACGCGTGTGGGCGAGGACAAGCGTCTGATGACCGGCCGCCTGGTCAAGTTCACCTCCAAGGATCTGACCAACTGGGAGTTCCAGGGCGACTGGTGGAACCCGGGCCTGTACACCATGTTTGAGATGCCTGATCTCTTTAAGATGGGCGACTGGTGGTACCTCGTCTTTTCCGAGTACAGCGACGGCAACAAGACCCGTTACCGCATGTCCAAGTCCATCAACGGTCCTTGGATTACCCCCGCTGACGACTCCTTCGACGGCCGCGCGTACTACGCCGCTCGCACCGCATTCGATGGCGAGCGTCGCGTTCTCTTTGGTTGGGTTCCTACGCGTGACGAGGGCGGCGACCCCAGCTCTTACCTATGGGGTGGCACCTTTATGCCCCTCGAGATCGTTCAGCGTGCCGACGGAACGCTCGGCACCAAGCTCCCCGACAGCATGCTTGGCGCCTTTGGCGAGGCTAAGGCAGTCGAGACCTTTGAGCTTTCCTGCGAGTCGGGCAAGGTCGAGCAGGTGCTCGCCGCGGATGCCGGCTCCACCTACTTGCTCGATGCCGACATTGAGCTCGGCGGTAACGCTGCCGGCTTCTCGGTCAAGTTCGCCGAGGACGCCGAGACCGGTCTTGCCTATGAGTTCCGCGCCAACCTGCGCGAGGGCAAGCTCGAGTTCACGCCGGCTCCCCAGTACCCGTGGTTCCAGGTCAACAACATGGGCCTCGAGCGTCCGTTGTTCTTTAAGGGCGAGGGCACTCACCATGTGCGTCTGGTCGTCGACGACGACATCGCGACCATCTTTGTCGATGATGTTGCGCTCAACGCTCGCTTCTGCAACAAGCAGGGCCAGGGTGTGGCGCTTACCGTCACCGACGGTGCGCTCAAGTGCGCAAACGCAACGATCGCGTCTCTGTAGCGGCAACGAACCGTTTTATGATTTAGAAAAGGAATGGAGAGGAACATGGACTACAAGGCAGTGTCCCAGCAAGTCGTCGACAACGTCGGCGGACTGGAGAACATCGAGGGCGCCACGCATTGCGTGACCCGTCTGCGTCTGGTGCTCAAGGATACGAGCAAATACAACAAGGCCGAGCTCGAGAACATCGATGGCGTCAAGGGCGTGCTGTACAACAGCGGCCAGCTCATGATCATCTTCGGTACCGGTACCGTCAACAAGGTTTACGATGAGTTTATGGCTCTGACGGGCGTTAAGGAGATCAGTGCTTCCGAGGTCAAGGGCGCTGAGGCGGACAAGAAGGGCAAGTTCTTCTCGGTCCTCAAGGTATTCTCGGACATCTTTATCCCCATCATTCCCGCCTTCGTCGGCGCTGCAATCATCATCGGCCTTAAGTCGCTGATCGTTGCCAACGGCCTCTTTGGCATGGAAGGCAGCCTCGCCGATCACAGCGAGTTCCTCAAGAACCTCGCAAGCTTCTTTGCCATTATCGCCACCACGTTCGACTACCTGCCTGTCCTGGTTATGTACAGCGCGGTCAAGCGTTTTGGCGGTAACCCGATCCTGGGCATCCTCGTCGGTATCGTCATGGTTCACCCGAGCCTTATGAACCGCAACACGTTCGTTATGGACCCGACGGGTGCTGAGTACTGGAACTTCGGTCCGCTATCCATTCCCATGGTTGCTTTCCAGGGCGGCGTATTCCCTGCAATCCTGACTGCCTGGTTTATGGCCAAGGTCGAAAAGATTGCCCAGAAGTACATCCCCGAGGTCGTTTCGTTCGTCTTTGTCCCGACCGTTACCCTGATTCTCGCTAACGTCGCCCTGTTCACCGTGTTCGGCCCGCTCGGCAACCTGATCGGCGACGTCCTCGCTGGCGTAATCGATGTCCTGTACAACAGGATGGGCGTCTTTGGCGCCTTTGTCTTCGCCGCGTTCCTGCAGCCGCTCGTCGTTACCGGTACGCATCAGTTCATCCAGGGTATCGAGGCAAACCTTGTTGCCACGACTGGCTTCAACTACATCCAGGCCATCTGGTCGGTTTCCATCATCGCCCAGGGCGGCGGCGCCATCGGTATGTACCTCATTCACAAGAAGCACTCCAAAGAGCGCAACATCTGCATGTCGTCCTTTATCCCGACGCTGGTCGGAATCTCCGAGCCCGCTATCTTTGCTGCAAACATGCGCTATTCGATCATTCCGTTCATCTGCGCATGCATCGGTGCAGGCTGCGGCGGTGCCTTCGTCAAGCTCTTTGAGGTGCGCGCTATCGGTCAGGGTCTGACCGGCGTGCTTGGCCTGCTCATCGTCACGCCCGAGACCCTCGTGTGGTATGTGGCTGGCAATCTCATCGCCTTTATCGTGCCGATCGTCTTGATCTTTGCCTACAACAAGGCAAAGGGCGTGCCGACCACCGATGAAGAGGGCGCTGGCGCTGGCTTCGACGTTAGCTTCTAGTTGAGCCGTTCAGTGTAATCTGAGGATAAGTCCATTTGAGGAAGGGCGTTCGACTCGTGTGAGTCGAGCGTCCTTCCCCATAGACGAGAAAGTCAACGGCGATGTTAAATCAAAAAAACAAGGTGACACGCGCGGACTATGAGCAGTGGCGTGTCGGACAGGATGAGACGGCGGCTCGCATCGCGTCCGACCCCGATAGGCTTCTGTTCCATGTGGAGCCTGAGCTTGGCTGGCTCAACGACCCCAACGGTTTGGTTCAGATTGGTGATACGTATCACATCTATCATCAATACGATCCGTTCGATGCTGCGCATGGCGGTCCAGTGCTTTGGAACCATCTGACGACAAAGGATTTTGTGACGTACGAGAATCACGGCCCCGTGCTGTTCCCCGATTCCGATTTGGATTCGAGCGGAGCGTATTCTGGTTCTGCCTTTGTACGTGATGGCAAGATTCACTACTTCTATACCGGCAACGTCAAGCATTTTGACCGCGATGATTACGACTACGTGTTGACGGGCCGTGAGCAAAACCAGATTCATATGGTTGCCGAGAATCCCGACGAATTGGGCGAGAAGTGCATAGCTGTTGGACCGGTCGATTACCCCGACGATATCGGTACGCACGTGCGCGACCCCAAGATCCTTGAGCACGATGGTATCTACTACATGGTTCTGGGTGCTCGTACGAAAGACGACCGTGGCTGCGTGCTTGTCTATACCTCGCGCAATCTTGAGGACTGGAGCTATGCGACGCGCATTGAGTTGGGCGAGAAGTTTGGCTTTATGTGGGAGTGCCCCGATCTGTTTGAGCTCGATGGCGAGCTTATTCTCGTTTGCTGTCCGCAGGGTGTGCCTGCCGATGGTTGGCGTTACCGCAATCCGCATCAGTGCGTGTGGTTCCCTATCGAGGCCGATTGGGAGGCGCCGAGCTTTAAAATCGTCGGGCAGGGCATGCCCCCGATGGTCGATGCCGGTTTTGATTTCTATGCTCCGCAGTCCTTTGAGGATACTGCAGGCCGGCGTTTGATGATCGGATGGTCGGGTTGCCCCGATGCGACGGCAGAAAACCCGACGGTGGCGCGCGGGTGGCAGTGCGCGTTGACGGTGCCGCGAGAGCTGAGCATGCGCGATGGCAAGCTCTGCCAGCAACCGGCGCACGAGATTGAGAGGATGCGCGGCGACTGCGTTCGCGCGACAGGCGGTGAAACCGTTGAGGAGCCGGGCCGCCTGTTTGATCTTGTGGTTTCCTGTGAGGGCGCCAAGATGGTCGAGCTCGAAATCCGCAAGGGTGTCTTTGTGTGCTATGCAGACGGGATGCTTACCCTCGACATGGGTGACGAAGGCTATGGGCGCGACCAGAGGTCGATCGAGCTCAGCGAGCTTCGCGACCTGCGCGTGCTTTCGGACACTACGATGGTCGAGATTTTTGCAAATGGCGGCGAGGCGGCACTTACGAGCCGTACCTATTCGCCGGCGGTTCCGGCGATGGAGCTGCACGCCGAGGGCGCGGCATCGATGAATTTCTACCGCCTCGTGCATTAACCGTGCATGGGGCACGATTGGACTTGCTGGGCGGAATGTGTTGCAGTTGCCGCAGCGAACTACCGTTTATCGCGTATAGCTACCGTTTGCGGGATAAGTAACACTCATTTATAAACCGTGTAAAATCTCAGCCAAGCACGGAGTTTTCCAGGGAGACGCTGTCCTTTGTTGTGTGCAAGGGGCGGCGTCTCTTTGGCGCTTAGATGCTGTTGCGCAACAGTGTGGTGGCCTGTGCTTGGTATTGGAAAGTCGACGTTGAGATAGGTCGTGATGATAATGGGCAAGTACGTAATCGTGGTTGAGTCTGGTTCGGATGTGACGCCAAAGCTCTGCGAGCGCTACGGCATCGTGCGCGTGCCCATGCATGTCACGATTGCTGACGAGACCGTCGAGGACGGCTCGATCGATCCGCTTGAGATTTATTCGCGCTGCAACGAGTTTGGCGTGATGCCCAAAACCAGTGGCTGTGCGCCTGCGGATTTTGCTCATGTGTACGACCGCATCCATGCCGAGCAGCCCGACGCGACTATTCTGCATCTTGCGTATTCCGAGGCCACGACCTGTTCGCATCAGTCCTCCAAGATTGCAGCTAAGGGCCGCGACTACGTGTTCTCCATGGACACTCGCTTTGTCTCGGTGGGCCAGTCGCTCGTTGTCGTCGAGACTGCCAAATACATCGAGGCTCACCCCGATGCCACCGTCGAAGAGATCTTTGCTTTTACGAACTCCGTCATGGACCGCGTGCTACTGGGCTTTGTTCCCACCGATCTTGCCTTCCTCAAGGCCGGCGGGCGCCTGTCCAACATGGCGTTTCTTGGTGCCCACCTGCTCAAAATCGAGCCCTGTATTGAGGTGACGGGCGGTAAGTTTGTGGCGACCAAGAAGTTCCGCGGCTCCATGCTCAAATGCGCCCGCGCCTTTATTGACCACATGGTTGCCAAGGGCGATATTGATTACTCGCACATTGGTTTGGCGTATTCGGTGGGCCTTTCCGAGGAGCTGCGCGATGATATGGAGGTCTACGCGCATGAACTCGGCTTTAAGGACATCACCTGGACTCAGGTCGGCGGTGTGATCTCGAGCCACTGTGGTCCGACTGCCTTTGGCGCGGTGCTTACGCTTAAGGCGTAAAGGCTGCAGACGAGCATTTCTCACTTTCGCGAGTGCTCAGCAGCCATACGATCGATATAAGTCCCTGCCATGGCGGTAGGGGGCAGATTGAAGCGTGCCATTCTGGCCCGAGACGTTTAAACGCAAGCGTATGGGCTAAAATGGCTCTGGCGTTTTAATTGGCGAAAACCAAAGAGAGGCAAGGTAGCGGGAATGGCTGAGATGACGCTTGAGGGTGTGGACGCTCATCCCGAGGACTCTGCATATGCCCTGGGTCGCGTGCATTCGATCGAGACGATGGGAACGGTCGATGGCCCCGGCATTCGCTTCGTAGTGTTTGTCCAAGGCTGTCCCATGCGCTGTGCATATTGCCACAATCCCGATACTTGGTCGGTTAACGGCGGCACGATGGTGACCGTCGAGCATCTGATGGACGAGTTCCAGAGCAACCATGAGTTCTACCGTAGCGGCGGCATTACCGTTTCGGGCGGTGAACCGCTCCTGCAGCCCGCGTTTTTAGCCGACCTGTTCCGCATGATGCACAACAACCCCGACGGACGCGTGCACACCTGCCTAGACAGCTGTGGCTATGCGTTTGATCCCAAGCATCCGGAGAAGTTCGATGCTGTGCTCAACGAGACCGATATGGTGCTGCTCGACATTAAGCATGCCAATCCGGTTGAGCACAAGAAGTTGACCGGATGCGATCCTGCGCGCATCCTGGCGTTTGGCGATGAGCTTGCCCGTCGCAAGATCAAGGTCGTTATCCGTCACGTGGTGGTGCCGGGCATTACCGACACGGTGGAGGAGTGTGAGACACTCGGTCGCCTGATCGCTCCATGGCACAACGTGGTGGGCCTGGAAATGCTGCCGTATCACACCATGGGTGTCGTCAAATATGAGCAGTTGGGGATTCCCTATAAGCTCGAGGGCGTGCCCCAGATGGATACCGCGCGCATGCCCGAGCTGCGCAATGCCGTTATGACCGGCATGAAAAAGCGCCGTGCGGAGCTCAAAAACGCCATCGGCTAGCGAGCCATTTTCGCTTCCCAAGGGCACTCATTGGGGACAGACTTAAATGAGTGCCCCTGGGCACCAAGTTGATTGCTAAAGAGCCCCGTCCTTAAAAGACTGCTCTCTGGGTTGCGGTGAGATGCGCAACAGAATCGTGCCATTTGGATAAATACGCTTGTGGTTTCTTTAAAGACACCTTAAACGCTGCTGAATATCTTTGGAAAGAAATGCCTGCTCGGTATCATGCTGCTCGTATATAAACGGTGGCAGTCAGGAGACCACGTGCGAAACATCGCATCGCGGGACGAGTATGTGCCGCAGCATGGCAGCAGCATGGCAGCAGATATAAGACGAAGGGCACGTCTTCGCGTGGCCTTGCCGGCGCTCGCATCCGCGTGAGGAAGATTGCCGCTATTGGGATGCTAACGTCGGCGGTTATTATCCTCGGAATTACCGTTAAAACCTACGCCTCGGAGCGAACGGGGCGCCCAGATGCGTCAACGGTACAGCTGCAAAACGAGAAGGTTTCAAAGTCCAAAGCGTCGGCAGATCAAGCTCTGTCGACGGCAGATCTCAAGACGAGACTTTCGAAGGCGGACTTCAACGATATCCCTTCGGGTGATACCGTTCGGACCTTCTCGTTGGTGGATAACAAGACTCCTGCCTTGGAGGATGAGAGCCTTGCCTCGCTCCAGGATGCCCTGTGTCGGGCGCAGGAGCTGGGCGATGTGGGTGTAGTGTTCTACGACCTATCGAGCGGTAGGGGCGTGACGTATAACGCCGATGTCGAGGTGTATGGAGCGAGCAGCTACAAAGCGCTGTATGCGCTCTATATTTGCGAGACGTTGGTCGAATCGGGGCAGTTGTCGCTCGATGGGCCTTTAGCCACGTATGGTGGTTACAGCATGGGCTGGCAGACGGCGCGCAACCTTATCGAGAATGCCGTCGTCAACTCAGACAACGATTCGTTTATCGCGTTACGCGCGGCGTTTGACCATGATGGCTATGAGGATTGGATTGCCAATCTGGGTGTTGATGACGAAACGGCACTGAATCCGATGAGTGATTTTCCGACCTACTGCCCGCGCACTTCTGCGAGGTTATGGCGTGAGATGAGCGAGTATCTGAGCATGGATACCGAGACTCCACAGTGGTTGTCGGGCCTTCTGGCATCAACATCGCGCTCGTTTATTCACGATGGCATTGTGGACGAGCAGGTTTTGGTGCGCAACAAGGCAGGCTGGATTAGCGAGGATGGTTGCTATTCGACATGCGATGCAGGCCTCATCGACATCGATGGCCGTACCTATGTCATGAGCGTCATGACATCGATGCCATGGAGTGACCGTTCGAGCGAGGTTACGGCCGCGATTGCAAAGGCTCTGTTTGATACGCGAGCTGCACTGGCTTAGCGTGTTCGTTTGGCGAGGTCAAACAAAATGCTGGTACCATACCTTGGTTGAGAATTTCGTATAGGTTTGGGGAATGGCATGGCTACCATTGCGATTATCGGTGCGCTCGAAAAAGAGATCATGCAGATTAAGGAAGAGCTGAGCGACGTTTGCGAGGCACGGGAGGCAGGCTTGACCGTTGTGAGCGGTGAGCTCGACGGCCTGACAGTTGTCGCCACAACGGCGGGCATGGGCACGGTGAACGCCGCCGCTGCAACACAGCACCTCATTAGCAAGTATGCTCCGCAGGCTGTTGTGTTTTCGGGCATTGCGGGCGGTTTGAACCCCAAGCTCCATATCGACGACGTGGTCATTGGCAAACGCCTACGCTATCTGGATACCGATACCGCGCTTATCGCCGAGTCCGCACCGGGGCTCGAGGAGTTTGGCTCGACGCCCGCGCTGGTCGATATTGCCGCCGACGTGCTTGCTGAGCGTGGGTTTGTTGACGCTTCGAAAAATGCAGTCGCTTCGAACGAGGGCACCAAGCAGTTCCTGGTCGGCACGATTGCCACGGGTAACCGCTTTGTGACGGGCGCTACCATGCGCAACGACGCTATCGAGGCGACGCATGCCGATTGTGTCGGCATGGAGGGCGCGGCAATTGCCCATGTCGCAACCAAAAATGGTGTCGATTGCCTGGTGTTGCGCGCTATCAGCGATAATTGTGACGAGGCGTACGATGCAATTTGCGAGCGCGAGTTCGATCTGTTCGAGTACGCGCGTGTCGCAAGTGACATCACGCTCGATATCGTCCGCCGCATTGCCGCTGCGCAATAGCGCGTCTATTTGTAAGAACCTACGACCAAGGAGTGTCCATGGCCGATTCCATTAACTATCAGCTTGCCAAGTTCGTCGCCAGCTACGGCAAGGTTTCGCAGATCCCCGAGTCCACCTGCCCCGAGGTGAGCTTTGTCGGCCGCTCCAACGTGGGCAAGTCGTCCATCATGAACAAGCTCTTTGGCCGCAAGAACCTGGTGAAGGTTTCGAGTACGCCGGGCAAGACGAGCAACATCAACTTCTTCGAGGCCGACGACGTGCACTTTGTGGACCTGCCAGGCTACGGTTTCGCCCGCCGTTCCAAGGCCGAGCGCGACCGTTGGGCCGAGCTCATTGGCGACTTCTTCGACTCCGAGCGCAGCTTTAACCTGGTTGTGTCGCTGGTGGACATTCGCCACGACCCCAGTAAACTCGACCATGACATGATCGACTACCTGCAGGGCAACGAGTTCAACTTTATCGTCTGCCTCACCAAGGCCGACAAACTCAGCCGCACCCAGCAGGCCCGCCAAGCAGCAGCCATCAAAAAGCAGCTCAACGTCCCGGCCGAGAATGTAATCATCACGAGCTCCCAGACCGGCGTGGGTATCGACGAACTAAAAAAGCGCATCGCCGAGGCCTGCCTCTAGTCAGGGTTAAACCGTCAAAAGCCCCCGTTCATATCACCCCAGTGATAGTTATTGGTAAACTATCACTGGGGTGATATTTTTTAGGAGGTCGATATGGAGCTTTGGCACGGGTCGGAGGTTGTTGTCGAGCATCCATCGTTGGATAAATGCAGGCAATTCAATGACTATGGGCGCGGGTTTTATTGCACACCGCATGAGGAAATGGCAATGGAGTGGGCATGTCGGACCGAGTCTGATGGCATTGCCAATCGATATGAGCTTGATTTAGATGGCCTTGCGATTTTGGATTTGGAATCAGGTGAGTTCTCGATTCTCAACTGGCTTGCAATTCTGGCGAATAACAGAGAGTTCAATGTTTCAACGCCAGTAGCACGCGAGGGGCTTCGTTATCTGCTGGATAACTGCCTGATTGATATTTCTCCCTATGACGTTATTCGAGGCTATCGTGCAGACGATTCCTATTTCTCGTTTGCAAGACAGTTTGTCAACGGCATGATCTCGCTCAGGCAATTGCAGCGCATTATGTTTTTGGGGGATTTGGGCATTCAATATGCGCTTATGAGTGAGCGTGCGTTCTCGGCGATTAAGTTCCGCGATTGGAAGCAGGCTTCGGGAGCTGAGTTTTATCCCAAACGATTTGAGCGAGAACAGAACGCTCGACGAAAGTACCTGGATACGGTAAACGGATTTGACTCTGATGGTGTCGACATTAGGGATTTGATGGCAGGGAGGGTTGATTTAAATGATCCAAGAGTTAACGGATCGTGGGCCGAGTAGGACATATCCCGTCTATTACCTTGAGGACGCAATGAACAACCTCGGGGATTGCTTCGACTATGCCGTTAACGATTACGGAGCAGAAGGATCGGAAGTTGCTGAACTCTTTTGCCTGAGCGGCGTAGCTCGCGAGTTCGAACGCGGCAACGCATGGGTAGTGTCGGGAAAGTCGGGCGTTGAACTATTTGCGCTCATCTCCGAAAGATCTGGTTACCAAACAGGGTCGATGCCAGATCGGACCTACCGATTTGAGAAGACACCAGAATATTGGACGGGCTGGATACTGGCATATTTGCAGTGGCGCCTAGGGGGATCGTTCGAAGATCTGCTTCATGTTGTTCCATTTGATGCGCTGCGAAACCTGTACTACCCCTGGCATGAGGCCTCGGAGGAGCGCGTGGCGCGCCTTGTCTGTGATATGGCGAAGAAGGCGCCGCGTCAGACTAAACTGGCGCTAGCAAGAAAGAGGATTAAAAAAACCCAACAAGACCTGGCATACGAATCGGGTGTATCGCTCCGTTCAATCCAAATGTACGAACAGCGCCAGCGAAACATCAACGAAGCCTCGGTAACGACAGTGAGGGATATTGCAAAAGTCCTACACTGCAACATCGAAGACCTCCTAGAACCAGTCTTCGAATACAAAGAAACAAGCGCAGCGTAAACCAAGCGCACAGGCGAAGCCTGTCACTAGTAAGTGCCCCTACCTAGCAAGAGCCCCTACCAATAAAAAGCAACTATCAGCCCGGCGCTTTTACAAAGCGTAGGTCCCTGTAGCCGCCGTCAGCGAAGCTAACGTAGGGGAGGCCAGGGGCTTTGCCCCCAAATCTTTCCGCAGGACGGCAGGACCCCCGCCGCACGAAGTGCGCAGCGGGGGTCCTGCCATGTCCGAGGACGATTTGGGGGCAAAGCCCCTGGCCTCCCCGGCGAGTATACGGGACGGCGACTACAGGTATTCGATCTGGGCGCCTTCCGTGTCGCACGTCAGAATATGCGTATCGCACTTGGGGAACTGCTCGCGCAGCTTGACCTGCAGGAACTTTGCCACGATGGTGTCGTCGGTCACAGCCATGAGGGTCGAGCCCGAGCCGCTAATCCAGATGGTCTTAGCGCCGCCGTTAAGGCAGGTGTCGCGCACGGCGTTGTAGTCGGGAATCAGACGGCGACGATAGGGCTCCTGGATGCGGTCGTCGTTGGCGGCGGCAATCAGGTCAAGGTCGCCGGTCTCCAGGCCGCGCGTCATGCCGGCGATGCGGCCCATTTGCCATACGGCGGTGGAGAGTGGAATCTCCTGCGGCACGACCTTGCGCGCCTCACTCGTGTGTACCTCGTAGGGCGGAATCACGGTAATAAAACGCAGGCGATCGCTCACTTCGTAGCGCAGGCACTGGGGGAGCGAATCGGTCGGTGTAAAAGAGCAGACTGCGCCGCCCAGGATGGCGGGGGCGACGTTGTCGGGATGTCCCTCGACCTCGGTGGCGATGCGGACGAGCTCGGCGCGGTCGACGGTGTGGCCCGTCAGCGCGGCGGCGGCCATAATGCCAGCGACAACGCAGGTGGAGCTGGAACCCAGGCCACGAGCGACGGGAACGTCAGTCTGAATGTCGATGGCGACGGGGAAGGCCGGCTCGCCCCATGCGGCCAGCGCATCCACAAAGCTTACGTAGACTAGGTTGTTCTCGTTTTGGAATTCCTCGGGGCAGCCCGTGATGGAGAGCTTGTCGGCGCGCTCGAAGGTAAAGTGTGAGTAGAGGCTGACGGCCATGCCGAGGGTGTCGTAGCCAATGCCCAAGTTGGCGCTGGTTGCTGGGACGGTGATCTTGATCATGTGAGTCCTCCTGGCGTGCCTGGCTGTTTAGTTCGCTGCTCGGGCAGTCCTGCGCAAGACGGAAAGCACATTAAGTGCTTTCCTTTGCGTGCGGAACTCGCGACGAACTAAACAGCCAGGCACGCTGTGCGCGTTCGCCATCATCCCGGGGGTTATCTGATGAAAGAAGGTGCGCCGGCTTTCGCCGGCGCCTTATAAGGGGTTTAGTTGGTAGCCATCTTTTTTGCTGCAGACTCGACGTAGCTTGCCATCTCATCGACGTCGCAGACGTCTTCAAAGCGGACGGGTTTGGATTCGAGTTCGGCGAGCTGGGTCGGGGCGACCGTATCGGTGGCCTGCTCGAGCACGCGCATGGCCTCAAAATCATCCTCGGGAACGTTGAGCCCCAGGGCGTCGCAGCAGGCGCGTGGGAACTTGTAAGGGCTGGCGGTCGAAAGCAGCACGCGGGCCTTGGCGCCCTCGGCGGGAGCGACCTGCTCAAAGACGTGATAGCCGCAGGCGGTATGCGGATCGATCACGTAGCCGTTCGCATCCCAGCAGGTCTTGATGGCGGCGCGGACCTCGTCCTCGCTGGCCCAGCCGCAGCCAAACACGCTCTGGATCTTTGCCAGCAGCTCGGCGGGCACCTCGTAGCGGCCAGTCTGGGCAAGCTGCTCCATAAGGCCGGCAACGAGCTCGCAGTCGCCATCGGACAGGAAGTAGAGCATGCGCTCCAGGTTGGAGCTGATGAGGATGTCCATCGACGGCGAGATGGTCGTGAAGAACGGGCGGTTACGGTCGTAAACGCCGGTGGTCAGGAAGTCGGCCAGCACGTTGTTCTTGTCGCTCGCCACGACGAGCTTGGCGACGGGCAGACCCATGCGCTTGGCGTAGTAGCCGGCCAAGATATCGCCAAAGTTGCCGGTCGGTACGCAGAACTCCACGGCGTCGCCGGCCTCGATGGCGCCGGCGCGCAGCAGTTGCGCATAGGCGGCAAAGTAGTAGACGACCTGCGGTACCAGACGGCCGACATTGATGGAGTTGGCGCTCGAAAGCACGGTGCCAGCGGCCTCCAGGCGCTCGGCAAGCTCCTTATCGGCAAAGATGCGCTTGACGGCGCTCTGGGCGTCGTCAAAGTTGCCGCGGATGCCGCAGACGGCGACGTTATCGCCCTCCTGAGTGGACATCTGCAGGTTCTGGACGCGGCTGACCTTGCCCTCGGGATAAAAGACGGTGATGCCCGTGCCCGGGGCGTCGGCAAAGCCGGCGAGTGCTGCCTTGCCCGTGTCGCCCGACGTGGCGGTGACGATCATGATGCGCTCGGCGCCGCCGTCCTTGGCGGAGGTGCGGGCCATAAGGCGGGGGAGCATCTGCAGGGCGACGTCCTTGAAGGCGCTCGTGGGGCCGCCAAAGAGTTCCATCACATAGGTCTGAGGGGCGTCAGCGCCCGGCGCAGCGTCGAGTTTGACGAGCGGCGTAACCTCTTCGCTCGCGAACGTGCCGCGGTATGCCTCGTCGACACACGCCGAAATATCTTCGGCCGTGTAATCATTCAGTAACATTCCCAACACATCTTGAGCGATTTCAAAGTACGATTTATCTGCAAGCGAGCTGATATCGAGTTGCTGGGTGCCCAGCTCGTCCGAGACAAACAAACCCCCGTCGGGAGCGATGCCGGTACGGATTGCCACCTTACTTGAGCACGATAAAGTGCGTCCTCGTGTACTATGATAAGTTCCCATATAACACTGCTCCTCGGATGCCTTGGTCCCAATCGGTGAAACCATGGTATCAGAGCGCGCAAAACAGGTTTGCAGAGGCTTTTAGAAAGGTAACCTCAAGCCCATGATTAAGATTGCCAAGTTTGGCGGCTCGTCGGTCGCCGACGCCGAACACTTTAAGAAGATCAAGGCCATTGTCGATGCCGACCCGGCCCGCCGTTTTGTGGTGGTTTCTGCCTGCGGTCGCCGCTTTAAGGGCGACACCAAGGTGACCGACCTGCTCTACCTGGTTAACGCGCACGTTAAGTACCACGTGTCGTGCGAGGAGCTGCTCGAGGACATTGGGCAGCGCTATTTTGATATCGCTGACGAGCTGGAGCTCACCTATCCCATCCGCGAGGAGTTCGCGGCCTTTGCCGAGCGCGCCCGCTCGGGCGGCTACTCCACCGAGGAGCTCGTGAGTCGTGGCGAGTACTTCACCGCTCGCCTGATGGCCGAGTACCTGGGCCTGCCGTTCCTGGATGCCGCGACGGTCGTGGCGTTCCATCACGACGGTACGCTCAGCATGAATCGTACCTGCGAGCTGGTGCAGGAGTACGGTCAGCAGGGCGGCTTTGTTATGCCCGGCTTCTATGGCGCGACGCGTGAGGGTCAGATTAAGCTACTCGATCGTGGCGGCGGCGATATTTCCGGCTCGATCCTGGCCAAATGCCTTGGTGCCGACCTGTACGAGAACTGGACCGACGTTTCGGGCTTCTATTCTGCCGATCCGCGTATTGTTCCCGAGGCTCAGCCCATTGCGCGCGTTACCTACGAGGAGCTGCGCGAGCTTTCGTACATGGGTGCAAGCGTCCTGCACGAGGAGGCCGTGTTCCCCGTGCGCGAGGCAGGCATTCCGCTGGTCATCAAGAACACCAATGCGCCGCAGGACCCCGGCACCATCATTAGCGAGACGGCTGACGAGGGTGAGGCGGAGCCTATCATTACCGGCGTGACCGGCAAGCGCGGCTTTGTCGCCATCAACGTTGCCCGCGACCGCACCAAGCCCCGTGTCGGCTTTATGCGCCGTGCACTTTCGGTGTTCGAACGCTATGACGTTTCCGTTGAGCACATGCCCACCGGCGTCGACCGCTTTGGCGCCGTGGTGCAGGAGCAGGATGTGCACGATTCGCTGTACTCACTCGTGGGTGACATCCAGCAGGAGGTCGAGCCGCTCGAGATCGAGGTTGTCGAGGGTTTGGCGCTCATCGCGACCGTCGGCCGTAACCTTCGCGGCCGCGCAGGTATCTCGGGCCATCTGTTTGGCATGCTTGGTCAGGCCGGCGTGAGCGTACGTATGATTTCGCAGAGCTGCGACGAGATCAACATCATTATCGGCGTAGAGGAGAAGGACTTCGATCTGGCGATTCGGACCATTTACCGCGCCTTCTCCGACGAGAACGGCATTGTGAAGGTCTCCGACCTGGAGGCTCCCGTGCCGGTCGATCCCGCCCCGGCCGCGCTCCACAAGTAGCTGCTATCCCAGTAGATTTTTGGGACTTGCCTCAAAAACTACGGCGGGGCGTTTCGTTTCGGTTTCGTTTCGACGGGGCGGGTTTCGTGCCCGCCCTGTTCTTGTATACACTGGCAACAATAATCGGCCTGCTCGGCGTGCGGGCAAAAGCCACAGCCTTTAAAGGGGGAAGCATGAAACAGTACACGGTTGCTATTTTGGGCGCGACGGGAGCCGTGGGCACCCAGATGCTCGAGTGCCTCAACGAGCAGGAGTTTCCGGTCGGCAAGCTCAAGCTGCTAGCGAGCGCGCGCTCTGCGGGCAAGACCGTCGAGTTCCGCGGCGAGCAGGTTGTGATTGAGGAGGCTTGCCCCGAGGCCTTTGAGGGCTGCGACATCGTGCTCGGCGCCGCCGGCGACGATATTGCGAAGGAGCTACTGCCCGAGGCCGTCAAGCGCGGCGCCGTCGTGGTCGACAACAGCCACGCCTTCCGCATGGATCCCGAGGTGCCGCTGGTCGTGCCCGAGATCAATGCCGACGACATCAAGTGGCATCACGGCCTTATCGCCAATCCCAACTGCGCGACCATCATCGGCCTGGTTCCCACGTGGCCGCTGCACCAGCTTGCTGGCGTGAAGCGTATGATCGTGTCCACGTATCAGGCAGCTTCGGGCGCTGGCGCTCCCGGTATGGCCGAGCTCGAGGCTCAGCTTGCCGCCCTGGGCCGTGGCGAGGAGATTCCCGAGCCGCGCGCGTTTGCCGCCCAGCTGGCGAGCAACCTGATTCCGCAGATCGGCGGTGTCAAGGAGGAAGGCTTTACCTCCGAGGAGATGAAGCTGCAAAACGAGGGCCGCAAGATCATGCATCTGCCCGAGCTGCGCGTGAACTGCACCTGCGTGCGCGTGCCCGTGCTGCGTTCGCACTCCGAGAGCATTACGCTCGAGTTTGAGCGCGACATTACGGTTGAGGAGGCCCGTGCTGCGCTGGCTGCCGCTCCGGGCGTGAAGCTGGTTGACGATATGAGCGCCGAGGATGCGCACGATCGCTTCCCCATGCCGATGGATACGTCCGACCAGGACCTGATTTGGGTCGGCCGCGTGCGTCGCGACATCTCGAACCCCGAGGCCGTGCGCGGTATCACCTTCTGGTGCTGCGGCGACCAAATCCGTAAGGGCGCGGCAACCAACGCCGTCCAGATCGCTAAGCTGCTCTGCGAGTAGCGGTTGACCTGTCCGGCGGGGGCCGGGCTTGGTTTTCAGAACGTCCTCGACCATGTGTGGCGCCTTGTCCTGCTCCTTCGGAGCCGCGGACAAGGCGCCACACTGGTCTGCGGAGTGTTCTGAAAACCAAGCCCGGCCCCCGCCTGCGGTGACGTTGCTGCGAGCTGCCCACGATGGGGCCGTTGTTGGTTGGGGCCGCTGGGCTGATGTGGGGGCACGTGGTTGTTGCGGGCCCTGGTCCCGGCGGCGGCCTCGGCGCTTTGCGCCTGCTGCCTTGGGGGGGGGCTGCGGAGCGCGGCCGGCAGCTGCGGCGCGTTGCGCCTGCTGCCTGCGGGGACTTTGGGGTCGTGCGGCAGCTGGGGCGCTGTCGCGCCTGCTGCCTTGGGTGACTTTGGGGTCGATTGGGGTTGTCTGCACAATTCGCGGTATTATGTTGCGGAGTTTTGAAAGGAGCCGCTGGTGGTCACGACGACATTTGCTTCGCCTTTGGGCGAAATCTTGCTTGCCGCTGATGGCCGCGGTCTGACGGGGCTTTGGTTTGAGGGGCAGGAGCACTTTGGTTCCACGCTTCTCCGGGAAGACTCCGAACATGTTGAAGGCGCCGACGCGGTTTCCGGTACCGGTGGCATGTCGTCGGTGAGTCCGGCAAATGGTGTGGCCTCTTCGGTGCTTGAGCGTTCTTGGGCTTGGCTGAATGCTTATTTTGCGGGGCAGGAGCCTCGGTATACGCCGCCGTTGCATTTGATTGGCACGGCGTTTCAGCGTGAAGTCTGGTACGAGCTGCTTTCTATTCCGCGTGGCGAGGTCGCTACGTATGGCGAGATCGCCCAGCGTGTTGCGGCTCGACATCGTGTACCGGGAAACGAGGACCCCGTTGTGTCTCCTCGTGCGGTGGGGGCTGCGGTCGCTCGCAACCCTGTTTCGATTATTGTGCCGTGCCATCGCGTGGTTGCCGCCGATGGTTCGCTCAACGGATATGCTGGCGGCCTTGATCGCAAGGAGTGGCTGCTTCGGCTTGAGGGCGCGTACGAGGAATAGCGCTCGAACGCTTTGCATAACTAGGACGCCGCGAAAGGACGAGCCTCCGTCCTTCTACGGCCGGCATGCGTCCAGACGCTTGGCATCTGCGCTTTAAGTTTGGCTAAGCCATATCTTGCGTATTTGAAAACGCGCAGGTTGAGCCGCTAGGGCTGTGCTAAGGCAGCTTTCGGTGCGCTATTATCGGCAGTATCGAAACCTGTATTTCCATGCGCCAAAGGAGCAACTATGAAGCTGATGCTTGCCGAGGACGAACCTGGTCTCTCCCGCGCCCTCACCGCGATTCTTCAACATAGCGACTACGAGGTCGACACCGCCCTCGACGGCTTGACGGCGCTCGAGAATCTACTCACCAACGATTACGACGCCGCAATCCTGGACATCATGATGCCCGGCATGGACGGCATCGAGGTGCTCAAGCGTACACGCGCCGCCGGAAAGCGACTGCCCATCATCATGCTCACGGCAAAAAGCGAGGTGTCCGATAAGGTCGAGGGCCTGGATGCCGGTGCCAACGATTACCTGACCAAGCCGTTTGCCGCCAAGGAACTGCTTGCGCGTATTCGTGCCATGACGCGCGCCGCGACGGCAATTGACGCCACGACGCTCAGCGTGGGTAACGTGCGCCTCGACACGGCGGCTTGCACGCTTGTGGGACCCTTGGGCGAGGAGCACCTGGCCAATCGCGAGTTTCAGCTTATGGAACTCTTTATGCGCAACGCCGGCACGCGCATGCCTACTGAACGTCTGATGCTCGAGGTTTGGGGTGAGGACGCGCCCGAAGGCGCCAACGTGGTGTGGGTCTATATCTCGTACCTGCGCAAAAAGCTGACGGCGCTTGGTGCCAACGTTGCCATTCGCGCGTCGCGTAACCAGGGCTATTCGCTCGAGGTTGTCGAGGAAGGAGAACGGGCGTGAGCGTGCGCACGTGGTGCAAGCGCATGGCGGCGAAGCTCGGCATGGGTGTGGGCTCGGGTAATCCGGGGCGCGCCGATGCTGCCAGTGCAATGGGCCGTCGCCTGCGTCGTAAGTTCATCCTCGTTGCCATGGGCGCTGTGACCGTGGTGCTCACGCTCATCATCGCTGGCATCAACATTGTCAATTATTCGCATGTTTGCAAGATGGCCGATGCACGACTGGACTATATCCTGGCAGGCAAGGATGGCATTGATGGGGAGGACGAGCCTAAGACCGGTCCCGGTCAGGATGCGGTTGCCGGCAAGGTTGCTACCGGTAACCGGGCGGCCGTTCGCGATGTGCATTTTGAAGGCATGACGGCGGAGTCACCCTTCGACACGCGCTACTTTACGGTGACGCTTGTCGATGGGCAGGTGGTCGATGTCAATACCGCCCGCATTGCCGCGGTGGGCGCCAAGCGTGCCGCCCGTATTGCCATGGGGCTGGATTCTAAGGGCCTGACCTCTGGGTTTTCTGGTAACTACCGCTATACGACCACAGCTCAAGGCGAAAAGACCACCTATGTGTTCGTGGACTGTTCGCGCGAGCTTGCAAGCTTTCATTCGTTTTTGAGCGCGAGCGTGGCGATCAGTTGCATTGGCTGGCTGGCGGTGCTGGCAATTGTGGCGGGTGCCTCGGGCGCGGTGATTCGACCGATGGTCGAGAGCTACAGCAAGCAAAAGCGCTTTATTACCGATGCGAGCCACGAGATCAAGACGCCGCTGGCTGTAATTGACGTCGCCAATGAGGTACAAGAGATCGAGAGCGGCGAAAGTGAGTGGACGCAGAGCATTCACGAGCAGGTTGCGCGGCTGACGGCGCTCACGGAGCGTCTGGTGTTCCTGGCGCGTATGGACGAGGGTTCGGCAGGCTTTACTATGGCGACGATTGATCTTTCGGAGGCCGTGGACACGGCTGCGACGCCATTTGAATCGGTGGCGGTTTCGCGCGGCAAGCGTCTGTCGACGTCGATTGCGTGCGGCGTGCGGGCCCATGCCGATGCCGCGGCGGTGGCGCAGGTGGTTGAGCTGCTTCTGGACAACGCCACGCGCTATGCGAGCGAGGGCAGCGTGATTGAGCTGAGCCTGCGTGCCGTTTCGCGCGTTCAGGGTAAGGGCGCCACCGAGCTTGTCGTATCGAACGCCGTGGACGAGCTGCCCGAAGGCGACCTAGATCGATTGTTCGACCGCTTCTATCGTGCGGACGTGTCGCGCAGCTCCAAGACGGGCGGCTCGGGCGTGGGCCTATCCGTGGTGCGTGCCATCGCCGAAGCCCATGGCGGGAGCGCTTCTGTCTGCGGCCACGGTAACCAGATCACCTTCACCGTCCGCCTCTAAGACCTGCCAAAAAGGGACAGGTTTATTTTGGCAGGTTTTATCTGTGCAGACGGCAGCGGAGGCTGGCGGTGATCGGCGCCATGAACGCCACCGACCCAAATAAACGCACTTCTAACTGCTAAAATATGGACATCGTTGTTCGGCTCCCGAAGGAAAGGAGACGGTCATGCAGTACGAGATCGGCGGAGGGGCTTTCCCGGTTGTTACGTGCAACCTTAGCGACGGCGAATCCATGATCACCGAAAGCGGTGCCATGGTCTGGATGACCCCCAACATGGAGATGTCCACCTCGGGCGGTGGCATAGGCAAGATGTTCTCTAAGGCTTTTTCGGGTGAGGCGTTGTTCCAAAACATTTGGACCGCGCACGGCGATGGCATGATTGCGTTTGGCTCTTGCTTCCCCGGCCGCATTATACCGATCGAGATTGGCCCTGGTAAGAGCTGGATTTTGCAGAAGCGTTCGTTCCTTGCCGCGGAAAGTGGTGTTGAGCTGAGCATCCACTTTAACAAGAAGGCAAAGACCGGCGTCTTTGGCGGCGAGGGTTTTATCATGCAAAAGCTCACGGGCTCGGGTATTGCCTTTGCCGAGATCGACGGCGACCTAGTTGAGTACGAGCTTGCTGCTGGCCAGCAAATGATTGTAGATACCGGCAACGTGGCCGGCTTTGAGGAGACGGTGAGCATCGACGCGCAGATGGTCAAGGGCGTCAAAAACATCATGTTTGGCGGTGAAGGCGTGTTTAACACTGTGCTCACCGGTCCGGGGCGCATCTGGCTGCAGACAATGCCCATTTCCAATCTTGCGGCAGCAGTGGCTTCGATGACCAACAACAATAACTAATCGCGTATAGGATGACGCGCGCGGCGGGCCTGGCCTGTCGTGCGCGTTTTTTGGTGGCAAACGCCCTGTTTATCGGGTGCGGCTGTGCTCCTGCAGCGCATAGATCGACTTATCCATGTTGAACAGGTAGGCCACGACGCAGACAATAAAGAACGTCGGCAGACTGCTAAAGCCAAAGACCTCGCAGCCAATGAGGATCGGCGCGAGTAGCGTGTTGGTGGCGCTGCCAAAGACGGCGGCGTATCCCAGCGCGGCGCAGGGCTCGACGGGCATGCCGAGAATTCCGGCGAGCACGACACCCAGGCTGGTTCCGATGGAGAACAACGGCGTCACCTCGCCACCCTGATATCCTGCGGCAAGCGTGGCGATGGTGAGTACGAATTTGAGCGCCCAGTCCCAAGGCATGATCGACGCCTCGCCGTTGTCACCCAGTGCCGCGGATATCAGGTTGGTGCCAAGGCCGCAGTATCGCCCCTGCCACAGCGCGAACAGAATCGCCGACAGCGCAAGGCCCATAACGGCAACGCGTATGTAAGGGCTGGGGAGCAGCCGCGCTGCAAGGGTCTTGGCATGGGCAAGGCACCAGGCAAAAGCTCCACCTACCATACCAAACGCGATACCCAACAACGCCAGCCGTCCAAGACCGGGGAGGTCGAGCGCATACGAGGCGGTAACGGCGACCTCAAACTTCTCGAGCCCCAGAGCGCCGGAGGTCATGCTTGCGGCGAGCGAGGCTGTAAGCGCGGGAAACAGCGCGCGGTATTCCATGCGTCCTGCGACCAGTACTTCGATCGCAAAGACCGTGGCGGCGAGGGGCGTTCGGAAGAGTCCGGCAAAGCCGGCAGCCATGCCGATAAGCAAAAACGTGTTGCCGGGTTCTCGGAAAGGTAGACGTCGGCCGATCCAATGCGAGACGGTTGCGCCGATCTGCACGGCTACGCCTTCGCGTCCCGCGCTGCCGCCAAAGAGATGCGTGGCCCACGTGCTCAGCATAATGAGCGGCACCAGACGCGGGGAGATGGCGTCCTCGCGTCCGTGACCTACGTCGAATACTAAGCTCATGCCCCGATCGGTGCCTTTGCCCCAGGTGAGGTAGGCAAATACGATGGCCAAGCCCATGAGGGCGAGGAAGGGAAGGAGCAGTACGATGTGCTCGTCACGGAAGGCGCCGATTGCCAGGAGCACACGACCAAAAAGGGCACAGATGGCGCCAACGATAACGCCGATAGGGATTCCGACGGCGCCCATGAGCACGAGACCGCTATAGGTGTTGACCAGGCGTTTGATTCTGCTCGAAGCGCTGCTTTCTGACATTTTGCTTTCCGACACTTGCTCTCTTGATAGAAAAAGAGCTGGAGTTGCGCATCGTTGAGAGACTTTCCAGCTTTAGCAAAACAAACTTATAAGATGCGACGGGCCGCGTCAAGATAATTACCGGACGGCCTAGGAGGCGGCTGGTTGGCTGGCTTAAAACCTAGCGCGTGAAATGACGCCCCACGCTATTCAGCGCGCTTGATAGGATGACGAACCACGGTCTTAAGTTTCTCCGGTGCGCATTTGCGTGGATCGGAGAGATAGATTTCGTGATGTAAACGGGTGTCTGAGAAGTCGGGAACATAGCCCAGCTCGGTCGTGTATTCATGCATAGCGTCTACGGTCGCCGGTTCGTTGTCGTAGGGCCCGGTGTGCATGCATTGAACGCAGAGACCCTCGTCAACTTTAAGCAGTTCGACGGCGGAAAAGTCCAGTTTCTTTTTGGTCGTGGCTTCCGCGACTGCCCAGTCAAAGTCATCTCGGGTGACGAAATCAGGCAGGCGGATGCACGAGATAAAGTTGAAATTGTCCTTGTGTACATAATCGATGTCGCCGCTCGGGGACTCTTGCCACCAGAAACCCTCGAGCGGCGGTACCACAAAGTCGAAATAGCCCTCGATACTCCTTGAGCCTTTCTTCGACATCTTGACGGTATAGGCGATGCCGTAAAGTAGCGGCAGGGCGTTTTGATACTCGCCACCTTCGGTATTTGGGTCGCCCTTTCCGCGAACGGCAACGTAGCTCATAGGCGGGACTGTTACGATACTCGGCTTGCTTGCAGGTTTGTAGAGCTCCTTGCATTCCTTCTTAAAGTCGAACGCCATGTTGGCCGCCTTTCTGCGTATTGGCCTGCTTAGATAGTTGAATCATATCATAGAAACGAACAACTGTTCGAATGATTTGGCTGACAGATTGAGATGCGTGCGTTGTGTTTGGCGGTCGGCCTGACCCCGTTGATGATTTCTCGGCCTCCCCGGCGCCCTATCTATAGCTGCCGTTTCCCCATATAAAACCTGCCAAAATAAACCTGTCCCTTTTTGGTAGGTGGGAAATGGGTAATACTAAAGAGTTATCCGACCAGATGGGAATTAATCGATGGCCTATATCGAATTCAAAGACGTCATCAAGGCATACGGCGAGGGCGATGCCCGCATCCACGCGCTCGACGGCGCGAGCTTTACGGTCGAGCGCGGCGAGCTCGCCATCATTTTGGGTGCTTCGGGTGCCGGCAAGACCACGGCCCTCAACATTCTGGGCGGCATGGACACGGCAACTTCTGGCACCGTGACGGTGGACGGGCGTGACGTGAGCTCTGCCAACGAGGCTCAGCTTGTGGAATACCGTCGCGCTGACGTCGGCTTTGTCTTTCAGTTCTACAATCTGGTCCCCAACCTGACGGCGCTTGAGAACGTCGAACTCGCGGCGCAGATCTGCCCCGATTCGCTCGATGCCGAGCAAACGCTTCGCCAGGTTGGCCTGGGCGACCGCCTCGCTAACTTTCCGGCGCAGCTTTCGGGCGGCGAGCAGCAGCGCGTATCCATCGCCCGCGCGCTGGCTAAGAACCCCAAGCTGCTTTTGTGCGACGAGCCTACGGGTGCACTCGACTACAAAACCGGCAAGCAGATCTTGCAGCTGCTACAGGACACTTGCCGCAAGCAAGGCATTACGGTCATCATCATCACCCACAACTCTGCGCTGGCGCCCATGGCCGATCGCCTGATCCGCTTTAAGAGCGGCCGCGTGGAGAGCGAGACGGTCCAGCAAAATCCCGTGCCTATCGAGACGATCGAGTGGTAGCGCCCATGGACCAGGACCGCCAAAACAGCCAGCGCCGCGACGCGCAGAACACGGAGCGCGAGCAGGATTTTACGACCTACCGCACCGCCCAAAGCTCAAACGATATGGTGCCGACGGTTTTTCGCCGTGGCATCTACCGCACGATTCGCGGCAGCCTCAAACGCTTCTTGTCTATCGTTGTGATCACCGCGCTTGGCGTGAGCGTGATGTGCGGCCTTAAGGCGGGCTGCGAGGACCTGTGTGATTCGGTCGACGCCTATTTTGACCAGCAGAATGTCTATGACATCAACGTGCAGTCGACCTATGGTCTGACCGATGACGATCTTGCTGCCATTCAAGAGGTCGATGGCGTCGAGACGGCCGAGGGCATCTACACCGAGACCGCCTACACCGCCGTGGGTACAACGCGCGAGCGCGTGGTCGTGCAGAGCCTTTCCAAAGAGAATATTGACCAACCGGTGCTAGTACGCGGCGAGCTGCCCGAGACTTCGGGCGAAGTGGCAGTGACCTCACGTTTTTTGAAGGCTTCGGGCAAGAAAATCGGCGATACGGTGAGCTTTGCCGCCAACGATGCGAGCTCGTCGAACCAAAGCGCCAAGGACCAGTTTGCCGATGGGGACTACACCATCACGGCCGAGGTTCTCGATCCTACCGACGTGAGCTCCGACTCGACCGTCAACGCCTTTCGCGCTGCTTCGACTGCGGACTACAAGTTCTACGTGAGCGAGGATGCCGCGACATCTTCTTCCTACTCCGCTGTCCACGTGGTCGTCGAGGGAGCCAAGAGCCTCAACTCCTATTCGGATGCCTACTCGGCAAAGATCAATGAGGTCAAGGGCAATATCGAGAAGATCCGCGAGGAGCGTGAGAAGGCGCGCGCCCAGGAGCTGACGGTCGACACACCGGCGAGCTTGGACGCGGCTGAGCGTCAGGCGAATATGGTCTTTGGGATCGAGCAGGACAACATTAATCGCATGGCCGAGGGCAGCGACGAGCGTGCGCAGGCGCAAGCCGACCTGGACCAGCGCCGTGCCGCCGCCGACCAGCAGTTTGCCGATGCCCGCGCCGAGCTCTCTGACCTGGGCGAATGCACCTGGTACATCCAGGACCGCGATAACATCGCAAGCTACTCGAGCGTGGAGAGCGATAGCTCGTCAATTGAGGCCATTGCCACGGTGTTCCCGTTCATCTTCTTTATCGTCGCCGTGCTTATCAGCCTCACCACCGCCACCCGCATGGTCGAGGAGGAGCGCACGCTTATTGGTCTGTACAAGGCGCTCGGCTATTCACGCGGGCGTATCCTGTCCAAATACGTGGACTACGCGCTGTGGGCGTGTCTAATTGGCGGCGTGCTCGGCAACATCATCGGATTTGTGGGCCTGCCGCTGTTCCTGTTTACGGTGTTCGATGATATGTACTCACTGCCCCAGATGCTGCTTTCGTACGATATCGTGTCCTCGATTGTCTCGGTGGCGCTGTTTGCCGTGGGCGTGGTGGGCGCTACGATTATCGCCTGCCGCCACGAGATGGCCGAGACGCCGGCTTCGCTCATGCGTCCCAAGGCGCCGCGCGCCGGCTCACGCATTCTGCTCGAGCGCATCGGCTTTATTTGGCGCCGCATGGGCTTCTTGAACAAGGTGGCAGCACGTAACCTGTTCCGCTACAAAAAGCGCGCCTTTATGACCATCTTCGGTATCGCCGGCTGCACGGCGCTCGTGATTTGCGGTATGGGAATTCGCGACACGTCGGTGGCGCTTTCGCCCAAACAGTACGGGCATATCACGCGCTATGACTTGCTGGCGGTCGCCAATCCCGACGATTTTTCGCAGACGTGCGCGGCATTGGATGAGCGCAGCACGGCCAATGATTCCAACGTGACGGTGACCTCGACCCTGCCGATTATGACCGACAACGTCACCTTTACGTTTGGCGGCAAGAGCGAGACCGTGCAGCTCATCGTGATTCCCGACGACCGCACGGGTGACTTGGGCGATTACGTGCGCCTGGAGGATGAGTCCAAAGAACCGCTCGCCCTGCGTGACGGAGACGTGTATTTGAGCAAGAGCTCTCAGCTGGTGCTGGGGATCAAGCCGGGTGACACGGCTCACGTCCAGGATTCGTCGCTCAATGTTGCCAAGGTCAAAGTCAGCGACATCTCGCTCAACTATCTGGGCAACACGCTTTATATGACGCGGGGCACCTATGAGCGTGCGTTCGGTCGAAGTGCACGCCTTAACGGCGTCTTTGTGCTGCTTAAGGGTTCGTCGGCCGACCAGATTGCGTTTAGCAAGAATCTTAAGAGTGACGGTTGGCTTACGATTTCGAGTACGGCCGAGCATTGGGAGAATTATGAGGCCAACTTCACCATCATCAACTCGGTCGTGGTGCTTGTGACCTTTATGGCGGCGTGCCTGTCGTTTGTGGTGGTGTTTACGCTGTCTAATACGAATATTTCGGAGCGCGAACGCGAGCTGGCGACCATCAAGGTGCTGGGCTTCCGCCGTGGCGAGGTGCACCACTACGTCAACAAGGAGACGTTGATCCTTACGGCGATCGGCGCTGCGCTGGGCGTGCCGCTGGGCGGCTTGCTGGCCGAGAGTTTTACGTACATTTTGCAGATGCCGTCGCTGTATTTTGATGTTGAGGTCGAGCCGCTGAGCTACGTGCTATCCGTGCTTCTGGCCTTTGGCTTTACGTTTATCGTCAACCTCGCCACCAACCGTACCCTCAACAAGATCGACATGGTCGGCGCCCTCAAGAGCGCCGAGTAGCCTGCCAAAAAGGGACAGGTTTATTTTGGCAGGTTTTATCGGGGCAAACGCCGGACAACCATTAGGTGGCCCGGCGTTTGCCCCGTCAAACGGGCTTTCCATTTGCCTTTCATTCTATTTGGTTTTCGCTCGCAGGCGTGGATGAGAGGCTCTCTTTGGCCTTCGAGATTGGGCTTGTATGGGTCGTATGCCACAAAATGGGCCTATCTACTACGTTTGCTACCACACCCTCGACCGTGACAAAGATTATGAAATTAAAACCGCAGGTAGATGGCTTGCCAGTTTTCGGAAAAGGCGGGTATGGTCGGCCCTCTCGAGTTAAACGTAGTAAATAGGCCCTTTTCTTGGCGCGCGGTCAGCTCAATGCTAATCTCCGTGCCGGAACTGACCCAGTTGTTTGTAAGTTGCGGTGATATACGGACTGTTTGGCGCTTTGGAGCTTCAAAACAGTCCCTATCTCACCGCAACTTAGGAGAAGGGCGGGGGTGGTTGGGTGCTGGTGGGTCGGAGCGTGTTAGGCCTGTTTGCGGTGCTTCCATTGTTTGCGGCACCAGCGCATGAGCGCCTTTATGACGGGAATCGTGATGAGGATGATCCATGCAGGATGGGGCTGTCCCAAACAGAGCCACATGTAGAGGAACCAAGCGATGGCGGCTGCCGGGTAGATGGCCTCGATCAGCTTAGACAGGTGGCGCCGATCGATGAAGTCACCAATCGCGTAGTAGACGGGAACCAGAAAGACGAGGAAAAGCCCCATGCCCCATGTGCCGTAGACAATGCCGAGCACCAGATAGGCGAGAGTGACAAGTGCGGGGAAGGGGAATTTGTTCCATGCACGTCCGACCTTGGTGTGGAAATGATTGCCATGATGGTCGAGCTTGTCGTGTGCTTCCTTCCAGCTGGAAAACGTCTCGCCGTCGATGGTGACGGTGCCGTCGTCATTGGTGCGTACGCTATGTCCATCGTCCTCAAGCGTATCGATATGCACGCCGTCCGGCCCCACATGCACCTCTTCGCCCTTGCGCTCGTTGGTCACATGGATGCCGCTCCAACCAATATGGACTTCCTCGCCTTTATTGGGATCAATGACGTGGATACCGCGCGCGAGGGAAATATCGACAAGTGGTTTGTCGCCGCAATCGGCGTGCTCGGCAGAATCCTCGGCCTCGTCAGCCACATCCGCCGTCTCGGTGTCGGCGCTACCGTCCTCCAGGTCGTCGGCATCGTTGGCCGCCTCCCCATATAACAGCTCGTCCAACGACACGTCATACAGCGCGGCGAGCGCAATGAGGTTATCGGTATCGGGTGAGGACTCGCTGCGCTCCCATTTACTGACAGCCTGACGACTCACACCCAGCTGGGCGGCAAGCGCCTCCTGAGAAAGCCCGGCAGCCTTGCGGCGATCGACGAGGCGCTGTGCCATCGCAAGATCCATGGTGGTTCCTTTCGTTTGATGGTCGAATCGAATGAGCCGAGTATGCCGAGAACAACCGGTAGCGACCACCATTTCTAGTTAGAATCTGCCCCAACCCTACCGCAACTACCGGTAGCAACCCCTAGCGACCAGCCATTTTAGGACAAATGTCAGTGCTACTCTCAGCTAAGAGCCTGCAACATCCCAAAATCTCAGCCCAGGCACCCGCAGCAAGAAGACGAATAGTCTCGGCCTCCCCAGTCACCGCAGGAGGCCCTAGGGCTTACCTCCCAAATCTTTCCGCAGGACGGAAGGATCCCGCCGCGCGAAGCGCACGGCGGGATCCTGACATGTCCGAGGACGATTTGGGAGGTAAGCCCTGGGGTCTCCGATGAGAGCAGTTTCGGCCGAGGCTATTCGTCGCCGAAGCTGATGCCCAACGCCTTGGCCTCGCGCACCAGATCGCTCTGGGGATCGACATACTTGAGCTTGCCGGCGACATCCTCGAGCGGCATGTGACACATCTTGCCGTCACGCAGGGCGATCATGTAGCCAAACTCGCCGCGTAGACAGCCCAGTGCCGCCTCGACGCCGCACTGGGTCGCAAAGATGCGGTCCTGGGCGTCGGGCTGGCCGCCGCGCTGCGTGTGACCGGGGATGGCGACGCGGGTCTCGCGACCGGTCTTGGCCTCAATCTCCTTGGCGATGTCGTACACGATTGACGGGCTCGTGCGCTCGGCGAGCTTCTTCTTGTACTCCTTCTTGGATAGCGCTGCGTCCTCCTTGGAGATGGCGCCCTCGGCGACGGCCACGATGGTAAAGCGGCTGCCGGTCTCCATGCGATGCTCGATGGTCTTGATGACGTTATCCATGTCGTAGGGAATCTCGGGAATCAAGATGACATCCGCGCCGCCCGCGACGCCGGCGTACAGCGGGATCCAGCCAACCTTGTGGCCCATGATCTCGATGACAAACACGCGGCCGTGGCTCGAGGCGGTAGTGTGGATGTCGTCGATGCACTTGGTGGCGACGTCGATGGCGCTCGTAAAGCCAAACGTCAGCTCGGTGCCCCAGGTGTCGTTATCGATGGTCTTGGGCAGGGCGATAACGTTGAGACCCTCTTCGCGCAGGCGGTTGGCAGTCTTGGTGGAGCCGTTGCCGCCCAGCATAAACAGGCAGTCGAGCTGCAGCTTGTGATAGGTGTGGACCATCGCCGGCACCTTCTCGACGCCGTCAGCCTCGGGAATGTCCAGACGCTTGAACGGTGTGCGGCTCGTGCCCAGGATGGTGCCGCCGCGGGTGAGGATGCCGCTAAAATCGGCGGGCGTCATGACGCGGAACCTGCTGTAGATAAGGCCCTGGTAGCCGTCCTCAAAACCATAGATCTCGATAGGTTCTTCGCTATTGGTCATAAGCGTTTTGACGATGCCGCGCATGGTGGCGTTGAGCGCTTGGCAGTCGCCGCCACTGGTAAGAAGACCGATCCTAAGCATGATGAATCCTTCCGGGCAAGTTATAACATGCGCATAAGTTTACCCCCGCACACTGTTGATACAGGGGTAAAACGTGTTAGCTCAAGCGTATAGAAATGTAAACAACGTCAGGCGAGCGTAAGGTCGACGGGCCTGGGTCCTTACAGTGCGAAGGCGTCGACGTCGCCCCAGTGGCGGCGCAGCGTAATGGCGGCGGCGGGTTCGGTATTGTCAAAGACGACCGACCATTGCGTATTGCTGGTGATATCTTCTGGATTGGGCTCTTGCGCTGCGGCACGCAGGGCCTTCCAAGCGACTGCCTCATCTTGGGCGCCGGTATGGGCGTCGAGGACATCGGCGATGGCGGCGGCGCGTTCCTTGCCATGGCCCAGCTCGCCATTCTTTTGGTTGGGCAGCACCTCGTCACCATAGCAGGCGTAGAAGTTCGTGACCTGGCGTACGGGCGTCGCCTTGCATGCACGGTCGGGATCGCGCGGATCCCACTCCACCACCCGCGCGTCACCGGCGGCGTCGTTGATAAAGAAGTGGTAATCGCGTCCGGCCATGGCGTGCATGTCGTAGGCAGAAAGCAGGTCGACGGCCTCCTGCGTGGTGGCCGCGCGGTCGAGCACCAGACGGATGGCGAGCGAAGTGTTGATGACGGGGCGCTGTGTGTCCTGGTCACAGGGCTTGGAATCCAGGGTGAGCACGGCAATGGACACGCCGCATTCGTTGACGCCGTCGAGCTGGGCAAACGGGCCCATCAACGCCGCAGCGCGTCCGGCGACGGAGTCAAGCGGAGTGTTATCGCCCAGGTTGTTAAGGGCGGCAAACCCGATGGAGGCATAGCCGCCGCGTGGGTGATTGCGCACCAACAGCGCCGAGGTGTCGTCCTTAAAGTCGTAATTGCGACCGGTGCGCACGCGGCTTTCGGCATCTACGGCGACAAAAGCGCTGCAGGCAAACTGGGGCGCCTGGACATGTGCTGGCACGCCGGGCAACACCTGTGCCACCACAGCATCGATGTAGGCCTGATCGTCGCGCACATCGGCGGCGATGATGCGATCAAGATCGTAGTCGTAGGCGATGTCGATTGCGAACAGGTCATAGCCATCCGCGTAGCAGGTCAAGCGTTTGAGCGACGCGACGGACTTGATTTGCTTGCGGTAAACGATGCCGGTGGCGGCGGCAAGGCCGACGGTGACTCCCGCGACACCGCAGGCGATGGCAATGTTACGTGGCTTCATGACGGCTCCTCTCGTCCTGTTAGCGCAATTGTCGCAAAAGGAGCGCGGGCATGATGGCTCAACTTGGTGAGTGGTGCGGAATTAAGCACGGAATGAAGAGTGCGGCGCTGGCGTGGCGGGGTATGCTGGAGGGGACCATCAACCCAGCGAAAGGGGAGAGCATGACGGATCAGGAAACGCCCGAGCGCGCGCATGTGACGGCCGACGATATCGAGGCCGCCAACGACCTCATCGACTTTATCGAGGCATGCCCCAGCATGTTCCATACGGCGGCGACCATTATGGCCGAACTCGACGAGGCGGGCTTTACCTACCTGCCCGAGAACGCGGCGTGGGATATCGAGCCGGGCGAGCGTTATTACACGCAGCGCAACACTTCGAGTGTTGTTGCCTTTAAGGTGGGCGAGGACCTGGCCGCAACGTGGGGCGAGGACGGCGTTGCCGGTGACTATCATTTTCAGCTCACGGCGTCGCACAGCGATTCGCCGACGTTTAAGGTCAAGGCCGTGCCCGAGCTCGATGGCGCAGGCGAGACGCTGCGCCTGAACACCGAGGCCTACGGCGGCATGATCGACTACACCTGGTTCGATCGCCCGCTGGCGCTCGCAGGCCGCGTGTTGGTGCGCGAAGGCGACCGTATTGAGAGCCGCCTGCTCGCCACCGAGCGCGAGGTCGCTATCATTCCGAGCCTTGCTATCCATATGAACCGTGGCGTCAACGAGGGCTTTGCTCCCAACCGAGCCGTTGACCTGTGCCCGCTCATCAGCGCTGGCGACCTTAAGCAGGGTGACTTCGATGCCCTGATCGCTGACGAACTGGATGTTGAGCCCGAGCAGATTCTGGGCCGCGATCTGTTCCTGGTCAATCGTCAGGATGCGCGCATTTGGGGCTGGGCCGACGAGTTTATCTCGACGCCCAAGCTCGACGACCTGGCCTGCGCCTACACCTCGCTGCAGGCATTTTTGGGTGCCGAGAACGTGCATGACGTTTCGGTCTTTTGCTGCTTTGATAACGAGGAGGTTGGCTCCGAGACCAAGCAGGGCGCCATGTCGACGTTCTTGGCCGACGCGCTGCGCCGCATCAACGGATCGCTGGGCTTTGACGACGAGTCGTATCATCGCGCCCTTGCCGCTTCGATGCTCGTGAGCTGCGACAACGCGCATGCCGTGCACCCCAACCACGCCGAGAAGTGCGACGCTTGCAACCAGGTTGTGCTCAACGGCGGCATCGTCATCAAGGAGGCCGCCAACCAGCACTACTGCACCGACGCCTTTAGCCGCGCGGTGTTCCAGGCTATCTGCGATGATGCCGACGTGCCCACGCAGGCCTTTGCCAACAAGAGCGATATGGCCGGCGGTTCTACCCTGGGCAACCTGTCGAACATGCAGGCGAGCATGCATGCCGTGGACGTGGGCCTGCCGCAGCTGGCCATGCACTCGAGCTACGAGACCGGCGGCGTGCGCGACGTGATGTACGCCATCCGCGCTCTCACCGCCTTCTACGAGCGCGACCTAACCATCAACGGAGCCGAAAGCGTGGAGCTCTAAAACCTGCCAAAAAGGGATGTTAATTTTGGCAGGTTTTATCTGGGCGAATGCCGCAATACCAACAGCTGGACAGAATTGTTAAGACACCGCAGGTTGAGCAAGCGTCAGCGAGCGATGTCCAGAGCGAACAAGTTGGCATGAAAAAGGCAAGGCATAGACCTTCTGGTCATGCCTTGCCTTTTGAATGGCAAATTGTCGCCCTGGGTGGCTCGCAGCGTCGAGTGGTCCGCCGTTCGTTAGAACGGCGGAACCTAAGGGCGCAGCGTCGAGCGGTTCCGGCGTTCGGTAGAACGCCGGAACAAGTTAGTGCTCAATCCAGCAGCGTAGCGTCTCGCCAGCCAGAAGATGGCGTAGGTTCTCGGCGGCGATGTCGACCACGTTGTTAAGTGTGGCTGCCAGGTGGAACCAACCGGAGACGTGCGGCGTGATGAGCATGTTGGGTGCATCCCACAGTGGGCTTGTCTCAGGCAGCGGCTCGGGGTCGGTGACGTCGACCGCGGCGCCGGCGAGATGTCCCGACTCCAGGGCGGCAACCAAGTCGTCGGCGACCACAAGATCGCCGCGGCCGCCGTTGGCAAAGAAGGCGCCCGGTTTCATCGCGGCGAAGAACTCGGCGTTCGCCAGGCCGCGGGTCTCGGGTGTGCTGGGCATAAAGGATGCGACGATGTCGGCCTCGGCCAGGCGCTCGGGTAGGGCGTCCATGCCGTCCATGTCCTCAAACACGATGGGGTAGACGAGCGGATGGCGCTTGATGCCGCGGACGTGTGCACCCATGCTGCGGCAGAGCGTGGCGAAGTGGCCGCCGATATCGCCCGCGCCCAGCACGAGCACATTGGCATTTTTGAGCGAAGTGACCGGCCCCAAATCCTCCCAGCGATGCTCGCGCTGCAAGTCGTGATAGCCAGGCAGACGCTTCATCATGGAAAGGACCATGGCAAACATGTGCTCGCTCACGGCCTGGCCGTAGGCGCCCACCGAGCAAGACAGTTTGGCGTCGGCTGGCACGGTGCCGGCGGCCAAGTAATCGTCATAGCCCGCGGTCTGTAGTTGCAGCAGCTGGAGGTGCTCGCATGCGGTAAGCAGGGCAGGGTCTATGTTGCCCAAGATCACGTCGGCGTTGACGACTTGTTCGCGCGTGATAGCGTCGGAGCTCGTGTAGATAAAGTCCTCGCCCGGAGCGCTCGACTCAAGAATTGCGCGATGGCGGTCGTTGACGGGCAGCAAAACCAGGATGTTCACAAGCAGTCCTCTCCGCTCAGCCTACCAAAAAGGGACAGGTTTATTTTGGCAGGTTTTATCGGGCAAAACGTTCAAATAAAACGCCGGATGCAAGACGAGCGTGCCCGTCAGCATCCGGCGCATCTACGGCTACCAGCTCAGCAGCTCGTAGCCGTCCTCGGTCACCACGAGCTGTACCTCGCACTGGGCCGAATCGCTGCCGTCCTTGGTGCGCACGCACCAGCCGTCGCCCTTGCTGATCTTGATGTCGGGCGCTCCGGCGTTGACCATGGGCTCGATGGTAAAGACCATGCCCGGCACCATGATGGTGTCCACATCGGGCGCCTCGGTGGTAAAGCCCACAAACGGGTCCTCGTGGAACTCCTTACCGATGCCGTGTCCGCCGTACTCGCGCACCACGCTAAAGCCGGCGTCCTCGACGGTCTTTTGCACTGCCTCGGCCATAACGGAGAGCGGTAGCCATGGCTTGACGGCTGCCAGACCCGCCTCCACGCTGGCACGGGTGACGTCGACCAGGCGCTGGCGCTCGGCCGAGACCTCGCCGATGCAGAACATGCGGCTCGAATCACTAAAGTAACCGTCCAAGATCGTGGAGCAGTCTACGTTGATGATGTCGCCCTCGTGCAGCACGTCCGTATCGCAGGGAATGCCGTGGCAGACCACATCATTGATCGAGGTGCACACGCTCTTGGGGTAGCCCTCGTAGTTGAGGTCGGCCGGCGTGCCACCGTGCTCGACGGTGTAGTCGTAGATCATCTGGTCGATCTGGTTGGTGGTCATGCCTGCGGCGATATGCTCGCCCACATAATCGAGCACGCCCACGTTGATGGCTGCCGAGCGCTTGATGCCCTCGATATCGGCGGGAGTCTTGTAGAGCGTGCGAGGCAGAACCTCCCAGCCTTCTTCCCACAAGCGCTCGAGGCGCTCATCAAAGGCGCTATGGCATTTCTTGTATTTCTTGCCGCTGCCGCACCAGCAAGCGTCGTTGCGGCCGGGCACGGGTCCTTTGTCATACATGGCTAACTTCCTTTCATTCGCAGCTAGTATAGCCCACCCACGCGGCCATAAAAGTTGCGGTGATATAGTTCCGATTTAAGCGGTTTAACAGCACAAATAGGAACTATATCACCGCAACTGATGGGGCGGGATGGCGGGCACTAGCTGCTGCGTGGTTTTGCTAGTAGCTCACCTGGCAGGGAATACCGAGGGCGCGCACGCGCGCGGCAATGGCGTCGAGCACCTCGGGCGCTGCTTTGGCAAGGCCGGCGACTGGTGTCTCGCGCGCGACCGTGTAGATGGTCGCCTCCTGCGGACGAATGCGCTCAAGCGCCGCGAGCCAGGGGGCAACATACTCCTCGCCGGTATTGTCGATGAGCTTGCCCTGATACTCGCCGGTCAAAAAGATCGTCTGGATAATAACGTGACCGTCAAAGCTTGCGAACGTCTCGATCTGGTGTTCGACGTTGTAGGGGCCAACAGGCTGGTCGAGCAGCTGGATAAACGCCGGGTCGACGGTATCGAGCTTAAGAATGTTGTCGTCGACCATCATGAGCGCGTCGTGCACCTCGGGGCGGTCGGCGCGTGTGCCGTTGGAGAGCACGGCGATCTTGGAGTTTGGGGCAAGCTCGTCGCGCAGTGCGACGGCGCCGGCGATGGCCCGTGGAAACTCCGGTGCGGCGGTGGGCTCGCCGTTGCCTGCGAAGGTGATTACATCGGGGAGCTCGCCCTCGGCTGCCATCTCGCGCAGCTTTGCCTCGAGCGCTTCGAGTACCACGGCAGCCGTGTTATACGGCTCATGGCAGGGGCGCTCGGCGTTGAGGCCGTTCTCGCAGTAGATGCAGTCGAACGTGCAGATTTTGCCGCTGGCCGGCATCATGTTGACGCCGAGCGAGAGACCAAGGCGACGGCTGCGAACGGGCCCAAAGATGGGGCTGGCATTCAAAAACGTAGACATAGGCATATGCTCCTCAAGACAATTGTGCCTAAGCATAGCATCGGCTCCAAAGCAAGGTGTGGGCTCTTGCTTTACAAGTTTCGTTTTTTCACGTCGCTCATGATGCCGTGCCATGAAAAGCCTCGGGTCGGGTAAAGTTAATCTGTTAACAAGGTGTAAAGCAATGCGGGTCCATCCAACCGTGCTGACGTGCAACTGGATGAGCATTGATGATGGGGGCACAACATGGATTTTACGGTCGAGAATGCGGGCACCACGATTGCCTGTCGCGAATATGCCGACCCGGATGTGTCGCCTGATGCTCCTGCCTTGGTGTGCGTGCACGGCGCTTGTGTCGACGGCGCATTTTTCGACGGCATCGCTTGTGAGCTCAGTCGTAACTACCGCGTAATTGCCTACGACCGCCGCGGCTGTGGTGGCAGCAGCGATGCGGCAGACGGCAGCTATGATCTTGCCGCTCAGGCCGCCGATCTGCAAGCCGTGATCGAACACGTTGGCGCTCCGACAAATGTGCTTGCGCACAGCGCCGGTACGTTGGTGGCGCTGGAGCTTCTTCGTACCGAACCCCATCTCGTCGCCCGTGCGATTCTGCATGAGCCGGCTGTGTCGGCCGAAGGCGTCGGCATGGGCGCAGCCCCGGTTTTGCTCGATATGATTGCGGCTGGAAAGGTTTCAAGGGCGCTCCGGCTTTTCTTGGGAGCCCTCGGCGACTTGGATCCCGAGGCTCCTGGGACGACCGAAGCGGAAGCCAAACATGCCCTGCGCAATGGTCGTTGCTTCATGGCCAATGAATACGGGATTACTATGACCTGCGTTCCCGATTGGGATAGCGTTCGTGCGTCAAAAACGGTGGCCGCCGTGCTCCTGGGCGAGCTCTCGATTGGCACGCCCCGCGAGGCTGGCACGCGAGCGGCTGCCGAATATCTCGATTGCCCTCTCGTGACGATCCCGGGCGCGCATAACGGTCTGCGCGATCGCCCGGCAGCGGCTGCCCGGGCTGTCCGTGGCATCCTGGGGCTCTAACACCCGCAATGGCCAAAGCAGGCTTCACCCGCAAACGTTTCGGCCGTGTTAACAAATGTGCTCAAAACCTCACGTCTGCGACTTCAATCGCGCCGCCTGCCAACTCATAAAACTGTAACAGCATTCACGTACTTACCTGCATCGACAAGGTGTTACCCTTGTAGCATTTGGAACCCACCGCTACCATGCGAAACTATCGAAAGGGCCCCATATGCTCAATAATCACGAGGTCAATCTAACCGACGAGGAGGCTGCCGCTGAGGTCGCCCGTGTCGCGAAGACCTACCCCGTGGTGCGTTTGCTGTCGGCCGATCAGATTAAGAGCGAGCCTAACTGCTTGCTCGCCGGCGATCGCTGCCCTTGTCTGCGTCAGTCGAGTCTTGAGGCCTTGGCAGACTCCGATGAGGTGTCGGAGCAACTGCTCAATGATGGCACTGAGTACCGCGCCCGTCTACGCCCTCTGAAGGTCGAGGGCGAGCCTCACGTCCTGCTGATGGTGCGTCCGGTCGATGAGCAGGAGGCTGCAGAAGAGGACCTTGTCTACACCGACGTGCTGACGAGCGTGCGCAATCGCCGATATTACGAGGAAAAGCTTCGCAGCGCCCGCATGAATGCCGGCGTTGCGATGATCGACGTTGATGATTTTAGGGCCTTCAACGATACGTGTGGCCGTCATGCCGGCGACCTTGCGCTCGGTGCTGTGGCGACAGCCATACGCAGCGGAATTCGTTCGACTGACGAGCTTGTGCGCTATGGCTGCGACAAGTTTGTGGTTGTCATGCCCAATATTCCCTCCGATGACTTCACCCGTCGCCTGCATCAGGTGTCCGATGTCGTTCATTCCACGATTATTCCGGGCCATGAGTACGTGAGCTTGACGGCATGTGTTGGTGGCGTTCGCATTCATGGCGAGACGGTCGATGAGGGCGTTGGCCGCGCTGCTCAGTTACTGAGCCGCGCTAAGGCAAAAGCCGGTACGGTCGTGACCGATGCCGATTCCATCGAGGCCTTCCAAAGCGAAAAGCCTTTGGTGCTTATCGCCGATGACTCCGAGATGAACCGAGCCATTCTCAGCGAGATGCTCAAGGACGAGCATTGCATCCTCGAGGCCGATAACGGTCGTGCGGCGCTCGACATGGTCGACCGCTATGGCGATGAGTTGTCGCTCGTGCTGCTGGACATTGTGATGCCGGGCATAAGCGGCTTTGAGGTGCTGGCCGATCTGTCGCGCCGATCGGGTATCGATAATCTGCCTGTCATCATGATTTCGAGCGAAGATTCCGATGATGCGGTTCTGCGCGCGTACGAGCTGGGCGCCTCGGACTATATCAACCGCCCGTTTGACTCCCGTGTCGTGCGCCGCCGCGTAAGCAACACCATCCGCCTGTACGCCAAACAGCGCCGCCTGACGAACCTGCTGTCCCAACAGTACAACGAGCGCGTCAAGAACAGTCGCATGCTCATCGACATCATGGCTGGCGTCATGGAGCTTCGCAACGGCGAGAGCGGCAGGCACGTTACGAACATCGAAAAGCTGACCGAGCTGCTGCTTGGCTGTCTGGTCCAGCGTAGCGGCACGATCTTCCTCGACAATGAGGAACGCTCCACGATCGCCCTGGCTTCGGCGCTGCACGATATCGGCAAGATGTCGATTGACGATGCGATTCTCAACAAGCCCGGACGCCTTACGCCCGAGGAGTTCGAGATCATGAAGACGCATACCACGATCGGCGCCGATATGCTGCTTGAGCTGGGTAGCCATCACGCCGGCAATGCGCTTATGGAATATGCGTACCAGATTGCGCGTTGGCATCACGAGCGCTGGGACGGCAAGGGTTATCCCGATGGCCTCAAGGGCGACGATATCCCCATCGCCGCGCAGGTAGTTTCGGTGGCCGACGTGTACGATGCACTGACGAGTGTGCGCGTGTACAAGGACGCTATCCCGCACGAGGAGGCAATCCAGATGATCCTGGACGGTAAGTGCGGCACCTTTAACCCGCTGCTGCTCGATTGCCTGCTCGAGGTGCAAGACCAAATTGCCGAGACGTTGGCACGCCCCGCCGACGTCGTCGCGTTTCCCACGATTTAGTTTGACCAAAGGAGTTTTTAATCCATGATTTCCATGCGTGAGGCGTATGAGAAGATCGGCGCTAATTATGACGATGCGTGCGCTCGGCTGATGGGCGAGGAAATGCTTGCCCGCTTTGCCCTCAAGTTTTTGGATGACGAGAGCATGGACAAGCTGGAGGCTGCCATGGCGGCAGGAGACGCCAAGAGTGCGTTTATGGCAGCGCACACGCTCAAGGGCGTGAGCCAGAACCTGGGATTCGATAATCTGTACGAGCCGGCGGCCGTGGTGACCGAAGCGCTGCGCGGCGCCGATGCCGTTGACGGCGCTCGCGAGGGAATGCATGCGCTGCAGCAGCAATATGCGGCAACGATGTCGGCCCTGCGCGAGGCGGCCGAATAAGAGGCTGTGAGCCTTGATGACTATGAGAGTGGATAATCTCCCGTTTTAGGCCCGGTGGCGGCCTCAAAGTGGGAGATTATCCACTCTCGTTCGATACGTGTCCAAAAATCCACTCTCACCCCTTCTGATTAGTGAATTGCCTATGCACACTGTCGGGGCTTTCCGCATGCAATCCATATCGTTGTTCGATAAACTGTTCGAATAACGATAGAGTCGACGAGGGTGAGTGTATGTCCAACAGCGTTCAGCGTATGGCCAAGGCGGGCGAAAATATCAGGAAGCTTGGTTTTTGCATGGCAGCCGTTTTTGCAGGGATGCTCGTTGCTTTTGCCGCGTTGGTTGTTTACGTGATCTGGTATGCGGTTGCAAACGTTGCTTCTGTCGATTCTTTCGGTGTCGTGACGCTTCTCGATGGCGGGTGCATCGTTATCCCAAGCGGACTGTGCCTGGCACTCGTCGTGGGTATTTCGCTTGTCGTTTTGTGCGGGATCAGCCGTAACATCTCGCGAGGCGTCTCGCCCTTTACCAAGACGCATGTGCGGCTTATCCGTGTTCTCGCGCTTGCCTTTGCTGTTAACGCCGCGGTTTCGCTTGTTGGTGCCTATGGATCGGTCAATCTCACCATTGGCGGACTGGAGCTTTACATCGTGCCTCATTCCTTCGTTATTGAGATTTGCCAAGGCGCTACCTTTGATGCGGGGTCGTTTATCGGCGCAGTTGTCTGTCTGTTTATCTCGGCGATCTGGAGTTATGCCTCGCTGCTCCAAGAGCAGTCTGACGAGCTTGTGTAGGAGGAAACATGAGCTATCTCATCATCGAGCTTGAGACGCAGCTGCTTAAGACCGGAAAGACCAGTGCTGATCTGATTCGTGCCACGGGGCATACTCCGGCTAATATTTCAAAGCTAAGAAACGGAAAAATTAAAGCTATTCGCCTTAAGACGCTTCTCGATATCTGCGATGAACTTGATTGTCAACCGGGAGATATTATTCGGCGCGTGAGCGAGAAAGAGCTTGAGGAGCTTATTGTCGAACGCGCAAAAAATGTCGTGAGGCAGATGCGGGATGGCGGAGGCAACGAGGCGTCACTTCCGACATCAGTCTTCGCTGTCGATTTGAGCGACGAGTAGCTTAAGGCAAACAACTAAAACGAAATATCAGCGTGAAGGGACCCGTGTCTAACACGGGTTCTTTCTTTTAGATTATCTTGACAAATATGAGTTATCGAAAAACAATAATAACAATGGAAAACGATAAAGGAAAGAAGGGACGATATGGGCGGTTTTGCTATCAAGCGGAACGGGAGGCCAATGAACGCATCAGCGATAAAGCTATCAAAGGTGTCAAAGCGCTATGGAAAACGGCGTGTGTTGCATGACGTTTCCTTTGAGGTGCATCAGTCTGAGCTCTGTGCCCTTGTCGGTGCAAACGGTGCGGGCAAAAGCACGCTAATTAAAATCGTCTTGGGCATCTGTGAGCCATCGTCGGGAAGCGTGGAACTCTTCGGAGGCAAGTCAAAAAGAGAGCTGAGCCTGATGCGGACGCGTGTCGGCTATGTACCAGATTCCAGTGGAGCATACCAATCTCTCAGTGCGGTTGAGAATCTTCAAATCCGATGTGCGGAATGGGGACTTGATGAGAAGCGTGAGATTCCTCGCGTTTTGAGCCTAGTCGGGCTGGATGCCGATGAGAAAAAGAGCGTGAGCAGTTTTTCTCTGGGAATGAAACGGCGGCTGGATATAGCTACAGCTTTGTTGGGTGACACTGATCTGCTTATTTTTGATGAGCCAGCAAACGGGTTGGACCCGCTGGGCATCGAGAGTATATGGGCCCTTATCGGTCGATTGAATCGAGAGCAGGGTAAGACCATGCTCATCTCTAGTCATGATTTGGATGAGCTGGCATCGGTTGCAACAAGCTGCCTGTTTCTTCATGACGGCGAACTGCTGGAAAAGGAATCGATGGACGTCATAAGGGATGAGGCGCCATCCCTAAAAGAGTATTACAGGCGCTTGATGAAGGCAGTCTCGCTATGAAGCGGGCGATCCATCCCATAAAGGCAGATATGATGCGTTTGCACAGGATATTTCCGGCGAAGTTTGGTCTTGCGCTTATGCTGGCGTTCGGCCTTCTCTTCGGCATCTTTCTAAAAAACGGAACAACGTTGCTCGCCTTTGGCTATGGCGTTTGTGGGGAGGATATTGGTTTCCTCTGGAATGCAATCGATCCTTCTGCGCCTGATGAGTCCCTTGCGCGCAGCGCTTTTGCCGGTACATCCCTGTTCGTTCCACTCATCGTTTGTTTGGTGCTTTTACAGGAGCATGGCTATAAAGAGGGGCACCGAATTTCTTCGGCAAGAGGTCTCAACCGCTTTTATGGGGCTCTAGCCCATGCATTTTCGTCTGCTTTAATAATTGGCGCAGCGTATAGCGCGCTTTGCCTTCTTCTTTTTGCAATAGCCATAATACGTGGAGGGCATAACTACTCGCACAACATACTAACTGTATTTTTGCCTGCAATGATAGTCAACGCCGTATTGGTGATATCGGTTGCGCTGGAGACGGTGACCATCTATCGGATAACGGGCAGCGCTGTATTGAGCGGGGCCGTGGTGATAGTCGGATTTGTCATGAGCTTGACGCTCTACGGAGCCTTCCTTCAGGCACCTATACCATCCTTGCGATGGATCTTCTTCCTTCCGGGGCCGTACCTTGGAGTCGGATGTGCCCTTGGGTATAGCGATATGGGGCAGCTGACGCTTCTGGGATATGGCGTGGCAGCCAGCTGTCTATCGGTATTGATTTACGCTCTCTTGAGCTTTCGCGCTGGGGGTGTGCTCAATGGCTCGTCAGATTAAAAGACTTCTCCAGTCAGAATTGAAGCATGTGAGCAAATGGGCGTACGCCTTAATCCTGGTAATTTATGCGTACATGGTGATATTGCAGCTTAATTCTTTCCCGATGTGGTTCTGTAGCCTCCGTGAGAACAGTTTCTTGGGCTTTTTCCCAGACCCGACGCTTCCGCTATCGGCGGAGGATGTCCTTCTATTTGGTAATGCAGAGGTTTTTCGTGGTCTGCTGTTCAACGTAGCCCCGTTGGCTCATGCATTGTTCTTTCCGTTCATCGCGGCTTGCATTGTACCGCGCTTTGTCAGTTCGGGCTTTATTGAGGAACCGTGGGGGTTGTCGGAGGCTCGGGGAGGGAAGCGTGTGTGCGCTATCGTTGCGCGAGCGACGCTGTCTTCTTTCGCGCTTTTGGGCGCTTTTATCCTGTCAAGCGTCGTTTTGTACTGCCTTAATTGCACGATCGTTTTGGATGCTCAACAGTATTTCAACCTGAATATATTTTGCTATCGACTTCTTCTGGCGAGTGCCGTCTGCCTTGCATATGTGGTCTCTTGCGTGATCGCTGTTTCCTATTTTGGGGCCGGCTTCGGTCCGATTGGCATGCTGCTGCTTGTCAACGTCGTAGCGATCTATATACAGCTCTGGGCCAATTCCATGCTTCCGCTTCCAGCCTCGATGCTCATGTGGATTTGCGGCGTGACCCCGTTGGGGAATGGTCAATGCATTTCGATTTTAATTGACTGTCTCATAAACGTAGCAAGCGTTGTTGCCATTTGCTTTACTGTCGACCGATTGCGGTCGAGATTTCTCTGATTGTTTGTGAGGGATAATCATACCGAGCATATCAAATACAGGGGGGCGGGCACCGTAGCTGGTGTCCGCCCCCCTGGCTTAGGAGGCTTTAAGCTGAGTGGTTCGCGAGCTAGCGGGCCTGCTTTACCTTGGCCGCTGCTTCGACAAACGACTTCCACAGGTTAAAGTCGGTCTCGAGCGTCTTCCACGTGTACTCGGGATGCCATTGCACGCCCAAGCAGAATGGCTGGCCTTCGACCTCGATGCACTCGGGAACGCCGTCGGTTGCCTTGGCGACCAAACGCGTGCTCTTACCCAGATGATCGACGCAGCAGTGGTGTGCGGAGTTGGTCTGGATCAGCCTGTGCCCGCCAAGCGCGCGCTCCAGCAGCGAGCCCGGCACGACCTCGACGGGATGCACGGGGTCGTTGAGCACGTGGGTATGGCGCCACTGCGTGCGGCCCTCGCGAGCGCCCAGGCTCGGCACGTCCATGCACAGGGTGCCGCCAGTGGCGACATTGAGCAATTGCGTGCCACGGCAGGTGGTAAAGAGCGGCTTTTTGGCGCGGAGCACCTCGCCGACCAGCTTAAACTCAAAGCTATCGCGGATCTCGCAGCAGAGGGTGGGGTCGTAGGGTCGTTCATCGCCCCAGCGTTTGGGGTTGACATCCGGGCCGCCGGGAATAGCGATACCGTCGGCGATATCGACGTAATGGCGGATGACCTCAATGTCCTCGGTGATGGACATCTGCAGCGGCAGGCCGCCGGCGGCAAGGATGGCATCGACAAAGACACTTGCGATTTCCTCGTTGGGGGAGAGCGTCTCGCTTAAAAACGGCTTCGCCTCTTCCCAGCGCGGCGCGACGAGGATGAGCGGGCGGTCGGCGGGATCGACGTCGACGTGCGGGGTGTATGACGATGAAGTGCGAGTTCCGATCATAGGTGTTGCTTTCGAGTTTGGATGGTCATGGCGAGCGAACATGGCAATTGGGTTAGTGGCCCTTGATGGAGTTGAGGAAGTCCTGGGCGCGTTTGGTCTGGGGATGGTCGAAGAACTCGTCGGGCGTGCCGGTTTCCACGATCTGGCCATCGGCCATAAACACGACACGGTCGGCCACGCGACGGGCAAAGTTCATCTCGTGCGTGATGACGATCATCGTCATGCCCTGCTGGGCCAGACGGACCATGACCTCGAGCACCTCGTTGATCATCTCGGGATCAAGAGCGCTCGTGGGCTCGTCGAAGAGCATGGCCTTGGGTTGCATGGCAAGCGAGCGGGCAATGGCTACACGCTGTTGCTGGCCGCCCGAGAGCTGTGCGGGCACCTTATCGGCCTGCTCGGCGACGCCTACGCGGCCTAGCAGGTCCATGGCGCGCTCGCGGGCCTCATCCTTGGAGACGCCCAGCACGTCGACCGGTCCCAGCATGACGTTCTGTAGCACGGTCATATGTGCAAACAGGTTGAACTGCTGAAACACCATGCCCAGCTCGGCGCGCATGCGGGCAAGATCCTTGCCTTCCTGCGGCAGAGGCTCGCCCTCGATGAGAATCTCGCCCGAGTCGATGGTTTCCAGGCGGTTGATGGTTCGGCACATGGTCGACTTGCCCGAGCCCGAGGGGCCGATCACGACGACGACTTCGCCGCGGTCGACCGAGAGATTGATGTCGTTGAGGACGTGCAGATCGCCATAGTGCTTATCGACGTGCTTGAGCTCAATCAGCGGCTGATTGCCGGTAGAAGAAGTGCTCTGTGCCATGGTGCTCGGCTCCTTATGACTCGAAATGGTAAATCGTTAGCGAATGATGGTCGCGCCGGTCTTGTGCGAGACGTAGACGGCGGCCTTGTTGATCGCGACGTTGATGAGGATGTAGATGACCGCGATAACCAGGTAGACCGACACGAGCGCGTCGTAGTTGGTAATGAGCACGCGGGCGTTTTGCATGAGGTCGGGGTAGCTCACTACATAGGCGACGGTGGTGTCTTTGACGACGACCACAAGCTGCGAGATCAACGACGGAATGATAAACCGAATGGCTTGCGGCAGCACGATTTTAAAGGTGATTTTAGCCTTGGAGAGACCGAGTGCCTGAGCGGCCTCGACCTGGCCGCGCGGTACGGCGTTGACGCCGGCGCGGAAGATCTCGGCCAGTACGCCGGCCGCAGCGAGCGCGACGGGAAGTGTGAGCATCCAAAACGACGGCAGCGCGATCTTGTACTGGGGCAACACCAAAAAGAAGAAGTAGATGAACAGGAGGCTCGGCACGCCACGGAAGAAATCGGTGAGCACGCGGCAGACCAGCTGCAGCGGCTTAATGTCGCTGGTGCGGCCGAGCATGAGGGCCAGACCCAGTACCAGCGCGATAGCGCCGGCGGTGAGCGCGACCTTTACCGTGCCCTCAAAACCGGCAAGTAAGAACTTCCAGGTAGTGAGGTGCGTAAAGAAATACCAATAGTGGACCGAAAGCTGACCGGTCACATAAAAGCGCTGCAGCACGAGGACAACGAGCGCGGCGACGGCAACAAGCGAGATGGCGGTGCCGATGCGAATCTTGGCGCGCATCTTGGGGCCGGGAGCCTCGTAGAGCGCATCGCGCATGGTAAGTGCAGGGGAGGAATGTTTGCTCATCGGAGGATCCTCACCTTCTTATCGATATAGTTGCCAATGTGGCTCACCACAAAGGCCGTGCCCAGGTAGCCGAGTGCCGAGATAAAGAACGCGGCGACGCCGCCGAGCGAGCGCGTGTTGATGTAGCTCACCACGCCGGTGAGCTCCTGCGGTTTAAGCGGTACCTGACTGCCGAGCGCAGTGGTGAGCATGACCGCGATAAAGAGGTTGGTCATGGGCAACACGCTCGAGCGCAGCGCCTGCGGAATCACGATCTTGGCGAGGATGCGGCTGAAGCTCATGCCCAGCGAGCGGGCGGCTTCCACCTGGCCGACACCGACGGTGTTGATGCCGCTCATAAAGTTCTCGGAGCCAAAGGCAGAACCCAAGAGCACTGTGGCGACGATGACGCAGGTGCGGTAGGGCAGGACGACCTTGAGCGGCGGCAGCGCATAGACGACGATGATGAGTAGCGCGATGCCGGGGATGTTACGGAAGACCTGAACATACAGGTCGCCAAAGACGCGCAGCGGCTTGAGCGGCGACACGCGCATCACGGTGACGGCGACGGCCAGCACCATGGCGATGGCAAACGACTCAAGCGTCATGCCCCAGGTTGCTAGCAGCGCGTCGATATAGTTCTGGCCATAGAGCGACCAGAGCTCGGAGAGACTCATGCGGACCTCCCGCCGGTAAGGAAAGGGGCTCCCGTGTGTACGGAAGCCCCGACAACTCAGTGAGGAAACAGTTTACCGCAATAAAGCGCATCATGCGTTTCCGTATGGTTTCGTTGCGGTCGTTACCAGGCTCGCTGCCTAGGCGCCGATCTCGGGCAGCTCGGGAACATTGGTGTCGCCCGTACGGTCACCGATGCAGATCTGCCACAGCTCGGTCCAGGTGCCGTCGTCCTCGATCTTCTTAAGGAAGTCGTTGACAAAGGCGACGCCGTCGGAATCGAGCGGCAGGCCGATACCATAGGGCTCCTTGCTGCCGAAGGGCTTGCCGGCGATCTTGTACTTACCGGGCTCGCGGACCAGGGCGCTCTGCTGCATGTTGTTATCGATGACGTAGGCATCAACACGGCCCTGCTGGAGTGCCTGGCGGGCCTCCTCGTCGGTCTTGAACTCCTGCTGGCTGGCCTTGGGGGCGAACTCCTCCAGGATGGCGGGGCCGTTGGAGCCGGACTGGACGGCGACGTTCTTGTCGGCCAGGTCGTCGACGCTCTTGATGTTGTCGTTATCGGCGAGCACCAGGATGGCCTGCTGCGTGTAGTAATAGGGACCGGCAAAGGAGACGAGCTTCTTGCGCTCGTCAGTGATGGTGTAGGTGGCAAAGACGGCGTCGACCTGGCCGTTCTGCAGGACGGACTCGCGCGTGTCCGAGGTCACCTGCGTGATCTCGACCTTGTTCTCGCCCAGAATGTAGTTGGACAGGAGCTGTGCGATACCGGCATCGAAGCCGCGGGTCTGACCGTCTTTCTCGTTGAGGAGGGAGAAGAGCGTGGAGGTCTGAACGCCACCGATCTTAAAGACGCCGGCGTCCTTGACGGCCGTGGCCCAGGTGCTGGCGGCGATGGCATCGTCATCGGCCTTGGGGCCGTTGTCGACGAGCTTGTCGAATGCCTTGGCGTCGAGCGTGGTGGAAGCCTCGGTATCCTCGGAGCTCTTGGAGGAGGCGGCGGAGCCCTTGTCGGCCTCGGCGCTGGTGTCAGAGCAGCCGGCAAGACCAAGGCCGGCGACGGTTGCGAAGGTGGCGGCGACAAAGCCGCGGCGGTCGAGAACGACCTGCTGGGAGAGGTTCTTGCTCATGGTAGAACACCTTTCTCAATAAAATCCCTAGCGGTTGAGTAGAGTTATACCCTATCCCGCTCAGACGGGTCAACACGAAATAACTCAGAAACATACTTACCTTATGGGTAATTCTTCCTACCAAAAAGGGACAGGTTAATTTTGGCAGGTTTTATCTGGGCAAACGTCAGTTATTACAGCTGAGAAAGCGCTTTGCGGACGGCGTGGTCGCTCGCAGCGGTCGCTATAATGGCGGCAACGCGACGCATATATAAGTAAGGAGATCGCGTATGAACGGTTATTCGTTTTTCGCGCCGACCATGACCTAAAACCGCCACAAAGGGGACAGGCACCTTTGTGGCGGTTCTTGCAGATGTAGCTGCCTGCCTCGCTGTTTTGTCTCGATCTGTAACATCTGCAGCCATTTTTGCCGAGTAACTGTTACAGATTGAGATTTTCTCTTCAGGGGAATTCGAATGTCTCGATCTGTAACAGTTAGACGGCCAAAAGGTCTCTATCTGTTACAGATTGAGACAAAGGTCAGGGGCAAAGACGGTTTGTCTCAATCTGTAACAGGTAGACGAGAATTCGGGCCATAGATGTTACAGATTGAGATAATCGCGTCGCGAAAATAAAAACCTCCGCAGGGGTGCTTCCCTTGCGGAGGTTTTTTACTCATTGAGTAGCCTTATAGCTTCGGCGGCCATGTTCTCGACCGTCATGCCGTTCTGAGCGAGCAGCTCGTTGGGGTTGTAGCGGTCGGGGAAGCCCTTGGCGATGCCGAAGGTGCGCGTGCGCAGCGGTGTGCAGGCCAGGTAGCACGCCACGCGCTCGCCCCAGCCGCCGTCCAAGATGCCGTCCTCGAGGGTGACGACAACGCGATGCTCGGCGGCGAGGCTGTCGAGGAACTCGCGGTCGAGCTCAGTTGCATAGCGCGGGTTGACGAGCGTGGCCTCGATGCCGTACTCGGCAGCCAAGCGGTTTGCCACGCGCTCGCCCAGCTCAAAGAAATCGCCGAGCGCGAGCACGGCCACGTCGCGACCCTGGCGCACCACGTTGTAACGAACGGCGCCGTAATCGGCGTCCTCGGCAGGCGCCAAGTCGGGGCGGCTTACCAAGCCAATGCCCGGCACGCGAATCGCCACGGGATGCTCGCGGTGATCGAGCGACCAGCTCAGCATGGACAGATATTCCTCCATGCAGGCCGGCGCCAAGTAGTGCATGTTGGGAAGACCGCCCAGCATGGAAATATCAAAGAACGAAAGATGCGTCTCGGATGTGGTGCCAAAGATCGACGCGCCAAATACCAGGATGGTCGCCGGGGCGTCGTTGAGGCACAGGTCGTGCCACAGTTCGTCGTAGGCACGCTGCAAGAACGTACCGTACACGCCAAAGACCGGCTTGGCACCCGAGCGGGCGAGCGCGGTGGCAAAGGTGACGGCGTGCTCTTCGGCAATGCCCACGTCGACAAACTGCTTGCCTGCCGCGGCGCGAAGCTCGGGCGTAAAGCCCATGATGTAGGGCGTGGCGGCCGTGATGCCCACAACCTGCGGATCGCGCTCTATGGCAGCGCTCAGGGCCTCGCCCGTAATGTCGGCATAGGTGCGCGGTGCGGGCTCGCTCGGATGACCCGGGCAGAGTTTGCGCCCAGTTGCCATGTCAAACGGACCCACGTGGTGCCAGCGCTCGGGGTCGCTCTGGGCTGGTTCAAAGCCCTTGCCCTTTGCGGTGGAGACGTGCAGCACGATGGGATGATCGATATCGCGCAGTTCCTGCAGCGCGTCGACGAGGGCCAATACATCGTTACCGGTGTCCAGATAGCGGTAGTCGAGCCCCATCGCGCGGAAAACGTTGCGCTCACAGGTGCCGTTGCTGGCGCGTAGCTCGGCCAGATTGCGATACAGGCCGCCATGGTTCTCGGCAATGGACTGGTCGTTATCGTTGACGATGATGATCAGGTTGCTGTCGAGATCGGCGGCATTGTTAAAGCCCTCAAACGCCAGGCCGCCCGAAAGCGAGCCGTCGCCAATGATGGTGATGACGTTGTACGCATCGCCCGCCAGGTCGCGCGCGTGTGCGAGGCCGCAGCCCAAGCTCACCGAGGTCGAGGTGTGGCCCATGGCGAACAGGTCATGTTCGGACTCGTCGGGATTGGCAAAGCCAGAGGCCTCGCCGTAGCGTGCCGGGTCGATATAGGTATACGCGCGCCCAGTCAGCGCCTTGTGGGCGTAGGTCTGGTGCGAAACGTCAAAGACAATTTTGTCGATGGGGGAGTTAAACACGCGATGGAGCGCGACCGTAAGCTCGACGACGCCCAGGTTGGGGGCAACGTGTCCGCCGACAGCAGCGGAGCTTTCGAGGATTGCCTGGCGGATCTCGCCGCAGAGCAGCGGAAGCTCGGCGCGGTCGAGAGCCTTGACGTCCTCGGGCGTTGTCGTTTGCGTAAGCAGCATCGTTGTGGGTTACTCCATGCGAATCGAGCGCCGGCGCTCCCTCGGCCGGCACAATTGCACAAGACAGTCTCGCACATTTTGGCGTTTGATATGTGACGGCGGCGCGGTAATTCGCCAACTGGCGGGGCAAAACGTTTTGCCCGATGCCATACTGATAAGTTCCATGGTGATTTTATTCATTGCGTGCAGGCTGTGGCTTGCCGTCGAGAGCCGCTGGAAGGAGGCCGCATGTCCGAAACCGTTCGTGCCGAGAGCATCGCGCGCGAGGTCGACGATGCCGCCCGTCAGCTGGCCCATGCGGGCCGTTTGGACCTGACGCGCGAGTTTATCCAGCATGGCGATGTGACGGTGTATACGCATGTGACCTCGGTGGCGCGGACAAGCCTGTCCGTTGCCGAACGCTTGGGCCGTGCTGGCATTTCGGTCGACCGCGCCTCGCTGCTGCGCGGCGCCCTGTTACACGATTACTTTCTCTACGATTGGCACGATCCCGATCCGAGCCATCGACTGCATGGATTTCGGCATCCGTATTTTGCCCTGGCACGTGCGGAGGAGGATTTTGAGCTGACGTCGCGCGAGCGGAATATTATCGTGCGGCATATGTTTCCGCTGGTGCCGGTGCCGCCGACGTGTCGTGAGGCATGGATTGTGTGTTTGGCAGACAAATGGTGCGCGCTGCGCGAGACGGTCACCGGTCGTCTGCGGCGCAAGGACGAGCCGGACGATGGCGTGAGCAGCGAATCGAGCGAAAAGAGGAGAGGGTAGACGGTGGGGACCGCGATCGACATGGCATTTGACGGCGCGACGCTTGCCGCCTGTCCGCTTTCGGCACTAGTGCTCTCGTTTGCCTTCTACGGGTTTTGCGGCTGGGTATGGGAGTCGACGGTCTGCGCCATGCTCAATCACGGACGATTTGCCAACAGTGGCTTTTTGCTGGGGCCGTGTTGCCCTATCTATGGTGTGGGCGGTATAGCCTGCTGGCTTTTGCTGCGCGGGATTCCGGATGCCTCGAGCCAGTTTGTTGCCGCGGCGCTCGTATGCAGCGTGATTGAGTACAGCGTCGGCGCGCTGTTGGAAAAAACAACGGGCGCTCGCTTTTGGGACTATTCGCACCTGCCGTTTAACCTGCACGGACGCATCTGTCTGTACTGGGCATGCGCGTTTGGCTTGGGTGCGTTGTGCATTTGTCGTTTAGTGGAGCCGGCATTGCTGGGGCTGCTTGGCCATCTGCCGGTGCTGATTGTGCGGCTGTCCGCCTTTATCGTCGCGGTCGCGATGATGGTCGACGCGGTGTGCTCGTTGGCGAGCTGGCGCCGCCTGTCCGATCAGCTTGAGCGTGTGCGCGCCGACCTTGCTGACCGCATCAATGAGTCGCTTGCCGATGCCTCCGACTCCATGCTCGAACGTATTCCCGATTCGACGATTGACTCGGTGGCGCAGACGCATATCCGTAGCCGTGCCGTTAACGCGTGGCTGGCCGAGCTGGGCGACGCGGCGCTCGATGCCCTGCGCGAGAAGGCTTCGATGCCGACGTTTATTTCGGATGGTGCTCGCGGCCTGGCGCTCGCTGCCCGTCGCGTGGCCGATGCCGCACCGAGCATGCCGCGTCCGTCGCTCGGTCGTCGCCTTGCCGGCAAGCGCATGAGCCGCCCGGTACCGAGCGTGTCACTCAGCCGCCGCGACCTACGCTTCTTTAACGCCTTCCCGCGTCTGCGCATCAATCGTTACGAGGGCGTCATCCGAGCTACCGACCTCCGCGACCGAGCCCGCGAGCTGTTCCGGCGCTAGCTGGGACGGGCGCGCTCACGGCTCCCTTGCTTGCGTATTTCCCGTTGGTTTCGCGTCCGTTGCCGCTCCGTTTCCAAGATTACGGCACCGTTGGAGATGGCACGATCTGGGTCGAGCCGGTCGAAGAAGTCATCCGCATCCGCACCGGCGAGCACGGCCCCGCCGCGGTGTAGGACAATCTTTCGCCTGACGGGCGTGCCTCTCTTGGGGCACGCCCGTTCTCGTCTACAATATCGTGCAGACGAAGGAGAGGCACGCTCATGATCAAGATGTTCGCGAGTGATTTAGACGGAACGCTGCTGAACGCACTGCATGAGGCGGATGGGACCATCCGCCGTGCCATCCGCGAGCTGACCGGGGCTGGCTTGCATGTGGTTCCCGCGACTGGACGCTCGACGTTGCCGATCGGCGAGCATGGCTTTACGGGCCTGGCGCTTGACGCCTGCTGCTCCAATGGGTCCATCGTGCGCGACAGCCATGGTGAGGTGCTCAAGACCTGGACCATCGATCCGCAAGTCACTGAGGAACTGCTCAAGGCGTTTCCGGACATTTGCTTTGATTGCTCCACGCCCGATGGCATGTACTCGAGCGGTTCGTTCGAGATGCATCAGGCGGGCTTTAAAAAAGACAGTCCTATCAAGCGCATCGTGATGCGTGGCATGCGTGCGCGTGGCGGGTATCACGAGGAACAGTATTTCGACCAGTCGATTGGTGACATCCTGCGCCACGATGTGTGCAAGATCAACTGCCGTGTGACCTCGCCCGAGTTGGAGCGTGACCTTAAGGCATATCTTGCCGAGCGCTCGGACCATGTGGTCAACGCGCCGTTCGATCCGGTGATGTTCGAGATCACGGACGTGGCATGCAACAAGGGCGAGAGCGTGGCCTGGCTGGCGGGCTACTACGGTATTGCCGAGGACGAGGTCGCGGTCTATGGAGACGGCGGCAACGACATCGCCATGCTCAAGCGTTTCCGCCACAGCTACGCGACCAAAAACGGCAGCGATGCAGCCAAGGTCGCCGCGAGCGCAACTATCGGCAGCTGCATGGTCCACGCCGTCCCCAAACACATGCTCGCCACCATGCGCACGCAGAACTCCCGCACCATCATCGAATAATGTGACAAAGGGACTGTCCCTTTGTCACATGGGAGATACCGGCTTTTGGCGTATAGGACTATTACGCTTTCGCCACCAACAAATTTCGAGTTATTCGGCCTGTCGGAGGACGTTAAATGGCTAAAGATGCCCTCTCGGGAACATTCATGCCTCTAATGGTGTTTGATTCGGTGACGTAAGTGCGCAAATGGGCATGTATACGCTCAAATAAGGACAAAAACCCTCAGATAATCCCGGCGGTGCATTTATACAGAACCAGTAGCGTGGCCGAATAACTCGAAAAATGTAGGTGGCAGTTCGGCGACAAGCTCGGGTATGGCAAAGGAACTGTTCCTTCGCCATACCCGAGCTCCGATCTTCTGAAATACGAACAAACATTCGCATATCTAACTGCGCTTTGATAGAATCGGTATCGTTGACGGCAGTTCCATGTGCCGGGCAGCGCCCTCCATCTGATGGGAGGTGATGCCCATGACCGATTTGATTGATTTCGTGAAGCTCCTGACCGCTTTGGTCTCGCTCCTCACGACGCTTATCGGACTTTCCGAGGCACTCAAGCAACGTTCGAAGCAACGTAAGAGGGGTCGCCGCCGTTAAGACGTTGACCCCCTAAAACAAGCAACGGCGCTGCCCAGCTTTCCAGAACTTGGGCTGCCGTCGACACTATTCTACCCACGAATGACATTTTGGACAATCGACAATGCCGCTTCTAAAAGCTGAGCGCAACCTAATGTGACAAAGGGACAGTCCCTTTGCCACAATCTAAATATTGCCTTTACGTGTTGATACACACGGTGTGCAATAATACTCGCACTGTGCAATAGCGCACAGGTTGAGTAACAAGGAGGACGTTTGTCCCAGCTCGAGAAATGTGATCGCCGGTCCCTTCGCTCGCAGCGCGCCCTTCGCCAGGCGCTTGCCAGCGAGCTTGCCGAAAGCGGCGACCTTTCACGCATTAACGTCGCGTCGCTCACCGAGCGCGCCGGTCTTACACGCCGCACGTTCTATTCGCACTACCGCGATATCCCCGACTTTATCAGCCAGATCGAGGACGGCCTGCTTGCCGAGATTCGCGAGCGGGTGGAGCTTATCACCGCAGCTCAATTACCCGATCTTTACCGCAATATCGACGAGCTCGAGCCGGCACCCGGTTCGGTTGAGCTGCTGCGCTATCTTGCGGCTAATCGCGACCTTATCGGGGCTCTGCTGGGCCCGGGCGGCGACCCCGCCTTTATTAAAAAGATTATCGACACCGCGCGTGAGGCTGTGGTGCCGCGTGCACAGACGGGCATTTTGGGCTTGGCGCTGGGCACCTTCTTTGACTACTACGTCACCTATGTCGTAAGTGCCGAGGTCGGCATGATCCAACGTTGGTTTGAGCGTGACCTTTCCGAATCGCCCGATACCATGGCGCGCATTATGACGGTTATCGCCTTTGTGCGCCCCGGCGACCTGTATGGCCAACCCATCGATATCAACGTGCCGGAATACGGCATGAAGCTATTGAATCTGCAGCTCGAGGATGCGGTCGACACCACCGCAACCGTCGAGTCCAACAACTAAGAGGAGAGACAGATGAGCAAACTCGTCGAGGGCATTAAGGACCGTGTGGTTGCTGCCGCACGCGAGGCCGCGCCCGCCGTGGTGGACGCCGCGCAGAAGGCCGCGACTGCCGCTGCCGAGAAGGTCGCCGAGGCAGTTGCCGATGCCAAGAACGCGGCAGGGGAGACGTCCATCGCCAGTGAGCCCGCCGCCGCTGAGCCCGTAGCCGCCGCCCACGCCCCCGAAGGCGCGATCTTCAACCCCGAAAACGCTCGTGGCAACCTGCACCTGGGCATCGACGTGGGCTCCACCACCGTTAAGCTCGCCGTGCTCAACGACGATAACCAGATCGTCTACGCCAAGTACCAGCGCCACCACACCGACGTCCGTGCCTGCGCCCGCGACCTGTTCGAGGGCGCTGCTACCGTGCTGCCGACGGCCCAGATGACCTGCGCCATCACCGGCTCGGGCGGCCTGCTGCTGTCCCAGTGGCTCGACCTGGAGTTTGTCCAGGAGGTCATCGCCAGTAAGCGCGCCGTCGAGACCCTTATCCCGGCCACCGACGTCGCCATCGAGTTGGGTGGCGAAGACGCCAAGATCATCTACTTCGACAACGGCATCGAGCAGCGCATGAACGGCACCTGCGCTGGCGGTACGGGCGCGTTCATCGACCAGATGGCAACCCTGCTGCACACCGACGCCAGCGGCCTCAATGAGCTCGCGGCCAACGCCACCACCATCTATCCCATCGCCAGCCGCTGCGGCGTTTTTGCCAAGACCGACGTGCAGCCGCTGCTCAACGAGGGCGCCCGCCCCGAGGACGTGGCCGCCTCCATCTTCCAGGCTGTCGTGACCCAGACCATCTCGGGCCTGGCGTGCGGCCGTCCCATCCGCGGCAACGTCGCCTTCCTGGGCGGCCCGCTGCAGTATCTCTCCGAGCTGCGCCACCGCTTCTACCTCACGCTCAATCTGGACGAGGAGCACCGTATCGTGCCCCAAAACGCCCACCTGTTTGTGGCGAGCGGCGCCGCCATGGCGCATGAGTCCAACAAGCTCAGCACGTTCCCGCAGCTCATCGAGGCCATCGACAGCCTGGGCGACACGCAGGGCGCCGAGGTTGAGCGCCTGGATCCGCTCTTTGCCACTGACGAGGACTTTGCCGAGTTCAAAACCCGCCACGACCAGGAAGTCGTCCCCAAGGGCAAGCTCGACGGCTACACCGGCCGCGTGTTCATCGGTATCGACGCCGGCTCCACCACCATGAAAGCCGCGCTCGTGGGCGAGGACGGTCAGCTGCTGCACACCTGGTACGGCAACAACAACGGCGACATCCTAGGCACGGCCAAGGTCATCATGGCCGATTTCTACAACCACATCCCCGCGGGCTGCACCATCGGCCACGTGACCACCACGGGCTACGGTGAGGCGCTGCTCATCGAGGCCCTCAAGGCCGACTCCGGCGAGATCGAGACCGTTGCGCACCTGCGCGGCGCCAAGGCATTCCTGCCCGGCGTCGAGTTCATTCTGGACATCGGCGGCCAGGACATGAAGTGCTTGCGCGTCAAGGACGGCGTCATCGAGCACATCATGCTCAACGAGGCCTGCTCGTCGGGTTGCGGTAGCTTTATCGAGAGCTTTGCCGTGTCTATGAACATGGACGTGCGCGCGTTCGCCGACGCCGCCATCCATGCCAAGGCCCCCGTCGACCTGGGCAGTCGCTGCACGGTCTTTATGAACTCGCGCGTCAAGCAGGCGCAAAAGGAAGGCGCCACGGTGGGCGACATCGCGGCCGGCCTGTCCTATTCCGTCATCAAGAATGCCCTGTTCAAGGTCATTAAGCTGCGCGACCCCAAGGAGATCGGCAACCAGGTAATCGTCCAGGGCGGCACCTTTATGTCCGATGCCACGCTACGCGCGTTTGAGCAGCTCACCGGCGTTCACGCCGTGCGTCCCGACATCGCCGGCTGCATGGGCGCCTATGGCGCGGCCCTGCTCGCTCGCGATCGCGCCGGCGCCGATGGCACCTCGACCATCCTCTCGGCTGAGGACATCGCGCACCTCACCGTGACGCAAAAGCATGTCCGCTGCGGCCGTTGCTCCAACAACTGCCAGCTCACCGTCAACGACTTTGGCGGCGGCAGGCGCTTTATCACCGGCAACCGCTGCGAGAAGGGCGCCGGCCACAAAAAGCAAAAGACCGAGGCCCCCAACCTCTTCAAAAAGAAAAACGAGCTGCTCTTTAACCGCGAGATTCTGAGCCCCGACGAGGCCCCGCGCGGCACCGTCGGCATCCCGCGCGCACTCAACATGTATGAGAACTACCCCTTCTGGCATGCGTTCTTTACGCGCTTGGGCTTTAGCGTGCAGCTGTCCGACCAGTCGAGCAAGAAGACCTACCAGGCGGGCATCGAGTCCATGCCGTCCGAGAGTGTGTGCTACCCGGCAAAAATGAGCCACGGCCACGTGATGAATCTCATCGACCGTGACGTCGACTTCATTTGGATGCCGTGCGTGCGCTGGGAGCGCAAGGAGGATCCGACGGCTGGCAACTGCTACAACTGCCCCATCGTCATGAGCTACCCCACGGCGTTGGCGCTCAACATCGACGAGATCCGCGAGCAGAACATTGAGTTCCTGTATCCGTTTGTGCCGTATCACGACAAGACCGAGCTCAAGCGCCGCCTGTACCAGGTGCTCGCCGTCGATCGCGTGGCCGATGCTGAGGCCGGTCGCGGTCGCGTGCGCGGTCCTAAAATCACGCGCTCCGAGGTCGATGCCGCCGTCAACGCCGCCTTTGAGGCCGATGCGCGTTTCCACGAGGACATTCAGACCATGGGCGAGGAGGCTCTTAAGTGGGTCGAGGACCACGGCGGTCACGGCATTGTGCTCGCCGGCCGTCCCTACCATAACGACCCCGAGATCAACCACGCCTTGCCCGAGCTTATCTCGAGCTTTGGCTTTGCGGTCTTTACCGAGGATTCGCTCGCGCATCTCGTGAAGCCCGAGCGCCCCATCCGCGTCGTCGACCAGTGGATGTACCACAGCCGCCTGTACGCCGTCGCCCGTTTTGTGACGATGCGCAACGACCTGGACCTGATCCAGCTCAACTCCTTCGGCTGCGGCTTGGACGCCCTGACCACCGACCAGGTGCAGGAAATCCTTGAGGCCAGCGGCAAGATCTACACCGTGCTCAAGATCGACGAGGTGTCCAACCTGGGCGCCGCGCGCATCCGCATTCGCTCGCTCATGGCCGCGCTCAAGGACCAGGAGGCCGAGCGCTTGGCCGAGGCCACGGCAGCGGGCGAGGTCTTTGAGCAGGGCGACGCCGCGCCGGTGGCACCCTCCACGGATGCCCCCGCGTTCGCGAGCCACAAGTACACGTTCGAGGCACAGCGCGAGAGCGCCTCGACCGCATGGCCCAAGGTGCCCTTTACCGAGCAGATGCGCGAGGAGGGCTACACCATCCTGTGCCCGCAGATGGCGCCGATCCACTTTGACCTGGTCAAAGAGGTGTTTCGTGGTGCCGGCTACAACTTGGAGCTGCTGCCCTCGACCGACCACGACGCCGTCGAGGCCGGCCTGCGCTATGTGAACAATGACATTTGCTATCCGTCCATTTTGGTGACCGGCCAGATTATGGAGGCCATCGAGAGCGGTCGGTACGACCTGTCCAAGACGGCCGTGGTTATCAGCCAGACCGGCGGCGGCTGCCGTGCCACCAACTACATCGCACTCATCCGCAAGGCCCTGCGCGAGAGCGGCCACCCCGAGATCCCGGTGATCTCGCTTTCGGCCGTGGCGCTGGGCGAGGACAACCCCGGCTTTAAGATTACGCCGGCGCTGCTTAAGCAGGCAGTCTACGCGGTGCTCTTTGGCGACGTGATGATGCAGATGCTCTACCGCTGCCGTCCGTACGAGGCCACGCCCGGTGCGGCGAACGCACTCTACGAGGAGTACATGGCGCGCGCCCGCAAGCTGGCGCCCAAGTTCAACCGCCACAACTACACCAAGCTGTGCCGCGAGGCTATCCGCGCGTTCGACGCCATGCCGCTCGTGGGCGAGGGTACTAAGCCGCGCGTGGGCGTGGTCGGTGAGATTCTGGTCAAGTTCCACCCCACGGCCAACAACCACGTGGTCGACGTTATCGAGCGCGAGGGCTGCGAGGCCGTGGTGCCGGGCCTGCTCGACTTCTTCCTGTACTCCATGAGCAATGCCGAGCTGCAGAAGGACGAGCTGGGAAGCTCTGCTACCACGCGCGCGGGCATGCAAGCGCTTATTAAGCTCGTGGACTGGATGCGCACGCCGGTGGAGGAGCTGCTCGAAAAGTCCCGCCGCTTTGAGGTACCCGAGCGCATCGGCACCATGGCGGACAAGGCCCGCACGGTGCTTTCGGTGTGCAACAACATGGGCGAGGGCTGGTTGCTCACGGCCGAGATGCTCGACCTGATCGACCACGGTGCGCCCAACATCATCTGCACGCAGCCCTTCGCGTGCCTGCCCAATCACGTGGTGGGCAAGGCCGTGATCAAGGAGCTGCGCCGTCAGCATCCCGAGAGCAACATCGTCGCGGTGGACTACGACCCCGGTGCGTCCGAGGTCAACCAGCTCAACCGCATTAAGCTCATGATCAGCGTGGCCAAGGAAAACATGCGCGCCGGTAAGGGCTTTAAGCTCGAGAAGGTGGCGCCGCTCGCGATGGACGAGGTCACCGGCCAGATGCGTGCCCATGATGGCTGCGTGAGCTGCGGGCCGGCCAGCGAGGAGGCCGTTGCATCGGTCGCCAAGCGTCTGGGACGCGGCATTAAGAAGTAATTGGCCTACTTCGAGCCGGATGTAAGACAAACGGGTGGTAGCCGTACCGGCCACCACCCGTTTTTGCTGGACATATGTTGCGTAAATGGCCTTGCCGACGCCTTTCGTGGACTCGGATTTCGGAAGTGGGGCACAGTTTTGTGGGTGGTGAGTGGGCCACTGATTTGCCAAGAGTCTGCCGGCCCTTGTTGTTTTCTCTCGGAATACTACAAAAAACTCGGGGCTGGCCCACGCTTCCGTTCTGGCGGAATGCGATGCTGTTTTGCATAGAATTAGTACGCCCCGCCATGTTCAGCCGTAAAGGTCTCCTTCTTCAGCGCTTTTTAAACAGCGGGATAGCTGGCGTGCCTCAAGTTGAATGCAGCTTATCGCGTGATGAGTTTGCGCTTGGACATCGTTTGAATTTGAAGCGCAGTAAAAAGGGATTGATAATCTATCTTGTTTGCCTAGGCAAACGATTTTTGCTGGATAGCCTATCTTGATTTGAGACGTTTGCGAGGCTATGGTCAAAATAACCCCATGCTTACGAATGAGAAAATCGGACAAATTGTGCTGGTCTGCTAAGTTAATACTCTCGTAGCGGGGGAAAAGGCCCAGATGGTTAAATGCTGAGTCTATTCTTTTTCGACAATATCGAATGTCACAGGTGTTTGCAATTGGATATTGAGCCACCGCGTTTAGATTCGCTGCTGCGTGACTAGCTAATGGGTGATTGCTTTCAACGAGGAGGTTGACTTCGGCGTTCAATAAAAAATGCGATTCAAAAAGATTGGTGTCTACTTGCCCAGCGACAATCGCAATGTCGATTTGTCCGTCAAGTAGAAGGGATAAGCACGTTCCGCCGTCGTCGTATCTGGAAACAGCAAATTTACCACCGTTGTACTTTTTCGAGAGCCGGTTTAGTGTGGGCTGGTTGAACCAGCTTGTGAGTATTGGTGGTAGTCCGACTGCAACGCGTGTCAAATGTGTCTGGATTATTTTTATCTTTTCACGCGTGATTTGCGCATACGCTTGAATTCCCTCAATTGAAGCTAGTGCATCTAATGCTATAGGAAGGATTTCCTCTCCATAGTTTGTTAGATGTAGAATACTGCCTCTTTTTTCGAACAGCTTCAGACCAAGTTCAGATTCCAATGCTCGAATGCCTTTTGAAACAGCTTGCGGCGAAACGCTTAATATAGTTGCTGCATCCGAGTAATTCTGACAATCAAATACCTTTATGAAATACTGCAGCTGAACAACATTCACCAGAATTTCCTTAGGTTGAATTTTTAATCAGACTAAGTGTAAATTAAAAAATGTTAAACAAGGCAAACAAATTGTTTCATCTAGTACAAAAAGTTATCAAACAGCTTTTGACTTTTTGACCAAAGTATAACTAGGCCTAAAACGAGAAAGGAGCCATTGTGGATTGGATACAGCCAACTCAAACACCTGACGATATTGCTTTGCTATCAAGTTGGTGTCCTTGTCAGGGCGCAAAATGTCAGGGGCGCTGTAATCCCTGGGGGATGTGTACCGTGTACACGGGCGGGAATTGCCGCGCATTTCAATATTGCGGTATACACGTAAGCTAGGAGCTTCGATGGAATATATTCAAAAGCCAGTGAATACTCAGATGCCTGCTTCGTCTCGAGATATTTCTACGTGTGTGTCCTGTGCAGCGCATATTTGTTGGAGTTATTCAGGGGGAGGACCGTGTGGCCTGAGGATCTGCATTACCAAATTCTGTGGCTGGAATTACTCCTAATGGCAGGTTGATATATTGAAATATGCAACGGAGTAGAAATGAAACAGTCTCGCTTTAATGTAATCGATAAAGGTAATCAGCCTACGCTGGTATATAACTCTTACTCCGGCGCAATTGTTGCGTTGGATGCGGAATACGAGAAGGCGCTATTTGCGAATGGGGCTAATGGCCCTTCGGAAATTGTCGACAATTTGATGGACGCGGGGTTGTTGGTTTCCGACGGACTTGACGAAATCGAACATTTAAAAGAGATATCATCGGCCTGTCGCATGCAATCAAAATCACTTTCATTTACGATAGCTCCGACATTGAATTGTAATTTCAGGTGTCCGTATTGTTATGAGGACGGCAAGCGTTATGGTTCAATGAGCGACCAGTGCGTCGATCAGGTAATAAAGCATATCAATGGCATGGCTTTAGACAATCAGGCAGACAGTTTGCAGATTGCCTGGTATGGCGGCGAGCCTTTATTGGCGATTGAGACGGTGGAGAAGATTACGCGCGGAATCCGAAGTGATGAAATCTTATTTAACGCCAGCATGGTGACCAATGGTTATTTCTTAGATGGGAAAACGGCGGAGTTGCTTGCAAAAAATGGGGTCACGCACGTTCAGGTGACTGTCGATGGTCCGCCTGAAATACACAATCAACGAAGATGTCTTCCTTCTGGCGGTGATACGTTCAACCGTATTATCGATAACGTAAAAAGAGCTAGTGCGTACTTCAATGTCATCTTAAGAGTTAATGTTGATCCGACGAACGGTGATCAGATTGATCGCTTGATTGATTCGCTTGATCAAAAAGGTCTTCGTAATAGAGTAAAACTGTATTTAGCGGCAGTAGATGATATAAATGGGGCATGCGCTAACTCTCCGTGCTATTCAGAGGACGAATTTGCCTCGATTGAAGCATCCTGTTTGTCTCGCTACAAAATGACGGGGTACATGGATCCGTTTCTTCCAGGCTTTAATCCGACCATATGCGGAGCCGTCAATAAATATTCAGAAGTTATTGGACCAGATGGTTCCTTATATAAATGCTGGAATGAAATAGGATATTCCGACAGAAGTTATGGCAGCATCTTTGAAAGCGTAGCGAGTAACGCATTCGAAGTTTCCAAATGGAATGCTTATGACTTTTGTTCAGATTCAGAATGTCTTAACTGCTCGCTTCTTCCTATGTGCATGGGTGGCTGTCCCTTCACCAGGCTGTATGAAAATAAGACAAGCTGCGTATCTGCAAGAAAGAACTGTATAAAAGTAATGAGGGCGGCCTATGATTTCAAGCATAAGAAGTGATGCGGACTCAACGGCGCTCTTCGATTATCTGCCATATTTCAGACTTGGGTTTTCTTCCCAATTGCTTCTGGTTATAGTCTTCGCGTTGTGCTTAATAATATCTGGAATGATGGCTTCTGTATCCCCGCTGCTTACGAGCGCTCTGGTTGACAATATATCTAAAAAAACATCTTACGATTCTATCATGATTAGCAGCGCTCTAATTGGTTTTGCGGCACTAATCGATATTGTTGTCAGTTATTTAAGCACCCTTCTTTCAATGCGGATAACGACCGTGGCTGCATACTCGATTGTTCGAAGTAAAATCGATGAGCTCGTTCGGATGCCTTTTGAGTTATATTTTGAGCAGGAGTCAGCTGAAAAAACTCAACAAATTTGTTCAGATGCCAATACTGTGGCTTCCTTCGGATTGTCGGTGCTCCAGACGGTACTTCTTGCGGTTGTCCAGCTAGGTATCAGTTTTATTTTTCTCTATGGATGCTCCGTAGCGCTCTTTTGGGTTTCCGTGACATTTTGCATCTTGTATGCAATTGCATATGCTTTATTCAGAAAACCGCTTTTTGTTTCAGGTCTGACCTTTAAGGAGGAGCAGTCCCTGTATTTCGGAAAAGTGGAGTCCGTACTTGCGCATCAGAGATTTTTGTATGTTAATGTGCTATTCGAAAGAGCATTGAAATCCATAGATAGCTTTTTTTCGTCTTTGCTGCACGCCGGAGTCGCCTATCAAAGTGTCGTTTCGAGATTTCAGGCAACGGATTCCTTTGCTGCGGCTGCGTCCCAGGTGACTATTCTTTTGATTTCGGCTTTCTATGTAATGCAAGGAAGCATGAGTGTAGGCCAACTTGTTGCCGTTTCGAGCTACATGGCTTTAATGCTATCTGCCGTGAGGTCAATCTACGGTATAGGTAGTAGCGTACAAGACTGCTTCTCATCGATATCTCGTCTAAATGCCTCTAAATTGCCTTTGGCTGTTGCTGGAGAGGAGCTCTTGGAGATCGATTGCATCGAATTGCATAATTTTGGTTTTACATTAAATGAAAAGTGTCTCTACAATAACTTGAATCTCAGGTTTGACAAAGGAAAGCTCTATGCTCTTGTGGGGATTAATGGCTCGGGCAAAACGAGCCTTGCGTACTTATTAATGGGTTGTTTCAATTCGGGTTACGGTGGGGCTATTTCCTACAACGGTAAGGCCCAAGAAGAAATCAACTGCGAGCACCTTAGGCGGAATCTAGTTTCGTTTGCCGAACAAACCCCGATATCAGTAAAGGATTTTCTTAGCGATAGAAATTTTCCTTCTATCGAAAAGAAGAGGTGCGGAGGAATGTCTCCTGGGGAACTGAAACAATTGGAAATTAGGCGGGTCTTGGAAAAGAAGGCAGACGTCTATTTATTCGATGAGCCAACAGCATCACTTGATATTGCTCATAAAGAAGCTCTGATAAATGCTGTGAAGGAACTGCGCAAGCACAAGATTGTCATTGTTATTACACACGATATGGACCTAATAGCAGCTAGTGATGAGGTGGTAGAGCTTGGGAAAAGCGACTGAAATAATGCGCCTGGGGGCACGTTATCTACTGGGTACGATGGTTGCTAGCGTGCCGTGGGCCATTTGGGTTATTGCAAAAGGATCTCCCGCTTGGCTGTGCTCTACAGGGGCGCTCTTTTGTGCGTTGGTAGTCTATCTTTTTGCAACTCGGGGCGCTGTTTCCCGCGATAAGACCAAGCAGCGTGGGATTCTTTTGGGATGGCAGTTCATTTTCATCGTATTTATTATTATGGCCGCTATGCTCGATATAGGTGGAAAATCAATATCCAGATGGGTATTGGTCTGTTCGGTTTCAGTTTTGCATGAGCTGTTATTTAGGTACGTATTTTTATTTGAATACACAATCGTCGGAATAGTTCGGCCGTTTTGTATAAGGGCATTTGTACAGTCGATTCTATGGGCATTGCTTCTCGTGACTCAACAGTGTTTAATCGGGGCACCCACAAATTACATCATTGCAATGATGGGGGGCTATCTTTGTCTGGGCCTTATTTTTGCGCTGCTCGTGCGAAAAACAGGGACAGTGTGCCCGTCTCTTTTAGCCATGATGTTTCTGGATTTTATCAACCTCCTAGCTCTTTGAGTTACGGATAAAATCTTCAGGTGTTGGCGCCATGGCCGACAAGGCCCGCACGGTGCTTTCGGTATGTAATAACATGGGCGAGGTCTGGCTGCTCACGGCCGAGATACTTGACCTGATCAATCGCGGTGCGTCCAACATCATCTGCACGCAGCCCTTCGCCTGCCTGCGATTCGGTTAGCGAGGAGGCCGTGGCATCGGTCGCAAAGCGTCTGTGACGCGGTATTAAGAAGTAGCCGACCTCTTCGGGCTAGATATGAGACGAAAGGGTGGTAGCCGTACCGGCTGCGGCCCTTTTTTACTGGATACATGTTGCGTAAATGGCCTTGCCGACGCCTTTCGTGGACTCGGATTTCGGAAGTGCGGGGAAAAACTCCGAACCTTCGAGCACACTGCTCTTTTGAACTCTTGTGACCTGCGGTTTTGTTGCTAAAATAGTCGGTCTGGTCGGCAGAACTCGATTTTTCACCGCACTTCCAAAAACTGCGATCTTGCAGTACGAAAAACGGCCTCCATAACTCTGGGTTAATTGATAAGTGTAGCCGTTCGCCGTATATCATTGTCCGTTTATGGAATCTATCTCCAACGAGTTGTAGTCATATGGTTTGATGTTGGAAACATATGATTGCTGGAAGGCCGTAGGTGACGTTCGCCATGATATCGGAGGTTCCGGGTATGTTACGCGCTCCGTTAAACAACTATCGGTTGGGCTAACATGGATCGCCGTGTTATTTCGATAACCCTTGCAGTGGTCTGCCTGGCTGTGCTCCTGGGCGCTGCAGGGCAGTTTGCTATAAATCGAGAAACATCCTATATGCAGGAATGCGTTTCCGAAGGCTTTACCATTGACGGTTACTATCGGGATGACAAAACGAGTCGGGAAACCCTGGCTTTTCTTGAGGAGGACAACTGTCGATGGCAGCTGGTCGACCAAGACGGAACCTGCACAGACGGGCAGTTTAAGCGTACGGATGACCCCAACATCCTGATATTAAAGAAGGAAAACGGCGAAAAAATCGGTACGGTCCACGTGGCGTATATTTCGCGCCGCCGCGATCAGGGTTGGCTCTACCTATTGAGAGATACCAAGGTGACCCGTTTTTATCTGGTGAGCACCGAACCGGCGTTTATGGTGGAGTCTGGCGATGTCGATGTGGACAGTTGATTCACGGCAATAAAACAGCGAGTGGGGCGCGGGCATGAACTGCGCCCTACATCAGGTCACTTCACGTCAAACTCCACGCGATTGAGTTCGGGCACGTTGAGGTCGATGAGCTTGCGGGCGACGCGGCGGTCGTGTGCCCCGAGCGCCTCGCTTGTCGTCACATGGGCGACAATCTCGCGCTCGACAATGCCCTCCTCGTCGTCTTCGGTGGCCGAGGTCTCGACGGCGATGGTATAATCCTTAAAGCCCGGCAGCACCGCCGCAAGCTCGCGCGTGGTTTCGGTGACGCCGTAGCCGTCCTGCACGCCGGCCTGCGCCGATCCAATGGAGCCCGCCGTCATGACGATGCAGGGGATGGCAAAGATCGCCGTGCCCACGATGATGCGGCGGCGCACCTTGCGCGATAGCTCGTCGACCTCGTCATTTTCCTCGGCGGTAACAATGCCGTCGCCATTGAGGTCACGCTTGAGCGGCACGCGCAAAAGAAGCAGCACGGCTTCGGCAGCCAGTGCGATAAAGACCACGTTGATGCCAAACTCGTAGAGCGCCGAGAGGAATAGCGACCCGCTTGCGATGGCAATGCCGTAACCCGCCGCGCACAGGGGCGGCATGAGCGCGGTCGCCACGGCAACGCCCGCGATAAGTGTCGCAGGCTCCTGGTCGCGCGAGTTGCCCAGCCCGCCCGCAAAGCCGCCCGCGAGCGCCACGGCGAGGTCCCAGACGGTTGGCGTCGAGTTGTCAATGATGGCGGCCGTGGTGGTGCCGAGCGGCGAGAGCTTAAAGTACAGCGTGGATGTGATCAGGCATAAGGCCATCTGCAGTGCGAGGCCGGCAATGGCCTCGACAGTAATCTCACGGTCGAGCGTGGCAACACCGTATGCCATGGCAAGGACCGATCCCATGAGCGGACAGATGAGCATGGCGCCCACGATGGCAATGTCCGAGTCGATATCGAGGCCGATGCTCGCGATCAACATGGCAATGATCAGGATGCATAAGTGCGAGCCAGTCAGGCGCGCCCCGTTTACAAAGCGCTTGCGAATTACGTGATAGGGGGCGCGACCCTCGCGAATGTTGAACGCCTGCTTAAGGAAACGGGTGGCATTCTCCATGGCCTCGCTGTGTGCAGGGCGTATACCGTGACGACGATGATGACGCTCGCGCAGCCGCTTGATCTGTTGTTTGTCGAGTTCCATGCTTACCTCGTTTAGCTTCTGAGCCGCTTCTTGCGTCTGTCGTCTTTACTCTACACCGCGTTAGGCGAGGTGTCAGACAAGGTTTGTTGACCTGGAAGTCAGGACAATCGACATGGCTAAAACGCCGTGAGGATCATAAGAGTCAAATAGACAAAAAAGCGCGGGGCCGGTTTGATTCCGACCCCGCGCTCTGCGCTGGTGCGTTGTTGTTCGGCCTACCCTAGCAGGCTCAGACCAACAGAGACAAACGCCAGGATAACGCCGACGATGGACTCGCCGCCCAGCAGGCCGCTGGCGACGACCAGGCCCTGCTCCTGGAAGGCGGCATCCTTGGAGGCCTTCTTCTCGTCCGAAAGACCAGCCTCGGCGTCGCGGTGAGCGGCCCATTTGTCGTAGGCGAGCTTGACGCAGGAGCCCAGGAATGCCGTGAGCGACATGTAGAACGGCAGGTACACACCCAGGCCGATCATCATGGCCGGAATGCCGAGCCAGTACATGACGATGCCGGCGATAAAGCCGCCTGCGAACCACGGCACGCTCGGGATGCCCGAGACCATGGTGGCGACGACGCTTGCCTGCGCGGCCACAAAGCTCTTGTCGGGGCCGAAGGCGTCCGGACCATAGGCGGTGACGAGCGCGACCATGACGGCGGCAGCGACCAGGGCGCCCACGATGCCGCCAATGGCCTGGCCGACCCACTGTGCGCGCGGGTTGGTGCCCAGTACGGCTCCGGCCTTAAAGTCGTTCATGACGTCGCCCGCAAGGCCGCACGCCACGGCCACGATGCCGGCGATAAAGAACAGCTTGACCTGCGCGAGCTGCGCGAAGGCTGCCACGATGAGCATGACGATGAGGCCAAAGATCTCCATGGGGTCGATACCCGTCTGGCCGCAGCTCTGTGCGCTCATGATGGTGGTGACAAAGGTGAATAGCGTGACGATGACGGCCGGGACGGGACCAAGGTCGAGCGCGATGGCAACGATCACGGCGATGGCTGCGGTGCCCAGGCCGATGATGCCGGCGTCGAGCTTAAGGGAGCCCGAGATGAGCGACTGCTCGTCGGTGTCGGTGGAGCTGTCGGCGGCGAGGCCACGGACGATGCCGGCGACCTGCGGCAGGATGTCCTTAAGGACGACGGCGACGCCAAAGCCCATCATAAGACCCATACCGAGGGACTTGACGATACCCTGCGCGGTCACAATATCGAACAGGCCGGCAGCGGTGCCGCCAACGATGATGCCAAAGTTGCCCAGCAGCGCGCCGGCAAACCAGAAGGCGACGGGGGCAAAGCCCACCAAAAAGCCGATGGACAGTAACATGGGCGAGTTGTAGATGGCAAAGGTCACGCCGGGGATATTGAGCGTGCACAGCATGCTGGGCACTACGCCCAGGGCGTCGCGCAGCACGCTGTAGATGCCTGCGATGGCCATGGAGCCAAAGAGCTGCTTGCCGGTCTCGCCGCCGGCCTCGGTGGCGCGCAGGGTCTGAGCTGCAGCGTTGCCGGTGGGGAACTCCAGCGCGGCGTCCACGATAAAGTGACGGTGGATGAGCGCTGTCGCCAGAAGGCCCAAGATGGTGCCGGCAAGCGCCACGATAAACATGTCAAGCCAGCTGATCTGGTCGGCATAGCCCAGCATCCAGGCGCCCGGGATGGTAAACGCCAGGCCGCCGGCGACCATGGCGCCCGCAGACATGATGGTGTGGGTGACGTTGGCCTCGTTGAGGCTGGCGTTGCCCATGAGCTTCAGGAAGAACAGCGAAATGACGGCAGCGAAAATGATTGGCCAGGGGAGCGCACCCATCTTGAGGGCGGTATAGGCCGAGCTTGCCGTGATGATCACGCAGCCAAGGACGCCGATGACGACGCCGCGCAGCGTGAGTTGACCGCGCATCGAGGTGCGGTTCGAGGGATTGCTCATATAGAACTCCTTTGCGTATATCCGCTTCCCCCGGGAGCGCCGCTACGGATACGGCGCGGGAAGTCGGGTTACCAAGGGCCGACGCGTGAGCTCGCGTACGACCGCGCATCAGTATAGCCGCAAGGTAGTCAATTTGGGATGGGGCTTTTTAGCTGGTTTGGGTAGACGATATACTGCTGGGCAGACGAAAGGAGCGCCGACGATGCTTAATGGGTGCGCATATATATTGACGGTCGACGTGGGCAACACATTCATTCGCTTTGGCCTGTTTGCCGAGGATTCGGCCGCGGCGCAGGAATGCCCGCTTGCGACGTGCGAGATCACGACGCCGTCGAGCATTACGGCCGACGAAGCGCGTATGCGTCTCGCTCAAGTCATGGCCGCGCTGGCGGCCGATGCGGGCATGCCCGGCGCGCTCGTGCCCACGGCGGCCGTGCTGAGCTGCGTAGTGCCGGCGCTCGAGCGCCCGTGGAAGGCGGCGCTTTCCCGCACCTGCACGGGGCGCGTGCTCACCGTGGGGCCGGGTCTCAAGACCGGCATGCCCGTGCACTACGATGATCCAGCAGAGATCGGTCCCGACCGCATCGCCGACGCCGTGGCGGCCCGTGCCGTCTACGGCTCTCCGTGCATCGTGATCGACCTGGGCACTACGACCAATATCGAGGTCATCGATGCGCACGGAACCTTTGTCGGCGGCGTCATCGCGCCGGGCTTGGCACTTGGCGCCCGCTCGCTTTCGGCCGCTGCGGCGCGCCTGCCGCAGGTCGAGCCCTCGGCACCCACGCATGTGATCGGTCGCAACACGCGCGAGGCCATGCGTTCGGGCGTGGTCTTGGGCGAGGTTGCCCGCATCGACGGCATGCTCGACATGGTGCTTGCCGAGATGCGCTCGACCAAGGCGGCGGGGGAGGGTATCGTGCCCATCGTCATTACCGGCGACGATGCCGAGGCGCTCGCTGCGTTGGTCGGCCACAGCCTGACGGTAGACGACGCACTGACGCTGCGGGGTCTCGCCGAGCTGTACCGCATCAACCAAAAGCCTCGTCGCGCGTAGGGCGAGGGGCTGGTGGGATAAGCGCCCCCACCTTTCACCTGCTACAATGGGTCAAACTATTGCGATTTCGGAGGTGTCTGCCATGTCGGACGATCTTCATCAAACCACGTCGGGCAAGCGCCGCGACGTTATTAGCTGGGACGAGTTCTTTATGAGCGTGGCCATCGCCGCGCAGCGCCGCAGTAAGGACCCCAACACGCAGGTGGGTGCGTGCATCGCCAGCACCAACCACCGTATCCTTTCGGTGGGCTACAACGGTACGCCCTCGGCGCTCAACGACGACTTTTTCCCGTGGGGTACGAGCGACGACCCGCTGCAGGACAAGCACAACTACGTGGTCCATGCCGAGGCCAACGCCGTGCTCAACTACCGTGGCTCGCTCAAGGACCTCGAGGGTTCCACGGTCTACGTCACGCTGTTCCCGTGCCACGACTGCGCCAAGATTTTGGCGCAGGTGGGTGTGGGCGAGGTTGTCTACCTGGACAACAAGTACGCCGACACCGACGACGGCCGCATCAGCCGCCGCATTCTCGACTCCTGCGGTATTAGCTACCGCCAGGTTATCGTCGATGTTCACATCGGTACCGAGGGGCAGGCTCAGCAGTAGCGCGTGACAATGCCAGCTGGTAACAACAGGCAGCTAAAAGATCCCCGTCCCAAATTGACTGCTCGTGAAAGTCGTGTCCGCGCGCATGGATGGCTCGTGAGCGGGTACATGGCTGTAGTAACATAGCCCCTGTCCGCGGGCGTGCCCGCGTTATTGTGAGAAAGGAGCCCCTGTGGCTGTTAACGAAGAGCTGCTTAAGAAGGTTCTTGAAGAGATTCGCCCCAACCTGCAGGCCGACGGCGGCGATATGGAGTATGTGGGTGTTGACGACGAGGGCGTCGTCAAACTGGAGCTGCAGGGTGCCTGCGCCGGCTGCCCTATGAGCGCGCTGACCCTGTCCATGGGTATCGAGCGTATCCTCAAGGAGCATGTGCCCGGCGTTACCCGTGTCGAGCAGGTTAATGCCTCCGGCGAGACCGACGACCTGTACGACGAGTACGCGCCGTTCTAAGATGCGAAAGCTGCGGACGGCATACTCCGCATAGACGTTACGCCCAAATATGCGGCTGCGAGCGCAAGGCCCGCGGCCGCATTTGTATGTAGGGAGTAGGAGGGTCGACATGCTCAACGACTTCTACCATATGCTTGATCCCGTCGCGATTTCGGCGGGGCCCATCACGATTTACTGGTATGGTCTGGCCTATGTGGTCGGAGCTCTGCTCACGGCGGTCGTCATGTATCGCACGCAGCGTCGCTGGGGCTTTAGCATCACGATTGACGACCTGACGAGCGTCGTGGTCGGTGTGGTCTTTGGCCTTATCATCGGCGCCCGCCTGTTCTACGTCATCTTTTACGGCGACGGCTACTACTGGGCACATCCGCTCGAGATCTTTGCCACCAACGAAGGCGGCATGAGCTTCCACGGTGGCCTGGTCGGCGGCATTATCGGCGGCATCATCGTTTGCCGCATGTATAAGCTCGACGCATGGACTCTGGCAGACCTTGCTGTCATCGGCGCGCCGCTGGCCTTGTGTCTGGGCCGTTGTGCCAACTTTGTCAACGGTGAGCTGTGGGGCAAGCCGACCGATCTGCCCTGGGGTGTAGTCTTTGGCGGGACTGCGGGCGATATGCCGCGTCACCCCTCCCAACTCTACGAGGCATTTCTTGAGGGCATTGTGCTCTTCTGCATCCTGCAGGTGCTCAGCCGCAAAAAGCCGTTGCTGCCCCAGGGCACGTTTATGGGCGTGTTTGTGATGGGTTACGGCATCGTCCGCTTCCTCGTCGAGTTCGTGCGCGTGCCCGATGCCCAGCTGGGCTATCTGCTGGGCGGCGTCATCACGATGGGTCAGCTGCTGAGCCTTCCGCTCGTGATTGCGGGCCTGGCGCTCGTCATCTTTGCCCTCCGCCGCAACCGTCCCCAGCGCATCTACCTCGACTCCTAACCACCACAAAGGGGACAGGCACTTTTGTGGTGGTTTGCTGGGCAACGATGACAGAACCGTAACGTTTCCCCAGATAAAACCTGCCAAAATAAACCTGTCCCTTTTTGGCAGGTTTCTAGAAAGGCTCTTTGGACTGTGAAGGATTCCGATCTCTCCACAACGGCTGCGCGCGACGCGGCCCGCATCGTCTGGTTTAAGCGCTACCCCGCCAAGCAGACGCTCATCGCATTTCTGCTCGCGCTGTTGGCGACCACGGCGTTTTCCATCGATCCCGCCCCGGTGTCGAGCAACGCAGTCTTGGCGATTGACCCCAAAGCCTCGGGCATGCTGTACGTGTGCTACGAGGTGCTCCTCTCGTTTGCCGGCCATACCGACGCGGTCATGCTGCTTGCGCTTGCCTGCCTGCTCACGCTGCCGTTTCGCTACGTATTCTTTGGCCGTGGCGACACCTGGCGCCCGTCGATCATTCTGCCGTCGCTGTTTTTCGCCATCTGCATGGTGTTCGGCCGCAGCTACGACCTCACCGACTCGGCCGAGATTGTTCTTGGCGACAGGGCCCGCATCATCTGTGCCTGGATTGGCGGCGCGGGCTGGATGCTCTTGGCGATCGTTGCCTTCTACCTGGCTTTTGAGTGTCTAGATTGGCTGAGCTCTCGGCGCATTCCGTTTTCCGAAGCGCACTTTGGCCGCGTATGGCGTGTGGCTCACGCCGTGCTCTCGGCCCATCCCTTTGCCGGGCCCTTCCTGGTGCTTATGATCGCCTGGGCGCCCACGCTCATCGCTTCGCTGCCCGGCCTTTTTATGGGAGATACGGGTGCGCAGATTCGCCAGTGGTTCAACTATCCCAACGGCACGAGCGACTACCTGCGCCTACTCAACCCCAATGTCCTGCTCAACGGGCATCACCCGGTCGTGCACACGGCCATTATCGGCTCGTGCGTTCAACTGGGGCTTTCGGTCTTTAACAGCGCCAATGCGGGGCTTGCCATCTACACCTGCGCTCAGTTCGTCATTACGGCCGCCTGCATGGCCTATTCCGTCTCGTCGCTGCGCAAACTGGGCGTGAGCCTGCCGGTCCGCGGCGTGATCTTGCTGTTCTTTGTGTTTATGCCCATGTTCTCTAACTACGCGGCCCTGCTCACCAAAGACGTGCTCTTTGCCGACGCGTTTTTGGTGCTGTTGGTGCAGACCGTGAAGCTCGTGGCCTGCGGCCTGCCCCGTCGCGATGCCAATGCCGAGCGTGCGGGCGAGAAGGCCCCCGTGCTCTTTGCGCGCCATGACTGGCTGTTGTTTGCGCTTGCTGCCATGGGTTCCACGTTTTTGCGCAATGGAGGCCTGGTGTTTCCGCTGGCGGCGTGTATGATCGCGGCGGCGTTTTGCGCATGGGATGCACATGTCGCTCGTCGTGCGGCTAAGCAGACGGGCACCGCGGTCTCATGCGTCACGCCGCGATTCCGCTGGGTTGGCGTCCTCGCGGTGCTCGCGCTCTGCCTTGCCTCTAATATGTACTTCACCAAGGTCTTTATGCCGGCGCACGACATCACGCCCGGCTCCAAGCGCGAAATTCTCTCGATTCCGTTCCAGCAGACGGCTCGTTTCGTTCAAAAGCACGATGGCCTCAACTCGGGTGTCAACCCCACGGTAAAGGAGGACGGCACCATCGTGGAGGCGCCCTGCGACGGTTTGGTGACCGACGAGGAGCGCGTCGTGATCGATCGCGTGCTCAAGTACGAGAACCTGGGCCGCCGCTACAACCCTGACAAGTCCGATGCCGTCAAGAACTGCTTTAACGAGTATGCCTCGCAGGAGGACATCAAGGCCTATTTTGAGGTCTGGGCGCAGATGTTCAAAAAGGATCCCGAGTGCTATATCTCGGCGCTCATCAATAACTATTACGGCTACTTTTATCCGAGTGCCCGCGATGCCTGGGTCTACAGCACGGCGCGTAGTGCCGAGATCATGGCGCGTCCCGACAACCTCAAGTACTTCGACTTCCATCCGGTTGACAGCAACGTGGTGCGCTGGTGTGACCACCTGATCAATCTGTACCGTGTGGCGGTGCAGCGCATCCCGTTTATTTCGCTCACCATGAGCTCGGCCACCTATGTGTGGATCATGATTGCCGTGGTGGTCTACCTGCTGCGTCGTCATTCATGGCGTGCGCTGGCGATCTGGGTGCCGCTGTTGGGCGTGCTCGCCGTGTGCCTGATTGGTCCGTGCAACGGCTCGACCTACATGCGCTACCTGTATCCGGTCATCGCCTGCATGCCCTTCGCCATCGGCGCCACCGTCACCCGCAGCGACTTCCTCTGGTCCTAACTTGGTGCATTGGGGTCAGGTTTCTTTGCACCAAAGGGGACATCATCACGACGCCTTCATTTTGGGGTTTATCTCGCAGGCTAGTAGGTATATCATAACGACGTTTGTTTATATTGCCCGAGCATCTGCGCTGGGCTTTAGGTCGAAACCGATAGGAGACACGTATGTCCGGACACTCTAAGTGGGCCACAACCAAGCATCGTAAGGGCGCGCAGGACGCCAAGCGTTCCGCCCTCTTCTCCAAGCTCAGCCGCAACATCACTGTTGCTGCCCGTCTCGGCGGTGACCCGCTGCCCGAGAACAACGCCAGCCTCGCCGCTGCCGTTGCCAAGGCCAAGGCTCAGTCCATGCCTAAGGACAAGATCAAGTCCGCTATCGACAAGGCTTTTGGTTCGGGTGCTGACGCCGCCGTCTACGAGAACATCGTGTACGAGGGCTACGGTCCCGCCGGTGTCGCCGTCTACGTCGACTGCCTGACCGACAACCGCAACCGTACCGCCGCTGATGTCCGTTCCGCCTTCTCCCACGCTGGTGGCAACCTGGGCACCTCCGGCTCCGTCGCCTTCCAGTTTGAGCGCAAGGGCCAGATCGTCGTCGCCAAGGAGATCCTGGATGAGAACGCCAAGAAGGAGACCATGATCGCCAACGGTGCTGCCGGTGACGAGGATGAGTTCATGATGGCTATCGCCGAGGCCGGTGGCGAGGACTACGAGGATGCCGGCGAGGAGTGGATCGTCTGGACTGCTGCCAACGAGGTCATGGCTGTCTCCAAGGCGCTCGAGGAGCAGGGTGTCCAGGTCAAGGGCTCCGAGACCACCATGGTCCCGACCACCCCGACCGAGGTTTCCGGCGCCGACGCCAAGAAGGTCCAGCGCCTCATCGACCGTCTTGAGGAGCTCGACGACGTCCAGGACGTCTACAGCACCATGGACATGACCGACGAGGTCATCGCTGCCCTCGAGGAGGAGTAGCGCCAGCACGGATTGAGCCGTGCATATCTGGGCATAATGAAGCGAGCATGCAAGCCTCGTGGAATAGATGAGCCGGATCCGCGTGCGTAGAGCACCGGACCCGGCTCTTTTATAATGATGCGAACCGTTTTGCATTTCGAGAGCCGAGATTTGAAGGGAGCGCCGCGTGCGCGTACTCAAACGAGCCCTAGCGATCGTGTATCTTGCCGCCACCATCGTGGCGCTGGGTACGCTTGTCTGCCAGTTTTGGGGGCCGTATACGTATCGCTTTATGCTGCTGATGCGCGACCCCATGCCGCGCATCGTCGTGACGGCGTGCGCCGGCGTCGTGGCGATCGGCGTACTGCTGAGCTTTTTCCGCCTGATGTTCGCCCGTCGCGAGCCGTCCTGCGTGCATCCGGCGGGGGAGCGCAATATCGAGGTTACCCTTGCGGCGCTTTCTTCGTGCGCCAGGGTTGCTGCCGGGCGCGACGACCGCGTGATGGTCGAGCATGTCGAGGCTCGCGTCCAAGGCCCCGACGATTCGCACGTCCGTTTTAAGGTCGAGGCTATCGCGCTTGACGATAAGGACGTGGCATCTCTGGCTACCGCGATGCAGCAGCGCATCGAAGAAGCCTGCGATACCATGCTCGGCGCGCCGGGTACGACCGCGCGCGTCCGTTTTTTGCCGTCCAAGACTACCGTCCAGACCGTGGAGGTTTCCGGTGAGTGATACCAATCAAGATAAGACCGCTCGTACGCCGCGCCTGACGATTGACCAGAGCGCCACGTCGGCGAGCGAACCTGTTGATTCCAAAGCAGAGGCAACCGAGTTACAAGACGCGGCAGCCGCGGATTTTGACGAGGCTATGGGTCTCATCAAGGGTACGGGCGCTGCCGTCTGGAGCTATGCTGTGCGTCATCCCAACACCACGCTCGGCGCCGTCGCCGGCTTTATCCTCGCCGTGTTGGTGCTCACGTTGGGCCTGTGGGACACGCTCGTCATTGCATTCTTCGTGCTGATCGGCGCTGTGATCGGCCAAATTCGCGACGGCGAGAACGGGATCGTCAACTTCTTCGGCCGTCTGTTTAGCGGCCGCTAATATGTATTCGACTGTCGCATCCGCGGCAGGCATAAGGAGGAACCATGGCTTTTAACACGAAGGTCGATGTAGCCGATACCGAGCTCGAGGCGAATGAGGCCGTCGCCGCCGAGGCGGAGGACGTAACGCTCGAGGACGAGGCACTCGTCGAGGCCGAGTCCGATGCGGATGAGGATGACGAGGAAGCGGACGAGTCCGAGGACTCGCTGACCTATTCCAACGGTGTGATCGAGAAGATCGTTGCCATGGCCACCCGCGAGGTTCCGCACGTTCTGGGCATGAAGGGTAACCTCATGCACTTTGTGCAGGAGCAGTTTGGTGCCGAGAATCTGACCAAGGGCGTGACGGTCGAGGTCACCGATGACAATCGCGTGGTCGTCAACATCTCCGTCATTATCGAGTACGGTGCCTATGCGCCCGCGATCTTCGACGATGTCAAGGCACGTGTCACCGAGCGCCTTGCCGCGATGACCGGCCTTGAGGTGGCGGGCGTCAACCTGCGTATCGAGGACGTCATCACCCCCGAGGAGTACGAGCACCGCACCAGCCAGCACGAATAACCTTCCAAAAAGGGACAGGTTTATTTTGGCAGGTTTTATCTGCGAAAACGTTAAACGGCCGACCGCGCAAGCAAAAGCGTGGCCGGCCGTTTTTGTACGCTCCCGATGTAGTCATACCGCTCGTCTAACTAGGGGTTGCAATCCCCACGTTCCGCGTTACTCTAATGGGCGCATTGTTTCCAAATTGTTAACGAGGGGTTGCCGTAATGGCCGACGAGCACGAAACAGAAAGCAAGGCATGGGCGATTGAGGCCGCCGCGGCAGAGGCGGCATCGCGTGCTGCCGAGGAGGTGCATCGTCCTCCCGTGGTGCCGATGGAGCGCGTGGTTGATCGCGATGTTATCGAGCGGGGCGAGCGCGCTGGTCGCAAGCGCAGCCAGGAGCCGGGCTTTCCGCGCTTTTTTGCCGAGCTCAATCTGGGCCTGATCCTCACGGCCTTTGCCATCGTCGCGTTTAAAACCCCTAATCACTTTGCTTTTGGCGGCACCTCGGGCGTGTCGGTCATTCTGTCCACGCTGTTTCCGACCCTGCCCGTCGGCGTCTTTATGTGGATTATCAACGCGGTCCTGGTCGTTTTGGGTTTTATCTTTTTGGAGCGCAAAGCAATCCTGTGGAGCGTCTTCGCCTCGTTTGCGCTGTCCGCCTATGTTTCGCTGTTTGAGCTCTTTATTCCGACCGATGTCTCGATGACGGGCGATATGTGGCTCGACCTGTGCTTTGCCGTGATTCTGCCGGCGCTCGGCAGCGCCATCGTCTTTGATATTGGTGCCTCGACGGGCGGCACGGACATCCTCGCCATGATTCTCAAACGCCGCACCACGCTTGAGATCGGCCGTGCGCTGCTGTTGGTCGATATCGGCATCGTGACCATCGCGGCCTTCTTGTACGGTCCGCGCGTCGGTCTGTACTGCGTGCTCGGCCTGTTTGCCAAGACGCTTGTGGTCGACAAGGCCATCGAGAGCATTCACCTGCGCAAAGTCTGCACGGTCATTTGTTCCGAGCCCCTTAAGATCGAGGAGTTTATCGTCAAGCATCTCAACCGTACGGCGACTATCAGTCGCGGCTACGGTGCTTTCTCGGGCAAGTGCGTGACGGTGATCATGAGCGTGCTGAGTCGTCGCGAGGCCGTGCAGCTGCGTCGCTACGCTCGCGAGATCGATCCGGGTGCCTTTATCACGATCGTCGACAGCTCCGAGATCGTCGGCAAGGGTTTCCGCGGAACGAACTAACGCGGTCGAGCTTATCAAACAATCGAATAGCGCCCTGCGCATTGCAAATGCGTCATGTTGGAGTATTTGTCCCCACATTGGGTGATAATGATGCAAAAGACATCGTTTGCGATCCAGATGATTCGCTCAAGATACGAAGGGATGATCTCGATGTTCTGTTCGCAGTGTGGTGCCCCCATGGGCGACAACGATAAGTTCTGTGGTGCGTGTGGTGCCCCCAATGCCGGTGCCGCAGCCTCTGCCCCTCAGGGTCAGCCCCAGCAGTTTGTTCCGCAACCGCCCGTGGCGAATGCGTCCAAGGGCTGTGTGGCTCAGGCGTTTGAGGACATGACCAAGACGCCGGGCGTGCTGCAGCGCGTGTGCCAGATCGCCTTTTTGCCGGCGCTGATTTGTGTTGTGTCGGTGCTCGTGCTGTTCATTCCCGTTATCGGCGGTATCGCGGCTGCCATCGGCTTTTTGGCAGCTTGCATTGCGAGCGTGTGTGGTTCCGGCTTTGGTATTGAGTGGGGTCGCGATCTGTCGCTCAAGGTTGATGACGGTATGGATCGTCCACTCATGCGTTCCACGTCGTTTGGCCTCGGAGTCTTTTCGAGCGTTATCTCGGTCGTGCTCGAGGTTATCGCTGCCATTCCCGTTATCGGTGTAGTGCTTTCGCTGGTGGAGAGCGTGGTAATTGGCGCCGCGGGCTCGTATTCGTATTACGGCTCTTATGCACTCGAGGCAGCGCTGTTCGGCTCGCTTGGCCTGCTTGTCCTGGCTATGATTGCCACGGCGGTCTTGGGGGTCTTCTTTAAGATGTTCGCCGACATTGCCGTGATGCACTTTGCGGTGACCGGTCGTGTCGAGAGCGCGTTTTCGCTCGATAAGGTCTGGGCGGCCTTTAAGCACAACAAGACCAAACTGTTCTGCGCTTCGTTCCTTCCCGAGTTTTTGACGGGCCTGGTCGCCAACGTTGTCACCTGGATCCTGACGTTCGTCTTTGGCACCATTGCCTCTGTCGGTATGTATAGCTACTACTACCGTCCTACGGCTATTGAGGCGCTTGTTACCGGCGGTGGCATCACGCTCGTATTGTTCTTGGTGCTGACGGCGTTTGTCACGGTATTCCTCACGGTCTTTGGCAAGATGCTCAAGCACCGTGCCGTTGGCTATTGGGTTGCGCGCTACGCAAGCGAGTGGGCCGACGAGGACAAGGACGACGTCCTGACTTTTGTGCTGCCGTTTGAGAAGAAGTCTGCTCCGGCTGGTTTTAGCGCCGACGCAGCGCCCGTATCCGATTCCGCTGCGGCGCCGGCGCCTGCGCCCGAGCCCGAGCCCGTGCCTGAGCCTGAGCCTGAGCCTGAGCCCGCGCCCGTGCCTGAGCCCGAGCCCGCGCCCATGCCGGAACCGGAGCCCGAGCCTGCACCTGAGCCCGAGCCTGCGCCAAGCTCCGACGAGGACCCGCAGGACGAGTAACCCTGCCACCTGCCATTTGGGGACGGGGTAGAAACGGTAGAAATAGCGCTTGACAAATAAGCGGGGGCGGACGTGCCGAAGCGTCCGCCCCCGCTTTGATATCGCGATGCGGCTATGACTGCGAGATGGTCGTGGATCGACTACTCGTCGTGCTTCTCCTCGCGGCGGGCGGCGGCGCGAGCGTCGTGGATGCCCTTGATTGCGGCGTGTCGGGCGGTGCGGGCATCGTGCATGGCGTCGCGGGCCTCGGCGGCCGTGGCCTTGGCAGAGCGCAGTTTGGCTGCCAGGTCGGGATTGGTCTCGGCGACCGCGGCAATCGTGGGGCCGTCGAGCTCTTCTTGTGTGGGCTCGGCCAAAAAGTCGATGGCATATTGGGCGGCCACCATGGAGCCCTTGGCCAGTACCGACTCGTCAATCTTGTAGAAGCAAGAATGTTGGGCGTACGTGGCGCCAATCTGGGGGTTGCGCGTGCCAACAAAGGCGAGCACGCCCGGTACGCGGCGCAGGTACTCCGAAAAATCCTCACCCGAGAGTGTGCCGCGATAATGGCCTTGGCCGGTGGGGCCCAGGCATTTGATTACTGCCTGGCGGCAGCGCTCGCTCGAGGCGGCATCGTTTTCGACCTTGTAATTGGCGATGGTGTAGTCGGTGAGCTCTGCCTCGGCGCCCAAGGCGGCCGCGGTATGCTCCACGATGCGGCGCATGAGCTCCGGCATTTCCTCGTGGGTCGAATCTCCGTAGGTGCGCACCGTGCCGGCGAGGTAGGCCGTGCCGGCGATAACGTTGCGCGCGGTGCCGCCGTGCAGCTCGCCGACGGTAATGACGGCCGGCTCGTAGGGACTGATCTCGCGCGAAACGATGGTCTGCAGAGCGTTGACGATCTCGGCGGCAACCATAACGGCGTCGTGACCGCGCTGGGGCATGGCGCCGTGGCACGAGGTGCCGCGGACGTCGATGCGGAACCAGTCGGTATTGGCCATGCGCGGTCCGGGCTCACAGCTCACGGTGCCGGCGTCGACCTCACTCCAGATGTGCGCGGCGTAGGCGCCATCGACGCCGTCGAGCACGCCCGTGCCGATCATGAGCTTGGCGCCCTGGCCGTTTTCCTCGCTGGGCTGGAAGACGATGCGGACTTCGCCGTGGATGTCGTCGGTCATATGGCGCAGGATTTGCAGCGTGCCGAGCATCATGGCGATGTGGCAGTCGTGGCCGCAGGCGTGCATGCAGCCCTCGTTGACGCTGGCAAACTCCTCGCCGGTCTGCTCGGTGACGGGCAGGGCGTCGATATCCGCGCGCAGCAGGATACGGCGGCGCGGCGTGCCGTCCTCGTGGTAGGCATCCGACGCGGTACCGCGAAGCGTTGCCACCAAGCCGGTCTTGAGCGGACGCTCGTAGGGGATATTCATGGCGTCGAGCTGGTTGGCGATGTCGGAGGTCGTGCGCTCCTCGGCAAGGCTCAGCTCCGGGTGCTTATGGAAGTGCCGGCGCTGCTTGATGATATAGGGTTCAAACTCGGTAGCGATATCTTTGATGGCTGCGGTGACGTCGTCAGCCGCGCGAGCCTCGGTCGCCGCCATAATCTGCTGTGCCTTGGTCTTCGTCATGGTCGATTTGCTCCTTGCTGGGTTGATCGCAAAATCGTACAGGCTCTCTCCAGTATGCCACCTGCCGCTAGGGCTGGTAAAGTTGCCGTTTGCCGCTTGGGGTTTTGTTACAAGGGCGGGGGAGTACACTCGGGGGTGTTGAATTTCCTGCCAGAGATGGGGATGCCCATGCAACATATCGATCGGATTATCCGCTCCAAGAACGTCTTTACCGCGCAAGACGGCATCGATACCGCCCGCGAGCTGGCGATTGCCATCGCAGGCGACCGTATCGTCGCAGTCGGTGCGCCCGATGACGTGATTGCCGCCGCGCCTGCCGCCACGCCGGTTATCGACTACGGCGAGCAGTTTGTCTGCCCCGGTTTCCACGATGCGCACCTGCATTTCTTCCATACTTCGGTTGGCTCCTCGCCGTACATGCTCATGGATATGGGCACGTCCGAGGCAGCATTGGTGCAGCATGCGCTCGAGTTTTCCAAAGGCTTGCCAGATGACGCCTGGGTCGTGACCCAGGGTTGGCGCGATTACCGCTGGGATCCGCCCGAGCACCCTACCAAGGCCTCCCTCGATGCGGCATTTCCCGATCGTCCCTGCGTTATGTACTCGGGCGACGGGCACACGCTGTGGCTCAACAGCCGCGCACTCGAGGCGCTCGGCGTTACGCGCGATAGCGAGCCTCCGGCGGGTGGCAGTTACGACAAAGATGCAAATGGCGAGCTTACGGGTATCGCCCACGAGGCGGCTGCTATGCAGCTGCTGCCGCGCTGCCTGGAGTGGCTGGGCGAGGACCGCATCGCGAGCGCTTACGCCGACCAGATGAAGCGTATGGCCGAGCAAGGCATCACCTCAATCTGCGATATGTCGCTCATGCCCATGCCGGGCTGCGACTTTATTCGCGACGATGTTTACGACAAGCTGCAGGCCTCCGGCAAGCTGGGCATCCGCGCCCATCTGTTTCCCACACTGCTGGATGACCAGTCGCGCTTGGAAGAACTCCAGACCCGCTACGCGAACAACGCGCTGCTCTCGGCACCGGGCTTTAAGCAGTTCTTCGACGGCGTGTCGAGCGAACACACGGCATATCTCACCGAGCCCTATACCAATCCGCGCTTCCCGGGCGACCAGGGCCGTCTGACAGTTCCTGCCGAGCGCATGCGTAAGCTGGTTCTGGCGGCTGCGGAGCGCGGCCACACTGTGCGTATCCACGTCATCGGCGACGGTGCGATTCATGCCGCGCTGGATATCTTCGAGGAGGCCGCCGACCTGTACGGCCTGCCCCAGCACGGCCATAACACACTCGAGCATCTGGAGAACCTCCTGCCCGAGGACATCGACCGCCTGCGCAAGCTCAACGTGGTCGCCTCGAGCCAGCCCTGCCACATCACGCTCGATCCGGGCGGCCCCGAGCGCGATTTGGGCATGGAGCGCAGCCGCATCATGTGGCCGTTTGCAACCTATAAGCAGCGCGGCATTCGCCAAGCCTTCGGTACCGACAGCCCCATCACGCCTGTTACCAGCATGAACGTGCTCTACACGGCTATTACGCGCCAAGACCCCAAAAGCCACTGGCCCGAGGGCGGCTGGTTGCCGAGCGAGCGTATCGATGCGGCAACGGCTCTGCGCAACTACACCCTGGGCAGCGCCTATGCAGCGGGCGACGAGCAAAACCTCGGCAGCCTAGAACCCGGCAAATACGCCGACCTGGTAGTCCTGGACCAAAACCCACTCACCATCGACCCCCAAGAACTCCAAGCCACCAAAGTCCAAGCCACCTACCTAGCCGGCAACCTGATCTACGAGCGCTAGCCCCATACCCCACCCATAAGGGGCGCGTTTCTGCAACGTGCCCCTTTCTTGTTCGCACCATCTGCATCGCCATTTTGCTGCACTGACTTTTCTGAATGCCGGGCCCGAATTAGTTAACCTGGCTCCCTGGGCGGACCGGAGGGCATGAAGTTTGTCGCGAGTTCCGCACGCAAAGGAAAGCACTTAATGTGCTTTCCGTCTTGCGCAGGACTGTAGAGCAGCAAACTACATGCCCTCCGGTCCGCCCCGGGAGCCACCGTTAGGTTATCCCCCGGCATTCAGAAAATCTAAGTGCCAAAAAATAAGATTTTTTGACTCCGTGTTGTATAACCCGCCATTCGTGGGTACCATTCAACGCGTACGCAAACAAAAAGGGTTAATTCGCGTGGCATAACCACGCGGCCCAAAAAGGAGGAGACAAGCATGTCGTCTTTGAAGCCGCTTGCAGATCGTGTTCTGGTCAAGCCCGACGAGGCCGAGCAGAAGACCGCTTCTGGTCTGTATATCGCCAGCAACGCCCAGGAGAAGCCGCAGCGCGGCACCATCGTTGCCGTTGGCGCCGGCAAGGTCAACGACAAGGGTGAGCGCATCCCCATGGACGTCAAGGTCGGTGACGTTGTCATCTACGGTAAGTTCGGTGGCAACGAGGTCAAGGTCGACGGCGAGAAGTATCTGCTGATGCGCGCCGACGACATCTACGCTGTCGTCGAGGCCTAGTCTCGTCAGAATCTCTGATTCGTCTTTGAACGCGCCCGCCGCAAATGACTCGGTGCGGCGGCGCGAGTCACGTTTCTTTTGGAGGATTACCTACCATGGCAAAGAACATTACGTTCAACACCGATGCCCGCGCTAAGCTCGCCAAGGGTGTCAACACTCTGGCCGACGCCGTTACCGTCACTATGGGCCCCAAGGGTCGCTATGTCGCGCTGCAGCGCACGTTCGGTGCTCCGACCATCACCAACGACGGCGTTTCCGTCGCCAAGGAGATTGAGCTCGAGGACAACATCGAGAACATGGGTGCCCAGCTGGTGAAGGAGGTCGCCACCAAGACCAACGACACCGTGGGTGACGGCACCACCACCGCAACCCTGCTCGCCCAGGCCATCGTCAACGACGGTCTGCGCAACGTCGCCGCTGGCGCCAACCCGCTGGCCATCCGTCGCGGCATTGACAAGGCCGTCAACGCCGCCGTCGCCGAGATGAAGAAGCAGGCCAAGCCGGTCGAGACCAAGGAGCAGATTGCTTCCGTCGGTACCATCTCCGCCGGTGACCCCGAGGTCGGCGAGAAGATCGCCGAGGCCATGGAGGTCGTGGGCAAGGACGGCGTCATCACCGTCGAGGATTCCCAGACGTTCGACATCACCATCGACACCGTCGAGGGCATGCAGTTCGACAAGGGCTATGTCTCCGCTTATTTCGTCACGGACAACGACCGCATGGAGGCCGTGATGAAGGATCCGTACATCCTCATCACCGACCAGAAGATCTCCAGCGTTCAGGACATCATGCCTGTTCTCGAGGCTGTCCAGCGCGCCGGCCGTGGCCTGCTCATCATCGCTGAGGACATCGACGGCGAGGCTCTGCCGACCCTGGTCCTCAACAAGATTCGTGGCGCTCTCAACGTCTGCGCCGTCAAGGCCCCGGGCTACGGCGATCGCCGCAAGCGCATCCTCGAGGACATCGCCGTCCTCACCGGTGGCCAGGCCGCTCTGGACGAGCTGGGCGTGAAGGTCGCTGACATCACCGCCGATATGCTCGGTACCGCTAAGTCCGTCACTATCTCCAAGGACAACACCGTCGTCGTCGGCGGCGCTGGCTCCAAGGAGGCCATCGACGCCCGCATCGCTCAGATCAAGGGCGAGATGGAGAACACCACCTCTGACTTCGACCGTGAGAAGCTCCAGGAGCGCCTGGCCAAGCTCTCCGGTGGCGTTGCCGTCATCAAGGTCGGCGCTGCTACCGAGTCCGAGCTCAAGGAGATCAAGCACCGCGTCGAGGATGCCCTGCAGGCTACCCGCGCTGCTGTCGAGGAGGGCATTGTCGCCGGTGGCGGCGTCGCTTTCATGGACGCTGCTCCTGCGCTCGATGCTGTCGAGATCGACGACCCCGAGGAGAAGATCGGCGTCGATATCGTCAAGAAGGCTCTGACCGCTCCGGTCGCTACTATCGCCAAGAACGCTGGCTTTGAGGGCGCTGTCGTGGTCGACAAGGTTGCCGAGCTGCCCGCCGGCCAGGGTCTCAACTCTGCCAACGGCGAGTGGGGCGACATGATCGAGATGGGCGTCCTCGACCCCGTCAAGGTCAGCCGCGTCACCCTGCAGAACGCTGCTTCTGTCGCCAGCCTGATCCTCATCACCGAGGCTACCGTCTCCGATGTGCCCAAAAACACTCAGCTTGAGGACGCTATCGCTGCTGCTACCGCTGGTCAGCAGGGCGGCGGTATGTACTAAGGCCGACAAGGTCTAGAACTCCCACCGGGAATCCGGGGGCGTGACGGGGTTTCTCTCCGGAACGTCCTCGGACATGCAAAGAGGCTCCGCATCGCGCTTCGCGCTGCGGAGCCTCTTTGCGTCCTGCGGAATATTCCGGAGAGAAACCCCCGTCACGCCCCCGGATTCCCTGCGTTTACGGCCTTGAGGTCGGCGTGGGCGGAGGACTTGGTTGTTGGGAATACGTGTCCCGGTCGCTGTTTCGTGGCTTTGCCGCGAAAGGCGCGCCGCTTTGGGGCGAGTGGAGGATGTGGTTGTTGCAGTGGCTTGTCCCCTTCGCTGTTTCGCGCTTTGCGCGAAAGGCGCGCTACTTTGGGATGGGTGGGGAACGTGGTTGTTGTGGCAACTGATCCCCACCACAAATTACCCTCGGCATACTTGCGCGAACGATTGCTCGTGCTACACTTGCAAGTGCTGTTTCAGGGCGGGGTGGAATTCCCCACTGGCGGTAAATCGGGCGGTGCCAAAGGGGTGCCGCGGAGCAGGCGAGGCGTCTGCGACCGAGCCGATGAGTCCGCGACCCGAGCGTGTGTTGGTTCGCATGCCGGCTGAACTGGTGAGATCCCAGTACCAACGGTTAGAGTCCGGATGAAAGAGGCAGGTGATCTTAATGTCTGAACAGTCGCAGCATATCCATTTTGAGAACACGAATAGGTGGAGCACCAAACAGCTCGTTACCATGGCGCTGATGTGCGCCTTGGGCGCCCTGTTTATGTATGTGCAGCTGCCCATTCTTCCCTCGGCGCCGTTTTTGACGTATGACCCGTCGCTGGTGCCGGCGATGGTGTGCGGGTTTGCGTATGGTCCTGGTGCCGGCACTGCTGTTGCCGCCATGGCGATCGTAATCCATGCGCTCACCACGGGTGACTGGGTCGGCGCGCTTATGAACCTGGTTGCCACGCTGGGCTACATTCTGCCCGCGGCTATCGTCTACCAGAAGATGCATACCTATAAGGGTGCCGTGATTGGCCTGGTGCTCGGCGTCATTGCCGCTACGGCGTTGTCTATGGTCGCAAACCTTACCATTGGCGTATGGTTCTGGTATGGCTCGGTCGATGTGATCGCCCCGCTTATGATTCCTGCCGTGCTGCCGTTCAACCTTATCAAGACCGTGCTTAACTCGGTGTTGACGCTAGCGGTGTATAAAGCAGTCTCCAACCTCATCACGCCTAAAAAGGACCAGGTCAAAGGCCGCGCATGATTGAGTGTCGGGGCGTTTCCTTTAGCTATGACGGTGCCGTACCGGCACTCGACGGCGTCGATCTGAACATCGAGGACGGGGAGTTTTTCTGCATCCTCGGTGGCAATGGGTCGGGCAAGTCGACGTTTGCCAAGCATCTGAATGCGCTGCTGCAGCCCGATGCGGGCACGGTACGTATCAACGGTATGGATGCGTCCGATCCCGAGCTGGTCTACGACATTCGTTCGACCGCAGGCATGGTGTTCCAGAATCCCGACGACCAGCTGGTGGCAACGCTTGTCGAAGATGACGTTGCGTTCGGTCCCGAAAACCTTGGCGTGCCATCGGCGCAAATTGCGCAGCGCGTACGCGAGGCGCTGAAGGGCGTGGGCCTGGTGGGCTTTGAGCGCCACGAGACCCATGCGCTTTCGGGCGGTCAAAAGCAGCGTGTGGCGCTTGCCGGTGTGCTCGCCATGGAACCGCGCGTGCTCATTTTGGACGAGGCGTCCTCGATGCTCGATCCGCGCGGGCGCAAGGGCCTTATGAAGGCCTGTCACGTGCTGCACGAACGCGGCATGACCATCGTGATGATTACGCACTTTATGGAAGAGGCCGCCGAGGCCGATCGTGTCGCGGTGTTTCGGGCGGGGCGCGTTGCCATGCTCGGTACGCCCGAGGAGATTCTGACGCGGGCAGATGGGCTCGTGGAGCTCAACCTGGATATGCCGGCGTCGTGCTGCTTGGGCATGGCGCTTCGTGCGAAGGGCGTGCCCGTTCATGCGCGGGTGCGCGAGGCGGATATGGTCGCCGAGATTGCGCAGGTATATGCCGACCGGAGTGGGGAAGACACCGCAGGGCGGCCTTCTGCATCCGATTCTCGTGTGCTCGACAACGTCTCCTCTGCAACCGACGGGACAGCCGTGTCGGAGCCCGTCATCGAGATTTCGCACCTCTCGCATAGTTACTCGCTGAGTGCCCGCGAGCGCCGTCGATGGCGCAAGCGCTCGGCCACTGCGGGCAAATCGAATAAACAGGCTCTCTGGGGAAACGACCCCAGCAGCCCGTGGGCGCTGCGCGATGTATCGCTGACGGTGCGTCGCGGCGAGTTCCTGGGCTTGGCAGGTCATACCGGTTCGGGTAAGTCGACGCTAGTCCAGCATCTCAACGGTTTGATTCGCCCCCAGGAGGGATTCGTTCGCGCGCTGGGGCTCGACCTGGCAAACAAGAAAGATGCCGCCGCGGTTAAGGCCAAGGTCGGCGTGGTGTTTCAATATCCCGAGCGTCAGCTGTTTGCCGAAACCGTGACGCAGGACGTGGCGTTTGGCCCGCACAACCTTGGCTTGCCGCAAGATGAAGTCGACCGTCGCGTCGAGTCGTCGCTCTCGCGCGTGGGCCTCGACCTTTCTACGGTCGGCGACAAGAGTCCCTTTGAGCTTTCGGGCGGTCAGCAACGGCGTGTGGCATTCGCCGGTGTGCTCGCCATGGAGCCCGAAGTCCTGGTGCTCGATGAACCCATGGCGGGGCTCGATCCGGCTGCGCACAGGGATTTCCTTGAGCTTATCGATCGACTTCACCGCGATGGCCTGACCGTTGTCATGGTTTCGCATAGTATGGATGACCTGGCCAATTGCTGCGACCGCATCGTCGTGATGAACGAAGGTGCGGTGTTTGCAGAGGGAACCCCCGCGCAGGTGTTTGCACATGCCGATGAGCTCAAGTCGATCGGCTTGGGCGTACCTGCTGCCCAGCGCATGGCGTTGGCGCTCGCGGAGGCGGGCGTGCCGCTGCGTTGCGGCGGGCTCTATACGGTTGAGTCGCTGGCAGACGAGTTGGTGGACCTGCTAATCGGTCGCTCGGACGGTCCTTCTAACGTCGCGGACATTGCTAAATCCAAGACGGTCGCGCGAGAGGAGGGCTGCTAATGGAGGCGTTTTCGTTTGGCAGCTACTATCCGAGCGATAGTGCGATCCATCGCCTGGATCCGCGCACCAAGCTGCTCCTGGGCTTTGTGTTTTTAATCACGACGCTGACCGTCGGCGGCTTCCGCGGACTGGCTCCTGTCGCAATTTTCGTCGTGCTGATCTATGCCGTGTCCCGGGTGCCGGCTCGTCGCGTTCTGTCGTCGATGGCGCCGCTGCTGGCAATCGTCGTCGTGGTCGCGGTGCTCAACTTGTTTACCGATCAGAGTGGGCGCATCCTGTGGCAGCTCGGCTTTTTGCAGATAAGCGAGGGCTCGCTGCATTCCGCCGTCTTTATGGCGTGCCGCCTGACCTTGATGATGGCCGGTATGAGCGCTATCACGCTCACCACGCCGACGCTCGACCTCACCGCGGGCTTTGAGCGCCTGCTCGCATCGTTTGCGCGTGTGGGACTTCCTGCGCACGAGCTCGGCATGATCATGGGTATCGCGTTGCGCTTTATGCCGCAGTTTGCCACCGAGATGAAGCAGACGGCGGACGCGCAGGCGAGCCGCGGTGCGCGCGTGACGGGGGGCCCGCTCGGCGGCGTGCGTATGCTCGGCAGTGTGGCGATTCCGCTGTTCACCGGCGTGTTCCGCCATGCCGAGACGCTGTCTGCTGCCATGGATGCACGCTGCTATCACGGCGAGCAGGGCCGCACGCGCCTGCATGCGCTTGCATTTGGCCGCGGCGATGCGTTGGCGGCGGTGGTGACGGCGTTGCTGCTCATCTGCGTCATCGTCATCAATCTTCAACTTGTTTAGGCGCGATTCGAGCGCAAGAAAGGGGTCCCTATGACCGACAACGACCGCACGGCTCAGCTTGAGCGCGCCTGTTCGTATCTCAGGCGCATTCCGGCGTGGTATCTGGCCACGACCGATGTGGCCGACGGGCATCAGCCTCGCGTGAGGCCGTTTTCGTTTGCCATGGTCGATGACGGTAAGTTGTGGTTTTGCACGTCGCGCGACAAGGATGTGTGGGCGGAGCTGAGCGCGAATCCCAAGTTTGAGCTCTCGGGCTGGAAGCCGGGGGAATGTTGGATCGTATTGACCGGCGAAGCCGCACTTGAGGACGACGCAGTTGCGAGCGACAAGGTGCGTCAAGCGGGTTTTAAGCACATGGTGGACATTGGCGAGGAACACGAGAGTGCCAACGACGGCCGCCTTGCTTTCTTTTCGGTCCGCAACATTGCTGCGCGCTTCTGTGATATCGATGGCAGCGAGGAGCGCCTGGAGCTCTAGCTCGCACAAACCAGGTTCCCAAACTAGCTAGTACAGGAGGAAACGTGGACGGATTGAATACGGTTTTGGAGTATCTGACGTCGGTGCCGGCGTGGTATCTGGCGACGAGCGTGGATGGACAGCCGCACGTGCGTCCGTTCTCGTTTGCTCAGATTCAGGACGGTAAGCTGTGGTTTGTGACGGCGCGCACCAAAGACGTGTGGCAAGAGCTGCTACAAAATCAGCGCTTTGAGGCCACGAGTTGGTGGCCGGGCCATGGCTGGCTCATCTTGCGCGGGCGTGCCGGCTTGGATGACCGGGCCTTAGACGAAATGCGCGAAGCCGGGTGGAAGCATCTAGAGCGCCTGGGCGAGCACTATGAGGGGCCTAACGACCCCACGCTCGTCTTCTTTAGCGTCGAGGATCCCGAGGCTTTTATCTGCAATCACGACGAATGGGTGCCGGTCGAGCTCTAGCCAGCTGGCTCATCCTAACAACTTGGTTTTCGCATGGGCGGGCCCCGTATTGCCCGGCGCCGTTAGGAGCGCCGGTCAATACGGGGCCCGCTCCATTTGTCAATTCCTTCAAGCGAATGTGTCGGGAATGTTTCAATGCATGAATATGTAAACCATTTACGTGTTAATGCATCTTTTGGTGCTAAAGTTTCAACCCACTTCATAACGACCGCTGTGAAATGCGCATCGGTGCATAAATCGCAGACAAGGAGTCTGATATGTCTTTGAAGGTTGGAATCGTCGGCGCGGCTGGATATGCCGGAGCCGAGCTTATTCGCCTCGCGCTCGGTCATCCCGAGTTTGAACTTGTTGCCATTACGTCCAACGCCGATGCCGGCCAGCCGCTGTCCGCGGTGTATCCGAGCTTTGCTGGCGTGAGCGATCTGGTTTTCACCACGCATGACGCCCCCGAGCTCAAGAGCTGCGATGCGGTTTTTCTTGCCGTGCCGCACACGGCTGCCATGGCACAGGTGCCCGCGCTCCTTGCATCGGGCGTTTCCTGCTTTGATCTTTCGGCCGATTATCGTCTGAGCGACGCGTTCGTCTTTGAGACATGGTATGCCGCCGAGCACACGAGCCCCGACCTGCTCAAGACCCGTGCCTTTGGCCTGCCCGAGCTGTTCTGCCAAGACTTGGAGATCGCCGCATCTGACCATGCCGACGGCAAACCCGTGTTGGTCGCCTGCGCTGGTTGCTATCCCACCGCAACGAGCCTTGCCGCCGCGCCCGCCGTGCGCGCCGGCTGGGTTGCCCAGAGCGGCCCCGTGATCGTTGATGCCATTAGCGGCGTGACGGGTGCCGGTAAGTCCTGTAACGCTCGCACCCATTTTTGTGGCGCAGACGAGAACCTGGAGGCCTATGGCGTAGGCAAGCATCGTCATACGCCCGAGATTGAGCAGATCCTTGGTCTGACCGATCGTGTCGTCTTCACCCCGCATCTGGCACCGCTCAAGCGCGGCCTGCTCTCCACGGTGACGCTGCCGCTCACGCCGCAGGCTATCGATACCTTGACCCTTGAGGACGTTGTCGACTATTACAAGCAGTTCTACGCTGGTCGCACCTTCGTGCGCGTACTCGATGCCGGCCAGCAGCCCAAGACGGCTTCGGTCGTCGGCACCAACGCCGCCCAGATTGGCCTCGCGCTCAACAAGCGTGCGGGCGTGCTGGTGGCGACGGGCGCCATCGACAATCTGTGCAAGGGCGCTGCGGGCCAAGCAGTCCAGTGCGCCAATATCGTCTTTGGCTTTGACGAGCGACGAGGCTTGCCCACAGTGGCGTGCCCGGTGTAGCACATTCGATTGTTAACGATTTGGTAGTCGGGCATCGAGTGGGGCGCCACTCTTAAGCTGGTCTCATGATTACGACTGGCATGGCGCACCAACCGATGTCCGTTTTTTGTTTGACATAAGGAGTCATAAAGACGATGAATACCGAGCTGTTTGATATCAAGATTCGCGCCGTCGAGGGCGGCGTTACGGCTGCGGCTGGTTTTAAGGCTGCAGGCATCCACGCTGGGTTCCGCAAGAACCCCGAGCGTCTGGATTACGCGCTCGTCGTGCCCGATAAACCCTGTCCCGGCGCTGGAGTGTTTACCGCCAATCGCTTTTGCGCGGCGCCCGTGCAGGTGAGCCGCGCCAACCTGGGCGGTGCCGACAAGGGCTACGGTATCATCGCCGGCGTTTCGGTCAACTCTGGCAATGCCAACGCCGCCACGGGTGAGACCGGCCTTGCATGCGCGCGCGAGACGTGCAGCATCGCATCGCAGGTCATCGGCTGCGAGCCTCAGCAGATTCTGGTTGCCTCCACGGGTGTAATTGGCCAGATTCTGCCGATCGACACGTTTGAGACCGCCATTCCTGCTGCCTACGAGGCGCTCTCCGCCCACGGTGGCGCCGATGCCGCTCGCGCCATCATGACGACCGACACGCACTCCAAGGAGTACGCCGTGTCCTACGTCAGTGAGGCTGCGGGTCATGCGGGCAATGTCTATACGGTAGGCGGAATGTGCAAGGGCTCGGGTATGATCATGCCCAACATGGCCACCATGATCGCAGTTATCACCACCGATGCTCCCGTCGAGCCTGCGGCACTTCATGCCCTGCTGCTCTCGACCGTCAAGCAGACCTTTAACAAGGTAACGGTCGATTCCGACACCTCGACCAACGACACCTGCATCATGCTTGCCTCCGGCGCCGCTGCCGCAGATGCCGAGCCGATCGTCGAGGGCTCCAATGCCTTTGACGAGTTGGCATTTGCCGTGCACGAGGTGTGCGAGAGCCTGGCGCGCAATATCGCCGCCGATGGTGAGGGCGCATCCAAGCTTGTTACGGTCAACGTTACCGGCGCCGCTAACGACGAGGAGGCCGATATCGCCGCCCGTGCCGTTGCCAACTCGCCGCTCGTTAAGACCTGCATCGCCGGCCACGACTGCAACTGGGGCCGCGTTGCTATGGCGCTTGGCAAGTGCGGCGTGAAGTTTAATCAGGAAGACGTTTCCATCGACATGATGGGCATGCCTGTCTGTCGCGACGGTCTGACTGTTCCCTTTGACGAGGACGAGGCTCTACGACGTTTTGAGGCGCCCGAGATCGTGATCTCGGCCGACCTGGGCGCAGGCGACGCGGCAACGACCGTGTGGACCTGCGACCTCACGCATGAGTACATCTCCATCAACGGCGACTACCGTTCCTAGATTCCAGGCACGCTGCGCATCTTGCCGCGATTGCGGACAGCGGAGCACGGCGCGATAACGATACGAAAGACGAGGCAGATTATGAAATTCGCACGCGATTGTCGTTCGAGTGAATCCAACGAAGCAACCGCGCAGCTGCTGTTCGAAGCGCTGCCGTGGATTAAGAACCTGACCGGCAAGACGGTTGTTATCAAATATGGCGGAGCCGCCATGGTTGATGAGCAGCTGCGCCGCGACGTGATGAGCGACATCGTTTTGCTCAAGATCATCGGTATGCGCCCCGTTATCGTGCACGGCGGCGGCAAGGCCATCAACGAGGCACTCAGCCACTACGACATCCCCGTCGAGTTTAAGAACGGCCAGCGTGTGACCACGCCGGCGACTATGGATATCGTGCGCGAGGTGCTGGGCGGTAAGGTCAACCAGGAGCTGGTCGCAGCGCTCAACCACCATGGCAACCTGGCCGTGGGCGTGTCGGGCAGCGATGCCGGCACGCTCATCGCCGAGCCGCTCGACCCCGAGCTCGGTCGTGTGGGCAAAGTGACGCACGTCAACACCGACTATATCGAGCGCTTACTCGATAGCGAGTACATCCCCGTCATTGCTACCGTTGCGGCGGGGGAGGACGGCGGTTTCTTCAACATCAACGCCGACACCGCCGCCGGTGCCGTTGCCGCGGCGCTCCACGCGCATAAGGCGATCTTTTTGACCGATGTCGATGGCCTGTACAAGGACTTTAGCGACAAGGACTCGCTTATCTCCAACCTAACGCTCGACGAGGTTAACGAAATGCTCTACGGCGGCGAGGTCGATAAGGGCATGATTCCCAAGCTGCGTGCGGCCGTCGATGCGCTTACCGGCGGCGTATTTCGTGCCCACATCATTAACGGTACTACGCCGCATTCGCTGCTCCTGGAGTTGCTGACCGATGCCGGCGTCGGCACCGTGATCCATTCCACCGAGACGGCTTACGAGTTCGATACGCATCCGCATCCGCTTTCGACGTTTGCTGCGCGTCTGACCGAGAACCTTGACGAGGTCGAGAAGCTCCAGACGGTCTAGCTGGCCCGCAGCCGACCCATTCCTGCACCCATAGCCCCGCGCCGTCTGACGCCCAACGAAAGGCATCTCATGTCACTTGCAGCTCAGCAATCGCTTGAATCCCATTACGTTATGCATACCTTTGGCCGCTCTCCGGTCGAGTTTGTCGAGGGTCACGGCATGAAGCTCACCGGCGACGATGGCCGTGAGTACCTCGACTTTCTTGCCGGCATCGGCGTGTGCAGCCTAGGTCATGGCGACCCGGCTGTGCTCTCGGCGCTCGAGGCGCAGACCAAAAAGCTCATGCATGTCTCCAATTACTTCTACATCGAGCAGCGCGGACAGGTCGCGGCGCTGCTGTCCAAGCTTGCTAACGACGACGTAGATGGTGCGCGCGTGCTTGCCGATGCCATTGTCGCCGGCGATGAGACCACGGCAGCTGCTCTTGGTGTCCCGGCTGCGGGCGAGCAGGTTTGGGAGACCTTCTTTGCCAACTCTGGCGCCGAGGCCAACGAAGGCTCGATGAAGCTCGCGCGTCTGTACGCCAAGCGTGCCGGTAATGGCGGCAACACCATCGTGTGCATGCGCGGCGGCTTCCACGGCCGTACGCTCGAGACCATTGCCGCCACCATGCAGGATTGGCTGCAGGACAGCTTCCGCCCGCTGCCGGGTGGCTTTGTGGCCTGCACGCCCAACGATGTGGACGAGCTGCGTGCGATCTTTAAGCAGCTGGGGAGCGAGATTTGTGCCGTGATGCTCGAGCCGATCCAGGGTGAGAGTGGCGTGCATCCCATGACCGAGGAGTTTATGGCGGCAGCGCGCGACCTGGCACACGAAGTGGGCGCCGTGCTTATCGCCGACGAGGTCCAGTGCGGCATCTTCCGCTCCGGCAAGCCGTTTGCATTCCAAACCTATGGCGTGGAGCCCGACATCATGAGCCTTGCCAAGGGCATTGCCGATGGCGTGCCCATGGGTGCCGTCATGGCAAAGAAGGAGATTGCCGACGTGTTTAAGCCGGGCGACCACGGCTCGACCTTTGGCGGCAGCTGCCTAGCCATTGCGGCGTGCGCCGCGACGCTCTCCGCGCTCGTGCGCGGCGATTATGCCGACCATGCTGCCAAGGTGGGTGCCTATATGGAGCAGGCGCTGGCTAAGCTTCCGCATGTGGTAGAGGTGCGTGGCCGTGGCCTGATGCTCGGCTGCGATCTTGACGATACTGCGGGTGATGCACACGACGTTGTGGCCCGTGCATTGGGGGCCGGTGCCGTAATCAACGCTACGGGTGCCCATACGCTGCGTTTCCTGCCGCCACTCGTCTGCGAGGAAGCCGACGTGGACAGCCTGATCGAGATCCTGTCGGATGTCTTGGGCTAACGCGGCGCAATAACTCAATTTGGACCGGGTTCCGGACTGTGGGCGTGTCCTATGCGGCATGATTCAGCGGTCTGGAGCCCGTTTTGCCTTAGATTTGCTAAGGCAGGGAGACCTGCTGGTCAAAAAACATCAAATATGAGTACTGTTACCGATTTGGTAGCAGCAATTTTGGACTAATAAGGCCAGATAGCAAGTCGAAATGACGATGAAAGCACGATTTTGATCTAACTGTTAGTCCTTATAATGGACATATGTTGCGTAACTTAAGCAAATACTGTCTATTTATATGTTGCAAACAAAGTAGCAGTACTCATTTTTGCCATTTTTTGACCACGGCCTTTGTGACAGACGTGCTGGCGGGTTCGAATCCCATGCGCTGGGCCCAAAAAAGAAAGGCTCCCATTGCTGGGAGCCTATCAAATCAGTGGTGGGCGATGAGGGATGTCCGCGTGCGGCTCCACCGCCCGCATCCGCTTCGTCGCTTCGCTCCTCGCGTGCTGCGCTGGAAAACGCTTCGCGTTTCCTCAGCTCCGCACCCTTGCGGGTTCGAATCCCATGAAATGGGCCCAAACAAAAACGGTCCCCTTTCGAGGACCGTTTCCAATTCAATGGTGGGCGATGAGGGATTCGAACCCCCAGCCTTGTGCGTGTAAAGCACCTGCGCTAACCGTTGCGCCAATCGCCCGTGCGGAGAGAGTATAGCAAAACAATCGCCTCATTCACCTCATATCCATTAAAGGTAACCGGCGCGTGTCACAGCGGAGCTGATTCAGTTGAGATTGCCTGAACATTCCGCCCCTCTTTACGCCCTCGGGTATACTCAAAAGCTACTGATTCGATTTGATGCCCAGCAACAGCAGAGGGGATAGTATATGTGCGGTTTTGTCGGTTTTGTCGGTGGGACGGATAACCAATCCGAGGTGCTCACCAAGATGATGGACCGCATCGTCCATCGCGGTCCCGACATGGGCGGTCAGTTTATCGACGGCCGCGTTGCCCTCGGCTTCCGCCGCCTGTCGATCCTCGACCTGACCGAGGCTGGCGCCCAACCCATGGCCAACGAGGACGGTAGCGTCGTCATTGTCTTCAACGGCGAGATCTACAACTTCCAAGAACTCCGTTCCGAGCTCGAGGCCAAGGGCTACAAGTTCCACTGCGGCGCCGACACCGAGAGCCTCCTGCACGGCTACGAGGAGTGGGGCGAGGCCGTTCTCGATCGCCTGCGCGGTATGTACGCCTTCGTCATCTGGGACAAAAAGAAGAACAAGCTTTTTGGCGCCCGCGACATCTTTGGCATCAAGCCGCTCTACTACTATCCCATGGCCGATGCGGGCGACGGCGCTCCGGGCGTGCTCTTTGGTTCCGAGATCAAGAGCTTCCTGGACTACCCGCACTTCCACAAGGCGGTCAACAAAAAGGCCCTGCGTCCGTACATGACGCTGCAGTATTCGGCAACCGAGGAGACCTTCTTCGAGGGTGTCTACAAGCTGCCGCCGGCGCACTACTTTACCGTCGATATCCCGACCGGCAAGATGAACATCGAGCGCTACTGGGATTGCGATTACTCTGCCGTCGAGAAGCCGTTCGAAGAGTATGTCGATGAGCTGGACGAGGTCGTGCACGAGAGCGTCGAGGCCCATCGTATCGCCGACGTCAAGGTCGCGTCGTTCCTCTCCGGTGGCGTCGACTCCAGCTACATCGCCGCTTGCCTCATGCCCGACAAGACCTTCTCGGTGGGCTTTGACTACAAGAACTTTAACGAGACCAACTACGCCAAGGAGCTTTCCGATAAGCTCGGCGTCGAGAACGTTCGCAAGATGATTACCGCCGACGAGTTCTTCGGTGCGCTCGAGGACATCCAGTATCACATGGACGAGCCGCAGTCCAACCTGTCTTCCGTGCCGCTGTGGTTCTTGGCCGAGATGGCCCGCAAGGACGTTACCGTCGTGCTTTCGGGCGAAGGCGCCGACGAGCTCTTTGGCGGCTACGCCTACTACGAGGACACGGTCCCGGTGCGCAAGTACAAAAAGATGGTGCCGCTGCCCATCCGTCGCGCGCTCGGTAACCTGGCGCTGCATATGCCGTACTTCAAGGGACATAACTTCCTGGTCAAGGGTGCCGAGATCCCCGAGAAGTCGTTCCTGGGACAGGCTCTGGTATGGCCGGAGCGCGAGGTCGACGGCGTGCTCAAGCCCGAGTACAACACCGGCGATGGCGCCTTTGAGCTCGCTGCACCCATCTACGCACGCGTGAAGGGTCAGCCCGAACTGGTCAAGAAGCAGTACCTGGACATGAACATGTGGCTCCCGGGCGACATTCTGCTCAAGGCCGACAAGATGTGCATGGCGCACTCGCTGGAGCTGCGCGTGCCCTTCCTGGACCGCAAAGTCATGGAGTTCGCCGAGCACATTCCCGACCGCTACCGCATCAACGAGAACGGCAACAAACAGGTACTCCGCCACGCTGCCAACAAGTCGCTGCCCGATGAGTGGGCCACCCGTCCCAAGGTGGGCTTCCCGGTGCCGATTGTCTACTGGCTGCGCGAGCAAAAGTGGTACGACTATGTCAAGGAGTACTTCACCGCGCCGTGGGCAAGCGAGTTCTTCAATACCGACGAGCTTATGCACCTGCTCGATCTGCACTTTGCGGGCAAGGGCGATTTCCAGCGCAAGATCTATACGCCGCTCGTGTTCCTAGTGTGGTACAAGCGCTTCTTTATCGACGAGGGCCAGCCTTCTGTTCAGGCTGCCTAGCCTCGGCTTACGAACGCCTGCGCGTAACGGCTCCTCCGGGAGCCGTTTTTGCGCGAGCACGTTTCAGTTACTATGAAAACCGTCCCTGCCAAATGGCTGAGAAAGGTGAAAGATGCACCATTCGGATTCCGCAACCGTGACCACGGTCGATACGCTCGCCAAGCTACTCGATGCGTGCGGCGAGCTGCGCGCATCGGAGCAGGTTGACGAGCGCGCGGTGACCGGCTGCTCGTTTGATTCGCGCGCGGTCTCGGCAGGTGACGTGTTCTTTTGCAAAGGCGCTGCCTTTAAGCCCGCGTTTTTGAGCATGGCGCTCGATGCGGGCGCTGTCGCATTTGTGTGCGAGGAGTCGCTGGTCGAGTCTCTGGAGCCGCTGGCGCAGGAGAGCGGTGCTGCGATGCTGGTTGTTGATAGCGTTCGCACGGCCATGGCCCTGTTGCCGCCGGAGGTCTACGACCGTCCCGACCACGACGTCAAGATCGTGGGTATCACCGGTACCAAGGGAAAGACCACGGCCGCTTTTATGCTCCAGTCCATCATCAAAGCGGCGGGCGAGTCCTGCGGCATGATCGGCTCGGTGAGTACCGACGATGGCATCGAGTGCTATGAGAGCACCAACACCACGCCCGAGGCCCCCGAGGTCTGGCGCCATATCGCCAACTGCCGCACTTCCGGTCGCCAGTCCATGGTCATGGAGGTCTCGAGCCAGGCGCTCAAGTACCAGCGCGTCGAGAATCTGCCGTTTGACGTGGCGTGCTTCCTCAACATCGGCCGCGACCATATCTCGCCGATCGAACACCCTACGTTTGAGGATTATTTTGAGAGCAAACTCAGGATCTTTGACCAGGCAAAGACCGCCGTGGTGAATCTGGGCACCGAAGAGGTCGACCGTGTGCTGGAGGCAGCGTCGACGGCCGAGCGCTTGGTGACCGTTGGCGTCGAGCATCCCGAGGCAAGCCTGTGGGCGAGCGACGTACGCATGGTCGGCTTTAGCATCGAGTTCAACTTGCATGGCCTGTGTGCCGACGAGTCCGAGGCGGGGGAGAAGATCCTGCTGGGTATCGCGGGAGACTTTAACGTGGAGAACGCGCTGGTCGCTATCGCCGCCGCGCGCGAGATCGGCATCGGTATCGAGGCTATCAAGAAGGGCCTCTCCAAACTGCGTGTGCCGGGCCGCATGGAGGTCGTGGAGTCGAAGGACGGCCGCGTGATTTGCGTTGTCGACTACGCGCACAACCAGCTTTCGTTCCGCTCGCTTTTCTCGTCGGTCAAGCGCACGTTTCCCGCCAGCCCGGTCATCGCAGTATTTGGCGCTGCCGGCGGCAAGGCGCAGGAGCGCCGCGAGCAGCTTCCGCGCGAGGCCGCACCATATTCCGACCTGATGATCTTTGCCAACGAGGACCCGGCTCACGAGGACCCGATGAAGGTCTGTCGCGAGCTTGCCGAGCATGTTCCCGACGATACGCCGAACAAGATCATCCTCGACCGCGAAGCCGCTGTGCATGCGGCGTTCAAGGCGGCGCGCGAGGAGTACGTCAACCCCGATGCTCCCACCATTGTCTTGCTGCTGGCAAAGGGTGACGAGGAACTCATGCACGTGGGCGACGAGTTCGTGCCCATCGAGAGCGACCTTTCGCTGGCCAATCGCCTAATCGATGTTACCCAGTTTGACTAATGAACCATGATGGCGGCGGCGCCCTGAGTGCGCTGTCGCCATAAGCGTGTTCCCTCAATCAAAACATGCCGTCCAAGTCCAAACCCTTCTACGTAAACGGAGTAACCATGTCCCACAACACCCTGCCGACCGTTGCCGAGCTTTCGGGCGAGATGCGCGAGCGTCTTGCCAAGGTCAAGTATGTCTTTACCGATCTGGACGCCACGATGCTCGCCCCCGGCTCGTGCGTGCTGCGCGATAACGACGGCAATCCCTCGACCAAGCTCGTCGAGGCGGTTGTCGCACTCGCCCGTGCCGGCATCCAGGTGGTTCCCACCTCGGGTCGCAACCGCACCATGATCCACGAGGACGCCCGCGTGCTCGGCCTCAACTCTTACATTGGTGAGATGGGCGGCCTGGTCATGTACGACCTCAAAGCCAACGATTGGGAGTATCTGACTGGCGACATGCCTTACGACCCCGTCTGCGGCCTTACTCCGCACCAGGTGATCGAGCAGACCGGCGTGTGCGAGAAGATTCTCGCCCGCTGGCCGCATAAGATCGAGTACCACAACGACATGTCGACTGGCTACAAGTACCGCGAGGTCACCGTCGGCATGCGCGGCGATGTGCCCGACGATGAGGTCCAGGCCATCCTGGACGAGGCCGGCTGCGGTCTGATCTGGGCTTGCAACGGCCATCTGACTCACCTGTCCAAGCCGACGACTCTCGAGCTCGATCGCGTCGAGGACGGTCGCGCATTCAACATCAACCCCGCGGGCCTCAACAAAGGCGTCGCCATTGCGCGCTTCTGCGAGCACCTGGGGATCGAGCGCGAGGAGACGCTCGCGCTCGGCGATTCCGAGTCCGATTTCTACATGGCCGATCACGTGGGCACGTTCTGCTTGGTCGAGAATGGCCTGACGAGCGCCGGCGCGCCCGAGTTCTTGGCTGCTTGCGAGAACGCTTTCGTTACGCGTGGCAAAATTGTCGACGGTTGGGCGGCGACGGCAGAGCTGCTGGTCGCGGCGCGTTCGTAGCGCGGCGTCGCTGCACTTGGACATGTCTTTTCGAGAGAGACTGGTGAGGTAATGTCCGATATCGAGAATCCGGCAGGCGACACGCGCCCGATTGGCGTGTTCGATTCTGGTTTGGGCGGTCTGACGGTTGCGCGCGCGATTGCGACGGCGCTGCCGCACGAGTCCGTCTACTACTTTGGCGACACCAAGCGCTGCCCCTACGGCACCCGCACCGAGGATGAAGTGCGCTCGTTTGCGTTGCAGGCGGGTCGTTGGCTTTCGAAGCACGACGTCAAGATTATGGTCATCGCCTGCAACACGGCGACCGCTGCGGCCTTGCGTCTGGCCCAGCAGGTGCTCGACGTTCCCGTGATCGGTGTGATCGCGCCGGGTGCCCGTGCGGCAATCAACAGCACGCGTACGCGTCGCGTGGGCGTGCTCGCCACCAACCTCACCATTCGCTCGGGCGCCTACACGCGCGCCATTCAGGATCTAGATGCCGGCGTCGATGTATACGGCTGTCCTGCCTCGAGCTTTGTCGAGGTTGTCGAACACGAGCTCGCCTCGGGTGCACATCTGCAGGAACAGTGGCTTGAGAACGAGGACATCTTCGATACGCCTGCCGTGCGTGCGCTGGTGGGTGCCACGGTTGAGCCGCTGCGCGACCACGGTATCGATACCGTGGTGCTCGGCTGTACGCATTTTCCGCTGTTGGTGGGACCTATCCGGCATGCGCTGGGGCCTGGGGTGCGCGTCGTGAGTTCCGCCGAGGAGACCACACGCGAGTTGACCGATATCCTCACGCGCCGCGAGCAGCTGGCGGGCGACGCCGCCGAGCCGCAGCATCGTTTTGCCACGACGGCCGATAACATTGCCGAGTTTGCGGTGGCGGGCAGCTTTATCTTTGGTCAGCCGCTCAAGAGCATCGAACATATTGATATCGATGAACTGAAATAGATGTAGGGTTACCGTCCAAAGACTTGCCCCCTTCTTTTGCCGAAAGGATATTTCTATGGAGTACATGCAGGTCAACCGCGCCAACGGCCGCGCCGCCAACGAGTTGCGCCCCGTTAAGCTCACCCGTGGCGTCATGAAGCACGCCCACGGCTCGTGTTTGGCCGAGTTCGGCGACACGCGCGTGCTGTGCGCCGCCACTATCGAGGAGGGCGTGCCGGGCTGGCGAAAGGGAGCTAAGGCCGGCTGGGTGACCGCGGAATACGCCATGCTGCCGGCGTCGACCGGCAAGCGCTGCAAGCGCGAGCACGCCAACCGCAAGGGTCGCTCCATGGAGATCGAGCGCCTCATTGGCCGCAGCCTGCGCACCGTCGTCAACATGAAGGCGCTCGGCGAGTACACCGTCACCGTCGACTGCGATGTGATTCAGGCCGATGGCGGCACGCGTACAGCGAGCATCACCGGCGCCTGGGTGGCACTGCACGACGCCCTCGCCATGTGGGTCGAGGCGGGCAAGATCGGGCGCATCCCGCTTATCGGCCAGGTGGCTGCCATCTCCATGGGCGTTGTCGACGGCAATACGCTGCTTGACCTCGATTATTCCGAGGACAGCCATGCCGAGGTCGACATGAACCTCGTCGCCACCGACACCGGTGAGATGATTGAGCTCCAGGGCACCGGCGAGCAGGCGCCCTTCGACCGCAAACGCCTCAACGCCCTGCTCGACCTGGGCGACAAGGGTATTGCCGAGCTCATCGAGCTTCAGCGCCAAGCCATCGTCTAACCTGCCAAAAAGGGACAGGTTTATTTTGGTAGGTTTTATCTGGGAAAACGTCGAAGTATAAGACTGCCGTTGATTGAGAGGGGGAGAGAGGCCGAGGTCCTCGTCGTCCTCAACACGGCATTGCTATAGAGACAAGGAGGCCAGCTATGGCACTTGAGAAGATTGATATCGACACCCTCGACCCGGCGGCGACCATCGTCGTGGCAACCGGCAACGCCCATAAGCTCACCGAGATTGAGGCCATTTTGGGCAAGGTCATGCCCGAGGTACGCTTTGTGGCGCTCGGTCAGCTGGGCGATTTTGAGGACCCCGAGGAAAACGGCACGACGTTTTTGGAGAACGCCATCATCAAGGCGCAGGCTGCCGTCGAAGAGACGGGGCTCATGGCCATTGCCGACGATTCGGGCCTGGTCGTTGACGCGCTGGACGGTGAGCCCGGTGTGTATAGCGCGCGCTACGCGGGCGTTCACGGCGACGATGCCGCCAACAATGCTAAGCTGCTCGTTAACCTGGAAGGTGTGGCCGACGAGGACCGCACTGCGCGCTTTATGAGCGTCGTTGCGCTTATCGACACGGACGGTTTGGTCACCTATGGTGAGGGCGCCTGCGAGGGCGTTATCGCACACGAGGGCCGCGGCGATCACGGCTTTGGCTACGACCCGCTGTTCCTGCCGGTCGACACGCCGGGCAAGACTATGGCCGAGCTTACGGCGGACGAGAAGAACGCCATTAGTCATCGCTTCCATGCGCTCGAGCACTTGTCTTCCAAGCTGACGGGCGAGGAGTAGGCCGTGCGTGCGGTGGTGCAGCGCGTGCTCAATGCCGGTGTGACGGTCGACGGCGAGTGCGTGGGAAAGATTGGCCGCGGTTACCTGGTACTGCTGGGCGTGGGCCATGGCGATACGCGCGCCGAGGCCGATAAGCTGTGGGGCAAGCTCCGGGGCTTGCGCATTAACGAGGACGAGAACGGCAAGACGAATCTGGCGCTTGCCGATGTCGACGGTGAGGTGCTCGTGGTGTCGCAGTTCACGCTGTTTGCCGATTGCCGTCATGGTCGCCGTCCGTCCTTTACGGATGCCGGCGCCCCCGATGTGGCCAACGAGCTCTATGAGTACTTCCTGACGCTGGTGCGCGAGGACGTCGAGCATGTGGCGCACGGCATCTTCGGCGCCGACATGAAGGTCAGCCTCGTCAACGACGGCCCGTTTACCATCGTTCTCGATACGGACAACCTGTAAGCAGTCAATTTGGGACGGGGCTTATTTAGCTACTTGCGTATGGCGGCAGCAGGGTGCTATAGTATTAGAGTTTTGTCTATCTTAGGGGTATTATCCCCTTTTTGAATTGCACCTTCTGGAGGCCCTGTTCATGGAAGAGATGGAAGTCAATCACGTCGACGACATCCACGAGAAGCTGACCGATATGGTGGGCGATCGCGTCAAGGTGAAGGCCAACATGGGCCGCACCCGCGTCGTCGAGCGCATGGGCACCATCAAGAGCGTCCACCCCGCCGTCTTTATCGTCGAGGTTGACGAGCGTCGCGGCCGCAAGTCGCGTCAGTCCTACCAGTATATCGATGTCCTCACCGGTCAGGTCGAGCTGTTCGACCCCGAGAGCGGCGAGCATATCTTTACCCCGCTCGGCAATCAGCTCGAGGAGCACTAGCGGTGACCGATCGGTCCCTGACCCTTTCCGCGCCGGCAAAGATCAACCTCTACCTGGGGGTTCATACCGAGCGCGATGACCGCGGCTACCACAGGGTCGATTCCCTGATGGCAGCCGTCGGTCTTTCCGATTCCGTGACGGTCGCGCCGGCGCAGGCGCTGACCGTCCAGACGGTTCCGGCATCAGATTTTCCCATGCAAAAGAATACGGCGTATCGGGCTGCGGTTGCTATGGCCGAGCATTATGGTCGCGAGGCAAACATCTGCGTGACGATTGAGAAGCGCATTCCATTGTGCGCCGGTTTGGGCGGCCCCTCGACGGATGCGGCCGCGGTCATTGTCGCCTTGGCGGAGCTCTGGGGAATTGATCGCACCGACCCCGCGCTCGACGACATTGCGCGGGGCATTGGTGCTGACGTCCCGTTCTTTTTGCACGCGAGCCCTTCGTTCTACGTAGGTGGGGGAGACGTGCTGGCAACTGAGTATCCCGTGCTGCCCGCAACGCCCGTCGTGTTGGTCAAGCCGCGCGAGGCAAGCGTTTCGACAATTGAAGCCTATCGACGTTTTGACGAGGCCCCGGTGCCTGCGGACAAGCCCGGCGCGATAGCTTCTGCCTTGCGTGCTGGTGATGCCGAGACGGCATATGCACTCATCCATAACAACCTTGGTGTCATTTCCGCACAGATGGAGTCGCAGATTCAAACGGTCCTCGACTGGCTGCGTAAACAGGACGGAACCGTTGCTGTAGATGTGTGCGGATCGGGTGCCTGCTCGTTTGCCATTTGCGACACCGCTGCCACGGCCGAAAGGCTTGCCGATGCTGCCCAGCAAAATGGCTGGTGGGCCTGCGCGACTGAGCTTATTCCCAACACGGTTCAAATCGACGCTTCAAAGAAATAAAAATTTCTCTAGCACGCGGCGAAAATCTTTGTTACTATAGTCGAGCTAACGGGTTGTGGCTCAGTTTGGTAGAGCACTGCGTTCGGGACGCAGGGGTCGCTGGTTCAAATCCAGTCAACCCGACCAGAGCATGAGGAGGGACCGCTTCTTGCGGTCCCTTTTTTTAGCTAGTGTTGTGATACCGCGATACCCGCGGTATACTCATTCGAGCTTGTCTCGCTGTATTGTGGAGGTCTACATGTTTGGACTGAGGGCTCCTGAGCTCATCATTATTCTCGTCGTTGTCCTGATTATCTTCGGGCCCAAGAACCTGCCGAAGCTCGGCAAGTCCCTCGGCTCTACCGTCAAGAATATCCGTGAGGGTATGGAGGGCGACGATAAGGCCGAGACCAAGCAGGCCGAGGAGGTCGTGGTCGAGCAGTCCGAGGAGGACAAGGAGATCGCTGAGCTCGAGGCCAAGCTCGCTGCTGCCAAGAAGAAGCAGGCAGAGGACAGCGACGCGGACGCAGAGTAGTCCCATCCCTTTGGGGTGAGCACCTGACCGGCTTGCCCGCAGGCTAGCCGGTCTTTTTCGTTTTGTTGACAGTTGATTGTTTGATCAGAGTTGGGGAGATATCCGTATGGACGCAAGCCAGATCGTACTGACCGCTGAGGGCCGCCAGAAGCTCGTCGAGGAGCTCGCCTGGCGTGAGGGCGATTACGCCAAGGAGATCGTCGAGGACATCAAGGAAGCCCGCGCGTTCGGCGACCTTTCGGAGAACTCCGAGTACGATGCCGCCAAGGACAAGCAGGCCCAGAATGCTGCTCGTATCGCCGAGATCCAGGCCATTCTTGCCAACGCTCAGGTTGCTGCCACCACGGGCGACCTGACCGTCTCCATCGGTTCCACCGTTTCGCTGATTGATCCCAACGGCGAGGTCATGGAAGTCACGCTCGTCGGTACCACCGAGACCAACTCGCTCGAGCACAAGATTTCCAACGAGTCTCCGGTCGGTCACGCCATCATTGGTCACGGCGAGGGCGATTCCGTCGAGGTCGTTACGCCTTCCGGCAAGACTCGCGTCTACACCATCGCCAAGATCGCACGCTAGACCACGGTCCCGCGTAAAGGTATGTTTTCGCTCCCTGGGACCGAATCCTGGGGAGCGTTTTAGTTTGAGGAGCTAACTTATGGCAGAGAACCAGAACGCCGCCGATCAGGCATCGACGCTCAACGACGAGCGCGCCACCCGCCTGGTCAAGCGCGCCGCCCTGTTCGAGGCGGGCCAGAACCCCTATCCTGAGCACTCTGAGCTTGAGGACTACGTCGCCGATATCGAGGCTAAGTACGCCGATCTTGCCGATGGTGAGGACACCGAGGATGTCGTGAAGATTGCCGGCCGTGTGGTCGCCAAGCGCGGTCAGGGCAAGATCATGTTCATCGTCGTGCGCGATGCGACTGCCGAGATTCAACTGTTCTGCCGCATCAACGACATGGACGAGGCTGCCTGGAATACGCTCAAGGCCCTCGACCTGGGCGACATCCTGGGCGTGACCGGCGTGGTCGTGCGCACCAAGCGCGGCCAGCTTTCCGTTGCCCCTGAGAGCGCGACCCTGCTTTCCAAGGCCGTTCGTCCGCTGCCCGAGAAGTTCCACGGTCTTTCCGACAAGGAGACCCGCTATCGCCAGCGCTATGTCGACCTGATCGCCAACGACGACGTTCGCGAGACCTTCCGCAAGCGCTCGCAGATCCTCTCCACGTTCCGCCGCTTTATGGAGTCCGATGGCTACATGGAGGTCGAGACTCCTATCCTGCAGACCATCCAGGGCGGAGCTACTGCCAAGCCGTTCATCACGCACTTCAACGCGCTCGATCAGGAGTGCTATCTGCGTATCGCCACCGAGCTGCACCTCAAGCGCTGCATCGTCGGCGGCTTTGAGCGCGTTTTCGAGATCGGCCGCATCTTCCGCAACGAGGGCATGGACCTCACCCACAACCCCGAGTTCACCACGATGGAGGCCTACCGCGCCTTCTCCGATCTCGAGGGCATGAAGGAGCTCGCCCAGGGCGTCATCAAGGCTGCCAACAAGGCCATCGGCAACCCCGAGGTCATCGAGTATCAGGGCCAGACCATCGACCTTTCTGGTGAGTGGGCAAGCCGTCCCATGACCGACATCGTCTCGGACGTGCTCGGCAAGCAGGTCACCATCGACACGCCGGTCGAGGAGCTTGCCGCCGCCGCACGCGAGAAGGGCCTGGAGATTAAGCCCGAGTGGACTGCTGGCAAGATCATCGCCGAGATTTACGATGAGCTGGGCGAGGACACCATCGTCAACCCCACCTTCGTGTGCGATTACCCCATCGAGGTTAGCCCGCTTGCCAAGCGCTTTGAGGATGATCCGCGCCTGACCCATCGCTTTGAGCTGGTCATCGCTGGTCACGAGTACGCCAACGCGTTCTCCGAGCTCAACGACCCGGTCGACCAGGCCGAGCGCTTCGCTGCCCAGATGGCCGAGAAGGCCGGTGGCGACGATGAGGCCATGGAGTACGACGAGGATTACGTGCGTGCCCTCGAGTACGGTATGCCTCCCGCGGGTGGCATCGGCATCGGTATCGACCGCGTGGTCATGCTGCTCACCAACCAGGCTTCCATCCGCGACGTGCTGCTGTTCCCGCACATGAAGCCCGAGAAGGGTTTCCAGTCCGGTGCCGCTGCTGCCAAAGCTGCCGAGGCCGGCAACACCGCGAGCCCCTTCGTCAAGCCGCTCAAGCCCACGGTTGATTATTCCAAGATTGCCGTCGAGCCGCTGTTTGAGGAGTTCGTCGACTTTGATACCTTCTCCAAGAGCGACTTCCGCGCCGTGAAGGTCAAGGCATGCGAGGCCGTCAAGAAGTCCAAGAAGCTGCTGAACTTTACGCTCGATGACGGCACCGGCACCGACCGCACCATCCTCTCCGGCATTCACGATTATTACGAGCCCGAGGATCTGGTCGGCAAGACCCTGCTCGCCATCACCAACCTGCCTCCGCGCAAGATGATGGGCATCCCCAGCTGCGGTATGCTCATCAGCGCCATCCACGAGGAGGAGGGCGAGGAGCGTCTCAACCTGATCCAGCTCGACGCTTCCATCCCTGCCGGCGCGAAGATGTACTAACTAGTTACGCGGTTCTACGAACCGCGTAACGGCTCGACGCTGCGCGGGCCGCATTTGGACAATCTGACGTTCAACTTCAAGGGCGCGACCAGAAGGTCAGCGCCCTTTCGTTTCACGTCACCTTGTCTCAAATGCGGCCCGCTCGCTGACGTTGCCAATACATCGGCGTTGCCTTGGCCATCAATAGTCATTGGGGACGTTCTTAAACGACTACCCAACGGCTATTGAGCACATGGCTCGCATGGCAGCCGTCTCTTTTATGTTTCCTTTAGCCGTTGCTGCCTAGGATGGGGGTTAGTCGGTAGGAAGGGAGCGTCTATATGGACGACGCGAGCGAGCGTGCAATCGAAGAGGACATGCTCGATCAGTTCAATTACTTTGACGATGAGGATGAGGAGCTAATCGATCGTCGCGAGCCGGCATCGCTTGACTCATTTGATCTGGTCGATGAAGAGACTGATGAGGTTGAGGACGAATCAACGGAGCCCCCACAGTCTTCGCGCCTCGACTCGCTGCTTTCGAGAGCCCCCATGCACCACGGTGTTCGTGCCGGCGCACTCCATATGAAAACTGACTGGCACCAGATCGTGACGGCAGGCGATGAGCTTGCCGTCGATGCGCCGCTCACCGATAAGTCATCCATCATCTGCCGCACCGGTATGCTTATGCTCGCGAGCGGAACGGGTGCCTGGCGTGTACGCGATACCATGAATCGCGTCGCCGCCGTACTCGGTGTCACCGTCCACGTTGACTTAAGTCTTCTGTCGTTTGAGTGCACCTGCATCGAAGATGGCCACTGCTTTAACGAGGTTGTCAGCCTGCCCACAACGGGAGTCAATACCCATCGCATTTGGATGATGGAGAGCTTCCTAAAGGAAATCGAGACGTATGGGCGCCGGTTTACCGTGCATGAGTACCACGAGATGCTCAAGACCGTTGAGAGTTCAAAACCCGATTACACTCCTTGGCAACAGGGCCTTGCGGCAGCTTGTGCTTGCGGCGCCTTCGTCTTTTTGCTCGGCGGCGGCCCTATCGAGATGGCCTGCGCATTCGTAGGCGCTGGTGTTGGCAACTTTGCTCGCTCCCATATTCTCAAGCAGGGTCTTGGCCAGTTTAGCGCGCTGACGATCGGCGTTGCACTCGCTTGCGTCTCGTATCTGCTGGCATTGCTCGGCCTTGGCCAGGTCATTCCGGGGGCAATGTCGCACCAAGAAGGCTATATCGGTGCCATGCTCTTTGTGATTCCCGGCTTTCCCCTCATTACGGCAGGCCTCGACATCGCTAAGCTTGATATGCGAAGCGGCATTGAGCGTCTTTCGTATGCCGTGTCGATTATTGTGATGGCGACCCTCGTAGGCTGGATGGTTGCCGAGTGTGTGGGGCTGGCGCCGGACGACTTTGCCCCGCTCGGGCTCTCACCGTTGGCTCTTACGCTCTTGCGTGTGGTGATGAGCTTTGTCGGAGTATTTGGCTTCTCGGTTATGTTCAACAGTCCGGTAAAGATGGCAGCGGCGGCAGGGCTCATCGGCGCCGTGTCTAATACCTTGCGCCTTACGCTCGTTGATGCGCCGACGCTGTTTCCCTTCCTGGGTCTGAGCGTGGGTATGCCTCCCGAGGCAGCAGCGTTTATCGGCGCGCTGGTATCGGGGTTGCTCGCGAGCTTAGCCGAAATCAAGCTCACCTACCCACGTATCGCCCTCACGGTACCATCGATTGTCATTATGGTGCCGGGCTTGTATCTGTATCGCTCGATGTATTACATGTGTACCTTCGACACGGTCAATATGCTCGGTTGGTTTGTGCGTGCAGTGCTCATCGTGGCGTTTTTGCCCGTTGGCTTGGGCGTGGCGAGAACGCTTACCGACCCTCGCTGGCGCCACACCAGCTAATTGGCGCAAGGAGGACAGGTTGCTTTGCACCAAATGAGTTGCGGTGAAATAGGGACTGAATTGCTGCTTAAAGGGTCAAAACAGTCCGTATTCCACCGCAACTTATGGGGTCGGGGATTATTGGTGCCCTGCATCTCCATAAACTCAACGCTTACGAAGCGTGCGCTTTTCGTGCTAGGCTGGTTTCACCACATAAGTAGTCGCAGACGCACGTAGCACGGGCGGGCGAGATGAAGTTCCAACAGCTCCATCTTGCCCGCCCGTTTTTGTTGCGTGGTGCCGCGGCACAACACAGAGAGGAATCTGCCCTTTATGCCTATCAACAAACGAGAGAGCCTGCTGTTCACCTTTATCATGTGCTTTTGCATGGTGCTCTGGATGAGCATCTACAACGTTGCCCTGCAGCATGGGGCCATCAACGGCGAGGTTGTTGCCGCCGCGTGGCTCGGCTTCCCCGTTGCCTACATTTTTGCCATGTGCTGCGACTGGTTTGTTGCCAGCCCCCTTGCCAAGGGTTTCGCTTTTAAATTCCTGGTCACGCCAGGCAAGAGCTCGCCGCTTGCCATGACGCTCGCCGTTAGCTCCTGCATGGTCGTTCCTATGGTCATCATCATGTCGCTCTACGGTGCGTGTGAGGGCCTGTTCCACATGCCCGGCGGCCCGCTTGCCAATTTGCAGGCGCTGCCGATGATGTGGCTCGCCAACATTCCGCGCAACTTTATCATGGCCCTGCCCTGGAACCTGCTGGTGGCTGGTCCGGTTGCTCGTTTTGTCTTCCGTCGCGCCTTCCCCATGGGCACGGTCTTTGAAGAGCAGCATATGGAGCTCGTGCGCATGCCTGGCGCTCCCGTTGACGATGCCGTCAATGACGTTGCCGAGAGCATGGACGCCGAGCCTGCCTGCTAAGCAACAGCCTCTAACCTAGAGCGTCCGCCGCACCCGGCGATTCCTTTTTTGTAGACGTTGTCGCGCGGCTACGGGTGGGAAAGGTCCCAACGGTTAACATATACTCCATATGGGTAAAGAGACCAAAGCGCTGCCGCGGGGTGGCGCTTTGCGTTTGAAAAACTAGCTCGTCTAAGAGGAACTAGCATGTTAGACCGTTTTACCGATCGCGCGCGCAAGGTCATGTCCATGGCCAAGCAGGAGGCGCTCGATCTGCACTCAAATAAGGTGGGCACCGAGCACCTGCTGCTCGCGCTTGCCAAGGAGGACGAGGGCATTGCCGCCGAGGCACTGCGTTCGCTCGACATCTCCTACGATGACATCATGGATACCCTCAAAGAGGTCCAGACCACGGTCCCCGAGCCCAGCGAGGAGACCGAGGCGGCCAAGCTCGCCTTTACGCCGCTCGTCATTAGCGTGATGGAGCGTTCATTCCGCGTGGCGCGTGAGAACAACCAGACCTACGTGTCGACCGAGCACTTGCTCATCGGCATTGTCGAAGAGGGTAACGGCATGGCCATGGACATCCTCATGCGCCTGGGTGTGTCGTCTGCTTCCATCAAGAAGGCCATCGAGAAGCTTACCGCCAAGGACCAGGACAAGAAGCGCCCGCTCGCCGGCGCCGGTGCTGGTCGTCCCGGTGCGGGCCTGCCGTTCTTTAGCGGCTCGGATGCCTCTCAGCAAAAGGGGAGTGGCACCGACACGCTCAAGCAGTTCGCGACCAACCTCACGCAGAAGGCGCGCGACGGCGAGCTCGACCCTGTGATTGGTCGCGAAAAGGAAGTCCAGCGTATGATGGAAATTCTTTCGCGCCGCACCAAGAACAACCCGCTTATCCTGGGCGACCCCGGCGTGGGCAAGACGGCCATCGTCGAGGGCCTGGCACAGCAGATCGCCGCCGGTAACGTGCCCGAGAACCTTATGAACCAAAACATCTGGACGCTCGACCTGCCGGGCCTCGTTGCGGGCGCCAAGTATCGCGGTGAGTTTGAGGAGCGCCTCAAGAACGTGATCCAGGAGGCAACCGAAGCCGACGACGTCATCCTGTTTATCGACGAGATGCACACCATCATCGGTGCCGGTTCTGCCGAGGGTTCTATCGATGCGAGCTCTATGCTCAAGCCCGTGCTCGCGCGCGGTGCTTTCCAGATCATCGGTGCCACCACGGCCGAGGAGTTCCGCAAGTACCTCACCAAGGACCCGGCCTTCGAGCGTCGCTTCCAGACCATTGATGTCGAGGAGCCGAGCGTCGAGGACACGGTCAAGATCCTGACCGCGCTCAAGCCGCGCTACGAGGAGCACCACCATGTGCGCTATACGCAGGCTGCTATCGAGGCCGCCGCGAACCTTTCCAACCGCTACATCCAGGATCGCTTCCTGCCCGATAAGGCCATCGACCTCATCGACGAGGCCGGTGCCCGCGCTCGCATCGCCGCGAATCGCGCGCCCGAGCCGGTGCGCGAGGCCGAGCATCGTATAGAGGAGCTCAAGGCCGCCGCGCAGGAGGCCACCGAGAGCGACGACATGAACAAGGCCGCCGAGATCACCGAGCAGCAGAAGGCCGCCGAGATTGAGCTTGCCGAGGCCAAGGCCGCCTGGACCGCCGAGCTCGACGCCAGCCCGCTCACCATCGACGTGAGTCAGATTGCCGACATCGTGTCCGTGACCTCTGGCGTGCCGGTTTCCTCGCTCACCGAGAGCGAGAGCCGGCGCCTGCTGCAGACCGAAAGCGTGCTCAAGACGCGCATCATCGGTCAGGATGAGGCAGTCGAGGCCGTCGCCAAGGCCGTGCGCCGCAGCCGTTCGCCGCTCAAGGACCCGCGTCGCCCCGGCGGCAGCTTTATCTTCCTGGGTCCCACCGGCACAGGCAAGACCGAGCTCGCCAAGACGCTCGCCGAGTACCTCTTTGGCAGCAAGGACGCGCTCATCAGCTTCGACATGTCGGAGTTCGGCAGCGAGTTCGAGGTCTCCAAGCTCATCGGTAGCCCTCCGGGTTACGTGGGTCACGACGAGGGCGGTCAGCTTACCAAGGCCGTTCGTCGTCACCCGTATTCGGTCGTGCTGTTCGACGAGATCGAGAAGGCGCACCCCGACATCTTCAACATCCTGCTGCAGGTGCTGGAGGAGGGCCGCCTGACTGATAGCCAGGGCAAGACGGTCGACTTCCGCAACACCGTGATCATCATGACGTCCAACGTGGGCGCCCGCGAGATCGCACAGGATGCGAGCGTTGGCTTTGGCACCACCGGCGAGCAGGGTCTCACGTCGAGCGAAATCAAGGGCCGCGCGATGGGCGAGCTCAAGCGCCTGTTCCGCCCCGAGCTGCTCAACCGTATCGACGACATTGTGGTGTTCCAGAAGCTCACGGGCGAGAATCTCACCAAGATCGCGCACCTGCTGGTGGACGATCTGCGCCAGCGCCTGATCGCAAACGGCATGAACATCAAGCTCACCGATGCGGCCTACGACAAGATTGTGGCCGAGGGTACCGATCTTACCAATGGCGCACGTCCGCTGCGCCGTGCTATTCAAAAGCTCATCGAGGACCCGCTGTCCGAGGAGCTTCTGGCCGGCGAGTGGGGCGAGGGCGATACCGTCCTGTGCGACGTGGCCGATGGCAAGTTTGTCTTTAGCCACGGCACGGGCGAGATCCCGGCACCGCGTCCGGCGGGCACGCTCGGTGGCGATACCGCTCCGGCGGCGCCGCACACCGGAAACGCCGCGCCTGTGAGCAGTGGCGTGAGCTCGGGCCCCGGTGGCATGATGCAAGCCGGCTCTGGTGCGCTGTAGGGATTGAACATACCTTGTATAACGGGGGCGTTTCCGATAAGGAAGCGCCCTCATTTCTATTGAAATGCGCTTCAATCTGCCGTGCTATACTAAAATCGAGATATAGTATAGCAAAGGAGCTGATATGCCTACGTCAATACTCGACACGCGGCCAGTTCAGATGAACGTGCGTATAGATCGCCAGCTCAAAGAGGCGGGAGACGCCGTCCTGACTCATATTGGCATGACGCCGTCACAAGCCGTTCGGACACTTTGGGAGTATCTGGTCGTTAACGGACGCATGCCCTCGAAGGGAGACGCGGCGGTTCCGGTTTCTGACGGAGTGGAGCCCCGGCGCATGGAGTCAAGGGCCGCGCAAGGCAGCCATATCGTTCGCGATTCGTGCCTCAAATACGGCATCCCCATCCCTGAGTTCTCGGGAGACTATGACGACCTCTATGAGGAGGCCATGGCGGAGCGCTATCCCGAGTGGGTGGAACTATGAGCACAGAAGGCGTCCTCAAGCTGTTAATCGATACCAACGTATGGATGGATTATTTTTCTGGCAGGTCCGACCGTACGGCAAATGTCGTCCATCTGATCGAGATTGCCGACGCCTCGGAGCGGATTGCCCTGTTTGCCTCGTCGCTTTCGGTCAAAGACGTTTCATATCTTGTCTCGGCGGCAATCAAGCAGGAGTGCCGAAGAAAGACTGGCTCACTGAGCGATAACGCCATTGCGGCGGCAGACGAAACGGCCTGGGCATGCGTTCGACAGATGCGCGAGCTAGCCCTCATCGCCCCGGTCGGTGCAGACGAGGTCTTCGACTCCTTTGTGTTCAAGTACCACCACAATGACTTTGAGGACGACCTGATGCTGGGCGTCGCCAATCGCATTGATGCCGATTACGTCGTGACGGAGGACAAGAATCTTATTAAACATACCAATGGTGTGTGCATTAATGTTCAACAGGCGTTGAGGTTGGTTGGGGGGTCCAACGTTCCCTCTGCACGGCCCGTCTAGCTTGCTTTACCTTGATAAAGTGGTGTTTCCTCACCGTTAGCCGATGATGCAAGGGCGCTCGGCGTTTTCGACTGGTTTATGCACGCAAAGTCTGGGAATATACAAGTCGCATGTCTTACTGTCTAACCAGTTGCGCCAAGGAGGCACCATGGATTACAAGATTACCGGCTACGAGCCCGCCCAGCTGTTCCATTTCTTTGAGGAGGTCAGCGCGATCCCCCGCGGGTCTGGCAACGAGAAGGGCATCAGCGATTTCTTGGTTGCGTTTGCTAACGAGCACGGCCTCGATGTGTACCAGGACGAGGTCTACAACGTCATCATTCGCAAGCCCGCTTCTGCCGGCGCCGAGAATGCCCCGACCGTGATGTTGCAGGGCCACATCGATATGGTGTGCGACAAGTTGGGCTCTGTTGAGCACGACTTTACGACCGACGGTATCGACCTGGTCGTCAAGGACGGCGTCCTCACCGCTAACGGCACCACCCTGGGCGCCGACAACGGTATCGCCGTCGCTCTGATGCTCACTGTTCTCGATGACGATTCGATCGTTCACCCCGCCCTCGAGTGCGTATTCACCACCGACGAGGAGACTGGCCTGGTCGGCGCCGAGACGCTCGACAAGTCCCAGATTAGCGCCCGCACCATGATTAACCTTGACTCCGAGGAAGAGGGCGTGGCCACCGTTAGCTGCGCCGGCGGCGTCGTCGTTACCTACACCTGCCCCATCGTGCGTGAGCACAAGACCGGCAGCACCCTCACGCTCGACATCTCCGGCCTGCTGGGCGGTCACTCCGGCAGCGATATCCACCTGGAGCGCGGCAACGGCAACCTCATCATGGCTCGCATCATCGACCGTCTGATGGTTGCCGGCGAGCCCGCCATCGTTAGCTTTAACGGCGGCACCAAGGACAACGCCATCAACCGTGAGTGCAAGGCTGTTCTGGTCTACGCCGACCACGCTGCCGCCGAGGCCGCGGCCCAGATCGCAAAGGGCATCATCGCCGACGTCACTGCCGAGCTCGAGGTCTTCGACCCCGGCTTTGCCTGCACCGTTGAGATTGCCGACGACGCCGAGGTCGAGGCCATGCACCAGAAGTCCGCGCTTGCCCTCATCCGCGCCCTGCGTCTTGCCCCTAACGGCGTGATTCGCCGCAACGTCGCCACCGACGGCTCCGTCGAGGTTTCCTCCAACATCGGCGTGGTCGCCACTTCCGATGATCAGGTCAAGATTATGCTGTCCCCGCGCTCCTCGATCACCTCGCTGCAGAACGAGTTCAAGGACCGCCTGCAGACGCTTGCCGATGTCCTGGGCTTCGACGCCAAGTTTGAGTTCGAGTATCCCGGCTGGAGCTATGCCGAGCATTCGCCGGTCCGCGACGTCTTTGTCGAGAGCTATCGCGAGCTATTTGGCTCCGAGCTGCGCATCGAGTCCATTCACGCCGGCCTTGAGTGCGGCCTGTTTGCCGAGGCCCTGCACGGCCTGGACGCCATCGCCGTGGGCCCGACGCTCTCCGATGTCCACACCCCGGACGAGAGCATGGAGCTCGCTTCTGCCGAGCGCTTCTACGAGCTGCTCATCGACGTCCTCAAGCGCCTCGCTGCGTAAAGGTTGCGCTGGCAGCAGTCCGAGCCATGTGCTGACGGATTGCAAATGACATTACGAGAGGGGGCATTCGAGCGTTTGCGACGGGTGCCCCCCCTCTTTTGTTTGAAAAATGGGAAATCGCCTGGCGCCTAGTCCATTTCTGCCCTGATGAGGTCGAGGGTGCGCTGGCAGTTTTCGCGGACGGGGCCGAGCATGTGCTCGCGCAGGTCCGCCATGCCGGGCAGGTCGGCGTATTCGTCCATGACCTCTTCCATGCAAATGGGCACCTCGTAGGCGAGGTCCATCATGGTTGCAAAGCAAAACTTTTCGGTCAGCCCGGCATCGGTGAGCGCCGCTTCCAGTGCGGGGTCGCCCATGCCGTGATAGCGGCGGATAGCATTGGGCCCGATGCGCCCCACGCGATTCTCGCCACCGATGCCCATGGCAAGGCGCGCTTTCCGCCGCATGCGTTCGTATGCCAAACCTGACGCGACATCGTACATTCGAGCCATCATGGCTGCACCGTCGTTTCCAAGGAGCAGGGAATAGTTTTTCGCATGCGCATCCGGTGCGCCGATAATGGCGTTGAAGAACAGTATCTGCGTAAACAGATACAGGTTAAGTTGATGGTGGCTCGTATTTACGAGGAGCTCTTGAATGTCGCGGGTGGTCGGGCCGCCGTCTGCCGTGTACTTTTGGGCGGGCATCACCCCAAGTGCCTGACAGAGGTCTTCTTGATGTAGGCGCCTGATCGTTCCGTCTTCGACTTTCACGCGGTCATAGCGCTCAACAATGAGGGCAGGTTCGTCCTCAAACATACGATATTCGACGTTTGCCGTTGCGATACCGGCGCGCTGGGCGCTTTTCATGCAGACAAACTCATTGAGGGCCTCGAGTTTAAATCCGATAACGCCATTTTTGAAAATATGCGTCGTGGGCGAGGAACCCATGCATTCGCACCAGCGGCCGTTTATGAACGCGAGCGCGAACTTGCCCTGGTTGCCTCCAAGTGACCAACTTTCATCTAGACCCATCCACGATGCATCGCGGTCATCTCTGATCGACTTGAGACGGAGAGCAATTTCGTGGTCGTCTATAGGGCGGTATTTGCCGGAGCGATGTAGGACGGCGTCGATATCTTCTTCGGCACAAAATTGCACGCCGCCCGGACAGTCGAGTCCGATACGGCTGAGCAACGCAACGGGATTGTTGGACCTAACGTCGAATTCGGCGGCAATCGCTTTTCGTTGGTCCTCGCTGTCGGGTAGAAGGCCAAACAGGTACGGATTCATGACCTGTTGTCCGTATGTGCGATTCGATACGGGTATGTTGGTCGATAGGGCTGGCCCGTCATAGTCATGATCGTAGGTAAAGCTGATAAGACCGTTCTCATCTTGCGCGAGCGTTCCAGCAGGCACGCCGCAAATAATGGTCCGAAGTGATGTTCTGGCCATTGGCTATTTCCCTTCGGGCATGGTTTGGCTAGATGCGTTTGCGGCAATCGAGACTCCGAGATTGGACATGGCGAAATCGGCGAAGACCTCGTCGTAGAGTGCGGATGTAAAGGGGGCATCTGCAAGAGCCGGAATGGTTGTGCTGCGACGGTTGCGATGATGAAGACGTTGGGCGTGATGGCGTCTGGAGGTGCTGCAAGGTTGATCAGCGTGCGGGGCGTCGACTGGTTGCTCATTTTTCGTTTCGCCTATATCCCCTTGAGCGGCGAGCGCCAGTCCAAGAGCACCGAAAACTGCCAGCAGCTTGTCGAGCCGAATGCCCGTGGCATCTCCCAGCTCGAGCGATGCGAGCAGGCGTTCCGAAACACCGGCTTTTTTAGCGAGGGCAGCACGGGTGATCCCCTGCGCCTCGCGCGCCTGACGCACGTAGATGCCGGCTTGGCGCGGCGTGGTGATGGGAAGGGTATCCATGGCAATCTCCTAACGTGCAGACTTTTGCATCCTAGTATGACATGCAAAAGTCTGCATGAAAAGGCTCATGCAAAACTCTGCATGAGGCCTCATACGGACGTTTAGTTTGAAGGGTGTTTTACAGCACCAAAAAACCCAAGTGTTCCAGCAGGATCTTAAGCCCGATGAGGATGAGCACAACGCCGCCCACGATGGTGGCGGGCTTTTCGTAGCGCGCGCCAAAGGTGTGGCCGATCGCCACGCCGGCGACGGAGAAGATAAACGTTGTGACGCCGATAAGCGATACAGCGGGAACGATGTCAACCGAGAGCGCCGCAAACGAGATACCCACGGCGAGCGCGTCAATCGAGGTGGCGATGGCGAGGATCAGGTACTCTACCAGGTCAATCTTTTCGGCATCCTTGCCGTCGCCTTCATCCTTGTCCTCAGTAAAGGCCTCCCACAGCATTTTGCCGCCGATAAAGGCCAAAAGGATAAAAGCGATCCAGTGGTCGATGGGTCCGATGATGCCCATGAATTGACTTCCGAGCGCCCATCCGATTACGGGCATGCCGGCCTGAAAGCCGCCAAAGAACAGGCCGAGCACTACGGCGACCTTAAGGTTGATCTTTTTCATGCCGAGGCCCTTGCAGATGGAAACGGCAAAGGCGTCCATCGAAAGGCCAACGGCGAGCAACACGAGCTCTGCAAGTCCCATAGTCTGGCTCTCTCTCTGCGGGCGGGCCCGCGTGTACCTCTTGGGGGAATAACAAAAAAGACCCGTGGCGTACGCGCTGCGCGCACAACCACGAGTCTCGTTCATTAAGGCAAGCCAGACCGTTTCGGCCAGTATGTTGACTTGCCGCGCCACCGGAGGCGAACCCGGCCACGCGACTACTCCCTCATTCATGTGAATTCAGATGCTACCACATAAGCAGCCCATTTGGGTTGGGCTCTCAGCGGTGTTCGCTCATTCTGTAAGCATCGGATTTCGCAAGCGCCGCGGGGACAAACCGTGAGAAACTATTTAGCGTTTATGGAGCGTATACGATGGGAGCGATGCCTTGGATAAGAACGAGCTGCAAAAGCGTATGGAACAGGCCATCCGCCTGACGGCACCTGGTCAGCCGATCCGCACCGCCCTCGACATGATCATCGCCGGTCACCTGGGCGCCCTTATCTGCGTCGGCGACACCGAAAACGTGCTCGCTGCCGGTAACGACGGCTTCCCGCTCAACATTTCGTTCACCTCGAACCGTCTGTTCGAGCTTTCCAAGATGGACGGTGCCATCGTTATCGATGGCGACCTCACCCAGATCCTGCGCGCCAACTTCCACCTCAATCCCGATCCCTCGCTTGCCACGAGCGAGACGGGCATGCGTCACCGCACCGCCGCTCGCATGTCGGTGCTCACCGATGCCATCGTGATCTCGGTCTCGGCTCGTCGTGCCGTCGTCAACGTGTACGTTCACGGCAAGAGCTACGAGATCCAGCCCGTCACTACCATCATGAGCTCGGTCAACCAGCTCGTCGCCACGCTTCAGACCACCCGTCAGTCGCTCGACCGCTCCCTGCTGCGTCTGACGGCCCTCGAGCTCGACGACTACGTTACGCTCGCCGACATTACCGGTATTTTCTCGAGCTTCGAGATCATGCAACAGGCAAAGACCGAGCTTAAGGATTGCATTGTCAAGCTGGGCAACCAGGGCAAGCTCGTACAGATGCAGCTCGAACAGCTCGCCGGCTCCAGCATGGATACCGAATACGACCTGATGATCCGCGACTACGCAAGTGATTCCTCCGAGGCCAACGCCGAGAAGATCCGCGCCAACCTGAGCCGCATGACGCCTAAGGACCTGTCCGACCCGCAGCATGTGGCGGCGGTTCTGGGTTACGACGACCTGGACGAGGACTCCGTCATGACACCGCTGGGCCTGCGCACGCTTTCGCGCGTGTCTGTCGTGCGCGACGGCGTGGCCGAGAAGATCGTCGACGAGTATGGCTCGCTGCAAGAGCTCATGGACGACATCAGTGAGGATCCGGAGCGCCTGGGCGACTTTGGCGTTAACAACCCTGCCATTCTTGCGGACTCCCTGTACCGCATGAAGGGCACCAAACAGGGGAACGCATAATGGCGCCCGTATGCGCCGTGGTCGTTGCCGGTGGCAGCGGCCAGCGCTTTGGTAACCCCGGTGGCAAGCAGCTCGTCAATGTAGCGGGTCGTCCGCTTATGAGCTGGTCTATCCGCGCATTTGACCGTAGCGATAAGGTCGGCCACATCGTCGTGGTTTGCCCTGCCGAGCGCCGTGCCGAGATGCGCCGCCTGGCCATCGACCCGTTTGACTATGGCACGCCCATCAGCTTTGCCGATGCTGGCGATACCCGCCAGGACTCCACCCGCGCCGGCGTGCATGCGGTTCCGGCAGGCTTTGAATATGTCGCCATTCATGATGGCGCTCGTCCGCTCATTACGACCGAGGCCATCGACCACGCGATCGACGTGCTTGTGGGTGACCGCGCCCTCGACGGTGTCGTGTGCGGTCAGCCCGCGATCGACACGCTCAAGATCGTCGACGGCGACAATATCGTCGAGACGCCGCCGCGCGAGCTGTACTGGGCCGCGCAGACGCCGCAGATCTTTAGGGTAGACGCCATGAAGCGCGCCCATGCCGCGGCGATTGCCGAGGGCTTTATCGGTACGGACGATTCGTCACTGGTCGAGCGCATGGGAGGACGCGTTTGCTGCGTCCAGAGCCCGCGCGATAACCTTAAGGTGACGGTGCCCGAGGACCTGCGTCCCGTAACCGCGATTCTGCTCGGTCGCATGGCCGAGGGAGAGGACCTTCCCCATGTTCAGTAACCTGCGCATTGGACACGGCTACGACGTTCACCGTCTGGTGGAGGGGCGTCGATGTATCATCGGCGGGGTTGACATTCCCTACGAGCGCGGCCTGCTGGGCCACTCTGATGCCGATGTGCTCGCACACGCCTTGGCGGACGCCATTCTGGGCGCCTGCCGCGGGGGAGACATCGGCAAGCTATTCCCCGACACCGATCCCGCCTACGAGGGCGCCGATTCGATGGTGCTGCTCGCTCGCGTGATGGACTATGCGCGCGAGCTGGGCTTTGAGTTTGTCGATGCCGACTGCACCATTGCCTGCCAGCAGCCCAAGATCACCCCGCACCGCGATGCCATGCGCGCCAACCTTGCCCATGCCCTGGGCGTTGACGTCGAAAACGTGGGCGTCGCCGCCACTACGACCGAAAAGCTCGGTTGGGAAGGCCAGGGCGAGGGAATCGGCGCCTGGGCCGTCTGCCTGCTACAGAAAACCGTTAAGGAGTAACGAATGCGTATCTACAACAGCGCTACCCATAAAAAGGAAGAGTTCCAGCCCATCGAGTCCGGCAAGGTCCGCATGTACGTGTGCGGCCCCACGGTCTACGACAACATCCACATCGGCAATGCCCGCACGTTCATCAGCTTTGACGTGATTCGTCGCTGGCTCATCGCGAGCGGCTACGAGGTCACGTTCGCCCAGAACCTCACCGACGTCGACGACAAGATCATCAAGCGCGCCAACGAGCAGGGCCGCACGGCCGCCGAGGTCGCGACGGAGTTCTCCGACAAGTTCATCGGCGTCATGCGTGCCGCCAACGTGCTCGATCCCGATGTGCGCCCCCGCGCCACCAAAGAGATCGGCCCCATGATCGCCATGATCAAGACGCTCATCGAGCAGGGCCACGCCTACGCCGCCGATAACGGTGACGTGTACTTTGCCGTGCGCAGCGATTCCAACTATGGTCAGGTCTCGGGCCGCAACATCGACGACCTTATGGTTGGCGCGCGCATCGAGGAGAACGAGGACAAGAACGACCCGCTCGACTTTGCCCTGTGGAAGGCCGCCAAGCCCGGCGAGCCCAGCTGGCCGAGCCCCTGGGGCGAGGGCCGTCCCGGTTGGCATACCGAGTGTGCCGCCATGGTGCACCGCTACTTGGGCACTCCGATCGACATCCACGGCGGCGGCTCCGACCTTGCCTTCCCACATCACGAGAACGAGTGCGCCCAGGCCACCTGCGCCTGGCACCAGGGTTTCTCCAACACCTGGATGCACACGGGCATGCTGCTGGTCGACGGCGAGAAGATGTCCAAGTCGCTCGGCAACTTCTTTACGCTGGCCGAGGTCCTCGAGCAGCACTCCGCTGCCGCCCTGCGCCTGCTGATGCTGCAGACGAGCTATCGCTCGCCGCTCGACTTTTCTTGGGAGCGCCTGGAGGGTGCCGAAAACTCGCTCACTCGTATTGCCGGTACGGTCGAGAACCTGCGCTGGGCTGCAAGCCACGCGACGGCCAACGCCGATGAGGCTGCCGCCGAGGCGTTTGCCGCCAAGGCCGCCGAGACCCGTGCCGCCTTTAAGGAGTGCATGGATGACGACTTTAATACCGCCGGTGCCATGGGTGCCGTCTTTGGCTTTGTGACCGAGTGCAACCAGTACCTGGAGCAGGCGGGCGATGCTGCCGACAAGGCCGCCGCGCTTGCTGCCGCCGATACGCTGGTCGAGCTGCTCGACACGTTTGGCGTTGAGCTCCCCGAGCCCAAGGTCGAGCTGCCGCTGGGTCTGCTAGGCGTTGCCGCCGGCCTGGTCGCCTACACGGGCGACGACGTGGACGAGGCCGCTGCCAAGATTCTCGAGGCCCGCGCCGAAGCCCGCGCCGCCAAGAACTGGGATCTGGCAGATGCCATCCGCGACCAGCTCAAGGACCTGGGCCTCACGATCGAGGATACCGCCGCCGGCACTCGTATTAAGACTCTCTAGTATTTGTCGACCGTTCGAGGTGCGGCAGATTGCCTTGAAAGAGGAGGGCATAGACCTGGTGGTCATGCCCGACGATTGAAAGGCAAGGTGCCGTGGCTCGGACGGTCGATTCTTGTTCGTTATCTATTTAAGGAGGTCGCTATATGGCCGACAATCGCAAGCGTGCGTCTCGTGGCGGCAAGCAGGCTGCTTCTGGCTCGCGTCCGATTCGCCGCAATGATCGCGCTGCCGCTCCCAAGGGCCAGCGCGATCGCACCCAGGCAGCACGTTCGCAGCGCGATCGCAACCGCGACGCTGTCCAGGCTCCCAAAGGCGAGTTTATCGAAGGTCGTCGTGCTGCCGCCGAGGCGCTGCGTACCGGCTTTCCCGTCAATTGCGCGCTCATCGCCGAGGGCGGGGAGCGCGATGCCGCCCTGTCTCGTCTGGTCGACGACCTCAACGCCGCGGGTGTCCGCATTAAGTATGTGCCGCGCGCGCAGCTCGACGCACTGTCGAGCCATGGCGCTCACCAGGGCATTGCGCTCGAGGTTGGAAACTTCCCCTATGCCGATGTCGCCGATATCCTCGACCGCGCGGGTGACGGTCCGGCGCTCGTCATCGTGCTCGACCATGTGACTGACGACGGTAACTTTGGCGCCATCGTGCGCTCCGCCGAGGTCGTGGGCGCCGCGGGCGTCGTTATCGCCAACAAGCGTGCCGCCGGCGTGACCGTGGGCAGCTACAAGACCTCAGCCGGCGCCGTCATGCATCTGCCTATCGCGCAGGTTCCCAATATCGCCCGTGCACTCGATGACCTCAAAGCCGCTGGCTTTTGGGTGGGCGGTGCCTCCGAGCACGCCGAAGGCAGTTGCTGGGACGCTCCCTTCGAGGGCCGCGTGGCGCTCGTCATGGGCTCCGAGGGCGACGGCATCTCGCGCCTGGTGCTCGAGAAATGCGACTTTTTGACCAAGCTTCCCCAGCGCGGCATGACTGAGAGCCTCAATGTTGCCCAGGCGACCACGGCGCTGTGCTTTGAGTGGCTGCGCCGCAACGCCGGCGAGCTCATGGGGGAGGAGTAGCGCATGTCCAAAAAGAACCGCGCCAAGTCCAAGGCCAAGCGCTTTGGCGAGGGCTCGGCCAAGCCGATTGTTTCGGCCGCGACCTACGGCGTGGGCGGCAATGCGTTTGCGCAGGCTATCGCCGACCCAGTCTCGACGGTGCACTCCAACAAACCCGAGCTGCTGGTGGTCGACGGTTACAACGTGATCCACTGCACGCCGCGCTACGAAAAGCTCGTATACGACCATTCCGACGATCCGTATTCTAGCGACGTCCACGATATGGCGCGCACGGCGCTCATCAACGACGTCGCCGCCTTTGCCCAGGGCCGCTACGAGGCTGTGATTGTGTTTGACGGTGCGGGCAATATCTCCAGCGAGCGTCCCAACCTGCCGGCCCGCGGCGTGCGCATCGAGTTTTCGCCGACGGGCGTCTCTGCCGACACCGTGGTGCAGAAGCTCTGCATCGAGGCACGTGAGGAGGGCCGCGCGTGCTCCGTGGTATCGAGTGACGGCACAATTCAAGCCGTCGTCATGGGCAAGGGTGTCACGCGTATCTCGAGCCGCATGCTGGTGGACGAGATCAAACAGATCGATAACGACGTTCACGAGGCAGAGGAGGCTCCGCAGATCAAGATGACTCTGGGCAGTCGCCTGAGCCCCGATGCCCTGGCCAAGCTCAAGGCCCTGCGCGGGAGGTAAGGGATTATCCATAGAGACCCGTTTCCAATTGGCCGGCCTGTTGATTTGTAATCAATGGACTGCGGGTTGCCGTCGCCAAAACGAATAGTTTTTGGTTCTGGCGAACAGATAAAACTATTCGTTCTGACGAATAGTTTTGAGATGTGGTCGGTCGAAGGGTCTGTTGCGCCCCGTCCGCAATTCCTTTATTCTTAACAGGCTTCGCGCGAAAGCGCCAAGTGTGCCAGTGTGGCGCAACGGTAGCGCAACTGATTTGTAATCAGTGGGTTGCAGGTTCGATTCCTGTCACTGGCTCCATGAGAGTTTCGGGCTCTGTTCCTTATGGGACAGGGCCCGTTTCTATTTATGTCGATAAGTATCGGGCAAAGTGTCCGTCTTACCCCTGGTTTGTCTCAATCTGTAACATCTAGACCGATATTTCTCTTCAATCTGTAACAGTTAGGGGGAAAATGCCTGCCTAGTTGTTACAGGCTGAGGCAATGCGAAGGGGGCTAACCATTTTGACTGGTGCTGCGCAAAGGAATCTGGTTGATGTTAGAGAAAAAGCCCCGCCCATTTGGGCGGGGCTAACAGACCTACTCGTCTACCCCTACGACGTCGTAACTGTAGCCATCGTCATCGGGGAGGGGATTGTCGCCTGGGTTTAACAGATGGTCTTCTTCTGCGCCCGTTCGATAATTGGAAAGTCCTTCGCGTGCGGCGTCGTGAGCCTCAGATTCTGAAGAAAAGAGCTCATCTTCCTCTTCGTCGGCACCGCTTGGTAAATGATAAATGACCTTGTATTTCATAAGAATATCCTAACGCGAGTTGCGATAGTCCTCTTCGGATTCATAAATGTTGGTTGCGGAGATACTGTTCTTGTAACCACATTCAGTGCAAACCCACGTGTACTTGTGATCGTCAAAACCTGGCTGATTGTTTAGATGGGCGTTGCAACGATCGCACCACCAATCAACATCGGGAAATCTATCGCTCATACCTACACTCCTTAATCGCTAGTTGATATGACGAATATAAAACTTATTTGTCGAGCCTGATGAGTGCCTGTTCAACGTTGCTTGTCATGTTGTTTTGCTGCGATGCGGCAAGATGGCAGGAAGTGCGAACCACACAGGTGCCAACAACCTTATGCGAACCGGGGTCTAAGATCGAATTGCCGTCAAAGCTGCTCAAGTACTCATCGCGTTTTTTGGCATCTTTGACGTTTGCGTACACCTCGACGGCTCCGCCGGCATCGCATCCGCCGTCCACGACGGGGGTGTAATCTCCGCTAAGATACACGTCGGAAGGGTCGACCAAATCGGAATTAAAGTAGACGCATGCGGTGTAACCGCCCTGTTTGCCTAACTTATTATTTGGATCGTTGCCCTCCGAAACAGCTTCCAGTGCCGTGATGTTGGCAATGCCCGTGAGCCGTTGCAGGATGAATTGCTCTGAGGGGTTGGTCACCTGCTTGAGCTGGTCGATGCTGTCTTGAAGGTTGGACTTGGCGGTGGAAAGATCGGCGATGACGGAATCGTATTTTCCCATCTTGTCGATCTTCTTTGCCATAGCGTTTATCTCGTCGGTATTACCTGGCATTGCGGGGATATCTTCTTTGGCGGCCTGAGCTTGGGCTGCCGCATTGGTCGCAGAATCAGACGTCGACGAATCATAGGGCTTATCCTTCGATTTGTTCAGTTCCTGAAGCTCTTTGATTGCGGCGTCTAAGTCATCATTGCGGCCTGAAAGTCCGTTGGCGGCGGTGTTGAAGGCCTCAACCGCCTCATTGTGCGGTATCTGGTAATTAACGTACCAGTACGCTCCGATAGCAACGATTAAGGCTGCGACGGCAGAGACGATGGCTGTCCTTTTCTTTTTGTCCATAATGAGTGTTCTCCTTTCCCGATATGAAAATGATAGCGCTTTCTGACTATTTCGCAGATGCCATGGCTTTCTATTCGGTAAACGGATTCCTCTCTTGCTGCGACATCAGTCGAATAACTGCGCGCTTGAACTGAGACCGCCCGAAATGACGGTGGATGCGATGGGGGTAGCGGGACAGTGCGTGACCGAGTGGGCCTGCTTGCACGTATGGGCATGGTGGACGAATGGTAAGGCCAAGCTGGAGAAAAGCGAGCCTGGTTCTCCTTGTCGGCGTGGATCGTGCCGAATTCATTGGGCATCATGCAGCAATTACCGGTAGAACACGTCGAATTCAATTGTGTGAATGCGTGCATTGTCTGGACCGGCGTCAATCGTAGAATGTTCGGCATCGCTCACTTCTGCCCAGACTTTATGGCCGCCGTTGATTTTATCGACGATCTTCATGACTGTTTCTTCTTCTTCCGCTGTCGCGCTCCAAGGGATGTCGCAGAGTTTCTTGCCGTCTTCAGAGACAATGTCGAGCCAGGCGGCGTCCTTTGGGATATCGGGGTCTTGTTTAAAGTAGAGCACGGTTCCCGGCTTGATTACTTCGCGCAGGATTTCTGCTTCGTCTGGATCGTCCATCCAATCGGTGTCTTCAAATTCCTTTTCCCAAAGATAGCCGTATCCGATTGTTTTAACGCTTACGAGGTATGTTTTGCCGCAAGGGGAATTGGCGGCTGATTCGGGCTTAATAAAGAATGCTCCGAAAGCCGAAGCGGCAAGAACCGTAAATCCACGTCGAGTCAATTCGAATTTTTCCAAGTTGTCCATTTGAATCTCCTTCTTTTGACAGCGAGCTGTTCGCTAACAAAAAGAATAGAAGCTCGTGCGGACATAATGCTGGAGCCAATTCCCTCTGCCCGATAGCGTTATCTGCTCATTTCAATCTAGTTGCGAATAGTGGCGGTGAGTATAAATGTGGGACACACCTCAGGCCACTCAGAGCGCTCGCCGATTAATAGCTATCTTGTTGGAACGTTTCGTTCATTTGGATTTAGACTGCTGATTTAGGTGCTTGAAATATCAGACATAGTTGTGAGATGCCGAGCTAAGCTTCTCTTGCTTCTTGGAAGTCATGAATCGGTTCGGTTGAGGGAAATGGCGAAAGGAATTCTAGGATGGTTATAAACCTTAAAACTGTAAAAGACACGGTGAATCTTGCGGCGGAGGTTCTGGCCGCGGCAGCTGGTGTCATTGAGGGTGCAAAGCAACTCGGCGTCGATGTTGATGCCGTCGGTGGCGCTGTAAAGGGTGCTGCGGATGGTGCTGCTAACGGCGCACGTGTCGTTGCCGATGGCATTGGCAAGGGGCTCGGTTTCGCGGTCGATGGCGTTGACGCGGCAGTTGGCGCGCTCGGCGGCGCTGCGAAAGCGTTCCAGGACTCAAGAGAAGCCGCCGAGGCTCGCAAGAAGATCAGCGGCGCAAGGCAGTCGATTTTCGAAAGTGCGTCGACGGTGATGCCCCTGCACAAGTTTGTCTGCCGGCAGGAAAAGGCTGCCGATGCCGCGTTTAACGGCTTTGATATGCCCGGCTGCTACCTTATCGCAAAGTATCAAAAGGGCGATCACGATAAGAACTACAGTGACTATCTGGGAATTTATGTGGGTTCAAGCGAGCATATGTCGGATGGTATCGTGTCTGCACCCACACGTTTGGGCGATCCAGATATCTATGCCGATTACAAGTATCATCAAAACGTGATGCTGTTCGTGTTTCCCTGCGAACTGAAAGACCTCGATGAACGTCGCGAACTCCTGCTGCGATCGTTTGAAGGCAGCAGGCTGTACAACGGAGCCGACATGCGGGCATAGGGTTCTGCAACCGTTCATCACTCAACATTATTCTAATTGGTAACAGCGAGCGGTCGAAAAAGTGTCCAGCTGTTACAGATTGAGATATAGAGTCGGGTTAGCTGAGAAATGTCTCGATCTGTAACACGAAGAGGCAGAAAAACGATCTTACTGTTACAGAATGAGACGTAAACTGGGGTCTCTGCGTAATGTCTCGATCTGTAACAGATAGGGGAGGAATAACCCTCTTGCTGTTACAGATCGAGATGAAAACGGTGAGGCCCCTGGTCTACTCGATTGTGCCGGGGAAGCCCGATCGCGACCTATGTAATAGTGCAAGAGGGACGTTATCGAAGGTCGATATTGCAGGCGTACTCCACCGTGCAAAAGTGTTCCCTTGGGAAATGTCACCAACGTAGCGAAATCCATCGTCCTTCATATCCAAACTCAATAAAACCGCAGGTCACGGCTATATAGATACGCCCGGCACCGTGTATCTAGAGGTTTTCGTTGACAGCCCCCAAGGTTGCATCGTATTATCTTTTTCGTTCGCGGGGGCGGCGGTCCAAAAGACCAAAGGACCTGCGGATACTTGAACGATTGGGAGTTTGCCCGAGTGGTTAATGGGGACGGGCTGTAAACCCGTTGGCTCTGCCTACATAGGTTCGAATCCTATAGCTCCCACCCGTCAAGTGCCTGTATAGCTCAGTCGGTAGAGCACTTCGTTGGTAACGAAGAGGTCACCAGTTCAAGTCTGGTTGCAGGCTCCATCCGGCGGTGTAGCTCAGTTGGTTAGAGCACACGGTTCATACCCGTGGCGTCACTGGTTCGAATCCAGTCACCGCTACCATAGGTAACACGGTGGCTTCTCAATAGTATGTTGAGAGGCCACTATGGTATAAAGGCAAAGTCCCGTCCGGGGACGACCTGTTAAGAGGAGGGCTTTATGGCCAAAGAGAAGTTTGAGCGCACTAAGCCGCATGTTAACATCGGCACCATTGGTCACGTCGACCACGGCAAGACCACGCTGACCGCCGCCATCACCAAGGTTCTCTCTGAGACCGAGGGCTGCAAGGCTGACTTCACTGCGTTCGAGAACATCGACAAGGCTCCCGAGGAGCGCGAGCGCGGCATCACGATCTCCGTCTCCCACGTCGAGTACGAGACTGCTGCCCGTCACTACGCTCACGTTGACTGCCCGGGCCACGCTGACTACGTCAAGAACATGATCTCCGGTGCTGCTCAGATGGACGGCGCTATCCTGGTCATCGCCGCTACCGACGGCCCCATGGCTCAGACTCGCGAGCACATCCTGCTCGCCCGTCAGGTCGGCGTTCCCTACATCGTCGTCTTCCTGAACAAGTGCGACATGGTCGACGATGACGAGCTCATCGACCTCGTCGAGATGGAGACCCGTGAGCTCCTCTCCGAGTACGATTTCCCCGGCGACGACATCCCCGTCATCCGTGGTTCCGCTCTGGGCGCTCTCGAGGGCGACGCCAAGTGGATGGACGCTATCCGCGAGCTCATGAAGGCTGTCGACGAGTATATCCCGACGCCTGCTCGTAACAACGACCTCCCGTTCCTGATGGCCGTTGAGGACGTTATGACCATCTCCGGCCGTGGTACCGTTGCTACCGGCCGTGTCGAGCGCGGTGAGCTCAAGCTCAACGAGCCCGTCGAGATCGTCGGCATCAAGGATACCCAGAACACCGTCGTTACCGGTATCGAGATGTTCCGTAAGTCCATGGACTTCTGCGAGGCTGGCGACAACGTCGGTCTGCTGCTCCGCGGCATCAAGCGCGAGGACATCGAGCGCGGCCAGGTTCTCTGCAAGCCCGGTTCGGTTACCCCGCACACCAAGTTCACCGGTGAGATCTACGTTCTGACCAAGGAGGAGGGCGGCCGTCACACCCCGTTCTTCGATGGTTATCGTCCTCAGTTCTACTTCCGTACCACCGACGTTACCGGTACGGTCAAGCTCCCCGAGGGCACCGAGATGGCTATGCCTGGTGACCACATCACCATCGAGGGCGACCTCATCCACCCGATCGCCATGGAGGAGGGCCTGCGCTTCGCTATCCGCGAGGGTGGCCACACCGTCGGTTCGGGCATCGTCTCCACGATCATTGAGTAAATTAGCTCTTTGATATAGCTGACTTAGAGAACCCGGCACTTATATGGGTGCCGGGTTCTTTTCTGCAATGGATATTGAGCCGTTGCTGGTGTCGAGAGGATCGATAATGGTCCTGGATGCACCGTCGATTAGCTCTCGATGGCTTCATTGATGTGTTCCAAATATGAATGGATCCACCGAGAACCAATTGACTCGAGGTTTTCATTGACAGCACTTACGTGGAGCTGATAAAGTAACAACTCGTGCCCGTACGGGGCGGAAATGAAAGGTTCAGGATACATGCGTACTCTAGTTACTCTTGCGTGCACTGAGTGCAAGCGCCGCAACTATACGACCACCAAGAACAAGTCGACCATGCCTGATCGTATGGAGATCAAGAAGTATTGCCCCTGGTGCCGTCACCACACGCTGCACAAAGAGACTCGCTAGTCTCTAGTCACATACGCCAGTAGTTCAATTGGTAGAGCATCGGTCTCCAAAACCGAGTGTTGAGGGTTCGAGTCCTTCCTGGCGTGCCAGTCATTATTCCGTAAGCTCCCACTTGGGGGCTTACGGTTTACTCATGTATAAGCGCATTGCGCGGAGGTAACCCAAATGGCCAACAAGAAGAACAAGAAGAAGGCTCAGCAGCCGGCACCTGCCAACAGCGCTGCCGCCAACTCCAAGGTTGAGGCCAAGAAGGCCGTTGCCAAGAAGAACGAGAAGGCTGCGAAGTCCAAGAAGAACGAGAAGCCTGGTTTCTTCGCCCGCACCAAGAAGTATTTCGCTTCGGTCAAGTCCGAGATGAAGCGTGTCACGTGGCCCGATAAGAAGGAGCTCGTGAACTACTCGGTCGTCGTTTGCGCTTCTCTGGTCGTCGTCGGCGTCGTCATCGCTCTGCTCGATGCTGGCTTTGGCGAGGCTCTTGCTCTGTTCTCTGGATTGAGGGGCTAAACCATGTCTAAGCGTTGGTACGTCGTTCACACTTACTCCGGATACGAGAACCGCGTAAAGTCCGATCTCGAGCATCGTATCGAGACCATGGGCATGCAGGACCGTATCTTTGATATCGAGATTCCTATGGAGCGCGTCACCGAGATCAAAGAGGGTGGCAAGCGCGAGACCAAGGATTCCAAGATCTTCCCGGGTTATGTCCTGGTCCGCATGGAGATGGATGACGATGCTTGGACGTGTGTTCGCAACACGCCCGGCGTCACCGGTTTCCTAGGCGGCAACGGCAAGCCCGCTCCGCTTTCCCGTGACGAGTACAACAAGATGACTCGTCGTCCCGGTAAGGGCGATTCGCCCAAGCGCACCTCGGTTGATATTCAGGTCGGCACGTCCGTCCGCGTCACCGATGGCCCGCTTACCGACTTTGATGGCAAGGTCTCCGAGGTTAACACCGAGGCTGGCAAGCTCAAGGTCACGCTGATGATCTTTGGCCGCGAGACGCCGGTCGAGCTCGACTTTAACCAGGTCGCTGTCATCGCTTAAGTTTTCGTCCGTTCGCGCGAGCGTGCTTCTTCTGTGACTGCTCATCTCAGGAGTGCTTCTAACACGTGCGTGCTTACGATATAGCAAGTACTTCACACTCGTGATTCGAAAGGAATGACCATGGCTGAGAAGAAGGTTGCCAACGTCATTAAGCTCCAGATTCCTGCTGGTGCAGCTAACCCCGCTCCTCCCGTCGGCCCCGCCCTGGGCGCTGCTGGCGTGAACATCATGCAGTTCTGCCAGGCCTTTAACGCCGAGACGCAGGACAAGAAGGGCGACATCATCCCCGTTGAGATCTCTGTCTACGAGGATAAGTCCTTCTCCTTCATCACCAAGACCCCGCCGGCGGCTCACCTCATCAAGAAGGAGCTGAACCTCAAGTCTGGTTCCGCTAAGCCCCAGGCCGACAAGGTTGGTCAGCTCTCCCAGGAGCAGCTCACCAAGATTGCCGAGATCAAGATGCCGGACCTCAATGCCAACGACATTGACGCCGCCAAGAAGATCATCGCCGGTACCGCCCGTTCCATGGGCGTCACCATCGCTGAGTAGCGATTTCTTATGGTAACGACGGGTGCTCCGGCCGGGGCGCCCGTTAAATGTGTGCAATAGGGCACACGATACGATGTGGGAGGGCTCACGCCCGTTTAACCACAGGAGGTAATGCACATGGCTAAGCATGGTAAGAGCTATAACGCCGCTGCCGAGAAGATCGACCGCGCCACGCTCTACACCCCCCTTCAGGCTGCCAAGCTCATCAAGGAGCTCGACACCGCCAAGTTCGACGAGACCGTCGAGGCCCACTTCCGTCTGGGCATCGATACTCGTAAGGCTGACCAGAACATCCGTGGTTCCATCTCCCTGCCTCACGGCACCGGCAAGACCGTTCGTGTTGCCGTCTTCGCCGAGGGCGAGAAGGCCCGCGAGGCCGAGGCTGCCGGCGCCGACATCATCGGTTCCGACGAGCTCGTCGCCCAGATCCAGAAGGGCGAGATCAACTTCGACGCCGCTATCGCTACGCCGAACATGATGGCCAAGGTTGGCCGCATCGGTAAGATCCTTGGTCCCCGTGGCCTTATGCCGAACCCCAAGCTCGGCACCGTGACCATGGACGTCGCCAAGATGGTCTCCGAGCTCAAGGCTGGCCGCGTTGAGTACCGCGCCGACCGCTACGGCATCTGCCACGTGCCCCTGGGCAAGAAGTCCTTCTCTGAGCAGCAGCTCGTCGAGAACTACGCTGCCCTGTACACCGAGATCCTGCGCGTCAAGCCCTCTTCTGCTAAGGGCAAGTACGTCAAGTCCATCTCCGTGTCTTCCACCATGGGCCCTGGCGTCAAGGTCGATCCCGCTGTCCAGCGTGACTTCCTGGCTGAGTAACTGCTAGTTACTGCCTGAGCAAAGCAAGCATTGCTAAAGAAACCCGGTTCTGCCTTGTGCAGGACCGGGTTTCTTGCTTTTGAGTCAACGAAACCACCACGAAGGGGACAGGCACCCTTGTGGTGGTTTTACTTGTGTTGTACTTTAGCGCGATGTAGTACTACCCGAGGCCGAAGGGAGCCCAACATGTTTAAGAACACGCAACAGCTCCTAGGCCTAGCGCTACTAGATTGGATAGCGCGCTAGGGTTGTAATCTCGCTATAACGATTTGTTGTACCCGGGTGCGCTATCGTCTGCCGCTTTCAGGCGTGATGAGCGACACGGGTATTTTTCTATCTCTAGGCCTTCTCTCTCTCCTGAAAGCCATCTGTCATAAAACGGTCAATCAGGAGGAACATATAAGCCGCAAAATCACAATCTTTGACGCCACCCTGTGCGACGGTGAGCAGTCGCCGGGCGCCAGCATGAATACCGAGGAAAAGCTCTTCATCGCCCGCCAGCTGGTGCGCATGAACGTGGACGTTATCGAGGCGGGCTTTCCCATCTCGAGTCCTGGTGACTTTCGCTCCGTACAGGAGATTGGCAAGATTGCGGGCGACCGATGCACGGTATGCGGCCTGACGCGCGCTGTCGACAGGGATATCGAAGTGGCTGCAGAGGCGCTCAAAACGGCCCAGAGGCCCCGTATCCATACAGGGCTGGGTGTGAGCACCAGTCACCTGCGCGACAAGCTCCATATGACTGAGGAAAGGGCAATTGAGTGAGCGATCCATGCCGTCAAACATGCTCGCAAGTTCGTTGACGATGTTGAGTTTTATGCCGAGGATGCCGGCCGCTCCGATCAGGAGTTTCTGGTGCGCATTATCGAGGCGGCCGTAAAGGCCGGTGCCACGGTCGTGAACATCCCCGATACGATGGGCTACAACATGCCGTGGGACTTTGGCGCCCGCATCCGTGACCTGCGCGGGCGCTGCGGGTGCGGCCGGTCAGCGTGCGGTCGACGTGATGGAGTATCGCGAGTACGAGATTGAGCGCATTGCGCGCCAGGCATTTGAGGCGGCGCGCAAACGTCGCGGCAAGGTGACGAGCGTTGATAAGCGCAACGTGCTGGAGACGAGCCGCATGTGGCGCGAGATCGTGCATCGCGTGCAAGACGAGGAGTACTCCGACGTGGAGCTTGAGGACCTGCTCGTCGACAACGCCGCCATGCAGCTCATCAGTCGACCGGCAGACTTTGACGTCGTGGTGACGGAGAACATGTTCGGCGACATCCTGTCCGATGAGGCGGCTCAGATTACCGGATCGCTCGGTATGCTTGCCTCTGCCTCGCTGGATGATGGCGTATCGCTGTTTGGGCCGAGCGCTGGCAGCGCTCCTGACATCGCGGGGCTCGGCGTGGCCAATCCGCTGGCTCAAATCTTGTCGGTGGCGATGCTGCTGACCTACGCGCTCGACATGGGCGAGCAAGCCGCGTGGATCGAGAGCGCCGTGGCGCGCGTGCTCGACGAGGGCTGGCGCACCCGTGACATCGCCGATGTCAACACCCCGGCAGATAAGATCCTCGGCACCACGACGATGGGCGACAAGGTCGTCGCCGCGCTGTAGGCGATGCCGATTCAAGCTGTCAAATATCTCAATCTGTAACATCTAAGGGGCAAAATCGTTCCTACCTGTTACAGATTGAGATTTTCGGCTGAGCATCCGTGGTCTGTCTCGATCTGTAACAGCTAACCGATTATTTGGGCCCTACCTGTTACAGATTGAGACAAACCGTTGGGACAGGTCGGACGAGTCAGCAAAACCACCACAAAGGTGCCGGTCCCCTTCGTGGTGGTTTTTAGCGCAACGAGGTGTTCCCAGCCGACCATACGGGCGGCCTTGCGCTCACGCTGCTCGATGACAGCGCATCTTTGACGCGAAGTGCGGAACCGGGTGCATATACGAGCCGCGTAGCGTTACGAATTCATGGGAATGACCGTATCGCCAATTTGTACGCTTGCAATCTTGTCTGTGTCACAAACTTGCGAGAACGGCCAGGTCTTGTGGACATCAGTGGTGCCGTTATCCAGTTTATTTGCGAAATAGCCGCTGTGGCTGGTTGCGTCCTCAACATGACCGTCTTTGAACGTCACGATGAGGGGTATGTTGCCAACGGCATCCATAGACTCCTCCATGTTTTGAGACATCTTGCCGCTGTTGTTGTCGTGTTCGATGGAACGATCTATGTTGTAGCGGACTGAAACGCCAACGCAGGATACGGTGGCCTCTTGAATCGTCGCCTTGGTGCCGTTAAAGTTGACCGATTTGGGCGCGGGAATCGTAACGGATGTATCTTCGTAATTCAGCTGGAACTTAAGATCCCATGGGCCCGTAAGTATTTTCTTATACTCGGGAAGCTCTTTGCCAGCACGTGGCACAACGAGAGAGTTGATATGCGTGCGGACGGTCCTGCCCATAAGGCCGGGTGATTCAACGCTGAACTGTGCAAAGTATTGAATGCTGGAGTCATTGGGGTTCTTGTCAATGAGCCATGATTGGCCTTGGCCGCCATGCTCGCCATCAACGTATACGTTTCCATCGACACTTCCGGCGATAGTTCCGTTCTCGCCCGGCTCGGAAAGCTTTTTCAGGGCAGCGGGATCGTCGAACGTAAGCGTATAGGCGATGGTAACCATATCCTTGTCGCCCATGATGGCGTCGGCGGTCACGGTGACTCCGTTGTTGGAGCAACTAGCACCGACGGGCCGGCCAATACGGTCGATGATCTCGGTTTGAGAAGCAGGTCCGTCAAAGATGTCGGAAAGCATGTCAGAAGGAAGCGGCAGGACGCCTGTTGCCATAGCCGTGCCAGCGCCTCCAATGACGATAGCGAGGACTGCCGTTACAGCGGCAATGCGAGCGACTGTTCTTACGGGATGGCGGGCGATGCGCGGCTTGCGTCGCGTGCCATTAAAGTTGCTTTGAGCGGTCGCCGCATCGCTTGAGGCGACGGACTGAGCAATCGAGTTTGCCATGTGCTGCTTCGCATTATCGGTAAACGAAATGTGCTCCAGGGCGTGGCGATAGTCATTCGAATTCGTAGTCATTGTGGTCTCCTTTCAAGGAAAGCCGAAGTGACGCACGTCCGCGGCTAAGGTGCTGGGCGGTTGCAGCTGGCGTCGCGTGAACGGCGTCTGCGATTTCCCTGATGCTCATGCCTGCGTAGTAGTGCAAAAAGATGGCGATGCGCTGTGCTTGAGGCAGGGCCGTGACAGCGGAAAGAATGGCGCAGTCGCGTTGCGCGAATTCTTGCTCGGTATGTGTTACGGGTGCGCAGAAATCGGGGAGCGAATCGAGGTCGACAACCGGGTGATTCGCGTGCGTACGGCCGATATCGCGACATGCGTTCAGTGCGACTCGGATCACCCAAGCACGTTCGTGTTCGAGCGAGTCGAACGGTTGAGTGCGTTGGAGAATCTTGATCAGCGTGTCCTGGCAGATGTCTTGAGCGTCGTCAGCGGATCCAAGGGCCGAATAGCACAATCGAAGGATGAGGTCGGAATACGTGTCGACCAAGCGCTTTGCTTCCCGCTCGATCTGATCGGCATCGCATCGGAGCGTGCTATTGCGGTTACGGCGTGCAGGCATAGTGTCACCTCCAATTGGTCGTGGTGGATATAGGGAAGGCGTCTCGCGAGGTCCCTCTACATACAACACGGTCGAGACTGCATAAGTTGACAAAAAAAGACGGCACGTGAGCGCCGTCCTTACAAAACAATGAGTGTTCTCGTTAATTACACAAGCGCCGTGATGGACAGGTCGGACGAGTCAGCAAAACCACCATAAAGGTGCCTATCCCCTTCGTGGTGGTTGTTGGCAGTTACCAGGGGGTTCTGGCGGTTGAAGACTCGATTGCTTCGTGGCGTTTGAGCTCGCGGCGCATGGTTTGCGAGTTGAGCCAAGCGGCCTTCCAACCGCGCGTGGGGTAGCGCGCCTCGTCAATTTCGATCTTGGTATAGCCGCAGGCGTTGACAATCTTCGTTCCGCATGGGTGTTGGCGCTCGCGTTGAAAGTTGGGGCCGTAGCTTTGGTGCACATGCCCGTGAATCATATAGTCGGGACCCCAAGACTCAAGAGCCGCATTAAAGCACTCGAATCCTCGATGCGGCAGGTCGTCCAGGTCGCCCATGCCTGCGACGGGTGCATGGGTAAGTAGAATATCGCATCCGTCTACCAGTGCGATTTTTCGCGATAGCTTGCGCATGCGTTTTGCCATCTCGCGCTCGGTATACATGTTCGCGCCGTCGCGGTAGCGCATGGAACCGCCCAGACCCGCAATGCGAATACCTCGGTACACATATACGCTGTCCTCAACACAAATGCACCCGCCCGGTGCATGGCGCGCGTAGCGGTCGTCGTGGTTGCCACGAACGTACACAAGCGGTTTGTTGATGACAGTGACCAAAAACTCAAGATAGTCCGGATCCAGGTCGCCTGCGGATAGAATCAGGTCAACGTCCTCAAAGCGCTCCTTGCGAAAGCACTCCCACAGGCATCGCTCTTCGGTATCGGCTATGGCAAGGATTTTCATAGGGCGCGGACCTTCGGCTCATCGTCGAGTTGCGGAATGGTGCCCACCACGTTGTCGGCCAACCAGTCCATCTCGACGATTTGCGTGCTCGGCAGTGGGGGAAAGCCCTCGATCTGCACCACGCCGTCTTGGCTATGGAGCTCGCCGCCAAATGGATTGATGGAGCCCTCGACGATGCCATTGCGCAGTAGCTGAACAAGCTTGCGCGTCTGATAGGGCAGGCCCGGAGCGTAGCGAATGTCGATAACGCCCGAGCTCATACCATACCAGTAGTTGACGGCGCGAACCTGGCTGTTGTCACTGGTCTCATCCCAGGTGCCATGCAGCAGGCTTCGCACGATAAGCTCGTAGTAACGGCCCCAGTTCCATACCGGCATGGCGATGCCGACGACCTTGCCATCGACCAGGCGGTGGAGTCCGTAGGCCGTGGGGTCCTCCAGCGACTTGGACATGTCGACACCGGTCATAACGCTCACGCCTTCTCGGCACATGGCCTCGGCAAGGCCTCCGGCGGGCACATCGCCCCAGGTCAGGATAATTTGCGCACGGGGGTCGAGCAGCGAGGCGCCGATGGCAAAGGCGTTGATCTCGCTAAGCGCGCCCGAGGCGAAGACCGACGCGTGGTAGCCGATACGGTGGTTGTCCGCCATACTGGCGGCAAGGGCGCCCAGGAGGAACTTGGCCTCGTACATCTTGCCAAAGTACGAACGGACGCTTTGGTGGGGAAGGCCGATAGAGCAGTTAAGGAACCGCACCTGGGGATACTCAACGGCAGCTCTGAGCGTGTATTCCATCAGGCGGTGCGAGGTCGAGAAGACGACGTTAGCTCCATGTTTGACAGCCGTTTCCACGGCGGCGTAGAACACGTCCGGATTGTGACAGTCCTCGAACGCCTCGGTGTGCACGATACCGCCAAAGTGCTCATCGAGATACTGACGCCCTTGGTCGTGCAGGCTGTCCCAGCTCGACGTCGCACAGGGGAACTCATGGATAAAGGCGATGCGCAGGGGGTTGGCCGCCGAGTAGACGGTCTTGCCCATAAAGAAGTTGAGCACGCCGGAGGTGGACTTGGCGGGCGCCTCTTCCTCATCGACACTCGGTGCCTCGACAAGATCGACCTTCTCCTCATCACTTTTGCCGGCAATGACCAACTCGCGCCAAATCTTACACAGACGGTTTACGACGATGTCCGTCGGTGTGTCCAGCAGGCGGTCTTGGTTGTACACGTTGAGGTAGACGAGCATGGCGTCGGCGGGCGTAATGTCCAGATGGTCGCCGCCGGCGCGCAGGTAGGCGCGCTTAAAGAGCAGGAAGGTATGGCGCAGGTAGTCGATCTTTTTCTGCGGCCATTTTTCGATAAGGTTCTGACCGAGCATCTTGGCGAGCGTTTCGTAGCTTCCCTCACGCGAGAACTCGATCTCGTATAGGGGGCAGACGCGCCAAAACGCGCAGAACTCACCGTACAGGCGGCTTTCGACGGAATCCCATTTGCCGGGGTAGAGACGGGTGACTTTAGCCGAAACCGTTGGAGCGTCCAGGAATTTGAGGACACTGACGCGCTTGTTGCCCTCTTGGACGTAAAACCGATGCATGAACTCGGTGACGATGATGGGGTCGCGATAGCCCTCGGTTACCTGGATGTCGTAGAGGTTGGACCACTTGCGGGCGAACTCGGTGCTAAATGGCAACAGGGGCATAAAGTTGCACGAAAAGGCAGACTGACGGCCCTTGGTAACCGTGCCGACGACCATTTCGAGCGGAATATCCCGCAGGCCGACGCTCTCTCGCTGACCTAAGGGGAGCTGGGCAACCAAGCTGTCGAGGTCCGTAAGGTATGGGTGCTCGCTTTGGCTGATGGCGCGACGGCGTCCCTGCTCGCCGCGCTTGCGTGCTTGACGATAGGCCTCTTCCATGGTGTCTACTCCCTTAGTCGTTTAAACAACGATATGAACCATGGTACCACGATGCGAAACCACCACAAAGGTGCCTGTCCCCTTTGCGGTGGTTTTAGGCGATGATGGGGGCGATGGCGCGGATGCAGGCGTCGGCTGCCGTAAAGGTGGTGCTGTCGTCACTGACGATAAAGATGATCTTACCCTTAATGCCAAAGTCGCCGATCTCGCTAAAGAGCACGTAGGGTTCCTTGTCAAAGCCCGAGATGGGTGAAACGGCGACCTTGGTGGCACAGGCGAGCTCGTCTGCCAGCGCATCGAGCGAGTCCCACTTTGACGTGTCCTTCACCGCGACGGGAACGACAACGCGTCCAAAGGGCATGAGGTGCACGAGTGTGTTCTTGGAGATGTTGGAGTTGGGGACGATGATGGTCTGTCCGCAGGCGTCCTCGATGGTCGTGTGGCGCCAAGTGATGTCCTGGACCACGCCCGACACGCCGCCGACCTCGATATTGTCGCCGGGCTTGATGATGCCCATAAAGGTCACTTGCATGCCGCCGATAAGGTTTGATAGCGTGTCCTGAAAGCCGAGCGAGATGGCGATGCCGCCGACGCCAAGAGCGGCGACGAGCGCGTTTGCGTTAATGCCAAAGCAGTTGTCGAGGATAAAGCTGCCGCCGATCATCCAAATGACGGCACGCGCGATGTTGATGAAGATGCTCGATGCGGGAAGCGGGTTGTCGTCTCGGTTGAGTAGGTGGCGCAGGGTCTTGGATGCCACCTTGGCGGCGATGGCGGTGACTATTACCAAGATGACGGCCCAGATGATGTTGTGGACCCAGCGCTGCTCAAAGAAATGAAGAATCGGTTCAAACAATTCCATGTAGGGAAAACCTCCTAATGATCATTCAACCATGATACCCACCAAAAAGCCCGTCCGATCACATCGGACGGGCTTCTGCGCTCGATATAAGGGTTAACGAAAACCACCACAAAGGTGCCTGTCCCCTTTGTGGTGGTTTTCTAGGTCGTTAGCTCAGCAGCATGCGGTCGTTGGCGAGCTCGCCGCCCGAGACCTCCTCGAACTTTTGGAGCAGGTCGGCGACGGTGAGCGACTTTTTCTCGTCGCCGGCCACATCGTAAATCACATGGCCCTCGTGCATCATGATCAGACGGTTACCCAGACGGATGGCGTCGTTCATGTTATGCGTAACCATGAGCGTGGTCAGATGGTTTTCGTCGACAATCTCCTCGGTCAGGTTGAGCACCTTAGAGGCCGTCTTGGGGTCGAGGGCCGCCGTGTGCTCGTCGAGCAGCAGCAGGCGCGGCTTGGTGAGCGTGGCCATCAGCAGGGTGAGTGCCTGGCGCTGGCCGCCCGAGAGCAGGCCGACCTTGGCGTTGAGACGCGTGTCCAGACCGAGGTCCAGGCGCTTGAGCAGTTCAACGTACTCGTCCTTCTCGGCCTTGGTGACGCCCCACGAAAGACCGCGACGCTGGCCGCGGCGCTTGGCGAGGGCCAGGTTTTCGGCAATTTGCATGTCGGCTGCGGTGCCGCGCATGGGGTCCTGGAACACACGGCCCAGGTACTTGGCGCGCTGCGACTCGCTCAGACGAGAGATGTCGGTGCCGTCGAGCTCAATAACACCAGAATCGAGCGGATACACGCCGGCGATCATATTGAGCAGCGTGGACTTGCCGGCGCCGTTGCCGCCAATCACGGTTACAAAGTCGCCATCGTTGAGGGTGAGGTCGACGCCGGTGAGCGCGCGCTTCTCGGTGACGGTGCCCTTGTTAAAGGTCTTCTTGACGTGCGAGAGCTTAAGCATCTGCCTCATCTCCCTTCGTGTAGGAGCTGCGGAGCTTATAGCGCTCCCAAATCACGGGCACGCACAGGGCCACGGCGACGATCGCGGCAGAGAGCAGCTTCATGTCGTTGGCGTCCATGCCCAGCTGCAGCACGATGGCGCGGATAAGGAAGTACACCACGGAGCCAAAGACGGCGGAGGCAAGACGGACGCTAAACTGCGTCAGACCGCCGGGCAGCAGGCGACCGAGCACTTCGCCGATGACGATGGCGGCAAGACCGATAACGATGGCGCCGGTGCCCATGCCAATGTCGGCATACTTCTGGCTCTGGCAGATGAGCGCACCCGAAAGGCCAATGAGGGCGTTGGAGAGCACGAGGGCGATCATTTTGGTGGTGTTGGTGTTAACGCCCAGGGCGCGGATCATGTACTCGTTGTTGCCGGTGGCACGCAGCGCCGAGCCGATCTCGGTGCCAAAGAACCAGTACAGGATGGCGACGATGGCCGCGGCCAGCACAATGCCTAGGATAATGGCAACAGTGGACTGCGGCAGGCCCGTCATGTTGCTGACGGATGAGAAGATAGTGCCCTTGGCAAGGATGGGCGTGTTGGACTTGCCCATGATGCGCAGGTTGATGGACCACAGACTGATCTGCGTAAGGATTCCGGCGAGGATTGCGGGAATCTCAAAGACGGTGGTCAAGATGCCCGTGACGGCGCCCGCGATGGCGCCGGCGCACATGCCGGCCAGCACGGCGAGCAAGGGGTCGACGTTATTGTTGACGATGAGTACGGCGCAGACACAGCCGCCGAGGGCAAAGCTGCCGTCGCAGGTCATATCGGGGATGTCGAGCAGGCGGAACGTGATAAACACGCCAAGCACCATAATGCCCCAGAGGACGCCCTGCGAAACGGCGCCCTGCAATGCAATGAGCATGCTTCATACCTCCTAGGATAGGGTGGACACGTGATTTTCCATAATAGCGGTACCAATGCATAAAAGAGCTGCGGACGGATGTTTTGTCTCATCCGAAACAAGCAGGGCGAACGCCGGTCTTTAGCGTTCGCCCCAAGGACTCAGATATTGAATAACGCGGCTGTGGCGCGCGTGCGGGCCCTAGACGCGTTACCGCGCATGGCGCTACTCGTCCAGAGCGGAAAGGTCGATGCCTAGGGCCTCGGCCATCTCGTCGTTCTTGACGACGACCAGGTCCTTGCTCGAGAGGTGCTTGATCGGCATATCCTCGGGCTTGGCCTCGCCCTTCAGGATCTTAACGGCCATCTCGCCCGCGGCGTAGCCCAGGTCCTTATAGTTGATGGAGAGGGTGAACAGGCCGCCGGCCATGCACATACCCTCCTCGCCGGTCACGAAGGGGAGCTTATTCTCCTTGCAGATCTGGCCGACCTGCGAAGCGCCCGCGGCGATGGTGTTGTCAGTGGGGGAGTACAGCGCGTCGACCTTGCCCACGGCAGACTCGACGACGGACTGAATCTCGTTGGAGCTCGAGACGGTGAAGTCAGTGTACTCGAGCCCCAGCTTGTCGAGCTCCTTCTTGGCGGCCTTGATCTGGACGTCGGAGTTGGACTCGGCGGTGCAGTAGAGCAGGCCGACCTTTTTAACGTCGGGCAGGACCTTCTGCATCATCTCGAGCTGCTCGGCGACCGGGGTGAGGTCGGAAGCGCCCGTGACGTTGGTGCCGGGCTTGTCGTTGTCCTGGACCAGGCCGGAGGCGGCGTAGTCGGTGATGGCACAGCCCACGATGGGGATATCGGCCGTGGCGCCGGCGGCAGCCTGCGCGGCGGGCGTGGCGATGGCATAAATCAGGCTGACGTTGTCGCCCACAAACTTGTCGGCAATGGACTTACACGTGGACTGGTCGTTCTGGGCGTTCTTCTGGTCGATCTTGACCTTAAGGCCGCTCTCCTTGATGGCCTTGACAAAGCCATCGTTGGCGGCGTCGAGTGCGGAGTGCTCGGTGAGCTGCAGAACGCCGATGGTGTAGTCGGAACCGGCGGCAGCAGAGCCGGAACCAGAGTTGCCGCCGCATCCGGCGAGCGGGGCGAGCGCGAGCAGGCCAGCGGAGACCAGAAGGCTCCTGCGGCTGATGGTGATGTCCTTCATATCATTACCCCCAGTATAAAAATGGCTGGAAACACTGCACTGGGACAAAGTGCAAGTGGGACTATAGTAGCGCTGATGTCCATTTTTACAACAGCCTGGCGGGTTTTTTAATACAGAATCGGATGGGCGGTACGGGTAGTCGAATGGGCGGCGGAGGGTCTTATGCGGCGGAGGAGGCATCGTCCTCGTCCAGGGCGGCGAAGAGCTTCTTGCCGTCGAGGAGACGTGTGGTGACGTTTCTCATTCGGCCGATCTCTACGGTACGCAACGTGTCATCGGCGCCTCGCGCGTCATAGACCGTTCCCAGCAAATACGAGATGCCGTCTCGTTGCTTGATGGCAAAGGGCCGGAGTGTCATCCGTGCCACTTCGACCTCTCCGCGTGCCGTGACACTCGAAATATCAAAACTCACCGTGGTTCCGTGGTCGATGGCCTGCTCGATGAGCTCGCAGGCATCGATGCGCTTGACGGGCGTGCGTGTGGCCTTGGTGGATTTGTCGCCTGCGCTTGGAGCAGGCTCGGGTGCATCGAGGTAGCCGCGAACGTCGGCACTCGCCATGGCGACCAGGTGCTGCGCCATGCTCTTTCGAATGGCGATGGGCGTGGAGCGGTTGCGCATGACCATGCCGTGGAGCCGGATGATCTCTTCGTCGGTGAGCGGACGGGTCAAGAGTCGATAGCCCACGCCGCGTTTGTATTCAATTTCGTATCCGGCATGGCGAAGCGCGGAGATGGCGGTGTAGATGCTGCGCCGCGCCGCCGAGATGGGCATGCGGGCGGGGTCGTCGGGATGGGCGAGGCGCCGGATCAGCTCATCGGAAAGCATGGCCTTGTCTTCGCCGGTGTTTTCGCTCAAGAGCTGCAGGATACGAACGGCGCGATAGGCTGCCATCGAGGCGGCGCCCCTCGTCGTGGTGTCGTAGGTTTCAACAGCGGCTTCGGTCATGGTGCCCACGTCCTTTCCGTTTTGGGTGGCGACGGTATGGAGCCTAGGACGCGGGGCTTTCCCAGGGGCGCAGGGCGCTCTGGGCGGTCGGTAGTCGTCGGCAAACGGCGGGTCGAGTTTTCAACAGCCCTGCTCAACTGACCAAAAACTTGCCAAAAGCTTGACGAATGCTGTTGAAAAAAGCGTCTCTCGACCGATGTCGAGAGACGCTTGTGCGATGAGCGTTGGCGTGTGGCGACGCGAGCTAGCGTTCGACGATTAGAAGTCGGCGTTGCCCACGGTGCGCGGGTGCGGCAGGACGTCGCGGATGTTGCCCACGCCGGTCAGATACATGACCAAGCGCTCGAAGCCCAGACCGTAGCCGGCGTGCTTGCAGGAACCGTAGCGGCGCAGGTCAAGGTAGTACTTGTACTGCTCGGGATTCATACCCAGGTCCTTGATGCGGGCCTCGAGCAGATCCAGGCGCTCCTCGCGCTGGGAGCCACCGATGATCTCGCCGATGCCCGGCACCAGGCAGTCGGCGGCGGCGACGGTCTTGCCGTCCTCGTTCATGCGCATGTAGAACGCCTTGATCTCGGCCGGGTAGTCGGTCACGAAGGTCGGGCGCTTAAAGTGCTCCTCGGTCAGGAAACGCTCGTGCTCGGTTTGCAGGTCGATGCCCCAGCTCACGGGATAGTCAAACTTGTGACCGGCGGCGACGGCCTGCTCCAGGATCTCGACGGCCTCGGTGTAGGTAACGCGGGCAAAGTCGGAGTTGGCGACATGGTCCAGGCGCTCGAGCAGACCCTTGTCCACAAACTTGTTGAGCATATTGAGCTCGTCGGGGCAGGTTGTCATGACGTCCTTAAGGACGTACTTGAGCATAGCCTCGGCGTTATCCATGTAGTCGTTAAGGTCGGCAAAGGCCATCTCGGGCTCGATCATCCAAAACTCGGCGGCGTGGCGCGTGGTGTTGGAGTTCTCGGCGCGGAAGGTGGGACCAAAGGTGTACACGTCGCCAAAGGCCATGGCAAAGTTCTCGGCATTGAGCTGGCCGGACACGGTGAGGCTCGCATGCTTGCCAAAGAAGTCCTGGCTCCAGTCGACCTCGCCGGACTCGGTGAGGGGCGGATTTTTGGGGTCGAGCGTGGTCACGCGGAACATCTCGCCGGCGCCCTCGCAGTCACTCGTGGTGATGATGGGGGTGTTGACGTAGACAAAGCCCTGCTCCTGGAAGAAGCGGTGGATGGCGGCAGCCGCGACAGAGCGGATGCGGAACACGGCGCGGAACAGGTTGGTGCGCGGGCGCAGATGCTGCTGGGTGCGCAGGAACTCGACGGTTGCGCGCTTCTTCTGCAGCGGGTAATCCGGGGCGCTCGTGCCCTCGACCTCGATGGAGGTGGCAGAAAGCTCGAAAGGCTGGGGCGCATCGGGGGTCAGCTTGACGGTGCCGGTGCAAATGAGTGCGGCCGAGACGTTTTGATGAGCGATCTCGTCGTAGTTGTCGAGTGCCTCGCGGTTCATGACGACCTGCAGGTCGCGGAAGCAGCTGCCGTCGTTGAGCGTAACAAAGCCAAAGTTCTTCATGTCGCGGACGGACTTGACCCAGCCGGCGACGGTGACGGTCTGGCCGCCGAGCGACTCGGCATCGGCATAGAGCTGCGCGATTTTGGTGCGGTTCACGTATCCTCCCATAACGGTTGAATGATAGCTATCCATACAGTTCGATATTCTAGCAGCTCGGCTCATTTGGGCTATACAGATAAGGCATTGGCCGGATGGTTTTTCAAACGAAAAGCGCCCGCGGTCAAATGGTCGCGGGCGCTTGACGAGGTGCCTTTTGGCTGTGTGGCGCGGGACTTGGCTACTTGGTCTTGGCCACCAGCAGCGGGTCGCCCAGCTTGACGAGCGGGTTGCCGCCGATAAGCGTTCCGGACTCGCCGACATGGTCGATGCTCTTAAGACGGTCGAGCTCGGAGACGATGACGGTCACGATGTCCTCGTGACCAGCGGCCTTAATGGCCTCGCGGTCGAAGCTGATGAGCGGCTGGCCTGCCTTGACCACATCGCCCATCTCGACAAAGCGGGCAAAACCCTTGCCGTTCATTTCCACGGTACCCAGGCCAACATGGATAAACACGCGAAGACCGTCCTCGGTGATCATGCCAATGGAGTGGTTGGTGACAGTGGTGGCACCGATGCGGCCGTTGGCGGGCGCATAGATGGTGCCGGTAATGGGCTCGATGCCATAGCCCTGGCCAAGCATGCCCGAGGCGATCGTCTCGTCGGGAACCTCGTCCAGGTTGACGAGCACGCCGTTAACGGGGGCATAGATGACGCCTTCGCGGGTGGCGAAGCTTGCTGCGGGCGGAACGGACGCCTCGCCGGTCGAGGTGAAGGTGGACTTAAGCGAATCGAGCAGACCCATAGTTGCCTCCAACTTAAATAGGCGCATATCGCGCGTTTGGTTTGCCGGAAACGTTTCATATGTGTTTCGCGGCTTGGTCAACGCCCCCTATTCTACGCTGCTCAGCGATACCTCTGAGCTGGGATTATGTGATATATCAGTTAAAGGGAAACTTATTGCTGGTGTGTTTCTGCGCCACGGGTTCAAGTGGGGTACGCTTGAAGGCGAAAAACAAAGGCGCATAATTTGCGCGAAGGGAGCACATATGATTGTCGAGAACCATGCGCTGTGGGGCGAGGAGCCGACCGAGGATTATCCGGCGACGTTTACGTATTTGGGTGCCGAGCCGCTGCCCGATAAACCGAATGGCCGCCGCCCCGCGGTGATCATCTGCGGCGGAGGCGGGTTTACGCATATCGCTCCGCACGAGCAGGACCCGGTGGCGTTTGCATTTTTGGATTGCGGCTACCAGGCCTTTGTGCTCAACTATGTCACGAGTTCTACGGGTGACGTGAGCTTTCCGCACCCCCAGGCAGATCTTGCCAAGATGGTCGCCACGGTGCGCGCCAACGCCGACGAGTGGCATGTCGATCCTAAGCGCGTGTGCGTCGTGGGCTTTTCTGCTGGCGGCATGATTTGCGCCTCGCTGGCAACACAGTGGAAGACCGGCCCCTTTGCGGCACTTGCCGGGGCGCGTCCGGACGACATTCGTCCCGATGCCGTGGTGCTGGGCTATCCATTGCTCGACTTTGCCTATGTGCGCGACATGCAGACGCGCGATCCGCGCATTGACTTGCGCGTGCCCAAGACGGGCGGCAAGACGGGACGCGATTTGCTCAACGACTACCTGTCGATGGTGACGGGCGGCGAGGCAACTGACGAGCATCTGGCCGACATCTGCCCCACCACGCATGTTTCGCGTCAGATGCCACCGACCTTTGTGTGGGGCGTGTCCGACGACAAGACGGCGCCGATCGCGCAGGTATACCCGTTTGCGCAGCGCATGGCCGAGGAGGGCGTTGCATGCGAGATGCACGTCTTCGACCAGGGTGGTCACGGCCTTTCGCTCGGCAACGCCAACACCGCGGTCGACAACGAGGACAAGCAGGTTTCCGTCCGTCCCTGGATCCGCCTGGCCTTCCGCTTCCTGGAACGCCATATGTAAAAGTAGACTACTTGCCCGTTTCAAAAAGTCTGCTTAGAGGAGGAGCCATGCTTGAGGGTACGTATGTGGTTTTGGCCCAGACGCCGGTGGGGAGCAAGCGCGGCGAGGTGACGTTTTCACATGGGGTGAACGGCGCGCTCAGGGCAGTACTAAACGTCAGGGGTCTCAATATCGCTCTCTCGGGTGCCCGCGCTGAGTGCGATTTCTTTGAGCTCTCGGGTACTATCTCCCACGTCTTGATGGGCAAGGCGCCCTTTACATGCACGGGGTCGGTTGAGGGTGATCGACTCACTGCTACCGCGCGGTCGGGTTCCATTTCGATCTCGCTGAGCGGTATGCGCAAAGAGCTTTCGGGGCGCACCGCATAAAGTTTGCGCAGGTAAACATCGGTATTTGACTTTATATAATAGTTCAGAGCGCTATCATTTGTCGTTACGAGTTGGTTAGCCCCGGTAAACGGTTAACCGCGTCTAACGAAAGGATGAGCGCGTGAAGCTCGATACACTCGAGATTGGAAAGGACGCCGTTGTCGCATCGGTGGCATCGGACGATCAGGCACTCCGACAGCATATTTTGGACATGGGGCTCACGCCGGGCACCGAAGTCACCATGATGAAGTACGCTCCTATGGGCGACCCGCTCGAGATTCGCCTGCGTGGCTACGAGTTGACGCTGCGCAAGGACGATGCTGCTCGCATCGAGCTCGTGGGTGTTCACGACACAGACACGGGTCCGCGCACTAACGCCGCAATCGGCACGACGGAGCACCCGGCACTTGGCGAGGGGACGTATTCGCCCCGTGCGGCAAAAACGGCCGTGCCCGAGGGTGCGCCGCTGCATTTCGCCCTCGCCGGCAACCAAAACTGCGGTAAGACCACGCTGTTCAACCAGCTTACGGGCTCCAACCAACATGTCGGTAACTTTCCCGGCGTGACGGTCGACCGCAAGGACGGCACCATCCGTAACCATCCCGAGGCAAGCGTTACCGACCTGCCCGGCATCTATTCGCTGTCTCCGTACACGGGCGAAGAGATCGTCAGTCGCCAATTTATCCTGGACGAAAACCCCGACGCCATCATCGACATCATCGACGCTACTAATATCGAACGCAACCTGTACCTGACGCTGCAGCTTATGGAGCTCGACCGCCCCATGGTCATCGCGCTCAACATGATGGACGAGGTGACGGCCAACGGCGGCGCCGTGGACGTCAACCTGCTCGAGAGCCTGTTGGGCGTGCCTGTTGTCCCCATTAGCGCTGCCCGCAACGAGGGTATCGGCGAGCTGGTGGATCATGCCTTGCACGTGGCGCGGTTCCGCGAGCGCCCCGGTCGCCTGGACTTCTGCGCGCCCGATGGTCCAGACGGCGGCGCGCTGCATCGCTGCATTCACGGCATCGCCAACCTTATCGAGGACCATGCCGCGACGGCGCATATCCCGGTGCGTTTTGCGGCGACTAAGCTGGTTGAGGGCGACGAGCTGGTGACCGAGGCGCTTCACCTGGATCGCAACGAGCTCGACGCCATCGAGCACATCATTACCCAGATGGAGGGCGAGGCCGGCACCGACCGCCTGTCCGCGCTGGCCGATATGCGCTTTAGCTTTATCGGCGACGTGTGCGGGCGTTGCGTCGTCAAGCCGCACGAGAGCCGCGAGCACGTGCGCTCCGTCAAGATCGACCGCATCCTGACGGGTCGCTATACGGCCATCCCGGCGTTCCTGGTGATTATGGGTCTCGTTTTTTGGCTGACGTTTGGCGTGATCGGCGCGGCGTTGCAGGGGCTTATGGAGGACGGCATCGCTGCCATCATCGCCTCGGCCGACGCGGGGCTCAAGGCGTTCGGCACCAACGACGTGGTGCGCTCGCTGGCCGTCGACGGTGTTCTCACGGGCGTGGGCAGCGTGCTGACCTTCCTGCCGATCATCGTCGTGCTCTTCTTGTTCCTCTCCATTCTGGAAGACTCGGGCTACATGGCGCGCGTGGCCTTTGTCATGGATAAAGTGCTGCGTCGCTTTGGCCTGTCGGGCCGCAGCTTCGTGCCCATGCTCGTCGGTTTTGGCTGCACCGTGCCGGCTATCATGTCGACCCGTACGCTCCCATCCGAGCACGACCGCAAGATGACGGTCATGCTCACGCCGTTTATGAGCTGTTCGGCCAAGTTGCCGGTCTACGGTCTGCTGTGCGGAGCATTCTTCCCGCAGGCGACAGTTCCCGCCATGGTCTCGCTCTATCTGATTGGTATCGTGGTCGGCTGCATTGCCGCCCTGGTGCTCAACCGCACGGCATTTAAGGGCGACCCGGTGCCGTTTATCATGGAGCTTCCCAATTACCGCCTGCCGAGCGTCAAGACGACGGTGATGCTGGCATGGGATAAGGCCAAAGACTTTATTACCAAGGCCTTTACCATTATCTTTGCCGCTACCGTGGTCATCTGGTTCCTTCAGACGTTCGACATTCGCTTTAATGTGGTCGCCGATCAGTCGCAGAGTCTACTTGCCGGTCTGGGTAGCATTATCGCGCCGGCGCTGGCACCGCTTGGGTTTGGCGACTGGCGTGCATCCACGGCGCTCGTCACCGGACTTATCGCCAAGGAGAGCGTCATCTCGACCCTCACCGTGCTTTTGGGTGCAACGTCGCCCGCGGCACTGTCGACCATGTTTTCGCCGTTTACCGCTTACGTGTTCCTGGTCTTTACGCTGCTGTACCCGCCCTGCGTAGCGGCAATCGGCGCCGTCAAGAGCGAGTTGGGCGCGCGCTATGCCGTGGCTGTATTCGCGTTTCAGGTGACGGTCGCCTGGATCGTGGCGTTTGTCGTGCATTCGGCGGGCATATTGCTGGGGTTGGCTTAGTTATTTATTGATGGCGCAACCTCTGTGTATTGAGTTGATTACGGCCCCGCATCTGTTGCTGACGGATGCGGGGCCGTTGCTATATAATCGCCCATCGCTCAAGACAATCGGAGAGGGTTCCTACATGACTCAGGCAAGACAAGATGGCATCTCGCTCAAGCAGTGGCTCCCGCTTATCGGGCTCGCCTGCTGTGCGTTCGTGTTCAACACGTCGGAGTTCATGCCCATTGGCCTTCTAACTGATATTGCCGCATCGTTCTCGCTCACCGAGGCCCAGGCAGGCATCATGATCTCGGTCTACGCCTGGGGCGTCATGCTGCTGTCGCTGCCGCTTATGGTGTTTGCCTCGCGCTTTGAGTTCAAGCGTATGCTGCTCGGCGTGCTTGCCGTGTTCTCGCTCGGGCAGTTCCTGTCCGCCGTGGCGCCGACCTATCCCATCTTGGTCTGCGCACGCCTGGTGGTCGCCTGCGCGCACGCCGTGTTCTGGTCGGTCGCTTCGATCATAGCCTCGCGCCTGGTCGATACGCGTCATGGGGCGCTCGCCATCAGCATGATCGCCACGGGCTCGTCCATCGCGCAGATCTTCGGCCTACCGATCGGTCGCGCCATCGGCCTGGCCGTGGGCTGGCGCATGACGTTTGCCGTGGTTGGATCCTTCTCTGCCGCCGCGGTGGTGTACCAGGCAGCGGTGTTCCCGGTCATGCCGGCGGGCGAGCGCTTTACCGTCAAACAGCTGCCCGAGCTGCTCAAGAACCCGTTCCTGATTGCGCTCTACGCGGTCACGGTCTTTATGGCGACCGGCTACTACGCGGGTTACAGCTATATCGAGCCCTTCCTGGCGCAGGTCGCCCATGTCGACGCAAGCGCCATCACCATGACGCTGACGGCGTTTGGCTGCTCCGGTCTGCTCGGAAGCTGGCTGTTCGGCCGACTGTTCGATGGGCATCGCTTTCCGTTCTTAGCTATCACGCTCTCCGGCGTGCCGGTGGCTCTGCTGCTCATGGGTCCGGTCGCATCGTCGTTCGTAACAGTGCTTGCCGTCTGCGCGCTATGGGGCTGCTGCTCCACAGCCTTTAACGTGGCGTTCCAGGCCGAGCTCATCAAGTACACGCCGGCAGATTCGTCGGCCGTCGCCATGTCGATCTTCTCGGGCCTGTTTAACCTCGGTATCGGCACGGGCACCGCGGTCGGCGGCGCCGTGGTGTCGGGTCCCGGCATCGCCTGGATCGGTTGCGCGGGCGGGGCGATTGCCGTCGTGGGTGTCATTCTCGCTATCACGGTGCTATTCCCGGCCATACACCGCGCAAAGCCTGTCGCCTAATCACGTCCCCTCATCAGTTGCGGTGGAATAGAGACTGTTTGCCCGGTTTATTGGTCTCAACAGTCCCTATTTCACCGCAACTTATTTTGGGGGAGGGGATGCGCGGCGGGCATACAATGGATGGCGTTGCGTGAAAGATTGCCGGGAGGTTGCTATGTGGGCATACGAGACGACGTTCTATCAGATCTATCCGCTGGGCTTTTGCGGAGCTCCGCGCGAAAACGCCGCGCCCGTTGCCGAGGATGAACTCGCCCAGGCTGCCAACGCCGCGCCTAACCCCGATGCTCCCATTATGAAAATCGCCCAATGGGCCGACTACCTGCAGGAACTCGGCGTTGGCGCTGTGCTCATCAACCCGCCGCTCGAATCCGACAGCCACGGTTACGACACGCGCAGCCTGCGCCATATCGACCGTCGCCTGGGTGGGGATGCCGACTTTGCCGCCGTGTGCGAGACACTGCATGCCCATGGCATCCGTGTGGTGCTTGATGCCGTCTTCAACCATGTCGGTCGCGGCTTTTGGGCCTTCCGCGATGTTCAGGAGCGCAAGTGGGACTCGCCCTACAAGGACTGGTTCCACATCAGCTTTGACGGTGACTCGTGCTACGGCGACGGCTTTTGGTACGAGGGCTGGGAGGGCCATTTTGAGCTTGTGAAGCTCAACCTGCAAAACCCCGCCGTGGTCGATTACCTGCTCGAGTCCGTGCGCCGTTGGGCTGACGTGTTTGGCGTCGACGGCCTGCGCCTGGACGTTGCCTATATGCTCGACCGCGACTTCATGCGTCGTCTGCATACCTTTACCCGCGAGCTCAAGCCCGATTTTGTGCTGATCGGCGAGACGCTCCACGGCGACTACAACCAGATCGTCAACGACGAGATGCTCGACTCCTGCACCAACTACGAGTGCTACAAGGGCCTGTACTCCAGCTTTAACTCGGTCAACATGTTCGAGATCGCCCATTCGCTGCACCGCCAGTTTGGCGGCGACCCGTGGTGCATCTACCGCGGCAAACACCTGCTGTCGTTTGTCGACAACCACGACGTGCCGCGCCTGGCAAGCATCCTCACCGACAAGTCGTGCCTGCGTCCCGCCTATGGCATGCTCTTTGGCATGCCAGGCATTCCGTGTGTCTACTATGGCAGCGAGTGGGGGATTGCTGGCGAAAAGGGCGGCCCCGATGGCGACTGGGCGCTGCGCCCTGCGCTCGATGAGCCTGCGCCCAACGAGCTGACGGCCTTCATCAAGCAGCTCGCGCACCTGCGCTCGACAGACGGTGCGGCGGCACGCGCTCTCAACTACGGCGCGTACCGCAACGTGGTGATCCAGAACAAGCAGCTGCTGTTCGAGCGTGCCTGCGACGACGCGACGGTGCTCGTGGCGGTGAACGCCGTGGGCGAGCCTTACACCTTTGGCGCCGGCGAGCTCAATGGGTCCTTTGTCGACCTGCTGGCCGACGGCGCGCCCACGGTTGAGCTGACGGGTGCCCTTGAGCTTGCGCCCTACGAGGTGCGTTATCTGCTGAGGGCCTAGGCCATGGCTGCGTCCGACGAGGGCTATCAACATATTGAGCATGGGTTTGAACCCGTGTTTGACGAGCGCTCGAGCGTTTTGGTGCTAGGGTCGTTTCCCTCGGTGCTCTCGCGTGCCAATGCCTTCTACTATGGCAATCCGCAGAACCGCTTTTGGCGTGTGATGGCCGCGTGCCTCGGTGTGCCCGTGCCGCCCAACGAGGGAGACTCTTTGGCGAGCGGCGAGCCCGCGACGCTCGACGCCTCAATTGCCGCCAAGCGATCCATGCTGCTGAACGGCGGCGTGGCTCTGTGGGATGTGATCGAGAGCTGTGACATTAAGGGCTCGAGCGACGCGAGCATTCGTAACGTTGTGCCGGCACATATCGAGTGCATTACCGACGCAGCTCCCATTGAGCAGGTGATATGCAACGGTGGTACGGCTGGCCGGCTCTACAAGCGCTATCTACAAGAACGCACCGGGCTGCCCGCCATCGTCCTGCCCTCGACAAGTCCTGCCAATGCGGCTTGGCGTCTGGAGCGCCTTGTCGAGCGCTGGCGCGAGGCAGTTGACTGGGCTGCTCTCTAATTTAGATATTTGATTGAGCATGGGCGCCGAGGCGTTTGATGATGGTGCGCCAGATCGGCGCGGGCAGCGCGGGCTCGACACGCACCATGCCGTCGACGTCGACACCATCGGCATTGCCGCCGCCAAGCAGCTGGGCGTGCTCAACCGAGCAGCCCATGCGCACGGCACCCACCAGCTTATCCAACGCTTCGGAAAACGGCCGACGCAGCAGTCCCATGCGTGGGGAGTGGCGAAGCGCTGCGATGCCGCTGCCGGTGCAGGCGATAACGCCGCCGCACCACGTTAGCCTACGGAGTTCGCAAGCTTGGCGCAGGCGCTCGATGAGCATGCGCGCCCCCTCGGTACGCTCGTAGATGGCCTGAACGACGACATAGACGCGCGTCCCCGTATCGCCAAAGCGATTGAGTGCCTTCTCGATGTCTGTCATTGCCTCGTCATCGGGCATATCCTCAACGGCGAGCACGATGCCATCGGCGGTATCGGCGCTATTCGCCTTCAAGTCGACTGGATGGGGGAGTGCGGTGCCGGAAAGCTGCGCATAGGCTGCGATGGCATCCTGAAGGTCCCAGAGCAAAAACTCAAGATCGGCGCTATCGGGAATACTGACAAACGCGATGCTATGCAGTGTTTTTGGTACATCGCCGCGTGCGGTCGTCTCCATGCCGCCTCCTTTCCGGTCGGTTTCCGTTTAGGTTACACCGTATGACGGCGCTCCGCCGCGCTATCCTAGTGCAACCCTCACGAAAGGAATGCCATGCGTCTGCCCATGAATACCTCGCTTGCCACGCTCAAGCCCTCCGGCATCCGTCGGATTAACGCACTCGCCGCGCAGCATCCGGGATGCATTGCGCTTGCGCTCGGTGAGCCCGATTTTCCCACGCCCGATGTGGTTAGCGCCGAGGTGACTGCTTCGTTGGACCGCGGCGACACGCACTATCCGCCCAACAACGGTCGCCCCGCCCTGCGCGAGGCACTGTCCGAATATATGGGTGACGCGGGCCTGGCGTTTTCCGCCGATGAGGTCATCCTGACCGACGGCGCGACCGAGGCCCTGTCGGCAACATTTATGGCTATGCTCAACCCCGGCGACGAGGTCATTATCCCCACGCCCGCCTTTGGCCTGTACGAGAGCATTGTCGTGGCCAACCACGCCAAGGCGGTCTTCTTGGATACGGAGCCTGCGCAATTTCAGATTGACGAGGATGCGCTTCGCGCCTGTGTGACCCCGGCGACCAAGGCCATCGTCATCTGCTCGCCCAACAATCCCACGGGTTGCATCCTCGACACGGCATCGCTCGACGCCGTGGCGCGCGTGGCAGAGCAGGCGGGCATCTACGTAGTCTGCGACGACGTATACAACCGTCTGGTCTATGTGGATGGCTACGAGCGCTTTGCCCAGCGCCACCCGGAGCTGCGCGACCAGACGGTGGTCATCGAGAGCTTCTCTAAGCCCTGGGCCATGACCGGCTGGCGCCTGGGTTGGCTCGCGGCAGCGGCACCCGTCATCGCCGAGATCGCAAAAGCTCACCAATACCTAGTATCGAGTGCCGTCTCCTTCGAAATGGACGCCGCAGCTCAAGCCCTCACCGTCGACCCAACCCCCATGCTCAAAGTCTACCGAGCCCGCCGCGAACGCGTCCTCGCAGCCTTATACGCCATGGGCCTCGACGTAGTAGAGCCCGCAGGAGCCTTCTACACTTTCCCGAGCATCAAAAAGTTCGGCCTAACCAGCGAAGCCTTCTGCATCAAAGCCATCAAAGAGGCCAACGTAGCCCTAGTTCCCGGAAACTGCTTCGGCACCGAAGGCCACATCCGCCTAAGCTACTGCGTCTCCGACAAAGACCTAGACGAAGGCCTCCACCGCCTGTCCACCTTCATTTCAACCTTTTAGCCCTCAGGGATGCAACACATCAGCCCACCGACCCAAGCATTATGAGTGGGGCACGTCGCTCAACGGACACGAGGATTCGCAGCAAAGTTACCGCAGCTCCGGTCCGAGGGGCCGGATTGAGATTTTCGTAGATTCCGCACGAGCCGAAGAGCACTTAATGTGCTCTTCGTGCGAGCCAGGACTTGACCGAGCGAAAATCTCAACCCGGCCCCTCGGACCGGAGCGTATGCAGGGTTTGTGTACGAATCCTCGCGCCCGTTGACCGACGCCGGGGTCCCCGCCATAATACTTTCGGTTCACGCACGAATCCGCTGCCAGAGACAGCCGGTGCAAACGGGCATCGCCCGCGAGCTTAATGGGATATCCCGCCAGCCGAGGTGGTCGAGTAGATATGTCTTCTCGCCCCCGTCGCTCATGCAGCGCGGGGGCTTTCTTTTTGGACATGCCCCCGTCACGTCCTTGTGGCGGACCGTGCCCGGAAAGAATTCGAGGAGGTGTAATTCATGCCCCAGCAGTACAAAATCGACAAGGTTGCAGAGATCGAGTCCCGTATCGCCGAGAACGCCGGTCTGTTCGTCGTCAACTACAACGGTCTGACGGTTAAGCAGGCTCAGGAGCTGCGTCATCAGCTTCGCGAGTGCGGCGCCGAGATGAAGGTCTACAAGAACAACCTGGTCAAGATCGCTCTCAAGAACCAGGAGCAGCCCGAGCTCGACGAGATCCTCGCCGGCCCCGTCGCTTATGTGTTCTACGAGACCGAGCCGGTCGAGGCCGCTAAGGCCCTTAAGGACTTCTCCGCTAAGTCCAAGGGCGTCCTTGAGATCAAGGGCGGTATCTCCGACGGCAAGGCCGTTTCCGCTGATGATGTTAAGGCTATCGCCGAGCTGCCCACCAAGGACCAGCTTCTCGGCCAGATCGCCGGTCTCATCTCCGGTTTCGCTCGCGACATCGCTGTCTGCGTCAACGGCGTTTCCTCTGGTCTCGCTCGTTCGATCCAGCAGGTCTCCGAGCAGAAGGCAGCCTAGTCGCTGTTTTCACCCGCGGCGGCAACGCCGCACCCCTGGCGCATTCGCGCCGTGTTTTAACTGATCTCCGTGCACAGACACGGAAACCGAAAGGACTTAGAAATGGCTAAGCTTACCACCGATGAGATCATCGATGCTCTTAAGGAAATGACCCTTCTCGAGGCTTCCGAGCTCGTTAAGGCTATCGAGGACACCTTCGGCGTTTCCGCCGCTGCTCCTGCCGCCGTTGTCGCCGCTCCCGCTGCTGGCGCTGCTGAGGCCGAGGAGAAGACCGAGTTTGACGTCGTGCTCGAGGGCTTCGGCGACAACAAGATCCAGGTCATCAAGGCCGTCCGTGAGCTCACCAACCTTGGCCTGAAGGAGGCCAAGGAGGTCGTCGAGGGCGCTCCCAAGGCTGTTCTCGAGGGTGCCAAGAAGGAAGACGCCGAGGCTGCCAAGGAGAAGCTCGAGGCTGCTGGCGCTGCTGTCACCCTCAAGTAATCAGGCTTTCTCGCCAGATTTCTTTGCAGACGGGGTTCGCATTGCGAGCCCCGTCTTTTTTGTTTTTCGGTCCCACGACATCGGTAGCTCAAACTGCCATGTTCTGTGATTTGCGTCGTATCGGGCGCCCTGCCGTTGGGCAATAAAATTGCACCATTCGAGCAATAATTTGCGTTGACCTGCTGAAGAATTGTCTCTGCCTTGTAGCGACATATAGTTCCAGCGGTAAGATGCTTGGGTATCGCAATTTGGTCTGCGGCTGTGTGCCGCACGCATGGGGCGCTTTTGCGCCTGCGAAAGGATCTTTGAATAACATGAAGGCAATCATCCCCGCCGCCGGTCTTGGCACGCGTTTTCTGCCTGGCACCAAGTGCACGCCCAAAGAGATGCTGCCGGTGCTCGACAAGCCCGTCATTCAGTACGTCGTCGAGGAGGCGCTCGAGCCCGAGGAGGTCGACGATGCCATCATCGTTACTTCTCCCGGTAAGCCCGAGCTGCTGAGCTACTTCCAGCCCGATCGCTCGCTCGAGAACCTGCTGCGCGAGCGCGGCAAGAACGCCTATGCCGATGCCGTAGCCCACGCTGGCGGTATGCCGGTCGACTTCCGTTATCAGTACGAGCCCAAGGGCCTCGGCCATGCTATCCGCTCTGCTGCCGACGCCGTGGCGGGGGAGAACTTCCTGGTTCTTCTGGGCGACTACGTTGTGCCTAACCGTGACATCTGCGACAAGATGCTCGCCGTTTCCAAGGAGCACGGTGGCGCTTCGGTTATCGCCGTCGCTGCTTGCTCGCCCGAGGAGGTCAGCCGCTACGGCGTTATCGCCGGCGAGCGTGTCGGTTCGCTCGAGGGCGCCGAGGGCGTTGCCGATGCCGAGCCGGGCGCTGTCTGGCGCATCGGCGGTCTGGTCGAGAAGCCCGCTCCCGAGGCGGCTCCGTCCAACCTGTACATCGTCGGTCGCTACCTGCTGAGCCCGCTGGTCATGGACCTGCTGGCCGATCAGCAGGCCGGTAAGGGCGGCGAGATCCAGCTCACCGACGCCATGGCCCGTTCGCTCGATCGCGAGGCCATGTATGCCGTCGTCATCGACCCGCTGTCGGGCTACGACACCGGTACCCCCTCTGGCTGGATGGCCACCAACGCCCTCATGGCTGCAAGCGACCCCCGCTTTGCCGATGCCTTCTGGGACGCTATCGACGAGCGCGGCGGATTGATGCGCAAGTAAGCCTTCGGGCATCGACATTTACGGGCGCGGACGTCGGTTCGCGCCCGTTTTTTATAAGAGCTGCGATTGCCGGCTCTCTGTTCACAGAAAATATATGAACAGATGTTCGATACACATATATCTACCTGCGTATTTTCTGTCGAAAAACTTTGCTACTCCAAAAACTTAATCGCGTCAAGGCTTTTCTTGCCCAACGGTCGGTACCTGATAAACTATTAGGTTGCGATAACTGGCGAAGCTATGCCTCGCCAACCCACCGAGCATTTCCGTGAAGGAGGAAAAACCTGGTGACCTACGCATACACTGCCACTGAGCGCAAGCGCGTCAGCTTCGGGAAAATCCCGGAGGCCATGGAGCTCCCCAACCTTATCTCTGTTCAAAGGGAATCCTTTGAGCGTTTTAAGGACGAGGGCCTTCGTGAGGCGTTCAAGGAATCCAGCCCCATCCAGAGCCAGAACCATGTTCTCGAGGTTACCTTCGGCGAGCATCAGTTCGGCGATCCCGCGCACACCGTCGAGGAGTGCCGCGAGAAGGACATGACCTATCAGGCTCCGCTTCTGACCGACGTTCGTCTCACCAACAAGGAGACCGGCGAGATCAAAGAGCAGCTCGTCTTCATGGGCGACTTCCCCATGATGACCGATCAGGGCACCTTCATCATCAACGGTACCGAGCGTATCGTCGTCTCGCAGCTCGTCCGTTCCCCGGGCGTGTACTACAGCTCCGAGATGGATTCGGGCAAGCAGATCTACAAGGCCCAGATCATCCCGTCCCGCGGTGCCTGGCTTGAGTTTGAGGTCGACAAGCGCGACCAGCTCATGGTCTCCATCGACCGTAAGCGCAAGCAGAGCGCCACGATGTTCCTGCGCGCCCTTGGCATTGCCGTCACCAACGACGACATCATCGAGCTGCTCGGCAACTCCGATGTGATCAAGCGCACCCTGGAGCGCGACACCGCCCTCACCCGCGAGGATGCCCTTATCGAGATCTACCGTCGCCTGCGCCCGGGCGAGCCTCCCACCGTGGACGCTTCCCGCAGCCTGCTCGAGGGCCTGCTCTTCAACCCGCAGCGCTACGATCTGGCCCGCGTCGGTCGTTACAAGGTCAACAAGAAGCTCAACCTCACCACCGAGGAAGAGGTCACGGTGCTCACCGACGAGGATATCGTCGCGACGCTGCGCTACCTGCTGTCCCTCGCTGCCGGCGAGCAGGGCTTCAAGGTCGACGACATCGACCACTTCGGCAACCGCCGCATCCGCACCGTCGGCGAGCTCGTCGCCAACCAGTTCCGTATCGGCATGAGCCGTATGGAGCGCGTCGTCCGTGAGCGCATGAGCTCCCAGGACATCGACGAGATCACCCCGCAGTCGCTCATCAACATCCGCCCGATCGTGGCCTCCATCAAGGAGTTCTTCGGTTCCTCGCAGCTCTCGCAGTTCATGGACCAGGCGAACCCCCTGACCGGTCTGACCCACAAGCGCCGTCTGTCCGCACTCGGCCCTGGTGGTCTTGCCGGCCACAAGTCCGGCTCCAGCCGCCGCACCAACGTGCCGACGGCCGTCCGCGACGTTCACAACTCGCACTACAGCCGCATGTGCCCGATCGAGACCCCCGAAGGCCCCAACATCGGCCTGATCGGCTCGCTCGCCCTCTACGCCCGCGTCAACGAGTATGGCTTCATCGAGGCCCCGTTCCGTCGCGTCGAGAACGGCGTTGCCACCGACCAGATCGACTGGATGACCGCTGACGAGGAAGAGAAGCACGTCATCGCGCCGGCCAACACGCCGCTCGATCCCAAGACCAACGAGTTCATCACGACCGATGCCGAGGGCAAGATCGTCCGTCCGCACACCGTGATCGCCCGTACCCGCGACTTCGACGGCTCCTTCGGCGCTCCCGCCGACGTGCCCGTCGAGGACGTCGACTACATGGACGTCTCGCCCCGTCAGATGCTCTCCGTCGCAGCCACGCTGATCCCGTTCCTCGAGCACGACGACGCCAAGCGTACGCTGATGGGCGCCAACATGCAGCGTCAGGCCGTGCCGCTGGTTCACCCCGCCGCTCCCTATGTCGGTACCGGCATGGAGCGTCGCGCCGCTCTGGACTCCGGCGAGGTCACCCTGGCCAAGAATGCCGGCGAGGTCATCTTTGCCGACGCCGCCAAGATCATCGTCAAGCATGCCGGCGGCATGGACGAGTATCACCTGGCCAAGTACCAGCGCTCCAACCAGTCCACCTGCATCAACCACCGTCCGCTCGTGCGCGTCGGTGACACCGTTGAGCAGGGCGAGCCCCTGGCTGACGGTCCTTCGACCGATCATGGCGAGCTCGCACTGGGTCAGAACCTCACTGTGGCCTACATGCCGTGGGAAGGCTTCAACTACGAGGACGGTATCGTCGTGTCCGAGCGCCTGGTGGCCGAGGACCTGCTGACGACCATCAACATCACCCGTCACGAGATCGACGCCCGCGACACCAAGCTCGGCCCCGAGGAGATCACCCGCGAGATCCCGAACCTCTCCGAGGACATGCTTGCCAACCTCGACGAGGACGGCATCATCCGCATTGGCGCCGAGGTCGGCCCTGGCGACATCCTGGTCGGCAAGGTCACGCCTAAGGGCGAGAGCGCTCTGACCGCCGAGGAGCGCCTGCTGCGCGCCATCTTCGGTGCCAAGGCCCACGACGTTCGCGACACCTCCCTTAAGATGCCTCACGGCGCTTACGGCCGCGTCATCGACGTCGTCCGCTTTAGCCGCGAGAACGGCGACGACCTGGCTCCCGGCGTCAACGAGCAGGTGCGCGTCTACGTCGCCCAGCGTCGTAAGATCCAGCAGGGCGATAAGATCGCCGGCCGCCACGGCAACAAGGGTGTTATCTGTAACGTTTTGCCGGTCGAGGACATGCCCTACATGGCTGACGGTACCCCGATCGACGTTATCCTCAACCCGCTGGGCGTTCCTTCGCGTATGAACGTCGGCCAGCTGCTCGAGTGCCACCTTGGCTGGGCTGCTGCGTGTGGTTGGGATACCGAGCAGGCCGACTCCGACAAGTACGTCCCCGGTCCGTTCTTCACCGCCACGCCCGTCTTCGACGGCGCCAAGGAGGACGAGATCGCCGAGGTCATCCGTCGTGCCAACAAGAATATGCTCAACAAGGCCACCGCTGCCTTTGGCGATCACATGCGCCCCGAGTTCGTCACCCAGCTTGACGAGCGCGGCAAGACCCGTCTGTTCGACGGCCGCACCGGCGAGGAGTTCCGCGAGCCCATTACCGTGGGTACGTCCTACATCCTCAAGCTCGGCCACATGGTCGACGACAAGATCCACGCTCGTTCGACTGGCCCTTACAGCTTGGTTACCCAGCAGCCTCTGGGCGGCAAGGCCCAGTTCGGCGGCCAGCGCTTCGGCGAGATGGAAGTTTGGGCACTGTACGCATACGGTGCTTCCAACGTCCTGCAGGAGATCCTGACCGTCAAGTCCGACGATACCGTGGGCCGCGTCAAGACCTACGAGTCCATCGTCAAGGGCGAGAATGTTCCGGTCCCGGGTATCCCCGAGTCCTTCAAGGTTCTCGTCAAGGAGATCCGCTCCCTCGCACTGGACATCGAGCCCATGCACGATGCCGACGAGGACGCCTCCGCCCCCGTGACCGCCGAGGAGACCTCTGCCCTCGACGACCTGGCTGCGCTCGCCGGCGTTGACGCCGACGTCGAGGCCGAGGATGCCGAGACCGCCGAGGCACCCGAGGCTGTCGCCGCCACGACCACTGATAAGGAGTAGTTGACTGTGGCAGATTTCGAAGCTACTGATTTTGACTCGGTAAAGATCTCCCTTGCCTCCGCCGACCAGATCCGTTCCTGGTCGCACGGTGAGGTCAAGAAGCCGGAGACCATCAATTACCGTACCCTCAAGCCCGAGAAGGACGGCCTGTTCTGCGAGAAGATCTTCGGTCCCGCCAAGGACTGGGAGTGCTCCTGCGGCAAGTACAAGGGCATCCGCTTTAAGGGCATCGTCTGCGAGCGCTGCGGCGTCGAGGTCACCTCGGCCAAGGTGCGTCGCGACCGCATGGGCCACATCGAGCTCGCCGCTCCCGTGTCCCACATCTGGTACTTCAAGAGCCCCACGAGCTTCCCGATGAGCCGTATGCTCGACATCAAGTCCAAGGACCTCGAGAAGGTTCTGTACTTTGCCAGCTACATCATCACCGAGGTTGACTATGAGGCCCGCGAGGCCGACGCCGACGACCTGCGCGAGGAGCTCGCCGCCGATCTGGAAGAGATCGATGCCGAGTGCGCCCGCCAGATCGAGTCCCTCAAGGAGCAGGGCGACCCCGAGAACTTTGACGAGTTCTCCGACGAGGAGCCGCTGACCCCCGAGGAGATCGCCTCTGGCATCGTCGACATCGAGGAAGAGTGCAAGGATGAGAAGCAGCTCCGCACGGATGCCTTCAACGCCTTCATGAAGCTCACCGAGCGCGACCTCATCTCCGATGAGCCGCTGTTCCGCGAGATGACCCGTTACTACTCCATGTACTTCAAGGGTGGCATGGGTGCTGAGGCCGTCCGCGACCTGCTCGCTGCCATCGACCTCCCCTCCGAGGCCGAGAAGCTCAAGGCCATCATCGCCGACGAGGATTCCCAGAAGCAGAAGCGCGAGAAGGCCGTCAAGCGCCTTGAGGTCGTTGACGCCTTCCTGAAGGGCGGCAACAGCCCCGCGAACATGATCCTGGACGTCATCCCGGTCATTCCGCCCGATCTGCGCCCGATGGTCCAGCTCGACGGCGGCCGTTTCGCCGCGTCCGACCTCAACGACCTGTACCGTCGCGTGATCAACCGTAACAACCGACTCAAGCGCCTGCTCGACCTGGACGCCCCTGCGATCATCGTGAACAACGAGAAGCGCATGCTCCAGGAGTCCGTGGACGCCCTGTTCGACAACGGCCGTCGTGGTCGCCCGGTCTCTGGCCGTGGCGGTCGCCCGCTCAAGTCGCTCGCCGAGGCCCTCAAGGGCAAGCAGGGTCGTTTCCGTCAGAACCTGCTGGGTAAGCGTGTCGACTACTCCGGCCGTTCGGTAATCGTTACCGACCCCAAGCTGCTGCTGCACCAGTGCGGTCTGCCCAAGACCATGGCGCTGGAGCTCTTCAAGCCCTTCGTCATGAAGCGCCTGGTCGAGCTCGGCAAGGTCGAGAACATCAAGGGCGCCAAGCGCGCCATCGACCGCGGTGCCACCTTTGTGTGGGACATCCTCGAAGAGGTCATCGACGGCCGCGTCGTGCTGCTCAACCGCGCACCGACCCTGCACCGTCTGTCCATCCAGGCCTTTGAGCCGGTGCTGGTCGAGGGCAAGGCTATCCACCTGCACCCGCTGGTCTGCTCGCCCTTCAACGCCGACTTCGACGGCGACCAGATGTCTGTCCACGTGCCGCTGTCCAGCCAGGCTCAGGCCGAGGCCCGCGTGCTCATGCTCTCTGCGAACAACCTGCGCTCGCCGGCATCCGGCAAGCCGGTCAACATCCCCTCGCAGGACATGATCATCGGTGTGTACTACCTGACCCAGGTCCGCGACGGTCTGCCGGGCGAGAACCACGTGTTCGCCAGCTTCGACGACGCGCTGCACGCCTATGACTGCCGCTCCGAGGTCGACATGCAGGCCAAGATTCAGGTCCGCGTGTCCGCTGCCGACGCCAATGTCATCAACGAGGACGGCACCCGTATCTTCCGCGTCAAGAACGGCAAGAACGAGTTCGTCGACTACGACGTCACCGGCAACAAGACCGCGCGTTTCGAGACCTCCATCGGCCGCATCATCTTCAACCGCCAGTGCCTGCCCGAAGACTACGAGTTCATGAACTACAAGATGGTCAAGGGCGATGTGGCCAAGCTGGTTGCGGACTGCTGCGATCGTTACCCCGAGGCCAAGGTCGGTCCGATCCTCGACGCCATCAAGTACTCCGGCTTCCACTACGCTACCCGCGCCGGCCTCACCATCTCGGTGTGGGACGCTCTCATCCCTGCCGAGAAGCAGGAGCTGCTCGATCGCGCCCAGGCCAACGTCGACCAGATCAACGAGTACTTCGAGGAGGGCTTCATCAACGAGACGGAGCGCCACATCGAAGTCGTTAACGAGTGGACCGCTTGTACCGATAAGGTTGCAGCGCTCATGCTCGACTTGTTCGACGAGGAGAACCCGCTCTACATGATGGCCGACTCCGGCGCCCGTGGTTCTAAGACCCAGCTGCGTCAGCTCGGCGGCATGCGTGGCCTGATGGCAGACATGTCCGGCGAGACGATCGACCTTCCCATTAAGGCGAACTTCCGCGAGGGCCTGCTGCCGCTCGAGTACTTCATTTCGACCTACGGCGCCCGTAAGGGCCTGGTCGATACCGCATCCCACACCTCGGACTCTGGTTACCTGACCCGTCGTCTGGTCGACGTGGCCCAGGACGTCATCGTCCGCGAGGAGGACTGCGGTACGCACGAGGGCGTCACCTACAACCTCATCATCCCCGGCACCACCGACCTCAACACCGACCTCGTCGGCCGTTGCTTCATTGAGGACGTCGTGGCTCCCGATGGCACCGTGCTCTTTGAGCAGGACGGCTACATCGAGAAGGTCGCTGACATCCAGAAGATGGTCGATGCCGGCCTTAAGAAGGTCAAGCTTCGCGCGCTGCTCACCTGCCGCTCCAAGTACGGCGTGTGCCAGAAGTGCTACGGCTGGGATCTTTCCACCCGTCGTCCGGTCGCCATCGGTACCGCGGTCGGCATTATTGCCGCCCAGTCCATCGGCGAGCCCGGTACGCAGCTTACGATGCGTACCATTCACTCCGGCGGCGTCGCTGGCGTCGACGATATTACGCAGGGTCTGCCTACGGTCAGCCGTATGTTCGATATCGTCGGCAACGTCAACGAGAAGATCCTGGGTCGCGAGGCCGAGCTGGCTCCGTACTCCGGCCACCTCTCGATTAAGCCCGAGAAGTCCGAGTATGTGCTGACGCTCACCGACTCCGAGGATCACACCCGTGTCCTCGACGAGCGTCGCGTCCCCGCTTCGGTGCGCTTCATGCCCGAGATCGAGGACGGCTGCGAGGTTCGCGCCGGCGACCAGATCACCAAGGGCTTCGTTAACTTCCGCAACCTGCGCAAGCTGACCGACATCGAGTCGACGATGCACACCTTCGTCGAGAGCGTCAAGGACGTCTACACCAGCCAAGGCGTCGACCTGAACGACAAGCACATCGAGGTGCTCGCACGTCAGATGCTGCGTCGCGTTCAGATCACCAACCCCGGCGACTCCAAGTACCTGCTTGGTCAGTACGTCGACCGCTACGAGTTCGCCGACGAGGTTGAGCGCGTTGCCCGTCTGGGCGGTCAGGCTCCCGTGGCCGAGCCCGTCATCCTGGGTACGCTCAAGGTCGCGTCCAACATCGACTCCTGGCTGTCGAGCGCTTCGTTCATCCGTACCGCCGGTGTCCTTACCGAGGCTGCCATCGAGGGCAAGGTCGACCACCTGCTCGACCTTAAGTCCAACGTCATCGTCGGTAAGAAGATCCCTGCCGGTACCGGCCTCAGGCCGTACGCCAACGCCAAGCTGACTTATCGCACGGCCGACGGCTACGTGGACATCGACGGTCCGGCTTCGCCCAACGCCAAGTCGCTGCCCGAGTGGGCTCCTGTGGAGCTCAAGGACCTGGACGAGCAGCTCCCGCAGCAGCTCGACTGGGCCGGCTACGACGAGTTCGGTGGTGCTGACGGTTCGTTCACCCGCAACGGCCACACCATCTCCGCCGAGAAGGCTCGTCTGTACCTGTTTGACGATCTGGGCGTGTCGCAGCGCTGGACCAACAAGTTCAGCGAGGTCGGTATCGAGACGGTCGGCGACCTGGTCGGCAAGTCCGAGGAGGATCTGCTGCGCATCGATGGCATCGGTGCCAAGGCGATCGAGGAGCTCCGTGACGGTCTGGAGGCCCACGACCTGCTCTACATCCTCGAGAACAACGACGATGTTGCCGACGAGGAAGACCTCTCGCAGCTGCTGCAGATGGTCTTTAGCCCCGACGGTCCGGACGACATCCTGCTGGGCACCTCCGCCACGCCGACGCATCACGCCGACGCCGACGAGGAGCTCCTGGGCGCCCCGATCGACGACAAGAAGGCTCCCGCCAACGGCGCGATCAACGAGGACATGGCGTCCCTCGACGAGCTGCTCAACCAGCTCGTGGACACCGACGACGCCGAAGAGGCCAAGGACAACGACGAGGAGTAATTAGTTCCGCCGTTCTAACGAACGGCGGCGACCTCCGTCGCTGCGCGGCCCCCAGAGCTACAATCTGTCATTCAAAAGGCAGGGCATGACCAAAAGGTCAATGCCCTGCCTTTTTCATGCCACCTTGTACGCTCTGGGGGCCGCTCGCTTGCGTATGCTCAACCTGTTGCGTTCCGTTGATCCCTTGCCAAAAAGGGACAGGTTTATTTTGGTCGGTTTTTCATGCTTGAATTTGAAACATTTCGCCCGACAAGAGCGTATCTATGGTGAGGGCCTCATCGAGAACCATTAATGTCACCGGGAGGTGATTATGGAAGAACAAGCTTTTAGACAGGCGGTCGAAGACCACCGGGATGTCGTGTTTCGGATCGCATTGACGTATCTGCGTGATCGCGCTGACGCCGACGATGTCGCTCAAGACGTCTTTCTTAAGTTGCTCAAAAGCGACGCGCAATTTGAAAACTGGGAGCATCTTCGTCGATGGCTTATCCGGGTCACGATCAATGAATGTAAATCTCTCTTTCGAAAGCCGTGGAGGCGCGTGGAGGATATTGAGAATCTGGCCGATTCGCTTTCGACGGCGCAGGAGGAGACCAAGGCGGTCCTGTCAGACGTTATGCGACTTCCGGAGCGATTCCGTATTCCTATCGTGCTCTATTACTATCTGGGCTTCTCGACTTCAGAAATTGCCGAGTTACTGCATGTGCCAGCCGCGACCGTTCGAACGCGTTTAGCTCGCGGCAGATCGAAGCTCAAGTTCATCCTAGAGGAGGGCGACCGTGAAATCCAACCAGATCAAGCAGGCCTTCGAGTCCGTCCAAGCCGATAGCGATCTTGCTGACCGTGTTCTTTATGCCGCTGCTGGCGAGCCGCTTCGCCGAAAGGGTCACGCGAAGCCTCTGTATGTTGCCGCAATCGGATGTCTTGCCGGAGTGCTGGCGACCGGAGGGGTCGCCTACGCTGTTGTCAATTCCAGTTATTTTGCCTCTGCCTGGGGAAACCATGGCAACGGAGAGTCCGTTACCTGGACAAATGGCGGCTCGTCGGGGACGAAATATACCTACACCAGAGAGTTTGGTGATGGTATCGCGCCCCAAAGCCTGGAGGGTGCAGCCCAGAAGGTCAATCTGTCCGTCGAGGGCAACGGCTATACGCTCGACATTCATGAGATGGCAATCGACGAGAACGGTTGCGGTGCTGTGACGTTTACATTGTCCAATCCGAATGGCGTTAACTACTACAAGCCGGCGGCAGAGCTTGGCGAACTTGTTCTCTATGGTGAAGAAGAAGAGGGCGTCAGTACACCCAGCATGAACTTCGGCGAGGAATGGGCTGATACACGCTGCACCATTGATAAAGACACATCAAGCGACACGGTCATTAACGGCACGATGTACTTTGCATCTTGGAATCGCGATCGAGATTTACGACATGCGGTCACCTGGAATATCAGTTGGACGGAGGGCAAAGGTGAGGATGCGAAGGTGTTCGAGGTATCGACGCCAGAGTTTAACGTCGGAGCGCACGTCGATACAAAAGAACTCCGCTCCGATGACTCGCCTCTCGAGATCAGTCCGTTTTCCATCCAGACGCACATCGATGATCTGGGCTATGAAGCAGTTGATCATAAACTGACCGTCACCTACAAGGATGGGTCAGAGCAGATTATCGAAGATGACGACGCAGGGGCGTACAATTTCTATGTTTCGATGGGACGCAATAGCGGAGAGAACATTTGGGTGCCAACGAAGTTGATTGATGTCGACCAAGTGGTTTCAGTAACGCTCGAAGGCACACGCTGCACTTCAACAGGGGGCGCCGAAACGTCGGAACCCTTTACCATCGTCTATTCGTAAGATTTGGGGCCGCTTTCTACTAGGGGAAGCGGCCTTCTTTGCGGTAAATGGGCGGTTAGACCGCACGATATTCGCCTGCATTCCTGAAGTATGCGGCAAAATCTTGATGGGTCGACCACACCGTATATGCTCAAGCGCTCTACCTGCGGGTTTATTATCGCAAAACCCCGGTGCGCTCGGCGGGTCCAGAATTTGCCGCATACTTCCGAAAGCGCCGCCGATTTCCATGCGACAGGTGAGAGCAGATCACCGTTGGAGCGCGACGTTTCCCCAGATAAAACCGACCAAAATAAACCTGTCCCTTTTTGGCAGGTAACGTTGCCCCGACGAGCACGTCGGATCCCCGGCCCGGGCGGCACAGGGGTTAAGTTTGTCGCGAGTTCCGCACGAGCCGGAGGCCACTTAATGTGGCCTCCGTGCGAGCCAGGACTGTAGAGCAGCAAACTTAACCCCTGTGCCGCCCGGCCCGGGGATCCGCCCCCGCGCACAGGAGGGGATTCCTTTTGTGTAGGCTTTGCGGAAATGTGCCAATTTTGGGATACGCCCGGCGGCGTGGTCTGTTGACGGCACAGCTAACGCCACGTATCCTATCGAACTGCGTGTTTCGTAGGGGGATGCTGACCCCTCGATTCAAGCCGTTGCACTTTACAGAAAGCTGGAATCATTCGAGAAGGAGTACGCTTTGCCTACTATTAACCAGCTGGTTCGCCAGGGCCGTCGTTCCGTGCCCAAGAAGTCCAAGAACGCTGCTCTGCAGCACAACTCCCAGAAGCGCGGCGTGTGCACCCGCGTCTTCACCACGAGCCCCAAGAAGCCGAACTCGGCTCTTCGCAAGGTTGCCCGTGTTCGCCTCGTCAACGGCATCGAAGTCACTGCTTACATCCCGGGTGAGGGCCACAACCTGCAGGAGCACTCCATCGTGCTCGTCCGCGGCGGTCGTGTCCGTGACCTCCCTGGTGTCCGTTATCACGTCATCCGTGGCGCCTACGACGCTGCTCCGGTCCAGAACCGTATGCAGGCCCGTTCCAAGTACGGTGCTAAGCGCCCCAAGGCTAAATAGGCCAGATAACGTTTTGATACTTTCGCCGTGTGCCGTCTAAGCGCCGCACGGTAGACACTTAAGGAGATTTCACATGCCGCGTCGTGCAGCAGCTAATCGTCGTGAGGTTCAGCCTGACGCCGTTTACAACAACCGCCTGGTGACTCAGCTCATCAACAAGGTCCTTCTTGATGGCAAGAAGGCCACCGCTGAGCGCATCGTTTACACCGCTTTCGAGATCGTTGCCGAGAAGTCCGAGGGTGGCGACGCTCTCGCTACCTTCAAGAAGGCTATGGACAACGTCAAGCCCACGCTCGAGGTTAAGCCCAAGCGTGTCGGTGGCGCTACCTATCAGGTCCCGATGGAGGTCAACTCCCGTCGTTCCACCGCTCTGGGTATCCGCTGGATCGTCAACTTCTCCCGCGCTCGCAAGGAGAAGACCATGGCCGAGCGTCTCGCCAACGAGATCCTCGACGCTTCCAACGGCCTGGGCGCTTCCGTCAAGAAGCGTGAGGACGTCTTCAAGATGGCCGAGGCCAACCGCGCGTTCTCTCACTATCGTTGGTAAGTTAAGGTAAGGAACTAACATGGCTAAGCCTAAGTACAAGCTTTCCGATACCCGTAACATCGGCATCATGGCCCACATCGATGCTGGTAAGACCACCACGACCGAGCGTATTCTTTACTACACCGGTAAGACCCACAAGATCGGTGAGGTCCATGAGGGCGCTGCCACCATGGACTGGATGGTTCAGGAGCAGGAGCGCGGCGTAACCATTACCTCCGCTGCTACCACCTGCTTCTGGAACAAGGACGGTAAGGACTACCGCATCCAGATCATCGACACCCCGGGCCACGTTGACTTCACCGCCGAGGTCGAGCGCTGCCTGCGCGTCCTTGATGGCGCTGTCGCCGTCTTCGACGCCGTTGCCGGCGTCCAGCCCCAGTCTGAGACCGTTTGGCGTCAGGCTTCTACCTTCAACGTCCCCCGCATCGCCTTCATCAACAAGTATGACCGCGTGGGCGCTGACTTCTTCAACGCTATCGAGACCATGAAGGATCGTCTCGACGCTAACGCCGTGGCCGCTCAGGTCCCGATGGGCGCCGAGGACAACTTCTGGGGCGTCATCGACCTGGTCACCATGACTGCATGGGACTTCAAGGCCGACGAGAAGGGCATGACCTACCCCGAGCCGATGGACGAGATCCCGGCTGAGTTTGCCGACATTGCTGCCACCAAGCGCGAGGAGCTCCTCGACGCTGCTGCCAGCTTTGACGACGAGCTCATGGAGAAGATCCTCATGGAGGAGGACTTCACCGTCGAGGAGCTCAAGGCTGCTCTGCGCAAGGGTGTTCTGGCCAACGAGCTCAACCTCGTCTTCGTGGGTTCCGCCTACAAGAACAAGGGCGTTCAGGAGCTGCTCGACGCTGTCGTCGACTACCTGCCCAGCCCGCTCGACGTCAAGGCCGTCACCGGTACCGATCCGGACACCGGCGAGGAGATCGAGCGTCATCCTGACTTCGACGAGCCCTTCTCCGGCCTGGTCTTCAAGATCATGACCGACCCGTTCGTCGGTAAGCTCACCTACGTCCGCGTTTACTCCGGTCGTGCCGAGTCCGGCTCCTACGTGATCAACGCTTCCAACGGTCAGCGCGAGCGCCTCGGCCGCATCCTCGAGATGAACGCCGCCGAGCGTATCGACCGTGACGATGCTGCCGCCGGCGACATCGTCGCTTGCGTCGGCTTCAAGAACTCCACCACCGGTGACACCCTGTGCACCGAGGGCAAGGAGATCGTCCTCGAGAAGATCGAGTTTGCCAAGCCCGTTATCGACGTTGCCATCGAGCCCAAGACCAAGGCCGAGCAGGACAAGATGTCCCTGGCTCTGACCAAGCTCGCCGAGGAGGACCCGACATTTACGGTGTCCACCAACCACGAGACCGGCCAGACCATCATCGCCGGCATGGGCGAGCTGCACCTCGAGATCATCGTTGACCGTCTGCTCCGTGAGTTCAAGGTTGACGCTAACGTTGGTAAGCCCCAGGTTGCCTACCGCGAGACCGCTGGTCACGACGTCGAGAAGGCTGAGGGCAAGTTCGTCCGTCAGTCCGGCGGTCGCGGTCAGTACGGCCACGCCGTCATCAAGCTCGAGAAGATGGAGGAGGGCTTCGGCTACGAGTTCGTCAACGCTATCGTCGGCGGCGTCGTGCCCAAGGAGTACATCCCGTCCATCGACAAGGGCATCCAGGAGGCCCTGAACACCGGTGTTATCGCCGGCTTCCCGGTCCTCGACGTTAAGGTCACCCTGTTCGACGGTTCTTACCACGAGGTCGACTCCTCCGAGGCCGCGTTCAAGATCGCTGGTTCCATGGCCATCAAGGACGCCCTCAAGAAGTCCGATCCGCAGCTGCTCGAGCCGATCATGGCTGTCGAGGTCGAGACCCCCGAGCAGTACATGGGCGACGTTATGGGCAACCTCTCCGGTCGTCGCGGCAAGATCGAGGGCATGGAGGATCGCAAGAACACCAAGCTCATCCGTGCCAAGGTGCCGCTGGGCGAGATGTTCGGTTACGCTACCGACCTTCGCTCCCAGACCCAGGGCCGTGCATCCTACACGATGCAGTTCGACTCTTATGAGCCCGCGCCCAAGTCCATCGTGGACGAGGTCATGAGCAAGAACGCCTAAGTTCGAGCTCCCTGTTACGTAATCCGCGAGAACATCTCTCGCACTCTTTGGAGGTTTAAGTTGGCTACCCAGAAGATCCGCATTCGCCTCAAGGGCTATGATCACGAGGTCGTCGATCAGTCCGCGAAGCTCATCGTCGAGACCGCTCAGAAGACCGGCGCTCGCGTTTCCGGTCCTGTCCCCCTGCCCACCGAGCGCAACCTGTACACGGTTATCCGCTCGCCGCACGTGAACAAGGACTCCCGTGAGCAGTTCGAGATGCGCACCCACAAGCGCCTCATCGACATCCTTGACCCCACCTCGGGCACCGTTGATTCGCTCATGCGTCTCGACCTCCCCGCTGGCGTCGACATCGACATCAAGCTCTAAGCGATATCGCTCATAGCTTAAAGGGCCCCGCTACCGTTACGGTAGCGGGGCCCTTTTGTTTTGCATGATGGGTTTGGATCGCCGGGTAAGGCTGCCGAGCGGCTGGCTGTGGCGACCTACTCACTCAAGGGGCGCAATGACGCTTCCTCAAAATGGAAGGATCGCAAGCCGTCTTCTGTTTCGATGCACGCACGACCAAAGCCATCGACCGTTTTAAAGATGCCTCGCGCCAGCTCGTCACCGGCAGGGGAGCGGGCGATAACGTGCTTTCCAATCCAATTGAGGTGAGCGACATATTCGCCGTGGACGGGCGCGAGCGGTCCGGTGTTTTCTTCCATGGCGTTGAGGCGTTCTGCCCAGGCATCTATAGCGTCTATAACTGCGTGATAGACCTCATCGAGGAGCATGTCGACAGCTGGAACGTTCTCGTTAAGGTCCGAGAGACCGATTGCCGGCAGGCCGCCATCGGGCACCTCTTGGGGCGCATAGTTCACATTGACACCAATGCCACAGACGGCGAAAGGTTTGCCTTCGTTATCGCGTGCGGCCTCGACCAGAATGCCGCCGAGTTTGCGTCCACGCGCGACCAGGTCGTTGGGCCATTTGAGGCCAATCTCGTTTGCAAGACCCTGTTTTTCGAGCGCCTCGAGCACCGCTAGGCCGCTGACGGCAGCAAGACCAGAGTACTTCGCAGGATTAACGCATGGACGCAGGACAATCGAAAGCAATAGGTTGCCGGCGGTTGAATCCCACTTGTGGCCGCGCCGGCCGCGTCCTGCTGTCTGAGCCCGGGCGGCAAGTCCTGTGCCGTGCGGCGCTCCCTGTTTTCCTGCTTCGAGCAGGTCATCGTTGGTCGATCCGGTTACGTCGACTATCGTTAATTTGGCATCCATAACGGCTGCTACCTCCTTAATGAATAAGTGAATAACGCAATGGTGTCGAGAGATAGACACAATGTGAAGCCTTTGTCGCATTTGGACAATTTAATGTTAACACGTCAACAAAGACTGAAATGCGTTATCCTCTCTTGGTCGATGTAAACACGTCAACAACTCAAAGGAGGTTAGTGATGGGTTTCACGATTCTTGGAACAGGTTCGGCACTTCCTGAGCGCAGTGTTTCCAATGACGAGCTGTCTGAGTTCCTCGATACCTCGGATGAGTGGATTTTTACTCGCACAGGTATCAAGAGCCGCCACGTCTGCACCACCGAGTCACTTGACGACCTTGCAGTAGCGGCGAGCGAGCGGGCACTCCAGGTGTCCGGAATCGACGCGAGCCAGCTGGATCTGATCGTCTGCTCGACGACGACGGGTGACCACCTTGTTCCCGCCGAGGCGTGTGCCGTTGCTGAGCGACTGGGCGCGACGTGCCCTGCCTTCGATGTCTCGGCGGCTTGTGCCGGCTTCGTATTTGCGCTCGATGTCGCCGAGGGCTATATCGCCCGCGGCCGTGCCGAGCGCGTGCTTGTCGTTGCTGCCGAGCAGATGACGCGCGCGCTCGACTGGACCGACCGTGCCACCTGCGTGCTCTTTGGCGACGGCGCGGGCGCTGCAGTGATAGGGGCTGGGGGAGACAACCCCCTTGCCGTTGAGCTTTCGACGGCGCCCGACGTCGAGACGTTGCGCGTTCCCGGTCTGGTCGGTACCTCGCCGTTTAAGGCCTCCGCAGATAGCGAGAGCGTGCTGTCCATGAATGGCCGCCGCGTGTTCAAGTTCGGCGTCAACGCCATCTGCGACACGGTCCATAAGCTTGCGAGCGATGCGGGCATTTCGGTCGAAGATATCGATCATTTTGTATTCCATCAGGCTAACGAACGAATCCTGAGTCAGGCGGTCAAACGCCTCGGTGTGCCAGACGAGCGCGTGGTTCGAACGCTGCGCGAGACCGGCAACATTTCGAGCGCCTGCATTCCCTATGCGCTTGACCGGCTGGCACGCACCGACGCACTGAATGCGGGCGACACCATCGCCCTCGTTGGATTTGGCGCCGGCCTGGATATAGGTGGCTATCTGCTTCGTTGGAAGTAGTCGCACATAGGAAATAAAAACGCCCCTAGGGCACAAACAAAGGAGAACTACCATGGCAGATCAGAAGACCTTTGAGCGCGTTTGCGACGTTATCCGCGAGACCGCTGGCCTTGACGACGTCGAGATGAAGCCCGAGTCCACGCTCGAGGAGATTGGTCTCGACAGTCTGGGCACCGTGGAGATCCTCGTCGCCGTCGAGGACGAGTTTGGCATCCAGCTCGATACCGAGGAGAACCCCAAGACGGTCGGCGAGTTCGCCGATACGGTCGAGGCGGCATTGGAGAAGTAGAGATGCTCAAGACTCCTCTCTGCGATCTGCTCGGCATCGAAAAGCCCGTGTTCCAGGGCGGTATGGCCTGGATTGCCGACGCCTCGTTGGCGTCCGCAGTGTCCGAGGCGGGCGGCTTAGGGATAATCGCGGCCATGAATGCTGACGCAAACTGGTTGCGCGATCAGATTCACGAGCTGCGCACCAAGACGGATAAGCCCTTTGGCGTCAACGTCATGCTTATGAGCCCGTTTGCCGACGAGGTCGCACAGGTTGTGATCGATGAGCAAGTGCCGGTCGTCGTGACGGGTGCCGGCAATCCCACCAAGTACATGAAGGCGTGGAACGACGCCGGCATCAAGGTCATCCCGGTTGTTGCCTCGGTGGCGCTGGCGCGTCTCGTGGCGCGTCGCGGGGCCACCGCCGTGGTTGCCGAAGGCACCGAATCGGGTGGGCATATTGGCGAGACCTCGACGATGGCGCTCGTTCCGCAGGTTGTCGACGCGGTCGATATCCCCGTTGTGGCAGCCGGCGGTATCGCGGATGGCCGCGGGGTGGCGGCCGCCTTTATGCTGGGCGCCGCCGGCGTCCAGGTGGGAACACGCTTTCTGGTCGCAAACGAGTGCACCGTATCCGAACAGTACAAAGAGCTGGTGCTCAAGGCAGGCGACACGTCGACGCGCGCGACTGGGCGTTCGACGGGACATCCGGTGCGTGCGCTCAAGAGCCCCTTCACCAATGCCTACGCCAAAAGTGAGGCGGCGGGCGCAAGTGCCGAGGAGCTTGGGGCCATGGGCACGGGTGCTCTTCGCAAGGCCGCAAAGGACGGTAATTACGAAGAGGGTTCGTATCTGTGCGGACAGATTGCCGGCATGGTCAACGAGCGCCAGAGTGCGTGCGAAATCGTTGACGACCTGGTCGATGGCGCCGAACACGTCCTGAAGGGTGCGTGCGCATGGGTAGCGTAGCGTTTCTGTTCGCCGGCCAGGGTGCCCAGCACCCCGCGATGGGTGTCGACCTGATCGAAGCATCGCCGGCGGCTGCCGAGGTGTTCGCGATCGCCGACGAGGTGCGTCCGGGAACCAGTGAGCAGTGCCGGAGCGCCTCCAAGGAGGAGCTCTCGCAGACCGAGAACACGCAGCCGTGCGTGTTCGTTCACGACCTGGCAGCGGCTATCGCCCTGCGTGAGCGCGGCGTGGTGCCTGCCGCCTGTGCGGGATTCTCGCTGGGCGAGGTCGCCGCGCTCACCTTTGCGGGGGCATTCGATACACGAGCGGGTTTTGAGCTCGTGTGTGAGCGCGCGGCATTGATGGCCACGGCGGCTGAGCGTCACCCCGGCGGCATGCGCGCCGTCATCAAGCTCGATGCAGCGCAAGTCGAGGGCCTGGCAAAACAGGCCGGCGAGAACTGCTGGCCGGTCAACTACAACAGTCCGCAGCAGACGGTTGTGGCCGGAGCGCCCGATGCGTTGCAGAACCTCGACGCCCTGGTAAAAGAGGCTGGCGGTCGCGCCATGAAGGTCGCGGTGTCGGGTGCATTCCATAGCCCCTATATGGCCGAGGCGACTGAGGGGCTGGCGACGTATATCCAAGCCGGGCACGCCCCGTCCCCTTTGCTGATTCCGGTCATGGCAAATATGACGGCGGCGCCCTATCCGGCCGACCCGCAGGCGGCATCGGAGGTGCTGGCCAACCAGGTGAGTCATGCCGTGCGCTGGGTCGACGCGCTGCATGCTCTGCAGGATCAAGGCATCGACACGTTTATTGAGGTCGGCCCCGGCAAAACGCTGTCGGGCCTGGTCAAGCGTACGCTGAGCGACGTTCGCGTGTATTCGTGCGAAACGGCCGAGCAGGTCGCGGCTATTGCCGACGAGCTCGCATAGTTCACAGGGCTGTAACCCGAAAGGAATGACATGGGCAACTTGAACAACGGCGCGCTCGAGCGCGACGGATCGCGCCGCGTGGCGCTGGTCACGGGCGGCTCACGCGGCATCGGTCGCGCTTGTGCCGTGGGCCTGGCGGAGGATGGCTACGATATCGCCGTCGTTTATGCCGGCAGCGTCGATGCGGCGCGCAAGGCGTGCGAGGCCTGCGAGGCGGCTGGCGCCACGGCGCGCGCATATCAATGTGACGTGGCCGATCCCGCCGCCGTCAACACGTGCGTGGAGACGGTCCTCAACGACTTTGGCTCCATTTGGTCGCTCGTCAACAACGCCGGCATCACGCGCGACGGCCTGCTCATGCGTATGGGCGACGATGCCTTCGACCGCGTGCTCGATGTCAATCTCAAGGGCACGTTCAATACGACGCGCGCGCTCACCAAGACCTTTATGCGCCAGCGCGGCGGTTGCGTCATCAACATGAGCTCGGTTGTGGGCCTGATGGGCAATGCCGGGCAGGCCAACTACGCTGCCTCCAAGGCGGGCGTGATAGGGCTTACCAAGGCGGTGGCGCGCGAGCTTGCGCCCCGCGGCGTACGAGTGAACGCGGTCGCCCCCGGGTTTGTCGAGACTGATATGACGGCAAAGCTTTCGGAGAAGGTGCGTGCGGCAACCGAGGAGCAGATTCCCCTGAAGCGCATGGCGCGTCCCGAGGAAGTGGCCGGCGTGGTGCGCTTTCTGGCGAGCGATGCGGCGGCCTACATTACGGGCGAGGTCGTGCGCGTCGACGGCGGAATGGCGATGTAGAAACCAGGGCCGAACAACGGCTTGGATGAGGAGACCAAGATGGAACAGAGAGTTGCAATCACCGGCATCGGTGCCGTATCGCCGCTCGGCAACACGGCGCTTGCCACTTGGGCGGCAATGTGTGCCGGCACGTGCGGTATCGGTCCGATTACGCACTTCGATACGGATGCGTTTGCTGTCAAGGTGGCGGCCGAGGTCAAGGGCTTTGACGGCAACGAGTACTTTGGTAAGCACGATGCCAAGCACCTCGACCCCTGCGTTCAGTTTGCACTGGCGGCGTCGGACGAGGCCATGCACGATGCGGGCCTTGATGTCGAAGATGCCATCGATCGCGAGCGCCTGGGCGTCTACGTGGGTTCAGGCGTGGGCGGCATGCAGACACTCGTCGACAACGTCCACACGATTGCCGATCGAGGGCCTCGCCGTGCATCACCCTATATGATTGCGATGATGATCCCCAACATGGCTTCGGGCAACATCGCGATTCGCCATAAGGCAAAGGGCCCGACCCTACCCGTCGTGACTGCCTGCGCGACTTCTGCCCATGCGGTGGGTGAGGCGTTCCGCGCCATCAAGCACGGCTATGCCGACGCGATCCTCGCGGGCGGCGCCGAGGCCGCAATTATCCCCGATGCCGTTGCGGGCTTTACGTCCTGCCGCGCATTGACCACCAACCCCGATCCCGCGACGGCCTGCCGTCCGTTCGATGCAGACCGCGACGGCTTTGTGATGGGCGAGGGCGCCTGCGTGCTCGTGCTCGAGAGCATGGAACATGCGCAGGCGCGCGGTGCGCACATTTACGCCGAGGTCGTGGGCTACGGCAACACCGATGATGCCTATCACATCACGAGCCCCGATCCCGAGGCTGCCGGCATTGCCCGTGCGATATCGCTGGCGGTGGCCGAGGGCGACGTTAAGCCTTCCGAGGGCCTCTACATCAATGCCCACGGCACATCGACCAAGCTCAACGATTCGTCCGAGACGGCGGGCATTAAGCGTGCGCTCGGCGAGGACGCGGCGCGCGCCGCGCACGTCTCGTCGACTAAGTCGATGACCGGCCACATGATCGGTGCCACGGGTGCCATCGAGGTCATGGCCTGCGCCATGGCGCTCGAGCAGGGCGTGGTGCCGCCGACCATTAACTACCACACACCCGATCCCGCCTGCGATCTTGACTACACGCCCAATCGCGCGGTTCGCGCCGACCTTACCTGGGCGCTTTCGACCAACCTGGGCTTTGGCGGGCACAATGCCGCCATCGCGCTGCGTAGATATACGAGGAGCTAGAGCATGGATTCCAAAAGACTTGCCGAGATAGCCGATGTTATGGAGGACCGCGGCCTCACGCGCGTACGCGTTGAGGAGCCCGATGGCACCGCGGTCGAACTCGAGCGCGCGAGCGCCGCGCAGCCGGTTGCCGTGCCCATGCCCATGCCGGGTGCCGTGACTGCTCCGGCGGTGGCTCCTGTCGCCATGCCTGCCGCCGCACCGGAGCCCGCCGCGCAGGCGCCTGCCGCCGCACCGGAGCCCAAGGGCACCGAGGTGACCGCTCCCATGGTCGGCGTTTTCTATGCTGCCCCGGCGCCGGGCGACGAGCCGTTTGTGCACGTGGGCTCCAAGGTCAAGGCCGGTGAGACCCTCTGCATCATCGAGGCCATGAAGGTTCTCAACGAGGTGACGGCAGAGGCGGATGGCGAGGTGCTCGAGATCTGCGTGGCCGACGGCGACCTCGTGGAGTTTGGCAGCTGCCTCATGAGGATCGGATAGGTGATATCCATGAACAAAGAGGAGCTCAAGAAGCTATTGCCGCATCGCGATCCGATGCTTTTGCTCGACGAAGCCGAGCTGGTGGGCGACGAGGCCCACGGCAAGATCACGATTACGGGCGACGAGTACTTTTTGCAGGGGCATTTTCCGGGAAACCCGGTCGTCCCCGGCGTGATTCAGTGCGAGATGCTCGCCCAGAACTGCTGCGTGCTGCTGATGGGCGATGAGGAGGCGCGCGGCGCGACGCCGTTCTACACGAGTCTGGACAAGGTGCGCTTTAAGCGTCCGGTGCGCCCGGGCGACACGGTGGATCTGGTGTGCTCCATCACGCGTGCGCGCGGGCCGTTCCGCTTTGCGACGGGTACTGCGAGCGTCAACGGTGAGGTTTGCTGCCGCGCCGATATGTCTTTTGCACTCATGCACGAAAGTTAAGGAAGGCTTCATGTTCGACAAAGTGCTCATCGCCAACCGCGGCGAAGTCGCGGTCCGTGTTATCCGCGCGTGCCGCGATATGGGCATCAAGACCGTCGCCGTTTATTCCACGGCCGATGCGGACGCGCTGCACGTGCAGCTTGCCGACGAGGCGTATTGCATCGGCGGCCCGCGTCTTGCCGAGAGCTACCTCAACGACGATGCCGTGCTCACCTGTGCCGTGAAGTCGGGGGCAAAGGCGATCCATCCTGGCTACGGTTTCTTTTCCGAGAAGGCGAGCTTCGTGCGCGACTGCGACAAGTATGGTCTAGCGTTTGTCGGTCCCTCGGCCGAGGTCATCGACAGCATGGGCGACAAGGATGCCGCACGCCGAACGGCTGCCGCGGCGGGCGTACCCATCGTGCCGGGCTGCGATTTGCTCAAAAGTCCCGAGGAGGCGACGGCCGAGGCCGAGCGCATTGGCTGCCCCGTGCTCATCAAGGCGCGTGCAGGTGGCGGCGGTCGCGGCATTCGCAAGGTCGAGTGCGTGGAAGACGCGGCAAAGGCGTTCATCGAGGCGCGTGCCGAGGGCGAGGCCGTTTTTGGCGACGGCGAGTGCTACATGGAGAAGTTCGTCGCGCCGGCCCACCACGTTGAGGTGCAGATTATGGCCGATAAGCAGGGCCATGTGTTTTCGCTCGGCGAGCGCGAGTGCTCGGTGCAGCGTCGCAACCAAAAGCTGATCGAGGAGAGCCCCGCGCCGTGCCTCGACGGACACGACGACATTCGTGCTCGCATGCACAAGGCGGCGCGTGACCTGGCTCGTGCCGTCGGCTACGAAGGAGCCGGTACCATCGAGTTCCTGTATTCGGACGACGGCAATTTCTACTTTATGGAAATGAACACGCGCTTGCAGGTGGAGCATCCGGTTACGGAGTTTGTGACCGATACCGACTTGGTCAAGTGGCAGCTGCGCGTGGCGGCCGGCCAGCCTTTGCCCTTTGAGCAGGAGGACATGCCGGTCCGCAACCACGCCATGGAGTGCCGCATCAATGCCGAAACGCCGGACTTTCTGCCGTCATGCGGAACGGTCACCGCGTTGCGTGTGCCGGGTGGTCCGCGCGTGCGCTGGGATTCCGCCATGTTTACCGGTGCGAAAGTTCCGCCGTACTACGACTCCATGCTTGGCAAGCTCATCGTGTGTGCGCCCACGCGTGACGGCGCCATTCGCAAGATGCGCTCGGCCCTGGGCGAGCTCGTGATTGAGGGCGTGAGCGAAAACAGCGAACTGCAGCTCGACGTGCTGGCAAACGATGAGTTCTTGTCGGGCATGTACCACACCGATCTGATGGGGCATCTCTATGCTGATGAATAGAAAAGCGAAGACGGTCAATGTCCTCGAGGGGCCGATGACCGAGTCGTGCGCCGAGTTTCCCGCGCGCCACGTGTTTATCAAGTGCCCGGGGTGCCGCCGTGTGATCGATGAGGCGCGCCTGCACGACAACCTTGAGGTCTGCCCTCGTTGCGGCAAGCATTTTCGCGTGAGCGGGCGCGACCGTATGCGCATGACGGTTGACGAGGGCACGTTTGAGGAATGGGATGCCAATCTGGCGTCGGAGGACTTCCTCTCGTTTCCCGGTTATGCAGACAAGCTCAAGGGCGCGGTCGAGCGTTCGGGCGAGCGCGATGCCGTTGTGTGCGGCAGGGGTAAAATCTGCGGCTGCGATACGGCGCTCTTCTTTATGGATGCCAACTTTATGATGGGCTCGATGGGCTCCGTGGTGGGCGAGAAGATCTGCCGCACATTTGAGCATGCGATCGAGCTGGGATTGCCAGTTGTCGGCTTTACCGTTTCGGGTGGTGCGCGCATGCAAGAGGGCGTGACATCGCTTATGCAGATGGCCAAGATTTCTGCGGCGGTTAGGCGCCACAGCGAGGCGGGCGGCCTGTATATCACGGTGCTCACCGACCCCACGACTGGCGGCGTGACCGCGAGCTTTGCCATGGAGGGCGACATTATCCTGGCCGAGCCCGATGCCCTGACGGCATTTGCCGGCCCGCGCGTGATCGAGCAGAACATGCACAAGCGCCTGCCCAAGGGATTCCAGCGCTCCGAGTTTTTGCTGGAGCACGGCTTTTGCGATGCCGTTGTTCCGCGTGGCGAGATTGCGCTCACGGTAGGCGAGCTGTTGGCGCTGCACGAAGGGCACGCGCCCGGCCTGGGGGCACCGCATGAAATCGTGCATACGGGTCGCCGCGGCAAAAAGCTGGGACACTTGTTTAAGCGCTCGGCGGCACCAAAAACCGCGCTCGAGATTGTCAAGCAGACCCGCTCGGCAGATCGCGCCACGGCGGGTGAGATGATCTCGCTGGGCCTCGACGGATTCGTTGAGCTGCACGGCGACCGTTACTTTGGCGACGACGCCGCTGTGTTGGCTGGCATTGGCTGGAAAGACGGACGCCCCGTAACGGTTATAGCCATCGAGCGCGGCACCACGACCAAAGAGCGTATCCGCCGCAACTTTGGCATGGCGCATCCCGAGGGCTACCGCAAGGCGCGTCGCCTTATGCGTCAGGCCGAAAAGTTTGGTCGACCGGTTCTGTGCCTGGTCGATACTTCGGGCGCGTTTTGCGGCATCGGTGCCGAGGAGCGCGGCCAGGGCGAGGCGATTGCCCAGAATCTCATGGAGATGAGCGGCCTTAAGACGCCGATTGTCTCGGTGGTGACAGGCGAGGGCGGCTCTGGTGGCGCGCTGGCGCTATCCGTGGCCGACCGCATCCTGATGCTCTCGAGCTCGGCCTATTCGGTCGTGAGTCCCGAGGCCTGCGCGTCGATCCTGTGGAAGGATACGGAGCGTGCGGATGAGGCCGCCGAGGCGCTGAAGCTCACGGCCCCCGATCTGCTGGCGCTCGGCATCATCGACGGCATTGTCGACGATAGGGGCCTGTCGCATGAGGAGATCGCCGGTGCCGTCATGTCTTCGGCATTTGATGCCTTCGATACGCTTGGGCAGCTCGACGACGCCACCCTCACAAACCTCCGCTATGAAAAGTACCGCACAATCGGTCAGTACCGCACGATGTGACAAAGGGGCAGCCCGCATGTCACATTGGGAAAGGCGTTCCATGTCGCAAGTTTCTAACACCTCGTTTACAACGACGGTTTCATCAAACGCCACGGCCGTGGTGGACTATCTGTCCAAAAGCATGATGTCGGCGCTGCCGTTTATTGTCTGCGCAGCGTTGTTCCGCACCGTCGCCGTCATTATGGGCGAAGGCATGCTGGGCCTGTGGTCTGCCGATTCCGAAATCTATCGCCTGTTCTACAGTTGGCTTTATAACGCCGGCTACTACTTTTTGCCCATTTATCTTGGTTGGGCGGCCGCCCGCCAGCTCGGTTGCTCGGAGCAGCTGGGCATGATGCTGGGCGGCGTATTGATTGCGCCCGATCTGCTTAAGCTCGTCGATGCCGCATCGACGGCGGGGGCATCGATGACTTCCGTGTATGGTCTGCTTCCCGCGCCGGTCAACGATTACACGACGACTGTTATTCCGGTCCTCATCTCGGTGCCCGTGCTATGGCGAGTGGAGTGTTTCTTTCATCGAGTTATCCCTAAGGCCGTGGCATTTTCGTTCGATCCGTTTGCAACCATGCTCGTCATGGTTCCGGTTTCGCTGTGTATTACAGCGCCGGCGGGCAGCTATCTGGGCATGCTGTTGGGCCAGCTTATGTTTATGCTTGGCAATTCCGGTGGCATCGTGTCGCTGCTCACGCTCATGGGGCTTGCCGCGGGTTGGGAGTTTCTTAAGATCGCGGGTATCAGCAACGTTGTCCTATCGCTTGCGTACGCGCAGTTTATGAGTGTGGGAACGGATTCGTGCATCCTGATTGCCGCGACGATGGCGACGTTCGCCGTTTGGGGCATGCCTTTTGGCGCGTCGCTTCGCGTTGCGGATAAGGACGAGAAGGCGCTCATGCTGGGCTATTCAATCTCGGGTGTTCTTGGCGGCGTAAGCGAGCCGGCGCTGTACGGTTGCGGCTTTAAATATGGCAGGTGTCTGACGTGCATGGCCATTGGCGGCGCCGTCGGAGGCCTTGTTGCGGCCGTGGGCCACGTTACGGCCTATACCATCGGCATGACGAATGTCCTCATGGTCATTGGCTTTGCCACGGGTGGCATCTCGAACCTGCTGTGGTGCTGTGCTGCCGGCGGTGTGGCATTTGCGGTGTCTGCGGCGCTGAGCTACTGCTTTGGCGTGGTGCCGGCGAAGGGGCAGACGACGGGGGACGGAGCTGATTCACCCGAAACTTCGAAGAGCGTGGCCGAAGCAAGCGCATAAACCCGTGCGACAAAGGGCGATTTCTTTGTCATGTTCCAAGGTCGTGGCCCGTGTGGGTTGCGGCCTTTTTGTATCTGTGGGGCAAAGTGGCTACACTACAATCCGTTTGAGCAATAGATATATAGGTAGTACCGTGGGGGCGGATATAGATGGTTGAGTGGATTGTTCGTCGTGCGCAGGGCGACCGTGCGCGCGTGGGCACGTTGACGGGCGTGGTGTGTATTCTCGCCAATGTTGCGCTTTGTGCTGCGAAGGGCGTAATTGGCGTGCTGTCGGGATCGGTTTCGATCGTGGCGGATGCCATGAACAACCTGTCCGATGCCAGCTCGAATATCGTGAGCGTGCTGGGCTTTAGGCTGGCGAGCAAGCCGGCCGACCCCGAGCATCCTTACGGACATGGCCGCTACGAGTATCTCTCGGGTCTGGTTGTGGCGGCGCTCGTGCTGCTTATTGGCATCGAACTGGTGAAGTCCTCGGTTGAGCGTATCGTCAACCCGGAACCTGTCGAGTTCTCGCTTGCCCTGGTGGCAGTTCTAGTGCTTTCGATGGTCGTAAAGCTGTGGATGGCGGCCCTCAACCAAAAGCTCGGTGACCGCATTGAGTCCGAGACGTTGCGTGCGACCGCTCAGGACTCAAAGAACGATGTTCTTGCTACGGGTGCTGTGCTGGCGTGCGCAATTGTTTCGCAGGTGACGCGCATCAATCTTGATGCTTGGGTCGGCCTTGCCGTTGGCGCCTATATCGGCTGGAGTGGTTTTGAGCTCATCCAGGATACGGTGAGCCCGCTTTTGGGCCAGGCGCCCGATCCTAAGCTGGTCAAGCACATTCGAGACAAGATCATGAGCTACCCCGGCGTTTTGGGCGTTCACGATTTGATGGTTCACGACTACGGCCCGGGCAGGAAGTTCGCAAGCGCTCACGCCGAGATGGCAGCCGAGGCCAGCCCGCTGGAAAGTCACGACACGCTCGATAACATCGAGCAGTCGTTTAGGGCCGAAGACGGCTTGATCGTCACGCTTCATTACGATCCCATCGTGACCGATGACCCAAAGGTGGCAAGCATGCGCTTGCGCATTAACGCCATGGCTCAGGAGATTGATAGCCGCCTTTCGATTCACGACTTGCGTTGCGTACCGGGCCCCACGCACACCAATGTGATCTTTGACTGCGTACGTCCCTCGGATTTGGCGTTGAGCGCCGAGGACCTAAGGCGCGCGTTGGCGAAACGTGTCGAATCCGAATATCCCAAGTCGATTGCCAAGATCACGATCGACGAAGACTACGTAGGGCATACCCACGAATAGGACTGCGCCAGTAAAGTAGGTTATACAGAAGGGGAGAGCATGAAGCGTCTATATCTACTCCGCCACGGTCAGACAGAATTCAACGTCAAAAAGCTCGTCCAGGGCCGCTGCGATTCTCCGTTGACCGACCTGGGCCGGAAACAAGCGGGAATGGCGGCCGCATGGCTCAAGGACCACGGCGTCGTTCCCGACAAAGTGGTCTCTTCGCCCTTAGGCCGAGCCATGGACACAGCTCAGCTCGTCGCATGCGAGCTCCTCGGCCCGGACACAGCAGTCGAGCCCTGCGAAGGCATCATCGAGCGCAGCTACGGTACCTTCGAAGAAGGCCCCCACGACGCCCTGCCCACCGATGTCTGGGACCCGGGCGAGGACCTGGTCCCCTTCGGAGGAGAAGGAAGCCGCGCACTGCAAGAACGCATGGTAGGTACCCTCACCAATCTCATGGGCGCCGAGGGCATCGAAACCCTCCTAGCAGTAAGCCACGGCAGCGCCAGCCGCCAATTCATCAAGGCTGCAGCCCCAGAGGGTTTCGAGCTCCCAGCAAAACTCCCCAATTGCGCCATCATGATCTTCGGTTTTGAAGAGGCAAAGCCACAAGCAGAAGGCGAGCCAATGCAATGCCAGTTCACCCTCCAGCAAATAGTGGACCCTCAACAAAGTAATTAGCTGAGCGAGCAGAGTTAAGCAGACATCAACGTGTCGTCTCCCGAGCTTGGCAGAGGGGCGGCGAAATATATTAAGTTTGTCGCGAGTTCCGCACGCAAAGGAAAGCACTTAATGTGCTTTCCGTCTTGCGCAGGACTGTAGAGCAGCAAACTTAATATATTTCGCTGCCCCTCTGCCAAGCCCAGGCGACTCCACGCACTTTACCTGCGTAAACAATGTGAGTGAAATATGAATCTCGATGGATACGCCCGCAGCCGTGTATACTAAACAGCTGTGTGTAACCAGGGGAGTATTCTGGCTGGACAAAATGCCTGCTTAATAGGGTTGTCAGGTAGTCCGGACGCAATACAAGACTGGGGAGCACGTCGTGTAAGTAGTGGTCCTCTAGGGGCGTACGCTCGGTGGTGTACGCATTGTCCCAAGACCACGCGAGAGTTGGGATCATATCTTGATCAGCATGATTCTCGGCCGCAAGATTGGCATGACCCAGGTTTGGGACGAGGACGACAACGTCGTTCCCGTCACGGTCATCCAGGCTGGCCCCTGCGCTGTCTCGCAGGTTAAAACTCAGGCAACCGACGGCTATGACGCCGTCCAGATCGGTTTCGGCGACATCAAGGCCAAGAACGTGAACAAGCCCATGGCTGGTCACTTCGCCAAGGCCGGCGTCGAGCCTGTCCGCTTCCTTCGTGAGGTCCGCGTCGAGAACGGCGAGGAGCACAAGGTCGGCGAGGTCGTCACCGTCGCTGATTTCGCTGATGTCGAGAAGGTCGACGTCATCGGTACCTCCAAGGGTAAGGGCTTCCAGGGTCGCATCAAGCGCTGGGGTCAGCGCCGCGGTCCTATGACGCATGGTTCTCACTTCCAGCGTCACCCCGGTTCTATCGGTCAGTGCGCCTATCCTGCGCGCGTCCTCAAGGGCGTCAAGATGGCCGGTCACATGGGTAACGAGCGCGTTACCGTCAAGAACCTTTCCGTTGTCCGCATCGATGCCGAGCAGAACCTCATCTTGGTCAAGGGCGCTGTCCCGGGTGCCAAGAATGGTCTCGTCGCCATCCGTATGGCCTAAGGGCCCAGCCCATTTAGCCCAGCGTCATACCAAGGAGAACACTTAAATGGCAAAGTTTGAAGTAAAGAACAGCGAGGGCAAGAAGGTCGCCGAGGCCGAGCTCGCCGCTGAGGTGTACGGCATCGAGCCGAACATCCACGTTATGCACCACATCGTCAAGTGCCAGATGGCCTCTTGGCGTCAGGGCACCCAGTCCGCTAAGGGCCGCTCTGAGGTTTCCGGTGGCGGCAAGAAGCCTTGGCGTCAGAAGGGCACCGGCCGTGCCCGCCAGGGTTCCATCCGTGCTGCCCAGTGGCGTCACGGTGGCGTTGTCTTCGCCCCCAAGCCCCGTTCCTACGCTAAGCGTATGAACAACAAGGAGGTCAAGCTGGCTATGCGCTCCGCGCTGTCCGCCAAGCTGGCCGATGGCGAGCTCGTGCTCGTCGACGACTACGGCTTCGAGAAGCCTTCCACCAAGGCTGCCGTCGCCATGCTCAAGGCTCTCGGCCTTGAGGGCAAGCGTCTGACCATCATCGTTCGCGATGAGGACGTCAACGCCTACCTGTCGTTCCGCAACATTCCCAAGACGTTCATCATCACCGCCGACGAGGCCAACACCTACGATCTCGTCAACAACAACGCTGTGCTGATGCCCGCCGACATCGCCGCTCACTTCGGGGAGGTGCTTGCATAAATGACCGCCCACGAGATCATCATCCGTCCGATCGTGTCCGAGCGTTCCTTCTCCGGCATGGAGCAGAACAAGTACACGTTCGAGGTCGCCAAGGATGCTAACAAGTATCAGATCAAGGACGCTGTCGAGGAGATCTTCGGCGTCAAGGTCGTTCGCGTGAACACCCTGACGGTCAAGCCCAAGACCAAGCGCGTGCGCTATGTCGCCGGCAAGACCCGTTCTTGGAAGAAGGCCATCGTCACGCTGGCCGAGGGCGACACCATCGAGGTCTTTGGCAACCAGGCCTAAGACTCGCTGCTGTTGAGTGAGCTCATGCCTCCCAAATAGGGGAGGCGAGAGCTCAAGGTTTTGGGCGTATAAAATGGACACGCCCGGAACCGTGTATACGTCCGGTGTCATCGCACCCGAGGCAGAACCTCGAATCCCTGTCTGCGATGGCTAACGGATTCCTATTGAAAGGGATTGTAATGGCTGTAAAGCACCTTAAGCCGACCTCCGCTGGTAGGCGTTGGCAGACGATCTCCGATTTCTCCGAGATCACCTGCACCAAGCCCGAGAAGTCTCTTCTCGAGCCCCTGCCCAAGAAGGCCGGTCGTAACAACAACGGCCGCATCACCACCCGCCACCAGGGCGGCGGCGTGAAGCGTCGTTACCGCGTGATCGACTTCAAGCGCAACAAGGACGGCGTGCCCGCCAAGGTTGCCACGATCGAGTACGATCCGAACCGTTCCGCTCGCATCGCTCTGCTGCACTACGCTGACGGTGAGAAGCGCTACATCCTGGCCCCCAAGGGCCTCGAGGTCGGTCAGACCGTCATGTCCGGTTCTGACGCCGACATCAAGCCGGGCAACGCTCTGCCCCTCGCCGACATCCCCGTCGGTACGCTCATCCACGCCGTCGAGTTCCAGCCGGGCAAGGGCGCTGCTATCGCCCGTTCCGCCGGTAACTCCTGCCAGCTGATGGGTAAGGAGGGCAAGTACGCCATCGTCCGTATGCCTTCCTCCGAGATGCGCCGCATCCTCGTTACCTGCCGCGCCACCGTCGGTGAGGTCGGCAACGCCGATCACGCCAACATCGTCATCGGCAAGGCCGGCCGTAAGCGTCACTTGAACGTGCGCCCGACCGTCCGCGGTACCGTCATGAACCCTGTCGACCACCCGCACGGCGGTGGCGAGGGCAAGAACCACACCTCTGGTCGTCCCTCTGTTACTCCCTGGGGTAAGCCGACGAAGGGCCTTCGTACGCGCAAGAAGAAGAAGGTCTCGAACCAGCACATCATTCGTCGCCGTAAGAAGTAATTTCAGATACCGAGTTTTAGGAGAAAGCACTTATGAGCAGAAGTCTCAAAAAGGGCCCGTTCGTGGAGACTCGCCTTCTCTCGCGTATCACCGCGATGAACGAGGCTGGCAAGAAGGACGTCGTGAAGACCTGGTCCCGCGCGTCCACCATCTTCCCCGAGATGGTTGGTCACACCATCGCCGTCCACGACGGCCGCAAGCATGTGCCCGTGTATGTTACCGAGTCCATGGTTGGTCACAAGCTCGGCGAGTTCGCGCCGACTCGTACGTTCCGTGGCCACAAGGCCAAATAGGGGGTTAACCGTAAATGGCAACTAAGTCTATTGAAACTGAGGCCACCGAGGTTCGCGCCGTCGCTAAGTACGTGCGTGTTTCCCCCAGCAAGGCCCGCCTGGTGGTCGATCTGATCCGCCGCAAGCCTGTCGCTCAGGCCTTCGACATCCTCCACTTCTGCGACCGCGCCGTCGCCGTGGATGTCGAGAAGGTTCTCCGTTCCGCCGTTGCGAACGCCGAGAACAACAACGGTCTGCGTGCCGACAACCTGGTTGTCGCCGCTGCCTATGTTGACGAGGGTCCGACGCTTAAGCGCATCCGTCCCCGCGCCAAGGGTTCCGCTTCTCGCATTCTGAAGCGTACTTCCCACATCACCGTCGTCGTTGCTCCTCGAAAGGAGGCGTAAAGCTGTATGGGTCAGAAAGTCTACCCCACCGGCTTCCGTCTTGGCATCACCGAGAACTGGCGCTCCCGCTGGTTCGCAGAGAAGGATTACGCTAAGACCCTCGGTAACGATCTCGAGATCCGCAAGTACCTCGAGAAGCGTCTTTCCCGCGCAGCTGTCTCCCGCGTCGAGATCGAGCGCGCTGGCGACAAGGTGAAGGTCATCATCCTCACCGCTCGCCCCGGCGTTGTCATCGGTAAGAAGGGTGCCGAGATCGATACCCTCCGCACCGAGCTCGAGAAGGTTGCTGGCGTCTCCAAGGGCCAGCTCTCCGTCGACGTTGTCGAGATCAAGCGCCCCGAGCTCGACGCCAACCTCGTTGCTCAGTCTATCGCCGAGCAGCTCGAGGGCCGCGTTGCCTTCCGTCGCGCTATGCGCAAGGCTGTCCAGTCCGCCCGCAAGGCCGGCGCCAAGGGCATCCGTATCCAGTGCTCCGGTCGTCTCGGCGGTGCCGAGATGGGTCGTCGTGAGTGGTACCGTGAGGGTCGCGTACCTCTGCACACCCTCCGTGCCAAGATCGACTACGGCACGGCTGTCGCCAGCACCACCATGGGCGCTTGCGGCGTGAAGGTCTGGATCTACCTGGGCGAGAAGCTCCCGGGCCAGCCTGTTCCCAACCCTGCACTCGAGGGCTCTTCCCGTCCTCGTCGTCGTAACTCCGAGAGGAGGGGTCAGTAGTGCTTGCCCCTAAGCGTATTCTTCACCGCAAGGTGCAGCGTGGCTCCATGAAGGGCCAGGCCAAGGGTAATACCGAGCTGCATTTCGGCGAGTTTGGTATCCAGGCTCTCGAGGCCCATTGGATCACCAACCGTCAGATCGAGGCCGCTCGTATTGCCATGACCCGCTACATGAAGCGTGGCGGTCGTGTCTACATCACGATCTTCCCCGATAAGCCCATCACCAAGAAGCCTGCCGAGACTCGCATGGGTTCTGGTAAGGGTAACCCCGAGGAGTGGGTGGCCGTCGTCAAGCCCGGCCGCATCATGTTCGAGGTCAAGGGCGTGCCCGAGGAGGTCGCTCGCGAGGCTCTGCGTCTTGCACAGCACAAGCTTCCCATCAAGACCAAGATTGTTGCTGCCAAGAACGCTGAGCAGCGCATCGAGAAGGAGATGGCTGAGGAGGCCGCTCTCGAGGCCAAGTGGGCTGCTGAGGACGCCGCCGCCGCCAAGGAGGAGAACTAATGAAGCCCGCAGAGATTCGTGAGCTCTCGGACGCTCAGCTCGTTGAGAAGCTGAAGGAAATGCGCGCCGAGCTCTTTAACCTTCGTTTCCAGATGGCCACCAGCCAGCTGGACAACACCGCTCGCGTCAACACCGTGAAGAAGGACATCGCTCGCGTCCTCACGGAGCAGCGCGCCCGCGAGATCGCAGCGGAGAAGTCCGCTGTCGCCGAGTAGGACCTAAGGAGAGAACATGACTGATTCGCGTAACTCGCGTAAGGTCCGTACGGGTGTCGTTACCTCCGTCTCCGGTGCCAAGACCATCGTTGTCACCATCACCGAGCGCAAGCGTCACCCCAAGTACGGCAAGATGATGACCAGCTCCAAGAAGCTGCACGCTCACGACGAGGAGTGCACGGCTGGCGTGGGCGACACCGTCCGCGTTATGGAGACCCGTCCTATGTCCAAGATGAAGCGTTGGCGCCTCATCGAGGTCGTCGAGCGCGCTAAATAAGCAGTCGCTCATACGACTTGTACGTTTCCGAAGATGTGCGTATGCCTGGCTTGCATACCACGGGCCGTATAAAGGCTGCGCACCTCTCTTCGGTTCTTAGTTCGGAGGAACATCTACCATGATTCAGATGCAAACCATGCTGAACGTCGCCGACAACTCCGGCGCTCGCAAGATTCGCTGCATCAAGGTGCTTGGCGGTTCCAAGCGTCGTTATGCAGGCATCGGCGATGTGTTCATCGGTGCTGTCCAGGAGGCTACCCCTGGCGCCAACGTCAAGAAGAAGGACGTTGTCCGTTGCGTCGTCGTTCGCACCGTTAAGGAGATCCGCCGCAAGGATGGCTCCTACATTCGCTTTGATGAGAACGCCTGCGTTGTCATCAACAACGATGGTTCGCCCGTCGGCACCCGTATTTTCGGGCCCGTCGCTCGCGAGCTTCGTGACAAGAAGTACATGAAGATCGTCTCGCTCGCTCCCGAGACCCTGTAGTTAGGGGAGATATATGTATATCAAGAAGGGCGATAAGGTCCAGGTTCTCTCTGGTAAGGATCGCGGCAAGCAGGGCGTTGTCCTGCGTGCTCTCCCCGCCGAGAACAAGGTCGTTGTCGAGGGCGTTTCGGTCGTCAAGAAGGCCGTCAAGCCCAACGCTGCCAACCAGCAGGGCGGCATCGTTTCGCAGGAGGCTCCCATCGACGCCTCCAACGTCAATCTCGTCTGCCCCGAGTGCGGTAAGGTTACCCGCGTCGGTCACGAGAAGGACGGCAAGAACAAGCTGCGCGTCTGCAAGAAGTGCGGCCACAAGTTCTAAGCTGCCCGCAACATCAAGTTGCTAGCAAAGGCCCGGATGCCACGGCACCCGGGCCTTTTTTGATCCCTTGGGGACGGAGGAAAACGGATCATTACCGTCCGCGGTACTCATTGGGGACAGACTTAAATGAGTGGCCGTTGTTCGGCAGTCATTGGGGACAGACTTAAATGAGTGGTTGCGCGCACGAAAGGCTGGCGTGACAGTCGGTCAGCGTGTGCGTTGTTGCGGACTCGGTGAGGCAACGGTTAAAAGGACAACTGCTGGCTGGCGCGACGCCTCAAATGATCCGTTTTCCTCCGTCCCTAACGGATCATCACAGCTTTCCGTGTAAAAGGTGATCCGTTTTCCTCCGTCCCCAAGGGATCAGGTGATGCGCATTTGTGCGTAGTTACGTGCGTAGGATTGTGTGACTATGCTTGTATATGCACCGTCTGCTGCTGAACTTTGACCATTTAGCGGTAATATAAGCAGAAGCACGCACATACACGCGCATCTGTGCGAATATAGAGCTGTCAGAAATGAAAGACTTTTCACGACGCAGGAGGCACATATGGCAGATTCCAAGCAGGCTCCGCTTGACGCTGCGGCAGCCGCTAAGGCAGCGTTCGCTTCGGTCCAGGACAAGCCGTTCCCTAACGACATCTTTACGGCTCCCGAGCTTCGTTGGGCTGTGATCGGGTGCGGCGTTATTGCTAACCAGATGGCCCAGTCTCTCGCTCTTGCCGGCCGCAAGCTTGCGGGCGTCGCCAACCGTACGCTGTCCAAGGCTCAGGCTTTTGCCGAGCAGTATGGCATCGAAAAAGTTTATGACACGGTCGAGGATCTCTATGCTGATCCGAACATTGACGCAGTCTATATCACCACGCCGCACAACACTCATATCACCTACCTGCAAGCCGCTCTGGCAGCTGGCAAGCACGTGCTCTGCGAGAAGGCCATTACTCTCAACTCCGCCGAGCTTGACGAGGCCCGCGCCATTGCCGACGAGCATAACGTGGTCCTTATGGATGCCACCACGGTGCTCCACATGCCGCTGTATCAGGAGCTGCGCCGCCGCATGGATGCTGGCGAGTTTGGCCGCATGAACCTCGCTCAGCTCAACTTTGGTAGCTACAAGGAGTACGGCGACCTGACCAACCGCTTCTACAATCGCAACCTTGCTGGCGGTGCCATGCTCGACATTGGCGTCTATGCCTTGTCCGTCATGCGCCTCTTTATGGCGAGCCAGCCCGCTGAGGTCGTCTCGCTGGGCAACACCTGTGAGACCGGTGTCGACGTAGCGGGTGGCATTGTCTGCCGTAACGCCGAGCAGCAGCTGGGCGTCGTGAGCCTTACGCTCCACTCCAAGCAGCCCAAGCGCTCGGTCATCAGCTTTGACAACTGCTACATCGAGATAAACGAGTACCCGCGCGCCGATCACTCGACGATTGTGTGGACCGCAGACGGTCATCGTGAGGAGGTCCGCGCGGGCACCGAGGCTTACGCCCTTTGCTATGAGATGGCCGATCTTGAGAAGGCCGTTGCCGGTGACGACTCCAAGCGTGAGCTGCTGGAATATGCTTCTGATGTTATGGAGCTTATGACCAAGCTTCGCGCCGACTGGGGAGTCGTGTACCCCGAGGAGGAGTAAACGATGCTAGCGGAAGATAGGCTCAATGCGATTGTGTCGATGGTGCAGCAGGCTGGCTCGGTTACTGTGCCAGAGCTTGCTGAGGCCTTGGGCGTGACGGCGTCCACCATTCGGCGCGACCTGCAGACGCTCGATCGAGCGCACCGCATCGCCAAGGTCCACGGCGGAGCGACGAGTCTTGAGCGCGCGCACGTGACGCGCGACCTAACGCTCAACGAGCGCAGCGACCTCCATAACGACGATAAGGAGCGTATCTGCGCCCGTGCGGCGGCGCTTGTGGAGCCCGAGAGCTTTGTATACATCGACTCGGGCTCGACGACGCTCAAGCTCATCGAGCATCTTCCACACCTTGAAGGTGTCACCTATGTGACCGATTCCGTGCTCCATGCTCAGCGCCTCGCTTTGCGCGGCATGCGCACCGTAGTGCTGGGCGGCGAGCTCAAACCCGAGACCGAGGCGCTCGTTGGCCCCGATGCCTTGGCAACCCTAGACCGCTACAACTTCAATTGTGGCTTTTGGGGTTCTAACGGCATTGCCGCCGAGCAGGGCTTCACGGCGCCCGATATCGAGGAAGCGCAAGTAAAGCGTATCTCGATGCGCCATACGGCCAAGCGCTTCGTAATCTCGGACGCCAGCAAATTTGGCATGGTGGCGCCCGTCAAGTTCGCGGACTTCCGCGACGCAACGATTATTACCGCAGGCGAGGTCCCCGCCAAGTACCGGGCAATGGACAACGTCATCACGGTCTAACAGCACGGTACGGGCTAAGGCCAAAACCACCACAAAGGTGCCTGTCCCCAATGTGGTGGTTAGTAACGAAAACCGAGGAGTTTTCTCAATAGAAAAGCGGCAGCGTCCATCACGGGCGTTGCCGCTTTCGTTGTCTGTCGGTTTGTCTAAGTCTGTAACAACTGGACCGTTAAAAGTGGGCTAGGTGTTACAGATTGAGATACTTCCGAACCGCGCCGCCCCTTTTTCTCAATCTGTAACATCTGGGACGGATTTTGCCGAGTTACTGTTACAGGTTGAGATTTTCCCTTGAGGGAGATTCGAATGTCTCGATCTGTAACGGATAGACCGGAAAATGGGCTCTAACTGTTACAGATCGAGACGTTTTGGGACCGCGACTGAGCCATTGCGGCAAAACCACCACAAAGGTGCCTGTCCCCATTGTGGTGGTTTAGGGCTCCCAGGGGCAGGGGGCTTCGATGTGGACGTGCTCGCCGGTAACGGGATGCGTAAAAGACACGCTGTGGGCGTGGAGCATCAGGCCACAGGGGCGCGGCGTGCCGTACAAGTCGTCGCCAACCAGGGGGTGATGCTCGCTGGCCAGGTGCACACGAATCTGGTGTTTGCGGCCTGTGAGCAGCTCGACATCGATATACGAACGCGTGGGCAGGCCTCGTCGGCTCTTAAGGCGCTTGAGCACCTTGACGCGCGTCTGAGACGGCTTGCCGCTGGCGCCAACGCGCATCTTGCGGCTATCGTGGCGGTCGCGGGCGATGGGCTTGTCGATGAGCTTCTCGTTCCAGTCGATCTTGCCCTCGGCCAGCGCCAGATAGTGCTTTTCGAATGCGTGGTCGATCACCATCTGGTCAAAAGCGGGTTGTGTCTGCTTGTCGAGCGAGAACAACACCACGCCGGTAGTGTTGCGGTCCAGGCGGTTGAGCGGTTGCATGTCGGTCGCGGCAAAGCCGTCGCCCATGGCCAACAGCAGGTCGCTGGCGTAGTCGGTAAGTGTGCGCTCACCGGTGCCGTCACCGTGGACGATCATGCCGGCGGGCTTATCGATGGCCATGAGCCAGGCGTCGCAGTAGAGGACTTGAGGTTCTTCGTTCACGTGTAAGCCTTTCGGTTAGCTAATTCCCACAAACATGCAGCCCGAGGTCGCCCCGCGCAGGCGGGCAGCGGGCTTGCGACCTGCCTGCGCAGCCTCAATGGCTCGGCGGACACGAGCGACGGCACGGCCAATCTCATCGGCCTCGAGCAGGGTTCCGTCGACCATAAGACGGCGCACGCCGGCATCGAGCAGCTGTGGAACCTGCGGCGTGAGGTCAATGGGGTAGGCGTCGTACAGGCGCGAGCGGCCGTGGATATCGGTGCGCACCGGCATGACCTTGCCGTCGATATTCTTGAGCGACAGCTTGCGGGCGCGCAGGTGGCAATTGGCGCAATCGTGGATACAACCGTTGGCAACCTGCAGGATGCAGTGCTCGCTCGTCATAACGCGCGGGCGGCCGAAAACGGTGATGCCCAGGGCTGCGGGCGCGGAGGTGCCAAGCGAGATGATCTCGTCGAGCGTGATCTCGGGCGAGAGCCAAAACGCGCCGGCTCCGCGCTCGGCGAGTGCCTCCATGCAGGGCGCGTTGTGCACGGGCAGGCAGGATCGAATCTCGGCCGTGGCGCCAACCTGGGCGGCCAGGGAAAGCTCAGAGATGTTGCCGATAGCGACCGTGGCACCGGCAACAACCCACGGGTCGACGCGTACGTGGTCAACGGCGCGGCAGACCTCATCGAGCACAGGTACGATGCCCTGCTCAAACGCATCGGCGGGGGAGAGCTCGGCCGCATCGAGCGCGTCGGTGGTCATGTAGATGCGTGTTGCACCCTCCGCGCGCGCTGCCTCGGCGGCGTCGAGCGAGGTGACGGTGGCGCAGATCTGCGGCTCATCGCGGTAGTGTTCGGGCATGGCACGCGTACATTTGTCGAGTACCGGCAACTCGAGCGTTTTCGCGCGCTCCTCGTAGGGTGCCAGAATGGCCTCTTCCAGCGCCTTGCAAGCGGCAGCGCGCACCTTATGTACGGCGGAAAAGCCCATGCCACAGCCCTCATCGAGCGCCACATCAAAGCTCGCAGCCTCAAAGGGCGAGGAGCCCATACGCCCGACGTGCTCAACCAGATCGGCCGCCTCGACGGCGCGAGTCTTGGCGGCCTCAACGGTAAAGCCGGTTGCGGTGGCGGTGAGCGTGGGGTCGTCGCAGCAGGTGAGCGTAACGGTAAACGGCTCGTCCAGACGCGCCACGACGGACACATCTACGGCGCGGCGGCGCAGCACATCGCGCTTGAGCGCGGCGCCGGCAGCGTCAATGGCGCGCTGGCTTCGAATCACGCGCACGCGGCAGCCCTCGGGCATGCTGCGGGGCACGCGGCACTCGATGATGTCGCCCGCGGCGGCATCATCGGCGGCGATGGTGGTCAGGAACTGGTCGAACTCATCGTCGTGGCGAAGCTCCAACAGGTCGCCTTTTCCCACGGGCTCAAACAGCTCAATGCGGGCGATGGCGGCGCGGCGACGGCGGTCGTCGGGCTTGAGCCCGCGCACATCGCGGTTGGCCAGGCGGCTACCGAGCACCGTGCCCACAATCTGGCCGCGGTTGTTGGAGCGCTCGTAGCTCATCATCTCGTCGCCCGAGGTGCCGTCCTGATAGGCGTGCGTAAAGTCACGGTTAAAGCAGCGCTTGAGCTGGCGCTGGCGGGCGGCCTCTTCATCCTTAGAGGTCGAAACATTGGCCAACATGTCATCAATCTGATGACGATACACGTCGACGATGGAATACACGTAATCGGGGGCCTTCATGCGGCCCTCGAGCTTGAGCGACGCGGCACCGGCGTCATACAGACGGCGAACGAGCTGCGAAGTATTGGTGTCGCGCGGGCACAGCGCGCGTTCGCGACCGGCAGGGGAGAGCGAGCGGCCGTTCTCGTCGATCAGCTCGTAAGGCAGACGACAGGGCTGAGCGCACATGCCGCGGTTGGCCGAGCGGCCCGCCATGGCAAGGCTCGACAGCAGGCACAGGCCCGAGTAGCAAAAGCAGATGGCGCCGTGGCTAAAGACCTCAAGGTCAACGTCGGGCGCGGCGTTGTGAATGGCGGCGATTTCGTCGATGGAAAGCTCGCGCGAGAGGGTCACGCGGTCGGCGCCCTGCTCGCGGCACCAGATGGTTCCGCGGTCATCATGGATGTTCGCCTGGGTCGAGATGTGTGTCTCGATGCCGGGCATGGTGCGCTTGACCTCAAAGAACAAGCCCCAGTCCTGGATAATGAAGGCATCGGCGCCCAGCGTGGAGCAGCGATGGATGAGCTGCAGCGCGTCGCTCATCTCGGATTCCTTGATGACGATGTTGACCGTGACGTAGACGCGCGACCCGGCTAGATGTGCGGCGCGGCAGGCCTGCTCAAAGGCCTCGTCGGTAAAGTTTGTTGCCTTGCGGCGGGCGTTGAAGCTGCCCATGCCGCAGTAGATGGCATCGGCGCCGGCAGCGAGTGCGGCGGCAAAGGGCTCCGGGCCTCCGGCGGGGGCCAAGAGCTCGGGTCTGCGGTTGGTGGTTCGACTGGCGGTTGCGGTCATATCCTGCCTTTCAAAATGCTCAGATACTCAAAAGTATAGTGGCGACGTCGCGATGGACGATGCCCGCAGCCTAAGCAGGACAAAGTCTTCAGCAGCCTTTCGGGCAAAAAATGATTCGTTTTCCTCCGTCCCCAAGGGATCAGTGGGCTAGCCCTCCTTGCGGACCTTTTGTAGATAGCGGTAGACGCTGGGCTCAGAGATGCCAAGTGCGGCGGCGGCGCAGGCAACGGCACCCTTGAGCATAAATACGCCATTGCCGTTAAGGTGGCGAATAACGTCCACGCGATCGGCCTGGCCGAGCGAGGCGACATCCTGCCCGCGGCTTTCGAGCAGCTCGGAAATACTGCGGTCGATGAGCTCCTGTGTGGACTCAGAAAGGCTCTCGACCTCGATGGGGGAGGGCTCCGTGCGGACTGGCGCGGCGTCGAAGCAGGCCATAAGCTGCTGGGCCATGGCATTGATGTTGCGCACGGCCGAAAGATCGGTGTTGACGCACAGCATGCCGACGATCTCGCCGTCCTCACGGATAAAGTACGTCGCGGACTCCAACGTCTTGCCGCTAGCCCCGCGCCCCTCGCAGCCCGTAATAAACGGCAAGTCGCGATACTTGGGGTCGTGCATAATCTTGAGCGCAAGATCGGTAGCGGGTCCGCCAATCTTGCGGCCGCTCACGATACCGTTGCGAATATCGACGATGGCGTGGTCGGGATCCGAGAAATCGTGCAGGACGATTTCGCTGTTTTTGCCGAGTATCTGCTCCAGGAAATCGACCATCGGCAAAAAGCGGCGTACGGTCTCGTTCACGAGCAACTCCTTTGGGTGAAATCGGAAATGTTCATAACAATTTTTTCTCATGGTAACACGGTGTCTATTGACTCGCATATTCGCAGGTACATTGCGTAATACAGATGAGCGGAAGGATTTTGGCGGTAAACGGTTGACCAAAAGAATAGTAAGATGTTATTTTGACCAGACACTTTCCTGAACTGCGGAAATGTATTATCTCAGCTGAAGAATAGTCTGATAACAAAAAATTATTATTAAATATGAGGAAAATCTTCAATACGATATGCAACGAAGGCACAACCTCAGCCCCGCACTGCGTCACAATAGGACGCTAGATGCGAAAACAACTACTTCTAGGATTGGTGGTCAAATGGCCCAGGAGACGGTTACGAACGGCACTGAAGCCCTGTTCACTCGTGAAGGCATGCCGCCCGTTAAGGAAATGATCCCGTGTGCCCTTCAGCACGTGTTGGCATCGTTTGCCGGCATCATTACCCCGGCGGTCATCATGGCCGGCGTCTACGGCTTTAATAGCCAGCAGAGCACCGACATCATTCAGGTCGCGCTCATTCTTTCGGCACTCGACACGGCCCTTCAGGCCTTCGCTCCCTTCCGTCGCATCGGCGGCGGCCTGCCCATCGTCATGGGCGTCTCGTTCGCGTTCCTGCCGGCCCTTCAGGCCATGGGTGCCTCGGGCTTTAGCTTTGGTGCGCTGCTGGGCGGCGAGATTGTCGGCGGTGCCGTCGCGGCCCTCTTTGGTCTGGCCTACAGCAAGATTAAGTGGCTGTTCCCGCCCGTCGTGACCGGTACGGTCATCTTTTCCATCGGCGTTTCGCTGTATCCCACGGCCGTCAAGTACATGGCCGGCGGTATGGGCACGCCGCTGTGGGGCACCCCGCAGGCATGGTGCGTCGCTCTTATCACGTTCGCCGTGGTCTTTGCGCTCGCCAACTTTGGCAAGGGCACGCTCAAGCTGGGATCCGTGTTCTTTGGCATGATCGTTGGCATGATCGTTTCAATCCCCTTTGGCATGATCGATTTCTCGAGCGTCGCCACCGCTCAGGTCTTCGCCCTTCCCAAGCTCATGCCCTACGCGCTCGAGTTTGATCCCGAGGTCTGCATTACCCTCGCCGTCGTGTTCCCCATGGTTGCCATCCAGGTTATCGGTGACGTCTCTGCCGCCTGCCTGGGCTCCATCGACCGTATGCCCACCGAGCGCGAGCTCTCTGGCGCTATCGTGTCCCAGGGCATCACCTCTATGGTCGGCGGCCTGTTGGGCGGTCTTCCCACCAGCGCCCTTGGCCAGAACGTGGGCATCATCTGCTCCAACAAGGTCGTCAACAAGTGGGTCTTTGTGACCATCGCGGCCGTCTTTGCCATCGCCGGTCTGTTCCCGCAGCTTTCTGCCGTCCTTTCCGCTATCCCGCAGCCCGTCATCGGCGGCGCGACCGTCGGCGTCTTTGGCACCATCACCATGAACGGCGTGCGCATGTTCATCCGCGATGGCCTCACGCAGCGCACTACCACCATCGTCGGTACCTCCGTCGTCTTTGGCCTGGGTATCTGGATGGCCAGCGGTTGCCTTGCTGGCGTGGGTATGCCCACCTGGGTGCCCGCCGTCATCGGCTCCAATGCCGTAACCCCCACCGCCATCATGGCTATTGTCCTTAACCTGATCCTTCCGCAGACGCCGGTCGTGGCTCAGCACATCGATGCTGCCAAGGACGCTGCCGTGGATCTGGTCTTGCCCGAGAGCAAGAAGTAACCAATTCTGTGCTATTCGTCGGCGGACGCATCGCCTCGTCCGCCGACGTCATGCGGCGCCAAGCCGCACTTCAAAGGGTTTGTCCCGTGGGTAAAATAACGCTGACGGCAGCCCAAGTTGTGGTTAGCTGGGCAGTGCCGTTACTTAGTTCAAGGGGTCAATGCCTTAACGGCGTCGACCCCTCTTTTTATGCTTCGAATGCTGCTTAAGTGCCTCGGTAAGCCCGATAAGCGCCGCGAAGGGCGAGACCAGAGCGGTTCACGTGCGGCGGTGTACCGTCTCTTTTGCGTGCGCCGCTTGTCGAATTACGTTATAGCTAGCTATATTATAGGAAAGTATAATATAGCTAGCTATAACGTAAAGGAAGCTGAGGGTTCGTCCTGTGTTGTTGGTGACGGGGCTTTGCCCGATCGCGTGGTCTTTAGCATTTGCGGTTGAGTGCTCCGTGGATGTTGAGTGGTGGCTGGAGTAGAGCGACGAGTTGAGTGAACGCAGGAGCGGGCGCCGAGGCCTCGTTACCGAAAATCCATTTGTTAAACCCAGCGTCCGTGGGTAGAATAAGGTCGACGGCAGCCCAAGTTGTGGATAGCTGGGCAGCGCCGTTGCTTTGATCAAGGGGTCAATGCCTTAACGGCGTCGACCCCTCTTTTTGTGCTTCGAACGCTGCTTGAGTGCCTCGGTAAGCCCGATAAGCGCCGTGAGGAGCGAGACCAAAGAGGTCAGGAGCTTCACGAAATCAATCAGATCGGTCATGGGCATCACCTCCCGTCGCATGGAGGGCGCTGCCCGGCACATGGAACTGCCGTCAACAATAACCAGTCTATCAAACTGCAGTCATAAATACGAATATATGTTCGCTAATAACAACGACGTGGCCATCTCGAAGCGCGGCTTTACGCAAGGGCGCCGGGTGCCGCGCTGGGCGATTTCATGTCCGCACGAGCGCCTATCCTTACGGCAATGTAGCCGCCTATGTAGCAAGCGGCAGTTGACGGAGAAAGGCCCTAGCCGTGTCAGCTGAAAAGACGCCGTGTATCTCGGCTATCGATACGACGAACTTTGCGCGCCAGATTGTGCTGGACTTTGAGTTTGCGCCGGTGCCAAAGCAGCGCCAGCGCCGTGGACTGCGCAACGAGATTATCGAGGTCGGCGCCGTCAAGCTCGACTATCACGGCAACGTTATGGGCGAGTTCTCGCAGTTTGTGCAGACGGAATTGACCGAAGGCGTTGCGTTTCCCGTCCGCGAGCTTACGGGGATATCGGCTGTGGATACCGCGATGGCCGATCCGCTCTACGTGGTGATCAAAAGGCTCAGCGATTGGATCGGCCGCTACTCCGCCCAGATAGTTTGCTGGAGCGGGACGGATCGCCGACAGCTTTTGACCGAGTGCCAGGCAAAGCACATCGACCTTTCCGCATTTCCTACGGATTGGGCCGACCTGCAGGTGTTTTACACCTCAATCATGAACGTGGGCAGCCACGGGCGCGTCTCGTTGGGCGACGCGGCAACGTGGTTTGGCATCGAGTTTGACGAGTCGACGGGTCACGCCCACAGCGCTCTGGCCGATGCGCGCGTAACCGCCAAGTTGCTCAAGCAGGCGATGGAGGGGGACTATCACGTGAGTCCGCGCGCCCAGGAAGTCCGCCAACGGTGGGGGATGGGCGAGCGACCCCAGACGCGCCTTTCCAGCAAGTGCCCCGAGCTGGGCGACCTGCTGCTGAAGCTGAAAGCGGAAGGGAGGTAGGGGGCGTTAGCTGTCTGCGTGGCGCGTGCCTGTCGCGTATCGCTACTCTTCCTGCTGCTTGGCAGGCAGGATGTAGACGTTCTCGGCGTCGACGGCAATCTGCGTGGGATGGTTGTAGAGGGTGTCTACTTCCATTACGCTCTGCTTGAACGGCGCGACGTCGGGCGTCTTTGCCTGATGGAGCTTCTCGAGGAGTTTCTCGGATTGCCTGTCGTTGAACCTATCGATATCTTCTCCTGCACCCTCGAGCGCCTCGTCGATGAGCGTATGGTCGCCAACGGGGGTTTTCGCGATGGCATGACCGAGCAACTTGCCAGCGGATGCAATACCGCCCAGCAGCGCCGAATCGACGGTGTCGGCAGCCCCCGCTTCGAGTGCGTTGTAGCAGTCGGTGTAGAGCTCGCGGTACGCGATCGAATCAGCCTCGATCTTCGCGGTGGCGTCCGCGAGCTTTGCGGGCTCGAAGTTCTGAGCGAGCATGGGTTCGAGGAACAGCGAGAATGCGTGGATGTAGGTGGCGAGCTGGCAGTCTTTGAGGTAGTCGAGAACCTTGTCGAGGCGCTTTTCCATGCCGTCTCGCACCTCGACGAGCCCTTTCTTTTTCAGATTCGACTGCGCCAGTGAGCGGAAGTGCTCTATGTCCTGCTCGGAGGCATGCTTGATGTCGATTACCTTCATATGGGCGCTGGTCATTTCGATGGCGTTGTTGTAGTAGAGACTGTAGCTGTTGAGGATGTCTGCAAGTGTCTTGAGGCTGCCGCGCATGTTGGCCTTGTCGCGCTGGCGCATGTAGTCGAACATTTCGTCGACGGACTCCTGGATGGAGTCGAGCTTTTGGTTTATCTGCGCGATTGCGGCTGCCATGAACAATGCCGTCGGGTCGTAGGGCACTTGAGTGACGCTCGTGGCGATATCGCCCTCGACTACGTGGAGGCGCGCCTGCCCGAAACCCTTGGTCGCATCGCGGTAGGATCCCATGAGGCCACTGCCGTCCTTGAACGATTGGAGTATCGACGGGTCAAGCGGATTGCCAAACTTATCGGTCGGCTGGAGTAGCATGGGCACGCTCACTGTGTTGGTGACGGTGCGGAACGTCGAGGGAAGTGAGGCGAGCGCTATGCCGAGCTGGGGGACTCGTTCGAGTGGGAGCTTGATGGCGCCGGAGACGTCCGCCCGCTCCTGAGTGAGCGCGAGGTGGATTTTGGTGGATGTGAGCTGTTTTGCCACGAGTTCCTCACGGCCGCCGTCCATCGAGGGTTCGATCTCGTTGTCTGCCATAGTGTGCTCCTTGCTTGCGTTGATAGTCGTGGGCATTATCTCATCGCCTGGTGGCTTGCCAGAGCGGGGTAGAGACCGAGCGTCTGGCGAAACTCGTTAACTGATTGCATTTCAGCGGATTGGGTTGATTGTAAGAGAAGGACGGCTATTCATCTGACCTTCCCAGTTGAGTTCGCTTTGAGCTACTGTTCGTGCCCACACTGCTTGGGCTCAAGCCTTCTCGCTGCCGTGAAGCAGGCCGTGGCCGCCATGGCCAATGCGATGCTGGCCATCCAAGCGGAGTCGCCGGTTGCGGCGAGCTTCGGTTCATCGGCTGTCGTGCGCCCCGACCTTTTTGTAGACGCCTCGTCGGCGTCCTTTTCAGGAGTGGCAGGATCACTTTTGTTGTCGCCGGGTGAATCTACGTCGGTCTTTCCGCTCGTCTGTCCCCCTTGGCCCTTCCCCTCCACGGTGAAGGATGCATCGGTCGCCGTCCCGTCCTTCCAGACGGCCGTGATGGTGTGTCCGCCGGCGGCGAGCGTGTCCAGATAGGCCGGCCTGAGGTCGATAATCGTGCTGCCCCTGGTTGCGGTGTAGTTCCCAGCGGAGACCTCAGTTCCGTCCACGAGGAGACGCGTGAACTCATCGAGAGGACCGCTGAAGCGGAAGGTCAGGCCGACCCCGCCGCCCTTTGTATACGCCTGCCCGTCGCCCTTGGTGGCGGCATACAGCGGGGCGGTCACGTCGAAGGTGACGTCCCCCGCGTCGTCGACATCAAAGGTCTGAACGTCTGCCTTGCCGTTACGCTCGGCGTAGGCGGAGCTGTAGACGAAGGACTCATGACCCGCCTTGTCGAGGACCGCGAGGGCATGGATCTCAAACGAGCCCATCGAGAGCGACGTGGGGAACTCGATTTCGATATAGCCCCTTGCCGCATCGTAGCTGCAGCTCAACGTTTTACGGGCCTTTGCAGAGTTCGGGTCCTCGACATAGCCGGGATCGCCGAGGATCGGGGAGACAGACTTCACGCCGTCCGCGTCGCCTACATTGCAATAGATGCGGAGGACCCCGCCGACGGGGACCCTCTTCGCGGAGATGGAAACGTTCGAGACCGCGGGCGGGTTCCGGTCGATCGCGCTGCCGGTCACCTCGAAGCACAGCTCGCTCGGGTCGGCGACCGAGAAAGTCGCGCCCGAGATGCCGTTGGCCCTGGCGTAGGAACTCTCGTACATATCGGTCTCGAACCCTAGGCCATCGGTGACCGAAAGGCCGATCAGCCTGTGCCTTCCGATCCTATTGCTGTCGAATGTGAGGTCGAACCCGTCGATAGACGAGCCTCCGTGATAATAGGCCGACGAAACGGAGCAGCCGTCGTCCTTATCCCCCCAGCCCCGCTGCGGTATGGGGGAAACGGAGCGAACGCCGTCCGGGTCCGCGACGGACCAAGAGATGTGGAAGTCGGCGCCGGTCGCGACCTCCCTGCTCGAGAGCGACACGGAGGACACGGTCGGCGGGTTCTGGTCCGCGGGCCCCTCGGTCACCTCATAGACGAGGGGGCTGGTGGCGAAGGTCGGACAGTCGAGCCCCTTCTCCTCGGCATACGCCGCGTCGTAGACATCGGTAACCCATCCAAGGCTATCGGTCACGCCGAGGCCGATGATGCGATACCTGCAGGGCTGGTCGCTCGGGGAGGTGGGGATATCGAAGCCCGCGGTCGTGTCGCCGGTCGACTGGAAGGCGAGACGGGAGCTGTTGCCTTGGCCCCCGTCATCGCTATCGACGACGACCTCGACTATCGGCGTGACTGACCGCACCCCATCGGGGTCGTCCACATCGTAGCCGACACGCAGCGTGGAGCCTGCCGTGACGGCCGTTGCGGATATCGTCACGTTGGATATGCTGGGCGGGTTCGGGTCTGACGCGGCGAGGGCGGTTGAGGGCAAAGCCAGCGCTACGGCGGCGGACAACGGGACGAGCAGGCTAAGCGCAAAGCGCCTGGGGAATTTCAAGGAGGTCATTGGCGGCACCGATCTTCCATAATTGCTGCAACGATACCAGTATATCTTTGGCCCACGTTAGCCAGATGTTCTTTCCGCGAACGGCTCGTTAGTTTAGAGACGGCATATGGACGCCTGTCTCGCCCAAGTTTCTCGTAAGGGCGATTATGAGGGCGAGAAGAGACTTTCTCGGAACAATCAATTGGGGATATCAAAGAAATGCTAGACGCCGCCCGATCGCTCAATGCCTTTGAGGTGAAATGCAGCGCATCGGCTACGTTGTTGAGATCATTTATCGAGCGATACGTCATTCCAGCTGAGGCCACCGTCATGAGGCTTCTGTTCCTACACCCCCTCCACAACCCCACGCGCGGCGCTCAACAGCTCGTACTCCCTCTGGCTCCAATGGCGCAGCTCGGCAGTCTCGACGGCATCGCGGCACAGGTCCAGGAACATCTCGGCGCCTTCGCAGAAGCACTTGCGGGCAAAGGCTCCGGACCCGCTTGCGACACACGCGCCGTCGGCAAAGAGCTTCCAACTCGACGGCTCGCGCGAGTCATCTCCGAGCAGCTTGATCTGCAACACATGCGGATTGCCGGCAGCACAGAGCTCTTCCTCGAACTTCTGTACCGTAAAGCGCATCTGGTGGGAGAGGCTGCTCTTGACCATGGCCGAAGCGTAGCCGTTCGGCTTGTCCAGAAGATGCATTCGTTTTGGCTTGGCTGCCAGATTGTGGAAGTTGCGCTCGTTGCGCACGAAGAAATTGTCCATACGGACTCCTTTCATCGATGTTGGCAGGGCCACCGTGCCTCTTGGCCGGTTGGCGTCGGGATCTTGGAGCCAACTCTCTACCCCGACTCTGGATAAAACGCGCCCACTCCTTGCGGGCACGATGGAGTCTATCAGCGCGCGTGGACGGAAATCAAGCGCCGCCTGCGAAATGACGCGCAAGCAGCGCTTGATTTCGCCGGCTGCTGCTAGGCTCAAATCCGAAAAAGTGTCGAAATCTCCCATGTAAAAGTACGGAAAAGTGTCGTAATACACACTTTAGAACTTCGAAAAAGTGTCGAAATGAGCACCTAATTACTATGGAAAAGTGTATCCTAGTGCTCAAACAGCACGTAATAAGGGGTGCGCTTATGCTACAGAGAAAAGCGAAAGCACAGTTTGAATCTTGGCTTGCCTCGTCGCCTAACAAGGCTCTTTTGGTCAAGGGCGCCCGACAGGTAGGAAAGTCATATTTGGTCAACGTCTTTGCAAACGAATCGTTCGAAAACGTTGTGACGTTCGACCTTATCGCCGACGCGTCCGTGCGCGATTCGTTTTTGGCGGCGAAAAGTGCGGACGACCTGCTCATGCGCATGTCTATCGCTGCAACGCAGCCGATGGTTGCGAACAAGACCGTCGTGGTTGTCGACGAGGTGCAGCGATGCCCCAACATGGTGACGTTTATCAAATACCTGGTCCAGCGCGGCGACTTTCGATACATCCTTACCGGATCGCTCCTTGGCGTTGAGCTCGAGGGCATCGATTCCCTGCCGGTGGGGTATGTCGAGCAGGTCCAGATGTACCCGCTCGACTTTGAGGAGTTTTGCTGGGCAAATGGCGTTGGTGCCAGCGTGTTTGACATGCTCAGGGGCTGTCTAAAGGATGAGGAGGAGCTCCCCGGCTACCTGTATGACCGCTTGCTCGATCTGTTCCATCAGTATGTGGTGGTGGGAGGCATGCCCGACGCGGTCAATTCCTTCTTGGCGACGCGCAATGTCGACGAGGTTCGGAACATTCACCGCGATCTTCATGCCCTGTATCGCGATGACATTGCAAAGTACGCTCCGCCCGAGCTACGCTTGGTTATTCGCGATATCTATGATTTGATTCCCAGCGAGGCTGGCTCCAAAAACAAGCGATTCAAGCTGTCGTCGATTAACGGCGTCAAACGTTTTTCGCAGGTGACAGACCATTTTCTCTGGTTATCGGAGGCAGGCGTTGCGCTTCCCGTGTATAACGTAACGGCGCCCGTGACACCCCTTTTATTGGGGGAGCAGCGAAATCTATTTAAGCTGTTTTACCTGGACACCGGAATGCTCATGTCGTCGTATTCCAAAAGGGTCGCTCAAGGCGTTTTTGATGGAGAGGCAGAAGACGCCTTTGGCATGAACATGGGGGCGTCGTTTGAGGGCTTCGTTGCCCAAGAGCTCAAAGCTCATGGATTTAGATTGCGCTACTTTACGTCCAAAAAAGTCGGTGAGCTCGATTTTGTGGAAGAGACGCTCGATGGGGAAGTGATTGCCATCGAGGTCAAATCGGGCAAAAGCTTTAAGTCCCACGCGGCGCTCGATAACGCACTGGCAACGAAGGGTTACGGAATCGATCGCGCCCTGGTACTTGCGGAATGTAATCTTCACCGCGATGGTGACGTGCTGTATCTGCCCATCTTTATGGCAGGGCTTTTGGAGCCGTAACGTGCTGTCGGCTCTTCCGGCCCTCCCTTAACCCTCGTTACTCGTCTCCGTCGTTGGGGTCGCCCTTGAGGGTGTTGATGTCCAGGTACTGGTTGTCGTCCTCTTTTTGCTGCGTTGCCGATTCGGACGCAGTGGGGCCGCGGAACAGCTGGAATCCCTCAAACGCGATCACGCCGAGCAGAGCGATGATGATGGCGATAAAGACAACCTTTGCCGCTTGGGGAAACTCGGAGAAGTGCGGCGGCTCTTCCTCGGTGCCACGGGTATACGACGATGCCGATGCGTCCTTTACGCCGGTCTTGTTGTACTCGGGAGCCGTGTATGCCGACTGCTGCGGGGCGGCATCCGCGGGTGTGCTGCTGGGCGCATGACGCTGTGCCGCTGCAGCGAGAAACGCCGCCGTCTCGGATGGATCGCTGATGGGGTGGGGCACAGGGGCGGCTTTACGCGTCGTCTGCACGATGGGACGGGTGGCAAAGTCGTCCGCGGGCACGGATGCCGGTGCGGGTGTGGCGGAAGGTGCGGGCTTTGCACTTGTCGGGCGAGCTCCGCCGCCCATGAGTTCATCGGCGGTCCAAGGTCGGTCGCTCATCACGTCGTCGAGGCTCAACGCAAACAGATCGTCTTCGCCCTCGTCAAACGCGTTTTTCGCATGCCTGGCGGTAGGCGCGGTGCCTCCGTGGCTGCTGCGTGATGCGTTGCTCGACCTCATCTTGTCCCATCCTTTCGAACTGTCTAGCCCTTCGATTATATGGAACTTGCCTTGTCACCGATGCCCGGATTCGCGCATTCAAGAACTCGTACTAAGGGGAGGATGGTTCAGGCGGGTCGTTTACTTGTCGTCAGCCTCTGCCTTGGCCTCGTTGAGGTAGCTGTAGAAGCTGTACTTGGAGATGCCAAAGAACTCGCAGGCGCACTCGCTCGATTTGGAGATAAGGAAGGCGCCGCGGCGGTCGAGGTATCCGATAGCGCGAATGCGCTCGTCCTTGGTCATGAGGGCCGCAGGCTTGCCCACGTACCGCTCGCACTCGCGCAGCAGATCATCGAGCAGGTCGCCGATGTTTTTGGTGATGGGATCGGGCTCGGTGTATCCCTTGTCGCCCGTGCCGGTGAGCGCATCGAGCGAACGCTCAAATGCCTTCATGAGCGTGATGTCAAAGTTGATGCCCATAATGCCGACGGGGTTGCCAGCGTCGTCGCGAATGAAGATGGTCGACGATTTGAGCAGCTTGCCATCGGCGGTCTTGGTGAGGTACGGCGCGCGGTCGTGGACCTCGGCGGCATCCTCGTGCATGGACTCGAGCACGATGTGGCTGGGACCGTCGCCCAGTTTGCGTCCGCTGACGTGGCCGTTTTCAATCGCCACGATAGAGTGGTCCATGTCCTCGGTCTCCAGATCGTGGACGACGATTTCACAGTTGGGACCAAATTGGAGCGCCAGACTGTGTGCAAGACGCTTGTAAAACTCAATCTGTGCGGGGGTCATGGGTGCCTTCCTAAAAATTTGTTTGGGCTCACTGTGCCACAAATGCCACATGGTCGCAAATAACGAAAGTGCCGCTGCGTTATAAGACCGCCAACGGCCAGGACACCATCTTTATGCACCCGTGGCGCGAGTTATGGGTACGATGGCTTCAGGGGAGGTATCACCATGAAACTTGGTTGCGTCATTATGGCTTCGGGCGAGGGCAAGCGGTTTGGCTCTAACAAGATGCTTGCCGATATCTGCGGAAAGCCGCTGATTCAGCGGACGATTGAGTCGGTGCCCAAAGGATTTGACGTTGTTGTTACGACGCGCTGGCCCCAAGTTGCCGAGATTTGCTGTGAGCTGCGCTGCGCATGCGCGCTGCACGATGGCGCGCTCAGGAGCGAGAGTGTGCGCGCCGGTCTTACCTGGGGAGCCGATCGCGGCTGGAAGGGCTGCCTCTTTTTGCCGGGCGACCAGCCGCTCGTGAGTTCGGATTCCTTTGAAGCACTCGCCGGTGCTTTTAAGGCCAACGGCGGCGTTGCGCCCGTGCGTCTTGCCCTAAACGGTGAACCCGCCTCGCCGGTGCTGTTCCCTGCGAGTCTCTTTCCCGACCTTATGGGTCTTAAGGGCAAGGATGGCGGATCGTCGCTGCTGCGCGGCCGCGCCGATGTCCAGTTGGTCGAGGCACGTGCCTACGAGTTGTGGGATGTCGACACCGCCAAGGGCCAGCGCCGCGTCTCGGAGCATATCGCGGCCTGCTACGCGCCTCGCTAGCAGAAAGGACGCCAGGGTGGCGCCGGCTACTTGAGGCTGCTGGCGACGACGGGGCGGTCGAGAGCTGCCTCGAAGCGATCTGCCATCGTTGGGTCGGCAAGCGTGTCGACTTGGTTGAGCATGATGCGGGCATTGTTGAGTTCCAGCGCCTGCATCTCGGCATTGAGCACTTGGGCGACGCGCTCGGGCGTGGCAACGTCGGTGGGCTCGCAGCCGCAACGCTCGCAAAAGAGCTCGGGGCGGTGGACGGCTTCGTTGATGGGCTTGCCGAGCCCCGAAGCGCCGACGATCCAGGCGATGTCGGCTGTGCCAGAGGGAATTACCGGCTCCCAGGCGGCGTGGGCCTTGAGCGGGAGCCGCTTGCTGCCGTCTGCCTCGGCCAGGACGTAGTCAAAGCGCTGCGCCAGCTGGTCGAGCGCCTCGGCAGGGGAGGAGAGCTTGCCCGTCTCGGGGTCCAAGACACCAGCTTGGCAGATGCTTCCCCGCACAAGCCCCGAGCAGGCCTCGCAGGTGCAGCCTGGGGCGTGTAAGGCACCTGGCTTCCAGGGCGCGGCGTCCAGGCGACGGTTCGACCCGTCCCATGGCACGCCGGCGACGGGAAACATATGCGTGGTGGTGCAGAGGAGCACGCGGCCGCCGGCGCGCATAAGCTCAAGGCCGAGCGTCTTTAGCAGGGTCGACTTGCCACCGCTGCCGATAATTGCGGTAATGCCCGGCTCGATCTTGAGCGCCGAGGCAAGGCCCCCGTTAATCGTTTCCATCTGTTCACCGCCGTATAATGCTGTGATAAGAAATAATCATTAGCGTAGCGGCAGAACCGCTTTTGCTCTGATAAACCGTAGCACAGGGAGGTGCCCCGGGAATGCTCGTTTATGTTCGCGGCGCCGGCGATATCGCCACGGGTGTGGCTGCTCGTCTGGTGCGCGCCGGCGTGTCGGTCGTCATGGCCGATATCGCGGTCCCCACGTGCATCCGTCGCACGATCAGTTTTTGCGAGGCCATTCGCTTGGGCGAGGTTGAGGTCGAGGGCATTCGCGCCCGCTTGGCACAGACGCCGGCCGAGGCGCTTGAGATTACCGAGGCGGGGGATGTCGCCGTGGTGGTGGACCCCCAGGCACAGATGCTCGGCGAGCTTAAGCCCGCGGCCGTGGTCGACGCGATTCTGGCCAAGCGCAACTTGGGCACCACGCGCGATATGGCGCCTGCCGTCATCGCGGTAGGGCCGGGCTTTACCGCACCGGTCGATTGCGATGCCGTGGTCGAGACTATGCGCGGTCATTTCCTCGGCCGCGTGATTACCCAGGGCTCACCCCAGCCCAATACGGGCGTGCCGGGTATCATCGCCGGATACGGCGAGGAGCGTGTTATCCACAGCCCTGCCGCCGGCGTGTTTAGGTCCGACCATGCGATCGGCGACATCGTGAGTGCCGGCGAGTGCGTTGGGTATGCGGGCGATACGCCCATGTTCACGACGATTGACGGCTGCTTGCGCGGCCTTTTGGCAGATGGCGTCCAGGTCGCCGAGGGCTTTAAGTGCGCCGATGTCGACCCGCGCGGTGACGCCAGCTACATCAACTATATTTCGGACAAGGCGACATCGGTCGGCGGCGGCGTGCTCGAGGCGCTCGCCATGCTCACCGACGTTTTTAGGGGATAGGAAGCGACGATGGAAAAGCTCGATGTGGTGAATGCTGCGCTTGGCGCTCTGAAGGCTGGTAAGACGTGCAAGCTCGTGGTCGTGGCCGGTACGGCGGGGTCGTCGCCGCGCGGCGTGGGCGCCTGGATGGCCGTCTTTGCCGACGGTAGCCAAGCGGGTACCATCGGCGGCGGCAAAATCGAGCTCTTTGCGCTGGGCGAGGCCCTCGAGCTGCTGTCCGCAGGGCAGTCGCGCCTGGTCCGCTATACCATGGGCGGCGAGAGCTCCGATACCGGCATGATCTGCGGCGGAGCCATCTGCCTGTGCTATCTGCACCTGGACGCGACCCAGGCGCCGTTGTTCCAGTCGGTTGCCGACGTCTTGGCGTATCGACGCATCGGCGACTTCGTCATCGACTTTGAGCCGTTTATCGCAAGCGCGCTCGAATGCGACGCTGATGAATACCATGGTGAGGAGTCGCGCCGCACCATAATGGGCTGCCCCGAGCTTTCGCTGGTGGAGGAGGGGAGTAAGGTCACCCACACCAACGCGGCCTCCGAGATTCCCGCGGCGCACATCGAGACGCTCTGCCCCGAGGGCCTGACCTATATCTTTGGCTGCGGACACGTGGGCGCCGCGACGGCGCGCGTGCTCACGGCGGCGGGCTTTGCCGTCGTGGCCTGCGACGATCGCCCCGGCACGCTGACGCCCGAATGGGTGCCCGGTGTCTACGACCGTCGCCTGGTCGACTACAAGAATCTGGACGAGCTGTGCCCCATCGGCCCGCGCGACTTGGTGGTCGTGGCCACAGCAGGCCACAAGTCCGATATCGACGTGGTGATTCAGGCAATGCGCGCCAAGCCTGCCTACCTGGGCTGTCTGGGTTCGCGCCGCAAGACGGCCTTTGTGCGGGCCCGTTTGGAGCAAGAGGGCTTTACGCAGGAACAGATCGACGGGTTGCACCTGCCGATCGGCGTTGCCATCGAGGCAGAGGATCCCGAGGAGATCGCCATCTCCATCGCCGCCGAGATGATTCACCTGCGCCGCACCAAGCTCGTCCCCCGCAAGCGCTAATCGCATCCCCATCAATAAGTTGCGGTGAAATACGGACTGTTTAAGCCAGTTAAGCCGTCAAACAGTCCCTATTTCACCGCAACTGCTGTTTGACTCCGGGGGATGCAGGATTGCGGGTCAAAATGCTACCTGTGCCATATGCCCTATAATGTCCGCCCGTTGGGCGGCATGGGGCCGCTGCCTGGGGTATGGGAGGCGCAAATGGCAGAGTCGGCAGCAGGGGACTCCCTGTTCGAGCGTACGGGAAAAGTATCGTTTGTGCAGGTATTGCCCCATGCGTTGCAGCATGTTCTGGCTGCGTTCGCGGGCATCGTCACGCCTGCCATCATCATCGCGTCGGTCTGCGGCTTTACCCCTCAAGAGGAAGCCGCCGTCATTCAGGCATCGCTGGTTCTCTCGGCGCTCGACATTTTCCTTCAACAGTTCCCCATAAAAGGCGTCGTTGGTTCGGGCCTGCCCATCGTGATGGGCGCGAGCTTTACCTTCGTGCCGGCACTCAAGGCGGTCGGCCTTGAGCTCGGCTTCGAGGCCGTGCTGGGCGCTCAAGTTATCGGCGGCGCGCTCGTCGTGCTTTTCGGCCTGCTGTTTAAGCGCGTAAGCTTTCTGTTTCCGGCCCCGGTGCTCGGCACCGTCATCTTTGTGATCGGCCTGTCTCTGTGCCCGGTCGCCGTGGCTTCTATGGCGGGCGGGGAGAGTGCTGCCGATTTTGGCAGCGTCACCAACTGGGCCGTCGCGCTCGTGACGTTTGTCGTCACCTTTATGGCCGGCAACTATGGCAAGGGCGCGCTCAAGTTGGGCAGTATCCTGGCCGGCATCTGCGCGGGCTTTGTTTTGGCTGCGGTGCTGGGCATGGTCGATTTCTCGGCCATCGCGACCGCCAGCTGGTTTGCTCCGCCGGCACTTGGCGCCCATCGTCTGGTGTTCGATCCGGCAGCATGTGCCGTGGTAGGCGTCGTCGCCATCGTCAACGCCGTGCAGGTTATGGGAGAGTTTGCCGCCGTGTCCTCTGCTGCGCTCGATACCCCCGCGACCGATAGTCAGATCTCGGGCGGATTGATTGCCAATGGCCTCGTCGGTATGCTTTCGGGCTTTTTGGGCGGCGTCCCCACGGCAACCTTTGGCCAGAATGTGGGTATCATCGCCGAGAACAAGGTCGTCAACCGTATGGTCTTTACGCTCGCGGCTGCCATCTTGCTCATCGCGGGCCTACTGCCCAAGTGCGCGGCGGTGCTCACGTCCATTCCGCAGCCGGTTATCGGCGGCGCCACCATTGGCGTGTTCGCGACCATCGGCATGAATGGCGTGGTCATGTTTGCCCGCCACGGCCTGTCTCAGCGCGACACTACGCTCATGGGTCTCTCCATCGCCTTTGGCACGGGCATTGAGCGCACAGCCGGTGCGCTTGCCGGCGCTGGATTCCCCGCATGGGTTGACACCGTCTTTGGCGGATCCTCCATTGCCGTCGCCGCACTTGTCGCCATCGTCCTCAACCTGGTTCTGCCCCGCCAAAAATAACGTCCCATATATGAGTTGCGGTGAAATACGGACTGTTTAAGCTTGTTAAGCCGTCAAACAGTCCCTATTTCACCGCAACTGCCATTTTCCTCCGTCCCCTAGGGATCAATATGTGCGGGGGAGTTGTGGAGTTGTGCAGGCAGACGAGGTTTTTCTGGAAATACGCTCCCGATGCGCGTATAGTACCGATTGTTTTGTCGGCTCCTGCTGCGTCGAGTCCAAACCGCGAAATGCCATGAGCGGCGCGGATGCAGCCAGGAGGCACGAGGACAACCCACCGTGGCCACGCCCCGTGCTTAAAACCCCAAGAAGGAGTGAACAATGGCAGAAGAGAAGTATGTGCCGCGTCTGAAGACCAAGTACAACAACGAGGTCAAGCACCAGCTTCAGGAAAAGTTCCAGTACGAGAACGTCATGATGATCCCCAAGTTTGAGAAGATCGTCGTGAACATGGGTGTCGGCGAGGCCGCTACCGATTCCAAGGCCATCGACGGTGCCGTGCGCGACCTGCGCGCCATCACCGGCCAGCAGCCGATGATCACCCGTGCCCGCAAGTCCATCGCTACCTTCCGCCTGCGCGCTGGTATGCCGATCGGCTGCAAGGTTACCCTGCGTGGCGACCGTATGTGGGAGTTCTTCGATCGTCTGACCTCCGTCGCGATCCCCCGTATCCGCGACTTCCGCGGCATCTCCGCCAAGAGCTTCGACGGCCGTGGTAACTTCTCCATGGGCGTCACCGAGCAGCTCATCTTCCCCGAGATCGACTTCGACTCCGTCGATCACCAGCGTGGTATGGACATCACTTTCGTGACCACCGCCAACACCGATGAGGAGGCCAAGGCCCTTCTGGACGCCTTCGGTTTCCCGTTCAAGAAATAGGTTCACCTGCCCTATAAGCGCCGTTCCCACAAGGGGGCGGCGCTTGGGGCGAACAATACTCTATGTGAGGAGGATATAAGTGGCTAAGACATCGATGATCGTCAAGTGCAATCGCAAGCAGAAGTTCTCTACTCGTGAGTACACGCGCTGCCAGCGCTGCGGCCGTCCGCACTCTGTGTACCGCAAGTTCGGCCTGTGCCGTGTCTGCTTCCGTGAGCTTGCACTCAAGGGCGAGCTTCCCGGCGTTAAGAAGGCCAGCTGGTAAGTCACTACCAGCGTTTCAAGCATCCGTTTGGAACAGGGAAAACGCGCTAGTTAGGCTTTGCCGTTAAGGGCGGCGAAGAACCAAGAGCACGTGTTCATCAAGAACGAAGGAGAATCTGTATGAACCTTACAGACCCGATCGCAGATATGCTTACGCGCATCCGTAACGCTAACTCTGTGAACAAGGCCACGGTCTCCATGCCGAGCAGCAAGAAGCTCGTCGAGATCGCTCGTGTTCTGCACGAGGAGGGCTACATCGAGGGCTACGATGTCGAGGACACCGTTCCCCAGAAGACTCTGCACATCACGCTTAAGTATGGTCCCAAGAAGGCTAAGGTCATCAACGGCATCCGCCGCATTTCCAAGCCGGGCCTGCGTAAGTACACCGGCGTTGCCGACATGCCCCGCGTCCGCGGTGGCCTTGGTACCGCCATTATTTCCACCAGCCATGGCGTTATGACCGACCGCGATGCTCGCAAGCACAACGTCGGCGGCGAGATCATCGCTTACGTCTGGTAATTCGCTCGGTAGGTAGAAGGAAAGGAGATCACCGTGTCTCGTATCGGTAATAAGCCTGTCCAGATTCCCGCCGGAGTCGAAGTGGCAGTCAACGGCAACAACGTTGTCGTCAAGGGCCCCAAGGGCCAGCTCGAGCTGGATGTCTTTGAGAAGCTCGCTATCAACGTCGAGGACAACGTCCTCACCGTTTCCCGTCCCGACGACGAGCGTGAGACCCGTGCCCGCCACGGCCTCACCCGCGCTCTCATCCACAACATGGTTGTTGGCGTTTCCGAGGGCTTCGAGAAGAAGCTCGAGCTCGCCGGCGTCGGTTACCGCGTGCAGCAGAAGGGCAAGAACCTCGAGTTCTCCCTGGGCTTCTCGCACCCCGTGATCGTCGAGGCTCCCGAGGGCATCACCTTCGAGGTTCCCGACAACACCCACGTGAACGTCAAGGGTATCAACAAGCAGCAGGTCGGTCAGATCGCCGCTGAGATCCGCGGCCATCGTCCTCCCGAGCCTTACAAGGGCAAGGGTATCCACTATGTTGGCGAGCACATCCGCCGCAAGCTGGGTAAGGCCGCCAAGTAGTCGTAACCGACTCACTCGCATAAGACCAGCACCCCGTTAGGTGCTGGCAAGATCAACCTTTTTAGGAGTTTACGTATGAACAAGCATAAGGCGAAGCTGGAAGGCCTCAAGCGTCGTCAGCGTCGTGTTCGCGGCAAGGTCTCGGGTACCGCCGAGCGTCCGCGTCTTCGCGTGACCCGTACTAACGCCAACATCTATGCCCAGATCATCGACGACAGCAAGGGCTCCAGCCTGACGCTCGTCTCCGCCTCGACCCTCGAGGCCGAGTTCAAGGGCACCCACACCTCGAACAAGGAGGCTGCGGAGAAGGTCGGTCAGCTCGTTGGCAAGCGTGCCATCGAGGCCGGCATCACCAAGGTCGCTTTCGATCGTGGTGGCCGTATCTACCATGGCCGCGTCAAGGCCCTCGCCGACGGTGCTCGTGCCGCCGGTCTCGAGTTCTAGGAGGTATGTAGCACATGGCTCGTAATCAGAAGCAGCAGCGCGAGGCCTCCGAGTTCGAGGAGCGCGTCGTTTACATCAACCGCGTGTCGAAGACCGTCAAGGGTGGTCGTCGCATGAGCCTCGTCGCTCTCGTCGTCGTCGGCGACGGCAAGGGCAACGTCGGCGTTGGCATGGGCAAGTCCGCTGAGGTGCCCATGGCCATCTCCAAGGCGTCTCTCGATGCCAAGAAGAACATGTTCCACGTGCCGGTGACCGATCAGGGCACCATTCCGCACGAGGTTCTCGGTCACTTTGGTGCCGGCCGCATCATCATCAAGCCCGCTGTCGAGGGTACCGGCGTTATCGCCGGCGGCGCTGTGCGTCCCCTCTTCGAGCTTGCTGGCATCAAGAACGTCCTGTCCAAGTCCCTCGGTACCGACAACGGCCTCAACATCATCAAGGCTGCCGTCGAGGGCCTCAAGGAGCTCTCCAGCCCTGAGGACGTCGCGGCTCGCCGTGGCCTGACGGTCTCCGAGATGTTCGTCGGTAAGGAGAACTAAGCATGGCTGACACCATCAAGATCAAGCAGGTCCGCAGCACCAATGGTTGCAAGCAGGACCAGGTCCGTACTGTCCGTGCCCTCGGTCTCCACAGGATCCGCGAGGTTCGCGAGATTGCTGACAACGAGTCCGTCCGCGGCATGATCTTCAAGGTCAAGCACCTTGTCGAGATTGTAGAGGAGTAGCAAATGCAGCTTCACGATCTTACTCCCGCGCCCGGTTCCACCAAGAACCGCAAGCGCGTCGGCCGTGGCAATTCTTCGGGTCACGGCACCACTTCTGGCCGCGGTCAGAAGGGCCAGGGCTCTCGCTCTGGCGGCACCAAGGGTGCCGGCTTCGAGGGTGGCCAGACTCCGCTGGCTATGCGCCTGCCCAAGCTTCCGGGCTTCCGCAATCCCCGTCGTATCGAGTACACCGCTGTTAACGTTGAGCGCCTCGAGCGCAAGTTCGAGGACGGCGCTGTGATCGACGGTGCCGCCCTTAAGGCCGCTCGCATCACCAAGAGCGAGTTCGAGCCCGTCAAGGTGCTCGGCAATGGTGAGCTCACCAAGAAGTTCACGGTCAAGGTCGACAAGGTCAGCGCTTCTGCGCAGGCCAAGATCGAGGCCGCCGGCGGAAAGGTCGAGCTGCCGTGCTAAATGGTCTTAAGAATGCTTTCCGCATCAAAGAATTGCGCGAAAAGATTCTTTTTACCATAGCTATGCTCGTCGTGTACCGCATTGGTGCGCACGTTCCTGTGCCCGGCATTCCCTTCCAGGGGATGCTGGGCCTTTTCTCGACCGATAACAATTCGGTCGCCGCAGGTGCTATGGCCCTCCTGAATCTTTTCTCTGGTGGCGCGTTGAGCTATGTTTCGGTGTTCTCCCTGGGCATCATGCCTTACATCACCAGCTCGATCATCCTCCAGATGCTCCAGGCCGTTGTGCCTTCCCTGCATGAGCTTGCCCGCGAGGGCGAGGTCGGTCAGACCAAGATTACGCAGTATTCGCGTTACCTCACCCTGGCTCTGGCAATCCTCAACTCCGTGGGTTACCTCTTCCTCTTTAAGAGCTTCGGCATCAGCTTTACTGGCGCCGGCGCTCCCGAGATCATCTTCGACCTCATGATCGTCGGCACGCTCACCGCGGGCGCCATGCTGATCATGTGGATTGGTGAGCTCATCACCCAGCGCGGTATCGGCAATGGCATGTCGCTGATCATCTTCGCGAACATCATGGCCGGCCTGCCGCAGGCGATCTTCTCCAGCACCGAGGGCAATGCCGGTGGCATCATCACCATGGTGATCATCTGCGCCATCATCTTGCTGGTTATCCCGCTGATTGTTTTCCTTGAGCGCGGCCAGCGCCGCATTCCGGTCTCCTACGCTAAGCGCGTCGTGGGCCGTCGCATGATGGGTGGCCAGACCACCTACCTGCCCATCAAGGTCAACACTGCGGGCGTCGTGCCGATCATCTTCGCTTCGGCGCTGCTGTACTTCCCGGCTCAGATTGCCGTGTTCTTCCCCGGCATCGGCTGGATTCAGGCAGTTGCCTCTGCGCTTTCGACCGGTTGGCTCAACTGGGTGCTTAACGTTGTCCTCATCGTGTTCTTCGCGTACTTCTACACCTCTATGGTGTTCAACCCCGATGACACGGCCGACAACCTTAAGAAGCAGGGTGGCTTTATTCCGGGCGTCCGTCCGGGTAGGGCTACCGCGGCCTACATCAAGAACGCGCTCAACAAGATCACGCTTCCCAGCGCTGTCTTTTTGGCGCTCATCGCCATCGTGCCTTCGATCATCTTCTCCTTCACGGGTAACCATCTGATCCAGGCATTTGGCGGCACGTCCATCCTCATCATGGTCGGCGTCGTGCTCGACACGGTCGATAAGCTCGAAGGCCAGATCAAGATGTATGATTACGATGGATTCTTTAAATAGGCTAGAGGAGGATTGCTCATGAACCTCGTATTGCTCGGAGCTCCGGGTGCCGGTAAGGGCACCGTCGCACAGGAGCTCGTCGCCGAGTTTGGCGTCGCTCACATTTCCACGGGCGACCTGCTGCGTGCTGCCGTCAAGGGTGGCACCGAGCTTGGTATTCAGGCTAAGAAGTACATGGACGCTGGCGAGCTCGTTCCCGATCAGCTCGTGATCGACCTTGTCAAGGAGCGCCTTGCTGCCGATGACGCCCAGCAGGGCTTCATCCTCGATGGCTTCCCGCGCAACACCGCCCAGGTTGTGACGCTCGATTCCGAGCTTTCCGCCATGGGTCGCGAGATCGACTGCGCCCTTCTGGTCGATGTGGCCCCCGAGGTCATCATCGATCGTCTGTCTTCGCGTCGTACCTGCCGCGCCTGCGGTTACACCGGCACTGCTGCCGATGCCACCTGCCCCAAGTGTGGCGGCGAGATGTATCAGCGCGACGACGACAAGCCCGAGACCATCAAGAACCGTCTCGACGTCTACGAGAAGTCCACGAGCCCGCTCGTCGACTACTATCGTGGCCAGGGTCTGCTCAAGTCGGTCAACGGTGACCAGGCTCGCGAGACCGTGTACGGGGATGTCAAAGAGGCTCTCGGTCTATGATCAAGATTAAGTCTGCAACGCAAATCGAGCAGATGAAGAAGGCAGGAGCGCTATCTAAGATGGCGCTCCGCCACGTTGGAGCCATGGTTCGCCCCGGCGTGTCGACCTTCGAACTCGATCAGCTTGCCGAGCAGATTATCCGCATGCATGGCGGCACCCCTGCCTTTAAGGGCTACGGCGGTTTCCCGGGGACCATTTGCGCATCAATTAACGATGCCGTGGTTCACGGTATTCCCAACCCTGACATGATCCTGCGCGATGGCGATATCATCTCCATCGATACGGGAGCTGTCGTTGACGGTTGGGTTGGCGATAACGCCTGGACGTTTTTCGTCGGCACCCCCACGCCCGAGGCCAAGGCCCTGTGCGAGGTTACGCGCGATTGCCTAAAGGCTGCCATCGAGCAGGCTGTTCCCGGTAACCATATCGGGGACGTCGGCTATGCCGTTCAGTCCCTCGCCGAGTCTCACGGTTACGGCGTGCTTCGCGATTACGTGGGGCATGGTATCGGCCATGTGATGCACGAGGACCCCAACGTTCCAAATTATGGAAAGAAGGGGAGAGGCGTTCGCCTTCAGGCTGGTATGGTCATCGCTATCGAGCCGATGGTTACGATGGGTTCCAATCATGTGAGCACGGGCTCCGATGGTTGGATCGTTACGACCAACGACCATCTGCCCGCCGCGCACTACGAGAACACCGTCGCCATTACCAATGACGGTCCGGTGATTCTTACCACCGATGCGCAAGGATCCTGGTGTTCGCTCCAAGGCGGAGAAATGTAACAAGTTCCACGTAGTTGTGGAGCCATTACGAAGATATTACGATACGTGCATGCGTATTGTAGAATACTCAATCGCTGTCGTTTTCTAGAGAAAGATGATTGCTTGTGAAGAAGGAAGACGCAATTGAGCTCGAGGGTACGGTAAAGGAACCGCTGCCCAACGCCATGTTTAAGGTTGAGCTCGAGAACGGTCATTCGGTTCTGTGCAACATTTCTGGCAAGATCCGAATGAATTACATCCGCATTCTCCCCGGTGACAGGGTTGTCGTGGAGCTTTCCCCGTACGACCTGACCCGCGGTCGCATCACCTATCGCTATAAATAGCGACACGCATACACGCTCTTTTCCGACTGCAGGCTTAGCTCAACCTACGGTCGGTTTGCGTGTGAAGACCAGCCATAGTTTTAAACGCCTGCGGCTGGGCGAGTAGATAGTAGGGAAGTAGTTTGAGCGCTACCGAAAGGAAGAACGATGAAGGTACGTCCTTCGGTCAAGAAGATGTGCGATAAGTGCAAAATCATTAGGCGCCACGGCAAGGTCCTCGTCATTTGCGAGAACCCCCGTCATAAGCAGCGTCAGGGTTAAGAGAGGAGACTACGTTGGCCCGTATTAATGGTGTCGACCTCCCGCGTGAGAAGCGCGTTGAGATCGGTCTGACCTACATTTACGGCATCGGCCGCACCACTGCGACGAAGATTTGCGTCGAGTGCAACGTTAACGTGGACACGCGCGTTAAGGACCTCACCGAGGATGAGGTTAACGCCATCCGCGATTATATCGATAAGAATCAGATCATGGTTGAGGGCGACCTCCGCCGTGAGCGCAACCAGAACGTCAAGCGCCTTATGGACATCGGCTGCAACCGCGGCCTTCGTCACCGCAAGGGCCTCCCGGTCCGCGGCCAGCGCACCCACACTAACGCTCGTACCCGCAAGGGCCCGAAGCGTCAGATCGGTGCTAAGAAGAAGAAATAAGGAGCGCTAGATAGATGGCTACTGCTAAGAAGAACGTTCGCGCTGCCCGTCTGAAGCGCGCGGACCGTAAGAACATTTCCGTGGGCCAGGCTCACATTCGTTCTACGTTCAACAACACGATCGTTTCGATCACCGATCCCCAGGGCAACGTCATTTCCTGGAAGTCGGCTGGCCAGGTGGGCTTCAAGGGCTCCCGTAAGTCCACGCCGTTCGCTGCCCAGATGGCTGCCGAGGCTGCTGCCAAGCAGGCCATGGAGCACGGTATGAAGAAGGTTTCCGTCTTCGTCAAGGGCCCCGGCTCCGGTCGTGAGACCGCCATCCGCTCCCTCCAGGCTGCTGGCCTCGAGGTCTCGAGCATCCAGGACAAGACCCCCATTCCGCACAACGGCTGCCGCCCCAAGAAGCGTCGCCGCGTGTAACTGAAAGGATCGTATCAATATGGCAATCGACAGGACTCCTGTTCTTAAGCGCTGCCGTCAGCTCGGGATCGATCCCGCTGAGCTCGGTTACAGCAGCAAGAAGGAATCTATCCGTCAGCCCAAGCGCCGTCGCAAGGAATCTGAGTACGGCATGCAGCTGCGTGAGAAGCAGAAGGTCAAGTTCATCTATGGCGTTCTGGAGAAGCAGTTCCACGGCTACTTCAACAAGGCCCGTAAGATGAACGGCGTCACCGGTGAGAACCTCATGATCATCCTTGAGTCTCGCCTCGACAACGTCGTCTTCCGTCTTGGCTTCGCCCGCACCCGCAAAGAGGCTCGTCAGTCCGTCCGTCACGGTCACTTCACCGTGAACGGCAAGCGCGTGGACATCCCGTCCTACCGCGTCAAGGCCGGCGACGTCGTCGCTGTCGGCGAGAAGTTCCGTGACCTCCTCCCCATCAAGGAGGCCCTGATTTCCTCCGAGCGCTTTGAGGTCCCTGGCTGGCTCGAGGTCGATATCGAGAAGCTGTCTGGTAACGTGCTCGCTCTGCCGACGCGTGAGCAGATCAGCGGTGATATCAACGAGCAGCTCATCGTCGAGCTCTACTCTAAGTAGTCCATCCGGGCTGCTGAGGCTGGAGGTAATACATGTCAGAATTCATTAGGCCTCAGGTTCAGGTCGAAGAGATTAACGAGACCTCTGCTCGTGTCTCCGTCGAGCCGCTCGAGCGTGGCTACGGCGATACGCTGGGTAACTCGCTTCGTCGTGTTCTTCTGTCCTCGCTCGAGGGTGCCGCCGTCGAGGCCATTCAGATCGATGGTGCGCAGCACGAGTTCATGACCATCCCTAACATGGTCGAGGATGTCACCGACATCGTCCTGAATGTCAAGGGCCTTGTCTTCAGGGCTCTCGGCACGACCGACGAGGCGACCGCCACCATCTCGGTTGACGGCCCCTGCGAGGTCACCGGTGCGGACTTCTTTATTCCGTCCGAGTTTGAGCTGGTCAACCCCGAGCAGCACATTGCTACGCTCACCGAGGGTGGCCATCTCACCATGAGCATGCGCATCGGCTATGGCCGCGGCTATGTTTCTGGCGAGGCTAACAAGCGTGACAACGATCCCATCGGTGTGATCAACGTCGACTCGCTGTACTCGCCGGTGTCCCGTTGCGCCAAGCTCGTTGAGGCTTGCCGTGTCGGCCAGCATACCGACTACGACCGCCTTGTCCTCGAGATCGAGACCAACGGTTCCATCGCCCCGCGCGACGCCGTGGTCCAGGCTGCCAATATCATCAACCAGCATATGGCCGCCTTTATGAACCTTGCCGAGACCCCCGAGGTCGAGGAGGAGGCTTCGATCTTCGCTCCCGAGGTCACCAACGACAACGCCGAGCTGGACAAGCAGATCGAGGATCTGGACCTTTCCGTCCGTTCCTACAACTGCCTTAAGCGCGCCAGCATTCACTCGGTCCGTCAGCTCGTTGAGTTCTCGGAGAACGATCTGCTCAACATCCGTAACTTCGGTGTTAAGTCGATCGAGGAAGTGAAGGACAAGCTTGAGTCCATGGGCCTGAGCCTGAAGGCTTAATGCTTCGCATATTTGAGGAGAAACTAGACCATGCGTCACAACGTTAAGAAGGGCCTGAAGCTCGGCACCGATGCGAGCCACACCAAGGCCATGAAGAAGAGCCTTGCTAAGGCCCTCTTCGAGAACGACCGCATCAAGACCACCGAGACCCGCGCTAAGGCGCTGCGTTCGGTCGTCGACCCGATCATCACTTGGGCCAAGAAGGGCGACCTGCACTCTCGTCGTCTGGCTATCGCCAAGCTCGGCGATAAGCAGCTCGTTGCCGAGATCTTCGACAAGGCTGCTCAGGGCATGTGGCAGGACCGCAACGGCGGTTACACCCGCATCATGAAGCTCGGTAACCGTAAGGGTGATAACGCTCCTATCGTTATCATGGAGCTCGTCACCGAGCCTTGCACGCCTAAGGCCAAGAAGGCTGCTCCGGCCCCCAAGAAGGCCGCTGCTCCCAAGAAGGTCGAGGCTGTCGAGGAGGCTCCTGCTGAGGAGACCGCTGAGTAGACATTCTGTCTGCATAGGCTATATTCGAGGGGTACGTTCGCGTACCCCTCTTTTTTTGTCGCAATACCGTTGCTAGTTTGTTGGGAGCGCCTATGACTGCGCCGTCTGATTTCAATTCGACCCCCGAGCTTGACGCCACCCTTGTATTTCGCGTGGCCTACGATGGCTCCTCCTATAGCGGATTTGCCGAGCAGCCGGGCCAGACGACGGTCGCGGGCGAGCTGCGCCGTGCCATTGAGACGTTGCTGCGCCGCCCAATCGATCTGACGTGCGCGGGGCGTACCGATGCCGGCGTTCATGCGGTGGCCCAATACATCAGCGTGCCTGTAACGGACGCTGAGCTCGCTTTGACGCGCCGTAGGTGGCTGAGGGCTATGGATGCCCTCCTGGGCAAAGATATCGCCATAAACGAGGTCTACAAGGCTCGTAAGGGCTTTTCTGCACGTTTTGACGCGCGCTCTCGCACTTACACCTATCGCATTGCCGACCGTGATGCGCGGCCCGTGCTGTCACGCGGTGCCGTGTGGTGGCATCGCTATCCCCTCGACGTCGATGCGATGGCGGCCGCCTGCCCTACGCTTTTGGGCGAGCAGGACTTTAAGAGCTTTTGCAAGGTCGCCTCTGCCGTGGGCAAACCTACGCACCGCTGCGTAATGCGTGCCGAGTTTGGCCATGAGGTCGCCTTTGGCGAGGACATCCTCACGTTTACCATCGAGGGCAATGCGTTTTTGCATTCGATGGTGCGAACCATTGTGGGCACCCTTGTTGAGATCGGCATGCATCGCCGCGATCCCGAGTGGATGCGTGAGGTAATTGATGCCTGCGATCGCACCGCAGCTGGTCCTACGGCACCCGCATGCGGTCTTACCTTTATGGGCGTGGATTACGACTCCACCGAGCTTGTGGTGCTCGATTAGGGAAGTGGCTGCCTGACGGCGATCTTTGTGTGCAGCGCCTGTGAGCGGGGCGTGTGCAACATCTGTTCTTGACGTGCATCGCGACGGGCGACCATCCGCATTAATTGACGGGGTGTACCATGAACGGCAGTTTGTTACTGGCTGTCGAGAGGACGGAAAACTTGGTTCGACGTGGTTCGCATCCGCGACTTTCGGTGATCCTGATTGTTGAGGGTTCCCCCAGTTATACGATGCGCGCTCTCGAGAGCATCCAGAACCAAGACCTCTACGATTTGCAGATTGTCGTCGTTTGCCGCGGCGTGGTAGCTGGTGTGCGTCATTCGCTCGAAGTTGCTGCCGACAGAGATATTCATATTGATTTGATTGATGTTGAAGACCCGACGCCTGGCGCCTGCCTGCGTGCCGGCTTTGCGGCTTCGCGCGGCTCCCAGATCATTGCGATGAATGCCAATGAGTGGTTTGCGCCGCAGTCCCTTTCGCAGATGGTCGAAAGCTCCTGCGACGCTTCTGCTGACATCGTGTTTCCCTCTGTTTCGCTCGATCGCTACGATGTTCACCGCGAACGTCATTCCCGAGTTTTGGACGCGACATCCGTTTCTGAAGATGAGGACCGGGCGGCTTGCCTGACCCAATTGGTTTCCTGTGGTTTAATCCGACAGACCTCTGGCGTGCTGTATGATCGCGCCCTTTTTGAGGCGTGCCTTGCGCATGGCGATGCGTTTCGAACGGTGTCTTTTTTGACGCTCGCGCTTTCGCAGGCAAAGCGCGTTTCGGGATGTGGCCGTGCCCGTTTTCATGCAGTTGCGCCGTCGATTACGGAGACGTTTGACCCCACGATGTTTGCCAGGCTTTCTGATGATATCGGGGCGCTCGACAGGCTTGCCGACTCGCTTGCCGTCGCGGGCGGTGGCAATCAGTTGAAACTGGTCTGCCAGCGGTATTACTACGCCGGTCTGGTCGCCTGCATCGAAAATTTGTGTTTGAGCCCCCATGGGGTGTCTTCAATAGAGCGTTCGGCCCGTTTGCATGATATGCTCGAAGCGCAGCGTACCCGTCAGATGGTTGCGGCTCTTAAAGGCAATCATCGTGGCCTAGGTCTGCTCTATGGTTCGATAGCTAGTGCCAAGCCCATGCGGTGTGCGTTGTATACGCATCTGGCGGCCTTTTTCAATCGTTCGGGCGTCCGGACTGTCTAGTAGCGTGATTTTCGAAATAAATTGCATGGAATTGTTTCGAAATGCGTTCTTATTCACTAAAACCCTCAAATAGCGCTAAACTATTCAATCACTAAGTGATTGTCTCCGCCATCTTTTGGAGTGAGGTTTTGTATGGCCAAAAAACGCAATGGGCGCCAGGATGCCATCAGAGATATTGTTCGCAATAAGGACGTACGCACGCAGCGCGTTTTGGTAGACGAGCTTCGCGCCATGGGTTTCGATTGCACGCAGGCGACCGTTTCGCGCGACATCGCGGACATGGGACTGCGTAAGCTCCCCGAGGGCATCTATGTCCTTGCCGAGGACCTGCATCTGCAGCGCATGGTTTCCGAGCTGGTTACCGGCGTACTGCGCACCGATAATCTGGTTATGATCAAGGCGCAGCCCGGTACGGCTTCTGGTATTGCCGCAGCGGTCGATGCCGCGGAGCTGCCCGACGTGCTTGGCTCGCTTGCCGGCAACGACACGATCTTAGTCATTGCGCAGACGGCCGAGGACGGCGAACGCCTTGAGGCGCTCATCAACAAGCTGAGTAACTCTCACAAGTAGGGGATGCGTGGCACTGCTGCTGTGCCGATTGTTGCTATAGGTAATTGCCGAGGGCGTTTACGAAGGTCAGCGCCCTTTTGCATGCCGGCACCCGTTGCTCTATCGGTCCTGCAGCCGGGGCCGTCGTGGCATCATGTGGCATCTGCCGAAATAAAGAAGCGCCCGAGCAGCGTACGTGCTGCTCGGGCGCCTTGGTGTCAGATGCCGCTTTGCGCCTACTGGCCCGTAGAGGGTTCGCGCGTGGGCGTAGGATCGGGGGTAGGCGTCGGCGTGCCACCGTCGCCACCCGTGCCGCCATTGCCACCCGTGCCACCGTCGCCACCTGTCGTGCCGCTATCGCCACCCGTGCCACCGTCGCCACCTGTCGTGCCGCTATCGCCGGTGGTGTTGCCGCCCGGGGTTTCAGTGGTCGTGGTTGTCGTTGTCGTTGTGGTGGTCGTGGTCTCTTCCTCTTCTTTTCCCTCGTCTTTATCCTCCTCGTCTTTCTTTTTGTTGTTTGTGCCGTAGAACTTCCAGACGTTATTGTTCTTGTACGTGGGAGCCGTTCCGGTCGGGAATTCCTCGCGCTCGGTGCCCGCAAGAACGGTGTTCATGAACTTCTTAAAGACGGGCAGGTTGGTGCTGTCGCCCAGCAGGTCCGAACCGTACTTTTGGATGGGAATCTCGCCTGCGGAATAACCGGTCCACAGGGCGCATGCCAGTTGCGGCGTGAAGCCGCAGAACCACAGGTTGGTGGTGTTGTCAGTGGTGCCCGTCTTGCCGGCATAGGGCTGGTTGACGCTCAGCGCGCCGGCGGCACCCGTGCCGCTGCCCTGCATGACGCCGGATAGAACGTCGGTAACCGCGGCAGCCTCGCCTTCGGTGAGCACCTGCGTGGGATTGTCAGTGTGCTGGTACAGAACCGAGCCGGTACGCGAGTCGATCTCGGTAATGGCGATGGGCTGACGGTAGTAGCCACCGTTGGCAAACGTTGCGTAGGCAGATGCCATCTCGAGCGGTGAGATGGACCCGGTGCCGAGCGTCATGACGGGAACGTCCTCGATATTGTCCTTGGCGGGATCGATGCCAAGCTTTTTGACGAGCGACATGATCTTGTCATTGCCGATGGCTTCGGCCACCTGAATGTAGCCGGTGTTGGATGAGTATGCCGTTGCCTGTTTAAGCGTGATGTTGCCATAGCTCTGGTTGCCGTAGTTTTGCACCTCGGTCGTGGTGCCCTTGGCCTTGAGCGGCGAGTTGCAGTTGAGGGTGACGTTGGGGTTCATACCGTTTTGGATGGCAGTTGCCAGCGTAAAGGCCTTAAACGTGGAGCCCACGGGGCGCTTTGCCGTAGCGTGGTTCACGTGATTCTCGTCGGCGTTGTAGTCGTAGCCGCCCACCATGCACTTGATGTAGCCGGTCTTGGGGTCAACGACGACCATGCCCATGTCCAGTCCGTCGAGCGAAAGCGTGTCGAGCTGCGAGCGCACGGCCTCCTCGGCCACCTGCTGCATGGTGGGGTCGATGGTGGTCTTGACGGTCAGACCGCCCTTAAAGAGCACGTCGGTGGAGAACTCCTGCTCAAGCAGCTGCTTAACGTAGGCGACAAAGTAGGGCTGAGAGTACACATCGACGCCACTGCCCGAAATCTCGGTCACGTTAAGCGTGATGGGCTCAGCCTGCGCGGCATCGTGCTCTTCCTGCGTGATGTGGCCCAGACGCAGCATGTTGTCCAGAACCTTGTTGCGGCGGGACAGCGCCAAGTCGGGATTAACCGTGGGGTCGTACTGCGAGGGCGAGTTGGGAAGGCCGATCAGCAGCGCGGCCTCGCTCAGGGTGAGGTCGGCGGCGGTTTTGGACAGATAGGTCTCGGCGGCGGCCTCGATGCCATATGCTCCATGGCCGTAGTAGATGGTGTTGAGGTACATCATGAGGATCTCGTCTTTGGAGTACATATCCTCCATCTTGATGGCGATATAGGCCTCGCGCACCTTACGCTCGATGGTCGAGTCGAATTGTTCCTCCTGCAAGATGGTGTTGCGAACCAGCTGCTGGGTGATGGTCGATGCGCCCTCGTGGCCGCCGATGAGGGTTGCCACCGATGCGCGTGCAATGCCCCAGAGGTCGATGCCGCCGTGCTCGTAGAAGCGCTCGTCCTCAACGTCAACGGTGCCCTGCAGCACGTACGGGGACACTTGGTCCTTGGTGATGGACTTGCGGTTTTGCGTGTAGAAACTCGCAATGGTATTGCCGTTGCAGTCGACGATGTCGGTGGGCTCGCTCACCAGATACGCGTTGGCATCGGTGTAGTCGGGCAGATCGGACAGCCAGCGGTTGACGTTGCCGATCATGCCGATGCCAAACGCTACGCCCGCGATAAGCAGAAAGCCCAAAAACGAGAGCAAGATCATGGGAAGGGCATGCGTCTTGGAGCGACCGCGCCCCTGTCGTTGGCGAGGACCCATATATTGACCTCCAGGTATGTCGTGCCAGGCGGCAGGTATGCTGCCGGGCAGGATGGACATAAGTTATTACACGATAAACCAATCGGGGCATGCGGGGTCTCGTGTATGCTGGTTGGCAGCAATTTTCAGAGTGAAAGCACACCTTGGCAAGGAGTTTACCGATGGCGATTCGGCCGATGGAATCGAGCGGACAATGCGAAAGCGAGTTGGCGGCGGCTGAAGTGGCGCTGCCCGAACTGCTGGCGCCTGCTGGCGGACTTGACCAGATGCTCGCGGCGATTGCGGCGGGTGCCGATGCCATCTATGCGGGGCTGGACGGATTCAACGCTCGAGTGAGCGCGCATGGCTTTAGCGATGATGAGTTCGCGCGCGGTTGTGCCGTGGCCCATGCCCGTGGCGTGCGTGTGTACGTGACGCTCAACGTGTTCGTGTTCGATGATGAGCTTGCCGACGCCGTGGCGTTGGGGGCGCATGCGCGCGCGTTGGGTGCCGATGCGTTGATTGTGGCCGATGCCGGGCTGGCTTGTGCACTTCGTGCGGCGATTCCGGGGGTCGAGATTCACCTGTCCACTCAGGCGGGCGCTCATAGCGAGGGTGCCGTGCAGTTGGCTGCCAAGGAGTTGGGCGTTGAGCGCGTGACGACTGCGCGCGAGCTGAGCGTGGCAGAGATTGAGGCGCTTTGCGCTACTGGCGTGCCCATCGAGGTGTTCTGTCACGGCGCTATTTGCATTGGCTATTCAGGCGCGTGTGAGTTTTCGGCCCTTCGACGTGGCCGCTCTGCGATGCGCGGTGATTGCACGCAACCGTGCCGTCTATCCTATGACTTGGTGGACGAGGCGGGGCAGAGTGTTGTCGCTGTCGAAGGGGATCGCCTGCTTTGTCCGCGTGACTATCTGGGCATCGCGCATCTGCCCGAGCTTGTTGCCGCCGGCGTGGCATCGCTCAAGATCGAGGGCCGCATGAAGAATCCCGACTACGTCTTTAACGTGGTGAGGGTGTGGCGTCGGGCGCTCAATATGCTGCGCGACGGCACATGGGATGCCGATGCGGTGCCGGCGCTTGAGCGCGAGCTGGGAAGGTCGTTCAACCGCGGCTTTACCGATGCGTATCTGCGGGGTCGTTCGGGCGCCGAGCTCATGAGCTTTGAGCGCGCGATCAACCAGGGCGTGCGCGTGGGCCACTTGGTGGCGGTGGGTCACGAAGAGGTGACGGTTGAGCTTGATGCCGCCGTGGCGGCGGGCGATACGCTCGAGATCCGATTTTACCCGGGTGCCGACGCGCGTCCCGATGTGCCCAAGCGCTGGCCACAGGTGCCTTGCCCCGTGGATGCCGCTGCGGGAGAGCGCATCGTCGTGCGTTGCAAACGCAAGGTGGACGCGGGCTGCGAGGTCTATCTGATTCGCAGTGCCGGCGTGCTGGGGCAGACGGCAACGGTGTTGGAGCGCATGCGGGTCGAGGCAGATGCGGTCGCGCCTGTTGAGCGGTCCGTTGAGGTGTTGCCGTTTGAGGGCGTTCTGGCAGATGTCGATGTGCCGACGGAGTTGGCGGGGCCGGCGGAGCCGGCAAAGCATGTGGCATTTGCTCGTATGGTCTTTGCTTGGGAGCTGATGGATGTGGATCCGCGTGATGAGCGGGATCTGTCCGATGCAACGGTGGTGCTCGACGAAGTGTGCCGCGCGGGCGACACCGAGCGGACTCGGGCACTTATGCAGCGTGCCGGGCGCGTCGTCTGCCGCAATCTGGGGCAGGTGGCGATGGCCCGCGAGTTGGGCACGGCGTTTGACGTGGCGGCGCCGGTGTTCTGCGCCAATCGGGCCACACTTGCTTGGCTGCGCGGGCTTGGTGCGGGGTGGGTATACTTGCCTGCCGAGTTGCTCGGCAATGATAGGGGGCGTATTGCCGAGCTGGCTGCTGAACCCGGCGTCTTGGGTCCGGTCGACGCCGACCGTCCCGAGCTCATGGTGTGCGAGCACTGCTTGCTGACCGCCGAGGGCGTCTGCGCCACCGATGCGACGGGGCAGGTCCGTTGCCGCGACTGCTTGCGTCGTCGGCAGGCGCGCTATCTGGTCGAACGTGACGGTACACGTCTGCCAGTTGCCATTGACGCATGCGGCAGGACGAGGATTTTCCTGTCGTAGGCGCCGCGTCGTGTCAGTTTGTTATCATAAGAGAGTTTATGGACTTCCAGCACCGCCGTTTTCGGCGAGGGTGCTATAGCAAAAGGAGGATACCCAATGCTGTCTGTTGACGAGCAAATGCGTATCATCACCTCGGGCGCCGCGCAGATCGTCCCCGAGGCCGACCTTCGCAAGAAGCTTGAGAAGGGCGAGCCCCTCAACATCAAGCTCGGCGTCGACCCCACCAGCCCCGACCTGCACTTGGGCCACGCCGTGCCGCTGCGCAAGATGCGTCAGTTCCAGGACCTGGGCCACAACGTCACCCTCATCATCGGTAACGGTACCGCGCTGATCGGCGACCCTTCGGGCAAGAATTCCACCCGCCCGCAGCTTTCGCAGGAGCAGATTGAGGCCAACGCCGAGACCTACGTGAGCCAGGCCATGAAGATCCTGGATCCCGAGAAGACCACCATCGTGCACAACGGTGACTGGATCTTGTCGATGGATCTGGCCGGTCTGCTGCAGGTGTGCTCCAAGTTCACCGTCGCCCGTATTCTTGAGCGCGATGACTTTACCAAGCGCTACCAGTCTCAGACGCCGATCGCCCTGCATGAGTTCCTGTATCCCGTGATGCAGGCATACGATTCGGTCATGATTAAGGCTGACGTGGAGATGGGCGGCACCGATCAGCTCTTCAACCTGCTCGCCGGCCGCGAGCTCATGGAGAAGATGGGCATGGAGCCCCAGATCGCGCTCACCATGCCGCTGCTCGAGGGTACCGATGGCGTGCGCAAGATGTCCAAGTCCTATGGCAACTACATCGGCCTGACCGACGCGCCCAAGGATATGTTCGGCAAGACCATGTCCATCCCCGACGAGATGATCGGTAAGTACTATCGCCTGGCGAGCTCGCTCACCCCGGCCGAGGTCGACAAGATCGACGCTGCTTTGGCCGACGGCTCTGCCGATCCCTATGAGCTCAAGCGCGCTCTGGGCCGCGACCTGTGCGACACCTACCACGGCGCCGGCGCCGGCGACGAGGCTCAGGCCGAGTTCGACCGCGTGTTCAAGGAGGGGCAGCTCGCCGACTTCCCCGAGAAGCATGTTGAGCTGACTGTTAACGACGAGGGCCAGATCTACCTCGCCGGCCTGCTCAAGGACCTGGGTCTTTCGGCCAGCGCCGGCCAGGCCCGTCGCGACATCGACGGCGGCGGCGTCAAGATCAACGGCAAGGCCGTGGCTCCCAAGAGCTACAACATCGATCCGAGCGCCCTCAAGCTGGGCGACACCCTCTCCGTAGGCAAGCGCAAGGGCTTCAAGTTGGTCTAACGAGCGAGTTGACCTCACAAGTGCAACAAGGCCGCAGCCGGGATTTCCGGCCGCGGCCTTTTAGTTACGCGGTTTTACGAAACCGCGTAACGGCTCGACGCTGCAAACCCGCCAGAGCGGCAATCTGCCTTTTAACTTCGGCGGCATGACCAAAAGGTCAATGCCGCCTCGTTTCAAGGCACCTTGCTCGTTCTGACGGGTTTTCGCTGTCGTTGCCAAAACATCGGCGCTTCCGTTGTTGGCACTTAGGGACGATCCTTTTGTGCCGGCACTTTGGGGCACTCCTTGTCATTGGTGCAAAGCAACCTGTCTCCATTGCGCTGAGCGGCGTGTGCCGTTAAGCGGAAGGGGTGTTAGCGGGACTTTCTTTTGGGCATACAATGGCTATTGTCTTGCTGCGGTGAAGGCCTGTCCGCTCCGCAGCTGTTTTCTACGGTTAAAGGAGAATGTATGTCCGTTGAGGTCATGAGGTCTGTGATCGAGGCCGCCGAGGGCCGCGTGCCCGTCGACACGCTGTTTACCAATGCGCAGATCGTCGACGTGTATGGCCAGCGTGTGGCGCCCGGTAGCGTTGCCGTCAAGGACGGTGTGATCGTCGGCGTGCTCTACGATGGTCGCGACGATGCCGCTGGCACCTACGAGGCAGCTGAGGTCGTCGACTGCCAGGGTCGCTATCTCGCTCCCGGTTTTATTGACGGGCATCTGCACATTGAGTCCTCGAACATCCGTCCCGCCGAGTATGCTCGCATGGCCGCGACGCGCGGTACTACCACCGCCATTGCCGACAGTCACGAGATTGCCAATGTTGCCGGTCTCGACGGCTTGCGCTTTATGATCGAGGATGGCCGCCGCGCGCCCATCTCCATCAAGTACATGATGCCTTCGTGCGTGCCCGCGCTGCCCGACGAGCAGGCCGGTGCCGTGATTACCGCCGCCGATATGCAGGAGTTTTTTGCCGAGCATCCAGGCGATGTCTTTGGCCTGGGCGAAATGATGAACCTGCCGGGCGTCTTTATGGCCGACCCCGAGACCTGTGCTCGCATCGATGCTGCCAACCAGACGCCGTCCAAGCAGGTCGACGGCCATGCGCCGCTCGTTGCCGGTAAGGACCTCAACGCCTATGCCGCAGCGGGCATTATCGCCGACCACGAGTCGACGATTCCCGAGGAGGCGCTCGACAAGCTATCCCGCGGCATGTATGTGATGCTGCGTGAGGGCACGTGCAGCCACGACCTGGCCAATTTGTCCCCGATGCTGCTGGAGAATCCCGCGCGCGCCCGCCGCTGCTGTTTTGCGACTGACGACCGTGCTCCCTCCGATGCGCTTTCGACCGGTATGATCGACAACGCCTGCCGCGTGGCTATCGAGGCCGGTATTGACCCCGTGGTTGCCATCTCTATGGCGTCCCTTTCCACGGCTGAGGCGTTTGGTCTGGACCACGGTTGTCGCGACCCGCACGAGCTCCGCGGCGCAATCGCCCCGGGCAAGCGCGCTGACCTGCTGTTGCTCGATGACCTGACGTTTGCTAAGGCTCCGCATCGCGTATATGCCGCCGGTGCCCTGGTGGCGCAGGACGGCACCTTTGTGGGCGAGATTGCACCCGAGATGGCCGAGGTTGCGGCCCTTGCCGATGAGCTGCGTGCTTCCGTTAAACTGCCGAAGCTATCGCTCGACGTGTTCGACTATGCCTTTAAGCCGGGCGAGGCTGTGATTGACGTGGTGCCGGGTAAGGCCATCACGGGTATGGTTCGTCCTGAGACTGACGAGGACTTGCGCCGCATTATGCTGATTGAGCGCCATGGCCGTGGCGTGTCGCTGCAGGCCGAGGGCGCCGACGGCGACGGCCCCGCGGGTCTGGGCTTGGTCGGCAAGCATATCGGCTGTGGTTGGGTGCGCGGCTTTACCATCACGGGCGGCGCCATTGCCTCCACGATCGGCCACGACTCGCACAACGTGTGCGTGGTGGGCGACAATGCGGCGGATATGATGGCTGCCGTTGAGGCCGTGGGGCAGGGCGGCCACGTGCTGGTGCGCAACGGCGAGATCGTGGCGCGCATTCCGCTGGCGCTCGGCGGCCTGATGAGCGAGGGCGCTGCCGAAGACGTTGCGGCGCAGCACGACGACTTTATGGTCAAGGCGCGCGCCATGGGTATTGAGCCGCCGCTCGACCCCATCATGGGCATCATCTTCCTGCCCCTGCCGGTCATCCCGACGCTCCGCATCCGCCCCGAGGGCATGTTCGACGTCACAACCTTCACCTACGCCGACTAGTCATCGGGGACGTTTTTAAACGACTGGCCGTCGGGGTGGCGTGTCGCCTGACGCCGCGACCGTAGGGCCTCTGGCGCGCGTGAGCTATTTGCTAGGTCCTTGTAACGTTTATGACTGCGGGGTCTTATTTGAGCTCCCTTTGGGTACGTTGGAATCGGATACACGTCCGATTCCATCAAGCCCGAAGGGAGCTTTTCTATGTTTAAACTGATTGCATCCGATATGGACGGCACACTGCTTGACGAAAATGGTCAGGTGCCGCCTGAGACCTACGAATTGATCCTGGCACTACGCGAGCATGGTGTACATTTTGCCGCATCGTCAGGCCGCCGCTACGATCGCCTGTGCGAGTTCTTTGCGCCCGTTCGCGACAAGATGGACTTTGTCGCGGCTAACGGTGCCCAGGTCTACGCCGACGGCAAAATGGTAGACCGCGAGGTGTATTCGCACCTGGCGATTCGAAAGCTCGCCCAGGCCGTCGCGACGTTTCCCAATTTGCACCTTGCGCTCTTTGACCGAACCAAGTCCTTTTTGCTCGATGACGAGAGCAAGTTCGTGCGCGAGGTTGATAAGGACCTCCCCAATGCCGAGCGCATTTGGGAGCTGCCCGATCCCAGCGTAAATATCATCAAAGCGAGTATCTTTTGCGACGACGGTGTCGTTATGGACAGTGCGTACGTGCTACAGCGCGAACTCGGTCAGCTCTTTACCTTTGCGCCTTCAGGCAACGCGTGGATCGATGCCATGCAGCCCGGTGTGTCGAAGGCTTCGGGCATCGCACAGCTCGCGGAGCATTACGGCATTGGGCGCGATGAGGTTATGGCGTTTGGCGACTCTATGAACGACTACGAGATCATTCGCTTTGTCGGCACGGGTTGCGCGATGGAAAACGCGCGCCCCGCGCTCAAGGCGGTGGCCGATCGCGTGGTGGGTCGTAACCGCGACCACGCCGTCCAGCAAGAACTCCGCCGTGTTCTGGAGAGCCTTGCTTAATCCAGCAGTTAGGGACGTTCCTTTTCTGCCGGGTTGCTGCTGCTAGGCGAGGGCGGCCATGATGGTGCGGGCGACGCCGTCGTGGTCGTTGTCGTGTTCGGTGATGGCGTCGGCGGCCTCGCGGTCCTCGGGCTCGGCGTTGATCATGGCCATGCCGTGGCCCGCTGCCTGCAGCATGGGGATGTCGTTGATGTTGTCGCCGAACGCCCAGGCGTCGGCGAGACGCTCGCCCAGGTGCTCGCATAGCCACGTGAGGGCCGTTCCCTTGGTGGTGCCCGCGCCCATGACCTCGATATTCATGGCGTACGAACGCGTGACCTCAATGCCTCCGAGCGTGTCGAGCTCCGCCGCGATGGCGTCGCGATCGGCTGGGTCGTGCCAGTACATGGCGATGCGTTCGAGCGTCTCGACCTCGTCGATCTTGTTGTCGATATCTATGTCGATCGGTGTTCGTGTGCGCTTGAGCGAAGCCGCGATGTGGGGGTCGCCGCCGCAGAATTCGTCCAGGCGCGTGTAGAGCGAGCGGGGGAGGAAGCACTGCCCGTCCGCGAAGATATCGAAGGTGACATCGTGGCCGGCGGCAATGTTATGGACGCGGTGGGCGATGGCGCGGTCGAGCGGTCGGCTCAAAATGCGCGTAGCACGTGAGGTATCGGTGGGCACATCGTCGTCGAGCTGCCAGACGCTGGCACCGTTGGCGCAGACGGCATAGTGCACGGCGGGATGGGCGAGGATGGGCTCAAAGACGCCCGACAGCGGACGTCCCGTGCAGGGCACAAATTCAATCCCGCGTCGAGCGAGTTCGTCGAGCATCGCCCAGGTGGCATCGCTCATCTGCTTATCGCTCGTCAGCAGCGTTCCGTCCATATCGGAAAATACAATCATTTGATGCAGCCCTTTCTGCTGGCATAAAAAGCGTGGCCGAGGGCGGTGATGCCCTGGCCACGTTCGGGTTCTATAACGGTCCGCGTCTTAGCGATCGGCGAGCGGCTTGTACTCCAGCGGATCGATCACCGGACGGTATGCCGGGCGGATGATGCGATGCGCGCAGAAGAGCTCTTCCATGCGGTGCGCCGACCAGCCGGCCATGCGGGCGACGGCGAACAGCGGCGTAAAGAGCGTCTCGGGCACGCCGAGCATCTTGTAGATAAAGCCCGTGTACAGGTCGATGTTGGCGCAGATGGGCTTGGTCATGCCGTGATCGCGCATCACCTGCGGGGCCAGACGCTCGATGCGCTCGATGAGCGCGAACTCCTCGCCCAGGTCCTTCTTGGCGGCAAGCGTGCGCGCGTAACGGCGGCACACCTCGGCGCGCGGGTCGCTCAGCGTGTAGACGGCGTGGCCCATACCGTAGATGAGGCCCGTGCCGTCGAAGGCCTGCTTGTCGAGAATCTTGCCCAGGTAGGCTGCGACCTCGTCCTCGTCTTCCCAGTTGGAAACATGCGCGCGAATGTCCTCGTGCATGGATACGACCTTGGCGTTGGCGCCGCCGTGACGCGGGCCCTTGAGCGAGCCGATAGCCGCGGCGTAGGCGGAATACGGGTCGGTGGCCGAGGAGGACAGCACGCGGCAGGCAAACGTGGAGTTGTTGCCGCCGCCGTGCTCGGCATGCAGCATGAGCATCACGTCGAGCAGCATGGCTTCGTCGCGGGTGAATGCCATGCCGCCGCGTAGAACCTGCAGGATGGTCTCGGCGGTGGAGAGGCCGGGTGTGGGGTGCGGTACATGAACCTCGGAGCCGCGGCGCTTGGCGACCGAGGCCATATGCGCGAAGGCGGCGATGCGGGGGAGACGGGCGAGCATAGAGATGGCGACGTCGATCTCATGCTCGGGCGTAATTACGTCGGGTTCGGCATCGAAGGCGTAGAGCAGCAGCACGGCGCGCTGGAGCACATTCATGATGCTCGACGAAACCGTGGTCATGGGGAACTCTTTGACGTATTCGTCGCTCAGATGTCTAAAGGCACCAAGGCGCTCGCAGAAGCCGTCGAGCTCCTCTTTGTTGGGCAGCGAGCCCGTGATAAGCAGATAGGCGACTTCTTCGTAGCCATAGCGATTCTCGGCCTGGGCATTGTTGACCAGATCCTCGATGCTATAGCCGCGCAGCGTGAGCTTGCCCTGGTCGGGTACGACCTTGCCGTCGACCTTGTTGTAGCCGTGCACGTCCGAGATGCGGGTAAGGCCCGCGACCACGCCCGAGCCGTCGGCATTACGCAGGCCGCGCTTGACGTTATGCTCGACGAACAGACCCTCGTCATACGGATTAGTCGGCATGCCGTGGTAGAGGTTTTCGCTCTCGGGCGAAATCTGGCGGCTTGCCTCGTAATCCAGGACCAGGCGGCTCAGGTGGTCGTCGAAGCGGTAGTAGATTTTCTTGGCGTCGTAGGCCATGCGCGCTCCTCTCCGGGCCGCGTCGGGGCGGCGCACTTGGGCGTGCGCGCTTCGGGCTATCCCCGGGCGGCCTGTTCGCTACAGGCGGTACATAAAGTTAAAGACGTCCTCGCGCTGGATGGACACGTTGACGCCCGAAAGCTCGCCGGCCTCGGCCAGCGCCTTCTGCAGCTCGGCGAAGTCGAGCTTGGACTCGGCGGTGTCGGCCAGCATGGTCATGGTGAAGATGTCCTCGATAATGGACTGCGTAATGTCGCGGATGTCGACGTTGGCCTCGCCCAGGACACGGGTGACGCCGGCGACGATGCCGGGGCGGTTCTTGCCAAGGACGGTGATGACGATACGGGAGGACGAGATCTCGGCCATGGGAAACCCTTTCGCGTGATTGCGGCGCGCGCGGGGCGCTCCGCTACGGTACAGTGTTCATCATTGTACCTGTCTGGCGCAAAAAAGGCGCGCTCGCTGCGGCGTTACATGCCTGCAACATGAGCGTAAGGGGGAAGGCCGTACGGGGAAGAGCCGTCTGGCGCGTGTCCGGCTCGTGTTGGGTTGATTTCCGATCTCAGCCGAACACATTGAGCGGACAGGCCGTTCCCGCAGTCAGCCGAACGCCTCCGACGGCTGATTCCGAACTGGAAGCGGAGGGCATCCCCGCCCTTCGGTAGGGGATACCGCTCCGCGGCGCATGCCGCGGGCGGCGCCCCTATCGGACCACCGTGACCTCAGTTGGGATGGGCCCAGCACTGCCGCGTACTCGGTGAGCTAGGGCCAACTGTTCGTCTTCACGTCGCGTATGGCGATATTTCGGTCGTCCGGCTCGGTGATGCCGTAGCCGAACGCCTGGAGCGTCTCGATGGACTCCTGGATCCTCTGTTGGAACATGGGACCCGGATCGACCCTCGGCCCGAGGTGCCCGCGCCAAAGGCACGGCGTGGCGCGCAGCATGTTATGGATTTTGGAGATGGGCTCGATGTCGGCGTAGACGTTGAGCGTCGCCATGGCGTCCTTGTGGCCGAGGATCGATTGGAGCGCCTTGATATCGCCGCCTTGGCGGATCCACTGCGTTGCGAACGTGTGGCGAAGGCCGTGGAACGTGATCAGCTCGTCGTTGGTGCCCATGAGGCCGTTGGTCTCCGAGAACGTCTTGAACGCCCTGCGGATATAGCTTGTCGTCGCGAAGGTCGCGCCCGGCTCCGACAGGATGTAGCAGTCCCCGATCTCGACCGCCCCGGTAAGGCCGCGCAAGCGCAGCTTTCCGCAGTCGATCTCGTGGGTCTCCTTCAGGAAGGGGAGTAGGCCGACCGGGTCGATGGGGATACCCCTGGCGTCATGGGTCTTGGTGTCCTTGATGAACGAACCCATTCCCTTCGCGTACGCCACCGAGTGTCTGATCGAGATCAGGCCCGTCTCGAAATCCACATCGCACCACCGAAGGCCGCAGACCTCGCCGATTCGCATCCCCGTGTGCAGGGCGAGTACGACCGCCCTCTAATCCTCGGCGGACCAATCGAGTCCGAACTCCTTTCGGGCATCCTCTTCGCTCATGACTTCGAGAAGGTCTCCGGGTTGGCAACGAAGGGCGAGGCATAGCTGCTCGAGTGTGTTGAAGCGAATGCCGCGAATATGCCCTTTTTTAATACGGGACAGGTTCACGGGCGTGGTTCCAATCCTTTCGGCAAGTTCGTTCGAGGAAATCTTTCGCTCGGCCATGATCTTGTCGAGGCGAACAATTACGGGCATGGCGTTTCCTTACGCAATCTCGTCGGAGTCGAGGTACAGCTCTCGGGCGTACAAGAAGAGCTGGGAAAGCATGAACAGGACGATGCCGAGAACCAGAGAGGTCCAATCGAATGATGAAGCGATCTCTTGGGCGCCGACGGCCCCCTCGCCGCCAAACATCGAAACGGAGGTTTTGAGTGAGCCGGCGTAGAGGCTGGTGGCAGCTTGAACAACGAAGAGAATGCCGAGCACCTTCAAGCATGTCGCAGACCCTTTCTTGAAGGGGTCTCCGCTCTTGATCGTCCACACGAGAACGGCGCTGAGGATGGTCGTAGCGATACCGATGACGGCAGGGACCAATGTCGAGATCGCAAGGGCTGGATACGCGGGGGAGTCTGCAATTACAGGGTTGTCGAGCACTTCGATTGCTGGCTTTAAGGAGAACGCCACTTGTGCGATGGCGGTGGCGCAAAGGGTCGCAGAGGCTATCGCACATGCGATGCGGAAGGAATGAAGCCGGGGAGTGCGATTGTCGGAACTCATAATAACCTCCGAAGAATTTAAAAAACTCAGATTACTTTTTAACAGTTTATGTTAAATTGACTTTGCCGGCAAGTAATAAGGGCCGAGCATTTTGTTCGGCCCCTCTGTTCCGACTGGATGAGGTTAAGGTTGGCGATGAATATGCTCAAAATCTCGAAGGCGATCTTTAGGTCGCTTCTCTCCTCCAGGTCGCTCTGTGTTGTCGTTGTTGCGTTGATGGTTCTTTGTGCTCTGCCCGTCTTCAGGAGCGCGGCTGGCATCGACGGACGGGTCGAATACCTCGAGTCGGGAATAACCCGTGTTGAGCAGGAATTGTCAGCATCCTATGCGGATGCGCTTGTGAATGCGGGGGAGGACGGTGTCTATACCTCTTCATCAAGCATGCCCGCGCTTCTGTACCCTCTTGCCGCGGGACGTCTTATCTTGGCACCGCTCTCTCCCCTACTTCCGTTTCTGCAGATATCGGATGGAGAGTACACCTATTATGACGGATCGAAGGAGTACTTGCTATGGGTCGCAACGGCCGTTGCCGTCTCGTTCCTTGCCGCGCGTCTTAACAAACGTGAAAAGCTCATCATCCAGGCACCGATGGGCGAGCTGGGTAGACTTGTTGCATCGAGCGTATGGGCGAGTGTTTTTGCAATGCTTGCCGTCCTCGCCATCAATCTTCCAGGGATAATCGCCGCGCTTGTGAAGAATGGCCCGGGCTCGCCGTTCTATCCGATAGGCTACATTCAATATGCGACTCCGGTTATCAAACCGGCTTGGCTGGTGTTCGCGCAGACGGCCATCTTGCAATTCTTGGTGGCAGCGTTCATCTCGCTTGTCGTTCACCTTGCCGTGAAGATTGCCAATAACCCTACGCTTGGAATCGTGTTCGCATGTGCCCTGATGGGGGTGACGATGGTTCCCGGGTATTACGGAAGATCCATCGCTTTACGTGAGTTCGCCCTGTTGAATCCCCTTACGTATGCGAACACTGAGTTGACCGTCGGCGCCTATAGCCCGTACCCGACAACGCAGATAGTGAATCTGCCTGGACTTTGCTTCGAGCGTGGCGCGATTGCCCTCGTATGCGCAATCGGGATCGAGGTGCTGGCAATTAGCCTGCTTTGCGTTGCTGGAAAGAGCGGCTGCGCGTGCCCGATATCCCCGATTTGTCTTGAGAGAGGTTCCTTCACTGCATCGAGAACGGCAACTCGTTCGAGCGCTTGTGCCTCCGCCGTTGCATACGTAAGAACGATGGGGAAACTGCTCCTGCGTTCTCCTACCCTCGCCGTATGCGCGATTGCAATGTCGACGACGATGCTGGCCCCGGCTCTGGTCGAGATGTTTCCTGACGCTGATAACGTTTCCGCTGTTCGGTATAGGGATGGGGAGCTCCGTTCAATAGATCGGTATCTAGAGCAGAACGCTGCGAATATGGACGTCGAGGGCAAAGCGGCCCTGGAAGACATGCGGGATGCTCTTTCGGGTTTCGTGTACGCGCCTATGCCTGCGGAGGGGTTTCGAAGCCTTGCGACGTACGAGCGCGCTCGAGGTGAGCTGGGCGCGGCAGATGCGACTCTCCTGCAATCGATCGGAATCGAGCCGGAGACTCCTTCTCGTGCGGAGGCGCGCGCCCTTCTGCTTGAGTCGATCGCGAGCTTGCCGGACCCCAAGGTTTACGAGTTAAGTACGAAGATGCCCCCATTAATCCTCCTTTCGTATCTCCAGGCAGCGCTTCCCTCCTTATTTTTGCTGTTGCCCGTGGTTGTCACATCGCTCGCGTGCACCCAACTGCAGTGTCGTTCCCTTCTGGTTCTCCAGATCCCCGCAACAGCGCATGTGCGTTTTCTGACGGCTGTTGCGCTGGCTCTCCTGCTTGGCTTGGTGCTGCTTTTGGTGTCGATGGTTCCCGCTGTCGTTGTGTCCGTGATTAAGAACGGTGCGGGTGGATCGGAGTATCCCGTCGCTCTCATTCGGGCGGGAGCTTCGACAACGTCCATGGTGGGGGAGGCGGTGTTGTGCAGTATTCCGTTGCTGGTCATGGCATACGGCGTGATTTCCGTCGTCGCTGCGTTGACAGCAGCGATTAGCCGCAACCCCGTTGTCACCGGAATGGTTTGCGCGGTTCTCTTGGTGTTGGGTTCGTTGAGCGCTCATGTTGAAAGCGTGGGCATGGGCGTCGCGCTGCTGGCTCCATTCGCCTCGTTTGATCCCGCTTCCCAGGTGGGGACGATTGGGTTCCTTGGGCGAGGGACGAACGCGATGCCTTTTGGAGAGGTCGTCGGCGCATCGGGCGCTCTGCTGGTGGTCTTGGGCGCCGTATCTCCGTTGATGGTGCGCCTGAGTGTTCCAAAGATCGAAAGGGGATGATCTCGATGATTGACCTTCAAACGCTGACGATCTCTTATGGAAAGAAGGTGCTCGTAGATTCGGTGAACGCTGAGTTTGCCCCGGGTACGGTCTACGGTCTCGTCGCTCCGAACGGGCATGGAAAGACGACGTTGCTGCGTGCGATGGCAGGTTTGCCGGGTCCTCGCGTGGACGGGAGCATCGTTCTGGATGAGGTGCAGGGTACGGGTGCGAGAGAGGTCCGTTCTATGATCTTCTATGCACCTGGTGAGGGGACGCTGCTGTATCCCGGATTGCGTGCGGAAGATCACCTCAAGATGGTTTGCGATATGTGGCCGCATGCTCGCGATATCGAAGAGATAGTGGAACAAACGCAGATAGGCGAGTTCGCGAAGATGAGGATCCGCACTCTGAGCCAGGGCATGAAGCAGCAGCTTACCCTGGCGATTGCGTATGCGACGGGCGCGCGGTACCTTCTATTAGATGAGCCCATGAACGCGCTCGACCCCAGCAGGGTGGACTTGCATTCCGAGATTCTCAGGAAGCTGGCCGATTCTGGTACGTGCATCATCATGTCATCCCACATCTTGGATTCGGTCGATAGGCTGTGCGATGAGATTCTGTTTTTGAAGGATGGGAGGCTCATTAGAAGCATTCCGCAAGATGATGCTGCGCCGAAGTCTCCTGGATCCCATTTCGCAAAGCCTGCCGGACGCGCCGAGGGTGCGCTAAGCACGTATCGGCGACTCTACGAAAAGGGCGGGTAGAAATGCAAGTTAAAAATCTATGTGGCCAATGTGATACCGTTGAACCCGCATATCGATACCGCTCAGCCATTCGCCTCGCCCCCGTCGCACGTATCTTCATCCGGTCTGTTACTTTTAATCTAACAATTCTTTGAGGAACGTAGGTGCTTCCAAATGTACTGTCGACTTCTTCTCAAACTGATCCTAAGAGACAAGGCCGCATGGATTTGTACGCTCGTTCTCGCTGCAGCCTTTTCCGTCCCCATTGCGTTCAATTCACCCATCTACGGGCCCTTCTTTATGAAGCAGGGCATGCAGAGCTTTGTCGACGCATTCAATACGCGCGCGCCCCGGGCCAGCGGCACAGACCTATCGCCAGAGCAGCAAGCTGACGCGGAGCTTGCAAGATACGCGAACGCCGCCCTTGCCGCTCAAACCGACGCCGCCTTTCTCGATTCTGCCGAGAGCTACTACGCGCTCATGGGCGAAGGCTTCCAATCCGGGTCCATCGTGGGAGACCGAGAGACCAATGACGCAGACCTCGCGTATTGCCGTGCCCTGAGCAGCTCCGGCATCACGGATATCCCGGCCTCCGCAAACGACCTGCCATTCCTTTCCTTCCTGCCTTACGCCATTGCCACGGCGCCGTCTTTCCTTCCCTTCATCCCCTTCCTTCTCTCGTCGATACTCGTGCTCGGCGCCACAAGGCCCGGGACCCTGGCGGCAAAGGCGCCCGCGCCCAAATTCCGGCGCCTTATCCAGATCGTGTTTTCGATAATCGTCGCGGGGACCGCGATGCTCCTCGCCGGCCTCGCACCCGGGGGCATTTACGCCTTGGTCCTAAACGGCTTCGGGCAAATTGGGTACCCGATCGCCTTCTTCCATGACGGCGCGCTTACCACCACGACCGCGGGAAACGTCTTCACAGCCCTGCTTCTCGCGCTGCTTGCGGGCGGAACCTTGATATCCGTTTGCTCCGCCGTCCTATCGACCGCAACGAGGCGCGTCCTCGCGGGCCCCCTTACCTCCGCGCTGCTTGTCGCGGCCCCGGCATTCCCGTTACTGTCCGATTCGGCACTAGGGCATAACGCCGCGCTCAATCTCCTGCCGCTGGCCGTGTTCTCGCCTATCGAGGCAACGGGTTACGTAGGATGCTTCCCGACAGAATTCATTGGCTCCGGTTCAGGCAGCGCATCGATGCTTGCCGTGGCCCTGGCATACGTCGCGGTCTTTTTTACGGTCGGCGCCGTTGCGACACGTTCCCCCAAACAGCCTGGACCCGCGAAAAAGCACCATGGGCTCGAGCTTCTAGACGCGAGCGTGGGATACGGAAGCACGACGATACTTTCAATCGGGTCGCTTTTCCTGAGCCCGGGAACGGCGGCGGGCCTCGTTGCTCCCAACGGCTCGGGGAAAACCACCCTTCTTGAAGCGCTGTCGGGCCAATTTCCCACCCGCATCCGCTCGGGAAGCCTGGCGGCAGACGGAATCTGCCAACGTCGATCAGCCGAATTTGCAGAACTCGTCTACCTGAGCTCTTCGGGCAGCGCGGATCTCTACCCCACGCTATCGGCCATCGAGCACCTTGCTTTCGTTAGGGAGGCGTGGAAATCGGCCGCCGACATCGACTCGCTCTGCAACTCCCTCGGAATCTCCCCATATCTCGACAAGCCGACCCGTAAACTCTCGACAGGAATGAAGCAGCAGGTAAAGCTTGCCATGGCGATAGCGACCGATTGCCCGTACCTCATCCTCGATGAACCGCTGAACGGCCTCGATCCGGGAAAACGGAAAACCTCCTGCGACGCGATGCGCAGCGAGGTGGCGCGGGGACGCAGCGTGCTCATTTCAAGCCATCTGCTCGACGACCTGGCAGACCTCACCAACTCGTTCTACTTCATCGAGGCCGGCACGCTCGTGGAAAAGATCGAGTCGTCCTCGCAGACGCTCAAGCAGGAATACCTCGATACATACGAGGGAGGTGAATGACATGAAACTGTTTGAACAGCTGAAGTCCAATGCGTCGCGCATGGCTGTCTACGCCATCCTCGTGGCAACGGCTTTATGCGGAATCGCGGCACCCGTCTATGCGCTCAACGGGGAGAAAGGCGATGTCGAACCCGCGTACATGGCTTCGACGGTTAAAGACCGGTACAAAGCCTTCTCTGGAGACACGTTTTACGTAGCAGAGTACGACACGACCTACCGTCAGCTTCGCTACAACAAGGGCTACGACTATCTAGGCGCAGAGGCAATCAGCTATACGTCGGGTTGGTACCGCTCCAACTATGGACACATAACCCAGTTCAAGTGTAACTACCGTGTGTACAACTAAAGCAACCGGCCGGGACGAGGGGTGACGCAAAAGCGTCGCCCCTCGTTTTTAACCATGTCAACTGAACCTAGTTCAGTTTGGTTGATTTCCGATCTCAGCCGAACACATTGAGCGGAAAGGCCGTTCCCGCAGTCAGTCGAACGTCCCCGGGGCCCTTCTCAGGCCCCGGGGACGGCATTTTCCCAGTTGAAGGAACGGTGGAGATGTGTTTCGATGGGTCAGATTCGTGTCGTTCCGAAAAGACCGTGAACCTTTTGTGGGACACGCGGCGCCGTGGTACCATAGCCGAGTTTGTTGTCTTGGTCGGAAACCAAGACGCCTTATGCGCTGATCGGTAACCAGCGCCTGACCAATAAGGAGTCCTACCATGAAGCAGGGTATCCATCCCCAGTATGTCGAGTGCACGGTGACGTGCTCCTGCGGCAACACCTTCAAGACGCACGCTACCGTGTCCGAGATGAAGGTTGAGCTTTGCAACGAGTGCCACCCGTTCTACACCGGCCAGCAGAAGTTCGTCGACACCGGTGGACGCGTCCAGCGCTTCGCCGACAAGTTCGGTGGCGCCGCTGCCGCCCAGCTCAAGAAGGCTGAGGAGGCCAAGGCTGCCAAGGCCGCCAAGGCTGCTGAGGCCGAGGCCGCTCGCAAGGCCGCCGCTGAGGCTAAGGCTGCCGAGAAGGCTAAGCGTGCTGCTAAGTTCGCCGAGGAGGCTGCCAAGCAGGCCGCCGAGGCTCCCGCAGAGGCTCCCGTCGAGGAGGCCGCTGCCGAGGCCGAGACCACCGAGGCTGCTGAGTAAATAGCTCGCCGCGGAATCGCTCGCATTCATGGCATAAGGGCCGTGCATCCATTTGGGTGCGCGGCCCTTTTCTTTTTATTGGTGCAAGCTAACCTGTCCCCGTGGCACCAAATGGCAGATAGACGGCGTTTGTTCAGATAAAACTTGCCAAAATAAACCTGTCCCATTGTGGCAGGTTGGTCATAGTTATTACGTGGCGGTCGAGGTCGACCGTATAGGCCGTGCCTTGTTTGGCTAAAGTACAATCATCTGTGTTTAACTCGCCCGCAGCTGCACGGCGTGGGCGATGGCCAAAAAGGAAAACCACATGGGATTCATGTCAAAGCTGCTGTCCTTTGGATCCGATAAGGACCTTAAGCGCTACTACAAGATCGTCGACCAGATCAACGGTCTTGAGCCCCAGTTTGAGAAGATGACCGAGGAGGAACTCCGCGGCCAGACCGATAAGTTCCGTGAGCGTTACGCCAACGGTGAGTCGCTCGACGACATGCTCCCCGAGGCCTTTGCCACCGTGCGCGAGGCTTCCAAGCGCACCATGGGTATGCGCCACTTTGACGTGCAGCTCATTGGCGCCATGGCACTGCACGAGGGCCACATCGCCGAGATGAAGACTGGCGAAGGCAAGACCCTCGTCTCCACGTTGGCCGGCTATCTCAACGCTATTGCCGGCAAGGGCGTGCACGTCGTTACTGTCAATGATTACCTTGCCAAGCGCGACTCCGAGTGGATGGGCCGCATCTACAAGTACCTGGGCATGACCGTCGGTCTGCTCCAGAACAACATGCCGCTCGAGCTCAAGCGCCCGGCCTACCAGGCCGACGTCACCTACGGCACCAACTCCGAGTTCGGCTTTGATTACCTGCGCGACAACATGGTTACCCGCCCCGAGCAGCGCGTGCAGCGCGGCCACAACTACGCCATCGTCGACGAGGTTGACTCCATCCTGATCGATGAGGCTCGCACCCCGCTGATCATCTCGGGCGCTGGCACCAAGTCCGCCAGTACCTACAAGGACTTCGCGCGTGCCGTGCGTGGCCTTGAGCGCGGCGAGGACGTGTCGCACGACATGCTTACCGCCACCGAGGACGTTGAACCCACGGGCGACTACGTCATGGACGAGGCCAAGCACACCATCGCTGCCACCGAGCGCGGTCTTAAGAAGATCGAGCGCCGCCTGGGTATCGATGACATCTATGCCGATCTCTCCGGCCAGCTGGTCAACCACCTGCAGCAGGCGCTGAAGGCCCAGTACATGTTCCACCGCGACAAGCAGTATGTGGTCACCAACGGCGAGGTCAAGATCGTCGACGAGTTCACCGGCCGCATTATGGAAGGCCGCCGTTACTCCGAGGGCCTGCACCAGGCCATCGAGGCCAAAGAGGGCGTGCTTGTACGCGAGGAGAACCAGACGCTGGCCACTATCACCTTGCAGAACTACTTCCGTCTGTATGACAAGCTCTCCGGCATGACCGGTACGGCACTCACCGAGGATGCCGAGTTCCGCGAGATCTACAAGCTGCCCGTCGAGGTCATCCCCTCCAACAAACCCGTTCAGCGTGTTGACCACGAGGACCTGGTGTACCGTACCATTCAGGCCAAGTACAACGCCGTCGCCGACGATGTCGAGCAGCGTCACGCCAAGGGCCAGCCGGTCCTGGTGGGCACCGTCTCCATCGAGAGCTCCGAGAAGCTGTCGGCCGCCCTTACCAAGCGCGGCATCGCGCACGAGGTCCTCAACGCCAAGCACCATGAGCGCGAGGCTCATATCGTTGCCCAGGCCGGACGCTACGGCGCCGTGACCATCGCTACCAACATGGCCGGTCGTGGTACCGACATCCTGTTGGGCGGCAACCCCGACGAGCTGGTGCGCGAGCGCCTTGAGTACGAGGGCCTGACCATGGAGGACGTGACGCCCGAGCAGCTTGAGCAGTTTAACGCCGAGGCCAAGGAGACCTGCAAGGCCGAGCGCGAGCGCGTGCTTGCCGCCGGCGGCCTGACCGTTATCGGCACCGAGCGCCACGAGTCCCGTCGTATCGACAACCAGCTGCGCGGCCGCTCCGGCCGTCAGGGCGATCCGGGCGAGACTCAGTTCTACCTGTCGCTCGAGGACGACCTCATGCGCCTGTTCGGCGGCGACAAGATGGACCGCGTCTCCAAGATGATGGTCACGGCCGACATGGGCGACGACATGCCCATCCAGCACAAGATCATCTCCAAGGCCGTCGAGAGCGCCCAGCACAAGGTCGAGAGCATCAACTTCTCCATGCGCAAGAGCGTCCTTGAGTACGACGACGTCATGAACAAGCAGCGTCAGGTCATCTACGCCGAGCGCAATAAGATTCTGGACGGCAAGGATCTGACCGACCACATCACCGAGGTCATGCACGATACCGTGTACCGCTGCGTGCAGGAGTTCTGCACCAAGGACAGTCACGATGGCGAGCGCGACCTGGAGGGCCTGCGCAAGTGGGTTGTGGAGCTCACCGGCCACATCGATACGCCGAAGTTCCCCGACGAGGATTATGAGGCCCTAGCTGCCGATGTCCTGGCTTACGTAGAGAAGTGCTACAACATGAAAGCCGAGCGCTTGGGCGAGGACCTGATGCGCGAGCTCAACACCCAGGTCATGCTGCGCGTCATCGATACCCGCTGGATGAACTACCTGCAGGAGATGGACTACCTCAAGACCGGCATCGGCCTGCGCGGCTTTGGCCAGCGCGACCCGCTGGTCGAGTACAAGACCGAGGCCTACGGCGCGTTCCAGATACTCGTCGACACCATGTACGAGGATTACCTGCGCACGGTTCTGCGCATCGAGATCAAGGCTGCCCCGCGTGTCGTGGAGCACAAGGAGGAGCCCGCGCTCGAGGGTGCGCACTTCTCCGGTCCTGCCGAGGTCGATGGTGACAACGGCGACTCGGTGCTGCGCAAGCAGGCGCAGGTGCAGGCCCGCACGGCTGTCCAAGGCGGACCGGCTGCCGTCAACAACGGTGGCAAGGTGACGACCTACCGCAAGTCCGAGAGCGACGATCCGTACGTCAACGTGGGCCGCAACGACCCGTGCCCTTGCGGTAGCGGTAAGAAGTTCAAGTACTGCCACGGCAGGAATCGTTAATGGCTGAGGCTTTAGAGGTAACGCCCGCCGAGCTGGACGCGTTTGCGGACCGGCTCGGTGAGGTTGAGTCGTACCTCCATTTGGACGAGAAGCGCACCCGCGTAACGGAGCTCGAGGCCAAAAGCGTCGCCCCGGGCTTTTGGGACGACGCCGATGCCGCTCGCGCCACGATGGAGGAGATCGCGCGCACCAAGGAAGATATCGCTGCCGTGGACACCGCGCGCGGCGAGCTTTCCGATGCCCGCGCTGCGCTGGAGCTTGCCGAGGAGATGGGGGATGACCCCGACGTCGTCGCATTGCGCGAGGAGGCTGCCGCTACGGCAGAACGCCTGGCCCGCGCCATCGACGAGCTTGAGCTTGCGAGCTGGTTTACCGGGGAGTTCGACCATGGCGACGCGATTGTGACCATCAAGCCCGGGCAGGGTGGTTTGGAGGCCCAGGATTGGACCTTCATGCTCTTTAAGATGTACATGAAGTACTGCCAGCGCCGCGGTTGGAAGGTCACCATCAACGATTGCCCCGCGGCCGAGGTCATTGGCATTGATCGCGCGACCTTTACCGTCGAAGGCAAGGATGCTTTTGGCATGCTTCGCGCCGAGGCCGGTGTCCACCGCCTGGTGCGCATTAGCCCCACCGACGACAAGAAGCGCCGCCAGACCACGTTTGCCGGCGTCGAGGTCATTCCGGTGCTGCCCGACGATATCGATATCGAGATCAACCCCGACGACATCCGCGTCGACGTGTACCACGCAAGTGGCCCGGGTGGCCAGGGCGTAAACACCACCGACTCCGCCGTGCGCGTGACGCATTTCCCCAGCGGCATTGTGGTTACCTGCCAAAACGAGCGCAGCCAGATCCAGAACAAGGCCGCGTGCATGCAGATCCTCAAGGCTCGCCTGTACGAGATTGAGCTCGAGAAGCGTGCCGAGGCCCTGGACGAGATTCGCGGACCCAAGACCACGATTGGTTTTGGCAACCAGATCCGCAGCTACGTGCTCTACCCGTACCAGATGGTTAAGGACCTGCGTACGGGCGTGGAGACCAGCAACGTCGAGGCCGTTCTTGACGATGGCGATTTGGATCCGTTTGTGATTGGCTATCACCGTTGGGCTACCGGCAACGCCGATGTAGAAGGCTCGGAGATCTAAAACATCGGGCGGCTTCAAGCCGATGCTAAGCCCAACGGTTGGACGGGTTTGTATTCGGAATAAACCCTGCGCAGGGGTGGTTTTTGTCCGGCGAATCGGTAGAATCGAATACAAGAAGAAGTTCAAAGCGCATCCGATGGGGTGCGCTTTTTTGAGGGAGGCAGCATGGCATATCGTCTGGACATTAAGCGCATTCTTTCGATGAACTTCTTTCACGACCTGCCCCAGATTATGTTGGGGTGCGCTCTGGCCGCTATTGCGACCGACCTGTTTTTGATTCCTAACGGCCTTGCTGCCGGTGGCGTTACGGGCCTTGCCACCATTATCCAGGCGGTCGGCGCATCGCGCGGTCTATCGCTTCCCGTTGGTATTCAGACGATCGTGATGAACGCCTTGCTGCTGCTGGTCGTTATGCGCGAGGGCGGCATGTTCTACGTGGTGCAGACGGCGACAGGCTTTGTGCTGCTGGGCTTTTTCACCGACCTGTTCGCTCCGTTTGTGGCGCCGCTGGCACATGCCGATCTGATGCTGCCCGCTATGTGGGGCGGCATCATCACGGGCATCGGTTATGGCATGGTGCTGCGCGCCGGCGCCAACACCGGCGGCTCGGACACGATTGGCCAAATCATCTCGCGTAATACCTCGCTGCCCGTGGGCTCGACCGTCATGGCGATCGATGTTGCCGTATGTGCGCTGTCGGCTCCGGTCTTTTCAATCGAAAATGCACTATATGCAGGCCTTTCGATGGTCATTAGCGGCTACGTGATCGATGCCGTGGTCGATGGCGGCAACAAACGTCGTATGGTACTCATCATCTCGGACAAGTTCCCTGATATCGCTGCCGATATTATGTATGGCCTGGGTCGTGGTTGTACCAAGTTTAAGGCGACTGGCATGTATTCGGGTGCCGAGAAGCCGGTGATCATGGTCATCGTGAGCCGTCGAGAGCTCAATACCCTTAAGACGATCGTGCGCGAGCGCGATCCTCACGCCATTGTGACGGTCGCTGACGTTACGGAAGCCTTCGGCGAGGGATTCAAGGACATTAGCGCGTAGGGGCGACCGCGTTCCATCCAAAAGACGTTCACATTGATAAACCGTTTCATCAGCGGTTCTGCCTGCTAAATTGTTCAAATAATGATAAAAACTCTGGTAAAGCCATCAGTTTCCAGCATAATGAATGACGTACGTGCATTGCGGCTGTGTTGGGATTACCTTCGGTGCCGTGCGCATCTTGTCTAAAGAGGATGAAAGGAAGGCACAATGAGCGACGAAGAGCTCAAAAAGGTTGCCAACGAGGTAAGGAAGGGCATCGTCACCGGCGTGCACGCTGCCAAGTCCGGCCATCCGGGCGGTTCGCTCGGTGCTGCCGACATCATGACCTATCTGTACTTTGAGGAAATGAACGTCGACCCGTCCGATCCCCGCAAGGCCGATCGCGACCGTTTTGTGCTCTCCAAGGGCCATTGCGCTCCGGGCCTGTACGCCGTGCTCGCCGAGCGCGGGTTCTTCCCCAAGGAGGATCTTGAGACGCTGCGCCACATCGGCAGCCACCTGCAGGGTCACCCCAACATGAACGACACCCCGGGCGTCGACATGTCCACCGGCTCGCTCGGCCAGGGCATTTCCGCCGCCGTGGGCATGGCCGTTGCCGCCAAGCACTGGGGCGATACTTATCGCACGTACGCCCTGCTGGGTGATGGCGAGAGCGAGGAGGGCCAGGTCTGGGAGGCCGCCATGTTTGCCGGCAACCAGCAGCTCGATAACCTCTGCGTGATCGTCGACCACAACGGCCTTCAGATTGACGGTCCCGTCGAGGAGGTCAACGACCCCATGCCGCTCGCCGACAAGTTCCGCGCGTTCAAGTTCCACGTGGTTGAGCTCGCCGACGGCAACGACTTCGACCAGATCCGCGCCGCCTTTGCCGAGGCTCGCGCCACCAAGGGGCAGCCGACCGCCATTATCGCCGAGACCACAAAGGGCAAGGGCGTGTCCTTTATGGAGAACCAGGTTGGCTGGCACGGCAAGGCCCCCAACGATGAACAGTTTGAGCAGGCCATGGCAGAGCTCACGGCCGCCGGAGAGGAGCTCTAGGATGGCAGACGTCAAGAAAATCGCCACGCGTGTAAGCTACGGCGAGGCCCTCGTCGAGCTCGCCAACGAGCACGATGACTTTGTGGTCCTCGACGCCGACCTGGCCGCCGCCACGCAGACCGGTAAGTTTAAGGCCGCTTGCCCCGACCGCTTCTTCGATGTGGGCATTGCCGAGAGCAACCTGATGGGCGTCGCCGCCGGTATCGCGACCACTGGTCGTGTTGCCTTCGCGAGTACCTTTGCCATGTTCGCTGCCGGTCGCGCCTTTGAGCAGGTCCGCAACTCCATCGGCTACCCGCACCTCAACGTTAAGATCGGTGCCACGCACGCCGGCATCTCGGTGGGCGAGGACGGCGCCACGCACCAGTGCTGCGAGGATATCGCCCTCATGCGCGTCATCCCCGGCATGACCGTAATTGTTCCCGCCGACGACGTGGAGGCCCGCGCCGTGACGCGCGCCGCCTACGAGTGCGACGGTCCGGTGTACATGCGCTTCACCCGTTTGGCCTCGCCGGTTATCAACGACCCCGAGACCTACAAGTTCGAGTTGGGTAAGGGCATTGTCATGCGCGAGGGCGCCGATGTGACCATCATCGCCTGCGGCCTGATGGTCGGCGAGGCTCTCGAGGCCGCCGAGCAGCTCGCTGCCGAGGGCATCGACGCCGAGGTCATCAACATGCACACCATCAAGCCCATCGATGCCGACCTGATCGTCAAGAGCGCCACCAAGACCGGCCACGTCGTGACCGTCGAGGAGCACTCTGTGATCGGTGGCCTGGGCAGCGCCGTTGCCGACGTCCTGTGCGAGCAGTGCCCGACGCCGCTCAAGAAGATCGGTGTCAACGACACCTTCGGCGAGTCCGGCCCGGGTGCCGAGCTCCTGCACAAGTACGGCCTGGACGCCGCCAACATCGTGGCGACCACCAAGGAGTTCTTGGCATAAGGCAAGACGAGGCAAAGTATCGCGTCGACAACCGCAAACAAGCCAGAACAGGGGCGTCCTCAAAGAGGGCGCCCCTGTTTATGCTGAATTTAAATTAGAGTCCTGCCAAGCAAAGTTCCCATGGGGAAACGGGCCCATCCCAACAAAGTGCAATTCAGACCCTTCCAACTTTGTATGCGCAGCATCTCAAGTTGGTGCGTCGGCCCCATAGTAGCCGCAGGCCGGGCGCAGGGTTGCCTCCCAAATCTTTCCGCAGCGCAGGCCGGCGTTTGTCCGCAGCTCCGCAGGAGCAGGACAAATGCCGGCCATGCGCGAGGACGATTTGGGAGGTAACCCTGCGCCCGGCCGGTGAGACCCAAACCCCGCCATGCTTCTTATGTGCAGCAAAGCTAATGCTGCTAAAATACAAAGCGCTCATGTAGTTTAAACGCACGACGATAAGGAGCACCAGTGGGTAACCACTTCCGTACCTCCGGTGCGGGCGATGATGCCCCCAAGACGCAGACAGGCGTCCAGGGCAGTCGTTTCGCCACTCCGGATTCAGAGGGCCAGCCTGTTGCTCAGGCCCCCACTCAGCCGGCAGATCAGGCACAGCCGGCATCCGATCCCTTTGCCTACAATCCCACCAGCGATGTCGCGCTTTCCGGCACGGCGGGTTTTGAGCCCGTTCAGGCCGTGACCGCTCGCGTGGAGCAGCCTCAGGCTGGCGCCGCCGCGCCGCAGCCTACCATGGCCGGCATTCCCGACCCCATGGCCCCTGCGACGCCGGTTCCTCAGCCTGCGCAGTCCGGTCTCTTTGCCGCTATTCCCGATCCCACGCAGCCTGCTGCCCCGGTGGTCGAGAGCGATCAGGCCGCCGAGGTCGCAAGCCTCGATAACGCGCTCAACAACCCCGATTTTACGTCGGTGTTTGCGCCCATCGATCCGCAAGCCAGCCGCAAGAAGATGGCCAAGCAGGCCGGTGTCGAGCCCGTCATCCTTATGGAGCATGTCACCAAGATCTATCCGGCACAGCCCAACAAGCCTGCACTCGACGACATCAACATCGAGATCTATCCGGGCGAGTTCGTCTTCCTGGTCGGTCATTCCGGCTCGGGTAAGACCACGCTGCTGTCGACGCTCAACCGCGACGTCAAGCCGACGAGCGGCCGCATCCTGGTTGCCGGTCAGGACCTCATGAAGATCAAGAATCGCAAGGTTCCGTTCCTGCGCCGTCAGATTGGCGCCGTGTTCCAGGACTTTAAGCTTCTGCCTCAAAAATCTGCCTACGAAAACGTGGCGTTTGCCCTGCAGTGCATCGGCAAGCCCAAGGGCGTTATTCGCAGCCAGGTTCCCGAGGTGCTGCGTCTGGTCGGCCTGGCTGATCAGATGGACTCGCTGCCCGATCAGCTTTCCGGTGGCGAGCAGCAGCGCGTTGCCGTTGCCCGCGCCATGGTCAACCGCCCGCCGCTTTTGATCTGTGACGAGCCCACGGGCAACCTCGACCCGGCGATTTCGCTGGGCATCATGAAGCTGCTCGAGCGTATTAACCGCACCGGCACCACCGTGATCGTCGCCACGCACGACCGCGAGATGGTCGATAGCATGCACCGTCGCGTGATCGCCCTCGAGGGCGGCCACGTTATCCGCGACCAGGAGAGGGGAGGTTACGGCAACTATGGCACCAACTAACGTGGGCTACTCCTTCAAAGAGGCAATCAGTCACTTCTTCCGTAACTGGACTACCTCGCTCGGCGCCGTCATCACGATCTTCCTTTCGCTGTTTATCATCGGCCTGTTCATCATGGGCTCCGCGATGCTGAACTCCGTGATCGGCACCGTCGAGGATCAGGTTGTCATCAACGCCTTTATTAGCGATGACGCCGATCAGGCTGATGTTCAGGCTTTTGAGGCCGAGCTTAAGACGTGGAATAACGTCAAGTCCGTGACCTATAAGGACAAGGACGACGCGCTGGCCGAGTATACGAGCAAGATGTCGGGCAACGCCGACGCCACCATGAGCGCGCTCGATGGCCAGAACCCGCTGCCGGCTTCGTTTGCAATTGAGATGGACGATCCGTCCAAGGTCGAGAGCACGGCCCAGAAGCTCAAGAAGAACGCCGACTTCCAGAAGATCGCGGATGACGGCGACGTCAACGCGAGCGTGCTGTACGGCCAAGAGGAAGTGAGCCGCCTGTTCCAGGTGACCAACTACATCCGCATCGCCGCCGTGGTGCTCGTTGGCCTTTTGACCTTTATCGCATTCATCTTCATCAACAACACGATTCGCCTGTCCATCACGGCGCGTCGTCGTGAGATTGCGATTATGCGTCTGGTCGGCGCCAGCAACGGCTTCATTCGCGGCCCGTTTATCACCGAGGGCGTACTGCAGGCCATTTTGGGCTCGCTGCTTTCCATCGGCGTTCTGGAGCTGCTGCGCAATCTGATGATTCCGCGTTTGCAGGAGAGCATCGGCTGGATGTCGTTTGCCCTGCCGATGCAGTACTACCTGGTGACCTATGCTGCGCTGATTCTGGTCGGTGTGATTATCGGTCTCTTTGGTTCTGCCATAGCCATGCGCCGCTACCTGCGCGTGTAGGCATGCCTGGAATTCATCCCTTCCAACGGGTCGTCTCTTATGGGGCGGCCCGTTTTTTGATCTCTAGGGGACGGCAGGAAAGCGAATCATTTGGGTAGACTCTTTGGAGTTCGTCATCGATAGCAAGGAGGCGCCATGGGGCGCAATAACAAGCATAAGCGCGGTGCCCGCAATAAGCGTGGGCCGGTGCGCAGCGAACGCCGTCCGAGCCTGACCGGGCGCGTGCAGCTCCATGAGCATGGCGCCTATGTCATAACCGAGAGCGGCGACTACAAGGTTATGGGCCGCGGTAAGCGCGAGATCATGGATGGCGATACCGTTGCCGTGAGCATTAAGAACAGCCCGCACGGTGAACGGCGCGCCGTGATCGAAGGCGTGGTTGAGCGCGCAGCCATAAGCGTGGTGGGCACGTACCAGACCGCCGGTCCGCTTGGTGTGATCGAGCCACTCGATTCGCGTCTGAAAGCCGACTTCTTCATTCTGCCCGAGGATACCTCGGCGGATCGTCTGGGCGTCCACCCGGGTGATGCCGTTGTCGCGCGCATTTTGACCTACCCGACGCGCCTGGAATCGGGCACCGTGACGATCGAACGCCGCATTGGCGGAGATGACGCGCCCGATTTGGGCGTTCAATATGTGATGGCGCGTTACGGCTATACCGATAGCTATCCCGAGGCCGCGCTGGACGAGGCCGAGGGGCTTTCGCTCGATGTGTCCGCGGCGCTTAAGGACCCGCTCCGCCGCGATCTGCGCGACCGCTTTGTCATCACGATCGACCCGGTCGACGCGCGCGACTTTGACGATGCCATTTCGCTTGAGCGCACGCCCGAGGGTGGCTACAAGCTGGGTGTGCATATCGCTGACGTTTCTCACTATGTGGCTTGGGACGGGCATATCGATCTTGAGGCTCGCCATCGTACGACATCGGTGTATCTGGCCGATCGCGTGCTTCCCATGCTGCCCGAACGCCTGTCCTGTGACCTATGCTCGCTTCGCCCTGACGAGGACCGTCTTGCGTTTACCGTTGACATTGAGCTCGATGCGCAGGGTCGCGTGCGGCATTACGATCCTTACCCCAGCGTGATTCGCTCGCGTGTGCGTATGGACTATGACGGCGCCGAGGCGCTGCTGGTGCGTGCCGGCGCGGTTGAGTATTCGGTGCTGGAAGGCGCCGCTGAGGATGTTGCGGCTGCTGAGGCCTCGCGCGAGGAGGCGCTTGAGCGCGGTCTTGCGTGCGAGGAAACTGCTCGCGGCTATAACGTCGACCTCGGCGATTTCCTTGTCGCCGCCAACGAACTCGCCGAACTTCGCCGTCGTATTCGTCGTGCCCGCGGCTCAGTCGATTTTGACACGGCCGAGATTCGCGCTCTATTGGATGAGGACGGAGTACCCGTGCAGATTGTGGCGCGCGAGCGTTCGTGTGCCACGTCGCTTATCGAGGAAGCCATGCTACTCGCCAACGAGTGCGTTGCAGAGTGGCTGGCAGACCGTGATATCGAGGCCTGCTATCGCGTGCATGAGGATCCGAGCCCCGATAGCCTGCACGGTGCCGCCGTTGCGCTGGCGCAGCTAGGCATCATCGACGATCGCCGTGCTGCCGGTATCGCCCTGGGGAGTCCCGATGAGCTACAGGCTGCAGTTGATGCTGCCGCCGGTACGGCCAACGCACCGCTCGTCAACACGCTGCTTCTGCGCAGCATGCAGCGCGCACTGTACAAGCCGCGCAACGAGGGCCACTTTGCGCTCGCCGCGCCGTGCTACTGTCACTTTACGAGTCCCATCCGTCGCTACCCCGATCTGGTGGTGCACCGCGTGCTCAAACTGCAGTTGGCCTATGAGCAGCTCGGCGGCAAGGACGCCCGGGTCCGTACGCCGCGGCTGATCGGCAAGGGGCGCGAGTCGCTGCCGCGCATTCTGCCGCAGATCTGCCGCGCATGCAGCGATGCCGAGCGCGCGGCAGATGCCGCTAGCCATGCGACGCAAAAGATCAAGATTGCCCAGTACTATGAGGACCGTCTGGGCGAGCGCTATGCCGGAACCGTCTCGTGGGTTAGCAGCATGGGCCTCTTTGTGCGCTTGGACCTGACGCAGGTCGAAGGCTTGGTTTCGATCAAGAGCCTGGGCAACGAGTGGTTCGAGTTCGACGAGGATGCGCTCACGCTCACAGGTGCCGACACGGGGACTCGCTATGAACTGGGTCAGCGCGTGATTATCGAGGTCTCGCGCGTCAATACCACGCGTGGGCACTTGGACTTTAAGCTTATCCATTAGCCAAATCTCGACTCATGGCGGGAGAGCGGAGGGCGGTCTTTCGGGGCCGCCCTCCGCATTTGGATCATGGCTACCTTGCCGTCTGCTCGGCCGCCCGCTTACCTGCTATTCGAGAGGTAAAACCTACCAAAATAAACCTGTCCCTTTTTGGCAGGTTTACAAGAAAGCGGGGATGAGATGGCGACGGTGTATGGTTATGCGCGGGTGAGTTCGCGCGATCAGAATCTTAATCGGCAGCTGGATGCGCTGGGCGCCTATGGCGTGGGCTCGGCGAATATTTATGCCGACCATGCGAGCGGCAAGGACTTCGATCGACCGCGCTATCGCGAGCTGCTGCACGTCCTGGGAGACGGGGACGTGCTGGTGGTGCTTTCTATCGACCGACTTGGTCGTAATTACTCCGAGATTCTTGAGGAATGGCGTCGCATTACCAAGGAGCTCGGGGTTGCCATTGTGGTGTTGGACATGCCATTGCTTGACACGCGCGCCAGGGCAAGCGGCACGCCGGATGTGACTAATACCCTGATTGCCGATATTGTGCTGCAACTGCTGAGCTACGTGGCGCAGGTGGAGCGCGAGAATATCCATCGGCGCCAAGCGGAGGGAATTGCAGCGGCGCGGGCGCGAGGGGTCCGTTTCGGTCGACCTCGCAAGCCGTGCCCTCCTCAGTTTGATCTGGTACGCGATAGCTATGAGGCGGGCGATATTACCCGCAGCCAGGCAGCAAAGTGCCTGGGCGTGTGCGTGGGGACGTTCGATCGCTGGATGCGCGAGGCGGGGTAGGGGTTTGCGTCGCTTTGTCGCTTCCTGTTGCGATTCAAATTTTGATACGGTGACGATGTCATTTGGGGCTACACTCGCTGATATTCAAAAAAGGAGGTTGGCCCTTGGCGCGCATAAAACAAATAATCGGATGGACCGCGATCATTCTGTTCGCTGCAACGCTGGCTGGTATCTGGGTGCTGACGGAGCAAAATGCGGTGGAGACGTCGTTGCTGAGCGAGTCCACCGCGCGTGTGGTGGAGGGCCAGGCTACGGGCGTTCAGGCTGTCGATGCCACGGGTGAAGCCCAGACGGAGAACGGAATGACCGGGGGCGCCGATTCGGCTGCCTCGAATGTCCGGTCTGGCCGACTTGCTTCCATTCGCATGTGGGTGGGCACGAACGTCCGCCGCGTTGCCCATACCGTAGAGTTTTTCTTCGTCGGATTGTTCGCCTCGGTGGTCGTGGTTTGCCTTTCCAGGCGTCCGTGGAGCGTATGCTCCCGTTGCGTGCCCGTATTGCTCTTTTGCGCCGCCTGCTCCGTTGGCGATCAGGTACATAAGATCTTTGTTCCCGGCAGGCATTTCGACGTTATCGATTTAGGATTCGATGCTGTGGGATATGTCACCGCCATGCTGTTGGTATTGCTGACGGCGGCGTTGGTGCGCCATGCGACTCGGCCGATCGGCGCCCATGCGAGGCGCTAGCCGGTAACAAACCCGTTTCTGATAATGCGACCTTGTTGAATTATTTTGTGTCGCGCGTATTTCCGAGCGGTCGGATTTGAGGGGCGAGCGGTAGAACGCTCGCCCTTTGTGCGCCACGATGCGGCACAATGTACCGCAAAAGCTGTTTGTATCCGGTACGAATCGTTCGTTGGTCTTTAATTCTTCTCAACGGAGGTGTTTGAGATGGCAAACGGATTGCTTTTGCGGCTTCGCGAGCGTGAGCTCAGCGCGAGCCCGGCGGAACGCAATGTCATCGCATATGTAAGCGCTCATCCGCACGAGGTGGTCGGGCTGTCCGTCCGCGGTCTTGCCGATGTCACGTTCTCCTCGCCCTCGAGCATTTTGCGCTTTTGCAAGCGTTTGGGTTTTGCGGGCTACAAGGAGTTCCAGCGCGAACTGATTGCCGAGCTGGCGCTCTTAGGTGACAAGAAAGACGTAGCCCTCGAGGACATCTCCATGGATGACAGCGTCGAACGTATCGTGGGGAAGGTGATGAAAAGCAACGTGCGCACGATCGAGGCGACGGCGCGAACGCTCGATTACACCGTCTTGGAGCGATGCGCGGCCCGTCTTAAGCGGGCACGCGCGGTCAATCTGTTCGGTATTGGTGCCTCTCGTTTGGTCGCGCACGACCTGGCGCAAAAGCTCATGCGTGTCGACAAAGAGTGCCATCTGTACGACGACTGGCATGATCAGCTCTTATGTGCCAAGAACATGCATGAGGGCGATATGGCAATTGCCTTTAGCTACTCGGGCTTGACGCAAGAGGTGCTGGACTGCACCGCCGAGGCTCAACGTCACAACTGTCCCGTTGTGGCCGTTACCAAAGTAGATGGATCATCCAAGCTTGCCACCATGGCCGATGCCGTGCTCGGCGTTGCTGCGAGTGAACCCTTGGTCCGCAGCGGTGCCATGGCTTCGCGTATGGCCCAGCTTATGGTTGTCGATGCCCTTTACGCTGCTTACGTTGCCAGCGACTACGAACGGGCGACGCATGTCATTAAGCAAAACTACATCGAGAAACAGGAAAGATGAGGTGAATGAAATGCTCGATTTAACAAAATTCACGACCGAACAGCGTAATCAAAGGTCAATGGACCTCGATACGATGACATCGCTGCAAATCGTCACGACGATGAACGATGAGGATCTTCGTGCCGTCCAGTCGGTCACGAAAGTGTTGCCCCAGGTTGCCACAGCAATCGACTGGGCTGCTGAGGCACTCGAGCGCGGCGGGCGCGTCTTTTACATGGGCGCAGGCACCAGCGGTCGTCTGGGCGTACTCGACGCTTCGGAGTGTCCGCCCACGTTTGGCGTGTCACCCGATCTGATTGTCGGGCTCATTGCCGGAGGCGAGACGGCGTTTATCAAGGCTGTCGAAGGTGCCGAAGACAGCGATGAGCTTGGCGCGAACGACCTGCGAGAGCGTGGACTCTCGGACAAGGATCTTGTCGTTGGCCTGGCGGCAAGCGGCCGTACTCCTTATGTGGTGGGCGGCCTTGCGTACGCCAAGGCAACTGGGTGCAAGACCATTGCAATTGCCTGCAACCAAGGGTCGAAGATCGGGGAGAGCGCAGATCTTGCCATTGAGCCCGTGCCCGGTCCCGAGGTGCTGACCGGCTCAACGAGGCTCAAGGCGGGAACGGTTCAAAAGCTCATTCTCAACATGATTTCGACCGGTGCCATGGTCAAGATCGGCAAGGTATACCAAAACCTGATGGTCGATGTGCAGCAGACGAACGAGAAGTTGGTGGTGCGCGGCCAGAACATCGTGATGGAGGCGACCGGCTGCACGCGCGAGCGCGCCGTTCAGGCGCTTGCAGATGCCGGCGGCCATGTAAAAACCGCTATTGTCTCGGTACTGTTGGACTGCGATGCCGAGCAGGCTACGGTAGCTCTTGAGCGGGCGCGAGGCCATGTCCGTGCTGCGGTGAGTGGCCATGAGAAGAGCAATGCCGACGCCCAATAGGTGCGCGGCGTGAGCTGATATGACATCCAGACGAGATACCCAATACAAGGAGGAGTTATGACGAACAAAGAGCTGGCTCAAAAGCTGCTGGACCTTTTGGGCGGTAAAGACAACGTGCTGGCAAACGCGGCGTGCATGACGCGCCTGCGCGTGACCGTCAAAGACGCGGGCAACGTCGACACGGAGGGCATTAAGGCACTCGACGGCGTGATGGGCCTGGTCGAGGACGACACGATGCAGATCGTGCTGGGTCCGGGCAAGGTGAATAAGGTGCTCGAGGAGTTCTCCAAGCTCACTGGCCTTGCGAAAGGCGTTGCCGACGAGAGCGTGGTTGACGCTGCGGCCACAAACAAGGCCGCGCAGAAGGCCAAGTACGAGTCCAAGCCGGTTCAGGCCTTCCTCAAGAAGATTTCCAATGTCTTCGTCGCCCTGCTTCCCGGCATCATTGCGGCTGGCCTCATCAACGGTATCTGCAACGTCATTAACGTCTCGACGGCAGGCGCGCTTGCAGGCGAGTGGTGGTACCAGGGCATTCGTTCCATGGGCTGGGCCCTGTTTGCCTATCTGCCCATCTTGGTGGGCTATAACGCGGCACGTGAGTTTGGTGGCTCCGCTGCGCTGGGCGGCATCGCCGGCATGATGTGTATCGCCAACAGTGCCATGCCCCTGCTTGCGCCTGGCGCGGCTGATCCTGCCACTGCCATTCTGCTGCCGCTCACCAGTGCGCAGTACAACCCCGCAGCGGGCGGCATGATCGCGGCTCTCATCGCTGGCGCATTTTTTGCCTGGATGGAGCGTCAGATTCGCAAGGTTATGCCCAACGCACTCGACACGTTCTTGTCTCCGCTGCTGGTGCTCATCATCGGCGCCTTTGCTCTGATGCTCGTCATCCAGCCGGTTGGCGCATGGCTGACGACTGCCATCTTTAGCGTTTTGACCTTTATCTTCGAGAAGCTGGGCGTCCTGGGCGGCTATATCCTGTCGGCAGGCTTCTTGCCGCTGGTGTCCGTCGGCCTGCATCAGGCGCTCACGCCGATCCACGCTATGCTCAACGATCCCGACGGCGCTACCAAGGGTATCAATTACCTGCTTCCCATCCTTATGATGGCTGGCGGCGGCCAGGTCGGTGCCGGTTTGGCGCTGTACTTTAAGACCAAGAATGCCAAGCTCAAGAAGTACGTCGCAGAGTCCATTCCCGTTGGAATCCTGGGTGTGGGCGAGCCTCTGATGTATGCTGTTACGCTGCCGCTCGTTCGTCCGTTTGTGACGGCCTGCCTGGGTGCCGGATTTGGCGGCGCGCTCGCGGCGCTGCTTCACATCGGCACGGTTTCTCAGGGCGTTTCCGGTCTGTTTGGCCTGCTGATCGTCGTTCCTGGCCAGCAGCTCGGCTACGTTGCCGCTATGCTGCTTGCCTATGCCGCCGGCTTTGTCCTGACGTGGTTCTTTGGCGTCGACGAGCAGAAGATCAACGAGTTCTTTGGCGAGTAGATTGATATCGCGAGCCGTGTTGCTCAGGGTTCGCGGCGCGCGGCAGATTTCTTGATGTTATGGTTGTGCCGGCGGGGCTAGCTGCTCCGCCGGCCTTTTTTAAAGGAGCGTTGAAGCGTGAAAACGGGTATTTCGATTTATCTTTCCAGCCCTCTGCAGGATATTGAGCGGACGATTGAACGTGGTGCCGCGGCGGGTGCGCGCTATGCGTTCACCTCGCTGCATATTCCCGAGGATGGGGGAGCGGCGTATGCCGATAAGGTCCGTCATGTGCTGTCGCTGCTTTCCGCCCGCGGCATTGCGCTCATTGCCGATGTGGGGCCTCGCACGTGCGATTTGCTCGGGCTTGAGCGCATCGAGGACTTGCGCGATCTGGGGTTGGAATACCTTCGTTTGGACTATGGCTTTAGCGCCCAGCGGGTCGCGGAGCTGTCCGGTGTATTTCGCATTGTGGTCAATGCATCGACAGTGAGTTCTGATGAAATCGCATCGTGGCGTGAGGCCGGTGCCGATGTGACTCGTTTTGCCGCCTGCCACAATTTTTACCCCAAGCCTTATACCGGTTTAGCTCTGGAGGACATTGCTCGGGTGAATCTTCGTCTTGCGGCGCTTGGATTCGAAATCATGGCTTTTGTGCCGGGTGATGCTAACGTTCGCGGGCCGGTATTCGAGGGACTGCCGACGGTCGAGGCGCAGCGCGGTCGCGCGTCAAAGGTTGCCCTCAATATGCTTGAGCTTGCACATGGCGCCGATTGCGACATTGTGTTGGTCGGCGACCCCGATCTTTCCGATGCGGGCTGGGCGCAGTTTGCTCAAGTTTCCGCCGGATACGTGGACCTGCAATGCGAGCTTGAGCTCAGTTATGCCTATGTGCGCGGGCAGATTCATCACGACCGACCCGACTCGAGCGTCCTCATCTTTAGGTCTCAGGAGTCACGTACGACGCTTAAGCCGGATTCCGTGCCGACGGATGCCGGAGCCGGCCTGCCGCGAAAGGCGGGGTCGATCGCTGTGAGCAATAGCGGATATGGGCGCTACGAAGGCGAGCTTGAGATTGCGCGGGTCGATCTCCCCGGTGACGAGCGCATGAACGTTGCGGGCCATATCACGCCCGAGGCAATGGAGCTGCTGCCGTTCATCAAACGCGGATTCGGGGTACGGTTCGTTTAGCGTGTGACCCGTGGGCTACAATTGGCCCATCATACGAAGGCGCCTCGTGTGGCGTGTGCCTGCGTTGGCCGATCTATATTCGGAGGATTTCCATGACCGTACTGTTTGTTGAATATCCCAAGTGCTCGACCTGTAAGAAGGCCAAGGCATGGCTGGACGAACATGGGGTAGAGTACATCGACCGCGATATCGTTTTGGACAATCCCACGGCTGATGAGCTTGCGACCTGGATTGCTCATTCGGGGCTGCCGGTGCGGCGTTTCTTTAATTCGTCGGGCATGAAATATCGAGAGCTGGGCCTGAAGGCGCGTCTGGATGCGGGCATGACGGATCGGGAGTGCTACGAGCTGCTGGCGACCGACGGCATGCTGGTCAAGCGTCCGCTGCTGGTGGGCGACGACTTTGCGATTCCCGGCTTTAGGGAAGCGGCTTGGGCCGAGGCGTTGCTGTAGCGGCTGCGGAAAGTGCGACCCGGAATTCGCTTCCAGAATGGGATGCACTTTCCCAAAGTGGCCGGTTGCGGAAAGCACGTCCCATTCTGAGCTTCGATTGCGGGACACGGTTTCCGGTTGAGGGCTCAACGGGAAAGTGGGGACCAGTTTGAGCTTGAAATCTGGGACGCACTTTCCGCCGGCGGGCCTGCCCCAGTCAGTCCGCCAGCTGTGCCCATTCGTGCGGATCGTAGACCTTTACGTGTTTGTTGGGCTTGCCGCTCCAGTACTCCTTGTCCATAAAGGGCAGATATGCCTGAACGCCGGGGCAGATAAAGGGAATCCGCTGCTGTTGCAGTCGCTCGCGCTGGCGCTGCTCCAGGTGCGCCTCGGATATGACGGTCGGCATGCCGGACAGCTCGACGAGGCTTGCCTGGATTCGCTTAAGGTCGGGGAGTCCCGCGTGCCATGACATCCGCATGATCAAAAAGGATGCACGGCGGTATTTTGCCTGCACCACAGTAATGGCGGGGCGCAGTGTGGGATGGATTTTGTCCCGTTCGGGCCAAAGGTCGGCAGTGATCTCAAGGCCCAGGGTCTCCCATAGGTAATCAAGCTCTTCGTCCATGGCGCCTCGATATCTACGTGATCATTGATACTTCGATTGTGTTGCCTGGTGCTATCGTTTTCGCGGTAGAATCTGCCAACGGTTGACGGCTACCGCTCGCGGCGTTTTGCCCTTCGTGTACAGCGGTCGGCTTCACAGGTCCTTCACGGGTTGGACTTAATTAGGCCAATTTGACTGAATTTCAAAAAAGTCAAAATTGGGGCTTGCGTCACGGCGAGACTTCCCGTATATTTCTTTCTTGCGCAAAGGCACAGCCGAGCGCAGCGATGCAGTCATTGGGATGTCGTCTAATGGCAGGACAGCGGATTCTGGTTCCGTCAATGGGGGTTCGACTCCCTCCATCCCAGCCATTGCATTTGCTACATATGGCCCGTTCGTCTAGCGGTTTAGGACGCCGCCCTCTCAAGGCGGAGATCACCAGTTCGAATCTGGTACGGGCTACCAAAATTGAACGCCCGGGCCTCGCAAGAGACCCGGGTTTTGTGTATTGACCGATGTTTAAGGCGCGTTGAGTCTGCCGCCTGGACCGAGGAGTTGTCATGGACCTGCCCATCAGCTTGCAAGACATCACGTATGCCGAGAACTATCTGGCGCAGGGCGACCTGGCTACGGCGACGCCGCTGCTGGAGCGCCTGGTGGAGCTCGCCGAGGAGTATATCGACGCCGAGTGCAAGACGGAGGAGAAGCGCCAATACTTTAGCTTTGATAGCAAGTTTGAGCGCTTGGCCTATCGCCGCGTGGAGAAGGATCCGCGCGAGCTCGTGCAGGTCGAGGTGCCGTTTGACCGCCTGTACTCTGATATGGCGTTTGCCTACATTCGCCAGCAGGATTATGTGAGCGCTCGCAATGCCCTGATGCAGGCTGTGCGTTGGGACCCCATGAACTGCAACTATCGCTTGGATTTGGCCGAGCTGTTCCGCGCACTCGAAGACAAGCAGGAATGGGCATCGCTCTCGTTCTCGGTGCTGGAGCGTGCAAGCGATGGCAAGTGCGCCGCCCGCGCTTACGCCAATCTGGGTCAGTACTTCTTGGAGCCCGAGACCGAGAACGTTTCGGCTGCCGTGGGCTGCGCGCGTCTGGCGCTGCGCCTGGCGCCCAACGATGCGCATACGACGCGCCTGCTCAACAAGATCCATACCACCTATCCGGATGCCGCCGATGAGAGCGACGAGCACGTGATGGGTGAACTGGCCCTGCAAGGCGTTCCGACCTCGCCTTCGGCCGAGATTGCCATCTGCCTGATTATGTGCGCGACCGATGCTGCAAGCGACGGCGACAAGCAGGAGGCGACGCGCCTGACGGTACGTGCTCGCGACTTGGTGGGCGAGGAGGCCTGCGCGGCGATTATCAAACTGGTGCGTGAGAGCGATGCCGAGCTCAATGCCGAGCGCAGGGCAAAGCGCGAGGCTGCGGGCTCAAACGCCGATGGCGCCAAGGAGGCCGGCGATGCCCAGTAAGCGCGAGCGCAAGCTCATTTCCAAGAATCGCTCGGCACATCACGAGTACTTTATCGATGAGACGTTTGAGTGCGGTATTGAGCTGAGCGGCACCGAGGTCAAGTCGATTCGCGAGCGCGCCTGCCAGATCACCGATACCTTTGCATTGATTCGTGGCGGTGAGTGCTGGCTCGTCGGCCTGCATATCCACCCTTATAGCCATGGTGGCGTGTGGAATCGCGATCCCGACCGTCGGCGCCGTCTGCTGCTGCACCGCAAGGAGATCGACTTTCTTGACGGCAAACTTCGCAACCGTGGTTATGCGCTGGTTCCGTTGGAGCTCTACTTTAATACCGACGGTCGCGTAAAACTGCTGCTGGGCCTAGGCCGCGGCAAGAAGCTTTACGACAAGCGCGAGGATATGGCCAAGCGCGATGTCCAGCGCGAGATCGACCGCGCCCTCAAGGAGCGCAATCGCTAGGCGTTCTGTATAAGTTGCGGTGGAATACGGACTGTTTTGCCTGTTTGAGGGGCTATTCAGTCCTTATTTCACCGCAACTGCGGGCGTCTCATCTTGCTTATACTGTTTTGACACATATGTCTCAAAGGTGGTGTCCGTTGTGGGCGCCGCCTTTTTTGTGGGTACATACATCCATGAGGTTCCAACCCGGGTTAGGGGAGTGATTGTTATGGACAAAACTGCGTTCTTTACCATGCCGAGCGGCCTGTACGTGGTGAGCTCCGCGGCAGACGGGCTGCGTGCCGGCTGCGTCATCAACACAGCGGTGCAGGTGACGTCCATGCCGCCGCGCATTTCGGTTGCAGTGAACAAGGACAACGTCACCTCGGGCGTCATCGCTTCGGCCAAAGCGTTCGCGCTGACCGTGATCGATCAGACCGCCGATATGCTCTACATCGGTAACTTTGGGTTCCGCACCAGCAGCGATTATGACAAGTTTGCCAAATACGAGACCCGCGAGACGGCTCTGGGCATGCCCTATGTGCCCGAGCACGCGGCGGCCCTGTTTAGCTGCCATTTGATCGACACTGTGGATGTTGGCACGCATCTGCTGTTTATCGGCGAGGTCGAGGATGCCGAGCGCTTGAGTGACGAGACGCCGCTCACCTACGATTACTACCATAAGGTCCTGAAGGGCAAGACGCCTCCGAAGGCGTCCTCGTATCAAGGCTAGAAATGTTTTAAAAATACTTGCATTATATTATTGAGAATCTATACTGATAAATGAAGTACATCACCAGTCGCGTTCGAGAGGAGAACATCATGGCTGAGGAGAAGAAGACGTATAAGTTCGTGTGCGTCGTTTGCGGTTACGAGGTTGAGGTCGATACGCCCGAGCTGCCCGAGGATTATGTGTGCCCGGTGTGCGGCGTCGGTCCCGATCAGTTTGAGCTCGTCGAGGAGTAGCTCGCAGACACACGGCGAAAGCCGAACATAGCTCTGTCCAAGGGCCTCGGTCGAATTCTCGGCCGGGGCCCTTTTCCTCCGCCCCCAAGGGATCACGGTTGCTGTTGGCCGATCCTGTCTGTTGTGAGTCCGGCCGACCTTTTGTCTTAACCTGCCACATCTAACGGCTCAAAACGGGTCTACGTGTTACAGATTGAGACAAACGGAGCTGTCCCTCGGAATGATCTCGATCTGTAACATCTAGACATCAAAAGCGGGTCTAGATGTTATAGATCGAGACGTTTGCCTGGGTAGGTGCCCCGTCCCATTACATCCCCGTTAGCAACACGACATCGAGAATCGTCACGATGGCACCGATCCCTACGAGCAGCGCGTTGAGTGGGCGCGAGTTGGCGTATTTGCCCATGACGCGGGGTGAACTGGTGAGCCGTATGAGCACAAAGACCGTAATCGGCAGTTGAAGCGACAGCAGTGCCTGACTCCAGATGAGACCTTCAAAAGGATTTGGGACGACCGGGCATGCCGTCACTGCGCCGACGAAACAGGACGCCACCCCGATCGAGGAATGTCGGTCGTGGATGTCGTATTCCTCGTCGAACATGCCCGCAGTGATGGTTCCCGCCGCCATGCCCGCTGTCACGCTGCTCGATAGTCCCGCGAACAGCAGCGCCACGGCAAAGATGGTCGAGCTCGCCGGGCCCAAGATGGGGGAGAGCGTGGCCGCTGCGACGGCGAGGTCGTCTACGACCATGCCGTGCGCAAAGAAGGTCGTTGCGGCCAGGATGACCATGGCCGAGTTGATTGCCCAGCCCACGCCCATCGAAAAGAGCGTGTCAAAGAGCTCGTAGTGCAGACGTTCTTCGATAACTTGCTCGCCTTGGCCTTCGAAGTGCATGGATTGGATGACCTCGGAGTGCAGAAAAAGGTTGTGTGGCATAACGACCGCACCCAGGACACTCACGATAATCGCGGCAGAGCCAGTGGGCATACTAGGCGTGATCCAGCTTGCGGTTGCTTGCGGCCAGTCGACTTTGACCAGCGCGAGCTCTGCTAAAAACGAGAGTCCCACCACACCCACGAAGGCGATGATCCAGCGTTCGGCGCGCTTGTAGGAGCTCGTCATGAGCATCGCCATCGATACTGCCGCCACGATGACGCAGCCCGCGCGCACGGGCAGCCCAAAGAGCATTTGAAGGGCAATCGCGCCACCCAGGACTTCGGCCATGGCGGTGGCGACGGTCGCGAGATAGGCACTGGCGAGTACCGTGCGTCCAACGAAGCGGGGGAGGTAACGTGTCGTGGCCTCGGCAAGGCAGGCGCCCGTGGCGATACCCAGGTGCGCCGCGTTGTGCTGCAGCACAATGAGCATAATCGTGGACAGCGTGACGATCCACAGCAGCGCGTAGCCAAACTGCGAGCCCGCGGCCATATTGGAGGCCCAGTTGCCCGGGTCGATAAAGCCGACGGTCACGAGCAGCCCGGGGCCGATATGCCGCGCAATGTCTAGGCCTCCGTGACCGCCGGTGCGCCGGGAACCAAAGTGTTGTTTGAGATGGTTGAGCATGGTGCGCTCCTGTGTATGGGCGGCGTGACGTCGCATCTGGGCCGTGCGGCGCCACGCGTCGGTTTTGGGTTGGGGCTACTTGTGTGCTTTGCCCTGATTGGCCACGGCGTCGATCTTGGCGGCGATGGTCGCCGGGTCGCCGATGTAGCGCTTGTCGAGGACGTTGAAATCGGTGTCGAAGGTGTAGACGAGCGGCACGCCGGTGGGGATGTTGACCTTGAGGATCTCCTCGGGCATGAGGTGCTCGAGCTTCATGACGAGTGAGCGCAGGGAGTTGCCGTGCGCGGCGATGAGTACGCGCTTGCCGGCGAGCATCTGGGGGCGAATCTCGTCTTCGAAATAAGGCCAGGCGCGGGCGATCGTGTCCTTGAGGCACTCGGTATAGGGCAGCTGATCGGGCGCGACATCACGGTATTGCACCTGGGTGTGGGGATCGCGCGCGTCGTCCGGCTCGAGTGCCGGCGGGCAGACATCGAAGGAGCGGCGCCAGATGAGCACCTGCTCGTCGCCGTGCTCCGCTGCGGCATCGGCCTTGTTGAGACCCTGCAACGCACCGTAGTGGCGCTCGTTGAGCTTCCAGGATTTGATGACGGGCAGCCACTCGCGATCCATTTGGCCGAGCACGATGTTGAGGGTGTGGATCGCGCGCTTGAGGCGCGAAGTGTAGCAGACGTCAAAGTCGAAACCGGCTTCTTTGAGGGCGCGGCCGCCTGCCGCCGCCTCTTCGCGGCTCGTGTCGGTGAGCTCGACATCGGTCCAGCCGGTGAACAGGTTGAGCTTGTTCCACTCGGACTCTCCGTGACGGATAAGGACGAGTTGCATCGTCTGCTGGTCTGCTTGGTGCGCCATAGGGGCCTCCTTGATCTGGCACGGTGTGCGTGCCGTTTGCTTGACGCCGCAAAGGATACCCGTTTTAGGCTTAAAAGTTAACCAAGACTAACAAAATTGTTGTATTTGAATGGGATGGTGAAGGGGGGGCTGCCGAAATGTCTCGATCTGTAACAACTAGGGATGGAAATTGGGCCTAGGTGTTACAGATCAAGACAGGAAGAAATGGTCCTATGGAAAATCTCGATCTGTAACAGCTGACCGCCAAAACCGGCCCTTCATGTTACAGATTGAGATGTTTGAAGAGGTGAGTTTGCAGGCCGAACTTGGGGCCTATGTTGTCGCCCTTGAGGTCGGCGGTGTCCACTCGTAGGGCGTGCGTTACGCGATTGTTTCGAAACGGGTGGGAAACACAACGGGCCGGCGATGCTCCTACTATGCCTATTCAACTGACTGTCTAAATATCTAGGGGAGGATCGCGATGCAGGCAGATTCCGCTCAGCAGCAGGGCCTTTATCGCCCCGAATTCGACCACGATGCATGTGGCATCGGCGCGCTTGCCGATATCAACGGTGAGCGCCATCACCAGATTCTGGACGACGCGCTGTCCATTCTGGTCAACTTGGAGCACCGCGGCGGTACGGGACTCGAGAAGAACACCGGCGACGGCGCCGGCATCCTGTTCCAGGTTCCGCATCACTTTTTCCGTAAAGAGGCCCAAAAGTGCGGCCAGATTCTGCCGGCAGAGGGCGACTATGGCGTGGCCATGCTGTTCTTTCCGCAGGACGACAAGGGCGTAGAGGATGCCCGCCGCGTGTTTGAGGAGGGCTGCGCCGAGGCTGGCGTGCCGCTGCTCTTTTGGCGCGAGGTGCCGGTCGACCCGCACGACCTGGGCGAGACGGCCCGCGCCTGCATGCCTACTATCCTGCAGGCCTTCCTGGGCCGTCCGGACGACACGCTCGCCGGCGATGCCTTTGAGCGTCGCCTGTACGTGTGCCGCCGCACCATCGAAAAGAAGGCCGATGCCGAGTTTGCCCTGCGCGACAAGATCTTCTATGTGTGCTCCATGAGCTCGCGCACCATCGTGTACAAGGGCATGCTGGTCGCCACGCAGATGCGCCGCTTCTTCATCGACCTCAACGACGCCGCCGTCAAGACGGCCGTGGCGCTCGTCCACTCGCGCTACTCCACCAACACCACGCCCAGCTGGGAGCGCGCGCACCCCAACCGCTTTATCATTCACAACGGCGAGATCAACACTCTCAAGGGCAACGTCAACTGGATTCGCGCCCGCGAACCCAACCTGTACAGCCCCGTGCTGCAGCACGATCTTGAGCGCGTGATGCCCATCATCAACCGCGAGGGCTCCGATTCCGCGATTCTGGACAATGTGCTTGAGTTCCTGGTCATGAACGGTCGCCCGCTCACGCGCGCCGCGTCCATGTTGCTGCCCGAGCCGTGGGACCACAACGACAGCCTGAGTGAGGAGCGCCGTGCCTACGACGCTTACCAGTCCATGCTCATGGAGCCGTGGGATGGCCCGGCGGCCATCGCCTTTACCGACGGTCGCACGCTGGGCGCCGCCCTCGACCGTAACGGCCTGCGTCCCGCCCGCTACTATGTGACGCGTGACGGTCGCTTTATGCTGGCAAGCGAGGTGGGCACCATCGAGGTGAGCCCCGAGAACATCCTGACGAGCGGCTGTCTGGGGCCGGGCCAGATGCTCGAGGTCGACTTTGCCCGCGGGCGCGTCATCTACAACGATGAGTTGCGCGCCCGCTATGCCAAGGAAAAGCCCTACCGTGATTGGATTGCCGAGGAGACGCTGACCGTCGACGCGCTCGATAGGCCCGCCGCGGCAACGCCCGCCGAGGACGCCGAGGTGCCTGCCACCGTGCGTATGGCCAAGCTCGGCTACCACTGGGATGACGTCGACGAGGTCGTGCGTCCCATGGCCCAGCAGGGCAAGGCGCCGCTCGCCTCGATGGGCATTGATGCGCCGCTGGCCTGCCTGTCCAAAAAGACACGCTCCTTCTACGACTACTTCTACCAGCTATTCGCCCAGGTCACGAACCCGCCCATCGACGCCCTGCGCGAGCATATGGTCACCTCGACCACGCTCTACCTGGGCAACCACGGCAACCTGCTCGAGGACTCCCGTACAGCCTGCCAGCTGGTGCGCTTGGAGCGTCCGCTGCTGAGCGAGGAGGAGTTTGACCGCATCTGCGCCATCGACCGCGTGGGCTTTGAGACCCGCCGTTTCCGTGCCGTGTACCGCCGCGATGCCGGCGAGGGCGCGCTGCAGGCTGCGCTCAAGCAGCTTGCAGAGGACGTTGAGGCTGCGGTCCGCGACGGCGTGAACATCGTGGTGTTGAGCGATCGCGCCGGAGCGGGCGAGGTGCCCGTGCCGTCGCTGCTTGCCGTGGGCTGCGTGCACAACCACCTGATCCGCGCCGGCGTGCGTACCTTTGCCGACATCGTGGTGGAGTGCGGCGACGCCGTGTCCCCGCACGACTTTGCGGCGCTGGTGGGCTACTCCGCGAGCGGTATCTATCCGTACAATGCGCATGCGTGCATCCGCGACTTGGCGGCACGCGGCGACCTGGACGTGACGGCCGAGCAGGGCATCGCCAACTACAACAAGGCCGCGACGGCGGGTATCGTCTCCATCATGTCCAAGATGGGTATCTCCACGGTGCAGAGCTACCATTCGGCGCAGATCTTCGAGGCCGTGGGCTTTACGCCGGAGTTCGTCAACGCGTACTTCGCCGGCACGGTGAGCCGTGTGGGCGGTATGGGTGTCGAGGACGTTGAGCGCGAGCAAAACGAGCGCTACGACGCCGCGCTCGCTATCCTTAAGAGCCCGGCTCCCGATCAGCTGCCCACGCTGGGCCTGACCAAGTGGCGCCCGCTCGGCGGCGAGGATCACCTCATCGATCCGCAGACTGTCTACTTGCTGCAGTCCGCCTGCCGTGAGGACAGCTACGACACCTTTAAGGAGTACAGCGCCCGCCTGCACCGCACCGGTCGTGCCGTGCGCCTGCGCGACCTGCTGGACTTTGATGCCAGTGGCCGCACCCCGGTGGCACTCGACGAGGTCGAGCCCGCGCTCAACATCGTCCGCCGCTTTAACACCGGCGCCATGTCGTATGGCTCCATCAGCAAAGAGGCACACGAGTGCATGGCCATCGCCATGAACCGCCTGCACGGCCGCTCCAACTCGGGCGAGGGCGGCGAGGACCCGCGTCGCGAGACCCCGCTGGCCAACGGCGACTCCAAGAACTCCGCGATCAAGCAGGTGGCAAGTGCGCGCTTTGGCGTGACGAGCCGCTATCTTTGCAGCGCCTTCGAGATTCAGATCAAGATGGCCCAGGGCGCCAAGCCCGGCGAGGGCGGACACCTGCCCGGCAAGAAGGTCTACCCCTGGATCGCCGAGGTCCGTCAGTCCACGCCCGGCATCGGCCTGATTTCGCCTCCGCCGCACCACGATATCTATTCCATCGAGGACCTGGCGGAGCTTATCTTCGATCTTAAGAACGCCAACCCCGGCGCACGCGTGTCGGTCAAGCTGGTCAGTGAGGCCGGCGTCGGCACCATCGCCACCGGTGTGGCCAAGGGTGCTGCCGACAAGATCTTGATCAGCGGTCACAATGGCGGCTCGGGTGCCGCTGCGCGCGACTCTATCTGGCACGCCGGCCTGCCGCTGGAGCTTGGCCTTGCCGAGGCTCAGCAGACGTTGCTGCAAAACGGCCTGCGCTCCCGCGTGGTGCTCGAGGCTGACGGCAAGCTTATGGACGGCACCGATGTCGCCGTCGCCTGCCTGCTGGGTGCCGAGGAGTTTGGTTTTGCGACCATGTCGCTTATCTCCGTGGGTTGCCTCATGCAGCGCGACTGCCAGCAGGACACCTGCCCGGCCGGCATCGCGACGCAAAACTGCCGCCTGCGTCATGGCTTCCGCGGTAAGCCCGAGCACGTTGAGCACTTTATGCTCTTTGTGGCCGAGCAGCTGCGCGAGGTCATGGCGAGCCTGGGCTTCCGCACCGTCGACGAGATGGTCGGCCATCCCGAGTGCCTGCGCCAGATCGAGGTCCCGGGCAACCGCAAGGCCAACCTGCTCGATCTGTCGCCCGTGCTGGCGAGCGCGACCTGCGAGTTCGGTGCTCATATCCCGGGTGCCGACGGTCGCCACTTCCTGCCGCAGATGGCCGCGGACAGTGAACTCGACAAGACGCTCGACTCCACGTTGTTTGTGCCCTATACGGCCGATGCCCGTGCGCACCTGCGTCCGATTCGCTTCCGCGCCGATATCGCCAACGTCAACCGCTGCGTGGGCACCATCCTGGGCAACGCGGTGACCAAGGCGCATCCCGAGGGCCTGCCCGCCGGCTCCATCACCATCGATTGCGATGGTTCGGCTGGTCAGAGCTTTGGTGCCTTCCTGCCGCGCGGCATTACGCTCAACGTGTGCGGCGACGCTAACGACTACTTTGGCAAGGGCCTTTCGGGCGGCGAGGTGTCGGTGCGCCCCAACCCGCATGCGACCTACAAGTTCGACGAGAACATCATCGTGGGCAACGTGGCGTTCTTTGGCGCCACGAGCGGCCGCGGCTTTATTAACGGCCTGGCAGGCCAGCGTTTTGCCGTGCGTAACTCCGGTGCCACCGTGGTGGTCGAGGGCTGCGGCAACCATGGCTGCGAGTACATGACGGGCGGTCTGGCGCTCATCCTGGGCGAGGTCGGGCAGAACTTTGCCGCCGGTATGACGGGCGGCGTGGCCTATGTCTTTGACCAATACGGCACGCTCGACGCCCGCGTGAACCACGAGAGCGTTGAGCTCAAGGCCCCGACGGCCGACGAGCTGGCGCAGATTCGCGCGCTCATCCAAGAGCATGTGGACGCGACGCAGAGCCCGCGCGGCATTAAGCTGCTCTACAGCTTTGAGACGATGGGCAAGCACTTCGTGAAGGTCATTCCGACCGAGTATGAGCGCGTGCTGGCGATTGTCTCCGCGGGCGAGGCTGCCGGCAAGACGCATGCGCAGGCCGAGGAGCTGGCGTTTGACATCGTGACCGGTCGCGCGAGTGCCGCGGATGTCGCTCGCTTTGATGCTGCGGGCGGTGCTGCGGGCGCTGCGTCCGTGGCTGCCAGCTCTGTTGCTTCGACCAAGAAGGAGGCGTAAGTGCCATGGGTAAGCCCGGTGCTTTTCTTGATATCGATCGCGTGACCCACGAGCTTCGCCCCGTGGAGGAGCGCAGCCATGATTTTGATCCGCTGTACGTGGAGCTCGATGACGACGCACGTCGCGCCCAGGCGAGCCGCTGCATGATGTGCGGCGTGGCGTTTTGCCAGATGGGCGCGAGCTTTGGCAAGGCACGCCCGAGCGGCTGTCCGCTGCACAACTTGATTCCCGAGTGGAATGAGCTGGTGTACCGCGGCCGCTGGGACGAGGCTGCCGAGCGTCTGTCGCTCACCTCGCCCATGCCCGAGTTTACGAGTCGCGTGTGCCCGGCGCTGTGCGAGGCCGCGTGCAACCTGGGTTCGGTCGATGGCCAGCCCATGACGATCCATGACAACGAGCGTGCGATCAGCGACCATGAATGGGCAAATGGCGGTCCGCGTCGCTTTGAGCCGACGGGGGAGTGCGCACCCACGGTTGCCGTGGTGGGCTCCGGTCCTGCCGGTCTGGTGGCAGCATGGGAGCTTGCGCGTCGCGGCGCCCGCGTGACGGTGTTTGAGCGCGACGACCGCCCGGGCGGTCTGCTCATGTACGGCATTCCCAACATGAAGCTTGAGAAGTCCGTGGTCGAGCGCCGCGTGGCGCTCATGCGCGAGCTGGGCATTGTGTTTGAGCTGGGTGTCGACGTTACGAACCCTGCGGTGGCGGCCGAGCTCGATGACTTTGACGCCGTCGTGGTGGCTGCCGGCGCTCGTGCACCCCGCGGTCTTTCGGCTGCGAACGTGGATGCTCCGGGCGTGGTGTACGCGGTGGACTACCTGACGGCTTCGACCGTCTCGGTGCTCGATGGTAGCGAACCCGCAGTGAACGCGCGCGGCCTGGACGTTGTGGTCATTGGCGGTGGCGATACTGGAAACGACTGCGTGGGTACCGCCGTGCGTCAGGGCGCGCGCAGCGTGCGCCAGTTTGAGTTCTTGCCGGCTGCGCCCGATAAGCGCGCGGCGAGCAACCCCTGGCCGCAGTGGCCCAACGTTAAGAAGACCGACTATGGCCAGCAGGAGGCTATCGCTGCGATGGGTGGCGAGATGCGTGCCTGGGGCGTGGATACGCTCGAGGTGCTGCTGGACAAGAAGGGTGCGGCTGCGGGTCTGCGCGTGGTCAATCTGGACTGGTCGGCGGGAAAGCCCGAGCGCATTGCGGGCTCCGAGCACGAGGTGCCGGCGCAGCTGGTGCTCATCGCCTGCGGCTTTACGGGTCCCGAGCACGGCGTGTTCGATGCGGTGGGCGTGCCTGTTGCCGCGGCGGGCCGTCCGTTGCCGGTGATGGCTGCCGAGGGCTCGCACCTTGCGGCGCGCGCGGATGGCGTTGCCGCGGACGCCGCACCGGTATACGTTGCCGGTGATGCCCGCAACGGCAGCTCACTCGTGGTGAACGCTATGGCCGACGCCCTGGCCTGCGTCGCCGAAGTCGCCGACGCGCTGGCGCTGTAAGGCGGCTGTTCACAGCTGAATCGTCAAGGGCTGTTCCCAACGGCCGGCCCAAAAGGAACGTCCCCAAGTGCCGGCAACTGGGGACGTTCCTTATGTGCCGGCATTCGGGGACACTCCTTGCGGGTTTGCGAGCGATTTGCTCATTTGTCGACGTACGGGTGTTCATTTGTCGACTTCTTGGGCTGTGGTCACCTGTTGTTTCTGTGGCGGCTGTGGACGCTTGGCTCGAAAAGGCGGGTTGGCTGTCTATGCCTGCCTGCGGTTTTGTTGCGGTGCGCATTTTCGGTCAAGTTTCGTCAAGTGTTTGGTCAGCATCTGGTTTGCAGCCGGAGGCCTATTTTGCCCGCGCTGGTCGTGGCCGACCACCCTCCTCGTAAGCTCAAATTGAGGTCTATCAGTTTGAGGAGGATGCCATGACTGACCACGTTTTAGACCGAGCGCATCTGGCCGAAGCCGTCGGCAACGATATTGCCGACATGGCCCATTTTTGGATGCTGCGGAAGTTTCAGTTTTTGGAGCCGGCGCGCGAGCAGTTCGAGATCATTGTCGACCCGTGGCTCGGCTATTGCACCGAGCCTTCTCAAAACGAAATCATGGCCTACAACATGGCATTTACCGATTGGCTGCTCTTCGAGCGCCCCTATCGCCATGGCAAGACGCTGCTCGAGCTGTATGTTGATGAGCCGCCGGCATCGCTTTCGCCTGCCTCGCTCAAGCGGCTCGAGCAGGTGCGCGACACACAGTATTTCTCGCGCTTTGGCATTTTGGACAAGGATCCTGCGAACGGCATGGTTGCGCTGAAGGATACGCGCACCGACCGTCGCTTTGATGTCTACGACCCGCATATCGTGCAAAAGGAGCATTGGAGCGACGGCGCGATTGCGGTGCGCCTCGCCTGCGTCGACGATGTCTGGCTGACGGCGGGACAACTCTATCTGTATGACATCGCACGCCTGAGTGACACGGCGGTCGATGGGCCTGGTGCGGTGCATCCGGAGGACCTGCAGGATGGCTTTGACACCTCGTGCATCAGTTTCTTCTTGCGTCTGGTCCGCGACATCATGGGCGCCCAGGGGCGGTACGTAAAGTCGCTCAACATCTACGAGCAGGAGTGGGAGTAGGGGATGTTACTGGTGTCGCTCTGCTGCCCTGACTTTGTCTCAATCTGTAACGTTTGGCGGCTGTTTGGGCCCGTAACTGTTACAGATCGAGACATTTCCCTGGTGTCGCTGGGGTGGGACTGCAACGTATTCCGTCCCCCACATCCCCTCTTCCCTCCGTTAACCGATATGCTCGACTTTAGGTCGCTGCATTAGGTGATAATGGACAAATGTTCAAGTTGCTCGTGAGGGAGGAGCTCGATATGGCGTCTGCCGATCGTTCTACGTTGTTTATCAATGCGACCATTCTGGATGGCTCGGAGCATATGGAGCCGCAACCCGATATGGCCGTGGCCGTTGAGCGCGGTGTCATCACGTGGGTGGGGCCGAGTGCTGTGGCGCAGGCGCCTGCAGGTGCCGAGGTCATCGACCTGGCCGGCGCGTACCTCATGCCCGGCCTCATCAATATGCATGTGCACCTGTGCGGCTCGGGCAAGCCTGTCTCGGCCGGCGATGCGGGCGCACTTATGAAGAGGCTCGATAATCCCGTGGGCCGCGCCATCGTCCGCCACATCCTCAAAGGCAGCGCCCAGCAGCAGTTGGCAAGCGGCGTGACCACGGTGCGCGGTGCGGGTGACCCGCTGTTTGCCGATATCGCCGTGCGCAACGCTATCGACGCCGGCAAGTATCAGGGTCCGCGTCTGGTGGCGCCGGGAACGGGTGTCACGGTGCCGGGCGGTCACGGTGCGGGGCTGTTCGCGCAGGTCGCCGATACCCCCGATGAGGCGGCCGAACAAGTGCGTGACTTGTATGCGCGCGGTGCCGACGTCATCAAGCTGTTCGTGACGGGCGGCGTGTTCGACGCGACCGAAGTAGGTGAGCCGGGCGTGCTGCGCATGCCGGTCGAGGTTGCCGCGGCGGCGTGCAAGGCTGCGCACGAGGTGGGCCTGCCGGTTATGGCTCATGTCGAGAGCACCGAGGGCGTGAAGGCCGCGCTTGAGGCCGGCGTCGATACGATCGAGCACGGTGCCCCGATGACTCCCGAGATCTTGGAACTGTACCGCGGCGCCGCGGGCACGCAGCTTGAGGGGCGTGCGCCCAGCGTTACCTGCACTATCAGCCCCGCGCTGCCGTTTGTGCTGCTCGATCCGGAGAAGACCCATTCGACCGACACGCAAAAGAAGAACGGCGACATTGTGTGTTCGGGCATCATCGAGAGCGCCCGTGCGGCGCTGGAAGCTGGCGTTAAGGTGGGCCTGGGCACGGACTCGAGCTGCCCGTTCGTGACGCAGTATGACATGTGGCGCGAGGTAGCCTATTTTGCCAAGTACGTGGGCGTGAGCAATGCCTTTGCGCTGCATACGGCCACGCAGGTCAATGCCGAGCTGCTGGGGCTGGGCGGCGAGACCGGTACGATCGAGTGCGGCAAGGCTGCCGATATCTTGGTAACGCGCAAGAACCCGCTCGATGATCTGTGCGCACTGCGTGAGCCGACGTACGTGACGTGCCGTGGTGATCTGGTGCGCAAACTCAAGGTGAAGCGTATTCCCGAGGTGGACGCCGAGCTCGACGCGATTATGGCCATGCCTGCCGAGGCGTTGGCCGAGGAGCTTGCCCGCGACGGTGTGGCGTAGATGTGACAAAGGGACAACCCCGTTGCCGCATACAAAAGCCGAGGTCTCAACACGAGGCCTCGGCTTTTGTATCGAACAAATACTTAAGATTTGGGACAAACAAACCTGATTAATTTGTCCCGCGTGCGGGCGCTAGGAGCGGGTTTCCATCTTGGCGTGGCACTTGGGGCAGGTGACGCGGATCTTGCCTTTGCCCTTGGGGACGGAGAGCATCTGGCCGCAGTTAGGGCACTTGAGGTATGCCGTGGTCTTGCGGCCCTTCCACATCTTCTTGGCCGTGCGCCTGGCACGCTCAAAGTCTTCCTTGCTCGTTCCGGCTGCGCGCGAGGCGTTGGCCGCCGCAGCGCCGCCGCCCAAACTGGCGACGAATTTGCCCAAGCCGGGGACGTTCGCGGTCGCGGCGACAAAGGCTGCGTTCTCCTTGCGACGCGCTTCGATGTTCTTGGACAGGCCGCGCAGCACGCCGATCACGATGATGGCGATGGCGATCCAGCTGAGCCACTGGATGCGAGCGAGCGATCCGATCATTGCGATGACGATGCCGGCAAAGCCCATCACGATGGTGAGCTCGTCGGCGCCGTTGCGGCCCTTCATAAAGTCATTCATGCGAATTGCCTTTCGTTCGATATACCGCACGCCTTTATACCCGATTTAGAGCAAGGGGGACAGGTTAATCTGCACCAATGTGGTGTAAACATGCCTGTCCCCGGAACACCAAGACGGTGCAAAGAAGTCTGTCCCCAATGCCCCAATTACTTGGAGAGCTTGTCGACGACGCGTTCGATCTCGGCGAGCTTGGCGGCTTTGAGGTTTTCGTCGCCCGATTCGATTGCCGAAGTCACGCAGCCCTCGATATGCGCCTTGAGCACATCGGCGTTGATGCGCGCGATGAGCGCCTGCGTGGCCATGAGCTGCGTGGAGATGTCGACGCAGTAGCGGTCCTCATCGACCATCCGCAGGATGCCGTCGATCTGACCGCGTGCCGTCTTGAGCATGCGGGTCACCGATTTATGGTCTGCCATCATGGCGGGTTCTCGTTTCTGGTCGGGGGGGGGTACGTGCGGGTCGTTACGCGGCGGTCACAGACAGGGCGTGGAACTTCTCGCCGGCGCCCTCGACGGCGGCGGCGAGCTGCTTGGCGGTCACGGTGTCGGCGCACTCCACCTGGACGGTCTGAGTCTCGTGATCGGCGTCGGCGTCGGTCACGCCTGCCACGTTGAGCAGTGCCGTCTCGACGGTGGCGTCGCAGTGGCCGCACATAAGGCCGGAAGTCTTGATTGTGTATCGCATGGGTATTCCTCTCTGTTGTGTCGGCTTTCCCAGGCACCCGACCTTGACCTTCAAGCCGTCGCTCACGTACCAAAGTACGCGTCGCTCCTCTTTCAGGTCAATCTCGGGCACCTGGAAAACCCGTTCTAAATGGAGTTAATGGTGAGCCTATTTTGCCACTTTCGGCTTAAAGGTTCGCAGACGCAGGGCATTGCTTACGACGCAGACACTCGACAGGCTCATGGCCGCAGCGCCAAACATCGGCGAGAGCTGCCACCCGGTGAGCGGGAAGAACACGCCCGCGGCGAGCGGAATGCCGATGCCGTTGTAGAACAGCGCCCAGAACAGGTCCTGCTTGATGTTGCGGATCGTGGCGCGCGAAAGCTCGATGGCACGCGCAACATCCATAAGGTCGCTGCGCATGAGCACCACGTCGGCGCCTTCCTTGGCGATGTCGGCACCGGTGCCGATGGCAAGGCCCACGCCGGCGCGCGCCAGGGCGGGAGAGTCGTTGATGCCGTCGCCCACCATGGCCACCATGCTGCCTGCGTCCTGCAACTCGCGCACATGGCGCTCTTTGTCGGCGGGAAGGACGTCGGCGATGACCTGCGCACGGTCGAGTCCCACACGGCGGGCGATTGCTTCGGCAGTGACGCGGTTGTCGCCGGTGAGCATGCGTACGTCGACGCCGAGCTTGCGCAATGCGGCGATGGCCTCGGCACTCGTCTCTTTGACCTCGTCAGCCACGGCGATGGTGCCGACAAGCTCGTCGTTCTTGGCAAAGAACAGCGGCGTTTTGCCCTCGGCGGCAAATCGCTCCGCAAGTCCTGCGGGCACGGTGATACCCAGCTCGCTCATCAGACGAACGTTGCCGGCAGCGATGACGTTTTGTCCCTCGCGCGCCGTAACGCCTCGTCCAGGCACGGCGGCAAAGTCCTCGACCATGCGCGCGACGATTCCGCGCGACTCGCACTCGGTCATAATCGCCTCGGCCAGCGGGTGCTCGCTTGAGCGCTCCAACGTGGCGGCAAGCTTGATCAGCGCCTTTTCGCTCATGGCGGGCGAGCCGTCAGCGCGCGTGGTTACCACGATATCGGTCACGGCAGGCTTGCCGCGGGTGACCGTGCCCGTCTTATCGAGCACCACGGTGCCCACGCTGCGCAGGTTCTCCAGCGCCTCGGCGCTCTTAAACAGAATGCCCATCTCGGCGCCCTTGCCGGTGCCCACCATAATGGCGACGGGCGTGGCCAGGCCCAGTGCGCACGGACAGCTGATCACCAGCACGGCCACGGCGGAGGTGAGCGCCTCGTTGATGCTGCCGGTCAGTGCCATCCACACTACAAAGGTCACGACCGAGATTACAAACACCACGGGCACGAACACGCCGGCGACCTTGTCGGCCATGCGGGCGATGGGCGCCTTGGTGGCGTTGGCGTCCTCGACGAGCTGGATAATCTTGGCGAGCGACGTGTCGGCGCCCACACGCGTGGCGCGGAAGGTAAACGAGCCCGTGCGGTTGACCGTGGCCGCGTTGACAGTGTCGCCGGCGGTCTTTTCCACGGGGATGGACTCGCCGGTGAGCGCGCTCTCGTCCACGGCCGAGCTGCCCTCGAGCACCACGCCATCGACGGGGATGGACTCTCCGGGGCGTACGCGCAGGACCTGGCCGGGAAGGATGCTGTCGACGTCGACGGTGGTCTCGGTGCCATCCTCTGCCACGACGGTCGCGCTCTTGGGCGCCAGGTCGATGAGCGCCTCGATGGCGCCGCCGGTCTTGGATTTGCTGCGTGTCTCGAGGTATTTGCCCACGGTGACGAGCGACAGGATCGTGCCCGCACTCTCAAAATACAGGTTGCCCATGCTCGTCATCATGGCCTCGTGGATTTGCCCGGCGGCCAGCTGGTCGGCCATGATAAACATGGCATAGAACGACCAGGCGACGGAAGCGGTGGCGCCCGCGGCAATAAGGGCGTCCATGGTGGGCGCGCCGTGCGCGAGCGATTTAAACCCGTTGATAAAGTACGCGTCGTTGACATAGACGATGGGGATAAGCAGGACGAGCTCGGTGAGGGCGAGCGTCATGCTGTGGGTATGGTCGGTGAAAATGCCGGGCAGCGGCCAGCCAAGCATGTGCCCCATGCCTATGTAGAACAGTGGGATGAGGAATACGATCGAGACGATGAGACGAGTGCGCATGGCGGAGGCGGCGGCCTCCAGCTTTTTGGTCGGCGACTCCATATGGGCGGCGCCGGACCTGGCTTGCGTACTGCCGCTTTGGGCGGCGTCGGTGCCCGTGCTGACGGGTGAGGCCGAGTAGCCAGCGCGATCGACGGCGGTGCAGATGTCGTCGGGGGTGACCTGCGCGGGGTCGTAGTCCACCAGCATAGAGCCGGCGAGCAGATTGACCGCGACGCTCTCGACGCCGTCGAGCTTGCTCACGGCACGATCCACGTGCGCCTGGCAGGCGGCGCATGTCATGCCACCCACGTCGAACTTATCTTGAGCCATGGTTTCTCCTTTCTGCAGTTCGGTGTTGGAATTGTTAACCTGCCGATACTATACACCCATACCCCCTGGGGGTGTCCAGTGGGGATGAAAATGTATGACATTTCGCTACAGATGCGGGTGGCTGCTCAATCGTTGGCAGCTCATGTCAAACATCTCGATCTGTAACATCTAGCGGGGAAAATGACCTCTAACTGTTACAGATCGAGATTATGTTTTGCGATGTTTGAGTTCGTCTCAATCTGTAACGTGTAGACCCGGTTTTGTCTCGTAACTGTTACAGATTGAGACAATCGGCCCAGGCCCGCCTCGTCCGCTCCGTCATCTGTGGTTTACGTGGGGGCATGCGAAGCACGGGTATACTAACCCGCGGCGAATCTGCTCCATCGCTTAGGGCCGCTGCGTCTGGACGGCGCGTGATAGGGCTGCCAAAGCGATCGCCAGCGTGCTGAGCAACGTCCTCTCTGTGCGCACCCGTTTTTGTATGTATTAGCGCACTACCAAGCACGCCCGCGCGGCCGCATGCCGTGCCCATTGCGCGTGCAGATAAGGAACAACAACATATGCGTAATTCTGTATCCGACGTCACCGACGCCGAGATTCTGGACGAGACCCGCGAGGCCATGACCCAGGCTGCCTTCGATGCTGCCGATGAGGCCAATGCTGCCCAGGCCGTCGAGTCCGCTACCGAGAGCCTGCCCGCCTTTGACGAGCTGGGCCTTTCCGACGAGATGCTTCGTGCTATCGAGAACCTGGGCTACACGGCGCCGACGCCCGTGCAGGCCGGTTCGATTCCTGTGGTGCTCGAAGGCCGCGACCTGCTTGCCGCCGCTCAGACCGGCACCGGCAAGACGGCTGCCTTTTTGCTGCCGACCATGAACAACCTGGAGCACATCGCTCCTCCCAAACCCGTACGCGAGCGCGGCGGCCGCAACCGTCGTCGCGGCGCCAAGAAGCCCGAGGGCAACGGCCGCGGTCCCGTGATGCTCGTCATCACTCCCACGCGCGAGCTTGCCCAGCAGATCGACGAGGTTGCGAGCAAGATCGCCGACGTCACCGGCCACGTTGCCGTGACCGTCGTGGGTGGCGTGAGCTACAAGCCGCAGACCGCTGCCCTCAAGTACGGCTGCGACATCCTGGTCGCAACGCCAGGCCGTCTGGTCGACTTGATCGAGCAGGGAGCCTGCCATCTGAACGAGGTCAAGGTGCTGGTGCTCGACGAGGCCGATCGCATGCTCGACATGGGCTTTTTGCCCGCCGTCCGCCGCATTGTGCGCGAGACGCCGGCCGAGCGCCAGACGCTGCTGTTCTCGGCGACCCTCGACGAGGAGGCCGTGGGCGAGATCACCGACCTGGTGAGCGACCCGGCCCGCGTGGAGATCGCGCCGGCCACGTCGACCGCCGACACCGTCGACCAGTTTGTGTTCCCGGTGTCCATCGAGGCAAAGAACAACCTGCTGCCTGAGTTCCTCAAAAAGGAGGGCCCGGAGCGCACCATCGTCTTTATGCGCACCAAGCACCGCGCCGACAGCTGCTGCCGTCGCCTTGAGCGCAAAGGCATCAAGGCCGCCGCGATTCACGGCAACCGCAGCCAGGCCCAGCGCGAGCGCGCGCTTTCTGCCTTCCGCGACGGCACCGTCGACGTGCTGGTGGCAACCGATGTTCTCGCCCGCGGCATCGACATTAGCGACGTGCGCTACGTCGTGAACTTCGACGTGCCGGCCGAGCCGACCGACTATATCCACCGCATTGGCCGTACGGGCCGCGCCGGCGAGCTGGGCTGGGCCATTACGTTTGTGACCGAGCAGGACGTCGACGAGTTCTACGAGATTGAGAAGCTCATGGACAAGACGGCCGACATCTACGAAGCCGGCGAACTGCATGTGGGTCCCAACCCGCCCGCCGTCGATCCCGAGCGCGATCCTGCCGCCTTTAAGGTGAAGAAGAAGACCAAGCGCGGCAAGTCCAAGAGCAAGAAGAAGCTTGAGCAGGCGCGTCGCGACGGCAAGCGTAACGGCGACGATTACGGCGACGTGGCTGGTCGTTCCAACCGCGGTCGCGACGAGCGTCGTGGCGACGGCGAGCGCCCGAGCCGTCCCAAGCGCGGCGGCAAGACCCGCGTGCGCGAGGGCATTCAGGCTCGCGTGGACGAGGCTGTTGAGAGCGTGGCTCGCGAGGCGGCTGCCGAGGAGCGCGCTGGTGCTGTTGAGCAGGGCCCGCGCGGCAACCGTGCCGAGCGTCGTGCCAAGCAGTTCCAGGGCGAGGCACATCGTCGTCGCCGCGAGGACGAGGACCGCGGCGGTCGTCGCCGTGTTGAGCGCGAGGACGAGGGCCGTGGTTCGCGCGGCGGCAAGCGCGGTGCGGGCGACCGCCGTCGTTCCGGTCGTGATGATGAGCGCAGTGGCCGTGATGAGCGTCGCGGCGGCGAAGGCCGTGGTTCGCGTGACGAGCGTGGTACCCGCGGTGGCGAGTCCCGCGGCGGCAAGCGCTTTGACGAGCGCGGAGGCCGCGAGGGCGGCCGCGGTGGTGAGCGTCGCGAGGGCGCTCGTGGCAACGGTGGCCGCAGCGGCGCCGGTCGTTCGAATGAGTCGCGCGATCGTCGCGACCCGCGTGCCAGCCGCGATCGTCGCGATGACTGGCGCAACTACGACGACACCCGCGATGAGCGTCGTGGCGGCTATCGTGGCGGGCGTGGCGGCAACCAGGCCGGCTCCCGCGGCGGCCGTGCCGGCGGTCGCGATAATCGTGGCAGCTATGGCAACAGCCGTGGCGGCAAGCGCGGTAGCAGCTCCCGTCGCCCCGGCGACGGCGGCGGCAAGCACAAGTAACATACGCGTCGCGCGCTAGAGCGAGGCGAACTAAGGGCCCCGAGCAACTACGCTCGGGGCCCTTTTTGGTGCAAAGGGGTCAGAGCAAGGAGTGCCCCTGGGTGCCGGCAGAAAAGGAACGTCCCTAAGTGCCGCCTAAATACCGTTTATCGAAGAAAAAATACCGCTCACCGGTCATAATGATTGTTCTGGCTTTGGGCTTGTCTAAAATAACTCCCGTAAAAAGAAATGCGGAAGGTTACCGAGTCCCTCGGACGTGGGCCTAACCAAAGTCTTTGAACGGGTGTGTCTCTATGGATGCATTCGCTTGATTTTGGTTGGGCTATATTTATGAAGGGACATGCCACCATGGGTTTCTTTTCTCGCCTCATGGGCGGCTCGGACAAGCAGACGACTGCAGCTTCCGAGTTCGAAATCCTCGCTCCCGTTTCCGGCGAGCTTGTTCATCTAGAAAATACCAATGACCCTGCTTTTAGCAGCCGTGCCGTGGGCGATGGCGTTGCCGTGGTTCCCCAAGAGGGAACGGTGTGCGCTCCTGTTTCCGGCACCGTCGCGGCGCTGTTTCCGACTGAGCACGCGCTGGGCATCATGTCCGACGACAGCTCTGCTCAGGTGATGCTGCATATCGGAATCGATACTGTTAAGCTTGAGGGCAAGGGCTTCCACGCGCTTGTTGCCCAGGGTGACCATGTCGACGCGGGCCAGCCCCTCGTCGAGGTCGATTTCGACGCGGTCCGCGCCGCCGACTTCGATCCCACGGTCTTCGTTATCGTGTGCGAGCGCTCGGAGAACTCGACTCTTCGTGAGCATGCTTCCGGCCCTGTTGCTGCTAAAGAGCCTGTCATCTGGCTTTCCGAGTAAATTTTTGTGGTGGGTACCGTGGTTATCAAGCGAGTTTTTAACAACAACGTCGCAATGGTCACTTCGGACGATGGCTCCGAGCTCATCGTCATCGGTCGAGGCCTCTGCTTTGGCCGTCATGCCGGCGATGCCATCGACGAGGCGTCGATCGAAAAGACCTACGCGTTGCAGGAGGGAACTTCTCAGGACTCGCGTACGATTGACCGCTTGGCACATCTTTTGGAGTCCATCCCCACCGTCAACCTCGTGATTGCCGAGGACATTGTTCAGATGCTCCGTCGAGAGCTCAATGTTGATATCAACGACAAGATTCTCATTGCTCTCGCAGACCATATCAGCCTTGCTTTGGAGCGCGAGCGCAAGGGCGTCTCCTGTGAGAATCCGTTGCTGCTCGAGATCCAGCAGTTCTATCGCAAGGAGTATGCACTTGCGGGCCGTGCGCTGCAGATTATCAAGGAGTATATGGGCATCCAGATGAGCGAAGAAGAGCAGGGTTTCATTACCTTGCATATCGTCAACGCCACCATGCCGCAACGCTCCGACCGTTTGATTGTTTCGGTCCAGCTTGTTCGCGACGTGCTCGCGATTGTTTCCGAGCGCTATGCTACGACCCTCGATGACACCTCGTTGCCCTATGAGCGTTTCGTCCGCCACCTGCAGTTTTTCGCACAGCGGGCGCTTGACCCCACGGCCGGGCAAATCAATGGCGACGCGCTGTTCCGAATCGATGAAACGGCGTATCCGTGCGCATTCTCGTGCGCGGACGCCATAGCCGCCCACTTGTCGTCTACCTATAACGTTGTCGTTACCGATGCCGAGAAGAGCTATCTCGCATATCACATTGTTAGCCTGCTTGGAGAACCTGGTCTCTAGGCATAACGTGCCCACACATCGATTGATATAAGGCAAGGCTCACGGTCTTGTCCAGGGCACATCTGTCTTAATTTGCGGAAAAGGAAGGGGAGTACCGCTATGACCGCAAAAAAGAAGTTCAATTTCAAAGCGCCGTTGGAGGTGTTCGCGAAGTCGATCGTCCAGCCGATGATGTATCTCTCGGTTGCCGGCATCCTGCTCATTGTGGGCATCATTCTGACCAACAAGACCATTTGCGCTTTGGTCCCCGTACTGGGCTCCGGTCCGTTCCAGCTTGTGGGCGCCGTTGTCTACCAGTCGCTGATGTTTATCATCAACAACCTCTCGATTCTGTTCTGCGTGGGCATCGCCGGCGCCATGGCAAAGAAGAACAAGGGCCATGCTTCGCTGATCGCCCTGATGTCGTTCTTCCTGTTCCTGCAGGCTAACAACATCGTGCTCAACGCCACCGGCTCTCTTGCCGATGCGAGCGGCATGCTCGGCCTTACCGGAACCGGCCAGGCCACCGTTATGGGCATCCAGGTGCTCGATACCGGCGTGTTCGGCGGCATCATCCTGGGTTGCATCACCGGCGCCGTGTTCAACAAGTACTCGAACAAGCAGTTCCCCATTGCCCTTTCGATGTTCTCGGGCGTTCGCTTTCCGTTCCTGATCATGATCATCATCTCCTGGATCATGGGCGCTGGCTTCTGCATCGTTTGGCCTCCGGTTCAGGGTGCCATCTCCTCCGTTGCCGGCATCATTAAGGAGTCGGGCAACATCGGTCTGTTTATCTACGGCATGCTCAACAAGCTGCTCGTTCCCACCGGTCTGCACCACCTCATCTACACCCCGTTCCAGTTCTCCGATGTGGGTGGCACCCTTACGCTGGGTGGTCAGGTTATCGCCGGCGCCTATCCCATCCGTGTTGCCGAGATGGCAATGACGGGTCAGCCCTTCTCCGATAGCACCTACTTCAACAGCTACACCTTCAACAATCTGTGGCCCTACATCGGCATCGGCCTCGCCTTTATCGTCACCGCCTACAAGGGGAACAAGGATAAGACCAAGGCCGTTATCATCCCGCTGATCATCACCGCCGTGCTCTCCTGCGTGACCGAGCCCATGGACTTCCTCTTTGTCTTTGCCGCTCCCGTGCTCTTTGTCGTTCACTCGGTTCTTTCCGGCATCTTCCTGGTCCTGCTCAAGGTCCTCTCCGTGCCCGCTTCGACTGCAGGCGGCATCATCAACATCGTGGTCTCCAACCTGGTCCTGGGCGTCGATAAGACCAACTGGCCGGTTATGCTGGTGCTTGGAGTCGTCAACGCCGCGCTGTACTTCTTCCTCTTCACCTTCCTTATCAAGAAGCTCAACCTCCACACGCCTGGCCGCGAGGAGGAGTCCGAGCTCGCCGAGTCCGTTGCCGAGGGCGAGGCCGCCGCGTCTGTCGCAGTGAAGCAGGGCGCCGTTGCCGCGGCTCCCGCAGAGGGCGTCGATGCAGGTATTGCCGACCTGGTCGCAGGTCTTGGCGGCAAGGACAACATCGAGGAGCTCGAGAACTGCTTTACGCGTCTTCGCGTGAACGTTAAGAACCCGGACCTCATCGATGAGAACCTCATCAACCACGTGCCCAACAGCGGCATCAACCGCAACGGCAACAATATCCAGATCATCTTTGGCATGAAGGTCGCCGAGATGCGCGACAAGGTCGAAAACGCAATTGAGAAGGAGCAGTAAACAATGATCATTACTCTGTGTGGTGGCGGATCCACCTTTACCCCTGGCATCGTCAAGTCCATCGCTCTGCGCAAGGACGAACTCGACGTTGACGAGATTCGTCTGTACGACATCAACGAGGAGCGCCAGCGCAAGATCGGCGTGCTCGTGGACTGGATTCTGCACGAGGACCTCGGCCTGGACATCAAGCTCACGGTGACCACCGACAAGGAGACGGCTTTTACCGACGCGAGCTTCGTGTTTGCCCAGATGCGCGTGGGCGGCTACGCCATGCGCGAGCAGGACGAGAAGATTCCGCTGCGCCATGGCTGCGTGGGCCAGGAGACCTGCGGTTGCGGCGGCCTTGCCTACGGCATGCGCACCATCTTCCCCATGGTCGAGCTGATCGATGACGTCGAGAAGTACGCCAAGAAGGACTACTGGATTCTCAACTACTCCAACCCTGCTGCCATCGTCTCCGAGGGCTGCCGTGTGCTGCGTCCCAACGCTCGCATCATCAACATCTGCGACATGCCGATCGCGATCATCGACGTGGTTTGCGCCGCACTCGATATCGACAAGAAGGATGTCGAGTACGATTACTTTGGCCTCAACCACTTTGGCTGGTTCACCTCGATCCGCCACAAGGGCGAGGAGGTGCTCCCGCAGCTGCGCGAGTACATCAAGGAGCACGAGATTCTGCTGCCCGATTCGTACCTCAAGGGCATGGGCTCGCTGATGTCCAAGAAGCCCGAGGAGGCCACTGACGAGCACCCCGAGCAGAACCGCCACACCAAGGGCAGCTGGTACTACGTCTGGAAGGGCGAGTACGAGATCATGGAGTGCTTCCCGGAGTACCTGCCCAACACGTACCTGAACTACTACCTGCAGCAGAAGGAGTTCGTCGAGCATTCCAACCCCGAGCGCACCCGTGCTAACGAGGTTGAGGAGACGCGTGAGAAGAACCTCTTTGATGGTATCGATCACTACGAGAAGACGGGCGAGATCGACGAGAGCACGTTCTATGCGGGCAGCCACGGCGACTGGATTGCCGACCTGGCTATCGCTCTGAAGAACGACACCAAGCAGCGCTTCCTGGTCATTTGCGAGAACAAGGGCGCTATCCCCAACATGCCCTACGACGCTATGGTCGAGCTGCCTGCCTACATTGGCAAGAACGGCCCCGAGGTCATCAGCCGCGACAACATTCCTCTGTTCCAGCAAGGTCTTATGATGCAGCAGCTGAACTCCGAGAAGCTCGTGGTCGAGGCTACGATCGAGGGTTCGTACGAGAAGGCGCTCAAGGCCTTCACGCTCAACAAGACCGTACCGTCGATGAAGGTCGCCAAGGAAGTTCTCGACGACATGATCGAGGCCAACAAGGGTTACTGGCCCGAGCTTAAGTAAAAGCAACAGGGTCGCTGACCGCATACCTAGAGCAATGCCCCGTCCACGTGATTGCGTGGACGGGGCATTGTCATTGGTAACGCGTTTTATCAAATATGGCATTTATCTGCGGAAATGTTCGTTTTCACCGCTAAGGACGACGTTTCATACCGCCTGCCGAACCGTGTCGCTGCCAAACAATTTTATAGGTCAGTGTTGTGCGTGTAGCAACTTCGCTCGGTTTCGCCTCCGGGCTGCCATGTGAGAGGGGATCTTATGGCTCGACTGCACGTAATGGAACGCAGCCACGCTCAGGCCGTCATGGACGACCTGCACGATGCGCTCGGACGCCGTCTGGCGGTGAGTTCGCTCGCCCCGTGTCCCGTTGAGTTTACGGCAGCGCTCGTTAACCTGTGCTCCACCCAGAGCTGCGGCAAGTGCACACCCTGCCGTGTGGGCCTGAGCGCGCTGAGCGACTTGCTCGCCGATGTGCTCGAAGGGCGCGCCGATGAGTCCACGCTCAACCTGATTGAGCGCACGGCCCGCACCATCTACCTTTCGAGCGACTGCGCCATCGGCTACGAAGCCGGCGCCATGGCACTCACGGCCATTCGCGGCTTCCGTGACGATTTTGAGCATCACATCCGCGAGCACTCCTGCGGCTTTGACCGCGAGGCCCGCGTCCCGTGCGTCTCGGGCTGCCCGGCGCACGTCGACATTCCCGGTTACATCTCGCTCGTCGAGGCAGGCCGGTATGCCGACGCCGTCAAGGTCATCCGCAAGAACAACCCACTGCCGCTCGTCTGCGGCTTGGTGTGCGAGCATCCCTGCGAGATGCATTGCCGCCGCGGCATGGTCGACGATCCCATGAACATCCTCGCCCTCAAGCGTTTTGCCGTTGAGCACAGCGACCTCAACGACCACAAGCCGCATGTAGTGGACGACACCGGTAAGCGCGTCGCCGTGATCGGCGGCGGCCCGGCCGGCCTTTCCTGTGCCTACTACCTGGCCGTGATGGGTCATAAGGTGACCATCTTTGAGCAGCGTCACCACATGGGCGGCATGCTGCGCTACGGCATTCCCAGCTACCGTCTGCCGCGCGAGCGCCTGCAGGCCGAGATCGACTGGATCTTGAGCGCCGGCATCGACGTTGAGCTCGATCACTCCGTCAACGGCGAGGAACTTGCCCGCCTGCGCGACGAGTTCGATGCCGTCTACCTGGCCATTGGCGCCCACAGCGATAAGAAGCTCGGCCTTCCGGGCGAGGAAGCGCTCGGCGTGGAGTCGGCCGTCAAGATGCTGCGCGCCATCGGCGACGACGAGCTGCCCGACCTGAGCGGCCAGCGCGTGTGCGTCATCGGCGGCGGCAACGTGGCCATGGACGTGGCGCGCTCCGCCGTGCGCTGCGGTGCCGAAAAGGTGAGCATCGTCTACCGCCGTCGCATCTGCGACATGACGGCCCAGGATGCCGAGATCGCCGGCGCCCAGGCCGAGGGCTGCGAGGTACTGGAGTTGACCGCCCCGCTCGCTATCGAGACGGGCGAGGAAGGTCGCGTGAGTGGCCTGCGCGTGCAGCCGCAGATCATCGGCGAGCCCCGTCGTGGGCGTCCGGCCCCGCGTGCCGCCGCCACGCCCGAGCGCGTCATTCCCTGCGAGCGCGTGTTTGTGGCCATTGGCCAGGACATCGATTCCAAGCCGTTTGAGGACATGGGCATCGCCTGCAAGTGGGGTCGCGTCGTCACCGATTCGGATGGCGCCGTGCCTAACTTCGATGGCCTCTTTAGCGGCGGTGACTGCCAGACCGGCCCCGCCACCGTCATCCGTGCCATCAACGCCGGCCGCGTTGCTTCGGCAAATATCGACCGCTATCTGGGCTTTGACCACAAGATCAAGCTCGACGTTGAGCTGCCGACCGTGCAGTTTAAGGGCAAGCACGAGTGCGGCCGCTGCGAGCTGGGCGAGCGCGAAGCCGGCGAGCGCATCCACGATTGGAATCTGGTCGAGCAGGGTCTCACCGAGCAGGAGGCGCGCCAGGAGGCGAGCCGCTGCCTGCGTTGCGATCACTTTGGCTTTGGCGCGTTCCGCGGAGGGAGGAACCTGGAATGGTAGAGCCCAACAACACCACCGTCAGCGACAACACCGAAAACGGAGCGCATAACATGGTCAAGCTCACTATCGATAATTGCGAGGTCGTGGTTCCCGAGCACACCACGATCCTGGATGCGGCCAAGTCCGTCAGCATCCAGATTCCCACCCTGTGCTACCTGCGCGATCTAAACGAGATCGGCGGCTGCCGCGTATGCGTGGTCGAGGTTGAGGGCTGCGACCAGCTGGTTGCCGCCTGCAACAACTACGTGCTCGACGGCATGGTGGTCCACACCAACAGCCCCAAGGCCCGCGAGGCGCGTCGCACCAACGTGCAGCTGCTGCTGTCCCAGCACGATTCGCAGTGCACGAGCTGCGTGCGCAGCGGCAACTGCAACTTGCAGACCATCGCCAACGATCTGGGCATTTTCTATCTGCCGTATCAAAGGCATTTGGCGGGCGAGGGCTGGGATTTCGATTTTCCCATCATCCGCGAAAACGACAAGTGCATTAAATGCATGCGCTGCATCAAGGTGTGCGAGAGCGTGCAGGGCCTAGGGATTTGGGACCTGACCAACCGCGCCACGCATACCGCCGTGGGTACCCGCGGGCGCGCACCGATCGGCAAGACCGATTGCGTCGCGTGCGGCCAGTGCATTACACATTGTCCGACGGGCGCCCTGCGCGAGCGCGACGATACCGAGACCGTGTTTGACGCGCTCGCTAATCCCGACAAGATCGTGCTGGTGCAGATCGCGCCGGCCGTGCGCAGCGCCTGGGGCGAGGAACTCGGCATATCTCGCGAGGAGGCCACCGTTGAGCGCCTGGCCTGCGCGCTGCGCCGCGTGGGCTTTGAGTACGTGTTCGACACCGATTTCTCGGCCGACCTCACCATTATGGAGGAGGGATCCGAACTGATCGAGCGCCTGGGCGCCGCCGCCAAGGGCGAGGGCGACAGCCGCGGCTGGCCCATGTTTACGAGCTGCTGCCCGGGCTGGGTGCGCTTTGTGAAGGCGCGCTATCCGGAGTTTGTCGACAGCCTGTCCACGTCCAAGTCGCCGCAGCAGATGTTCGGCGCTATTGCCAAGACCTACTACGCCAAGGTGCTGGGCGTGGAGTCCGAGCGCCTGTTCGTGGTGTCCGTTATGCCGTGCACGGCCAAGAAGGCCGAGTGCGCGCTGCCGAGCATGGTGGGCGAGGACGGCACGCCCGATGTGGACGTTGCGCTGACGGTGCGCGAGATGGTGCGCATGATCCGTGCGAGCCACGTGAGCGTTGACACGCTGGTCGAGGAGCCGCTCGATACGCCGCTGGGCTTTGGCACGGGCGCGGGCGTGATCTTTGGCGCCACGGGCGGCGTGATGGAGGCAGCCGTGCGCTCGGCATATTACCTGGTGACGGGCAAGAACCCCGATGCGGACTTCTTTACCGATGTGCGCGGCCTGGACGGCTGGAAAGAAGCCGTCGCCGATATCGATGGCACCAAGGTGCGCGTCGCCGTGGCGCACGGGCTGGGTAACGCCGCCCGCCTGCTCGACGCGATTCGCGACGGCCGTGCGAGCTATGACTTCGTCGAGGTCATGGCGTGCCCGGGCGGCTGCGTCAGTGGCGGCGGTCAGCCCATCCACGACGGCTGCGAGCTGGCGGCCGAGCGCGGCCAGGTGCTGTGGGGCCTGGATGCCGCTGCGGACATTCGCTTCTCGCACGAGAACCCCGATGTTCAGGCGTGCTACCGCGAGTTTTTGGGCGCGCCGCTCTCGCCGCTGGCCGAGGAGTTGCTGCATACCGACCATCACGCCTGGTCGATGCCTAACGAGGGGAAGTGCTAACGATGCGCGCGTTTGATGTTGAGATGACGCGCCGGGGGTTGGCCTCGGCGCTCGCCGTGGGCGCGTTGTCGCTTGCGCTCGCGGGCTGTGGCGGCGGGGCTGTCGGTGCCGGGTCCGCCGCGGGCTCGGCTGCCACGGACGGCGCCGGTGCTGCTGCGGAGCCGGTTGAGGTGCACGTCGCCTCGCTCAAGGGCCCGACGTCGATCGGTCTGGTGAGGTTTATGGACCAGGCGGCGAGCGGCGAGACGGATAACGAGTTCGACTTTGCGATCAGCGCCGCAGCCGACGAGATCGTGCCCAAGGTCATTCAGGGCGATGTCGATATCGCCCTAGTGCCCGCCAACGTGGCGAGCGTGCTCTACAACAAGACCGAGGGCGCGGTGCAGGTCATCGACATCAACACGCTGGGCGTGCTGAGCGTTGTGACGGGCGATGCGAGTGTGGCCTCGTTTGGCGATCTGGCGGGCCATACCGTCTATATGACGGGCAAGGGCATCACGCCGGAGTACGTCATGAACTACCTGCTGGAGCGCGCGGGCCTGACCGGCCAGGTGACGCTCGAGTTTAAGAGCGAGCCCACCGAGGTGCTGTCGGCCCTGCTTGCCGATCCGTCTGCTGTGGGCGTGCTGCCCGAGCCGTTCAAGACCGCCGCCATCGCCAAGAGCGAAGGCAAGCTGTCGGCTCCGGTAAGTCTGACCGATGTGTGGGATGAGCTGGCAGGTGACACGGGCTCGCGCCTGCTGACGGGCGTGACCGTGGTGCGCCGTTCCTTTGCCGAGGAGCATCCCGACGCCGCGGCGGAATTCTTGCGCTGTCATGAGGCGAGCGTGAAAGCCGTCAATGCGGCGCCGGCAGATTGGGCTCAGGCCGTGGTCGATGCGGGCATCGTGGATAACGCCACGATTGCCGAAAAGGCGATTCCCGGGTGCATGCTCGTGTGCCAGACGGGGAAGGATATGAAGGCGGCGCTCGGTGGGTACCTGCAGGTGCTGGCCGATGCGGACGCGAGCGCCGTGGGCGGCAAGCTCCCGGCTGACGATTTCTACTACATGGAGTAGCCCGTGCGTGCGTTTGCTCGACAAATGACAGAGCGTATGAAGGCGGTGGCGGCAGCAGGTGCCGTCGCCGCCTTTTGGCTTGCCGTGTGGGTGCTGGTGGCGGCGTTGGTAGCGCAGCCGCTGATCTTGCCGGGGCCGTGTGCTGTTGCCTTGGCGCTGCTGCGCCTGGTGTGCGATGGCGGTACCTGGGCGATTTTGGCGGGCTCGGGCGCGCGAATATTGGGCGGGCTGGCGCTTGCCGCGGTGTGCGGCGGCGTGCTGGCGGGAGTCTCGGTGCGGTCGCGTGCGTTTGCGCACCTGGTGGCTCCGGCACTGTCGTTTGTAAAGGCGACGCCGGTTGCCTGCGTGGTGGTCCTGCTGCTCATTTGGTTGGGGTCGGCACGTGTGAGCATCGCGGCGGTCTTTTTGATGGCGCTGCCGGGCGTATATTTCTCGCTGGTCGAGGGTTTGACGCAGGTTGATCAGTCACTGGAGCAGATGTTTCGTCTGCATGGAGTGCGGGGCTGGCGACTGTTTTGCGCTCACACCTGGCGCGAAGTCCTGCCGTTTGTGCTTTCGTGCGCCCGCGCCGTGATCGGCATGAGTTGGAAGGCCGGTGTGGCGGCGGAGCTCATCGGCATGGCGACGGGCACCGTGGGTGAGCGCATCTATCAGGCAAAGCTTTTGATTGAGACGGCAGATCTGCTGGCGTGGACCGTGTTGGTCGTGGCGGCATCGTGGGCATGTGAGCGCGTGCTAGTGTGGCTGCTGCGGGTTTCGGGGCCCGTGGCGTGGCATGTTGCCGTGCGGGCGCATGGGCATGGATTGCGTGGGCGTGCGGGGGCTGCGAGCGATGGCACTTCAGCGGAGCTTGCGCTTGCCGTGGGCGATCGCGCGCCCTGGGCGCCGGCGCTGGATGGTCTGGTGCTCAACGTGCCCGCGGGTGGGCGTATCTGTGTGATGGGCGCTTCGGGCATGGGCAAGTCGACGCTGCTTTCGTTGGCAGCGGGGGAGTGCGCGCCGTGCTCGATGGTGTTTCAGGATGCACGCTTGGTCGAGTCCGCCGCGGCGCTGGATAACGTGCTAGTGTGCGCCGATGCACGCGTGGACGCCTCGAGTGCTGCGGCCCTGTTGCGCCTGCTGGTGCCGGGGGTCGATGTACATGCTCGCGTGGCCGAGCTTTCGGGCGGGCAGCGCCGTCGCGTCGAGATCGCTCGAGCCCTGCTGTGCCCGGGCGGCGCGGTGATTCTTGACGAGCCCTTTACCGGTTTAGATACCGCTGCGCGCGACGCATGCGCCGAGGTCGTGCTCGACTTGCTCGACGGCCGTATGCTGCTGCTTGCCTCGCACGATGTCGCCGACGCTCAGGCCCTCGATATCTCGGACATCATCACGCTCTAAATACTAACTCAGCAACAAAATGATTCGTTTTCCTCCGCTCCCATGGGGTCGGGTGTGCTATTCTATCTGCTGGGTAATACTTAGGAATACCAAGTAATACCAACGCAGCAGAAACAAACTCCGGATGCGGGCCAATCGGGTTGCCTTCACAGCCCGTCGCCCAGCCGCGTGGCCCGCATCTATCCGCACCACCGTCGTTTCAAAAAGGAAGCGCCATGGCAGAACACATGACCCCGGTTGTCGCGAAGGTCTTGCCCGAGGAAAAGGCGGCCTTCGCGGCGGCAACCCAGCTCGTGGGCACCACGCCGTCCAACGCCATCCGCATGTTTATCGCCGCGTTCAATCGCTGCGGCACCTTCCCGTTCGACATTTCACCCAACGGGGCTTTTGGCGCTGCGCCCGATTCTCATCAACAATGACTGTCCCCAAGTGCCGGGTTTTGAGGAGGTTGGCATGCTCAATGCGCTGGTTTGGGCGCTTGCCTGTTTTGGTGTCGTCGCTGCCGATATTGCCCTGAGCATTGTTTTGTTCTCCGCGCTGGACATCGTGTCGGCACTGACGGGTTTCCCGATCGACAATCTCGATGTTCAATGGTTTCAGGCCGCCGCTCAGACGGCGTCGTTTTTGATGGCGCTGCTGTGGTGGCGCTATCTGTGGCCCCGCTCCTTCATGGCGCGCCGGCAAGGTGAACGCCCTCTCGGCGGGGGAGCAAATGCTGCATGGAAGCGCATCGCATACGTTGTCGTGATCGGCCTATCCATGCAGGTGGTCATTAGCTACCTATGCGACGGCGTGCTGTCGCTGCTGCCCGAGGTTGCGGCGGACTATAGCGAGCTCGTCGAGGAAACAGGCTTGGGCGATACCAACCTTCTTGCCGTCCTGACCACGGTGCTCGGCGCCCCATTTTGTGAAGAGCTGCTGGTGCGCGGCATTATTTTTGAGTTTTCGCTCCGAGCGTTTAATCCGCAGTGCCGCCCACTTTGGAAGTGCCGGCGTCGTGTGAGCGCGCAGAGTGGCGCCATGGTGCCCTGGGCGGCCCCAAGCACGTGGGGTATCGCCGCGGCGATTGTGCTGCAGGCGGCGATCTTCGGTTTTATGCACATGAATTGGGTACAGGGTTGCTACGCGGGTGCCGCCGGCCTCATCTTTGGTTGGGTGCTCGTGACGACCGGAAAGCTCCGCTACACGATCCTGCTGCACTTTGCCTTTAATGCCGGGTCGTATTTCATGACGTTGCTCTGGTTTGTGAACACACCGTTCGACGTGATAATCACGGTCGCTATCGCCGGCGTCATCCTCGTTGAGGCAATGCGCTCGCTGCGCCACGCGTGTGGGATGGACGCAGCGAGCGCACCGCTGCCCTAGTTGCGACGCCCGCCTCCGTTGGCGCCCTGACGCCCCTGGGCCGCGCGATTACGCCCGGCAGTGTTCTGTGCACGCGACATGCCGCCGTGCCCCTTGCTGCCTTTGGGTCCCTTGCCGCCAGTACCGCCGTGGGCCTTGCCGCCCTTCTTGCCGGTGCCATGCCCACCGCCAGCAGACGTCTCGCCCGGGCGCGGCGGCACGGGGCGGATTAGACAGTGTTTGGTGTAGCCGATCAGGTCACGACGTCCGGCTTTTTCCAGCGCCTCGCGTACCAGCTTGTAGTTCTCGGGTTTGCGATACTGGATGAGCGCACGCTGCATGGCCTTTTCGTGCGGGTCGCGCGCCACATAGATCGGCTCCATGGTGCGTGGGTCCACGCCGGTGTAGTACATGCAGGTCGACATGGTGGACGGTGTGGGGTAGAAGTCCTGCACCTGTTCGGGCATGTAGCCCATGTCGCGTACGGCCTCGGCCAGGTCCACAGCTTCCTTCATCGTTGAACCGGGGTGGCTCGAGATTAGGTATGGCACTACGTACTGCTTGAGTCCGTATTCGCGGTTCAAGCGTTCAAATTTACGGCAGAACGCGTCGTAGACGGCGCGGCTCGGTTTGCCCATCACGGACAGCACCGCGTCGCTCACGTGCTCGGGTGCTACGCGCAGCTGGCCCGAGACGTGATGCTCCAGCAGCTCGCGCAAAAACTCGTCCGAGGCGTCGGCCATGGTGTAGTCAAAGCGTATGCCGCTGCGGACGAAGACCTTCTTGACGCCCGGCAGCTGGCGCAGATCGCGCAGCAGCTGCGTGTAGCCGCTCTCGTCGACCACCATGTTCTTGCACACACTCGGCCACAGACAGCGCTTGTTCTTGCACACGCCGTGCTTGAGCTGCTTGTCGCAGGCCGGACGGCTAAAGTTGGCCGTCGGTCCACCCACGTCGTTGATGTAGCCCTTAAACTCGGGATCGTGCGTGAGCAGCTCGGCCTCGCGCATGATCGAGTCGTGGCTGCGCATCTGCAGTACGCGGCCCTGGTGGAAGGTGAGGGCGCAAAACGAGCACTCGCCAAAACAGCCGCGGTTGGAGCTAATGGAAAATTTGATTTCGGCAAAGGCCGGCACGCCGCCCGTTGCGTCGTAGTCGGGATGCCAATCGCGTGCGTAGGGGAGTTCGGCAACCTCGTCCATCTCGTCTGTGGTGAGTGTTGCCGATGGCGGGTTCTGCACCACATAGACGCTGTTGGGGTAGGGCTCTACCAGACGATGCCCGGTGATGGGGTCCATGTTCTGCTGCTGCACATTAAAGCTGCGCGCGTAGTTGAGCTTGTCGGCGGCAAGGTCGTCCCAGCTGGGCAGTAGGTCGTAGTCGTAGACCTCGTCGAGCGAACCCGTGCGGTAGACGGTACCGTTGATGTAGGTGATCTGATCGACGGGCAGTCCGGCATCGAGCGCGTCGGCGATCTCGACGATCGCATGCTCGCCCATGCCGTAGATGAGGATGTCGGCGCCCGAGTCGAGCAGTACCGAGCGCTTGAGCTTGTCCTGCCAGTAGTCGTAGTGGGCCAGGCGGCGCAGGCTTGCCTCGATGCCGCCGATGATGATGGGAGCGTCCTTGAACGTCTGGCGGATGAGGTTGCCATAGACCGTGACGGCTCGGTTGGGACGGCGCCCCTCCTTGCCGCCGGGGGTGTAGGCGTCGGAGTGGCGGCGGTGCTTGGTCACCGAATAGTGGTTGACCATGGAGTCCATGTTGCCGGCGCTGACGAGAAAGCCCAGGCGAGGCTCGCCGAGCACCGTGATGCTGGCGGGGTCGGTCCAGTCGGGCTGGCAGATGATACCCACCTTGTAGCCATGCGCATCGAGCACGCGGCTGATGATGGCCATGCCAAAGCTCGGATGGTCCACGTAGGCATCGCCGCAGATGTAGACAAAGTCGCACTGGTCCCAGCCACGTGCATCCATGTCGGCGCGGCTGACGGGGAGGAACTTGTCGCGGCCCGGTCGCCAGGGGCGGGCGGGCGTCGCTTGGGAATGCTTGGTGCGGGCGACCGTGGCCTGCGCCTTGCCGCCGCGCTTTTGCTGCTGGCCCTGTTTGCCTTGCTGTCCGCGTTGGCTGTTCTGAGCGTGCTGAGGCTTTTTTGCCACGATCCCTCCCGGTGTTTGTATGCTGCACGTAATTGTAACCAGTCTTTTTGGGACGGGGCTAAAAAGACTGGTGGAGTACATGAGCTGGTGAGCGAGAACGTCGCTGAGCCAATCGTTTGTTTCCAGACTGTGTATCTGCGCGTTGGGGAGCCCGTCTCGCGCGCATGCCATGTTGTCAATGGGTTACAGTATGAACGGCGGCTATGTTTCCGCCAACGCACGAGAGAGTCGTCAACAAGGAGGATGCACGACGATGCAGCGTGCCAAACAGATATCGGAGTCTATTGAGCTGGGCATCATCTTGGCGCTCGCCGGTGGCTTTATGGACGTGTATTCGTACATTGGGCGCGATCATGTTTTCGCTAACGCGCAGACGGGCAACATACTGCTGGTGGGCGTGAGCATCTCGGAGGGCAATTGGGCACTTGCGGGGCGTTACTTCTTCCCTGTGGTTTCGTTTGCTGTGGGCATTATGCTTGCCGACCTGGTTCACGAGCGGTTTGGCAGTGTGATTCACTGGCGCCAGGTGACGGTGTTTTTTGAAGCCGTTATCTTGCTGGGCGTGAGCTTTATCCCGGGCGGCGGTTACAACCTGCTCGCCAACTGCCTTACTTCGTTTGCCTGCGGTATGCAGGTCGAGAGTTTCCGCAAGATTCATGGACACGGCATCGCCACGACCATGTGTATCGGCAACCTCCGTAATGCCTTGCAAAACGTGGACGACTACATCATTACCCACAAGCGCGGCTTTTTGGAAAACGGCCTGCTGTACTTTGGCGTGATCTTTACCTTTGTGTTTGGCGCCGTGTTGGGCAACTGGTGTATTGAGCGCATGGGCCTGCACGCCATCGTCGTGGCGAGCGTGCTGCTGTTTGTCGCGTTTGCCATCATGTTTATCGACCGCGAGCGCGACTTGCGTTTTCGCTGGAAGGTTGCGGCCGAGGCTTGGAAAGAGGGCTGCCGAAAGTAACCGAATGCGGCAAAGGGACAGCCCCTTTGCCGCATTATTTTTCATCTCTATGTAGTACAGCTTCAGGAGCCAGAAAAAACTATCTAGCTCCTGAATGTTGTTACGAACTGCTTTTTGCAATTTATTCGAGATGCTCTTCAATCCGAGCCCTCAGAAGGGCAATGGCTGTGGGTATTCCAATTGCGGCGGCTAATTCGGCTTTATCCAAAACCTGTATGTTAAAGCACGATTGTTTATCACATTGAAGGACGTTAACTGAAGATAGCTTCACTTCCCGTTGACTGAATATATCGTAATCTCCAAATAGGAAGTTACCTTTTATTGTGTAATTCGGTATGTTCGTTACGCACTTCATCTCAAGTCTGTTTAGGCCATAATCGAACACCGCAACTTCCTTGTGTTCGATGATGAGCGCAACCCTGGGCATGTTACTAAAACCACCGTCGACGACAGTAAAGAGCTTTTCATTTGCATCGTCATAAACGGTGTATTTAAGACTCAATAGCTGTCCTAGTGGACCCGTGAACCCATGTCTTTTGATGTTGAGGTTGTCTCCCGCTGGGTTGACGAGAGCCAGAGCATGCGGATAAGGGTTACCTTCAATTGAGATTCGATATTCGTTTGTAGCCGTCTTGCTCGATTTAGGACCAGTAGCCATCACGCGTCATCGCCTCGATCGAATTGGAACCGTCTTCTGCTTCGTGCGGAGAATTACGCTGTATGTTGCAGTACATGCAGCTGCAATAACCGCATGGGCAATTTCTAACAAAATGAATGACACTATTTGCTGCATGCATATTAATTACTATAAAGTATCCTTTTATAAACGTATTGTCAAACATATATTGCTAAAACAGAAACAATTTATAGACTGAGTTGGTCGTATTCTTTGGGCAATTGCTCCTATAATCTAGCCTTCGCTGCAGTCGGGAGGGAAGGACTGGGGCTCCGTTATTATGTTGAAACGCTTTAACACTTTTGACGTTCTCATGCATTTTTTGTTTCAAAAGCGTTAGGATGGGACACATAGCGTGGGGCGTAATGGGCGCCCCGCACACGATGGGAGGCTATCAATGGCTAATCGTTTCGTTCTCAATACCATCTCTTATCATGGTTCCGGCGCCATCAAGGAGATCCCCGGCGAGCTCCAGCGTCGCGGCTACAAGAAGATCTTCGTCTGCTCCGACCCCGATCTGGTTAAGTTTGGCGTTACCGCTAAGGTGACCGACGAGCTCGACGCCGCCGGCATCGCTTGGAGCCTCTACTCCGAGATTAAGCCCAACCCCACTATCCAGAACGTCAAGGACGGCGTCGAGGCCTTCAAGGCCGCCGAGGCTGACGCTATCGTGACCATCGGTGGCGGTTCCTCCATGGATACCGCCAAGGCCATTGGCATCATCATCAACAACCCCGAGTTCGCCGATGTCCGCAGCCTCGAGGGCGTTGCTCCCACTAAGAACCACGCCGTGTTCACCATCGCTGTGCCGACGACCGCCGGTACCGCTGCCGAGGTGACCATCAACTACGTCATCACCGACCCCGAAAAGGTCCGCAAGTTCGTGTGCGTCGACACCAACGACGCCCCCGAGGTCGCCGTCGTCGACCCCGACATGATGGCTTCCATGCCCGCCGGCCTTACCGCTTCCACTGGCATGGACGCTCTGACCCACGCCATCGAGGGCTACACCACCAAGGGCGCTTGGGAGCTCTCCGACATGTTCCACTTTGAGGCCATTAAGCTGATCAGCGAGAACCTGCGCGACTCCGTTGCCGAGGCCAAGTCCGGTCAGCCCGGCTCCGGCCGCGAGGGCATGGCTCTTGGCCAGTATGTCGCCGGCATGGGCTTCTCCAACGTTGGCCTGGGCATCGACCACGCCATGGCTCACACCCTGTCCGCTCACTACGACACCCCGCACGGTGTCGCCTGCGCCATGCTGCTGCCGATCGCCATGGAGTTCAACAAGCCGGTTTGCGCCGAGCGCCTGGCCAAGGTCGCCGTCGCCATGGGCGTTGACACCACGGGCATGAGCACCGACGAGGCTGCTGACGCCGCTATCGCCGCCGTCAAGCAGCTTTCCGCCGACGTGAACATCCCGCATGTCTGCGAGGCCATGAAGGCCGACGAGATCGAGGTCTTGGCCAAGGACGCCATGGCCGACGCCTGCTTCCCGGGCAACCCGCGCGAGGCGACGCTCGACGACGTTATCGAGCTCTTCAAGAAGATCTGCCCGGCTGCCTAACTTGGTTCGGCGGGCCCCCGCCCGTTAGCCCCAGAATCGTCCTCGGACATGTCGGAAGCCCCCGCTGCGCACTTCGTGCGGCGGGGGCTTCCTCCGTCCTGCGGAAAGATTGTGGGGCTAACGGGCAGGGGCCTGCCGGCTCGTTATCGTGACGGGCGCAGCTCTGGGGAGCTCGATGGGTTGTCTCTCTGGGTAAATAAATGTGCGTGGTGGTATTGTTGCTGTGGGTTTAATTCGATATGAAAGGGTGACTTTGGTGTCCCAGATGGATTCTACGCTCTCCTATATTGCTGAGCAGTTGAAGGCGCTTACCTCGATTGCTTCGCCTACGGGCTATACCCGTGCGGCGACTGATTATCTAATGGAGACCCTGCGCGATATGGGCTTTGGGCCTGAGCGTTCTAATAAGGGTAACGTGCTGGTTGAACTTGGCGGCGAGGGCGAGCCGCTCGTATTGGCGAGCCATGTCGATACCCTGGGCGCCATGGTGCGCTCCATTAAGGACAATGGTCGCTTGCGTCCCACGACGCTCGGCGGGCACCAGTGGTCTACGGCCGATGGCGAGAACTGCACCGTCTACACGCGTGACGGCAATGTGTATACGGGTGTGGTCCTCAACACCGAGCCTTCGGCGCACGTGGCCGATGAACCGGTCAAGACCATCGAGAAGAACATGGAGATCTTGCTCGACGAGAACGTTGACAGCAAAGACGATGTGCTCGAGCTGGGTATTCAGACGGGCGATATCATCGCTATGGATCCGCGCACCACGGTGACGGAGAGTGGCTACATCAAGAGCCGCTTCCTGGATGACAAGCTGTCGGCGTCGATTCTGCTGGGTTTGGCTCGCGCCGTTGCCGACGGCGAGGTGACCCTCTCGCGTAAGGTGTCGCTGCTCTTTACCGTGTACGAGGAGGTCGGCCACGGCGGTGCCTTTGTGCCGGCCGACACGCGCGAGATGATCAGCGTTGACATGGGCTGCGTGGGCGACGACCTGGGCTGCACCGAGCGCATGGTGTCGATTTGCGCCAAGGATTCGGGCGGTCCGTACAACTACGACCTGGTAACCACGCTGTCCAACATCGCGCGCGAGCTGGAGCTCGATTACGCCATCGATGTGTACCCGCATTACGGTTCCGACGTCGAGGCCACGCTTTCGGCCGGTTACGACATCCGTCACGGCCTGATCGGCCCCGGCGTGTACGCGAGCCACAACTACGAGCGCAGCCACATTGACGGCGTGCGCAACACCTACGAGCTCGTCCGCGCCTACGTGCAGCGCTAGGGGAGCAGCTTGCGACTCGGCTGACCAATCACTAAGGCCCGTTTTTCGGGCCTTTTTTCGCTTTGGGCTGTTTAGTATTATGATGTATGTAATCTATTAACTAAACGTGTAAATTACTTAACGAGGTGATGCGGTGTATGGATACGTCTGAGTACTTATCTATGGGTGATGCCGCCCGCCTGTTGGGCGTTACGAAAGCCCGCATATCGCAACTTGCCGCATCGGGGACGCTTGTGTGCGATATTGTGGGCGGCCGGAAGATGGTCGAGTACAATTCTGCGACCGCCTACCAAAAGGTCCGCAAGCGAGGACGCCGTCCTGCGGCTGATGTGGGACGCAAGTTTACGCTGATGTCGGCCGACCATGAGATCGCGCATGTCTCATTTGATCCGACGCGTGAGTTTCCCTTCGAAATCGCCGAGGTCCTCGATGCGCAACGAATGCCGTTTGGCACATGCTCGAGCTCTTCTCCTACGGTGAATAAACGGGAGCTCAACGTGTGGTGGAGCCATCGGTCGGTGCCTGACGTCCGCCCTGGACTCGTCTCGCGCTATCGTGAACTGGGAATTGCCAATGGCATCGAGGTTCCGGTTCGGTGCCTGGGCTTATCGCTTTCGGATTGTTATTGGCTGCGGCCGGCCGATTGCGTCGAACTCAAATGGCAAAGCATCAATTACTTTGAGAACGAATTTGAGCGATCGGCGCCCGAAGAGCGTTCGGGTTGGCTGGAAGGCATCGGTCTAAAAAATCCGGATAACACGTCCGAGGGCGAGCTCCCTAAATCGTGGATGATCCGAAACGGCATTCGCGTTTTGGCTAAAGGGTGCGGGATGGACGATCAGCGTCCCTTTAACGAGGCGGTTGCAACGGCTCTACATCGTCGCTTGCTTTCCAAGGGGGAGTTTGTTCCTTACACGGTTGAGCGCATATTCGATGGCCCTGTGTGTCTGTGCGACGACTTTCTTGACGGCCGCGAGGAATACGTTCCGGCTGTTTACGTTAAGGGCGTACTTGGTAGTCAGCGGGGAAACTCGACGTACGACCGGTACTGTTGCTACCTCGGCAAGCATGGTGTCGGTGAGGCCGCTGTGAGAAGGTCTATGTCGCAGATGATTGTCTGCGATGCCCTTTTGGCCAACAGCGACCGCCATTGGCGAAACTTCGGCATCATCCGCAATGTCGACACCCTGGAGATAAAACCTGCTCCGCTGTTCGATAGCGGCAACTGCCTGTGGTATAACGTACCAACTGCCGTGCTCGCAGCTGGGGAGTTTGGGTTTTCCGCTAAGCCGTTTGGGCCCGACCCTTCCGTCCAGCTGGCGCTTGCGGACTCGCTCGATTGGTTCGATTCATCGCGGCTCAACGGATTTGTTGATGAGGCGATCGAGATTCTTTCGCAGAGCAAATGGGCCACGGCGGAGGGTCGACTCGAGGCCATCCGCCGCGGCCTCGAGCGTCGCGTAATCGAGGTTGGTGCCGCTGTTGAGGTACTTCGACACGTGCAGCGATAAACCCGCGGCTACTTAAGTGCGCCGGCCACCGTGCCGCCGCCCAGGACGATGTCGCCGCGGTAGACTACGACTGCCTGGCCGGGGGCGATGGCTCGCTGCGGCTCGTCAAAAGTTAGCAGCATTTGTCCGTCTTCATCACGCGTAAGGGTTGCTGCCTGGTCTTTCTGTCGGTAGCGGTACTTGGCGCCCACGCGGATGCCGCCGGCATCCAGCTCGGCCTCCATGCGGTCGGCAGGGGCGCTCCAGATCCAGTCGTTGGCCGTGAGCGCCGTGGCCGTCAGGTCCTCGGCCTCGCCCAGATGCACGGTGTTGTTAGCGGCGTCGACGCCCGTCACATACACAGGATGCGCCATCGCGACGCCCAGGCCTTTGCGCTGGCCGATGGTGTAGCGCAGCGCGCCGTTGTGGCGCCCGACCACGCTGCCGTCGCGCCACACAATGTCGCCCGGTGCAGCGGGATGTCCGCAGCGGCGCTCGATATAGCCCGCGTAGTTACCGTCTGGAATAAAGCAGATGTCCTCGCTTTCGGCCTTCTGGGCGTTGGTAAAGCCCTGCTCGGCGGCTATGCGGCGCACGTCGCGCTCTTTGTCTAGGCCTGCCAGCGGAAAGATCGTGTGCGCCAGGCGCTCCTGCGTGAGCGAATACAAAAAGTAGCTTTGGTCCTTTTTAGGGTCCTCGCCGCGATGCAGCTGCCAGGTGCCGTCTGCCGCCTGGCTTGTTTTGGCGTAATGGCCCGTGGCGATGTAGTCGCAGCCCATGTCCAGCGCTGCATCGAGCAGCGCGCCAAACTTAATGTGGCGGTTGCAGATAATGCACGGATTGGGCGTCAGCCCCTCCTGGTAGGCGTTCATAAAACGCTCGACAACGTTGCGGTCGAAGGTTTGCTGCAAGTCGAGCACGTGATGGGGTATCCCCAGGCGCTCGGCGACGGCCTTTGCATCGGCGATGTCGTGGTCGACCTTACTCATGCCCGTGGCGGGATCGGGCGCGGGGCAGGTGAGGCGCATGGTGGCACCGACACATTCGTAACCCTGACTTTTGAGCAGATACGCGGTCACGCTGGAATCGACGCCGCCGCTCATGGCGACGAGCACGCGCTTGTTGTGCATGAGGAGGTTCTCCTTGGTGGCATGTGGCCAAAAAAGAAAAGCGGCGCGGGAGGCTGGTTCCGCGCCGCAGACATTGTAGCAAGTTCGGACGTCTCGTGGGGCATCCTGTTGGGATGAGGTCAGACTGCCAGAAGAGAGGGGAGACCGGCGTGCCTTGGACTCGTTCTAAGAGCGAGAAGCTCTAGTCCTGGAAGAGCGCCGTGGACAGGTAGCGCTCGCCGGTGTCGGCGAGCAGCGCCACGATGGTCTTGCCTTCGTTCTCGGGGCGCTTGGCCAGCTGCAGAGCGGCCCAGACGGCGGCGCCGGACGAAATGCCCACGAGCACGCCTTCCTTGTGGCCCACGGCGCGGCCGGTGGCAAAGGCATCGTCGTTCTCGACGGGGATGATCTCGTCATAGACCTGGGTATCGAGGACGTCGGGCACAAAGCCGGCGCCGATGCCCTGGATCTTGTGCGGGCCGGCCTGGCCCTTAGAGAGCACCGGGGAGGTGGCGGGCTCGACGGCGACGACCTGAATCTCGGGGTTCTGCTCCTTGAGGAACTCGCCCACGCCGGTCACGGTGCCGCCGGTGCCAACGCCGGCGACGAAGATGTCGACCTTGCCGTCGGTGTCGTCCCAGATCTCGGGGCCGGTCGTGGCCTTGTGGATGGCGGGGTTGGCGGGGTTCACAAACTGGCCGGCGATGATGCTGTTGGGGGTCTCCTTCTGCAGCTCCTCGGCCTTGGCGATGGCGCCCTTCATGCCTTTGGAGCCGTCGGTGAGCACGAGCTGTGCGCCGTATGCCTGCATGAGCTTGCGGCGCTCGACGGACATGGTCTCGGGCATAGTGATGATCACCTTGTAGCCGCGGGCCGCCGCCACCGAGGCGATGCCGACGCCGGTGTTGCCACTCGTGGGCTCGATGATGGTGTAGTCGCCACCGCGCACGAGCTTGCCGGCCTTCTCGGCCTCGTCAATCATGTTCTTGGCGACGCGGTCTTTGACGGACCCGGCGGGGTTGAAGTATTCCAATTTGACGAGCACACGGGCCTTGAGGTCCTCGTCGGCCTCGAAGTGGGTGAGCTCCAGAAGCGGGGTGTGGCCGATAAGCTGATCGATGGACGTGTAAACATTGCTCATGGTGAACCTCCAAAGTGTTCAAATGACTGGATACCGTGTGGTTTTACGGTGTGTGTGGCAGCGAAACCCACAAACCTTATAGGTTGTTCGTTTTGCTGTTGGCAAGCATAGTAGACACCAAAGCCTAGTAACGCAATAGGAAATAGAAGATTATTACGAGTCGATTAACCATCTTGACGGGAATAGGTATTTTCAAAACCAATTTTTCGGCTAGAATTTCTACGAATTAAAAGACCGAAAGGCAGCTATATATATGTTGGTTTCCACAAAGGGCAGATATGCCCTGCGCGTTATGGTCGACCTGGCCGAGCACCAGGCGACAGGCCGTATCCCGCTTAAAGAGATTGCGGCGCGTCAGGGTATTTCGGAGAAGTACCTCGAGAATATTCTGGCTACGCTCGTGCGCGCCAACATGCTCTCGGGCATGCGCGGCAAGGGCGGCGGCTATGTGCTCACGCGCCCGCCCGAGCAGTACACGGTGGGCGAGATCTTGCGCCTGACCGAGGGCAGCCTGGCGCCGGTCGCCTGCCTGGATGGCGACTGCAAGGGTTGTTCGCGCTCTGACGAGTGCCCCACGCTCGACGTGTGGAAGAACCTGGACAAGCTTATCAACGACTACCTCGACGGTGTGACGCTCGATCAACTTGTCGCTCCCAACGAAGGCTACGACTACGTGATCTAGCCCACCTGCCATTTGGGGACGGGGTGGAAATGGCAGATTCTCTCGCCCTTTGAGACTTGGCAAATAAGAAGGCCGCCCATTTTTGTGATGGGCGGCCTTCGTTTTGGGCTGTTGAGACGGGCGCGGCCGGAATGGCCGTTTTAGCCCTCGGCGATGCTGTCGAGGATGCTGCGCATGATGGACACCAGGATGCTGCCCATAAAGGCCGATCCAAAGCTGGCGATGGAGATGCCCGCGCCCAGCAGATTGACCGACAGATAGCTGGCCAGCTCGAGCATAAAGCTGTTGACTACGAGCTGAAAAATACCCAGCGTAATGATCGTGAGCGGCAGCGAGATAACCGTCAGGAACGGCTTGACGAGCGAATCGACGATGTTCAGGAACAGTCCCACGAAGGCAAAGCAGACCCAGGCGTCGGCCATGCCGAAGGGCTGAATGCCGGGGACGAGAAACGTTGCGATCGCGATGGCGATTGAGGTCAAAAGCCAGTTGAGCATAAAGCGCATGGTGTGAATCCTTTCTTGCGCATGGCGTGGTGAGGGAGCGTGAGAGGCACATGCCTTTGCAACTCGGACAGATGCTCGGGCACGGCTCTGTTTGGGCGCCCATTGTCTCAGATATTCGTGGAGCTTGCGTGCGCATTCGGTTTCAAAACGGCGTTCGTCCTAGAAAACGCGCCGCTGGCAGAGAGTTTTGTCGCTTTAGTTTGGTGGTGTGCTAAACTGCTACGGGCAAAAGCCACAGGCGTTGCCCTATTGCATAGAACGGGCGAACGATGCCCGATGTCAGTATCAACTTCGATGCCTTATGGCGGGTTTGGCGGTGATCGATGAATATCGAGAACATGTTTGACAAGCCTGATGTCAAGCAGCTGGTCCACGCATTTAGTCTTTTGGATGACGAGAAGGATATCCAAGCGTTTTTGACCGATATCTGCACGCCGCGCGAGATCTGCGATCTTTCGCAACGTCTGCAGGTTGCGCGCTATCTGGATGAGGGCGAGCCTTATGTTGAGGTTCAGGCCCGCACCGGCGCTTCGTCCACTACGGTGAGCCGCGTTTCAAAGGCGCTGAACGGCGAGTACGGCGGCTATCGCAAGATCCTCATCAAGCTGGAGGATGGCGAGTAGGCCAGCGACAACAAACGAATTGTGCAGAACCGTCCCTTCGGGGGCGGTTTTTATATGCCCGCAATCGGCTGGTGCGTTGGGGTCAGGTTGCTTTGCACCAAAACATGGAGCTGAGGTAGCAATCTGTCCGCGTGGGCGGGTAGGATGGAAGCATTGAATATTGCGAACGGTTTGAGTGGAGGACCATGCCTGTTCGAATCTATACCACCAACGCCGGCGCGGATTTGAGCGATGCCGAGGCGGCGCTGCTTGCCGACCTTATTGCCCGCCACGGGCGTGCCGTGCTGCTGGCGCCAACGTTTGCCGAGCTCGACCTGTGCCGTCATGATGCGGCGGAAGCCGGCGTTTCGCTGGGTATTGACTACAAGACGCCTACATCGTGGCTTCGCTCGCTTTGGGAGCTTTTGGGCGACGGGCGCGGTTTCGTCGACAACCTGCAGCGCCAGATGCTGTTTTCGGACATGGTAGCGCGTCTCGACGACGCCGACCTGCAGCCGCTTTCGCGCAGCCAGGGCACGGTGCGTATGCTCGCGCGTATGGCTCGCGATGTGCTGCCGGGTGTGGCAGGGACAGGTGCCGAGCGTTGCTGCGACAACGTTTGCAAGCCCAAGCCCAGAAGCGACGCCGAGGCTCGCGTGTTTGAACTTTTGTGCGCCTATGCGCGCGGTTTGGACCGTCGAGATATGGTCGAGCCCTGCGAGGCGGCTGACATTATGGCCGGCGCTTTGGCCGACAACCTGCCGGGGTGCGCCCGCGCCGTTTGCGTGCGCGGCGTCACGTCATTTACGTATAGCCTGCTCGAGCTGCTGTCCGCCGTGGCAAACAACGGGGGAGAGGTTGTCGTGCTGCTTGCCCGCGAGCAAGCGGCGATGCGCGAGGAGCTTGCCGCGGCATTTGATGTCCGCGGTGTGCTGTTTGAGATCGCGCCGCTGGACGAGGATGCCGGCGCTCCCGCGATTGCTCCAAAGTCCGTCGTACGTCCTGCCTTTGTGGAAGTCGCCGGGCCCCATGCCCGTGCCCGTGTCTATGCGGACGTCATCGATAAGATGGTGAAAGCGCGCAAGGAGTCCAAGGTCAACGATGCCGCCTCCGCACCCGTCGATCCCGTGCGCGTACTCGTGGTGTCCGCCCGGGCACCCCAGCTGTTCGGCGAGCTTGCCGCTCGTTTGGCGGCGCGCCACGTTGCTGCCGAGACGGCCGAGTTCACGGCGTTTTCCCAATCCATTGCGGGCAGGCAGTTCACGGCGCTCGCCAACCTGATCGAGCGTATGAAGGCCGCCGACGAAGGGGCAGCTTCTAAGACTGAGTGGTGGCCCGCTCCGGAGCTTACCGACTGGATTTACAGCCCGCTTTCGGGTGCCGACGCCGCCAGCGCGCGCACGTTCGACAAGAATATGCGACTGTCGCGCAGCAAGACCACTGCGGGCGTCAAGAGCCTGCTGCAGAGCGTGCAGGGCCAGGTGAGGGGCGCGCGTAAAGCGGCGAGCGACGAGAACTGGTTTAAGAGCGTGCCGTGCGTGATCTCGGACGTGTTCCAGGCGCTGTGGCGCGACAAACCCGTGACGGCGCTCAAGGCCATGCTTGCCGTTGCCGAGGCACTGCCCGATCGCGCACTTGGCGGTCTCGACGGTCAGGCCCGTCGCCAGGCGGAGGTGGCCCTGCTGCGCCACGTCATCGACATCCTTATGAATGACGCCCGTGCGCTCAACGTGTCGCAGGCCGCGACCGTGCCCGTGCTCGATGACATTCGAACCAAGGTGGACAAGCGTAGCGCCGCCTACGATTACGAGACCTACGAGGTTGACCGTGCGCCACGCGCCCAGGTTCGCTTTGCTTCGCTTGCCGATGCGGCGGCTCTGCGCCCCGGCAGCTACGATGCCGTGCTGTTTGCCGATGTCGATCTGGACAGCTATCCGCTCTCACACGAAGAGGGGCCGCTGACCACGCTGACGGCGAGCCTCGGTCGCGAGGACGTGACGCTTGAGCCTGCGGCCTTGCTGCGCGCACGCTTTGGTCGCGCGATACAAGCGTCGCGTGGTCCGGTTACGCTCGCCCGTGTGACCCACGATCGTCAGGCGCGCGAGTGCTATCCGGCGGCCGTGTGGACCGAGTTGCGGGCGCATGCCGAGGCCGCTAACGATGCTAAGGCCGCTGACGCCGACAAGGCCGCTGACGACGCTAAGGCCGTTGGCGCCGACAAGGCGAAGTGTGTGGGTGAGGGCGATATCGTAAGGGACTTCGATCCCGCGGCAGGCGAAGGTCTTAGGCGCGAGCGCGTGACCTGCGAAGCCCCCCAGCATCTGAGCGATGAAGCCATTCCGTATCTGGTCCTGCGTCGTCGCGATGGCGAGGGCGAGGATGCGCCGCTGGTGCCGCGCCTGACGTCTGCCTCGCAGATCGAGGCCTATTCGACCTGCCCGCTATGCTGGTTCGTCTCGTACCGCGTGAAGCCCCAGTCGATCGACGCTGGCTTTGGCAATATGGAGAAGGGCAACTTTGTCCACGACGTGCTGGAACACTTGCATGCCCGTCTGCCCCAGGAGGGCATGGAGCGCGTGACACCCATGAATCTGCCACGCGCGAAGGAGCTGCTGCGCGAGGTCTTTGACGAGACCTTGGCCGAGCATGCGGGCAAGCGCGGTACCGAGGGCCCGCTCGTGCCGCTCTCCCCGGTGGAGGAGCGCCAGGTGGCCGAGATTTTGCCGCAGCTGGAGGGCGTTCTTGCCTACGAGTCCGAGGCGCTCGCGCCCTTCGCGCCGCGCTACCTGGAGTTTGCGTTCAACGAGCTCCAGGTCGAGTATGCCGGCTGGCCGCTCGGCGGGCGCATCGACCGCGTGGATGTGGATGCCGAGAATCGCGCCGTGGTAATCGACTACAAGCATCGCACGGGCGTTGAGGAGTTTAAACTCGCCGACCCCACGGTGCGCGACGAGGAATCGGGCGAGGCCGCCATCGACGACCCGCGGTGGCTGCCGCCCCATACCCAGACGCTTATCTATGCGCAGGCCATGCGCCGGGCGCTGGATCTGGATGCCCGTGCGGCGCTCTATTTTTCGACCAAGGGCGGCAAACCGGCGCTGCGCGGCGCCGCGAGTGCCGAGCTGCTCGAGGAGGAGCGTGGTGACGGCCGCATCCCGGGGCTTAAGAAGGGCTTTCCCGGCGAGGGTGGCAGCATGGACTTCGACGCCCTGCTCGATCGCGTGGAGGCCGGCATCGCCGAGCGCCTGCACGAACTCGAGGCAGGCGACGTTGCCGCCGTCGACCCGATGTCGGCTCAGGCCGCGCATGCGCGCTGCTCGTATAACCACGAAGGAACGTTTGTAAGGAGGGACGTGTAGACCATGGATCTTTCGACTTTGATGCCGCAACAGCTGCAGATCGTCAAAACGCTCGACCGTCCGCTGTTTGTCTCGGCGGGTGCCGGTTCGGGCAAGACCTTTACCCTCACGCGCCGCATCGTCTACGCGCTCTCGCCCGAATCCGGTCCGTTCGTTGAGCATCTGGACCAGGTGCTCGCCATTACCTTCACCAAAGATGCCGCGGCCGAGATTCGCGACCGCGTGCGTCGCGCGCTTATCGAAGAGGGTATGGACGAGGAGGCCCTGACCGTCGACGACGCTTGGATCTCGACCATTCACGGTATGTGTTCGCGCATCCTGCGCGCGCATGCGTTGGAGCTGGGCATCGATCCCGAGTTCACGGTGCTTACCGATACCGATGAGCTTATGGATCAGGCTGTCGAGCATGTGCTGGGGCGCGCGACGGCGCCCGATGCCGCGCCTGAGCTCGCCGCCTCGCTTAAGGCCCTCTACGCTTGGTATCCCATGGCGGGCGAGGGCGGGCCGTTTGGCGCCGGTACCACCATCAAAGGTCTGGTGCGCGACCTGCTGGAGCTATCGAGCCAGCTGCCGGGCGGCATGGACGATGTGTGCGTGGCGCGCGGCCAGGCCGATACCTCGGCACTCGCCGACGCCTATCGCGCGGCGTTGGGTGCGAGCAAGGCCGCGACCGAGAAAGCGCAGGTGGCACTCGATGCCATCGACGCGTTTGAGGCGAGCGGCAAAACCATGGAGGATGTGGCGCGACTCATGATGTCGTGCAGCATGCCTCGGGCGAGCAAGGCGTTTCCTAAGGAACAGGTGGAGCTGCTCAAGGCCGAGGCTGCCGATGCGTTTATCAATATCGTGCTGGCCTGCGGTGGTCCCGCGCTCGATGCGCTGGTGGGCCTGGCCCGTTCCGTGGAGGCTGAGTATCGCGCGCTGAAGGCCGGCCAGTCCGCGCTCGATAACAACGACCTACTGCGTATGGCGTACGAGGCGCTGCGCGACTACCCGGCTATTCGAGCGGCCTATGAGGGTCGCTTTAAGATGGTCATGATCGATGAGTTCCAGGATACCGACCAGATGCAGGTCGATTTGATCCGTTACCTGACGGGCGCGGGGGAGCGCGCACTGTGCACCGTAGGCGATGCGCAGCAGTCGATCTACCGCTTCCGTGGTGCCGAGGTCGAGGTGTTCCGTCGCCAGGAGCGCAAGGTGGGTTCGACGACGGCGTCCGAGACGGTCGCCACGTCCGATGCCCCCGCCGGCGAGCTCGTCAAGCTTGTACGCAACTTCCGCAGCCACGACGAGGTGCTGCGCTATGTGGCGCGCGTCTTTGACGGCGACACCGGTGGTTTGATGCAGGGGTTCTTGGATCTTGAACCGAGCGACGAACGCGAGGACAAGCTCAAGGCGAAGGCATCGCGCCGCCAGGCGATCTTCGTTGCCGGTGGCAGTACGCAGGAGCGAACGCAGGCGAAAGCTCGCGCGATTGCGGAGCGATTCCAAGCACTCGTTAAAGCGGGCCAGCCCCAGGGCAGCATGGTCCTGCTGCTGGGCCGCATGACCAACGCCGATGTCTATGCGCAGGCCTTCCGCGACCAAGAGCTCGACTGCGTGATCGCAGGCGGCTCGGTCTTTGCCCAGGCAGCTGAGGTGCAGACGGTGCGTGCCCTGGTCTGCGCACTCGCCAATCCGGCCGATACGGCGCAGGGCCTTATGCCGCTGCTCGCCTCGCCGATGTTTGCGCTCGGCGCCCAGGAGTTCCTGGCGCTGGCGACCAAACTGGACGACCAGACGGGGGAGACCTCGCGCCGCAACATCGATGCGGGCATCATGAGCGATTCCGATGTGCCGGGTTTGCAAGACTTGCCGCTCGTGACGCGCGCCCGCGAGGTGCTGCGGTATGCGCTTCGTCGCGTGGGCCGCGATTCGTTCGCCGCCATCGCGCGCGATACTGTCAACGCCTCCGGCTGGTTTGTGCGTCTGGCACAGCGTGGTCCCGAGGGCAAGGCCATTGCCGCCAACGTGCTTAAGGCGCTCGATGCCGTGGCCGAGGCGGAGGCCGAGTTCGGTAACTCGCCGCGTTCCATTGCGCTTGCCTTCGACCGCTTCTTGGCGGGCAAGGAGGCCCCAGGTGCCCTCAACGAGGAGGGCGACGGCGCGGTGCGCATCATGACGGTGCATGCCTCCAAGGGCCTGGAGTATCCGGTCGTGGCGGTTGCGGAGTGCTTTGGCGTGCGTAAGTCTTCGGGTGCGGCTCAGATGGGGCGTGTCGAGGGCGGAGCGCAGGTCGTGGCGCTGCCGGCGCGCTTCGACGGCGTTAAACTCGCGGACGGCACGTTCGTAAAGGGCGATGACGTCAAAAAGCAGTTTGAGCATGCGTTTAAGGGTAAGGGCACGTCGCTATGGTTGCCGCCGGAGCTCATGGAGGATGTCTGCGCGACGGGTTCTCCCGCCGAGGCATTCGTTCGCCTGCGCAACCACGACCTGCAGCTTTCGCTCGAGGAGCGGGCTCGCTTGCTCTATGTCGCCATGACGCGAGCGCGCGAGCTGGTCATTCTGGCGATGGATGTCGGCGTGAGCCGCGGCAAGGTGACGGCGCCGACCTTCGATGTCGAGACGGATCTGACCTACGACGTGCTGCGCCGCATTTTGCCGACGGATGCCCTGGACATGCCGCAGCTCGATGCCGACCGCCTGGTGTTCGACAACTCCCAGCCGGGCGACTACGAGCTCATTTCGCTCGCGGACTTTTCCTTTGGCGAGCAGTCGTTTGAGGCCAATGCTTCTCTGGATGCCGAGGGCAGGCTTGTCCGCGGCGATGCCGATGCCGCCGATAATGCTGCGCACTCAACTGTGCCCGGTCCTGCCGACGCCGAGCCCGATGCGTTTGAGCTCGTGTATCCCCAGGCGGTGGGCGTGCGCATGGGCACCTGCCCGTATCCGGCGCGCGATTCGTACAGCTACTCGTCAATTGCCGCGGCGCTGCATGCCGAGTCCGAGGACCGTGCCGCCGAGGCACACGTGCCCATGGACGAGGCCGGCGATGATGCGGAGTCGGATGGTTCTGAGATGACGGATGCAGACGTGGCCGCCGTTGAGCCCGCCGGCAACCCCATGGCGCTGGGCTCGGCGTTCCATGCTGCCTGCCAGTGGCTGATCGAGATGGGTGCCGACGTGTTGCCCGCTGTGCGCGCCGATGCGCTGGCACGCTTGTGGCGCCTGACGCCGGAGCAGCGCGAACGCTTCGACGTTGCCCTGGACCGCTGGCTCAAGTCGGCTGTTCGTGCCGACCTGCTCGCGTGGCCGTGCGTTCGCGCCGAGGTGCCGTTCTTTTCGCTGGGCTGTGAGGACAAGGACATTGCCCGCTACGGTGCATATGCCGAGGGCGCCATCGACGCTTTGGCAACCGACCCGGCCGATCCGTCGCGCGCGCTGGTCATCGACTACAAGACGGGCGGCACACCGGACGAGACGCCGGATCAGCTGCAGGAGAAGCACGCCCTGCAGGCGCGCGTCTACGCTGATGTTCTGCACAAGGCGGGCTTTGAGGCCGTGACCGTCAAGTTCGTCCGCGCGGAGCAGCCGGATCCAACCATCTTCGTCAAACCCGCCGAACCTCAAGTAGTCACCTACAACCTTTAGCCACCTCAGGCTTTACGGTGCTATTTGGTTGGTTTTCGGCCGTAAGGCCCTCAATCGTCCAAATGGCACCGCAACGCATGGGAGAGCCTGGGGCGGTACAATGGCTCGAACGGTTCAAGCGAATAAGGAGCCATTATGCAGCTCACCAAAACGCTTAAGGTGACGCCGGAGGAGCTTTTTGACGCTCTGGCGGGGTCCATCATGCAGGATATCGAGAACGCCACGGGCAAACGTCCTAGCCGCAATAAGCTCAACGGCTATAAGTACGAGAAGCGTCCATACCGCAAAAGGCAAGACCAAGGGCACGGCGATCAAGGTTAAGATCAAGCACTTTGACTACCCGTGCCTCTATGAGGTCTGTTTTCAGTATGCGGCGGGCATCAATACCATGCGCTATGAGGCTGCACCTGCTGGCGATGGTGCTTGCGAGCTCACCTATACCGAGGATTTTCAGGGTGCGGGTGGCAACACGTCTGGCATGCGCGGCAAGCTCGGCCTCTTCTTCTACGAGCGCAAGCTCAAGAGCCGCGCCAACCAGACGATTGATCAAATCGTCAAATACATCGAGGGTGAGCGCCGCGTAAAGGCTAATCCCGCCTTCGCCGATGATACTGCCGAAAACGCTTCGGATGTATTCCATTGATACCCTGTGCAAAAGCTTTACCGCTCTTCACATCAACTGTGAACACTTCAGGCTTCGAGTCAGTAGCGAGCGGCCCGGCAAAATTAGTTGATGGAAGTGCCAAATGAATAAGAATGCCGCTACGCAACTGCACATCTATTCCGCCTTTTTCGTTCTCGCGGGATTTGTTTTAAATCGGGGAGTGTTTCTACTTTTCCTTGCGGATAAAGGAATGTCTGTCACGGAAATCGCGCTTTATCAAGCCCTGTACAACATTGCAACGGTCGTCCTCGAGCTGCCAACAGGGCTGGTAGGCGATTTCTTTGGAAAGAAGTTCTCGATTCAAGTGGGCGTTCTGCTTCTTTTCTTCCATACGGCTGGCATGCTGTTACTCTCAGGCCCCTTTCTCGTCGCGCTTTCCCTTGTTGAGGCACTCGCCTACTCCCTTCAATCGGGATCCGAACAAGCACTTTTATATGAAATTGCCCGAAATGCCGGTCAAGGAGAGCGCTTCCTCACCATCAACGCTCGGCTGCTTGCCGCGCAATCAATCGCGACGGGAGTGGCAATCGTACTTGGATCATTCATTGCCCAAGTATCTTGGAGTGCCCTCTACGTATGCGTTTCCGTTTTCTATCTCCTGCAGCTTTTCCTTCTGTATCCCATTGAGAGGATGGAAACGACCCATTCCAAAAACTCTGGGGAGGAAAGGTTTGACGTAGCCAAGATCTTCAGACGCGAAACCTGGTGCATTGGAGAATCCGCTTTTGCGGTATTGCTTCTTCTAGTCGGCACAAGCATGCTCGATGGATTCTATGGGAGTTATTACAACTTGAATCAGTTGGTATTCGACGCATTTGATGCTCCCGTCTCCATAATAGGAATCTTTTTCGGTGCATCCTATGCAGTAAATGCGACGGCCTACATTGCAGCAGATTTCTTCTCATCGCGTTTCGGGAAAAGAAATACCATGCTCGGCTCGATGTTAATCGAGGCCGGTCTTTTCATGATTCTTCCGTGGTTCGCTTCAAATCCGCTGTGTTTGTTTGGCCTTAGCATGGTGCTTTGTTTTCTCCCGGAAGTGGTGTACATCACTTCGGAAAACTTAATCCAAGACGCGATAGCGGATGATCTCCGCGCGACGATCCTTTCCGTCGCGTCTCTGGTAAGGGCCCTCTTTTCTGCAATGTTTTTCTCCATATTTGGATATGTGTTGGGGTTATATCCCATTCAGATAGCGCTCGGTGTTATTGGCGCAATCGCGATAGCAATTACCGCCGTTGTTTCTTTAAAAATGGTAGGAATACATGTCTCCAAGAATTGATATATCGATTGACGAGCTGCCCGAAGCGTCGAGCCTTCTTGATGGACATGACTATTCGTCACAAATCATTCAGCGTATCGCCGGGGTTTCAGTAATACTCGATATATCTGGATGCCCTCATTCCCCTTTTTGAAGGTCCCAAAAAGACTACCGTGTGGGTTTGGCTAGGTTCGGGTGCTGTCCGCGCCGTGGGGTAAAATCGTTCAGTCAGAACACGAACCCGCATCGGAGCTCATCACATGGCATTCGTCCATCTGCACAACCACACCGTCTTTTCCATGCTCGACGGCGCAACCCGTATCCAGGATATGGTCAACCGCGCCGTTGAGCTGGGCATGCCCGCCGTCGCCATTACCGACCACGGCTACATGTATGGCGTGCCCGATCTGGCGCTGGCCTGTGACGCCGTTAACCACAACACGCCCGAGTACAAAACCTGGAGCCACGACAAGGCCTTCTTGGAAAAGGACCGTCGCGACGAGCTGGTGGAGCCCGATCCCGAGGCAAACCCGCGCGAGCATGCCCAGTATGTGAAGGACATGGCCATGTGGGACGAGAAGGGCAACATCGACGAGCTCAAGCCGCCTCTGGTCATCAAGCCCATCTTTGGCTGCGAGGTTTACTTTACGCCGGACGAGACGCTCGCCCGCGACCATAAGCCCGAGCTTTATCACATGATCCTTCTGGCCAAGGACCAGGAGGGCTACGTCAACCTGATGCAGACGGTTTCCGAGGCCGCCGTGCAGGGCTTTTACTACAAGCCCCGCGTGACGCTCGACAACCTGCGCCGCCATGCCAAGGGCATGATCTGCACGAGCGCCTGCATCGCGGGCATCATTCCCAAATACATCGACCGCGGTGACATGGAGGGCGCCATCAAGTGGGCCGAGACCTTCCGCGATACCTTCGAACCCGGCGACTTTTATATCGAGATCCAGGAACACGGCATCACCACCGACAACGGCCTGACCGACGAGCAGATGGACCGCACGCTCATCGATATCGCCAAGCAGGTGGGCGTCAAAGTCATTGCCACCAACGACTTCCACTACCTGCGCCGCGAGGACGCGCCGGTGCAGGACGTCATCATGTGCATTGGCATGAACGCCAAGGTCGACGACCCCAACCGCATGCGCATGACCGGCTCGGAGTTTTATATGAAGACCGAGGAGGAGATGCGGGCGATGTTCCCGTATTGCCCCGAGGCCTGCGACAACACGCTCGAGATCGCCGACAAGTGCTACGTAGAGCTGGACTGGGACTCCATCATCCTGCCGCGCTTCCCGCTGCTCGACCCCGGCGAGACACACGAGAGCCAGTTCCGCCGCGAGTGCGAGAAGGGCCTGCGCCAGCACTATGGTGACGACTGGGCCACGCGCGAGATCGGTGGCGTCAACATCAAAGAGCGCTTTGAGTACGAATACAAGGTCATTTGCGACAAGGGCTTTGCCGCCTACTTCCTCATCGTCGCCGAGTACGTGCAATGGGCCAAGGACAACGGCATCGGCGTCGGCCCCGGCCGTGGCTCGGCCGCCGGCGCTATCGTCGCCTACGCCATGAACATCACCGCGTTCGACCCGCTCGAGAACGGCCTGATGTTCGAGAGGTTCCTGTCCCCGCAGCGTACCGAGATGCCCGATATCGATATGGACTTCGACGATGAGCGGCGCCTCGAGGTCGTGGAGCACGTTCGCCAGCTCTACGGCCCCGAGAAGGTCACCCACGTCATCACCTACTCGACCATTAAGGCCAAGCAGGCCATCAACGATGCCGCGCGCGTTCTGGACTACCCGGTCTACATGGGCCAGCGCCTGTCCAAGATGGTCTCGAGCGACCCCAAGGTCAAGCTCAAGCAGGTACTCGAAAAACAACCCGGCAAAGAGGATCTGTTTAACCCCGACTTTGCCGAGGCCTATAAAAAGGACGACGACGCCCGCCGCATCATCGACACGGCGCTCTCGATTGAGGGCCTCACCCGTGGCGAGGGCGTGCACGCGTGCGCCGTTCTGATCTGCCGCGACCCCGTCAACGAACATGTGCCCACCAAGCTCGACACCAAGGGCGGCGTCGAGATTACCCAGTACGAGGGCCATACCGTTGCCGACATGGGCCTGCTCAAGATGGACTTCTTGGGCCTGCGCACGCTGACGGTTATCTCCAAGGCCAAGGCAAACATCAAAAAGAACTTCGGTATCGACATCAAAGAGGAAGAGATCCCCTTTGACGATCCCGAGATCTTTAAGCTCATGGGCTCCGGTCACACTGCCGGCGTCTTCCAGGTCGAGTCCGCCGGCATGACGGCCACGATCAAGAACATGAAGCCCACCGAGTACAAGCACGTCGTAGCATTGATCGCCCTGTACCGCCCGGGCCCGCTGGGCGCCGGCATGGTCTCGTCCTACATCAACCGTATGAACGGCAAGGAGCCGGCCGTCTCCTACGACGACCGCCTGGACGACATCCTGGGCGAAACCTACGGCACCATGGTCTACCAGGAGCAGGTTATGCTCATCTCCGTCGAGATGTGCGGCTTCTCCAAGGGCGAATCGGACTCGCGTATCCGTAAACCCGTGGCTAAGAAAAAGATCAAGCTGCTCACGTCGACGGTGCTGCACTGGGAGGATGGCTCGGACGAGACCACCTACGACCACTGGATGAACGGCGCTATCAAGAACAACTACACGCGCGAGGTCGCCCAGAAGATTTGGGACGATGTTCTCGAGTTCGCATCTTACGCCTTTAACAAGTCGCACTCCGCCGGCTACGCCATCCTGGTTATGCAGACGGCGTGGCTCAAGGCGCACTATCCGCACGAGTACATGGCGGCCGTTCTGACGTCCTACACGGGCAAGACCGACAAGATCGTGCACTACGTCTCGGCATGCCGTCACGACGGCATCCCCGTGCTGTCGCCAGATGTCAACGAGTCGGGTACCGAGTTCACGGCTACCAAGGAGGGCGTGCGCTTTGGTCTGGCCGGCATCCGCGGCGTGGGCACCGGTGTGGCACAGGCGATTATCGCCGAGCGCGAGGCGGGCGGCCCGTTTAAGACGCTGCACGACTTTGTCGAGCGCGTGGACTCGAGCCAGGCCAACCGTCGCGTAATCGAATCGCTGATCAAGGCAGGCGCCTTCGACTCCACGGGGTATCCGCGTCGTCAGATGATGCACTTTGTGGACAAGAACAACCCCGAGAACATCATCGATGCCGCGGTAAAGCGCCAGAAGGATCGCGCGAGCGGGCAGACGTCGTTCTTCGATATGTTTGGCGACGTTGAGGGCTCGGGCTTCGAGGTCAGCGTGCCCGATCCGGACGGCCAGGAATGGGACCGACACCTCAAGCTGAGCCAGGAGAAAGAGGTTCTGGGCATCTATGTCTCGGACCACCCGCTGCGCCCGTTTGAGTATGCACTAGCCAAGGCGCGCGACTTCTCGTTCTCGCAGATCGATACCGGCTACGAAGTTCAGAATCCTACGGGCGGCACCATCAACCAGGAAATTCCCGAGGGCAAGGCGCTGTGGTGGGCCGGCATGGTCTCGAGCGTGTCCAAGCGCGTGACCAAAAACGGTGACCCCATGGGCATCGTGCAGCTCGAGGACATGGAAGGCGAGGCCACCGTCGTCGTGTTCCCCAAGACCTATAAAGAGGCCGAGGGGTACCTGTACGGCGAGGTCGATCCCGAGACCGGCGCGCAGCTGTCCGATGCCTTTGTGCGCATTAAGGGCAAGCTCGAGCGCTCGGACCGCGGCGACCAGATCATCGCGCAGGAGATCGTGCCGCTCGAGCTCAACGAGGAGAACAACAAGCCCAAGGTGTTTGAGGTCATGGTGCCCAACAGCCGCTTTAGCCAGGGCAATATGGCGCGCCTGGCCACGGTGCTCACCGCTAACCCGGGCGGCGACCGTGTGGAGATCTTTATCGAGCAGGTGGACGGGCGCGTGCTGCGTGCCGAGGTACCTGCCAAGGTCAACGCGCGTTCGATTCCGCTGCTGGCCGAGGCCAAGGCCATTGTGGGTAACCAGGGCCGCGTGACGGTGATCTAAGCTACCCCGGGTGAGATTGGAGGTAGTGATGGCGCAGGGGACGTTTGTGCAGGCGCTTCGCAAAGAGGCGGCGTTGAGCGGCACCTTTATGAAGGGGCGTTCGCTCATGCTCAACGGTGCCGTGCTGTCGATTGAGGACAGCGGCTCGCGCTTCTCCAAAAACGTGACGATTGAGGGGTCGGTGCGCGGCTCGCGCGGCGACCTGTACAAGACGCACGTGGCGCTCGACATGGACGAGCACGAGGTGATCGACTACGACTGCGATTGCCCCGCCGCCTATCGTTACCCCGGTATGTGCAAGCACGCTATTGCCACGGCTCTGGCGTATTTGGATGCCAGCGGCGCCGAGCCCGTCGAAGGTTTGCGCACGCCGGTCCGCACGTTTACGGCGCAGCCGAAACAGCCCGCGCGCACCGCGTCCGCCGCGCCGGCCGTCAACCCCAACTTTCCCTTCCCGGCGCCCGTCCCCACGAGCCCGAGCCTTGTGGCGGCGCTTTCCGATCTTTCGGACGCGCGCATGGATGAGCTGGCGAGCATGCGCCGCAAGCTTGCCGGTGCCGTTGATCCCGACGCCCCCAAAGCGGCGTTGGAGCCCTCGTTGGTGCCGTACTACAATCCGCTGTTCGCTGACCGCTTTAGCTGGGCGCTCGAGTTCCGCATTCGCTGTGGATCGGTCTCCTACGTGGTCAAGGACATCGACGGCATGGCCGATGCCTACGTGCGCGGCGGCACGTTCTCCTATGGCAAGAAGCTCACGTTTGTCCATTCACCTGAGGCCTTTGACGAAACATCGGCAAAGCTGCTCAACCTTGTTGTGACGACAGTTGCCTATCTCGATGACATCACAAGCTCGCGTTCGGCGTCGTACGACTTTGCCCGCAGTGGTTTTGTTGCCGAGCGTCAGTTGCCGCTGTCCGAGCATAGCATCGTATATGTGCTGGACCTGCTGCGCGGCCAGACCATCTCCTTTGAGCCCGCCTGGTCGCGGGGGATGACGACGCATCGCACCTACGACGTGGCGGTTGAGCTGTCTCCGCAAGGGGAGGACGAGGCATCCGCTAAGCGCCCACCGCTGCTTGCCGCCAAAATCGCGCCGGCGGCTGGTGGTAGCTATGACCTGCGCCTGCCCGCCGATATGTACTGCTTTGCGTCGGGCGATGCCGCCTACTTGGTTGACACGCGCCGCGCGCGCCGTACCGACGCTGCATTTGCTCAGCATGCCGCACCTTTTTTGTCGCGCTTGCTGCCGTGCCGCACGCCCGCCCATATTGCCGCCGAGCAGGTGGGTGAGTTCTGCCGTATGGCGCTGCCCATTTTGCGCGACTACACCGACCTCACCGCGCCCGCCGCGCTCGATACCGTGGCACCCGAGCCGAGCTTTGCTATGGCGATCGGCGTCGACGATGGGCTCGTGACCTGCAAAATTACGGTTACCTACGGCGATTGGTCGGCGGATCTCTTTAGCCTGGGCGCTCCGGGCAGCCCCTTCGAAGAGCAGCGCCCCGGTGTGCCGCCCCGCGACGAGGTGGCGGAGTTTCGCGTTATGGATACGGCGGCCCTGTACTTCGATTTCTACGAGCGCGGCCTGGCGTTTGAGGAGCGCGATGACGCCCGCTTGTTCTGCCTGCTGACCGAGGGCCTGTCTGCCCTGTCCGAACTGGGTGAGATCATGCTCAGCGACCGTCTGCGCCAGATCTCGGTCCGCCCCGCGCCCAAGCTCTCGGTTCGTGCGACCGTTAAGAGCAATCTGCTCGATGTCGAGCTGGGCGCGAGCGGGCTTTCGGCCGCGGACCTTGCCGTCTATCTCGATTCGTACAAGCGCCATCAAACGTTTGCGCGCCTTACGTCCGGCGACATCATTCGCCTGGACGAGGGGGCGCGCGCCGCGTTTGGCCTTGCCGAGGACCTGGGTGTCGATGCCGTCGACCTGCTCGACGGCGTGTCGCTTCCCGCGTCGAGCACCCTGTTCGTCGACAGCATGCTCGCACGCACGCCGGCGCTCGAGGCCGATCGCGACGCTGCGTTCCGCCGTACCGTCGAGCGCCTGGACACGCTCGGCAAGATGGACTTTACGGTGCCGGCATCGCTCAAGGCAACGATGCGCGGCTACCAGGTCGACGGATACCAGTGGCTCGGCTCGCTCGAACACCTGGGCCTTGGCGGCATCTTGGCCGACGACATGGGCCTGGGCAAAACGCTCCAGATGATTGCGCATATTCTGGCGCGCGTGGAGGCGGGGGACACCAAGCCCACGCTCGTGGTATGCCCGGCCTCACTCGTGTACAACTGGACTGCCGAGCTGGAGCGCTTTGCCCCGTCGCTCGATGTGTGCGCCATTGTGGGCGCCAAGGCTCAACGCCGCGTGCAGATCGCCGGCGTGGCCGAGCATAGCGTGGTCGTGACGTCGTATGACCTTATGCGGCGCGATATCGACGAGTACGTCGAGCGGGATTTTGCCCGCGTGGTGCTCGATGAGGCACAGTACATTAAAAATCCGCTCACGCAGGTGGCGCGCGCCGCCAAGCGCCTGCCTGCCGGCGTGCGCTTTGCCCTGACGGGCACGCCCATCGAAAACCGCCTGTCCGAGCTCTGGAGCATCTTCGACTTTTTGATGCCGGGCCTTTTGGGGACGCGCGAGTCGTTTGCCAAGCGCTTTGAGAGCCCCGTCGAGCATGCCGAGGGCGATAGCGCCGCTCGCCTGCAGGCGCTCGTGTCGCCGTTTGTGCTGCGCCGTGTTAAGGAAGACGTGGTGGCCGACCTGCCCGAGAAGATCGAAGACACCGTCATGGCGCAGCTTACCGGCGAGCAGCGCAAGCTCTACCTGGCCAACCAGGACCGCATCGCCCAGCAGGTGCAGCACCGCGAGGCTGGGGAGTTTAAGAAGGACAAACTCAAGGTGCTCGCCGAGCTCACCAAGCTGCGCCGGATCTGCTGCGACCCGCGTCTACACTACGAGGATTACAAGGCGGGGAGCGCCAAGCTCGATACGTGTATGGAGCTCGTGCACGGCGCACTCGACGGCGGGCATCGCATCCTGTTGTTCAGCCAGTTTACGGGTATGCTCGATATCATCGGTAAGCGCTTGGCCAAGGAGGACATCGCCTTCCTTAAGCTCACGGGCGCTTCGTCTAAGGAGAGCCGCGCCAAGATGGTCGCGCAGTTCCAAGCGGGCGAGGTTCCGGTCTTTTTGATTTCGCTCAAGGCGGGCGGCGTGGGCCTTAACCTGACGGCGGCCGACGTGGTCATCCACTACGACCCGTGGTGGAACGTGGCAGCGCAGGACCAGGCGACCGACCGCGCGCACCGTATTGGCCAGCAACATACCGTGACCGTGTACAAGCTCATCGCCAAGGACACGATCGAGGAGCGCATTATGCAGATGCAGGAGTCCAAGCGCGACCTGGTCAACAGCGTGCTCGGCGGCGACGGCATCTCGTCGGCGCTGTTTACCCGCGAAGATGTTCTGGCGCTGCTGGGCGGCGACGGGCGCTAACCCGCTCGGGTGGGGCCGCCAGGGCGGATAGCGCACGCTGCCCCATCGTCCCCGCCCGTTATGTGTTCATTTGCAATGCCGTGGATGGTTTGTCTGCCTTTGGGCATAAGAACCATCAAGAACATTGGCACGTCAGCAAAGGAGAACATCATGGCGAAATTCTTTAAGGACCCCGACGGTAAGCTCATTGCCGCCCTTGGCAACGACGTTGCAACCCCTGCCGGTTGCACGGAACTGACCGCAAACACTGAGGACGCGGCGCACGAGAAGCACGTGCCTGTTGTCGAGACCGAGCGCGACGGTCACGTGATTCGCGCACGCGTTGGCTCGGTCGAGCACCCCAGCCTGCCCGAGCACTATATTGAGTGGATCGCCCTTGAGGCCGAGGGCCGCTTAGAGGTCCATTACCTTGAGCCCGGCATGAAGCCCGCGACGTTTTTTGCCGGCGGTTCCAAGACCGGTACCGTCTATGCCTACTGCAACCTGCACGGGCTGTGGTCCGCGACGTTCTAGGAGCGCGCCCCCGCTCGGGGTATCATAGCTAGCATATGCACATGCGAGCGCCGACTGCATCATGCGGCCGGCGCTTTTACTACGATTTCGATGGTTTACGACGGAAAGGGCTGAGCCATGAAGCTCGCGCTTGCACAGATCGATATGCGCCTGGGTGATATTGAGGGCATTTGCGGCCGCATCGAGGACCAGGCTCGTCTGGCCCACGAGCGCGGGGCGCGCGTGCTGTGCGTTCCGGCTCCGCTCTTTATGGGCGCCATGCCCGGTGGCCTGGTGGGCGCTGCCGACTTTGAGCACGACATGCTTGCCGGCTTGACTGGTGTCGCCGAGCGCATCCAGGAGCTTGACATGATCTGCATCGTGCCCGCGGCGGTTTCGTTTGAGGGTCAGCCGCTGCTCGACTACATGATGCTCAAGGACGGTCATGTGGTGCCGGCGCGTTCGAGCATTGCCCTGCAGCGTGGCGAGAACAACGACACGCGTTGGGCGCCGCCGGTGTTCGACGTGGACGGCGTGCGCATCGCCGTGATTTTTGACTTGGACCGCGAACTCGAGATGTTGCCGACCGGTGTTGACCTCATTGCGTATTTCCAATTCAATGCGTTTGACATGACCGACCGCGAGACTGCCGCCATTGCCGCCGTTCGCAGCGGCGCCTACCGCAAGATCGCATCCAAGCGCAGCGTGTGGTTTGCCTGTATGGCGCCGGTCGGTGCTTATGACGAGTCGGTGTATACCGGCGGTTCGTTTGTGCTCGACGACTGTGGTCGTGTGGTGGCCCAGGCGCCGTGTTTTGAGGAGAGCCTGCTGGTTCAGGAGATTCAGCGCGGCGTGATGCTCGATGCCCTGGAAGATCACGAACTGCCCGAGTTCCGTTCCGAGGAGTGGCTGTGGCAGGCGCTGGTGCTCGCCGTGCGCGACAACGCCCGAGCCCACGGTGCGTCGCGTGCTGTGGTGGCGCTCGAGGGCGACTTGCCGTCGTCCCTGCTGGCGGCGCTGACCGTCGACGCTCTGGGCCCGCGTAATGTGATTGGCCTGGTGCTGGGGCGCAACCGTATCTTTACGCCGGCGCAGGAAGAGGCCGAGGCTGCCCGCTGTGCCGCCGTCCGCGCCATCGCCGAGCGTCTGCACATTCGCACCGTCGAGCGCGATGCACCGGATGCGGCGCGTGTGCTCGATCGCGACGTGTCGGCGGGCGATGCCGAGCGTCTGCGCTCGCGCACGCTGGGCCTCATGCTGGAGGACACGGCGCTCGAGCTGGGTGCGATGGCGCTGAGCCCGCTGTCCAAAACCGAGTACGCGCTGGCGGCGCCGGCGCTTTGCGGCGGCTACCAGGGCGATTACGCGCCCTTTGGCGATGTGTACCTGTCGACGCTTGAGTTTGTGGCGCGTGTGCGCAACCGCACGTCTGCCGTGGTGCCCCAAGAGCTCGTGACGCTCAACGCGGTGGAAGATTGTATGGAGCGAGTGCTGGCGCAGGCGCTCTCGACGCTCGACGGTCCGGTCGATATGCTCGACCGCGCGGCACAGCTGCTCGGCGGGCTTGAGCCGGGTGAGGTCGATGGCGCGCTCGAGGCGCACGTGGACCGCAATCGATCTTTCGACGACATCCCGATGGCCGCTGGCAAGCCTGAGGCCTGCTCGCTGCTGCTGATGCTCGTGCGTCAGGGCGAGGCCGCCCGCCGCATGCTGCCGACGGCGTCGATCGTCTCTGCCCGTTCGTTTGCCGAGCGCGCCTGGCCGTACATGCTTGCGTGGTCCGATCTGGGGCTCAACGGCAAGGAGCGCATGACGGTTGATTCGCTGGCGCGCGCCGAGGTGCGTCGCTTTGCCGACGACGATACGAGTGACCGTATGCGCGGTGAGATGATGGGCATTTTGGGTGAGCTGCTGGGTATTTCGCCCGAGCAGATGGAGGAGCTGCGCTCTGAGGACGGTCAGCGTCGTTTGCACGAGGGTATGAAGAAGTTTGAGGGCGAGGTCCAGGACGCCATCGATAAGATGATGGGCGGCCAGGGTGGCCCGCAGGGTGGGCCCCAGGGTGGCCCGATGCCGCATCCGCCGGTGGATCCGAGGCAGTTTCCCTTTTTCTCTCAAAACTAACTATGGGATAGGATTCGCTTCCAACCCCGACACTTCAACTAAGCATCTTGGCCCCGTTGTGTTATTCTAGAACAGACGTTCGTGAATGATGCTCGGGGCCTTGCCTTGTGCTGTACTTGTGACGAGGGGAGGTTGGCTTGGTCATTTTGGGTATCGACCCCGGTTTGGCCCATACGGGTTGGGGGATTATCGAGGAGCGGCGCGGCGAGGTTCGCTGCCGTGCCTACGGTTGTATCGAGACCAGCGCGGGTAGTCCGCTCGCGGTGCGCCTGTCGCATATCGCCCGCGACCTCAAGGGCGTCGTGGAGCGTTATCGACCCGATACTGCTGCTATCGAGAGCATCTACTTTGGCGCTAATGTCCGCTCGGCAATCCCCACGGCACATGCCCGCGGTGCCGCGCTCGTGGCGCTTTCGGAGTGCGCGCTCGAGATCGGCGAGTACACGCCTATGCAGATCAAGCAGGCTGTGGTGGGTACCGGCGCCGCGGACAAGCGGCAGGTCGCCTACATGGTGCGCACGCTCACGCAGCTCGACCACGACCCTCATCCCGACCATGCCGCCGATGCCCTGGCTTGCGCCATCTGCCACGTAAACCTCAGCCGCACCCGCGCCCTCACCGGTGGCGAGTTCTATCAACAGAGAGGAACCGGATACTGATGATTTCCCAGCTCCACGGAACGCTTGTCGAGGCCACGATGAGCTCTGCTGTCGTCGACGTGTCGGGCGTTGGCTTTGAACTCGGCATTTCTGGCGGCACTGCGGCCACGCTGCCTACGCCCGGCGGTGAGGTGCGCCTCTATACCCGTATGCAGGTGCGCGAGGACGCTATGACACTTTTCGGTTTTTCCTCTAAGGATGAGCGCACGATGTTCGACCGGCTTGTGTCCGTCTCGGGCGTTGGCCCGCGCTTGGCGCTCGCCGTACTTTCCACCTATACCGTGGGACAGCTGTATTCCCTGGTGATGGCCGAGGACGACAAGGGCATGGCCAAGGTGCCCGGCGTGGGCAAAAAGACCGCCCAGCGCCTCATCTTGGAGCTCAAGAGCACCTTTGCCAAGGACAAGGGCTTTGTGCCGGTCGATGCGATCCCCGGTCAGGTTGCGATGCCCGTGCCCGCCGCCGCTCCTTCGGCGATCGATGACGCCCGTGCGGCACTCCTTTCCATGGGCTTTAGCCCGCAGGAGACCGATGTCGCTCTGAGCGGGTATGATGGGCAGGATATGCGTGTCGAGGATTTGCTCGGCGCGGCGCTTAAGCGACTCGGAATGGATGCGTGATGTGGGAAGCCGATGACTCTCAGGACCTGTGGGCGACGCCCGGCAACTCGCCGGCGGCATCCATGGCGCACGGCGAGCGCATGGTGGGCTCGGAGCTGACGGCCGAGGACCTCGATGTCGATCGCACTTTGCGCCCCCAGCGCCTGGACGATTACTGCGGCCAGGAGCATATCAAGCAGAGCCTGCGCGTGTTGATCGAAGCGGCGCAGAGCCGTGGGGAGACGCTCGACCACGTGATCTTCTCGGGTCCTCCGGGCCTGGGCAAGACCACGCTGGCCACCGTAATCGCCAACGAGTTGGGCGCTCAGATAAAAACGACGAGTGGCCCGGCCATCGCGCGTACGGGCGACCTGGCGGCCATCCTTACCAACTTGCAGCCGGGTGATGTGCTGTTTATCGACGAGATCCACCGCCTCAACCGTTCGGTCGAGGAAGTCCTGTACCCCGCGATGGAGGACTTTGCCCTCGATATCGTGATTGGCAAGGGTCCGGCGGCGCGCTCGATTCGCCTGGATATCCCCAAGTTTACGCTGGTAGCAGCAACGACCCGCTCAGGCATGTTGACCGGCCCGTTGCGCGACCGCTTTGGCATTTCATATCGCCTGGATTACTACACGGTCGAAGAGCTCGCGCAGATTGTGACGCGCTCGGCAACTATTCTGGGCGTGGCGATCGACCATCCCAGTGCACTTGAGATCGGCTCGCGTTCGCGCGGCACGCCGCGTCTTGCCAACCGCCTGCTCAAGCGCGTGCGCGATTACGCACAGGTGCGCGGCAACGGTCCCATCGAGCTCGATATCTGTCGCCAGGCGCTCGAGTTCTTCGAGATCGACGAGCTCGGCCTGGACTGGATGGATATTCGTATCTTGGAGACGCTTGCCAAGACGTTCTCCGGTCGTGCCGTGGGACTTACGACCCTTGCCAGCGCGGTGGGCGAGGACCCGGGCACGCTCGAGGATGTCTATGAGCCCTATTTGCTGCAGTGCGGGTTGATGATTCGTACGCCGCAGGGCCGTCAGGCAACCCTGCGCACCTTTGAGCACCTGGGGATTGAACCTACCGTTTAGGGCGCTTTGTTTTGGCGGGCTGTTGGGCTATCGCCGGGCATCGGGTAAACATATCGCCGTTCATCGGTTATGGGCGTTTTACTATTGCGCGCCCGTGCTATGCTGAATTGGTCTTTTTCTCATTCGGTAACGAAAGGACCGCCCATGCCTACTGACATCGAAATCGCACGTTCTGTCACGCCGCTGCCTATTACCGAGGTGGCCAAGAACGCCGGCGTCGACGTTAAGCACCTTATTCCGTACGGCTTCGACAAGGCTAAGGTCGACTATTCACTGCTCAACGAGCCGACCGATCACCAGGCCAAGCTCGTCCTCGTGACCGCTATCAACCCAACGCCTGCGGGCGAGGGCAAGACCACCACGACCATCGGTCTGGCCGATGGCCTGCGTCGTCGCGGCGTCAAGAGTGCCGTGGCCCTGCGCGAGCCTTCGCTCGGCCCCGTCTTTGGTGTTAAGGGCGGTGCTGCCGGCGGCGGCTGGGCTCAGGTGATCCCCATGGAGGATATCAACCTGCACTTTACCGGCGACTTCCATGCCATCGGTGCTGCCAACAACCTGCTGGCCGCCATGCTTGATAACCACATCCAGCAGGGCAACCAGCTTGGCATCGACGTTAAACGCATCACTTGGAAGCGCGTCGTCGATATGAACGACCGTCAGCTGCGCCACGTCATCGACGGTATTGGCGGTAAGGCCCAGGGCGTGCCGCGCGAGGACGGCTTCGATATCACCGTCGCCTCCGAGGTCATGGCAATCCTGTGCCTGTCTACGAGCATCAGCGACCTCAAGGAGCGCCTGGGCGAGATCGTCGTCGGCTACAGCTTTGCCGGCGAGCCCGTCCGTGCCCGCGACCTTAAGGCCCAGGGTGCCATGGCCGCGTTGCTTAAGGACGCGCTCAAGCCCAACCTGGTGCAAACGCTCGAGGGCACGCCCGCGTTTGTCCACGGCGGCCCCTTCGCCAACATCGCCCACGGCTGCAACTCTATCATGGCCACGCGTATGGCGATGCGCTTTGGCGATGTTGCCATTACCGAGGCCGGCTTCGGTGCCGATCTGGGTGCCGAGAAGTTCCTCGACATCAAGTGCCGTATGACGGGCGTTCGCCCCAGCGCCGTCGTGGTCGTCGCGACCGCTCGTGCGCTGAAGTACAACGGTGGCGTCGCCAAGGCCGACCTCAACGAGGAGAACCTCGAGGCACTCAAGGCCGGCATGCCCAACCTGCTGCGTCACGTCGACAACATCCAGAACGTTTATGGTCTGCCCTGCGTGGTCGCCATCAACCGCTTCCCGACGGACACCGAGGCCGAGCTTGCGCTCATCGAGTCCGAGTGCCAGAAGCTCGGCGTCAACGTTAAGCTTTCCGAGGTCTGGGCCAAGGGCGGCGAGGGCGCGCTCGAGCTTGCCGATGAGGTCATGCGTCTGATTGAGCAGCCGAGCGAGCTCAAGTTTGCCTATGAGGACGGCGCCGATGTGGCCGACGCTCTTGAGGCCATTGCCACCAAGGTCTACCGCGCCGACGGTGTTGACTTTACGCCGGCCGCCAAGCGCCAGCTCGCCGAGCTGCGCGAGAACGGCTTTGGCAACCTGCCGGTGTGCGTGGCCAAGACGCAGTACAGCTTTAGCGACAACGCCAAGGCCCTGGGCGCTCCCGAGAACTTCCGCATCACGGTGCGCGAGCTCAAGGTTTCCGCCGGTGCCCACTTTGTGGTCGCACTGACTGGCAGTGTTCTGACCATGCCGGGCCTGCCCAAGGTCCCTGCGGCCGAGAACATCGACGTCGACAACGACGGCAACATCACCGGCCTGTTCTAAGCCTGCTGCCCATAGCTGCTTGTCCGCCCCGCCGTGCCCACAAGGCCCGGCGGGGCTTTTTTATCCTTAGGCCCGCGCATGTCTTGTAGATACCGACGGGCTCTGCCCATCATAGGCTTTTGCGCGGGTAGAATGCATGGATAACTTGATGCTCACGCGCGACGGAAAGGAATCGTTGCATGGATCAGGACAAGACAACCGTGATGGGCGGCTACGGTTCCGCGCAGGCTGGCGATAGCGCCGATGCGACCCGCGTTGTTCCCAACCCCGGATATACCGACCCCGCCGCGACGCAGCCTTCTGCCGAGCCCACCCGGGTTATGGGCTATGGCGACACGGCGCAGGATTCTTGCGCTGCATCTTCGCAAGGCCCCTATGGCAACGCAGCTCCGGACCCGTTTGATTATGCGTCGCAGGATTCTTATGCCGCTTCGACACCGAATCCCTATGATGACCTGCCGCAGAATCCCATTCCGCAGCCTCAGCAGACGACGTATATGCCTCGCACGGCGCAGCCTCGCTACGAGTCGCGCGAGCCGTATCGCGAGTACCCCAAGTCGATTCCGCAATATGGCGAGGACGAGGAGAAGAAGCCGTCGCGTTCGTCGAGCGTGATCAAGAAGATCCTCATCGTGCTGGCGATCTTCTTTGCGCTGTCGGTTGTGTTTGCCATCGTGTCGGGCATGCTCAACAAGCGAGGGAGTTCAACGGCCGATACCACTGCCGAGCAAACCGAGTCCGCCTCGTCTAGCACCGTCGATCTGAGCGATATCCCGGGGCAGTACTGGTCCAACGCCAAAAAGCTTCTCAAGTCGCGCGGCGCCGATCTTTCGAATGCCGTGGTCCTGACTGATGATGGCTCAACGCCCGTCATCGATGCCAACTGGGTCGTTACTTCTGCCTACTATAACGACAACGGCAACCTCGAAATTCAACTCACGCACAAGAACAGCTCGGGCAACTCGTCCGGCGGCCAAAGCGGTACCGACAGCTCGAGCTCCAATACGCTGGAGGACTTGAGCAACAAGGCACAGGAGTTGGGAGACAAGGCGCAAGAGCTGGGCGATACGGCACAAAACCTGGGCGACACCGCGCAGAACTTGGGCGACATGGCGACGGATGCCTGGAACGCACTGCAAAACGGCATCTCGGGCGCGCAGGGAAACTAGCTGTTAAGCGGGCTACAGCTGCTCTGCTGGACGGTCGGGCGAACTAAAGCCCGAGTCAAACGTAACGACGCATGAGACGTTGGGCCGGCGCTCGTGCACGATGCGCGTGACGAGCTCCAGCAGCTCCTCGTCGGATATGTCAAAGCCGTCGGGGCGCACCAGGTCAAACGAAACGAACCCGTCGTGCTCGTGCAGGTCGTGGATGGAGAGCGCGGGATCGATCTGCATGACGCCGCGCTTGACCCAGCCGCGCAGATCATCGCCGGTTGTCGCGATGGGGTCGCAGTGCAGCGTGATGCCAATGCCCATCTGGCGCTTGATGTCGTGCTCGATGGTGTCCAGGATCTCGTGGTGCTCAAATGCGTCGCCCTCGCCGGGCATCTCCACGTGGGCGCTGGCAAACTGACGACCGGGGCCGTAGTCGTGCACCATCAGGTCGTGTGTGCCCAAGACCTGCGGATAGGACATGATCTTGTCGCGGATTGCCTGGACGAGCTTGGGGTCGGGCGCTTGCCCCAGCAACGGGCTGATGGCGTCGCGCACCAGGCCCATGCCACTGATGCAGATGAAGACGCCCACGCCCAGGCCCGCCCAGCCGTCGAGGTCAAAGCCGGTCGTCTGCGAAATAAGCGCTGCGGCCAGGACCGATCCCGAGGTGATGACGTCGTTTTTGGAGTCCTGTGCTGTGGCGATGAGTGTTTCGGAATCGATACGGTTGCCCAGCGCACGGTTGAATGCGGCCATCCAGAATTTGACGAGCATGGACAAGACGAGAGCGGCTAGGGAGACCAGCGTGTAGGCGGTGGGGGAGGGCTTGATGATCTTAGTGACCGACTCGAGGATCAGGTTGATGCCGACGGCGCAAACCAGGACGGCGACGAACAGACCGGCTAGGTACTCGTAGCGACCGTGGCCATAGGGGTGGCCTTCGTCTGCCGGGCGGCTGGCAAGGCGGAACCCGAGCAGGCTCACGATGTTGCTCGAGGCGTCGGAGAGGTTGTTGAAGGCGTCGGCGATGAGCGAGACAGAGCCGGCGAGCAGGCCCGCGATGCCCTTGGCCAGGCACAGAGTGATGTTGAGGCCAATGCAGATGAGGCTTGCGGCGAAGCCCGCGTTGGTGCGGCAGGAGGTATCGACCGGCTCGCCCTCGCTGCCGGGAACAAGCGTATGTACCAGCCGATTTACAAATAGCATAGCGGTCGTCCTCACAATCATGTTTAAGGGGATAGTGTAGCTCGCGCGGAGGCGCTGTGCACCGATGCTCAGAAAATGCAGTAATGGTCTGCCGGTGCTAACGAGCGAGCCTTCTCGTCTGCCTGGGTGGTCCATTTTGGGCCACATGGGTATGGGCATGTGCCTGTTTGCTCGACATACTTAACGTCGATAGCCCCTGTGCAAAGGAGGACGTTTCCATGGACGAGATGTTTGCCATTAAATGTCAAAACTGCGGCGGCCCTATGTACTCGCACCAGGCTAAGCGCAGCTTTGAGTGCGCCTATTGCGGCGCGGTCATTCCGTGGCAGGCGGACGCCGGAGAGCCCAAGAGCGCTTTGGGCATTCGCCATACGCCGTTGACGGTGGTGGATGGACTGCTCAAGCTCACGCATGTGTCGCAACTCGAGCGCCCGGAGGACCCGGACTGGTATTTCTTCAATTCGCACTGGCGCAATCAGTCGGTCCTGGAACATCTGCTGTGGGAGGATTGCGGCACGGCGCAGGAGTTCCAAGAGGCCACGCATGTGAGCATTCCCTGCCCCTTCTGCGGAGCGTCCTTTGAGGGCGAGTCAACGCAGCGTGTGTTTGAGTGCCCGTCCTGCGGCAACAAGATCGGCATTGCCGACCTGCTCAAGCCCGGTACGTTTAGCAAGCGCCTGACCTTGGGCGTGGGTGCGGAGTATGTGCCGGAGCAGGGTATTCCATGCGAAATCTCGCCGCAGCAGGCGCGTGCCAACGCACTGCAGCTGGTGCGTCAGTACCCCGACGCCTTTGCCGGGCACGATGTAGAAGATGCGATCCAAAACGACATGATGCTCTTCTACTTCCCCATGGCGCTCGCGGATTTGCGCATGATGGCGTCCTTCCCGGGCAAGGGCCTGAGCAAGGAAACCCTGGTGTACTACGAGGTGCTCGACTGGGCGTATCCGCGGGCAAACTACCTGGACATTCGCCTCATGGGCATTTTGGAGCCGTGGGACTTTGCCAAGGTCGGTCCGTTCGATCCCGCCATGCAGGAAGGCGATTTCCGCGTCGTCTCCGTCGATGCGTCTACCAGGGACCAGGTGGTCATTGATAAGTTGGCGCTCGACGTTGCGGGCAACGACGCTGAGGCTGTACTGGGGCTCAATAAAAAGAGTATCCGCACGTGGGCTTGTAAGGCCCGCAAGCACAAGGACGGCCTAGTTATGGTGCCGGTCTACTTTGTCGACCGTCCGGCAACGGATGGCCGCGATGGCGAGCAGGTGCGCATTGCCGTAAACGGCCAGACGGGTCGTGCGGCAGCGGTGGTGTTTAGCGATAAGCGCGAAACGCACATTGTCGCACCGCTCAACCCGAGCCTGCATCTGTCCGGCGAAAGTACCGTGCATGCCGCGCCCATCGAGGTCAAATACGTTAAATCGCCGTTTCTGTACCAGATCGTGCGCCGTGGAGGCGGCGAGCAGCAGCATCAGGTTGCAGCGGTCGCCGAGGGTTCTTACCGAGAGGAGAAGCCCAAACGCAAGGGCTTGCTCGCTGCGATCTTTGGGAAGTAGGGAAGCGCAGCGCGGGACGGCTCACAGGCGTGCGGGCGTTTCGGTCGCAACGTGCCGCTACCCTTGCGCTTCGCCATTAGTCGCTTCGTTGATGGCGCGGTACTCGGCACTCAGCTCGCGCGCCAGCTCTTCCTTGCTTGGAAGATACGGCAGGTATTTGGCGGCAAACACTTGGTCGTTGTCTTCGGGCAGCGTGTACTCGACGATCGAATCGCTTTTGTCCGCGCAGAGCACGATGCCTATGGGCGGATTGTCGCCTTCGTTCATGAGCTCGCGCGTGTAGTAGTTCACATACATATGCATCTGGCCCAGGTCCTGGTGCGTAAGATCGTCCGTCTTAAGGTCGATGAGCACGAAGCAGCGCATCAGATAGTTGTAAAACACAAGGTCAATATAGAAATGGCGCCCATCAAAGGTGATGCGCCTTTGGCGCGCCTCGAAAGCGAAACCACGGCCAAGCTCCAGCAGGAACTTCTGAAGATGCGTGATGAGCGCCTGCTCTAGATCGCTCTCGCGAAACGCAGTATCGTCCGAGAAACCTAAAAACTCCAGTACATATGGGTCGCGGATGATATCCTCGGGGCGACGAGCCGGGGCGCTCTTTTGGATTTCCTGGGTGACGGCCTCCTTGTCCTTGCTGGCAAGTATGTGCTCTCGGAACATGGTGTTGATCTGGCGTTCGAGCTGGCGCGTGCTCCAGCGAGAATCGGCGCATTCGTTCATGTACCATGTTCGAGTTTCGGGGTCAGGAATGCGTATTAACCTGCGGTAATGTGTCCAGCTCAATTCGGGACGCAGTGAGTCCCGAATTGGAAATGCAAGATGGAACTGACGCATTTTACGCAGCTCTCTTGCTTCAAAACCTTTACCAAAATCTTTGGTAAGTTTGATTGCGAGGGCCTTGAGCAGTGCCTCTCCATACTTGGCGCGCTCCTCTCCGCCCTGCTCATCAACAATGCTCTTGCCGATCTCCCAATACGCCTCAACCATCGCAAAGTTAACGGCGGTATAGGCCTTGTCGCGAGCGGCGTTGAGAATCGAGGAAACCTGCTTGTAAAAACCTTCGGCCACGATTGCCGATTCTCCACGGTTTACCAGTTCACCCATCACTGTCGCCCCACTTTCCTCTTGTGGAATGCATCTTTATCGTATTTAGTTTAAAGCCTCGCGCGGACACGAATTGCTATGTTGTCTGGCACCTTCGCATGGGAGCCTTGCGGTGGTTAAAATGTGACCATAGAGGCAGTTTTAGCGAACCCCGCGGGAGTGACGCGTATGGACAACAACACGCTGCTGTTCCAGGACAAGGGTTCGGGTAGGTTTAAAGACGTCAAGATCTACCCCAACCGTATCGAGGTGCTCAAGAAGGGCACTTTCGGCGGCAAGCATACCGAGATTGTCTAGCTTAAGGACATTACGGGGGTCAACAGGATCAAGGGCCGCGACGTTTTCCTGCGTAACAGGCTGTTGACCGCTTGCGTCTTTAGCCTGAGTAGCCGTGCGAAGGCCCAGGAATTTGTGAAAGCTCTGAACATGGTGATGTAGCCGATAGCGGCGTTCGGGCCAAGGTAAAAATCGGGGGGCACAGAACGGTGTCCTGCGCCCCTCGTCGAGCCGATGTGTCCAAAAGGGTCGGCTTGCCTATTCGCTGTCGTCCCCAGCGTTTTCGCGTTCGCTGGCAAGCATTGCTGCGCCGGCGACTGTCGTCGCCACGGCGGCGGCAGCGAGCCCGGCGGCGATGCCAGAGCCGTCGCCTGTGCCGGCAAGCTTTTCGCCTGAGCCCTTGCGCTTGTTGCCCTTGTCGTTCTTGTCGGCGCCGCCTGCGTTGGTGCCGTTGCCGTCGCCGGTGTCCGTAGCGCCTGCGTTGCCCGAAGCCGTCACGGTAAAGCTCGCGGCTCCGTCATTGGCAAGCTTGTAGTTCTGCGCCGCGTCGCCCAAAAGGCCTTTCGCGCGCACCCAGTACGTCCCTGCGGTAAATGCCTCGCCCTCGACCATTGCCGTGCCCGGAGCGCCGTCCGCGTCGTGCGCAAACTCGAGCTGGGCCGTGCAGGCATCGGTTTCGAGCTTGCCCTCGAGTGATGCCGCAATCTTGGCGCGCACGTCTTCGCCGGCCTTAAGGCCTTCGAGCCCCTCAAAATGGGGCGTCAACGCGCGTGGATCGATATCGATAGGCACAAAGCCCTGCAGTCTTGTAACGGTCTCGTTGCCCAGGGCATCAACATCCACGTATTCAATGGCAAACGCATGGCCCGAAGCCGCCACGTTGAGTACGTTGCTGCTGTCGACAAGGCGGAAATGGCCCTCGCCAACGGTCTTGCCATCCTGGAGCGAGGCATCGCTCAGCGAGTCGCCGTACGTCATGCGCATGCGGGTCGGGAGGTAGTACGAAGCTGTCTGCTTGTGCTGTGTATCGTAATCGTAATTGCGCTGGTAGATGCTCCGGGCCAGCGCCGCATCAACAAAGTCGGATGCGATGATGCCAATGTGCTCGAGGTAATCTGACTTTGTATCCTCGATGCCGCTGGGATTGATGTACGGGCTCTTATACAGATGCTCGTTGACTACTCGTGCCGAGGTAAAAGGATTGCCTCCGTGCGACAAGCCCGTGCAGCTGGTGTAGTTGATAGACCAGCAACGCTCCTGGACTTGCACCTTGGCCCCGTCATCGTCCGCGACGTCCACCTTGTTGCGCGTGCGCCCGGTCGTTTCCTTCAGCGCATTATCGACCCAGCTGAGCTTGTCGGTTCCCGTGAGTTTGTACTTGTCCTGGGCGTATACCTTGGTGCAATAGGGCTCTTTGTCTCCTGTTTCCCCCGCGGCTTCAAAGCCCCGCGCGTCTTGGACGAGACACATAGTGGCGCTGTCGGAGTGAGCCTTGATCTTGTCATCCCATTCGGTAAGGTCGAGGCCCCACGTGTGGCCGCTTACACTGTTGCCGGCGAGCCTAAATCGACGCAGCAGAACGATCTTTCCGCGCACCTTGCCCAGCGTGGGGACATGGCTCGACGTATAGAACAGTTTGGGGTTGTCGTCCAAAACCTTGGCGAAAGCCGTCGTAACACTTTCGTCGGTAGCCTCGTCGTTGCCTCGTGATACAAGCATGATGAGCGCTTCTGTCGGGTTTTCGTTCAAAAACGTTTTGAAGTAGCCTATGACATCGGAAAGATGCATAAAGTACGCGTCTTTTTTGAGCAGGTAGTAATCCCCGTGGTCGATACCGGGGTCGTTGCCCTTTCCGAGTCGGATATCAAAATAGCGAATGCCTTCGAGCAACTGCGTGGGAATGTAATCCTGCTGGCATTTTACTTGCGAGGATTGGGGCTCAGTGTCGTTGTCCACGCTGCAGGTGCCCGAATCGTGCGTACCTGGGATGCTCAGCTCGTCGAGGAACTTGTTGTCGTCGACGTATTTCATCCAACATGGCCCATCGACGTAGCTGCTGTACGTGATCCAGTCGAGGCTGCTAACCGTGGCATCGTTCTTTTTCATGTCGTAACCGATAAGTTCGAGCTCCCACGGAATGCTCTTACTCTTATGGCAGATCTTATTGTTGTCCTGGTCTTCGCCGTTCGATTCTATTGCCAGGTACTTAATGTCTTTTTTCTCGGTTTCTTTCTCGACCGTGCGGTCTCGGATGATATAGGTTCCGTTTGATTGACGCTCGAACGCAAAAGAGCGGCTGGCCTTGCCGTCATGCTCGCCACTCCATACGTGGATGACCTTTCCATCTTTGTCCGAGTCGCCATCGACCGACCAAATGCTATAGCCCGTCTTTTTATGCTCTTCGAAATTGAGCAGGGTGCGGATGGCATACCAATTTGTATCGTCATTCTTGGTCGTTACGTTCTCAAGGATGAGCTTGTTGGACGTGCCGTCATTAAACAGGTGGCAGACGTTGCCGATGACGTTGCCGTCTTCGTTGACGCTCGCGGTGCGAAAATAGCCCGCGGGGCGAAGGCGAATGACGAAATTGTCGAGGCTGACCGACGCTGTGGCAGCGTCGTCTGCAAATGCCGCGCGCACGGAAGGCCCAATCCCGCGGTTTCGGGCAGGCTTGCAAGCGGCGACAACGCCGCGAGTCCAAGGCCCAGCGTAAACGCTCGGCGACTGATGGCATGATGTTCGGTCATAACTCCTCCATTCGCAGGGTGCGGTTATGCACTCATTTTGGTCACTTTACTGCCCGGATGTTTAAAGGTCCGGCTCAATTGTCTGCGCGGCGCTATAAATCGGCGAGCGGACGTGCTGGGGTGCTTGTTCATGTTGTGCCGTTACCGCGCTGGGGGTGGTTTTGCCGCCCGGCACCCTCGCGTTCGCCGGCTATCGGCATAAGAAAGGGAGGGCCGGCGATCCGATCCTCCCTTGGTGCGAAGCGCTGGGGTATCGTCGCTTGTTTGCACTGTGCCCGTGTTTCCCGCTGCGCTCGCCAGTCGTTTAGCGCTTGATCTCGATATCGTCGAGCTTGACGTCCATGGCTTCGGTCTTGGCTTCGGCGATGTCGTCGGCAAACTCCAGAGACTTCATCATGGTCTCGACGGCGTCCTTGTGTTCCTCGACGTTGTCGATGCGCACGTACACGCTGCCGCCGTCAACGTCGGTGAAGTACTCGGTCGTCACGCCGCCCGAGTGCGTAAAGTAGGCGCTGCGCCAGGTCTTGCCGTTGTACTTAACGGGATCGCTCTCGGTCCATCCGGAGTTGGCCTTCCACTTTGCCTCGTAGTCGAATAGCTCGTCGGCGTTCTTGTCAGAGTCGAAGACAGGGATGAAGCGGTCGCTGGCGTGCTCGCTCTCGGTGAACTTAAACTGGGCCCTGTCGGCGGTGTCGCCTGCGACGTCGGTGATCTCGACGCCCTCCGGGACCTCGACCTTAAACCAGATGAAGTCGGTCCTCATGTCCACGGCCGGCTTTTCTGCGCCGCCGCCCCCACCGCTGCCGGCAGCGCCGCCGCTTCCACCACAGCCTGCCAGGGCAACTGCGGCAAAGAGACTGATGCAGAGGGTGAGAATCGCAAAGGCCTTCTTTTTCATGGTCGTGTCCTCCTCGGTCTGTAACCGCCCATGGATTACCTGTCTTTACTGTACGCGCGAGCGGCTCGCTAGGGTGGGCCATGTGTCCCATTCTGGGGGCTGGATTTGCGCCGACAAGTGGCAATGTGTCGCGATATAAGTAGGGGAGGACCGGCCGATCCGATCCCTCCCCCGGCTGGGCGTCCGATCATGTAATGACTGCGCATGCGATGCTGCGTGCGAGCCCCTAATGTTTGATCTCGATGCTCGAAATCTCGACTTCGCGTGCCCCGGAAACTGCCTTTGCCATGTCATCGGGGAACTCGATGGAGTTGAGGAGTGCCTCGGCTTCTTTCTTGTGCAGTTCGAAGTTTGAGATAAGGACGTAGACGCTTCCCGGTTCAACGTCGGTAAAGAGGAGTGTTGAGATGCCACTGTTGTCCTCGTACGTTCCGACGAGCCACGTCCTGCCGTTATACTTGACGGATCCGCCATCCTTCCACTGGAACGTATCCCCCTTCTTTTCCGCCTGGTCGGCGTGGGATTCCTCGGCAGTCAGCGCTTTTTTCCAAACGGGGATAAAACGATCGGCCGAGGCGTTCTCGTCTTCGGGGAAGGTGAGCTGGACCCTGTCGGCATTCTTGCCGGCGGAGTCGCTTACGCCGACGCCCTCGGGCATCTCGACCTTAAACCAGATAAAGTCGGTCTTCTTGGCGACGGGGGTCTTTTCCTTGCTCTCGCTCTTGGCGGTGCTGCCGCCTCCGCCCGATGCGCTCCCGCCGCAGCCGACAAGGGCAAATGCGGCAAAGAGGGCGATGCAAAGGGAAAGGATTGATAGGGTCTTTTTCTTCATGGTGGCGTCCTCCTTGTCTGCTAGGGACATCGTGTGCCGCGGATCGCTGGGGCGGCGGCTACGCGCACACGATGGCTTTGTTTGCTGTGCGGTTATTCCTCCATTCGTCGTCCGGTGCCGTGATGAGCGTTGCCCCAACATGGGGCTCCTTATCTATATGTATGCCCCAGTTGCCGTCGTCCGGGAGTCTCGAAAGGTGGGCCATGTGTCCCATGTTTGCGGTGCCGACGCCTATCGTTCGTCATAGAAATCCGCGATGGCCAGGTGCGCTGACGCTCGAGTACTTATGGGCTAGACTTAGCATCATTATGTGATCGATGCGGTCGGTCGGCGGTTTCCACCCGACCGATGTATATGACTTGAAGGTGCATGCGTATGAGCCAAGAGATGATGGACAAGACCTGCCGCGGGTTTGCCGAGGCGCTGGCCGCGCGCGAGCCGGTTCCCGGCGGTGGCAGCGCGAGCGCCTTTGTGGGCGCGCTGGGCGCCTCGCTGTGCGGAATGGTTGCCCGCTACGGTGCGACCAATCCCGCGCTTGCTGATCGTGCGGATGACCTGACGCGTGCGTTTGCCCATGCTGATGAGCTGGCCCAGGAGCTTGTCGAGTTGGTTGCCGAGGACGTTCGTGCCTATGGGCAGGTGTCCGCGGCGTACGGTATTCCGCGTGACGATCCGGCTCGAGCGACCGCGATTCAGGATGCGCTGCATGTGGCCGCTATGCCGCCGTATCGCATTATGGATGCCTGCGGGCGTGCGCTGGCGCTGCTCGAGGACATGGCCGACAAGGGTTCGCGTCAGCTGCTGTCCGATGTGGCGTGCGGCGCCGTGTTCTGCCGTTCCGCTATGCAGGGCGCGAGCTTGACGCTCTTTGCCAACACCACGTCTATGAAGGACCGGGCGCGCGCCGAGGAGCTCGAGACCGCGTGCGATGAGCTGCTCGACACGTGGTTGCCGCGCGCCGATGCGCTGGCGCGCCGCGCCGCCGACGCTGCAAGGAAGAGAGGATAGCCATGGCTGAACTGCTGAAGGGTGCTCCCGTCGCTCGCGCTTTGACTGAGGAACTTGCTGCTCGCTGCGCAGCCCTGCGCGAGCGGGGCGTTGTTCCGACGTTGGCTATCGTGCGTGTGGGTGAACGCGAGGACGACCTATCCTACGAGCGCGGTGCGCTCAGGCGCTGCGAGAAGGTTGGCATTGAAGCTCGCCGCGTTTTGCTTCCCGCCGATGTTTCGCAGGACGAGCTGTTGGCGGCCATCGAGGACATCAATTCCGACCCCGCTGTTCATGGCTGCCTGATGTTCCGCCCGCTGCCCGCCGGCCTTGACGAGGACGCGGTTGCCTCGGCACTCGATCCCGCCAAGGACGTTGACTCCATGACGCCGGCTTCGCTGCTCACCACGCTTTCGGGGCGCGGCGAGGGTTTTGCCCCCTGCACAGCCGAAGCCGTGCTTGCTTTGCTGGATCATTACGGCGTTGAGCTGGATGGAGCTAAGGTTGCTGTGGTCGGTCGGTCTCTGGTGATTGGCCGTCCCGTTGCCGCCATGCTTACGGCGAGCAATGCGACCGTGACGACGTGCCATACGCATACGCACGACCTTGCTGCCGAGTGCCGTGCTGCCGACATTGTGGTTGCCGCCGTTGGACGCGCACGTACGATTGGCGTGGATGCGGTTCGCGAGGGCCAGACGATCATCGATGTTGGCATTAATTGGGACGAGGCCGCTGGCAAGCTGGTCGGGGACGTCGATTCTGATGCTGCGGAGCCGGTCGTTAACGCCATCACGCCCGTGCCGGGCGGCGTGGGCGCTGTGACGACGGCGATCCTCGCCAAACACGTGATCGAAGCGGCCGAGCGCGCATCGAAATAGGCGTTTTGGGCTGTTTGAGGGGTTAGTTCTATACCCCGTGGACAAAAAATGCCAAATATGAGTACTGTTGCCAAGATAGTCACATATATTTTAGGTCAAATAGGCTCTCTAACGATATTTATTATCGATAGAGAGCTTATTTTATTGGACCTATGAGGAATTACATCATCTAATTTTTGAACAAATGTAGACTTTCGACACCCATACGTAGCAAAATTGCTGTTACTAAATTGGTGACAGTACTCATATTTGGCATTTTTTGACCACAGGGGTTGCCAGCGCCGCGGTTTCGCCCTTTCTGCGCCGAAGCGATACACTGTTATCGTTTGATTTCTTCGCTCAAGGAGGATGCGCATGCCGTGCACAACGATTTTGGTTGGTAAGAACGCGAGCTACGACGGGTCGACGTTGGTTGCTCGCAACGAGGACTCGTCCAACGGGGTGTTTGAGCCCAAGCGCATGCGCGTGGTGCATCCCGACGAGCAGCCGCGCGTCTACACGAGCGTCCTGAGTCACCTGACCGTTGAGCTGCCCGATAACCCCATGCGCTACACGAGCGTCCCCGATGTTGTCCCGGGCCACGGCATCTGGGCCGAGGCCGGTTTCAACGAGCTCAATGTGGGCATGTCCGCAACCGAGACGCTCACCACCAACGAGCGCGTTCGCGGCGCCGACCCGCTCGTCGACTACGTGCCCGCCAAGGGCAACGAGGGCGAGGACGGCTATGTTCCGGCGCAGCCCGGCGGTCTGGGCGAGGAGGACATGGTGACCCTGGTGCTGCCATATGCCAAATCCGCCCGCGACGGCGTACGCATTCTGGGCGACCTGCTCGAGCGCTATGGTACCTACGAGAACAACGGCATCGCCTTTAGCGATGTGGACGAGATCTGGTGGCTCGAGACCATCGGCGGCCACCACTGGATCGCCAAGCGCGTGCCCGATGACGCCTATGTGACCATGCCCAACCAGCTGGGTATCGATAGCTTTGACCTGGATGACGCCGAGGGCGCCCAGGCCGATCACATGTGCTCCGCCGACCTGCGCGCTTGGATGGCCGAGTGGCATCTGGACTTGACGCTGGGCGTTGAGGGCGACGGTCCGGCCGCGGTCTTTAACCCGCGCGAGGCCTTTGGCTCGCACAGTGACAGCGACCACGTTTACAACACGCCGCGCGCCTGGTACATGCAGCGCTGCCTCAACCCCAGCGACGTGTGGGACGGCCCCGACGCCGACTACACGCCCGAGAGCGACGACATCCCCTGGAGCCGCGTGCCCGAGCGCAAGGTGACCATCGAGGACATCAAGTACGTGCTTTCGAGCCACTACCAGGGCACGGAGTACGACTGCTACGGCAGCAAGGGCACGCCCGCCACGCGCGGCGCTTATCGCCCCATCGGCATCAACCGCAACAGCCAGCTCGCCGTGTTGCAGCTGCGCCCCTATGCGCAGCCGGCCTACCGCGCCGTGCAGTGGATGGCCTTTGGCTCCAACTCGTTTAACGCGCTGGTTCCGCTGTACGCCAACGTCGAGACCATGCCCGAGTACTATGCCGACACGCAGGCTCGCGTGACGTCCGAAAACTTCTACTGGGCCAACCGCCTGATCGGCGCGCTGGCCGACGTCCGCTTCCATGAGTGCGGTCGCGCGGTCGAGGATTATCAGGAGAAGGTCGGTGGCATGGGCCACAAGCAGATCCATGACGTCGATGCTGCCGTAGCCGCTCTGCCTGAGGCCGAGGTACCTGCCGAACTTGCACGCGCCAACGAGGCCTTTGCCGAGCTTGTTCGCGTGGAGACCGATGCTCTACTGGGCAAGGTGCTCTACACCACGAGTTGCGCCATGAAGAATTCCTTCGCGATGAACGACAACGTGAGGTAGGGATTTCCCGTCGATCGAATAGCGCTAAAACGCTTTGTCGCTTTCACTCAATCTTGGGTACAAGAAGGCCAATGCAGTTGTTCATGATTGGAGCCAACCATGGTTATGAAACTCGATCAGCTTGTTAACGGTGCCATCAACGTGGGCTTCGGCGCCGCCGCCGTTGCCGTCGAGGGCGGCAAGAAGGTTCTCGACGACCTCGGTACCAAGGGCGAGCAGGTTCGCAAGGATGCCGGCACCCCCGATATCGCCCGCAGCGTGTCTGACATGTTCGAGCAGGCCGGCGGCACCATCTCCGACCTCACCGAGCGCCTGGGCATGCAGGGCGAGACCGCGGCACAGCGCGTGCTCGATGAGCTCATCCTGGCTCGCGTCCGCGTTATGACCGCCCCTGAGCGCACGGCCTTCCTGGCTCATGTACGCGATATCGTCGATTCGGTCGAGGACAACGTGACTTCGGTGCCTGTCGAGTCTGTTGAGCCCGACGATGCAGAGGACGCCGAAGAGGCCGAGTAGTAGCGCAGATGGCAGATTCCACCACCGATTACAACAATCTAGATCCTTTGGGTGACGAGACGGCGGTTGTCGATGAGGTCGATGCCGCCGTCTCGGGCGCTCGCAAGAAGCCGCGCGCTGTCGATATGGTCCCCGAAGAGCCCGACGCGATGGCGCCGGATGAGGAGTACCAGCTCACGCCGGCGGGCCGCCGCGAACGCATCGGGCAAATCGTTCGCCTGATCAAAAAGTACCGTGTGTGGGACAACCTCACGCCGGTTCGCCTGCGCCGTCTGCTCGAAGAGCTCGGCCCCATGTTCGTCAAGATGGGGCAGATTCTGGCCAACCGCTCCGAGATCTTGCCGCAGCGGTTTTGCGACGAGCTGCGCCGCCTGCGCTCCGACGTAGAGCCGGTGCCGTATGAGGTGGTGCTGCGTTGTCTGGAAGAGGAGTACGGCCAGCGCTTGGGGCAGATGTTCGACGCGATCGACCCCAATCCGCTCGGAAGCGCCTCGCTCGCGCAAGTTCACCGTGCCCGCCTGGTGACCGGCGAGGACGTGGCCGTTAAGGTGCAGCGCCCTGGTGCGCAGCAGGTTATGGCGCAGGACATCGACATCATTCGCTCGGTGGTGCGCATCGTTTCCAAGTTCGTCAACACCGATCAGTTTGTTGACCTGCACGGCGTGGTCGAGGAGCTGTGGACCTCGTTTCGCGAGGAGACCAACTTTTTGGCCGAGGCCAAAAACCTCAACGATTTCTATGAGTTCCATAAGAGCGTCCATGGCGTGACGTGCCCCAAGTCCTATCTGGATCTGTGCACCGAGCATGTCGTGGTCATGGATTACGTCGACGGCATCTCGATTGCCGATCCCGAGCGCTTGGTGGCCGAGGGCTATGACCTGGAAAAAATCGGCTCGGCGATTGTCGAGGACTATTCGACGCAGGTGCTCGATGATGGCTTTTTCCATGCCGACCCGCATGCGGGAAACATCATTCTCAAGGACGGCATCGTCTACTTTATTGACCTGGGCATGGTCGGGCGCATGTCGAGTCACGACCGCGGTATCGTCAAGGACATGATTTTCGCCGTGGCCGAGGGCGACGTGCCCAAGCTCAAGGACTCGCTTATGCGCTTTGCCGTGACGCGCGGCGATTCTGCCGAGCTCGACCATTCGGCCTTTTTGTCCGACCTGGACTTTATCGTTGCCGACTTTGCGGGGCTCGATCTTAAGGATCTTGATATCGGCGAGTTTTTGACCTCGCTGGTGAATCTGGCGCGCAAAAACGACGTTGAGCTGCCGAGCGTGGTGACGATGTTCGCCCGCGGCATGGTGACGCTCGAGGGCCTGCTGACCGAGTACATGCCTAACGTCAACATGATCCAGATCATCCAGACGCACATCAAAAACGAAAAGAGCACCTACGCACGCGTCCGCGAAATGGGGCGCGATCTTGCCGCGAGCAGCTATCGCGCGGCAAAAGGCTCGCTCGAGGCGGCCGAGTACCTGGGCCTGGCTTCGCGCATGCTCACGCGCGGTCAGCTTAAGGTGAATACGCAGATCATGAGCAGCGACAAGGCGCTGCGACAGCTGGGCGGAATTATCGACCGCATGTCGATGGCAATTGTGATCGCCGGCCTGTTTATCGGTTCGTCGGTGGTGTACTACGCGCGCATCGAGCCGGTTGTGTTTGGTATCCCGGTCATTGGCTTTATGGGCTACGTGAGTGCGCTGGTGCTGGCGCTGATGCTGGGCCGCGAGATCTGGCGCAACAGTCACGGCGGCAAGCGGTAACGATTTCCCGGGGTCGGAGGAAACGGGTTATTTTGCTCGGCACCCCATCCGCATCCTTTCCTATCGCAAACCATAGCTTTTACCTTGGGCTTCGCCTGTGTGCGGGGCCCTTTTGCGTGCTACCATATCGACAGTAATAATCGATGGCCTAGATGGTGGTGCGGAGACGCACGAATGCGCGGTTTTCCTGCGCGTTTGGGAGAATCGGGGTGCAAGTCCCCGGCTGTACCAGTAACCGTAATTCCTCTTGGCCCGGGATGGTCGCGTCGCAGATCGGACGGCGCGCCCGGGTCGGTAAGGTTAAGTCGGATCGCCTCCCATCTTGTACGCGGCCGCGGCGCATGCCGCCGGTACGCGTTGGGCTCTGGAGGGAAGGAGGACCCCGATGGGGGAACTCGAGCGCAACATGCGCGATGACGTGGGGCAGCCTCAAGGCAACGCTCCAAGTACAGACAATGGGGGACAAATGGATATGTTTGAGGACGAGCGTGTGTGCGCCTCGTTGCATCGCCGTGGCGCGATTGCACGCGGTATAGCCAAGCGCGGCCTGGTGGCATTCCTGGCCTTCGCGATGGCCTTTGGCACCACGCCGGCTCAGCTGTGGGCCGAGGGCGCCGAGGGCATTGCCGAGGCTGTGGCTCAGGCTGCGACGCCGGGCGAGGGCACGGGTGCCGCGGACGGTGCTGCCGACGGTGTCGTTTCTGAAACCGGCTCTAACGCGAGCGATGCGTCGGTTAACGATGGCGCTTCGGCGAATGCCGCAGATAGCAACGGCGTAGCGTCGGACGATTCTGCCGCAGTCGAGGCTTCTACTGCTTCGCCGGATTCATCCGAACAGAACGTCAAAAGTGTTGTAGCCGCTTCCGATGAGGCTGAATCTCAGCCTACCGAAGCCGCAAGCCAAGAGGTCGCGGCCACGTGCTCCGTCGTCGGCACCGACGCCAAGGGCGCCCAGCAGACCTGGGCCGCCGCGCAGCAGATCGCTCTGAAGGAGGGCTCGACCGCGGCCGACCTCTCCGAGCAGCTCTTCAGGCAGGCCGGCCTCAAGGCCGACTACGACCCCAACGGCTCCTGGGGCTGGGCGCTCAACTCGATCACGTCGCCCTTCGACGCGGGCCGCACGCTCGCCTACGACCCGGCGACCGGCGCGCACTGGCAGCTGTTCGTCAACGGCAGCGTCTCCGCGGTCGGCGCCGGCGGCTACACGCTCAAGGACGGCGACTCCGTCGTCTGGTGCTACTCGAAGTACGGTGACCCCGCGCCCGCCAATCAGATTTCCGTTAGCTGCACCGTTGTCGGCCAGGACGCCTCGGGCGCTCAGCAGACATGGGCGCAGCCCACGACAGCTTTGGTGGAAGAGGGCACGACCGCTGCTGATCTTTCCGAGCAGGCCTTTAAAAAGGCCGGCATTGGCGCCAAAACGGGAAAAGGCACGTACGGCTGGTATCTCGAGTCGCTGACTTCACCGTTCAACAAGACCGTGACGCTTTCGAGCGAGAAAGTTAACGAAAACACTTGGAAATTCTGGCAGTTCTTCGTTAACGGTCAGGCGGCCAATGTCGGCGCGGGCAATTACACACTCAAGGCCGGGGACAAGGTTACCTGGGTCTATGGCTTTGATGGAACCATGCCCGGCCAGGTTTCCGTTTCAATGGAGATCATCGGTAAGAAGGATGAGAAGGCGCAGCGCTGGACCGATCCTTCGACGCAGGTGTTTGTCGAGGGCACGACGATCAAGGACGCTTCCGCTGCCTACTTCGATGCCATTGGCATTGAGTCCAAGATGTACGACCAATTTGGTTATTGGGGTGTTCATAGTCTTGTCTCCCCGCTTGATGGCACCGAGCTGTCGGGTGCATGGTCGTTCTTTGTCAACGGCGTTCCCGGGCCTCAGCTCGATAGCGATTACGTGCTCAAGTCGGGCGACAAAATCGTCTGGGCTTACGCCCCTGGCGACACCGTTCCTAATCCCGATGAAGTCGTAGTCGATCCGAGCGCTTCGCGCCCGACCGATTGGAAAGCCGACTGGAGTGGCAATTCCAATGCGGTGGTCAAGAACGTGTCCACGCCTACGGGCACGCTGGCAAGCTCTTGGACGTTCGATTGGAGGGCCTACTCGGGTGCCACGTATCCCAATGCGAGCGAGCCTATTGTCGTGAACGGCAACGTTTACCTTGCCGTGAACAAGCGTTTGCTTAAGATCGACGCCGAGTCGGGCAAGGTGCTTGCCGAGTCGAACCTTCAGACTGCGATTGGCTACACCACGCGTCCGATTTATACGAAAGGCTTGGTCATCGTCCCGCTCGACGGCGGTGCGGTCCAGGCTCTGACGGCCGATACGCTGACGACGGTTTGGGTCACTGACTCTGTGAGCAAATCTGCCCAGTCAAATTCCCAGTTGACGGTCGATGGCAACTATCTCTACGTTGGCACCGTTGATGTCGACTATGGAACGAGTACGTACAATAACGGTCATCTGACGCGTATTAATATACTGACCGGCGCTGTTTCTTGGCAGCATGTTAATGCTGATGAGGGCTACTACTGGACGAGCGCTACAGTGGGCGACGGCTATATTCTGGTTCCGACGAGTGCAGGTACCGTTGAGATGCTGAGCAAGTCGACGGGTGATGTGCTCGGCAGCGTTTCGGTTGGTGCCATCGTCAACTCCAGCTGTGTACTGTCCAAAGACGGCAAGCATGCCTATGTGATCTCGCGTGACGGCAAGCTCCACGTGCTGGCACTGTCGGACGCAAACGCAAGGGCCTCTTCGCGCATTTCCGAAGAACGCGTCATCGATCTTGGTCTTACGGGTTGTGCCTGCATGCCCACGCTGTATGGCAATAAGCTGATTGTCGGTGGCGAGGTTTCTGGCGGTTCGGCGCTGGCGATTGTCGACCTTGATAATGACTTTGCTACGACGTTGGTTTCGTCTGCCGATGGCTCCGTGCTTCCTGCCGGTGGCATTAAGGGCGCACCGCTCGTGAGTGTCCAGGCGGATGACACGTACGTTTATTTCACTGTCAACTATGGTGCGACTTCCGACTATGTGAACTACACCTCGGGCGGTGGCGTGTATCGCTACAAGATGGGTGACGCACAGGCGACCGGTGCGTTTAGCGCGGCGGGACACAACAATTACTGTGACTCGCCGATTGCCTGCGATGCCAAGGGTAACCTCTACTACATCAACGATTCCGGCACGCTTTTCAAGCTGAGTGGTGGCGTTAAGGTCTCGTTTGAGACTGGCGAGGGTTCTAAGGTCGACTTCCAGACTACGGCCGATGGCAAGCTGGTCAAGCCGGCCGATCCGACGCGCGATGGCTATACTTTCGGCGGTTGGTATACCGATGAGGCTTGCACGCAGGCGTATGACTTTATCGCGCCGGTGACGGCCGATCTGACGCTGTATGCCAAGTGGACCAAGAATGCTGTTAACCCTGGCGGCAATGGCGGCTCTGGCTCCAATGGCGGCAATGGTGGCGCTGGTAACGGTTCCGGTGCTGGCACGGGCACGGGTTCCGGCTTCGGCACGAAGGGCCAGCAGGCCGGCGGCGCTATCGCCCCGGGTCATAAGCCGACGACCAAGACGACGGTGTCGACCAAGACCGAGACCAAGGACAACAAGTCCGACAAGAAGGACACCGATAAGTCCGATAAGAAGGACGAGAAGAAGTCTGACAAGAAGGACAGCAAGTCCGACAAGAAGTCCGATTCCAAGTCCGATACGGGTGCTGCTTCCACGACCACTGCTAAGAAGTCCTCTAGTGCTTCCGAGCAGGAGACTGGCACCAACCCGCTCGCCATTGTTGGCGTTGCCGCCGGCGTCATCGGTCTCGCCATCGTCGGCGTGTTCGTGTTCACCAAACGTCGGTAGGTGAGGGCTGTGTCCAATAAATCCAAGGACGCTGACCCCAAGCAATCAGATTCCTCGTTTATCCAGCTTGACGATGCAAAGCAAAAGGGCGCCGCTTCGGCGGCGTCCGCCCCTCGCCGCAAGGCGCTCCTCGGCGTTCTGACTGCCGCGTGCACCGTTCTGATCGTCGTCTCGCTGGGTTTCGTCCATCCTTCCGAGAGCGGTGCCTGGTCCATCGACTGGATCATTCAGACCGTGACGGGGGAGAGCGTCGTCGCGAAGGACGCCAAGGGGTCTGACTCGACTACGACTTCGGGCGAGGCTAGTTCCAAGGATTCCAAGTCATCGAATGACGCAAAAGATGAGTCCAAGGATTCTAATGAGTCCAAGTCCAAGGACGATTCCGAGTCTTCAAACAAGGAATCGGACAAAAACTCGGATAGTAAGAAGTCCGAGGAACAGGACGGCAAGAAGTCTGGCGATAAATCCGCTGCCCAGAATACGGGAGCCGGCGATACTCCCAATGTGTCTGGCGGTGCTTCTTCGGGCGGCGGTCAGTCGTCTGATGGAGCCTCCAGCTCTAATGGCGGCAGCGCTCCCTCGGGCGGACAGGGCGGTTCGCAGGAGTCCAACTACGTAACGGTGTCGGTCTCGGTCACTTCGAGCGCTGTGGGCAATCCTGTGTCTTCTGGCGGCACCTTTACCTTTAACGAAGGTGCTACCGTCTACGATGCCCTGTGCGCGCTGGGTCTTTCTGTCAACGCACACGGCTCATCGTACGGCACGTATGTTTCTGCGATTGGTGGTTTGGCCGAGAAACAGTACGGCGGCACGAGTGGCTGGATGTACTCCGTCAACGGCTCAACGCCCATGACGGCGTGCAGCAACTACGTTCTCTCCAACGGCGATAACGTGGTCTGGTATTACGTTGCAGGCTAATGACCTCGACATAGCGCACCAAGCGGGCGGTTCGGACAAACATCCGGACCGCCCGCTTTTCATGCGTAGAGGACTTGGTCGCTGGGTCTTTCGGCAAACAAAAAAACCGGTTGGAATGGGAATTCCAACCGGTTATACATTCAAGCAAATGTCGAATCGACTATGACTGCGCGCCTTCGAGGAAGAAGCGGCGGCTGAAGTAGTTGTACCAGGTGACCAGGAACGTGGCGATGGCCTTCATGGCCTGGTAGCCGATGCTCAAAAACGTGACGCCCACAAACATGTACAGGTCGTTGAGGCCCAGACCGATCACCGACAGGATGGTGAAGATCGTGAACTCGCGCTTGCGGCTCATGCCCTCGCGGTGATCGAACACGTACTTCATGCTGAGCCAGTAGTTGACCACGACGGACGTGATAAACGAGATCGTGGTGCTCATCAAAAAGTCGAGGTGGAACAGCTCGACGAGCGCAATGAGCATGCCCCAGTCGATGCCAAAGGAGATAAGACCCACGACAGCAAACTTGAGGAACTGCTTAGTATGAGGTTGTGCCAGTGCCTTGCGCACGCAATCACATCCAATGCGTTGATGAATCGAGCAGAGGATACTTTAGAGCTTTTGCATGGGAAACGTAAGGTCTTTGGCAAGAACTATACGAACTCGCCAAATATTCAAGAGCTAATCCGCAAACGTTGAAAATTTGCCCGTAAACGAGCGGCGCCCACGGACGATGCTTCGCTGAGCGCGCGTCGACTGTGGGCGCCGTAAGGCTATCGGGATGTCGAGCTACTTGGTCTCGTCGCCCTCCAGGAAGATCTTTCGGGTCACAAAGTTGTAGACCATAACAAGCGCGGTGGCGCAAATCTTGGCGATATTGGCCTCGAGCCCCAGGCCGGCGTTGAGCGCCAGCACGATACCGTCGTTGAGTGCCAAGCCAATAACGGACAACACGACAAAGATGATGAACTCGCGGCGGCGGCTCATGCCCTCCTTGTGTGCAAATACGTACTTCATGCTCGCGACGTAGTTAAAGATGAGCGAGACGATAAAGCCACTGGTGTTGGCGATCAGGATATTGAGGCCCAGGCCGTAGTGGAGCAGATTCATGATGCCAAAGTCGATGACGGTGGCAATGACGCCGACGACGCCAAACTTCATGATCTGCGCAAGGAGCTTTTGCATGGTACCTGCCTTAGGGTGGCGCCGCGGCGCCGTGGGGATGACAAACTCAGCAAGTTTAGCCAATCCCCGCAAGCGGGGCTAGGCGCGCTCCTCGATAGCACCGTTTCTATATGACTCGAGCAGCTGGCGCAGGTCCTGGATTTGGCTGCGGATCTTGGCGCCAGTATCGGTGTCGCTCACCATACGGCGACGGTCGGCCTCGTCAAAGCGGTTGGTCTCGCTTTCGATGTCGATGTTGCGAGTGAGCGCCTCGGCAACCGTAGTAAAGGCTTGGTGCGACTTGAGGCGGCATCCGCGCGAGCTGGAGATAAGCGTGTAGCCGGCGATGCCCGTTTTGGGATGGTAGGCGCGACAGAAACCGCCGTCGATGACCAGCAGCTTGCCGTTGGCACGGATGGGCTGCTCGCCCTTGGTGGTCTTGACCGGGGTATGGCCGTTGATGATGTGGCCCGTCGGCGAGCAAGCCATGGGGGCGACGCCAAACTCGCGCATGATGTCGTCGCAGACCGAGGGCGACTTGGTAAGTGTAAAGTACGGGTCCATCGGCTCGACCCAGGTGCTCTTATCGGCGATATAGGCGCGCTCAAAGGTACGCACCAGGCGTCCGCTGGCGGGTGAGTTAAAGCCAATCCACAGGTACCACATCCAGTCGAGGGCGTCGCGGTCGCCCACGCGCCAGGCACGGCGGGCGATGTGGTCGCAAAAATCGAGGTAATCACGGCCGGCGTGCCAGGTGCCCAGGCAGTTCATGCTGCTAAAGGTGCCGTCTTCGTTGAGCGGCACGCAGCCGTGGAACAGCAGGTTGCCGTTGGCGACCTTATACAGGGAGCCGTGGGTATAGAGGAAATCGATATGGCGATGCAAGTGGTCGGCAGTGACAAACTCGGACACGAGCTTGTCGATGATGTGCTGTTCCTCGGGTGTGAGCGTGTAGGGGTCCGCCGGATCGACGGTGGGGAAGTCGTTGGTCGTGAGCGGCCACACGCTGCCGTCGGTAAGCGTGACTGTGCCGGCGTCGTGATCGATCTTGTCGAGTAGCAGGCGGTCTGCCATGTCGAACTCGGGGTGGCGCTGGATAATCTGGCCCTCGAGCTTAAAAAGCAAGACGTTAATGGCTTTGATCAGCGGGCTGATGGACTCGCCGGCGGTATAGGTGGCGTCGGCGAAGGCGACAAGCTCGCGCAGCGAGATGCCATAGTCGTTCTCGAGAATCTCGTAGTTGTCGTATCGCAGGTTGTTGCGCAGTACCGTGGCGATGCAGGCGGGCTCGCCGGCAGCGGCGCCCATCCACAGCAGGTCGTGGTTGCCCCACTGAATGTCGAGCGAATGATAGGTGAGCAGGCGGTCCATAATCTTGGCCGCGCCGCCACCGCGGTCGAAGATGTCGCCCACCAGGTGCAGGTGGTCGACGGCGAGGCGCTTGATGAGCGAGGCAAGCGACTCGATAAAGTCGTCGGCGCTGGCGGTCTCCAGAATGGACTCCACGATGCGCTCGTGATAGCGCACGCGATAGTTGTTCTCGTCCGGATGCGTGTGCAGCAGCTCGTCGATGATGTAGGCGTAATCGCGTGGGATGGCCTTACGCACCTTGGAGCGCGTATAGCGGCTCGAAAGCGAGCGGGCGACCATGATGAGCTGGTCAAGCATCGTCTTGTACCAGGTGGGTGAGTCCTCGCGCTGGCTGCGGACCAGGTCGATCTTCTCGCGCGGGTAGTAGATGAGCGTGCACAGTTCGCCCTTTTCGTCAAAGGAGAGCGTGTCGCCAAAAATCTCGTCGACATGTTCGCGCACGACGCCCGAGCAGTTGTTGAGGATGTGCATAAAGGCTTCGTACTCGCCATGCACGTCGCTCATAAAATGCTCGGTGCCCTTTGGCAGGTTGAGAATGGCCGAGAGATTGATGATCTCGGTAAACGCGGATTGCTCGGTGGGGAACTGTCTCGACAGCAGGCGCAGATACTTGAAGTCTTGCGGATTGCGATCGAATGCGACCATGAAGCACCTTCCGATGTGGTTGGTAAAACTGATAAACAGCGTCAAACGTTTATCAGTATGCGCCGGCTTTGTTTCGATTTTGCGCCGGCGGCTGAATTGTCAGCTGAACGGTTTGGTAAATCGATTTAGTTGAGGTGGATATGGCGGTTGAGTGGAGACGACAGAGGGTGTTTTCTCAGATATTCATGCGTGGGGTCGGTGGAGACGATGGTGGTAAAGATGTTCGCTATTATTGGTTCGATTTGGTAAATAGTGGACATATGTACCGTATGTAGGCTCACTGTGCAATAATTTACGCAGCAATGAGTAAGGAGCCTCATATGAGTGATTTTGTCCTGACCTGTGAATCCGCCGCCGATCGAACCCGTGAGTTCTTTGAATCACGCAATATCCCTGTCGTGTGTTTTCATTACGAGATCGACGATGTTGTCTATACGGACGATCTGTATCAGGCGATTACGCCGGACGAGTTTTTTGCCCAGATTGCCGCGGGCGCCATGCCCAAGACGTCTCAGGTGAGCGTGGGTGAGTACGAGGAGTTTTGGGAGCCGTTCGTTGCCGAGGGTAAAGACGTGCTGCACCTGGCGTTGTCGTCGGGTATTTCGGGCACGTATGGATCGGCCTGCGTTGCGGCGCAGATGCTCGCGGATCGCTATCCCCAGGGCGGCAAGGTGCGCGTCATCGATTCGCTGGCGGCGTCTTCGGGCTTTGGCCTGCTGGTGGAGTGTGCCGCCGACGTTCGCGATAGCGGCGCTTCGCTCGACGAGACGGCCGCTTGGATTGAGGAGCATAAACTCAACCTGCACCACTGGTTCTTCTCGACCGATTTGTCGAGCTACCTGCGCGGCGGTCGCATTTCGGCCGCGAGTGCGATCATCGGCACGGCGCTCAAGATTTGCCCGCTCATGACGGTCGATTGCGAAGGTGAGCTGGCGCCGCGTGAGAAGATTCGAACCAAGAAGCGCGCGATCTCCGAGATGGCCAAGACCGTGATGGCGCATGTGCAGGATGGCGCGAACTATTCGGGCAAGTGCATCATGTCGCACTCGGCGTGCCGCGAGGACGCCGAGGCCGTTGCGGCACTGATAGAGGAACAGGTTCCGCAGCTCAAAGGTAAGATTGAGATCAATAGCATCGGTGCTCTGATTGGCTCGCATACCGGCCCCGGCACGGTGGCCGTCTTCTTTATGGGCGACAAGCGCGTGGATTAACGTTCGTGGGCTGGCGACGGTTTTAACGGCTGCGCTTGTCCCTCCTGATATTTGATAACAGAAAAAGGCCCGTCCCGTTGTTTGCGGGACCGGCCTTTTTCTGTTGCGGCTAGCGTTTCTTTCCGCGGAAGAAGAAGCCGTGCAGCGAGGGCTTGAGTCCGCGGTTGGCGCGACGCTCCTCGATATGATCGTGGATCGAAGCGACGCGTTCGATGACTTCGTCGGGAATCGGCACGTCGGGATTCATGTTCTCGACCTGGCTAACCTCGGCGGCGGCGACCTGGTCGATAATGGGCACATCGTCGCGCGAGATGACGGGCGTGGCGTCTTCCTTCATCTTGCGATAGCGCTGCATCATGTCGGTCTGCAGCTGCTGGGCCGAAGGCGGCGTCCAGATGATGGCGTTGGCGCCGGCGGCGATGGTCTCACGGATGCTCTCGGGCGTCTTGCCGCCCGGTGCGATGAGCGGCAGGTTGGGATAGTGCTCGCGCAGCTCGCGCAGGACTTGAGGCGTGTTCTTGCCGGCGGCGATGTTGAGGATCTTGGCTCCGGCGCGCACCTTGGCATGCGCATCGTCGTCGCAACGTACGACCGTGGCGATGACGGGGATGTCGGCGATGTTGGTAATGTGCTCGACCATCTCGGCGGTAGCGGGGGAGTTGACCACGCAGCCCGCCGCGCCCTGCATCTCGGAGACGGCCGCCATCTGCACGGAGCGCTTACCGGTGGTGGTGCCGCCGCCAACGCCCACAAAGACCGGGCACTCGGCAACGGTCAGCAGCGCCTGCGTAATGGCGGGCTGTGGCGTGAAGGGGTAGACGGCAAACACGGCGTCGGCATTGGAGTTGCGGATGACCGCCACGTCGGTGGTGTAGATGAGCGACTTGATGCGGCGGCCAAAGAGCGTAAAGCCGCTGGCCTCCTCGATTTCATCGGGCATGCGGAGGGCCGCCTTGCGCAGACGCCCGTCGATGGGCAGCGGCTCCATGGGCAAAAGGCCGTTGGGAGTTACGGCCACCTGGGGCTCGGTAAATTCGTCTGCAAGCTCTACCTCGGAGAAGTCGACCGAAGCGACGATGTCCTCGTGAACCTCGGCGGGAACATCGATGGGGGCTTGGTCGTTCGTCGCGGCAGGCGTATCGAAGGAGCTGGTGGCGACAAAGGCGTCGACGCGCTCGTTCAAATCGTTGAGAGTATCCATGGCGGTCCGTTTCTATGTTGTGCGGTCGGCAGTGTACGACCGGCGCTACGATTGCTAAATCGTTTGACGAGTTGATTTTTCCCCGCCGCGCCATCCGTTAGACTGAGGGGCCGGTGAACGTGAAGGAGCTGTGGTGGCGGGAATCGAGGTGCTATCTTGAATGTCCCGTATACAAAAGAGAGGTGACGCGGTATGGAATTCTCGGCAATGTTGGGCTCGATTGGCCTATGCGTGGGCGCAATCGTTGCCGCCGCGGTCATCTACTTTGTGGTCACGGCCATTAAGGGCAAAAAGGCCGAGCGCAAGGAGCGTGAAGCGCTTGCGCGGCATAAGGACCAGCAGGACAGGCGCGCACGGCGATAGCTTGCTGAGTTTTGAATCCGTGCGCTAGCTGCGTTTTCGGACCAGGGCGATATAGAAGCCCTCAAAGTCGCGACTGGGCGGAATGGTCAGCGTACCGGGCATGCCGTTGGCAATGGCCGAGACGTGGCCCGCGGCAATGGCTTCGGTAAGGGCGTTGCACTCGATATGCGGCTTGTCGCCAGCTTCCTGAGCACGGCGCGTTTCGCTTTCGCTCGGCGTGCCATCGAGGGGGATAAGCTCGCAGTCCATGTGCTTGTCGAGGGCCTCTTGCAGGGCGTCCTCGTTTTCCTGCGGCAAGATCGAACACGTCGAATAGACAAGCGTGCCGCCCGGTTTGAGGGCCCCCATGGCACGGTCCAGAAGCGCGCGCTGCGAGCGGGCGCACTTGCCGAGCAACTGCTCGGTGAGGCCGCGCAAGCTCTTTTCGTTGCTGCTGATGACGGTGCCCGTGCCGGTGCAGGGGGCGTCGAGCAAGATACGGTCAAAGCGGAAGAACTCGTCAAGCTCGCGTGCGTCAATACGCATGACGGGCACGTTTTTGGCGCCCTGGCGGCCCAGATTGGCCTCGAGCTTTTCGGCACGGGGAATGCTCATCTCGCAGGCGGTGAGGTGCGCCTGTCCCTGGGTGAGGGCGGCGATCTGCGTCGTCTTGCCGCCGGGGGCCGCACACATATCCAGGATGTCCTCGCCGGCCTGGGCGTCCAGCACCAAAGGAGGCATCATGGACGACAGGCTCTGCAGGTAGATCTTGCCGTCACGGTAGATGTCGAGGTCCCATAGGTCGGAAACTTGGGCCTCGGGCAGGATGAAGGCGTCCGGATACCATGCGACGGGGCGGTGCGCGATGCCGGCCTCGTCGAGTGCGGCGGCGATGCCCTCGGCGGTCGCCTTGAGCGTGTTGGCGCGCAGTGTGACTGGGCGTGTGGCCGCGGCGCCAAAGCCTTCGATCATGAGCTCGGCATCGGTGGGGGCATAGGCGCCGGCGACCGTGTCGACCATAAAGCGCGGCAGGTCGGCGGCGCAGGGAAGGGCGGCAAGCTGGTCGGAAAGCTCGGTAGCGGCAAATTGCCTGAGCCTGAGCTCGGGCTTAACCTGCTTATTTTGCTTACGACGACGCGGCTTGGACATCCGTCTTTCCTTCCCGTCCCAAATTGGTTACTTTCCGGGCACGCTGCTGCTGCCGTGCTTTAGTACTGACTCTCGTGCTTGCTAAAGAAGTCGAAGCGCGGGGGCAGCGGCTTCACGCGGTGCTCGCCGGGCTTCTCGCCCAGGCTCTCCACAAACTCGTCCGTGGAGGCAAAGATGTTGTCCCAGCTAAAGAAGGCGACCGGGTCGACGTCGAAGTACTCGCAGATGAGCTCGCAGCCGGTCGGGACGATGCCGTGCATCAGGACGGTCGCCACGCGAAGCTCGGTAAAGGCGTCGACCAGGGCCTGCTTCATGGCAGCGTTGGCTGGCTCGCCCTCGAGCTTGTTGGCGGCCTTGGAGGCATCGCTCCAGCGCTTGTTTGCGGCGCGCAGGTAGTCGTCGCACACGGCGAGCGCGCGGTGCGTCTCGAACTTGTACATGGCCTGCTCAAAGGCAAGGGCGGCCTGCTCGGCAGCTTCGACCACGGCAGCAGAGGCGGCACCGGCGGGAATGCAGCCGTTGCGATAGGGGCTCTCGTCACCCTCCTTGACGGCGACGCCGTAGAAGCAGCTGCGGGCCAAGCGGTTGAACACGCCAGTCAGCAGCGCGCTCTCCTTAAGGGCCGGGTCGATAACGCGCTTGTCATCGCAGGCGCGCACCTCGTTGCCGTCCTTGTCCTTGCCGGTCACGCGGGTGTCGTATGCCTTGGGGCTAAAGCTCACCGGCTTTTCGGATAGGCCGAGCGACAGCCAGTGCGCGCGCATCTGCTCGCAGGTGTAGTGGTTGAGCAGGTCGTCTGCCGGCGGGGGAGGCGTCTGCGAGGACGAGCTGGCCTTTTTGCCCATGTAGAGCAGGTGGTAGCAGGCGCTGACGGTGCTCTGCGTGAGGTTCCAGCCCAGGGCCTCCCACATGGCGGTCTGCGCGATGCAGTAGAAGTAGATGTTGTCCTGGCCGATGAACTGGTAGATCTGTGCGTCGTCCGAGCACCACCAGTCGCGCCAGTCGAGCGAACTGTGCTGGTAGGTGGGTGCGGGTACCTGCGTGGAATCGGCGGCGGGCTCGCCCATGAGGGCGGCGTCCTGGGCGGCGACACCCTCGGTTACACCAGCGGCGCGGGCGTCGCGGGCGAGCACGGTGCGGGTGTAGCTAATGGGCGCCCACAGGCTCTCGGGCCAGCACCAGCAGGTGACGTCGGTCACGCCATCGACCTCAGGCACCGGAACGCCCCAGTCGATGTTACCGGTGATGCGGAAGGGCACGAGCGCCTTGCCGCTGCGGAAGCGCACGCCGCCGTTGGCGAGCACCGCGTGGGCGTCGTCGCGCTCCTTCCAGCTGGGGAAGGTGACGGTAAAGCTGCTCTTGTTGCCCTCGGGCTCCAGCACGGTGTGCTCGGGCAGCTGGTCCTCGACGGCGTCGAAGGCCTCGCGGAACTTGTTCTGAATATAGAGCTGTGCCGGCAGCAGCCACTCCTCCATGGTCTTGGAGACCACGGAACGAACCTGCGGGTTCTGGGCGAGCTTGGCGGTGTAGGTCTTCATAAAGTCGAGGTAGGCCGGCAGGTCGAAGTAGAGGTTGTCGACCGGGCGCAGCTCGGGCACCTCGCCGGTGAGCTGGCTCTTGGGCGCGATGAGCTCCTCGGGCTCAAACTGGTGACCCAGGTCGCACTCGTCGGCGTACGCCTTCTCGGACTTGCAGCCCTGAATGGGGCAGCGGCCGATCACCTGGCGGCCGTTGAGGAACGTGCCGGCCTTGGCATCGTAGAACTGCAGCGTGGAGCGCTTGGAGATGGTGCCCTGCTCGTGCAGGCGCTCGATAATTTCGGCGGTAACCTCGTTGTGAATCTGCGCAGCCGGCTCAAGGCCCGAGCCGCCGTAGATGTCGCAGCTGATGTTGTAGTTGTTGAGGGTTGCGGCCTGGCGGGAGTGATTGGACTCGACATACTCGCCGATGGACTTGTCGTAGCCTTCGTTTTCCTTGAGCTTGCGGTAGCTCTCCATGATGGGCGAGCCGTAGCAGTCGGTGCCCGAGGTGAAGATGACGTTCTCGCGGCCCAGACGGTCGCGCAGGAAGCGGGCGAAGAAGTCGGCCGGGACAAAGACGCCGCCAACGTGGCCAAAGTGAAGGCCCTTGTTGCCGTAGGGCTCGCCGGCGGTGACGATGGCGCGGCGAGGCCAGCTGGGACGGTCGTTCATGGAGTATTTGGATGCCATGGGACTCCTTCGCATATGGTGAGAGCGCGGCCGGGAGCAAAGCCTGGCGACGCGGTGGTCAATTCGTGCATATCGTTCGACATTATCGCACATGCGGACGGGTACGTGGCAGGGGCGCTATCCTAAGATGCTATGAATGAGATTTCCAACATACATGCGTTTGAGGACGAGGATTTTCTGCACGCCTGCTTTGTGTGGGGGATGGCAGTGCTTGGCGCATTTGCCGTGTGCCTGGTGCCGGTGTTTATGCTGCTGGGTGGGCCCGCGGATCTGGATGCGGCTGACGCGGGTGGCTGGACGGCAGTCTTGGGCTGGCTAGTCGGCTTGGCTGCGGCTTCGGCGGCGTCATTTGCCGTGCACGAGCTAGTGCACGGTGTGTTTTTTAAGCTGCTGGCGCCTGCGGGCGCGCAGGTGACCTTTGGGGCGAATCGCGAGACGGCGATGATCTATGCCTGCGCCGAGGGGATTGTGTATTCGCGCCGGCGGTATATGGCGATTTGCCTGGCGCCGACGGTTGTTGTGACGACAGCGTTTACCCTGGGGTTTGCGTTTTCGGGCTATCCGCTGCTGTGCTATCTGGCGGCCGGCTTGCATTTGTCGGGCTGTGTAGGCGACTGGTATTACGTGTGGACCATTTTGCGCGACCGCCGCATTGTCGCCTGCGAGGATACGTCCTTTGGCGTGCGCTTTTTCGCAAGGTAGTCTTTTTGAGATGATTTTTCTGGGACGGGGATTAAAAAATCATTAGGTACGCAATGATTTTTTAATCCCCGTCCCAGAAAAATCATTGCGGGGGAGGAGATGTCGATGAAGTCGTTGTTGCTGCATGCGTGCTGTGCGCCGTGCTCGCTTGAGCCGGTTCGCCTGCTGCGCGAGGAGGGGTTTGAGCCCACGATTTGCTGGACCAACCCCAATATTCAACCGCGCGATGAATGGCAGCGCCGCCTGGACGAGCTGCGCCGGTGGTGTGCCGACGGCGGCATCGAGCTCATTGAGGCGGAGGAGGACCGTGAGCGCTGGGAGACCGGCGTGGCCCCGTTGGGCGCCGATCGGCCCCGTCGTTGTCGCGCGTGCTATGCCCTGCGCCTGGCAGAAGCATGCCGTGTGGCCCAGGAGCGCGGGTTTGAATATGTGGGCACGACGCTCGCTGTATCGCCGTATCAACTGTTCGACACGTGTAATGATGTGCTTGAGCGCTTAGCCGCCGCCCGCGGGCTCACCCCGGTGATTCGCGATTTTCGTCCGTATTATCCCGAGGCCACGCGTCGTTCGCGCGAGCTGGGCATGTATCGGCAGAACTACTGTGGCTGCCGCTTTTCGGCCGTCGAGGCGGCCATGGACCGCGCCCGCATCCGCGACGAGCGCAAAGCTTCCAAAAAGTAGTTCTTTTGGGCTGGCAGCCTGCTAGGATGTAGAGCGGACTTTAGCTATATAAGGAGAATCCGACGTGTCTATGCGTACCGATGATTTTGACTATAACCTGCCTGAAGAGCTCATTGCCCAGGCGCCTGCCGAGCCGCGCGACTCCTGCCGCCTGCTGGTGGTGGATCGCAAAGGCTCCCAGGCGGGAATGCCGCTGGAGCACGGCGGCACCGTCGAGCACCGCATCTTCCGCGACATCATCGACTATATCGAGCCGGGCGACGTGCTCGTTATCAACAAGACGCGCGTGATGCCGGCCCGCCTGATCGGTCGCAAAGCCGGCTCGGGCGGCGTGGTCGAGACGCTGCTGCTCAAGCGCCGCGAGGATGTTGACCCGCTGGGTCATGTTTGGGAGTGCCTGGTCAAGCCGGGCAAGCGTCTGAAACCCGGTGCCCAGATTGAGTATCGCGCCGGTGGCGCTCATGCGCCCGAGGGGGCTCCCGTGGTGCTGACGGCCGAGATTATCGACTTTGTCACCGATAGCCGCGGTGGCCGTTTGGTGCGCTTTGAGCCGGCCGGTTGCAATGCCGTCGGCGACCCGCGCACGCTCGACGAGGCCATCCATGCGGCCGGTCACGTGCCGCTGCCGCCCTACATTACCGATTACGAGGGCGATCCCGAGAAGTACCAGACCGTCTACGCCATGAAGGAGGAGCACTCGGCTGCCGCTCCTACGGCGGGTCTGCACTTTACGCCCGAGCTCATGGCCGCCATCGAGGCCAAGGGTGCGAAGTTTGCTGCCGTCGAGCTCGAGGTGGGCATCGATACCTTCCGTCTGGTGGAGGAGGACGACCCTACGCAGCACGTCATGCACACCGAGCGCTACCACGTGTCGCAGGAGGTTGTCGACGCCGTGCATAAGGCGAAGGCCGAGGGGCACCGCGTGATCGCCGTCGGCACCACCGCGGTGCGTTCGCTTGAGAGCGCGTTTGACGCGGACGCGCCGGTGTCCGATCCGGCCGTGACGGCGCGCTATTTTGAGGGCCGTGAGGACGGCGCCGACACGCTCGGCCGCGGCGACATCGTGGTGCGCGAGAACGCGACGACGCAGCTCTACCTCATGCCTGGCTCGACCTATCACGTGGTCGACGCGCTGATCACGAACTTCCACGTGCCGCGCTCTACGCTCATGATGCTCGTGAGCGCGCTTGCCACCCGCGACCAGATCATGGATGCCTACGCCGCCGCCATCGAGGAGCGCTACCGCTTCTTCAGCTTTGGCGACGCGATGCTCATTTGTTAGTTACGCGGTTCTACGAACCGCGTAACCACCTGACGCTGCAAACGCCCCTAAGCGGCAATCGGGGGTTCCGCCGTTCTACCGAACGGCGGACCGGCTGACGCTGCGCGGGCCGCATTTGGACAATCTGACGTTCAACTTCAAGGGCGCGACCAGAAGGTCAGCGCCCTTTCGTTTCACGTCACCTTGTCTCAAATGCGACCCGCTCGCTGGCGTTGCCAAGACATCGGCGTCGCCTTGGTCCGGACTAGTCGTTTGGGGCACTCATTGGGGACGTACTTAAATGAGTGCCTGCGGAATGAGAGTGGATAATCTCCCGTTTTTGGCCCGTCTGCGGGCTCAAAGTGGGAGATTATCCACTCTCATCATTGATTAGTCGTTGGGGATGTTCTTGTTTGACTAGTCGTTTAAGAACGTCACCAATGACTACTTGCTTGCGAACAGCCAGACTAGGATGATCACCAGGATTGCGGCGACAATGCAGACGATGGCGCCGGTGAATTTGATGCGTGAGTCGCGGGTACGCTCGCGCACCGCGTCCTCGGTGGCCTCGAGCTGGGCGACTTCTCGCTCGGTCTCGGCGTGTTCGGCTTTGTCTCGGGCCAAGGATCCTGCAAGCGACTCAGTGATCTCTGGATGGTCATGTACCTCGGTCGCCTGCTCGATGATCGACTGTGCATGTGCGGCATCTGCTTGGGCGTTGGCGATGCTTTGCTCTTGGTCGCGGCGTGCCTTGTCCTCGGCAGTGATCTTCTCGCGCAGTTCGCGCTGACGAGTCGCGGCGGCAGTCTTCGCCGTCTGCAGCTCGTCGCGCGCGGCATCGGCTTCGGTCGTCACGGCTTGGTGCGCGCGTTTTGCGTCGGCGATAGGGGCTTGAGCCTGTTCGACGGCCTGCTCGGCTGCGGCAAGCGAGTGCTCAAGGTCGGCGGTGATGCGCGGGACATCTTCTTCGGCTTTACGCAGGGCATCTGCCGTGTCGGAGATCTGCATCGAGAGCTCGCTGGTGCGCACCGTATAGTTGGCGGGATTTGCCGAGGGATTGCGTTGCAGCTCGGCATACTCATGACGCAGCGTCTCGAGCTGGGCGCGCGTGGCGTCGACGGTTTGTTGTGCGGCCGCAATGCCGGCGTCTCGCTCGGCTTGCACCTTGTCGCGGATGCGCTTGGAATCCTCGAGGCGTCGAACGAGGCGGTTACCGGTTTCGCGCGAGCTTGCTTCGCGCGCCTCCACGGCATCGAGTGCGGCTTTGAGACGCCGCTCGGTGGCGTCGTCCTCTTCCTTCATTTGTTCGAGCTGCGCCTTGAGCTCTGTTGCCTTGGCAGCATGGGTATCGCGGCCGATTTCTGCCGCCGCGGCGGCCTTTTGTGCCGTGCCGATAGTCTGGCGCTGCTCGGCGACGATTTGGTCGTAGCGGCCTGCGATATCCTGACGCGTCTCGAGTTCCTCGCCTTGATCGGCGATGCGCTGCTCAAGTTCGGCCAGGTGGGCACGGGCGTCCGCGAGTGCCTTCTTTGCGGCGTTCATCTCGCGCATGGCCGAGGCACCCTGGGCGATAAAGGCGCCCACGGCGCTGGCGGTGTTTGAGACGGCGCCTCCCAGATCGCGGCTGGCTGCTGGGGTGTGCAGGGCGGTCGGGTGAGCGGCGTTCGCCGTGCCCGCATCGGGCGTCTGCGGCGTGGCGATGCTGCCGGTGCCGCCCTCGACTACGGAAAAGCCGGCAGCGTGCGGGTCGACTGCATCGGCACCAATGGTGGGGTGCTCAAGCTGCAGAAACGAGGGCATAGTGCTGCCCTGATCGGCAACGGGGGTCTCGCCGGGTACAAAGGTCGAGGCGGCCTCGGCAGCCTCTTCCTCCTCGGCGTCAACGTCGGCATCGGCGACAGCGTCCTTCATCGCTTTGACGGCATCCATCATGGAATCCATGACGGCATCGAGCTCCTCTTCCGAAGATACCTCGATGGGGCCTGCTGCTTGCGGGGCGGCGTCCTTTTCGGGGGCGTCGTCCTGAGCGGGCGCATCGTCATTTTGCTCGCCTGCATCTTCGGCGCCGGGGGTTTCCGCCGTAGCGCTTTCGTCCAAGATGGGGTCGTCGAGGTCAATATCATCGCAGGTCACAGCGTCAGCATCTGCGGTGACGTCTGCGGAATCATCAATATGCTGTTGAGTCTGGGGGTCCAGCTCGTCTGTCATAGGCATGTGCTCCTCATCGTTGTTTGTCACCCTATGATAAAGTCTCGCGCCGACATCCCGCGCGCCGCAGCAAAGTTTCAAAACGTGTTCGATGACACGTGTCGATAGCAAAAATTCGGCCACTTTATCCAGTTTGTACTTGACAATCCCTTCGCCGAAAGACGTTATGCCGTTCGCCTACCGAGGTCTTTTCTATTCACTTGAACACGCTAAAGTTGCATTTCAGCTTTTGGCGCGTGAAGTTGGACACGCGCAGTCGGCGGGCGTGCCCGTCGCGATTTGAAAGGACTTTGTATGGGACTTTTCACTGGTAAGACCGTGATCGTCACCGGCGGCGGCAAGGCCACGCTCAAGGACGGTTCCGCTGGCTCCATCGGCTACGGCATCGATATCGCATTTGCCAAGGAGGGCGCGAACCTCGTCATCACCGGCCGCAACGTCGCCAAGCTCGAGGCCGCCAAGGAGTCCCTCGAGGCCGAGTACGGCGTCAAGGTTCTGTCTGTTCAGGCCGATGTCTCGGCTGGTCAGGACAACGAGGCCGTCGTCCAGAACGTCATCGACAAGGCCATTGAGGAGTTCGGCCGCATCGACGCCGTCGTCAACAATGCTCAGGCCAGCGCCTCGGGCGTGACCATCGCCGACCACACCATGGATCAGTTTAACCTGGCCATTTACTCTGGCCTGTATGCCACCTACCTGTACATGCAGAAGGCCTACCCGCACCTGAAGGAGACCAAGGGCTCCGTGGTCAACTTTGCCTCGGGCGCCGGCCTGTTTGGCAACTACGGCCAGTGCAGCTATGCCGCTGCCAAGGAGGGCATCCGCGGTTTGACTCGCGTTGCCGCCAACGAGTGGGGCAAGGACGGCATCAACGTCAATATCGTTTGCCCGCTTGCTTGGACCGCTGCGCTCGAGAACTTCCAGGATGCTTATCCCGAGGCGTTCAAGGCCAACGTCCACATGCCACCGGCGGGTCACTACGGCGACGTCGAGAAGGAAATCGGCCGCGTGGTCGTTCAGCTCTGCGGTCCCGACTTTAAGTACATGAACGGCGAGACCGTCACCCTCGAGGGTGGCATGGGCCAGCGTCCGTAGGAGTTACGCGGTTTTACCAAACCGCGTAACGGGCCGACGCTGCGCGGTCACCAGAGCGACAACTTGTCATTCAAAGAGGGCGGCATGACCAGAAGGTCTATGCCGTCCTCTTTTCATGCCAATTTGTTCGCTCTGGTGACCGCTCGCTGATGTTGTCAGAGCATCGGCGTTACCTTGACTGTTGGATGTAGTCGTTGGGGACGTTCTTAAATGACTAGTCGAAAGGGACACTCTTGCCGGCACTTGGGGACAGTCCCTGAGTGCCGGCAGATTGGGGCGCTCATTTGCAAGATGGCGCTGAAGACTGTCCCCAACGTCTAGTCGTTTAAGACTGTCCCCAACGACTACCCAACGACTAGCGCGGGAACCTGATCCTAATGCACTAGTTTCTGTCGAGTCGGTGCTTCTTGCGGGTTGCCCGTATAATGGTTTGCGTATGAACCGCAACCAAGGAGTTCCAGTTTATGGACCAGAACCTTTTTAAATTCGACCTGATCGCCGAGGACCCGACGACGCACGCGCGTGCCGGCGTACTGCACACCCCGCACGGCGACATCGAGACGCCGATTTTTATGCCCGTGGGCACCAAGGCAAACGTCAAGGGCATTCCTACCGAGACTGTCAAGAAGCTCGGCGCCCAGATCGTGCTCGCCAATACCTATCATCTGTCCATGCGTCCCGGCGAGGATACCATCGCCGAGCTGGGCGGCCTGCACAAGTTCATGAACTGGCACGGCCCCATCCTCACCGACTCGGGCGGTTTCCAGGTCTTCAGCCACAACGATGCCGTCAAGCTCACCGATGAGGGCGTGCGCTTTATCGTCAACGATTACGACGGCCGCCACGTGTTTTGGACGCCCGAGGACAACATGGAAATCGCCATGAAACTCGGCTCCGATATCTGCATGCAGCTCGACCAGTGCCCGGGCTATCCCGCCACGCGCGCCTACGTTGAGCGCGCCGTTGAGCTGTCGAGCATGTGGGCCGAGCGCTGCTATAAGGCGCATACCCGCGATGACCAGGCGCTCTTTGGCATCGTTCAGGGCGGCATGCACCTGGATCTGCGCCTGCGCTCGCTGCGCCATCTGGAGGAGTGCGGCGACTTCCCGGGCTATGGTATCGGTGGCTATTCGGTGGGCGAGGATCACGAGACCATGTTCGAGACCCTGGCGCCGCTCGTGAGCGAGTACATGCCCAAGCATAAGCCGCGCTACCTGATGGGTGTCGGCAACCCGACCACGCTCGTGCGCGGCGTTGGCGTGGGCATCGACATGTTTGACTGCGTGCTGCCGACGCGCACCGGCCGTATGGGCACGGCATTCTCCAGCGAGGGTCGCCTCAACTTCCGCAACGCTCGCTTTGCGCACGACGACGGTCCCATCGATCCCACCTGCACCTGCCCGGTGTGCACGGGCGGTTACAGCCGTGCGCTCATCCGTCACATGGTCACGCAGAAGGAGATGCTCGGCGGCATTCTGCTTTCGATGCACAACATCTACTACCTGCTCAACCTTATGCAGCGGGCCCGCCAGGCCATTATCGAGGGCCGCTACGGCGCGTTCGTGAGCGACTGGATGAACAGCCCTGCGGCGGTGGATTACTAAGAGCAGCACGGGCGCTTGCAGAGCGCGGGCAACGGCAAGGGGCGAGCGCCGGCCGGTCATCACGTTTGCTAACACCGCTTGCGCGACCGATGACCGATAGCTTGCAAGCACTTGATGCATCGTGGGTACCATACCGAATAGTTGATGTTCGGGCGGGTGTTTGGCGCACAGCGTCGACCCCGCCCGTTTTTCTTTTTCTCGATAGGAGTACCCATGATTAAGAATGAGAACGTCGAGGGCGAGCCTGCCTACGACGAGACGTACCGCCGCGGCCCCGTGGTCATGCGCGGCCCCATGATTCCTAAGGACAACACCTACGCCAACCTGCTGGCGCCCGAGGACTCGACCGACTGGCTGCATGCCGACCCGTGGCGCGTGCTGCGCATTCAGGCAGAGTTTGTCGATGGTTTTGGCGCGCTTGCCGAGCTTGGACCTGCGGTGACCATCTTCGGTAGCGCCCGCACGCCCAAGACCGATCCGCTCTACAAGGCGGCGCGCACGGTCGGTCGCAAGATCGCCCAGCGCGGCGTGGCGGTTATCACCGGCGGCGGTCCCGGCGCCATGGAGGCGGCCAACAGGGGAGCGGCGAGTGCCAACGGCAAGTCGGTCGGCTTGGGTATCGAGCTTCCACACGAGCATGGGCTCAACAAATACGTGAACCTTGGCATGGATTTCCGCTACTTCTTTGTGCGCAAGACCATGTTCGTCAAATACAGCTCGGGAGCCATCGTGTTTCCCGGTGGTTTTGGTACGCTCGACGAGATGTTCGAGGTGCTCACGCTGGTACAGACGCACAAGGTTAAGCGCATGCCGCTCGTGCTGGTGGGCACCGAGTACTGGCAGGGCCTGTTCAACTGGCTCAACGGCCCGGTGATGGATGCCGGCATGATCAGCCCACTCGATCCAGACCTCGTCCACATCACCGACGACCTCAACGAGGCCGTCGACATCGCCCTGAGCGGGCTGATGTAGGGCGAGCGTGCCTGTTGTTGTAGTAATGAGAACGGCAGATTGATGTTACTTAACATCAATCTGCCATCTAAACTGGGTATACTGATGCAAAAGACGAGGGCGAGGAGGTCGCGTATGTCTACTGCAACGGTTAAGCCTACGACGGTTCGCATCGAAGAGGGGCTCAAGGAACAGGCGACTGAGTTCTTGGATACGGTCGGTCTGAGTCTCAATTCGTATCTCAACCTTGCTGTTCGGCAGCTGGTAAATCAACGAAAGATTCCATTTGAGATCGTAGGAAGGGCGGAGGTGCCCAACGAGGCGACGAGACGCGCCATGGTGATTGCCGAGGCTCATGAGTTGGGGATTCTGCCAGACGACAGCCCGTCATTCAATAACGCTGATGAGCTTATATCATTCCTCGATGAGGACTAGCGATGTTTGAGATTAAAGTCGAGGCTCAGTTTAAGGCGGATTACAAACGGACGATGCGCATCCATCCGCAGCTAAAAACCGAGTTTAAGGCGGTAGTCGCAGAGCTTGCGGCTCACGGTTCGCTTCCCGCGGAATATGGCGCCCATGAGCTTTCAAACCCGGGCGGCAACTACAACGGCCACATCGATTTCCATCTATCCGATGGCTTGGTCGATGTGGTCGTTCTGTACTTGCCGCATAAGACTAATCCGGTGATCAGACTGGTAAGAATGGGTTCGCATGAGGAGCTGTTCCAGGGTCCGCAGGGCTGATTGCCGATTTCTAAGTTGCGGTGGAATAGGGATTGATTGACGGCTAATAAGTCAAAAACAGTCCCTATTTAACCGCAACTGCTGGGGGTACCCCGTTCGTCGCCGCGGCCTCCGGTTCCACTTTTCGCTGAATTTCGCCCAAAAGCTCGGCTGCGACTTCGCTGCTTTTGAAACGAATGCTGCAGTCTTCTTTCTTTGGGAAAGCCAGCAACGGAATAGCTCCGTACCAGACAGTTTCCTCGTCAATCACTGATGCGCACAGGCGTCCTTCGGCTTTGATGAGATAGTTGACGTTCATCTCGGCAAAAATCGCTTTCACGTCATCGCGTGGAGTTGAAGCAATAGAAATCTCAAGGGCAATTCCACGGGTAGCGGCATCCGCGAGTGCAGCGGCGAGCTTTTCAAGGCATGCGGCGGACGCGTAGGGTGCGGCAATAAAAATGCTTTTCGATGCGTTCTCGATGTCATTCACTAAAGCCTCCACGGCTCTTGCCGACCTAACGAGGATATTTCGATCGTCCTGTCTGTTGTCGTTTGCCGCAAAGACTTCATACCCCAGCTTGGCGTAGGTCTTGAGCCTCTTTTGATACATGCGCGCGAACATGGGTATCGACAGGTCAACATAGTCGAATATCTCAACCCGCTGTTTGCCCTCGTGGCTTCTGTGTAGCCTACCTGCCTGCTGCGTTATGCTGCCGTCCCAAGATATTGGAGTGGCAATGAGCAAAGTGTCAAGGTAAGACAGGTCGAAGCCCTCGCCCAGAAGACTTTCAGTTGCGACGATGATTCGATGCTCATGCTCAAAGCTGGGAAGACTCTTCAGTATTGCTTTTCTTTCTTTGGCGTCGATTTCTCCGGTTAAGAGTATGGGTTCGTGTCCACGGCTTTGAAGTAGCCTGCATAGCTCTTCGGCATGCTTTTTTCTTTTAGATAGCACAAGCGGATGCCGGCCGTTTGATGCGGCCTCGAGGGCGTCCTCGATAATTGCTTCGTTTCTCGCGGCGTGTACACACAGGAGATCGAGAATTTGGTTAAAGGATGCTCCTGGTTCGTAGGTGGGTAATCGAATTCCGGTGAAACGCGGTCTAACAATGCGCTGAATCCCCTGCTGGATTGCTTGCGTTTTTGGATCGACGACATAGCGAACCGGGCCGCAGAGCATCGAGAGTGCCCGCGTGAGTCCGTCCGAACGCTCGGGCGTTGCGGAAAGGCCATATACATATTTGGCTGGAGCGGACTTGAGGACAAGCTCAAGCTGTGGCGCGGCCGCATGGTGGCATTCGTCACAGATGATGAGACTGTAATCGCGAACGAACTCCTTGGCTAATGACTCGCCGGTTTGGGGATCCTTGCCGGATAGCGACTGGAATGAAGCAATGTCGATGAGACGGCTTATGGCGGTCTTGCCTCCTCCGATTTGCCCAATGAGCGGAGGCTGTCTTTTGCTGATTCGTCCCTTTGGGGTTCGGACGGGCTCTCTGTTGTCCGTGATGTCGAGAAATCGTTCGAGTTGGGATTTCCATTGGGCAATGAGCGCAGTCTTGGGAACGATGACAAGCGTTGGAAGACCGATGGCAGCAATAAGATAGGCTCCAATGACGGTTTTCCCGAAACCCGTCGGCGCGGACATGATCCCGTCTTCATAGTTGAGCATCTGTTCGGCGGCAATTTGCTGTTCAGGGCGAAGAGCCCCTTTAAATGTCATCACAATTGGATTGCCCGACATGCGCTTGTCTGAATAGTGAGCAGAAGCGCCGGCTTCTTGAAGCAGCCGCTCGAGTTGAGCTTTACAGCCTCTGGGAATCGCAACGCAGCCATCTCTAAGTTCGCTGAGGTCTATGTACCGCGGTTTGCCGAATACTGATTGGTGCATTGATTGGGCACGGAAGAATTCCGGGTTGGCAAATGTTGCAAGCCTGCGAACTTCCATTTGAGCTGCGGGACTCAGAGATTTTTCGGGGATATAGAGCATATCGGCCTGCGTGACGGACAGCGATGACGGGAAGTCCCGCGGTGTGAGCGGAAGCCGCTTTCGCAGTCTCTGGGAATGTGGCACACCGGTGTTTACCGCCGCAACAGCTGCTATTCCATGTGACCTATTTTCGATGCTCTCGATCAGATTTTGCACCGTTGCATGTGGAATCAGCTGAATTTGCGAAAGGTAAAGCCATTGATCGGGAAAGGGCTCAAATTGCTTGTCAACAAATACACTGTTCCCTTTTCGCTGCGCTTTTCCTTGAAAAGGCAGTGCTATGAGATTTCCGAAGCCGCCCTCAGGAATGGTGGACTGCGCGGGCAGCATTCGGTCAAAAGCTTGAAAGGTGATTGTCTTGTTGAGCGCCGCCGCCTCGGTGATAAGGCTGCTTCCAAATTCTCGCGCGATCTTTGCGCTGGTGAGTTCTAGGAAGAAAAACCAGACATGTGCGCCGTTACCTGATCTCGATCGCTCGACTGCAGCATCGATTCCATGGTTTTTTGCGACAAGCCGAATGGCGTTTGTCGCTTCTTTCCAATCGGCTCCGTCAAAGTCGATGACCAGGACTTTTGTGTTGCTGTCACTATCGAGAACGTATTGACCTATGACGTCTCGGAGCCTGTCGTCGTTGCCTTTAAAATGGGCGATGATCGCGGCATCGCTCAGCTCGGGGAAGATGCGGTTGCCGCATTCCGCGCATTTGGTTTTCTGACGATTTACTTTGGGGCAAATGCCTGCCTTCCACTCATTTGCGCAGGCGGGTGTATAGCCGATTCCCCCGTCTTTTCTGCGGTACCCATGAGCGTAAACATCTTTGCGGCCAGTAAAGAGATTGCGAAAGAGTTCCAGTTTGTCGCGCGCTGGACTCGCACTGGTGACGATACCCTCGACCTGCGCCCGTCTATCGAAAGATGTGCCAGCTTTCTCCCATTCTTCGAGCGTTGCGTAACGGATGTCTGGGCCATTGCTGCAGATGACGATTTGGCCGTGCGGCTCAGATACATGAACGACTGCTTCCTTGAATTGGAATACCGTGTCCCCGATGAGGGCGTATTGATGCGTGACGGTGCTCATGTAAATGCCGTTCTTGTCGGAGTTCATTGAAATGAGGGTACGTTATTTTGGTTTTTTGGGCATCCGATTCTGATTTTAGTTCGGTGATAGTGGAGTGCGGCTCCGTGAGTGGTGTTTGGCTGGTGCCAAAAAATGTGGCAGCTGTTATTGAGTGGGTTTTAGCGGCTGCGGGGCGGGCTGGAGATTCCGGGAGCTGCCCTCGAATAGCCCGCTGGGCAAAAAATGGCAAATATGAGTACTGTGGTTTGAGCGGTAACATATCATCTGGAAAGTATTTAAGACCAATCGATTCGGATTGGATATAATCAACCCTCTAAACATGGCGATTCGGGACTTTATGACGCTCGGAATTGGCGGAAGATGGCAATTTCAGCCAGATTTCGCTGTTACTAAACTGGTAACAGTACTCATATTTGCCATTTTTTGCCCAGAGGGTATCGCAAGGGGGTTGAACAAAGCATCGATCGCCGCCAATTTCTCGATTGGCTGGTTGGGCGGCAATGAAGTTGCGGCGTAATGGGAAGCGTTTCGCGGCCTTTTGGCTAAAACGGCACCTTTTCCGCCGCGACTCCTAAAAAGACGCCGGCGCGCCTTGAGTTGCGGCGCGTCGGCGTGATGGCTTTGTTGTGGCTGGGTGTACTTCGGTTGTTCGACGGCTTTGGCATGTCCGATCTTGCCAGGCAAGCCTTTGTTACCGTTTAACGTTTGCCCAGATAAAACCTGCCAAAATAAACCTGTCCCTAATTGGCAGGTTGGTAGCGGGGGCAGTAGCTGATGGCGATGGCATCGACGCCTACGTGGGTGGCGATGGTGCAGCCGATGGGGCCAGTGCCGGCGTCTACGTAGTCCTGGCCCGCGAGCGCCTCGTTGACAAGTTCCTGCTCCTCGGCGGCGCCGGTCGTGAGCACGCGCACGCTTGAGCCCGGGTGCTCGTCCAAAAACGCGAGGCAATCTGCCATGGTGTTGGCGACGATGCGCTTGGCGCCGCGGCCCTTTTTGATTGCCTTGATCTCGCCCGACTGCCACTCCGGCGAAACGGCCAGGCGAATGTTGAGCATCTGCGTCAGCTGGCCGGCGAGTTTGGGCGCGCGGCCGTTCTTAACGAGGTTCTCGAGTGTGCGGGGAATCAGCAGCAGGTGGGCGTCGGGCAGCGTCGCACGGATCTGAGCCTCGGTCTCGTCCAAGCTGCGGCCGTCCTCGCACATGGCGAGCGCGTACTCCACCAGCAGGCCCTCGGCGCCCGATCCGGTGCGCGAATCGATGCAGCGCACGTCGAGCTCGTGGGTATCGGCCACCTGGCACGCGTTGGCGTAGCAGGCGGACCACTCGCTGCACAGCGAGATAAAGATGGCGCTGTCGTGGCCGTCGGCGCGCACGCGGTCAAAGAGCTCCTTGAACTCGCCGGCACTCGGCTGCGAGGTGTGCGGCAGCTGCTCGGAGCCGGCCATGCGGGCGACGTACTCCTCGGCGGTGATCTGTACCTGGTCGAGCAGGTCCTCGCTCTCGATAATCACATGCAGCGGAATCACGTAAATGCCGAGCTCTTGGGCGCGGGCGGGGGAGATGTCCGACGTGGAGTCGGTTATGATGGCAAAAGACATAATTGCACCTTTCGTTGGGGCGCTTGCGCGCCGCCTTCTGAGAGCAAAGTGCGACAAGTATAGTAGAGTCGTTCCACATTACTAGGTTCAATTGTTGAATAGTCAACAGTTTGAAGTGTCGGTGTGGAAATCGTCAACTGGGGAAGAGGAATGCCGATGGGAGCGTTGGAGATAGGCAAACGGCCGGTCGTGCTGTTCGATTTTGACGGCACGGTGGCCGATACGGGTCGGGCGGTGATGACCTCGACGCGCAAGACGCTGGCTGCCCGCGGGTTTTCTGAGGCGCAGATGGGTGACCTGCGCCGTATGATCGGGCCGCCCCTGTGGAAGAGCTTCCACGACTTTTATGGCTTCTCCCGCGAGGAGTCGCTTGTGGTGGCCGACGAGTACCGTGCCTTTTTCGATGAGCTGGGACCGGAAGAGTACCCCGTGTTCGATGGGATCCCCGAGCTGCTGGATGGGTTGGCCGCCCAGGGCAAGCGTATGGCCGTGGCGACGTCGCGCATGGAGGCGAAGTGCATCGATATGGTGCGTGAGCTGGGGCTTTGCCAGTTCGAAGCCGTGGTTGGCATGAATCCGCCGCAGGGGCGCGAGACCAAGGCGGATTCGGTCCGCGATGCCCTGGCGGCCCTGGGCGCGACCGCGGACGAGGCCGTGATGATTGGCGACCGCTTTAACGATGTGGAGGGCGCGCACGCGATGGGCGTGCCGTGCATCGGCATCTATTCGGGCGCGGCGGCGCCGGGTGAGCATGAGGCCGCGGGCGCTGATGCGGTGGTGCACTCGGTGGCCGAGCTTGCTAAACTTTTCGCTATCTAATGACGTAATGTGAGGGGCGGGCACGCTCGCCGCTCATTGGCAAGGAGGTCGTCCATGAATCAGGTGGAGCAAAGCGTCGCTGAGTATGTCGACGAGGTCTGGGAAGATGTCGTCGCCGATATCGAGCAGCTGGTGAGTTATCCGTCCGTGGCAGTTTCTGCCGATGCGGAGCCCGGCGCGCCGTTTGGTCGCCCGGTCCGTGACGCGCTCGATTGCGCGCTCGGCATTGCGCAAAAGCTCGGCTACCAGACGAGCGACGACGAGGGCTATGTGGGCATTGCCGATATCCCGGGCCGTGGCGACAAGCAGCTCGCGACCATTTGCCATGTGGACGTGGTTCCCGCCGGTCCCGGTTGGAACACCGATCCGTTTGCGATGGAGCGCCGCGAGGGCTGGCTGCTCGGTCGCGGCGTTATCGACGACAAGGGTCCGGCGGTGCTGTCACTCTACGCCGGCGCCTATCTGCTCAAGCACGGTATTACCCCGCGCTATACTTTCCGCGCGCTGCTGGGCTGCGATGAGGAAGTGGGCATGTCCGACGTTCACCATTATCTGGAGAACCACGCAGACCCTGACTTTTTGTTTACGCCCGATGCCGAGTTTCCGGTCTGCAATGCCGAGAAGGGCCAGTTTGGGGCGACGTTCGTGAGTCCCAAGATCGACGGCGGGCGCATCGTGTCGTGGAGCGGCTCCGAGGCGAGCAATGCCATTCCGTCGCAGTCCATCTGCGAGCTCGCGATTGCCGCCGATGAGCTGCCGGCGCCCGTTGAGAACGCCGACCGCCTGGAGATCACGGCGCTTGATAACGGGCATGCGCAGATTTTCGCCCACGGTATTGGCGGCCACGCTTCGATGCCTGAGGGCACCATCAACGCCGTCGGCCTGATCGTGTCGTATCTGCGCGAGGCCGAAGACGCGTTTGGTGCACGCGACGAGCGCCTGCTGACGCCTGCCGAGCACGAGTTCGTCAAGTTCCTGGCCTTTGTGCATGCGGACGCCTATGGTCGCGGCCTGGGAATCGATGCGACGAACGCGGCCTTTGGCCCGCTTACCTGCAGCCCCGGTGTCATCCGTGTGGTTGACGGCCACATTGAGCAGGTCATTGACGTACGCTTTCCCGATAGCACGAGCGCCGACACCATCCGCGAGCAGCTCGAGCCGCTCGTTGGCCGCTTTGGCGTGACGTGCCGTGTGGGTCGTGCCAAGGTGCCGTTCTCGGTCTCTGCCGACGACCCGGCCGTGAAGGCGCTGATTGACACCTATAACGAGTTTACGGGTAAGCATGCCGAGCCCTTCGCCATGGGCGGTGGCACGTACGCACGCAACTTTGCCCGCGCCGTCTCGTTTGGCCCCGAGGAGACCGGCCTGGAGCTGCCCGCATGGGGCGGCCAGATGCACGGCCCCAACGAGTGCGCCAACGAGGAACAGCTCAAGCAAGCGCTCAAGATCTACATCGTGGCAATCTTACGTTTGAACGAGCTTGAGCTTTAAGGCTGCGGCGTTTTAACAACTTAGCACCCCTTTCGTCCGGGCTTTTTAAGTTGCGGTGGAATAGTTCCTAGAATGGGCCATTTGATGGCCAAGCAGGAACTATTTCACCGCAACTTTGTTTTTATTGGTGTAAAAGGCGGGTCATGCTTGGTGGCGGGTTTGTTATTCGTTTGTAAAGCCGAGCCGCGCTTGCGGTAAGGGTCTATCAGATGCCCGTAAAAAACCGCAGTTGGCGCGGGCGCTGCCCGGTCGGGGCCGTATCTTTCCAAACAGCAAAGCGGGCAGGGTGCCCGCGAGTCGCATGTATGAAAGGAAGATCATGCTCGATCAGGCTTATTCTCGTCGTCAGTTCCTCGGCCTCGCTGGTGGTCTTGCCAGCATCGTCGGTCTCGGCCTCGTTGGCTGCGGTGGCTCCGGCGCATCCGACGCCGCCGATACGGGCAGCGCCGCTGCCGCTGCTGAGTCTGTCTCCGGCGAGGTGACCTATGACGGCGCCTCCTCGTTCCAGGCTCTCGTCGAGGCCGCTGCCGAGAAGTTCATGGATGCCAACCCGGACGTCTCCGTCTCCGGTTCGGGCAACGGTTCGGGCAAGGGCCTTACCGCTGTCGCCGCCGGCACCGTTACCATCGGTAACTCCGACGTCTTCGCCGAGACCAAGCTCGAGGCCGATCAGGTCAAGAACCTCGTCGACCACGAGGTCGCCGTCGTGGGCATGGGCCCCGTCGTCTCCAAGAACGTCAAGGTCGACGACCTGTCCCTCGAGCAGCTCAAGGGTATCTTCTCCGGTCAGATTACCAACTGGAAGGAGGTTGGCGGCGACGACGCCACCATCGTCGTCCTCAACCGCAAGGCCGGCTCCGGCACCCGCGCCACCTTCGAGGCCGCCGTCTTTGGTGACGAGGCCGTCGACTTTAAGGGCGACGCCGAGCTCGACAAGTCCGGCGACGTCCAGACTCAGATGGGCAGCACCGACAATGCCATCTCCTACCTCGACTTCTCGCACTTTGATGACTCCAAGTTCAACGCCATTAAAGTCGAGGGCGTCGAGCCCAAGAGCAAGAACGTTACCGACGACTCCTTCAAGATCTGGGCGACCGAGCACATGTACTGCGCAAAGGACGCCGACGACGCCACCAAGGCATTCCTGGATTTCATGCTTTCCGACGACGTCCAGGGCAAGCTCGTCGAGGAGCAGGGCTTCATCCCCGTCTCCGCCATGAAGGTCGTCAAGGACGCCAGCGGCAAGGTCTCCACTAAATAAGTAATCGCCCCGGAAAGGTTTGCAATGGCAAAACAGCTGCCAAAGCGCGACCTTGAGAACGTGGGCCTGGGCGTCACGGGTGCGTGCGTAGCGCTCGTGACGCTTGTCGTTGCCGCGCTCATCTTTATGGTCGCCCAAAAGGGCCTCTCGGCTTTTGTCAAGGACGGCGTCTCGGTCGTCGAGTTTTTCACCGGCACCAAGTGGGACCTGGCCAACACGGCCGAAAACGGCCTGCCTTACACCGGCGCCCTGCCCCTGATCGTCACCTCGTTTGCGGTCATGGTGCTCTCCACGCTCATCGCGCTGCCCATCGCCATCGGCTCTGCCATCTTTGCGGTCGAGATTAGCCCTAAGTTTGGCTCCAAGGTCTTTCAGCCGCTTATTGAGCTTTTGACCGGTATTCCCTCAGTCGTCTTTGGCCTGATCGGCTTTCACGTGGTCGTCGGCCTTATGAAGAGCGTTTTCCATGTGAGCACGGGCCTGGGTATCTTGCCCGGCGCCATCGTGCTGGCCGTCATGATCCTGCCGACCATGACCACCCTTTCGGTCGATGGCCTGCGCGCCGTGCCCGACAGCTATCGCCAGGGCTCGCTCGCGCTGGGCTACACCCGCTGGCAGACCATCTGGCACGTGGTGCTCAAGTCCGCCATGCCGTCGCTCATGACCGCAGTTATCCTTGGCATGACCCGCGCCTTTGGCGAAACGCTCGCCGTGCGCATGGTTATCGGCGGCATCGAGGCCATGCCGACATCGCTGCTGTCGCCGGCCTCGACCATTACCACCACGCTCACCACGTCCATGGCGGTCTATGCCGAGGGTTCGGCCCAGGACGACGTCTTGTGGGCGCTCGGCCTGCTGCTGATGGGCATGAGTCTCATCTTTATCCTGATCATCCACCTTATCGGCCGCAAGGGGGCGAAGGCTCGTGGCTAGCACGCGCATCCACATCGACGAGGCGAGACTCGGGCGCGTCCAAAAGCAGGACCGCATCGCCACGGGCGTGCTGACGGCAATCGTCGCCATCGTCATGCTCGTCGTCGTCTCCATGGTGGCCTATATCCTGTTCGAGGGCATCTCGACGCTGTTCCAGCCGGGCTTTCTCACACAGCCGTCGCGCGCCAACGGAACCCAGGGCGGCGTGCTCTACCAGCTGTTCGACTCGTTCTATCTGCTGCTGATTACCCTGATCATCTCGGTGCCCATCAGCCTGGGCGGCGCGGTCTTCCTGGTCGAGTACGCGCCCGATGGGCCTATTCGCGACATCGCCTCGACCGCCATCGAGACGCTGTCTTCGCTGCCTTCCATCGTCGTGGGCATGTTCGGCTTTCTGGTGTTTTCGGTGCAGCTGGGCTGGAAGTACTCCATCATCTCCGGCGCCGTCGCGCTCACCATGTTCAACATCCCCATCCTGGTGCGCGTGATTCAGCAGGCGCTCGAGGACGTGCCGCAGGCCCAGCGCGATGCGTGCCTGGCCATGGGCCTCACCCGCTGGGAGGCCACGCTGCACATCCTGATTCCCGAGGCCATGCCCGCCATCGTGACCGGCATCGTGCTTTCGGCCGGCCGTGTGTTTGGCGAGGCCGCGGCGTTGCTCTTTACCTCGGGCATGAGCTCGCCGGTTCGCCTGAACTTCTTGAGCTTTAACCTGTCGAGCCCCACCTGCGCCTGGAACGTGTTCCGTCCCGGCGAGTCGCTGGCCGTGCACATCTACAAGATCTATGGCGAGGGCAGCCCCGAGGCCCAGCAGATCGTCTGGGGCACCGCGGCACTGCTGATGATTTGCGTGCTGCTGTTTAACGTAGTCGCCCGTATCGTGGGCAAGCAACTGGCAAGGAGGATGACGGCCGAATGAGCGAGATGAATGCGACGCCCGCAACCGAGGCGGCATCGTCCGACACCCAGGACTTTTTGTCGAGCGTGGGGGAGAGCGAGAAACGTGTTCGCGTGAGCGGCAAGGCCGTGAGCGACGAGGTCGTGGTCTCCACCAAGGACGTCAACGTGTACTATGGCGACCACCATGCGCTGCACGACACGTCGCTCGACTTCCATAAGGGTGAGATCACGGCGCTCATCGGGCCTTCGGGCTGCGGCAAGTCGACCTTCTTGCGTAGCCTCAACCTGATGAACCGCGAGATTCGCGGCTGTCGCGTGGAGGGCGAGATCAACTACCGCGGCCGCAACGTGAACACCAAGACCGAGAACACCTACGAGCTGCGTCGTTCCATCGGCATGGTGTTCCAGCAGCCCAACCCGTTCCGCAAGTCCATTCGCGACAACATCACGTTTGCGCCCAAGCGCCACGGCATCACCGACCGCGACGAGCTCGATCGCATGGTCGAGGAAAGCTTGCGTGGTGCCGTGCTGTGGGACGAGGTCAAGGACAAGCTCGACAAGAGCGCCTACGCGCTTTCGGGCGGCCAACAGCAGCGTTTGTGCATCGCGCGCACGCTTGCGCTCAACCCCGACGTGATCCTGTTTGACGAGCCCTGCTCGGCGCTCGACCCCATCTCGACGCTGGCGATCGAGGACCTCATGTCGTCGATCGCGGCCGACCGCGCCATCGTCATCGTGACGCACAACATGGAGCAGGCGTCGCGCGTGTCCAACCGCACGGCGTTCTTCTACATGGGCGATATGGTCGAGTACGACGAGACCGACGAGATTTTCCAACGGCCCAAGGATAAGCGGCTGAATGATTACCTCACCGGCATGTTCTCCTAGTCCGGGACATGCTTGAGGCCTGCGGCGGCCACGGTTGTCGCGGGACTGATTGGAGAGGCGGGTCATCTCTTGCGGGAGATGGCCCGCCTTTTTGTGTCGTGTGCTGGTGCGCTTGCCCAAAACCACCACAAAGGTGCCTGTCCCCTTTGTGGTGGTTTTCGCTATCATGGACAACGTTGAATTTCTACGAAGGAGCAGGGCATATGGCGATTCTTTTGGGATGCGATTCCGTCAGCCTAGAGTTTCCCACCAAGCATATTTTCGATAGCGTGACGCTCGGCGTGGACGAGGGCGACCGTATTGGTATCGTTGGCAAAAACGGCGACGGCAAGTCGACGCTGCTGAGCGTGCTCGCCGGCACGTTGGAGCCCGACGACGGCCGCGTGACGCACCGCCGCGACACCACGATCGGATTGCTCGGCCAAAAGGACAATCTGGTCGATACCGATACCGTGCACCATGCCGTCGTCGGTGACACGCCCGAGTACGAGTGGGCCTCGAGCCCTCGTACGCGCCAGATCTTGGCCGGTCTTATTAGCGATGTGCCCTGGGAGGGCACGGTGGGCGAGCTCTCGGGCGGCCAGCGCCGTCGCGTGGACCTTGCGCGCCTGCTGATCGGCGACTACGACGTGCTTATGCTCGACGAGCCCACCAACCACCTGGACATGCGTACCATCAACTGGCTTGCACGCCATCTTAAGGCTCGCTGGCAGCGCGGTCAGGGCGCCATGCTCGTGGTCACGCACGACCGCTGGTTCTTGGACGAGGTCTGCACCAGCATGTGGGAGGTCCACGACGGCCAGGTCGATCCCTTTGAGGGCGGCTACTCGGCCTACATTCTGCAGCGCGTGGAGCGCGACCGCATGGCCGCGGTTACCGAGGAGCGCCGCCGCAACATGGCGCGCAAGGAACTCGCGTGGCTGAGCCGCGGTGCCCAGGCGCGCTCCACCAAGCCCAAGTTTCGCGTGGATGCCGCCCGCGAGCTGATCGCCGACGTGCCGCCCGTGCGTGACGAGCTGGAGCTCAAGCGCCTGGCGGTGAGCCGTCTGGGCAAGCAGGTTATCGATGTGGTCGACGTGGACGCCGGCTATGCGGATGCCGATGGCACGTCCAAACAGGTGCTCACCGATGTGACCTGGCTCATTGGTGCGGGCGATCGCTATGGTCTTTTGGGCGAGAACGGCGCCGGCAAGTCCACGTTGCTCGACGTGATTCAGGGCAAGATCGCGCCCCTGCGCGGTCGCGTGAAGATTGGCCAGACGGTGCGCTTTGGCGTGCTGTCGCAGCAGCTCGAGGAACTCGAGCCCTACATGGGCGACACGATTCGCGAGGTGCTCAGCAACTATAAGAAGTACTACGTCATAGACGGCAAGGAGACTTCGCCCGAGAAGCTTTGCGAGCGTCTGGGCTTTTCGACGCAGCAGCTCTGGAGCCGCATCGGCGATCTTTCGGGCGGCCAGCGCCGCCGCCTGTCGCTGTTGCTGACGATCCTGGACGAACCCAACGTGCTCATCTTGGACGAGCCCGGCAACGACCTGGATACCGATATGCTGGCGATTGTCGAGGACCTGCTCGACGGCTGGCCCGGCACGCTGATTCTGGTGACGCACGACCGCTTTTTGATGGAGCGCGTGACTGACCAGCAGTGGGCGCTGCTCGATGGCCATCTGACGCATATGCCTGGCGGCGTCGACCAGTACCTGCGCCTGTGCAACGCCACCGCCGAGGGCGAGCCCGTGGGCGCACCGAGTGCCAAGACCGGCACGTTCGACACCGGCGCCGCAGCGGTTGCGGCCGAAAAGCCCAAGACGAGCGGGCAGCCCAACGGTCTTTCCAACGCCGAGCGCCAGAAGCTCCGCCGCGAGGTGAGCTCGCTCGAGCGCAAGATGGAGACGCAGCGCGCTCGCGTGGAGGAGGCCGAGGCTGCGATGGCGCAGGTCGACTCCACCAATTACACGGCGCTGGGCGAGCAGCAGGCAAAGATCGACGAGGCCCACGCCGCCATGGACGAGCTGGAGATGGCGTGGCTCGAGGCGAGCGAAAAGCTCGAGGGCGAGGAGTAGACGAGGATGATCAAAGCCGCGTTTTTCGATATCGACGGCACGCTGCTGAGCTTTAAGACCCATCGGATTCCGGTGTCGGCGCAGCAGGTGCTCGACAGCTTTCACGAGCAGGGGATCGCATGCGTGATTGCTACGGGTCGCCCGACCTACCAGATGCCCGATTGGCTGTTCGACCTGGGTTGGGATGCGTACATTACGCTCTCGGGCCAGCACTGCTTTGATGCCGAGGGGGTTTACCGCAGCTGTCCGATTGATCCGGACGACGTTGCGGTAATCGTGGACCAGGTGGCGCAGGGGCGCTATGACTCGCTGTGCATGCAGGGCGATAACTCGTTTGTGAACCGTCTGTCCGAGCGCGTGGTGACGGCCGGCAGCAACGCGGGAATCGTCTACCACGAGGAACCGTTTGAGCATGCCTTCGATGCGCCGGTCTACCAGTTTTGCGCCTTTGTTGATCCGGCCGACGAGCATATCGTGACCGACGCGGTGTCGCATTCGCTCACCACGCGCTGGTGCGATCTGTTCTGCGACATTATTCCGGCCAACGGCGGCAAGGACCTGGGTGTGGCGGCGACGCTGGAGCGCCTGGGCATCGACGCGAGTGAGGCGATTGCGTTTGGCGACGGCGAGAACGACCTGTCGATGTTCTCGGCCGTGGGCACAAGTGTGGCCATGGGTAACGCGCAGGACACTGTGAAGGCTGCGGCGACCTATGTGACAACCGCCGCGGACGACGACGGCATCTACAACGCCGCCAAACACTTTGGCCTGCTGTAGCTGCGGATTCGGCATCTGGGGACGTTCCTTTTCTGCCGGCAGCTGGGGACACTCCTTGCGGGGCGTCCCCATTTTGTTTTCGTCCCGCATGTTTTGTGAAACACGGCTAACTTTTAGGCAAAGTAGTAAGACATGGGCAACTTTTGCGGTAAAGTAAATCAAGCAAAAGTATCCAAAGGCTAACTAGAAGCCATCGCGAAAGGCGGCCCATGGCCCTACGTGAATCCGGAGAAGACTATCTCGAATCGATCTACGTTCTGTCGGAACGTCAGGGCACCGTGCGCTCGATCGACGTTGCCGAATACTTGGGCGTAACCAAAGCAAGCGTCTCTAAAGCCATGGCGGCCTTGGAGAGCACCGGCTACGTGGAGATGGGCAAACGCGACGTGCATCTGACGGAACGCGGTCTTGAGGTTGCCCGTCAAATGTGGGAGCGCCACTGCTTTTTTGTAGGGCTGCTAGAGGACGCAGGCGTAACGCCCGAGGTCGCGTCGCAAGAGGGCTGCCACATGGAGCACTGCCTGAGCGAGGAGAGCTTCGAGAAGCTAAGATCGATGCTGAGACGGGGCAGCGACCGGGATCAGTAACCCCACCAACCAAGTCCAACTCAGACAAGGAACCCCGCCAGCAAGTGATGCCCAAGAACCGCCAGCAACGTCACCGCAGGCCGGGACCGGGCTTGGGTTTGAAAACAATCCGCAGCGCGAGGCCCGCCTTTCCGTTGCTCCGCAGGAGCAGGAAAGGCGGGCCTCATGCGCGAGGACGTTTTCAAACCCAAGCCCGGTCCCGGCCGGAAGGACCACAGACGCTACAGGTTCTTGACACCCATCGCGCGCATGGCGTTCAGGATGGCGATGATCGCCACGCCTACGTCGCCAAAGACGGCAAGCCACATGTTGGCGATGCCGAGCGCCGCAAGCACCAAAATCAGCAGCTTAATGCCCAGCGCAAAGATTATGTTCTGCCAAACAATCGACATGGTCTTGCGCGCCACGCGGATCGCGCGGGAAATGTTGGACGGCTTGTCGTCCATCAGCACCACGTCGGCGGCCTCGATCGCGGCGTCGGAGCCCATGGCGCCCATGGCAATGCCCACATCGGCGCGCGTAAGCACAGGAGCGTCGTTGATACCGTCGCCGACAAAGGCGAGCTTGCCCTTGCCACTTTCGGCCGCGAGTAGCGCCTCAACGCGCTCGACCTTGTCGCCCGGCAGGAGCTGCGCGTGGAACTCGTCGAGACCGAGTTGCCTGGCCACAGACGCTGCAACCTCCTCGCGGTCGCCCGTGAGCATGACGGTGCGGTTGATACCGGCGGCATGCAGGTCGCGAATCGTTTGCTCCGCATCGGCCTTAACGGTGTCTGCAATCACGATGTGGCCGGCGTACACGCCGTCAACGAGCACGTGGAGGATCGTGCCGACAACCTCACAGTCCGGTGCTTCAACGCCGGCCGCGGCGAGCATCTTGGCGTTGCCAACGACGACGTGCTTGCCGTCGATGGTTGCCGTCACGCCGTGGCCCGCGTCGTTGGCGGAGTCGCTCACGCGCTTGGGGTCGACCTCGCCCTGGTAGGCGTCGCGCACGGACTGCGCGATGGGGTGATCGAAGAACGACTCAGCAAGGGCTGCGACTTCGAGCAGCGACTGCTCGGTATAGCCAGCCTCGGGGTGCACCGCGACGACTGAGAACGTGCCGTTGGTGAGGGTGCCCGTTTTGTCGAAGACGATGGTGTCCACGTCGGCGAGCGTCTCGAGGTAGTTGGAGCCCTTGATGAGAACGCCCAGCTTGGACGCGCCGCCGATGCCGCCAAAGAAACTCAACGGTACGCTGATCACGAGGGCGCACGGGCAGCTGACGACCAGGAAGGTCAGGCCGCGCAGGATCCAATCGGACCAAGCGCCAGTCACCAGGCCGCCGCCAAGCGCGAGCACCGCGGCAGCGCCAGTGACGGCGGGGGTGTAGACGCGGGCAAAGCGCGTGATGAAGTTCTCGGTGCGCGCCTTCTTTTCGCTGGCATTCTCCACGAGCTCCAGAACACGCGCGACGGTTGACTCGCCAAAGGGCTTGGTGGTGCGCACGTGGATGAGGCCCGTCATGTTGATGCAGCCGCTGATGATATCGTCGCCGGTCTTGGCGGGGCGGGGGACTGACTCGCCCGTGAGCGCGGCGGTGTCGAGCTGGGTTTCGCCCTCGACGATGACGCCGTCGATAGGCACGCGCTCGCCGGGCTTGACCACGATCACGGTGCCGACGGCGATGTCATCGGGAAAGACCTGTTCGAGTGTGCCGTCGGCTTGCTCGACGTTAGCGTAGTCGGGCGCGATGTCCATCATGGCACTGATCGACTTGCGGCTCTTGCCCACGGCGTATGCCTGGAACAACTCGCCGACCTGGTAGAACAGCATGACGGCGGCGCCTTCGGCCATGTGCGGGTCGGTGTCGGGGAAGAGCACCATGGCAAACGCGCCGATGGTCGCGACGGCCATGAGGAAGCTCTCGTCGAAGGCCTTGCCGCGGCGGATGTTATTGAATGCCTTTTGCAGTACGTCGTAGCCGGCAATCAAAAACGGCACGAGGAACAGCGCGAAGCTGGCGTAGATGTTGCCGGGCTCCCCAAATGCGATAGTGAGGGCGCCGAGCTCGTCGAGGGCATAAACAACGGCAAAAATGCCCAGTGCTACCAGGATGCGGTTGCGCTTGTGCTCAAGGGACTCTTTCTTCTTGCGCTTCTTCTTTTTCTTTTTGGGGTCGGCGGCTGCCATGATTCAAACCTCCCATTTGAGTGTATGAACACTTGCTCATATAATTTCGCGAGCAAAGGCCGCGGCAAGCGCGGCCTTACAGGTCAACGTGTGCGCGGGTTAGAGAATGATCTCGCAGTCCGGCTCGGCGTCGGCGGTGAACTCAACGACGCGGTCCAGGACCTCGTCGAACTTGGCGTCGTCGGCCTCGAGCGTCAGCTTCTGGGTCATAAAGTTGACCGAAACGGACTTGACGCCATCGAGCTTAGCCAGCTCGTCCTGAAGTTCACGCGCGCAGTTGGCGCAATCGATCTCGTCGAGCTTAAACTGCTTTTTCATGGTGGGTTCCTTTCCCTGTGTTGGCGGTCTGGGTGCCGGCCGCGCTGATACCGTGGTTGATTGCTATTCGCAGATATGGCTCATGCCCTGGTTGAGCATGGTATAGACATGATCGTCAGCGAGCGAGTAGAGAATGTTGCGGCCGTCGCGGCGGAACTTGACCAGGTGCGACTGCTTAAGCGTGCGCAGCTGGTGCGACACCGCAGACTGCGAGGTCGCGGTCGCTTCGGCGATGTCAGCCACGCAGAGCTCGCGGCCCATGAGGGCATAGAGAATCTTGATGCGCGTGGTGTCGCTGAAGACCTTGAACAGGTCGGCAAGGTCGTAGAGAAGTTCCTCGTCGGGAAGGTCCTCGGGCGAGCAGGTGGTGGGGACGATCGGCTCGGTGGCCTCGATGCCAGTCTTTGTTTCATCAGCGTGGCTGCTCATTGCAATATCCTTTCATATGAACATGCGCTCATATAACTTACTTCCGATTATATGAGCGCATGTTCATATGTCAATACAATTTACGTTAACTTCGATGACTGCTTGCCGCCTCTGCGATTTTCTGCGGGTTGGGAGACATCGACGCAATGCTCGCCAACATATTTCGAGATGTTCGGCCAGCATGCTAAGAAAGCCACCTTGAGAAGCTTTAGGACTGTTCATATTTGTACTTTATCGTGTTAAATACAGCGAGAATCAGTTCTTCCTCTACGGGAGTTCCTGCAGAATCAGTTTTATCTAAAGTTATATTGAGCATTGCTGCAGCCAATCTGGCACATCGGTGGCCGAATAAGTCGAAAAATGTAGGTGGACATCCGCAGAGATCGCCTTTAGAAGAGCGAATTCTCAATTAGATCAATAATCGTGTCGTCTTCCGTGCGGTTTCCATCGATTTTTGCGAACATGTCGCATTCCCAAGGCCCATTGATTTCCTCAGCAAGGGCCCCGACGTGTTGCATGTCGTCGGGTTCTGGCACATCGTTGATGCTCGGGTCATCAGCTTGCGGATATTGGCTTGCAATTTCGCGCTTGGCGGCCTCTTCTTCTTTGAGTGTCTCCAGGACGCGGCGACCGTATTCGAAGTAGCGCCGCAAGACAAATTGACGAAGAGTTTCTTGCAGGATGGCGAAGTTATCCGGGAGTCGACCGGGCCATATCTTCTCGCGAATGCGAATCGCTTCCATGACCCGCCTAAAAGCGGACTGCTTGAAAAACGAATGACGACTAACTGTGATAACGGCATATCCCATGTTTCGCAGCGTGTTTCGGCGTTCCTCGTCAATTGATTGCTGTTCGGGCTCGTCGTGGTAAAAGCCGTTGTATTCGATATCGGTCATCGAATTTTCGAGCAGCGCGTCGAGGTAGAAAACCGTCCGTCGCGTTAGGGCGGCGTATCTTTTGGGGACTGGGATCGGATAGTCCGTTTTGATAGCGCGTATGGCTAAGCCACCCATTGACTTGGGCATTGTCAGCATCATGACAAACGCCGTTTCGAGTGGGGAGCGACAGCCTTCGCGTACATAAGAAAGTGCCTTAAGTGCTTTATTAGATCCACGATACCCCGATGCCTCTGAAAAGAAGGCTCTGAGCTCTTCAACGCTGGTTAGGGCTGGGCGCTCGCGATATTGAGTTTCGTCGGACGTTCCAAGCGCGTAGGAGCCGCAGATTTCAAAGTAATACTCAACGAGCTCCGAAAGGTTGAGGTCGGCTGCTGCTTCTAACGCGCACAGCTTGATATCGACGATGTAAACGTTCGGCTCGAGTTCTAGGTAGCTTTCTGCATCAAACGTATAGCGCGTGCAGTGGCAGATGCAGCCCTTGCGGTGCCTTTTGGCATTATTGGAAAACGTCAGCACATGGATGCTTTCAGAATCGACATTCTTTCTGTTGAGCCATGCTCGCGCCGCTTCCAGGTTGGACGTGGTCGGCGCAGACACCTTGATCTTTTCCATAGGTATGGGATCGGTCGCGTGGCTTGCGAGCGAGCTGACTGTTTGGTATACAGCGCGTGCCGTGGTATGTGACAGAACGATTCCCATACGCGCATGATGGCATAGCGGACGCCATATACGCTCGAAACTTCGGGCAACGGTATTGGGGCGCGGCTTATCTTCTGCGAACGGTGGGTTTTTGAGCTGTCGTATTGAGGGGGGCAGCTTCGGCTGGGGAGGTTTCTGTCGGCTGCCCCATTTTGGTGAACTTTAGTTGCGGATTCGTAGCTTCTAAGCGTTTTTGCCGACCGCTCAGATGCCTCACCAACATAATTTGAGTTATTCGGCCTTATCCTATACGAATGGTGCGATCGCAACGTCCTATTCGAATTGATTCAGGTAGATTTATAGGGCTTGGTTGCGAAATTGGGGCGACTATAGCGCTCGATTGCGGTTCAAGGGGCCTCGACTAGTGGTTCAGCTGGCCGAACAACTCGAAAAAGTAGGTGGGCCAACCTGCCGACTATGTGAAGCATGCGTATTTGCTCGTTTTGATTAAAACTAGGGTGCAGCCATAAGACTGCGCCCTAGTTTACTGCGTGCCGGTGCGTCCAGACGGATTGCACTGTGTCTGGCAGGCGCTCCCGCAGATGGATCGGTTATTTCGCGAATAGGTTCTTGAGGTTGAACTCGGCCTGTACCGTGCGGAGCATGAGGTCGGTGTCGTCCAGACCCAGATGCTGCTCGTTGGCGTCGGGCGCGAGGGTGCCGCGACGGCGTGCCCAGTTCTCGAGCGCGGCGGGGGCGGACTCGCGGGGGAGCGAGCGCGCGTCGGCGTCCAGGCTGCGGCAGATCTGGCGCGAGTCGATGACGATGATCTTACCCGCGCGGCGTGCCTCGGCGTAACCGTCCAGGTGAATCTTGAACCAGCTGTCCTCAAAGGCGGCGTTATGCGCCATGTACGGGTACTTCTTCATAAGCTTGAGCAGCTGCTTTTGCAGCTCCTTGTTCTCGCGGAAGGGCGTTTTGCCGTCGATGTCGTCCCAGGTAATGTGGTGGATATTCGACAGCGGCACATCTTCGCCGCGGTAGATGTCGGGCAGGCCGCAGTAGTGTGCCTCGGCGTCATGCGGGACGGCGTCGCTGGTGAGCTCCATGATCTCCCAGCCCACGTTGATGATATAGCCGCGCTCGGGTGCACGGCCGGTGGTCTCGATGTCGATACCGAGCACGGTGCCCTGGATGGGCTTGCGGGCGTAGGCCACGCCGAGCGCGTCGCGGTCGCCGCGGATTTCGCGCATAACGGACGCGGCGGTGCGCTTTTGCATCTTGCCGATGGCGGCGCAGGTGTCGGCATCGGACAGGCCGCGCGAGAGCGTCGCGGGCGTCACGTTGCGCAGACGCGCCTCGCCAATCTGGTCGCACAGGTCGCGGTTGCGGTCGGCCAGGTCGCGCACGGTGGCAAAGTCGAAGCCGGGGTCGCCCTCGGCGGTAAAGTACTCGGTCTCGAGCACCTTGAGGGCCTCTTCGCCTTTCTGACGCTCGGATTCCATGGCACCGTGATCGCCATAGATAAACATGGGGATAAACGGCTGACGCTCGTATTCGAGTGCTTGCGAAACGTTCATATGCTGCTCCTTGGATGGGCCGCGTCGCGCGGCTCGGGGTTACTGAGTTGTGGCGAGATGATAGTTTACCATGGGCAACTATTGGTATCACGCCTAGGACAACTACAATACCCTAGTTGACCGCTAGGACTTTTACAATGCTGCCGAAAGACACGAAAGGTTCCATCCGTCATGGATTTGCTGATTGATATTTTGCTCGACGCCGGCAAGGACACGCTCTCGCTGGCGCCGTTCTTGTTGGTGACATATCTGGTTCTCGAGACGCTCGAGCATGTTGCGGGCGATTGCGTCAACGGCGCTATCAAGCGAGCCGGCGCTGCTGGCCCCGTGGTTGGCTCGTTGCTGGGCATGGTGCCGCAGTGCGGCTTTTCGGCGATGGCGGCAACGCTATATGCCGGTCGCGTCGTGACACTGGGCACCCTGGTGGCGGTGTTTCTCTCGACCTCCGACGAGATGCTGCCGCTGCTACTTGCCGAGCAGGTTCACGTGCAGACCATGGCGATGCTTTTGGCTTCGAAAGCGCTGATCGCGCTGGTCACGGGCTTTATCGTGGATGCCGCCATTCGTGGCCTGCGTCGCAACGCCCGTGCGCATGCGGCGATTCGCCGTACCGTGCTGGGGACTGCTGCCAATCCGGCTCATGTGAACTGTGCGCATGACGACCATGCTGGGGGCGACATCATTGACGAAGTGGCCGAGGCGGGCGTGAGCGCCGACCACATCCATGAGCTGTGTGAGCGCGACCATTGCGGTTGTGATGAAGACGAGGATGAGGACGAGCACGGGCATGGCCACGATCACGGTCATGAGGGCGAACATGAACACCATGACGGTCACGGTCACTCTCACTCCCACGAAGGGACGCCTGTCCTGTCGATCATCCGCAGTGCGATCTCGCACACCGTGCAGGTCTCGGTATTCATTTTTCTGGTGACGCTGATTCTGGTCGCCGTGCTCGAGACGTTCGGCGAGTCCGCGATCGAGCAGTTCCTGCGCGGCAACGAGACACTCGCCGTCCTGGGTTCGGCGCTTGTCGGGCTGATTCCCAATTGCTCGGCGAGCGTGGTCATTACACAGCTGTATCTGGAAGGCGCGCTGCAACTGGCGCCGATGCTCGCCGGCACGCTCATTTCCGCCGGCGTGGGTTATCTGGTGCTGTTCCGCACCAACCGCAGCGCCCGCGAAAATGCCGTGTTCCTGATCATGATGTACGTCATCGGCGCTGGCTGGGGCCTCATCCTCTCCGCCGTTGGCCTCTAAGTAGGCCTAAAAAATGGGCTTCAAATAGCCATGCTCAGCGCCTGCGCAATGCGGCGACGCATGGCATTTTGAAGCCCGTTTTTTGTTGAGCCATGGATTCCGAGCGCTCACACCGCTCAAAACAAAAAGGTAGATTTTAGGCATGTCTCAAAAATCTACCTTGGTTAGTGCAGCAACTCGGTGAGGTTGCGTTTAAAGCGGGCGCGGTCTTCGCTGGTAAATGCTGCCGGACCGCGAGTGCGTCCGCCGGCGCGGCGTACCTTCTTTTCCTCGTGGCGAATAAACAGCTGCATGTCGATGGTCGCTTTGTCGTAGACGCGCCCGCGCACACCGATAGCTGCGGCATCGCGCCCGAGCACCATGCTTGCCAAGCCAATATCCTGCGTCACGACCACGTCGCCCGCCTGCAGACGCTCGACAATGGCAAAGTCGGCGCTGTCGGCGCCCACGCTCACGTCGAGCGTCGTGACCCAAAAGCCGCGTCGCGCGTGCTCGGCATCGCGCGGGTCGTCGCGGCGAATGTGCCGTTCCAGGTTTTGTGTGCTGTTGCCGGCGATAACAACGGCGACGCCCGCCCGCCGCGCGCAGTCAATCGACTCGCGCGTGACCGGGCAGGCGTCTGCATCAATAAAGAGCGTTCGTGGCATCTAGTGCACCAGTTTGCCAAATTGAATAGCGCGAACAATCAGCGTTACGCCAAACACCAGCAGCGCGGCGCCGCTAAAGATGACGAGCATCTTGGCCGACCACAGCGGATAGATAAAAACGAACATGCCAGCGATGATTGAGAGTGCGCCGCTCAGGATGGCGAGGGCGCGGTTGGACGAAAGCTCGGACTCCAGAATGGACATGACACCTTCGACAATCCAGCCAAAGCCGGCCACGATAACCACCATCGTGGTGAGCGTCGCGGTCGAGAAGGCCTGGTTGCGCAGGATTATGACGCCGCCCAAGATAATGAGTAGGTTGGAGATGATGCTCGTCACGCGCCAGCCGGTGGGCAGCAGCGGCTCAAAAATGGCAGTGAATAGTCTGATGGCAGCAGTGATTACAAAGTAAAAACCCAGGACAGTCGTCAAAAAGACGAGGGACTTGGCAGGTGCAAAAAGCAGCGCGATACCAGCAATGAGTGCTAAGACGCCCGTGATGGCGTAGATCCAGCGTACGGCCTTGACGGCTTTGCCCGCCATGCTTTTCTCGTCAAATCCAAACTGGCTCGATTTTTGATCATCGTTCTTAAAGATGCCCATAAGTCTCCTTTCCGTGCGGCGTAAGCCTTGATCGTTACAACCAGTATCCCCTAAGGGCGCTGACGTATGGGTCGGGGAGGGCGAAACGTAACCCAAAGGCCCCGAATTGTTTCCGTTGTTCCCCACGTCGCGATTTTCTATTCAACAGGTGTAGAACATTGCAGCCCTGTTCGTTATTGCCTACGTTTTAGGTTAGATTTTCCTAAGGACAATTGGCTTGTATTGGGGGTCCCTATGAACGAAGCAGTTCCCGAGGCACCGTCGAGTGTCGAATCGATGGCAAAGCAAGGTTGCGAAAAGCTTGGCCTGGACACGTTTGACGCGCTGGTCCGCCGCGCCCGTACGTGCCGCCGTTTTGACGAGTCCATGCGCGTGCCGCGCGAGTTTTTGCTCGAGCTGGCGGAACTGGCGCACCTGGCTCCCTGCGGCGCCAATGCTCAGCGTCTGCGTTTTCATGTGGTGAGCGGTGCCGAGGATTGCGCGCGTGTATTTGATGAGCTTGCATGGGCCGGCGCGCTTAAGGATTGGTCGGGTCCTGCCGAGGGCGAGCGTCCGACCGGCTACATCGCGATTCTTGCCGAGCGCGCTGTTCCGGGTAAGCCCGCCGCGCCCATCACCGAGGTCGACACGGGCATTGCCGCGCAGACGATGATGCTCGCCGCTCGCAGCGCCACGCCCGAGGTGGCAGCCTGCATGTTCAAGGCCTTTACGCCCCGCGCGATCGATGCTATGGGGCTCGATAACGACAAGTATGAGCTCAAGCTGATCATGGCTTTTGGCGTGCCGGCCGAGACGCAGATGATCGATGCGATCGATTCCAACCCCGACGGCTCAATTAATTACTGGCGTGACGATGCGCAGGTGCACCACGTACCCAAGCGCCCGCTCGCCGACGTGCTGGTGTAGCTGAGCGTCACCGCGGCGTGATCAGACGGTAAACCACCACAAAGGTGCCTGTCCCCTTTGTGGTGGTACGAGGGGAGAGCGTGTGGCAGATCTGTATTTGGTGCGGCATGGGCAGACTGAGCTCAATGTGCAGAGCATTTTGCAGGGCTGGCACGATTCGCCGCTTACGGCGCGCGGGCGCGAGCAGGCGCTGACGGCGCGTACGGCGTTTGCGGCGCGTGGCGTGGCCTTTGATCATGTGTATTCCTCGCCGTTGGGCCGGGCGCGGCATACGGCCGAGCTTATCGTTGGCGAGGGCCGTTCCATTGAGCTGGTCGATGACCTGCGTGAGTGGCATTTTGGCTCGCTGGAGGGCACATCAAATCGCGAGATGCCGCCGCAGCCCTGGGGCGATTATCCGGTGGCCTTTGGCGGCGAGTCGGAAGTGCAGCTTCAGTCGCGCATGGTCGCGGCGCTGTCCCGTATTATGGCCCGGCCGCAGCACGACTGCGTGCTGGCGGTTTCCCACGGCTCAGCCTGCCAGGAGTTTCTTGAGTATGTGACTGGCGGGGGAGAGCTACCCGACAACGGTGCCGTGCTTCATTTTGGCTATTGCGACGGGGCGTTTTCGCTCTTGGGTTGGTAACGAACGAAAGGACCCCTATGAATAAAGATCTGTATCTGGTCCGTCATGGACAGACGATATTCAACCTTAAGCGTATCATTCAGGGGTGGAGTGACTCGCCGCTTACGCAGTTGGGTTGCGACCAGGCGGCGCGCGCCGGCATGTTTTTACGTGCGCGCGGCATTGAGCCCGATCATGCCTACACCTCTACGCTTCATCGCACCGAGCAGACTATCGCCAACTTGTGGCCGGGCTTGGCGTACGAGCGCCTGGACGGCCTGCGTGAGTGGTTCTTTGGCGACTTTGAGGCCGAGCGCGTGATGCTTATGCCCGAGCGCCCGTGGCGCGACTTCTATCGGCAGTTTGGCGGCGAGGGCCAGATCCAGGTGCGCACGCGCATGGTGGCGACGCTGACCGATCTTATGCGGCGTCCGGACCATACGTGCGTGCTCGCGGTAAGTCATGGCTCAGCTATCAAGGAGTTTTTGGACCACGTGCGGGGCGCGGCGGCCGACGAGCGCGAACGCGTGCCGGGCAACTGCTCAGTGCTGCATTTTGCGTTTGACGATGCGGCCGATACGTTTGAACTGGTCGAAGTCTTTACGCAGGAAGACTACGCGCGCGAGCTGGGGCTAGAGCCGCTCGTGGCGGCGGCAGGTCCGCAGCGTGGATAACGCTGACGTTGCGGCCCGGTTTACCGGCGTAATTGTTTGATGCGAAAAGGGCGGAGGTGCATGCGTTTGCTGCATCTCCGCCCCTTGTTTGTTTGGATGCTGGGTTTTCCAGCTTAGCGTTTGAGTTCGCTAGAACCGTGAGACCTGGTGAGTGAGCAGACCCGTCGGAACCTGCGGCGCGCTGCCGCTGACCTGCGCGGCGGGGAACAGCACGGCTACAGCAAAGTTGAACGGCTCTTTGCCAGAGTAGGCGCCGGCAGCGCGGGCCTCGTCGGCCAGAATCTGCGATGCCCCAGCCAGTGCGGCGACATAGGCGGAGTCACCGGCGAACACCGGGTCGGGCGCCTGATCGAGCATGGCACGGATGGCGGCAACGGCGTCCTCGCGCTTGACCTCCCACACACGGTGCGTAATGCCGGCGGGGTCGGTGACGGCATAGAGCGACGCGCCTTCTTTGGCGGCGCCGAGGATGATATCCATGACGGGCGAGGCTTCGTAGGCGAGCGTTACAGGGCGAGGCTGCACCTTAAGCTCGGCGATTGCGCGGGCGGCTGCGGCCGCATCTGCGGAGGACGCGTTGTCGTCCGTCAGTACACCAACCGGGCAAATTGCCACAACGCCCGTCACGCGTCCCAGCTCTCCCGAACACTCGTACACGTAATACGCCGCGCCTGGATCCTTGAGCATTAGGCCGTCAGCAATGGCGCCGCGCAGGGCGTCGTTGCCGCTCAGGATACCGCCCATCGCAGGCAGCGCCTCGAGCACGCGGTCCTGAGCTGGGCGGATGCAGGGAAACGGAAGTGCTTTCATGGGCGGTCCTAACGCGCGAGTCGGTTTGTTCGCGGCTTATTATGCCCCAACTTGGCCGCTTGCGTCCCAGAGCGTGTGATCGGCAAGCGCGATGAGCACGTTTTGGCAGCGAACGATATCGGCATGGGGCACATACTCGTTGGGCTTGTGCGCGAGCGCCAACGAGCCGGGGCCGTAGCTCATACAATTGCGGTTGCCTGTCTTGCCGGCAATGACGGCAGTGTCGGTGTAGCCGGTAAAGAAGCCGACGGTCGTGTCTGTGCCCGTCACGTCATCGGCGGCACGCTTGAGTGCAGCCAGAAGGGGAGAGCTTGGATCGCGCTCGATGGCGGGGCGGTCGCCTGTCACGGTATAGCTTCCATGGCAGCCGGGGACCGCGGCTTCGGCGCCGGCGATGGCCTGCTCTACCATGCGCGTCGCGGCGGCCGTATCAGTCGGCGGGGCCAGGCGCATATCGACCCAGACCTTGGCATGGTCGGGCACGACATAGGGGCGGTAGCCGCCCTCGATCTGTCCAAACGTGATGGTCGATGGCCCCAGCTCATCGTGTACGGGCAGCGCCATGAACGCGCGGCGCAACGCGCAGACGACCTCTGCCATGGCGGCGACGGCGTCGGCGCCCTTCCAAGGCTGGCTCGCGTGCGCCGTGACGCCTGCCATCTCAATCTCGAACCATGTGCGCCCCTTGTGCGCCACCTGGATCTGTCCGTCGGTGGGCTCGGTGTCCAGCACCCATTCGCGCGAACCGACCCAGCCGGCATCAATGGCCGCCTCGGAGCCACGCATAAAGTCTTCCTCGTCGACCGAGCAGATGAGCGAAAAGCCACGTCGGGGCAGCTCACCGCTTGCCGTCATGCGCTCGAGCGTATGGAACAGTGCGGAAATGGCGCAGGCCAGGCCACCCTTCATATCGCAGGCACCGCGGCCATAGAGTTTATCGTCACGCACGATTGCTCCGAGCGGCGGAATGCCTGTATCCCAGCCGTCGCCCAAGGTGACGGTATCCATGTGGCAGATATAGACCAGCCGCGGCTCGTCGCTCACGCCCGGTATGGTAATCATAAGGTTGCGGCGTCCGGGGAGCACCTCGAGTTCCTCAACCTGCACGGCATGGAGCACCGGATGACTCAACCGCTCCAGCTGAGCCTCAACCAGCGCTTTGATATACCGCTCAATTTCATCCTCATACGCGCCCGGGTCTGAGCTGTCGATCCGCACGAGCTCCTGAGCAAGCCGCCAGGCAAAGTCCTCATCAACCATATGCAACCTCACAATCAGTCTGCTTTCCAAACCGATTGTAAGCCTCCTGAGAGATTCGCGACGCGCGCGCAGCAGCATTTACCGTTCGCAGGCCGAGCCAGCGCGTTTGCCGTCCGAGCGGGTTTACAAACGGCGCGGTGGGTACGTAGCCTTTATGGACGACATGCTGTGCGACATATCTGCCTTTCGGTATCACCGGATACCTCCACAGGTTTTGGCGATAATGCCGGACCTGCCCGATTCTGCGGACGATCCGCGCAGGGAGCGCCTTTGCGAGCATCCGCTCGTCGCGCATTTCCTGGGCACCCCGTTACACGTTTTGGCGCAGGGCGGCTGCGGGCGTAAGGGCGATCGCATTGTCAGGCATGTTTGGAACGGGGAGAGGCCGTTTGATTCCATGCGACAGACAGAGTTTTGCCTCGATGTCGCGTCCCCGCTCTTTACCCTGCTGACCCTGGCTTCCTCGGTCTCAAACGAGCGTCTGATCATGTGCATGTATGAGATGTGCGGCACCTTTGCCGTGTGCAAGATTGCGCCTCAGGTAAAGTCGGCACTTGAGCAGGCATACGGGGGCCGGTGGGGTGACGCACGGTCGGGCTGGGAAAACGTAAAGGATGCCTCGGGGAATCCAACGGACCTGTGGAAACGACCTCCCTTGATTGAGCTCTCTGAACTTACCGAGTACGTCGATAAGATCCCGGGGCTCCGCGGCGCTAAATCGTTCACGCGTGCCGCGAAATGCATTACGGGGGTGGCGGCATCGCCGCTCGAGGTCCAGGCTTCGATGCTGTTTGGCCTTACGAGGTTGCGCGGCGGCGAAGGGCTGCGCCTTACCAATAACGTCGAGATTCGCTTGACGCGCAGTGCCCGCCTGATTTCGGGGCTTGATAGGCGCTATGCCGATATCCTGCTGGCAAATAAGGACGGCAGCAGAGAGTGTCTGGTTGAATGCCAAGGTAAAGCCATTCACGGATCCATAGAATCCAAGATTTCGGACTCCGATCGAACGACGGCGCTGCAAGCGATGGGATATCCCGTCATTCTGATGACCTATGGTCAGCTGGCCGACTCCGATGCCTTCCGCGTGGTGATGGAGCTCATCATGTCCTATCTCGATGTGCCGCTGAAAGACAAGACGCCGCGACAGCAGGAGCTCGAACGGCGGCTTCGTGAGGAGATTTTTATCGATTGGGCAGGAATGTAGCCGCGCGGGTGGAAAACGGTCGCGCGGACTAGAGTTTTGGTCACAAAAAGACTTATATTTCGCCTTGGAGGGGCCTTAAAAATGCTATCTAGAATAAGTTGTTTCGGAAAATGGACAGTCAACTTACATTCGGCACATAGTGATCGATTTTTACCTACTAAAGTCCCTGATAAAGCTGTTTATCAAAGCGGGTGTGCTTAGCGACTTGAGCCTCACTATCTATTATCTGAAAAAACTTGTTCTGGGTATCATTTTAAAGTCGTCCGGAGCAACAAAATCGGCCCCCGTTTCGTGAAAACGGGGGCCGAATGGGCTTCGTGGTCTGTCTGGCAGGATTGGCGCCGGCGCTATTTAATCACGCGCACACGATACATCGACGGAATTTGCTTAAGTGCCTCGATCGTGCTGCCGTCCAGGTGCTCATCGGTGTCGAACATGGTGTAGGCGTTCTCGCCAGCGGACTCGTTGGTCATGCGCTGCACGTTGGCGTTGTCCTTGGCGAGAATGGCCGTGATCTGGCCGATCATGTTGGGCACGTTGGCATGCAGGCAGGCAATGCGGCTTGCGGCGCGCGCCTTGCCCATGCTGCAGGCGGGGTAGTTGACGCTGTGCGCGATGTTGCCGTTTTCCAGGTAATCCTTGAGCTCGCTGATGGCCATGTCGGCGCAGTTGGCCTCGGCCTCGCCGGTGCCGGCGCCCGAATGCGTGGTGATAAACGTGTTGGGCATCTTGACGGTCTTGGGCGTGGCAAAGTCGCAGCTAAACCAGCTGAGCTTGCCCGCGCGCAGGGCGGCGTCGACGGCGTCCTCGTCAATGATGGTCTCGCGCGCGTAGTTGATGAGCACGGCGTCCGGGGCCAGCAGGTCGATCTGCTCGGTGCTGATCATGCCGATGGTATCGGCCTTGCTGGGCACGTGCACGGTGAGGTAGTCGCAGCCGCGGCACAGATCCTCGAGCGTGCCCACGCGCTGCACCTCGCGGCTCAGCACCCACGCGTGCTCGACGGAAATGAACGGATCGTAGCCGTAAACGTCCATGCCCAGGTCGACACAGGCGTTGGCGACCTTGGAGCCTACGTTGCCCAGGCCGATGACGCCGATGCGCTTGCCCTTGAGCTCGCGGCCCACAAAGGCCTTCTTGGCTTTTTCGGCATCGACCTGGATCTCGGGGTCGTCGGCGTTGTCGCGCACCCAGTTCATCGACTGCACGACGCCGCGGCTCGAAAGCACCAGCATGCCCAGGACGAGCTCCTTGACGGCGTTGCTGTTGGCACCGGGAGAGTTAAAGACGACGACGCCCTTTCTGGCGTACTCCTCGACGGGGATGTTGTTGACGCCGGCGCCGCAGCGGGCGATGGCGCGGATGCCCTCGGGCAGCTCGTGGCCGTGCAGGTCGGTGGAGCGCATCAGAATAGCGTCGGCCTCCTCGGCGGTGCCCACAAACTCGTAGCCCTCGCCAAATTCGACTTTGCCGTCCTTGGTAATGTCGTCGATGGTTTTAATCTTGCGCATGAAAAACTCCTTAGCGGATTTGTTTATAACAAGTGGTTTGAAGTGGCTGGTCGGCCCGCTCGTTGCGGGCTAGTTAGATCGCGGACTCAAACTATGCTGCGCTTCGAAGTCCTTCATATACGAGGCCAGTGCCTGCACGTCTTCCATGGTGACGGCGTTGTACACGCTGGCGCGCATGCCGCCGACGAGGCGATGACCCTTGACGTTTTGGATCTGGTGCTCTGCCGCGCCCGCAACGAAGGCCGCGTCGAGTTCGGCATCGCCGGTACGGAAGGTGACGTTGGCGATGGAGCGGCTATCGGCCTGCGCGGTGCCATGGAACAGCTCGCTGAGCTCGAGTAGATCATAGAGCAGGTTGGCCTTGGCCCAGTTGCGCTCGGCCATGGCGGCAAGTCCGCCGGTCTCCTCGACCCAGTGGAACACCTTGCCGCACACGTAGATGCCAAAGGTGTTGGGCGTGTTGAGCATGGAGCCCTTGGCGGCTTGGGTCTTAAGGTCCATGTACTGCGGCGTCTGCGCACAGGCCGGACCTTCGGCGATAAGGTCGTCGCGCACGATGACCACGGTCACGCCCGCGGCGCCGGCGTTTTTCTGCGCGCCGGCGTAGATGAGCCCGTAGCGCTCAACGTCGAGCGGCTGCGACAGAAAGCAGCTCGAGACATCGGCGACCAGCGGCACGTCGCCGCAATTGGGCAGCTCGTGGTACATGGTGCCAAAGATGGTGTTGTTCTGGCAGATGTAGACGTAGTCGAGCCCGTCGCCCGCAGCCTCGGCGGCAATACGCGCGTTGATGTCGGCCATGTCGGGGATGCGGTCGAAGTTGGTGTCTTCGGAGCTCGCGAGCAGCACGGCCTCGCCGTACTTGGCGGCCTCCTTGTACGCCTTGTTGGCAAAGTTGCCGGTCACGACGTAGCCGGCGCGGCCGCGGCGCATGAGGTTCATGGGGATGCCCGCAAACTGCAGCGTGGCGCCGCCCTGCAAAAACAGGACGCGGTAGTTGTCGGGGATGCTCAGCAGACGGCGCAGGGTTGCCTCGGCGTCGTTGATAATCTGCTGGTACATGCTAGATCGATGGCTCATCTCGAGCACGGACATGCCGCAACCGCGGTAGTCCATCATCTCGTCGGCGATCTCGGCGAGCACGCTTGTAGGCAGCGCGGCCGGGCCAGCTGAGAAGTTGTGCACACGTGCCATCTTCTAGTTCCCCTCGTAGTCGTTTGAACGTTCGGGATACTTTAGCACAGTGGAGCGTCAGGCGCGACCGAATCACAGCAAAACCCGAGTACGCCGCTATGATTTACAGGATGGTTATATGGGGGAGGGGTGCTTTACTCCTCGGGCAAATCCAAATCTGCGAGCGAAGGCATGAGGTTCTCTAGGCGCTTGATTTCTTCGTCGCAAATTAGCTACCCCCCTGGCCGCTACGACGCGAGCGTGGCGATGACGGCTTCGTCGCCGGCGTATATTAGGGTGTTGCCATCGGGAATGATCGTTTGGCCGTCGCGCTTGAGCATCACTACAATAAACGGATGCTTGCCTTGCGGCACGTCGCGCAGGCGCTGACCGGCCAGGCGACCGTGGGGCGTCACGGTGACCTCGCGCAGGGTAACCTCGGCACGCTCTTCGAACGTTGGGGCGGCCATCACCAGCAGATCGCCTTCCTGGATCACGGTGTCGCCATTGGGCAGTACCGGATGCGCCCCGTCGCGCAGCACCAGGACCACGAGCATGTCCGTCGCGCTGCCAATGTCCGCGAGCGAGCGTCCGGCAAACGGATGGCCAGCGCCCACCTTGAGCTTTACAAACGACATGCCGTCCTCGTCGCGGTAGTCGTTAAAGGTGCGGCGCACGTCGCCGGTCGCATCGATCATATCGAGCTTCTTCGCCACCGCCGGCAGCAGCGAGCCCTGCACCACGATGCTCGACGCGGCAATCACAAACACCAGGTCAAATAGGTCGTGTCCGCCGGGAACGCCGGCCACCACGGCAAAGAGACTAAAGACGACCGAAGCTGCTCCGCGCAGGCCCGCCCAGCTTACGAGCGCGACCTGGCTGGGATTCGTCTTAAAGGGCGCTAGGAGCACGCCGACGGCGATGGGGCGGCTCACGAAGAGCATGAACGCCATGAGCGCCAGGCCCGGCAGCAGCATCTGCGGCAGGCGTGCGGGCGTTACGAGCAGGCCGAGCAAGAAGAAGATGGTCATCTCTGCCATCTCGGTGAGGGTGTCGAAGAAGTGCGCCATCTCGACCTTACCGGTGATGTCGCTTGCGCCCAGCACAATGCCTGCAAGGTATACGGCCAAAAAGCCGTTGCCGCCCAGGTAGCTCGGCAGCGCGTAGGCGACGATGGCCACGGCGAACAAGAAGATGGTCTGCGCGCCTTCGGCCGTTGCGTGTGCGCGCTCAATCAGACGGCTGGATGTCCAGCCGATGGCAAGGCCCAACCCCACGCCCAGGATGATCTGCTTGGTCAGCAGCACGGGAATGTCGATATTGCCGCCCGCCGCGAGGGTCGCGAGCACGGCGGTGAGCATGTAGGCGACGGGGTCGTTGGAGCCCGATTCGACCTCGAGCAGCGAGTCGGTGCCGCCCCTCAGCGAAAGGCTGTGCTCGCGCAGAACGCTAAAGACGCTGGCCGCGTCGGTGGACGCCACGACCGATCCCAGCAGCAGGCCGCCGATCCAGTCGAAGCCCAGCACAAAGTGGGCGAACACGCCGGTGATGCCTGCGGTGATGACGACGCCGAGCGTGCTCAGCAGCACCGCCGGCGCGGCGACGGGCTTGGCGCGGTCTATGTTGGTGTTAAAGCCGCCGTAGAACATGATGAACAATAGCGCCGTGCTGCAGACGGTTTCGGTGAGTGCGTAGTCGCTAAAGTCGATATGCGCCGGGCCGTTGACGCCCAACAGCATGCCGAGCGCGATAAAGATAAGCAGGGTGGGGAAGGGGAGCTTTTTGCCGACGGGTTTGATGGTCAGGCACAAAATGATGACGAGGCCGATAAAAAGAAGGATCTGGTTCATGGATGGTGTCCGCTCCTGGGTGGTTGGCGTGGCACGGTTAGTTGTCTGCGGTTATTTGTACCCAAAGATGGTGGGTTTATGGGGTTGGATTGCGGGCGTGCGCGATATCGTCATAGACGGCTGCCATCTTTGCCTCTGCTCGGAAACCCTTTCCAGCTTTATTGCAACGGAGTACAATGGGTAACGTTTAAGTTCAACTTGAAGTTTTAGTTGCGGCGCCGGGCTTTGGCCGCAATGCAAGGAGAGGCGTACCATGGCGATCTATGTGACATCTGATGCTCACGGGCACGTGCGTGCGCTTGACGAGGCCCTGTCTAAGATCTCGTTGGCGTCCGACGACACGCTGTACGTGCTGGGCGACATGATCGATCGCGGGCCCGATCCGGTCGGCGTTATTAAGCTCGTGCGCTCGCTGCCCAACGCTCGCGTGCTCAAGGGTAATCACGAGCAGATCATGCTCGATGCCATCATTGGCCAGGATCCGCTCGATGCCGAGACCTGGGATATCAACGGTGGCTGGACGACGCGCGAGCAGCTCAACGACATGGAATTTGACGCATACGAGGAGCTCGTGCGATGGATGGCCGCGCTGCCGCTCTACGCGGTGGCCGAGACCGAGGAGCGCCCGTATCTGCTGGTACATGCTGGAATCGAGATGAAGGCGGCGCGCGCGTTTTTGCTTGAGCATGGCGTCGATTGTGCCGATGGCGTTGGAGCGGTGGGTGCCGATCGCGAGCTGCTGCAGCAGATGCTCGCGGTGCAGTCGGCCGATGACCTGCTGTGGATTCGTCACGGCTATTGGGATGCGCCGACCGGGCTGCTTTCTGCCGAGGGCAAGGGTCCGGTCGTGGTGAGCGGTCACACGCCAACGGTGTCGCTCGGGCGTTATTGCGAGGTCGGTGGTCTTGCGGGGCTCGATGACGAGTCGGGCCGCGGGCAGATCGTGCGCCTGGGCGGCGAGGATGCCGCCGGTGTGCCCGATCGCATCGACATCGACTGCGCTGCCGCCACCGGCTCCGAGTTCGGTCGCGTGGGCATCCTGCGGCTCGATGATGGGGCGGAGTTCTACGCGAACATCAACCCAGGCGAATAATCGGTGCAAAGGGTAGCTAATTTGGGACGGAGCTTTTTTGACTACTTTCGGAGAATAGCGCCTTCTTGCTCGGTAAGCGCGAGAAATGAGGAACGTCTGCGTCCTCGGCAGTGCGAAAATGCTCGAAAAACCGTCGCAACGGAGTCAAACGACGTTGCGACGGTTCTTTTTTGGCTGCCCGCTGGCTAAGTGAGTAGACTTTTTTGGAAATGCCGAGCAGCCGGCAAATTTGCCTCAACAAAACCGCAGGTCACTGACTTGTGTTTTGCCGGTGTGGTCAGGGATTCGGCAAAAGTCTACTCACTTAGTTTTGCGTGTCGCAAATCGTCCGCAACGAGACCCCCCCATTGCGCCAATTAGGCGCCGTACGGGTTGCGGTCGCGCTCGATGCGTTGGCGGATGTGGGCGTATTCGATAATCAGCAGCACCAGGAGTAGGGCCATGATGGCTAGGTAGCTCACCACGGCGCCCATCAGACCCAGCAGGTTGATCAGGATCACCGGCAGCACTACGCTTACGGCGAAGCAGATCAGGTAGATTTTGGTGACGTCGCCGGCATGGCGCAGCACCGTGATGATGGCGTAGAGAAAGTCGATGGCCGCGGTGACGCCGCCGGCGACAACCATCAGCAGTGCCAGCGTGCGGTAGCGCTCAAAATTGAGGCCGTACATGAAGCTCATGAGGGGAATACCGGGACCTGCCATAAATGCGGCGCACACGCTGGTGATGACCACGATCAGTGCCATAACGGCAACAATAATCAGGTCAAAGCGACGACGCTTGCGAGGATTAGCCCAAATGCTCGACAAACGCAGGAGCTGCGGTTTATAGATAAATCCAATGCTCAACAAAATAGCCTGCGCCGGAAAGAACAGGGCATTAAAGTACAGCTGATACTTGTAGGCCAGCGTGCCTTCCATCACGAACTTGGGCATGCTCTCGATAAGGTTGAACAGGAACAGCGCGCCAAAAAGCGGGGCGCACTGGACAAACAGGTGGCCGACCTCGCGCAGGCTCACACGGCGCGATTTTTCGGTTTCGAGCAGGGCGAGCGGGGCGGTGACCAGCACGAGCGAGGCAATCGCGGTAACACCCATGGCCATAGCCGCGATGGGCATGCTGCGCGTGAGGAACAGTACCACGCTAAAGACCGCGATGACGCCGACGGATCGTAGCGTTTGGCTCATGCCGGCCAGGTAGAGTTTGTCGGCCTGCTGCAGGCGGCCCTCGTACACGTCGGCAATGCCGTCGATCACCTTATACAGGTAGACGCCCAGGCCGATTGTGGCCATCTGCGCATCGTAGCCGCGGGCGCTGCTGTATACCAGGCCGCATGCCAGCGCGAGCGCTCCGCAGATCCAGCGGTTGAGCTGGTAAGAGGCAAAGGACGTCTTTTCGTCGATGTCCGAGACCTGGAAATTGCGCACGCCGTAGTTGCACGCGATCATGATGAGCGTGCCGGTGACAAAGGCGATGGAGAATTTGCCAGCCTCCTCGGCGCCCACGAGCTGTGTGGACACGATGGTGAGCAACGGAAACGCCATGCCCCATACGGCGGTGCCCAGGGTATTCCAAAGGTAGTCGCGACGGGTGGCGTGATCTTCGTACTCGGCTTCTTGCGTGGAGAAGCCGCCGCCGTAGACGGCTCCGAGCAGGCGGTTCCACCAGGCATTGACCATGCGGTGGATGGGGCCGGGCTGGCGATCGCGCTCGCGGCGACGGCGTGTGGCCTGGCTGCTGTCGGGACCGCCGGCGTTACGCTGGCTTAGCTCTTGGATTCGTGCGAGCTCCTCGGCGGTGTGCGATGCGGGGAACAGGCCGTTCTCGATGCGTCCGCCCTGCCCGTGCGCCCCGTCCGATACGGTGGGGTCGGCGACGCCATTGCGGCGGGCGATGGCGCGGCGAATGCTATCGATGGGCGTGATGCTCAAAGCGGAGTCCTTTCTATTGCTGCGCTCTAGTATAGACGCGACGGTGTTCGTTCGTGTTTTTGAACAGGTTGTTCGATAATTGCGGCGGCGCCATTCAGTAGACGGCATTTGGGGACGTTCCTTATGTGCCGGCACTTTGGGAACGTCCCTAAGTGCTGGCATCCGGGGACGCTCCTTGGTTGTTGCCTGTTCAAGAGTGTCCCTAACGACTAGGCCGCTTGCGTGCGATTTTTGACCGTTGGGCGGGCGCTTCGCCGTTGTCGCAAAAACGTTTTTGCATATCGGGTACAACGGGCTTTACGTGAGTAAAGTGCGCGCCTCGTCCACGTGTCGCGCCTTTAAAGGAGGCCCCATGCCAGGTATTACCCCTGCAGAAGTTCTGTCCAACTTTGGCATTACGCTGGTCGAAGATCCTGCCGAGAACCAGCCCCGCCTGCTGGTCGACCTGCCGGCAGCCGAGCTCGTCGAGCACGCCATCCGTCGCAACGAAGGTCGTATGGCCTCCAACGGCGCGCTGGTGATCGAGACGGGGGAGCGCACTGGCCGCTCGCCTAATGACCGCTTTATCGTTGACACCCCCGATGTTCACGACAAGATTGCCTGGGGTGCCGTCAACCGCCCGCTATCTGTCGAGAGCTACGAGGCCATCAAGGCCGGCATCGTCGACTATCTCAACGAGCGCGACGTGTTCGTCACTCGCGGTATGGCCGGTGCCGACCGCAACCATACGCGTCGTCTGCTTGTCGCCTGCGAGCGTGCCAGCCAGGCGCTCTTTATTAAGCAGATGCTCGCCCGCCCGCTTGCCCGTGAAATCGCACGCACCGGCGAGCCGGACTTCTGTGTGCTCGCCGCGCCGGGCTACCAGTGCGATCCCGCCATCAAGGGCCTCAACTCCAGCGCCGCCGTGGTCATTAACTTCCAGGAGCGCGTGATTCTGGTCGCCGGCACCGGCTATTCCGGCGAGATCAAAAAGTCCATTTTCAGCGTCATGAATTACCTGCTGCCCGTCGAGGACGACGTGCTGCCCATGCACTGCTCGGCCAGTATGGATCCCGTCACGCACGAGACCGCCGTGTTCTTTGGCCTGTCCGGCACCGGCAAGACCACGCTTTCGGCCAACCCCACGCGCCTGCTGATCGGCGACGACGAACACGGTTGGTCCGACATGGGCATCTTCAACATCGAGGGTGGCTGCTACGCCAAATGCGAGGGCCTGGACGCCTTCCACGAGCCCGAGATCTTCAACGCTGTCCGCTTTGGCGCGATCTGCGAAAACGTGGTGCTCGACGAGAACCGCAAGCCCAACTACGACGACATCTCGATCACGCACAACACGCGCGTGGCATACCCTGTGGAGCACATTCCCAACGCGTGGACCAAGGGCATGGGCACCACTCCAAGCGTCGTGCTGTTCCTGACCTGCGACGCCTTTGGCGTGTTGCCGCCCATCTCACGCCTGACGGCCGATGCCGCCATGTACCACTTCGTGACGGGCTTTACGGCCAAGATCCCCGGCACCGAGGTCGGCGTCACCGAGCCCACGCCCACGTTCTCTTCGCTGTTTGGCGAGCCGTTTATGCCGCTCGACCCCATGGTCTATGCCAAGATGCTCGGTGAGCGCATCGCCGACGGCCGCACACGTGTGTACCTGGTCAACACCGGCTGGATTGGCGGCGGCTACGGCGTGGGCCATCGCATCGAGCTTGCCTACACGCGCGCCCTGGTGGCCCGCGCCCTCGACGGTACCATCGAGGACAGCGAATTCGTGCATGACGATATCTTTAACGTTGACATTCCCACCACGTGCCACGGCGTGCCCGACGGCATCCTGGTGCCGCGCCAGTACTGGCAGAGCACCGCGCGCTACGACGAGGCGGCGCACAACTTGGCCGTGTTGTTCGAGGAGAACTTCGAGAAGAAGTACTCGCACCTGCCCGAATCCGTCAAGGCCGCCGGTCCGCATGCTCAGGTGCACGCCGACGCCCGTCATCGCGGCCACGGCCTGCTGGGACTTCGCCACTAGCGTCGCCTCAGACCCAAAACCACCATAAAGGGGACAGGCACCTTTGTGGTGGTTTTACTCGCGCGGATGACTCGGGTTACAATACGCCTGACATATCGCTCCCTTCTCCGGATGGGGGCAGCGTAAGCGCTCTTGTGGCGGCACCGTAGGACTTTGAAGGTGGCCGTCGTAAGGGCGCTTTTTGTTTAGGCACCCGGGCTCGGGCGCATGCTATGAAGGGAGAGCACATGAAGAGCTTTATTGCCGAGGATTCGTTTTGGGAGCTGTTTCCGCAGGCGGCTGTCGGTGTTGTGGTCGTAAAGGGCATGAAGCCCGCGGCTCAGATTCCTCAAGAGGACGTGGACGCGATTGCGGCGTTGCTCGACCGCGCCAATATCGATGCGGAGCGTCATCTGACCAGCGATACTATCAGCGAGAACGCACCGGTCAAGGCATGGCGCGAGGCTTATCGGCTGTTCAAGACCAAAAAGGGCGCGCGTTGCTCAATTGAGAGCCTGCTCAAGCGCGTGCTCAAGGGCAAACCGGTGGGCCACATTACGCCCGCGGTGGACATCTACAACACGGTGTCGCTGACCTACGCGCTGCCCGTTGGCGGCGAGGACCTGCATGCGATTGAGGGGGATCTTCGCTTGAAGGTGACTGACGGCGGCGATGCGTTCCTGCCACTTGGCGAGGAAACGGATGACCCGACGCTGCCCGGCGAGCTCGCCTACATCGATGATGCGGGCGCCGTATGCCGCTGCTGGAACTGGCGCGATGGCGTTCGCACGGCGCTGTCCGACGATTCGGCCGATGCATTCCTGGCGATTGAGTGCGTGGAGCCCGAGCGGATGGGGGATTGCCAGGCTGCCGTTGATCGTCTCGCCGAGTTGCTCGAGCGCTATCTGGGAGCGACGGTTGTCGTTAAGACGCTTGTGACCCGCGACAATCCCTGCGTGGAACTGTAGCGACGCCTGCGGATCATGTTCGCCGGTCAAAACCACTACAAAGGTGCCTGTCCCCTTTGTGGTGGTTTTTATGTTGATGGGTTAACAAATGGGATATTTGGGTATGGGTGTTGCCTCGTGCGGCTAAGATGTTTACCCGTTAGCATCATGTAAGCGAAAGGCGGTCGTCTCCCATGCAGCAGAACGACGAGACACGTTTTGAGGACTTTGTCGGACTGATCAGCGGGCTCTACAAGGAGATCCAGCGCATTAAGACATCCGAGGGCGCAAGGCTGGGCCTCAAGGGCTCCGACGTTATGTGCCTGTACTATCTTGAGCGCAGCAAGGACGGCCTGACTGGCGCTGACCTGGCTCGCATGGCAGGCGTGACCCGTGCCGCCGTCTCGCGCACGCTCGCGCATCTGGAGGAGGGCGGCTACGTCGAGGTCGACGACTCGGGTGATGCGGCCGTTAAGTATCGTGCCCCGGTGCGCCTGACCGCTCTGGGCGGCGAGAGCATGAGCGAGGCGGACCGCATCATTCGCGAGGTGCTCGACACCACCGGTAAGGCTATGGGTGTGGAGCAGCGCGAGCAGATGTATGCGTCGCTGCGTACGATTCTCAACACCCTGCGTGAGATCTAAGGCCGCCAAGGCATTTGCTTCCCATTAAAAACTGCATCGTCCCGTTTGAGCGCGTATGCCGTGCCGGGACATTGCTGTCAAAATTCCCTGCGCGAGACCTGCGCAAGAAAGGATTCGCTATGTCCGTCCGCATTATTACCGATTCCGCCAGCGATATGTCGCCGGCGGAGCACCCGGCGCTGTCCGTCTTGCCGCTGTCCGTTACCTTTGGCACCGATGTGTATATGGATGGCGTCGATATCGATCACCAGCGCTTTTACGAGATGCTCGTGGAGCGCGACGAGCTGCCCAAGACCGGTCAGGTCAACCCGTACGCCTTTTCGCAGGCGATTGCCGAAGCACGTGAGGCCGGCGACGAGGCGGTGATTATTACCGTGGGTGCCAAACTTTCGGGGACCAATCAGAGCGCCCGTACCGCACTTGCCGAGGCGCCGGGCGGCGACGTGTATGTGGTTGATAGCAATAACGTTACCCTGGGTGAGCGCGTGCTGGTCGAGTATGCCCTGCGCCTAGTGGACGAGGGCCAGGGCGCGGCCCAGATCGCGGCGGCTGTCGAGGCCGTCCGTGACCGCGTGGTGGTTATTGGTCTGCTCGAGACGCTGGAGTACCTGGTGCGCGGCGGTCGCCTGTCTGCTGCTGCCGGTGCCGTGGGTACGCTGCTCAACGTAAAGCCTGTTGTGGCTGCCGAGGACGGTCTGATCGTGCAGCTGGGCAAGGCGCGCGGTTCCAAGAACGGACGTAACCTGCTCAACCAGAAGGTCGAAAAGGCAGGCGGCATCGACTTTTCCATGCCGCTGGCGCTCGGCTATACGGGCCTTTCGGATGCGGTGCTCAAGAAGTATATCGAGGACAGCGCGGCACTGTGGGCTGGCCACACCGAGGGCGAACTGCCCGTTCACACCATCGGTGCCACCATCGGCACCCATGTAGGCCCCGGCGCCGTAGCCGTGGCCTTCTTCCAGCCCGTTAACTAGCCCACCTGCCAAAACCACCACAAAGGGGACAGGCACCTTTGTGGTGGTTTATGCTATTCCGGGTGGAAGGGAGCGAGCAATGGCGTCTGAGGGCTTTTTTGAGCGGGTGTACGAGGTGGTCGAGCAGATTCCCGAGGGGATGGTCGCCACGTATGGTCAGGTGGCGCTGCTTGCTGGACGTCCACGAAGTGCGCGGTACGTGGGGTATGCCCTGCATGGCAATCCGCGCCCCGGCGAGAGTCCCTGTCACCGCGTGGTGTTTGCCGATGGCCGCATATGCGATGGTTTTGCTTTTGGCGGTCCCGATGCTCAACGTGAGCTTTTGCTAGGGGAGGGTGTGGCGTTTAAGGACGACATGCACGTCGACTTGGCCGCCTGTCGCTGGCCTGCAGGGCTCTAGCGGCTCTGCCGTGGCTTAAACCACCACAAAGGTGCCTATCCCCTTTGTGGTGGTTTTGGCAGGTTTACCGAGGTTAACTTATGGAGAAGGTATGGCGGCGCGGTTTGTCGCAGCAAAGTAAACCACGGTGAACTATATTGTTTTCAGCAACGGAGCAGGCAATAGGCGATGAAAAAGCCTGCCCTGTTGAGTTTGATTCGCATTCCTCCCCTCTGTGCGATTCAACGGTGTACTTCGGGAACAGGCCCGCTGGCAACTATCTGCCAGCGGGCCTGTTCCTGTTTCGGTGAGGATTCAGCCTCACCGTCTATGTTGTGCGAAGGCGCTTTGCCTAGTACACCATGCCCATGGCGTCCTGAACCTCGCCCAGGGTCTGCTCGGCGATCTCATTGGCGCGACGGTTGCCCTCGTGCAGGACGTCCTTTACGTAATCCAGGTCGTTCTCGTAGCGCTGGCGACGCTCACGGATCGGCGCGAAGTACTCGTTGACGGCCTCGGTCACGTACTTCTTGAGCTGGCCGGAGCCGCCCATGCCAATCTCCTCGGCAATCTCGACTTCGGAACGGCCGGTGCAGATGGCGGCCGTCGAAAGCAGACCGGACACGCCGGGGCGGTTCTCGGGATCGAACGTGATCATGCGCTCGGAGTCGGTCTGGCTCTTCTTGATGCGCTTGGCCGTCTCCTCGGCGGTCATCGAGATGTTGATGGCGTTACCGTAGCTCTTGCTCATCTTGCGACCGTCCAGGCCCGGCAGCAGCGGGGTCTCGGACAGCAGTGCGTCGACCTCGGGGAACACCTTGCCGTAGCGGTTGTTAAAGCGGCGGGCGATGGTGCGGGTGAGCTCGATGTGCGGCAGCTGGTCGCGACCGACGGGCACCACATTGCCCTTGCAGAACAGGATGTCGCAGGCCTGGTGCACCGGGTAGGTGAGCAGAAGGCCGGTGAGCTCGTGGCCCGAGGTCTCCATCTCGGCCTTGACCGTGGGGTTGCGCGCCAGCTCGGCCTCGGACACCAGCGACAGGAACGGCAGCATGAGCTGGTTGGCGGCGGGCACGGCGGAGTGCGCGTAGATCATGGTCTTGTCGGGGTCGATGCCGCAGGCAAGGTAGTCCATGACCATGTTGTACACGTTGTCCTGGATGTGCTCGGTCGTGTCGCGGTCGGTGATGACCTGGTAGTCGGCGATGAGTACGTTGGTCTTGGCACCCATGTTCTGCAGCTCCACACGGCCCTTGAGGGTGCCGAAGTAGTGACCCAGATGCAGACGGCCGGTGGGGCGGTCGCCGGTGAGCATGGTGAACTTGTCGGGCGTCTTGGCCAGGCCCTCGCGAATGGCGTTGCTCTTCTGCAGAGCGACTTCGTAGCTGTTCTCGTTTGGCATAATTGCTCCTAACGTATGTTCATGGGTCAAGATGATAACGCGTTTATTTGAGGGGCGGGGCGTAAGTAGGCGAGGGGCTGGCAAGGGGTGGCATGTGCGATGGGCGCGGCGTGGCTGCGCGTTTGGCCGGCGGCGCCTGGGCGCATCCTCGGCAGCTTACCCTAGCGCCTGTGGTGTCGCTCTTCCTTACGCTCTTCTGCCGCCTGCTCCTCCTGCTTAAAGGCGGGATCGTCGGGGGTGACGAGCTCATCCTCGTGTGTGCGCTTGTTGTAATGGTGGCGCAGCACGGGCTCAAACAGATGTAGATGCTTGGCAAAGGCCGCCGAGCCAATGGCGAGCACGGTAAAGATGAGCACGCGCATGGGCACCTCGACCTGGTTAATCGCGGCGGCGCCGGCCGAAAGCATAATGCACCAGGCGTAGATGAGGAGCACTGCCTGTTTTTGGTTGTAGCCCTCTTGGATCAGGCGGTGGTGGATGTGGCCCTTGTCGGCCTGCCCGATGCTAATGTGGGCGCGCTTGCGGCGCACGATGGCGCTAAACGTGTCGATGATGGGCACGCCGGCAACGATGAGTGGAATGATAAGCGAGGTGAGCGCGGCGGTGCGGCTCACGTTGAGCAACGAGATGGAGCCCAGCGCAAAGCCCAGAAGCAGCGACCCCGAGTCGCCCAAGAAGATGCTTGCGGGGTTGAAGTTGTAGCGCAAAAAGGCCAGGCAGGCGCCAAAGAGCGCAATGGAGAGCGCGGCGGCGTCGATGCGGCCCGAGAGAACGGCCATCGAAAACATGGTGAACGACGCGATGCCGCAGATGCCCGTGGCCAAGCCGTCGAGGCCGTCGATGAGGTTAATGATGTTGGTGAATGCCACCAGATAGATCACGGTGATGGGGTAGGCGAGCCATCCGAGCATGATCTCGCCGGGGGCAAACGGGTTGACGATGACGCCGATGCGCAGGCCGCCCACGCAGGCGATGAGCGCGGCGAGGACCTGACCGGCCAGTTTTTGCTTGGGCTTGAGCTGGAAGACGTCGTCGATAGCGCCGGTCGCAAAGATGACGGTAAAGGAGAGCGCCAGCATGGGATAGCTAATGTGAAGGCGCGGGTGCGGCACCAGGACGGGCGGCCAGCCTAGGTGCCAGGTGCCTAGGATTTGCACAATGCAGGCAACGACCAGGCCCAAAAACACCGCCGTTCCGCCCAAACGCGGGATGGGCTTGGTGTTGATGCGGCGCTTGGAAGGATAGTCGACGGCGTCGAGCTTAATTGCCAAGCGCTTGACCAGGGGCACAATGAGGAAGGTCGTGATAAAGGCCGCCGCTGCCACGCATAGGTACGGTATGTAGCTCGGGGATGAAGCCATGAATCTAAAAACCGCCAAGCGTCGAAGGAAAAGGTCAGAAGAACGCCATGCGCAAAGGGCATAGCCGAACCATGATACTCGACCACGGGGGGTGCATGGAATTGCATGCAGCGATAATCACGCGCTTACCAGATATTGGGATGTTGTCGATGGCTTGTCGGGATACCGGCGGGGATCCATATGGGCTGTAATGGTGGTTTTCGGCAAATGAAAACCACCCCCCACGTTACGAAAATGAACCCACCTAAAACAGGTGGGTGCCCTCATCGACTGTTCCAGCGTCCTTAACAACGAAGGATACCTGTACTAGGTACGACTGTGTGGGCTCCCTAAATAAACGCGACGGTTCACCCAGTTGCTCCGCGGGGGGCGGAATACCTACATCATAAAGCGGCACTTTATCGATTCCAGTCTTGACATTACAAAAATCGTGTCGGACGATTACGGCGCCTTGGGCTCGAGCCGTCTGTGCGGTTGGTCCCTTTACGTTTGAGCTGCTGAATCATTGTTTTGGAGCATGTTTTTATGCCGACGTCGTTGACCGAACTTTTTTCGCCCGCCTGCCATTTGTGTCCGCGCCGTTGCGGTGCGGCGCGCGACGAGGGCGCGCGTGGCGTGTGCGGCGCCGACAACACGCTTAAGGTCGCCCGCGCGGCGCTCCATATGTGGGAGGAGCCGCCCATTTCGGGCGAGGCCGGCTCGGGTACGATTTTCTTTAGCGGCTGTTCGCTCAAATGTATCTACTGCCAAAACCACGAGATCTCGACGGGCAATTTCGGTCTTGAGATTTTGCCCGAGCGTTTGGTCGAGATTATGCTGGAGCTGCAGGACCAGGGCGCCAATAACATCAACCTGGTGACGGCGACGCACTATGCGCACCTGTTGCCTGCCGCGATTGCCGCGGCACGGACGCGCGGGTTGGTCATCCCAATTGTCTACAACACGAGTGGTTACGAGCGCGCGAGTGCCGTGGCGGCGCTGGGCGACCTTGTCGACGTGTGGCTTACGGACTTTAAATATGCCGATGCCGGGCTTGCTCAGTCGCTTTCTCATATTAAGGACTACCCGCGCGTGGCCGTGTCGGGTCTGGCCCAGATGGCGCGCGAGATTGAGCGCCGCGGGGGAGAGCTGGTAGACGAGGACGGGCTCATGAGGCGCGGCATAATCGTGCGTCATCTGGTGCTGCCGGGGCATGCGGACGATTCGTGCCGCGTGTTGGACCTGGTGTGGCAGACGGTGGGCGACGTGCCGATCTCGGTCATGAACCAGTACACGCCCAATGCCCTCATGCGCGAACAAGGCGGCGACCTGGCGCGCGCCGTGACGCGCGAGGAGTACGAGCAGGTGCTCGACCATGCCGACGACCTGGGCTTTACGACGATGTTTTGGCAAGAAGGCGGCGCGGTAGACGAGAGCTTTACCCCGGCGTTCGATACCACCGGTGTTCTTACTAGTGCTCAAACCAGCTAATCTGGGACGAGGCTCTTTGAGTAGTCTTTTTGGGACGGGGCTGTTTTAGCTACCCCTGCCGCTGTTCGACCAAACCGTTCGCGTTGTCTGTCGGGGTAGCTAAAACAGCCGCGTCCCAAAAAGACTGGGTATTGGGCGTTGACAGTTGGCGAGCCGTAGGTAAAATATCAACTTGTCCTGGGGACGTAGCTCAGTTGGGAGAGCGCTGCCGTCGCATGGCAGAGGCCGAGGGTTCGACTCCCTTCGTCTCCACCCTTGGATTTGATAAGCCGCTGACATTGTGTCGGCGGCTTTTTTTAAAAGAAAGGGCTGTACCATGGCCAAGCTTGAGTCCCAACCACTGTCTGCCGAGGAACGCGCCGAGTTGGAAGAGCTCCGCGCCGAGAAAGCTCGTCGCGAGGCCCAGGAAGAGGCACGCCGCGAGCGTGAGGAGCTGGCCGCCCTGCGTGCCGAGCGCGAGAAGGCCGAGGAGGCCGCCGCGAACGTCGCCCCCGCGCCCAAGCCCGCCGCCGCGAAGCCCGCGCCCACCGCACCTAAACCTCAGCCTAAAAAGGTCGCTCGTTCCAAGTCCGTCGAGCCCAAGCCGAGCCGTGACGAGATGACCTTTGCCCAGCGCATGGTTACCTCCAAGGAGCCTACGGGCGAGAACGAGATCCCTGGCATGGCGCCGGCTCAAAAAATCATCATTGTCCTTGCCCTCATCGCGTTTGTCATCTTTATGGGCTACACGATCCTGACCAGCATGGGCCTGCTCTAGCCCATTCGCGCTGGGTGCCATGCCCGAACACTCTGCCCTTTTCCAACCCTCAACCTCTGCACAACGCATCCGAAAGGTCGCCCCATGGCTTTGACCGACATCTCGCATCCCACCGACATTGCAATGCTCACCGATCTGTACGAGCTCACTATGGCCCAGGGCCTGTGGGAGAGCGGCAAGGCCAATGAGCAGGGTTGTTTTACCGCGTTTTACCGCGACCATCCCTTTGGCAGCGCCTATGCCGTCATGTGCGGCACCGCCGAGCTGCCCGAGCTGGTCGAGAACCTGCGCTTTACGCCCGAGGATATCGACTACCTCGCCTCACTCCAGGCCCCGGCCGGCGGCGCGATGTTCAAGCCTGCATTCCTCGACTACCTGCGCGATTTTCATGCACATGTAAACATCGACGCCGTCCCCGAGGGCGAGCTCGTCTTTCCGCGCGAACCCATGGTTCGCGTCACCGGTCCCGCGCTGGAGTGCCAGCTGCTCGAAACGGCGCTGCTCAACATCGTCGGCTTCCAGACGCTTGTCGCCACCAAGACGGCGCGCGTGGTGCTGGCGGCGGACGGCCGTCCCGTTGCCGAGTTTGGCCTGCGCCGCGCCCAGGGTCCCGATGGCGGGCTGGCCGTCGCGCGCGCGAGCTACGTTGCCGGCTGCTCCTCTACGTCCAATGTGCTCGCCGGCCGCCGCTACGGTATTCCCGTCTTTGGCACGCATGCGCACAGCTGGGTCATGAGCTTCGACTCCGAGCTCGAGGCCTTCCGCGCCTTTGCCAAGTCGAGCCCCAAGAATTGCACGCTGCTCATCGACACCTACGACGTACGCGAGGGTTGCGAGCATGCCATTACGGTTGCCAAGGAGATGGAAGCGGTGGGCGAGCGCCTGTCGGCCATTCGCATCGACTCCGGCGACCTCGCCAAGCTCTCCAAGTATGTGCGCGGCCGTTTTGATGCCGAGGGCCTGCCCTATGTGGGGATCTCGGTTTCTAACGATTTGGATGAGTACACGATTCAGTCGCTGCTCGACCAGGGCGCGCCTATCGATAGCTTTGGCGTGGGCACCAAGCTCGCGACCTGCTACGACCAGCCGGCGCTGGGCGGCGTGTACAAGCTCGCCGCCCGCCGTGCGAGTGAGACGGACCCGTGGACGCCGGTGGTCAAGCTCTCCGAGCAGCCCTACAAGCGCACGATCCCGGGTGTGCAACGCGTGCGCCGTTATTACGACGGCTTTGGCGGCCCAGTCTGCGACATGATCTACGACGAGGACCATCTGGCGGGGGAGGGCGCCGCGCGCGGCAATACCCTCGTGGCCGTGAATGATGCCGCTCTGGTGACCGACGTGTCCGAACTTGAGTATCGCGAGCTGCTGGTGCCGATCGTGCGCGATGGCAGTGCGGTGGCTCCGCGTGAGAGCATCCAGGACGCGCGCGAGCGTTGCGCCTGGGCACTTGACCATCTGGACGCAGCTTTCAAGCGCTTCCTGTACCCGCAGACCTATGTGGTGGGCATGGAGCAGGGCCTGGCTCAGGTGCGCGACGAGCTCGTGCGCAAGAACATGGCTGCGGCTTCGGCCTTCCCCTGGGCAAAATGATCCGAAGGGGACGGAGGAAAACGGATCATTTTCGTCCGTTCCGCACCAGGCGCCCCGACTGCCCCAGCTCGCCCGAACGCTCGACATTCGATTGGTTTGACGTATGACGACTTCTTATAAAACGATGGTGGTAAAGATCGGTTCGTCCACGGTGGTGGGCGCCGACGGCAAGGTCAACCGCGCCTTTATCGGCGGGCTTGCCGACCAGGCCGCAGCGCTGCGCGAGCTTGGCTGGCGCCTGGTCGTGGTGAGCTCGGGTGCCATTGCCTGCGGCTATCCCGTGCTGGGCTTCGACCGCAAGCCGGTCGGTGACCTGCCGAGCCTGCAGGCCTGCGCCTCGGCCGGTCAGTGCATCATCTCGTCGGCCTACGACGAGGAGTTCCATGCGCGCGACCTGCTCACCTCGCTCGTGCTGCTCACGCGTCACGACACGGCGCGCCGCACGTCCTACCTGCACGCGCGCGACGCCCTGCTGCGCCTGGTGGAGCTGGGCGTGGTGCCGGTCGTCAACGAGAACGACACCGTTACCGTCGATGAGATCAAGTTCGGCGACAACGACACGCTGGCGGCGCTTGTGAGCTGCCTGGTTTCTGCCGATCTGTGCGTGACGCTCTCGGACATCGATGGCCTCTACACCGCCAATCCGCATGAGGATCCGACGGCCGAGTTTATCCCGGTCGTGCATAAGATCGATGCCAAGATTATCGCCTCGGCGGGCGATTCTTCCACATCGGTGGGTACGGGCGGCATGATCACCAAGATTCGCGCGAGCCGCATTCTCATGACGGCGGGCATTCAAAGCGTGATTTGCTCGGGCGAGGAGCCCGATGCGCTCGTGCGTCTGGCCCGCGGCGAGAGCGTGGGTACGCTGTTCGATCCGCCGGCGGAGCGCCTGGACATTGCGCCGCGCAAGTTGTGGATCGCACTGGGTGACAAGGCGCATGGCTCGGTGACGGTCGATGATGGCGCCGCGAAGGCGCTGGTCAGCCGCGGATCGTCGCTGCTCGCGGTGGGTATTCGCGAGGTCGATGGCCAGTTTGCCGAGGGCGATGTGCTCGACGTGTGCGACCCGAGCGGCATGGTTGTCGCCCGTGGTATCGCCGAGGCCGATTCGGACGTGCTGGAGCTTGCAGCCGGCCGCCGCCAGGACCAGATTGCCAGCAACCGCCTACTGGCAGACCTAGCCGAGAAGCCGGCGATCCATCGAGACAACTTGATTGTATTTGCTTAGGCCTCGACGCCGGGCGCCTTCGATCTGCAATGCACGTGGGGCGAAATTACCAGGGTAACTTTGCCCCGCCGCGCTTATGTCCGAGCTGGTCGCCACGAAAACGGCCCATCTACTACGTTTAATAGGCTATCGGTGACCATGCCAAGAATTGCAAAAAGAAAACCGCAGGTAGAACGCCTGCGGTTTTCTTTATTTATGGCATCTGGTTGGGCCATGCGGGTGAAACGTAGTAGATGGGCCGTTTTCGTGGCGAAGGACATCATCCGGCACTTGGGGACGTTCCTATTGTGCCGGCAGGCGGGGGCACTCCTTTGCTAGAAGATCTGGCGTAGGTCTCCGCGGTTGAGTGCTTCGTCGAAGAGGTGCTTGAACACCACGCTGCCGTGCAGGCCGTCGTGCTCGAACTCGTTGGTCACCCAGGCGTGCGAGTTGCCCACGCGGCTGAGCGTATCGAGCTGCAGGCCCGAATCGACGTACATGTCGTCGAAATACACCGCGGCCTGGAGCGGCACCTCGTTGCAGGCCAGGCGCTGCGGGTCGTAGATCTTGTCCCAGCTGGTGTCTTCCATCAGCAGGTCCATGGCGGGTTTAAACGGCTTAAGTTCGGGCATTTGCTCAAACATCCACGGGAACATGGCCTCGCCGGTAAACATGAGCGGGCGCGCGAGGGTGTCGAACTCGGCACGGTGTGCCTTCTCTTCTGCCGCGGCCCAGCGAATGGGCATGGTATCGCCGTCGGCGTAGATGAACTCCTGCAGTGTCCAGTACAGCGGGTTTGTACGCGTGTTGGTGCGCTCGAAGGCGCGCATCAAAAGGCTGTCAGATACCGAGGCGTCGCAGGTCAGCGTGCCGTCGCCATCAACAAAAGCGTGATCGATAATCCAATGCATGCGTTCAAAGCTCGGCTTCATGCCAAAGTCGCTGCCCATGAGCTGTAGGCGCTCGACCGTCATCGGCGAGCCGTCGGGCAGCACGGGCTTCTGTGCCTCGAGCGCATCGGCCAGGGCTGCCACGCGCTCGACGTCGGCGGGGTAGCGGTCGTAATACTGCTGCGTCTTGGCGGCCATGCGCGGGAAGGTGTGCGCGTAGACCTCGCTGGCGCTCGCCGGCACGTGGGGGATGCCGCCGCAGGTAAAGCTCGCCGCCACGCCCTCGGGGAAGAGCGACAGATAGCTCAGCGTCAAAAAGCCGCCGTAGCTCTGGCCGAGCGTGACCCACGGCTTGCCGCCAAAACCCACCAGTCGCAGGTATTCAAAATCGCGCACGATGGAGCTGGCGAGGTGGCGCTTGAGGAAGTCCGCCTGTGAGCGTGCTGTATCGGCGCCGGCGGCCGTTGCGCGATCACCCAGTGCCTTGATCGTGCGTCCGTCCACGCAGTTACTGCGTCCGGTGCCGCGCTGGTCGGGAAGGACCACGCGGAAGTGCTTGACGGCCTCCTCGATCCAGCCATCGCTTGTGGGCGACAGCGGACGCGGGCTCTCGCCGCCGGGGCCGCCCTGCAAAAACAGAAGGAGCGGCAGGTCGTCGTTGATGCGGTCGGGTGCGCAGACCACGCGGTAGAAAAGCTTGATGCTCTCGGGTGCGCCGGCGATGGGTGCCGGCATGGCGCCGCGGCGCATGGTGCTGCCGACGGCCAAAAGCATGGGGTCCAGCCCGCGCCAGTCGAGGGGGACATCGATGCTGTGGTCCTCAACATACAGGCCGGGGACGTGGTACGAAGTGATGAGGGCCATGTGAGTCTTCCGTTCGTTGCGGTGTTTCGGGTTGACCAATTCTACCGCCGCGGGCGAGGCCATGCGCAAATCGGCTACCATGGTTGCAAACTTCTAGGAGAAAGGGCCGCCCATGTCGGTCGATATAGCCACGTATGTCCACGATCTTGCCGTTGCCGCTAAGGCAGCGTCGGCCTCGCTTGCCACGGCGAGCGACGAGCAGCGCCAGGAGGCCGTGCGCGCCATGGCCGCAGCGCTGCGCAACGGTATCGACTCCATCGTCGCCGCCAACGAGCTCGATATGTCCGCCGCGCGCGATGCGGGGACCTCGGCGGGGCTCCTCGACCGTCTGCTGCTGACGCCCGAGCGCGTTGAGGGTATGGTCGCCGGCCTGGAGAAGCTCGCCGAGCTGCCCGATTCTGTCGGCCGCGTGCTCGACCACCGCGTGCTCGCAAGCGGCGTGGACCTCACCCGCGTGAGCGTGCCGTTGGGCCTGGTCGCCATGGTGTACGAGGCGCGCCCCAACGTGACGGCCGACGCCGCGGGCATCTGCATCCGCACCGGCAACGCCTGCATTCTGCGCGGCGGCTCGCTGGCCTATCACTCGTGTGCCATGATTGCCGAACTGCTGGCCGATGCGCTCGAGGCCAAGGGCTTCCCGCGCGAGGCCGTGTCGATGATCGAGTCTACCGACCGCGAGGCCACCGGCGAGCTCATGAAGCTCCGCGGCGTCGTCGATGTGCTCATTCCGCGTGGCGGTGCGGGCCTGATCCAGCGCTGCGTGCGCGAGTCGCTCGTTCCGGTGATCGAGACGGGCACGGGTAACTGCCACATCTACGTGCATGAATCCGCCGACTTCGATAAAGCGCTCAATATTATCGTCAACGCTAAGACGCAGCGCGTGGGCGTGTGCAATGCCGCCGAGTCGCTGCTGGTCGACCGTGCCGTGGCCGATGCGTTTTTGCCCGCGGTCGTGGCCGTGCTGCATGACCACGGCGTGCTCATTCACGGCGACGAGGCCACGTGCGCCGCATGCGCCGACGCCGGGCTTGCCGAGGGCGATGACTACGTTGCCGCGACTGAGGAGGACTGGGGTCGCGAGTATCTGGCGCTCGAGATGAGCGTGAAGGTCGTGGCGAACGAGGACGAGGCCATCGCGCACATCAACCGCTACGGCACGATGCACTCCGAGGCCATCGTTGCAGAGGACACGGATGCTTGCGAGCGCTTCCTGGACGAGGTCGATGCCTCGGCCGTGTATGCCAACGCCAGCACGCGCTTTACCGACGGCGGCGAGTTTGGCCTGGGCGCCGAGATTGGCATCTCGACCCAAAAGCTCCACGCCCGCGGCCCCTTTGCCGCCGAGGCCCTCACCACCTACAAATACAAGCTCCGAGGCACCGGCCAGGTCCGCCCCTAACGCCCGCGCAAACAAAAACCACCACAAAGGTGCCTGTCCCCTTTGTGGTGGTTTTGGAATTAAGCCTGAAAGGTGTCGCGGTCGGGGGCGAAGGACTGCATGGCCGCGATGGTACGGTCGAAGAGCTCGGGGAGCTCCCAGCCCAGCATCTCGGCACCCTGCGTAATCACGTCGCGCGAGCAGCCGGCGGCAAAGCGCTTGTCCTTGAACTTTTTCTTGAGCGACTTGGTCGTAAAGTCCATGACGCTCTTACTCGGACGCATGATGACGGCAGCACCGATCAAGCCGGTGAGCTCGTCGCAGGCAAACAGGATCTTTTCCATCTGCAGCTCGGGCTTGGGCAGCGAGGTGTTGAAGTCCGACGTGTGCGTCTGAATGGCGCGAATGAGATCGGGAGAGGCGCCCTCGCCTTCAAGGATCTCGGCCGCATAGATGGTGTGGTTCATGGGGTCGTCCTCATGCTCCTCCCAATCTAGGTCGTGCAGCAGACCGACGATGCCCCAAAACTCCTCGTTCTCGGGGTCGAACTCGCGCGCAAAGTAGCGCATGGTGCCCTCGACCGTTTCGCCGTGGGTGATGTGGAACGGGTCCTTATTGTGCTCGTTGAGCAATTCGAACGCACGGTCGCGGGTGATTCCGGCGGAAAGTGGCTCTGCCATAAAAGACTCCTTGTGCTCGCAGGTATCGCTAAGAATGAATACTACTAGAACGACTAGAACGAAAAAACCACCACAAAGGTGCCTGTCCCCTTTGTGGTGGTTTTGGCGCGGATGGGTTAGTTGAGGGCGGCTTGGGCTAGGCGGGCTTCGGCGTCCTCTTCGGTGACGCCCAGGGCCACGGCGAACTCCTCAATGGAGCGGCGCTTGGCTTCCTTGAGTACACGCATGTAGTAAGAGCTGGGCTTTTTATCAGCTTCCTCGGCCTGGCGAATGCGGTGCATCATGGTCTTTGCCACGCGGACCGTCTCGGGCGCGCCCAGCTTGAGCTGCTGCTTAAAGTGCGTCTCCTCAAGCGAGCTGTTACGCTCGGTAAAGGTGTCGCACTCCAGCTCGTCATAGTGGCTCAGCAGGTGCTCGGCATCTTGTTGGGAGATGGCGGCATGCAAACGATCGGCCTGCGCCACGGGGTACATGAGGATCGTCTGCGCATGTCCCTGCTTGGTCTCGAGCAACAGCATGGGCTGCGGCGTGTCGTCCCTAAAACCGACGACGGTGCAGACTCCCTGACCCGGATGAATGACGTGTTGACCGATTGAGAACATGCTACCTCCAACTTATACGAATTTACGTATGTCTAGAATAACATGCTGACGTGCGCAAACCCTTACTTTATGCAGGAAAACCACACAATTCTGATAGGTAAGAGTATTCGATAAAAGACACAGCTCATTCACACCTTTATGCATTTTCAACGCCTGCATAATCTGCAGGCAGACCGGCATCTTTGAGTGACTCCATGCAAGCTGTAGTCATTTTTGTGCATATGCAATATCTATTAGCTTTACCCTGCGACAGTGCCCGTCGCTTGTGATAGAGTGCTACAAACTCTGGCTTTTGCCCTACGAGTGACCAAGAGCTCGGGGGCTTTAACACAAGGAGGATCTATGCCCGAGAAGATTGAAGAGCTGGTACGCGCTGCGCTTGCAGCGGCCCAGGAGGCCGGCGACCTTTCCGCATTTGAACTTGACGATTGCGCTATCGAGCGACCGGCTGATACTTCTCATGGCGAGTGGACCTCCACCATGGCCCTGAAGTCCGCCAAGCTGGCCCACTGCGCCCCGCGCAAGATCGCCGAGGCCATCGTTGCCCATATGCCCGAGGATCCCGCGATCGAGAAGGTTGAGATCGCAGGCCCCGGTTTCATCAACTTCTACCTCTCCGTTGCCGTCAAGAATGCCATCTTTGGCGAGGCTCGCGAGAAGGGCATGGACTTCGCTAAGTCCAACGTCGGTGGTGGCCTGAAGACCCAGGTCGAGTTCGTTTCCGCCAACCCCGTCGGCCCCATGCACATCGGCCACGGCCGCTGGGCCGCGCTGGGCGATTCGCTCTGCCGCGTTATGGACCACGCCGGCTATGAGATCCAGCGTGAGTTCTACATCAATGACCACGGCTCTCAGATGAACACCTTCGGCAACTCCATCAGCACGCGCTATATGCAGCTTGCCGACATCATCGCCAAGCAGGGCGTTGATATCGACGAGGCTCACAAGCTGCTGATCGCCGACCGTGACGCCTTTGTTGCCGACGAGAACGACGAGCACCCCGAGACCCATCCGTATCAGGACAACTTTGCCGAGACCTTGGGCAAGGACTCTTACGGCGGCGACTACATCATCGACGAGGCCGCCGAGTTCTGGCGCACCGACGGCGACAAGTGGGTCGACGCCGATCCGCAGGAGCGTATGGAGAGCTTCCGTGAGCGCGGCTACGTGAAGATGGTCGACAACATGCGCGACCTCTGCCACGCCGTCAACTGCGACTTTGACCGTTGGTACTCCGAGCGCTCGCTGTATGTGAAGGACACCGAGGGCGAGACCGCCGGCACCTCCGCCGTCGACCGCGCTTTTGAGAAGCTCGACAAGATGGGCTACCTCTACACCAAGGACGGCGCCCTGTGGTTCCGCTCCACCGATCTGGGCGACGACAAGGACCGCGTCCTGATCAAGTCCGACGGCGAGTACACCTACTTCGCCTCCGACGTCGCCTATCACTGGGATAAGTTCCAGCGCGTCGACCACGTCATCGACATCTGGGGCGCCGACCACCACGGTTACATCGAGCGCGTCCGCTGCGTCTGCGACGCTCTGGGTTACCCCGGCAAGTTCGAGGTTCTACTGGGCCAGCTCGTCAACCTGCTGCGTAACGGCACGCCCGTCCGTATGTCCAAGCGCAAGGGCACCATGGTGACCCTTCAGGAGCTCGTCGACGAGGTTGGCTCCGATGCCGCTCGCTACACGCTCATCTCCAAGAGCTCCAACCAGATGGTCGACTTCGACATCGAGGCCGTTAAGAAGCGCGACAACTCCAACCCGGTCTATTACGTGCAGTATGCTCACGCCCGCGTGTGCTCCATCCTGCGCCGTGCCGCCGACGTTACCGCCGAGCAGGCCGACGAGATGGGCATGAAGGCCGTTGCCGCCAAGGCCATCGGTGAGAACGTCGATTACTCGCTGCTGACCGACCCGACCGAGCTCGCCCTTTCGCGCAAGCTCAACGAGCTCACCGACCTGATCGCCAGCTGTGCTCGCGATCGCGCCCCGTTCCGTCTGACCCACTTTGCCGAGGAACTCGCCGGTGACTTCCACAGCTTCTACGCTGCCTGCCAGGTGCTGCCGAGCGAGGGCCGTCCCGTCGACCCCGAGCTTTCGCGTGCCCGTCTGGCCGCTTGCGATGCCGTCCGCGTGACGCTCGCCCTGGTGCTCACCCTCGTTGGCGTTTCCGCGCCCGAGCAGATGTAACCTGCGGGTCATTTGACCGTGTAGGTTTGGTTTAACTGAGGCCTATAAGCCCGATCTCCCACGGAGGTCGGGCTTTTTTCGCAAACGCCGACGTATTGATGAATTTGGAGCTGCTAGAAATACGAAACTATGCCGGTTTACTACGACGAATTGAGGAATTCTAACCACGCCGGCTTTTTGCTAAAAAGTGCAAGGCATCTACCTGCGGTTTTAGTTCAACAAGTTTCGGAGTGGTCGCGGTTGAGCGATTCATCGTAGTAAACCGCCATAGTTTTGGCGGAGGCAGTCAGATTTGTGGGTGGCAAACAAAGAGTGTCCCTTTTGACTAGTCGTTTAAGAACGTCCCCAATGACTAAGTTGCAGGTGGCGGCGGTTGTGTTACACTAACGCTGCGTAGTTGACGCAATCATCTCGATACAGATCAATGATGTCCGTCGTTTTGAACGGAACTAGACTGTTTAGCCGCCCTGAAGGTTTATGCAGGGAGCATGTGATCACAGGGCTTGAAAAGAAAGTTGAGCAAACACTGTGTCTGATCAACAGCAAGAAAACGAAATAACGACGACGCAGGCCGCTCCCGCTGCACCGGTTGCGTCGGACCAGGTCGCGGCGCCCGCGCAAGCCTCGGCTCCTGAGACGCCTAAGGCTGCTTCGACGCCTATGCCTGTAGCGGCTGAGAAGGCCGTGCCTGCAACTGGTGAGGAGGCTGCTCCGGCAAAGCCCAAGCGCACGCGCCGCACGGCCAAGCCTGCCGCTGACGGCGAGGAGGTCACCAAGCCAAAGCGCCGTACCACGCGCACGACGCGCGCCAAGCTCACCGTTGCAGCTGACTCCTCGGCGCCGATTTCCGATGAGGTCGCGCAGGCACGTGCGTTGGCGCAGATTAGCGAGGCTCAGGTGGTGCGCGCCCGCCGTCGTGCTGCCGAGCGCGAGGCCGCGGCTCTGACCGAGCTTGCAGCTCCGTCTGTACTCGAGACCCCTGCCGCCACCGAGGTTCCTGCCGCCGACCAGCCGACCGAGAAGCTGGCACCGCGCACACGCCGTCGCACGGCTGCTAAGGCCGAGCAGGTTGCGGAACAGGTAGTCCCCGAGCCCACTGAGGCTTCGGTCCGTTCCGCGGCAGGGGAGGGTGCATCGTCTGTTGAGCCCGCTGCGCCTGTCGAGGCCAGCGAAGTTCCCGTTGTCGATCCGGCTTTGCGCCCGCACCGTCGCGGTCGCAAGCCTAAGGCCTTTGTCGAGGCCGAGAAGGCCGCAGCCGCAGCCGCCGCCGCTCGGGATGCTGCGGCGACCGCCAAGTCCTCAACTGCTGCCGATGAACCCGTCCAGGATGCTACGACTTCCGAGGCCGTTTCTGCCGATGCCGAGCCCGCCGGCGTCCGTCCCGGTCGCAGGCGTCGCACTGCTGCTAAGCGCACGTCCAAGGCTAAGGCTGCCAAGAAGGGCGCGTCCGAGGATTCCGCCGAGACGACCGCCGATGCATCGACTGATGCCGTCGAGCCCCAGGACGTCGAACAGCCTGCATCCGAGAAGCTCAAGCGCGGTCGCAAGAAGTCCGTTAAGGCCAAGGCCGCCGAGCAGCATGCTGATGTCGAAGCGCAGGTCGATTCCGGCGCCGAGGCCAATGACGCCGCTGCGGCCAATGTTGACACCACCGCAACCGATGGTGCCGCCCCCGCCGAGGGCGAAGACGGCGCTCGCCCCAACCGTCGCCAGCACAAGCGCAACGACGAGCGCAACGAGCGCAAGGACGAGCGCAACAACGACCGTCGCAACCGCCAGCGCGATCGCAAGCAACGCAACAAGGAGCGTAATGCCGCTCCCACCGAGCCAACGCTTTCGCGCGAGGAGCTTGCGGCCATGAAGGTCGCCGAGCTGCGCGAGAAGGCAAAAGAGTTCGAGATCGAGACGACCGGCAAAAAGAAGGCTGAGCTCGTCGAGGAAATCTACGTCACCGCTGCGAAGGCCGAGGGCTTCCGCGACATCAAGGGCATTCTGCAGATTCGCCCGGACAGCTCCGGCATCATCCACGCCCATGGCTACATGAAGTCCAACGACGACGCCTTCGTGCCCGCCTACCTCATCCGCTCCGCGCGCCTGCGCACGGGCGACGTCATCGAGGGCTCGCTGCGTCCTTCGCGCGGCGGCGACAAGCGCGCCGGCCTCGCCAAAATCACGACCGTCAACGGTCTGGACCCCGAGCAGATTCGCAACCGTCCCAAGTTCGGCGACCTCACCCCGGTCTATCCCAACGAGCCGCTGCGCATGGAGCACGGCAAGGACTCTATTACCGGCCGCGCCATCGACATCGTGTCACCGATCGGCAAGGGCCAGCGCGGCCTGATCGTGTCCCCGCCCAAGGCCGGCAAGACCACGATCCTCAAGAAGATCTGCCAGTCTATCTCGATTAACAACCCCGAGGTGCACCTCATCTGCCTGCTCGTCGACGAGCGCCCCGAAGAGGTCACCGATATGCAGCGTTCCATCAAGGGCGAGGTTGTGGCGTCGACCTTCGATATGCCTGCCGACAACCACACCCGCGTGGCAGAGCTCGTCATCGAGCGCGCCAAGCGCATCGTAGAGCTGGGTGGCGACGTCGTGGTGGTGCTCGACTCCATCACGCGCCTCGCCCGCGCCTACAACTTGGCGGCTCCCGCCTCGGGCCGCATCCTTTCGGGCGGCGTCGATTCGGCGGCCCTATATCCGCCCAAGCGCTTCCTGGGTGCAGCCCGCAATATCGAGAACGGTGGCTCGCTTACCATCCTGGCCTCTGCCCTCATCGACACCGGTTCCAAGATGGACGAAGTCATCTTTGAGGAGTTCAAGGGCACCGGCAACATGGAGCTTAAGCTCGACCGCGACCTGGCCGACCGCCGCATCTTCCCGGCTATCGACCCCGTTGCCTCCGGTACGCGTAACGAGGACCTGTTGGTCGACGAGCAGATGCGTCCGTTTGTCTTTGGTCTGCGTCGCATTCTTGCCGGCATGAACAACACCGAGCGCGCAGCCGCATCGTTTATCAAGGGTCTTAAGGGCACCAACACCAACCAGGAGTTCCTGGTGCGTTCGGCCAAAAAACACAGCGACTACGAGCAGACGTTCTAGGTTGTCATCCACACGCAGCGATAGTCATCAATGCGATAAAGGGTCGGGGCTTTGAGCCTCGGCCCTTTTCTATAGCGCCGCTCCGCGCTTATTTTTGACCGTAAGACCGACGAGCAGCAGGTTTCCCGTTTCAATCCGACATCGTCGCTTGCAATCGGCAGGGCGGTTTCGCATAATAGCTTTTAAGCTTCGCGACGGAAAACGCAGATGAAACGAACCATATACCGTTGCTTTGGGGCATAGCCCCGCTTCATCTTCTCTCGCGCAGCCAACTGAATGATGCGATTTGGGTGCTGGAAGATGGGGAGAGCTCATGGCTTCTTCTGATGCAACACAACGAGCAGTCCTTGCCGGACTTTCCTGCGGGATCGGCCTTGCCGCCCCCGTGGTGATGTATGCCGCGACGCTGCCGTTCTCGTCGGTCAACGAGACGGTTGTCGCGGGCGCTGTTCCCTTTGCCGTGGGCGCGGTGGCGGGCGTGGGTATCTATGCCGCCTCGCTGGGTATCTCCGAGTATCGTGCGCAGCGTGAAGAGCGTCTGTTCCAGCCCGATGCCATGGGCGGTGCCGCCAATCTCAATCAGCATCAAAGCGAGTTCAAGACCGCCTCGATTCCAGCTCAGCAGCAGGATGCGACTCCTTACGCTGCGACTTCTGCTTCTCAGGCTCAGTCGGAGCAGTCTAACTCGGCATTCCTTTCCGGCCTGACTGGTGCGTTCCAGCGCCGTCATGCCGATGATGGTGTCCCTACCATCGCTCGAGCCGCAGATGCTATGGACGAGGCCGAGGCTTGGTCCATGATCGACAGCATGCTCGACGACGATTCGCCGGTGAGCTGCGACCCTGCACGCTCGCGCGACGTCTATCAAGTCGCCATCGACGAGCTCACCAACGGCGGGCAGACCGGCTCCTTCAATCGCGATGATATCGCCGCCGCGGCACGCGCCGTGTCGGGCTCCCAGGCCGCCCCTGCGGGCAGCACGGCGGCTTTCGTGGCACTCGTTGCCAATGCGGCGGTCAATAACGCCTGCAGCGCCACCTCGGCGGACGCGAACGTTTCTGCCGATAATTCGTACGTTGATGAAGCCATGACCGCGGACGAGGAGGCCGTTGCCGCCCGCCGTGCCGCCGAAAGCTCGCTTTGGGGCGCTCCTGCCCAGCAGCAGGCGGCTGAGGCTGCGCCGTACAACGCAAACCTCGCCAGCATGCCTATCATTTCCGGTGCCGCGGACATCGATCTCGATGACCTCGATGAGCCTGCAGCCATCACCGCATCGATTGATGCCCAAGATCGCATCGACACCGGCGACCTTCCGGACGCCTCGCTCGAGGTTGATGTCCCCATGGCCGATTACTCGGGCCACGAGGACATGTGGGCCGCCGCCACCGCGATTCTGGATGAGATTGACGAGCCTGCTCCTGTTGCAGCCCCCGCTCCCGTCGCTGCCCCTCAGCCTGCTGCCCCCGCCTATGTCGGCCGTCACAGCGCTGTGTTCCCCGAGGATACTGCCCGTATCTCGCGCGAGAGCATCGAGCGGGCCGAGGCTATTGCCGCCGGCATTATGGAAAACCGTCGTCACGAGCGCGTCAATCAGATCCTTGAGGAAGAGATCGAGCGCCTGCAGTCCTCTACCGCCAAGCGTACGGGCCGTGCCTATCTGAGCGTTATCGAGGGCGGTACCGCCAGCTTCGCGCCGCTCCGCGCGGAGGCATAACTTCTGCATGGTTAAGATCAATCGAAAATGGGCGGTCGTGACCTGCCTGATGGCGCTCTTGATCTGGGGCAATTCGCTGGTTCCCGGCTCGGGGTCGGGCTCGCTGAGCCTAACGGTCATGGAAGCTATCCGCGGTTTCCTGCACAGCGTGGGACTTCCATATGAATGGGTGACCAACTTTGTTGTTCGCAAATGCGCGCATTTTACCGAGTATATGGTGCTCGGCATCTTGGCAACGCACGCCTTTGATTTTGAGGGCCGGCGCACCTTTGACGTGCTGCTGCCCACGGCGGTGTTCCTGCTGCTGATTCCTTCGATCGACGAGACGATTCAGCTCTTTGTGCCGGGACGCGCCGGCATGATCACCGATGTGATGATCGACTGCTGCGGAGCGGCAACGGGCGTTGTGCTCCGATATCTCTTACGGCCGCTGATGCGCGCCAAAAAAGCCGCCTAGGACGTATTGTTTGGTCCTAGGCGGCCTTTTTTATTTGAGGGCTTATATGAGACGTGGTGGCGTCGTTCCGTAGGTCAGATTTGCCGGGCGCGCCACGCCCTGTGGGTGCGTCTGCTACTGAAGCGCCTGTGCGCCCAGGGCCAGGCAGCCCATAATGCCCTGCTTGCCCTCGAGGCTGTTGTTGACGATGTAGGTATCGATGTCGTTGACCTCGGGCGTGACGATATAGCCGTTGAGCATCTCGGCGCACTTCTTGCGCGCGAGCGGCACGATGGGGGTGTGGTCGGCCACGCCGCCGCCGATGACGATCTTCTGCGGCGCATAGCACAGGATGAAGGTCATGAGCGCCTGCGCCAGATAGCCGGCGAGCAGATCCATGGCCTCCGGGTCATCGGCCATGTCTCCGGCGCTCTTGCCATCCCAGCGCCTTTTAACGCCGGGGCCGGCGATGAGGCCCTCGAGGCAGTTGTCGTGGAAGGGGCAGGCGCTGTGCGCGCCAATGGTGTCGCGCGGGTCGCGCGTGACCAGGATGTGACCGGCCTCGGGATGCATCATGCCGTGCACGAGCTTACCGCCCGAGAGCACGCCGGCGCCCACGCCGGTACCGATGGTCAGATACACCACGTCAGTGAGGCCCTGGGCGCAACCAAAGGTGACCTCGCCCAGGCAGGCGACGTTGACGTCGGTGTCGTAGCCGCAGGGAATATTGAGCTCGTTTTGGATGGTGCCCAGCAGGTCAAAGTAGCGCCATGCCGTTTTGGGCGTCTCCAGGATCTTGCCGTATTGGGGCGAGGCGGGGTTGACTGCGGTGGGGCCAAAGGCGCCGATGCCCAGCGCGGCGATGCCCTTGTTCGCAAACCATGCGTTGACGGCCTCGACGGTCTCCTGCGGGGTCGTGGTCGCGATCTGCTCGCACTCCAGGACTATACCGTCTGCATAGCCCGTGGCGCAGACCATCTTGGTGCCGCCGGCCTCGAGCGCTCCGATAAGCTGCTCTGCCATAGTATTCCTCTCTGGGACGAGTTGCTCCGTGACTAAAGTATAGCGCTCAAAAAAATAAATGAGGTCGCTATAAAAAGAAACCTCGTGGCCCAACGGGTTCACGAGGTTTCTTTAGTGCCTTTAGTTACTGACCGTCCTTACCCGCGCGGTTCGATTTTATCACGCAGAGACTTGAGGTTCTCCAGTGCCGCGTTAAGCGTCTCGTCTCGTTTGGCAAAGTGGAAACGAATCAGATGGTTGACGGGCTCGCGGAAGAAGCTCGAGCCGGGCACGGCGCCCACGCCCACCTTTGAGGCTAGGTCCTCGCAGAAGTCGAGGTCGCTGTCATAGCAAAACTCAGAGATGTCCATCATCACGTAGTAGGCGCCCTGCGGCACGTTGTGCGTGAGGCCGATGCTGTCGAGTCCCTGACAGAATAGGTCGCGCTTGGCGGTGTAGAGGTCGAGGACCTCCTGGTAATAACTGTCGTCGAAGTTGAGGGCGGTGACGACGGCCTCTTGCAGGGGAGCGGCGGCGCCTACGGTGAGGAAGTCGTGGACCTTTTTGATGCGCTCGGTGATTTCGGCGGGAGCGATGGTGTAGCCTAGGCGCCAGCCGGTGATGGAGTAGGTCTTGGACAGCGAGCTGCAGCTGATGGTTCGATCGAACATGCCGGGCAGCGTGGCCATATAGACGTGCTCGTGGGGCGCGTAGACGATGTGCTCGTATACCTCGTCGGTAATGCAGTAGGCGTCGTACTTTTTGCAGAGGTCGGCGATAAAGGTGAGCTCCTCGCGCGTAAAGACCTTGCCTCAGGGGTTGGAAGGGTTGCACAGGACGATGGCCTTGGGATCGTTGTCGCGGAAGGCCGCCTCGAGTGTCTCGCGGTCAAAGTCGAACGCAGGTGGGTTAAGCGGCACGTAGATGGGCTCGGCACCCGAGAGGATCGTGTCGGCGCCGTAGTTCTCGTAGAATGGCGAGAAGATGACGACCTTGTCGCCGGGGTTTGTGACCGTCATCATGGCGGCCATCATGGCCTCGGTGGAGCCGCAGGTGACCACGATGTTCTCGTTGGGGTTGATCGGCATGCCCATAAAGTGCTCCTGCTTGGCGGCAAGCGCCTCACGCATGGCCTGGGAGCCCCAGGTGATGGAGTACTGGTGATAGAGCGGCTTGGGGTCGCTGGCGATGGCGCTCAGGCTGTTGAGCAGCTGCGCCGGGGGATCGAAGTCGGGGAAGCCCTGCGACAGGTTGACGGCGCCATACTTATTGGAGATGCGCGTCATGCGGCGGATGACCGAATCGGTAAACGTTGCCGTACGGTTGGAGAGTTCTTTCATGCTTGTCCTTTCGAGCATTTGCAGTGGGGCAAGTTTACTCCTATGAAACCGGTGGGAATTGCTCGAAATGGTCTCGAAAAACTCTTTTCAAAATTCTTGAAAATTGGGGCTTGCATCGCGTGGCGTTCCTTGCAATAATAGTCGAGCGCGAAGCGCACAGGACACGGTGGGTGTAGCTCAGTTGGCTAGAGCGACGGGTTGTGGTCCCGTAGGTCGAGGGTTCGAGTCCCTTTACCCACCCCAGTTCTTGCTTCGTGTTGATATCGGGTCGTTAGCTCAGTTGGTAGAGCAGGGGACTCTTAATCCCAAGGTCCAGGGTTCGACCCCCTGACGGCCCACCACACGATATCTCCTCTAAAGTCCGCCACAACGGACTTTAGCTTTGGGTCGTTAGCTCAGTTGGTAGAGCAGGGGACTCTTAATCCCAAGGTCCAGGGTTCGACCCCCTGACGGCCCACCCAAGAACGCACAGGTCAGCGCTTCGGCGCTGACCTTTTTTGTTTGCCGAGAAGCCGAATCATAACCGTCCGTTACCGTTCGCGTTTTACGCCCCCTGCCGTTTATGCGCGGCAGGGGGCGTTTTATGCATTTAGCAGGTAATGGACCTAGGGAACGCCGTTTTAGAGCGTCTCGGCGCTGCGACCGGTGAAATTAAAACCGCCGTCCGCGCCGCCGCCCTCGACGATCTGCAGGGCGCGCCCGACCTGCCTGGCGGCCTTCTCGCGCTCCGCGAGGCCCGGTTTGATGTAATGGCGGTAATCTGTCCCCAGGTCCGTATGCCCGTGCAAATCCATGATGCTCAGCGGGTCGACCTCGGTCGCCGCCATGATGGTCTCGGACGTGTGGCGCAGCGCTTTGGGCGGGATATACCGCAGGTCATGGCGCACGCACATGCGCCGCCAGGCGCGCACGAGGTTGTCGCCGCGCATGTTCACGATGCGCTGCCCGCTCCACTCGCGCACCTGCTCCGTAACCGAAGTGCCGCCCTCGACGGTTATGCTCGGCCGCAGCTCGTCCATGATCTGGTGCAGGCGCTCGCGGCCGGCTAATAAAACCGGCACGGTGCGCACGGAATGGGCGTTCTTGGTCTCCTTCACGCCGTCCTCGTCCGTGTACGCGCGACAGACCTCGATGTACTCCGAGACGGTCGGCTCGCCCGTGGCGAAGTCGTAGGTCGTGGTGACCTTGAGGTCGCACGGGCGCACGGCCAGCGCCTCCTCCTTGCGCAGGCCGCTCAGGCCGAGGATGAGGTAGGCGTTCATGACCAGGTCCGCGCGGTCGTCGCTGGCGGCGAGTCTGCGCAGCGCCTCGGCGGCCTCGGGGATGCTCCACGGCTCCACGGGCGCCTGCTTGGCCTTGGGCGCGATGACGCGCCGGCGGAAGGGCTCCACCGTCACCCATCCGTCATCGAAGGCGCGGCGCATGACGGCGCGAAGCGTGGTCTTGGTCTTTGCCGGCGCGCCCGAGCGCTCGATGCAGCTGCGCATCATGTCGTGCGTTATCTTCGAGATGTCCGTCGAGCCCAGGACGGGGGAGATGTAGTTGTCCATCTGCCCGTCGTACTCGCGCAGGCTCGCGCGGGAGCGAGGCTTGCCGCGGTTGCTTGGCGAGTCGCGGAACACGCCCCAGTAGTACATGTCGAGCGTCACGCCGGCGTGCGCCGCCTGGGAGACGCCGAGCTCCTGCGCGAGCTGGGCGATGGCGATGTCGGCCTCGGTCTCGGTGCCGTATACGGTGCGCGACACGCGCCGCACGTGCCCGTCCGCGCGGAAGCCCGCCTGCACGCGGATTACCCACTTGCCGGGCGCCACCTCGCGCTTCGAGCCGAGTTTTGACCTTGAAGTATCGTTGGTTGCCATATAATGGTCCTGCCTTTCCCTTATTTGCCGGAGGGCATGCCCCGTGCGGATCCGCCAAGATAGCCGCACGGGGCTTTTTGTTTAGATGCCGAGCCCGCCCTGTTGGGGCTACGCCTCCGCCGCGGCCTTGCACGGACGGCCCGCCCCGGGCTTGGCCGCGATGCGGTACTCGATGGAGTCGCGCGACACCATGCGGGTGTTGCCGACCCTCCAGCTGCTCAGGCTCCCGTCGCGGCAGAGCTGCGCCACGCGCGCGGTGCTCACGCCGAGCATCTCGGCGGCCTCGGCGGCGGTCACGGCCGGGATGTCGGACAGCTCGACGCTGGTCGCGACGGTGACGATCGTGCCGCCGTGGGACGGCGCATGGCCAAGCCCGCCGCCCTCGAACTCCGCCCCGCGCTCCAGCGCAGCCAGGGCATGGACGCGCAGCCAGTCGACGGCCATCTCCACGGCCTCCTCGTAGGTATCGCCCTCGGTGGCACCGGCGAGCCCGCACGGCTCCACGGCGTAGCCGCCCTCGGGGTCGGGGTAGACCTCGAACTCCTGCATGACGATCATGGTGGTCTCCTTTCCTGCGGTGAAGGGGAGGGCGGGGCTAGAGCAGCCCCGCTTCCTTCCTGATTCCCCTCGCGGTCGTCTCCTTTATCTCCCGGTGCCTGGGCACTGTCACCGTCACGTCCCCGCGGCGGAACTTGTCGTGCTTGGCGCCGGTGCCGCTGAGCTTTACGTAGCCCGCGTCGGTCAGCTCCCGCTCGAGGTCCCTCTTCTTAGTCACCGCCTAGCTCCTTTCGACAATTAAATATTAGCACGGCTAAGTAATAAAGTATATAAAAGATTAGCGCAATTAAGGATTAAATTAAATCAGCGGCTGGTTATTCGGAGCCTGCGCCGTTGGAGGTTTTTCCGGAAAATCCTGAAAAACCCTGCCGCGCCGCGGGTCATAATCGTGATGAACACCATCTAGGCTCCCGGAGGTACCCATGGCTCGCTGCAGTGTCGGCGCATATACGTACGAGGACGATTCCTGCGATACGATGATCTACGACGGGCTCACGGGCATTCCGCTGAGCCTTGGGTACGAGCTCGTGTCGCAGGAGCGCGGAGACACCGTGAGGGTCGTCGCCCTGGGAGTGAAGGACGACGCTGCGGGCCCTGTCCCGTTTGCGACGCTCAGGCCGTGCGCGTACTCCCTGGCATCCGAATACGACGTGCGCGCCGTGAGGTGCACGCAGACCGGTCAATGGGTCCTCATCGGGTACATGGGCGTCTAGAGGAGCCCTGCGATCTTCCCGCCGACGGCGAGGATGCCTGCTGCCGGTCTCTCATCTTTCTCGTCTAGTCAAACACGAGGTATAGCTTCGTTGCGTTGCTGCTGTCTTGGAAGTAGTCATACATATAGCAGGCGCGGCACTGCCTTTCTTTGTATTCGGTAAGCTGCTTGTATACCTTATGGCTGCTCGCGTTTATCTCTACGAGTGGCTCCTTTCCCGCCAAGATCCTAATATGGGGCTTTGCGGATGAACCCTTTGGTGTCGGGATTATCTCGAAGTTCGGTGTAAAGCGGAGATCTCCTATTGGCGGTGTTCCGGCGATCCAGTTGCGTTCCGTAACGTCTATCCATACTTCGATTGAGGTCTCATGGAGCTCGATTCCGGTTCGGTTTTGCCTGATTTTTGAAATCCTCGCCATGTATCGTTCCTCTTTTATATGTAGCTCGTTCTCTTCTGAGAAGGGGACGGGCTCGGTTGTTATTTTTTGTCTTTCCCACCACTGCTTCAGGAGTTGCGGGTCCGCGGTCATGGTGACAAGTTCGGGAATCCCCGCGGAGTACATTCCGATCTTCTTAACTTTGACCTGAACCTTAAATCCGGCTGCGACCATTTCCTTGAGAAAGCCTAGGCATGAAGGCGTGAGCCCAAATGTGCGACCTTTATAGGCAAGAGGCGTGTCCCCAAATGCGCCGCTATCAGTGGTTGTCCCGGTCGACTTGCTGTGAATAACCGTGTCAAATCCGAGCGGGGCCACGTAAAACACCGCTCCTTTTTTGACCCCTTTAAACACGGCGCCGAGGTACGTGTAAATGACTTTCTCAGTATCGCCGTCGATGTCTATGACGCGCGCGGCGGGGTGCCTGCCATTTCGTGCGGACATGGCGGCAGGGTCGGACATGCCTTCCGTGGAAGGAGTGCGCGCACTTGTCGACGCTCCATTGCTCGTAAAAATCGCTTTAACTAATGAGCTGAAAAGGCCCATGGGTACCTCCTGACCTTGCTACGCGGACCTTATTTGATCCGCTTCCAGCCCTTCGATTTCAGGCGCTGCAGGTTGAGCTTGGGAGAGCTCGGCCTGGTCGCGTGCCGTCTCCAGGATCTTCGAGCGCCTCTTCTCGGTGCTCCGTCGGTAGCAGGTGATCAGCTCGCCCTCCGCGCCCGCCGGCGCCGTCGGCCTGTCCTCGGGGTGCTCCTCGTACCATCCGAGGAGGTCGTTGGGGTCGGTGTGCAGAACCTTCGCGCACTTCCAGAGCTGCTCGATATCGGGAAGAGTCTTCCCTCGTTCCCAGTTGCCTACCGTTTTGATGTCAACGCTCAACGCGTCTGCCAGATCGGCCTGCGAATATCCGTTTTCTTTCCTAACCTGCTTTAGTTTTAGGTTCATCGGCACCTCCAATTTAGGGAAGTATTTACCGAGGATTCTATAGATAGGCAAAAGAAAAGGCAAGAAAAGCCCTAGTTTGCTATTGCAATCGGGAAAAGATTCCCTATACTCTGATTTGCACAGGGAATAAGTTCCCTATTTCAGAAGGAGGAAGCCATGAAGTTTTCAAAGGACGAGTTTGGCGCAAACCTGCGCGCCGCCCGCGCCCGAGCCGATATGTCGCAGGAGCAGCTCGCCAACAGGGCCGGGCTCTCGGCATCTTCAATCATCGGCTACGAGAACGGCTCGATGGTTCCCGGCGTCGACAAGGCGTATGCCATCGCCCAGGCCCTCGGCTGCACGCCCAACGACCTGATGGGCTGGAACACGGACGAGGCCGCGTAGTGATGGGGGAAGAGATGGAAGGCAAGAAGGTGGGCGAGTTCGTCCTGGAGGGCAGGTGCCCCGAGGCCAAGGAGCTCGCGGAGAAGGCGAGGGAGGCGTCGGAGCACCTGCAGGCGGCCGCCGAGATCCTCAACGAGCTCGGCGAGGTCGAGCTCGCCTACGAGGTCATCACGTGCGGTAATCACAGAAATGAATGAGATCAGACGGCTCCGCAAGAAGGCGGGCCTCTCGCAGTTCAAGCTCGCCGTGAGGGCGGGCGTGACCGAGACGACGATACGCAACTGGGAGCGCCGGGGGATAGCCGACGCGAAGTACGGGGCGGCCAAGCGGCTCGCGAGGGCGCTGGGCGTGCCCATGGAGGATCTGGAGGTAGAGGAATGACCCGGGCGCTGCTGGCCTCGGCCGTCGTGATGGACGGCGCCGGGTGGCTCTGCACCGCGCAGGGGGCCTACGGCCTGGCGCGGATGTGCTTTTCCGCCGCGCTGCCGTTCATCGCGGCGTGGGTGGCAGGGTCGTTATGGGCGCGCTAGGCGAGCCATTCGGAGCGGTGCCCGGCGATCGCCCTGATCACCGCGGGCCTGATGGAGAAGTCGGTCGCGGTGAGCATCGAGCCGACCGGCGGCGTGCCGAAGATGCCGAGCTCGCACAGCGCGAGGGCGTCGGCATCGAGCGGGGAGAGGCTGACGGAGCCCTCGTCGAGCGCGCGGGACACCAGCTCCTTCCGCCTCCGCGACATGCCGAGGAATACGGCGGAGAGGCGTTCGTCCATCCTACGGCGCTTTGCCCAGGCGCTCCTCGCGGTGACGATGCGCGCGGTCGCGTACCCGAGCATCGCGGCGGCGCCGATCAGGAGGAGGCACGAGGCCGGGTGCTCGGCGATCATCTGGCGGGCGTCCTCGGCCATCGCGGCGACCGAGCCGAACCCGACCGCGCCCGCGATGGTGACCAGCAGGTCGATGTTCTCCTTTGCCGCCCTGAGCGCTCTGTTCATCTTCGATTCCCTTCCAAGGAGGTTTCCATGGGTTTCATTCTCGCACTTTCCTTCGCGTTCCTGTTCGGGGTCGGGCTCGGCCTCATGCGCCGCTGACGGCGGAGTCAGCCCCCGTCGCGCCACGGGTTCCGCACCGCCCCCATTCCACGGGGCCCGTGGCGCGACGGGGCCGGACTCCCTACATCCGGCCCACATGGTGTCCGCCGCCGACTTGGCGGGGCGGCGGCACCGCTCCCTTTGGCGGGGGAGCGCCCTCCGGCCGCATCTATCGGTGCGGCCCTCCGGCAAGGGATTGGCTCAACGAATGAAAGGAGAAGGCCATGTGGATGTCTATAGCCAAGGGCGCGCGTTACGCCTGCTGCGACAACGTCACGTTCCGCGCGATGGTCATGCAGGGCGTGATACCGCGCTACCCGTCGCTCAACCCCAACAGCTCGCGCGAGGTGGTGCGCAGCGAGGACATCGACGCCGCCATCATGGCGCGCGGCGCGGTCCCCGCGCTGCCCTCGCCCGACTGCGTGCCGGCGCGCCGACCGAGGCGGGTGGCGTGATGGGCGACCTTATCTGGGATGCCGGCTGCAGGCTCGGCGAGTGGTGGAACTCGCTGCCCGAGCGCGTGCGCAGCGTCGCGTGCGCCGTGGCGCTCATCGGCCTGATCGCCGTCGCCGGCGCCATCGAGGGGACCGCCCCGAGCGGGATGTACTACTAGGAGGAATGACATGCAATTCGAGAAGAGGCAGGTTCGCCTGGGCGACATCCGCCCGAGTGAGCAGAACCCGCGCGAGGACTTCGGCGACATCGGCGCCCTGGCCCGCAGTATCGAGGCGACCGGCGGTGAGCCGCTGAACCCGCCCGTGGTGGTGGCGGACGGCAACGTCTACCGCATCGTGGACGGCGAGCGCCGCTACCGCGCGCTGTCGTCCATCTACGGGGAGGACCGCGAGGTGTCCGCGCTGGTGGCGGAGAGCATGGACGAGGCCAACGAGCTTGTGGCCATGCTCGCCACCGACGACAAGCGCCAGCTGACCGAGGCCGAGCGCGCACGAGGCGTGCAGCAGATGCTCGTGCTGGGCATCGACGAGCAGCGCATCGAGCGCGCGAGCCGAGCCACCGCCGGGCAGATCCGGGCTGCGCGCAAACTGCGCGGTCGCATCGATGCCGGCGTGCAGGTGACGTTGGAGCAGCTCGAGGCCGCGAGCGCCTTCGACGACGAGAAGGACGTCGAGGCCGTGCTGGCCGCCGGCGAGGGCTGGGCAGGCAAGGCCGACAGCATCCGCCGCCGCGTCGAGCGCGAGGAGGCCAAGGCCGAGGACTACGACGCGTTCGGGGACGCGGGGATTCCCGTGGTGAAGGAGCAGCCCGAGGGTTTCAACTACACGGACTGGGCCAACGTCGGCCTCGCCGCCCAGAAACTCGAGGGGAAGGAGTTCGCCGCCGGCACCGTTGCCGTGTGGAAGGGCAGCTACTGGAACCTCTACGAGCCGGATGACGGCTCGGGCGCCGAGCCCGAGAAGACCGAGGAGGAGATCCGGGCCGAGCAGGAGGCCGAGCGCGAGGACGAGGCGCTCAGGGACCTGTACAGGAGCCTGATCGGCTTCGTGGCGTCCGGTGCCTTTGCCATGTCCAGGGACCTCATGATGAAGGCGCGCGTGGGCCGTGCCGACCCGCCCGCGCTGCTCCCGGCGATGGGCAGCGACAGACGCGTCGAGAACGAGGAACGCTTCGGGCTCGTGCGCGAAGAGTTCGCCCGCAACCTCAAGGCGTGCAGGCCCAGCGAGTACGAGGCCGGCTGCTGGCTCATGGCGGCGGCCAAGGACATGGCCCAGCTCAACAACCGCTGGGGCGGCGACGACGCGGAGGCGTGGCTCGACCACTATGACATCTTCTGTTCCGTGGGCTTCGAGCCCGGCGAGGAGGACGTGTGGCTCATGGAGAGGGTTCAGGCGAGCGCCAAGGAGGATGAGAAGGATGAGTAGCGAGAAGAAGGTCAGGGTGACGGTCGAGGCGTGCGGCGAGGTCCGCGCTTTCGAGTGCCGCTGCGCGACGGTCGCGACCGCCAAAGGGGACGGCACCGGCGACTCATGCTTCGTGGGCCCGACCGACATCAGCGACCTGTTCGCGCTCGCCTGCGAGTGCACCGACACGCTCTGCGCGGCCTTCAGCCAGGCGGGCGTCCCGGACAGGAACGCGCGCAAGCTCGTGCTCATAGCCGCGCTCGGCGCCAATCCCCATGGGCACGCCGACAGCATCCAGACCACCGACCTGGATGCGCGCAGGGAGATCCGCGACATGGCGGCGGAGCTGGGCGTCGATGCCGACATCTAGCGAGCGCCGCGCGGTCGTGCAGCGCGGGGAGGACGGCCGCTGGTTCGCCCGCCCCTACATGGGCACCGACCGCGTGACCGGCAGGCGGATCAGGCCCTACAGGTCGTGGGACGCGGAGCTGACGCGCGAGCAGGCCCAGGCCGAGTGCGACAGGTGGGCGGCCACGTTCGACCCGTCGTCGGCCCGGGACAGCTCCAAGCGCCTGTCCTCGATGCTCGAGACGTACATCTCCGACCCCGTCAACGGCCTGTCCGACAACTCGGTGGCCACGTACCGCAGCGTCGTCAGGACGATGGTGGAGCCGACTATCGGCCGGCTGCCCTACGACCAGCTGGAGCCCTGGGACGTGTCGGCGGCGTACCGCATGCTGCTCGCGCCCAGGACGGGGAAGGGCGTGAAGCCCAAGACGCTGCTCAAGATGCACGCGCTGCTGAAGGGCGCCTACCGCTCGTGGCGGCCGGCGCTGGGCCGCGACATCATGCTCGACGTGCCCGCGCCCTCGCCCGACCCCGTGGAGCCCTTCGCGCTTTCCGAATGCGATACCGACGAGCTCTCCCGGGCGCTGGTCTCCGCCATGTCCTCGCGCTCTGCTTCTGCCGCCAACATCTCGCGGCGCACCGAGGCCATGGCTGCCTACCTCGCCCTCAACACGGGGCTTCGCTGCGGGGAGGTCTGCGGGCTGCAGCGGCGCGACTGGCGCCGGGCGCTGCACGACCTCCATGTGGCGGGGCAGGCGGTCGAGAAGCCCGAGCTGCACCGGCAGGCCTACACCAAGGGCAGGCGCGTGCGCAACGTGTCGCTCGCCCCGGCGGTGGAGGCCCAGCTGCAGCGCCACCTGGAGTGGCAGGACACGTGGCTCGCGCGCAGGGGCCCGGCGGCGCTGGTGGTGACCTTCGGGCCCGCCGGTGGCATCGCGCGCCCGAGCACCGTGACGAGCCGCTTCAAGTCGCTCGTGAGGGACCTGGGGCTGCCGGAGGAGACGGTGTTTCATTCCCTGCGCCACACGCACGCCTCGTGGCTGCTCATGAACGGGTTCGACATGAGGACCATCCAGGAGCGCCTGGGGCACGCGAGCGTCAAGACGACGCTCGACATCTACGGCTCGGTCATGCCGGGCCGCGACCAGGCCGCCGCCGCGGCCTTTACCGATTCGATATCACACGGAGGTGAGACGGATGACGATACTTGATTCCCTCGTGGAGGGCGCCCTGTGCCTCGGTAACAGGCGCGAGAGCAACGAGCTGCTCGGCATGATGGTGCGCTACCTCGTGACCGGCGAGGTGCCCGAGCCGCGCACCGACGCCCAGCGGATGGCCATCACGATGATCATGCCGGTCCTCGAGAACAGCCGCGCCAGGGCGGAGGCCGGAAGGAAGGGCGGGCTGAGCCGTGGCGGCGCAGCAAGCGGAGCCGCAAGCAAAGCCGAAAGCAAAACGGAAAGCAAACGCGCAAGCAAAGCCGAAAGCAAACGAACAAGCGAAGAGGAAGAGGAAGGGGAAGAGGAGTTAGGAGTCTGGATTAACCCCTCAGGTTGTGAAAACGAAGGGGGAGGGGGCGCCGGGTTCGTCCCGCCGACCCTCGAGGAGGTCGAGGCGTACTTCGCGGTGAACTGCCTGCGCGGCAGCGCCAGCAAGTTCTACGACTACTACGAGTCCAACGGCTGGACCAGGCAGGGCTTCCCCATCGCGAAGTGGGAGCCGGTCGCCCGCATCTGGTCCGACCGCGAGCGCGGCTACGACGCGGAGCGCAAGGCCCGCGGCGGGCAGACCTCCCAGGAGGTCGGGCGCGCGGCGGTGTGGAAGCCCGCCGAGAGCGAGGACGACGTCATAGCCGCCCTCGAGCGGGAGCTGGGTGAGGCGTCGTGATCACCCTCAGGGAGATGCTCGACGGCTTCGACCCGGCGGGCGGGCGTCCGCTCGACGTGACGCGGATCTACATGGCCAACCTCATCAGCGCCGACGAGGGCGCGCGCCTGGCCAAGAAGCAGAAGCTTGACGAGTACCGCGCCCGCAAGCGCTCCAAGGAGGATCTGCGGATGGATATCGCCGCCATCGCGAGGGGCGAGGAGCCGAGCTGGAGGTATGCCAAAGGTGTGCCAACGGCGGCGGGGCAGCTGGGCCAGCAGGCGATGGGGTTCCCGCCGCTAGAGAGTGGAAACGACGCCGTCGGGGAGGCCCCTGGCGCAAAGAACACCTAATTCTTTTGAGATAGGAGAGTGAGAAGGTTTTGACCGAGATCTCAGCGGTGATGAGGGCCTACCGCGACGCCCTCGACAGGCACCAGATCCCCTGGGCCGACGACACGTACGACACGGGGCCGGTGGGCTGCCACCGGATGCGAATCGAGCGCACCAAGACCATCCTGGACGAGCACGAGGTGAGCGTGATCTGGGGTTACCAGTGCCTGCCCGCGCTCGAGCCCGACGATTCCGCCGACGACGGCGAGGAGACCGAGATGAAGGTCCGGACCGTGGGCATAACCGATGGCTATCCCGACTATCTGGAGGTCATGTACGACCCGATCAGCGCGGATCAGTTCGTGGCCGCGCCCGGCGACATCCTCGCGGAAGTCTTCGGCGTGAGGGGTGAGTCGCGATGAGCTACGTGTGCGGACCCGCCGACTGGATCGACCTCGCCATCGGCAGGCTCGAGGACGCCAAGAGGTCGCTCAGGGAGTGCGACAGGCTGCGACAGGGGTGCGACATCTGCGATGAGCTGCGCCAGGCGAGGCGATGCCTCAACAAGGCGCTGATCATGGTCGCGGAGGAGAAGGAAATCGAGAAGGATTGGAGCACGAGGTGAGTGAGGAGGCAAAGATGTACACCTGATCTGTGTGCGGGAAGCCGACACCGAACTATCACGAGTGGTCGCCTTCGGTGGCGGCGATTTTAGGCGAACAGGGGTCCTCGACATGCGATGAGTGCTCCAGGAAGGCCCAGATCTCGTACAAGTGGCGGAACGAGCAGTTCGATGATGAGCATCTGATCTGCCCCTACTGCGAGGACTCTATCAGTGACCCGTGGGAGTACGACGAGGGTGAGGACGAAATCGAGTGCCCGGCATGTGGGCGCGCATTCGAGGTCGAAATTACCACCGTGCGCACGTATAGTACGCGCCGCCGCATGGAGGACATGCCCGACGGCTGGAACGGGGGCGAGCTTTTATGAGTTGCTATTTCTGCGGCGGCTCGCGCATCGCGTCCCTGCATTCCGCGCCCGACCGAGACATCCGGAACTGGTCCGTGGGCTCCATGACCCTCGCGCGGCGCTATGACGGCCAGCCCATCATCGGCGTCGAGCTGGATACCGACGTGGTACTCGACATCTCGGTCAACGGCTCGGGCGGCGACTGCGTGAGCGCCGATGTGACGGCGACCGCATACATCGAGGACATCAAGTACTGCCCGTTCTGCGGAGAGGAGCTTTAGGTGCACGAGATCTATGCGAAAACGAAGACGTATCTGATTAACGAAATCGCCGCCAACGCTCGCGACGTGCTGAGCGCGATTGAGGGCAAAGACCCAGTTGCGGTCGATGACGTTGAGGTCCTCGGCTGCTGCCATGAAATCGCGGACGCGATGACCACCCTCGAGACCGTCGCCATGGTCGCGGCGCTGGTGCCTAGTTTTCTGGGAGGGGAGGACTGATGTACGCGATCGAGGTTACAGACACGCGGACTGGAATCACAGAGATGTCGACCTGTCGATTCGAGACAATCCGACAGGCCGAGATCTACTTGGATAAACTCGCGTTTGTCGGGGGTGTCAAGCGTGGCTTCGTAAACCTGCTGGAAAACAAGGAGGCGAGCATTGTGCGCTTGGAACATCCGCTTCCAAGGGTGTACGTCCTTACCGGTCACGGGCACTGCTTTGCCGAGCTTCCCGACCATAACACCGTTGAGCACTTCTCGATATTTCAGCACGACCAAGAGTTCTTCGCCGTAGATGACGAGATTATGGTAGGCCCCTGCTCGTCGCGAGATGAATCCGCACATGAGTTTGGCCGCTGGAAGATATCCAGAGAAATCAATAGATACAACGCGATGAAGGAGTTTTTAGATGACGCGCGGAGACGTGACTAAAGAGCTGTCCGAGAAGGTTGAGAAGAAGCTCCGAAGGCAGTTCGCCCTTGTCGCGCAGGAGGTCTGGGTCGATCCTGACCATAGGGTCGACTTCGTGGCCTTCTCTCCCGGCAGCGGCGGACGGAACGCGGCGCTCGAGCACGGGAGGTTCGTCTTCGTTGAGGTCAAATCTTGCATGGCGGACTTCAAGAGCGGCCACGGCCTCACGTTCCACGGCGACCAGAACTGGCTCGTGTGCCCCCGCGACCTCGCGCACAAGCTGTACGATGAGCGGCTCCTGCCGTTCGGCGTGCAGGTCTACTGCCCCGACGGTGGCGGTGCCCTGCGGCTTACGTATGACCTTCAGATGCAAGCCGTGAAGAGCCTGAGAGAAGATTCGACGCTCTGCCTGCTCTGGGCGATGCTGATGGACTCGTATACGAGATGGCGCACGACGGGAGGTGTGTTCAATGAAGCGAGCGATTAGGTGGGTGCCGGCGCGGTCCGAGTATAGGGACTGGCGCGTGCCGGACGGCGCGAGCGTGTGCGCGGATGACTTCTCGACCGTGGTCGACTGCGCGGAGTGCGGGTGCGAGCTCGCATTCGGCGAGAGCTATACATCGCGGCTGATCCACAACGACCTGGGGTTCGGCTACGCCGTCTGCCCGAGGTGCTACGAGGCAGAGTTCGGGGAGATGGGAGAGAGCTGTGACCTTTAACGATGTCGAGTTCAAGTCGTGCCCCAGGTGCGGGGCCGAGCCTAAGGTGGAGGACGTGCGTGAGCGTTCCCTGGACCGGCCCAATGTGATGAGCGTGACGTGTCCCTCCTGCGGGATGTCCAACAGTATCGCGTGGGGGAGCTTGATGGCGACGCCGCAAAAAGAGGCCGTCTCCATGCTCGCGGACAGCTGGAACAGCCGGTGATCCGCTCGGCGGCCGAGCTGTTCCGCGCGACCGCCTGGCGCACGGTGCCCGATCTGGTGTCGGGTCCCGCGCGCCGGGCGCTCGCGCACGGACGGGCAGACGCGCCGCGCGTGACGTCGAAGCAGATCGGGGAGACGGAGCGGAGGGCGCGTGCGCTGGAACGCGACCGGGCCCGTGCGCTCAAGAGGTCGAGGAAGGCTAAGCGATGAGGTTGTTTGAGAGGTTGTGGCGGATAATCATCGAGAACCGCCGAGTGCGCAAGAGCATCGAGGCGCGGCGCGCCCGCAGGTGCAGGAGGTCGATGAGATGACCGTTATGTGGGACGTGCAGGAGAGGAGCTGCGCGGTCTGTGGGAGGATCTTCATTCCCCAGGCGCCGAAGGCCAAGTATTGCTCGGAGGACTGCCGTCGGAAGCACGATCAGGACCGCGCGAAGGAGGCCCGGCGCAGGGGCGCCAAGCCGAAGCGCGACAAGGTCGACCGCTACCTGGCGCCCACGGGCCCGGCGCACGATGAGATCATGGCCATGCGCCGCGAGGTCGCGATGAGATATTGAGTTACCGCAGGTAGATATATAATCAAGGCCGCTGGCGTTGGAGCGCCGGCGGCCTTTGGCAAAGACGCCTCCCGGCATCCTCTATATGGCGTAGAGCATGGTACCACGCGGGAGGTCACATGGACGCAAGGGAATATCTGGAGACTGTACGGGCCGCCCAGCGCGGCATCGACCGCCGCCTGGCGGTCATCGAGTCGATGCAGGCGCGCGAGCAGGTGCGCGCCCAGCGCTACGACGCCGTGGGCAAGGGCGCGCACGGGACGGACTTCATGAGGTCCACCGACGACCGGATCGACTACGAGCGCCGCAGCGGCGCGGAGCTGTCCGAGCTGCGGCATGAGGTGGAGCGGGGCCGCGAGCTCTGCGCGGGCGTGCGCTCGGCCAACCCGGGCAAGCGCTGGGGAGACGTGCTGGAGCTGCGATACTGCGAGGACCGCACGCTGCAGGAGATCGCGGGGACTCTGGGCGTGTCGGTGAGGTCGGTTCATTCAGATATGTCATCGGCCCTGGACTGGGTCGATATGGTGGGCATCGCCACCGCAAGGGCTGGCGTGGGCCGTGCGGCAATATAATTGGATAGCTGGTTTGCGTCAGCATGTCGGCCCCGATCACCCTGTGCGGTCGGGGCCTTTTGTCTTTACGGGACTGCAGACAATTGCAGATAGTTGCAGACGATTGCACACAATTGCAGACCGTTGCAGGTTTCTTCTGGGATATAACTAGGGTGTCGATTCGCAGCGCCGCCCGCGCGGTGTGCGGGTCGGATGTGCGTGGAAGCACAGATGAGTGGCCGGGGTTCCCTTCAGCAGTTCGGGGGATTCCGGCCTTTCTATTACGTTCAATTCAATAGGGGATGATGCCCGTGGTCAGCCGAGAGTACATCGCGCGATCCGCCCGCCGCCACGACACGGTCATGGCGTGGGCGTTCCGCCGCGCCCTGGGGGTCACGGCGACGCCGCGCCGCCGACCGGGGGGTGCCGGGGGCGTGCGCCTGGAGGCGCTGCGCTACGGGGGCATCGAGGCGTGCATGTCCAACCGAGGGCGCTCCCCGGTGGAGTGGTAGGGGATGGGCAACCCGCGCAAGGCCAACGGCGCCCGCCGCCGCCACGTCGTGCGGTGGCTGCGCTCGCAGGGTAGGCCCTGCTGGATATGTGGGCTACCCATAGACTACGGGGTGCCTGCGGGCGACCCCCGGGCTTTCGAGTGCGACGAGCTCGTCCCGGTCAGCCGCGGCGGATCGCCCTTCGACCGTGACAACGTCGCCGCCGCACATCGCTGCTGCAACAACTGGCGCCGCGCCCGCAGCGTCGCCGAGGTCTCGGCCGTCCGGTCCGCTCTCGCCGCGCGCCGCGCCGCCTGGAACTCGCCCGAGACGTTCGTCGCGCTGTGCAAGGCGCTCAAGGACGATCGCGCATCGGTTATTGGTCCCCCGTCCGTGCCCGGCAAACAGCCTCGGGCAACGACCTCGTGGTAGGGGACGCGCCTCGGCACTCGACCCCACGGGGGTCTTTTGCCGGATGGTGACAGGCCACCCTCCCGCGCCAGGGCCGCAATACCCCCGAATACGCTTTTTTGCAGAAGTCAAGCCAAAACCGCAGCTAAACCGAGAAAAACTAGGCGGGTGTGTACGTGAAGATACACGACATCGTCCCATATGAGCGAAATGCCCGGCACAACGCCTCCGCCGTCCCCGTGGTCGCCGACTCCATCAAGGAGTTCGGGCTGCGCGGGACCATCGGCCTGGAGAGCCGCGAGCACCCGGTTATTGTATGGGGGCACACGCGCGTCGAGGCTTGCAGGAGCCTGGGGTGGGACGAGATTCCCGACTCCAAAATCGAGTACTGCGACGACCTGACGGACGAGCAGATCAAGGCCTTCCGCATCGCCGACAACAAGACCGGCGAGGTGGCGACCTGGAACAAGTCGATGCTGCGCGAGGAGGTCCGCAGCCTCAAGGACTTCGACATGTCGAGGTTCGGGCTCGACTTCAAGAGTAAACGGCTCGACTACGGCCACGAGCGCCTGAGGACGGACGATGCGTACAACCTGCGCCTCGTCAGCCGATCCGACTGCGGCCGCGACGGCATGCCCCGCATGAAACGCTGCATGGCCAAGCCGGCGGACATGATCGGGTTCAACTACGCCAAGAGCACGCCCGAGGCCGACAAGGCCGACCGCTGCTGCCACTTCTTCATCGACGACTACCAGTTCGAGCGTGTGTGGGCCCGCCCCGCGGCCTACCTCGAGTGCCTGCGCGGCTTCGACTGCGTGCTCACGCCCGACTTCTCGCTCTACCTTGACATGCCAGACGCCATGCAGCGGTGGAACCGCTACCGCTCCCAGGCGCTCGGCCACTGGTGGCAGGAGCAGGGCCTCCGTGTAGTCCCCACCCTCTCTTGGGCGCAGCGCCGGAGCTTCCGCTTCGCGTTCGACGGCGTCCCGCGCCGCTCGACCGTCGCCGTGTCGACCGTCGGCGTGAAGGGGGACGAGGGCGCCCTGGCCGTCTGGCGCGATGGCATGGCGGAGGCCATGAGCCGCCTGGAGCCCGCGCGCGTGCTGCTCTACGGCGGCGATATAGGTTTCGATTTCGGCGGCTGCGAGGTCGTCGAGTACAAGGGAGGCGGTTTCCGTGGGCGGTAGGGGCTCATACTCTTACTCCGGCAAGCGTTCAGCCAAGGACGGATCGACACTGTCAGCCTACGCGGTCGCATCCCTGAACAAGGGCACTGCTGGAGGAACGACGGTGGAGTCTGCCATAGCCCGCTTTCGCGAGCAGCTGATGGACAATAGGTACGAGCACTCAGCTTATATCGATGACGCGGGATATGTTCATGCGCTGGGGTCGACTGGTAATGAAGGGTCGACCAGGGTCGCACCGCTGTCCGCCGTCGCCCATGAAAAGGGTGTCTCGACGATTGTCCATAACCATCCTCATGGCGGCGCGGACGGTCGCAAATGGGGCGGTCCGCTTTCCGGTGGCGACCTGAAATACATCGCCTCGGCCTACAACAGGAGCGGAGGACGCGTCAAAAGGATTGTCGCGACGTCGAACGAGGGAACCTATTCCGCGCTCGTGACGAAAAGCGTGAGCGACAAGGCCGTCAAGTCTGCCATAAAGCGAGCCGACGCTTCGGTCATGAGCAGGAAATACCAGAGCGAAATCGCGATGTGGAGAGCTATGAACAAGGCCTACACCTCGGAGTTTGCTAAAATAGGCATTGAGATCAGCTATGAGAAGCAACCGAAGAAAAGCGGACTTCTCGTGACCCAGAAGACCGGCACCTATGCGTGATAGGGGTTGATGCCAGGTGGCATACGACGTTGATTATGATTTCGAGTTTGACGAGGACGAGTTCGGCACGGCGATGATGCCCAAGGGCGTCAAGTGGCGCGGGAACCTCTGCCTGCTCCCCAACGGCAGGTATCTCCCGCCGGGAAACTACCGCACCGAAGACGGCGGCGACATTATCTATGAGCCGTGCGAGCTGAGCCCGTACGCCGAGATGCTCTCGCAGTTCAGATAGGCTGCTGGTATTCAGGATTTTTTAAAGCCGTCCTTCGGGGCGGCTTTTTTATGCCGATTGGAGGTGGCGGATGCCCCTCGAGAAGCCCGCCGCGGTCGCCGGCGACCCCGTGAAGAGCGCCAAATGGGACGAGCTCACCGCCGGCCGCTCGTTCACCCAATCCGACGCGCCTACGCTCGCGCTGCTGTGCCAGTGGTACAAGATTGTCCAGCTCGCCCAGGACGAGCTGGACAGCTTCGGCGAGCAGACCGCCTACCAGAACGACATGGGGGACCTGAAGTCCTTCCCGCAGATAGCGACCCTGAAGACCGCTTCGGCGGAGATCAGGCAGCTCAACAAGCAGCTCGGCATAACCGACGGCCACGAGGGGGCGCCAGATGTCCGGAACGTCCAGACCAAGCTCTTCTCGATCGCCGAGCGCCACGAGGCGCGGAAGGCAAGAGCCGCGGTATAGGGTCGCCGTGGGCGAGGCCGCCTACTCCGAGGGCGAGGACGCCGCGGAGCTCGGCGGGGACCTGGGCATGGAGCCCATCGAGTGGCAGTCCCTGGTTCTGTCCGACTGGTGCGCGTGCGACGCCGAGGGCCGCCCCGCCTACGTCACGTGCGGCCTGGACGTGCCCCGCCAGAACGGCAAGAACGCCGTCATCGAGATATACGAGGTGTTCCGCCTGGCGGTCTGCGGCTGGCACATCCTCCACACCGCGCACCGCGTGAAGACCGCCAAGAAGGCGTTCAACCGACTCGTCCGCTACTTCACGGACAAGGAGCACCCCGAGCTCTCGTGCCTCGTCGAGAGGATCCGCCGCACGAACGGCGAGGAGGCCATCTACCTCACCAACGGCGGCTCCATCGAGTTCTCGGCGCGCACCAACGGAAGCGCGCGAGGCTTCGATGACATCCAGCTCGTCGTGTTCGACGAGGCGCAGGAGCTCACCGACTCCCAGTACGACGCCATCATGTACACGCTCGCCGCGTCCGCGACAGGAGAGCGCCAGATCATCTACACGGGCACGCCGCCCAACGAGGACTGCCCCGGCACCGTGTTCGCGCGCACGCGCGCGGCAATCCTCGCCGGTGACATCCCGAGCACCGAGTGGTGCTCGTGGGCCACGGACGAGTGCCCGCGCCAGGACGCCACGTTCGACGACGTGGTGGACCTCATCTACGAATCGAACCCGAGCATGGGTATCATCCTGTCGCTCGACTTCACCCGCACGGAGTTCGCCGGCGGCTCGATCACCGGCTTCGCCCACGAGCGCCTGGGCTGGTTCAGCCCGGCCGCCATGCTCACGAGGGCCATCCCGCGGGAATCGTGGGGCGCCGCCCTCATCGACGCCATCGGCGACCGGTACCGCGGCAAGAAGGCCTTCGGGGTGAAGTTCTCGAGGGACGGGTCGACCTACGCGCTGTCGGGCTGCAAGCTCGGCCAGCGCGCGCTCAAGGGCAAGGCCGCCGTCGAGCTCATCAGGGTCGGAACGACGGCGGGCGGCGCCCGCGAGCTCGCCGAGTGGCTCTACGACCGCCGCACGACCGCGTCGGTCGTCGTCATCGACGGCATGTCGGGCGCCGACGCGCTCATCGACCGCCTCGCCGAGATGAAGCCTCCGCGCGGCTACGTCGTGAGGCCGCAGACGCGCGACGTGGTCGCCGCCGCCGTCGGCTTCGTGGACGCGCTCAACGACGGCACGCTCGCGCACACCTACGACCCGACGCTCGAGGATTCGGCGAGGAAGTGCGTGCGCAGGAAGATCGGGTCCCGCGGCGGGTGGGGCTTCGGCTCCCCCGAGGACGCGACCGTGTCGCCCGAGCCGCTCGAATCTTGCTCGCTCGCGCTGTGGGGCGCGAGGAACACCAAGCGCAACCCGCGCAGGAAGCAGAGGACACTGTGATCCAGAGAATTGGGCAGAGGGCCTCCGTCGAGACGCCGAACCTCGACGCCGTCCCCGAGCCGTACCGAGCCGCCGTGGAGGACATGTTCGACACCTGGGGCGACATGTCGGCGCGCAACACCGTCCTCAAGCGCTACTACGACATGAAGAACGAGATGAAGAGCCTCGGCATCTCCATCCCGCCAATGCTCGAGATGGTCAACTGCGTCACCGGGTGGTGCGCCAAGGCCATCAAGGCGCACTCCGTGCGCTCCGTCTTCGACGGCTTCGTCTTCGACGGCGCGGAGGACCAGGACCTCAAGCGCCTCGTGCGCGAGAACCGCCTGAGGTCGCTCTACCGGCAGGCGTGCGCGAGCGCCCTCACCTACGGCGTGTCGGCCATGACCGTCATGAGGGGCGGCCCCGGACAGCCCGAGGCGATAGTCCGCGTGTTCAGCGCGAACCAGTTCTGCTGCCTGTGGGACAAGGACGCCCGCCGCATCCGCTGCGGCGTCGTCCTCGCCGACGTCGACCGGTCGGGCAACGCCTCCCGCTACGTGTGCCACTTCCCGGACGCGGTGCTCACACTGGTACGCATCGGCTCGGGCGGCGGCCCATATGAGTGGGGCTGCGAGACGGAGCCGAACCCCATGGGTCGCCCGCTCATGGAGGTGTTCACCTACGATCCCGACCCGGACCGCCCGCTCGGCCACTCCATGCTCACGCCCGAGATCCTGGGCATCGTCGACAAGGCCATGCGCGACGTGCTGCGCATGGAGGTCGGCGCGGAGTTCTTTACGTTCCCCCAGCGATACATCCTCGGCGCCAAGGAAGACCTCTTCTCCGTGAAGGACGGGGACGGCGGGGAGGGCGATGAAGATGACGGGGACGAGGGCGGCCCCGCCACCCCGCCGTCGCCCATTGCCAAGTTCAACGCGTACGTCGGGTCGTTCCTCGCCATCACCAAGGACGAGGACGGCGACGTCCCGACCGTGGGGCAGTTCGCCGCACCGACCGCGGACAACTTCACGCGCGTCTTCGAGAACGACGCGCAGCGGTTCTCCGGCGCGACCAACGTCCCGCTGGCGCAGCTGGGCGTGCTGTCGAACACCTACACGTCCTCGGACGCCCTGGGCGCGGCGAACGACCCGCTCATCCTCGAGGTGGAGCAGATCAACGAGCACAACGCCGAGGCGCTCGAGACGGTCGCGCAGATGATGATGGCGGTCAAGGACGGCGTCCCGATATCCGGGCTCACCGACGAGCAGCGCGCCGTCCAGGCGTACTTCAAGGACCCCTCGATGCCGACCATCGCGGCGCGCGCCGACGCGTGGACGAAACTCGCCGCCGCGGACGAGAGCATGCTGGGCACCCGCGTCTACTACGAGGGCGTGGGCCTGTCCCAGCCGACCATCGACCGCCTGGAACGCGAGAAGCAGCAGAGCGGGGCCATCGCGGCGCTCAACGCCATGGCCGACACGATGGCCATCGAGGCCGCGAAGGCCGTGGCCCTGCCGCCCGCCGGCGGTGAGGCGGAGTGATACCGCGCGAGGACTTCGACCGCTACGCCCGCGCGCTCGGCATCAACGCCGACATGCTGCAGGCGGCGGTCGCGCAGGCGATAGACGAGTGCGCGGGCCTCTACGGCGATGAGCTCTACCGGGCGCTGGCGCGCACCTACGCGGCGCTCGTGGCCAAGTTCGGGTCTTTTGCCGCCGCGGCGGCCGTCGAGTTCTACGCCGCCATGCGCTCGGGCGCCGGCCCGGCGCAGGGATACGAGCCGCGGCAGTTCGACCCCGGCCACGGCGGGCTTCTCGCGAGCGACGTCGACGAGGCGCTGCGGACTTCCGCGGCCGCCACGGCGCTCGCGGCGACCGCCGTGCAGCGCGTCATGGGCTATGCGGACGCCACGATCCAGGGCAACGCCATGGCCGACCCCGCGCACCCGCGCTGGGCGCTGGTGCCGCACGCGGGCGCGTGCGACTGGTGCCGGATGATCGGCGCTCGCGGCTTCGTCTTCAAGAGCTCGGCGACAGCCGGAGCCGAGCGCCACCCGAGCTGCAGGTGCATACCGGTCGCCGACTTCTCCGGCAGCCCAGCGCTCGACGGCTACGACCCGGCGGCTCTCTACGACGAGTACCGCGCGAAGCACCCCGAATGGGGCTCCCGACGCGCGGGATCGCGCGGCCGCCGCAGGGGCGGCAAGGTAGTCGCCGCGTTCGTAGACGGCAAGAGGTTCGACAGCTTCGGCGACATCCAGAGGTACATGGAGGGGGCATCGTCCCCGGACGACCTCAAGGCCCGCATGGCCACCGCGAACAGGGCGGGTCTGGCCATGGGCTTCAAGCCCGGGAGCCCCTACGCCAAGTCGCTCGCGCAGACCGCGGCGAGCGTGAGCAAGAGGCTCTCGGCCGAGTGAGGACGCCCCGTGGGAGGGCGGGCGCGACGCGCCATCAAGCGTCGCCGGCGAAGACACGCAACGCGCCGGCAGGAAAACGAGGCCGCAGCCCGCACGGGAGGCGGCCTTTTCCATGCCAAAACACCGCCAGCGCCACCGCACGGGGCGCGAGACGAGCCCCGCACGGGGCGGAAGGAGTGCAAGATGCCGACCCAGCAGCAAGCCAACAACGTGACCGATCCCGTCGAGCCCCCGCAGCCCGCCGCGCCGGCGCAGCCCGCCGCGCCGGCGGAGCCCGGCGCCGGCCAGGAGCCCGGCGCGCCGCAGGAGCCGCCCGCGATCGACTGGAAGGCCGAGGCCGAGCGATTCAAGAAGGAGTCCCGCAAGTGGGAGGCCCGGGCCAAGGAGAACAAGGGCAAGGCCGACCTGTGGGACGCCCAGGGCGCGCAGGCGCCCACCGTCGAGTCCCTCAACGACGAGCTCAACGACCTGAAGGGACGCCTCGCCGCGTCCGAGGCCGAGCGCGAGCGCGAGCGCACGCTCGCCCGCGTGTCGCAAGCCACCGGCGTGCCGGCCGCGCTCATCCACGGCGACGACGAGGAGTCGATGACGGCATCGGCCAAGGCCGTCGCCGACTTCGCCGAGTCGCGTCAGCCGGGCTACCCGCTCGACAAGGGCGGATCCGGCGGAGGCAAGAAAGTGAACAGGGAGTCCATCGAGTCCATCAAGGACCCCGCCAAGCGCATCATGGCCCGCGCCGCGCACATGGACCTCTACAAGTAAGAAAGGGGCAAGCATGCCCGTACCCGCAAACATCTCCGACTCCAAGGCCATCAACGCCTCGATGGACCAGGAGTTCATCCGCAACTTCGAGGGCGACCTCGACCGCCTGCTCGAGGTCCTCGGCATCTTCGGTGCTGAGACCATCGCCGCCGGCACCACGCTCAAGATGCTCAAGGTGACCGGCGAGCTCAACAACTCCAAGACCGACGGCTCCAAGGAGTCCGCCACCGGCGATACCGCAGTCCAGCTGGGATCCAGCTCGGGCACGTCCTACGTCGAGGGCGACGAGGTCGCGCTGTCCAAGTTCACCGCCACCTACGAGCCCGTGGGCGAGGCCGAGGCCTTCCCGTACCGCCGCATGACCACGCACAAGGCGATCCAGCAGTCCGGCTACGTCAACGCCGTGCTCAAGACCGACAAGCACATGGCCTCGCTCGTCCGCCGCAGCATCGTCTCGCAGTTCTTCTCCTTCCTGCTCAAGGGAACGGGCACGGCGACCGGCAAGGGCCTGCAGGCATGCGCCGCGGCCGTCGACGCCAAGCTCGGCAACACCCTCGAGACCAACGGCGACGCCGCCGAGCGCGTCGTCCACTTCATCAACCGAGACGACGCCGCCGACTACCTCGGCGCCGCGACCATCACCGACCAGAACCTGTTCGGCCTCACCTACCTCGAGAACTTCCTGGGCCTCTCGGGCGTCTTCCTGACCAACCAGGTCGCCAAGGGAACCATGATCGCCACCCCCGCCGACAACATCCGCATCTTCGGCGTGGACTTCGGCGAGCTCGCGACCTCGGGCCTCACGTACACGGTCTCCGACTCCGGCCTGATCGGCGTCGCGCACACCCCGGCGTACGACCACGTGTCCGTCGAGACCAACGTGCTCGCCGGCGCGACGTTCTTCCCCGAGGTGAAGGACTACATCGTGAAGGGAACCATCACCACCAAGTAAGGAGGCCGACGTGGACGATTACGCGTTCGCTACGGTCGACGAGTACCGCATCGACACGGGGGACGCGGCGACCGACGAGGAACGCGTCGCGGCCGAGCTGTCGCGCCAGAGCGCCAAGCTCCGCGCGACCCTCGGCATGCCGCGCTACCGCTCCCTGGCGGGCGACGCCCGCGAGCTTGCCCGCGACCTGGTGACCGACGCGGCCCGCAAGAAGCTGGTCCAGCCGGTCTGCGCGCCCATGGGCGTGGAGGACCTCACCGGCGTCTCGCAGTCGAGCTTCACGGCCAACGGGTTCCAGGGGAGCTTCACCTACCAGAACCCGAGCGGAACGGCCTACTTCGACCGCTCGACGCTCACCGCGCTCAAGAGGCTCCTCGGGCGCGGTCAACGCATCGGCACCGTGTGCCCGAGCTACGGGCGCAGGCCGTGATGGGCGAGGAGGTGACGGTGCTGTCGAGCACGGAGACGGGCAGGGACGCCATGGGCGAGCCTGTCGTCGAGTGGGAGGCCACCGTCGTCACGGGGTGCCTCGTGCGGCCCCTGGCGGGCTCTGATGTGGGGGATGCCGTCCGGCCGGACGGCATCGAGGCGAGCTATTCCATCGCGTTCCCCAAGACGTACGCTGGGCCGCCGCTGGCGCGCTGCCGCATCGCCCTGACGGGGCGCGGCATGCCAGCCGACCCCGACACCGCGCTGCTGGTCGTCGGTTCCCCCGACATCACGAACCCCTGCCCCACGGCGTGGAACATGACGGCGGCGGCGGGGAGGGTCCATGGCTGACAAGATCAAGTTCGGGCGCTTCGTCCACAGCGACGCGGGCGTCATCGCCGTCACGAAGGGCGCGGGCGTCCGCGCCTGGGTGGCGACCGAGACCGCCCGTCTCGCGGCGAGGGCCAACGCCGAGGCCGCATCACACCACGTGCCGTCAGGCTACCGCAGGTCCCTCGAGAGGCTCCATCCCGGGGCCTTCGACGGCGCCCCCTACGTGGGCGTCGTCAAGTCGGGTTCCTGCGACACCTTCGGCGTCGTTCGCGCCGCGACCCCGTCCGGCGCATTCGACCAGAACCGCAACCACACGCTCGACCACCTGCTCTAAGGAGGAAACGTGCCGAGACTCAACGTGATGGGCGAGCTCAGGGCGATCCTCGAGTCCGCCCTGGGCGGCGTGCCCGTTCAGGTCGGCCTGCCCGGGGAACGGCCGGGGACCGTCGTGGTGGTCCGCCGGTGCGGGGGCGCGCGGCAGGACGCGCTCGTGGACTCGCCGCAGGTCGAGGTCATCATGTGGGCCCCGACAGAGGCCAGGGCCGAGGAGCTCGCCGAGCTCGTGGGCGACGCGATGTCGCGCCTGCCGTTCGCGCGGGGCTTCTGCGCCTGCGAGGAGCTCGAGATGCGGACCGACTACGACTACCTCGCCCGGTCCCCGCGCTGGTACGCGCTGTACCGACTGAAGACATACCAACCGAAAGAAGGATAAATGGCATCCAGCAACGAAGAGGCCAAGATCGCCCTCGCGTCAGAGGACGCGGTCCCCGCGGCCGATATCGACCCCTCGCTCGTAACCACCGGCTCACCCGTCGAGGGCGGCTGCGTGTACACGAGCTTCAAGGCCAAGCCGACGCTCCCGGCCGACGCCACGACCAAGATCTCCACGCTCACCGACCTCGTGTCGCTGGGCGACCTGTCGCCCGATGGCTTCACGGCCTCCAAGGGCGTGACGGTCAACGAGTTCAAGGGTTGGCACCAGTCCATCGTGCTCACCAAGGTCTCCGAGGAGAAGCACCAGTACAAGATGGTCTTCATCGAGTCCGTCCGCTCCTCCGTCGCCAAGCTGCGCTACGGCGCCGACAACGTCGAGACGAACGAGGACGGAACGTTCAGCCACATCAAGGCCGTCGCCAACTCCGACGTGCGCGTCCCGCTCGTCATCGACGAGCTCGAGGACACTGGCAACCTCCGCCGCACCGTCATCCCGCGCGTCTCCATCGACTCCTACGACGACGTCGAGCACAAGCCCGGCGGACTGGTCCAGTACGGCTTCACCTTCACGGTCCTCAAGACCGCGGACAAGCCGCTGTTCGACATCTATCGCGCTAAGCCCGCCGCGTAGACAGGGCCATAACGAAAACGCCGCCCCGGTTTTGCCGGGGCGGCCCTTTATCTGGGAGGAAAGATGAACAAGGACTACCTGGCAATGATGGACGAGGGCGAGCTCGAGGCATACGCCAAGGTCCTCGGCTTCACGACCGCCGCCGCGCAGACGGCGGCCGACAAGGCGAAGCTCATCGAGCAGAAGCGAGGACGCTGCGCCGAGCTGACCGTTCTCGGCATCGCCATGAGCATCCCCGTCAAGCGCGCGCACGACCGCCGCTTCATCGACGCGATGAACAAGGAGGACCGCACGACCGAGGAGCTCGACGGGGCGTTCCGCTTCCTCCTCGGCGACGAGCAGTACGCGAGCCTCATGGAGGCCGTGACCGAGGACGACGGCACGCAGGACGACGACGCCCTGGGCTACGCATACAACAAGCTGCTCTACTCGGCCGAACTAAAAAACTTCTAGAGCTCGCCGACCTCGAGGAGCGTCACCTGCCCCTGCTCAGGCACGATTTCAGGGCCTACTACGGCTGCTGCTACGACGAGGTCGGCACCGCCGAGGCGTACGACCTCGTGAGGACGCTGCCCGACGGTTCGCTCACCGTGGCGGCCCTCCACCCGGAGCGCAGCTGGACCCGGGAGCAGCACCTGGCGGCGGACATCGTTGACAGCGTCTACGCGGCGGCGAGCGCGCTGTGCGGCGGCAAGGCATCGGAAGCCCCGAGGGTGTCCCGCCCGCTGGACGTGGCCGCCGCCGGCGCCGCGGCAGAGCGCGCGGCGTCGGTTCGTGCCCGCATCGAGAACACCGAGTGGGTGGAGGTGACGGATGGCTGAGATCGGACGCGCGGACCTGCTGATCGTCCCCAGGTTCGACAACCTTACCAAGTCGGTCGAGTCCGCGCTCGGCAAGTGCGAGGGGCAGGCGAGCAAGTCCGGCTCCAGCCTCGGCAAGAGCACGGGCTCCGGGTTCGGGAAGGGGCTGGCCGGCTCCGGCGCGATGATAGGCGCCTTCTCGACGCTCACGTCGAAGGCCATGGACTCCATATCGTCCCATGTCGGGTCGGCGATCAGCCGCTTCGACACGCTCAACAACTACCCGAAGGTCATGCAGTCCCTCGGGTACTCCGCCGATTCCGCCAACGCGTCTATCGGCAAGATGTCCGACCGCCTGTCGACCCTGCCCACCAGGCTCGACGACATGGTCTCGGTCGTCCAGGGCATCACCGCCACGGTCGGGGACCTCGACAAGGCCACCGACGTCGGCCTCGCGCTCAACGACATGCTCATCGCCTCGGGCAGCTCGACCCAGCTGTGCTCGGCGGCGATGGAGCAGTTCCGCCAGATCCTCTCCAAGGGCAAGCCCGAGATGGAGGACTGGCGCTCGCTGACGACGGCCGCGCCTGGCCAGATGGACCAGCTGGCGAAATCCATGCTCGGCCCCACGGCAAACGCCAACGACCTGTACGCAGCGCTCGGTGGCGGGGGCAAGGACCCGACCATCACGCTCGACCAGCTCATGGACAAGATGGTCGAGCTCGACACGCAGGGCGGCGCGAGCTTCGCGTCCTTCAAGGACCAGGCCGAGACCGCGGCCGGCGGCGTCCAGACGAGCATCCAGAACATGTCGAACTCCGTGACCAAGGGCGTCACCGGCACGCTCGAGGCGATCGGCAGGAACAACATCGCCGGGGTACTCAACGACGCGAAGGGCGCCGTGAACGGCCTCTTCAAGGTCGTCAACGGCGGAGTCTCCGCGTCGATGCCCCTGGTCAAGCAGCTCTACGGCGGGTTCAAGGGCCTGGCGCCCGAGATCGTCTCGGGCGCGGCGGGCATCGCGGCATGGCAGAAGGCAGTGCCCGTCCTCTCCGGCGTCGCGAGCGGCGTGGGCAAGGCCACCGAGGCCTTCAAACTCGCCCGCGGGGGCGCCGGAACGTTCGCCGAGTCGCTCGAGGCGGTGGGCATCGGCTTCAACCCGGTCGCGATCGGCTGCACCGCCGCGGCCGCCGGCATCGGCATACTCATCGAGAAGCAGGTCGAGTGGCAGGCCCGCACGGACGCGCTCAACAAGGCCACGACCGGCCTGGTCGACGCGGCCTCGAACACCGTGGCGCTCGAGTCCTACGCCGGCAGGGTCGAGAATGTAGGCAAGAAGTCCAGCTTCTCCGCCATGTCCGTCGACGAGCTCGCCGAGTCGATCGGCAAACACGTCGACGCCATGAACGAGAACACGAGGGCCGCCGAGTCGCAGATCGCGCAGCTCAACACCGCGCAGCAAATCATCGACAACTATGCCGGAAAGACCGACCTGTCCACCGACGCCCAGGGCAGGCTAACCTGGGCGCTCCAGCTTCTCAACGACCAGCTCGGCCTCAACATCTCGGCCCAGGACGTGGCGAACGGGCAGTACGTCGACGCGGACGGCAACGTCAAGAACCTCAAGCAGTCCATCGACGAGCTCATCGCCTCCAAGAAGAAGGAGGCCGAGGTGAGCGCCCTCACGGCGAACCTCACCGAGGCGTACCAGGCCCAGTCCGAGGCCGCCGACACGCTCGCCTCCAAGACGAAGCCCTACCAGGACCGCCTGAAGGAACTCGCCAAGACCTACCCGGAGCTCACCAAGGGCGAGCTCGAGGCGCTCGCCTGCACCGAAAAGGTCGGCAGGGAGTACAACGAGGCGAAGAAGCAGTTCGACTCCGCCTCGGAGAGCATCGACGTGCTCAACGGCAAGCTCGGAGACGCCGCGCTGACCTCGCAGGAGGCCGGCAGCACCTTCGAGCACTTCGCCCAGGCGCAGCTGACGCTCTTCCAGGCGCAGCTCTCGGCCAACGGCGAGACCCTGTCCGCCGTCTCCGGCTCTCTCACGCAGCTCGGCGTCGACACCGAGCAACTGGCGAGCCTCAGCGACGACCAGCTCGCCAAGCTGGCTCAGGACTACGACGGTACCGCCCGCTCCATCGTCGACGACCTCGACGGGTGGGGCGTATCGATGGACGAGGGCGCCGCCTCGACGGTCCGCGCCGCGAGCCAGATCCAGGCCGCGCTCGAGGACATGGGCGGCAAGCTCAAGAAGGCGTTCTCGAAGGAGAACATCGACTTCGGCGCGTTCTCGGACGCCTGCGCCGCCGCCGGCGTGTCGACCGAGACGCTCAACAGCATCGGCTCCGCCAACCTCGCCGCGCTCGCCGGCAACTTCAACGGCAACATCGACCAGATGGTGTGGGCCGTCCAGAACTACAACGCGCAGCCCATCGTCGACAAGAACGGCAACGTTACCGTCAACCAGGCCCAGCTCATGGACGCCCAGGGCAACGTTTACACCTGGAACGGCTCGCAGCTGATGGACAAGAACGGCGTCGTCGACGTGAGCGTCGGCGACCTGCGCGACGCCCAGGGCAACCTCGTGACTTGGAACGGCACGGCTCTCCAGTCCAAGAGCGCCAAGACAAAGGTCGACAAGAAGGAAGTCGACAGGGCGCAGACCTCGGTGGACAAGCTCAACGGCACCAAGCTCAAGAGCAAGGAGATGACCGCCAAGGCGAGCTACGGGACGCTGCCGAAGTGCCAGTCTGCGATGCAGGCGGTGATGAACGAGCCGTTCCACTCAAGGTCGGCGACGATCACCACGACCTACGTGACCGTCAACAGGACGCGCAACGAGAAGGCCGCAGGCGGCATACGGCACGCCGATGGCGGCATCCGCATGCACGCGCACGGAGCCATCGTCGACGCGCCGGTGACCGGCTACCCGCTCGACTGGGTGGGCGAGGACGGCGCCGAGGCAATCGTGCCGCTCACCAACCGAAAGTACTCGGAGCCGTTCGCGGCGACCATCGCCGAGCAGATGGCAAAGCTCGGGGGCCAGCGCGGCGACGTCTACAACATCTACCTCGACGGGTCGGCCCTCGAGGTCGACGAGCGCGTCGCGGAGGCGCTCAGGGCGCTGGTCTCCGAACTCAAGAGGACCGTCAGGACCGGAAGGGGGTAGCAGATGGCATCAGCGCAGACGACCAGGGGAGGCGTGACGTACTACACCGTCAACCTCTCCACGTCCGTGTCGAACGTGAACGACACCACGGCCCGCATCTACTGGACCGCCACCGTCGACTTCGGAGACTGGTACTACTACGGCGTGCGCCTGCACGTCAAGGTCGGCGGCGTCTGGCGCGCGTCGGGCGACGGCTACACGACCTCCTCCTGGAAGCGCGCCGTCACCGTCAGTGGGTACACCGACGCGGAGCGCAAGGACAACGACTGCGACGTCTGGGTCGAGGCGTACACCGAGTCCGTGGCAGTCAACGGCTACGGCGGGGTCGGCGCGACGACCTCCTGCGGCGAGGGCGCCAGGATCGGCAAGGTCCCGGCATACGAGCCCGCGGCCCCGACCGACCTCAGGGTCACGCGCTCGACCGACGGGACAACCGAGCTCGAGTGGGTCAACCACCCGGACGACGATGCTAGGAAGTACTACGACGGCATCAACGTCTACCGCCATACCAACGGCGGCGACACCGAGAACCCCTACAACAGCGTCACGATCTCCAACTGGCGCGACACGTCGACATCGGCAAACAATTACTACGACTACGACGTAAGGGCGCGCTGGCGAGGCGGCACGTCGGAGAGAACGAGCTCCGTGCGCGTCTACAAGACGCCCTCCCCACCGGCATCGGTCTCGCTATCGCGCTCCGGCGACGGCGAGGTCTCGCTGGTCGTCAGGGGTCCCGATATCCCGTTCTGGATTAGCGGCTTCGATGTCCGCGCGACCTCCGACGGCGGCAGGACCTACAAGCCCCGCGCCCTTACCGCCGACAGACAGGAGCCGGGCGTCTGGACCATGACCGACCCGTCTGCCGTGGCGGGAGAGAAGGTCGTCTACGAGGTCCGCACCTACCGCGAGGAGCCCGTGGCGGGCGCGGGGGACACCGTCTTCTCCGCGTGGACGGCATCCAACGCAGTGGCGACGATCTGCCCGCCGTACGCGCCCGCCGTCTCCGGGGTCGACCCCGCCTACCCGACTGGGTCGACGGCGACCATCGGCTGGACGCGGAACCACCCCGACGGGACAGCCCAGACGGCGGCGCAGATTGAGCTGGTCGGGCCCGATGGCAAGACCGTCCCGCACCACATCACCGGGCCCGCGTCGACGACATCCCTGAGCCTGTCCGCGAAGGGCACCTACCGGCTACGCGTCCGCACCAAGGGCGCCGACCCCTCATGGGGAGCGTGGTCGGAGTACGCGGTGTTCAGGGTCGCCGACCCGCCGCAGGCGTTCTTCACGACCCCCGCGGAGGACGGCGAGGCCGTCGTCGAGCTCCCGCTGCGCGCCGCCTGGACCGCTGTCGACGAGACCGGCATCACCTACCAGCGCCTGAGGCTGCTGCGCGGCGGCTCCGCGGTCATCGACACATCGGTCGCCGCGGGCGCGCGGTCGCACGAGATCGCCTCCGGCCTGGTGAACAGGTCCGCGTACGTCCTCGAGCTCACCGTCCGCGGCGGCTCGAGCCTGTCCACGACCGTCACCCGCTCGTTCTCGACCGACTGGCTCGTGCCCGCCACGCCCATCGTCAACGTCTCCTACAGCGACGCGCTCGCAGCCGTCGTCACGGTGCGCGACGGCATCTCGGAGTTCTCCGTCAGGAACCACAAGCTGCGCGGCCCCATGGCCATGACGCCCGAGGGCAACATCCGCATCAGGGGCGGCATGTCCATAAAGGGGACGCGCGCAACCGTCCACAGCCTCCCGCCGTGCGCCTCGTTCGATATCGAGCGCGTGCTCGCGGACGGCTCGAGGCTCCTGCTCGCGAGCGGCCTCAAGTCCGGGCAGAGCGTCATCGACCGCCTGCCGCCGCTCAACGTCGGGTTCTCCTACGTCGCGCGCGGCTACGCGGCCTCCGGAACCACCTCGACGACCGAGGTGGGGACCGTGTGCCCGTGCGACGGGTTCGCCCTCAACTTCGGGCCGGACGCCTCCGAGGTCGTCGTGGGCGACAGGAACATGGGCGGCCCGCCGCAGTACTCGGCGAGCCCCGAGCGCGAGCGCGACCAGTTCCACTTCGTCGGCGGCGGCCTGCCCATGGGGTTCGAGAGCGGCAACCTCTCGATGAAGGAGTCGATGGAGTTCACGATCGAGGAGGACGACTACCTGCGCGTCCGCGGCCTGTTCGGCCGCTACGGAAGCGCCTGGGTGCGACCCCATCTGGGCGACCGCGGCTTCGCCGCCGTCACGGGGACGCTCACCAGGTGCGCGCCTGAGGACTACAGGGTGTCCGTATCGACGAAGAGGGAGCGATGGAGGGAGCCCAACGGTGTCGGATGATATCTGGCTCGCGTCGTTCAGGACCTCCTACCGGTACGCCCGCGTTTCGCGGTCGACCGGCCTGGAGACCGGCGCCATCGAGTGCTTCACCGGCGGGAGCATCAGCCGCAACCAGGACACGGACACCTATGAGTCCGCATCGCTGGACTACGTCGGCAGGCTCGACATGGGCAACGACTTCGTGCGCATCTACCTCGACGCGGAGGACCCGATCTCGGGCGCGTCGCGCACCGTGTGCCTGGGGACCTTCGAGTGCTCGACGCCGTCCCGCACGGTGAGCGGCGAGGTGGCGACCGGCATCGCGACGCTCTACGGCAGACTCCACGACCTCGCGAAGGACGACTTCGACGAGCCGTACACCGTGCCGGCCGGCGCAAACGCGGTCTCCGCGGCCAAGGCGATCGCGGAGGGGTGCGGGCTCGAGGTGGTCGCGGAGCCGAGCGACTACACGCTGTCGACGGCATGGGTCTTCGGGATCGCCGCCACGGCGGACACGCCGGACAACAAGCTGGGCGCGGTCAATAGGCTGCTCTCCGCTGCAGGATTCAGGAGCGCGTCGACCGACGCCTACGGGCGCGTGCTGTTCAGGCGTTACCTGGAACCGGCGGCGAGGCCGATCGACCACACCTTCTCAGAGGGCGAGGACTGCCGGGTGCTTCCCGACCTCACCGACGAGCAGGACGACTTCGACGCGGTGAACGTGGTGCACGTCGACTTCGCTACCCAGGGCGAGAGCGTCAGGGGAACGGCCTCGGACGACAGCCCGCAGAGCGAGTGGTCGACCGTCTCCACGGGCCGCCGCATCGTGAAGCGGTACCAGTACAGCGACCTCCCGTCAGGGGAGAGCGTCATCGCCGGCGGCTCCTACCCGCTCGCCGGAGACGGCACCCACGACAGCGCGACCTTCAGGTGCAGCGGCGGCGGGGGGACCATCGAGACCGTCGGCGTTTCCGGGTGCCCGATCGGCGGCATCAGCCAGGCGATCCGCATCACGAAGGGGTCGGGCTCCGGCGAGATCGGCATCGCCCAGGACAAGATATTCCTCAAGAAGGGCCAGCCGTACACCGAGTCCGTTTACCTCTACGCGTCGCAGAGGGTGCAGGTGAGGGTCCAGCCAATCTGGCGCGAGGACGACGGGGGAGAGACCGCGACGGTCGCCATCGGGCCAGGCTGGACGAGGCTGTCGCTCACGGCCACCCCGGCCAAGTCCGAGGAATACAGCGCGGGCTACATCTACCTTGCCGCTAGCGCGCCGACCGGATCGTACATCGACGTAGCGCAGGTCAAGGTCGAGGAGGGCGTTGTGGCAACGCAGTTCGCGGTCGAGGCTGCGAACGAGAAGGCGGCGAGCCTGCTCGCCACCGAGTGCTCGGTCATCCGCCGCCCGATCATCACGGCGATCTTCAACCCGTCGGCGGACGTCTACTCGGCGTGCGCCATCAGGCTGCCGTCTGTCGGGATCGAGCTCGCCCGCGCCTGCATCCGGAAGATGGACCTCGAGCTCTCGATGGGATGCCCCATGAGGATCGAGCTCCGCATGTACATGAGGGGTGATGCCTCGTGAGCGCCATGCCGTCCCTGGCCGCGGACCTTGCCGATATCGTCGCCGGCCCTTCGGCGCCCGGCGTCTCGATCGCCTACGGCACCGTCGTCGCGGCGGACTCCAGGACCGTCGACGTGCGCATCGGGGGCTCGGTTGTCGCCGGCATCTGCATGACGACGTCCTGTCGGGGCGCGGCGCCCGGTCAGCGCGCCATCCTCATCGGGTCGCCGCCGCTCTGGACGGCGATCGGGATCATCGCTTGATTATCGTGCGGGCGCAGGCCCGCGGAAGGGAAGCCGCATGGCCAACAACAGCGACGGGTCCGCCGTCTACGAGGTGAAGGTCGGGGAGGACGACTATATCGACGGCCTCGACGTGACGGAGAGCGACGGTAGCATCACCACCTACCTGTTCCGCCCGGCAAACTACGACGAAGTCGAGGCGGCGCGAAAGAGGGCCGAGAGCGCCGCGTTGCTGGCGAGCAGCGCCGCAGGCACCGCAAAGACTCAGGCATATGACGCCAACGTCGCCGCCGGAGCTGCCAGAACGGCCGCCGCGAAGTGCTCGACTGCCACCGAGAACGCCAACGCCGCCGTTCAGAAGGCGAATGCCGCGAACGATACCGCAAGCGCCTCGACTGCGCTGGCGAGCAATGCGGCCGCCGCGGCCAACGGCGCGGCGTCTCATGCCGAGGCCGCCGCGAACCAGGCGCTGCAGATCGCGAACTCGGTGGCGCAGGGCGCCGGCGGCGAATCCGATATCGCGGAGCTGCGCCGTCAGAACGGCCAGCTCGCGACGATGCTCGCCGACGCGACGGGGAAGTTCATCTACATGGACGGGACCGTCTACTGCCCGGCATCCAAGGCGTCGGTGTCCGGCGACACGGTGTCGTTCGGCGGCACGTGCTCGGTCTCGGGCAGCACGGTAACCCTTGCCTAAGGAGGATAAATGGCAAATGCAAAGACACTGGTCGTCGGCGGCCAGTCGCTCAACGTCATCGACGATACCGCGCGCAGCAACGCGCAGACGGCGCTCAACAACGCCGAGTACAACCGCCAGGGCCAAATCGGCAAGTACGGCGGGCAGAACATCGCCACCATCCTGGCGGGAGAGATCGGCAGCGGCAGCGTGTACGACGCGCTGCACAAGCGAGCGGCGGTCGGCAACTTCGCGGGCCTTCGCGTCGGGGACTACATCGACGTGCCCCTCGTGAGCGCATCCGCCGTCGCGGCCCAGCAGTCCGTGCGCTTCCTGCTGGCCCACATCGACCCGTATCTTTATTGCGGCGACAACAGCAAGGGCCACCACATCGCGTTCGTGGCGTCCGCCCCAGTGGCCGTGGCAAAAACAGTGACAGGCGTGGCAAACGACAGCTTCCTGATGTGGAACACCACCAACACGAACCAGGGCACCGCCGACCAGAAATGCCCCTACCTCAACAGCAACCTCAAGGCGTGGGAGACGGCCTTCGAGGCCTGCCTGCCCGAGGGGCTGACCAAGTACCTGCTTACCCAGCGCGTCCTGCTGGAGGAGCGTTACAGCGCAAGCGGCGCGCTCAACGACTCCAACTCGTGGAGCTGGCAGGATATCGGCAAGGTGTTCTCGCTGTCCGAGATGGAGGTGTACGGATGCCCGGTGTGGGGAACCAAGGGCTACAGCGTGGGCTTCGACTGCCAGTTCGACCTGTTCCGCGACACGGCGCACCGTCTCAACGGAAATCGGTACTCTTGGTGGTTGCGTTCCGTCATGGGTGGCTCGTCGTCCAACGTGTGCTACGTCAACGGCTACGGCTATGCCAACTACTCCTCCGCGACGTACGTCTGGGTTCGCCCCCGCCCCGGCGTCCTCGTCGGCTAGCCAGCCGAGTGCTCTATACTCTGCTTTTAGGCGACCGCCTTGCGCGGTCGCCTCCTGCCCGCGAAGCGGGCCGGTTTTTTCGCCAGTTTCCCCAGGAGGTGCACGTGAGCGGCGTCTACCAGCGCAACCGCGAGGTGTCCGAGTACAAGTTCTTCACGCAGGCCATCGCCATCCGCGTGGAGGTCAACAAGCTCATGGCCTCCTCGTCGGTCGTGCCGAAAGCCTACAGGCTGCTGAACGCAGTCCCCACGGTGGAGACCGCGCGCAGCATCGTATACAACGTCAACCGCGCCGACTGTTTCTACCCTAACAGCTCGTTCAACGCGCTGGAGAGGAAACGCTACCTGACGCTGGCCATAGCGGACTGCGAGCAGCTTATGCTGGACATGCAGTGCCTCATGGATATCGGCCTGCCCGTGAACGCCAACCGCTTCGAGGAGCTGGCGGCCATGGTCGAGGAGGAGATCAGGCTACTGAAGGGCGCACGCAAGAACGTGCGCGTGACGGGCAAGAAGTCCACCGAGGAGCGCATAGCCGAGGCCGAGGCCGAGCTAGAGCGCCTGCGTTCGCTATAATGGGCGGCGGTCGCGCCTTGTTTATCGGTACAATTGGTGGTTGCGTTCCGTCATGGGTGGCTCGTCGTCCAACGTGTGCTACGTCAACAACAACGGCAATGCCAACTACAACTCCGCGACGAACGTCTGGGTTCGCCCCCGCCCCGGATTCCCTTATTGCCAGACCGAGTAGGCCCCAGAGCCGAAAGCAGAGCGCGAAGAGGAAGGAAGGCGCGACCGTCGGGCATGCGCCCGTAAATACGCACCCCGCGAGGGTGGCCGGACGCTGCTTGCATGGCGCGGCGCTCCGTGGCTTCGCCGCGTTTCATGGCCATACCTCAAGCGGCTGCCAGAGCCACACTGAGAGCCGTGCGGGGTGCCTTCGATGAACTCCGAGGAAAGAAGGGCCGCGCGCCGCAAGCGCCGCGAGGAGAGGCGCGCCAAGGCCAAGGCCGAGCGCGTGAAGCCGTGCACCCTTGAGGCCGTGGCCGACCTCAACAGCCTTTGCAAGGCCTCCAAGCAGGCGGCGGGCGGCGTGATGTGGAAGTCCTCCACGCAGCGTTATATGAAGGACTATCTGCGAAACGCGGTCAAATCGAGGAACGACCTTCTGGAGGGCCGCGACATATGCCGGGGCTTCATCCGCTTCGACCTGTGGGGGCGCGGCAAGCTGCGCCACATCAGCGCCGTGCACTTCCCAGAGCGAGTGATTCAGAAGTCGCTTTCTCAGAACGCCCTCGTACCCGCGATAGTCCCGACACTCATAACGGCCAACTCCGCCAACATCAAGGGGCGCGGCACCGACTACGCCCTGAAGCTGCTCAAGCGCCACCTGGCCGACCACTGGCGGCGGCACAGGCGCGAGGGATACATCCTTTTGGGCGACTTCTCAGATTACTTCGCCCGCATAGCCCACGAACCCGTCAAGCGGCAGGTGGCCGGCGCACTGCTCGATCCGCGCGTGGTCGCCCTCGAGCACCGCCTGATAGACGCACAGGGCGAGGTGGGCCTGGGTCTGGGCAGCGAGCCGAACCAGATATGCGCGGTGGCCCACCCCAACCGCATCGACCACTACGTGACCGAGATGCTGCGCCCCGAGGCCTACGGGCGCTATATGGACGACTTCTACCTGATCCACGAGAGCAAGGAGTGCCTGCAGGTGTGCCTGCTGCTGATAGGGCGCAAGTGCGCCGAGCTGGGCATAGAGCTGAACCCGCGCAAGACCCGCGTGGTGAAGCTGTCGCGCGGCTTCACGTGGCTGAAGAAGCGCATCTTCTACACGGAGACGGGCCGCATAGTCGTGAAGCCGTGCCGCGACTCCATCACGCGCGAGCGCCGCAAGCTGAAGAAGATGGCCCGCATGGTCGCCGATGGCGTCATGACCCCCGAGCAGGTTGAGCGGAGCTACCAGAGCTGGCGCGGCGGCATGAAGCGGCTGGACGCGCACCGCAGCGTTTTGGCCATGGACGCGCTGTACCGCAGCCTGTTCGAAAATCTCGCGCGGGAGGGGGGGGGTGCTCAATGCAGGCCAACCCGAGGGACGATTCAAGCGGAGGCAAGCCCTCGCAATAGCGGAGAACCGGCAACTCAAAGCAGCGGCCTAAGCGAAGCGGCCGCGAAATAACAGAAGCATCGAAGGCGTGCCGCGGCGCGCCTTCTTTCTTTGCGCCCATCGAAGCGGCCCGGCAATCTCACGGCGCCAATACGATGGCGACACATTCCCCGACAAGAGAGGAGTCCGCATGGACACTGAGGAAGACATGCCGCGCCCCAACGAGCTTCAAGACGGCACCATGGCCAAGGTCAACGCCCTGCGCGATCTGCTGTCGCAGATCGGCGACCCCGACGCGGCGCACGACGCGGGCGTTATCGACGATGACGAGTACGTTGAGCGGAAGGCGCGAAAGCTCGCCTACACCGCGGCCGTCGCCGCCTACGGAAAGGGTGAGGCCCCGGACGTGGACAAGCTGCTTGAGCAGATGCGCGAGAAGGTCGCCGAGCCCAGCCAAACCGAGACCAACACGGCAAACATCGACTACCTGATGATGACGGTCGGGGGTGAACAGTAATGGCGGTACGCGTCAAGGCTGCAACCACGGTGGCGCACTCGAAGAACTATGACAAGGTGAGGCGCTACTACGAGCGCGGCCTCTGGACCAAGGCCATGGTGCATCGAGCCGTGGACTGCAAGTGGATCACATGCGACGAATATGAGGAGATCGTCGGAGAAGAGTACGCGGAGGAGGTTTAGGGTGCCGGCGCTGAGCATCGGGGAGGCAACGTCGGTCCTCTCGGCCGCCGTTGTGATTGTCACGTTCTTCATCGGGCGCGTCTCCGTATCCAAAACATCGTCTGCCAAGGAGCAGCGGACCGAAGACAAGCTCGACAGCCTTTGCGGCGACACGAGCGAGATCAAGGACGGCGTCAAGGAGATCAACCGCAAGCTCGACGACCACGGCGAGCGCCTCACGAAAGTTGAGCAACAGGTCATCACCTTGTTCAACCGGCTCGACCGCGTCGAGAAGAATTACGACCTGCATCACGGTATCGGCGGGTCAGATTAGGAGCTGAAAAATGAAAATCAACTGGGCCCTTCGCTTCAAGAATAAGCAGACGCTCGCGGCATTGGCCGCCACCGTAATCAGCGCAGCCTATCAGGTGCTCGGAATCCTCGGAGTCGTGGCGCCTATCTCCCAGGGGTCGCTCATCCAGCTCGTCGGAATCATCCTGACCGTTCTCGCCGGCTTCGGCGTGATCGTCGATCCGACCACCAAGGGCGCGTCGGACTCGAAGCGTGCCATGTCGTACAGCGAGCCCCATGCCGCATATGACGCCAAGGCGGTTGAGTAGGCCATGGCCATCACACAGCGCGAGGCCTTCGCGCAGGTCATGGAACACCTCGTCTCCCATGATGGGGGCGGCGGTCACGGATACTCGCAGGCCAACCGCATGGGGGACGGAACGACCGAGACGATTTGTCTGTCCGACGGCACCACCGTCACTATTGCCGGTGGCGATCGCGACTGTTCCTCGGCCGTAGTGACCGCCCTCCGCGCGGTCGGCGTCAATACCTTCGGAGCCTCGTATACCGGAAACATGCGGGAGCAGCTGCTCAAGACGGGCCTTTTCGGCTGGCGTAAGATGGGCGTCAAGTCCGCCCAGCGTGGAGACATCTACCTCAACGAGAAGTGCCACACCGCCGTGTGCGTCTCTCCCTATGGATCAGCTCGCGGCGACCTCTTGGGCCAATTCTCCATTTCTGAAAAGGGGACCGTCACCGGCACCAAGGGCGACCAGACCGGGCGCGAGTCCAACATCAAGGCGTACTACAGCTACCCATGGGACGGCACGCTCTACTGGCTTGGCGACGGCAAGACACTGAATGGGTCAAATACGGAAGTCGCGGACAATACGGTCCCGAGCCTCGGAGACACGCGATATTTCGGCCCGAAGATGGCCAAGGAGCTGCAACGCCAGCTCGGCACGACTGCCGATGGCGTGATCTCCGGTCAATGGCCGGCGAATGAGCGATACCTTTGGGCATGCGACCGCGGCGTAATCGAGTACGTCAAGGGCGGGGTTGGCTCGAATGCCGTCCGCGCCCTGCAGGACAAGGTCGGATGCAAAGTCTATCCCGTGGTCGGCGGTGTTCAGGCGCGACAGATGGGTTCGGGAACGGTCTTCAAACACCAGCAGTGGCTTATCGCTCAAGGTATCTCGTGCGGATCATCGGGTGCGGACGGATACCAGGGCCGCGACACCAACGTCGCCATCGGCCAAGCGCTCGTCAAGCAACTCTATCGATAGGTGTGCATATGAATCCGTTTGATATCTGTTTTATTGTCGGCGCTGCTGCAGGACTGCTGACCGGTCTTCTCGGATGGGCAATCGTGCGCGTCGGCAGCCAAAAAGACTTTAGAAATTGATAGATGCAGCCCCTCCCCGGCATGAAACTGACGGGGAGGGGCTTTATGCATTGCCGGATATCCGTCAATATCCGTTCTGCAATGCAGTTTCAGTGCGGTGAGAGCGTGTGGAAACATAACTACCTGCGATTTTGCTGCTACAAGGCACTCCATAACATCACGTTCAAGACTCTTAATCCCAAGGTCCAGGGTTCGACCCCCTGACGGCCCACCAAAGCATGTTTAGACGGTCAACGAAAGTTGGCCGTCTTTTTTTGTTAACAGTACATGGGGTCGAACCCGTAAGGGCGCGGAGCTGAGGAAATGCGCGAGCATTTGCCAGCGCAGCGCGCAAGGCGCGAAGCGCCGCAGCGGCCGCCTGCGCAGCAGGCTGACCCCCTGACGGCCCACCAAAGCATGTTTAGACGGTCAACGAAAGTTGGCCGTCTTTTTTGTTGACCTTTCATGGGGTCGAACCCGAAAGGGCACGGCCGCTTTCACAGATCGAGTCTACCCTGGGGATCAGTAAAACCGGCGCGTCTGCACGGCGAAGTACGCCTGTGCGAGCGCGATTTCTTGCTTGTTTGAATCTCCGTTCTGGGCGATTAAATAGCATGCATAGCGCGTAAGTTTGTAGTCTTTAACTGCGCGAGCGGCGACACCGGCAGTTACCATTTTCGTGGTGTCACGAAAATGGGAATCAACTGGAGTTTTGTTTGTTTCGCACGAGACTTTTGCCCTCTTAACAACTTCGGCGAAGTTCTCCCATCGAGTGTATCCCATGGGTTCCATTAAATCGCGTGCGAGCCAATACTCAACGCCGTCTTCCACATTGGCGCAGCTATCAAGTTCGACACGCCACTTCTCGATATCTCTACTGTCCATATCTCCTCCTCGCTGATCTATTGTCTATGCGCGCTTTGCCCGCTCTGTACTCAGAATAAGGATACGCTGCCGTGCGGACACGAATGGGCCCCGTGCCACTTCGAGGTCACGGGGCCCATAGATATCGATTAGTTGTGCTCTGCTCTAGATAGGTGTCCAGTTTAATTCGATCGATAGTGCGAACCCAGGCTTTCGGTCCGCTTGCGCATGGCTTTGACCATCTCCGTTGCCAGCTGATTCTGCGATTGCAGGCGGGCGAGGGCTGCGATCTCGCTGTCATTGGCATGCGGCTTGCTCAGCGCCGTTGCCTCGTCTTTCAGGCTTTCAAGCTGTTGCAGGGCCTTGGATAGACCTGCTTCGGTCCTGTTGATCATGCAATAGGTGCTCATCGTGTGCCTTAGGCTGTGTGTCAGGCGTTCGGCATCCGTTGTGGCAATGCCATACTGAGGGAGGGCGATATCCATCGGAGCGGCCGCCTCGGGAGCGTCCAGCGCTGCTTGGGCTGCCGATGCGCCCGCGATGCGCCCGAACACGATGCCGTTGGCGCTTGACAAGCCACCAATGCGGTCGGCGCCGTGCATGCCGCCTGTCGCCTCGCCGCAAGCGTAGAGGCCCTCAACGCCCGTTTGCGCGGTCTTATCGATCTTGATGCCGCCGTTAGCGGCGTGGGCATACATCGCAACGCGCATCTCGTCAGTCGGGGCGATGCCGTGCTCGTCTTGCAGCCAGGTGGCAAAGGTCTGCACAAACTCTGGGACATCCTCGCGGGGAAAGTCGTAGTGGAGTGCCAGGCCTTCGACACCTGCCTGATCGATGACGAGATCGATGGCGCTGGAAGCCAGGCGCGAAGTGAAGGGACCGTATCCGGAGCGTTGCTCAAGCAGGTCGTCCAGCTTGTCGTCGGCAATATCTACCGGCTGGTCTACATGTACGTAGCGCCAGGTTTTCTCGTTGAAGACCAGGTTGCGCTTGGGCTCGATGAAACCGGGCATCATCTGCATGAACTCTATATTAGTAAGTGTTGCGCCGTGCGCCAGCGCGATGGCCTGCGAGGAGCTGAGCACATCAGCCGACGTAAGGCTGCGCTCGAACAGGCCGCCTGTGCCACCGGTTGCGATGATCGTGGCCTTGGCAGCAAAGGGCACGATTCGATTTTCGGTGAGGTCGTAGAGCACGGTTCCGGTTATTCTACCGTTCGTGTCCTCAACAAGGTCGATAAGCTCATAGCGGGGGAGCAGGCGAATGCCGAGTGACTCGATTCGGGTCGTCAGAGCGTCCTCAAGGGGCTTGCGGGTGAGGCCGCGCCACATGCGCGTCTTGTGGTCAAAGCAGGGGATAAACTGCTTTTGCTGGGCGCTCTCGGCATTTTGTGGGCGTTGAAGTTCAACACCAAGATCCCGTTCGAGCCATGTAATTGCCTGGGGAATGCCGCGGACAAACGTCTGGACAAGCTCGGGGTCGGCGACGCCGCCACCAACGGTCTGGATGGTGTCGATGAGGTCTTGTTCGTCGTCTTCGTTAACGGGTCCGATAAGCCCCAGGCCCCAGGTTCCGGGGAAGAAGCTCGATCCACTCATAGTCTTGCCGGCGCTTGCCACAGTGACGGTTGCACCCGTGCGTGCCGCTTCGATGGCGGCGCAAAGTCCCGCAATGCCAGATCCAATTACCAGTACATCAGTCGATTCCATCGGATTCCTTTCTCGTCCGGCGCATTGTCGCACGGGTGATCGGCAATGGGGCCGCAAAGACTCGGCAAATCGGTAAAGCGCACATATGGCAGGTGGGCGTCATGGGCGTTCTGATGCTCCATTTCATCACATCTCGTATATCGCCCCAACTGATATATTGGCGTTAGCCACCCTGCAGCAGCGCAAACAAAAAGAGCCGCTACCTCGAAAGGTAGCGGCTCCAAAGCTCAACTATATGAGCATCGCGCGGGCGCGATTAGGCCTTGAGGGCCTCCTCGACGGCGACAGCGCAGGCGACGGTGGCACCGACCATGGGGTTGTTGCCCATGCCGATGAGACCCATCATGTCGACGTGCGCAGGCACGGAGGAAGAACCGGCGAACTGGGCGTCGGAGTGCATGCGACCCATGGTGTCGGTCATGCCGTAAGAGGCAGGGCCGGCGCCCATGTTGTCCGGGTGCAGGGTACGGCCAGTGCCGCCACCAGAAGCGACGGAGAAGTACTTCTTGCCAGCCTCGAGACGCTCCTTCTTGTAGGTGCCAGCGACGGGGTGCTGGAAGCGCGTGGGGTTGGTGGAGTTACCGGTGATCGAGATGTCGACGTTCTCGTGCCACATGATGGCAACGCCCTCGCGGACGTCGTCGGAGCCGTAGCAGTTAACGGCAGCGCGGGGACCATCGGAGTAGGGGATGGTCTCGACGACCTTGAGCTCGCCCGTGTAGTAGTCGAACTGGGTCTTCACGTAGGTGAAGCCGTTGATGCGGGCGATGATCTGAGCAGCGTCCTTGCCCAGACCGTTGAGGATGACGCGCAGCGGCTTCTTGCGAGCCTTGTTGGCGTTCAGAGCCAGGCCGATAGCACCCTCAGCGGCAGCGAAGGACTCGTGGCCAGCCAGGAAGGCGAAGCACTCGGTGTCGTCGGAGAGCAGCATAGCGCCCAGGTTGCCGTGGCCCAGACCGACCTTGCGGTCCTCGGCGACGGAGCCGGGAACGGTGAAGGCCTGGATGCCCTCGCCGATGATGGCGGCAGCCTCAGAAGCGGTCTTGGCGCCACGCTTGACAGCGAGAGCGCAACCGAGGGTGTAGGCCCACTCGGCGTTCTGGAAGGCGATGGACTGGGTGTTGTTGACGATCTCACGCGGGTTGAAGCCCTTGTCGGTGCAGATCTGCAGAGCTTCCTCGAGGGAGGCGATGCCGTTGTCGGCGAGGCACTTGTTGATCTTGTCAGCGCGGCGCTCGTAACCTTCGAACGTAACAGTCATAGTTATTTCCCTCCCTTTCTACTCGTGAACCGGGAACACGCTGGCGACGGAGTGAGTCTCCTCGTCGGTGCGCGGGTCGATGTACTTGGCAGCGTTCTCCCACTGACCATAGTGGCCCATAGCGCCAGCGATGGCCTCCTCGGGGGTCTTGCCGGCCTTGACGGCGTCGGTGAACTTGCCGAGGTTCAGGAACTCGAATGCGATGATCTCGTTCTTGTCGTTGAGAGCCATGCGGGTGACGTAGCCCTGAGCGAGCTCAAGGTAACGAGCGCCCTTGGCCTTGGTGCCGAACATGGTGCCAACCTGAGAGCGAAGGCCCTTGCCGAGGTCGTCGAGGGAGGCGCCCACGGGCAGGCCGCCCTCGGAGAACGCGGTCTGGCTGCGGCCGTAAACGATCTGCAGGAAGATCTCGCGCATAGCAACGTTGATGGCGTCGCAGACGAGGTCGGTGTTGAGGGCCTCGAGGATGGTCTTACCGGGAAGGATCTCGGAAGCCATGGCGGCAGAGTGGGTCATGCCCGAGCAGCCGATGGTCTCAACGAGGGCCTCCTCGATGATGCCGTCCTTGACGTTCAGCGTGAGCTTGCAGGCGCCCTGCTGAGGTGCGCACCAACCCACACCGTGCGTAAGACCGGAGATGTCGGAAATCTCCTTAGCCTGGACCCACTTGCCCTCCTCGGGGATGGGTGCGGGGCCGTGGTATGCACCCTTGGCAACGGGGCACATGTTCTCCACTTCCTGTGAGTACTGCATGCCTCTCCTCTCTATCGTGTTGGCGTCCCGTCTGGGGGTCGTGGCTGGCGATTGCCGGGCGACCCTTCGAAAGGGACATGACATGCAGCCCCTATAATACCGCGAAATGCACGGAATATTCGGCGAACGGCTCAGTTTTCGTAGCGAGAAGTCCGGAAGTTTTAATTGAAACGGTTTAACTATATGTTCTGTGGTCGCGAATTTCCGTAGAGGGGGTTCGTCTTGGGCAAGCTTTTGGTCAGCTCTTGTAAGCGTTGCAGGGGTTGACCTGTTGCAACGGTGCCGTTCGCCGCCCGTTTACTGCCTTTGGCCGCGCGAGTGTATTGTTTTGCGTGAATGTTTTGATGGCACGCTTCAATCGTGCTGTATTGGATGGCAATCAGATCCCGGCGAAGGGAGCGCCATGCAGCGCGTTTGGAGAACGGTTACCGGCTTTTACCATGTCTGTGCCCGCGGTGTGGGCAAGCAGCTCATCTTTGAGGGCGATGAAGACCGGTGGGAGTTTTTGGAGCTGATGCGCGAGTGCTGCCGCGAGGCGGGCGTGACGGTTATCGCCTGGTGCCTTATGGGCAATCACGTGCATCTGGTGCTTGCAGATTACGAGGACGCGATGAGCGCGGCGATGCACCGGCTGCTTTTGACGTACGCGCGGCGGTTCAATAAGCGCACGGGGCGCACGGGTCATCTGTTCCAGAACCGTTTTGACCGGCGCTCGCTCGATACCGACCGTTATCTAATGGCTGCCATTCGCTATGTTCACGCTAATCCGCAGGAGGCGGGTATCGCCCTGATCGAGCGTTATCCCTGGAGCAGCTTTGCCGAGTATCTGAGAGCGTATGACAACGATACGACGAGGGGATTTTCGGACCCTTCTTGTGTGCTTGAGCTCTTTGAGTCTGCCAAGGGGTTTCTGGATTATTCTCTGTCGATGCCCGATGGTTCCGATCCGGTGATTCACGATATGGATGAGACAGAGTGGGAGCGGCGTGCGTTTGCCGACAAGATGGCGAAGCGCCTGGGCGTGCCGCTCAACGAACTCAAGACCGTAGCGCCCTCGCGGCGAGATGGAATCATTTTCGCCCTGCACGATGTCGGCTACACGGTGCGCGAGATCGAACGATATACGGGAATCAGCAAGAGTACCGTCTCTCGTATCGTGCGCGCTTATGTTCGGGTGAATGCTCAGGCTGAGGGCTCGGAATAGAAAATGGCCGAACCACTCTTGTCAAGCGATTCGGCCAACAAAAGTCTTAAGATTTGGGACAAATACTACTGATTATTTTGTCCCGTGAGCATGCCGTCGAGGGTGCGCCAGGCGAGCTCGGCGCATTTGACGCGGGCGGGCATGTGCGAGATGTCCTGGAGCTGGGCGGCCTCGTCCAGGTCTTCCAAGTCCTCCTCGGAGAGCTGCTCGCCGCGGATCATGGCGAGGAAGAGCTCTGCCAAGCGGCGAGCTTCCTCGACGGTCTCGCCGGTGATGAGGTCGGCCATGATGTCGGCGCTTGCCTGGCTGATGGCGCAGCCGTGTCCGGTAAAGGAGGCCTCCTCGATCACGTTGTTCTCGACACGTAGCTGCAAGGTGAGCTCGTCTCCGCAGCTGGGGTTGATGCCGTCGTGCTCGTGCGTGGGGGCGTCCATCTCGTACTTGTAGTCGGGGTGCGAGTTGTGCTCCATAAACGTGGTGGAGGTGTACAGATTACCCATTGAACGTGCTCCAAACGTGATGCAGGCCGGCGATGAACTTGTCGATGTCGGCCTTGTCGTTGTAGAAGGCCACGCTGGCGCGGCAGCAGGCAAGGTTCTCGACGCCCAGCCAGGTGAGCAGCGGCTGCGCACAGTGGTGGCCGGCGCGAATGCAGACGCCGTCCATGTCCATGATGCTCGCTACGTCGTGCGGGTGGATGCCCTTGACGTTAAAGCTCACGACGCCGTGGTGGTTGTCCCAATAGATGGAGCCGATGATCTGGACAAAGTCGAGCTGCATGAGTTCGCCCATCAGATAGTGGACGAGTGCCTGCTCGCGGGCCTGGATGTTCTCGTAACCCACCGTGTTGACCAGGTAATCGAGTGCGGCGCCCGTGGCGAAGATGCCGGCGGCGTCCTGCGTGCCGGCCTCGAACTTCTCGGGGACGGGAGCCCAGACAGCGTTCTGCTCGGTGACCGAATCGATCATCTCGCCGCCGGTAAGCATGGGCGGCATGGCGTTGAGCAGGTCCATTTTGCCCCACAGCACGCCGATGCCCATGGGGCCCATGGCCTTGTGCGCACTAAAGGCAAAGAAGTCGGCGCCCAGGTCGGCCACATCGACCGGCATGTGCGGCAGCGACTGCGCGCCGTCGACGACCAGGTAGCCGCCGTACTTGTGCACGAGTTTGCCGAGGTTCTTGACCGGGTTCTCGACGCCCAGCACGTTGGAGACCTGTCCCACGGCTAGGATCTTGGTCTTGGGACCCACCTTGGCAAGAACCTCCTCGGTGGTGAGCTGGCCGGTCTTGGTGGGGTAGAGGTAGACGAGCTTGGCGCCGGTCTCGCGGCAGACCTGCTGCCACGGAATCAGGTTGGAGTGGTGCTCCATGATGGTGATGACGACCTCGTCGCCCGGTTCGAGCACTGTGGGCGCAAAGCTCTTAGCGACCAGGTTGAGCGACTCGCTCGTGTTGCGGGTGAAGACGACCTCGTTGGCCTGTGAGGCGCCGATGAGGTCAGCGATCTGCTGGCGGACCTTCGCGATGGCGTCGGTGGCCTCGACGGACAGCGAGTACAGGCCGCGCAGGGGGTTGGCGTTCATGCGCTGGTAGAAGTCGCGTTCGGCGTCGAGCACACGGGCAGGGCGCTGCGCGGTGGCGGCGCTATCGAGGAAAGCGATCTCGGGGTGCTGCTGGAACAGCGGGAACTGGCCCTTGTAGGGGTTGGTCTCGATGTCCACGGTGGGCCAGCCGCGCGAAGCCTCGTCGCTGGCGTCGAGCTCCATGGGCTCGGGGGCGGTACAGGTGTCGCATTTAACGTGCTCGGTGTCGATCATGCGAGCTCCTCTTCAAAGTTGTCGATCAGGTTGTTGCCTAGGCGGACGACGGCGGCGCGGGTGCGCTCGTCGGTGGCGGAAAGCGCGGCGTCCTCCAGCTTGGCGCGGATGAACAGGTCCTCGGCGGCGTTTTGGTCAAGGCCACGGCAGGCGAGGTAGAACAGCTGCTCGTCGCGGACGTGACCGATGGTGGCTCCGTGGTTGCCGGCGACGTCGTCCTCGTCGCACAGGATGACGGGGACGGTCTTGTTGTCGACGCCCTTGTTGGCCAAAAGCACCGTCTCGCGCTCGGTGCCGGTTGCACCCTTGCAGCCGTGCACGAGGTCGATGGTGCCGCGGTAGACCTTCTTGGACGTGCCGGTCAGTACGCCGTTGGCGTCGATCTCGCACTCGGTCTTGCGACCGCGGTGGCGCAGCTCGTAGTTAAAGTCGCGCACCTGCTCGCGGGCGCCCAGGTAGTCAGTATCGATGGTGACCTTGGCGGTATCGCCCAGCAGGTCGCCGGCAAGGCCGGTGGCACTGGCGCCGGCACCCAGGACGCTGTGCTGCACGTTGACGCGCGCGCCCTCGTCCAGGAACAGGCCGGTGTCGTCGAGCGCGATCCAGCTATCGTCGAGCGTCTGCGTGCAGGTCACGTTGACGGTGGCGTACTCGTGGGCGCACACGCGTAGCACGGAGCCCACGACACCCTCGCCGGTAACGGGGGAGTCTAGGGCAATATGTAGATCGAGCGTCGACTGGGGACGGGCGACGACGTCGATGGCGGCGATGGCCGCGGCGGCATCGACAGCGCTCACGCGCACGGTAACCGTGGCGTGCTTGTATGCGGGCACATCGATGACGATGCGCTTGGTAGCGTGGTCGGCCAGGTAGGTGTAGGCAGCCTCGCCCATGCCAGTCTCGAAGGCCTCGGCAGGGGAGAGCTCCTCCTCGAGCTTGATGGCGCCGGCCTGGTAGACGGAGGTCGCAGGCACGTCGAGCTCGGTCTCGGGCGTGATACGGGCGCGGTCGGCGGCATCGCCGGGGGCGGAGGCGCGGCGCTCGGGGAAACGCTCGGCCATAGCGTCCATGGCGGCTTCAAACGCGTCTGCCACGCCGGTAAACTGCTCGTCCAAGCCCTCGACCTCAACGGCCTCGGTGGGAGCGGCGGCAAGCTCGTCAGAGAGCTCGAGCTTGGTCTGGTTCATCTTGAGCCAACCCCAAGTGGCAGCCGGCATCGCATTAACCTGCTCAAGGGTGGTAGCAGCGGTGTTGGTGGTCTGTTTCATTATCCGATCGCTCCTTCCATCTCGAGCTTGATCAGGTTGTTCATCTCGACGGCGTACTCCAACGGCAGCTCCTTGGAGACCGGGTTGGCAAAGCCGTTGACGATCATGGTACGGGCCTCTTCCTCCGAGATACCGCGGCTCATCAGGTAGAACACCTTGTCGTCGCCGATACGTCCGATGGTGGCCTCGTGGCCGATGTCGACATTCTTGGCGCGGATGTCCATGGCGGGGATGGTGTCGGAGCGGCTCTGGTCGTCGAGCATGAGCGACTGGCAGCTCACGGTTGCCTTGGAGCCCTCAGCCTTGGGCGTGGCCACGATAGAGCTGCGGAAGGTCTGGATGCCGCCGCTCTTGGAGATGCCCTTGGTTTCGACGGTTGCCGAGGTCTCGGGCGCGTTGAGCACGACCTTGCAGCCGGTGTCGAGGTTCTGCCCGGCGCCGGCAAAGGTGATGCCGGTAAAGCTCGAGCGGGCGCGGCGGCCATTGAGCACGCTCATGGGGTAGAGGTAGCCCACGTGGCTGCCGAAGGAGCCGCTGATCCACTCGATGTCGCCGTCCTCGTCCACGCGCGCACGCTTGGTGTTGAGGTTGTACATGTTCTTGGACCAGTTCTCGATGGTCGAGTAGCGCAGGTGCGCACGCTTGCCCACAAAGAGCTCGACGGCGCCGGCGTGGAGGTTTGCCACGTTGTACTTGGGCGCGGAGCAACCCTCGATAAAGTGCAGGTCGGCATCGTCCTCGACGATGATGAGCGTGTGCTCAAACTGGCCGGCGCCCTTGGCGTTAAGACGGAAGTAGCTCTGCAGCGGGAAGTCGAGCTTGGTGCCCTTGGGCACGTAGACAAACGAGCCGCCCGACCATACGGCGCCGTGCAGGGCCGCAAACTTGTGGTCGGTGGGCGGGATGAGCGTCATAAACTTCTCGTGGATGAGCGGTTCCCACTGCGGGTCGTGCAGGGCCTCCTCGATGCCGGAGTACACGATGCCCATCTTGGACGCGGTGTCCTGCATGTTGTGGTAGACGAGCTCGGAGTCGTACTGCGCGCCGACGCCCGCCAGGTAGCTGCGCTCGGCCTCGGGGATGCCCAGGCGCTCAAAGGTATTCTTGATGTCGTCGGGCACCGACTCCCAGTCGTGCTTTTGTTCGGTGTTGGGCTTGACGTAGGTGACGATGTTGTCCATGTCCAGGCCCTCGATGGAGGGGCCCCACGTCGGGTCGGGAAAACGGTTGAAGATCTCGAGGGACTTTAAGCGCAGGTCGAGCATCCACTGCGGCTCGTCCTTTTTGGCGCTAATCTCGCGCACGATGTCGGGCGTGATGCCGGCGTCGAGGCGCTCGAATCCCTCCTCGCCATAGGTGAAGTCGTAGAGGCTGCGGTCGATGTCCGCGACCTCGGTGCGGTTCTTGGTCATTGCGTCGCCCCTTTACGCCTGCTGCTCGGCAGCGGCGGCCTCGGCCTGGGCGCGCTGCTCGGCGGCCTCGCGCTCGAAGGTCTCAAAACCGTTCTTGTCGATCCAGGGGATGAGCGAGGCGTCGTCCTCGCGCACGATGTGGCCCTTGACCATAACGTGGACGCGGTCGACATCCAGGTGCTCCAAGATGCGCGTGTTGTGTGTGATGATGAGCATGGAGCCGTCGCAGCTCTTGCGGTAGGCGTCCATGCCGTGGCTGACGGTGGAAAGCGCGTCGACGTCCAGGCCTGAGTCGGTCTCGTCGAGGATGGCGAGCTTGGGCTGCAGCAGCAGAAGCTGGAGCATCTCGACCTTCTTCTTCTCGCCGCCCGAGAAGCCCACGCCCAGCTCGCGGTTAAGATAGGCGGTATCCATGTTGAGCTCGGCCGCGAGCTCCTTGACGCGGCGGCGGAACTCCTTGCCCTTCATCTCCAGACCGGGGCGGCCGGCGATGCTGGCGCGCAAAAAGCTCGACAGCGGCACGCCCGGGATCTCGACCGGGGCCTGAAAGCTCAGGAACAGGCCGGCACGCGAGCGCTTGTCGGTGGTGAGCCCGGTGATGTCCTGGCCGTCAAAGATGATGCGGCCGTCGTTGACGGTGTAGACGGGGTCGCCCATGACCAGGTGACCAAGGGTGGACTTACCCGCGCCGTTGGGGCCCATCAGCACGTGGGTCTCGCCGGCGGCGACGTTGAGGTTGACGTTGTGGAGGATGGTCTTCTCGTCCACGGAGGCAGTCAGACCTTCGATGGAAAGCAGCGGATTTGCGCTCATGCTGTCCCTCTCTGTATATGGTGTACTCATAGGTGTACTAAACCCTAGGAATCTTCTCGGAATAAAGTTACTATGGGTTCGGCGTTAGTCAAGGGAAAACCCGACTAATCCACTCGACTTTTCAAATTCTGGGACAAAATAACCTGTTGTGTTTGTCCCACTTACTTAAGATTTGGGACAAACAAACCTGGTTATGTTGTCCCAGATGCGATGGGAGGGTAGGTATGCTCATTTCTTCTAAGGGCCGCTATGCCCTCCGACTGATGATCTATATCGCAGCGCTGGGCGACGCCGAGGGCAAGATCGCTTTGCGCGAGGTCGCCGACCGCGAGCGTATCTCGCAAAAGTATCTGGAGCAGCTGGTTCGTCCGCTCATGAAGGCGGGCCTACTTAAGAGCGTGCGCGGCAAGGGCGGCGGCTACATGATGGCCAAGGACCCGGCCGAGGTGCGTGCCGGCGACATCCTGCGCGCCGTCGAGGGCAGCACGGCTCCGGTGGCGTGCGATGGCATCGACAACAGCTGCGCTCGCAGCGATCTCTGCTCGACCGTCAAATTCTGGCGCGGTCTGGACGACGTGATCGAAAAGTACGTCGACGGCGTGTCGTTGGCCGACCTTGCCGCCGTCCCAGAGATCAACTTTGACATTAAGCTGTAGGTTGAGCGCAATTCCTTAAGATTTCGCGGAGGGTTGTTGCCGTTTACCGAGGGGTTGTTGTGCAACAACGGGCGAGCTGCAATACTTATTTTTATCTTTGCAAACTGCACTTTAACTACACCAATGCAGGGAGGATCTTATGCAGCCCAAGCATTCTGCGATTGTCGCGGGCCTGACGCTGGCGCTTTCGTTTGGCGCCGTTTCCGCGCCGGCACCCGCCGCTGCCGAGGAGCCCACGCCGGGCGTTGCCTCGGATGCGACCGATATCGATAAGGGTCTCTATACCCAGCAGTCCTTTTCGGGCGTGCTGAGGTCGGTCCAGGGCGTTTCGTTTGTTAACGTGGCTCCCGAGATGAAGTACTTCACCAAATATGAGAGTCACGGCAACTATAACCAGGGCTTTTCGTACGGTGACGGTTATAACGCGCTGGGTTATTACCAGTTCGACCGTCGTTGGTCGCTCATTCCGTTTATGAAGCAGGCCTACAACTACAACCCCGAAAAATACAGCATGCTCAAGGATGCGATTGATCGCGGCAGCGAGATTTCCAACATGAGCAATGCCATGTACGAGAACGGCCAGCTCACCGAGTTGGGCCGTATTGCGCAGGAGGCCTTCCAGGGCGCTTATAACATCGATCCTGTTGAGTTCTCAGCTCTTCAAGATGCCTATGCGTACAACTCGTACTATGCGGTGACCGAGGCGTGGCTCAAGAGTGGCCTGGGCATTGATATTTCGGGCCGTGCCGATTGCGTTAAGGGCATGGTGTGGAGCATCACCAACATGTGCGGCACCGGTGGCTGCAGGGACTTCTTCCGTTGGGCGAATCTCTCCAACGATATGTCCGACCGCGAGTTTGTGACGGCGCTTTCCAACAGTGTGGTCAATAACGTGGCGACCAAGTATTCGAGCCAGCCCCAGTATCATGAGGGCTGGAAGAACCGCTACCGCAATGAGCTGAAGGACTGCTTGGTTTATATCGCCGAGGACGAGGCCGCTGCGACGCCCGTGCAGCCCGAACCTACGCCGGCGCCCTCGCCGACGCCTGATTCGAATGACGACTCGAGCGACGATGCCAACGATGACAGGATGGATGCGCCCTCGACCGGTGCTGACGGTGATGGCTCTGCTGGTGGCACTACCAACAACGGCTCTACCTCGAACGGTTCCGATTCAAACGGCTCTGCTGCGGGCGATTCGTCTTCAAGCTCTGCCGGCAATACGGACAGCGACGCTTCTGGTTCGACCGGCGCTGGCACCTCTAACTCATCCACCGGCTCGAGCGATTCGTCCGTTGGCACCGGCTCTAACAACGGCTCCGGCTCTGACGCAACCCCTGGTTCCGATGCTTCCAAGGATGACTCGAATAAGGCGCCGGACGTTCCCGTTGCTTCGCCGGACAAGAAGCCTTCTTTCTCCGAGCAGCTTGGCTCTACGCTGGGCTCTTCGCTGATGGCTGGCGTCAATAACGGCTCGACCCAGAACAAGGGCAACTCTGATCAGGTTTCCACGGAAAAGATCGAAGCCGCAAAGGGCGACTCCAAGGACAAGGCTTCCGAGAAGACCGAATCCGATAAGGGTTCTAGCTCTGAGGAGAAGAGCGACAAGTCCGAACAGAAGAAGGACGAGGATAAGAAGTCTGAATCTGAGGAGAAGGACAAGAGCAAGGCCGAGGGCGAAAAGAAACAGTCCGAAGACGACGACAAGAGCGGTGCTGACAACCAGGTCCAAGAGCAAAATGACTCCAAAACGGTGACCACCACGACCACGACGACTACAACTACCAAGTCCTCGGGCGGCAACATGCCCAAGACGGGCGATCTGATTGTGATGGCGAGCCTTGCCAGCGCGAGCTTGGCCACACTGGGCGCTACGTCTATCGTAAGTGGTAAGCATAAGCTCGATCAGCAGAAGAAGGCTTCTGGGGAGGACGGCTCGGAGGAGTAATCTTCTAGATCGTTTTCTATAAGAGTTTGAGACGGGGTCCGGTGCGGCGGCATCGGGCCCCGTTTTTGTTGTGCAACGATTTGTTATGCCCCCTCGGGGGTCTGTTGCTACCGTTGCCCGAAACGTTTGCATGTCGATATTGTTGCGCTCTACCCGCTCGCTACAATGGGCATCGTGCTGCGTTAGAAGGAGAGTTTACGGTGTCTGAACAGGCGAATTATGGTGTTGCTCATGCGTTTGGCGCACGGTTGCTTAGTTATGCGGATAACGCAGCTCTGCCGGTTGATGTACACGACTTTTCCGATGCAATCAATCGGTGTTTACTCGTCGATAAGACTATGTTTATTGCCGATATATTGGACAGCGAAGCGCCTGTTGCGCTTTGTTGTCGGCCCAAGGGTTTTGGCAAGAGCATGAACCTATCGATGCTCAAATGCTATTTGGAACGACCTGATCACCGGCGGCCGGACCGAAGTCCGTTCGTCGGCACCCAGATTTGGCAGGCGGGTGGCGGTCGCTATCGTGATGAGTACGCGCGCTATCCGGTCATCATGCTCGACTTTTCAGCTGCCGCTGTGAGGCGCGACGCTGATGCTGCGGCGGCTATTCGCAGCGCTGTCGCGCACGAGTGCGCTCGATTGCTGCCGCTGTTTGCCGCGCCTGATTTGTCAAGACGTGAGGTTCGTCTTATCGAGAGGGCGGCGCGTGGGGTGGCCAGCGATAAGGAGATCGATGCGGCGATTAGCGTGCTTATTAAGCTGCTCCAGACAGCTTTCGATGAGCAGGTTGTTCTTCTGATAGACGACTACGACGTGGTATGTCCAAAGCGCTTGGACGCCAAGGACGACGGTAGCGTGGATTCCCTAGAGTCGCTCAGCCGAATATTGTTCGACACCATTGCCGACGCCGGCGACTTGTTGCGATTGACGTGTCTTATGGGCGAGCGCCCCGGTCCCGCCGAGTTTGCGTTGTCCCAACGTGGGGTTTCCTACCGATCGGCGACGCCGCTGTCGAGTTGGTGTGATCGATGGTTCGGTCTTTCGGACGATGAAGTCCAGGTGCTGTTGGATCGCATCGGTCGCAACGGCTGTCTGGATGACGCGCGTGAGTGGCTCGAGGGCTATCTGTTTGGTGGTTTTTATTGCTCGATCCCGGAGCGCGTGGTGGACTACGCATATCGCGGTTGCGTCGCGCCCGTTCGGGCAGATCTGTATGGTTACGTCGACCGTCTGAGCGCATGCGTCGGTGACTGGAATCTCATGCGCCTGTCCGCATTGTTCGATTTGCTTGAGCCGCATGGGTTTATTGAGGCGCCAGTGCATGTGCATGCCGAGGTGGCCGATGTCGCCAAGCCCGAAGATATCTGGACAGCGCTGTATCTGTCTGGATTTCTTACGACGGACATGACGGGGCATTCGGAGGACGGCGCGTGCCTTCGTTCCCTGCGTCTGCCTAACAACGAAGTGCGTCAGGCGCTCCGTCTTGTAATTCTGGAATGGTTTGAGTGTGCCGTTGAGGACGTTGGAGTTATCGACTCGTTCCATGACGGGCTGTGTCGAGGAGACGAGGACACTGTAAAGCAAGCTTTGAGCTGTGCTATCGGCGATCTGGGCATCGATGTGGGCCAATCAGATGTGCCGACAGCCTATCATCTGGCGCTTCAGGGGCTCTGCTTTGGACTGCCCGGCTATTGCAATCCCAGCTCCAAGCGAAGTGGCGTCTCGGATCGCTGGGATATCCAGGTGATTCCCACCGGTCGGGTGTTTGACGTGGCCGACACGCTCGGCATGCTCGATGAGCGACCGCTCATTACGGTCAACATGTTGTACGACCCTGGCGTCGATGCCCTGGGCCTGGAACTGTTGGCGGTTCAGGCGCTGCTCGACATAGAGCGCGACGGCATCGATGATATCCGCGTGCCGCGCCCCGCCGTCGGGCGCATGCGTTGGGGCTTTGGCTTTGACGGTCAGCGTGTGTCCGTGGTGTGTCAACGACTGTAGCGGCGGGCGAAAGCCCTTTACTACTCGGCGTCCTTCAGGGGCGGCATGGGCTTCCAGTTGGGATCCTTAACGATCTTGCGGGCGTCCTTCATGCCGCGGCGCAGCGCCGGAATGCCGGTCTTAAAGCATTTGTCGACTGCTGCCAGACGAATGAACTCCTTGCAGAAGGTCGCGGCATTGCCCAGACGGAACAGCATGGGGTGGTAATCACCGTAGATCTGCATATAGCGAGCGAGGAAGCCTCGGTTGCGCATGATGTAGTAACGGTTGGTGTCGCTCGTGGAGTTGAGCTGTCGTTTGCCGGCGATATCCCAGTTGGAGACGGCGCGGGCGCGCTTGAGCACCACGTCGGCAACCACGGCGGCGGGGAAGTGCTGGCTGGCCACGTAGCCGTAGCAGGCATCGTCGCCGTAGATAAAGAAGCGCGCGTCGGGCAGGCCAATCTTGTCGACCACGCGGCGCGAGAACATGCCGCCCTCAAAGCACAGTTGGTTCATGTTGCGGTAGCCCTCGGGCCCCAAGTCCCACTTGGCGATGGGGTTAGGGATGCCGAGTGAAAGGATGAGCTGGTACTGCCAAAAGAAAGCGCCGCCGTCAAAGTCCAGGCGCGAACCCTGGATGACATCGTAGCGGTCGGTCCACTTGGCAAGACGCTCGATGCCTTCGGGGATGACGAGCACGTCGTCGTCCATCACCCAGAACCACTGGGCGCCCAGGTCGTAAGCGCATTTAGTGCCAGCGGAGAAGCCGCCCGCACCGCCGCCGTTTTCGAGCTGCGGGGCGTAGATGACACGGTCGGTGCCGCCCTGCGCGTCGGGCTGCTCGGTGTCGATGCCCCACAGGTTGGCCAGACGCTCGTTGAATGCGGTGCACATGGCCTCGGTCTCGCGCGAATTCTCGTTATCGACAATCACGATGCGCCAGGGCGTTGCCGTGAGCTCGGTCATGGAGTCGAACAAGTTGGCCAGGAGTTCCTGGCGCTTGTACGTAACGACAACGATGGCGAGCTTATCGATGGGGGCGGGAAGGGTTGAAGTCATGGGGCAATATATCCTTTCACGCGCGGCGGGCGAGCGCTGCGCGGAAGCTATCGAATACGTCCTTGGGACTGTCCTATTGTAAAGGCTCGCCGCACCTTGACGGCAAGCTTTGAATAAAACGCAGGAACCTGCCACGGGTGTAGCGGCTTTGACGTCTGACGGCAGCGTGTCTATTGCCGCTTGAGCTTGCGAACGATAAGGCTTCTAGCTGCATCGATGATGAGGAGCGCCAGAGCAAAGACGATGCTAATGACGGTACCCGTGATGATACATATAGCTGCCGGGCTGTTTTGGCTGACCAGCATGTTTGCGAGCAACGTATTGAAGACGGGACGCCACAGGCTACTGGTGAGCGACTGCATCACATAGAAACCGAGCGTGGCGGTCGATAAGGTGACGATGACACCCGCAGTCCGCGGATTGCCTGAGGCACTGCGTCGGGTTGCCGAAAAGAGCAAGGAGGCGGCAGCGAGGGCAAACGAGATCAGCGAGGTCGACTTGTAGGAGAGGACTGCCATCGCCGTGAGGTTGCCGGTGAAGGAGAGTGCTCCTTCCAGGATGGTGGCGAGCGCCAAAATCGCAGCGAGCGACCGCATGCCCAAGGCGCCCGCCCTGTCCGAATCCATGACATCGGTAACGTCGCGGAGCAGACCGCCGATCAAAAACGCGATTACGTACGTGGCAGCGCTCATGAGCTTCTGGAGCCAAGAAAACTCGCCGGCGCTTGTCGTACTCATGGCGGCTATATACCCGTTAACAACAAATGCGAGGATGCCAACGGCGATGACCGTCGTCGTGTAGCTCTTCTGGGAGAGTCGACTCTTAGCCAGTCCAAACCATGGCGCCATGAAGACCGTGGCGGCATAGACCCAGATAAACTCAAGGCCTAGCGTGTACCAGTAGTGCGTGTTGAGGGTAACATCGGGAATGGGGGAGACGACCGTGGACCACGCGAGCGCCACGAGGCAATAAAACGTAGTGGGCATAACGACCTTGCCCAGGCGCTGCGTCGTCCGTTGCATTTGCGACTTCCACGTTGCTCCACCGTCCCAAGCACGCGCGGCAGAAGCGATGAGAAAATAGCCCGAGATCATAAAGAAGACCTCGTTGGCCCAGCAGCCCAGCAGGTTAATAAAACCGAGCACGCCGGAATAGGGGAAGGCGGCAAGCGGCGCGTATTCCGGCAAGCCGACACAGGTTGCCTGGAAGGTCCACTGAAAGGTGTGGAACACCGCGATACCGGCGACTGCGACCAGGCGCAAGGCCTCGATGGATATGTTGCGTGCGGCTTTGGGCTGCATGACGTCCTTTCGTATCGGTTTGCCTCTGCGAGCTCCATAGATTATATAAACGCCCGCTGGCGCGCTGACCCTTTGATACCATGAAACGACAGGTATTTCCTAAGGAGCACATTTGTCTACTAACGTCTCTGGCAGCCCTGTTCTGTCGCTGCTTATTCCCATTTACAATGTTCAGCGCTACCTGCGCGAGTGTCTCGATTCCGCCCTGGCGCAGACGCTCAAGGATATTGAGATCATCTGCATTAACGACGGGTCGACCGACAACTCGCCGGCGATAATCCGCGAGTATATGGAGCGCGATGGGCGCGTCAAGATGATCGACAAGGCCAACAGCGGCTACGGCGACTCGATGAACCACGGTCTGGAGATGGCGCGTGGCAAGTACGTTGGTATCTTGGAGTCCGATGACTTTATGGCGCCCGACGCACTCGAAAAGCTTGTCTCGGCCGCCGATAGCAATAATGCCGACTTTGCGAAGGCGAACTTTGATTTCTACTGGTCTAAGCCCGAGGAGCGCCGTTCGCTGCACGAGATGTTTAAAGCCAAGGACTGTGGCAAGCCAGTGCACCCGAGCGATACGACGCAGTTCTTTAAGCAAAAGCCGTCGATTTGGTCGGCCGTGTACCGTCGCGATTTTCTTGAGCGCAACGGCATTACGTTCCTGCCGACTCCGGGGGCATCCTTTCAGGACACGTCATTTGCCTTTAAGGTGATCGCGTGCGCCGATAAGGCTATTTACCTGCACGATGCCGTGTTGTCGTATCGCCAGGACAACGAGAATTCCTCGGTCAATTCTTCAGCTAAGGTCTTTTGCGTCAATACCGAGTATGCCGAGATTGAGCGTTGGATTCGAGAGGATTATGCCCGCGACCACGCAAGCGGCGATGTCGCGCGCATGCTCAAGTTCAACCAGCTCATTAAGTACGATTCATACATGTGGAACTACGTGCGCCTGGCGCCTAAGTTCTATAAGGAGTTCCTGGTTCAGATGGCTAAGGAATTTCAGGCGGCCTTGGACGCGGGGGAGTTTTTGCTTGACGACCTCAAACCGTGGAAGCGCGCAAATCTCGCTGCCATCCTCAAAGATCCCGAGGGCTGGGTTGACGAGCATCCGAGTTTTGCGACGGATGGTGCCTTGGGGCGTGCTAAGTATTACGCCTCGGTTGGAGGCCCAGGCGTGGTCGCCGCCTTCCTCATCGAATCGCTGAGGGGGTAGGTCGGCATGGGAGAGGCCTCGTTTCCTAAAGTTACCATTGTCGTCCCCGTTTACAACTCTGCACGCTCCATTCAGCGATGCCTCGATTCGCTGTTGGTCCAGTCTGAGTGTTCGATTCAGGTTGTCTGCGTCAACGACGGTTCGACTGATGATTCGTTGAACGTGTTGCGCCAGATCGCGCAGGCCGACGATCGCGTACTGGTGATTGACCAGGAAAACGCGGGTGTCTCGTGTGCTCGAAATGCCGGTATCGATGTCGCCGAGGGCGAGACCGTCTTTTTTGTGGACGCCGACGATTACATCGATGCCCAGACGGTCGAGCGCGTGCTGCATGCCATGGAGTCTGCGGATGCCGAGGCCGCCGTTTTTGGCGGCGTCTGTGAACCTGCCGATGCTGCCCCCAAACGCGTCCAGCAACTCATGAGCCCCAAAGCTGGTACCTTCGGCGCCCGCGATCCTCAACTGCTGTTCCATTCGAATGCGCAGCCCTATGCCTGCCGTGCGGCTTTTTCGCGCGAGCTGCTCAATCGCGAAGGCATTCGCTTCGCCCCCGGTTTGGCTTTGGGCGAGGACGTCGTCTTCCAATTTGCGGCTTATGCGCTTGCCCGCAGGACCGTCGTCATGCCTGACAAGTTCTACCACTACGTGATGGAGAGCGAATCGGCGACGCACGAGTTCAACAGTGCCGAGGCGCGCGCCAAAAAGCTTGACTCCCACATGAAGATGCTCGAGGAGGTCTTGGAAGACTGGGCGGCCTATGGTCTTTTGGACCTGTGTCCCGGCGAGCTGATAACTTGGTTTTTGGACCTAATTGTGTTCGATCTGGCGCGCTTGGATGCCGATGACTTCCATCGCGTGGCGGCTCGCGTCAACATGGACCTCACGACGTTTTTGGGAACGGAGTGGGCGGATATGCCTGCTAAGGGTGCCGTTCGCCGTGTTGCCCACAAGCTCGTTGCGGCGACCTCGGGCGTTTCGATGGCAGACGCCACGCTGTTCTATCTTTCGACTCGCGGTCTCAAAGCCTGCCTGGAGCGCTTTCTATAATTCCAAGCGCTGCCGCCCGCCGCAACTCGGCTGCTAAAATAACCCTGTTACACGCTATTCAACGGGAGGTTCTCTTGCAGAACTCTGATACCCCTAAAGTTTCGCTGCTTGTCCCCATTTGCAATGTCGAGCGCTATCTGCGCGTGTGCCTCGATTCCGCCGTGGCGCAGACGCTCAATGACATCGAGATCATCTGCATCAACGACGGCTCCACCGATAGCTCGCCGGATATCATCCGCGAGTACATGGAGCACGACCCCCGTGTAAAGATGATCGACAAGGCCAACAGCGGCTACGGCGACTCGATGAACCGTGGCCTGGAGATGGCGCGCGGTGAGTACGTGGGCATCCTTGAGTCCGACGACTTTATGTTTGAGGATTCGCTTCAAAAGCTGGTCGCCAAGGCCGATGCTGAGCATGCCGATGCGGTAAAGGGCGACTTTTATCTGTATTGGTCCACGCCCAGCGAGCGACGTGAGCTGTTTGGGATTATCGACGAGCATATGACGGGCGCCGCGTATCGCCCCGTCGATCGCCCGGGCATCTTCTACCGCAAACCTTCCATTTGGTCGGCTATCTATCGGCGCGCGTTCCTCAACGACAATCAGATTCGCTTCCTTCCCACGCCGGGTGCCTCGTATCAGGATGCGGGTTTTAACTTTAAGGTCTGGGCATGCGCCGAGCGTGCTGCGTTTATCGCGGACCCCATTTTGTGCTATCGCCAAGACAACGAGAAGAGCTCCGTTAATTCGCCCAACAAGGTATTTTGCGTGTGCGACGAATACGCCGAGATGCAGCGCTTTTTGGATGAACGCCCCGAGCTTAAGGCTCAGCTTCAGGGTATTTTAATGCGCATGAAGGTCGATACGTACCGTTGGAACGATGAGCGCCTGGTCGATGAACTGCGCGAGCAGTTTTGGAAGAAAGCCTCGTCCGAGCTCAAGGCCGACTGGGATGCCGGTCGCTTTGATCTGTCGCTGTTTGATCCGCGTGGCGAGACCGACTTGCGCCTGATGGTCAAGTCGCCCCGCGCCTATATCGATTCGCGCTTTGACTTTAAGAAGCCGGGCAAGCTCAATACGTTTAAGCATTACTTTAAGATTGGCGGCCTGCCGCTGGTCTGTCGTGTGCTGACGTATCAGTGCACCTACGGCGACAACCCGCACCCCGATGACGTTCCGGCCGCACAGTAGGAGCGAGTGACTATGGCTACCCCCAAGATTTCCGTTGTCGTTCCCATCTATAAAGTGGAGGAGTGCCTGGCCTGGTGCCTGGACTCCCTGCTTGCGCAGGACATGCCCGATTGGGAAGGCGTGTTAGTCAACGATGGATCGCCGGACGGTTCGCGCGATATTGCGGCTGCCTATTGCGAAAAGGACTCGCGCTTTGCGCTGGTCGATAAGGAGAACGGCGGCCTGTCGAGTGCGCGTAATGCAGGCATCGCCGCGTCCACGGCGCCTATCGTCGCGTTTTTGGATTCCGACGACCGGTTTACGCCCGATGCGTGCCGTGTGATCGTCGATGCCTTTGAGCGCGAGGATTGCGACGTGTTGACCTTTGGCGCGAATCCGTATCCGCTCGAGGCAGGGTATCCGTGGCTTAACTATGTGCTGAGCCCGCGCGATGTGTCGTTTGAAGGCTATAGCTCTGACCTGCTGTTTAAGGAAGCATCTCGCCCCTTTGCATGGCGCACCGCCTGCAAGCGTGAGTTTTTGCTGGGTAACGGGATCGTGTTCGACGAAACCGTCAAGTATGGCGAGGACCAGGTCTTCGATTTTGCCGTGTACGGTCGTTCGCGCAAGACCGCGCTTATCTCGAACAAGCTGTATGACTACCGCGTGGCGCGCAAGGGCTCGCTTATGGACACCATGCGCTATGACGACGAGACGCGACTGCTGGAGCACGTGAAGATTTACTCCGCGGTGCTGGCTGACTGGCAGCGCGATGGTCTCGATGCCCAGCATGCCGAGGACCTGGCGTACTTCCTCTGCGATCTGGTGCTGTACGATGCGCTCAGGTTGCTGGGTTCGGACTGCGGCAAGGTGGTTGCTGCCGTTGCCACGGCGCTTGTCGGTTCTGCCGTGGGTAGCGATGCCGCGCTCGCACAATGCGCTCCTTCTGTTGCTGCTATGGTGCGTGCGGCGCTTACCGGCAAGGCCCCCAATGCCCGTGAGTGCAAAAAGCTCATGTTCGATTACGACGTCTTGAGGTTTGGGCGCCTGGGTGCCTGCAAACGCATGGCAGCGAACGCTCTGGGAAAGCGAGAAGTGTAGATGAGTATCAAGCGTTTGGCACTTTGCCGCAGCCAGGGCCGTCTGTTTGTGCTGCTTCGTTTTGTCGGTCAGGATGTCGCCGCGCTTATTGAGCGGGAGGGTTCTCAAGCGTTTGCCCATGCGACGACGAGCGGTTCTTGTGTGCCGTCGCTGGTGCTCCCGGTCGATCATGGCCGTGTGCTGGCGCTTTGCCCTTCCGTTTCCGATTACGAGCGCGAGCTCGCTGTCTTGGTGCTTCCGTTTTTGGACGGCTCTACGATTGACGTCACATTTGCATCCGGTGACCAAAGGTTGGGCTCCATTCGCCTTGATAGCCGCGTGGCAAAGCTGGAATCCAAGATTAACTACAAAACAAAGCCTGCACTGTGTGCGCTTATCCGCGATGCGCAGCGTGGCGAACGCTGCGGTTGCTACGAGATCGATGCCATTCGCTATTTGCCGGCAGACGCCGGCGCGGTGTGGCGCTATGAGGTTATCTGGGCGGGAGACCCCCAGTGCGCACCTGAGCTTCAGATCTTCGATACGCATATGAACGCCATCGATGTCACCGTGCATGTGTTTGAGTCGCAGGCCGATGTGCCGCAGCGCAACGGTTGCCGTGTCAATAAAACGTATCTGAGCGTAGAGATGCCTCAGGATATACGAGATTTTGTCGCGATTGTGAGCGATTCCACGGAGCAGATCCAGAGCGGTTTTTGCGCCATGGATGGTCGCCTGTACAACGGCATGGTCGACGACAGCTGGAACCGTATGAAGGACGCGCGTGCAGACGACGCAGCTTATCGACGTTGGTTTGAGCAGCATCGCGCAAAGCCGGGCGATTTGGCGTGCCAGCGTGTCGCTTCGGCGGCCTTTGCCTATAGACCGCTCGTGAGCATTGTGGTGCCGTGCTACAAGACTGATCGGGTCTACCTGCGCGAGCTGCTGGACTCGGTGCTGGCCCAGAGCTATGACAACTGGGAACTGCTCCTTATGGACGCCTCACCCGAATGGGATGCGGTGGCCAATCTTGCGGCGGATGCCAATGACGAGCGCATCCGTCGCATCGAGCTTCCCGGCAACGGCGGCATTGTGGTCAATACCAACTCTGGTATTGAGCAAGCGACGGGCGACTACATCGCGTTCTTGGACCATGACGACATTCTGGAACCGGACGCGTTATTCCACTATGTTGCCGCGCTGAACAAGGCTGCCGAGGGCGAGCGTCCCCAGGTCCTGTTCTGCGACGAGGACATGTTCCAGAAAGCAGGGGAGTGGGGCCAGCCGGTCTTTAAGACTAAGCTCAACGTCGACCTGCTCTATAGCCATAACTGCGTGACGCATTTCCTTATGGTGGAGAAGGCGCTCATCGATCACATCGGTACGTCCCCAGAAGACGTCACGGGTGCCCAGGATTACGACCTGACGCTTCGCTGTCTTGCAGCCGGCGCGCGCTTTGAGCACGTTGCGCATGTGCAGTATCACTGGCGCGTGCATCCGGGATCGACCGCCGACGGTTCTGCCGATAGCAAGCCGTATGCTATTGAAGCCGGGCGCCTTGCGCTTCAGCGCCACTTTAACGCGCTGGGCATTTGCGGAACGGTCGAGGAGACCGAGACGCCGTTTGTCTACCGCATGCGCCATGCGCTGCCGGAGCCTGCGCCGCTGGTGAGCATTGTGATCCCCACCAAGGATCACATTGAGACGCTCGATGCCTGTGTGATGTCGATCGCCCAGAAGGCCACGTATACCAATTACGAGATCGTCTTGGTGGAGAACAACAGTGAAGCCCCGGAGACGTTTGCGTATTACGAAACCCTGCCAGAGCGCGTGGCTGCAGCATCCGAAGGCAAGGGCATCGCGCGCGTTGTGTACTGGCCGGGCGAGTTCAATTACTCTCAGATCATCAATTTTGGTGTGAAGCACGCCAAGGGTGACTACCTGCTGCTGCTGAACAACGATACCGAGGTCATAAGCCCGGACTTTATCGAAGAGATGATGGGCTATCTGCAGCGTCCCGATGCGGGCGTGGTGGGCGCCAAACTCTACTTTGCCGATCATCTGGTGCAGCATGCCGGCATTTTGATTGGCGTGCGTGGCGCACTTGCCCATGCCAACCAGGACTTCTCGGCAAAGCGCGAGGGCTATCTTGCCCGTGCCGTGCGCCCGGGCAACTTTAGCGCCGTGACGGGTGCCTGCCAGATGGTGCGACGCGACGTATTTGAGCGCGTCGGCGGCTACAACGAGGAATTCGCCGTCGGTTTTAACGACGCAGACTTTTGCCTGCGCGTGTGGGAGGCGGGTTACCGCACCATCTTTACGCCCTATGCCGAGCTGTACCACTACGAGTTCACCTCGCGCGGCAGGGAAGAGGCCAACGAGGAAAAGCTGCGCCGCTGGAAGCGTGAGCAGGCGCTGTTCATGCAGCACTGGCCTGAGTTCTTCCTCGATGGCGACCCGTGGCTCGGACCAAACCTATCCTCCGACAGTGAGTACTTCTCGTTTTAGTGCGAAGTAATGCCAAGTTCCGGCAAAGTATCCTCAAGAGCTGCAAGGGCGGTGGGGTTCAAGTACTCCTCGTTCAAGCAGCTCTTGTCATATCGAAAACGTGCCTCAAGATTTTTACAGGTGGTTGTATTAAATCGGTTCGCTCATGCGCTCAGTTTGCCTTAGAAGCTATTTGGCGTAACGGTTGAGGTGTGGCGACTCATATTTAAATTGCAGTCACAAAGACACCTTTTATCGATTTCCCGTTGAAATACTGAATTGATAGTTTAAAAATAACTTAAGAGAGCCTTAAATCTCGGAAAAAGGATGTCGTATGAAAAACCTTCGAGAAAGATGGCACGGACTAACAGTGCTGGGAGTTGTTGCATTTGCTGCTGCCTGCATGACGGTTGCCCCGGCGCCCTCATTTGCTGATATTGCTGGCGGTGGCGGAGGCGGTGGACCGATTACGGAATGGTGTTCCGACGGTCGTCTGAAGACTGGACTCGTTCGGTGCGAGGACGGCAACCTTCGCTATTTCGATCCCGAAACTGGCGCCATGGTCACGAACCAGTGGCATAACGAATACGAAGCTGTCTGGTACTATTTTGGCGCTGACGGGACCGCGGTGTCGGGCTGGCAGTCTATCGGTGGGGACAAGTATTACTTCTATCCCGAAAACCATGATATGGCATACGGCCGAGTTCAGATTGACGGCAAGAACTACTTCCTGAACACCCCTGGTGCCAACGCCGATGGCCGCATGCAGCATAGTGGCTGGTTCTACGACTCCATCTACGGAAAGTGGTCCTATGCGACCTCCGACGGTGAGCTATTGACCGGTTGGCATAATCTCGGCGGGGCTTGGTACTATTTCAACGAATCTGGGGTCATGCTGACTGGCTGGATCAACGATTCGGGTACCTGGTACTACACTAATGCCTCCGGTGCGATGGTCACTGGCTGGCTCAACATCGGCGGTACGTGGTTCTACCTCGACGGCTCGGGCGCCATGGTCGCTAACAGCTGGCGCAGCCTCGGCGGCTCCTGGTACTGGTTCGGCGACTCCGGTGCAATGGCCACTGGCTGGTTCTTGGCAGGCGGCTCTTGGTACTATGCGAGCGGTTCGGGCGCCATGGCAACCGGCTGGCTCAGCAATGGCGGCACGTGGTATTGGCTCGGAGGTTCGGGCGCTATGGCCTCTAACTCTTGGGCTAACGTTGGTGGAGTTTGGTACTGGTTCGACGATTCCGGCGCGATGGCCACCGGCTGGCGTCAGGTCGGCGGCGCCTGGTACTACTTTAGCGGTTCCGGCGCTATGGCTCACGACGCCTGGGTCGGCGACTACTACCTCCAGTCTTCCGGTGCCATGGCTACGAATGCCTGGGTTGGCTCCTACTATGTCGGCGAGGACGGCAAGTGGATTCCGGGCTACGGTTTAGTTTGGTATAAGAACGGTAGCGATGTTTACCATACGCATAAGTGCCGTACCGTTGGTAAGGACGCAAAGGGCTATTCGCAGATCTCTATTCAGGAGGCCCAGAGGCGTGGCGCTTCACGAGAGTGCAAAAACTGCCAGCAAATTGGCTAGCACATTACTGAGCTAGTTTTGATTGAGGCCCCGTTGCCCTGAAGCGACGGGGCCGCTGCGTGATTGGATACCGTGCTGTTATGAAGAAATGGTCATTCGGAGTGCTGGCTTTTTCGGGCCTCATTTCTTTTGGGCTCCTTTTGGGTTCGCTCTCGATGTTATACGCCCTTGATTCGAATAACACTGACGAAGGTCCCGCATCTAACGTTGCTATTGCTTCTGTCGAGTCAGGCGTTGATGCTCAGCGCGAATCGACCTTCGCTGTCGAGCAGAACTCTCAGGTGGATAATGAGACCCCTTCCGAGGTTTCGAATCAAATTATTTGGCATCAGGGGTGGATATCACCCGAAGAAGGGGCTGGTTTTTGGCGTTGGGGCTTGTCCGACGGAACAATCGCTGTTTCTTCTTGGAGACATATAGACGGTAGCTGGTACTGGTTCGACGACGAAGGTCGAATGGCTCAGGATGGGTTGGTTCAAGTCGGGGGTGCGACGTATGCCTTCTCCTCTTCGGGCGCAATGCGTGTCGGCTGGTACCTAGATTCTACGGGCTCCACTTCTGCTTGGCGTTATTTCTCCGGTTCTGGCGCCATGGTAAAAGGCTGGCTTTCAGACGGCAGCAACTGGTATTGGCTGGATGATGAGGGCAAGATGGTCCACGATGCGATGCTGCAGATTGGGGGAGCCACGTATGGATTCTCTTCTTCTGGTGCAATGCTTATCGGATGGCATCTTGATGCTTCTGTCTGGCATTATTTTTCCGGCTCTGGCGCTCTGGTAAAGGGCTGGCTCTCGGATGGGGGTCGTTGGTACTGGCTTGATCCTGCAGACGGTTCTATGGCCACCGGGCTGAATGAATGCAATGGCACCTCTTATATCTTTAACAGTTCAGGGGCCATGCTATCCTCCCAGTGGGCACTTATTGACAACAACTGGTATTACGCTGACTCCAACGGCTTACTGCATGGAGGTTGGTTACTTCTAGGGAATTCTTGGTATTACCTGGATCCAGGAAGCCATATTATGCTCACGGGCTTTGTGCAAGTGGGCTCGTCCACCTATTTCCTTACGAGCTCAGGTGCCATGGCAACAGGCTGGGCACTTGCTGATGGTACTTGGTATTACGCCGCATCAAACGGAGCTATTCAACGAGGGCGATGGATAAAGTCCGGAAGCGCCTGGTATTACCTTGATGATGTATCCGGCGCAATGCGTACTGGTGAATTTGCGGTAGGAAGCAAGCGCTATTTTTCTTATGATTCCGGTGCAATGGCATCTTCGTGCTGGATCAACTTGAACGATGGTATGGCATGGGCGAATTCGTCTGGAGCACTGAGCGAGCCGTTGCCTACTTCATCTGATGGATCTCCTGTAGTCGCTGATCGTACTGACTCGTCTTCATTGCCAGGTGTGATTCATATTGGAGATGCGGTTTTCTATGCGGATGCGAATGGTGTCGTTAACGTGGCGTCTGGTTGGATTATGTCGAAAGACGCTTCTGACGAAAGTGGCAATACTTGGTACTACGCATCTTCCAATGGTGTCCTTAAGTCTGGTTGGCAATATGTCAACGGTGCGTGGTATTGGATGGACCCTTCCACATTCAAGATGAAAACTGGATGGCTTAATGACGGCGGTACGTGGTACTGGCTCCAGCCTTCGGGTGCCATGTTTGCTAACGGGTGGCTGAAAATCGATGGCGTTGACTATTACTTCAATGCAAGTGGTGCATGGTTGAATACGTCTGGTTCTGTTTTGGGGGTCAATAGGTCCAGCTTGGTCAATTGGCTTATGAGCCACGAAAACGACGGCTATTACCGTGGAACACGCTACGACACGCATCTCAGCCAGGAAACGTGCATGTACCCAAAGGGTGATCCGCGTTGGGACGGTTATACGGGCATGAATTGTGGTGGATTTGTATCGCATGCATATATGAAGGCGGGCGGGAATTTAGCTCCCATTGCCGCCGAGCAGAGCCATTCCCCTTGGAGTGGAGGTCCCGGAAGGGGCGGCTGCGTAAACGCTTATCGTTGGTACGGCTACGCTATCGATACGTGTGCGAACGTGACTTATTTTAACTCTATTGATGAGTTGTTACGTAGTGGTTTGGCTCGTAAGGGGGACATTGTGTTCTTCAATCCTTACAACCCATATGCGGACGATAGCCACATTGGCTTTTTCTGGGGCAATTCGCCGAGCGAAAATTTGTTCTGGCATAGTGATGGTTATGGAAATCGCATCTCCGGTTTGACCGCTTTGGGCCCATCGAAAGTAATACTGATTCGTTAGAATTCCGAGTTGTAGGGGACTCTCTGGGCCCCCTACCTTTTTGACATCTGGTTTGAAAGTTTATTTGAAGTCGGTATTCTTGGGGGCAAGAGGAGGGGGCAATGAGCCTGCGGGTTCAACCCTGCCGGTAAGTTCTTCTTTTCTTTGCAGCATTGCGCCCAACTATTTATTGTCCTAGATGGCATCTTGTCCTGTTAGATGTTCGGGAATCTTTCATAGCTATGCTGTAAGCTAGACGCAATCAAGAGCGAATGACGAGGTTTACATGAACAAACATCTTAAGTTGTTTTCGGCATTGTTGGTGCTGATGCTCTTTGCGCCCGTTTCTATGTTTGTATGCCCTGCGGATGCAGAGGCTGCTCAGACTCTGGTTGAGAATTCTTGGCGTTATGAGGGTGGACAATTAGTTTCAGATGATGCTTCTTCCGAAGAAGACGGAATAGCTTTATTGTCTATGGACGCTCTTCCCGATGGGGTTACAGCTCAGGGCATTGACGTCAGCGAGCACCAAGGGCGTATTGATTGGGACGCAGTTAAAGCTTCTGGCATCGATTTCGCTATTCTGCGCGTTGGGTTTGGCGCTCCGTCTTTCGGCGGTCGAGTTGACTATCAATTTAATCGAAATATTTCTGAGTGCGAGCGACTCGGAATTCCCTACGGCGTCTATGTCTATTCATATGCTTTTGATAATCAACAGGCAGCCGATGAGGCGTCCATGGTGATTGACTGCCTATCGGGGCACAATCCTAGGCTACCGGTGTATTACGATCTTGAGGACAAGACAATTATTGCAGATGGTCGTCAATCCGGAATTGCATCTAGAGCTCAGACATTCTGTAATAAGATTTCTAGTGCTGGATATAAGCCAGGCATTTATGCAAACCTAAATTGGTTTAACAATATATTGACCGACCCTGTATTTAAGAGCGGTTCTTGGGATCATTGGATTGCTCAATACAACTCCCAATGTCACTATACCGCCAGTTACAGCTTTTGGCAGTATACAAGCCGCGGAAAAGTTTCTGGTATTAGCGGAAATGTTGATATGAATTACGCGTATGTTGATGTCTCTCTTTATTACTGGCAGTTAAAAGAGGGCACTTGGTATTACGCAACCTCTGACGGCAAAGCGTATACCGGATGGTTGCGCCAGGGCGGAGCCTGGTATTGGCTCGACCCCGACGCGGGCGGTGTAATGGCCACCGGGCTCTACGAGTGCAACGGCTCCATGTACTGGTTCAACGCCTCCGGCGCGATGGCGACCGGATGGGTCCTCGACGGCGGCACCTGGTACTACGCGACTGGCTCCGGCGCGCTGGCGCGCGGCCCCGTTTCCGTCGGCGGCGTGCCCTACTGCTTCGACGCCCGGACGGGGGCCATGCTGACGGGTTACCAGACTGATGCGCAGGGCGTCCGCCGCTACTTCGGCAGCTGCGGTCCCCTTAACGGCTGGGGCCTCGTCGACGGCTCCTGGTATTGGTTCGCTGACGGTATCGCCTCGACCGGCTGGCTTTACACCGGCGGCTCCTGGTACTGGCTCGACCCCGACGCGGGCGGCGCCATGGCGACGGGCCTCCATTCGTGCAACGGTTCCGCATACTGGTTCAACAGCTCCGGCGCAATGGCGACCGGATGGGTCCTCGACGGCGGGACCTGGTACTACGCGACTGGCTCCGGCGCCCTCGCCTCCGGCTGGCTCAACCTAAACGGTGCGTGGTACTGGCTCGATCCCTCGACGCACGCCATGGCCACTGGGCTCCACGAGTGCAACGGCTCCGCGTACTGGTTCAACGCCTCCGGCGCGATGGCGACCGGTTGGGTCCTCGACGGCGGCACCTGGTACTACGCGACGGGATCAGGCGTGCTGGCCTCCGGCTGGGCATACGTCGGCGGCGCCTGGTACTGGCTTGACCCCACGACGCACGCAATGACTACGGGTGTTCAAGAAATCGATGGGGTGCAATACTCTTTTGCTAGCAATGGTGTATGGCTTGGCTAGCAGCTCTTCTTTAATTGCTTTTTTCTAATTACATATTGCTCTTAGCCATCCATTTGTAGACTATGTTTATGTAAAAATTGGTTACTACTGGGGGCTGCACATGGCAAGGAAAAAGCGAATAATATTAATCCTAATCATTCTTTCAACCCTACTGCTCGCTGGGCCCGGTGTGGTTGATATCGCGAACGCAGAACCCATAAGCTCCTCTATCCCTACTGATATTGAGAGGCAATCCGTCCCCTCGACTCTTTCTCCTTCCGATTCAATCGATGATGGTCCTGCTCAAGAATCCGTTAATTGGAATCTGGGTTGGAATTCGTTTGACGGCAACTGGTTCTATGTGGATTCAGTCAATCCGGTCTCGTTGCATTCTGGCTGGCTCTATACCAATGGGGCCTGGTACTGGCTCGATCCCTCGACGCACGCCATGGCCATCGGGCTCCATGAGTGCAATGGCTCCGCATACTGGTTCAATGGCTCCGGCGCGATGGCGACCGGATGGGTGCTCGACGGCGGGACCTGGTACTACGCGACGGACTCAGGCGCGCTGGCCTCCGGCTGGCTCAACCTAAACGGTGCGTGGTACTGGCTCGATCCCTCGACGCACGCCATGGCGACGGGCTTTCACGAGTGCAACGGCTCCCTGTACTGGTTTAATTCGTCCGGCGCGATGGCGACCGGTTGGGTGCTCGACGGCGGGACCTGGTACTACGCGACGGGCTCCGGCGCGCTGGCGCGCGGCCCCGTATCCGTCGGCGGCGTGCCCTACTGCTTCGACGCCCGGACGGGGGCCATGCTGACGGGTTACCAGACTGATGCGCAGGGCGTCCGCCGCTACTTCGGCAGCTGCGGTCCCCTTAACGGCTGGAGCCTCGTCGACGGCTCCTGGTATTGGTTCGCTGACGGTATCGCCTCGACCGGCTGGCTTTACACCGGCGGTTCCTGGTACTGGCTCGACCCCGACGCGGGCGGCGCCATGGTGACGGGCCTCCACGCGTGCAACGGCTCAGCGTACTGGTTCAGCGCCTCCGGCGCGATGGCGACCGGATGGGTCCTCGACGGCGGGACCTGGTACTACGCGACTGGCTCCGGCGCCCTCGCCTCCGGCTGGCTCAACCTAAACGGTGCGTGGTACTGGCTCGATCCCTCGACGCACGCCATGGCCACGGGCGTTCAAACTATCGGATCATGTGAATACATATTTAATAGTACCGGCAAGATGATGGCTAATTGCTGGTCAAACGGTGATGGGTCTTGGATGTATCATTCGTCATCCAGCGGCGCAATTGACCTTAAAGGCATCATGACCGATTCGGGAATCCAGCTGATTGACGACGACGGTAATGCCAGAACTGGTTGGATTGAGAGTCAGGGTGCTCGATATTATTGTTCTGCTAGTGGAGTAATTCTGACTGGGTGGCAGCAAATTGCTGGGTCTTGGTATTACTTTAACCCGGATGGTCGAATGGCGACCGGCTGGCTTAACGATGGCAGCAACTGGTACTGGCTGGATTCCGCTTCTGGCGCGATGAAAACGGGATGGCTTTCCCTTGGGGGCACATGGTATTACCTTGATGCCGCACGTGGGGGAGTAATGTTGAGCAACGGTTGGTATTGGATCGGCTCTACTGACTACAAGTTCAGTTCATCCGGCGCAATGGTTGGCGCTTGGGTCGATGTCCCGTGCTATTCGCAGTACCCGGAACTTCCTACTGGCTGTGAGTCGGTTGCCCTTACAAACTTGCTTAACTACTATGGTTTCGGTTTAGGTAAGACGATTATTGCGGATTATTACTTGCCCAAGGGAAGCAACGGCAACTTTGTTACCGCCTTTGATGGCAACCCAAGGCGTAGCAGCGGGGGTCTCATGGGATGCGTCGCCCCTGCGATTACTATTGCTGGTAATAACTTTCTGCGCGCTGCGGGAAGTATCATGCAGGCAAAAGACGTTTCTTTCTCGTCAATTTCTTCCATTAAGAACAGACTGACCTGTGGACAACCTGTTGAGATGTGGAATACCGAATGGGGAAGTTGGCCAGGAGGCCGTTATGCTGCTCGTTGGTATAACGGGCATTCCTATGGTCTGTGGGGCGGTAATCATGCCGTAGTCCTTAAAGGCTATGATGACGAGCAGGGAATTGTCTATCTTTCGGATTCGATTAACGGCAATGTTACGCGAAATGCCCAGGTGTTCTTCGGCACGTGGCAACAGATGGATAGCCAGGCTGTGGTAATTGAATAGCCATGATGCTAAAAGGGGAGAGCTCGTCGAGCTCTCCCCTTTTACTATATTGTTAATCAAGCTACGCCGTCTTATTACGTCCAAATAGTTCGTCCCAGTTACTAGCTGCCAAAACTGTTCCGCATACAATTACAACGCAGCAGATTACGGATGCCATATCGGGAATTGTTCCAAGCAAGATCAGGCCAAAGACCACCGACCATGCCGAATAGGAGATATTCAGAGCCATCGCACGCGCTGCTCCGATTGCCGCAATCCCCTTGTAATAGAACAGATAGGATGCAGTTCCTGCGAGTCCGGCGAGTGCAATAATCAATGTAGGCATGCTCGGGATGGCACCCAGCGTGAAATGCCATGCTCCGAAGAGGGGGAGTACAAGCACTCCATAAACAAGCGCACTTGTAGTTTCGCGGATTTGCAAAGCCGTTTCGTCATCAACGGCATCATCTTTCATTCCCCATGCGCACAGCACCGCTTCGGATCCCCATCCGATAACAGCAAGCACCGCGCCGAGTAAGCCGAGGGGGGCATTTGCAATCTCGCTCGATCCGGCCGATAGATAGCCCATCGTCATTACGCCGCAAAGAGCAACGAGAAGGGAAAGAATCTGTCCTTTGCCCATTTTCTCCTTCAACAGCACGAAAGAAAGGAATGCTCCGACAGCGGGATAGAAGGCGGATATAATTGCCGTGTAGGCTGCTCCGATATTATTAATCGCCAATACGTATCCGGTCATTCCGATAGGTCCACCGAGCAGTGCGCCGGCGATGACGACCTTGCCCGAACGAGTTTTAAGTGCAGCGAGCGTGTCTTTTAATCTGCCTCGAACTCCCATGTACCCAAAGAGCCAGATCGCACAGAAGGCATCATGGAGAAAAGATCCCGCAATGGAGGCACATGCAAGCGCTTCCGCCGATCCAATATAGGGCGCGAGCGCCAAACCGATTCCAAGTATTACTGTATCAAGGCCCCAAAGAAGACCGCTAAAAAAGCCGAATTGCATCGTTACTCACCTTTTCGATAGATCTCCAGTGCCTTTTTAAGGTATTTGGCACTGTAATTGAAGTAGATATAGAGCCATTCGCCTACGAAGTCGCCTTCGGCTTCTTTCAGAAGAGACCAGAGGTACCAGCACCATCCTGCAAGGGCAATGTGCGCATAGTTATGTGCAACTTCGTTGTTTGTTGCCTTGCGCCCAAAATATGCATCAAGCGCGCGGTCGACTTCATCTTCGGAAAGCTCGCAGCAGACACTGCACGTTCCAAAATCGTTTGCATAATCGCTCATGCCAGCATATTCCCAGTCAATGAGATAGTACTTGTCGTTTTCATCGATAAGGAAATTGAGGTAAAAGAAGTCATTGTGACAAAGGCATTTTGGCGCATTGTCGGCCTGGACAAAGTGCTCCAATTCATCGATTTCGGCGGCCATTTCCCTGTAGCCTGGAATGTCGATAGGGCCTTTTTCCAAAAGAAGTGATTCGTAGCGCTTCGCTTCGAGGTAGAAGTCAAATTCGGTTTCGACATTTGCACCGCTCTCGTGAAGCGAACGACACATCTGCATCATTCGATTCATTTGGGCATCATCATGCGGATCAGGCTGCTTTGCGTTGGGTACAAACTTCGAAATTTTCCAACCGCGCTTTGGGTCCTCATGAATGAACGTGTCGTCAAGGCCGAGTTCCTTGGCCTTTTTAAGTGCGGCTACTTCTCCATTTCTGTTAATAAGCAGTTCGGTCCCGACTCCCGGATGGCGGTAAACGTACTCTCCGTCATTGGTTCTAAAGTGGCACGATAGATTCGTAAGACCTTGTTTAAGGGGATAAACGTCGTGAATCTCTGATTTGGAGCAGCCGAGCACTTGCTCGATGTTATCGAAAATATCGGAGTCAACGTTTTCGATAAAATGCGGATCAAAGGCACGCAGTTCATCAAGAGAATCGAATTCGTTGATCTCGCCCTCAGGATACTTTTTGATCACCATATCGAGCTCCTTGATGTGCTCGATATATAGATCTTCCCAAAGCTTGTCCGTTGTTTCGGGCTTGTTATATTCCGTTTCGAGAATCTGCTTAAATGCAAGCGAGAAGGCTTTATCAAAGTAGACATGTCCGAGCATATACCAAGCATCGGAACCGCCAATCGTAACATTGGTGATTCTGTCCATTGCTCCGGTTTGAATGCACCATTCTTTGGTGGCGCCTTCAGCATATTGAGCAGAATAAAATGCTTTCCAAACGTATGCTTCAAACGGATTGTTTAGAAGGTAATCATCGCTTGAACAAATATAGGTGTTGCCAAGCCGCTCTTTTACGCACATAAGCGATGCGTGGTTATTTTTGGATGCATATTCGTTGTTGACGACAATCGAAACGCCGAACTTGCTTTCGAGATAGAAGAAATACTCTTTTTTATAGCCGACAACGACGGTGATATTGCTGATACCTGCGTCTTGCAGCTGCCTAATCTGACGTTCGATGAGAATCTCACCACGTACCTTTAAAAGGCCTTTGGGCTTTTCATACGAAATGGGAGCAAAGCGGCTCGAAAGCCCCGCAGCCAATATCACTGCGTTTTCAACCTTATAGGGGTGAAGTGCTTCGTAACCGTTGTCGGTTAGGCTGTCCGATTCGAGAAGGCCTTCATTCGTAAGCTCTTTATTTGCTGCGTTTACCGATCCAAGTGAGAGGCCAGTGCGCTCGGCAACTTCTCGCTGGCTGGCATATGGGTTCTTTAGGTATTCGTACAGAACAGTAAAGTTACGCTTGGTCAGTTCCACTGCAGGCCTCCAATTAAGATGTTCATTGCTTAGGAAAAGAATAGAATGATTGAACGTTATGTTCAATTTAGTATATATATCTACTTAGACTGAACAGACAGTAACGAAAATCAATCCTGGAATGTGGATTAAAATAAATAAATGAGATATCTGGGAGGGTCGCTTATGTATCGATTCGAAAAGAAGGCCACGCTTGTTTGTGCTGCTGCGTCATTAATCACTGCTTGCTGCTTGCCCCTGAGTGCGAATGTCGCGTTTGCACAGGATTCCGTTGAGGCTCAGAGTATTGAGTCAAAAGCGGATTTTTCTTCTGTGGTTTCCGATGATTTGCAACCTGATAATTCTTCCGTCATAAAAGATGGCTGGCAACGAGACGAGTCGTCTGGAGTTTGGTATTACGGAAAAAACGGTAAACACCAAACTGGCTGGCTGCAAAGCGGGGGCTATTGGTATTGGCTTGATCCAGCCAATGATGGTGCAATGCAGACAGGTTATTTCAATGTGACCGATGCTGGCGGATCGACTGCTTCGTTTTATGCGAATGACGGCAATGCCGCAACGCCTTTTGGCGCGCTATATCAGAACTGCTGGCTACGTAACTCAGATGGAAATTGGTTTTATGCCAATGCTGGAGGCGATTTAGCTGCTGGTTGGTTTTATCAAGACGGCACATGGTATTACCTGGATCCTGCCACCCATATAATGCAGGTTGGTTTTGTCGACCTCGGGAGCGGGAAATACTATTTAGATGCCACTGGTGCTATGAAAACCGGCTGGATTCTCGTTGACGGGAATTGGTACTGGGCTTATTCATCGGGTGCCCTTGCTTCGTCATGGCAAACGATAGGTGGGGCTCGCTATTATTTTGACCCACAGACGTTCATCATGTTTAAGGGTCGTCAAAAGATTGATGGAAGAACCTACATTTTTGGTGACTATGGCCTCGCAAATGGATGGTACAAAGACGGAGCAGATTGGTATTACTGCTCTAACGGTATTGCGGCCACTGGCTGGAAACTCGTTAACGGCGCTTGGTATTATCTCGACCCAGCCTCCGATGGTAAGATGCCCGTTGGGTATTTAGACCTTGGCAATGCAGCATATTATTTGAACCCCAATGGGGTTATGGCTGTTGGCTGGGCTCAGTCCGAGAACGGCTGGTATCTAGCCTCTCAATCTGGTGCGCTTATTTCTGACTGGTATAAAGAAGGCGCTAGCTGGTATTACCTGGACCCTGTTAGCCATCTAATGAAAACGGGCTTATTTGAGGTGAGCGGCAACGATTGTTTTGCAAACCAGAGCGGTAGGCTCGTGGTTTCAAGCTGGGTTACCGTTAATGATGGCGTTGAAAGATATGCCGATGATAATGGATATCTTTGCAAGGATGTGATTCGCGAAAACGGCGCTATTCTAAAAACCGCTGGAGCTGATGGTTGGCAGGTTGCGTCCGGCTGGGTTAATGTCGCAAATCTAAGGTTTTACGCTGAGCCCGGAACGGGTGCCATTCATCTTGGATGGCTGCAGATTGACGGCGATTGGTATTGGCTTGATGCCAATTCTGGCGTGATGAAGACCGGATGGGTTTTTACTGGTGGTTCATGGTATTACCTAAACGCTGACGGAAAAATGGCAACTGGTTGGAAATGCCTGAATGGAACATGGTATTACCTTGAGTCCAATGGAAGCATGCATGTTGGCTGGCTTAAAGATTCGGGTAAGTGGTATTGGTTAGACGGCAGCGGCGCTATGGCAACGGGCGCAAGGACCATCGACGGTGTTCGCCGAATTTTCTGGAGCGATGGCCAGTGCGACAAAGTTGGCTGGCAAAATCCATCCCAGTATCCTCAGGTCAGTTCTTGGACTGTTCAGCTGCCTAGCTATTGCACCGGATACTTTACCTATGTGACCCCTTCTCGCATTTCTGTCGAAGCAACGCGGGAAGATTGCGTGAACGCCTTTATCCAGCGCGCCTATGAGTATATCGGTACGCAATATATTGAGCCTTGGTCTACCGCTCCCGGTGGAGCTGTTGATTGCTCTGGTTTTGTCTTGCAGTGCCTTTATGCTACTGGCATGGATATGGGTGTTTACAACCCTTATAACCATCGCTGGGATCCAAGCCAAACCTACAATTCCATGAATTGGTATCGAAGCAATATCTTTATGCCCGTGAGCACGAGCTCGATTCAACGCGGCGATGTGATTTATTACCGCGGTCATATTGCAATTGCACTTGGCGGCGGCTTGATGATTGATTCCTGGCCTCATCAAGGTGTCGGAATTCATCCTATTAGCGCAAGGGGAAATGTAATCGGCGCAGCTCGTCCGTTTATTTAATAGATTCCCTGCAAGACAGTCGGTACCGGTTGGGGGCTTGAAATGAATGCTCGGATTGATCATCGAATTTGCTGGCGAGTAATTGGCTTGATGCTATTTTCCGCCTTACTTTCAGTTACAGCCCCCGCATTTTCTTGCACTGCTTATGCCGTGGAAGAGGGGGCGGATAACGGTGTCGTAGAGCGCGACTCGACAGGAGGGCCGGGAGCATTGGTCGGTGGCGGTTGCTCTCAAGACTCCAGCGATTGTGCCGGCAAAACAACGGAAGATTCGAGCCTACAGGTTGTCGATAGCCATGACCCGTCGACTACAGAACAACTATCTGGATGGCAATGGAACGGTTTGTCCTGGTATTACTATCTAGATGGCTGTCGTTTGACCGGAATTCAGAATATTGACGACTTGCTGTACTACTTGGACCCCGCTCGTGACGGCGCAATGAGCTGCGGCTGGATTTTTACTGAAAATAAGTGGTATTACGCGGGTCCGTCAGGCGCTTTGGCAAGTGGCTGGCAGTTTATTGGAGACCAATGGTACTGGTTTGACTCCCTTAACAGCTGTTCTATGGCTACTGGTCGACGTGTTATTGATGGGCACCCTTATCTTCTTGGAACCTATGGACTGATTAATGGATGGTACCTTGATAACGGTTTATGGTATTGGGGTAGCAATGGTGAAGTCTTAACCGGCTGGCTTCAAACTGGCAATAACTGGTATTGGCTTGATCCCGCCAATGATGGTGTTATGTCTAGAGGAATCGTTTCTGTCGGTTCGTCTCGTTACTATTTATCGGATTCCGGCGCAATGACTGTTGGTTGGGCGTTTGATGGGACGGACTGGTATTACGCTGACGGTTCCGGCGCACTTGCATCGGGCTGGCGTTTGGTGAATGGCGTTTGGTATTGGCTCGATGTCGCAAATGACAATAGAATGGCTACCGGCTTTTATGTCATCGGATCCAACCGGTATCATTTTTCTTCAACGGGAGCGTTGTCACTTGGCTGGTTTATGAGCGATGGAGACTGGTATTACGCTGAGCCTTCTCAAGCGTCGGGCATTATAAAGACTGAATGGCTGAAGGACGGTGGTCAATACTATTATCTCGATCCTGCCGCCGACGGTAAAATGCTTCTTGGTCATTTTTCTGTAAATGGGAAAAGCTATTATGCAAAAGCTTCAGGCGCTGTTGCTTGTCGTGAATGGGTAGATGTCCAGGACTCGGTTCAGGATGAGCCATCTAAGGCTTTTGCTGGTTCTGATTGCTCATTGTGTGGAGCATTGCGTAATGGAAAACTGTTTACATCAAACGGCGATGGCGAATTGGTCGAAGCTCACGGGTTTGTGATGCTTGGAGGCTGTAAGTTCTATGCTGATTCAACCGATGGCTCCCCCTGCGCTGGATGGAAGAACGTTAACGGAAAATGGTACTTTTTTGATGAGACCGCTGGCTATGCACGATCTGGCTGGCTGTACAAGGATGGCTCCTGGTTCTATTTAGATCCGTCCACTTATGCTATGAAAACCGGTTGGGTTGCCGTTAACGGATCTTGGTATTACTTGAATTCGTCTGGTTATATGCAGACAGGATGGCTCAATCTGGGCGCCACCTGGTATTGGCTTGATGCTAGTGGAGCTATGGCTACTGGCTGGCGCGTTGTGGACGGATCCTGGAATTTCTTTATGGCTAACGGCGCGTGGGTGTCAGACTATATGGATGCTAAGGCTCAAAGTTATTCAAGCAATACAAATTGGCTGATACTTGTCGATACGTCACGTTGCGTTACGAGTATTTACACTGGATCCTGGAATAACTGGTCCTTAAACCGTCGATATGTATGTTCGACGGGAAAAGCTAGCACGCCTACGGTGATAGGGGAGTATCAAGTCTACGGTAAGGGATACTCCTTTGGGCATGGATATACTTGCTATTACTACACGCAGTTCTATGGTGATTACTTATTCCATTCCTCACCCTACTACGTCAACAGCAACCGCGTGATGGATCCCACGATGGGCGTTCCATCCTCTGCTGGATGCGTACGCCTTGAGATTCAGAATGCAAAATGGATTTACGATAACATTCCTTATGGAACAAAGGTTGTTACTTATTGATATTAGGCACTCGTTTTAAGAGACAGGGATAAATACTCTATTTTTAAAAGAGTTTCTTTTAACTGAGGGTGCTTTGATAATCTTTAAGCAATGAATTTGGGAGGATTTTTGGAAATAGAAATGGGAAATGATATTGGCGTATGCGTACTTCTCTCAGCTTATAAACCCGATCTTAAGTTTTTCGCGGAACAACTTGATTCGATAGATAAACAAACGTTTCCGCTTACGCTTCTAGTTAGAAATGACTGCCCTGAATCGGATTCATTAGAGCGGTTTATCCAAGCGCATATAACGAAAAACGCCTATCGGTATTATCACGGTGATAATAATCTCGGTTATGTCAAATCGTTCGAGGCGCTGCTCTCCTTGGCGGAAGGGGATTACGTAGTACTTTGCGATCAGGATGATATTTGGGAGCCTAATAGAGTTGAAGTTTCGCTCAACCATATGCTAGAAGAAGGCTCAATTCTAGATGTTTGTGATAGATCGGTAATTGACGAAAACGGAAATATTCTGGTAAAGAGTTATAGGAAAGCTCATCCTAATTCGCCGGAAGTAAATTGGTGCTCTGGAGAGGATATTACTGTACAGGCCGCAAGCGTATGTTACGGCATTGGTATGGCTCTCATGTTAGATGCGAGTGCGGCGAAGTCGATGATTCCCTTTCCGGAATCGACTGCACATGACTTGTGGTTGACATTGGGTTGCAGTGAACTGGGAAAGTGCAGCTTTACTATGACTCCTTTGGTTAAGTATCGTCGACATGGTGGTAACGAAACTGGATTCCTTGCAGGTGTTTCTTCAAAAGATGATTGGTATTCGACAAGAGTTAAAAACAGGGTTGATACTGCTAGGCGATTTGCCGATAGATTTCCCGATTCACCGCATCTAAAGGAAATATTGAGGTTCGCTGAAGCAAGGGAGCGGCGCTCCATAATTGGTTTACTTAAATACCGACGAGCTTGCCCGTCTATCGCTAAAGCAGATATCATTATACGTCTTATGCCGAATTGGCTGTTTATTTTGATTTTAAAAGAACTTAAAGCTGCGAGATAGCTCCGTATCCTCATTTCGACAGGTTTAGAAGGGCGCTTATATTTGTGAAGGCCACAGAGAAGACTCTTTCGATTAAACATAATATGTTCTGGAATACCGTCGGTTCGTTGACTAATTTAGGCTGTCAGTGGCTTATCACCATTTTGGTCGTTCGGCTGTCTGATGGATATAGTGCTGCAGGCATTTATTCGCTGGCTATGTCTATTTTCAACATGTTTTCTCAATTAGCCCAATACAGGATGTACACGGTGCAAATTGCAGATGTTGAAAGGAAAAACTCTGCTGGTGAATACCTGACTTTTCGTTTCTTTACTACTTTTATAGCGTTTGCAATGTTAGCCGTCTATTCCATTGCAACGTGTCGTATTGGTACGGTGCCCGCTATTCTTCTGTATGCTCTCTATAAAACCGCTGGCTTAGTCATTGATGTCATGCATGCTAATGATCAGGTTGGTCATAGGATGGACTATATTGGGAAATCCCTCATAATGCAGGGCATCGGCTCTCTCCTTTCATTCATTCTTGTCTTTGGATTTTTTAATAGCCTCGAAGGTGCACTGTTGCTTATGACGGTAGTGACAATAGGCATCGGAGTTATTTACGATTATCCAAGATCAAATCGGATTTCTGCAATCAAGCTTGGAATTAGCCGAGCGAAGGTCAGAGCCTTCCTATGTAGCTGTTTGCCCATCGTTCTGGGCGGCATTGCTGCTTCTGCGGCGCCGAATATTCCCAGGCAGTATTTATCTTATTCATTCGGAGATTCTGCTCTGGGTATTTATGCATCAGTTGCTGCACCTGTGGCAATTATCCAAATGGGTGCGACCTATATTTATAATCCTTTATTAGGTTATCTAGTAGAGCGTTACCATTCTAGAGAAAAGTCCTTTTTTTCGCTCATAGGTAAAATACTTGCTGGCATCTTTTTTGTCGGTGTCATATCTTCAGTTGCCCTTTTCTTTTTCGGTAAATTATTGCTGTCACTGTTTTATGGCGCTGGAATAGCTAAACATACCGATCTCCTTCAGCCTATGTTGGCTTGTGCCTTTTTGACTGGCATCGCTTGGTTTGTCAACGATTTGTTGGTTTCTCTTGATAATTACCGAGGGGTATTTGTTGGCAGCATGCTGTCCTTAATTAGTGCTGTCGCTGTTATGGCTCCTGCGCAAATGCTGTTTGGCTTAAATGGCCCTACTGTATCGGCGCTTATATCCAATGCCATTTGCCTTATTTATCAGTCTTCTGTTTTGGGGAAACAGACGCAACAATGGTTCGGGGAAAAGAGATAGGCCGATGATGTCTAAAGCTCACGCGCTATTAAAGCTTCAAAACACTGAATTGGATATCCTTCAGGTTGTCGCCGCATTCTGCTCTAAGCACGGCATCAGGTGGTGGCTTGACGGTGGAACATGTTTAGGAGCAATGCGTCATAGGGGGTTTATCCCTTGGGATGATGATATAGATATCGGAATGATGCGTTCAGATTATGACCGCTTTTGCTCTTTAGCCGAGGGTGGGTTACCGGAAGGATATTCGCTCCATACATCGCGGAATACTACTGGCTATGCTGCGATGTTTGCTAAGGTGTATCGCGATGGAACTCGCTTCGAGAATCAAGAGGCTCGAGAGGCTTCCAGTTCGATGGGCATTTTTGTCGACATCTTTCCATATGACCAGCTCTATACAGATAAACGCCTTCGTGCAAAGCAAGTCCGAACTGCATCAATTGCACAGAAAAGAGCCTATTTATATCATTCTTCTTCCATTGTTGTCCCTCATAAAGGGTTCCTTGGTCAACTCGAGCAAATTGGTTGTTCTGCTATGCACGTGGTGGAACAACTGGTTTCTCGAGGCGCATGCTCTTACCAGGATTTGTTCGATTCCTGTATTGCCGACTCAAATACGGGTGAGGTCTCTGATTGCTGTCTGACGTTAAGCTGGCCGAATATGGCGCCAGTGCCTATTTCAGAGATTTTCCCTCTGAGCAGTGCGGTTTTCGAAGGCAGTGAATTCCCTGTTCCTCGTATGACGGATAAATATCTTACAACGATGTATGGCGATTGGAAAAAAATACCGTCACCGGATAATCGACATACCCATCTTCCGCTCTTGCTCGACTTTGGAGATGGGGAAGTCTGGACGGCACAGAATTAAGGATATGACATCTATATCAGATGAGGTTATGTGATGAGCTCCTCTATTTGTATTTTCACTCACCATTATCACCCGCAACTTAGTGGAATTGGTAATTTTGTCGATGGTCTCGCTCACGCCTTGACTGCACGCGGCGATAGGGTGGTTATCGTTACTAATGATTCGATGCGCGTGGGAGTCGGTCATTCAGTCGAAAACGGCCTGGAGGTAATTCGTCTTCCTTGCATTCCGTTACTTGATGGAAGACTTCCTCTTCCCAAAAAAACCAGTGATTATTACCGACTCCTGCAAACCCTTGATGATTATGAGTGGAATGGTGTTCTGATAAACACGAGACTTTTCCCTCTCTCGCTCGAAGGGCTGAAGTTTGCTGCGGATCATAGTGCTAAGGCTGTTGTTCTCGACCACGGCTCAGCGTATCTCTCTTTCAATCAGCCATTTCTTGATTATTTTGTTCGCCGATATGAAGATTGGATTACTGATCGCGTAAAGTCGTTTGAACCTGATTTCTATGGGATTTCTTCTAAAAGTGTTGAATGGCTTCAGCACTTTAATATCACTGCAAAAGGCGTAATTTCAAACTCAATCAATGCCTCATTCTATAGGAGTATTTCTTCGGGGAGAGATTTCCGATCTGAATTAGGTATCCCTCAGTCATCTTTGGTTGTAGCTTTTGTCGGGCGGCTTATTCCTGAAAAGGGAATTTATTCAATTATTGAGGCGGCTCGCACAAAAGATATTACCAAGCGTGATATTTGTTTTGTTCTTGCAGGGGATGGTCCGCTGGCTAATGAGGTCAAGGAAGCTTGTTCGTCTAACTTGTTTTGGCTTGGGAGATGTAACACAGAGGATATTTCCTCCTTACTTCAGCAAGCAGATGTGCTTTGTCTTCCAACTCGTTCCGAAGGCTTTTCAACGGTACTTCTTGAAGCTTCAGCCTGCGGAACGCCTGCAGTGGTAACAGACGTGGGCGGGGCACGCGAGCTTATCTTAGATGATAGCTACGGCACAATAATTCGGTCCATGGCATCTGATGAGGTGGTTTCGGCATTATGCAGGCTTTTTGATGATCGAAAGCTGCTTTCTCTTCAGTCTCGAAACTCTAGGGCGCTTGTTGAAAATCGATATAACTGGGATGCCACTGCTATGGATGTCGAGAAGGCGTTTTGTATTTGCTAAGTGATACTTGGCTGGCTTTTGCTTAGCTTTTGAGTGAAGTTGGATTTGAGATACGAATTTGTTATTGTCGACTTACCCTATTCGATTTTGTCTTTAGTTGGAGATGCACGTTTTGAATAATCCTGCAATTAAGAAAAGCGAGTACGCGCTTGCCATCTTTGGGCTGGGACTTCTTTTATTAGCTGTTGCGACATCATTGCACTATAAGAATTTAAATCTATTCATTCTTGAACTCTTTTGCGATGTCGTTGCTGTTGCGTGCTTATATTTGCAACCGAAATCACAGTCGGGTGGTGACGCTATTCGTCAGATAACCGTCCTCGTCGCGTCCAGCATTCTCAGCAGCTTTCTGCTAGTTTTAATCATATTGACTGGTGCGAAGACGTTTGGCCCCTTCGATCTTGACGCATGGAATATCGCAAGTCTTGTTATATGCTTTCATTTAGTTTTAGCGTTTCAAGGCATTGAGCTTTGCTATGGCCTGGTGAAGAGCTTTGTAGCCTCGGTTAAGAAAACTGATACTAAGAAGTGTTTCTTTTTTTTGACGGTTTCTGTTGGCTTTGCTGTTTTAATCGCTTTTATTGGCATTCCGCTCGATAAGTCAAAGACGGTGTTGTTCGCGTCTGCTTTGCCCATTACTGTTTTGATCGGGTTGATTGCTATTAATGGGGGCACTTCTTATCTGAAGCCCGAACTGTTCGCTTTCGCATGCATTGTCTCGGTCGGTCTATCCGTAATTATTTGCTTCCCCGTTACAAATTTTCTGACATGGGATGATGAGGTCCACTATGGAAATGCAAATAGTGTTTCCTACCTCACAAATGCTGAAATAACAAATTCTGACCGAATGATATTCGAACAGTTTTATAGGGGGGACGGCTTTAGTTTGGATGCATCTTTGGGTAAGTACCCAATAGATGAAACAAGAGAGTTTAACCGTGGCTCTGTTGAGCAATTAGTCAGAGAGGCCGATAAAAATAATATAGCTGAAGGTATCGAACGTGTTAATTGTTTTGATAGTGTGGCTCTTTCTAAAATTGCCTATATTCCTTCATCTATCGGCCTTTGTTTGGGTCGCTTGCTTCATCTCCCATTTTCTATCAAATTTGCATTGGGAAAATTATTTAATTTACTTGCGTATGCAGTTATCTGCGGAATCGCAATTCGTATAGCCCCTTGCAGAAAATGTCTTTTCACTTGTATTGCGTTGTTCCCGTCTGCCGTGTTAATGGCAGCCAGTTACTCGTATGATCCCTGTGTGATATCGTTCAGTTTGCTAGGAACAGCTCTTTTGTTGAAGATGCTTGTTTCTGAAGAGGATATTTCTGCAAAAACATTCTTCGGATTTCTATTATCTTTTGCAATCGGATTTGCAGCTAAAGCGATTTATTTTCCCTTATTCGGACTTGCGCTTTTAATTCCTGCAGATAAATATACTTCGAGCAAGCAAAGACGTATCTTGATTGGAGCTGCACTATTCGTTTGCGCCATAATGATTTTATCTTTCTTGACGCCATATTTCTCTTCTGTCGTAAATAACATTTCTGATGCACGTGGTGGCTCCGAAGTCTCTACGGCTGGTCAAACGACGGGAGTGCTTGCAAATCCAGTTGGAACTATAGTTGTAATCTCGAATTTCGTTTTTGGATCGATGCTGACCCCGGCGTTTCTCAATTCAATATCAACGAATATGGCTTATCTTGGGGACGTGTCCAATCTGTTCCCATGGCTTTCATATCTTCCCATCGTGTTGTTTGAGGCTATATGCATTATTGATAATGAAAAAGTTACTAAATTTAAGTTTAGCCGTTTCGGGATTGTTTGGACTCTATTCCTGGTTCTTGCTACTTGCTATTTAGTTGCTTTGGCTCTATACATCGCCTTTACAGGAGTTGGAAGCCAGACAGTTGCGGGTGTTCAGGCGCGATACCTCATACCTTTGTTAATACCTTTCGCCTGTCTTTTGCTCAGGTTTCCTATTTACTGCGACGAGGAAGAGAAGACTAAATGTACAGCCTTTATGCTCGGGATTCCATTTGGGCTGCTGTATTTTGTGTTTTTCGAGCTTTTGTATATCCGATTTTTCTAAACTAGCGCTATAAGTCATGGCTATAGTAAGAGGGGATAATAGTTGGATTAGATTGGTACGAATGGGACGGCGTTGAGGACTCAGGACATGCGTTCCGCATTTGAGACAGAGGTGCACGGGGCCCTTACCCTGCTATGATGGGTGGGGACTCCGTGTGGGCCCCAGTTAAGCAAGCTAAATATCTAAGCTTGAGATGTAACTTCGCGATGGCTAGTCAGGATACTGTAAACTTAAGTTTGAGTTAAACTGTGCGTTGGGCTGTAAGAGTCGCAATTTCTTCAAGCGTCGCTAAGAGCCAACTTTTTTGGAATGGATGAATCTCGATTGTCTCTTGCTGCAACAACATGTTCAAAAGGATATCCGCGTGTTCTCGTAATAATCCCTGCCTATAACGAACAGGAGTGCATTCTCGATACCGTTGCGTCTATAAAAGCTGCGGGATATGACTATGTTGTAATCAACGACGGGTCACAAGATGGAACGCTTGAGCTTTGTCGAGAGCATGGTGTCAACATATTGGACCTGCCACAGAACCTTGGTATCGGTGGAGCGGTCCAAGCGGGCCATAAGTATGCTCAGAGATTTGGCTATGATATTGACATTCAGGTTGACGGCGATGGCCAGCATGATCCTTCTTATGTTCCTGAGCTTGTAAAGCTGATTGAGGGTGGGGCGAGCCTGGCGATAGGCTCTCGATTTCTGGTTGAGACTGATGGTTTTCAGTCAACTTTTATGCGTCGCGTTGGAATCAGGTGGCTTTCATTTTTGCTCGAGCTGCTTACGGGTAAGGTGGTCACCGATCCCACTTCTGGTTTTAGGGCATGCAATAAAGATGCTATCGACCTGTTCTGCAAGAGTTATCCTGATGACTACCCGGAGCCAGAGTCGATTGCTTTGGCTATGAAGCTTGGTCTTCCCGTTATGGAGGCGCCTGTAAAGATGAATGAACGCCAAGGCGGACGTTCGTCCATCGGGGGCTTCTCTTCCGTCTACTACATGATCAAGGTCACGTTAGCCATTGTTCTTGTGTGCTGGGTTCATAGGGGAGATAAATAATGAATCTAATTTTGAGGATTGGTGCGGCCCTCTTTTTCGGCGGCTTTCTCGTCTATGTTTTGCGGCTCGTGTCCAACGGAAAGATGCTTCTTAAGTACTCTCTGTTGTGGATTTTGATGTGTATGGCGGCCTTGATTTGTGATATATGTCCTCAAATTATTTATAGTTGCTCAACAGCTATTGGGTTTGTCAACCCAGCCAATTTCCTTTTTTTGGGTGCAATCGTGCTGTTGCTTGCAATCTCTCTGTCTCTTAGCGTTGCCGTGAGTCGTCATGTTTTGGCGATTAAAAACCTTACTCATAGGATTGCCCTACTCGAAAAGGAACTTGAGAAATGGTCTAATCATGAATGAGCTCAATACGATGGTTTGATTCAGTTACTTCGGCTATTCCTCATTAAGTCTCCCAGGGTGGTTGTCAATCTAGTGCCGGAGCCCAGGGACCGTTATGCTCGAGTGGTCCCGGTGGTGGGGGCTCGCTCTTGAGTCAAAAGTCCTTTCATTATCGAACTGCCTGAGCAATATTCTTTCCGAAGCATAATTTGACTGGGGTGTTTCGCTGTAAATCGTCATCTGGATGGACAGCGGTGACGAGGTCCTTGGTCCGATTGTTAAATCGTCTCAGCCGTTATAATTCACCACTACTGTACGCCAATTGGCTTGTATCGATGCATAGAGTCAACTTAAGCCAGCCGGAGAACTCCATGGCAAAAGAACGTAATTCCATTGTCGAGCTTTTTTGGTTAATCTCAATGTGGTGTGTATTTGCGCATCATTTTGTAATACATAATGCAGATGATATATCGGTTTTTGCTAGTCCTTTAACCCGTTTAATTTTTAAGTGTTAGCGCCGGAATAATTTAGCCAAATATAGTCGGCCGAGATTGACCAATCCCGGCCGACCCATTTTAGCCAACACGCCCGCATCTATGACTTTCCTATCGCATTCCTACATCCCCTCGGGCTGGAGCCCCCTCACCTTCACCGCCTGGGGGACGGCCTCCACCGAGTAGGTGTCAAGCTCCCTGCCGCGGTAGCTCGGGCCCCGCATCACGAACACCGACGCCTTGTCGAACAGCCTGTCGAGGGCGCAGAGGAGCGTGTCGTCGCCCGTGAAGAACTCATCCCGCCCGCTCGGGGCGATGTTGCTCGTGAGGACCATCGCGTTCGGCCCCTCCTTCTCGTAGCGCCTGTCGACGACATCGAAGAACAGGTCGGTGCACGGCCTGTCGTAGACGCATCTCCCCACCTCGTCAACGATGAGGCACGACGGCTTGACGAGCGAGGAGACGACCCGCGAGGTGTTTCCCCGCTGGACGGCCTTCTGGAACCTGTCCCTGAGCTCGGTCGCCTTTATGTAGTAGGTCTTGAGCCCCCGCATGCAGCACTCGCGCCCGTAGGCCTGCGCGAGGTGCGTCTTCCCTATGCCGCCGGGCCCGACGAAGGCGACGTTGCGGTGCGCGTAGAGGTCGGCCAGCGACGGGAGCTTGCCCAGCGCGGCCGCGTCCCGGCCCTGGATCCTGGAGAAGTCGAAGCCCTCGAAGGTCTTGGGCTCGCGCCTGGGCAGCCTGCACAGCCTCAGCAGCGTCTCGATGGAGGCGAGCCTCCTCTTCTCCGCAAGGTAGGAGAAGGTGGCTGCCACGGCGGCCATCTCCCCGTCGCCGAGGTCGAGGTCCGAGGCGAGGGTCGCGAGCTCCTCCGCCCCGACGGCGATCCCGAGCCTCGACGCGGCGTCGCTCGCGAGCTCGTAGGGGCTCGCCCCCGCGCCCGCCATCATTCGGCCCTCCCGAAGTCGAACCTCTCGAAACCGGGTTTCGTCCTGGGCGGGGCGATTTGCTCGACCACGGTCCCCACCGGCTGGGTCGGCAGCTCCTCGGGCTGCGCCGGCGATGTCTCCCACTGCCCCTCGCACCAGCTGTCGGCGCCGGTGCCGACGGCGTGGGCGACGAGCTCGCGGGAGAGGTCGTCGCTGTATATGTGCACCACGCGCCCCTCCCGGTTCACCCTGCACTCGCGGCGGACGTACCAGTAGGGCACGCCGTAGCGGTGCCCCTCGAAGCTCACGAAGCCGTCGAAGGAGATCTTCCGGCGCGGGCACAGGTACCGCTCGACCTCGGCCGTGACCTCGAGCGGCCTGGTGTTCGCCGAGCACGCCGCCTCGTGCTCGCGCATCGGGACGCATGCCGCCGCGCGCCGCCAGCGGCCTCCCTGCTCGGCGCACCAGAGGGCGGCCTCCCGGTTGAGGGCGTCAAGGTCGGTAAAGGACCTTCCCGCGAGGAAGTTCCCCTTCACGAAGCGGACGAGCCTCTCCACCTTGCCCTTCGTATAGGGGTGGCGCGGCCTGCACAACCTGGTGCGGAAGCCGACGACGCCCATGAACTCGGCGTAGTCGGCCTGCCAGACGGGCCGGCCGTCGGCATCGCGGCGGACGACCACGCTCTTCATGTTGTCGGTGAGCACGGTCGCGGGCACGCCCGGCGCCGAGAACGCGTGCAGCATCCCGATGAGGAGGTTCTCCTGGCGCGCGTTCGGGAAGAACTCGACGTGGGCGCCCCCGCAATGGTGGCAGACCATGGCGAAGCAGGCGATCCGCGCCCGCTCCCCGCCAGGGCGCTCGACCGCGACGAAGCCCCAGTCCATCTGGTAGGCCTCTCCGGGCGCCGTCCTGAAGCGCTGGCCGCGGCAGCCCTGCGGGGCCGCCTGCCGCCTCTTCGCGGGCACGAGGTCCCGGTGCGCGGCGATATAGGTCTTCACCGTGGTGAGGCCGCCGGCGTAGCCCTGGCCGAGCAGCCGCTCGAATATCACCTGCGAGTTGGTGACGCCCTTCCGCAGGAGGTCGTCCACCAGGCCGGTGTGGCCGGCGAGCACGCCCGGCGCGGCCCTCCTCCCGCTGTTCCCGTGGGGCAGGGCCCTGAACCCGTGTGCCCTGACCGTCCTCGCGCGGGAGCGGGTGAGCCCCGTCCTCCTGCAGAACTCCGCGAGGTTGCATGCCTGCGGGTCGAACCCGTCGCCCTCCTCCGCGGCCATCTCCCGGAGCGCCGCGTCTATAATCTCCTGTAGGTCATCGTGTCTCTCGTTCACCTCAATGGTCCTCCTAACGCCGGCGTGTTGGCACCACCAGCGTAGTGGCGGCGGGGAGGCACGGTGGCCATTATTCGGTGACCGGGATTGGTCAAAATAGTTTGACTATTAGCGGCTAAAATCGCCCGGCGCTAACAGCACTTGACGTAGGTCGCGTCGAGCCAGACGTAGGGCACCGGCGAGCCGCCGAGCGGCCTTCCGCATAGGTCCTCGATATCTGCGTCCAAGCTCGAGGCGATGGCGCTCACCTGGTCCTTCGAGAGCCTGGAGACGCCCATCTTCTCGGCCACCCTCTGCACCTTGCGGGTGCTCGTGCCCGTGGCGTACATCTCGGCCACGGCGGCCACGAGCGCGCGGTCGACGCGCTGGTAGCGCTCGAGCACGTCCTCAGGGAAGAAGCTGCCGGAGCGCAGCTTGGGGATGCGCAGCGTCAGCGTGCCGACGCAGGTGGCGAGCGACCTCTCGCGGTAGCCGTTTCGGCTGTTCGCCCCGCCGCCGCACAGCTGGTCGGCCTCGGCGTCCATCACGGCGTTCACGACCTGCTCGGCTAGTCTGCGGAGCAGCTCCTGCATGTCGATGGCGCCGTCGTCGAAACGGGGCATGGCGAGCATGTCCGGCGTCGGGTCTGATAAGATTCCCATAGCGGTCTTCGTCCTTTCCTAGAACCTGTTGTTGTGGTGATTTCAGATTCTAGGACGAAGGCCGTTTTTCGTTAAACGGGCGCTAGGGTGTCACCCTTACACCAACATTTTCGACGCGATCGCAGAGACTTTGACCGAGCGCTGGGTTGGCATGCGAGAGGCCAACATGAGGCCGTGCCGCGGGGCGGACCGCAGGTAGCAAAACGGCACCGGAGCCCATGTCGGGCCCGGTGCCCAAGCGCGATATCGACGGCGCAGTTTCGCGATATTCAACAGCGCCCAAATGAGTAAATACTCATTTCTATAAATGATAATAACGATTCGCGGGTTCCCCGACGGTGAAGTTTGGATTCATATAAGGATCGCCTTTGACGTAATACTTAGCCCATCGATAATTCATGTACGCGACCTCTTTGTGGAAGCGAATCTGCTTCTCCGTATTGTTTTCAACGCCTCTAGAAATCGACTCGTAGTGATAGAGCTCGACTTCGGGTGTGTATACAATTAGGTCGTTGATCTCGCGTAGCTTTAAGCAAAAGTCAACGTCATTAAATGCAACTTGAAGCTCTTCCGTGAAACCTCCGACTTTCTCATATTCATCACGCTTGGTCATTATGCAAGCTGCGGTGACGGCGCTGAAGTCTTGTTGTGCATCGTTGAGTGCAAAGTAGCCCCAGTTATCCCTTGGCATGCTTTGGCAAAGATGTCCTGCCACGCCACCAGTGACGCATAAGCCCGCGTGCTGGATGGTGTTGTCGGGATAGTAGAGTTTTGCACCAACTGCGCCAACATCCTCACGTGCGCAGATGCCAAGCATAGTCTCAATCCAATTGGGCGTAATTACCTCAGTATCGTTATTCAACAGCAAGAGATAGTCGCCCTTGGCGTGAGCAACGCCAAAGTTCATGAGCTTGGAGAAATTGAATTCGTGCTTCCAAGTTACAAGACGAACGATGTCAGGATATTTTGCTTGCAACTTATCGTAATAATCGAACGTCTCCTTTTCTGTGCTGTTGTTTTCGATTATGACAAGCTCGAAATTGTCGTACGTTGATTTCTCAACAATTGACTTAATGCAGTTGTCCAGAATGTTGGCGTGGTCTTTAGTTGGAATGATAATTGACACGAGTGGATGGGAATCTGGCACAGCGTAGGTTACTTTATATGTAAAGGGACGACGCGCTTGTTCGACCTTCGCATTGAGCCCAAGCCTGTCCAAATGACTCTGGACCGCTTTGATACCTGCGATAGTGGCATACGGCTTGCTATCGGCATTTGCTGCGGTGGAGGTCTCGCTTAGGCGCCAGTGATATAGAACCTTTGGAACATGATGAACTTTCCTTGCCTTTTCCACGGCGCGGAGAGTCAGATTATGATCCTGCGCTCCATCGAACTCTTTCGCGTTCGGTTCTAGAGTGTCAAGCAGAGACTTACGGATGGTAAGCATATGGCAGATATAGTTATTGTTTCTGAGCAGATCGATATTGAAATCCGGCTTAAAGAACGGCTGCGCTAGCTTTCCATCAGGCAAGAGTTTATCTTCATCACAATATAGAAGATCGACGTCATCATTGTTTTCAATTGCCTCGGCATATGAGAACAACAAGTCCGGTTCAAGAATATCGTCATGGTCAAAGAAGCTAACGAAATCACCCGAAGCGATGGCAACGCCGGCGTTTGTATTTTCGGAAATGCCCTTATTCTCGGTAAGGTTAATTGATTTAATTCTGTTGTCGTGGGCCGTCTCCTGCTCAACGTGAACCTTTAGTTCCTGATTGTCAGGACTTGCATTAACTAGGATGAGCTCCCAGTTTGCATAAGACTGGTTTTTTACGGATTCGGTCATATCGTTAAAGAACGAAATGGGTGTGTTGTATAGAGGGACAATAATGCTGAACTTCGGAGCACTGTTGAAGACGATTTTTCTCTGCTTCTCCAGAGCGCCGATGGTTGCCTTATGCTCCGTGAACCATTCGGGGTATTCAGGGTCAAACTGCGCATGGGTAAAGAGAAAGTTGGTCTCCTCAAGAAGCAAGCCTAACTTATCGGGTGTTAAGCAGTCAAATGCACTGAATGATGGGTGATTTTGATCGTCAATAACAAAGTAGTAACGATCGAACGCCTTTGGCATTCGAATTGAGAGCTGCGTTTCAAGCTGCTTTTTCTCAGACGTAAATCCAACGCTTGTTACATTCGAACCGAAATTGACGATGCTCAAATTAACTTCATTAAGGGTTCGATCGAAACAACGAAGTTTGATTTGCGAGTCGCTACGATAAGGAGTTCTCACCGTGCACCTAAGGATATAGTCGCTTGAATCTTCGATGCACTGCCAGAAATCAATCGTTGCCATGTCAAACTCTGAAACGTCATCGTAGTTTCGGAGTTTGCTGCACATGTCAGGTTTAATTTTGTAGTTAAGGCGCGACTCCCATTTGATGTTCTTGCAATTTAGCGAAAGGGAGTCGCTGCTCAGGGTGCGACCGTCTTGGCCGATTTCGCTAAACTCAATTTTGATGGTGCGAGCATCGGGATCGGGGACTACAAGGACGTATGAGTTCGAGTCACAATTATTGTCCCGGAATTTTAGGAGGGATAAAGGTGAGCGGCGGTTATCGTCTGTAGCCGCCTGGGCTGTTACGCTGGAGCCTTTATGGATGCCTTCAATCTTAAGCTGCTGGTAGATTTTCCAGTTTCCTCTGCATACTCCGGTTGTTTCGACTCGCATTGTTTGCCTTTCGTTTGTTGGACACTGCTCATTGTACTTTTTCATTTGTTGCCTCGCTAGAAATGCAGAAAGAGTTGCGTGTTTCTGCTGTCCGATTTAAATAAGAAGACGGGGAGGTTGCTGCCGGTGCGTATAATTTAATTAACTATGCATCTGTAATCAGCGGCTTTTGCTCAACGATTGTCAATCGAGAGGATTTTTATGAAAGGCATCATCCTCGCCGGCGGGTCCGGCACCCGCCTGTACCCGCTCACGCTCGTGACCTCCAAGCAGCTGCTGCCGGTCTACGACAAGCCCATGATCTACTACCCGCTCAGCACCCTCATGCTGGCGGGCATCCGGGACATCCTGGTCATCTCCACGCCGACCGACCTGCCCAACTTCGAGCGCCTGCTCGGGGACGGCTCGCGCTACGGCGTGAACCTCTCCTACGCCGAGCAGCCCTCGCCGGACGGCCTGGCGCAGGCCTTCACCATCGGCGAGGATTTCATCGCCGGCGAGCCGTGCGCGCTGGTGCTCGGCGACAACATCTTCTACGGCAACGGCCTGTCGCGCCACCTGACGCGCGCCGTCCAGAACGCCGAGTCGGGCCGCGCCACGGTCTTCGGCTACCACGTGGACGACCCCGAGCGCTTCGGCGTCGTGGAGTTCGACGGCGAGGGGAGGGCCGTCTCCATCGAGGAGAAGCCCGAGTGCCCCAAGAGCTCCTACGCCGTCACCGGCCTGTACTTCTACCCGGGCGACGTGGCCGCCAAGGCGCATGAGGTCGAGCCGTCGGCCCGCGGCGAGCTGGAGATCACCGACCTCAACCGGATGTACCTGGAGGAGGGGACGCTGTCCGTGGTGACCCTCGGCCGCGGCTACGCGTGGCTGGACACCGGCACCATGGAGAGCCTCCACGAGGCGGCGGAGTTCGTCCGCGCCGTGGAGCACTCCCAGGACCTGCCGGTGTCCGTCCCCGAGGAGATCGCCTGGGAGAACGGCTGGATCACGACCGCCGAGCTGGAGGAGGCGGCCAAGGCCTACGGCAAGTCGGTCTACGGGCAGCACCTGAAGAAGGTCGCCGCCGGCGAGATCGTCAACAGCCCGCGCGAGTACTAGCGCAAGCTTGTTTTCTTTAGGGGTCACCGTTTATCTGGTGGCCCCTTTCGTTATGATTACGTTGACCATAAAGACAATATGATTGGGAGTGGATGTGTTAAGCGTCTACTTTGGCGATATGCCAGAAGCGATTTACAACACAGCGACATATTTCAAAAACTCTTACCGGTCTTCTTGGATTACGGATCCCTATGCAGTCTCGATAATTAAAGATGTCGATCGATCGGTTGTTGTCTCCGAAAACGTCATCGAAAGCCCTGTGCTTGGATCCATCTCCCCACTCCAGCTTTCTGGTGGCGTGAAAACGCTGCTGCTTATGAGATTTGATCGTAAGCATATTTTTAACGCTTCTACCTGTGGTGACAACTGTGCCAAGTGGATTCTCGACATGGCGAAAGACCGCAAGCTCGTTGTGAATCTCTATCATGTGATGGACTTTGGTCGCGAGGATTTTAAAATTAAAGTCGTGAATAGCGGCCGAATCGTTCACAGCATGGCCGATTTGATTCACGAGTCGATTCCGTATCTGTAGGTGCTGCTTATGAACGGTTCGCATCTCGTTAAGATTTCCCGCCGCAGGGGAACCAAGTACACATTTACCATTAAACGGAACATTACTATTGTGCGTGGGGATAGTGGCACGGGTAAGACGACACTGTTTAACATGGTCGCAGACTACATGCGAACGGGCGAGCAGTCGGGTGTTTCCTTGCAATGCGATTGTCCCTGTGTCGCCCTGACCGATTATGATTGGCGAAACCAGCTTTCGTCCGTTCATGACTCGATTGTATTTGTCGATGAGGGCTTAAAAGAGATTCATTCTGATGAGTTTGCCCATCATGTGCTGTATTCCTCGAATTATTTCGTGCTGATCTCAAGGGCTGATTTCCCCAATCTTCCGTATAGCGTGGATGAGATTTACAAGATTAAGACGAGCGGAAAATACCATTCTTTCGTCCCTGTTTATCAAGATCGCGGGAATCATCGTTATGCTATTTCCCGGTCGGCGCCAAAACAGGACTTTTCTATCCTTCTATGCGAGGACAGTAAGTCTGGTTTCCAGTTCTTTGAACGGCATTTCGCTGACAGTGAGCTTACCTGTACTTCGGCCATGACGAACAGCGCGATTTTGGGCTGGTTGGATCAGCATCTCGACGATCGCGTGTTTGTTGTCGCGGACGGGGCGGCATTTGGGTGCTATGCGGACCGCGTCCTTAAGCTGCAAGACATTCACCGCGATACTGTTACGGTTTGTCTTCCCGAATCATTCGAGTGGCTTCTACTGAGCTCCGGCGTAATTTCAGGGCTAGATGCCAAAGCAGTTCTGCAAGAGCCGGAAGCGTTTGCAGACAGTGAGAAGTTTAAAAGCTGGGAGGACTTCTTCTATAAGTACTTACGCGATAAAACTGGGAATTCGGTCTTCCGGTACGACAAAGACTGCATTCCGGAGGCGTTTTGTAGGGGAAGTAATTCTGCGAAGGTTATGGCTCTTATCGCGTGCCGAAATGTCCGATAGTTTTGTTGAATAGTGTCGCGGCATCACTTCCTGCGGCATACTAAAGAAGCTGTACATGCTTCAGATTGGATTTTCATGTCTGAGATTTTTGAACCTAAGAACATCATCGTCACGGGCGGCTGCGGCTTCATCGGCAGCAATTTCGTCCACTATGTCGTGAACAACCACCCGGGCGTCCACGTCACCGTCCTGGACAAGCTGACCTACGCCGGCAACCCCGAGAACATCGCGGGCCTGCCCTCCGACCGCGTGGAGCTCGTCGTCGGCGACATCTGCGACGCCGAGCTGCTCGATGAGTTGGTGCCGGGCCACGACGCGATCGTCCACTACGCCGCCGAGAGCCACAACGACAACTCCATCGCGGACCCGGAGCCCTTCCTGCGCACCAACGTCGAGGGCACCTTCCGCCTGTTGGAGGCCGTGAGGAAGTACGGCATCCGCTACCACCACGTCTCCACCGACGAGGTCTACGGCGACCTGGCGCTCGACGACCCGGCGAAGTTCACCGAGGAGACGCCGTACCACCCGTCCTCGCCGTACTCGAGTACCAAGGCCAGCTCCGACATGCTCGTGCGCGCCTGGACCCGCACCTACGGCCTGCGCGCCACGATCTCCAACTGCTCCAACAACTACGGCCCCTACCAGCACGTGGAGAAGTTCATCCCCAGGCAGATCACGAACATCGTCGACGGCGTGCGCCCCAAGCTCTACGGTCGCGGCGAGAACGTCCGCGACTGGATCCACACCGAGGACCACTCCTCGGCCGTCTGGGACATCTTGACCCGCGGCCGCATGGGGGAGACCTACCTCATCGGGGCCGACGGGGAGAGGAACAACATCACGGTCCTGCGCATGATCCTGGAGGCGATGGGACGCGATCCCGAGGACTTCGACTGGGTCGCCGACCGCCCCGGCCACGACCGCCGCTACGCCATCGACTCCACCAAGCTCCAGCGCGAGCTGGGCTGGAGGCCGGCGCACACCGACTTCGCCGAGGGGCTCAAGCAGACCATCGACTGGTACGTGGCCAACGAGTCCTGGTGGCGCCCGGCCAAGGAGGCCACCGAGGCGCGCTACCGCGCACAGGGCCAGTAAGACCGCATCCCGGCGAACCGCACCGCGGGGCGCCCGCGCGGGGCCGCAGGGCATGGGGATGATCCTGCGTCCCCGCGCGGGCGCCCCCGGTTATCCAACCTCTTCGATAGGAGCTATTCCCATATGGCAGACATCGCATTCGAGAAGGACCTCTCCGTCACGGAGACCGGCATCGAGGGCCTCAAGGTCGTCGACCTGGCCGTCCACGGCGACTCGCGCGGCTGGTTCAAGGAGAACTGGCAGCGCGCCAAGATGACCGCCCTGGGCATCCCCGACCTCAGGGTCGTCCAGAACAACGTCTCCTACAACGACAGCCGCGGCGTCACCCGCGGCATCCACGCGGAGCCCTGGGACAAGTTCATCTCCGTCGCGCGCGGCTCTGTCTTCGGCGCCTGGGTGGACCTGCGCGAGGGCAGCGAGACCTTCGGCAGGGTGTTCACCTGCACGCTCGACCCGTCCAGGGCCATCTACGTCCCGCGCGGCGTGGGCAACTCCTTCCAGGCCCTGGAGGACGGCACCGCCTACACCTACCTGGTGGACGCCCACTGGTCGCTGGAGCTCAAGAGGACCTACACCTTCGTGAACCTCGCCGACCCCGAGCTCGCCATCGAGTGGCCGATCCCGCTGGACCAGGCCACCGTCTCCGAGGCCGACCTCAACCATCCGATGCTGAGGGACGTCGTCCCCATGGCGCCCAGGCGCACCCTCGTCACCGGCTGCAACGGCCAGCTGGGCCGCGCGGTGCGCGCGCTCGCCGAGGAGCGCGGCGTGGCGAAGGACTTCGACTTCTGCGACATCGACACCTTCGACATGTCCGACCCGGACTCCTACTCAAAATACGACTGGTCGCTCTACGGCACCGTGATCAACTGCGGCGCCTACACGGCCGTGGACAGGGCGGAGACCCCCGAGGGCCGCGCCATCGCCTGGAAGGCCAACGCGACCGGGCCGGCGCTGCTCGCCCGCACCTGCGCCGCGCACGGGATCACGCTCGTCCACGTGTCCTCCGACTACGTCTTCGACGGCACGGTCGAGGTCCACACGGAGGACGAGCCCCTCAGCCCGCTGTCCGTCTACGGCCAGACCAAGGCCGCCGGCGACATCGCCGTGGCCGGCTGCCCGCGCCACTACATCATGCGCAGCTCCTGGGTCATCGGCGAGGGACACAACTTCGTCAAGACCATGAGGGCGCTGTCCGACCGCGTCGCCGACCCCGAGGACGGGCTCGAGCAGATCACGGTCGTGGACGACCAGCTGGGCCGCCTGACCTTCACACGCGACATGGCCGAGGCCATCTTCCACGTGCTGGGGACGCACGCCCCCTACGGCACCTACGACTGCACCGGATCCGGCGCGGTGAAGTCCTGGGCGGACATCGCCCGCGCCGTCTTCGAGGCCGCCAACGGCAACGGGGAGAACGTGGTCCCGGTCAGCACCGCCGACTACTACGCGAACGCCTCGGACCCCATCGCCCCGCGCCCGGTCCACTCCGCGCTCGACCTCTCGAAGCTCGAGGCCGCGGGCTTCCACATGCCCGACTGGGAGGAAGAGCTGGGGGAGTACATTAAGACGCTCTAGCCGCTATTAACTTTTCGAGAGTAAAAGCCGCCGTTCTTTAACGGCGGCTTTTCTTGTTGGTGGCTATCTGCGCAGTGGTGCCAATAGTATTTTGCGGAAGATCTACCTCTCGCTTGGCATGGAAGTAGGGTGGCCGGGCTGGTCGTCGTAGGCGTATTTGCTGTACACGTTGACCTCCCACTGCTTTTTTTCGACCTTTGCTACAGAATCTAGGATGAAGCCGGTCGCAAGGCTCAGGCCGCACAGGAACATAAACGAGGCGGCGAGCACAGCGGTGGGGAAGCGCGGGACGAGGCCGGTCTGGAAATATTCGACAACGATGGGCATGCCCAGGGCGAGGCCGAATACCGCGAACAGAAGCGCAACGAGGCTGAAGAACTTCAGCGGGCGGTAGTCCTTGAACAGCGTGCCGATCATCGCAACGACTTTAATGCCGTCGCTCACGGTGTTGAGTTTGGACTCGGAACCCTCGGGACGGTCGCGGTACTCGATGGGCACATCTTTGATGCGCCAGCGGTGGTCGACGGCGTGGATCGAGAGCTCGGTTTCGATCTGGAAGCCCTCGGAAAGCACTGGGAAGGTTTTAACGAACGGGCGGCTCATGGCGCGGTAGCCTGTCATGACGTCATCGAAGCTGTAGCCATAGATCCACTTGATCATGGCGCGGACCAGATTATTGCCAAAGCCGTGGAAGGCACGCTTGTTCTCCTCGGCGTAGGTGCCGTTGGAAAGGCGATCGCCTACGGTCATGTCGGCCGTGCCGTTAAGGATGGGCTCGCAGAGGGCCTTGGCCGTCTCGGCGGGGTAGGTGTCGTCTCCGTCGACCATCAGGTAGCAATCGGCGTCGATATCGCGAAACATCTGGCGGCACACGTTGCCCTTTCCCTGACGGGGCTCAAAGCGGACTGTGGCGCCGTGCTCGGTGGCAATGCGTGAGGTATCGTCCGACGAGTTGTTGTCATAGACATAGACCGTCGCCTGCGGAAGCTCGCGGTGAAAGTCGTCGATGACTTTGCCGATCGTGAGCGCTTCGTTGTAGCAAGGGATGATGACGGCGATGGATTCAGAATTCACTTAATGCTCCTTATACATTCAATCCTAGAAAGTATAGCCGTTTGGGCCTGGCATCCTAAGATGTGGGTTAGTTCTCCAGTTTTGTTGCGCGAATCGTTTGCATGGCCGTCGGGTCTATACTGTTCGTTTGTCAACGATTACGAGTAAAGGAGTTGCATCCGTGTCGGATCAGACAAAGCAACAAGAAGCTCGCAGTCTGCCTGCGACGTTTGCTAAGAACGAATTTGAGAAGGACGCGTTTATCCTTCGTCAGCTGGTTACCAAGGATTTTAAGATCAAGTATCGCCGTAGCGTTCTGGGCGTCGCATGGTCGGTGCTCAACCCGCTGCTGATGATGATCGTCATGGCCATCGTGTTCTCGACGATTTTTGGCCAGGGCCGCAATGGCTCAATGACGCCCGAGATGTACCCGCTGTACTTGATCGTGGGTAACGTTACCTTTGCCGTCATGTCCGAGTCTACGAACCAGGCCCTGACGTCGATCGTGGGTGCTGCCCCTCTGCTCAAGAAGGTTAAGGTGCACCGCTGGGTCTTCCCGGTGCAGAAGGTGCTCTTCTCGCTGGTCAACTTTACCTTCTCGCTGGTCGCCGTCGCCATCGTTATGCTGTGGTTCCGCGTTATGCCTTCTTGGCATCTGATTCTGCTGCCGGTTTGCCTGCTGCTGCTTATGTGCTTCTGCATGGGCCTAGGCATGATGCTCTCTGCCCTTACGGTCTTTTTCCGCGACGTTATGCATCTGTGGAGCGTCGTCATTACGGCGTGGACTTATATTACGCCCATCTTCTGGACGACTGACTATATTGCGCAAATGCCGCATCTCGTGCGTATCTTGATGTATGCGAACCCCATGTATAACTACCTGCAGTTTATGCGCGATATCTTCTTGTTCCAGACCACGCCCTCGCTTTTGACGTTTGGTATGTGCGTCGCTTGGGCGGTCCTTGCGCTTGTCATTGGCTACACCGTGTTCCATAAGTCCGAGCGCAAGTTTATCCTCTACATCTAAGGAGTGCTGTGATGACTGAATCTGTTGTTGATTACAGCGAGCAGCCTCTGGCTGTCGAGGTCGACGACGTCACCATGATCTTTAACATGGCGTCCGAGTCGCTGACCAACCTCAAGGAGTACTTCATTAAGCTTGCCAAGCACGAGCTGTTCTTTGAGGAGTTTAGGGCACTTAAGCACATCTCGTTCGATATTCATCGCGGCGAAGTTGTCGGTCTGGTTGGCACCAATGGTTCCGGTAAGTCTACGATGCTCAAGATTATCGCTGGCGTGCTTGAGCCTAGCGAGGGCAGCGTTAAGGTCCATGGCAACATCGCACCGCTGATTGAGCTCGGCGCCGGCTTTGATCCTGAGCTGACGGCCCGCGAGAACATCTATCTGAATGGCGCCCTGCTCGGCTATACCAAGGAGTTCATCGACGCCAACTTTGACGGCATAATCGAGTTCGCTGAGCTTCAGAACTTTGTCGACATGCCGCTTAAGAACTTCTCCTCGGGCATGGTTGCGCGTATCGCCTTTGCAATCGCGACGATTACCGAGCCCGATATTTTGATCGTTGACGAGACGCTGTCCGTCGGTGACGTGTTCTTCCAGCAGAAGTGCGAGGACCGTATCCAGCACTTTATCCAGAGCGGCGACGTGACGGTTCTGTTCGTTTCGCACTCCATGGAGCAGGTTGAGCGCATCTGCCAGCGTGCCGTTTGGATCGAGAAGGGTGACCTTCGCATGGACGGCCCGGTCGATGAGGTCTGTAAGGCGTACCGCGAGCAGTTCAACTAGGTTATAATTACTTGCGCCTGACAGGCTTGCGCTTGCTTGGGCGTGCGGTTATATGCTCCATTAGCTCAGTTGGATAGAGCAGGGGACTTCTAATCCCAAGGTCGACGGTTCGAATCCGCCATGGAGCACCAGAGAGTTTTTGAAGACCCGGTTTAATGCCGGGTCTTTGCTATTTGGGCGCATGGGCATGCTATTGTTTAAACACAGACCCCAAGACATGGCGATGACTTGCGGCCATATTTGTTAATTTGGACTGTGGCGCGCTTTCATCGTCACAGAAAGATGCCCGGTGCAGCGTTCGCGCTGCACCGGGCATTCTGTTTGCTTATGATGGCTAGCTAATGCACCTTTGTCTCTACGCCTCCGTCGGCTCCACGCCTAGCTCGTTGCGGACGAGATCGAAGGCTGCGGCGATGGCCTTGTCCATGTCGTAGTACTTGTAGCCGCCCAAGCGACCGGCGAAGATAACGTTGCCCTCCTGCGCCGCCAGCTCCTCGTACTGACTGTAGAGGGCCTCGTTCCTGGCGTCGTTGATGGGGTAGTAGGGCTCGTCGCCGGGCTTCCAGTCCGCCGGGTACTCGCGCGTGATGACGGTCTTCTCCTGCGTGCCGAACTCGAAGTGCTTGTGCTCGATGATGCGCGTGTAGGGTATCTCGCGCTCGGTGTAGTTGACCACGGCCACGCCCTGGTGGTCGGCCTCGTCGAGCGTCTCGGTCTCGAAGCGCAGGCTGCGGTACTCGAGCGTGCCCAGCTTAAAGTCGTAGAACGCGTCGATGGGGCCGCAGTAGATCGTCCTGGCGGCGATATCGGGCTCGGCGGCGACCAGCTCCTTGTACTCCACGCCGCAGCGCACCTCGACGCCCTCGAGCATGTTGGCGACCATCTTGGTGTAGCCGCCCATGGGGATGCCCTGGTAGCGGTCGTTGAAGTAGTTGTTGTCGTAGGTGAAGCGGCAGGGGAGGCGCTTGATGATGCTCGCGGGCAGGTCGCGGCAGTCGCGGCCCCACTGCTTCTCGGTGTAGCCCTTCACGAGCGTCTCGAAGATGTCGCGGCCGACGAGCGACAGCGCCTGCTCCTCGAGGTTTGCCGGCTCGCCGATGTTCTCGGCGGCCACCTGCTCGGCGATCTTGGCGCGGGCGTCGGCCGGCGTGACGACGCCCGGCCACATCTTGGCGAAGGTGTTCATGTTGAAGGGCATGTTGTACATGCTGCCGTGGAAGTTGGCGACCGGCGAGTTGACGTAGTTGTTGAACTCGGCGAAGCGGTTGACGTAGTCCCAGACGTCCCTCATGGAGGTGTGGAAGATGTGCGCGCCGTAGCGGTGGACCTGGATGCCCTCGACGTCCTCGGTGTAGACGTTGCCGGCGATGTGGTCGCGGCGGTCGATGACCAGGACCGACTTGCCGGCGCGCTTGGCGGCGTTGGCGAAGACGGCGCCCGAGAGGCCGGCGCCGACGACGAGGTAATCGTACTGGGACATGGATGTGCTCCTTTGTATGTTAAATCGGACAGTTCCTTTAGTTTAGGGACAAACATACCTAATGTGTCGCCCCAAGGGTTAGTGTAGCAGTCGTTCCCTCGGCAGCGCCAAAGCGTGGGCGTTGCCTGGTTTCCAAATGATGTTAAGGACTCGCTATTCCGCCCTCAGGCACTCGGGCAAGATGCTTGCAACTGCATCCATCGCCTGTGGCCTCAGATACTGCTCATTGAGCTTCGTCTTTTTGTAAGCATAACGAGTGTCTGCCGAGTACTTGATCAATACGTCGGTGAAGAACCGCTCCCAGCTCAGGTAGTCGCGGCTTTCGATATAGCTTGAGGGATCCTCGAGGATCTTGGGAATGCCGCTGCTGGGTATGAGCCCGGAGCGCAGGAGTGTCCACTCGAATGATTCCGGGAGGAACAAGCGAACGTTCTTGTAAACGCGCTGTCCCAGCACCTTTTCGATGTAGGGGCCAAACGCTGCGCCGTCTCCTATGGCAAGGATGTTTTGCTCGGGACATTCGTGAATCGTTCGTTTTAGGTTTGCTACGCCGGTGGCGGAATAGCAGGGGATCCCGAGTCGGTTGCAAAGAGCGTTGTAGAATTGATAGCCAGATTTGCTATCCTCGACAACTACGGCGTCGGGTACCTCGAATCCAACATTTAGATCCTGATACAACATGCTTGCCGTGTGGTCATATAGCGGCTTGGTCACCGAGTAGAAGCGTCTGTCGCTTTTACGGCCATTGATTGTTTTGCTTGTGGTGTTGACTAGTTTCAGGATCTCATCAACGCTGTAGGGGAGTTCGTTGGCGTCGCGACGAGATATCAGAACAAAATAGTTGGACGACCCGTTAACGGCTTTTGCGAAGTCCTTTGAGTAGATAAATTCGTTGCCCTCATCTAAAAAGATTATTGAGTCCTCGATAATCGAAAGCTCGCGCTCCCAACGCCTGCCAGATAGCGTTTCACAGGGAACGTCACAACTGAGCGTGACGCCGCTCTCCGGTCCACGATCGTTGTAGTCGCGGATCATCGAGATGAGTGTCGTTTTGCCCGTGCCGCTGTTGCCGCGGATGAAGGAAATATTGCGCTTAAACGTGAGTGTGTATTTGACCTTTGCGCGCTCTACGACAACGGTGTGCGTTCCCTTCATTACTCATCAACATCCAAAAAGTCATTCGTTGCGCCGACAAACTCCTGCATGTTTCTAACGATGCGGCCATCGTTATTGATGCGAATCTCAAAATGCTTCCAGGGGAACTTCATGATGTGGTAAAGGGTCACCAGCACATCCTGCTCTTTGCCGATCTTGAGTAGCCAGCGGGCACAGTTGTCTCCGCAGGTAGATGCGTTGAACACCATATTTGGGAGATTGCGTACTAACAGCAACGTCTTGACGCCGCCGGACAGTTCGAGTGGGGTGATTGTGCCTAGTTGTTTGCTTACGATGTTGTGGGGACCGATGAGCTCTGATCCGTCCACGCTTTTAATGATTTGTGCGGCCATAGGGTCTTCGAACCATGAGTCCAAGTATGAGTTCCTAAAATAGGTTTCGGTATCGTAGATGGAACCGGGATAATCTCCCAGATGGATGCTTAACATGCGCGTCTCCAGACGTTGTGTGACTGCAATGATTATATGCCAGTAATAAAGTGCCGCCAGTAGCGAGGTTGCTGCTGGCGGCACTGGCATTATTAGCGTATGAATCGCGTTGATGGATTTGCTCGCGAGGCTACTTTTCGAGACGTTCCCCCAGCAGCTCCAACGCGTGGGCGTAGCCTTGGAGGCCTTCGCCAGTGATAGTGGCGAAGCAGGCTAGGCGTGCATAGCTCACCTGGCGGAAGTCCTCGCGCGTCTCTACGGCGCTGATGTGCACCTCGACGGCCGGGATGGCGACGGCTTTGAGCGCATCGAGGATCGCCACGCTCGTGTGCGTGTAGGCCGCCGGGTTGATGACGATGCCGTCGACCTTGCCGTAGGCCTCCTGGATCTTGTCGACGATGCTGCCCTCGTGGTTAGACTGGAAGACCTCGACCTCGTCGAAGCCCTGTGCAGCGCCCGCTTCCTGGCAGATCTGCACTAAGCGGTCGTAGTTGTCGCTGCCATAGATGCCCGGCTCGCGAATGCCGAGCATGTTGAGGTTGGGGCCGTTGATGACGAGTGCTTTCATGGTTGCTTCCTTTGTGGTTGGTTGGCGTGGCCGGTCTTGTGGTCTTCGACGTTTGCCCAGATAAAACCTTCCAAAATAAACCTGTCCCTTTTTGGCAGGTTTAGAGGGTGTCGAGGAGGGCGCGGGCGGTGTTGGCGGCGCAGTCGCGTGAGTCGATGATGTAGTCGGCCCAAGCGCAGTAGCGCGGCATGCGCTGCTCGGCGAGCTTGTCGATACCGTCGCGGGCGGTGATGGGGCGGCCCTTGTGGGCGAGTTCGTCGAGCTTGCGGTTGAGCATCACAATCTGGCTGTTCTGGTGCAGCAGCGGGTAGTTCTCGTCCCGCGTGACCACGCCGCCGCCGGTGGAGAGCACCAGGCCGCTGCGCTTGGAGATGTCGGACAACGCCGCCGTCTCCTGCTCGCGGAAGGCCGCCTCGCCGCGCTCGACGATATAGTCGGCACAGGGCATGCCCAGACGCTTCTCAAGCGCGGCGTCTAAGTCGATGTGCTCGCGGCCAGTGAGCAGGGCGATCTGCTCACCCACGCGGGTTTTGCCCGAGCCCGGCATGCCGATCAGGGCGATGTTCTGTTCGCGGCGTGACAAGCGTTCCGTCACGTCCAGGATGCGCTCACGCGGGGTGACCTGGCCGGTATAGCGCTCGACGGCTTGCGCCGCCTGGGCCACAAGCATGAGCAAACCACCGATGCAGGGGATGCCGCGGCGCTCAGCCTCGAGCATCAGGCCCGTGCGGGCGGGGTTGTAGACAATGTCGATAGCGCCTTCGAGCGCATCGAGCCCCTCGAGTGTGCAAGGCGCGTCAGGGCAGTGGGGGAACATACCGGCAGGCGTGCAGTTGACGAGCAGGGCGGCGTCGGACTGCTGCGCGATGTTGCCGTAGTTGACCTCTCTCGTGCGGCCCACGGGCACGACTGCGGCGCCCAGATCGCCGAGCACCATGCTTGCCGTGGTGCCGGCACCACCGGTGGCACCAAGCACGAGGACCTTCTTGCCGGCAACTTCAACGCCCAGCTCCTCGACTAGGCACTGGAAACCGAAGTAGTCGGTGTTGTCGCCGCGCAGACGGCCATCGGGCAGACGCGTGATCGTGTTGACGTTGCCCATGCGTTCGGCGAGCGGGCTCAGCTCGTCCAGGTAGTCCATGACGGCGCGCTTGTAGGGAATGGTCACGTTGGTGCCTTCCCACTCGTCGCCCGTCATAAAGGCCGCGAGGTCCTCGGGCTCGCGCTCAAAACGCACGTACTCAAGCCCCGCGAGCTCCTTGTAGATGGTCGGGGTGTAGCTGTGGCCCAGCACGCGGCCCAGCACGCCGTAGGGGCGGGTTGTGGCGACGTCAGTCATCTAGAGCACCTCCGTGTAGCTGCCAAAGTAGGTGAAGCTCTCGCACACCTCGTCAATCGAGTCGAGCAGGTCGTCGAGGGCTTTGCTGCCAAAGGGACAGTCCAGATCGAAGTAGAACATAAACTCAAAGTCGCGCCCGGGGATGGGGCGGCTCTCGAGCTTGATAAGGTTGATGTTGAGTGCGTAGAAGCGCTCGAGTACGCGATAGAGGGCGCCCGGTTCGTTGGCCGTGGTGATCATGAGCGAGGTACGGTTGGCGCCGGGGTAGACGCGCGGCTCGCGACTGATGACGACGAAGCGCGTGTAGTTGTTGTCCGAGTCCTGGATATTGGGCTCCAGCACCTCCAGACCATAGAGCGCCGCGCAGCTGCGCGAGGCGATGGCGGCAACGTCGGTGCGTTCGGAGCTGGCGACCATCTCGGCCGACATGGCCGTGTTGGGGTACTTGGTGGCGTGCAGGTCGTGTGCCTCGATAAAGCCGGCGCATTGGGCAATGGCCTGGCCGTGGCTGTAGACCTCGTGCACGTCCGCAAGCTTGGTGCCGGGCTTGACGAGCAAGTTGTGGTCGATTTTGAGGCGAAGCGAGCGCACGATGTGGAAGTCGAACTGGGCGAGCAGGTCGTAGACGGCGTTGACCGAGCCGGCGGTGGAGTTCTCGATGGGCAGCACGCCAAACTCGCAGAAGCCGTCGCGCACGGCGCACATGACGCCCTCGAAGGTCTCGAAGAACGCGATGTCGGGCACGTCGAAGAGCTTGCACGCGGCGATTTGGCTGTAAGCGCCCTCGACGCCCTGGCAGGCGACGGTGGCCGTTTGAGGGAAGGGCGTGTCGGAGGCTGCAGCCGTGGCGTGGGCCTTTTGCGAGACGGTGATGCCCTTGAGCTCGTTGATGTAGCGCTGCTGCTCGGCCTTGCTCATGCTCATGAGGAGACGGAACAGGGTGATGGTCTGCGCCTCGTAGCGCTCGGGCGCGCGGCTGGCGAGGTTGTTGAGCTTGGAGCGCTCACGGGCGGGGTCGAAGACGGCCTTGCCCATCTCGATTTTTGACTTGGCGACCTCGGTGGCAATGTCCATGCGCTCGAAAAAGCTGTTGAGGAGCGTGGTGTCGATGCCATCGATGGCCTGGCGGATGTCAGCAAGGTCCATGGAGACCCCTTTCACGTGTCGGGGGATGTTGAGGGGTGGGTAGTTAGCGCTGGGCGGCGTCTTCGAGGAGGGCGTCCCAGATGGCAAGGGCGGCGGCTGCCTCGGCTACGGGGACAGCTCTGGGGACGATGCAGGGATCGTGGCGGCCGTGGACCGAGAGCTCGGCATTTTCCATAGCGTCCATGTCCACCGTCTGCTGCTCGCGGCCAATGGAGGGCGTCGGCTTTACGGCCATGCGCCACATGACGGGCGCGCCGGTCGAAATACCGCCCAGGATGCCGCCGGCGTTGTTGGACTCGACCTCGATCTCGCCGGTCTCGGCATCGATGCGATACGGATCATTGTTCTCGCTGCCGCGCATGGCGGCCACGGCAAAGCCCATGCCAAACTCCACGCCCTTTACGGCTGGAATGCCAAACGCGATTTGCGCGATGCGGTTCTCGATGCCGTCGAACATGGGGTCGCCGATGCCCGCGGGAAGTCCGTAGATGCCGCACTCCACGATGCCGCCGATGCTGTCTAGCTCGTCGCGCGCGGCTAGGATCTCCTCGCGCATGCGGCCGGCTGCGGCGGCGTCAATGCACGGCAGATCGTTCGTAAGGATCGCCTTGCGGTCGGCCTCGCGATAGACTATGTCGTCCATCGGCAGGTCGGAGATGCCGCCGATCTGCGCCACATGCGCCATCACTTTAATGCCGCGGGCCTCGAGTGCCTGCAGCGCAATGCCGCCGGCGATGCACAGGGGTGCCGTTAGGCGGCCGGAGAAGTGTCCGCCGCCGGCGACATCGTGCATGTTGTGATACTTCACGCGCGCAGGGAAGTCCGCATGTCCGGGACGGGGCTTGCGGCGCAGCTCGGAGTAATCCTTGGAGCGCGTGTTGGTGTTCTCGATAATCGCGGCGATGGGCGCGCCGGTGGTATGTCCATCGACAACACCGGCGATGATGTGCGCGGCGTCGGCCTCGCGGCGTTTGGTTGCGGTCTCGTCGCGACCGGGGGCGCGACGGTCGAGGAAGGCCTGCAGCTGCTCCTGGTCCACGGCGATGCCCGCCGGAATGCCATCGAGTGAGCAGCCGATGGCGGGGGAGTGCGACTGGCCGAAGATGCTTAAGTGCAAGACGTTGCCAAAGGTCGAGGACATGCTATTCCTCCTCGAGTGTGACCTTGCCGCCCAGCAGGCGGTAGTGGTCGAAGAAATCGGGATAGGACTTGTTGACGGCCTCGGCGCCGTGGATCACGACCTCGCCGGTGGCGCGGCTCGCGGCGATAGCGGCCATCATGGCGATGCGATGGTCGTTGTGCGAATCGACCTCGCCGCCGGTGAAGGCATCGACACCCTTGATGATGAGGTCATCGCCGGCAATGCGCACCTGCGCGCCCAGCGCGGTGAGCTCGCGGGTGGTGGTGACCAGACGGTCGGATTCCTTGATGCGCAGACGGACGCAATCGCGAATAAAGGTGCGGCCCTGTGCCAGCGAGGCCACGGCCGAGATGACGGGCACCAGGTCCGGAATGTCGTGGGCACTCATCTCAAAGCCGGCGAGCTTGTCGGACTGCACGGTGGCGGCGTTGGTGGAGCGCACGATGCGGGCGCCAAAGCGCGAAAGCGCGGCAAGCACGTTACGGTCGCCCTGTGCGGAGCTCAGTGACACGCCCTCGACGGTGATTGGGTCGGTGCCGATGGCACCGGCGCACAGCCAAAAGGCGGCGTTGGACCAGTCGCCCTCGACGGCTACGCTGCCGGGCGTGCGGTACGAGCCGCTGCTCACGCGGAAGTTCGTGACCTCGGGCTGGTCGTCCTTGGCCGGAATGCGCTCGACGTTGACCTCGACGCCAAAGGCCTTCATGGCCTGTATCGTCAGGTTGATGTAGGGGCGGCTCTCGATGAGGCCGGTTACCTGCACGCAGGAGGGCTGGGCCAGCAGCGGGGCTGCCAGCAGCAGGCCCGAGATGTACTGCGAGCTCACGTTGCCCGGAAGCACAAAGGTGCCCGGGCGCATGCGGCCGCTCGTCTTGAGCGGAAAACCGCCCAGACCCTGTAGGTCGCAGCCGGCGGCGATGATCTCGTCCGAGAGCGGGGAGAGCGGGCGGGCGCCCAGGCGGCCCTGGCCTACGAAGGTGGCATCCGCACCCAGCGCGCAGGCGACAGGCAGCATAAAGCGCAGCGTGGAGCCACTTTCACCGCAGTCAAGCGTGCCGCCGGCAAGGGCCTTGAGCAGGCCAAACTCAACACTCTTCATGGTGGGGTGGACCTGGAAGCCGTCCTCGACGGTCTCGATGCGAGCACCCAGTGCCGTAAGGCAGCGCACCGTGGCCTCGATGTCGGCGCAGGTGGTGTTGCAGGTGACGTGCGTCTCGCCGTTGGCAAGCGCAGCGCAGATGATGAGGCGATGCGCCATCGACTTGGACGCGATGGCGGGAACGGTGCCCTTAAGCGGGGACGGGGTGATGCGGGCTAGCATGCGGATGCGTCTCCCTTCTGGCCGAGGCCCTCGGCAATGAGTTCGTGGAAAGTGGAAAGTGGCGTGCGGTCGATGCTGCAGCGGCCAATGCCGTGCGGAATCACCAGGTCGATGGTGTCGCCCGCGCGCTTCTTGTCGTGGAGCGCCTCGGCAAAGACGGCATCGGCATCTAGGTCGCAGCGGGTCTTGAGGCCATGGCGGGCGCAGAGTTCCTCAATACGACCGGGCAGTGCGGCATCGCAAACGCCGTGCAGGGCCGCGGCGCGCGTGATGATGCCCATGCCGATCGACACACAGTTGCCGTGTCCGAGCTCAAAGTGCTCGCAGGCCTCGACGGCGTGTCCGGCGCTGTGTCCAAAGTTGAGGAGCTTGCGCTGGTTGGTTTCGCGCTCGTCGGCGACGACCACGGCGCGCTTGATGTCGATATTGCGGGCGATGATGAGCGCCACGCGGGCTACATCGCGGTTGAGCAGCTCCAGCGTGAGCGGGGTCTTCTCCAGCTCGGCGAAAAGCTCCGGATCGGCGATCACGGCGTGCTTGACGACCTCGCCGCATCCGTCGGCGAACTGCTCGGGCGTGAGGGTGGCCAGGCACCCCACGTCGGCGATAACAACACTCGGCTGCCAGAAGGCGCCCGCGAGGTTTTTGCCGGCAGCCAGGTCGATGGCCGTCTTGCCGCCCACCGACGAATCCACCATGGCGAGCAGGCTTGTGGGAATCTGCACGAACTTGCAGCCGCGCATGTAGGTGGCGGCCACAAAGCCCGCCACGTCGCCTACGACGCCGCCGCCGAGTGCTACGATCACGTCGGAGCGCGAAAGTTCGTGCTCGGCCACAAACTCCAAAATGGCAACATAGGTTTCGGCGCGCTTATGGGCCTCGCCGGCCTCGAAGGTGCAGATGCTCACCTCGTAGCCTGACGCCTCCAGGCTCTGCTTAACGGGCATCTGGTAGAGCGGGCCCACGTTGGTGTCCGTCACGATGACGGCCTTGGTGCCGCCGGCAGTGGCGCGCACGAGCGGTCCCGCCTGCTCCAGCAAAAACGTGCCCACATGCACCTGGTAGGGGCGTGCGGTGTCGATATCGATGGTAATCGCCATAAGCTTCGGTCCTTTCGACCTGGCGTGATAGGTGGTCTAGTGGGAGGCCTCGTCATCGAGCGCGCGCTTGATGCGGTCTCCCTCGGCAAGAAGATTCTCCAGATAACGCTGGTCGCGGTCCTTGAGCGCACGGCTGTAGGCGCCGAGCGACTCGATCAGATGGTCGATCTCGAAGGCGAGTGCGTCGGCGTTGTCGATCATGAGCTCGGACCACATTTGCGGGTTGAGGTGCGCCACGCGGGTGAGATCGCGGTAGCTACCGGCCGAAAAGCCGTGGTGGACCTGGGCAGTGGGGCTTTTGACGTAGGCGTTGGATACCACGTGCGCAAGCTGGCTCGTGAAGGCGATCACGCGGTCGTGCTCTGCGGCGCTGGTCACGCTGAACTTGCCAAAGCCCAAGGGGCGCACCATCTCGCGCACCTGGCCCAAAAGCTCCAGCTTGAGCGCATCGTCCACCGCGGGCGGCACGAGCACGAGCGGCGCGCCCTGAAACAGGTCGGCGCAGGAGTGCGCATAGCCCGAAAACTGGGTGCCCGCCATGGGGTGTGCGCCCACGAAGTAAAAGCCGTGCTCTCGCGCGAGCTCAAAGGCCCGCTCGCACACAATGCCCTTGACGCCCACCGTGTCGATCACCACGGGGCCCATGATGGCATCGGTGTCGGTGGCGTCGGCGAGTGCCTGGGCGTGTGCCTCGAGCCACTCGATGCAGGCTTCGGGGTAGCAAGCCAGGACGATGATGTCGCATTCGCCGAGCGTCTCGTCGTTGAGCTCGCCGGCAACGGTGCCCATGCTGGCAGCCGTCATGACATCGTCATCGGGATCCCAGGCCAGCACGCGGACGCCTGCCTGCGCATAGCCGCGGGCAAAGCTGCCGCCGATGAGGCCAAGGCCGACGATGCCGGCGCACTTGGGGCCGCCCTGGTTAACGCGCGCGTTTCTCACGGTACCCATGGGCTACTCCATGGTCTCTTGGCAGACGACCTCGCGGATGGCTCGGATGCGGCGCATGGTGTCGTCGAACTGATCGGGGGTGAGGGCCTGGGCGCCGTCGGACCAGGCGCGGCTCGGCTCGTCGTGGACCTCGATCTCCAGGCCGTTGGCGCCGCAGGCGGTCGCGGCAAGCGCCATGGGCTCAACGTAGCGGGTGTAGCCGGTGGCGTGGCTGGGGTCGGCGACGACGGGCAGGTGCGACAGGTGGTGCAGCACCGGCACGGCGTTGAGGTCGAAGGTGTTGCGAGTACGGGTCTCGAAGGTGCGGATGCCGCGCTCGCACAGGATGACGTTGTCGTTGCCCTCGCTCATGATGTACTCGGCGGCCATGAGCAGCTCATCGATCGTGCCGGACATGCCGCGCTTAAGCAGGATCGGGGTCTTGGTCTTGCCGACCTCCTTGAGCAGGGGGAAGTTCTGTGCGTTGCGGGCGCCGATCTGCATGACGTCGATTTTCTTGTCCAGGAAGACCTGCACGTCGCGCGGGTCCATGATCTCGGTGACGATCGGCATGTCGAGCTCGGCAGACGCCTCGCACAGCAGGTCCAGGCCAGCAGGGCCCATGCCCTGGTAGGCGTACGGGGAAGTGCGGGGCTTGTAGGCGCCGCCGCGCAGCATCGTGGCACCGGCGGCCTTCACGCGGCGGGCGATGCGGATGAGGTTCTCGCCCTCGACGGAGCACGGGCCGGCGATGACCTGGAACTGGTCGCCGCCTACATGTACGCCGTGGCCGCAGTCGATGACGGAGTCCTCGGGGTGGAACTTGCGGTTGGCGCGCTTGAACGGCTCGGAGACGCGCTGCACGCGCTCGACGACATCCATGGACTCGAGCAGGAACGGGTCGATCTTGGTCGTATCGCCCACCAGGCCGATGATCGTCTCATTCTCGCCGCGCGAGACATCGGTCTTCAGGCCCTTTTTCTCAATCCAGCTGACGATATGGCTGACGGCCTCGTCGCTGGCGCTCTCTTTTAAAATTGCAATCATGGTGTGCCTCTCACCTCGATGGATAACCCTTGCAAAAACGGCCCGCATCGCGAGCCGTGTACATATGGTGCATGAGAGTTTATACTATCTGACTCGCTTTTGCCTTCTAAAGTGGGCCGTTGAGCCGCGTCTTCCTCGGAATTGCAAAGCTTTTTCTTTTATTTTGATAGCCCGTGGTGCACTTGGGTATAATGCCAAGCGTTGGCCCTATTAGCTCAGGGGATTAGAGCGTCTGCCTCCGGAGCAGAAGGCCGTTGGTTCGAATCCAACATGGGGCACCATCGAACGTGAGACCGTCCGAACCTCGCATGGTCCGGGCGGTTTTTCTTATACCGACGCGACGTGATGGGACGTGGTATGGCAGCAACGGATATCGAGCGCGGACTCTCGACCGCCGAGGTCGAGGAGCGCATCGCCGCCGGTAAGATCAACCGCAACATGGAGCTCAAGACCAAGTCGGTCAAGGAGCTCATCATCGAGAACCTCTGCACGCTGTTCAATTTGATCAACGTGATCTTGGCGTTCCTGGTCATTTTGACCGGTTCGTTTAAGAATCTGACGTTCCTGTTCGTGGTGTTCCTCAATACCGCTATTGGCGTCATTCAGTCCATGCGTTCCAAAAAGATGGTCGATAAGCTCACGCTGCTGACCTCCAAGAAGGCCATCGCGGTGCGCGACGGCTCCGAGGTGGAGCTCGAGCTGGACCAGATCGTGCTCGACGACATCATCCGCCTGGGGCGCGGCGACCAGATCCCCGCTGACGCCGTGGTGGTTTCGGGCGAGGCGCTCGTGAACGAGAGCCTGCTGACGGGCGAGAGCGATCTTATTAAGAAACGGCCCGGTTCCGAGCTCATGAGCGGCAGCTTTATCGACTCGGGTCTGCTGCGCGCCCGCGTGATCCATGTCGGCGCCGACAACTACGTGGCCAAAATTAATAACGAGGCCAAGTACGTCAAAAAGGTCAATTCCGAGATCATGAACGCGCTTAACGCCATCGTGCGCTTTGCGAGCATCATCATGATCCCGCTCGGTTTGGCGTTGTTTGCCTCGAGCGTGAGCGAGCTGTGGGATGCCGCGGGAACCCCAGGCAATAGCGCGCTTTCGTGGTGCTTCTCCGAGCTGTTGGCTGGTCATGTGCCTTCGTCGGCGCTGCTGTCCACGGTGGGCGCCCTGCTGGGCATGATCCCGCAAGGCCTGGTGCTGCTGACCTCGTCGGTGCTCGCCATCGCCACGGTGCGCCTGGCCCGCCGCAAGGTACTCGCGCAGCAGCTCTACTGCATTGAGACGCTCGCGCGCGTCGACGTGCTGTGCCTGGACAAGACGGGCACCATCACGTCGGGCCGCATGGAGGTCGAGGGTACCTATCCGCTGCCGGTCGAGGGTATGGGTGCGGGGGAGGGCGACGCCGCCGTTCCCGTCGATACCACGGTGCTCGATTTTGCTCTGGCTAACGTCGCACGTGCGACCTCGGCCGATGCCAACGAGACCTGCCAGGCGCTGCTCAACTACTACGCCGACCGCCCGGTCGAGGTGTCTGAGCCGCTGTCGGTCATTCCGTTCTCGTCGTCCAAAAAGTGGAGCGGTGCCTCGTTTGCGCAGGGCTCCTATGTGATGGGCGCGACGCAATTTGTGCTTTCAGAGCGCGCCTTTTCGCAGGTCGAGAACCGCGTGGCCGAACTTGCCGACACCTGCCGCGTGCTTGTGGTGGCCTGCGTGGACGGCTTTACGCCCGATGGCGATATGGTGGGCGAGGCCGAGCCCGTGGGCTTTGTGACCATTCGCGACGAGATCCGCACCTCGGCCGCCGAGACCATCGGGTACTTTAACGAGCAGGGCGTGACCCTCAACGTGATCAGTGGCGACGACCCGCGTACGGTGTCGTCGATTGCGCGCGTGGTGGGCGTGCCGGGGGCGGACGCTTATGTGGACGCCACGACGCTCGATACGCCGGCCAAGCTCGATGCCGCAGTGGACCGCTACCATGTCTTTGGTCGTGTGACCCCGCAGCAGAAGCGCGAGCTCGTGCAGGCACTCAAGCGCCGCGAGCACACCGTGGCCATGACGGGCGACGGCGTTAACGATGTGCTAGCGCTCAAGGAGGCTGACTGCTCCGTCGCCATGGCGGCTGGCTCCGACGCCGCGCGTAACGTGGCCGAGATCGTACTCGTCGACAACGACTTTGCCTCGATGCCCGCCGTGGTGGCCGAGGGCCGTCGCTCCATCAACAACCTGCAGCGCTCCGCGGCGCTGTTCCTGACCAAAACGCTGTTCTCGATGGGCTTGGCGGCGCTGTGCATCGCGCTGCCGCCGTACCCCTTCGAGCCCATCCAGATGACGCTCATTAACTTCTTCTGTATTGGCGCGCCGGGCTTTGTGTTGGGCCTGGAGCCCAACAATGCTCGCGTGAAGGGATCGTTCCTGACGAACGTGCTCAAGCGGGCACTGCCGGCGTCGATTGCGGTCATTTTGGCTGCGGCGCTCGATATCTTTGTGGCGCGGGTGTTTGGCTTTAGCCAGCTCACGCTGTCTACGATGTGCCTGCTTACGTCGTGCGCGGCGAGCGTCAGCCTGATCTGGCGCATCTCGCAGCCTCTCACGCCCTTACGTGTGGTGCTCTTTGTGTTTGTAGTCGCCGGCATCCTGGTGGGCGTTATCGGATTCCCGGAGCTGCTGTCTATTGCTAACCTGTCGATGGGCCAGATGGTTATCTTGGCTGTCATCGTGGCCTTTACCTGCTCGGTGTTCTTTAAGCTCGCCACGATGATGGATTCACTTAAGCCGCGTCGTCGTCATGCCGCAACTGGTTTTGGTCGCGGTGTGCGTGTCCGCCTGGGTCGCGGTGGCGGCAAGGTGAGCTCGACGGGTTCGACGGCGGAGCGTTTTGCCAAGCGCGTCGCCGCCGACATGGCGCAGCGCCGCGAATCTCGCACCGTTCGTGAGGCCGAGGCCCGCGCACTCGAGGGCGTGGCCCAGGCCCAGTCCAAGAAAAAGAAGGGTAGCGGAGCCAAGCGCTCTCGCGTAACCAAGTCCGCCCAAGGCATCAAAGTCTCGATGCCGAGCAAAAAGAAGAAGTAACTACGCGCCCTGGCGATGTTGAATTGGTGCCTTGCTCCTGTGGGGCCGTGGCGATGTTATGCTCTAACCTCGATTGTTTGAATTGCTTCGAAAAGAGGATGCCGTGATCTGCCCGCATTGCCTTAAGACTATCGAGGACGGCGCCTCGTTCTGCCCCTACTGCAACGCCTATGTGGGTCCGGGCGATGGTCCCGAGCACACTGAGTTCGTGTTCTGTGAGGGCTGCGGTGCCCGTCTTTCTCCGCATGATCGTACGTGCCCCAAATGCGGACGCCCCGCTCCGGGTATCCTCTCCGAGGACGCGGCAGCATCCGACCTGGCAGCGGGCCGCACGGCGGGCTTTCCGCGCCTAACGCAAGAGCAGATCGATACCGAGGTGCCGCATGCGCCGGCCTCTGCCGCTGCGGTGCTTTCGGACGCCGCCGACCCCAATGAGACCTGCGTGCTGCCGGCTTTCGATAAGGATTTCGGTATCCCCAAGGTCGATATTCCCATGCCCGTTTCCCTGCATGACGATGCTCAAAAACCCAAGCGCAAGGTGCATCCCGACGAGGACGCCTATCACAAGCACAAGCGTCATATTCCCAAGCCGCTTATTGTCATCGCGTTCCTTGCCCTTGTGTGCGGTAGTGCCTATTGGTTCGTGACGACCGATCCCATGGGTGTTATGCCCGGCTTTTACGACCAGTTTGGCCAAGCTGCACAAACCACCTTCCCCACGCGCCAAAAGGGCGAGGCGACTGAGGACGATACCAAGCAGGACGATTCTGCCGAGGTGGTCCAGGAAGAAACCGTGCTCACCGATGATCAGCTCTATACCAGGCTCGACGGTCTGTATCAGACCATCGTGTCCTATGCTGACGAGGATCAGATCGGCGAGGTCATCGATTCCTTTAACAACGGCTATCTCCGAACGCCGCTGTCCATCCGTCAGGAGCTGTCGCAGAGTGCTTACGCCCTGCGCGACCAGATTAAAAAGACGCAAGATGAGCTCAACAACCTGAAAGTACAGGACGATACGGTCTATGCGGATGACATTGCCCACTTAAAGCAGCTTGCCGAGTGGATGTATGAGCGCGTCGACGTGATCTGCCAGAGCTGGGACATCTCGCTGGCCATTCCCGATGGCGAGTCGATGAGTTCTCACCAAAGCGAGATCCTGGCGCCCATCGCACAGGGCGGCAACAGCGCACTGAACCAGTACGACGCCAACGTGGGCTCCTGGAAGCCGCAGCAGCATTCCTAAAATTAGTTCGCCATAGTCGGCATAACCTACGTGCGCAATTGATGTAAGCCCATGCTTATTGCTACAATTCGTACAAATATGCTTTAAACGCACGAGGAGGGAACCACATGTTTGGTTTTAAGAAAGAGCTCTACACGCCCGAGTATCAGCTTGCCGGCGACGAGTGCGCCGTTATCGAGACGTCGAAGGGTACCATCAAGGTCAAGTTTGACGGCGAGGGCGCTCCCATTCATGTCGCGAACTTCTGCGAGCTTTCCACGATGGGTTTCTATGATGGCCTTAAGTTCCATCGCTATGTGCCCGGCTTTGTTATCCAGGGCGGCGACCCCAATACCCGCGACATGTCCGGCGCCGACGTCGCCGCCGGTCTTGAGGGCCCCGACGGCATGCCCGGTACCGGTGGCCCCGGCTACTGCATCAAGGGCGAGTTCGCCACCAATCCGCGCAACAGCCATGTCGATGGCGCCCTTGCCATGGCACGCTCCATGGACCCCGATTCCGCGGGTTCGCAGTTCTACTTCTGCCTGGGTGCCCAGCATAACCTCGATTCCGGTTACACCGTCTTTGGTACCACGGTCGAGGGTCTCGATGTGATTTCGCAACTGCGTGCCGGCGACGAGATCGTCCATGTCGAGATCGTTCACGAGTAAAGGGGACTTCCTTGAATAGCCAGCTGATCCAACAGGGCCGCGCCGCTTACCGCGCGGGTGATTTTTCCGCTGCAGCCCAGATGCTTGGGGCGGCAAAAACTCCCGATGAGATTATGGGCGAGGCCGATCACCTTCGTGGTAACGCCTTGATGCACCTGGGCATGTATGCCGAGGCCGCCGAGGCCTATGCCGCCGCCCTCAACGACGGCACCTACGGCAAGCGCGGCGCGCTGCTCACCAACCGCGGCAAGGCGCTCGCCGCCGTGGGCGACTACACGACGGCCGCCCAGGCGTTCTCTGCTGCTACACAGGATGCTTCCTATGCCACGCCGTTCAAGGCCTATCTGGGCCTGGGTAATGCGCTGTTCCAGTCGGGCGACTATGCCAACGCGGGAACCGCCTTCCGTCAGGCTGCCATCGACGGCGCCAATCCGGCTCCTGCCGCCGCACTCGGCGAGCTCGGTCGTTGCTTCATTAAGCTCGGCCGTCCGGCGGATGCCGTGGAGACCTACCGCACGGCTATCGACTTTGCCGGCCCCCGCGACGACACGCGTGCGCTCAACGCCGGCATGGGTCAGGCGCTTTCTGCCGCCGGCCGTCCCTCCGACGCACTCGACGCCTTTAACGCCGCTACTGCCGATGGCATCTACCAGCTCACCTCCGAGCAGGCCGATGAGCTTGCCCGCGTGCAGGATTCGCTTGCTGCGCTGTCTGCCCAGACGGCTATGGCCACGGCTCCGGCGCCCGCGATGGACGCTCCTGCCGTCGATCCGCTCGATCCTACGGGCGCGACCGGTCAGTTTATGCCCGATCCCTCGGACACCGGCTTCTTTACGCTGTCCGAGTCCGAGATGGTCCAGCAGGACCGTCAGGATCGTAAGCAGGCCAAGGTCCGTCGCCGCCATCGCCACACGGGCCTCAAAGTCTTCATCGTGCTGCTTCTGCTCATTTTGATCGCCGCGGGCGGTCTGGGCTTTGCCTACACGCGCGGCTTTGGCTTCCCGTCTCAGGAGTCTGTCGTTACCGATCTGTTCCAGGCTGCCGGTGACGGTGACACCGCAAAGGCCGAGTCTTGCCTGGCCTCGAGCCTGTCCGAGGACGCTAAGTCGATGATCATCTCCTCGATTCCGCAGGGTGCCACCGTGTCCGTCGAGGGCATGGATCAGTCCATGACCGAGACGACCGCTAAGGTGAAGGCATCGCTGTCCAAGGGCGGCGAGCAGGAGTACACCGTCAAATTCGTGCGCTCCGACAATCATATCGGCTGGGCCGTTTCTTCGCTCGATATGGATTTCTCGGCTGCTGACAACCAGTAGTGACCTTATGGGATTTAGCTTTGCCCGGCGCTTCACCGCAAGTGAGGTGCCGGGCTTGCGCTAGTATGATGAGCTAGTAGTTTTCCAGCAATCATCCAACACATCAGGAGTTGCGTTGTTTTCTTTGATGGATATGTTCTTCGGTAGCTATGCGGGCGATCTTGCCATCGACCTCGGCACCGCAAATACGCTTGTCTCCGTGCGCGGCAAGGGCATCGTTATTCGCGAGCCCTCTGTTGTTGCCATCGACAAGAACGACGAGCGCATCCTGGCGGTCGGTATCGAGGCAAAGCGCATGCTCGGCCGTACGCCCGGCAACATCGTGGCCGTTCGTCCCCTGAAGGACGGCGTCATCGCCGACTTCGATGTTACCGAGGCCATGCTTCGCTACTTTATCGACAAGGCGTCCGAGAAGCGCTATCCGTGGACTCCGCGTCCGCGTGTTGTCGTCTGCGTTCCCTCCGGTGTCACGTCGGTCGAGAAGCGCGCTGTCTTTGAGGCCACGATCCAGGCCGGTGCCCGCCAGGCCTATCTGATCGAAGAGCCTATGGCAGCTGCTATCGGCGCCGACCTGCCCGTCGAGGAACCCACCGGCTCCATGGTCATCGACATCGGCGGCGGTACCACCGAGGTTGCCGTTATCGCTATGGGCGGCATCGTCGTCTCGCAGTCCATCCGTATTGCCGGCGACGAGTTCGATCAGGCCATCCTCACGCACGTTCGCGATGCCTACAACCTGGCCATCGGCGAGCGTACGGCAGAGGACATCAAGATCAAGGTCGGCTCCGCCGTGCCGCTTAAGGACGAACTCGACGTCGAGGTCAACGGCCGCGACGTGATCACCGGTCTGCCCAAGACCGTGCGCATCGAGAGCGAGGAGATTCGTCGCGCGCTCAACAAGCCGCTCGACGAGATGGCCAAGGCCGTCAAGGACGCACTCGACGCTACGCCTCCCGATCTTGCCTCGGACCTTATGTACTACGGCATTTTGCTGACCGGTGGCGGCGCGCTGCTGCGTGGTCTCGACGTGCGCCTGCGCGATGAGACCGGCGTTTCGGTCAACGTCAGCCCCACGGCGCTCGATAACGTTGTTAACGGCTGTGCCCGCGTGCTCGAGGCCAATGCGTTTGATGGCGGCTTCGTCCAGACCAATGCTTAATTTCCAAAAGGTGGATTCCATTTGGCACGATCTTCGGGTTTCTCCACAAATCTGAATACCAAGCGACAATCAACGGGTATGCGCCCGTTGATTGTTTTCAGCCTGATTTCGGTGTTGCTGCTCACGTTTTACATCCGCGAGGGCGAGGCAGGACCGATTCATGCCGTGCGCTCGGGCGTGACGACGATTACCTCGCCGGTGCGCTTTGTGGGCTCGGCTGTGGCGGCTCCCTTCAATGCGATCGGTAACGTGTTCTCTAACCTTACGGCGTCGCAGGACACGCTTGACGAGCTTAAGAAGCAAAACGAGGAACTGACCTCTAAGGTTGCTGAGCTCTCCGAGGCTCAAAAGACCGCCGAGCGTCTGGAGGGGCTGGTCGGCCTGCAGTCGACCTATAACCTCAAATCGACCGCTGCTCGTATCGTTGGTGCCTCCGGCGATGCCTGGACCTCGACCGTTACCATCGACAAGGGCTCTGCCGACGGGCTTACCATCAACATGCCCGTGACGAGTTCTGCCGGTGTTATCGGCCAGATTATCGAGGTATCGGCCAAGACCTCTACCGTGCGCCTGATTGGCGACGAGAACTCCGGCGTATCCGCCATGGTGCAGGACACGCGCGCCCAGGGTATGCTGCAGGGTCAGGCTGACGGCACGCTGCGTCTTGAGTACGTGAGCGTCGACTCCGATGTTAAGGTTGGAGACATCATCGTGACCTCGGGCATTGGCGGTGTGTTCCCCAAGGGTCTACCGCTCGGCACCGTCTCGTCGGTTGAAAAATCCGCAAACGACGTGTACTACACCATTGTGGTGCGCGCCCAGACGACGGCCGAGAACAACGAGGAAGTGCTGGTCATCACCTCGCTGACCGACGAACAGTCGGCCTCGGATGAGGACGTGAGCACCGCTAATAGCACGCCGCAGGGAACGTCGCGCGATGCTGCGACCAAGACGAAGGACGAGAGCTCGGATGACGGTTCCGACACGTCCGAGACGACCGATTCCGGCTCGAGCGAATAGGGGGCATGTCCATGGATCTACACGAGCAGGGGATGAGCTCCCGTACGTTTGTAATCGCCGCCATCGTGTGCGTGCTGCTGCAGGCAGGCCTGGCACCGCAGATCTCCATTGCGGGCGGTCGCGTCAACTTTATGATTATCCTGGTGTGCATAAGCGTGTTCTCGGGCGACCCGACCCGTGCCGTCGTGTGCGGTTTTTGCAGCGGCTTGTTCTATGACCTTTCCGCTGCCGTGCCGGTGGGCGTTATGTCGCTCCTGCTGACCGTGGGTTCTTTTGCCCTGGTGCATAGCGCCGCCGGTCAGACGGGCGGTGCCCCGAGTGCGCGCGGCATCACGGTGGGCGCCTTCGCGTTCGTCATTAATGTGATCTACAGCATCATCTTGCTGTTTATGGGTTTGGAGACGAGCTTTGTCGTGGCGATCTTCGGTCATGCGCTGCCGTCTTCGATCCTGACGGGTCTGGTTGCCATTCCATTTTTGATGTCCGGCGTCGTGCCGCAGTCCGGCTATGGATTCTCCGCACGTGGCGGACGCCAGACGGGTATGCGCTTTAAGCCCAAGACCCGCAAGCTCAAATAGGGGAGGCCCGTAGATGTCTTCCCAGATGACGGTTATTATCGCCGGTATCGTGCTGGTCGTGGCCATCGTGGTCGCGCTGGTCATCATGCGTCGGGGCGATTCCCGTTTTACCTACGATACGCAGCATGGAACGGCCCCGCGCGCCACCGAGGGCGAGGGCAATACCGCGGCGACCGCCTTTAAGGGCCGTTTTTCCATCCTCACCGCGGGTGTGGGCGCGATGTTTGCGGCGCTTGCCGTCAAGCTGTGGGGCATGCAGATGGTCTCGTCGGACTATTACGAGAAGCAGGCTAATAGCAATCAGACTCGCACCGTTACCACACCCGCTGTGCGCGGCCGCATCCTCGATCGCAATGGCGTGGCGCTTGTCCAGAACCGTCCCTCACTTGCTGTCGTGGCCTACCGCGATCTTGCCGAGGATGAGGTTCTGGTTCGCCATCTTGCCAACGTGCTCGGTATGCCCTACGTGGCGGTTCTGCGCAATATCCAGGACAATTCCGAGGGCGCCCAGAGCCTGCATACCATCGCGACGGACGTCCGTCGCTCCACGGTCGCCTATATTCAGGAGCATGCCGGCGAGTTCCCGGGTGTCAAGATTGCCGAGCGTACCGAGCGCCAGTATCCATATGGCGAGACGGCATGCCATATCTTGGGCTATACCGGCACCATTACCTCCGAGCAGCTCGAGGCTCAGAATAAGAAAACCTCTGGCGATGATGATGCTTCTGCTGGCAAGATTACGTACCAGTCGGGCGATATCGTGGGCCAAGCGGGCGTTGAGAGCTACTACGAAAACCTGCTGCAGGGTATTCGTGGCGAGCAGACCGTCAAGGTCGATGCCTCGGGCAATGTGACCGGTCAGGCTGGCGCCGTGCCCGCGAAGGCCGGCTCCGACATTAAACTCACGCTCGACCTTAAAATCCAACAGGCCTGTGAGACGGCGCTGTCGAGTGCTATCGAGCTTGCCAAGACCACGGGCCACAGTAACGCCGGCAACGGCGCCGTGGTGTGCCTCGATCCCAACAATGGTGAGATTCTGGGCATGGCGAGCGAGCCCAAGTTCGATCCGTCGGTGTTTATCGGCGGCATCTCCAACGATGTGTGGACTGAGCTCAACGATGACGAGGGTTCGCACCCGCTGCTCAACCGCGCCATTAGCGGACAGTACATGTCGGCTTCGACCATCAAGCCGCTCTCGGCACTGGCCGGTCTTGAGTTTGGAACCTACACGTCGGGGCAGACGACCAACTGCACGGGCTATTGGACGGGTCTGGGCAAGTCGTGGGGCAAGTACTGCTGGCTGCATTCCGGCCACGGCACCATGACGCTGCAGTCGGGTATCGCCAACTCGTGCGACCCCGTCTTCTACGACATGGGCAAGGCGTTCTTTTATGACGAGAAACATTCCGAGGGCCTGCAGGAGGTCTTTCGTCGCTGGGGCCTAGGCAAGACCTGCGGTATCGATCTGCCGAGTGAGGGCGCGGGCCGTATTCCCGATGCCGAGTGGAAAGAGTCGTACTTCACCGACGCATCTGCCGAGGACCGCAAGTGGAATGCCGGCGATATGACCAACATTGCCATCGGCCAGGGCGACATTTTGGTGACGCCTTTGCAGATGGCATGCGCCTACATGGGCCTTGCCAACGGCGGTAAGCAGTACGTGCCTCACGTGTTTTTGTCTGCCGTGTCGCGCGATGGCGACGGCGATGCCTATAAGTACAACGGCAAAGGCAAGAAGAAGCGCCTGGAGGCCAAGATCAACAGCGATTCGGATTTGGCTCTTGTTCGCAACGGCATGCACGACGTGATTTACACGGCATCGACGTCCCTGGCGGCTCACTTTGGCACCCTGACGCCGCAGGTATACGGCAAGTCGGGCACGGGCGAGAAAAGCGGCGAGGACGAATACGCGTGGTTCTGCGCCTATGCGCCGGCCGATGATCCCAAGTATGTCATCGCTACTGTCCTGGAGCAGGGCGGCGGTGGCTCAGATACCGCGATGCATGTCGTGCGCGACGTGCTCGGCGCGATTTATGACGAGCCCGATACCTCTTCGGCCTCGGGCGATTCTTCGGTTCGATAGGAGGTTGCGATGGATTTTTCTCCGGCGGATCTGTTCCGTTCAACCAAGACCGGCTCTCGCAGCAGCCTGGACCGCGTCAACAAGCAACTTTCGGCCTCGCGCGGTACGTTTCGCCAAAAGGTGCATATCGGTGTGCTGCTGGCTACCGTCGCGCTCGTTGCCTATGGCGCCATCATTATTTGGTCGGCGTCACAGTTTAAGGCCGACGCCTCATTCTCACGCCACCTGCTGGGCATTGGCATTGGCGCGGTGCTTGCGGTGCTCGTCTGGCGTACCGATCTGCGCGGCATCTCTAACTTCTCGACGGCGCTGCTCGTCATTGACCTTATTGTGATCTTCTCGCCCAAGATTCCGGGCCTGTCCTATACGGGCGGTCTGGGCATGACGGGCTGGATCAAGATTCCCGGTATCGGCTTGACATTCCAGCCGGTTGAGCTTGCCAAGCTCATCACCATCTTCTTTATCGCCACGCTTGGCTCGCAGTATAACGGCCGCATCGATACCGTTCGCGACTACGTCAAGCTCTGCGGCATGCTGTCCATTCCGTTTTTGGCCGTCGTCGCCATGGGCGACCTGGGCTCGGGCCTGGTCGTGCTGGTCTCGGGCGCCATCGTCATCTGCATGAGCGGTGCACGCCGCGAATGGGTGCTGTCGACCCTGGCCCTGCTCGTGGGCCTGGTGGCCCTCGTCCTGGCGCTCGATTCGGTCTTTGATTCGTTGCTCGGCCACGATGTGCTCATCAAGCAGTATCAGATGAACCGTCTGACGGTCTTTATCGACCCCGATAATGCCGATTCGGACGATGCCTACAACCTGCAGCAGTCGCTTATCGCCGTTGGCTCGGGCGGCTTCTTTGGTAAGGGTTTGGGCCATGCGACGCAGTCGGCCGGCGGCTTTCTGCCCGAGTTCCACACCGACTTCGTCTTCGCCTTCCTGTCCGAGACCTTTGGCTTTTGCGGTTCCTTTTTGCTCCTGTGCCTCTACGTGCTGCTGATCTTTTCGACGATTCGCGTCGCCTTTAAGTGTGAGTCGCTGTTCTTGCGCCTATCGTGTGTGGGCATCGTTGGCATGTGGGCGTTCCAGACCTTCGAAAACATCGGCATGTGCATCGGCATGATGCCGATTACCGGTATTCCGCTACCGTTTATTAGCTTCGGTTCTTCTTCGATGATGATTCAGCTGCTGACGGTGGGTATCGTACAATCCATATGGCGGCATCGTTCGGGCGCCGCGTAACCGCTGGAGGGGTTTGCTATGAAAATTCCCGTAGATAAGCTGACCCGCGCTTTTAAGATGGGCGCGTCCGTTAAGAAGGATTCCGATACGCCGGTGCGCGTCTCGGTCTATTTGGATTCGTCCGCCTCGCGCTTTCTGGCCGAGACGGTGCGTGACGCCTTTGTACCGCAGACGACCTCGGGCATTGTGCGCGTCGAGCGTCTGGGGGAGGAGCGAATTGCTCCAAAGACCGATACCGATGTGGTGCTGGTGCTCTCGTGCGGCTCCGACCGCTTGGAGAGTGCCGTGCAGGAGCTCGTGATCGCCGGCGCCCCCGTGTGCGTGCTTGCCGAGTCTGCTGTGGAGGTGCCGTTTATCGAGGAGTCCACGCCTGTGCTCGGCGTGGTAGCGGCAACCGATAAGACGTATCTGCTCGAGACGCTTGCCCGCTGGATTCTCGATCGCACCGAAAAGGAAACGGCTTTTGCGGCGAACTTTGCCTTCATGCGCATCGCGGCGGCCAATCGTATCATCACCTCGTGCGCGCTCACCAATATGGCGACCGGTGCGCTGGTGTTTTTGCCGGGCGCCGATTATCCCGTTATGGCGCTGGCGCAGGTGGGCATGCTCTTTGAGCTCGCTGCCGTCTTTGGACGCGGCATTAAGCCTGAGCGCGGCTACGAGGTCGCAGGCGTGCTTGTCGGCGGTCTTGTGATCCGCGCGGTCACCCGCGCGCTCGTCAAGCAGACGCCGCATATTGGGTTTGCCGTCAAGGCGCTCACTGCTGCCGCGGGCACCTATGGCATGGGCCGTGCGCTCGTTTCGCTCTACGAGCGCGATGTCGACTACAGCCGTGCCAACGAGGTGGTTACTGCCACGTTCTCCCGCGTTCGCGATCTGGTGACCACGGTCGCGGGCGCTACCCGTCCTATGGCGTCCTATCAGGACGCATCCGATCTCGCTGCTTAGGGGTTTTCCGTTGCGCGTTCCGTATCAAGACTGTTTTCATTTAATTGAGCCGTTGCTCGCCAAGGTCGAAAAGCCGAGCCGCTATATCGATCACGAGTGGGGCACGCTTTCCAAGGCCGATGCCGACTACCGTTGCTGCCTGATCTACCCGGATGTGTACGAGGTTGGTCTGCCCAACCAGGGTATCGCCATCCTCTACAACATCCTTAACCAGGCCGAGGGCATCTCCTGCGAGCGTGGCTATGTGCCGTGGCCCGATATGGGTGACGCTATGCGCGAGGCAGGCATTCCGCTGCTCTCGCTCGAGGGTGCAGCGCCGGTCGCTTCGTTTGATATCGTCGGCCTGCATGTGCCGCACGAGATGGCGGTGACGAACTTCCTTGAGGCACTCGATCTCGCTGGCATTCCGCTGTTAGCGGCCGACCGAGGTGAAGACGACCCCATCATCATCGCCGGCGGCCCCTCGGTGTACAACCCCGAGCCGTACGCGGCCTTCTTCGATGCCATCCTCATCGGCGAGGGCGAGGAATCGCTGCTCGAGACCTGCCAGCTGCATCGCCGCCTGCGCGACGAAGGAGTCCCGCGCGCGCAGATTGTTGAGCAGCTTGCATCCATTGCCGGCAACTACGTGCCGTCGCTCTATGAGGTTCGTCACGACGAGCCCTGCTCGCCGCACGGCTACACCGTGCCGCGCGAGGGCAAGGATGCGCCGACCGTGGTCTACAAACGCGTCGTCGAGGATTTCGGCGCCACGAATCCGCTGTCGCAGTCGTGCGTGCCCTATGCGCAGCTGGTTCACGACCGCCTGTCTATCGAGATTCTGCGCGGCTGCGCTCGCGGCTGTCGTTTTTGCCAGGCCGGCATGACGTATCGCCCGGTGCGTGAGCGTTCGGCCGACCAAATCGTCTCGTCGGTGATTCAGGGTCTGGAAAAGACCGGCTATGACGAGGTGTCGCTGACCTCGCTCTCCACGACCGACCACTCCTGCATTCGTGACGTGCTTGACAGGCTCAACCGTCGCCTGGAAGATACGGGTATTCGCGTGTCTATTCCGTCGCAGCGCTTGGATTCGTTTGGCGTGGATATGGCCGAGTCGGTCGCCGGCGAAAAGAAGGGCGGCCTGACGTTCGCGCCCGAGGCCGGCAGCCAGCGCATGCGCGACATCATTAACAAGAACGTGACCGAGGAGGACCTGGACCGTGCGGCCAAGGCGGCCTTCGAGGCCGGCTGGAACCGCATGAAGCTCTACTTTATGATGGGCCTTCCCGGCGAGCGCGACGAGGACATCGTGGCCATCGCCAATCTGGCCGATCACGTGCTGGAGCTCGGTCGTTCCGTGGTGCCCAAGGCTCGTCGCGGCTCGATCTCGGTGTCGATCTCGGTTTCGGTCTTTATCCCCAAGGCTGCCACGCCGTTCCAGTGGTGCCCGCAGCTCGATTACGACGACGTCAAGCGTCGCCAGAAGCTGCTTATCACGAGCGTTCGCAACCGTGCCGTCCGCGTGCATTACCACGATGCCGAGACCTCGCTCATCGAGGCCGCGCTGTCCCGCGCCGGTCGTGACATGACGCCCGTCATCATCGATGCCTGGCGTGCCGGCTCGCGTTTTGACGCCTGGGTGGAGCATTTCTCGCTCGATAACTGGAAGGAGGCTGCTGCCAAAAACGGCATCGACCTCAATGAGCTCGTGCACCTGCCCTACGAGTTGGACTGGCGTCTGCCGTGGGAGCATGTGAGCCCCGGCTGCACGCGCGGCTTCCTCGAGCGCGAGTACCGTCGCTCGCTCGAGGGTGTCACGACTCCCGACTGCACCCGCACGTCGTGCACCGGCTGCGGAATCTGCCCCACGCTCCACGCCAAGAATGTATTGATGGGTGATCGCGCATGAGTGAGCGCCTGACCGACAACCCCACGCTCTTTAGACTTCGTGTTCGCTATGGCAAGCGCGATCGCCTTAAGTACCTGGGCCATCTCGAAGTAATCCATACCATTGAGCGCATCGTGCGCCGTGCGGGGCTTCCCTATGCCGTCACGCAGGGCTTCTCTCCGCACATGCGCGTGGGCTTCTCTTCGGCGCTACCGGTGGGTACGTCGTCGACCTGCGAGTGGTATGACCTGTTTATGACCGAGTTCGTGGCGCTCGACGAGGCGTTTGGGCGCCTGGCTGCGGCGTCTCCGGCCGATCTGGCGCCCATCGAGGCGGCGTACATCGACGTGCGCACGCCGGCGTTGACGGCGCAGCTCACGCGTCTGTCGTATCGCATCGACCTGCACTTGGATCCCGAGGCGCCCGTAAGCGCCGACGAGGTGCGTCGTGCGATCGACACGCTGCGCGCGGACCATGGCATCGACTACGCGCGCGGCAAAAAGAGCAAGCGCTTGGATTTGGATCACACGCTCGTGGGCTATGAGCTCACGGCGGGGGAGCGTCCGGACCATCTGGTGCTCATGCTCGACACCCATGCCGACAACGAGGGCTCTATGCGTCCGGAGATTTTGCTTTCAGCTGCTGATGTTTTGTTGCAGGGCTTGACCCCGGGCGTCGATGCACCTATTGTTTCCACCGGTATGCAAGACCTCGTGACCATCTGCTCCTACGATGTCGAGCGTCAGAATCAAGCATGCGAGGACGACGAGGGCCGACTCGTCAGCCCCATACCTGTGCGAACTTGTGGATTTGCTCCACATACTCGTTGACGGGGGTATTTTCGCCTGCTACTATATTCGGCTGTTGCACTAACTGATGCATGAAGGGCAAGTAAACATGTACGCAATCGTTAACACGGGCGGCAAGCAGTACAAGGTCGCCACCGACGATGTCATCACCGTCGAGAAGATCGAGGGCAATGAGGGCGACAAGGTCACCCTGCCGGTCATCTTCCTCAACGATGGTAAGAAGATCGTCACCGATCCCGACAAGCTGGCCAAGGCCAAGGTTACCGCTCAGATCGTTGAGCAGTTCAAGGGCGAGAAGCAGCTGGTCTTCAAGTTCCACAAGCGTAAGCGCTATCGTCGTCTGAAGGGTCACCGTCAGCAGCTCACCAAGCTGAAGATCGTGAAGGTCCAGGCTACGTCCCGCGCCAAGAAGGCTGTCAAGGCAGAGGCCGAGGCTGTTGCCGAGGCTCCCGTCGCCGAGTAGATTACACTCGTAACGAAAGAGTAGGTATACACAATGGCACACAAAAAAGGACTCGGTTCCTCCCGTAATGGCCGTGACTCCCGCGGTCAGCGCCTTGGCACGAAGCGCTATGCCGGCCAGACGGTAACCACGGGCACGATTCTCGTCCGTCAGCACGGCACGCACATCCACCCGGGTGAGAACGTTGGCCGTGGCAAGGACGACACGCTGTTCGCGCTGGTCGACGGTACCGTTGAGTTCCACAAGGGTATCAAGCACAGGGTCAGCGTACGCCCGCTCGCGAACGCGTAATTCACCCTTCATAGAGCACATATGTGGGAGGCACTTGAGTTTTAGGATTCAAGGGTCTCCCTCTTTTTTGTAGGAGGCGATTCTGTTGTCACAGTTCACCGATATCAGCCGCATTAACGTGTGCGGCGGCGACGGCGGAGCCGGGTGCATGTCGTTTAGGCGCGAGGCATTTGTTCCCAAGGGCGGCCCCGATGGCGGCGACGGCGGTCGTGGCGGCAATGTCGTCATCCAGGCCGATGCTCAGCTGTCTTCGTTGATCGATTACCGCTTTAAGCATCACTTCCGCGCCGAACGCGGCACGCACGGGCAGGGTGCCCGTCGTAACGGCAAGAGCGGCGAGGACCTGATCCTGAAGGTTCCCATGGGCACCGTGGTGCGCGAGCTCGACCCCGAGACGCAGACCCCGATGTTCGAGATTGCTGACCTGGTGCACGATGGCGAGCGCGTTGTCGTGGCGCCCGGCGGTGCCGGTGGCCTGGGCAACACGCACTTTGTGACGTCGGTGCGCCGCGCGCCCGCGTTCGCTCAGCTGGGCGAACCGGCCGAGGAGCACTGGATTGAGCTTGAGATGAAGCTTATGGCCGATGCCGCACTCGTGGGCTTCCCCTCGGTGGGCAAGTCCTCGCTTATCGCGCGCATGAGTGCCGCCCGTCCCAAGATCGCCGACTATCCGTTTACAACGCTCGTGCCGAACCTCGGCATGGTGCGTGCCGGTGAGTATTCTTACGTCGTTGCCGACGTTCCTGGTTTGATCGAGGGCGCAAGCGAGGGCAAGGGCCTGGGCCATCAGTTCCTGCGCCACATTGAGCGCACGGCGCTCATCATGCATGTCGTTGACATGACGGGCGGGTTTGAGGATCGCGACCCGGTTGAGGATTACCGTATCATCAACCGTGAGCTCGAGCAGTATGGCGCCGAGCTTTCGGAGCGTCCGCAGATCGTCGTCGCCAACAAGTGCGATGCGCCGGGCACGGCCGACAAGATTGCCGACCTCAAGCGTGCGGCACTCGACGACGGCCATATGTTCTTTGCCGTGTCCGCCGTGACGGGTGCCGGTCTCAATACGCTGATGCTTGCCGTAGGCGAGCAGGTGGCTAAGCTTCGCGCCGAGCTGGCGGTCTCTGATGAGCCGGTCGATCTGCGCGACGAGGAGTGGGAGCGCCGCCGTCTGCAGCGCGAGAAGCGGTTCCGCATTGTCCAGGAAGAGCCCGGTGCCTTCCGCGTGGTCGGTCGTGCCATCGAGCGCATGGTCATCCAGACCGACTGGGAAAACGAGGAAGCCGTCATCTACCTGCAGCATAAGTTTGCGCGTATGGGTGTTGACGACGCGCTCGAGAAGGCCGGTTGCCGTGCGGGCGACGAGGTCCGCATTTGCCAGCGCGCCTTTGACTTTGAGGGCGCTGAGGACTTCTCGGAGTACGAGGAGCTCGAGGACGCTGGCGAGGACGTTGCCGTTGAGGCCATTGACGTGGCCGATGCTGCGGATGAGGGCGTCGAGGCTATCGATGCGGCGGATGCCGCGGACGATGCCGAGACCTCGGAGGGCGAGTAAGCCATGTCGCTGCGCGGTGGAATCGGTTTGCCCGAGCTTCCCATAAAAGAGGGCAAGGAGTTTCGGCTTGGCATTATGGGCGGCACATTCGACCCGATTCATTACGGGCACCTGGTGACTGCCGAGCAGGCGCGCGAGTCGCTCGACTTGGACGCTGTGCTCTTTATGCCGGCGGGCTCTCCCGCCTTTAAGCTTGACAAGCCGGTTACGCCTGCCGAGGACCGTTATGCCATGACGGTCCTCGCCACCGCCGCGAATCCGGCTTTTTTGGCGAGCCGTTTCGAGATCGACCGTCCAGGCGTGACCTATACTGCCGATACGCTTCATGCCCTTCGCGACTTTTACCCGCCGCAGGTAAAGCTCTACTTTATTACGGGCGCCGACGCGATTATTGATATTGTGACCTGGCATGATGCCGAGCGAATTGCTGAGCTTGCTACCTTTATTGCGGCGACGCGACCGGGTTTTGATATCGATACGGCGCGTGCCCGCATCAAAGAGTCGGGGCTGCCGTTCGATGTGCGCTATATTCAGATTCCGGCGCTGGCGATCAGCTCGACGAACATTCGTAAGCGAGTTGCCCGCGGCATGAGCGTGCGCTATCTTACGAGCGAGTCTGTGCTCGGCTACATTCGCAAGCGCAGTTTGTATGTCGATCTGGGTCAAGAAGATTTTGAGTGATGGGGGCTACGTTGTCGGTAGAGGATCAGTTTGAGGGCGATGAGCGCGCGCTGCTCAAGCGCATTCAAGAGCTGCTCGATGTTCGCATGAAAGATAAGCGCAAGCGCTATGTGCATTCGCTGGGTGTTGCCGAGACCGCACTTCATCTGGCCGAGGTCTACGGCGTTGACCGCTTTGATGCCGCTGCCGCCGGCTTGATCCACGACTGGGACAAGGTGCTTTCCGATGACGAGCTCGTGGCCCGCGCGCTTCACTATGGCATCAAGGTTGCCGGCTCTCCTTCCGCCGCGACGCCGCTTTTGCATGGCCCTGTTGCCGCCTATGAGCTTCCGCAGCTTTTCCCCGAGCTGTCGCCGGCTGTTTTCCAGGCTGTCGACCGTCACACCGTGGGTGCCTGCGACATGACGCCGCTCGATATGGTGGTCTTTGTGGCAGATGCCATCGAGCCCAACCGCCACGGCGACTATGCCCATGCGCTGCGCAAGATGGTGGGGAAGTCCTCGCTCGACGAGTTGTTCTTCTCCTGTTTTGCGCAGGGTCTGGTCTATGTGATCCAGTCCGGGCGCTATCTTTATCCCACGGCTATTACGATTTACAACCATTACGCCCAGCTGCGCTAGCTCGGGTGTGTCTAGAAAGAGGTATTCCATGGCCGACGAGACCATGACTGACGAGCAGATTCTTAAGGATGTGGAGCACAAGAGTTTCGTTGCCACGTCCGACCGCACCGCCGCCTCGCTGTCCGCGAGCGGTGTCGCCGCCGAGGATGTCGCCCGCGCCGCCGCGCAGGCCGCCTACGACAAGAAAGGCGAGGACGTGCAGGTGCTCGACCTGACCGAGCTTTCCGACGTGTGCGACTACTTTGTGCTTGCCACCGGTACCAACAACCGCCAGGTCGATTCTATCGTCGACGAGATCGAGGAGAAGGTCGCCGAGGCTTGCGGCGAGCATCCGTTCTCCATCGAGGGCCGCGAGCAGAAGACCTGGATGCTCATGGACTACGGTTCGGTCGTCGTCCACGTCTTCACTCCCGAAGCCCGCGACTTCTACCGCCTAGAAAAGCTCTGGGGTGACGCCCCCCAGCTCCCCCTCAACCTCCTCTAACAGCACATTTGATACGGGGCTTTTTAGCTAGCCTCGTGCATTTCGCCGGGCAGTTGCGGTTTTCCGTACCTGCCCGGCTTTCTTTTTGCCCAAAGGCGGTTAATCGTTGAAGCGGGATTGGCGGCCGAAGGATAGGGCGGTGTCGCCGAACTTGTCTCGGACGGCGTCGATCGCGACGGAGAGCTCGCGGCGGTCGCTGGATTGGGCTCCGCGGTCGTCGACTTCGCAGAACAGGTCGGTCTGGATGCCGCCCTGATGGTCAAAGTCGCTCATGCCGATGCCTGCTAAGCGAACATGCATGCCTTCCTGCCAGATGTTGTCGAGCAGTTCGAGCGCAACCGCGACAAAGATGTTCTCGTCGTCGGTGGGGTGGGGAAGACGCCGCTGCGCCGTGCGTCCGCTGCCATACGAATACTTAAGCTTGAGCGTTAGCGTGCCGCCCGTCAGTCCCTGACGGCGCAGGCGGCGTCCAACCGACTCTCCCAACAGCGCAATCGCCGCTTCGATGTCCCCACGCTCAGTCAAATCTTTCGCAAAGGTGCGCTCATTGCTCACGGATTTAACCTCGCGTTCCTCATCGAGGCTTGTTACTTCGGATATTTCGAGCCCCAGCGCACGCTGGCGCATGCGTTCGCCGTTGACGCCAAAAATTGCAGCTAGCGTGGATTCCGGCGCGCGTGACAGCTCGCCGAGCGTGTAGATGCGCATGCGGCGCAGTCGCTCCTCGGCCGAGCGCCCGATGCCGCTCATGGCAGATACCGGCAGCGCGGCCAAAAAGCGCTGCTCGGTTCCGGGGCGCACGATGGTCAGCCCAAACGGCTTATCCCGCTCGCTTGCGATCTTTGCGACCGTCTTGTTGCAGCCCACGCCAATGGAACAGGTCACTCCCAGCGCTGCCACGCGGTCGCTTATGCGCCGTGCAACCAGCAGCGGGTCCTCGGGCGCAAAACGACCCGGTGTGATATCGATAAAGGCTTCGTCGATGGATACGCGCTCAACGCGCGGCGTCTCTTCGGCAAGAATCGCCATGACCTGCGCGCTCACCTCGCGGTAGCGATCAAAGTGCCCATGCGTCCAAATGGCCTGCGGACAGAGGCGCCGTGCCTCGGCCGAGGGCATGGCGGAGTGCACGCCAAAGCGACGCGCCTCGTATGAGCAGGTGGACACAACGCCGCGGGAATCGGCATCGCCACCCACGATGAGTGGCTTGCCGCGCCACTCGGGATGGTCGAGCATCTCCACGCTCGCAAAAAACGCATCGAGATCCATGAGGCCCACCGCCGGCCCCGTCCAGGGCGGCGGCGTGACGCCCGAAGCATCTTCATAACCGTATGTATGTTCGCGTCTATTCATGGCATGAGTATACCGCGCAGCTCATGTGGGGTGCGTGGATGTGCTTGCAAATCGCGAATTCTTGTCTAAGATATGGATTTGCCTTCGACTACACCGAAGAAGTTGGTCTCACGGACTTCACCTGCCCGCGTCGATGGCGTATTATGTTCAACTGTTTGTTTGTAGTTGCAGCCTAAAGCTGCTTGGTTGGAGGAGTTTCCTTTGGCAGTCAAGATTCGCCTTGCTCGTCACGGCGCTAAGAAGCGTCCGTACTACCGTGTCGTCGTCGCCGATTCCCGCGCCCCGCGTGACGGTCGTATCATCGAGGAGGTTGGCCGCTACAACCCGATGACCGCCCCCAAGACCATCAACCTCGACCTCGAGAAGATCGCCGACTGGCAGTCCAAGGGCGCTCAGCTCACCGACGCCGTCGCCGCTCTGGTCAAGGCCGCCAACGAGGGCGAGAAGACCGAGACCGTCGTCAAGAAGTCCAAGAAGCAGCTCGCCAAAGAGGCCGAGGCCGCTAAGGCTGCCGCTGAGGCCGCTGAGGGCGCCGAGGAGTAAATCGTGCCTGAGGTTGACGCTGCACAGCTCGAGGGTGAGGCAATGCTCTCAGATCGCATCGCCGATCTCGTCGAATATCTCGTTGTTCAGATCGTCGACGACCCGGATTCCGTGAGCCTTGAGGTCATCGATAGTGACGACGCCTCTACGATCGAGGTTTCGGTCGCCGAGGATGACGTCGCTAAGGTCATCGGCCGTCGTGGCCGTACCATCAAGGCCATTCGCACGCTCGCCCGTGCACTGGCCGCTCGCCTCGACACTGCTGTCGAGGTAGAGGTTCTGGGCTAGGACCTTGAGGTCCCAGTACAAAAACATCGCCCGTGTGGTCAAGCCGCACGGAAGGAAGGGGGAGGTCCTCGCGCAACCGCTGCGGGGGCTTCCTTCTGTATTAGAGCCGGGTATGCGCGTCGCCCTGACGCCGCCGGCGCTCAAGCGCGACCGCTTTTGCACGGTCGTGTCCGTCACCGATACGGGCGATGGCGATCTGGTCTCGTTTGAGGGCATTGACGACTTGACGGCCGCCGAGGGCATCACGGGATGCTATGTGTTGGCAAATCGTGACGATTTTGAGCTCGATTCACTCGACGCCGCCTATACCGACCTGATGGGTCGCGAGGTGGTCGACGAGCGCTTCGGTTCACTCGGCACGATCGTCGAGATCATGTCGACGCCCGCTAACGATGTTTGGGTTGTCGAGGGTGATCGGTACGGCGAGGTACTGATTCCCGTGATCGAGCAGGTTGTGCTCGATCTTCCCGACACAGGAACAATTTCCGTCCACGTTATGGACGGCCTGATCGATATGGACAAGTAGGGAGGACAACATGCTGATTGAGACCCTTTCGGTCTTTCCCGAGATGTTTGAGCCCGTCATGTCCACATCGATTTTGGGCCGCGCCCGCAAGGCCGGCCTTTTTGATTTTAAGGCGTATAACCTGCGCGACTGGACGCACGACCGCCATCGTACCGTCGATGACGAGCCGTACGGCGGCGGGCAGGGCATGCTCATGAAGGTCGAGCCTATTGCCGAGGCCATCGAGGCTATTAGCTCCGAGGGTCCTAAGCCCACCGTGGTGTTTTTTACCCCCTGTGGCGAGCCCTTTACACAGCATGTGGCCGAGCGCCTGCTCAAAAGCGAGCGCTTGCTGTTTGTGTGCAGCCGTTACGAGGGTGTCGACGAGCGTGCCTATGCGTATGCCGACGAGCGCCTGTCGATCGGCGATTACGTGCTCACGGGCGGCGAGCTTCCCGCTATGGTCGTTGCCGATGCTGTCGTACGCCTGATTCCCGGCGCCCTTGGTGACGAGATGAGCAACGTCGACGAGTCGTTCTCGACCGCCGAGGACGGAGGCCTGCTCGAGTATGCGCAGTACACTCGCCCTGCTGAATTCAACGGCGAGGGCGTGCCGCCGGTGCTCGTGAGCGGTGACCATGCCAAGGTTGACGCCTGGCGCCGTAAGAATGCCATCGAGCGCACCTGCCGCTGGCGTCCCGACCTGATCGAGACGGCACGGCTTACGCCCCAGGAGCGCGCATACGCGCAGGAGATTCTGGACGCTTCGTATTCGCAGAGCGAGGAGTGAGAATGGTTCCATCGCAGCATTCCGCGTTGAGGGGCGCTTTTGAGTGGGTCGCGGTCATCGCGATCGCGCTCGTGGCCACCTTCCTGATCCGCACCTTTGTGGTCGAGCCCTTTGTGGTACCCACCGGCTCCATGGAGGACACGATCGAGATTGGCGACCAGATCCTGGCACAAAAGGTGAGCCTCGAGCTCGGTCAGCCCGTCAAACAGGGTGATATCGTGGTGTTCCACAACCCCGATGCCACTTCCGAGCATGATGTTCTTGTCAAGCGTGTTATTGCCACGGCCGGCCAGACGGTCGACCTGCAGGACGGCAAGGTGGTCGTTGACGGCCAAGCGCTCGACGAGGACTATACGACGGGCATGAGCTGGCCGCTTTCGGTCCAAGCGCCTGGCGCCCAGGTGAGTTATCCCTACACCGTTCCCGACGGGTGCGTGTGGGTGATGGGCGACAACCGCGAAAACTCTGCCGACTCGCGCTACTTTGGTCCCGTCGATCGCTCTGATTTGATCGCTGTGGCGCTTGTGCGCTACTGGCCGCTCAACCGCATCGGCGCTATCGACTAAAAACCGCTATAGTACAGTACCTAACCGTGTAATCGTTTCGACGAGGGGATATTAGAGGCATGAACGCTTCATCGCTTTCCTTCCAAGACATCATCCTGCGCCTCCAGCAGTACTGGGGCGAGCAGGGCTGCGTCATTATGCAGCCCTATGACTCCGAGGTCGGTGCCGGTACCTTCCATACCGCGACCACGCTGCGCTCGCTCGGTCCCGCCGAATGGCGCACCTGCTATGCGCAGCCCTGCCGCCGTCCCGCCGACGGCCGCTACGGCGAGAACCCTAACCGCATGCAGCACTACTATCAGTTCCAGGTGCTCATTAAGCCCTCTCCGGTTAATGCTCAGGAGCTTTACCTGGGGTCTCTTGCTGCCATTGGCCTGGACCCCAACGACCATGACGTCCGTTTTGTCGAGGACGACTGGGAGAGCCCGACGCTGGGCGCCTGGGGCCTTGGCTGGGAGGTCTGGCTCAACGGCATGGAGGTCACGCAGTTCACGTACTTCCAGCAGGTGGGCGGTATCGAGGTCGACCCCGTGCCCGTCGAGATCACCTATGGCCTGGAGCGTATCGCCATGTACGCTCAGGGCGTCAACTCGGTCTACGATCTGGTGTGGAGCTATCTGCCCGACGGCACGCCCATGACCTATGGCGACGTGTTCCTCGAGAACGAGCGCGAGTTCAGTGCCTATAACTTTGAGGTCGCCAACGTCGAGATGATGCGTCAGAAGTTTGACGACTACGAGGCCGAGTGCCATTCCTGTCTGGAGCGCAAGCTGCCGTTGCCGGCGTACGACTGTGTCATGAAGTGCAGCCACGCCTTCAACCTGCTCGATGCCCGCGGCGCCCTGTCCGCGGTCGAGCGTGCCAACTACATCCTGCGCGTCCGCGCCGTCGCCAAGGCGTGCTGCGAGGCCTACATGGCCGAGGTCGCCGGAGTCAACGAGAATGCCGACCAGGAAGGCGAGGTGGCGTAAGCCATGGCAGACGCTAAGGATTTCCTGTTTGAGGTCGGTACGGAGGAAATGCCCTCTGCACCGCTGAACAATGCCGTCAAGCAGCTTGGTACCATGATCGCCAAGGGTCTCGACGAGGCCGGTCTGGCCCACGGCGAGGTCCGCGTGATCTCGAGCCCGCGTCGCCTGGCTGCGCTCGTTGCCGACGTTGCCACCGCGACCGATGAGGTTCACGAGGTCAAGCGTGGCCCCGCGGCAAACATCGCCTTCGACGCTGACGGTAACGCCACCAAGGCCGCCCAGGGCTTCGCCCGCAAGTGCGGTGTGGCTGCCGAGGACCTGGTCCGTCGTGAGGATACCGATGGTCGCGAGTATGTCTTTGCCGAGAAGAACATTCCCTCCGCACCGGCAACCCCGATCCTGACGGCCCTGTGCGAGAAGACCATTGCCGGCCTGCAGTGGCCCAACTACCGCTCCCAGCGCTGGGGCCACGAGCACGCCACCTTCGTGCGCCCGGTCCGCTGGATTTGCTGCCTTCTGGGCGAGGATGTTGTGCCTGTGTCATTTGCCGACGTGACGAGCGGCAACACCACGCGCGGCCATCGCGTGCTCGGCCCCGGTGACCACGTTGTCGCCAGCCCCGCCGCCTACGAGCAGGTACTCGAGGACGCCGGCGTGCTTTCTGCCGAGCGCCGTCGCGAGGCCATCCTTGCCGGTATCTCCGAGGTCGAGGCCGCTCGCCCCGGCTGCCATGTCGATACGCCCAAGAAGGTCTTTGAGGAGGTCATTAACCTCTGCGAGTGGCCGACGGTGCTCGTCGGTACTTTCGACGAGGAGTTCCTCAAGGTCCCGCACGAGATTATCTGCGAGTCCATGCTCACCAACCAGCGCTACTTCCCGATCTATGACGGCGAGGGCAAGCTGACGCGTGAGTTCGTGGTCGTCTCCAACAGCAAGCCCGAGAATGCCGAGCGAGTGATCGACGGTAACGAGCGCGTCGTGCGCGCCCGTCTGGACGACGCTAAGTTCTTCTACGAGGAGGACCTGAAGATCTCCCTCGACGAGTTCCGTGAGCGTCTGTCCAAGGTTGCCTTCCAGGAGAAGCTCGGTAGCGTGCTCGCCAAGTCCGAGCGCATCGAGCAGCTCGCGCTCGCTATCGCCCGCGAGGCTCACCTGGGCGCCCATCTTGCCGCCGACGCTGCTCGCGCCGCACACCTGTGCAAGGCAGACCTGGTGTCCAACGCCGTCGTCGAGTTCACGAGCCAGCAGGGCGTGATGGGCGGTTATTACGCGACCGCGATGGGGGAGAACGACGAGGTCGCCCATGCTATTCGCGATCACTATCGTCCCCGTTTTGCCGGTGACGAGCTGCCCGAGGGCACCGCTGGCTGCATCGTGGCCTGCGCCGACAAGCTCGATACCATCGCCGGTATCTTTGCCATCGGCGAGCCCCCGACCGGCTCCTCCGACCCCTACGCGCTGCGTCGTGCCGCTATCGGCATTATCAACATCCTGCGCGACCGTCTGCCGATCGACCCCACGTCGCTCATCGACTTTGCCCTCGAACTCTACAGTGAGCAGGGCATTGAGTTCGACGCCGCCGAGGTCGCCCAGCAGGTTCGTGACTTCTTCCATGGCCGCCTGGTGAGCATGGCCCGCGACGAAAAGATTCCGGCCGATACCGTCGCCGCCGTCTCCGCGGTGCACATCATCGCCCCGTCCGTCTTCTTCGCCCGCTGCGCCGCCCTCGACGAGGCCCGCAAGAACGACGCTGAGACGTTCGACAACCTGGCGACCGCCTATGCCCGCGCCGCGCATATCTCCAAGCCCGAGCTGGGTGCGGAGTATGACCGCAGCCTGATGGGCGAGGTCGAGCTTGCGCTCGCCGACGCCTCCGAGGCTGCTCAGACCGCCGTCGATGCCGCCCTTGCTGCCGAGGACTACCCGACCGCATTTGCCGCCCTCGCCGCCCTGCGCGCGCCCATCGACCGTTTCTTCGATGAGGTCATGGTCATGGACAAGGACGAGCAGCTTCGCGATAATCGCCTTAAGCTGCTCAACCGCTTCGAGGCCGTTTTCTCCGGCATTGCCAACATCGGTGAGCTTGCCCGCAAAAAGTAAGCCAGCCTGCGCATAAGCGCAAAAGGAGCCCCGCATGGATTGCCCGGTCACCGCTCGTCCCACCGTTATCGTTATCTCCGACTCGCTCGGCGATACCGCTTGTGAGGTGGTGCTTGCGGCGTCCGGGCAATTTGATGAAGGGGCTTTTCGCGTTTTGCGCCTGCCCAAGGTGACCTCCGTGGAGCAGGTCAAGTCATTTGTGGGGCCGCGCGTCGATGCCGACCATCGCGATGTCGCCGTGTTCCATACCATTGTCGATCCGGCGCTTCGCGCCCGCGTGCTCGATTACCTGGGTATGCTGCATATCCGTTCGGTCGACCTGATCGGCCCGACGCTTGCCGTGCTGTCGTCGCTCATCGGTGTGCCGCCCAAGTGCGTTGCGGGCGTGATTCACAAGACCGATGACCGCTATTTCCATCGTATCGAGGCCATGGAGTATTTCGTTGAGCACGATGACGGGCGCGGTTGCGACGATCTGTCGGGTGCCGATATCGTGCTGCTGGGTGTGTCGCGTACATCCAAGACGCCGCTGTCGATGTATTTAGCCTATCAGGGCTACAAGGTTGCCAATGTCCCACTGGCGCATGGCATGGAGCCGCCGAAGTCGATTTACGAGGTTGACCCGATGCGGTTGTTTGGTCTGATCTCGACCGTCGATGTGATTTCCGAAATTCGCGATAGCCGCTTGGGCGATGACTACGCCCGTGCCGTTGCCGGCTCCTATGCCGAGCCCGAGAGTGTGCGCAGTGAGCTTGAGGAAGCCCGTGCCCTCATGAAGCGCCTAGGCTGCTTTGTGGTGCGTACCGATGGCAAGGCCATCGAGGAAAGCGCTGCCGAGATCATTAGCCACTTGGAGGAAATCCAAGATGCCCGTGCCCGCCGCGCCGCCCGTCGAGCCTAATAGTAGCAGCATTTTGATAAAGCGATTTAGCAAAAATATCGCATCTGACCTGCACTTTCTTACAGTGGTATCTTCATAAGGTAACCACCTTTACCTACCGTTTACCGCCAGTTTTAGCACGTTTACCAAACCGCGCATCCTCTGCTTAAGCCCGCTCAAAACCCGCCGTATAGTTCCCTCACGGCCCGCATCTGGCGGGTCGATTCGTTACCACGGTCGTGCGCGTAAGTGCATGGAAGGGGAAGTATCGTGAGCGATTGCAAGTGGGTTTACCGTTTTGGAACCGACGCCCAGGGCACCTGTGTCACTGAGGGCGACAAGTCCATGAACTTCGTGCTTGGCGGCAAGGGCGCAAACCTTGCCGAGATGAGCCGCATCGGCCTGCCGGTTCCCGGTGGCTTTACCATTACCTGCCAGACCTGTGTCGAGTACTCCGGTGCCGGCAACGTCTGGCCCGAAGGCGCACTCGATGAGATCGTTGCCGCCGAGGCGGACCTCGAGGCCCGTTGCGGCAAGAAACTCGGCGATGCCTCCGATCCGCTGCTCGTGTCGGTTCGCTCGGGCGCTCCGTTCTCCATGCCCGGCATGATGGACACGGTCCTCAACCTGGGCCTCAACGACGATTCCGTCCAGGGTCTTATCGCGCAGACGCAGAACCCGCGCTTTGTCTGGGACAGCTACCGTCGCTTTATCCAGATGTTCTCCAACGTCGTCATGGGCGTCGACGCCGACCTATTCGAGAACGCCCTGACCCAGGCCCGCCTGGTCGCCGGCGTTCGTGTCGATTCCGAGCTTTCGGCCGAGGACCTGCAGGAGCTCGTCGAAACCTTTAAGGGCATCTTCTCCGAGAACGTCGAGGCGACCCTGTATCCCGAGCTCGAGGTCGCCGACGGTAAGCCCGTCTTCCCGCACGATCCGGAGCTCCAGCTGCGCCTTGCCATCCAGGCCGTCTTTGGCAGCTGGATGAACGAGCGCGCCTGCATCTACCGCAAGCAGCACGGCATTTCCGACGAGCTCGGCACCGCCGTCAACGTCCAGGCCATGGCCTTTGGCAACAAGGGCGAGACCTCTGCGACCGGCGTCGCCTTTACGCGCAACCCGGCCGACGGCACCAAGGAGTTCTATGGCGACTTTTTGGTGAATGCCCAGGGCGAGGACGTCGTCGCCGGCATCCGAAACACCGAGCCCATCGCCGACCTCAAGACCACCTCGGGCCTCGAGTCCGCAGGCGAGGAGCTCGAGCGCGTGTTCCTGACGCTCGAGGATCATTACCGCGATATGTGCGATATCGAGTTTACCATCGAGCAGGGCAAGCTCTGGATGCTCCAGACCCGCGTGGGCAAACGCACCGCCACTGCCGCCCTGCGCATTGCTATCGAAATGGTCGAGGAGGGCCTCATCACCCGCGAGGAGGCTGTGAGCCGCATCGATCCCGCGCAGCTCGACCAGCTCCTGCACCCGCAGTTCGACGCCTCCAAGAAGTACGAGGCCCTGGCCAGCGGCCTTAACGCCAGCCCTGGTGCCGCCGTGGGCGAGGTCGTGTTCTCGAGTGATGACGCCGTCGCGCGTTCCGCCGAGGGCCACAAGGTCATTCTGGTCCGCTGGGAGACCAACCCCGACGACCTGAAGGGCATGGTCGCCGCCGAGGGCATCCTGACCAGCCACGGTGGCAAGACGAGCCATGCCGCCGTTATCGCCCGCGGCATGGGTACGCCCTGCGTTTGCGGCGTTGAGCGCTTCCACATTGACGCGGCAGAGAAGGTCGTGCGCATCGAGGGCAGCGACCGCGTGCTGCGCGAGGGCGATGTCATCTCCATCGACGGCACCCAGGGTATCGTCGTCGACGGCGCGGTCGACCTGGTCTCTGCAGAGCTCACCGGCGACCTGGACACCATCCTGTCTTGGGCCGATGAGATCCGTTTGGACGAGACCGACGGTCACGCCAACCACGTGCGCGTCAACGCCGACAACCCCGAGGATGCCGAGCTCGCGCTCGAGTTTGGCGCCGAGGCCATCGGTCTGTGCCGCACCGAGCACATGTTCCTGGGCGATCGCAAGAACATCATCCAGAGCTTTATCCTGTCTGACGATGAGGCCGTGAAGCAGCAGGCCCTGGCCGACTTGCTCAAGGTTCAGACCGAGGACTTCCTGGCGATGTTCAAGACCATGTCCGGTCGCGATGTGGTCGTCCGCCTGCTCGATCCGCCGCTTCATGAGTTCCTGGATAATCCTCGCGAGCTCGAGGTCGCCATCACCAAGAAGGAGGCCGCCGGCGCTCCCGAGGAGGAGCTCACTGCCCTGCGCGCCCGCCTGCGTCGCATTGACGGCATGGTCGAGTCCAACCCCATGCTGGGCTTGCGCGGCGTGCGCCTGTCCGTCGTCTTTGGCGATCTGCCGCTCATGCAGGTTCGCGCCGTCGCCACGGCCGCTGCCCGCCTTATCAAGGAGGGTGTCGACCCGCGCCCCGAGATCATGGTTCCGCTCGTTTCCATCACGGCCGAGCATGTCCAGACCCGCGAGGTTATCGAGCGCGTGATCGCCGAGGTTTCCGCCGAGGAAGGCGTCGAGCTCAATATTCCCGTGGGCACGATGCTCGAGCTGCCGCGTGCCTGCATGGTCGCTGACGAGATCGCCCATCATGCCGACTTCTTCTGCTTTGGCACCAACGACCTCACCCAGACGACCTTTGGCTTCTCGCGCGATGACGCCGAGGCCAAGTTCATCCCGCTGTACATGCATAAAAAGATCCTGAAAGACAACCCCTTCGAGACCATCGACGCGGCGGTGCTGGAGCTCGTGCGCTTGGCCGTCGAGAAGGGCCGCGCCACCAATCCCGACATGCACTTTGGCGTGTGCGGCGAGCACGGCGGCGACCCCAAGTCCATCAAGGGCCTGTTTATCGTGGCCGACGTGGACTACGTGTCCTGCTCGCCCTATCGCGTGCCCCTCGCGCGCCTGGCTGCCGCTCAGGCCAAGCTCGAGGCCAAGCGTTCCGCCTAACGTTTTGGGTTTAGACGCCTAGCGTAGCCCCCTTCATGCCGCCCGTCTCATTCGTGAGACGGGCGGTTATCATGTGCGGGTTTTGTCTTTTTGTCTGCGCAAAAAATTGTTCTTGCAGCAGAAACCCGCGCGTGTATACTCGAATACGTTTGTTCAACTACGTGCCGGCCAAGGTGGTACGGCACCTCTAGAAGAGTAAGGAATTGCACATGGATTACATCCGCGCAATCGAGCGTCAGCAGATCCGCGAGGACATTCCTCAGGTTCGCGTCGCCGACAACGTCAAGGTTCACTACCGCATTAAGGAAGGCGACCGCGAGCGCATTCAGGTCTTCCAGGGCGACGTCATCCGCATGGCCGGCGCCGGTGCCCGCGAGACCTTCACCGTCCGCAAGATGTCCTTCGGTGTCGGTGTTGAGCGTACCTTCCCGCTTCACAGCCCCAAGATCGCCAAGCTCGAGGTCGTTCGTCATGGTCGCGTCCGTCGCGCCAAGCTGTACTACCTCCGCGACAAGGTGGGCAAGGCTGCTCGCATCCCCGAGAAGCGCTAAGAAGATCGCAGCGTCTGTCCACTCGTTTGGACACAAGGGTCACCTTCGGGTGGCCCTTCTTTTTATCTGATTTGCATGCAAGGAGGGCCTGGTATGGCCAATATGACGAGCTCGGTTTCGGCATCGCAGGTTGCCGGTGAGTTGGCGAGCGCTACGTTTGAGGAGATCCCCGCCCTCGTGGAGCATTATCGCGAGGACCCGCGCCAGCAGGTGATCAAGGCTTGCGAGCGTGCTCTTAAGCGCCATGCCAAGGAACTTGCCGAGCGCGAGCGCGTCAATGACATGTACGAGCTTATGCATGAGCTTGGCGGCGATGGGGTAGTCGTTGGTGTCGACGAGGTGGGTCGCGGATCGGTGGCCGGTCCTTTGACGGTATGCGCCGTCTGCCTTCCTATGGAGCCGCGCGTCTGGGGCATCAACGATTCCAAAAAGCTCACGCCGGCGCGCCGCGAGTTGCTCTCAGTGAAGATTGCCGAGGTGGCGACGGCAATTGGTTTTTGCCATATCGCGCCTAAGGATATCGATGAGATGGGCATGGCCCGCGCCATTCGAGCCGCTGTCGCGGGCGCCGTGGCCGATACGGGGCTCGAGCCCGATTGCGTGCTTATGGACGGTAACCCCTTGGGCGCCGTTCCCAACGAGCGCGACGTGGTGAAGGGCGATGCCAAGATCGCCTGTATCGCCGCGGCGTCCATCATGGCCAAGGTCACGCGTGATGAGATGATGGTCGAGTACGATGCCGAGTATCCCGAGTACCGTTTGGCCGAATCGAAAGGCTACGCAAGCCCCGAGCACATCGAGGCCATTCGCAAACATGGACTTTGTCCACTGCACCGCGTGAGCTTTTGCGGAAACTTTCTGCAGACTGAGCGCCTTTTCTAGGTCAATTGTGGAGACAGGGACCTCAGGGGTTTTATAAACCTGCTGGCAGCGGGCCGTATGCAACAGCATTGCTGCGTACGGCCCGTTTTTTGACGGCATTTGGTCAGCTTTTGGTTTGCTTCCGGTACTTACCCGCATGAAAGGTGCCCTCATCATCGGGGCAATGCAGTGTGCGGGAAAGGAGACCCCATGAGTGCCGCAAGCAAAAAGAGCAAGACGCAGCAGCTCAAGGAGCGTTGGGAAAACGGCGAGCTCGACTGCGGGGCGATGACGCCCGAGTTTATCAAGGGACTCAGTCCCCGCGAGCTGGGCATGCTGGGCGAGCTGATCACCATCGACTACTTTAACGAGCGCGGCTACACCTTGCTGGAGCAGGGTTATCGTTGCACCGAGGGCGAGGCCGATCTGGTGCTGCTCGATGAGCTCGACGATGTCGTGGTGATGGCCGAGGTCAAGACCAGACGCGTCGCACTGGATTGCAGCACGCGGGTCTTTCCCGAGGAGGCCGTGGACGCCCAAAAGCAACGCCGCTACCGCCGCATCGCAAGGTGCTATCTCATGGAGCATTATCCGCTCAAGGCGATTCGCTTCGATGCCGTGGGCGTCACCATTCGTGGCGGGCATATCGCCGAGATCGAGCATCAGTACAACGCGTTCGATTGGCAGGTGTCGTGATGGCGTTCGAGACGTTTGCCGTTCACGCGGCCTGCATCCGTGGCGTCGAGGCGATTCACGTCACGGTCGAGGTCTCGCTTGCCGGTGGTGTTCCGGGCATCCAAATGCTCGGCATTCCGAGTATGGAGGTGATGGAGTCACGCGGTCGTATTCGCTGCGCGATGCGCTCCGCCGGGTTCGAGATCCCACGCTCGGGCATTACGGTCAACCTAGCGCCCGGCGATATTCGCAAGACCGGTAGCGGCTTTGATCTGCCCATCGCCATCGCGGTTCTGGCGGCCGATGGGCAGATTCCCCGTGACAACCTCGATCGCTGCCTTATCGCCGGCGAGCTCGGCTTGGACGGTACGGTGCTTCCCGTCAAGGGCGAGGTGGCGTTTCAGCTATTGGCACGTGATATGGGGCTGTCCTTTATCGCCGGCAGGTCCGATCAGCATGTTCCGCTTGCGGGCGTGGATTGCGGATTTATCGATCATTTGTCTCAGCTTGCTCGCGGCATGGGCGATTCCGTGCGTCATTATCTGGATTCCGAGGGTGTTGAGGCGACATTTGAACCCGAACTCGACTATGCCGATGTGCTAGGGCAGGAAGTCGCTAAACGCGGCATGGCGCTTGCGGCCGCCGGCGAGCTCGGTTTGCTTATGATCGGGTCCCCGGGATCGGGCAAGACGATGCTCGCCCGTCGTATGACCGGCATCCTGCCCGAGCTTTCCGTTGAGGATCAACAGGAGGCGCTGTGCATCCATTCGGTTTTGGGTGAGAACATCGATGGCTTATTGGCAGGTCATCGGCCGTTTCGAAGTCCCCATCACAGCATATCAACGGCTGGCCTCATTGGCGGAGGGCGCCCGGTGCATCCGGGTGAGATCAGCCTGGCTCATGGCGGCGTGCTCTTTTTGGACGAGCTTGCCGAGTTTCCCACGGGTGTGCTGCAGACGCTGCGTCAGCCCATCGAACGCGGCTACGTCAGGATCGTACGCGGCGACGGGGCTTTTACCTTCCCGTCGCGCTTTCAGCTGCTGGCTGCGAGCAATCCCTGCCCCTGCGGCTTTTTGGGCGATCGTGAGGTACCGTGTCGCTGCTCGGCGGCGATGGTCGAGCGCTATCGGTCTAAACTGCGCGGTCCTTTGGCCGACCGTATCGACATGATGATCGATGTGACCCGTCCCGACCCTCAGGTGATTATCGAGGGCGCGGAGGGCATGTCGTCAGCTGAGTTACGTGACTACGTTGTGCGCGGTCGCGCTTTTCGCGCTTGGCGCGAATCCCGTATGGACGATGCTGATGCCGAGGCCGAGGATGACGAGACACGGTCCATTGACGGCGTCGTTTCGACCTTTGAGCTCGATGATGCGGCGGAGAAGTGTGTGCTCGGCCTGTCGAAGCGCACGCATCTCACGGGCCGCGGCATCGTGCGCCTGGTTCGCATTGCGCGCACGATCGCAGATGTCGCCGAGAGCGAGCATGTGACGCAGGACCACGTGCTCGAGGCGGCGATGTACCAGGGAAGGAGGGACCAATGATGGCCGAGGGAACCTTCGAGCTGCATCCAGGTGATACGTTGTATCCCGAGACCGTTTTGGAGCTTTCTGATGTACCCCAGACGCTCTATGTGCGCGGCAACCCCGAGGTGCTTTCGACGCCCGCGCTCTCCATCATCGGCGCGCGCAAGGCCTCGCCGTATGGTCTTGCCGTGGCAGAGCTTGCGTCAAAGGTGGCGGTCGAGGCGGGCGTGACGGTTGTCTCGGGCGGCGCGGTCGGTTGTGACCAGGCCTCGGGTTGGGCTGCGGTCAACGCTGGCGGCAAACACGTCGTGGTGCTGGGGACGGGCGCCGACGTGGTCTACCCGCGTTCGAGCGCGGGGCTTATTACGCGCACGCTCGATACGGGTGGCGCGGTCGTGTCGATCTCTCCGTGGGGCATGGGTCCGCGCAAGTTTGCCTTTCCGCGCCGCAATCGCGTAATCGCGGCCTTGTCGCAAGCCCTCTTTGTATCCGAGGCGGGTATGCCTTCCGGGACGTTTTCTACAGCCGAGGCTGCTATGGATTTGGGGCGAGAACTTCTTGCCGTGCCGGGGTCGATCCTATCGCCCGAGTCGCGTGGCACGAATTACCTCATTGCGAACGGTGCCTGCTGCATCATCGACGAGGAATCTATCGAGATGGCTATTTCACGCATCTACGGCACCCTGCGCTACTCGCGCCCCGATGCTCCCGGCATTGCCGACCTGGATCAAACACAGCAGACCGTGATGCATGCACTCATCGCCTCTCCGCTCAAGGTCGACGACATCGCGGCACTCGTCTCGCTCGATGCCGTTGGCGTACTTAAGCTCCTGGGTTCGCTTGAGCTCGAGGGTCTTATCGAGCGCATGATGGATGGAAGGTATGCGCCCTCCAAGTTTGCTCTTCACGCCCAGACACCCTTCGGTCACAATGGAAAACATGTCAATTAGAAAGGTGTTTGCAGATGCTGTTTGATCAGGTGACGGTTATCGGTGGCGGTCTGGCGGGTTCGGAGTGCGCGATTCAGCTGGCGGATCGCGGGTTTTCCGTAAAGCTGTGCGAGATGCGCCCCCAGGTGAGCTCCCCGGCCCACCATACCGATCACCTGGCAGAGCTCGTCTGTTCCAATTCGTTTAAGTCGACCCGTCCGGATTCCGCGGCTGGTTTGCTGAAGGCCGAGCTTGAGCGCATGGGTTCGGTCCTGCTCGATTGCGCCCATCGCGCGGCTGTTCCCGCCGGCGGTGCCCTGGCGGTCGACCGCGTCAAGTTTTCCGAGCTTGTCGAGGCCGAGGTTGCCGCCCGTCCCAATATCGAGGTCGCGCACGGCGAGGTCACGCAGATTCCCGAGGGCCACGTGGTCATTGCCGCGGGCCCGCTGTGTTCACCGGCGCTGAGCGAAGAGGTCATGAAGCTCGTCGGTGGCGACGCCCTTGCGTTCTTCGATGCCGCGGCGCCGATCGTCGATGCCTCCACGCTCGATATGGACGTGCTGTTTTCGCAGTCGCGCTACGAGGAGCAGGGGAGCGGCGACTATCTCAACGCTCCGCTCAACAAGGAGGAGTACGAGGCCTTTATCGAGGCACTTACCACGGCCGACCGCGTGGTGCTCAAAGACTTTGAGGGCGGCGATCTGTTCCAGGCCTGCCAACCTGCCGAGGAAGTTGCGCGCACCGGCAAGGACGCCATTCGCTTTGGCGCCATGAAGCCCGTCGGCCTCACCGACCCGCGTACCGGACGTCGCCCCTGGGCGGCGATCCAGCTGCGCGCCGAGAACAAGGAGAAGACCGCCTATAACCTGGTGGGCTTCCAGACCAACCTGACCTTTGGCGAGCAGAAGCGCGTCTTCCATATGGTGCCGGGCCTGGAGAACGCTGAGTTCTTCCGCTACGGTGTCATGCACCGCAATACCTTTGTCGACGCCCCGCACGTGCTCGATGGCACCTTCGCCGTGCCCGGTACCGGTGTGCGCCTGGCCGGTCAGATCACCGGCACCGAGGGGTACATGGAAGCCGTGGCGACAGGTCTGCTCGCGGCGCTCAACACCTATGCCGATGCTATCGGTGCCGCGGGCGTCGAGTTGCCGCGTGTGGGTGCCCTGGGTGCGCTCGTGGGCTATGCGACCGATCCTGCCACCGTGGGCTATCAGCCCATGCATGTCAACTTTGGCCTGGTGCCGCCACTCGAGGATGGTAAGCGCCACAGCAAGCGCGACCGCTACCAGGCCTATACGGACCGTGCGCTCGAGGCCCTTGATGCCTATCTGGCCACTCGTCCTGATCTGTTTGGAGGCGACCGGTCATAGCCTTTGACCTGTACGACACCGTCGACTCGTTTATCGCCTATATCTCACGTGTCGAGGGACTTTCTCCCAACACGGTGACGGCCTATGGCTCGAGGCTGGAGCGCTTTGCTGCCTGGTGCGAGCGCGAGGATATCGATGCTTTCGCTGCCGACGTGCGCACCATTCGCCGCTATCTTGCCGAGCTTTCGCGTGAGCAGGTGGCTCCCCGAACGCTTGCGGCGCATCTGTCGGCTATCCGATCGCTCTATCGATGGATGGCTGCCGAGGGGGTCGTGGAGGGCGATGTGGTCTCGGCAATTTCCTCGCCCAAGCTCCCGCGCGATCTACCCGGTGTGCTGACGACCCAACAGGTGGAGGCGCTGCTCAAGACGCCTGATACCTCAACACCCGCGGGACTGCGCGATGCGACGATGCTCGAGCTGCTCTATGCCTCGGGCGCCCGTATCTCTGAGCTCGCAGCACTCAATGTGGAGTCCATTGCGTGGTCCGAACGCACGCTGCGCCTGTGGGGCAAGGGGAGCAAAGAACGTATCGTCCCTCTGTATCGTCGTGCGCTCGAGGCGACGCGTCTCTATATTGAGGAGGGGCGGCCGGAGTTGCTCGCTCAGGCAAAGCGCCGTGACCCCACTACCGGGCCGCATCCGCTGCTTATATCGGCGCGCGGTAATCGCATGAGTGCCGCCATGCTCAGGCGGCGGTTCCATACTCTGGCGACACTCGCCGGCATTCCGGCCGACATCGCCCCGCATGCGATGCGCCATACCTTTGCGACCGACTTGCTCGAGGGCGGTGCGGACCTGCGCTCGGTTCAAGAGCTGCTGGGTCATGCGAGCCTGTCCACGACGCAGATCTACACGCACCTCACGCCCGATCGGCTCAAACGTGCCGTGGCTCAAGCCCATCCCCGAGGCGAATAGTGGCTGGGACGTCCCGCGCCGCACTCAGGTGTGTGGTTTTGATTGCGGGTTGGCACGAAGATGCATTCCTGCTATCATTCATCGGGTTGCTTCACGGCAACATGTTTTTATCACGCACGCGCGGCTACTTCATACCGTGGTGCCCGGGCTTTGGTAGCACATGTCCGGGTTGGTTTTGGAGGATGACCCCGCGCGGAGGCAAACCACAGGAGGTTTAACATGGCTACCAAGATTAATATCCGCACCCTGCTCGAGGCCGGCTGCCACTTCGGTCACCAGACCCGTCGCTGGAACCCCAAGATGAAGCCGTTCATCTTCGGTGAGCGCAACGGCATCTACATCCTCGACCTCAAGCAGACCATCCTCGACGCCGACCAGGCCTACACCTTCGTCAAGAACGTCGCCAAGGGTGGCAACGTGCTGTTCGTCGGCACCAAGAAGCAGGCTCAGGAGGCCGTCAAGAACGCTGCTGAGCGCGCTAATATGCCCTACATCAACCAGCGTTGGCTCGGCGGTATGCTGACCAACTTCGTCACCATCCGCTCCCGCATCAACCGCATGGAGGAGCTCGAGGCCATGGTCGAGGACGGCCGCATGGCAGTGCTCCCCAAGAAGGAGCAGGCTGTGCTCGGCAAGGAGCTCACCAAGCTCCAGACCAACCTCGGTGGCGCCCGCGACATGAAGGGTCTGCCCCAGGCTCTCTTCGTCATCGACACTAAGCGCGAGGAGAACGCCATCAAGGAGGCTCAGCGCCTGAACATCCCCGTCGTCGCTCTGATCGACACCAACTCCGATCCCGACGAGGTCGAGTACGGCATCCCCTGCAACGATGACGCTATCTCCGCTGTCACCCTTATGTGCGAGCTCATGGCTGACGCCTGCCTCGCTGGCTCCGGTAAGGAGCAGGTCTCCGAGGCCGAGATGGCCGCTGAGCCCAAGGCCGAGTAAATCAGTCTTAGTTAATTCTTTTTCATCTCTTTGAAAGGAACCACAATGGCCCAGATTACCGCCGCTATGGTCAAGCAGCTCCGCGAGATGACCGACTCCCCGATGATGGAGTGCAAGAAGGCTCTCGTCGAGGCTGACGGCGACATGGACGCCGCTGTCGACGTTCTGCGTAAGAACGGCCTTGCCAAGGCTGCCAAGAAGGCTGGCCGTGAGACCAACGAGGGCGCTGTCGCCGCGTTCGTCTCCGAGGATGGCAAGACCGGCGCTCTGCTCGAGCTCTCCTGCGAGACCGACTTCGTTGGCTCCAACGCCAAGTTCACCGGCTTTGCTTCTAAGGTCGCTGAGGTTGTCGCTACCACCGAGCCTGCTGACGTCGACGCTCTGCTCGAGAAGCCGATGGGCGAGGAGACCGTTTCCTCCGAGCTCACCGAGATGATTCACATCATGGGCGAGAACATGAAGATCTCCCGCTTCGCTGCCCGCAAGGCCGAGAACGGCGCGCTCGCTTCTTACATCCACATGGGTGGTAAGATCGGCGTCCTCGTCGAGTTCGCCTTCGAGAAGGCCGAGACCGCTCAGGCTGAGTCCTTCAAGACCTTCGCTCACGACGTTGCCCTTCAGGTTGCCGCCGTCGCCCCGATCTGCGCTACCCGCGATCAGGTTCCGGCCGAGACCGTCGAGCACGAGAAGCAGATCTACATGGCCCAGGCTGCCGAGTCCGGCAAGCCCGAGGCTATCCAGGAGAAGATGGCTGTTGGCCGTCTGGAGAAGTTCTACAAGCAGTCCGTGCTCACCGAGCAGGAGTTCATCAAGGACAGCTCCCTCACCATCAAGAAGTACGCTGAGCAGGTCTCCAAGGAGCTCGGCGACACCATTACCGTCGTTGCCTTTGACCGTCTGGTCCGTGGCGAGTAAATAAGCTCTTGTAGCTGGTAATGAGCAGGCTGTGGGTTTTACTCACAGCCTGCTTTTTCATGGCTCTTATCAGAGCCTTTGATATCATATTGAGAGTCTAATTAAAGGAGGATCGCTTTGTCCGACATCCGATATAAACGAGTGCTTCTTAAGCTTTCCGGCGAAGCGCTGATGGGCGACGGCCAATATGGCATCGACCCCAAGGTTACCGATCATCTTGCCAAGCAGGTCAAGGAGCTGCTCGCCGTTGGCCATGAGGTCGGCGTCGTTGTCGGCGGCGGCAATATTTTCCGCGGCATGGCAGGCGCTGCCGGTGGCATGGAGCGTGCTCAGGCCGACTACATGGGCATGCTCGCGACCGTTATGAACGCGCTCGCCCTGCAGGATGCTTTCGAGCATAACGACGTTCCCTGCCGTGTGATGAGCGCTATCCAGATGAACGAGATCTGCGAGCCCTATATTCGCCGTCGCGCCATCAACCACCTTTCCAAGGGCAACGTCGTTATTTTTGCCGCCGGTTCGGGCAATCCGTACTTTACGACCGACACCGCCGCGGCTCTTCGTGCGTGCGAGATCGGCGCCGAGATTCTGATTAAAGCCACCAAGGTTGACGGCATCTACGACAAGGATCCCGTCAAGTGCGCCGATGCCGTCCGTTTTGACAAGATTACCTATCACGAGGTTCTCGTTCGCGGTCTGCAGGTTATGGATTCCACAGCTACGGCCCTGTGCCAGGATAACCGTATGCCTATTTTGGTCCTCAACATCGATGGCGAGGACACCGTCAAGCGCGCGCTCGCGGGTGAGCCCGTCGGCACGCTCGTCTATCAGGAGGATTAAGCATGGCAGAGAACATCACCGCCCATATGGACAAGTCGCTCGAGTCCCTCAAGCATAACTTCTCCAAGGTCCGTACCGGTCGTGCCAACGCCAACATTCTGTCCGACATCACCGTCGATTATTACGGTGTCCCCACGCCGGTCACGCAGGTTGCCGCCGTCAAGACCCCCGAGGCTCACATGCTGCTCATCGAGCCGTGGGATAAGGCGCTCATCAATGCTATCGTCAAGGCCATCGGCGCTTCCGATCTGGGTATTACCCCCAACTCCGATGGCACCGTCGTTCGTCTTCCGTTCCCGGCTCCCACTGAGGAGCGCCGTCGCGAGCTCGTCAAGGAGTGCCGCGAGTACGCCGAGCAGGCCAAGGTGTCTATCCGTAACATCCGTCGCGACTTCAACAACAAGCTCGAGCGCGATGAGGAGCTCACCGAGGACGACGTACGTCGCGAGCAGGCCAAGGTCCAGAAGCATACCGATGAGTATGTCGCCAAGGTCGAGGAGCTTCTGAAGGAAAAAGAAGCCGAGGTCATGGAGATCTAAGGTGCAATACGACGAGCATAAACTGGTCGAGTACTTTGCCGACGCCCCTGCGGGCGTCGGTTTTTCCGACCTTGACCTCAATAACATTCCGCACCATATCTCGTGCATCATGGACGGCAACGGTCGTTGGGCCACGTCGCGCGGTCTTGCGCGCACTGAGGGCCACAAGGCGGGTATCGTCTCCCTTCGCGAGATCATTACCGCCTGCGTGCGCCTGGGCGTCGACGTGCTTTCTGCCTATGCGTTTTCTACCGAAAACTGGAACCGTCCGCAGCATGAGGTAAACGTCTTGATGCATCTGTTTGCCAAGACGTTTATCGACGAGCTGCCGCTTCTGAAGCGCGAAAATGTGCGCGTTGTCTTTTTGGGTGACATTTCCGCGCTGCCCAAGAAGACCCGCGACGTTTTTGAACGCGGTCTTGCCGAGTGCGCCGATCACACCGGTATGACGCTGGCGCTTGCCGTCAACTACGGCGCGCGTGCCGAGATCACCCGCGCTGTCCGTCAGATTGCACTCGACGCTGCCGCCGGTAAGATCGATCCTGCCGCAATTGATGACGACATGGTGGCTTCCCACCTCTATACCGCCGGCCTTCCCGATCCTGAGCTTGTGATTCGCACCTCTGGTGAGCTGCGCCTTTCGAACTATCTGTTGTGGCAGGTGGCTTATTCCGAATTCTACGTCACCGATACCTATTGGCCCGACTTTGATCGTTGGGGCCTTGTCGACGCCATTTTGGCCTATCAGGGCCGTGACCGTAGGTTTGGTGGACTGAGCAAGACCGAGGAGGCTTAATCGTGTCCGATCGTCCCAAGGCATCTGCTCCCAAGACGCCTGCGCGCAAAGCTGCCACCGCGGGAGCGCCTGCAGCGAAGAGCGGCACCGGTTCGTGGCTGGCGGGCTTTATTACCCGTGCCGCCGCCGGTATCGTCTACGCCGTTGTCTTTATCCTGTGCCTGGTTTTGGGTATCGTGCCCACGGCCATCTTTGTTTCCGTCATGAGCGGTCTGTGCTGCTATGAGTTTTTCCGTATGACAAGGCTCGATGGCAAGATGGCTAACGAGCGCATGGGTATCGCTGCCGCCGTACTCTTTCCGCTGTCGGCGTTGGGCGATTCGATGTTGCTGAATGCCCTGCTTTTTGCCTTGATGCTCGCTGTGGGCATTTGGTATGTCTGGTCGCCGCGTACCCGCATCTCTGATGTGGCCGTGACGCTCATGGGTCCCATCTACACTGGCTTTATGCTGTCGGCTATCGTGCTGCTGCGCGATGCCGTGCCCGGTTTTGCCGGCGCCCTGCTTTCAGTGGGCGTTTGCGCGTCCCTTTGGGTCTCCGATTCGTTTGCCTACATCGTGGGCAGCCGGGTCGGCAAGCACAAGATGGTTCCCAAGATCTCTCCCAAAAAGAGCTGGGAGGGGTTTGCCGGCGGCATCTTGGGCTCGGTTTTGATTTGGCTCATCCTGTGGGCGACGCACTTCTACAAGCTCAGCCTGCCCTATGCGCTGCTGTGCGGCGTGGTCGTGTCCATTCTGGGCGTTATCGGCGACCTTATCGAGTCGCGCATCAAGCGCGGTGTGGGCGTCAAAGATTCCGGCAACCTTATCCCGGGCCACGGCGGAATGCTCGATCGTAGCGATTCGCTTATCTTCGGCTGCATCACCGCGCAGCTGTTGCTGATGATCGGAGGCGTGCTGTAATGTCCTTCCAGACGACGTATGGCCCCGATGGACGCCTCCGCGTTGCCATCCTGGGTTGTACGGGCTCTATCGGCACCCAGGCGCTCGATGTGTGCCGCCAGCATGCCGATCGCCTGCAGGTGACGGCGCTGTCCGTTAACTCCAGTACCTCCGAGCTCGTTGCCGCTGCCCGCGAGTTCTCGGTTCCGGCGGTTGCCGTGGCCGATGTCGATCATGGCGATGACGCCGTGCTGCAGGAGTTGCCCGAGGGAACGAAGCTCGGCGTTGGCGCGCAGGCGGTTTGCGAGCTCGCGCATCGCGACGATGTCGACTGCGTGCTTGTCGCTATTGTGGGCGCAGCCGGTCTCGAGGCGAGCCATGCGGCTTTGACCTCGAATAAGCGCCTTGCCCTTGCCAACAAGGAGTCCCTTGTCGTCGGTGGCGACTTGCTTATGCCGTTGGCACAACCGGGCCAGCTTATTCCGGTCGACTCTGAGCATTCCGCCATCTACCAGTGCTATCTGGGGGAGAACCCGCGCGAGGCCCACTGCATTTGGCTCACCTGCTCGGGCGGTCCGTTCTTTGGCCGCACGCGCGACGAGCTCGATCGCGTGACGCGTGCCGATGCCCTCGCGCATCCCACGTGGGCCATGGGTGCCAAGATCACCATTGACTCCGCCACCCTCATGAACAAGGGCCTGGAGCGCATTGAGGCCATGCATCTGTTTAGCTGCGACCTCGATTTCATTAACGTGGTCGTGCAGCGTCAGTCCAAGATTCACTCTATGGTCGAGTTCGCCGACGGCTCCGTGATGGCGCATCTCGGTGCATCCGACATGCGTATTCCCATCCAGTTCGCGTTCTCGTATCCCGAGCGTTGGGATACCCCGGCGCCTCGTATCGATTTCCGCGAGCTGGGGCAGCTCACGTTTGATGCTGCCGACATGGATACCTTCCGCTGTCTGACACTGGCCGAGCGTGCCGGCAAGACGGGTGGCACCATGCCGTGCGTGCTCAATGCCGCCAACGAGGTCGCCGTCGATGCCTTTCTGCACGATGGCTGCAGCTTTACCGATATCGATCGCATTGTGGAATCCTGCATGGACGCCCACGATATGCAGGTGGTCGATTCGTTTGAGCAGCTTCGCGACATCGATGCGTGGGCGCGTGAAAAGGCTGCGCAGGTGCTCGCCGCAACCCGTTCCTAACCCATAAGGATTGCTTTTTCGTTTTATGGATACTGTTCTGAGCGTTCTCTCATCGGTCTTTTGGGGCCTGCTGATGCTTTCCGTCCTCGTGTTTTTGCACGAGGGCGGCCACTTTTTGGCGGCGCGTGCCTGCGGCGTCCGTGTGACCGAGTTCTTTTTGGGTCTGCCGTGCCGCTTTGACATCCATTACACGTCGCGTCGCATTGGAACCAAGTTTGGCGTGACCCCGCTACTGCTGGGTGGCTACGCTGCCATCTGCGGTATGGATCCGACCGATGTTTCGTGCGCCGATCGCGTGCTCGCGGCTATCTATCGTCATGGTCGCGTGACCGTGGCCGACCTTGCTGTCGAGCTCGAACTTTCCGAGGAGGATGTGCTCGAGGCATGCGCCCTTTTGCTGGGCTGGGGCTCCATCGCGCCCTGGTATGAGGAAGGGGAGAAGCCCTCGCCGAGCTACTATCCCACCAAATATCAGACGTTGCCACGAGACACGGCAGGCTATACCACCTTTGATGGTCGCCGTTTCGATCGCGAACATGCGACTGCCGAGGGCGATGTGTGGGAGCTGCCGTGCGGCGAGGCCGAGTTCCTTGCGCAAGAACGCTCGCACACCTATCTTGGCCAAGGCTTTCTCAAGCGCGCCTTTATGCTGCTCGCAGGCATTATCGTCAATATCTTGACGGGTTTTTTGCTCCTTATGAGCATCTATTCCATTGCGGGTGTCACCGTGCCGATGGATACCAACGTGATCGGTCAGGTTGACGAGGGGTCTATTGCCGCCAAGGCGGGTATCGAGGCCGGTGATGCGATCCTTTCGGTTGACGGTGTCTCATGTTCTACTTGGATGGATGTCTACGATGCCATCGGCAAGGCCGCCGGTAAGGACGATATCGCCATCGAGTACGAGCGTGACGGCAAGCAGCATTCGACCACGGTTGCGCTCAAAGAGGACGAGCGCCTAGGTGTGTATGCCTCTACGCAGGTGGTCCGTATAGACCCGATCACCTCGGCGCGTCTGTCATTCTCCTATGTTGTACAGACGGCGGATGGCGTGATGCGCCTACTCCAGCCGCAGCATACGATGGAGATTCTCGATCAGTCTACTTCGATCGTGGGTATTAGCGTTATGTCCTCACAGGCTGCTGCTGCCGGCCCCGCAACGTTCCTGTCGTTTGCCGCGCTCATTTCGTTCTCGCTTGGCTTTATGAACCTGCTGCCCATCCCACCACTCGATGGCGGCAAGCTGGTCATCGAGATCATTCAAAAGATTGCGGGCCGCGAGCTTCCGCTCAAGGTCCAGACGATTGTGAGCTATGTGGGCATCGCGCTCTTTGCGCTGCTGTTTGTCTATATGCTTCGTTCCGACATCCTTCGATTTATTCTGTAGGGGAGTGTTTGGATTGTCTTTATCCCATCCTTTGCCTCGCGAGTTGACGCGCCCCGTGCATGTGGGCGGTGTGCAGATCGGTGGCGGCGCGCCGGTGGTGGTCCAATCCATGACCTGCACCGATACCGCTGATGCCCAGGCAACGCTTGCGCAAGTGTGCGCGTTGGCGCAGGCTGGCTGCGATATCGTTCGTGTGAGCGTGCCCACCGAGGCCGCGCTTGAGGGTTTCCGCACCATCTGTGCCGAGTCTCCGGTGCCGATTGTCGCTGATATCCACTTTAACCATAAGCTCGCCATTGGCGCCGTTGAGGCCGGTGCCGCCAAGCTGCGTATCAATCCCGGCAACATCGGCGATTGGGCCAAGGTCGATGCCGTGATCGATGCTGCGGGCGCCGCGGGCTGCGCGATTCGCATTGGCGTGAACGCGGGCTCGCTTGAGCAAGATATTGCCGAGCGCGACGACCTCACGCAGCCCGAAAAGCTCGTGATGTCGAGCGAGCGCTTTGTGCGGCACTTTGAGGACCGTGGGTTTACCAACATCGTGCTATCCGCCAAGGCCCATAGCGTACAGACGACGCTTGATACCTATCGCGCCCTGTCGCGCGAGATACCGCATGTTCCGCTCCACCTGGGCGTGACGGAGGCGGGGACCAAGCTTCAGGGCACCATCAAGAGCTCTGTAGGCTTGGGTATCTTGCTTTCCGAAGGCATCGGCGACACCATGCGTGTGTCGCTCACGGCCGATCCGGTTGAGGAGCCGCCGGTCGCCTGGGGAATTTTGCAGTCACTGGGCCTGCGTCGCCGTGGTCCCGAGATTGTCTCTTGCCCCACGTGCGCCCGCTGCCAGGTTAACCTGATTCCCATCGCCGAGGAAGTAACCGAGCGGCTTAAGAACTATGCCGCGCCGCTTTCGATTGCCGTCATGGGATGTGCCGTTAATGGCCCCGGTGAGGCTTCTGATGCCGACCTGGGCGTTGCTTGCGGACGTGGTCAGGCCTTGCTCTTTTCGCATGGCCAGATCATTGGTAAAGTAGCTGAGGACCAAATTGTCGACGCGCTTATGGCCGAGGTCGACAAGCTTATTGAGGAGAAGTAAATGACTCGAGCAATGTATATGTCTAAGCTCTATGCGCCGACGCTTAAAGAGGATCCGGCGGACGCTGAGCTCGCCAGCCACCGCCTGTTGCTCCGTGCCGGCATGATCCGCAAGGAGGCCGCCGGCCTGTATTCCTATCTGCCGCTTGCTTGGCGCTCGATCCGCAAGATTGAGAACATCGTGCGCGACGAGATGGACGCTGCCGGCGCCCAGGAGCTTATGATGCCCATCATGGTCGATGCCGAGCTGTGGCGTGAGTCCGGCCGTATCGACGCCTATGGCAAGGAGCTTGTGCGCTTTGACGACCGTCATGGTCGCGAGTTCGTCCTGGGCCCCACGCACGAGGAGACCGTCACGGCCCTAGTGCGCAATGAGCTGCGCTCCTATAAGCAGCTGCCCGTCAACCTGTACCACATTCAGGACAAGTTCCGCGACGAGTTCCGCCCTCGCTTTGGCCTGATGCGCGGTCGCGAGTTCATCATGAAGGACGCCTACAGCTTCTCCGCCACGCAGGAGAGTCTGCAGGAGGAGTACGACAAGATGAAGCATGCCTACGCCAACATCTGCGAGCGCTGCTACATCAAGGCTCTGCCCGTTGTCGCCGACTCCGGCGAGATCGGTGGCGATACCTCCGTCGAGTACATGGCTTTGGCCGACGCCGGCGAGGCTTCGCTGGTCTACTGCGACGATTGCGGCTTTGCTGCCGATGACGAGGCGGCAAGCACCAAGGTCGTCGTGACCGAGGGCCCCGGCGACGGTACGCTCACCAAGGTCGAGACTCCGGGCATGGGCACCATCGAGGCCGTTGCCAAGTTCTTTGGCTTCCCCGAGAACGGTACGCGAAAGTCGCTGGCGTTGATCGATGCCGAGGGCAAGCCAGTCGTGGCCATTGTCCCGGGCGACCACGAGCTCAATGACTGCAAGGCCGAGCACGTCTTTGGCAAGGGCTATCGCATGATGACCGACGAGGAGCTCCAGACCTACGGTCTGCACAAGGGCTTTATCGGACCGGTTAACTTGCCCGAGGGCATCCGTCTGGTGTGCGACGAGAGCCTGCGCGAGTCCAAGCAGTGGGCCTGCGGTGCCAACGAGGTCGATTATCACTTTACCGGTGCCTGCCCCGAGCACGACTTTACCGTCGATGAGTGGGCAGATCTGGTCACCGTCGTTGCCGGCGATCCCTGCCCGCACTGCGGCAAGCCGCTCTCTGCTGCTCGCGGCATCGAGGTCTCGCAGGTCTTCCAGCTGGGTACCAAGTATTCCGAGGCCATGGGCGCCACCTTTATGGACGAGGACGGCAAGGAGAAGCCGCTTATCATGGGTTGCTATGGCGTGGGCGTGTCCCGCTCGCTTGCTGCCGTCGTGGAGCAGCACAACGACGAGCACGGTATCGTCTGGCCGGTTTCCGTTGCCCCGTACGAGGTCGCTGTGATTCCGCTCGATCCCAAGAAGGAGGAGTGCGCAACCGTCTGCGACCAAATCGTCGAGGGCTTGTGCGCCGAGGGTATCGAGGTCGTCGTCGACGACCGTGACGAGCGTCCCGGCTTTAAGTTTGCCGATAACGACCTTATGGGATTCCCGTATCAGGTGGTGCTTGGCAAGCGTGGCCTTAAGAATGGCACCGTTGAGCTCAAGGACCGTGCCACGGGCGAGCGCGAGGACGTGGCGATTGACGAGGTCGTCGCCAAGGTTGCCGAGCTTGTTAAGGCGGCCCGCCGTTAATCGACGTTTCTGCTATTAGATATAATTGCGGGACTGCTCCGTATCTCTCTTAGGAAGAGATGCGGAGTAGTCTATTTTGTTGCGTGAATAAACTCGATGGGTAAAGGAAAACCCCACAGCCCATATGAGCTGCGGGGTTTTCTTGTGCCTCCGATGCGAAATAAATCGCTCAGATATTACTGATAATCGACGACGTCGATCCAGTTCTTCAGGAACTCATCGTTCACGTTGCGCTTACGAGCGAGCTCGGAAGCGGCGACGATGCTCGTCCACTGACGCACGACCTGCATGGGCATGTCGGCGCGGTCGCAGTAGAGCTCCAGGTAGGCCTCAGCCTGATCCTTGCTGTTGAGGGCGAAGAGCAGGTAGGTGGTGGCAACGTCGGCAGCAGGGGAGCCCTGGGTGGCGTGTGCCCAGTCGCACACATAGAGCTGGCCGTCGTCGCCGACGATGACGTTGGAGGGGTTGAAGTCGCCGTGGCAGACCTTGAACTCCTTGGTCATGCCGTCCAGACGCTCCTGAAGGTTGTAGCGCGTGGTGGCATTGAGCTGATCAAGGCTGTCGATCATGCGGGCGAACTTGTCGCGCTGACGGTTGAGCAGCGGGGAGGTGTAGCCGTGGATCTCGATCTGGAGGTCGACGAACATCTCGAGATACTCACCAAAGCGCTGGGGCTCGGCAGTCATCTTCTCGGCAAGGGTGGTGCCCGGAACCTTCTCGGTCACGAGCGCCCAGCCGTTGGCGTTCTCGAGCTGGGAAACCTCGAGAGCCTTGGGGCTGCGGATGCCGCACTCATTGATGCGGGCAAGATTCAAAGCCTCGTTGAACACGTCGGAGACAGGCTTGGTCTCGTTAAAGACCTTGACGATCTTGTCGCCCAGGTCGTAAACGACCTTGTTGCCACGGCGGACGAGCTCGGTCTTGGAATCGGGTAGCAGCATGGTTGCATCCTTTCAACGATGCGATAGAAGCGACGGCGGGGGTGTGTGAAACACCCGTGCACCCCCGCCGTTAAAAACCGTGCTAAAACTAGCAGACGGCGTAGTCCTGAGGCTCGCGGCCGTAGTAGGCGTCCAGGTAGAGCTCCTTGATCTCGCTCATGAGCGGGTAGCGCGGGTTTGCGCCGGTGCACTGGTCGTTGAATGCCTGCTCGGTCATCTCGTCGAGGGTGTCGAGGAAGTACTGCTCGTCAACACCGTAGTCGGCGATGGTCTTCTTGACGCCGATGAAGTCCTTGAGCTCCTCGAGCTTCGTGATGAAGTTCTCGAAGACCTCCTTGTCGTCCTTGCCCTCGATGCCGCAGTACTTGGCCATCTCGGCGTAGTTGTGCAGCGCGTTGGGGTAAGGATACTGGGAGAAGGTACCCATCTTAACGGGAGCCTCGGCGGCGTTGTAGCGCATAACGCGGGTCAGGATGACGGCGTTGGCGAGGCCGTGGGGCAGGTGATGGAAGGCGCCGAGCTTGTGAGCCATGGAGTGGTTGAGGCCCAGGAAGGCGTTGGCGAAGGCCATACCGGCCATGCAAGAGGCGTTGTGCATCTCCTCGCGGGCATGCGGGTCCTTGGCGCCGTTCGTGAAGCTGGAGGGCAGGTTCTCGAAGACGAGCTTAGCAGCGCGCTCGGAGAGGCCCTTGGTGTAGTCGGAAGCCATGATGGAGACGTAGGACTCGATGGCGTGGGTCATGACGTCGATGCCGGAGGCAGCGGTCAGGCCGCGCGGGGCGGTCATGCAGTTGTCGGCGTCGACGATAGCCATGTTGGGGAGCAGCGCGTAGTCGGCGAGCGGCCACTTGATGCCGGTCTCCTTGTCGGTGATGATGGCGAACGGCGTGCACTCGGAGCCGGTACCCGAAGAGGTCGGGACGGCGACGAAGTAGGCCTTCTTGCCCATCTCGGGGAAAGTGAAGATACGCTTGCGAATGTCCATGAAGTCCATGGCCATGTCCTCAAACTTGCACTCGGGGTGCTCGTACATCATCCACATGATCTTGCCGGCGTCCATAGCGGAGCCACCGCCGACGGCGATGATGACGTCCGGCTCAAAGAGAGCCATCTGCTTGGCACCACGACGTGCGCACTGCAGCGACGGATCGGGCTCGACGTCGTAGAAGCAGTCGTGGGCGATGCCCATCTCGTCGAGCTTGGCCTCGATGGCGCGGGTGTTGCCATTCTTGAAGAGGAACTGGTCGGTGACGATGAAGGCGCGCTTCTTGCCCATGACGTTGCCCAGCTCGTCGAGGGCGACGGGCGTGGAACCCTTCTTGAAGTAGACCTTCTCGGGAGCGCGGAACCACAGCATGTTCTCACGGCGCTCGGCCACAGTCTTAACGTTGATCAAGTGCTTCACCCCAACGTTCTCGGAGACGGAGTTGCCGCCCCAGGAGCCGCAGCCCAGGGTCAGAGACGGCTTCATGCCAAAGTTGTACAGGTCACCGATGCCGCCGTGCGAGGACGGGGTGTTGATGACGATACGGCAGGCCTTCATGACGTGCTCGAACAGGCTGATCTTCTCGGCCTGGGCGGGGTGCACGTACAGAGAGGCGGTGTGGCCCGGGCCACCGGCGAGCACCAGGTGCTCGGCCTTGTCGACGGCCTCCTGGAAGTCCTTGGCGTGGTACATGGCCAGGACCGGGGAGAGCTTCTCGTGGGAGAACTCCTCCTTGGCGGGGTCGGTGGAGGTGACCTCGGCGATCAGGATCTTGGTCTTGGCGGGAACCTCGATGCCGGCGAGCTCGGCGATCTTGGCGGCAGCCATGCCGGGGATGCGGTGGTCGAGAGCGCCGTTCTTGAACATGGCGGCACGCAGGGCCTCCATCTCGGCACCCTGCTTGACGAAGTAGCAGCCGCGCTTCTGGAACTCGGCCTTAACCTGGTCATAGATGGTGTCGATGACGGTCACGGACTGCTCGGAAGCGCAGATCATGCCGTTGTCGAAGGTCTTGGAGTGGATGATGGAGTTGACGGCGAGCAGCACGTCGGCGGTGTCGTCGATGATGACCGGGGTGTTACCGGCGCCAACGCCCAGGGCGGGCTTGCCCGAGGAGTAGGCGGCCTTGACCATGCCCGGGCCACCGGTGGCGAGGATGATGTCGACGTCACGCATGACCATGTTGGTCAGCTCGATGGAGGGGACATCGACCCAGCCGATGATGCCCTCGGGGGCGCCGGCCTTGACGGCGGCGTCAAGCACGAGCTTGGCGGCGGCGATGGTGCACTTGGCGGCTGCCGGGTGCGGGGAGATGATGATGCCGTTGCGGGTCTTCAGGCTGATCAGCGTCTTGAAGATCGCGGTGGAGGTGGGGTTGGTCGTCGGGATGACGGCGCCCACGATGCCGATGGGCTCGGCGATCTTGGTGATGCCGTAGGCCTCGTCGCGCTCCAGGACACCACAGGTCTTGGTGTTCTTGTAAGCGTTGTAGATGTACTCTGCGGCGTAGTGGTTCTTGATGACCTTGTCCTCAAGAACGCCGCGGCCGGTCTCCTCGATGGCCATCTTCGCCAACGGGATACGAGCCTTGTTGGCGGCCATGGCGGCCTCATAGAAGATCTTGTCGACCTGCTCCTGCGTGTACGTAGCAAAAAGCGCCTGGGCCTCTCGCATCTGAGCGAGCTTAGCCTCAAGCGCCTCTACGTTGTCCACAATTGCGGGAGTAGTGTTTTCCGGTGACTTTTTCACCATTTGTGTCTCCTTGCGATCGGAGATTTACCCTACGCCTTGCATGATAGCAATAAATAATTCGGTGAGCGGTAAGATTCCTGTAAAAGGCACACTAAAACGCTTCAACAAACTGAAGCGTTTTAACCATTTAACTGAAAGCCGAACGTCTTCTCCGGGCGAATTCCTAGTTTCCCCATGGCTATGGTGTGGAGTTTGTTCATTGTTTGCTCATTAGGTCTTAGGAAATAAATGCACATCGATCAATTCTGGCTGGTCGTGACACAAATTTTGGGTCGTTTCTATTTCATGGCAATAAACGCGTTCTCTTGTCAGACAAAACACTGGTATTAAACTAAAACTAATGTGCCAGACGGTACATTCAGTAAGAGTGAAATATATGCCTTTGCCTCTGGGTATTTTGTCGCCCTTACCGGTTCATGTCAGGTAAGTGGAAAGGTCGGTTTGTGAGATTGCCGCGCTGCAGGCGAGCTCTCGTTTGGTTCGTCTCTTTTTTGTTCGTGTTTAATACGATCCCTACGGGCGTATTTGCTGATGAAATAGTGAATAATGTCCCTCAACAAAACACGACTTCGGAGAATCTGTCTAATGAATCTGCTGATATTGCCTCTGTGTCGGGGGGGGTGCGGACGAGGCTTCGTCTAACGATAAGACGGTTTCAAGTGATGATCAAAAACCTGAATCTGATGTCTCGGATAAGCAGTCAAACGATGTGAATGTGAATGAAACATCTGATGAATCGAATTCTGATGCAGCAGAATCTGGTGTTTTTCAAGTCAATGATCAATCAACATTCGAGGAGGCGCTGAATAAAATTGCCTCTGATAATTTATCAGAGATCAGACTTGTCCTAAAAGGCGGCTCGTCTTTTGTGGTGCCGACCCAACATTACGTTTCGACTTTCGGCGTTGCTAACAAGAAGATTACCGTGACGAGTGACGGTGATAATCGCGCAACCTTGCGCTTCTCCAGCCGTGCCATGCTTTCCGGACCTTGTACTTTTGACAACGTCGAAGTGGTTGGTTCAGGAAAATTCTATTGCAATGGTTTCGATACCGTGTTCACTCGTAACTGCGAGCTCAAGCTCTATGAAACACTTTATGGCGGTGGCTATAGGTCGACTGTCGACCACACGCATGTGGTGATAGCCGCGTCTGGATATATCAATCCTGGTAGTGGCGCTGGCCTTCATGACGTCATTGGTGGTTCATATCAAGGGTCCGTCGAGCATGACACCTATCTTGAGATCAGCGGTAACCTTCGCATGGCTAGCGGTAATCACGTTAATCCCGGTTGCATGCGCGGCGATGGGTCGAGCGGCGATGGAAACGGTTCTGGTGCTGTTTATGTAGGTGGTAACGCCACGCTTATTTACGACAATGCCAACTCCGATGTTTCTCCCGCTATCGAAGGCACTTACGGTTGCGAGATGCGCGGCAACGTGACGCTTGATGTTCGCTCGGGTCGGGTAAATGAAATTTGCGGTCATTTTGGTGACCCTGCGCCTATTAAAGGCAACATTCATATTATTGCGGGCAGCAGTACTTATGAAAACACCGACAAAACGCTTCGTCTTAATGGCAATTGGTCAATAACTGGCGCAGGACAGATGATCCTCGATGGAGTTTATGAGGTCGATGGCGATGTCGTTATCGATGCTTACGAGAATGTTTGGGGCTGGGATAAGGGTGGATCGATACCCAATGATGTCCCATATATTGAAGGTTCGAAGAAAGCGAACGTTGGTGGATCTATTGCCGTTAATGTCCACGGCTCCCATGTTGGCTCTATTTATGGAGCAGAGTGGAGTGCCGTAAACGGTGATATCGCCGTGAACGCTTCTGGTGTTGAGCTGAGGGATGAAGCGGGCGATTCTCATGGGTATGTTTTCTGCGAGAACGACCTGACCAATTCGTCGGATGAGGGATCGAGCGTAGAGGCTGGAGGAAAGCTGTCTATCAGTCTGAATAGCGGCAGTGTTGGCTACGTTTCGTTGACTTCGAACAAGAATGTATCGATTTCTGACGGTTCCTTCATTAATATTGCTGGACGACCGGAAATAGCTACGGGCGTTACGGGTGTGTACTATGGGCTTCCCAAGGGGTCTTCTTCTCCCACAATCAATATTGCGGGGACTGTGGCTGAGATTCCTTATATCAAGTTCGCATCTTCTTTGATTATTACTGATAAATCCGAAATTACGGTCGGTCAGATTTCTTCTGTAAATAAGATCGCTATTTCTGGTCAATCGAATACAAATGTAACGATCAAATTTGGCTGCAACAATGCTTCTAGCTATGAATTAATTGAAGACAATGGCCTTTTGGTAGATGAGGACAGCGTTTTGACGACAGCTGGCTCTCAAGCCTACGTATATGGTTATGCCGATATCAATGGTACTTGGGAGCAACAATACAATACTGCGAAAAACTATAACGATATTTTTGTTTCGGGAACCACCTCTATTGGAAGTAATGGCATTCTCATCGATTACGGTTCAAGTAATTTGAAAGGTGCCGTTATTAATAAGGGCACAATTGCCTTAATGGCACCCGCGTTATTCCAAGGAAATTACCGTGGCGATGACGCTGAAATTAGACTGCCGGCTGTAACTAATAACTATGATGGCACGGATGATGGCGGTGACATTCCCCTTATCGTAAAAGGGAAATCGTCGGGGAAGACTACTGTTAATACGGTGGATCCGAACAATTGGCAGAATTTGAAAGTGCCGTCACTCGGAGATAACTACGTACTCTCCAAAGCGAGTGGTGATACACCTAAGCAAAGCACTTTTATTCTTGGCAACGAGGAAGCGGTTGGTGAGGGCTATTACCTTAAGCGCGTCAAGGATGCCGACGGTACTGATGATTTTCACATGTGGCAGGTCGCAGCAAAGTTATCGCTGACTTTTGATGATAATGGCGCAGGCGATCCCGCTTATCCTCAAAAGTTTTTGCAAGATAAGACTGCAGATAAGGACAGTTACACCTTCGCGCTGCCCAAGACCGCCCCGACCCGCAAGGGCTGGGCGTTCGCCGGCTGGAACACCGAGAGGGACGGCTCGGGCGATCAGTTCACCGACAAGACCGAGGTCTCCAAGTCCACGACCGTCTACGCCCAGTGGAAGTGGGTGCCCCGCGACGTCACCGTGACCTTCGACGAGAACGGCGGCGAGACCAAGGCCGACCCCGCCTCCCAGACCAAGACCACCGAGCCGGGTGCTCTGGCTTCGACAGGGGAGAGACTGCTGCCGATTCTTCCACTGGCAGTTGTTGGATCTGCTTTGACTTCTTTAGGTTTGCTGCTCGAATACAACCGCAAGAAGAGGCGGAACGATAAATAAGTAATGGCCCGCCATGGCTTTTGAACTGCCTCCCATTTCTTGGACATGAGAAATGGGAGGCTTTCTTTATGCGCGTTGATTTGAGAGTGAAGCAAGATGTCGAGGCCAGGAAGGCGGCCATAGGGCTCTTTGAGCTCGGGAACGGGTATAAATCTGCCGTGATCGCCCTTTCGCTTCCCGTGGAAGCCGTGAGAAGATGGCAGGAGATATATCGCGTATTCGGGAGCGAGGTCCTGCTGCGCATGGACGGAAAGCGGGACGGATACACATACGAGCAGAAGGCCGCTGGTGGCCGCCGAGATCTTCTCGCGCACCGCCAACGGCTGCGGGCACCGGCAGATAGCGATGTGCATCATGGCGGAAGAGGGGGCAGTGATAGCCGACAAGACCGTGCTCAAGATGATGCTCGAGATGGGGATTCGCTGCGGTATCAGACGCGAAACGGCCTACCACAGGTACAGCTCGTACAGGGGCGTCGTCGGCAGGACGTTCGAGAACGTGATCGCGAGGGATTTCGACGCCGGGACCCCGTGGCGGAAGCTGGGAACATTCGGACCGGGGCTGGCAGCACAGCACGGCTCGTACACATCCAGGCTCGAGGCCGCAGGCATTGTCCAGAGCATGTCCAGGAAGGCGAACTGCATCGACAATGCCGCCACCGAGCAGCTCTTCAGCCACGTCAAGGACGAGTTCTACCTGAGCCGCGAGTGGACGACGTTCGAGGATTTCAAACGTGACCTGGAGGTATACGTAGTCCACTAGTGCACGCGCCGGAGGCAGGTAAGATTGAAGGGCCTGACCCCGGAGGAGTTCCGGAATCAGGCCCTCGCGGCCTAGTCGCTATTTAGGGCGTCCAAGATTTGGGACGCAGTCCATTCGCTCTGGTTTTGCATTCCTGGATAGATAGAAAAAGAAACCGCCTCCTCAAAAGAAAGCGGTTTCTTATAGTTCTATATGAACGCGAGGTCTTTGACCCGGAGAGTCCGAGGTACTTGTTGGTAAGACCTTATTTAGGAGCGCGCAACCTTGCCAGACTTGAGGCAGGTGGAGCAAACGTTCATCTTGCGACGGTGACCATCGACGACGACGTAGACGCGCTGGATGTTGGGGCGGAACTTACGGTTGGTGACGCGGTGAGAGTGGCTGATGGAGCGACCGGCAACGGGGTGCTTACCGCAAACTTCGCAAACTTTGGACATAACTGACCCTCCTTGGGCGACAAACGAACATGTCGCGTTAACAAACAAGCCTGAACTATAGCACAGAAGCAGCTCCCTGTGCGTAATCTACACAGAGATATGTCTCTTTTGGCGATAGTGCCCACGCAACGGCCCTGGACGTAGATCCGATTTGCGTGCAGCAGAGGGGATTATGCCAGCTCGCAACAAGGTTTTCAAGCTCGTCCCACAAATATATATAGGTTTATTGAGCGTAGGGCTCCTTTTACGGATTGCTCTGTATTTATGCTCGCAATTAAGCTCAAGGATGGCTACACTATCACTTGACCATTAAAGGGGTACGAGATACCCACATGGAATTACATAGCTGCCAAAGAGCAGCCCTTCCTGTGGGTGTCTGGTCCGCTTTGAGCGGTCGGGCATCTATTTTTTTTGACTGTGTCAGCAGTCAAGACATGTGAGGAAGGAGATCGATGGGCACGACTTCCCCCAAGGCGGTCATCATGGACGAGACCGCCGTCAATCGAGCGATGACCCGCATCGCGCACGAGATTCTCGAGCGCAACGAGGGCTGTGAAGACCTCGCTCTGGTCGGCATCGTCACGCGCGGCGACCTTCTGGCAAAGAAGCTCGCCGAGGAGATCAAGGAGATCGAGGGCGTCGACGTTCCGCTCGGCAGCCTCGACATCAGCTTCTACCGCGATGACTACGCTACCAATTTCGCTCCCGCGATCCACGCCACCAACATTCCCTTTAGCGTCGACGGCAAGCGCGTCGTGCTGGTGGACGACATCCTGTATACGGGCCGTACCATTCGCGCCGCTCTCGACGCCGTCATGGACCTGGGCCGTCCGAGCCGCATTGAGCTGGCAGTTCTCGTTGACCGCGGCCACCGTGAGCTCCCCATCTCGCCGGACTTTGTCGGCAAGAACGTTCCCTCGTCGCATGAGGAGAACGTGCACCTATATATGAAGGAAGTCGACGGCCACACCGCCGTCGAGATTAACGACGTCGCGCCGGGTTCCCACGTGGGCTCCGCGCCGCTGGGAGGTGAGTAGTACCGTGGCGTTCAACCATAAGCACCTGATCGACATTACCGAGTACTCCGAAGAGGACATTAAGCTCATCCTCGAGACCGCCAAGGCGTTCTCCGAGGTCAACGAGCGTGCGATCAAGAAGGTTCCCACGCTCAAGGGCAAGACCATCGTCAACATGTTCAATGAGCCCTCGACGCGCACCCGCAGCTCCTTCGAGCTCGCCGAGAAGCGACTTTCGGCCGACAGCCTTAACTTTGGCGGCTCCTCGACCTCCACGGTCAAGGGTGAGAGCCTCGTCGACACCGTCGAGACCCTCAACGCCTATAAGATCGACTGCATCGTCGTTCGCGATAAGCACGCCGGTGCTCCCTACATCGTCACGCAGAACTCGCCCGCAAGCGTCATCTGCGCCGGTGACGGCAAGCACAACCATCCCACGCAGGCCCTGCTCGACCTGTACACCATCTGGGAGCACAAGGGTGACTTCCACGGTCTGAAGGTCGCCGTCGTCGGCGATATCGCCCACTCCCGTGTCTGCGGCTCGCTGATCCCCGCCCTTAAGATCATGGGCTGCGAGACCTACGCCGTCGCCCCCGGCACGCTGCTGCCGCCGGCGCCCGAGGTCCTGGGCTGCGACCACGTGACGAGCGACCTCGATTCCGTCCTGCCCGAGCTGGACGTCGTCTACATGCTGCGCGTGCAGCAGGAGCGCCTCGAGGGTGCCCCGTTCCCGACCATTCGCGAGTACCACAAGCTCTTCGGCCTGACCAAGGACCGCGAGAAGCTCATGAAGCCCGATGCGATCATCTGCCACCCGGGCCCCATCAACCGCGGCGTCGAGTTCGACTCCTATATGGCCGACCACCCGCAACGCTCCGTCATCCTGGAGCAGGTCTACGCCGGTATCTGCGTGCGTATGGCTATCCTGTATCTGCTGCTTGGAGGTGCCGATAATGGCCTTGCTTCTTAAGAATGCCCACGTCGTCGACCCGTCCGTCGAGCTTGACGGTGTCGTTGACGTCCTGATTGACGGCGACAAGATCGCCGAGGTCGGCGAGAATCTCGCCGTCGAGGGAGCCGAGGTCCGCGACCTTTCCGGCAAGTACCTCGTCCCCGGCCTGGTGGATATGCACGTTCACCTTCGCGAGCCCGGCTATGAGGTCAAAGAGGACATCGAGAGCGGTACCCGCGCAGCTGCCAAGGGCGGCTTCACCGGCGTGTGCGCCATGCCCAACACCGATCCCGTCACCGATAACGGCACCGTCGTGGAGTTCGTCAAGTCCCGCGCTGCCGAGGTCGGTCACTGCCGCGTCTATCCGTCGGGCGCCATGACCCGCGGTCTTAAGGGCGAGGCCATGTCCGAGATGGGCGATATGGTCGCCCACGGCGCCGTCGCCTTTACCGACGACGGTCGCGGCGTGCAGGGCGCGGGCATGCTCCGTCGCTGCATGGACTACGGCAAAATGTTCGGCAAGGTCTTTATGAGCCACTGCCAGGACGAGGACCTGGTCGGTCACGGTCAGATTAACGAGGGCAAGGTCTCGACCCGTCTGGCTCTCGAGGGCTGGCCGGCTGCCGGCGAGGAGCTCCAGATCGCTCGCGACATCGAGATCGCCAAGCTGACCGGTGCCAAGCTGCACATCCAGCACATCTCCACCGCCCATGGCCTGGAGCTCGTGCGTGCCGGTAAGGCCGCTGGCGTTCAGGTTACCTGCGAGGCCACCCCGCACCACATGTTCCTGACCGAGAACGACCTGGATGAGACCTACAACACCTCACTCAAGGTCAATCCGCCGCTGCGCACTGACGAGGACGCCGAGGCCATCCGTCAGGGTGTCATCGACGGTACCGTCGACGTTATCGTCACCGATCACGCTCCGCACACTCCGTGGGAGAAGGCCCGCGAGTTCGAGCTCGCACCCTTTGGCATGATCGGCCTCGAGACCTCGCTGTCGCTCGTGCTCACCGAGCTGGTCAACACGGGCAAGATGAGCGTGGGCCGCATGGTCGAGCTCATGGCCATCAAACCGCGTGAGATCCTGGGCCTCGACCAGGTTCAGGTCAAGGCGGGCTCCGTTGCTGACCTGACCGTGTTCGACCCCGCCGCAACCTGGACGGTTGGCGAGGGCGGTTACGAGTCGCGTGCCGAGAACTCCGGCTTCGCCGGTCGCACGCTTACCGGTCGTGCCACCGATGTGTTTGTCGGCGGTAAACAGACGCTTGCCGACGGCTGCATCTGCTAGCATAGCCTTATCGCTTTTGTGCGCGGCGCCCTTGCGGTGCCGCGCTTTCTATTCGTTTAGACCATGCAACCGCATGGGGGATTGGAGCGTCTATGCCCACACCTTCCACTGCACGCATGCACGACTTCGAGGTCGTCTCGAACCGGGAGATCGCCGACGGCATCTTCTCGCTCGTCATCTCGGCCCCCAAGCTTGCAAGTGCGCTCAAGCCCGGTCAGTTTGTGAACATCGCCGTGCCCGGCGATGCGTCCTCGCTGCTTCGCGTGCCTCTGAGCTACTACCGCGCCGACGCCGAGGCCGGCACCGTTGAGCTGTGGTACGCCGTCGTGGGCGACGATACCCGCCGTCTGTCGCAGATGGCTCCCGGTTCCACCTCTAATCTGTTGGGCCCCGGCGGCCGCGGCTGGCTCGTGCCCGAGGGCACCAGGAAGGCGCTGCTCGTCGCTGGCGGCATTGGCGTTCCGCCCGTGCTCTGCCTGGCTGGCATGCTTGCCGAGCAGGGCGTGGACGTTGACGTATGTCTGGGCTTTGGCACCGCGTCCAAGGCCGTGGGCGTCGATGAGTTCCGCGCGCTGGGAGCTACGGTCAACGTATGCACCGACGACGGCTCGTTGGGCACGCACGGCTTCTGCACCGATCCTGCCGCCGAGCTGCTCGGCGAGGGCGGTTACGACTACGTCGCCAGCTGTGGTCCCGCCGTCATGATGAAGAAGGTCGCCGCCGCTGCCGCCGAGGCCGGCGCGTACTGCGAGGTGTCGCTCGAGCGCATGATGAGCTGTGGCTTTGGCGCCTGCAACACCTGCAATGTCGAGACGGTCGACGGTATGAAGGGCGCCTGCATGTGCGGCCCCGTGTTTGATGCTTCCAAGGTGGTGGTCTTCTAGTGGGTAACGTGAACATGGCCGTCGATTTCGGCGGCGTCAAGATGCAGAACCCCATCAACACCGCAGCCGGTACCTTTGGCTACGGATGGCAGTTCCAGAACTTCTTTGATGTCTCCCAACTGGGCGCCATCACCACCAAGGGTTGTGCTGCCGAGCCCTGGCCCGGCAACCCCGCGCCCCGCATGGCCGAGATCCCGGGCGGCATGATCAACTCCGTGGGCCTTCAGAACCCCGGCGTGGCTGCCTTTGCCCGTGAGTCCGGCCCGTGGCTCGAGCAGCTTTCCAAGGACGGTTGCCAGGTCATTTGCCAGGTCGCCGGCCACTCCGTTGAGGAGTTTGTCCGCGCGCTCGAGATGTATGTCGAGCTGTGCCCCTGGGCTGCCGGCTACGAGATCAACGTCAGCTGCCCCAATATTGCCGCCGGCGGTGCCGCCATGGGCTCCTCGCCCGAGGGCGCCTCTGCCGTTATGGCTGCCTGCCGTAAGGTGACCGATAAGCCGCTGTTCGTAAAGATGGCTCCGGTTAACGTCGCCGAGATTGCCAAGGCTCTCGAGGCCGCGGGAGCCGACGGCCTTTCGGTCATCAACTCCATCCAGGGCATGGCCATCGACGTTCATACCCGCAAGTCCCGTGTGGCCAAGCCCAAGGGCGGCCTTTCGGGCCCGCTGTGCCACCACATCGCCGTTCGCATGGTCTGGGAGGTTGCTCAGGCCGTCGATATCCCCATCAACGGTGTCGGCGGCGTCATGACGGGCGAAGATGCGGCCGAGTTTATCCTGGCTGGCGCCACCTGCGTGTCGGTCGGCATGGCCAACTTTGTCGATCCGTGCGCCTCGATTAAGATTGCGCACGAGCTCGAGGCTTGGGCGGAGTCCCAGGGCGTGAAGGACATCAACGAGCTGGTAGGTGCTTTCGAATGCTAGAGACCGATGCCCGCGACCGCGTTATCGTCGCCCTCGATTGCGACCGTGAGCGTGCGCTTGAGCTCGCCCATGAACTTTCTGGTCATGCCGCTTGGCTCAAGGTGGGCATGACGCTCTATTACGCTGAGGGCCCCGAGATCGTCAAGACGTTCAAGGACCTGGGCTTTAAGGTCTTCCTCGACCTCAAGTTCCATGACATTCCGCATCAGGTGCGCGGTGCCGCCCGTTCCGCCTCGCTTGCCGGTGCCGACCTGCTTTCGGTCCACGGTCTGGGCTCGGGCGCTATGCTCGCTGCCTGCCGCGAGGGTGCCGAGGAGGCTCGCGAGGATCGCGCCAAGCTCGTTGCCATTACCGTGCTCACGAGCATGAACCAGGATGCGCTGACCGAGATCGGTGTCGAGTCGCCCGTGGCCGAGGAGGCTGCCCGCCTGGCAAAGCTTGCCCAGGCTAACGGCATCGACGGTATCGTGTGCTCGCCGATGGAGGCCCACGATATGCGTGAGCTGCTGGGCCCCGATGCCCTCATTGTGACTCCGGGCGTGCGTCCGGTGGGTGCCGCCCTGGGCGATCAATCCCGCGTGGCGACGCCTTCCCAGGCTATCGAGCGCGGTGCGAGCCACATCGTGGTGGGCCGACCCATCACCGGTGCCGACGACCCGGTTGCCGCATTTGACGCTATCGTTGCCGAGCTGGTCGAAAACGTCGCCTAAAAGATTCCCTCAAGTCACCACTTTTGGGTCTCAATAGCACAAATTAGCCCCTGTGCCTGCGAAAACTTTCCCATCCTTTGTGTGGAATCGCAGGTCAGGGGCTCAACTTTAACCTCCGTATATTGCACTTTTCGCAGGTATCGTCTAACCTATGGTGCCGTCGATTGGGCATTTAGTGCGTTTGACGTGCTAAAATACCAATTATTGCATCAGATATAACCCAACTATTTGGAGGTTCGAATGGCACTCCCTCAGCTTACCGACGAGCAGCGCAAGCAGGCTCTTGAGAAGGCTGCCGCCGCACGTCACGCCCGCGCTGAGCTTCGCGAGCAGATCAAGAAGGGCGAGAAGTCCCTCGAGTCCGTGCTCAACTCCGATGACCCCATCGCTTCCCGCATGAAGGTTTCCACCCTCATCGAGTCTCTCCCCGGTTATGGCAAGGCCAAGGCCGCCAAGATCATGGAGGAGCTCGGCATCTCCGCTACCCGTCGCGTCCAGGGCCTCGGCGTCCGCCAGCGCGAGCAGCTCCTCGAGCAGCTGACCAAATAAGTGAGCGCTCAGGATTCAAAGCTCTTTGTGATTTCTGGACCGTCAGGTGCAGGCAAGGGCACGCTCGTCACTCGTGTGCGCGAGCGTCGCTCGAACCTGGGCCTGACGGTTTCGGCTACCACGCGAGCACCACGCAAAGGTGAGGTCGACGGCGTCAACTACTTTTTCCTGACGCGCGAGGAGTTCGACCGCCGCGTGGCAAACGGTGAGTTTGTTGAGTGGGCCGAGGTCCACGGTAACTGCTACGGCACCTTGGTGAGCGAGGTCACATCCAAGCTCGCCTCTGGCTCGTCTCTGATCTTGGAGATCGATGTCCAGGGAGCCCTGCAGGTCAAGGAGCGTTTCCCCGAGGCCGTGTTGATCTTTATCAAGCCGCCTTCGCTCGAGGTGCTCCGCGAGCGTCTGGTCGGTCGCGGTACCGAGACGCCCGAGACGATTGAGCTGCGTATGGCAAACGCCGCCGATGAACTTGCCCTTGCCGACCGCTACGACGACGTCGTGGTGAATGACGATCTCGACCGCGCGACCGATGAGCTCGTTCGCGTTCTCGATATGCATGAAAGGATCTGAGGTCCGTGTCCGTTGTAAAGCCTTGCATTGACGATCTTCTGGAGAAGACCGATCACAACCGCTTCCTGCTCGCCTCGCTTGCCTCCAAGCGCGCCTGCGACATTAACAGCATGTTGCGTGGCCAGCACAACCGCGTGCTCGCCGTCCAGGATGTCGATGACATCACTATTGCGCTTTCCGGCGCCGATACCATCTCGATGGCTATGGACGAGATTGTCGACGGCGACATCTCCTACGACGAGGCCCGTTACGAGAAGGCACTCGGCCATAAGGTTGCTGAAGCCTAAATGGCAGCCCGCGTCTGCCTGGTCCACTATCACGAGGTTGGACTAAAGGGCAAGAACCGCGCACATTTTGAGCATATCCTCATGGATAACATCAAGGCGGCCTTGGCCGCCTTTTCCGTGAATGCCGTGTCTCGAATTTCCGGTTATATCCTCGTGACCTTTAACGAGCATCAGGCCGACGAGGCGGCGCGCGTCATTCGCACCGTCCCCGGCGTTGCTCGCGTGTCCCTGGCATATCACACGAACCGCGACCCGCAGGAGTACTGCGCCGCCGCCGTGAAGGCGCTGCGCGAGTTTGGTTCCTTCGATTCGTTTAAGGTGCACGCCAAGCGCTCTAACACCGACTACGAGCTCACCTCGATTGATATCAATCGACAGGTTGGCGAGGTACTGTGCGAGGCGTTTCCCGATAAAAAGGTCCAGATGCACGATCCCGACGCGATGGTGCACGTGCTGGTGGTCCAGGGTAGCGTCTATGTGTATGCGCGCTCTGAGCGCGGCGTGGGTGGTCTTCCGGTGGGGTCTGCCGGCAAGGTTGTGACGCTGCTTTCCTCGGGTATCGATTCGCCGGTGGCGACCTGGATGCTCGCGCGTCGCGGCGCGGTGTGCGTGCCGGTACATTTCTCCGGTCGTCCTCAGACGCCTGATACGAGCGAATATTTGGTGCAGGACATCATCCGTGCGCTTGAGCCGGGTGTCCAGATCGGCCGCCTGTACGTGGTGCCGTTTGGCGATTGTCAGCGTGAGATCTCGGTGACCTGCCCCAGCAACCTGCGGGTGATCATGTATCGCCGCATTATGTATTCGGTTGCTGAGCGCATTGCGCATATCGAGGGCGCCAAGGCTATTGTGACCGGCGAATCGCTCGGTCAGGTTGCATCCCAGACGCTCGAGAACATTATGGCCGTCAACGAGGCCGTCAAGATCCCCGTGTTCCGCCCGCTGATCGGTTCGGACAAGCAGGAGATCATTGCACGCGCTGAGGAGATCGGTACGTTCGGTATCTCGACCGAGGCTGCTCCCGACTGCTGCACGCTGTTTATGCCGCGTCGTCCCGAGACACACGCCAAACTCGATGCCGTGCACGAGGCCTGGGAGCTGTTCGACCACGAGGAGATGATTGAGCGTTTGCTCAAACAGACTGAGTACATCGACTTTGAGAGCAACACGTATAAGGCCCCTAAGACCTTAAAACGCAAGCATTCTGAGCTCGCTCCACGTGAGATTTACCAAGATTACGAATAATGTTGTGTATAGACCGGCGGTGTTTTTGCATCGTCGGTCTTTTTCTATCTGGGCATTAGGCGATAAACGGTTCATTTGTCGACGTGTGCTTGAATAAATGGATATTTTCTCGCAAGGTTTTGGTCAGCTTTTGGTTTGACCGCGATAACCGGTGTGGACGTGCGGAGGCTGCGGCGCTCGTTTCCTGACACGATGGTGTTGGGAGGTGTTTGCTATGGCGCAGCGCGAGCAACACGAACGGGTTAAACGGATGGACCGCTGGGCAGAAAAGCTGCTCGGCCATAAGGCGATGGTCGTGGCGATCCTGGTTGTCATTGCCGCCGCGAGCGGCTTGGCGATGGCAGGTTTTGGTGGTCACTCCAGCGACGTATCGTTTGAGCGTAGTGATGAGGCGAGCGCCTCGGATGTGCGCGGGGCCGGGGATGCCTCTCCTGACGATGCCGATGAGCCGTCTGCCAAGAGCTCCTCTGCTGCCGAGGTGTACGTCGATGTTGATGGCGCCGTTGTGAAGCCTGGCGTGTACCGGCTTAAAGATGGAGCACGGGTGTCCCAGGCGATTGATGCCGCCGGAGGGCTTACGGCCGAGGCGGATGTGACGGGTCTTAACCGTGCGTCCAAGATCACCGATGGTCAAAAGATCTATGTGCCGACGGTAGGGGAGCAACAAACGGCTGCGGCCGTCGGCGGCGCCGAAAGCAGTGCTTCCACGACCCCTGGTACAGGGTCTTCGTCGGGACTTGTGAATATCAATACGGCAAGTGCGGCGGAGCTGCAGACGCTTTCGGGCATCGGGCCTTCTATGGCCCAGTCAATTATCGACGAACGGACGCAAAACGGGGCCTTTGCCTCGGTCGATGACCTTATGCGCGTATCGGGGATCGGTGAGAAGAAACTCGCCAAAATTAAAGATTGCATCTGCGTATGAGTGCGACCGAGCGCGAGCATGTGATGCCACCGCGCCCATTGATGCCGTGGACGATAGCCCTTTGTGCCGGCTTGTGTGCGAGCTGTGGGTTAGTGCTTAACATGGCGGCCGATGCGCTGCTGGGAGAGCGGGCGGCGCCCGTCACATTGCTTATGGCCATTCCCGTTGCGGCAGCAGGGTGCATCGTATTGGCTCGGTCCTGCATGCGCCTTGTGCGGTGGAGGCGATGGCTGTATGCCGCGGCCCTCGGCCTCGTGGCGGGGGCGGTAGTGTCCGCGGGTTGGGCGATAGGGGCGCTGCGCGCTTCGAGGGCGTTGGATAATCGGGCTGCGAGCAGTCTCGAGTTTGTTGTGTGTGGCGACCCGTCCATCAATGACGGTGCGTACTCCTATACCTGTGATGCGTATGCGGGCGAAAAGCGTTTGGGTCAGGTACGGCTGTCGTGTGATCGTGAGCTTGGCGCCGGTTCGCATGTACGTGCTATCGGTCGAATTTCGCGCTTTGAGAATGATGCGTATGGGCGCTCACGCGTGCTTCGGGGCGAGCTTCGAAAGGCTAAAGTCGTCCGGTTGGTATCGATCGACGAGGGCCCTCCAGGCCCGTTGTCTTGGCTTCGAAACGAGCTCCTTGCCGTTATCGCGCCCGCGACCGACCCAGCGCGCTCGCTCATCGCCGGCGTTGTCTGTGGGCGCTCGTCCGAGCTGCGCGCCCAGCCTGCGGGCGAATGGTTTTCGGTAACGGGCACCGCACATCTCATCGCCGTTTCGGGCAGTCATCTTGCCATCGTGGGGTTTGTGATTGAGAGTGCCCTGCAAAAGACGCGTCTCTCTCGTGGGCTTCAGCGGGGGCTGTTGGTGCTGGCCCTCGCTGCCTATGCCGTTTTTACTGGCGCTTCGCCCTCGGCCGTGCGCGCGTGCTCTATGGTGGCGGCGTCGCTTGTCGCCAACGGCGCCGGGCGTCGTCGGCATGGCCTCTCGGCTCTATTTTTGACCATGGTAATCTTTGTGTTGCTCCGGCCGACAGTACTGTTCGAGATGGGTTTTCAGCTATCGTGCGCCAGTGTCTTTGCCATCCTTTGTTTTTGCCCCTACGCTACCTACGCCTTGGGCGAGCTGAGTGTGCCACCGGGCCTCGCCAGTATTTTGTCCGTCACGCTGTGCTCGCAGCTGGCGACACTTCCCGTAACCATTCCCGCATTTGGGACGTTTTCACTCATTGCCCCGCTTGCAAATGCCGTGATCGGTCCGGTGATAAGCATGCTGCTCGCTGTATCGGTTGTGTTGGTGCCCTGCTCGCTTGTGCCGCTGCTGCGTCACGGGGCGCTCGTGGTGCCCATGATTGTCGCTCGCTGCGCTCTGTTCTTTGAACAGCTCTTTGCCGCCGTTCCGGGCGCATCCGTTAGCGTGCCGCCCGATACGCTCTTGGTATACGTGGTGCCGTTTGCGCTGGCGGTCCTCTTGGTCTGGTGGCCACGCCCCCGCGTGCGGCCCATGGCAGTGGGGCTGCTATGTTTGATGCTTGCTGCGGGGGTTCCGTATGTCTATTGGGATCGATGTGTGCCGCCTTCGGTAACGGTTCTCGATGTTGGTCAGGCCGATGCGATTCTTATCCGCCAAGGCGGCGCAGTAGCTCTCGTCGACTGCGGGCTCGACGAGCGTGTGGTTGCGGCGTTGGTTCGCAATAACGTGCACCATATCGATGCCGTTTTTGTGACGCATTGGGATGAGGACCACTGGGGTGGTTTGCCTGCCGTGCTCGAACAGTTTTCGGTCGGAACGATTGCCGTGGCGGCGGATGCGCTGGAGGATGCTCCTGTCGAGGTATTGAACCGACCTGGCGTGGAGTATCGGCAGGTGCGCCATGGGGATACGGTCGACATCGGCTCATTTTGCGCCCGCGTGATGTGGCCATTCGAGTCCGTGGATGGCGAGGGAAATGAGGACTCGCTTGTCCTGCTGCTCTCTTATGTTCAGGAAGGTAAGGGCCTGCGAATACTTCTCACCGGTGATGCCGAGCTCGACCAAGAACGGGAATTCGTGCAGGAGGTGGGGGATATCGATGTACTTAAACTTGGGCATCACGGCTCCAAGGTTTCAGTCGATGGTGAGTTGCTGGACGTCCTGAAGCCCGAGCTTTCCCTCGCAAGCGCCGGTGAGGGGAATCGATACGGCCATCCGTCCGATGCCTGCATCGATGCCGTTAAGGAAGCGGGTGGTGTGTTCGCGTGTACCATCGAACACGGCGACATTACCGTCGCACCGACTGCGAATGGCTTTGTGATGCGATGCCAGCGACCGTGACGACGTCGTTGGCGTGTGGTGGGCCCCTGGGCTAGAATGGCACGGAACGAATGCGAAGGCCTGCGGGAGGGGAGCGCAATGTCCGAAACCGGTTTGCTGCCGGCATATCTGATCGTCGGTACCGACGGAGTTAAGCGCGATCACGCCGTCTCGCGTATGAAAGCGCGTCTGGAAAAGTCGGGTATGGTCGAGTTCAACCTCGACGAGCGAGACATGACCAAGGACCCCGATATCGAGTCCATTATCGGATCGCTTAACACCTTTCCGATGGGCAGCGAGTTTCGTCTGGTAATCCTCGATGGCTGCTCAAAGCTCGCCAAGGCGGTCTCGGAGCCGCTCGTTGGGTATCTGGCGAGTCCCAGCCCCACTACGGTCTGCCTCATCATCGCCGACTCACTTGCCAAGAATACGCGCCTGTATAAGGCAATCGCCAAGATCGACAAGAAGGCTATCGTCGATTGCTCGGGTACCAAGCGCTGGGAACTGCCGCGCCGTGTTCAGCAGATGGCGACGCAGCGCGGTAAGTCGATTTCGACGGCGGCCGCCGAGGAGCTCGTCTCGCGTTCGGGCGAAAACACGCGCATGCTCGATAACGACTTGGCTAAGCTTGCCCAGATGGTCGAGTCGCCTCAGATTGAACTTGCCGATGTTGAGCGCTGGATTGTCCGTACGGCCGAGGTTCAACCCTGGGACTTCCTCAACGCCGTCTCGGCTCGCGATATGCGGCGATCGCTCGAGCTCTTCAATCTGCTGCCCGCCAAGAGCTATGTGTGGACCTACACGCTGCTGTGCGGTCGCATCCGTGAGCTGATCGTCGCCAAGGCGCTCGATGCGCGTGGACAGGGTCGTGAGCTGGCCGCAACGCTCAAGCTCCAGTCCTGGCAGGTCAAGAATCACCTGACTTGGGCGCGTCGCTTTTCGATGGCAGAGCTCGTCGCAGCGCTCGAGGGTGCGGTCGATGTGGAGCTCGCGCTCAAGGGCTCTGCCGATTCTGAGACCGCGCTTTTGCTCTGGATTACGAACATCTTGAGAAAATCGTGATGATACCTGCCTATTTGACAAATTCGTTCTATTCCTTTGAGGGGGAGCGTGCTATAGTAGGCGCTTGCATGACCTCACCGTGTCTCAGAGGTGTCATACATTTTTTGCAAGGAACTCGAAAGGAACTCCAGAAGTGGCAAACATCAAGTCTCAGAAGAAGCGTATCCGCACCAATGAGGCAGCTCGCATGCGTAACAAGGCTGTCAAGTCCGAGCTCAAGACGCTGACCAAGCACGTCCAGTCCGCCGTCGCCGAGGGCGACGCCGAGAAGGCCCAGGCTGCCCTCAAGACCGTTACCAAGCGTCTCGACATGGCTGCCGCCAAGCATGTTATCCACAAGAACCAGGCTTCCAACCGCAAGTCCGGTCTTGCCAAGCTCGTGAACAGCATCAACGCCTAAGTTGTAAATTTCACACTACACAGATTACGCGCATAAATGGAGCCTGTTTTATGGAACAGGCTCCATTTTTTGTACCGCTCGGGTAAGATAGTCCGCATGAATACTTCAATTGACATTTCCCACATCCGCAACTTCTCAATCGTTGCGCACATTGACCATGGCAAGTCTACGATCAGCGACCGCATCCTCGAGCTCACCCATACCGTCGACGAGCGCGACATGGAGTCGCAGCTGCTCGACACCATGGATATCGAGCGCGAGCGCGGCATCACGATCAAGTCCAACGCCGTCCGCGTGTCCTATGACGCCGACGACGGCGAGACGTATCAGTTCAACCTCATCGATACGCCGGGCCATGTAGACTTTACCTACGAGGTCTCGCGTTCGCTGGCCGCTTGTGAGGGCGCGGTGCTCGTCGTCGACGCCACTCAGGGTGTCGAGGCACAGACCGTCTCCAACGCGACGCTCGCCATGAACGCCAATCTGGACATTGTGCCCGCCATCAACAAGATCGACCTGCCCTCGGCCCATCCCGACGAGGTTAAGACCGAGATCGAGGACGACCTGGCGATTCCCGCCGATGATGCCGTGTGCGTCTCGGGCAAGACCGGCGAGGGCATTCACGATCTGCTGGAGTCCATCGTCTTTTTGATTTCGCCGCCTAAGGGCGATGCAAACGCTCCGCTCAAAGCGCTCATTTTGGATTCGTACTTTGACGAGTATCGCGGTGTGGTGGCTACGGTGCGCGTCTTCGATGGTTCCATCAAAAAGGGCGATACCCTGCTTATGATGCAGGCCAAGGGCGACTTTTTGGTCGACGGCGTGGGCGTCAAGCGTCCTGCCGAGACCCCGGTCGACGCGCTGACCGTCGGCGAGGTCGGATATGTGGTCACGGGCTTGAAGGATCCCGAGGCCGTTCGCGTGGGCGATACCCTTACGTGGGCGTCGAACCCCTGCCCCGAGCCGCTTCCCGGTTATCGCGAGGCCAAGCCCATGGTCTATACGGGCCTGTTCCCGATCGACAACAAGGACTACGAGAATCTGCGCGACGCCCTCGATAAGCTGCACGTCAACGACCCGTCGTTGGTGTGGGAGCCCGAGACCTCGGTGGCGCTCGGCTTTGGCTTCCGCGTGGGCTTCCTGGGCCTGCTGCACATGGAAGTCGTCAAGGAACGCCTGGAGCGCGAGTTCAACCTGGACCTCATTGCCACGAGTCCCTCGGTCGACTATCACGTCTACAAGACCGACGGCGAGATGATCGATGTCCGCAGTCCGCAGGACCTTCCCGAGGCCACGCGCATCGATCGTATCGAGGAACCCTACCTCAAGGCAAAGATCATCTGCCCGCCTGAGTACACGGGTGCCGTCATGCAGCTCGCCATTGAGCACCGCGGCGTCACAACCGATATGATCCACCTGACGAGCAAATCGGTCGAGATGCGCTTCGATATGCCGCTCGCCGAGCTCATCTTGGACTTCTTCGATCAGCTCAAGAGCCGCACCAAGGGCTATGCCTCGCTCGACTACGAGTTCAACGAGTACCGTCCCTCCGAGCTCGTGAAGCTCGATATTTTGCTTTCGGGCGACGAGGTGGACGCGCTTTCGTTTATCGTCCATAAGGACAAGGCATATGGCCTGGCCCGTGGCTTGTGCGACAAGCTCAAGGAGATCATCCCGCGTCAGCTGTTCGAGGTGCCCATCCAGGGTGCTATCGGCAACAAGATCATCGCCCGTTCCACCGTCAAGGCGCGTCGCAAGGACGTTCTTGCTAAGTGCTACGGTGGCGATATCTCGCGAAAGCGCAAGCTGCTCGAGAAGCAGAAAGAGGGCAAGAAGCGTATGAAGGCCATCGGATCGGTCGAGGTCCCGCAGGAGGCCTTTATGGCGATCCTCAAGGTGGACGAGTAGGTCTATGGCTCTTTCCGAATATAGTCTGCGGCTGCTGGGCGCCTATGCCGAGCAGCCGTTCCTTATGGCTCCCATGGCGGGCGTTACCGACCCCGCCTATCGCATCATGTGTCGCCGCCGCGGTGCCAACCTTGCCTACAGCGAGATGGTGAGCGTGGCAGGCCTTGCCTATGCCAGCAACAAAACGTGGCGCCTGGTGCTGCCGGCCGACGAGGAGCAGCAGATTTGCGTGCAGCTCTTTGGCTCCAAGCCCGATCAGTTTGCGAGCGCCGTCGCCGCCGTCGAGGAGCGCGTTGGCGATCGCCTGTCGCTCATCGATATCAATATGGCATGCCCCGCCCGCAAGGTTGTCACCAAGGGCGAGGGTTCGGCGCTCATGCGCACGCCCGACCTGGCCGAGAAGATCGTCGAGGCCACGGTGGGCGCGGCGCACGTGCCCGTGACCGTCAAGATTCGCAAGGGCTTTTATGCCGAGGACCGCAATGCCGCGACATTTGCCCAGATGCTTGAGGGCGCAGGGGCTGCCGCAGTCGCCGTGCATGGTCGTTGCGCCACGCAGCTCTACACGGGCCAGGCCGATTGGTCGGTCGTCGATGAGGTTGCCGACGCTGTCGAGATTCCCGTGATTGGTTCGGGCGATGTGTTCTCGGCCGAGGACGCTGCTGAGCATCTGCACGGCTCGGGTGCCAGCGCGGTGTTTATCGCGCGCGGCATCTACGGCAATCCGTGGGTGTTCGGCGATGCCCGAGCCCTTGCACTCGATGGCACGCCGGTTCCTTCTCGCTCCTCGGTCGAGCGCCTGGAGGCTCTGCGCGAGCACCTGACGTTGACGCACGAGCTTCTGCCGCTCATGTCGCGTGCTCGCACGTACGCAAGCTGGTACTTAAAGGGCATGCCCCATGCCGCCGCCTGGCGCGCTCAGGTGGTGCGTTGCTCTACGTACGAGGAGTTTATGGCGCTGGTCGATGATATCGAGCGCGACGTGGTGGCCTGCGAGGCCGCGCTTGCCGCCGGCGAGTCGGTGCCTGCCCATCCGTTGGAGGCCTAACGGTGGCCGTTACCGCGCTGTACGTGCACGTGCCGTTTTGCGCTCAAAAGTGCCGGTACTGCGACTTTGACTCGCGCAGCTTTGCTGCGTGTGATTTGGATGCCGCGCTCGATTCCTATTTTGAGCAGTTGTATGCGCGCCTCGATTCCTTTGGCGACGCCGGGGCGCTTGCGCAGGTCCGCACGGTCTATACTGGCGGCGGCACGCCATCGCTGGCAGGGGAGCGCCTGGTGGAACTTGCCCGGCGTATCTCCATGTGGTGCAAACCCGTTGAATTTACTTGCGAAGCCAATCCTGAGTCCCTGACCGCTGAGCTCGCCACCGCGCTTGCCGAGGCGGGTGTCACGCGCATCTCTCTGGGCGTGCAAACCCTCGACAATACCGAGCTGGCTGCTATTGGCCGCATTCACGATGCTAATCGGGCACTTGCGGCTATCGCGACGGTGAAGGATGTTGGGCTCGATGTGTCGTGCGACCTTATGTGCGGGCTTCCCGGACAGACTATGGCGAGCTGGCAGCATACGCTCGATGGCGTGCTTGAGGCGGCCCCGCACCATGTGTCGGTCTATCCGCTCACGCTCGAGGAGGGCACGCCGCTTTACCGCATGGTGTGCCGTGACGAGTCGCTTGAGCCCGATGAGGATTTCCAGGCCGCATGCATGGACGTTGCGCGCCAGCGGCTGAGTTCGGCCGGCTACCATCCGTATGAGGTGGCGAGCTACGCGCTCGATGGGCATGAATGTGCCCATAATATCGCCTACTGGACTGGTCGGGGCTACCTGGGCCTGGGTCGTTCTGCCGCGGGCATGCTCGACGACGAGGATTTCGACCGCTTGGCTGGACTGTTTCCCGGCGTGGCTCCCCGTGGTGACTTTCACCGCGTGCGTTTGGTACAACGCGACGATGCCGCGACGATGTTTGATGCCGAGTATCTGTCGCGGCGCGAGGCGGCGGCCGAGGACCTGATGCTCGCTTGTCGCATGACGCGCGGTGATGATTCCGACCTGTTGGTTCGCGCGTCTCGTGTCATCCCTGCCGATGAACTGGCAGCGGCTTGTGATCGCGCTCTTGAGCTTGGGCTTGCCACTTGGGTGCCCGAGCACGGTGATACCCATGCGGGGCCTATCGCCTCTGTCGATGTCATCGCTGGCCGCACCTGTGCCCGTCTGGCGCCGACCCATCTGGGCTGGCTCGATGGAAATGTTCTGTTCGAGCTGTTTTGGGATCTAGCTTAGGCCGCTCGGGTAGAATTACAGCAATATATACGCTGCTGTGAGCAGGAGGTTGCCGCGCATGGCGACGATGAACGAAAAAGATTACTACGAGATTCTGGGCGTCTCCAAGGACGCCACCTCGCGTGATATACAGAAGGCCTTCCAACAAAAGGCCCGCAAGCTCCATCCGGACGTCAACAAAGAGCCGGATGCCGAGGAAAAGTTCAAAGAGGTTTCCGAGGCCTACGCCGTGCTTTCGGACGAGCAGAAGCGTGCGCGCTATGATGCCATGCGCTCGGGCAATCCCTTTGCGGGTGCACCTTCGGCCTCGCCCTACGGTGGCGGCTATGCCGGCGGTGCCGGGTACGGCAATCCCTTTGAGGGCGGTTTTCCCTTTGGCGGCGCTTGGGGTCAGCCGCGTCGCGGGCGGGCAGCTTACAATCCCGAAAGCGGTGCCAACGTGGTCGTCGACATCAAGCTCGATGCCAAGGAGGCCAAGGGCGGTGCCCGTAAAACTGTTCGCTACACGCGATTCGATACGTGCGGACATTGCGGCGGCTCGGGCTCTGTCTCCTCCGAGCATGCCCATACCTGCCCAAGCTGTGGCGGGCGCGGCCATATCGATGTGGACCTGTCCTTCCTGTTTGGCGCCGGCACGTTTCAGTCGGTTTGCCCCGAGTGCGGTGGCTCGGGCAAGGTCGTAGCCGATCCGTGCCCCGATTGCGGCGGCAGCGGTCGTACCCGCGTGACCTCCGAGCAAACGATTGAGTTCCCTGCCGGCACGCACGACGGCGACGAGGTTCGCATTAGCGGCATGGGCCACGCCGGTACCAATGGAGCCACAGGTGGTGACCTGGTCGGGCGCGCCCATGTGGAGGCCGAGCGCCTGGAGGGCAAAGCCCGTACCGGCTTTTACCTGATGGGCATCGTGGCGCCGTTTTTGGTGCTGTCGGCCATCTCGGGCGTGTTCTCGGCCTTTGCCGTGATGTGTTTTATTCCGTTTGCCATGGGTCTGTTCATGGTGCTCTCGGATGGGATTCTTCACCGTAGCCTGCTGTGGTGGAAACGTGGCGCGATGCAGTTTGCCAACGGTTTTGCCAACGGCTTCATGTTCGCGCTCGTGTCGGTGTGGTTTGCGAGCTGCTCGCAGCGTGCGATGCTTTCGCCCTACGGGATGCAATAACATCAAACCCTTTGTTTGCGGTCGGCCCAGCTTGGGTATAGGACGCACTGTGACAATAATGAAAGTCGGAAGGATTCGGTCGTGTCGGAAAACAGGGATTACTACGAGGTGCTTGGCGTCGACAGGGATGCCGACGCGCGGACGATTAAGCGCGCGTTTTTAAAGAAGGCCCGTACCGTACATCCGGATGTTTCGGACGATCCCGAGGCCGAGGCCAAGTTCAAGGAGCTCAACGAGGCCTATTCCGTTCTTTCCGATGAGCAGAAGCGTGCTAACTACGACCGTTACGGCACCGCGGACGGCCCCGGTGGCTCTGGTTATGTCGACATCAACGATATCTTTGGTGGCATGGGCATGGACGACCTGTTCTCGTCGTTTTTTGGCGGCGGTGCCGGCGGTGGCGCCCGCAGCCGTCGTGAGCGTCGTCGCGGACGTGACATGGCCATCTCGCTTTCGGTGACGCTCGAGGAGGCGGCGCTCGGCTGCAAAAAGACGATCAGCTATGACCGCCTTGCTCCTTGCGAGGACTGCAATGGCACCGGTAGGGCAGAGGGCGCACAGGAAAAGCAGTGCGGCCGCTGCCACGGCACGGGCTATGTCACGACGGTTCAGCGATCGTTTTTGGGCCAGGTTCAGTCTTCCTCGCCTTGCCCCGACTGCCATGGCGAGGGCACGGTTATCGACCATCCCTGCGAGACCTGCGATGGTCAGGGCCGCACGCCTTCGCATGAAAAGATTGACATCGATATTCCCGCCGGCGTTTCGACCGGTCGACAGCTGCGTGTGAGCGGCTTTGGCGAGGCCGGTCTTCGCGGCGAGCCTTCGGGCGACTTGATTGTCAACGTGCGCGTTGCCGACCATGAGCGCTTTAAGCGCAACGGTGACGACCTGTACCTGGTGAGCGATATCTCGATTGCGCAGGCTGCGCTCGGCTGCGAGATCGAGGTCGAGGGCATTATGCCCGACGAGGTCGTTAAGGTGTGCGTCCCCGCCGGCGCCCAGTACGGCGACACCGTGAGCGTCAATAATTACGGCATGCCGCGCATTGGCGGTGGCGGTTCGCGTGGCCGCTTGATCGTGCAACTGCGCGTGGTCGTTCCCACCAATCTTTCCAATAAGCAGCGCGAGCTGCTCCGTGCTTTTGCCGATGAGATGGGCGATGACGTCGCTTCCGGTAAGAAGTCGGTGACCGACCGTATCAAGAGTGCCCTCGACGATATCCTCGATTAAGGAGCCCGCGTGCTCGCACCCCATATTTCCGTCGTCAACCTCGGCTGCCGTGTCAACCGGGTTGAGTCTGACCGTATCACTGCCGATCTTATGCGCCTGGGTTTTGCTATGGTGGAGCCCCAGGATGCCGACCTGATCGTCATTAACACCTGTGCCGTTACGGGCGAGGCCGAGGCCAAGACCCGTAAGGCCGTTCGTCATGCGCTGGCCTATCCGGGCGAGCCTTACGTGGTCGTAACCGGCTGCGTCGTCAACCTGCATCCCGAGGAGCTGCTGGAGCTCTCCGATCGCGTGATCGCCGAGCCGTCCAAGATTGACGTCGCCGAGCGCGTCTGCGAGGTGCTGGGTGTTGAATCCGATAGCGTGCCCGCCTGTAGCGATGGCGACGTGGTCGATGCGCTCGGTCGCTCTCGCCTGGGCGTGAAGATTCAGGACGGCTGCAACCATCGCTGCACCTATTGCATTGTGTGGAAGGCACGCGGCCCCGAGCGCTCCGTGCCCGTCGAGTCCGTGCTCGAGCAAGTTCGCGAGGCCCAGGAGGCCGGCGTGCCCGAGGTGGTGCTGACCGGTGTGAACCTGGGTGCCTACGATGGCAAGAGCGCGACCGACGAGCATGTCGAAATCGATGAGCTGCTCGAGGCCATCATGGAGCGCACGTCTATTCCGCATGTGCGCATTTCCTCGGTCGAGCCCATGGATATCTCTGAGCGCCTGCTTAAGGTTATGGCGCGCTATCCGCAGCGTATCGCCCCGTTTTTGCACCTGCCCGTGCAGTCCGGCTGCACGGCGACCTTGCATCGCATGGGCCGTCCCTATAGCGCCGAGGCGTTTGAGGATACGGTGCGCATGATTCGCGCCAACTTGCCTCAGGCGTCCCTTTCGTGCGACGTCATCGTCGGTTTTCCCGGTGAGACGGATGAGGAGTTCGAGGAGTCGCTGGCGCTATGCCGTCGCGTGGGCTTTTCGCGCATGCATGTGTTCCGCTACAGTAAGCGTCCCGGCACACTTGCCGCCGATATGCCCGACCAGGTACCGCCAGAGGTTATGGCTGAGCGCAGCCGCCGTATGCGGGCCGCGGCGCAGGAGCTCGCTATTGCCGATGCTCGTCGTCGCGTGGGCACTGTCGAGCGTGCCGTGCTCGAGTATGGTGACAACCTGACGCTCGGTTCGTTCCATCATGCCCGTCTTGACGATACCTGTGGACTTACAGCCCCGTGCCTGCTCGATGTTGCTATCATCGGAGTCGATGATTCCGGCTTGGTCCATGCGCGCAGGGAGGTCCATGGAAGCCTCGAAGATTAGACTTACCGTTCCCGAGGGAATTGATCCCTCGCGCGTTTTGGGCGCCGGCGACGGCGTCCTTCGCGAGGTCGAAGACTTGGTTCGCGCCCATGTGGTTGCGCGCGGTGACCAGATTGCCGTGAGCGGCGACCCGGACGAGGTAGAACTCGTGGCGCGTTTTTTCGAACACGCTTTTCGTGAGGCGGCTGCCGGTCGCACGCTGTCTGCCGACGACGTCTCGCGTTGCTTGGCTGTCCTGCGCGATGGCGAGCACGACGCTTCGTCGCTGCGCGATGACGTGCTGCTGTCGTATCGCGGCCGCGTCATTCGTCCCAAGACGCTCGGCCAGAAGCGCTATGTTGACGCCATCCGCTCGCATACCATCACGTTTGGCCTGGGTCCCGCCGGTACCGGTAAGACCTATCTAGCCATGGCCCTCGCCGTCGCCGCGCTCAAGCGCCACGAGGTGGGTCGTCTGGTGCTTACGCGGCCCGTTGTCGAGGCGGGGGAGAATTTGGGCTTTTTGCCCGGCACCCTCGAGGAAAAGATCGACCCTTACATGCGTCCGCTCTACGATGCCTTGTTTGACATGATGGACCGTGAACGCACCGATGAGCTCATGGAGCGTGGCGTGATCGAGATTGCCCCGCTTGCCTACATGCGCGGCCGAACGCTGAGCGACGCCTTCGTGGTACTCGACGAGGCACAAAACACCACGCCTGAGCAGATGAAGATGTTCCTGACGCGCTTGGGTTTTAACTCCAAGTTCGTGATTACCGGCGACCTGAGCCAGCGTGACCTGGTGGGTCGTCGCGGCGGTCTTGCCGATGTCGAAAGAATTTTGGGTCGCGTCGACGATGTGGCGTTTTCTCACCTCGAGCGTGCCGACGTGGTGCGCCATGCCCTGGTTGGCCGTATCGTTGAGGCCTATGATGCATACGACGATGCGCGTGAGCAGCGCGCACACGATCGAAAGGAGTCCCGTTGAGTGTATTGATCAGCAACGATGCCGAGCTCGATACGCTGCTCGATGCCCAGGAGGTGGAGCACATCTGCGGAGTTGTGCTTGCCGCCGAGGGTGTTGAGCGTGAGGTCGAGATTTCCCTTTCGTATGTCGATGAGGACGAGATGCACGAGCTCAACCTTGAGTGGCGCGGCATCGACCGCACGACCGACGTGCTCTCGTTTGAATGCGACTCGGCCTTTGACGAGGACATTCCCACCGACGAGACGCTCGAGCTCGGCGATATTATCCTTGCGCCGCAGGTTATTGCCCGCCAGGCCCCCGGCTTTGGCAACAGCCCCGCCGATGAGTGCCGACTGATGCTCGTGCACGGAATGCTGCACCTGCTGGGTTACGACCACATTGAGGACGATGAGGCCGAGGTCATGGAGGCACGCGAGGATGCCATCCTGCGCGACTTGGCGCTTGAGCGCGGCGAGGACCCCAAGCTGGTCCACGTCGGCCCCATAACCAATCATGCCCACGACTAGGAGCCGTCTATGATTCCCGGATCGAACAAGGACCATCCGTCCTTTTTAAAGTCGTTCTCATATGCCATGGAGGGCTTCATCACCGCCGTCAAGACCGAGCGCAATATCAAAGTCATGCTCGTGGCGGGCGTGTGCACCGTCATTGCCGGCTGCATCGTGGGGCTCGATATTGCCGAGTGGGCTACGGTCATCATCTGCTGCGGCCTGGTGATTCATGGCGAGTTGTGCAATACCGCCATGGAGGCGATTGTCGACCTGGCGACCCAGGAGCTGCATCCGCTGGCCAAGCGCGCGAAGGATATCGCCGCTGCCTCTGTATACGTTCTTTCCATTACCGCCGCGATCGTGGGCTTGCTTGTCTTTGCCCACGCACTCGACTTTATTTAGAAAGGGATTTCCATGTCCGACAATATGCAGCCTACCGATGAAGTTTTGGATGATGAGGTCCTGGACGAGGCTGAAGGTGCCGATTCGTTTGACGAGGTCGTGGAGTTCGACCCGTTTGAGGGTATGAGCGACGAGGAACTCGATGCCCTGTGCGACGAGGATGAGGGCCTCGCGGGCTTTGGCGACGTGGAACCCGGTTTCCGCAGCGGCTTCGTGGCCCTGGTCGGTCGCCCCAACGCCGGCAAGTCCACCCTGCTCAACGCCTGTTACGGCAAGAAGGTCGCCATCACCTCTCCGGTGGCCCAGACGACTCGCCGCCGTATGCGCGCCGTGGTCAACCGCCCTGGCTATCAGCTGGTCTTCGTTGACACGCCGGGTATCCATAAGCCCAAGGACGGCCTGGGCTCCGAGCTCAACAAGAGCGCCCTGTTTGAGCTCAATGACGTAGACGTCGTCGCGTTTCTGATCGACGCCACCAAACCCATCGGCAGGGGAGACGCCTGGGTTGCCGAGCGTGTCAAGAGCGCCCGTTCCAAAAAGGTCCTGGTGCTCACGAAGGCCGACGAGGCCGATCCCGCCCAGGTTATGGAACAGCTCAAGGCCGCTCACGAGCTCATGGAATATGACGACGAGATCGTGACGTCGTCGGTCAAGAACTTCAACGTCGATGCGTTTATCGAGACCGTCGCTCACTTTTTGCCCGAGGGCCCGCGCTGGTTCCCTGAGGACATGGGCACCGACGCGTCCGACGAGACCCTCGTGGCCGAGTTTGTACGCGAGAAGGTTCTGCGTCGCACCCGCGACGAGATCCCTCACTCCGTGGGCGTCATCTGTGACGCGCTCGAGCAGACTAAGAAGGTTCTGCGCGTGCACGCCACTATTTACGTCGAGCGCGAGGGGCAGAAGGGCATCATCATCGGCAAGGGCGGCGAGATGATTAAGCATATCGGCATCGATGCCCGTCGTGACCTTGAGCGTATCTTTGGCACGCAGGTCTTTTTGGAGCTCGACGTGAAGGTCAAGGCCGGCTGGCGCGATGACGAGGCACAGATCCGCCGCTTTGGCTACAATGCCGAAGATTAAGCCTCGGCGTTCATGGCAGGCTCTCGCACATATCGCACAAAGGTGCTCGTCCTCGACAAGACGAAGCTCAAGGAAACCGACCTGATCTTGACCATGCTCGACGAACGGGGACGGCAGGTGCGTGCCGTGGCTAAGGGCGCGCGTAAGCCCGGCGGTCGCCTTGCGGCCCGCTGCGAGCTTTTCTGTACCGTCGATATGCTGCTCGCGCGTGGTCGCTCGCTTGACGTGGTTTCTCAGGCGGAGCTTATGGAGGCGCCGCTTGGCGCTGCGCCCGATTACGAGACGACCTGCGCCGCAAGCGCGATCGCCGAGGTTGCGCGCGTGTGCTCGTTCGAGGACGCCGAGGACCCGTTTACCTTTGCCATAACGCAGCGAGCGCTTGCCCTGGTGGGCAGCGGGCTTGACACGGCACATATGGACCTACTTGTGGCGGCATATGTCTTTAAGCTGCTGTCGCACGTTGGCTATCGACCCGATTTTTCGGCCTGCGTGCTGTGCGGAGACCCCATGCTGTCGTATTTTTCGCCCCAGGCGGGCGGTCTCATGTGCGGGTCGTGCGCATCGAGCGTTCCGGGTGCCGAGCTGGTGTCGACCGGTGAGGTCGCGTGGCTGCGCGCCCTCATGTCGATGACCTTCGATGCGCTTATGGCCGAGAAAATCGACCCGCATACGGCGGCGTTCTTGCTCGGGCTTTCGCATGTTTGGGCCGCCACGCACACCGATCAGCGCCTCCGTGCGATGGAATTCATGTTGGGTCGGTGATGATGCGCAGGCGCGGGCTGCTTGTGGTAACATACCAATCTGTTGGTACCTCGACCTTGGTTGCTCGCTCCACCGGCGGCTTCCCAGTCCGAGGCGAATCGAGTCGCCCGATGGCGACGCAAAACGAAAGGTGAAACAATGACTGTTTCCAAAGAGCGCAAGGCGGAGCTGACTGCCCAGTTCGGTAACACCCCGGTCGACACCGGCAACCCCAAGGTTCAGGTCGCCATCCTGTCCGAGCGCATCAAGGAGCTGACCGAGCACATGAAGTCCCACCAGAAGGACTTCCACACCCGTCGTGGCCTGCTCATGCTCGTCGGCCGTCGTCGTCGTCTTCTCTCCTACATCAAGAAGAACGACATCGTCGAGTACCGTGAGCTCATCAAGGCTCTGGGCATCCGCGACAACATCCAGTAGGATTTGTACATGCTAAGAGCGTCCTGCGCAGCGGGGCGCTCTTTTTGTGTAAGGGCGCGAACAATCACGCTCTGAAGCGTGGCGGGGGCAGGGGGCCCGCGTCACATGAGAAGCCCGCAGGCAAGGGGCCTGTGGGGTAAAGGAGAACAATGACACTCGTATCCAAGACCTTTGATCTGTACGGCAAGACCTACACCTTCGAGTCGGGCGAGCTTGCCAAGCAGGCCACCGGCGCCTGTCTTGTCAAGCAGGGCGACACCACGATGCTCGACACCGTGGTCGTCTCCAAGGAGCGCAAGAACTACGACTTCTTCCCGCTGACCGTCGACTTCAACGAGAAGATGTACGCCGCAGGCCGCATCCCGGGTGGCTACCTCAAGCGTGAGGGCCGTCCCAGCGAGAAGGCCACGCTCACGGCCCGCATGATCGACCGTCCGATTCGCCCGAGCTTCCCGGACGGCTTCCGTAACGAGGTGCACATCGTCGCCACCTCGCTCGTCGCCGACCAGGTCAACCCCTTCGATGTCATCAACGTCATGGGTGCATCCCTGGCCATGACGCTCGGCGGCGTGCCCTTCGAGGGCCCGCTTGCCTGCGTGCGCATCGGCCGCAACGTGGAGACCGGCGAGTTTATCGTCAACCCCACCTATGAGGAGCGCGAGAACTCCGATCTGGACCTGGAGCTGGGCGGCTCTGCCGACTTCATCTCGATGGTCGAGGCCGGCGCCGAGGAGATCTCCGAGGACGACATGCTCGCCGCTATGAAGTTTGGCCAGGAGGCCCTCGCTGCCTTCTGCCAGGCCCAAGACGAGTTCGTCGCCGAGTGGGAGCAGGTCAACGGCGCTATCGTCAAGAAGGAGTACCCGCTCGACCAGCCTGTCGAGGAGGTCCAGGAGCGCATCTTCGCCCACTACGACGAGATGGCCGCTGCCCTGCGCGACGCCGACAAGCTTTCCCGCATCGGTAAGGTCGAGGCTCTGAAGGAGTCCATCCGCGCCGAGTTCACCGACGAGGAGCAGGCCGCCTGGGAGCGCGAGATCCCCGTGGCGCTCAAGAAGCTCGAGAAGAAGGCCATGCGCACCATGGTCGTCGAGACCGGCGAGCGCGTCGACGGCCGTGCCGCCGATGAGATTCGCCCCATCATGGTGAAGGATAACTACCTGCCGCTCGTTCACGGCTCCGGTCTGTTCCAGCGTGGCCAGACCCAGGTGCTTTCCGTCCTGTCGCTCGGTATGCTCAACGAGGGTCAGCGTCTGGATACCATCGAGCCCACCGAGGGCAAGCGCTATATGCACCACTACAACTTCCCGCCGTTCTGCACCGGCGAGACTGGCCGCATGGGCAGCCCCAAGCGCCGCGAGATCGGCCACGGCAACCTGGCCGAGCGCGCCCTGCTCCCGGTGCTCCCCGACGAGAACGAGTTCCCCTACGCTATTCGCGTGGTCTCCGAGGTCATGGAGTCCAACGGCTCCTCTTCGATGGCTTCGACCTGCGGCTCCACGCTCGCCCTTATGGACGGCGGCGTGCCTATTAAGCGCCCGGTCTCCGGTATCGCCATGGGCCTGATCCAGGAGGAGGGCAAGACCGTGGTCCTGTCCGATATCCAGGGTCTCGAGGACTTCCTGGGCGACATGGACTTTAAGGTCACCGGCACCACCGAGGGCATCACCGCCCTGCAGATGGACAACAAGGCCACTGGCCTCACCTTCGACATCCTGGCCCGCGCTCTGCAGCAGGCCAAGGAGGGTCGTGCGTACATCCTGCAGAAGATGCTCGATGTGATCCCCGAGCCGCGCCACACCACGCGCAGCACTGCCCCGCGCATCGTTTCCATCCAGGTTCCGACCGACAAGATCCGCGACGTCATCGGTTCCGGCGGTAAGGTCATCCGCGGTATCCAGGACGAGACCGGCGCCTCGGTCGACATCCAGGAGGACGGCACCGTCTTTGTCGGCGGCACCGGCGAGTCCGTCGACCAAGCCGTCGAGCGTATCAAGCTCATCATCAAGGTTCCCGAGCCTGGCGAGGAGTACACCGGTCGCGTGGTCTCCATCCAGCCCTTCGGCGCCTTCGTCAACCTGCTGCCCGGTAAGGACGGCCTGCTGCACATCTCCCGCGTCGCCAAGGGCCGCGTGGAGAAGGTCGAGGATGTCCTCAACGTGGGCGACGAGGTCAAGGTCGTCGTCATCGAGGTCGACGATCGCGGCAAGATCTCGCTCGATCGTCTGGATAAGCCCGAGGCCCCGGCTCGCGCCGAGGGTGCCTCCGAGGGCGACGGCGAGCACTTCCAGCGCCGTGAGCGTCCGCGTCGCGAGCGCTCCGAGCGCAGCGACCGTCCGCGCCGTCCCGGCGACAACGGAGGCCGCAAGCCCCGCCGCCACCACGACGCCGAGTAACAGCAACACATAAGCAGCTCAATAAAGGGCGACTCCACCATGGAGTCGCCCTTTTGCTATTCCCGGCGGGGTCCGCGGGTAAAGTTTCCTGCTCTACAGTCCTGCTCACGACGGAGGCCACATTAAGTGGCCTCCTGTTCGTGCGGAACTCGCGATAAACTTTACCCGCGGCCCCCGCCGGGAACAGCAAAAGGGCTGGTGGGTGATGCTTGCGATTTTGTCAGATGGGCTATTCAGTTTTCTTATTTCCTGAATTGTCGATACTTTCTCTCCCGGCATATCTCCAGATAAAACCGACCAAAATAGACCTGTCCCTTTTTACAGGTCTGGGGCCATCGGGGGCCGTGGCGGGTTAAGTTTGTCGCGAGTTCCGCACGCAAAGGAAAGCACTTAATGTGCTTTCCGTCTTGCGCAGGACTGTAGAGCAGCAAACTTAACCCGCCCCGGCCCCCGATGGCCCCAGACCGGCGGGATAGACCGGTTCAGATGGGGCTTTGATGCATGGGTGGTCTGTTGGTGGGCAAATGGGTATCATACTGTGGTTATTGCATCGACTCTGCGATGCATGTTTGTACGTTCCCGGCGGTCGGTTTGCCAGAAGCGCCCCGTCGGTTGTTCCAGACCCGTTTCGAAGAAAGGAAACCACACTAACCTATGGCAGCTAAAAAATCATCTCCCTTGAAGATCATCCCGCTCGGCGGCCTTGATGGCATCGGCAAGAACATGACGGTCTTCGAGTGCGGCGACGACATGGTGCTCGTCGACGCCGGTCTTATGTTCCCGGATGACTCCCAGCCTGGTATCGACCTGGTGCTTCCCGACTACACCTATGTTCTGGAGAACGAGGAGAAGCTCCGCGGTATCATCGTCACTCACGGCCACGAGGACCACACCGGTTCGCTTCCGTACCTGCTGCAGGACCTCAACAACAAGGTGCCCATCTTCTCGAGCAAGCTGACGCTCGGTTTTATCGAGGGCAAGCTCTCCGAGTTCCGCATCCGCGCGCCTAAGTTCCGCGAGGTCAAGGGCGGCAGCCATGTCAACCTCGGCGGCATCTCGCTCGACTTCTTCTCGATGACGCACTCCATCCCGGGCGCTCTGGGCGTGTTCATCCGCACCAATCAAGGCACCGTTATGCACACCGGCGACTTTAAGCTCGACCAGACGCCCATCGATGGCGTCACGCCCGACTATGCCGCTATCAGCCGCTTTGCCAAGCAGGGCATCGACCTGCTGCTTTCCGACTCCACCAATGCCACGGTTCCCGGCTTTACCAAGTCCGAGGCCGAGGTTGGTCCCAACCTGCTGCACGCCATCAAGAACGCCCCGGGTCGCGTGTTCGTCGCATCGTTCTCGAGCCACATCCATCGTTTGCAGCAGATCTGCGATGCCGCCCGCAAGTGCGGCCGTAAGGTCGTTGTGACCGGTCGCTCCATGCTCACGAACACCCGCGTGGCGCGCGAGCTCGGTTATCTCAACATCGATGATGCCGATATCATCGATGCCTTCGATATTGATAATCTTCCTGACGACAAGATCGTCGTCATGTGCACTGGTTCGCAGGGCGAGCCGCTGTCGGCCCTGTCCCGCATGGCCAATGGCGAGCACAAGACGCTCTCCATCCACGAGGGCGATACCGTTATCCTCTCGGCAACTCCCGTTCCTGGCAACGAGAAGGCCGTCCAGCAGGTCGTCAACAGCCTGGCCAAGCTCGGCTGCGACGTGTGGGATAAGAACCGCGCTCTCGTCCACGTCTCGGGTCACGGTAGCCAGGAGGAGCTCAAGCTCCTGATGGCCATGGCCAAGCCTACCTACTTTATGCCGGTTCACGGCGAAGCCGTGCATCTGCGCGCCCATGCCCAGCTTGCCCGTAAGATGGGCATCAAGGACGATCACATCTTTATCCTCGACAACGGTGACACGCTCGAGATGCGCGGTGGTATCGTAAAGCGCGGTACGCCCGTCGAGTCCGGCGTCGTCTATGTCGACGGTCTGCGCATCGGTGACACCGATCCCATCGTCCTGCGCGATCGCCAAAAGCTCGCCAACGACGGTATGGTCACGGCCGTTGCCATCGTCTCGCTCAAGCACAAGAAGATCGAGGCTATCGAGTTCTCGGGCCGCGGCGTTTCGTTTGCCATCGACGATCAGTTCTCCGAGGATGCCTCCGCAGCCATCATGAAGACGATCGAGAAGGGCAAGTTTAGCTTTACCAGCAGCGGCTCCGATGCCATTCGCAAAGCCGTGCGCGATTCGCTCTCCAACTTTATCTGGAGCCGTACGCGCACTCGCCCGATGATCATCCCGGTCGTCATGGAGGTTTAGTTTGGCGCGCGGATCTGCACAAAACGCCAAAGGCAATAAGGCCAACAACCAACCGGCATCTGCGAAGGGTGCCGGTTCCCATCTGCGTGCCAATAAGGGCCACGAGTCCGAGTTCGATGAGTTCGAGCCCCTGGTCGAGCCTTCGGCCAATCGCGATATCGCCGGCGTGGTCATTGCCGTTTTGGCGATTGCATCCTTCATTGCCGTGATTTCGCCGGCAACGGCGCCCGTGACGGCTGCTGTCGCCGGCTTCTATCACCTCGGCTTTGGCCTGGGCGCTTACGTGCTGCCGATCGTCATCTTGCTGTTCGCCGCCACGCTCTTTTTGGGTGAGGACTCGCCGCTCAACATTCGCTCGGTCGCGGGCGGCGCCGTGGTCTTTGTGGCCATTGTCTCTATCCTGTCGCTGATGGTGCCGGGCACGAGCGATTCGTGTGACCTCATGTTTACGCCGCAGAACCTTTCCGCCTCGGGCGGCTACATTGGCGCCTTTATCGCAAGTACCTTGCAAAACGCCCTGGGTAAACCTATTGCCATGGTTGTCTTGCTGGGCCTTGTCGTCGTTGGCCTGGTCATTATCGGCTTCTCGGTGGGCGGCGTTTTGCGCTCCGCACGCGATCGCGCCGCCGATTTTGCCGAGCGCCGTCGTGCCGATGTCAATGCGAGCCCGTGGGGCGACGAAGAGGCCCTGTCGGTTCCCGGCGTCGCCCGTCCGCACCTGAGCATCCTGCGTCAGAAGGCAACTGACGCCGCCGTGACCACGGTCATGGGTGGCGATGTCGATTCGGTTTTGGATGACGACGAGGACGATGACCCGTTTGTCGATGTGTCCGAGACCGTGGAGGCCGAGCGAGCCAAGACCACGTTGCTGCCGCGCCGCCATACCAAGAAGGGCAAGGCCGTGCCCAAGCTCAACACGAGCGAGCCCGACCCGTCTTGGTCCGATAGCGAAATCGAACTCACCGAGGGCGATGACGAGGACGACGAGGCTCCGCTCGAGACCGCCAAGACAACCTTGCTGCCGCGTCGCCACGCCAAGCGCGGTCAGGTCACTGGACAGCTTTCGATGGAGGACGATCCGGACAAGGTTGACGAGTCCGAGCCGCCGTTTGCCGTGAACCCTGTTTCGGCCGCACCTCAGATTCCCGACTTCTTAAAGCATCCCAAGGTTGCCGATGCGCCTGCCACGAGTGCTGTCGAATCGGCTGCGGCTCGTGATGGGGGAGCGGACGGCGGCGCCGCAGATAACGAGGGCGAAGAAGAGGACGGCCTCAAGCTTCCGCCGCTCGAAATCCTACATGCCAACCCGCAGTCGGCTTCTGCCGCGTCTTCGGATAAGGAGCTGGAGCAGACCGCTGAGTCACTGCAATCCACCTTGCTTGAGTTTGGCCGCAGTGCCCGCGTGGTCGGCTGGATCGCCGGCCCCACGGTGACGACCTTTAAGCTGCAACCTGGCGAGGGCGAGCGCGTGAGCAAGATTTCGAGCCTCGAGGACGATATTGCGCTTTCGCTCGCCGCCCAGTCGGTTCGTATCTTTGCCCCGATCCCCGGCACCTCGCTCGTGGGCATCGAGATTCCCAACCGCAAGCGCCAGAACGTCAATCTGGGCGACGTGCTGCCCTATGTGAAGGGCGGTCCGCTCGAGCTTGCCATCGGCCGCGACGCCGAGGGCACGCCGGTCGTCGCCGACCTCGCCAAGATGCCTCACCTGTTGATCGCCGGTACGACCGGTTCTGGTAAGTCGGTGATGATCAATTCCATCATCACGACCTTGCTCATGCGCGCCCTTCCCGAGGACGTTCGCCTGATCATGGTCGACCCCAAGCGCGTCGAGCTTGCGGGCTATAACGGTCTGCCGCATCTCTATGTGCCCGTGGTGACCGAGCCCAAGCAGGCCGCGAGCGCCCTGCAGTGGGCCGTGTCCGAAATGGAGCGCCGCCTGAAGGTATTCGAACGCCTCAACGTCCGTAAGATTTCGACCTATAACGAAAAGCAGGCCGCCGGCGAGTTTGAGCATTACGACAACCCGCCGCAAAAGATGCCCTACCTGGTCATTATCATTGACGAGCTCTCTGACCTGATGATGGTCGCCGGTAAGGATGTCGAGGCCTCGATCGTGCGTATTGCACAGCTGGGCCGCGCCGCCGGTATTCACCTTATCGTTGCCACGCAGCGCCCCAGCTCCAACGTGGTGACGGGCCTCATCAAGGCCAACATCACCAACCGCATCGCCTTTAACGTCGCCACGGGCATCGACTCGCGCGTCATCATCGATCAGATGGGCGCCGAGAAGCTCACCGGTTTGGGCGACATGTTGTTCTCCAAGGTCGACTGGGGCAAGCCCCGCCGTATCCAGGGCTGCTTTGTCTCGGACGACGAAATCAACGAGATTGTCGAGTTCGTCAAGTCGCAGAGCGAGCCCGACTACCACGAGGAGATTCTGTCCGCCGTGGCGCCCGCTTCCATGTCCATGGCTGGTGGCGGCGGCATTGTCCGCACCGGAGTCGCCGAGCCGCAAGACGATGATCCGCTCATTTGGGAAGCCGCCCATATTGTGGTGGAATCGCAGCTTGGCTCAACATCTGGCCTGCAACGTCGTCTGAAGGTTGGCTATGCGCGTGCCGGGCGTATTATGGACATGCTGGAAGAAAAGGGTGTCGTCGGCCCGCCCGACGGTTCTAAGCCGCGCGAGGTCCTGTTGGACGAGGAGGGGCTTGCCGCGCTGGAATCTGTCGACGCCGAGATGGCACGTGAAGATCGTGAGTTTGGAGGATTCTGATGGCTGCACGCTTTGGTGACATGCTGCTCGAGCAGCGTCGCCGAATGGGCCTTTCCATTCAGCAAGTCGCCAACACCATCAAAATCAGGCCGCAGATCATCGAGTTTTTCGAGACCGGTAACTTTGCTACGATGCCGCCGCGCGGCTATGCGCAGGGCATGATTTCGAGCTATGCTCGCTTTTTGGGCCTCAATCCGCGCGAGGTCGTCAATGCCTACTTTGACGATCTGATGGCATATGAGCGCGAGACGTCGCAGCAGGGCGGTCGTTTTCAGGACGCCGCTGGCTACGTCAATTCGCGTTCCTCGGTCGATAACGGGCGCTTCCTGATGGTTCAGGGCGGTCGTTCGACGCGTTATGGACAGCGTCCTCAGCAGGCCGGTTATATTACCGAGACGGGTTCGGGCGAGGAGATTCGTTCGCAGCGTGACCGGTTCCGCAGTACGCCGATGCCCGAAGACCGTGCACTTCCCGCTGCCCGCGGCGTGGCTCGTGACCCTCGTGCCGGCTACGGCGACGGCGGCTATTCCGATCGCGGTTACCGTGGGGTCTCTTCTGGTCGCTCTCGCGGTGGCTATGCGGATGCCGATACCACGCAGGTGACGCCGCGTCTTCGCTCTCAATCACAGCCGTATGGCCAGCGCTCTTCGGCTCCGCGTTTGGGCCAGCGTGGCTATCAAGGCCGCGGTGAACTTGCGCCCCGCTCGGGTCAGCGCAGCCTTCAGGGCCAGGGTGGCTATCGCGGCCGTTCCGATAGCAATCGTGGTCGTATGCCTCAGGGAGGCGGCCGCAGCAGTTCCAATCGTGGACGCGGCGGATCACGTACTCCTCAAAACAACGGGCTCGATCCGCGTATCGTCTACGCCGGCATCGGTGCCGTTGCGCTGTTGTTGATTGTGCTCATCGTGGTGCTTCTGCGCGGCTGCGCATCTTCGGCGCCCGAGACCACGCCCGAGACGCCCACTGCTACCAAGACGACGACCAAGAAGTCTTCTAAGAAGACCGAAACGGTCGACGAGGACGAAGACACCGATGAGGCGACGGATGAGTCGACTGACTCGGACGCTACCAAGACGACGGCCAAGAAGGAAGAGAACGAGGTCACGAAGGTCAAAGTCTCCGTTGCCAAGGGAAAGACCGCGTGGATTGAGGTCAAGGTCGACGGCAAGTCGGTCTATGGCGCCCAAGCGACTGGCCCCTTTGAGCAGGAGTACTCGCCCGAGTCCTCGATCGAGATCACCACGTCCAAGCCTTCCGATGTCACCGTTACCAAGAACGGTGAAAAGGTTCGTTACGATACCAAGACCTCGGGCGTGGCGCGTGTGACGATCACCGTTCCCAAGAAGGAGACGACTGATTCCGAGAATGGTGAAAGTTCTGATGGTACCGACACCACCGATGGTACCGACACCACCGACGGCACCGATGCCCAGTCCACGGATGGCGCCGATACCGCATCTGACGGTCAGACGCCCACCGATTCTACCGACTATTCGTACGATAGCTATTAAGCAGCTCGTACGCGAAAGGAAACATCATGGCTAAAGATTCCAGCTTCGACGTCGTGTCCGAGGTCAACATGCAAGAGGTCGACAACGCCTTCCAGCAGACCACGCGCGAGATTTCCCAGCGCTATGACCTTAAGGATTCCGGCGCCACGATCGAGCTTTCGAAGGGCGACAAGCTCTTTACGATCAACGCCCCGGCCGACTTTGTCTCCAAACAGATTGTCGACGTGCTGAGCTCCAAGCTCATCAAGCGCGGCATCGACCTCAAGGCTGTCTCGTGGGATGCTCCGCAGGCGGCATCGGGCGGCACCGTGCGCGTGCTCGGCCATATCGTCGAGGGTATCGACCAGACGACCGCCAAGAAGATCAACAAGGACATCAAGGACCAAAAGCTCAAGGTCAAGGTGACTATCGAGGCCGACAAGCTGCGTGTTTCCTCTGCTTCGAAGGACGCGTTGCAGACCGTGATCCAGTTCCTGCGCGACCAGGACTACGGCCAGCCGCTGCAGTTCACCAACTACCGCTAATATCATTCGAAAGGACTGCTCTCCAACATGGATACACCGTTGGGCTCCGTGCTCTACATCACCCTCGGGTGCGCTAAGAACGAGGTTGACACCGACCGCATGCGTTCTCTTTTGACCGCCGCGGGCTACGAGGAGGCATTCGACCCACAGGATGCCGATATCGCCATCGTCAATACATGCTCGTTCCTCGCCTCCGCAACGTCCGAGAGCATCGAGACCACGCTCGAGCTCGCCAACGAGGTTCAGGACGGCGTTCGTTCTTGTCCCATCGTCATGTGCGGCTGTGTGCCGTCGCGCTATGGCGACGACCTGCCCGATGAGCTGCCCGAGGTCGCTGCCTTTGTGAAGGCCGACGAGGAGGATGGCATCGTGACGGTCATCGATGGCGTGCTGGGTGTCGAGCGCGAGATTACCGCCTATATTCCGCAAGTCAAGCGCACTGTCGAGGGCGCTGTCGCCTACGTCAAGATTTCCGATGGCTGCAACCGCTTCTGCAGCTTCTGCATGATTCCGTATATCCGCGGTCGTTATCACTCGCGCAATGCCGAGAGCATTATCTCCGAGGTACGCGACCTGGTTGCCGGCGGTGTGCGCGAGATCGTGCTGATCGGCCAGGACACGGGTATTTGGGGCACCGACTTTGCCGACGAAGACGTCACCGATGGCTCGCCGCGCAATCTGGCGCAGCTGCTGCATGCCGTCGCCGAGGCCGTGCGCCCGCACAACGTCTGGGTCCGCGTGCTCTATCTGCAGCCCGAGGGCATGACCGACGAGCTTATCGAGACGATTCGCGATACCCCCGAGGTGCTACCCTATATCGATATCCCCGTGCAGCACTGCGACACGCGCATCCTCAAGGCTATGCGCCGTTCTGGTTCGCGCCAGGAGCTCGAGGACCTGTTCCGCGATCTGCGTGAGCGTATCCCCGGCATCGTGATCCGTTCCACGGCCATGGTCGGCTTCCCGACCGAGACCGACGACGAGTTCCGCGACCTTATCGACTTTATGGACACCGTCGGCTTTGACTACACGAGCGTCTTTGCCTACTCGCAGGAGGAGGGCAGCCTGGCCGCTAAGATGGAGGGTCAGGTCGATGAGGAGGTCAAGCTCGAGCGCGCCCAGGAGGCCATGGACCTGGCCGAGTCGCTCGGTTTTGCCGCCACCGCCGCACATGTGGGCGAGCGCGCCCAGGTGATCGTCGACGGCATCGAGGAGACCGAGGACGGCGCCGAGCTGATCGGCCATGCTTGGTTCCAGGCGCCCGATTCCGATGGCGCGGTGCATCTGGACGCCAGCGAGGCGTCCGTGGGCGATATTCTGACGGTCGAGTTTACCGATAGCTTCTGCTATGAGCTTATCGGCCATGTTGTGGAGTAGGAGAGCATCGTGGCAAACGAGAGCAATAAGGAACTGACGAGTGTTTGGACGCCCGCCAACATCGTGACGTGTGTGCGCATCGTCTTTATCCCGGTGTTCATGATCGTGTCGGCGCTTTCTCACACGAGTGGTGCCGGTACAGATTGGAGCACCTTCGACGGCCCGCTCGCCGCCGCAGCCTTCATTCTGTACGTCATCCTGTCGTGCACCGATAAAGTTGACGGCTATCTGGCGCGCTCGCGCAACGAGATTACCGACTTCGGTAAATTCTTGGACCCCATCGCCGACAAGCTACTCGTGTTCTCGGCCTTGCTGCTGTTCTTGGACTTTGGCGCTGTGTCGGTTTGGTCCGTGTTCATCATCTTGTTCCGCGAGCTGTTGGTAAGCGCCCTGCGCATGGTTGCGAGTGCCGCCGGCGTGGTCGTTGCCGCCGATAAGCTTGGCAAGTACAAGACGGCGACCACGATGGTCTCCATCTGCGGTTACCTGTGCGTCTTTGCGATGGCCGGCTTGCACCTTGGCCCGCTGGCGCTGACGCTCGGCATCTACTCGGTGTCGCGCTTCCTGTACGCCGTTGCCGTTGTCCTGACCGTTATCTCGGGCGCCCAGTACTTCTGGAACTGCCGCAAGATCGTCTTTTCGGTCTAGGTCCTGGTGGGTATGACGGACTCTTTTGAGCAGATTTCCGCACATAACGAGGAGCTGGCGCGCGATATTGTCGAGCGCGCGAGCGCTCGGGGCGTGACGGTTTCGACGGCTGAGTCGCTGACAGCAGGTATGATCGCCTCGACGATTGCCGATATCCCGGGCGCCTCGGCGGTGCTGCGTGGCGGTGCGGTGACCTACTGCGATGAGATCAAGCATCGCGTTCTGGGTGTTGAGCAGGAGACGCTCGACCGCTATACCGCGGTGTCGCATCAGACCGCACGCGAGATGGCGGCTGGTTCGCTGGAGCTGCACCAGAGCGATATTGCAGTGAGCGCAACGGGTTATGCCGGCCCCGGCGGCGGCACTGAGGACGATCCGGCTGGCACTTTCTATATTGGCTGGGCGTATCGCGCGACTGATGGGGAAGTGCCGGTCGTGGACTCTGTGCGCTGCCACTATGAGGGCGACCGTTCGTGTGTTCGTGCCCATGCGGTCGCGGAGTCATTGGGACGCATTGCCCTTGTGCTCAACTCTATGGAATAGACGTGTTTTCAGGGGCCTTCGGGCCCCTTAATTGTGGAGATAGGGACCCCTGACGAATTTAGCGTTTGCGCTGGTTATAGGTGTATTCTTGCCTTCTTTGTTCTTATTCGGCCCTTTGTGGTCAAGCATTTGGTCAGTGTTTGGTCGGCGTTTGGTTGGGTTTTGGAAAGACTGCCTGTATATGATTGGCCTGAACGGTTGACCACGAACAGCCGTTCGTTTATTATCGATACAGGTTGTTAAGAGGAGGGCTATTCATGGCCAAGAATTCAGGTCCCGTACGTACCGTTCATGCTCGCACGACGGGTAAAGAGCGCGATGAGATGATCGCCACCACCAAGGCAGAGATCGAGAAGAAATTCGGCCAGGGTTCCATCATGAGGTACGGCGACGGTGGTCCCGAGCTCGAGGTCGAGGCCATTCCCACGGGCGCTCTGGCCCTCGATGCCGCTCTGGGTATCGGCGGTGTGCCGCGCGGCCGCATCGTCGAGATTTACGGTCCTGAGTCCTCCGGTAAGACGACGCTTTCGCTCGAGATCCTGGCCGAGGCCCAGGCTATGGGCGGCGTTGTGGCATTTATCGATGCCGAGCACGCGCTCGATCCCACGTATGCCGCGCGCATTGGCGTGGATATCGACGAGGTACTGATTTCTCAGCCCGATACGGGTGAGCAGGCGCTCGAGATCGTTGACATGCTCGTGCGTTCCGGCGCCATCGATGCCATCGTCGTCGACTCCGTCGCCGCGCTGACCCCGCGTGCCGAGATCGAGGGAGAGATCGGCGACACTACGGTCGGTCTTCAGGCTCGCCTGATGAGCCAGGCGCTCCGCAAGCTCGCCGGTTCGCTGTCCAAGTCCAACACGACGTGCATCTTCATTAACCAGCTGCGAGAGAAGATCGGCGTCATGTTCGGCAACCCCGAGACCACGACGGGCGGCCGCGCCCTTAAGTTCTTCTCTTCGGTGCGTATCGACATTCGCCGCATCGACAGCATTAAGCTTAAGGATGAGGTTATCGGTAACCGCGTGCGCGCCAAGGTCGTTAAGAACAAGGTGGCAGCTCCGTTCCGTTCTGCTGAGTTCGACATCATGTACGGTACGGGCATCTCTAAGGAGGGCTCGATTCTGGACATGGCTGTCGAGTGCGGCATTTGCAAGAAGATGGGCTCCTGGTTTGCCTATGGCGAGGACAAGCTCGGCAACGGTCGCGAGGCCGCCAAGGCGTTCCTGCGCGAACACCCCGATTGCGCCGACGAGATTGAGCATAAGGTCCGCCTTGCCTGCGGGCTTGAGTTTGATGACGATGCTCCGTCCGAGGTCGAGCTGACCGATCAGCCTGCGCCTGAGGAGTTTGACGAGCTTTACGCCATCGATGGTTCCGCCATGCTCGATGATGACGACGAGTAGCGGTTACGCTCATGTCGTATACGGTGACCGAGGCCACGGTCGTCTTTCCCGATAAGAAGGCGGCCTCCTCGTTCTCGAGCGGGTATGCGTCCAAAAAGCCTTGCGCACAGATCGATTGTGAGCTTGAGGGCGGTTTTGAGCGGTCCATTTGGATTCCCGTGCGGGTCGCGCGCCTGTATGTCAAAAATCGCCCCGATCTTCCCTGTGATTGGGATAACTTTCGTGAAGCGGTGCAGCTCATCGAGCGTAAATGTGCACTTACCATGGTGACCGAGATGCTATCGCGACGCGACCATGCGACGGGTGAGGTCCGTGACAAGTTGGCACGCTACGGCTTTCGCCAGCCCGCGATCGATTTCGCCGTCGAGCGCGCCACCGAGTATCGCTTTTTAGACGAGAACCGCTTTTGCTCGTACTTTATCGAGGAACGCAAGCGGCGCGGTTGGGGACAGCGTAAAATCGAGACCGAGCTCAAGCGCCGTCATGTCGTGCTCGATGACATTCCCGGTTATCCCGAGGATTATTTTGCCGTCGAAGACGATTTGGCGCGTGCGTCAGCCCTGCTCGCCAAGCGGCGTGTTCCAGAGACGCGCGGATTCGAAAAACTGGTTCGGTTTTTGATGGGCAAGGGCTTCTCGTATCACATCGCCGCCGATGCCGTTAAGGCACGTCTCGATGCCGAACGTGAGGAATGTGCGGTTTAGGCGTATGCGTTTTGTGGCCCTGCCGTTCACCGCGTTTTAGCCGCCGTGCTGGGGCCATTTATTTGACAGTTGTTGTGGTTCAACGTACGATAAACACTGTCATTTGCTTTGTGATATGTGCTCATCTGTGATGAGTTTGCTTATATGTTTATCTGTATCCGACCCGCATAAGCTGCGCCCATATTACTCAAATGTCGCGAGCCGTTCGTAAGGACGGTTCGCTTTGTTGTGTAACGAATCCATAAAAAGGAGTGAGCATGCCTATCATCGCAGCGCTCGTTGGCATCATTTTGGGTGCCATCGCCGCCATTGCCTACATGCGCACCGCCAAGCAGGGTAGTCTTCACGAGGCCGACGAAAAGATCCAGTCGGCACACGCACAGGCTGAGTCCCTGATCGGTGATGCTAAGCGTCAGGCCGAGACCCTCAAAAAAGAGGCTCTGCTCGAGGCTAAAGAGGAGATCATCAAGAACAAGCAGGCCGCCGAGGCCGAGGACAAGCAGCGTAAGAACGAGATTCGTACGCTCGAGAACCGCGTGATGCAGCGCGAGGAATCCCTCGATCGCCGCAACGACGCTCTCGACAAGCGCGAGCATCAGCTGTCCAGCCAGGCCGGTCAGGTCGAGAAGCGCTCCCGTGAGCTCGAGGAGCTCTGCGCAAAGCAGACCTCCGAGCTCGAGCGTATCGCCGACCTTACCCGCGAGGACGCCCACAAGGAGCTCCTCGATAAGGTTCGCGGCGAGGTCACCCACGAGGCCGCCACGATCATTCGCGAGTCCGAGCAGCAGGTTCGCGCCGAGTGCCACAAGACCGCCCAGGAGATTCTGTCCCTGGCGATTCAGCGCTGCGCAGCCGACCACACTGCCGAGGTCACCGTTACATCCGTGCACATTCCCTCTGATGACCTCAAGGGCCGTATCATTGGTCGCGAGGGTCGCAACATCCGGACCTTCGAGCAGGTTTCCGGCGTCAACCTGGTGATCGATGACACGCCCGAGACCGTCGTTCTTTCGAGCTTCGACCCGGTCCGTCGTGAGACCGCCCGTGTCGCCCTCGAGAACCTAATCGCCGACGGCCGCATTCACCCTGCCCGTATCGAGGAGATGTATCACAAGGCCGCCGACCTGGTTCAGCAGCGCGTGCGCGAGGCTGGCGAGCAGGCTGCCTTCGATACCGGCATCCACGATCTGCACCCCGAGATCGTCAAGACCCTTGGTGCCCTGCGCTACCGTACCTCGTTTGGTCAGAACGTGCTTCAGCATTCCCTCGAGGTCTCTGATCTGTGCGGCGTGATGGCTTCCGAGCTTGGCCTGGACGTTGTGACCGCCAAGCGCGCCGGCCTGCTTCATGACCTGGGCAAGGCAATCGACCACGACGTCGAGGGCCCGCATGCCGTCATCGGCGCCGAGCTTGCCCGCCGTTATGGCGAGAAGCCCGTTATCGTCCACGCTATTGAGGCTCACCATGCCGATGTCGACCCCAACACGGTGCTCGATGTCCTGGTGCAGGCCGCCGATGCTGTCTCTGCCTCTCGCCCCGGTGCCCGTCGCGAGTCTGCCGAGAACTACATCAAGCGTCTTGAGAAGCTCGAGGAGATCGCCAACTCCCATGACGGCGTCGAACGTACCTATGCCATGCAGGCCGGTCGCGAGGTCCACGTCATGGTCCAGCCGGACAAGATCTCCGATGCCCAGTCCACGGTTCTGGCTCACGATATCGCCCATCAGATCGAGGAAGAGATGGAGTATCCCGGTCAGGTGCGCGTCGTCGTGATTCGCGAGAGCCGCGCTGTCGATATCGCTAAATAACATGAGCGACGCGAACGAGCTCATCTCATTTATCGCGTCGATGTCGGGGGAGGGCAACCTTCGCGTCGAGGAGAACCTTGGCGAAGGGTATGTCCGCCTCCGCGTTTCGGAGGCCGAGCGGCGCCAGGCTAAGCACGACATTCAGCATGTCGAGGACATCGTCATCGAAATGCTCCGTAATGCTCGCGATGCCGGCGCCGACAAGGTCTATCTCGCCACGACCAAGGAAGATGGCGTCCGCACGCTTGTCTTTCTGGATAACGGTTCTGGCGTTCCGCAGGATATGCAAGAGCGAATCTTTGATGCCCGCGTTACCTCCAAGCTCGAGAGCATGAAGATGGACCGTTGGGGCGTTCACGGTCGTGGCATGGCATTGTTTTCGATTAAGCAGAACGCCGACGAGGCCCGTGTGGTCACGTCCGGCGTCGATCTTGGTTCAGCCTTCAAGGTGAGCGTTGCGGCCGACCGCCTCAGTGAGCGTGCCGATCAGTCCAGCTGGCCCCAGGCCGTCAAGGATGAGGACGGACGTTATGTCTGCGCTCGCGGTCCACATAATATTATTCGCGCTGCTTGTGAGTTTGCGCTCGAGGAGTTGCGTGGTTGCGATGTCTATCTCGGTTCTCCGTCTGAGATTGCCGCGACCCTTTATGCTCAAGCGTCAAGTCGGCTCGATACGTCTCGTCTCCTGTTCATTGATGACGAGAGCGAGCTTCCGGTTGTCGATCGTTTAGGCCTTGCTTCTGATGCCGAGGACTTTATCCGTATTTGTTCGGGTTTGGGTCTTGAGATGTCCGAGCGCACGGCCCATCGCATTTTGGCAGGGCAGATTAAGCCCGTTCGCGGTGTGACCGCGCGTCTGCTGCGCGAGCGTGATTCGTCCTCGCATGCGCCGACTCCTGTCGATCTCGCGAAGGATCGTCGCGGGCTACGTATTGCCAAGGATGACATGGCACAGTTTTCGCGCGCTGTGGAACGCGACTTTAATGACCTTGCCGCCCGGTACTATCTCAACCTTTGCGGCGACCCAAAGATCCGTGTTTCGCGTGATCGAATCACCGTGACCTTTGATCTTGCCAAAGAGGAATAGTGCCTTTACCGAGTCCACTCGGTACGATACAGTTGTTGCAGTTAAAACGTACTTTTAAATGCAGGAGTTTCTTCATGGATTGCCTGAAGGTATCAAGCAAATCATCGCCCGCGTCCGTTGCCGGCGCCATCGCCGGCATGGTCAAGGATGGTGTACCCGTCAACATCCAGTGTGTCGGCGCCGGTGCCGTCAACCAGGCTATTAAGGCCGTTGCTATCGCGCGCGGTTTTTTGATTCCAACCGGTTTTGATATTTCCTGCGCGCCCGTGTTCTCCGACATCCTCATTAACGGGGAGTCGCGCACGGCCATCCGCCTTTCTATCTACGTTCACCAGATCAATCGAGCTGCTATGGATAACGTCGTCATGGATGATGTTAAGCCTGTGGCATAGCTTCTGCTTGCCTTGTTTCGCTCCCCATCGTTAGGACTTATGCACATGGACCAGCGTTCCGTACGCGATATTCTTGCCGGTAAAACCTACTTTATCCGCACCTTTGGCTGCCAGATGAATCAGCACGACTCCGAGCGTGTGAGCGGTCTGCTTGATTCGTATGGCTGCCTCATGGCGCTCGATCCCGCGCATGCCGATATCGTTGTCTTCATGACGTGCTGCGTGCGCGAGGCCGCCGATACTCGCCTGTACGGTCAGTGCAATTCCTGCAAAAGCCTGCCGCCTTCGCCTTCGGGCAAGCGCGTGGTTGCCGTTGGCGGTTGCATCGCGCAGCGCGATGGCGAGGGCCTGCTCACCAACGTCGATAACGTCAATGTCATCTTTGGCACGCATTCCATTGCACATGTGGCCGAGCTCATTGCCGAGGCGTTCCGTGATGGTAAGCGTCATATCCGCTCCAATGAGCATGAGGATACGGATGCCATGAGCATGCCGTGGCATCGCGAGACTCAGTATCACGCCTGGGTGCCCATCATGACGGGCTGCAATAATTTCTGCACCTATTGCATCGTGCCGTACGTGCGCGGTCGCGAAAAGAGCCGCCCCTTCGAGGAGATTGTCGACGAGGTGACCGGTTTGGTGCGCCAGGGCGTGCGTGAGATTACGCTGCTGGGCCAAAACGTTAACTCATATGGTCGCGATCTGTTTGGCAAGCCGCGTTTTGCCGATCTGCTGCGTGCCGTGGGCAATACGGGCGTGGAGCGCATCTTCTTTACGTCTTCGCATCCCAAGGACCTGTTGCCCGAGACCATCGACGCCATGGCCGAGACGCCTGCCGTTATGTCGCAGCTGCACTTGGCCGTCCAGTCAGGTTCGACGCGGATCCTCAAAGAGATGAATCGCCGTTATACACGCGAGGACTATCTGGGCCTTGTCGATCGCATTCGCAACCGCATGCCCGATATCGCGCTCTCGACCGACATTATCGTTGGCTTCCCGGGTGAGACTGAAGAAGACTTTGAGCAGACGCTCTCACTTGCCGAGACGGTCCGCTATGCTCAGGCCTATACCTTCATCTATTCCAAGCGCGCCGGTACCCCGGCCGCCGAGATTGACGATCCTACGCCGCATGAGGTTATTCTCGAGCGTTTCAACCGTCTGGTTAAGGTTATCGAGACCACGGCACACGAGTATAACCAGGGTGAGCTTCATACTGTGGTTCCGGCGCTCATTGAGGGAACGAGTAAAAAGAACGACGCGGTCCTGCTGGGCAAGAGTCCCAAGAATCAGACCGTGCATGCGCCTATTCCCGAGGGTTACAGCATCGATCAGCTTGTTGGTAAGATCGTTGATGTTGACGTTGACGTTGCCAAGACCTGGTATTTGTCCGGCTCCGTTGTGGGCGAGCCGCGCTAATGGTTTCTCCCGGGGCAGGTCTTTCCGCCGTTGCGATCGTCGGTCCGACGGCGGTTGGTAAGAGTGATGTTGCCGACCGTTTGGCAGCTCGTCTTTCGTCCGAAGTGCTGTCGTGCGATGCGATGCAAATCTATCGCGGCATGGACATCGGTACCGCAAAGATGGCGCCCGATGAGTGCACGGCGCCGCTGCGTCTCGTCGACATTGTAGAGCCGGGTGTGGCATATTCTGCTGCGCTTTATCAGGCCGACGCTCGCGCGCATGTTGAACGTCTCCTTGGTTCGGGTTGCCTGCCGGTTTTTTGCGGAGGTACGGGGCTGTATCTCAAGGCCGCCCTCGATGAGATGGACTTTCCCTCGGGTGAACTTGAGGACGATCGTCGTGCGGGCTATCAGGAGCTTGCCGAGCGTATTGGCGAGGAAGAACTGCATGCCTTGCTTGCCGAGCGCGATCCAGAATCGGCTGCTGTTATTCATCCCCATAACGTGCGCCGTGTGATTCGTGCGCTCGAGATGCATGATGATGGCGTCTCCTATGCGCAGCAAAAGTCGCAGTTTAGTGTTCCGCACGAGCATTATCATGCCCTTTGGTTTGGTCTGACGCGTAATCGCGAGGTGCTCTACGAGCGCATTAACCAGCGCGTCGATCTGATGTTTGAGCAGGGTCTTGTCGACGAGGTCCGCGGTCTTATGGACCAGGGGCTGGGAGATGCCCTGACGTCGATGCAGGCAATTGGCTATAAAGAGATCATCGATGCTTTCAATGGCGTGATGAGCATGGATGAGGCTCGCGAACTCATTAAGATGCGTTCGCGTCGTTATGCCAAGCGTCAGCTTTCGTGGTTTAAGCGCGATGACCGTATCGTGTGGTTTGATATGGATGAATGTACGATCGATGGGGTCGTTGAGGATATCCTGCATCGTATTGAGGCTGCCTAATGGCCCGTTTCCCCCTTGTTCCCACGGCACCCGAGCCCGAGCGTGCCATTTTAGTTGGTGTTGAGTGGCGCGACAATGCATGGCCACTCGATCGATCGCTCGATGAGCTGGAACGCCTTGCCCACACGGCTGGTGCCCAGTGCGTGGCACGCTTGTCGCAGCGTTTGGTAAAGCCGTATCCTAAATCGTTTATCGGTTCCGGTAAGGTTGAAGAGCTGTGCGGCCTGGTGCATCGCATGGATGCCGATGTCGTTATTTTTGACGACGACCTGACCCCCTCGCAGCAATCCTATTTGGAGAAAGCCGTGGGCGAGCCGGTAAAGATTATCGATCGTACAGCACTGATCCTGGATATCTTTGGCCTGCATGCTCAGACGCGTGAGGGACGCCTGCAGGTACAGCTGGCACAGCTTCAATATTTGTTGCCTCGCCTGCGTGGCATGTGGAGCCATCTCGCCAAGGAGCAGACGCGCGGCGGCATCGGCTCACGTTTTGGTCAGGGCGAAAGTCAGCTCGAGGTCGACCGTCGCCTCATTCGTAATAAGATCGCTGCGCTTCGTCGTGAGCTCAAGCAGGTTGAACAGCGTCGTGATGTTCAATCCAAGAGTCGCATTGAGTCACCGGCGTTTCGCGTCGCGTTAGCCGGTTATACCAATGCCGGTAAATCGACGTTACTCAATCGTCTGACCGGCTCTACGGTACTTTCGCGGGACAAGCTGTTTGCTACGCTCGACCCGACGACGCGTTCGTATCGTCTGCCCGGCGGTCGCGGCATGACGATTACCGATACCGTCGGCTTTATTCAAAAGCTGCCCCATGGTCTGGTCGATGCCTTTAAATCGACGCTGTCCGAGGTTTTGGGCGCCGATCTAATTCTCAAAGTCGTAGATGCGTCTGACGAGGACTATGAGCGGCAGCTGGAGGCTGTCGACCGCGTGCTTGATGAGATCGGCGCCGGAGAGCGTTTAACGCTGACCGTATTCAATAAAATCGATCTTCTCGATAGCGTCGATCGATTGAGTTTCCGTCGTCGCTATCCGGAGGCCGTTCTGTTCTCGGCCCAAACGGGCGAGGGGCTCGACGATCTCGTCGACCGGATTGCTCGCGAGGCAGCTGCCACCGATGTGTTGCTCTCCGCTGATATCCCGTATCGTGAGGGCGCTCTCATCACGCTGGTGCATGAGCAGGGAACCCTTCTGCATGAGGAATATCTCGAGGACGGCGTTCGCATTGTGGCGAAGTTGCCGGCTCGTATTGCACCGCTGCTCGAGCGTTATCGCACCGAGTAGACGAGCTCCAAAATGCCCAGAATGATGGGCTGATGCAGCAGATAAAAGAGGAGAGCGTGACGTCCAAGGCTGGCGAGCGCCGGCAGGGGGTTGGCGTAGGCCCAGCTAGGGACGGTCTTATCGATTCCCTGCGCTATGTGTGCGGCGAAGTATCCTGCAAGATACATAAAGATAAACGGGATGATGGGGTAGTAATCACCTGAGATAAACCCAGGGCTCGGAAATCCCAGCCACGCCAGGTAGGGGACAGGGTAGATCGTTTTGGGGATGCTCCAGGTGATTACGAACAACATAAGGCATAGGGGCATGCCCCATCTCGCCGTTATCTTCTTAAGGACGGGATCGGTCAACGCCACGATGCCGGTGCATGCGGCCATGCAGTAGATGATGCCAAAATTAACCTAATCGTCGACTGAGACAAGTGTTGTTGCCAACCAGACAACGAGTGCTGCTAAGGCGTATTTGGCGGCACGTTTGATATTGTTGCGCGAAAGGGTGCACATCCAACCGGCGATAAACAAAAATACCCAGCTGATGCTGGCGCGCCAGATGTCTTGAAAGGCTGACTGGGTAAACCAGGGCATATCCCAGCCGTACAGGTAGGCGAGATCATAGCAAGCGTGAAAACCTGCCATAGAAATCATCGTAAACCCGCGGACGGTATCAAATATGGTGATGCGTTTTTGCATTACGAGAACCGGCGCATCAAGCCGACGACTTTGCCCAGGATAACGGGATTCGTTGCATAGATAGGTTCCATGGTGTCGTTCTCGGGCTGCAAGCGCACACGCCCCTGCTCCTTGTAGAACGTCTTGACGGTCGCCGAACCATCAATCATGGCCACGACAATTTCGCCGTTCATGGCACTCTTTTGTTCACGGACGATGATGTAATCGCCATTGAAGATGCCGACATTGATCATTGAGCTCCCATGCACCTCAAGGATAAAGGAACCCTGATCAGTGGCGATTTCGGTCGGGATAGTAAACGTGTCTTCGATATTCTGCTCGGCCAGAATGGGAATCCCAGCCGCGACGCGACCAACGAGCGGTAGCGAGACCGTTCCGCGAGGTGCGGTGGGCTCGTCAGATTTAGAAATTGAGACAGAGGAACCATCCTCGTTAAAGAGTTCCAGGGCGCGCGGTTTGGTGGCATCGCGCTTGAGTAGCCCGCGCGCCTCCAGGGCAGAGAGATGGGCGTGCACGGTGCTGGGGGAGGAAAGGCCCACGGCAGAAGCCATCTCGCGCACGCTGGGCGGATAACCCTTCTCCTGCTGATATTCCTTGATGAAGTCGTAAATTTGCTGCTGACGCTTGGTAATTTTGCGAGCCATCAGGGCATCCTCTCTACCCATGTCAAACAAATGTTCGAATTTTGCTTGACAGGAACAACTGTTCGAAGATAATAATAACCGAACATTCGTTCTCGCGCTAGACATTTTTGTCCGCGCGGCTTGATAAAACTGTTCTCAGCAAAACACGCGAGAGGAGAACATGATGAACGTAACGAATATGGTCCAGGGAAACCTCGCCCTTAAGCTCGAGACGCCTGCAGAACCCACTTTTACGGTTGTTCAGGGTGGCCGCTCCGGCTTTCAGCCTTTGACCGTAAAGCCTGCGCGCAATCAGCAGGCTGTAGTCGCGCCGGCCCGCGTTGCCCTGAAGGTTCCGACGATTGTCGCCGTCGCCGTTGCGCTTACGCTCTTCTTTGTCCTCGCTATGTCGGTCTTTAGCACTCGTCACGCCGCGTATGCCGAGTCCGTTTCCAACATTACCTACGAGACCATTCGCGTTCAGCCTGGCGATTCTCTTTGGTCGATTGCCGAAGAATATCCAATCGAAGGCCTTTCCACGCAAGAGACTTCCGACATGATCCGTAGCGTCAATCATCTGGAGCATGGTTCGCTCGCCGCCGGTGCGCATCTTAAGGTTCCTGCTCGTTCGTAATCATTATCGCGCTGCGCATGGTACCCTTGTTATCGTTTAAGAGGAGGTACCATGCGCTGTCCCAAATGCGGCAAGGCACATACCCGCGTCGTTGATTCCCGTATGCAGGAGTCAAATAACACCATTAAGCGCCGTCGCGAATGTTGCTCGTGTAACTACCGCTTTACAACGTTTGAGCGATGCGAGGACCCTATCGAGGTCATTAAGTCAGATGGAACTAAGCAGCGGTTCGATCGCAATAAGCTTCTTGTCGGCTTGATGCGCGCCACCATCAAGCGCGATATCGACACTAAGAAGCTCAATGAGATTATCGATGACATCGAGGTCGAGCTGCGCTCTCGCACACTGACGGCCGTCACGTCCCATGAGTTGGGTGACATGGTGCTCAAGCGCTTGGCCAAGATCGACAAGGTGGCGTACATCCGCTTTGCCTCGGTCTACCGCGATTTCAAAGACGTCGATGAGTTTCTGCAAGAGCTCGACAAGCTAAGGTGATTCCATGTCCAACATTACCGTCAACATAAAGCGTCTCGATCCCACCGTCGAGCTTCCCAAATACGCCCATCCCACCGATGCCGGCTTGGATTTGCGCTCCAATGAGGACTGCGTCCTGAAGCCCTTCGAACGCCGTCTGGTCTCTACGGGGCTGGCCATCGCCCTGCCCGATGGCTACGCCGGCTTCGTTCAGCCCCGCAGCGGCTTGGCCATCAAGCAGGGCCTGTCTATAGTCAACACGCCTGGCCTCATCGACGCCCACTACCGAGGAGAACTCAAGGTTATCCTCATCAACCTGGATCCCTCCATTAACATTCAAATCAATAAAGGCGACCGCATAGCCCAACTCGTCATCCAAGAAGTCCCCACGGTCAACCTCATAGAAGTAGAAGAACTAGACAAAACCGACCGAGGCAACGGAGGCTTCGGCTCCAGCGGCATCGCCTAGGGCGCTCGTATCCCTCCCGCCCGGGGCTTACCTATATCATTCCATGCTCAAACATTCTCGCGTCGCTTCGCTCGCTGCGAAACTGCGCGTGGAACGATATAGGTAAGCCCCGGGCGGGCGGCTACTCGCTTGAAACAATATTTACTTTTCTAGTAAGTCGATGCTATGAAGGGACGCCTCCTTTGTCGCATCGACTTACTGTATTTATATTTTTCGGTTTCGCCTTTGCAGATTTTAATGGTGGGGATCCGGTATGGCTGCTAGTACGTAAACGTAGCTGCTCGGCGGGAGCCGCCCATATATCGTTCCACGCGCAGTTTCGCAGCGCAGCGAGAATGTTTGAGCATGGAATGATATATGGGCGGCTCCCGCCGAGCAGCGGACTATCGCCTAGCGGATATGCGCGGGTTTTCCGCCCCAGTAGAAGCGGCAGAAGGCTCTTTTGCGCTTTTGGGGTTTGCCTACGAGCTCCATGGTTGCGATGGCTATGTCTTCGGCTGCGTGTGGGCGGCGTAGTACTTCGCCGTTGATGAGCAGTGCCTTGAGCGACTCAGGATGATCGTGGAGATGACGCAACGTCACGATGAGCTCTCGTGCGGTGGTGACATGCATGCTGGCGCCCATGCCGGTGAGCATGGTGGTGTTGGCCTTTTCCTGGCCATAGGACTTGCCCAGCAGGATCATCGGCAGGTGTGCGCACAGGCATTCGGTGACGGTGAGTCCGCCCGATTTGAGAATTGCCAGGTCGCAGCCGTGCATAAGCGCTGCCATATCATCGACATAGTCCAGAACCGTGACGTTTTCGAGCTTCATGGCGTCGAAGAGCGTTTTGAGGCGGGTGGCATATTCGGTGTCTTTGCCCGGCAAAAAGACAAAGTGCATGTCTTCGAAGCTGCGTAGGAAGGGGAGGGTGCGGTCCATCTCCGCGCGAAAGCGAACGTACGGTTGAGGCAAGCTGGCACCGGCCATTACCAGCACGACGGTCTTGTCGGTGGGGAGGTTGAACTTAGCTAGCTCTTCCTCGCGATCGTAATCCGTGTCGAATCCGGCGCGAATAGGAATGCCGGTAATGCGAATCTTTGTCTCGAGCACCTTGCGCGGACGCAGCGTTTCGGCCATAAATTCGTTGGCAACACAGAATAAATCGGTGTCCTTGTGGGGCCACCATCCCTCGACTTCGTAGTCGGTCGGTACGCAGATGACCGGATAATCGATACCCGTAATTACGCGGGCGCCCACGGTAACATTGGCTGCTGTGATGTGCGTTGCAACCACGGCTATGGGCCTGCGGCTACGAATATATTCGTTGAAGGCGGGGAACATAATTCGCGACCATGCCGTTCCGCCACCCCAGAGAAGATGTCCCGTAAGCGTATATCGCCAGGTCAGGTCGTAAATGGGGCGCGTGGCTCCCGTAAAAGAAGCCGCGGTCTTATTGCCGTCGAATTTAATACGTCCAAAATCAAGGATATCGAGCACTTCAATCTCAATATCCTCGGGGATGCCATTGGTGCCGCGGATGAGGTCGAATGCCTGCGCTATCGCATTTGCGGCGGCCTTGTGGCCCGAGCCAACGGAGGCGTGCACGATGGTCACGAGAGGTTTTTGTTGAGCCAGGAGCGTGGTTTGCTCCGATTGGGGAGTGCTGTGCGTGAGCAGGGGAGCGTCGTCACTCGTCTGCGCCTGGTCCATCGATAACTCCCCTTCAGCTTTGTAATACGGATTTATCATTGTAGTGCATGAGTGTCACGTTCACGTAAATTTGGGTATGAGCGCAAAGAACGTCAATGTTTCGACGAGAGGATGTTCCATGACTACCGATCAGCCGATCGATGTTGCGATTATCGGTGGCGGCCCCGCGGGCTATGCTGCCGCCATTTATGCTGCGCGTGCCAACCTGACGACGACCGTGATTGAGCAGGGCATGTCGGGAGGGCAGATCGCCACAACCAATGAGGTCGAGAACTATCCGGGTTTCCCGCTCCTGAGTGGCGCCGAACTTGGCGAGCGTTTTCAGCAGCATGCAGAGGGCCTGGGAGCACAGGTTACATGGAGCATGGTTACGGGTATCGATTACGATGCCGATGCAGCGTTGTTTACGGTGCATCACGATATGGGCGATACGCTGGCCTCGAGCGTTATCGCTTGCATGGGTGCCACGCCGCGTCCGGCAGGTTTCGCAGGCGAGGATACGTATCGCGGTCGTGGCGTTTCATATTGCGCAACATGTGACGGCATGTTTTTCCGCGGCAAGCAGGTTTTTGTAATCGGTGGTGGCAATTCGGCATGCGAAGAGGCGCTGTTCCTGTCCGACATTGCCAGCAGTGTGACCATCGTGCTGCGCCGCGACCAGTTTCGTGCGCCCGATGGTGTTGTTCAGAAAGTACTCGCAAAGGACAATATTACAGTTAGGTACCAAACTAGTATTGTGGAGCTATCGGGCGAAGCCATGCCAACGACGATTACCTTTAAGGACAATGCATCTGGCGAGACTCATACCGAGTCATTTGAACCTGGCTCGTTTGGCATCTTTGTCTTTACGGGGATGCTGCCGCATACCGAGCTGGTTGAGCATCTAGTCGATCTGGCTCCTGACGGCGGCATTGTCACCGACGATTCGATGGCCACCCGTACGCCCGGCTTATTCGCAGCCGGCGATATCCGTTCCAAGCGTTTACGCCAGGTTGTGACCGCCGTTTCGGACGGAGCCATAGCAGCAACGAGCGCATACGCGTTTCTCCGTGAATAAGTACGATAATATATCTTATGTAAGGTTGCTATCTTTAAACAAAGTGGTTGGACGATGCATCAATGTGTTGTCCAACCACTTTTACTTGCCGGCTATGTGGTATGCAAAACTAGATAACCTAGAATACAATATAGAAAATGAACGGAGGACCTTTATGAACCACGTTAAACACGTTATTCCGATGTCCGATTCGTCGGTAAGCATTAAGCCCGAGGATATTCAGCCCACGGTGCTGCCCGATGCATTCATTCAGTCCGATATCGTGCGTAAACTCAATACGTTGAGTCTGCCGCGCTATAACCAGTTGCCCAATGTGACACTCTACCGCGACCAGGTCATTGAGTATGTTGCGCTGTGGATGGAGCCGCTGTCCATTTGCGTTGAGCACCCTGTCATTACGCCATCGATGATCAATAACTACGTGAAGGTCGGCCTGGTGCCTGCTCCGGTCAAAAAGCAATATGGCCGCGAGCAGATTGCCCGCCTGATCGCTATCTGCCTCTTTAAGCAGGTGCTACCTATTGCTGCGGTGCAGGCACTCTTTAACATTCAGCGTTTGAGCTACGATGCCCCGACGGCCTTCGATTATGTGGTCGATCAGCTCGAGGCATCGATTCGTTCGGCGTTTTCCGTCGAGCAGGCGCCGGTTCCCGATACGGCGCATCAGGTAACGCGTGAGTCGCTGCTTGTGCGCAGTGCGGTTTCATCCTTCGTTTCGAAAGCGTACCTGATGAGCTATCTAAAGTTTAATGGGTTTAATAGCTAGCCGACGTATAAAACGGGCGGAACAAAGGGCTATCTGCCACTTTGTCCCGCCCGTATTTTTGCTTGGTTGGACGTTATTGGCCCGAAGCCACGCCCATGCCGTAGCCGATAATGAGCCCATACATTTCGGCATAGTATGAATTTAGCCCGTTACAGGGCATGATGATAGTCTTGGAGCCTGGCCAGCGCTCCACAATTCGGCTGGCAAGTGCTTGGGCGCCTGCCTCATTCTCGACATGGTCGATAACGACCTCGCCGCCCGTAAAACCTTCGGCTTCCATGGTGTCGATGATATTGTTGAGCATCTTCTTTTCGCCACGCGTGTGCCCGACGAGCTCGATTTTACCGGCCTCGCTCGCCGTGCCCAAAATGCGAATATTGAGCTTGTTGGCAATGACGCCGGCTGCCTTAGGAATGCGTCCTGCCTTTGCAAGGTTCTCGTAATTACACAGGCTAAAGAGAATCTTGCTGTTTTGCTCGAGACTGTCGAAGTAAGCGCAGGCGTCCTCAAAGGAAACGTCCGGGTTACTTGCAAGATAACGATCAAACAGCAAGAAGATCAGATCCATCTTGCCGCCTGCTGCCCGCGAATTGACCAGGTGAATCTGACGATTGGGCTCCTCGGCAAGTACCATATCGCGTGCCGTAGCGGCAGCGTTATAGCTTCCAGAGACACCCTCCGAGATTGGCATGCAGATCGTCTTGTCGGCGAGCTTAAAGAGCTCAGCCCACTCCCCCACGCTTGGGCAGGCGCTCGATGATGCGCTGGCTTCCGACTGAATGGCAACATTAAGCTCGTGAACATCGAGCAAAAGGTCGTCGACAAATTCGCGCTCCCCTACTCGAATTTTGAGAGGAGCGAATGCAAAGGTGGTACGGGGTGCAGTCGGTTGCCAATCGCGAAGATTGCAGCTCGAATCTGAGATAAGTGCCCAGCTCATTGAGGGTCCTTTCTAGTTGTTCCCCAACAATTATAGCCATCTTTTTGATTGATTGGACGGTTATCTAGTTTTGAATACTAGATAGCCGTTCTGATTTTATGGCAAACGGTAGGGAAAAAAGAATGGGCCTCGTGACTCAAGATCGCGAGGCCCACGTTCGTTCGCTGCAGTAATAAATTAGTAGCGCACGAAAATGTAATTGTTGTTCATGCCGGCGGCAACGGAGCTGATGATGACGCCCGTTTTGTAGTCGGAAGCATGGATCATCTGACCATTACCGATATAAATGCCGGTATGGTAGGAGTTAACCACAACATCGCCGGGTTGCGGATCGGACACACGGGTCCAACCCATGAAGTCGACCGTGGTGCCCAGACGGCAGTAGCGTCCCGTGAGGCAATAGCTTACAAAACCGGAGCAGTCAAAGCTGTTCGGTCCAATGCCGCCCCAAGAATACGCATAGCCGAGCTTGCTGTAGGCGCGCGAAACAACGGAGCCACCATCAACAGACTGACTCGGTGCTGAAGGCGTGGGAGCCGGAGCGGGCGTGGGGGCAGGCTGCGGTGCGGGAGCCGGCGTGTTGCCGCCCTGGTTGTTGTTATTGTTGGTCTGGCCGCCATTGTTGGTGTTCTCGGTCGTACCGGCGGTGTCGTTGCTCACCGTGGCCTTTTCGGCGGTGCTAGCATTAATGCCAGCCTGCAGCGCAGCGTTGGCCTCGGCCTCGGCAGCGAGCTCGGCCTGCAGCTGCGAATCCAGGGAGTTTACGACGTTCTGGGCTTCAGCCTGCTGGGCATTAAGCTCGTCGACCTTCTTTTGCGTGGTGGCGACGTTCTTCTCCTGCTCGGCCTGCTTATCGGTGAGCTGCTGCTTAAGCTCCTTGACCTCTTGAATGGTCTGAGCTTGCTTATCGGAAACTTTGCCGTAGTAGAACAGACGGTTGAGCATATCGCTCAGATCATCGACACCCGTCAAAACCTGAAGCAGGCTCAGACCGCCGGTTTTGTACTCGCCGGCGACATAGGTCGAGAGCTTGGCCTGACCATCGGCGATCTCCTGCTGCTTTTGCGTGATCTCGCCGGCAGTCTGATCGAGCGCCTGCGTCTGCGTGGCAAGCTCATCGTAAATCTGCTGGGTTTGGGTGCCGATCTGCTCGAGTTTCGTACGAGCAGCGGCAAGGTCGGATGCGGTATCGGCGTAGGCAGGAGCCGCGAGGCCCAAGCCCAAAACACAAGCGAGGGTTGCCGTAGCAGCGCAGCGTGCCATGTTTTTGTGCGTGTTTGCTGTGCGCATGTAGCTTCCTTTCCAGTAACTAAGGGTAACGGCTAGCCTACCGTCACCAGGCTAAAGAGCTCCACATCGTCATCAGACGGCGTGAGCTTCTCGCGCGGGTTGAGAAACGCAAGCTCAAGTATACAACCGTAACCGATAAGCTTTGCGCCCATATCTCGCATCAGTTTACCTGTTGCCTCGACGGTTCCGCCCGTCGCGACCAAGTCGTCCAGAATCAACACGGTATCTTTAGAGCTGATAGCGTCGGCATGGATCTCAATTGAATCGGTGCCGTACTCGAGCTCGTAGCTCTGGCTTACGGTCTCGCGCGGCAGCTTGCCCGGTTTACGTGCGGGAACAAAGCCGGCGCCAAGGGCTACAGCCACCGGTACGCCAACCATAAAGCCGCGAGCCTCGGGACCCACGACCTTGGTGATCCCCATGCCGGCAAAGTGCTCGGCGAGGGCATCGGTCATGGCTTTGAGCGCCTCGGGATTGCCAAAGAGCGGCGTGATGTCTTTAAAGACGACTCCGGGCTCGGGATAGTCGGGGATGTCGACGATTTGAGATTCGAAGTCGTACATTGCATGACCTTTCAATGAGTTGCCGAAATATCAGCAGCGGTTATTTGCCCGCGGTGACGGTGCCGGAGTGCGAAGGGGCGACGACCTTGAGCGGCTTTACGAGAGAATCCTCGTGCGAAGCAGGCGCGGCAGTTTCTTCGTTTTTGGCCTTGGTGGACTCGGAGCGAGCGATTTCCTCATCGAGTGCATCGATGTCGGCGTCCTCGACCACGGCGTTGAGCGACTCAAAAACGCGGTTTTTGAGCAGCGCGGTGTGCACGCCCTCCGTCAGGTCGTGAAGCTTCTTAAACGCACGCTCGAGCTTGGCGTCGCGCTCGTCATCGGAGGTATCCATGCCGAGCATGCTCACGAGCACCTGCTCAAACATCGAGGACTCGCGGTTGGCGGAAGACACGTACTGACGCAGGTTGCGCGGCTCGATATGGAAGCGTGACAGCTCGGAGCAGTAACGGATGATCGGAAAATCGCGACCATCGACGAGCTCACGATTCTGCGGACTCTTGATGATGCGAATAAGGTCGTTCTCGGCGAGCGAGCGGATAAACGAAATCTCAACACCGAGCATGTCGGGGATCGTCTCGATGGGATGCAGCTTTTGCTTGGTCTCCTTGGGCTCCGTCTTAAGCGGAACATCGGACAGAAGACCCACCTCGTAAGCCAAAGTGGACAGGTCCGTGGCGTTTTCCAAGCGCTGCTTAATCACGTTGAGCGGCATGTAGCGGGTCTTCTGCAAGTGCAGGATGACCTCCAGGCGATCAACGTCCTCCTTAGAGTACTGACGGTATCCCTTAGGCGTACGATGAGGGGTAATGAGCCCCTCATCTTCTAGAAATCTAATTTTTGAGTTCGAAAGATCGGGGTATGCGCCTCGAAGTAGGTTGACGACTTGGCCGATACTCAGATAGTTGCGTTCGGCCATGCCCTACTCACCGGTTTCGATGCGCTCCGGCGTGCTCTCGTGGTAGATGAGCGTAAACGTACCGATCTGGACGGAAGAACCGTCGTGCAGCGGGGCTGCATTGACGATGGCACCGTCGACCCAGGTGCCATTGAGCGAGCCCAAGTCCTCGATGCGAGCGCCGAGGCCCTCGCGGATAATGCGCGCGTGGCTGCGCGATACGGTCATGTCATTGAGGAAGATGCCGTTCGCAGGATCGCGGCCGATGGTGGTCACGTCGTCCTCGAGCTCAAAGGCGGCACCAGTCTGCGGACCCTTGACGATGGACAGAACGGGGGCGGTGATGCGCACGTTGGCCATGAGGTCGGGAACGGTGACGTCGCTTGAAGGCACGCGGAATACGCAGGTAGCGTCAGCAGTCTTATCATTCTGAGCCATATTGTTTACCATGTTGTCCATGACAACCCCTAACTTATCGCGGACGTGCCGCAAATAATGAACCGTACGTAATCATACCCCAACGAATCAGTCTTCGATTTCAGGGTTCAGAAAGTCGATGTCCTCGTCCTCGGGATGCGCGAGAGCCTGTTTAATGGCCACTCCGCCCTTAATGGAATAGATGACAGCCGTGAGCATGGAGAAGATCACGCCGCCGTACACAAAGAAGATGCCGAGGGGCACCGAGCTTCCGTTGAGGCCCGGGAAGGCCGTAAGGGTTGAAGGTAAAAGATGCAGGCCGTCAATAACGGGGAACCCGAGCAGCATGAGCGAGAAGCCGGTCATGAGCAGTGCAGTGGCAATCTTTCCGGGAAAGACGACATCGATGGGGCGACGGTGATAATGACGCACGATAAGCGTGCCGATGCCCAGATAGATGTCGCGGCCAATAATGAGCACGCAGACCCAGATTGGCAGCTCTCCGCGAACCACCAGCCCAAGTACGCCGGTGAACAGCAGCGCACGGTCGCAGATGGGATCCATGACCTTGCCGAGCCACGAGACCGTCTTGGTCATGCGGGCGATCTGACCGTCCATCCAGTCGGTGGAGGCGGCAACGGCGTAGATAACGATGGCGATGACGCGGTTGTTATCCGTCACAAACAGGTACAGAAATACCAGGGTGAGGATCAGGCGCGTAAAGGTGATGAAATTGGAGATCGTAAAGATCTTATTCGACGGGTAATCGGAAGTGCCGATAAGCTCCTTTTTGATCTTCTTTTTGATGCCCACAGGACTCCCCCGCTGGTTAACGACAAAACTTTCGATACTATACCCGTTCCGGCGATGTCTATCCAGCGTAAGCATAGAGAGTCCAGACATATGGAGGATGCTACTGGGTTGTGCGGCATTCTGCATTTGTGTACATCAGCCTCCAAATATGACATTTTTCGGCATCTTTGATGGCTGATGTACACGTTTTGATTCGGTGATTACATCGATCGGGAAAGTTGTTGCCTTAAGCAAATTAATCATGATGTGCGGGTCGAGAAGGGTTGGCGCCAAAAGAACCCAACGGCCGTTACGGCTTCGTTAGAAACGCGCCCCACCATGGATGGTGAACCCGAAAGGTAAGGCGCGCGGGCACGGTGACTCGGCCCGCGCGCCCGGAAGAGAAAGGATAAACCCATGGGTTACATGCTCGAGACGCGTGGGCTCACCAAGCGCTTCGGCCGCGGCGACCAGGCGCAGGACGCCGTGGCCGACGTGAGCCTTCATATCCGCGAGGGCGAGGTGTACGGGCTGCTCGGTCCCAACGGCGCCGGCAAGTCGACAACGCTCAAGATGATCTGCGGGATGCTGCGGCCGACGGCCGGGGAGATCCTCTTTGCCGGGCACGCCTGGCGCCGCGAGGACCTCTACGCAATCGGCAGCCTCATCGAGGAGGCGCCGCTCTACCCCAACCTCACCGCGCGCGAGAACCTGCGCGTGCGCACCACGCTGCTGGGCCTTCCCGAGAGCCGCATAGATGAGGTGCTCGCCGCCGTGGACCTCGCGGACACCGGGAAGAAGCGCGCCGGGCGCTTCTCGATGGGCATGCGCCAGCGCCTGGGGCTCGCGCTGGCGCTGATTGCCCGGCCACGCCTGCTCGTGCTCGACGAGCCCACCAACGGCCTCGACCCCATCGGCATCGAGGAGCTGCGCGACCAGATCCGCGGCTTCGCGGCGGCGGGTACGACGGTGATCGTCTCGAGCCACATCCTCTCCGAGGTGCAGCAGATGGCGGACACCATCGGCATCATCTGCGGGGGGCGCCTCGCCTACGAGGATGCGCTTCGGCCCGGGCAGGACCTCGAGGAACTCTTCATGAGCTTCTGCCGGGAAGGGCGACGAGCGCGCGGAGAGGTGGCGGCATGACGGGCGAGAAAGGCGGCCTGCTCGCGGGCCTGCGCGCCGAGGCCCTGAAGTCGCGCCACGCGGCACCGGTTCGCCTGGCCGTGCTCATGGCGCTGCCGATGCCGCTGCTCGGCGCGATGCCCTACCGGGGCGTGCAGATCTTTAGCGCGTGGAACTACTGGTACGCGCTCTTCCTGCCCGTGTCTCTCTCGCTCGTGGTGGCGTGCGTCGCGCGGGCGGACGCTCGCACGCGGATGCGGGGACTTCTTGGCCTGGGCTTCCCGCTTAGGCGCGCCTGGTGGGCCAAGGCGCTCTGGTGCCTCGCGCTCTGCACGCTCTCGAACCTCGTGGTCTTCGGCATCTATCTCGCGGGCTCGGCGTTCTCCTCGCAGGGTCTCACGGCCGCGGGCACGCTCACGATGCTCCTCTGCGCGCTCGCCAACACGGTGACCGCGGCGTGGATGATCCCCGCAGGGCTCTTCCTCACGGCGCGGCTCGGCATGCTCGCGGGCATCTTCTGCCCGCTCGCCGCGCAGCTCGTGGGTGGGTTCGCCTGGTCGCTGATGCCGCTGCCGCAGCTCTTTCCGCCGTCGGCGAGCATGGTCATCCCCACGAGCTTCATTCCCGTGCTGCCGAGCGGCGAGCCGCTCGCGGCGGACATGGCGCTCGGCGGGGCGCTCACGGCGGACGGCATGCTCACGCTGGCGGGCCTTGCGGTCAGTGCGCTCGCGTTCGCCGCGCTCACGGCGGCGGGCGCGGCCTGGTTTGCGCACTCCGAGGAGAGGTGATGGCCATGACACGACTCTCCGATCCGACGCCGCGCATGACTCTCCCGCGGGCCCTGCTTTCCGAGGCCCTGCGCCTGGCGCGCTCCCCGCTCTCGGCGGTGCACCTCGCCTGCGGCCTGGCAGCCGGTCTTGCCTGCGGCGAGTACTTCTCCGTAACCCGATGGGACCCGGCGCTGGGCGCGGACGCCTGCGCCCAGTTCCTCGGCGCCCTCATGCCGCTCATGTCCGCCATCGTCTGCGGGCTCGCCGTGGACGAGGAGCGCGCTGCCGGGCGCCTCGCCAACCTCACGGCGGTCCCCTCGCGCGGGCGCGCCGTCGCGGCGAAGCTGCTCGCCCTTGCGGCGCTCGGCGCGGGCGCGCTGGCCGTGGCGCTCGGCGTGTTCGGGGCCGTGCTCGCCGTCGCCGGGCGCCTGCCGCTCGGGCCCGCTCCGCTTGCGGCCGCCTGGGCGGGCATCGTGCTGGGCAGCTTGCCCCTCTACGCGCTGGGGCTCGGCGTGGCCCTGCGCCTCGGCCGCAACGCCGCCATCGGCGCCGGCGCGGCGGGGGTGCTCCTCGCGTTCTTCTCGGTGGGCGGACTTGCGCACGGCCTCATGACCGGCGAGCTCACCGGCGCTCTGGCGACGCCCCTGAGCTGGGTGCCGCTCGCCTGGCCCGCGCGCCTGGGGTCGCTCGGGGTGGAGGCCTTCATCGACGCCGCACGCGCGGCGGGCCCTCTCCTCACGACTGCGCTCGCTAGCCTCGTTCTCACCCTGGCAGCCGACGCCGTCCTTCTTGCCTGGTTCTGCCGCTTCGAGGACGGGAGGGTAGATGCGTAGGAAGCCGCTCGCCGCCATGTTCGTCCTCCTCTTCGCAGCGCTCGTCCTGGGCGGGAATGCCCTGCTCGACGCCGGCTGGGGGTCGGCGCTGCGCTCGATCGCCGACCGCGTGCTGCCTAACCCTGAGATCGCCATGTGGGCGCCCGCGCCCGAGCCCGGCAGCCACGCGAGCTCCTACGCCGACGCCACCGGGGCGGGGGCAAACTACGTCTACCTGGTGGACGCGGCGGACGACAGAGGCAATGTCCGAGAGCTCCAGCTCATCTTCTTCGGGCGGGAGTCGGACGGCGAGGGCTGGCTCGAGATCGAGGCGCGCGGCGGCTCGGGCGTGCGCTACCGCGCGTGCGACGCGGCCGAGACACCCGTGGCTGCGCGCAGGGCTCTGGACCGCTGAGCGCGGCGCAAGTACAATGCAACGAGAGTTTCAGGAGGTCGAACATGGCGAGGATACTGGCAGTGGATGATGAACGGGCGATCCTCGACGCGCTTGCGCGCGTCCTCGGCCGCGACGGCCATGAGGTCGTCAAGGCGGAGGACCCGACGGCGGTCCCGGGGATGGACCTCTCGCGCTTCGACCTCGTGCTCTGCGACGTCATGATGCCGGGGCTCGACGGCTTCGAGCTAGTGCGGCAGATCCGCCCGGACTTCGACGGCCCCATCGTCTTCCTGACCGCTCGCGTGGCCGAGGAGGATGCCGTGGCCGCCTACGGCCTGGGCGCCGACGACTACGTCCGCAAGCCCTTCGGGGCCGCGGAGCTGCGCGCCAAGGTCGCGGCCCATCTACGCCGTGAGCGCCGGCCGCGCTCGCACGCCCTCTCCTTCGGGGAGGTGCGGATCGACCTCAGGGCGCGCGGCCTCGCCGTGGGCGGCGAGGCCGTGCCGCTCACGCCCACCGAGTACGCCATCTGCGAGTACCTCGCCCGCCACCCCGGGCAGGTCATGAGCCGCGTGCAGATACGCGAGGCGGTGCTCGGCTGGGAGAGCGACGCCGACGACGCGGCCATATCCATGCAGGTCAGTCGCGCCCGGAGGAAACTCTCCGAGGCCGGCGCCGATCCGATCGCGACCGTCTGGGGGATGGGGTACAAGTGGCAGCTCTGAGGATCGGGGCGCGAGGTCGCGGGGGCATGCCGCTCTCCTTCGTCATCGCGCGCTACTTCGCCTACGCGTTCGCGGCAGTCGCCACGGCGTGGCTCGCCTCGTTCATGATGCTCTCTGTGGCGATCAACGCGGGCTTCGTCTACGAGGCAAGCTGGGGGCCGGCCAATGCGCGCGAGGTCGCGGAGGGCCTGGCACGCGACGGCGTCTGCGGGCAGCAGGACGTGCCGACGGCGTACCGCTACCTCATCCTGAACAAGGACGGATACGTGCTGATGACAGACCTCGAGAGCACGCGGCTCGAGGACGCGAAGGAAATGGCTCGTACGGCACTCGCCGCGGATCCGGGCACAGTGGAGATCGAGGGCGGGGGTTCGGGCGTTACCTACGCCGCGTTCCCGCTCAAAGGTGGCGGGGCCTGCGCGCTCGTCAGCGAGTATCTGCCGCAGTGGGTCTCGCGCGACCTCGCCGGCCTGCTTCCCAACCCGCAGAACCTCATGCTCGTCGGCGCCACGGCGGGAAGCGCACTTGCGCTTGCGCTCGTCGCGCGCCGCGCGAGCCGCGTGATCTCGCGCAAGATGGCGCCGCTCGCGGAGGCGGCGGGGCGCGTCGGCGCGGGGGAGCTCGACTTCGCGGTCGGCAGCACCAACGTGCGCGAGGTGAACGACGTCCTCGCCGCGATGGACGCCATGCGGGCCTCCCTCGCCGAGTCGCTCGAGGCCCGCTGGGCCGCGGAGCGGGGGCAGCGCGAGCAGATGACGTCGCTCGCCCACGACCTCAAGACGCCGCTCACCGTGCTGCGCGCCAACGCCGACTTCGTAGCGGAGGAGCTGGAAGACGAGAAAGACGCCGACCTCGCGGCCGCCGCGCGCGACATAGCCGGCAGTGTCGAAAGGCTCGACGGCTACGTGCGCCTGCTCATCGAGGCCTCGCGCGGGTCCGGCGGGGCGGAGAGGGCCCCCATGCGGCCGGCCGAGCTTTGCGAGCAGGTCCTCGCCGAGGCCGCCCAGATCGCCCGGGCGCGAGGCGTGACGCTCGACGCGGCCACGGGCCCCGCTGTCGCGGGCGCGCCCGAGGCCGCGCTCGACCGAACCGCCCTGGCGCGAGCCGCCGCGAACCTCGTGGCCAACGCCGCCGAGCACGCACGCTCGCGCGTGGCTGTCTCCTGCGACGTCGCGGGCGGGCACCTCGTCATCGAGGTTGCCGACGACGGACCGGGCTTTTCTCCCGCCGCCCTCGAACGCGGCTGCGAGCGCCTCTTCACAGACGACTCCTCCCGCTCCTCGCGTGACGAAGGCCGCCACTACGGGCTCGGCCTCCACGTCGCCTCCGAGGCCGCGAGCGCCCACGGGGGATCCGTCTCGCTCGCCAACGGCCCCTCGGGCGGTGCGGTGGCCACCATCGCGGTCCCCCTGTGCGGGATCTGACGATTTCCTCGATGTCTACCTCGACTGCGATATGTCGCTCGCCGAGGCCGCGACGAGATGGTGTTGCGTCTGCCCCGTTTGGTGCTTCTAGCTCAAATTTGATCTGATGTAAGGCCCGTGCAATCCTGCATGGGCCTTACTTTTGGCAATTGCTCGACCGATTCGTGGCTTGAAACGCAAATTATCGAGTTAAGGAGAAATGGGGTCATACAGCAGCTATCAGAGCGCTTGCCGCACTCCCCCGCCATTACCTCTGCGGCGTCCTCGTATAGAGCCCATACCGTTTGGCATATCGTTGCAATCGCCCACTTGCCCACCGGTCAAGTGAACTACTGGAATAAATACAGCGACACGCTTGTCCGTTACAGTCGCTATATCTGTGTAAATCGCCGCGATAAATACAGCCTGTACTCGGCTGTATACCAACTACGCGTATGTAGATTCATATCGCGTTAATAAATCGGCTCAAGCGTGTGCAAAACGCGCAAGTAACCGCAAAAGGCGATTATCGCTCAGGTAGATTTTTGGCACCCCGTTGCTTAATCAAAATTAAGCAATTGCTTAAAACAAAAAAGGTCAGGCACTAGATGCCTGACCTGCAAACTTCTGGTCGGGACGACTGGATTCGAACCAGCGACCCCTTGACCCCCAGTCAAGTGCGCTACCAAGCTGCGCCACGTCCCGAAGCTTTTGTTTGTTGCTCTGCTCTCGCTCGCAACAGGGAGTATATTAACCCGAAACTTTAGACTTGTGCAAGAACTTTTTTATAAATTTTGAAGCAAGTCCAAAATTGTATCTGCGAGCTGGGGTTTTGTTAGAACGGGAAGTTCTTTCGTACCCGTTGTGCTCACAATCCAGGCCTTGTTGGTATCGGTTCCAAAGCCCGAATCGGCGCGTGAGACATCGTTGGCGATAATGGCATCGCAGCCTTTGCGGGTCAATTTGCGCTCGGCGTACTCGACGACGTTATCAGTCTCGGCTGCAAAGCCGATTACGAGGCGATCGCCCTTTTGGCGTGAAAGTTCGGCCAAGATGTCAACGGTCTCGACGAGCTCGATTCGATCCAGGCGCTCGTTGGCCTTTTTGAGCTTATGGTCCGCCGGGGCCGCCGGCGTGTAGTCGGCGACGGCGGCGGCGCAAATGGCCGCGTCGGCCGTCTGGAAGGCGCTCAGCGCTGCCTTGAGCATTTCTGAGGCGGTCTGTACGTGCACGCACTCCACACCGCGGGGAACGTCGAGCGATGCCGGTCCCAGCACGAGCGTGACGGCGGCACCGCGACGTGCGGCCTCCCCCGCCAGGGCGATACCCATCTTGCCCGAAGAACGGTTGCCAATGAATCGCACCGGGTCGATCGGCTCGTGCGTGGGGCCGGCGGTGATGACGATGCGCTTGCCCGTCAGGTCTTGCGGCACGGGGTTGAGCACCTCACAGACAGCCTCGACGATGTCCTCGGGCTCGCTCATGCGGCCCGTGTCCACGTCGCCGCACGCAAGGTAGCCGCTGCCGGGTCCCACCACGTGAACGCCGCGGTCGCGCAACGTGGCCATGTTGGCCTGCGTCGCCGGCGCCTTCCACATGCCATTGTTCATGGCCGGCGCGATCACGACGGGCCGCGGCGTCGCAAGCAGCGTGGTGGAGATGAGGTCGTCGGCGATGCCGTTGGCCATCTTGGCGATGATATTGGCCGTCGCGGGCGCCACGACCACCAGATCGGGCTCCTGCGCAAGCGAGATATGGTGGATGGGGTCAGACGGGTCGTCGAATAGCCCAACCGCGACCGGCTCATTGGTGAGCGCGCGGAAGGTAAGCGGCCCCACAAACTCCGTGGCATGCTCGCTCATAACGACTTTGACACGTGCGCCGCGCTTTTGCAGCAGGCGCACGATATTGCACGACTTATAGGCGGCGATCCCGCCGGTAATGCCCAGCAGGATCGTTTTTCCCTCAAGTTGCATTGAATTGTTGGATGCCGCCGTCATCGCTAGGCTTCCTTACTCGGGAGCACCAGGAGGCGGTGGCAGTACGGACAGTGCGTAATCTCGCTACCGTCGTGGTTGAGGTCGCTCATGGACGATGCCTGCAGCGCGGTGTGGCAGACCGTGGGGATGTTGCCCTGGATGGTCTCGACGGCCAAGCCGCGGAACTGCTTGAGCAGACGCTCGTAGTCGCTGAGCACGTCGGTGGGCAGCGTAGCGGCCAGCGCGGTGCGCTCCTTGGTGGCGGCATCGATCTGGGCCTGGAGGTCGGCTGCCTTGGCGCGGGCGGCCTTGGTGTCGGCCTTCACGCCCTCCTCGAACTTGGCGATGATTGCCTGTGCGCGAGCCTCGCGGTCGAGCGCCTCCTTGTGGGCGACTACGACGTCCTTGCGGGTGTGCTCGATCTTGTCCAGGCGCTTGGCCAGGGTGGCGAGCTCGTTCTCCAGGTCCTGAACCTCGCGATAGTCAGAGCCGTCGACGTGGCGCTTCTTAGCGGCCTCAATGGCGTTATTGGTCTGGATCTCGGTGGTGTTGAGATCGTCGAGCTCAATATCCAGGTCCTTGCGCTGAGCGTAGAGCTTGGTCATTTCGGCCTTGAGCTTTACATAGGTCTTGCGCTTGGAAGCGAGCTCCTTGAGCTCCGGCATATTGGCAAGTTCGCTCTTGTTGCGGGCGAGCTCCAAATCGATCTGTTGCAGCTTGAGTAGCGTAGCGCCGGCGCTCATAAGTTCTCTCCTTTTGTCACAGTCCACCATTGGCAAGGGTTCAGTATTTTAATCGCATGACGGGGGTCGACCCCGGCGTCAACTGCAGAGTTCATCAATATATCAACGAACGGCTCCTCGGAGCGGTCGTGGCCGAGCAAGATCACCGACAGCCCGCGCAAGGCAAGGTCTTGCGCCACGTGGTAGCCCGCCTCGCCCGTCACGACAACATCTGCGCCCGCGGCGATGGCGAGCTCTCCGAAGTCGCCCAGGGAGCCGCCCAAAATGGCGACGGTGCGGCACGGGCGATCAGCTTTGCCCCACACACGCGGGTCGCTGCCAAAGGCCGTGGCAGCACGGGTGGCAAGATCGCGCAGCGTGCACGGGTCGTTGAGCGTTGCAAGTGCGCCCAGGCCGGTGGCCTCGGGGTCGTCCACGTGCTCCAGTGAGCTCACGGGTGCGGCACCCAGCAGCTTGCTCAGGCAGACACGGGCTTCGTGCGAGCGGTCCAGGTTGGTGTGGAGCGAGATAATGCTCACCCCGCAGCGGGCAGCCTCGTAGAGGGCCGCACTGCACTGGGGTCGTGTGGCATCCGCCGGACAAAAGGCCTCGGGTGCCTTGATGTATATGGGATGATGCGTCAGCAGCACGTTGGCGCTTGCTTCTTGGGCGCGGCGAACATTAGCCTCAGTCGCATCGAGTGCGCAGGCAACGCCGGTGATCTCCGCGGCCGGATCGCCAACGGAGAGTCCTACGTGGTCCCAGGGCTCGGTGTCCGTCTTGGGATAGCGTGCCAGTAGCGCGCGCTCGAGCTCGGCGACGATCATGCGGCACCTGCGATCGAGAGCAGCGTCTGGGCAAACTCGTCCAGATCGTCCGGATTCACGCGGTCGTCAAAGGAAATGCGCAGTGCACCTAGTGCCTGCTCGCGACCAATGCCCATGGCGCTGAGCACATGGCTCGGGTCCATGCTGCCGCTCGAGCACGCCGAGCCGGCCGAAACCTCAAAGCCGGCGGCGTCGAGCTTGATGATGAGTTCCTCTGAGTCCATGCCGTCAATGTAGATCGATAACATGCCGGGCAGACGGTCGGCTTGCGCGTAGTCACCCATGGTGGCGTGAATGCGCGGATGGGCCGTAAGCGTGGCGTAGAGCTTGTCGGAAAGGGCTTGCAGCTTCGCGCGCTCCTGAGCCACATGGGGCGTCAGAGACGAGGCGGCAGCGGCAAAGGCGAGCTGCGTGCGCAGGTCTTGCGTGCCGGCACGACGACCGGCCTCCTGTCCGCCGCCGAAGATGCGCGGGCGCAGCGGCGTGCGGCTCTTAAGGTAGAGTGCGCCAGATGCCACGGGACCGCCAATCTTGTGGGCTGCGACGGACATGGCGTCGACGCCCAGCTCGGTGACATCGAGTGGAATATGCAAGTAGCCCTGGATGGCATCGGTGTGGAACAGGGCACCTGCGGTGTGCGCAGCTGCGGCAAGCTCGCGGATGGGCTGCACCACGCCGGTTTCGTTGTTGGCGACCATAATGCTCACGAGCGCCACGTCGTCGCCTAGCAGCTCGACAAGCGTGGCAGGCTCAACGTAGCCCGCGCGGCAGGGCTGCACCAGGTCGACGGTAAAGCCGGCGGCACGCAGCAGCGGCAGGTTGTCCAGAATCGAATCGTGCTCGATGGCCGAAACGATTACGCGACCGCGCTTGCGATCGCGCTGACGAGCGCCCTCGGCAAGACCGAGCAGCGCCAGCTGGTTGGCTTCGGTGCCGCCGTTGGTCAGTACAATCTCGGACGGGCGGACGTGCGCGCCAAAGCTGCGGGCGATCTCGCGACGTGCAACCTCCAGACGCGCGGCAGCCTTGCGGCCGAGCGAATGCAGCGAGTTGGGGTTGACGCCGGCAAGCTCGCTGTCGTCGTACTCGCGCTGCGCAAGGAGCGCCTCGGCGCGCATTGGCGTCGAGGCGGCATAGTCAAGATTCACGGGTATGCGGTTTTGACCTGCGGTCATAAGGGTTTATGCCTCCTGTGCGGCCTCGTTGCCCAGCTTCTGCAGCAGCGCAACCTCGGCAGCGGGATCTTCGGACTTAAATACGGCGGAGCCGGCCACGAGCACGTTGGCGCCGGCCTTGACGACCTCGGCGATGTTCTTGGAAGAGATACCGCCGTCGACCTCGATCAGGGGCGACACGCCGTGGCGCTCGCACATGGCCTTGAGCTCGTGAAGCTTTGCGATGGTGCCCGGGATAAAGCTCTGGCCGCCAAAGCCCGGGTTCACGCTCATGAGCAGTACCATATCGACGACGTCGATGATGCTCTCGAGCACGCACACGGGGGTGGCGGGGTTGAGCACCACGCCGGCCTTGACGCCGCGCTGCTGCAGATGCGTGAGCGTGCGGTGCAGGTGCGTGGAAGCCTCGTAGTGCACGGTGATCATGTCGGCACCGGCGTCGGCGTACCAATCGACCGTCTCGTCGGGGTTCGTCACCATGAGGTGCGCGTCGACCGGTACATCGGTGGAGCGCTTGACGGCCTTAAGGATGTCAACGCCAAAGGTGAGGTTGCCGGTAAAGTGACCGTCCATAACGTCGAAGTGCACGTAGTCGGCACCGGCGATCTTGTCGAGTTCGCCCTTGAGGTTGGCCATGTCGGCCGAAAGGACAGACGGAGCGATTTTGATGGAACCCATGGTAGAAGCCTTTCTGCGCTAGTCGGTGAGTCCGTAGAACTCTTGAGAAGGGACGCGATCTGTGAGAATCTCGAGCGCCCTATCCAAAGTAACACCGTTGTAGAGCGTTTGCTCCACGGCAAAGGTGAGCGGAATGTCTACGCCCAGTGAACGGGCAAGCTCACTGACGCTGCGGGCCGCGACGGCGCCCTCGACCACCATATGCGTACGTGCCTGGTACTCGTCGAGCGAGATGCCGTGGGCAAACTCGTAGCCAAAGGTGCGGTTGCGCGAATGCTCGGAGGTGCAGGTGGCAATGAGGTCACCCATGCCGGCAAGACCCATGCAGGTCATGGCTTGACCGCCGCGGGCGTGCACCAGACGGCTGATCTCGGCCAGGCCGCGCGTCATGATAAGGGCAAGCGTGTTGTCGCCCGCACCAGAACCGGCGGAAATGCCGCACACGATGGCGATGACATTTTTCATGGCGCCGCAAACCTCGACGCCGGTCATGTCCTGCGACAGGTAGATGCGGAAGGCCGTGGATAGGAGCAGGTCCTTAAAGGTCTCCCCTACCTGTGGATCATTGCTGGCGATGACGGCGGCAGAAAGCCCGCCGCGGCAGATCTCCTCGGCATGGTTGGGGCCCGAGAGCGCCGCGACACGCGACTCGTTGCCGATCTCACTGGCGATTACCTCACTCATAAGCAGGCCGGATTCGGGCTCAATACCCTTGGTGAGGCAGAGTGCCGGGGTGTCGGCGGCGATGAAGGGTGCTGCCTGATGGCATACGCTGCGCAGGTGCGTGGAGGGCACGGCAAAGATGATGGCCTCGGCGCCGTCGAGCGCCTGCGACAGGTCCGTGGCGGCGACAACGTTGCCGGGCAGCTCGTAGTCCACCAGATACCGGGGATTGCGGTGCTCGGCATTGATGCCGGTGGCCGTCTGCTCGCTATGGGCCCACATGGTCACGCGCTCGGCTCGCTCGGCGGCGAGGCCGGCGACGGCGGTTCCCCAGGAGCCGGAGCCAATCAGCGCAACATTCATGACTCTCTCCTACTTATCGTCGGGCTCGGTGACGCGCTTGGTAAACGAGAGCTTGGACTCCTTACCGGCCATGAGCTTTTGGATATTCGAGCGATGGGCCCACACCACGGTGATGCCGATCATCGCCATGCAGAACTTGAGGCCCAGGCTGCTGTACGGAAAGACCGCGCAAGCAGCGATAGGAAGTCCGATGGCCGCGGCAAGCGAACCCACTGACACATACTTGGTGATGGCGACGGCTACGATAAACATGCCCAGTAGCGACAGGCCAATGGGCCAGTACCAGGCAAGGATCACGCCCAGACCAACGGCGATACCCTTGCCGCCATGGAAGTTGAGGTAGGGCGAGAAGATATGGCCCCATACAGCTGCCAGGCAAATGACGCCGAGCATCCAGTCGCCGGGGGCTCCAGGCGCCATGATGTTCTGCGGAAAACCATAGCCCATGTCGGCGATAAGCGGACGGGCGATAAGGACGCAGATGGCGCCCTTAAGGCAGTCGAGCAGCAGCGTGAGCGCGGCCACCTTGGGGCCGGCCACGCGCAGCGCGTTGGTGGTGCCGATGTTGCCGGAACCCGCCTTGCGAATGTCCGTGTGGTTGAACACGCGGCCCAGGATCAGGCCAAACGGAATCGCCCCGATAAAGAACGAGACCACGGCGCAGATGGCGGTCAGCAGAATCGGATTATGCATCCTTTTGTTCCTTCTTCCTAAAGAAGAGTCGAATGGGCGTGCCGGCAAAATCGAAAGTCGAGCGCATGCGGTTCTCCACGTAGCGCTGGTAGGTGTCGTTGACCAGGTCGCTGTGGTTGACGAAGAACGTGAACGTCGGCGGGTTGATGCCCGTCTGAGTCACGTAGTGCATGCGCAGGCGGCGCTTGCCGTCCACCACGGTGTGGCCAAACTCGCGCAGGTCGGTGAGGAACGTATTGAGGCGCGAAGTGCTGATCTTTTGCGAGCGCGTCTTTTCGGCGGCGTCGACCATCGCCCAGATCTTCTCGACGCTGCGGCCAGTGAGAGCAGAGATGCGCAGGTACTGGGCCCAGGGAGCCATGACGCCCAGACGGCGGTCGATGGTCTCCATGCAGGCCTCGCGCTTACGGTCGTCGTCGAGCAGATCCCACTTGTTGAGCAGCACAACGATGGCGCAGCCGCGCTCGATGGCAAGACCCATGACCTTCTGGTCCTGCTCGGTAACGCCCACGGAGGCGTCGACGACGAGCAGCGCCACGTCGGCGCGGTCGATGGCGCGCAGGCCGCGGACCATGGAGTAGTACTCGATGTTCTCGTACACGGTGCTCTTCTTGCGAATGCCCGCGGTGTCGACCATGCGGTAGTGCTTGCCGTTACGCTCGACGACAGTGTCGATGGCGTCGCGCGTCGTGCCGGCAATGTTGGACACGATAGAACGGTCGGCGCCCAGGATGCGGTTGAACAGCGACGACTTGCCGGCGTTGGGGCGGCCGATGATGGCCACGTTCAGCGCGTCGGGGAACTCATCGGCGACCTCGTCTTCTTCCTCGGGAAGCAGGGCCACGATATCGTCGAGCAGGTCGCCCGTGCCATGGCCATGCAGGGCCGAGAGCGGCGTGGGCTCGCCGATACCGAGCGAATAGAACTCCCAGATGCTGTCGTTTTCGCGATCGGGGTTGTCGAGCTTGTTCACCAGCAGAAAGACCGGCTTGTCGCAGCGCTTGAGCATGCGGGCGACCGACTCGTCCTCTTCGGTGACGCCGGTGCGGCCATCGACTACAAACAGGATGACTGCGGCTTCCTCGGCGGCGGCGAGCGCCTGGTCGCGGATGGACGTGGCAAAGACGTCGTCGCTCTTGAGCGGCTCGATACCGCCCGTGTCGACGATGGTGAACTCGCGGCCGTTCCAATCGGCCGTGTGATACGAGCGGTCGCGCGTGACGCCGCGAGACTCGTGGACGATGGCGTCCGAGGTCTGGGCCAGGCGGTTAACGAGCGTGGATTTGCCCACGTTGGGGCGTCCGACGACGGCGACGATAGGTTTCATCTGCTCTCCTTTAATGGGTAGGTTCAGTGGAAGTGTTAGAGTCGGCAGGCACAATGCCAAGGATATGCTCCAGGGTATTGAGCAGCTCATGCGGCATGGTTGACACCACATGAACCTCGGCGCCGCGACTGGTAAGGCTTGCGAGTAAATCGTCACGATGATACTCGTCAAGCGTCATGCCGTCAGCGTTGAACATGAGCTTAGGCACAAAGAGCATAACCCCCGACAGATCTTGGGGCAGCTGCTCCAAGATGTCACACGCGACGATGAGGCCGGTCACGTCCACGTTGCCGCCAAAGTAGCGGTTCTTGATGGCCGTGACAGTGCCGGCGAGTCCCTGGGGCGACTCCACAAAGCGGGCCACCGTGTCGCGTGCGCTGGCGCCCGAGAGGCACAGCAGATGCTGGCTGCGGGCGGCGATGGCCTCGCGGACGCGGGCCAGACGCTCGGTATAGGCGGCAAGCACGTCGTCGGTCTCGTCTAGATACGAGCGGATCATGCCGATGCCGTCGTAGTACTGCGGGTAACCGTCGTAAAAGTCTGCCTCTGGAGGATCGATGCCGGCGTCCAGATAGAACTCGTCGCTCATCTGGAAGGTGTGGCGGCCAAAGCGCTCATAGGCGCGGTCCTGGAACGGTCGGATCATGGCAATGGTCTCGCGCGCCAGTTCGGGCTTGTCGCTGTATGACCAGCTAAAGCGGTTTTGGTGTTTGGTAAAACCGAGCGGCACAATGCCCAGGCTTGTGATTTGCTCGTGCTCCTCGCAAAAGCGCAGGGTCTTTTCCAGCTCCTCGCCGTCGTTCATGCCGGGGCACAACACGATCTGCGCGTGAATCTCGATGCCGGCGGCCATGATGGTCTCGAGTACGTCCATGCCTCGCTGGGCGTTACGGCCCATCATACGACGGCGGACGTCGGGGCTCACAGCGTGGACCGACACGTTCATGGGACTCATGTTGCGCTGGATGACGTTTTGCACGTCCTCGTCGGTGAGGTTCGTAAGCGTGACAAAGTTGCCTTGCAAAAAGCTTAGGCGATAGTCGTCGTCGCGAATATAGAGCGTGGAGCGGCCGCCCTTGGGGAGCATGGTCATAAAGCAGAACACGCAGGCGTTGACGCAGGTACGCATGCCGTCGAAGATGGGGCCATCGAACTCCAAACCCCAATCCTCGCCGGGAAAGCGGTCGAGCTCGACGGGGGTGACGGTGCCGTCGCGCGGGTCGAAAACCTCGAGGTCGACGGTATCATCGTCGGCCTCCCAGAGCCACACGATCATGTCGGTGAGCGCCTCACCGTTGACCGTGAGCACGCGCATGCCCGGCTCGATACCCACATCCCACGCGGGCGATTCGGGACGCACGTTCTTTACGAGCGCGCCCTCACCCGGCTCGGGGTCGCGGCTGCGCCCGTAATCGGCCACCTCGGCGGCGTATGCGGGTACGGTCTGGTCCATGGTTAGCGGCAAAGCTCCTTGATGCGCTCGACGGCGCGCTCGATGTGTTCTTGCGGGGTGGAGGCTCCGGCGGTGATGCCGATGTGGTGAGCGTCGGTAAACCACGCGGCTTGGAGCTCAGAAGCTTCCTCGATGTGATACGTGCGCTCGCAGGCGTCTGCGCAAATCTGCGCCAGGCGGCGGGTGTTGCCCGAGTTCTTGCCGCCCACGATGACCATGCAGTCGCAGCGGTTGGCAAGTGTGGCTGCTGCCTGTTGACGCTCACTCGTGGCGGCGCAGATGGTGTTGATCACGCGCAGCTCCTGCACGCGCGGGGTGATAGCAGCCACGACCTCGGCCAAGTTCTGCGCAGTCTGGGTGGTCTGCACAACCAAGCCCACTTTACCCTTGAGCGACAGCGCGTCCGCATCGGCAGCGCAGCTCACGACCTGCGCGTCATCGCCGGCGTGGCCCAGGATGCCCTCGACTTCGGGGTGGCCCGGCTCGCCCACGACGATCACGCGGTAGCCCTCGCGCACCAGGCGCTCGGCCGCCACGTGGACCTTCTTCACGTAGGGGCAGGTGGCGTCGACGACGTTAAGGCCACGCTCGCGAGCGGCATCAATGACCTGCGGCACCACGCCGTGGGCGCGGATGATCACAGTGCCCGACGTGGCGTCGTCCAAGGTGTCGGCCAGACCGACGCCTGCCTCGGCGAGCTCGCGTACCACGATCGGGTTATGGATGAGCGGACCCAAGGTATGGACCTGAGTGCACTCCCCTGCCTGCGGCGCAGCGGCCAGCGCCATATCGAGCGCACGCTGTACGCCGTAGCAGGTGCCGGCGTGGGCAGCGATTTCGATAGTGGGGGCGTCTGCCTTGCCGGGCACAGCCTCGGCGGTGTTCATGACTTCCTCGTCCATGGCTAGAACCTGCCCGGGTGCTCGGCGCACAGGTCATCACGCATGGCGTAGACGCGACTCATGGCTTCGGACTCAAACCAGGCTAGGCGCTCCTTGCGCTTGAGCTCGACAGGCGCGTCGGAAAGCGAAATTAACTTGCCGGCGCGGATCCAGCACTTTTTGGGGCGCATGATCTTTTTGCCCGCAGGCGTAATATCGGACCAGCCGCAGATGGCGAGCGGGTTGACGGGTGCCTTACCCATCTGGGCGATGAGCGCAAAGCCGCCGTGGACTTCGGGCTTGATCTCGCGCGAGCGGATGCGCGTACCCTCGGGGAAGATCAGGACGTCCTCACCGCGCTGCAGCGCATGCTGGGCGGCACGCAGGCACTTCATGTCGGCGGTGCCGCGCTCGACGGGAATGCCGCCCACGCGGCTAAAGGCCCAGCGCACGATCTTGCTCTTCGCAAACTCGGACTTAAAAATGGGGCGAATGCGGCGGCCGCCAAAGAACAGCGCCGTCTCCACAGCTAGGAGCTCGGCCATCGATGTGTGGTTGCAGATGACCACGCTGCCGCGGCCTTCCTGGCGCTCAAACAGCAGGTTGCTGTCCTCGACCTTCCAACGCCACATGAGCTTGGAGAAGACCCACAGGATGCCCATGACCACGGCGACGGTGCCGCGGATGAGCGCCGGGAACTCGGCGTAGGGGGCGTTGTAGTAATCCTCGGGCGTCTGCTTAAACAGGCGCATGGGCTACCTCCTTTGGTTGATGAGGTCCTCGATGATCGAGACGACCTCGTCGATGGTGTGGGCGGTGGAGTCGACATGTACCGCGTCCTCGGCGGGAACGAGCGGCGCGACCTCGCGGCTGCTGTCGAGCTTATCGCGCTGCTTGAGGGCGTCGAGGGTCTCGTCGACCTCGGCCTCAAGCTGCTCTTCGGTGAGCGGCTGGGCGTCGTTTTGGTGGCGCTGCAGCACACGGCGACGGGCACGCTCGCGCGGGTCGGCGGTCAGGAAGACCTTGACCTGTGCGTTGGGGAACACGACGGTTCCGATGTCGCGACCCTCGGCGACGATATCGCGGTCCTCGGCGGCGCGGCGCTGGTGGATGAGCATGGCGGCGCGCACGCCCGGGTAGGCCGAGACCTTGGACACGTTGGCGTCGACCTGCGGGGTGCGAATGGCGGCCGATGCGTCCTTGCCGTCGATGGTCAGGCGCGTGTCCTCGCCGGTGCCGTTGGTAAAGCGGATCTCGATTTGCTCGGCGAGGGTGTCAATGGCCGCCTCGTCGTCCAGGTCGATGCCGCGGTCGAGCGCGGCGAAGGTGACGGCGCGATACATGGCGCCCGTGTCGAGCTTGTTAAAGCCCAGCTGGCGGGCAATCTCCTTGGCGATGGTGGACTTGCCGGAACCGGCGGGGCCGTCGATGGCGACGATCATGCAATGCTTCCTTTCGGTGGTTGACGTGCTGGTATGGGACGCGGGCGCTGGGGCTTTGCGATTGCCTAGCTCGTGTAGCGCTCGCGGTAGGTGTTGCGCTTGGGCGCGGAGCCGTGGCTACCGTGGTGACGCGTGCGACTCGCGGTGTTGGTCGCCGGCGCGGCGCTGCGCTTGGAGCTGGCCTGCTTGGGCGGGATACCGCCGTCTTTGAGGATCTGCACCTCGCGGTCGGTGAGCTCGCGCCACGAGCCCTTGGCCACATCCTTGAGCTCCAGGCCGGCAAAGTTGCAGCGGTGCAGGCGGATCACCGGGTGGTGAATCTTGCTCAGCATGCGCTTGACCTGGTTCTTGCGGCCTTCGCGGATGATGACCTCCACGGCGGTGGTGCCGGGCTTAACGCCTTGCGGAGCTACGGCCTCGGCCTCGCGCGCGTTAATGACGCGGCAGATCGCCGGCTGGCACAGGCCGTCATCGAGCTCGATGCCGCGGCGGAGTGGTTCTAAGTCGCGATCGGTCAGGTTGCCGTCCACGAGCGCCTGGTAGGTCTTGTAAACATGCTTGCTGGGGTGCAGCAGATCCTGCGACAGGTCGCCGTCGGTGGTAAAGAGCAAAAGGCCCGTGGTGTCGCGGTCCAGGCGGCCCACAGGGAACAGGCCCGGAAAGCGGTCGCGCGGGACCAGGTCGGCCACGCAAGGGCGCTCCTGCGGATCGCTCATGGTGGTGAGGTAGCCGGTCGGCTTGTAGAGCATCAGGTACACGGAGCCCTGGTTGAGCTTGACGGGCATGCCGTCGACCTCGATATGGTCGTGGTCGACGTCGACCTTGGTGCCCAGTTCGGTCGCGATCTGGCCGTTGACGGTCACGCGGCCGGCGGTCATCAGGTCCTCCGATCCGCGGCGGCTCGCCACGCCCGCGCGCGCCAAAAAGCGCTGCAGGCGCATGGTATGCGGGTAGACGGGCTGGGCGTCGGTTGCGGGTACTGCGTTGCCCATGGCACGCGTCTCCCCTACTTCGTTAGTCCTCGTCATGTAAATCCTCCGAGGTCTCGTCGACGACCAGGGTTTCCAAGTCCTCGACTGCCTCAACATCTTCAACATCGGTATCGAGCAGTTCGCGCTCTTCGTCCAGGTCATCGGCCTGCTCCTCGAGCGTGGACTGAATGCTACGACCGCTCAGGCGCTCGCGGATAAACCGGCGCGACTGCTCGTCGGGGGCAAACTGCTCCAGATCGGGCAGGTCGCGGGTGGAGCGCAGACCGAACTTTTCCAAGAAGGCGTTGGTCGTGCCGTAGATGATGGCCTGACCGCGCTCGGGGTCGCGGCCGAGCTCGCGCACCAGGCCCTTGTCCACGAGCGACGCAATGACGCCGTCGGAGTTGACGCCGCGGATGCCCTTGACCACCTCGCGCGTGACTGGCTGGTGGTAGGCGATAACGGCCAAGGTCTCGAGCGCCGCCTGCGACAGCTTTTGCGTGTCCCAGCTCAGCACATAGGCCTCTACCACATCGTGGTAGGCGGGGTGCGTAAACAAGCGCCAACCACCGGCGACCTCGCGCAGCTGAAAACCGCGGTTAGCCTCCTCGTACTCAACTTTGAGCTCGGCGAGCAGCGATGCGCACTCGCCCGGGGCGATATCCAGTGCACTTGCCAGCGCGGGCGCACTCACGGGGTCGCTCGACACCAGCAGCAGCGCCTCCAAGGCGCCTTTGAGGCTGTTTGCCTCCAGCGTGGAAAGGGTTGACATGGTTGCCGCTCCTATTCGGTGAGCTCGGGGCCCTCGCCGGGCACGTATGCCTCGGCGCCCTCGACGCGATTGATTTGAATGGTTCCAAAGATTTCGTCCTGGCTCAGGGTAAGCGAGCCGCGCTTGGCGAGCTCGAGCATGGCCAGGAAGGTGACGACAAGCTGTTCGGTGGTGGCATCGCCGTCCAACAGCTCGCGGAAGGTGCAGGTTTGGTGAGCCATGGTAAAGCGATCGACCGAGGCCACCGTCAGGTCGAGCGGCACGCGATGCGGTGCCACGTGCTCGGCTTCCAGCAGGAAAGTCTGGCGCTTGCCGTCCAGGTCGGCGCAGATGACGGCGAGGCCGCGCAGGGTAATGCCGGCCAGGTAGTCGGGCATAAGGCCAAGGAATTCGGGGTCGGGGCCGGCCACGCGCGGATGCATGCGGCTCTCGGCCTGCATCCGCGCGCCAAGGGCTGCCGCCGCGCCTTTAAACTGCTTGTAGGCAATCAGGCGCTGGATCAGGACTTCGCGCAGGGCGTCGCCGTCGAGCGCACTGAGTTCCTCGAGGTCTTCGTCGTCCTCGTCACCGTCGCCTGTCTTGCGCGGGGCCTCCTGGGGTACCAGCGAGGCTGCCTTAATGTCCAAAAGAGTTGCCGCGACCAGCAAAAAGTCGCTCGCCACGTCCAGGTCCAGCGCCTCGATACGCTCGGCCTCGGCCAGGTATTGCTCGGCCACCTCGCTGATCGAGATGGCGCCGATATCAACTTTTTGGCGGGTTACCAGCTGCAGCAGCAGGTCGAACGGTCCGCTGTAGACCTGCGTCGACACGCGATACGACATCTTCGACCTCCTTTGACGGCGCCTTCGCGGCGCGGTTTGGGTGCATGTTGCGACCGTTTTGCACGGTCGACCTGTAAGTTTACCTTAGATGCCGGCGATTGCGAAGTTGAGCAGCCACTCGGCCAACGGATACACGGTAACGTCGAAATAGCGGCCGATCACGTCGATGCCAGTCCACATGGGCAGCAGATACAGCACAATGATGAGTATGGGCATGGCGTATCGCTGCAGCTGGTAGTAGGTGGAGAGCGCCTTGCCTTTGAGGAACGGCACGATAATCGACGAGCCGTCAAGCGGCGGAATCGGAATGAGGTTAAAGAACGCAAGCGACAGGTTGACCACGATAAAGGTGGCGCCGAAGTTCATGATTTGCGTCGCCACGGCAAAGGACATGCTGGCGTAGAGGTTGCCGTATGCAGCGTGCATGAGGGCTGCGGCCAGGCATGCGAGCGCGATATTCGATGCGGGGCCGGCTGCGCTCACCAGGACCTCATCACGCTTGGGGTGTTTGAGGTTGTTGAGGTACACGGGCACGGGTTTGGCGAAGGCGAACACCGGGCCGCCGGCGGCAAGCATGAGCAGCGGCAGGATGATGGTGCCAAACGGGTCGATATGGTTGAGCGGGTTGAGTGAGACGCGTCCGCGCGAACGGGCCGTCTTATCGCCGAGTGCCCAGGCCGCGGCGGCGTGTGCGCTCTCGTGGATCACGATGCCCACGATGACGGCGACGGCGCTGGCTAGCAGGTTCATGAGGTAGCTGCTGGACATGGCGCTCCCCTAGCGGACGCGACGCGAGGCGCGCGTGAGCAGGTAGTCGGCCACAAACAGGATGACGGCCACGATGGCGTAATCCAAGCGGAACACGCCGCCAAAGGGCGATGTGATGACGCCGTAGCCGGCGATGGCGCTCGGCAGTGCGCGCGAAAGCTCGACGACGAAGCCCACAATCTGCAACTTGGCGGTGAGGCCGCTAAAGCACAGCAGCACGGTCATCGCGCTCATAAAGATGCCGCAGATGCGACAGGCGATGGCGATGATGCTCATCGCCACGGCAGCGGCCTTACGAGAGTTCACGCGCGGTCTCCTCTTCGATCTGGGTGGAAAGCTCCAGCCATTCGTCCTCGAGCTTGGGTAGCTCTTGCTTAAGGCCGTTATATTCCCCCAGCGCGGCGTTGAACTTGTCTTGATCGGCATAAAGCTCTTCGCTCGCCATCAATTCCATAAGCTCGTCATAGCGGGCGCGCTTTTTGTCGAGCTCCGTCTCGATCTTCTTGAGCTGGTTACGCACGCCCTTGAGCTTTTTGTTGAGCGCAGCGCGGGCTTGGGCCTCGGCGCGCTTTTGCTCCTTGGTCTTTTTGCCCTCGGCAGGCTTGGGGGCGGCGACGGGGGTGTCGGCCTGGGCGGCGCTGGCCTTGGCGGACTTGGTCGTGGCCGGCGCGCTCTCCGTGGACGCCTCGGCGGCGGCGCGGGCTGCGAGGTCCTCGCGCTTGTAGAGGTAGTAGTCGTAGTCGCCGTCGTAGACCGTGACTTGTCCGTCGCGGATGTCGATGACGCGGTTGGCCACGGCGCGCACCAGGTGCTCGTCGTGGCTGATCAGCACGATGGTGCCGGGGAAGTTTTGCAGGGCGTTCTCGAGCATGTCCACCGAGTCGATGTCTAGGTGGTTGGTGGGCTCGTCCAGGCACAGAAGTGCCTCGGGGGCCACGAGCATCTTAGCCAGGGCCAAGCGCGCCTTTTCACCGCCGGAAAGGACGCGCACCTGCTTTTCGATGGAATCGTTGTCGCTAAACAGGAAGGCGCCCAGTAGGCTGCGCTGCTGCGGCACGGTCCACTTGGGCGTGACGGTGTCGATCTCTTGCAGGACGGTGTTGGACTCGGTCATGCCCTCGAGCGCGTGCTGGGCGTAATAGGCCACGCCCACGTTGGTGCCCAGGTCGCGGGTGCCGGTGGTGGGCGGCTCCAGTCCGGCGATGATCTTCATGAGCGTGGACTTGCCGGCGCCGTTGGGGCCGACGAGCGCCACGTGCTCGCCGCGGTAGAGCTTGAGGTCGATGTCGCTGTAGATGTGCTTGTTGCCGTAGGACTTGGAGACGCCCTCCAGGCCCACGACCATGTCGCCGGAGCGCGGCGGGTCGGGGAACTTAAAGTCGATGTGCTTGTGGCCCTCGGGTAGGATGACAAGCTCCTTTTTGATCTGCTCGATCTTGCGGATGCGCTCCTGGGCCTGGGCGGCCTTGGTGGGCTTGTAGCGGAACTTGTCGACGAAGACCTGCATGTGGGCGATGTCGCGCTCCTGGGCGGCGCGCTTGGCGCGCATCTGCTCAAGGTTGTCCTCGCGCTGCTTGAGGTAGCTGCTGTAGTTGCCGGTGTAAGTGGTCACGCGACGGTTTTCGAGCGCGGCGACGTGGTCGACGCAGGCGTCCATAAAGGCGCGGTCGTGGCTGACGATGAGGACGGCGCCGTCGTAGTTGGCGATAAAGCCACGCAGCCACTGGACGCTTTCGAGGTCCAGGTGGTTGGTGGGCTCGTCCAGAAGCAGCAGGTCGGGATGGCGCAGGAAGAGCTTGGCGAGCGCGATGCGCATCTGCCAGCCGCCCGAGAACTCGGAGCACGGGCGCTCAAAGTCGGTGACCTTAAAGCCTAGGCCGGACAGGATTTTGCGGGCGTTGCTCTCGAGCTCGTAGCCGCCCAGGTGCTCAAAGCGGTCCTGGACCTGGCCGTACTCGTTAAGGAGTGCGTCGACGTCCTTGCCCTGCTCGGAGAGCTCGGTGATCTGGGCCTGCAGCTCGTTAGCGCGCTCGCCCATGCGGCGGATTTCCTTGGCGGCGGCCATGACCTCGGCAAGGATGGTGGTGTCCTTGTGCTCCAGATTAGTTTCCTGCTCTAGGTAGCCCACCTGGCAGTCCTTTGCGTACTGGACCTGGCCGGAGTCGGGACTGTCGATGCCCATGATGATTTTGAGCATGGTGGTTTTGCCGGCGCCGTTGGGGCCCACGAGCGCGAAGCGCTCGCCGGGGTTGATCTGGAAGGACGCGCCGCTAAAGAGGACGCGTGCGCCGAAGCTTTTTTCGATCTTGTCGACCAGGAGGATCATGGTGCCGCCTTTGACCTTGTGTGCCTATATGAAAAAAGGCCCCAACTTGCGTTGGAGCCTCATTCAATGCTCGGGTGGAGACGAGGGGGATCGAACCCCTGACCTCTTGACTGCCAGTCAAGCGCTCTCCCAGCTGAGCTACGCCCCCGTGCGAAGAAGTACTATACGGGAACTCCGACGGCGATGCAAGGGCAATTTTTGAAAAACTTTCGCCCGTGCCGGCACGGGCGAAACACGACCCGCCCGCTCAACCGGGTTTCCCGTGCTCCGCCAGTCCCATTATCGGACCCGATTGCGAACCGCCCCTCCTCTGCGCCTCAGAACTATGCCGGTTTACTACGATGAATCAGGAATGTTCGACCACGCACGCCTTTTCACGCAACCGTCGGGCTCCCTACCTGCGGTTTTGCAAACGGGGAACACGCGGTGCTCGGGAGTCGCCGATCAGTCGTAGTAAACTGGCGGTGTTTTGAAATGGCATCAGCTTGATTTCGCGGTTAAATGTGTTTGAGCCCTGAATTAATGGCCTTAACTTTTTCTAAAACACGTCTTTTCTGCGACGCGCCTAGATTGGTTGTTGTTTAGCATTGGACTTGATCTTGCGTTGTGCGACTTGCTCGTGCATGGTAGTATTTCACGACGTGAAGCGAAGAAATTAGGCCTTAGATGCCTTTATTAGAATTGCATTCACCGTTCATAAGGGCTCTTGGCGCAACGGTTAGCGCAGGGGACTCATAATCCCTGGGTTCTGGGTTCGAATCCCGGAGGGCCCACCAGAGTATTTTAGGCCGGGCATTACGCCCGGCCTCTTTGTTGTTAGCGCTGCAAACTAGCTTTGCCATCCAGAGACGTAAAGTTATTAACATTCATATTCGTAATTAACAATGGGAATGTCGCCAAGATGCTACCCAACCAACACATGGCTTCAATCGTTAGATAAGAAAAAAGGCCCCAACTTGCGTTGGAGCCTCATTCAATGCTCGGGTGGAGACGAGGGGGATCGAACCCCTGACCTCTTGACTGCCAGTCAAGCGCTCTCCCAGCTGAGCTACGCCCCCGTGCGAAAAAGTACTATACGGGAACTCGGACGGCGATGCAAGGACATTTTTGGAAAATTTCGCAGTCGCGGCGCGGGCCGCCATCCGCCCAACGGCCGTCTTGCCGGCGCCAGGCCCATTACCGGGGCCAATCGCGCTCCCGCCGACCCGGCGATTTCAAAACTATGCCGGTTTACGGGGCCAGGCCGGGAACCCCCGAGCATGCCGTAATCGGTAAAATCAAAACCGCAGGTAGACGGCTTGCGTATTCCGTGAAATGCAGGGTATGGACGGCCAGTCCGGGTCCAGCCCCGTAATCCGGCATAGTTTTGAAATGACATTATTTCACTAACAGGCAAACTAGGTAGTTCTAGCGCCTTGTCGCCGACTAATTTCCGATTTCCAACCAGTTGCACAAAACATTTGCTCGCAGTCTCGTCTCGGCGCACTTCATTGCCTCAGTTTTGGCTTTATAGCGAATCCCTAAACGGTCGCAGACACTTCTGACTATGGTGTCTAGCAGCTTTGAATCGTTGAGCATATCGTGAGTCACCAGGAATACATCGAATCCCATGCTCTGCAACGCAGTCATGCGCTCCGCATCGTGGTCAAGTATTGCACCTGAGCCATGAATGACCTCACCTTGGATCTCGATAATAACTGCCTTCATTAGGATTGGGTTTACGATCACGATGTCGCCGTAGCAGACCTTTTGGCCTGCGATGCTTTGGGCTGCCACGGATAGAGGGGTTAAATCGTTGAGGTACACGTATCTGAATCCTGAACCACCTAGACGTCGAGAACGACTTAGAAGCAGTACCCCCGCGACCTCGAGCGGAGACGCAGCAATGCCGATAACCTGCTGAGCGGCATCATAAAACTGCTTTCCCCACATTTGACTTTTGACCTTGTCGGCGAATCGATGTAGATCGCTTAGCTCGATGAGCGGCTTTCTCATCCAAAGAGAAGTGCCTTTGAGTTTCGTAACCTCTCTTCCATCCTCACGCTTGTTCGTTTGGCCTTCTTTATCTGTGGCCTTTACGGTTGCGCGGGCGTAAACTCGTTTCCAAGGAACCTCGTCTTCGCCTTCTCCAAGTTCGAACAGATCCTGCGTGCTGGAATTGCGATTCTCCTCTACCGCCATTTTTAACTGCATTTCGGCAGCGGGAGCAAGCTCGAAAACGGAAAACCAACCGCAAAGTTCGTACATAGCCAGTACGAGATCTATTTGGGACACAAAGCGTGTCATAGTAAATAATGTGTTAAGCGGATTGGTAACACTAAAGCCTAAATTAGTGTCGATTGTTGTGCTGACATCCGATGTCCCTTCCCAGCGAATAGTGGAGCGCAATCCCGAGTGGTGATTGCAATAACCTGGCGAAGCAACAGCGATAATCGGGGTCTTGAGGACGTCGGTTACGAATGGGGCTTGGGATAGAGCTCGCCAGCCTTCTTCGGAGTTGGGTAGGCGCGGGTAGAGGTCGCGCACCTGCGGTGGGCAGCGCCAATAGCGGAATGCGGTGTTTGCGCAGACGATTTCGTCCATTTGCGCCTCCCTTGGTATCGGCCGTAGGCCATGCGGTTGTGGCCGTGGACGATTATCTACTGGGGCATCATGCGGGTAAGTACCGGAAGCTGACCAAACGCTGACCAAAAAATGGATGGGATGTGTTGAAAGGTTGTCACGAGGCGTGAATGTGCTGGTACGAGCTGTGAGCCAGTGGTCTTTTTCTCCACAATTGCGTATGAATCATGCAAAGAATTCATTGAAAGATCGCGTGAACTATTTTCAAAATGTTCGACGACGTCACTCTATAGTTGGTCAACGAACGAAAATAATATTCAATATGTAGGAACTATGAAGGGTTTGCGATCAATAAAAAATAGGAACCCATGCTAATAAAAATCGAAAATTTGGTGTCAGTTTTGGTGTCACCCTTGGTGTCAAAAAGAAAAAGGCCAGAGGCTTAACACCTCTGACCTGCGCTTTTGATGGTGGGCGATACAAGATTCGAACTTGTGACCCCATCCGTGTGAAGGATATGCTCTACCCCTGAGCCAATCGCCCGTCGCCTTTCGGCAAAAGAGATACTAACATAGCCACGCGCGGTTTACCAAGAACTTTTTGCCCTCGATTTTAAATTCGTGGGAGCAAACCGCGCAACCGCAATCAGGGTACGCGACAAACCACCAGTTCAACAGCCCTTTATCGCTTGATCCACGAAGTCTCAGGACGGCAGATAAGTCGCGCGTTGTTGTAGGCCATGTCGAGCGTGAGGCAGGTGCGCGCGGCGTAAAAACCGTCCTCGCGCTGGATGGTCAGCGCCAGCTCGGGCTTGTCGCCGGTCAGGCACAGCGGCAAGAGCAGCTGGATCCGGCCGCCGTAGAACTGCGGCACGGCGAGCGTGTAGTTGGCGGCGGCGCGGCGGGCGGCTTCGACGACGGCGCCCTCAAAAGCGCGGCGCAGCAGCAGCGAGTTGTCCTCCCCCATCAGGCTGGCGGGGATGCGCGTAAGGTTCTCCTCGTCGCCCAAAATGTGGTCGATGTTGGAGCGGATGGGCAGTCGATAGTCAAAGACCAGCTCGGAGGGGTCCTCGGCAAAGCGCACGCGGCACGGCAGGTACTCAAACGAGACCAGCATGGGGTCGCTCTCCTTAAAGAAGCCCTTCAAAAACCAGCGCTGGCGCGCGTCGGGCTTGGTGTTGGGCTCAAACAGGCCGTAGATGGTCTCGTAGCGACGCGTGTACAGGCCGATATTGAACAGGCAGCGGTCATCGTCGAACACCAGCGGCAGGTTGGACGGCCCGGTCTGGTCCAAGTCACGCTCGGTCAGGAACACCGCGCGGCTAAACGAAAACGACAGGTAGTTTTTGAGGATGCGATTGCCGGGACCCCAGTCCTCGGGGTCGGCGAGATCGACCAGACGGTCGTAGCAGGGCTCGGGGCAAAACGCAAAGTCGTAGACATTGCTGCACAGGGTGCTAGGGAGTTCCATGTGGCGTCCAATCAATTCATTAACCGGCGTTCGGATGCTTAGATTCTATACGAGCGACAGATCGCCCCGCTGCTCACTTGAAAGCACGGCAAGGCCAACGCGCGTAGTCACGCGTCGGCCGCACAGGTCGAGCTCCAAATAAGCAGTGCTCTTGCGTCTGTTAATGGTTTTGATAAGGCCCTCATGGCCCAGCAGCGGACCTGCCGTCACTACGACCTGGTCGCCGTCTTTTAGGGCTTCGCTCATGGGCACTACGCGGTCTCCCCTATGCGTAAAGCCGCCAATAAGCTGGACCTCTTCTTTTGCCAAAGGCACAAACTGACCGTCCTGGGAAAGCACCCGGGCAAAGTCGTCCATGCGCAGCAGATACTGTTGCAAGGTGCGGGGATCTGCCGTATCGCAGATAAGATAACCGGGGAACAACGGCTTGGTTGTGTTGACCCATTCGCCGTGTACCTTGATTTCGGTCTGATATTGGGGATAAAAGAGCTCTTGCATGGCACCAGCCGGCACCACGCGCTCGATGCGCTCGCGCATTATGTCTTCGCGACCGTTAATGACCTGAATCACATACCACACAAGCATCACCCCCTTGCTGTCTTACGTGTGGCTCATGGGGTTTGGATATGGCTTCGCCAGGGCGCTTGTGCGCGGAGGCGCTCCATATTCAAACCCTGAGCCCAGTCAGACAAGCACGTGGCTCTGCCCCACCGTGAACGGTATGTATAAGCGCAGTTGCTGGAGACGCGGACGTGTATCGCAAAATGTCCGCGTCTCCAGCTGGCTGCGTGCGACCCAGTCAAGCGGGTACAAAACTGGACCGCACGCAAACAGCTACAGGACTGCTACGCATTAACACGCAAACTACTAAATGCATCTTTGAATTAACTCAATGCAAATAACGTCGCATGACTTCTTTATTGGAGCTCGTGGTATTTCTGGCACCGCCGTTACGGCCGGATGCTGATCGACCCTGCGCTTTGCAACTTGCTGGAGCCGCGAGCACAGTTGAACTCATGTAACGTTAGGTATCCTAGCACAAGCGGGGAGCGAAACAGATTTGGGCTGCGTTTGACAACATATCGTTCATTTGGCGTGCTTAAGGGGGTTATTTTGGGATGTTGTTCACGTTGGCGCAGGTTATTGGGGTGCTGACGATAATTAGAAGCGTTCCTGAAGTCCAAAAGGGGCAGCGAGGTGCACTGGTAATTGCGTTTGTCTAACAAACTATGTACAGACATGGGAAATAAATTGTGCAACTTTTTGTTGGTATGAGTGCCGTTTGTTCGCGTGGTGTTTGACATGAAAAAAGGCCTTCGGAATTCCGAAGGCCTTTGGATTCACGATGGTGGAGACGAGGGGGATCGAACCCCTGACCTCTTGACTGCCAGTCAAGCGCTCTCCCAGCTGAGCTACGCCCCCGTGACGAGGTAGTACTATAGGGGAATGTTTGCGGGGATGCAAGAGGTTTTTGTTGAAACTTTTTCTTACGGGTTTTCCTGGGACGGGGCTGAATTGACTGATTTTGACTTCGGCAAAATCAGTCAATTAACCCACCGTCCCGATAAAACCCTCACGTAACAAATACGCTATTACAGTTCCTTGGTGGACGGTAATCTTTGCGGTTGACCTGACTATGTTGCTGATGCCTGTGTCGGCCAACAAGTCCAGCGGGGCGTGATCTAGTTCCCACTCTAGACCGTGTTCGCTTACCACCGTCCCAGGCGCTATGGCGATGATGGAGAAGGTGCTGCCCTCGTGGCCTTCGATGATCCAGGATTCACCTGCGCGAAGGATGCGGGCGACCACCTTGTCCTCGGCGATCCAGATGGGGGCATCCTCGTAGCCCGCGAGCAATCCTAATACGGACAGGGCCATGTCGGGACGGCCGCCGGTGGCGCAGGTCGCAACTACCTCCGCGCCCGGCCAGCGACGGCGGACGGCATCGAGCGCCAGCGCCAGATCGGTATAGTCCTTGTAGGGGTCGTGGCGTTCTACCTCAAAGGCTTCGGCGGCATCGACTAGCGCTCGGCCTCCATCGCTTACCGTGTCAGCGTCGCCGACATAGACCTCACAGCTCAAGCCGGCACCCAAAAGGGCGTCCAGGCCGCGGTCCACGGCGACGACGTGGTCGCACTTCCCTGCTAACCTGCGCAACAGATCCGCGCTCGCCACCACGGGCGAGCCGCAGACCACTAATACCTTGCAAGCCACAGCCCTCGCCTATCCCTCAAACGAAAGCACACGGGGCAGGTCCAGGTCCTCATAACTGTCGATAAAGATATCGCAGTTGTCGCGAACCTCGTCGCGCTCCATACGGCCATGCTGGTCATAGATGCCTACACGCTTAAAGCCGGCGGCGCCAGAACTCTTTAGGCCAAAGACCGCATCCTCAAACACCCATGTACGCTCAAACCTGTGCCCATGACGCTCCTCCAGACGGCGCAGCGCCAGCTCGTATACGTCGGGGAACTGCTTGGAGCGTCCCGCCTCGCCCGTCGTGGTAACAAACTCCATGTAAGCGTCGAGCCCGGCGCCCGCAAGCGCAGACGTAACCAGCTCGGCCGGCGTGGACGTAGCAACGCACATGGCAATACTGGCCTCCTCCGCCTGCTTCAAAAACGCAAGCAGGCCCTCGCGCGGCGGCACCTTGGAGTACCCATCAATCAAAATGTCGCTCAGCTCGCGATACAGCTCCTCGCCATTCGCGCCAATGCCCCACATGTCGTGGTAGGCCTGGCACTCGTCCTCGAGCGACAAATGCTCAAACTGGGCAAAATCGTCGACCGTCACGTCAATACCGTGGCGGTGCAATAACTCGGGCTGGGCATAGGCCCAAACGGGGGTGCTATTAACCAGTGTGCCGTCGCAATCGAAAATAAAAGCGACATTGTGGGCGGCGGTCTGGGACATAAACATACCTTTCGATGTCAAATGGTAAACAACCTGCTAAAAACGTTTTACCAAACGTTAATCTACTAGTCTAGAAACCCTATTTGGTAAAACTGTCAAGAGTTTTACCATCGCAATTCTGCCAGTGGTATAAACATGGCGCTCGCCGATTAAACGCCGCCGCAAATCCACTTTTCTCCATAAAAGTAACGAACAGGTGTTATCGTATTTCGTGCCGAAAGTTCCACCGAGCACGCGAGGTGGAACGAATCATAGAACTCTCGCCGTCCCTTCGATTCGTGCAGCCTTGGACCTTTCGCATCTAGTCACCAAGGCAACACGCTGCCGCGTCATGATGGGATCAAACGTGAGCGATACAAAGCTAAAGCCAGCAACCAAAAAGCCCGCTACCCGTAAAGCCGCCCCGCACGCACCGGAGCTCTCCAAGGACGATGTCTATCTGTTTGGCATTGGTATGTGGGAGCGCAGCTGGGAAAAGATGGGCGCGCACCCCAACACGCAGAACCGTACGCGCGGCTGGCGCTTTTGCGTTTGGGCGCCCGACGTAAAGAGCGTTCATGTCATTGGCGAATTTAACGACTGGGATGAGGAAGCCAACCCGCTGGTGCCCGTGCATACGAGCGCTATCTGGGAAGGCTTTATTCCTGGCGCCGAGCAGGGACAGCTCTATAAATACCTCATCGAGACCAACGAGGGCGAAAAGCTCTACAAGGCCGATCCGTACGCCTTTAAGGCCGAGTGCCCTCCGGGAACGGCGAGCGTGCTGTGGACCCTTGATGGCTATAAGTGGAACGACGCCGCGTGGCTCAAGCGCCGCGCCGGTCACAACCACATGTCGCAGCCGCTCAACATCTACGAGGTGCATATTGGCTCGTGGAAGCGCCACGGCGACGCGCCGCAGGGCGAGCCGGACGAGTACGGCAACTACCCCGGCCCCATGGACCCCTACCCTGCGCAGCGCGGCGAGTTCTACACCTACGACGACCTGTCGGTGGAGCTCGTGGACTACGTGCGCGACATGGGCTATACGCATATCGAGGTCATGCCGCTTATGGAGCATCCCTTCGATGGCTCCTGGGGCTACCAGACGACCGGCTACTATGCCGCCACGTCGCGCTATGGCGATCCGCAGCAGCTCATGCACTTTATCGATGCGTGCCACGAGGCAGGCATTGGCGTGATCATGGACTGGGTGCCCGGCGGCTTTTGTGCCGACTCTCACGGCCTTGCCACCTTTAACGGCCACATGCTGTTTGAGCACGAGATTCACCCCAACTGGGGAACGCACAAGTTCGATTTCGCCCGCGGCGAGGTCCGCTCCTTCCTGGTCTCCAACGTGCTGTACTGGCTCGAAAACTTCCACGTGGACGGCATCCGCATGGACGGTGTGTCCAGCATGCTGTACCTCAACTTTGGCATTGACGATCCCGGCCAAAAGAAGTTCAACAAGTACGGTACCGAGGAGGACCTGGACGCCAGCGCGTTTATCCGCCAGGTCAACTGCGCCGTAGAGGCGCACTACCCCGACGTGATGATGATGGCCGAGGAGTCCACCGCGTGGCCGCTCGTGACCTATCCGCCGCAGGACGGCGGCCTGGGCTTCCACTACAAGTGGGACATGGGCTGGATGAATGACACCCTGCACTATATGCAAACCGATTTTCCGTGGCGCCCCGGCAACCACGGGCTGCTCACGTTCTCCATTATGTACGCCTTTACCGAGAACTTTATCTGCCCGCTAAGCCACGACGAGGTCGTGCACGGCAAGTGCTCGCTCATTGGCCGCATGCCGGGCGACTGGTGGCGCCAGTTTGCCGGCCTGCGCACGCTGGCCTTCTACCAGATGACGCACCCAGGTGCCAAGCTCAACTTTATGGGCAACGAGATCGGCCAGTTTATCGAGTGGCGCTACTACGAGTCCATCCAGTGGTTCCTGACCGAGGAGTACGAGACTCACCGTCATCATCAGGCGTTTATCAAGGCACTCAACCACCTGTACACCGCCGAGCCCGCCCTGTACGAGCGCGGCTACACCGACGACGGCTTTACCTGGATCGATGCGGACAACTCCAAGCAGTCCATCGTGAGCTTTGTGCGCCAGGGCGAGGACATCGACGACGACCTGGTGATTCTGATCAACTTTGATCCGGCGAGCTACGAGAGCTTCCGTGTGGGCGTGCCGCGCGAGGGCGACTGGGAGGTCATCTTTGACTCCGACCGTCCCGAGTTTGGCGGCAGCGGCTATGCCGGCGAGGAGCCCTACACCTGCTCGAGCGAGCCCTATCCCTGGAACGGGCAGATGGACTCCATCGAGATCAAGGTGCCCGGCCTGGCAGGCGTGGTGCTCAAGCGCCGCGGCCCCAGCAGCTACAAGCCGCCGGTGGTCGAGGCCCCTAAGGCTGCGCCCAAGAAGCGCACGTCCTTGGTGAAGCCCAAGCCTGCGGCTGCTAAGAAGGCTCCGGCTAAGGCGAAGGCTACGACGACCAAGGCCAAGGCCAAGGCTGCCGCAAAGCCCGCTGCTAAGGCCGCAGCCAAGAAACCGGCTGCCAAAAAGGCCGCTACCAAGGCCAAGTCTGCTTCTGTTAAGCCGTCTGCCAAGGATGCGTAACAAAACCGTTACAGCTGTAATTACCCGCCCCGACAGGGCGTAGGATACAAGTCATAACCGTTCCGGGAGAAACATCCCCGGGGGAAAGGAACGTATGAATAAGATCTTCGACAACAAGCAGGAGTTTACCGAGCTCTATCGCGATGCCGTCATGAGCATCAGCGGCAAGAGCGTCGAGGCCGCCAGCGACCTCGACCGCTTTAATGCCCTGGCCAAGCTCGTGGCCGAGAAGGCGCGCACCGTTGCCACCAAGAGCGACGCCTGCGTCACCGCCGAGGGCAAAAAGCGCGTGTACTACTTCTCGATCGAGTTTTTGATCGGCCGACTGCTCGACAACTACTTGCTCAACTTTGGCGTGCGCGACATGGTCGCCGAGGCGCTCGACGACATGGGCTTCGATCTGTCCGTCATCGAGAACCAGGAGCCCGATCCGGCTCTGGGCAACGGTGGCCTGGGCCGTCTGGCCGCATGCTTCCTGGATTCGATGGCAGCCGAGGGCATTGCCGGCTACGGCAACGGCATGCGCTACCGCTACGGCCTGTTTAAGCAGGAGATCGTCAACGGCAGCCAGGTCGAGGCCACCGACGAGTGGCTTACCCACGGCTATCCCTGGGAGGTCCGTCGTCAGGATAAGGCCGTGACCATCAAGTTTGGCGGCCGCGTCGAGGGCTTTGAGGAGGATGGCCGCACGTTTTACCGCACGGTGGACACGCAGGATATCCTGGCCGTCCCTTATGACATCCCCGTCGTGGGCTATGCCGGCGAGACCGTCAACAAGCTGCGCGTCTGGGCTGCCGAGCCGGTCGAGGAGCACTTCGATCTGGAGGCCTTCAACCGAGGCGACTACGCCCTGGCCGATGCCGAGCGCGCCGAGGCCGAGGCCATCAGCGCCATCCTCTACCCCAACGACGCCGGCGAGCACGGTCGTCTGCTGCGCCTGAAGCAGGAGTACTTGTTTGTTTCGGCCGGCATCTACAGCCTGCTCGACACCTTTGAGAAGGAGCACGGCGAGAACTGGGAGCTGCTGCCGCAGTTTGTGGCCATCCACACCAACGACACGCACCCCGCCATGTGCGGCCCCGAGCTCATGCGTATTCTCATCGACGAGAAAAAGCTCGAGTGGGACGACGCCTGGAACATCGTGACGCAGGTCGTGAGCTACACCAACCACACCATCCTGCCCGAGGCCTTGGAGAAGTGGCCTATCGGCACGTTCTCCAAGCTCCTCCCCCGCGTGTACCAGATCATCGACGAGATCAGCCGTCGTTGGCACGAGTCGTTCTACACCACGAAGGAGGGCTGGCAGGAGCGTCTGCGCCAGACCGCCATCCTGTGGGACGGCGAGATTCGCATGGCCAACCTGTCTGTGATCTGCAGCCACAGCGTCAACGGCGTGGCCAAGATCCATTCCGACATCATCAAGAACATCGTGCTCAAGGACTTCTATGCCCTGACGCCCGAGAAGTTCAACAACAAGACCAACGGCATCTCGCACCGTCGCTTCTTTGCCGAGGCCAACCCCACCTACGCCAAGCTCGTGACCGAGGCCATTGGCGATGGCTGGCTCAAAGACGCCTTTGAGCTTGAGAAACTCAAGGAGTTTAAGGACGACACCGAGTTCCTGAAGGCCGTGGGTGCCTCCAAGCGCGCCAACAAGGAGCGTCTGGCCGCCTACGTTAAGGCCGAGACCGGTCTGGTCATCGACCCCAACACCGTCTTCGATGTCCAGGTAAAGCGCTTCCACGCCTATAAGCGCCAGCTCATGAACATCATGAAGGTGATGGACATCTACAACCGTCGCATCGCCGATCCTAACTTCCACGTGACGCCGACAACCTTCATCTTTAGCGGCAAGGCTGCCTCGAGCTACACCTTTGCCAAGGAGACCATCCGCCTCATTAACTCCGTGGCCGACGTCATCAACAACGATGCCCGCGTCAACGAGGTCATGAAGGTCTGCTTTATCCCCAACTTCCGTGTGAGCAACGCTCAGCTCATCTACCCAGCCGCCGAGATCTCGGAGCAGATCTCCACGGCCGGCAAGGAGGCCTCGGGCACGTCCAACATGAAGCTCATGATGAACGGCGCCATTACGCTGGGCACCCTCGACGGCGCCAACATCGAGATCGCCGACCTGGCCGGCCGCGAGAACGAGGCCATCTTTGGCCTGACCGCTCCCGAGGTCGAGCAGCTCTGGGCATCCAACAGCTACTTTGCGTGGGATACCCTCAACGGCGACCGCGAGCGTCTGGGCTGCGTGATGGACGAGCTCAAGGACAACACGTTTGCGGGTCTTTCGGGCAACTTCGAGAGCATCTACAACGAGCTCATGAACAACAACGACCCCGACCTAGTCATGGCTGACTTCCGTAGCTACGTGGATGCATGGGAGAACCTCACGGGCAGCTACGGCGACCAGGAGACCTGGAACCGCAAGGCCCTGCTCAACACCGCCTCGAGTGGCTGGTTCTCGTCCGACCGCACCATTCGCGAGTATCGCGACGAGATCTGGCACGCATAAAGCGCGCGAGCTCCCTTTGCCGCACGGCATTACTCGACGGGCGTGACAGTGCGCCGCGCCCGTCGCTAATGGGTTAGGAACATCGATGACAGAAGGAGAAATCGATGAGTAAGAAAGAATGCATCGCGATGCTCCTCGCAGGAGGACAGGGCAGCCGATTGGGGGCACTCACCCAAAAGATCGCCAAGCCGGCGGTTAGCTTTGGTGGCAAGTTCCGCATTATCGACTTTTCGCTGTCCAACTGCTCCAACTCGGGCATCGACACGGTGGGCGTTCTGACGCAGTACCGTCCCTACCTGCTGCATGCCTACGTGGGCTCCGGCGAGGCGTGGGATCTGGACAGCCGCGACGGCGGCGTGTCGATCCTGCCGCCGTACGAGACGCAGACCGGCGGCGCCTGGTATGCGGGCACGGCCGACGCCATTACGCAGAACCTCGACTACATCAAGGCGAACGACCCCAAGTACGTTCTGATTCTTTCGGGCGATCACCTGTATCGCATGGACTACCGCAAGATGCTCAAGACGCACATTGAGAACAACGCCGACCTCACGGTGAGCGTTATGCCCGTGCCGTGGGAGGAGGCCAGCCGCTTTGGCATCCTGACCACCGACCCCGAAGACGGCCGCATCACCAAGTTCACCGAGAAGCCCGAGAAGCCCGATTCGAACCTCGCGTCCATGGGCATCTACATCTTCTCGGCCGACGTGCTGATCGAGGCGCTCGAGGAGGACGCTCTGGACCAGCGCTCGAGCCACGACTTTGGCAAGGACATCATCCCCAAGCTGCTCGGTGAGAACAAGCGCCTGTACAGCTACGAGTTCCACGGCTTCTGGAAGGACGTCGGCACCATCGCCAGCTTCCATGAGACCTCGATGGACCTGCTGGGTAACAACCCCGAGTTCGATCTGTTCGACAAGAACTTCCCCATCATGTCCAACATCACCACGCGTCCGCCGCACTACATTGGCCCTGACGGCCGCCTGGACGACTGCCTGGTCTCCAACGGCTGCAAGATCTACGGCACCGCTCGCCACTCGATCCTTTCGACCGATGTCATCATCGAGGAGCGCGCCGTGGTCGAGGACTCCGTGCTGCTGCCGGGTGCGCACGTTAAGAGCGGCGCGCACATCTGCCGCGCTATTTTGGGCGAGAACTCCACGGTCGAAGAGGGCGTGAAGCTCGGCTCTGTCGATACCACCAAGGATACGGCCGTCGTTGGAAATGACGTCGTTATCGGGAAGGGGGAATGATCCGATGATCAATCGCAAGGCCATCGGTTATATCACCGCTAACTACTCTTCGACCTACGGCAGCGTGCTGCTCAAGGACCGCCCCATCGCATCCGTTCCGTTTTTGGGCCGCTACCGCCTGATCGACTTTCCGCTGTCCAACATGATGAACGCCGGCATCAAGACCGTCGGCGTCGTCATGCCGGGCAACTACCGCTCGCTGATCGACCACGTGGGCTCGGGCAAGGACTGGGGCCTGGACCGCAAGAAAGGCGGCCTGTTCATGGTGCCCGGCAACGCGTATGGCACCACCAAGGGCGGCATGCGCTTCCTGCTGCGCGACATCATCTCCAACAAGACGCTGTTCCAGCGCTCGGACATGCCCTATGTTGTGATGATGGGCACCAACATCATCTTTAACATGGACCTCAACACCATCATCGAGGCGCACGAGAACTCCGGTGCCCAGATGACCGTGGTGTACTGCAAGGCCACGCGCAACGTCGATGACGAGACCAAGCTCGAGATTAACGAGAACGGCCGCCTGACGGGCGTGAGCGCCGGCGTCGTGTACGGCGACAACGCCTCTATGGACTGCTGCATCGTCAACCGCGATACGCTGCTCGAGATTATCGACCACTACCAGGCCGCCGACTATCTGGACCTGCTCGAGGCACTCCAGGGCGACTTTGGCAACATCGACGTGTGCAGCTACGAGTACAAGGGCGAGGTCGTGGGCGTGTTTAGCGAGAAGTCGCTGTATCGCCGCAGCATGGACCTGCTCGACCAGACCGTGGCCGACCAGCTCTTTGACCCCGAGCGCCCGATCCTGACCAAGGCTCACGACGTGCCGCCTTCGCGCTATGCGACCGGCAGCCACGCCTGCAACTCGATCATCTCGGCCGGCTGCATCATCAAGGGCACCGTGCGCAACTCGATCCTGTCGCGCGGCGTCGTGGTCGAGGAAGGCGCTTCGGTGACCAACTCGATCATCAACCAGAGCTGCATCATCAAGAGCGGCGCCCGCGTTGAGAACGCCATTCTGGACAAAAACAACGTGGTTCCCACCAACACCGAGCTTCGCGGCACGCCCGAGAACATCCTGGTGCTGGGCAAGGCTCCGTTAACTTCCGACACCACCATCGTACGTTAACGTTGGCACCGCAACATCGCTCGTAACAAGTAGAATAGCCGCCCGGTTAGCGCCAGGCGGCTATTCTCGAATTGCAACATGGGAGACAATATGGCAGATTCCAGCAAAAAGATGCAGATCGTGTTTGCCTCGGCCGAGTGCGCACCGTTTGTAAAGACCGGTGGCCTGGGCGACGTGGCAGGCTCGCTGCCTGCGGCGCTTGTGCGCGCCGGCGCCGAAGTTATCGTGATGGTGCCCAAGTACGCCACCATAAAGGACGAGTACAAGGCGCAGATGGAGCACTTCTCCGACTTTTACGTGAGTCTGGGCTGGCGCAACGAGTACTGCGGACTCGAGAAGCTCGAGCACGACGGCGTCACCTATATGTTCATCGACAACGAGCGCTACTTTGCGCGCGACTATCCGTACGGCTTCTTTGACGACGGCGAGCGCTTTGCGTTCTTCTCCAAGGCCATCACCGAGAGCCTGCAGCACCTGCCGGCCGGCTTTGAGTGCGACATCCTGCACTGCAATGACTGGCAGACGGCACTTGCGCCCGTGTTTTTGCGCGAGTTTTACCAGGGCCTGCCGCTGTATGACCGCGTTAAGACCGTGTTCTCGATCCACAACGTGGCGTTCCAGGGCCAGTTTAGCGACACCGTGATGGAGGACATACTGGGTGTGGCACACATTCCGGCGGCCGCCTCGCAGCTGCGTTGCGACGCCTGCAGCATCAACTACATGCTGGGCGCCCTGCGCTATGCCGACGCCATAACCACGGTGAGCCCCACCTATGCCAGCGAGATCCAGACGCCCGAGTTTGGCGAGGGCCTGGACGGCGTGCTGCGCGAGCGCTCCTATGCGCTGCAGGGCATTTTGAATGGCATTGACGTGGCGGGCTTTGACCCGGCGACCGACAAGCGCATTGCCGCCAACTACACCGTGGAGGACCGTTCTGGTAAGGCCGTATGCAAGGCCAAGCTGCAGGAAGAGCTGGGGCTCGAGGTTCGCGACGACCGTCCGCTTATGGTCATGGTCACGCGCCTGACGCGCCAGAAGGGCATGGACCTGGTCATGTACGCGCTCGACCGCATTCTGGCCGGCGGCGTGCAGGTGGCGGTGCTGGGCACCGGCGACCGCGACTACGAGGACGGTCTGCGCTACTTCCAGGACAAGTACCCCGGTACCATGGCCGCACGCATCGAGTTCGATCCTGCGCTGTCGCAGCGCATGTATGCCGCCGCCGACATGTTCCTAATGCCTTCGAAGTTTGAGCCCTGCGGCCTGTCGCAGATCATCGCCATGCGCTACGGCACCCTGCCTATCGTGCGCGAGACCGGCGGCCTGAAAGACACTGTGATTCCGTATAACGAGTTTACCGGCGAGGGCACGGGCTTCTCGTTTACCAACTTTAACGGCGACGAGATGGGCGACGCCGTGTTCCGCGCGGCGCGTCTGTTCTGGGATAACCGCGACGCCTGGAACCAGCTGGTAACGCAGGCCATGAGCCAGGACTTTAGCTGGACGCGCTCGGCCGATAAGTATCTGGACCTGTACTTCTTTATGCACCCGGAGATCGAGCGCCCGGTGGCTGTTGTCGACGAGCCTGAGGCTGTTGCTGAGCCGGTGGCCGCTGAGGAGCCCAAGGCCGAAGAGAAGCCGGTTGAAGCTGAGCCCGTTACGGCCGAGTCTGAGGTGAAGGCTGAGGCTGCTCCTGAGGCAGAGTCCGAGGTCAAGCCAGCTGCAAAGCCTGCAGCTAAGAAGACCACGACTCGTAAGACGACGGCTAAGAAGGCCACAGAGGCCAAGGCGACGGCAACCAAGACCACCGCTGTCAAGACAACGACCTCGCGCAAGCGCACCACCGCAGCTGCCAAGAAGGCCGCCGAAGCCGAGGCTGCTCCCGAGGTAAAGGCCGACGCCGTCGAGGCTAAGGCTGCGGCAAAGGCACCGGCCAAGGCCGCTACCAAGAAGACGACCGCGACCGCCAAGAAGGCAACAGCTGCCAAGAAGACCACAACAACGAAATCGACGACCACGAAGGCCACCACAACCAAGGCAGCCACAAAGCCGGCCGCCAAAGTCGAGGAGACGCCCACCGAATCCAAGGCCAAGGTAACCGTCGAGGCCAAGCCGGCCGCCAAGACCACCACGCGCAAGCGCGCAACGACGACGGCCAAGAAGTCCACGACCAAGGCTGCTGCTCCCAAAGCGGAGGCTAAGGCCGAGGCCAAACCCGCAGTAAAGGCCAAGCCCGAGCCCACAATGGAGACCCCGGTCTCCCCCGCCGCCGCAACCGAGAAAAAGGCGCCGTCGAAGAAGACTTCCGTCCGCAAGGCAACGGCCACCCGCAAGCGCCGCTAATCCAGACGATCCAAAACCTCATCAAACCCTAAGCAAGGGGCGCTCCAACCGGGCGCCCTTTCTCTGTAGGTAGTGGTAAAACGATTTTCTAGGACAACCGTTCGCCGATGGTAAACGGATGTTGTTTATACACCCTGTGTACTACAGATATACTTACATCTTAGGCGTAAAACCCATGGCCCGCAGGCCATGATTCTATTGAACTGGACCGTACTATGAGATTGATACACAACAGCCGTCTACCGCAGTTTCGCACTCCGTTTGGCGCTGTGACCACTGGAACTTCCGTTGCACTCTCGGTGATTTTGGAGGATGCCGATCCCAACCAGGCAACGCTTACGCTGCGCACCTGGGTCGATGAAGTCGGCGAGACCCTGATCCCAATGGAGCACGAAGGCGATGGCATTTTTACCGGCGAGCTCAAATGCACTGAACCGTGTCTTGTGTGGTACAGCTTTATATGCAATATCGAGGGCCAGCCCGAGGTCCGCTTGGGCGCACCGCAGGGTCGCACCGGCGGAGAGGGCGTAACTTACGACTACGCCGAGGTTCCGTCCTTCCAGATTACCGTCTATAAGCACCGCGAAGTGCGTCCCGAGTGGTACGAGCGTGGCATGGTCTACCAGATCTTCCCCGATCGCTACGCCCGAGATGAAAACTGGCGCGAGCGCACGCTGGCCGAAGTCGAAAAACCGCGCAACGGAATCCAGCGCCGCATGATCGAGGACTGGAACGAGCCGCCCGTATACGAGCGCGCCGAGGACGGCTCCATCAAGACCTGGGACTTCTACGGCGGCTCGCTCAAGGGCATCCAAAATGACCTGCCCCGCATCGCGGAGCTGGGCTTTACGGCCATCTACCTCAACCCCATCTTTGAGGCCGCGAGCAACCACCGCTACGACACGGCCGACTACACCAAGATCGACCCAATCCTGGGCACCGAGCAGGACTTTACCGAGCTGTGCCAGGCAGCCGAGAAGCTGGGCATCTCCATCATCCTGGACGGCGTTTTTAACCATACGGGTGACGACTCCATCTATTTCAACCGCTACGGCAACTACCCCGGCGTGGGCGCGTGGCAGAGCGAGGACTCGCCGTGGCGCGATGCGTTTTATTTCCACGAGGACGGCTCGTACGACTGCTGGTGGGGCGTGGGCAACATGCCCGCCATCAATGAGAGCTCCGAACTGGTACGCGAGCGGCTCCTGGGCAAGGACGGCGTGATCCGTAAATGGCTACGTGCCGGCGCTCATGGCTGGCGCCTGGACGTCGCTGACGAGCTTTCCGACGACTTCCTGGCCGAGATCAAGAAGGCCGTACTTGCCGAAAAGCCCGATGCGCTGTTGCTCGGCGAGGTCTGGGAAGATGCCTCCAACAAGATCAGCTACGGCCATCTGCGTCGCTACCTACAGGGCTCCGAGTTGGACTCTGCTATGGATTACCCCTTCCGCGACATGGTCATCGGCTTTTTGATGGGCTACAAGAACGCCTACCAGGCAGCCGAGGATATCGAAACCCTGCGCGAGAACTATCCCCGTGAGGCCCTGTCCTGCGCACTTAATCTGCTTTCGAGCCACGACCGTCCGCGCATTATCTCGGTGCTCGGCGGCGGCCCCGACGAGTCGCAGCTGCCCGAGTGCGAGCGCAGCAAATGGCGCCTGGACGAGAACTCGATGGGCCTAGCCAAGAGCCGTTTTTGGCTCGCCACGCTCATGCAGATGACCTTCCCCGGCGTGCCTTCGATCTACTACGGCGACGAATACGGCCTGGAGGGTCTAACCGATCCGGGCAACCGCCGCACCCTGCCGACCAAGGACCAACTGCACGACTTCGACACGCTGGCTATTGTCAAAAACGCCTCCGCCGTACGCCGCGCACTGCCGTGTATGATCGACGGCGAGATCAAGGCCTTCGCGCTCAACGACGAGGTGCTGGCATACAACCGCACGGGCAAGGATGGCGAGTCCGCGACGGTTATCATCAACCGCAGCCTGCGCAATTCGCATCGCGTGACCATTCCAGCGCTCGGCGAATGCGCGAGCGATGTGATTAGCGGTCACGAGTGCGAGATCCACAACGGTACGGTCACGCTCGATCTGTATCCGCTGGGCTCGTCGATTATCTATCACCATGCAGAGCAGCGCCTGCAGGAGCCGCTCGATCACGGCGCGGGTGTTTTGTGCCATATCACCTCGGTGCCCACCGACGACGGCAAGCCCGGTACAATCGGCGCGCCCACGCGTCGCTTTATCGACCATCTGGCCGCCATGGGCATGCGCTACTGGCAGGTTCTCCCCGTCAACCCCACGGACTTCTTCCGCTCTCCTTACGCCGGTCCTTCGGCCTTTGCAGGCAATATCGACCTACTGCCCGAGAGCCACGAGGAGCTTGCCGCCGACTTTGAGACTTGGAAGGCCCGCGGCGGCGAGGATGCCGATCCGCTGTACACCGCGTTTAAACATAGAAATGCCGATTGGCTCGAGAAATACTGCGTCTACATGGCCGTTAAGAAGTACTTTGAGGGCGAGTCGCGCCACGATTGGCCGGCAGATGTCGCGCGCTACAACGAGCATCTGATCGACGACAAGCGCTTCCACGACGAGGCCGAGCTTCAGGCGTACATGCAGTACCGCTTTGACCTGGCTTGGTGCGAGCTCATGAACTATGCACACAAGAAGGGCATCGAGGTCATCGGCGATATTCCTATGTACGTGTCCGACGATTCGGCAGATGCGTGGAGCGAACCCGAGAACTTCTGGCTGTCCGATACCGGCAAGGCAATCGAGATCTCCGGTGCGCCGCCCGACAACTTTGCGCCCGAGGGTCAGGTGTGGGGCAACCCGACGTTCCGCTGGGACCACATGAAGCAGAACGGCTATAGCTGGTGGATGGATCGCCTACGTCGTGCGTTCTCGCTCTACGACCGCGTGCGTCTGGATCACTTCCTGGGCTTCCACAGCTACTTCAGTATCCCCACTGGCAAGGCTTGCGCCGAAGGGCGTTGGCTGGCAGGCCCGGGCAAGGACCTGTTCCAGACCGCCTATGACGAGCTGGGGCCGCTCAACTTTATCGCCGAGGACCTGGGTTACCTGACGCCCGGCGTTCGCGCCATGGCTTCGACTTGCGGCTTCCCCGGTATGGACGTACTGGAGTTTAGCGATTACGACGTCCGCAACGGCGTGCAACCCACGCCGGGCAAGATTCTGTACACCTCAACGCACGACACGTCGACGCTCGCCGGTTGGTGCACGCGCTCCTTTGCGGGCGGCGACGAGCCGAGCGGTGTTGAGGTGGCAGCCAAGCTGATGAGCGACGCGCTGACAAGCGACGCTCCCCTGGTGATGATGCCGCTGCAGGACGTGCTGGGGCTTGGCGACGACACGCGCATGAACGTACCGGGCGTGGCCACGGGCAACTGGACCTGGCAGGCTGACGAGGCCGACGTTGCGGCCGCTGAGGGCAAAACCGCACAGCTCCTGCGCAACACGCATAGATTCTGGGGCGAAGCGTGATAAAACGCCCGATATAGGGTACAGTTACAGACGTTTGAATTTTTGCGGGCAGAGCGATCTGCCCGCTTTGTGCTGAAAAGGAAGTATTATGGCGCGCTACGATTACAAGTGCTCGAGCTGCGGCAACGTGTTTGAGGTTGAGCATCCCATGTCCGAGACCCCCGAGGTCGTGTGCCCCAGCTGCGGCGCTCCGGCCGCCAAGACGTTCTCGGCCAGCGGCATTAAATTTGAGGGTAGCGGTTTCTACAACACCGACCAGCGCAGCGGCGGCTCAAGCACCAGCGCCACCAGCGGCTGCTGCGCCAACTGCCCACACAACCACTAACAGGCAAGTAGCCCCGCTCCCAAATTGACTACTCTGGAGTTGCGCCACGAAAGCGGCCCATTTACTACGTTTGACCCGTATTGGTCGAGCATAGCAGCGTATTTGCAAAAACGACAAGCCGTCTACCTGCGGTTTTGATTTCACAAAATTCGGCATGGATGAGGACAGCCGGTTTAACGTAGTAAATAACCGCATTTCATGGCGAACGGATCGAAGAGGCACAAAGTAGCTAAAATAGCCCCGTCCCAAGTTAGCTGATTTGGGACGGGGCTTCGATTTACTGGCGGACCAGCCTGGCGCAGAAGTGGCCGTCGTAGGAGTCAGCGTTTACCGGCACGCTTTGGAAGAGGCCTCGGTCGTTTTGGCGTACGCAGACGAGCTTCTTGGCCTGGGCAAACTCGGGCAGTTGCAGAATCTGCGCCTCAGAAAGCGGCGCCACGCTAAAGCCGGCGCCCTCGGAAGAAGCCAGGAAGGCATCCACAACCTGCGCGTTCTCCTCATCAAACACCGAGCACGTCGCATAGATGAGCTCACCGCCAACGGCCACGCGCGCGGAGGCCTCTTTGAGCATCGTCAGTTGCAGCTTGGGCAACTCGCACGTCACGTCGCTTTCGGCAAGGCGCCACGGGATCTCGGGATGACGGCGCATGGTTCCAGTGCCAGAGCACGGCGCATCGATAAAGACTGTGTCGAACATAACCGGCTCGCCAAGCATGGCATCAAACGATGTGAGCACCTCATCAAGCTCGCAAGCATCACCCGAAACCGTACGAACGCCCTGAATACCGGCCTTATGCAGGCGAGCGAGATTCAGATCGCACTTGCGATCATGCAGATCGAACGCCGTATGCTGACGCTCATAGCCCGTACGCTTGGCCTGGCACATCATCACATAGGTCTTGGTGCCACGACCGGCACCAATCTCAAGGCAGCTACCAGGGCGCGTGGCAGCTGTGGCGATAAGCTGGGCGTTAAGGTCCGAGGCCACGCCAGCAGCACGCTCAAATACGCCCGACGCAACCGTAACCTGGGCATCAACCGGGGCATGGCAACCCGGGAACACGGGTGCCACAAGCTGCGAGATATACGGATCGGGCTTGGACGCAAAGGCGTTCTCATGTAGGGCCAGCGGCGCGGGGGCCAGATTGCCGGCAAAGTTAAGCGCACCCTCTGGCGTGTCAAACGACGCCATAATGCGAGCGCACAGCCAGCGAGGAAGACCCATCAGACGCGACAGACGAACCAAGCGTCGCTCAGACTCATCCACATCGGACGCAGTAGCAAAGTCCTCAACATTGTCTGAAACCTTATGGAGTACAGCATTGGCCAAGCCAGCGGCGGACTTAGCACCGCAGCGAACCAGCTCAACTCCCTGACTTACGGCAACGCGGCCAGGCGTATGCAGGTAGAGCATCTCGAAGGCCGAGATACGAAGCGCCATGCGAACACGCGGCGCAACCTTTTTAGGCTTATCGAGAAACTGATCGAGCAGTTCGTCCAAAATACCTTGCGTGGCGGCCACACCCAGCGCCAAGCGGGCAGCAAAAGCGGAATCGCGCTGGTCAATAGCCTTGGCCGATGCGCGAGAGGACAGCACGTCGCGCGCATACATGCCGCGGCGATCGGCCTCCATCAACACATCGAGCGCAAGCTTGCGCGCGGGAGACAGCTTGCTCATGACAAAACACCCCAGATAAGATCGGCACCCTGCAGGCCAGCAGCCCAAGCAGAAGCGGCCATAGCACGCTTGCCATCAGGCTTAACCTCGAGCAACTCAACCGAGCCATCGGAAAGGCCAAGGTAAACACGCTTAGCCTGAACGAGAACCTGACCCTCGCCAAGCGACACATCAGCCGCCGCAGCATCGAGCACACGCACGGTCTTGCCGGCAATCACGCAACGAGCAGGCGCGGTATCGGACGAGGCCAGCACATGACGCACGCAATCAAGCGCCGCCATGTGCGGATCCAAGCGCATCTCCTGCTTAGAAATCTTGGCAGCATGGGTAACGAGCGCCTCGTCCTGTTCGATCCACACGGCGGTGCCATCGGCAAGAGAAGGAAGCGTATCGGCAAGCAGTTTGCCGCCGAGCTCAGCGAGCTCCATAGTCAGCGCCTCGGCATGCTTACCGGCAACCGAGATCGAGGCCTGCGCACAATAGGCGCCGGTATCCACGCCATGCCCAATGCGCATAATAGAAACGCCAGCAATCTCATCACCAGCAAGAATGGCACGCTGAATAGGAGCAGCCCCACGCCAACGAGGCAGCAGCGAAGCATGAACATTCACAATACCAAGCGGCGACATATGCAGCACCTCATCGGGCAAAATGCAACCATAGGCTGCCACACAGAAAATATCAGCCTGCGCAGCCTTGAGCACCTCAACAACCTCAGGCGTCATACGATTAGCCTCAACAACCGGCAACCCCAGCTCAAGCGCCTTAGCCTTAACAGGAGACGGCTCCAGCTTCTTACCACGCCCACGAACAGCATCAGGACGAGTAACAACAAGCGCAATCTCATTCCCAGCCTCAACAAGCGAAGTCAAAGAAGGCACAGCAAAATCAGGCGTACCCATAAACACAATACGCATAAAAGTTAGTCTCCCCTCAACCAAAGCCGAGACGGCTACAAACAACAGCAGAAAGCCAAGTACCCAGCCCATCCGCAATAACAATTCAACAAGAACAAATATACCCAAAACCAAAGAAAGAGCCGCAATAAAAGCAGCTCTCTCTCAACAAAGACTATCAGCGAAGACGCCCCTCCCTGGCCCAACGGCACCCGGGCGAAAAGGAGCACGAAAACGCAGTCCCCTTCCGCCGCAGGGCTTAGGTTTTGCTCCACGCGCAGTTCCGCACGAGCCGAAGAGCACTTAATGTGCTCTTCGTGCGAGCAGGACTGTTTGAGCATGGAGCAAAACCTAAGCCCTGCGGCGGAAGGGGACGGTGGGACCTACTCCGTCTCGCCCGGTCGAGCGCCGCGGGCCAGGGCGTCCTGGTACTCCTTGACTGCCTTGATACGCTGCATCGGCTTGAGTCGCTCAAACATGGTGTTGCCGTGCAGGTGATCGATCTCGTGCTGCAGGCACACGCAGAACAGATCGCCCGAGGCCTCATAGCGAATCAGGTTGGCGTCCAGGTCATACGCCTCGACGACGACATGGTCGGGACGCTCGATCTCACAGCTAATGCCAGGAATGGATAGACAGCCCTCGCTATACGGAACGAGATGGTCGCTTTGCTCGACAATCACGGGATTGATGAGCACGTACGGGTCGTAGTCGTTCTTGTCGCTGTAGTCGCAGTCGATGGTAACGAGCTGAATGAGCTCGCCGATCTGCGGAGCAGCCAGGCCGCAACCGCCGTTATCGAACATCATTTTCTTCATCTTCTCGGCAAGCGCCTCGATCGCCGGGGTGATCTCCTCGATGACGGCGCACTCCTGGCGCAGACGAGGGTCGGGCGACAGTACGATTCCGTTGGCTTCCATGGCCATCCTTTCGGTTTGTTACATCAAATCATAGGCGTCGACGTCAACGCTCACGCTCACGCCGCGCACAGAGCCCACCTCTTTGAGGCAGGCGTCGATATCATCAGAGACATGGTACCCCACGGGCGACTTCACAAGCAGATGGAAGCGGTAACGGTCCTTGGCTCTCTCGATTACACACGAAGCCGGGCCTAGCACCTGCGGCACGGCACTCCCCGCCCGCAAAAAATCGGGCGCGGCGGCATGCCAGCGGCGCTTAAGAAGCTTTGCGATGCGCCCAATGTAGTCCTGCGCGTCGTCTCGGTTTGCCGACCACACCAAGATGTTGACCAGGCGAACAAACGGCGGGTACAGCGCGTCGCGGCGCTGGTCCAAATCGTAGTCGGTAAAGATCGAACGGTCGTGCTCAGCGACGGCACGAATGACCGGATCCTCGGGCAGGTAGGTCTGGACGATCACCTCGCCGGGACGATCACCACGACCGGCACGGCCGGCGACCTGCTCCAGTAAATCGTAGGCGCGCTCCCCTGCGCGAAAATCGGGCAGCTTAAGGGCGAAGTCGGCATTGACCACGCCCACGAGCGTGACCTCGGGAAAATCGAGACCCTTTGCGATCATTTGGGTGCCCAGCAACACGGCGCAATCGGCCGCATCGAACTGCTCGAGCAGCTTTTTGTGCGAATCCTTGCCGCGCGTGGAATCGGCATCCATGCGGATGATGGCGACGTCCTCGGGCAGCATCTGGTGCAGTGCGTCCTCGATCTGCTGCGTGCCCAGCCCCATTTTTGCCAGGTAGCGGCTGCCGCACTTGGGGCAACGACTCGTGGGCGCGGGATACGGCTGCACGCGCCAGGAGGATCCGCATGTGTGACATTGCAGCGTGTGCGTGCGCTCGTGATACGTAAGCGCTGTGGAGCAGTGGTTGCAGGTGGGAACGCAGCCGCACTCGCGACACATCAGGAACGGCGCAAAGCCACGGCGGTTATGCAGCAGCACGGCCTTCTCGCGACGCTCGACCACACGCTCCAAGCCCTCCATCAAGGGTTTTGAGAACATGGAGCGGCTGCCGTGTGAAAACTCACGGCGCAGGTCGGCAATGCGGACCGTAGGCAGCACGGCGAGTCCCGGGCGCTCGGGCATCTCGACACGCGTCCAGGTAGCACCGTTGTATGTACCGCGGCGGCAGCGGTCGAGGGCCTCGGCAGAAGGCGTGGCCGAGCCCAGCACAAGTGGGCAGCGATAGCGGCGCGCCATCTCGGCCGCAACCTCGCGCGCATGGTAGCGCGGGCTGGAGCCCTGCTTGTAACTGGTCTCGTGTTCCTCGTCGATGATGATGAGACCCAGGTCGCTGAGCGGGCAAAAGAGCGCCGAACGCGCGCCGACGACAACGCGGGCAGTACCACTGGCAACCATGTCCCACTGGTCCAGGCGCTCGCCGGCCGAAAGGCGCGAGTGGAAGACCGCGACCGTCTCGCCAAAGCGCGAGCGGAAGCGGCCGACGGTCTGGGCCGTCAGCGAGATCTCGGGCACGAGCACGCAGGCAGAGCGGCCTGCCGCGAGCACGCGCTCGATAGCGGAGAGGTAAACCTCGGTTTTGCCGGAGCCGGTGACGCCGTCAACCAGCACCACGTCGCCATGAGCGTCAAGGCGGGCGCGCTCAATCTGCGCGAGTGCCTGTTGCTGGCCGTTGGTAAGGGAGACCGGCGCCTTGCCGCTTGCCGAGGACAGCGTAGTCTGCTCGCTGCAACCGCGCCAGGCACGGCGCTCCTCCACCACCACGATGCCGCGTTTTTCGAGCGCCTTGATGGTCGCCGACATACTGTTATAGAGAAGGTTGAGGTCGCGCGTCGTGACAGGACCACACTGGAGCGCCTCGATGAGTTGGCGCTGGCGGACCGCGGTCTTGGGTGGCGTGTAGTCAAAGCCTTCGGGCGTAAGCATCACCCAGCGGTTTTGGATGGGTTTGACGGCTGGACGTTCAACCGTCCACACACCGTCGTCGCCCTTGACCACACGCGGGCTGCCACCCGGAGGCAAGAACAGGCGCAGACACTCGGAAAGCGTCGCGACATACTCGCGGCTCATCCAACGTGCGATGCGGGCGGCTTCGGCGGTAAAGAGCGGTTTGCTGAGGATGGCCTCGATGGGCTTGATGCGCACCGGGTCGAGGGAGTTGTTGCCCGGCAGATCGCCCAGATCAGGCGCAATGTCGACGACATAGCCCGCGGCGGCACGGTTACCAAAGTGGACCAGGACCGTGGATCCGATCTGGACCTCGTTGGCAAGGGACTCGGGGATGCCGTAAGCAAACGGTTCCGACAGCGCACGGGTGGGGATGTCGAGGACCACGCTCGCGTAGGCGGCAGGGGGCTCGGGCGAAGGCTTAGACTGAGCCGAGGCAGCGGCAGGCTTGGGCTTCACCGGAGCTTCCTCCGGTTCCGGCAAACCAAACAGCGACAGTTGTTGAGCCATACACCACCTCTAACGAACGGACCTGAAAGGGGTGGGACAAAATAATCAGTAGAGTTTGTCCCATGGCCGATACGAGTGTCGAGCTCGTTGCGTCACTCGAACATGGGACAAACACTACTGATTATTTTGTCCCAGCAACCCACTCATCGGTACAGAAACAAGAGCCCCGCTCGGGTGAACGGGGCTCGGATACATGCATTTGCGCGTCTACTACAGCGCCATCGTGCGAGCGCGGTCGATACGCGCCAGGCAGTCGTCGCGGCCGACGAGCGCCATGGTCTCGCCCAGCGGAGGGCTCACCATGTTGCCGCAGACGGCGACGCGCACGGCCTGGAACACCACGCGCTTCTTGAGGTCCATCTGCTCGGGCAGCGGCTCAAGCGCGGCGTCGATGGCCTCGGCAGTCCACTTGTCCACGCCCTCGAGCGCAGCCTTGGCGGCATCCAGAATGGCGCCCATGCCTTCCTTAGCCAGGCCCTTGTTAACGGATTTCTCGTCATACTCGAGAGTCTCGGCCGTAGCAAAGATGGGAGCGGCGACGGTCACGGCGTCGGTCGGCATCTTGGTGCGCGGCTTGACGATGGCGGCAAGCGCATCAATCCAGTCCTCGCCGTACTCGACGTTGCCCTCGATGAGACCCGCCTCGTGCAGCTTGGGGACCATGATCTCATCGGCAAACTGCGCGTCGGACATGCCGTTGATGTACTCGGCATTGACCCAATCGAGCTTCTTGGGATCGAAGGTCGCCGGGTTCTTGGAGATGCGGTCGAGCGAGAACTTGCTGGCTAGGACATCGCGCGGGATGATCGTGGTCTCGCCGTCGAGCGACCAGCCGAGCAGCGCCAGGTAGTTGACGAAGGCGTCGGAAAGGTAACCGGCGTCGCGGTACTCCTCCACCGAAGTTGCGCCGTGGCGCTTGGAGAGCTTCTTACCGTCGGCGCCCAGGATCATGGAGATGTGGGCGAACGTGGGCACGGGCGCGCCGAGGGCCTCGTAGACCATGACCTGACGCGGGGTGTTGGACAGGTGGTCGTCGCCGCGGATGACATGGGTGATCTTCATCATGGCGTCGTCGACGACGGTCGCGAAGTTGTACGTGGGCGTGCCATCGGAGCGGAAGATGACAAAGTCGTCGAGCGCCTTGGCGTCGAAGGTCACCTCGCCGTGGACGGCATCGTGGATGACGACGTCGCCGCGGTCCTCGGGCACCTTGATGCGCAGGACGTAGGACTCGCCGGCCTCGATGCGGCGGCGGGCCTCCTCGGGATCAAGATCGCGGCAACGACGCTGATAGCCCTGGAAGGGGTCCTTGCGCTCCTGCGCGGCCTTGCGGTCGGCGTCGAGCTGCTCCTTGGTGCAGAAGCAGGGATAGGCCTTGCCCTCGTCCCAAAGTTTCTGGGCGGCCTGCTTGTACAGGTCCAGGCGCTCGGTCTGGGCATAGGGGCCAAAGTCTCCGCCCACCTCGGGACCCTCGTCCCAGTCCAGGCCCAGCCAACGCATGGCGCGCAGGATGATCTGCGTGTTCTCGTCGGTAGAGCGGGTGGGATCGGTGTCGTCAATGCGCAGGATGAACGTGCCGCCGTTAGCACGGGCGAAAGCCCAGTTATAGATAGCGGTGCGGGCGCCGCCGATGTGCAGCTTGCCCGTCGGTGAGGGTGCAAAGCGGACGCGAACGTCTGATGCCATGGAAATCTCCTCGATTGCAGGATGGATGTCTAACCGCACCAGTATAAAGCAACAATGCCCACCTCCGCACAAAGGGCACCGACCCACTCATTGGGGACTACTCATTGGGGACAGACTTAAATGACCAGTCGTTGTAGTCATTGGGGACATTCTTGGTTTAAGACTGGTCATTTAAGTCTGTCCCCAATGAGTAATTAAGTCTGTCCCCAATGAGTAGGTGCGGAAAGGGTGTGAATGTTTGATTTACGCGCTATGATGTGCCCTTGCATAGAGAGCCCGGCGGAATGGTAACGGTCGCCGGGACACGTTTTTGAAAGGACAATCATGTCAGAAGAACTTCGTTCCATCCCACCCCAACACGGGTCCTTTGTTTTTACGTCGGAGTCGGTGACCGAAGGTCATCCCGATAAGATCGCTGACCAGATCAGCGACGCCGTCCTCGACGCAATCCTCGCCAAAGAAATAGAGCTGCAGGAGCAGGGCTATATTGCGCCCAACGGTGTGCCCGCCAACGTGGAGAACGTCCGCTGCGCCTGCGAGACCCTCGTGACCACCGGCACGGTCATCGTCGCCGGCGAGATTCGCACCCAGGCCTACGTCGACGTACAGGAAATCGCCCGCGGCGTCATCCGCCGCATTGGCTACAACCGCGCCAAGTTCGGTTTTGACTGCGACACCTGCGGCGTTATGAGCCTCATCCACGAGCAGTCGCCCGATATCGCCCAGGGCGTTGACGAGTCCTTCGAGACCCAGACCGGCGCTACCACCGACCCGATCGACCTGATCGGCGCCGGCGACCAGGGCATGATGTTCGGTTATGCCTCCAACGAGACCAAGACCCTCATGCCCATGCCGCACTACCTGGCAAGCCGCCTGGCCGAGCGCCTGGCCGCCGTGCGCCACGACGGCACCCTCGCCTATCTGCGTCCCGACGGCAAGACCCAGGTCACCGTGCGCTACGAGGAAGGCAAGCCCGTCGAGGTCACGACCATCGTCATCTCCACGCAGCACGCCGCCGAGATCGAAGACATGGGCAAGATCAAGGCCGACCTCATCGAGCACGTCATCACCCCGGTCATGGCCGACGAGAACATGCCGTGGGGCAACGCGGACATCTACGTGAACCCCACCGGTCGCTTTGTCGTGGGCGGTCCCATGGGCGACACGGGCCTCACCGGCCGCAAGATCATCGTCGACACCTACGGCGGCTACGGCCGTCACGGCGGCGGCGCCTTTAGCGGCAAGGACTGCACCAAGGTCGACCGTTCCGCCGCGTATGCCGCGCGCTGGGTCGCTAAGAACGTGGTCGCCGCCGGTCTGGCCGACCGCTGTGAAGTCGAGCTTGCCTACGCCATCGGCGTTTCCAAGCCCCTTTCAATCATGGTCGACACCTTCGGTACCGCGCATGTTGCCGAGGACAAGATCGTCGAGGCCGTAGAGAAGACCTTCGACCTGCGCCCAGGCGCAATCATCCGCGACCTAGACCTGCGTCGCCCCATCTACGAAAAGACGGCAGCCTACGGCCACTTCGGCCGCGAAGACGCCGACTTCACCTGGGAAAAAACCGACCGAGTCGAAGAACTCAAAGCAGCCTGCGGCCTGTAATTAAGAACCTCCAAGGTTTCAACGACATAAGCGCTTTAAAAAGAAGTACCGCCCCCAACCGGTACTTCTTTTTTATTTAATCGGTAGCGAAGATGAGTCGACATGGAGCACAGAATAGGTCTCCAGCTGATGGATTTTGCAGCATGAGCGCCTCTACCATGTATCCTAAGTTCCGAGGGCTTTGGTATTTGGTCGATCGCGAGTTCCGCACGAGCCGGAGGCCACTTAATGTGGCCTCCGTGCGAGCAGGACTGTCCGAGCAGGCGACCAAATACCAAAGCCCTCGGAACGGCGGGACAGAGTATGCCCCGCCCCTCGGGACGACAGGACAGAACAGGAGCGTATATGGCAGGCAAGCCGCAAACACTAGCTACGACCTCGGCATTCGAGATCTTGGGCCCCATCATGGTCGGCCCCAGCTCATCGCACACCGCCGGCGCCCTGCGCTGCGCCCAAGTTGCCGCCAGCCTGCTGGAAGGCCGCATCACTAAGGTCACCTTTGGCCTGTGGAACTCCTTTGCCCACACCCACCGCGGCCACGGCACCGATCGTGCGCTCGTCGCGGGCATCCTGGGCCTCGACACCGACGACGAGAACATCAAGCAGGCCTTCGACCTCGCACGCGAGCAGGGCCTCGACTACCACTTTGAAATTAAGGGCGACGACGCCTCCATCCATCCCAACACCGTCGACATCGACATGGCCGACGATACGGGCGCCACGGCGCAGGTCCGCGGCGAGAGCCTCGGCGGCGGCAAGATGCGCATCAGCCGCATCAACGGCGTCGGCGTCGATATCTCGGGCATGTATTCCACGCTCTTCGTGGCACACCAGGACGTCCCCGGCGTGCTCGCCGCGCTCACGAACCTGCTCGCCTACGCACACGTGAACATCGCCTTCTGCCGCACCTACCGCACCGAAGTGGGCGGCCAGGCCTACTCCGTCTTCGAGACCGACGGCGCGCCCGACGACACCGTCGTCCCCATGCTCCGCAAACTCGACAATGTCGATTACGCGACCTTTATCGAGCTCCCGGGCTCGGCCTCGTCGCTCTCCCCCGGCGTTTCGGCCAAGGAAATCTTTGACGATGGTGCGCAGTTGCTCGACGCCTGCGCCGAACTCGGCCTCAACATCGGCGCCGTCATGGCCGTTCGCGAGGCGCGCCTGACCGGCGAGGCCCACGCCGTCGCCGCCATGCGCCGCGTGCTCGACGTCATGCGCGAGGAGACCACGGCCCCCATCGCCAATCCTCAGCGCTCGCTCGGCGGGCTTATCGGCGGCGAGGCCAGACTCGTTGATGCCACCGGCCGCAACGACTTGAGCGTAAGCCTGATGGGCGCCGTCCAGACCGATGCCGTGACCCGCGCGATGGCCGTGCTCGAACGCTCCGCCACGATGGGAGTGATCGTCGCCGCCCCCACGGCCGGCTCCGCAGGCGTCGTGCCCGGCTGCGTGCTGGCGCTCGCCGACCATCTGCAACTGGACGATGAGCAAGTCATGGACGCCCTCTACTGCGCCGCCGCCATCGGCCTCAACCTCACCACGAGCGCCTGCGTCGCCGGCGCCGAGGGCGGATGCCAAGCCGAGGTGGGAAGCGCGGCCGCCATGGCCGCCGCCGCGCTGGTGCAGATGCTCGGAGGCACGCCTGAGCAGGCACTCGACGCCAGCTCCATCGCCCTGAGCAACCTGCTGGGCCTGGTCTGCGACCCGGTGGGCGGCCTCGTGGAGGTGCCGTGCCAAAACCGCAATGCCATCGGCGTGGCCGCGGCATTTAGCTCGGCGCAGCTTGCACTTGCCGGTATCAAGAGCCTGGTGCCGTTTGACCAGATGGCGCACGTCATGCTCTCCGTGGGCCACGCGTTGCCGGCCACGCTGCGCGAGACGGCAAAGGGTGGCATCGCGCAGGCTCCGGCCGCACTTTCGGCCTGTGCAAAATGCGGTGTGTGCGGATAGCGACAAAGAAAAACTCGAAGGTGGGACAAATGTCCCACCTCTTTTGAATGCCACCGTTTCCATACCACAAACAACTGGGTAATCGCTATAATGCAAGCCCAGTAAAAACACGATGAGCCGCAAGGCGAAATCCGAAGGATATGCATACGATGTCGCAAAACGATCGAACTCAACTGATTCCCGATCCGCAGCAGCCGAGCAGGCACACCGGCGGCGTTCAGTCGCCGCGTCCTATCGCGCCGAGCCGCGGTCAGCAGCGAGGTGCGGCAAACGTTTCCCAACGTCCGAACAAGCAGCATCAGCAGCGCCAGGCAAATGGCAATGCGCCCAAGCAGCCCCCCACGCACGCTCGAGGCGATTGCGGCCCCGCACGCAAACCCGCCGAGAACAATAAGTCGGGCAAAAAGACGACGCTCTTTGTCGTTCTGGGTCTTATCGTCATTGTCTATATCGTAGGCGTCGTAGCGTTTTCGCAGGTAGCCTACCCCAACACCACCATCGCCGGCGTCGACGTCTCGTTCTCAAACGCTTCGTCTGCCGCCACCAAGGTCAACTCGGCGTGGAAGCACTATAAGCTCACCGTTACGGGCGATGACTTTAGCTGGACCTATCAGCCCGAGTCCGATGAGCCCATTGTCGACGGCGAAGCTGCCGCAAAAGAGATTATCAGCCGCAACGAAGCCATTGTATGGCCGGTTCGCCTTGTAGAATCCTTAAGCGGCAAGACCAAAACAACCGCTAGCTCCAACGAAGTCGATCTTGATCAAGACGTCGACCTGTCCATGCTCTCCGATACCTTTGACCAAAAGCAGTTTGAGAAGGATCTGGGCACCGCCATCGATGAGTTTAACGAGGGCCGTTCGGGCACGTTCGAGGCCAATAGCTCCTATGACGAGCAGGCCGGCAAGTTTACCGTCGAGGAGGCGCGCTCCAACGAAAAACTCAACCGCGAGCATGTCATTAAGTATGCCGAGCTCGAGCTTGCCTCGCTGGCCGAGACCGTAGATCTTTCCAAGCTCGGCAACGATGCCTATGAGCCGCTCAATGGAACGCTGACCGATGATCAGATTCAGGCCGCATGCGATGCCGCCAATAACTTCTTGGGCGTCAACGTGACCCTCAAGCTTAACGGCGAGGATGCCGGCAAGGTTGATGGCAGCTCCGTGTTGCAGTGGATCAGCTTTGCCGATCCGGCCAACCCCACGCTCGATACGTCGCAGATCAGCAGCTGGGCAGCCGAGCTCGCCAACGGCTATAATACCGTGGGCTCCACTCGCTGGTGGACGCGCGCCGATGGCAAGCAGTGCGCCGTCGAAGGCGGCGACTTTGGTTGGTCCATCGACAGCAGCTCGCTCGCCAAGCAGGTCGAAGACGCCATTAACAACAAGCAGACCGGCGAAATCGAGATCAAGTACTCCCAGAAGGCCGACACATTTACCGCCAAGGGCGAGCCCGACTGGAAGGCCTATATCGACGTCGACCTGTCCGAGCAGCATGCGCGCTACTACGACGAGAGCGGCAACATCGTGTGGGAGGCCAACTTTATCTCTGGAAAGCCGGGCGAGGACGCCACCCCCGAGGGCGTATGGCAGATCAACAGCAACGATGGCGCCAGCAAACTCATCGGTGCCAAGGACCCCGAGACCGGCAAGCCCAAATACGAGAGCCCGGTAAGCTACTGGATGCCGTTCGAGGGCAATATGGTCGGATTCCACGACGCCACCTGGCAAAACGACAAGAGCTTCGATAATGCCGAGTCGTACAAGTGGTGCGGCAGCCACGGTTGCATCAACCTGCGCCTGGCCGATGCAAAGGCACTTCACGACTGCATCAAAGTCGGCCTGTGCGTGGTTGTCCACTCGTAGTGCAACGCGCGCATTCCCACAACGTGGAGCCGCTGCGACCAATCTAACAGTTCCGAAAGAATCCGCCATATGCGCCCGCCTTACGCGACGGGCGCATATACTTATTGAGGAACTTTCTATAAAGGAGACGCTATGCCGAATGTCCCCACCATCACCCCAGGCCCGGATGATGCCGAGTACACGCCCGAAGGTGCCACCGAAACGATTCCTTTGATTACAAACGTACATGCCGAAAAGCAGAGCGGACGCACGAACGATACCGCCGAGATTTCCGATGAAGAAGCCTATGCAAAGCTCAAGGCAAAGCGTGCCGAGCGTCGGCGCAAAAAGCTGATTCGACGCGGTATTGCCGCCGGCGTCGTGGGTGCCATCGCGCTCATTGCCATTGTCGCAACCCTGGTTATCAATGCGCAGCCACAGGGCGCTAGCGAGCCTGTGACCGACATGGTGACCGAGGGCACGTTTACCACAACGGTCGAGGCGAAAGGCCAGCTCAAACCCATTTCGTCCTCAGTGGTCTCCCCTTCTGTCGACGGCACGGTCGATTCGATCAACGTGCAGGCAGGCCAATCCGTCAACGAGGGCGACGTGCTCATGACCATTAAAAACGACGAGCTCGATCGCAACGTTGCCGAGGCGCAGCGTGCAGTAGCAGCCGCTCAGGAAGACCTCGCCAACGCGCAGAAAGCCCTCGCTTCCGCGCAGGCCACCCCAACGACGGACGTCGATGGAGCTTCCGCCGCAGCGGCAGGCGCCTCCGCTGGGTCCGCCGACACGAACACCGTATCGGCCGCACAGCGCAGCCTCGCATCGGCCCAGGCAAACCTCGATCAGGCGAACGCCAAGGCCGCCGGGCGCACGGTTACGGCGCCGAGCTCGGGCAGCATCGTGGAGCTCAACGCCAAGGTGGGCGCCACGGTAACAGGCGGCATGATCATGGGCGAAAGCGATACGAGCGGCGGCAAGCAGTGCATGCAGATCGCCGACCTCTCCAAGATGAAGGTAACGGTTCAGGTGGGCGAAAAGGATATCGCCAAGATCGCCGTGGGCCAGAGCGCCAACGTGACCTATCCCGCGTTTCCCGATATTGTGAGCCAAGGCACCGTCACGGCTATCGCCTCGGTGGCAAACTCCGACACCGCCAACGGTGGCGGCGGCAGCGTAACCTTTAACGTCGACATTCTCATCGAGGCGCCCGACGCGCGCCTGAAGCCGGGCATGACGGCCGAGGTATCGGTGGTGACAGAGCAGCTCGACGACGTGGTGATGGTGCCGACGATGGCGCTCATGACCGAAGACGGCGAGCACTATTACGTCAATCTGGCCACCGATTCGGAAGGCAAGAAGACGCGCCGCGTGAAGGTGACCGTCGTGACGCAAAACGACAACGAGGCTGTAGTCGGTAAGGCGCAGGTCAAGCGCGACGACCAGGGCAACGAGATCAATCCAGACGTCCCGGTTACCAAGCTACGCGACGGCGACACCATCGTGACGGATACCGGCACAGGAATGACGGCAGACGGCGGCGACAACATGCCTGCCGACGAGGGCAAGTAATGCGTCCCGTCATCGACATCCGCAACGTGCACCGCATCTTTGAGAGCGAGGCCGGTTGCGCCCACATCCTGCATAACGTGAGCCTGGCAGTAGACCCCGGTGAGTTCGTTGCCATCACCGGCCCCTCGGGCTCGGGCAAGTCGACGCTCATGAACATCCTGGGCTGCCTGGACAAACCGACGGCGGGCGATTACTTCCTGCAAGGGCTCAACGTCGCCGAGCTCGACGATGACGAGCTCACCGAGGTGCGAGCGCTGAGCATCGGCTTTGTCTTTCAGAGTTTTAACTTGCTGCCGCGTCTGACGGTGATCGAAAACGTCATGCTGCCGCTGTCCTACACCAATGTGCCGCGCAGCCAGCGCGAGATGCGCGCCGTACACGCGCTGCAGGCCGTCACGCTGCCCGTCGACCACTGGGACCACCGCATATCCGAGCTCTCGGGCGGCCAGATGCAGCGCGTCGCCATCGCGCGCGCCCTTGTCAACGATCCACCCATCATTTTGGCCGACGAGCCGACGGGCAACCTGGACTCCGCCACGGGAGCGCTCGTCATGGAAACCTTCCACAAGCTCCAGGAGCGCGGCAAAACCATCGTGCTTATCACACACGACCCCGGCATCGCCGCCGAGGCCGACCGTGCCGTGACCATCCGCGACGGTCGCATTCACGACGGCGCGTATATTCCGCATGCACCGCGGACCCTACGCAGCGCCGTAGATAACCTGCCCATGATTTCCGCCTCCGCCAACCCGCCGAAAGGAGTGATGGCATGAGCGCCCGCGATCTTATCCAGGAAGCCCTTCACTCGCTCGAGGCCAACAAGGGGCGCAGCCTGCTCACCATCCTGGGCATTGTCATCGGCATCGCCTCGGTCATTGCCATGACTTCGCTCATCGGCGGCATCCAAAACAGCTTGGTCAACAGCCTTGGCCTCAACGCAGCTCGCATGGTTCAGATCTATTCGTCCCAAGAACTCTCTGATTCTGACGTCCAGAAGCTTAAAAAACTGGTGCCGCAGATAGAACAGATCGGCATTGTCAAAAGCGCGTATACCGAGTACAAGACCGGCGATAAAAGCTATACCGTCATGGCACAGGGTGTCGATAGCGACATGCTCGACGCCGTGGGTGCCAGTAAGCTCGTTGCGGGGCGCACCTACACCGATGTCGAGTCAAAGGCAGGCTCGCGCGTGGCGCTCATCAGCCGCGGCGGCGCCGATCAGCTTTACGGCAACGAACAGGATGCGCTGGGAAAAACCATCAAAGTGTCCAACGGCGAGGTGCAGATTGTAGGCGTGATTGATGGCGGCGGCGACTCCATGGGCTCGCTCACTTTGTATATGCCACGCGAAACCATCTCCGGCCTATTTGGCGACGAGAATCCTTCATTCCCCAGCGTGACGGCACTTGCCGCCGAGGGCACGGACATGGATGAGCTCTGCAAGACCATCGAGTCCAAGGTGCGCGCGATGAAGGGTATCGCGGAGGATGATGAGTACGACAGTGTATCGGCGACCTCCATGAAAAGCGCTATCGACTCCCTCAATTCCTTTATGGGCGCCTTCTCGCTCATCATGGGTGCTGTCGCCAGTATCTCGCTGCTTGTCGGCGGTATCGGTATTATGAACATGATGCTCACCAACGTGACTGAGCGCATCCGCGAGATCGGCATCCGTCGCGCTCTGGGCGCCAGTCGTCGCGATATCACCGCACAGTTTTTGGCCGAGTCCTCGGCGCTGTGCGTCACCGGTGGCCTGCTGGGTGTCCTGATAGACTATCTGCTGGCCTGGGGCCTCGCGATGTTTGCCTCCGGATCCGGGATTCTTGGCGAGCTCGGTGCCAGCGGGCAAATCACCCCGAGTTTTTCAATCGCCACGGTGCTGCTGGCCTTCGCCGTCTCCGTCGGCATCGGCGTAATCTTTGGCTTCTACCCCGCTCGACGCGCGGCAAAGCTCGACCCGGTGGAGTGCCTACGCTACCAGTAAGCCACCACCAACAAGTTGCGGTGAATTAGGGACTGAATATGCTATCTAACAGAAAAAACAGACACTATTTCACCGCAACTCATTGAAGGGCTGTTTGCGCCAGTTCCGGGCGTCATCCTCGAGCTCTGGCGGATGACGGGCTTGTACGGGTCGAGCTTGCTCGGGGCGATCCTCCTCGCGGGCGGGAGGGCGCGCTAGGCGCGGCGAGCGCCTAGCGCGCGAACTCCCGTAAGAGCGCATCTTCCACTTCCCGAAGCGAAAGGGCCCCGCCTCCCTCGGCGGGACGGGTGACCACGATACAGCGCGCTCCCACGGCGCGCGCTGCGGCGAGCTTCTCGGCCGTGCCGCCTACGGTTCCCGAGTCCTTGGTCACAAGCCACTGGGCGCCCACCTGCCGAAGCATCGCCTCGTTGAGCTCGCGGGTGAAGGGCCCCTGCATGCCGATGACGTGCGACGGCGAAAACCCCGCGTCGATGCACTTCGTTATAGCACCGGGCAGCGGGAGCACACGCACGAAGAAGCGCTCCGCGAAATCGGCGACGCGCGTGTAGGGAACAAGCTCCTTGCTCCCCGTCGTGAGAAGAACGCGACCCGGGTTCTCGGAGAGAAAGCGCGCCGCGCAGGCAATCGACGCGACCGACACGACGCCTTTGGGCAGCGCCTCGACAGGGCGCGCAAGGCGCAGGCATTGTGCACCCACGGCGAGCGAAGCGGCCCGGATGTTGCCGCTTGCGAGCGTAGCGAAGGGGTGCGTGGCGTCGACGACGATGCGCGCGCCGGAAAGCTCGCGATCCATGTCGGCCTCGTCGAGCCTGCCCGCATGCACCTCGATGCCCGGAAGCTCGCCCAAAAGCTCGCCTCCGTACTCGGTTGCCGCGTAGGCACGAGCGGGGATGCCCACCCCGCTCGCCCATTCGCACAGAAGGCGGCCCTCGGTGGTCCCGGCGAAGATGCGCAGCGCCGTCACTTCGGGCCGCCTGTGCGCGTGATCTGGTAGAGTAGCGCGTTCATAATGGCGGCCGCCACGGTCGAGCCGCCCTTGCGACCCCTCGCGACGATGGCCGGCACGCGTCGCGCGAGTAGCTCCTCTTTCGCCTCGACCACGTTCACAAACCCGACAGGCACCCCAACGACGAGAGCGGGCGCGATCTTCCCCGCGTCCAAGAGCTCGGCGAGGCGCAGAAGTGCTGTGGGAGCGTTGCCGACGGCCACGATGAGCGGACCCTCGATGCCGCAAGCTTTGTCCATGCTCGCAACGGCGCGAGTCGTGCCCGCGGCGCGAGCAGCCGCGGCGACATCAGGGTCGGCCATGAAGCACACGGCCTTGCAGCCGAGCTTCGCGAGCGCGGGCTTGCTTATGCCTGCGAGCGCCATGTTCGTGTCGGTGAGCACCGTGGCCCCTGCGCGCAGTGCGTCGAGCGCACAGTGCGCGGCGTCATGGGTGAACACGAGGGAATCGGCGTACGAGAAGTCGGCAGTGGTGTGGATGACGCGCTTCACGACGGGCTCTTCGAGCGGCGGGAACGTGCGGCCGCCGAGCTCTTCGGTGATGATCTCGAAGCTGCGCCGCTCGATGTCGCCGGGCGCCATCTCCTTGGAATCCATCTAGTACTCCACTCCTTCCCTTGCACATATCCCCTGCTCGTAGGGATGTTTCTCGCACCGCATCTCGGTTATGTAGTCGGCCTTCTCCACGATCTTGCGGGAAGGCGCGCGCCCGGTGAGCGCTACTTCGACGCCGCGCGCGGACATATCGAGCGCGCGGTCCACGAGTGCCTCGTCGACAAGCCCCTTCGAAAGCGCGTCGAGCGCCTCGTCGAGCACGAGCAGTCCCTCTTGCGCGCCCTCGAGCTCGGCGAGCGCGGAAGCGAGGTTCCCATCGTGCAGCTCGCACGTCGCGGCAAGTTCTTCCGACGTCATCGACCAGGTAAACTTGTCCGACGCCTTCCCCGCGAACACGGGCACGCCAAAATGCTCGGCGAGCAGGCGCACCTCCCCGCTTTCGCCGTCTTTCAGGAACTGCACGACGACGACGCGACGGCCTGCAGCGAGCATGCGAAGGGCGAGGCCCATCGCCGCCGTGGTCTTGCCTTTGCCGTCGCCATGATACACGTGGATCATACGCCCTCCTCGATAATGCGGTAGACATACTCCATGTCGAGCGCCCCGCGCACGACGTCGGCCAGGCGGTCAAACTCGCGCGCACGGTGATCGGCCGCGGACGCCGCGCCCGCAGCACCCACGACGCTCTCGGGCAGGCCGCGCATGCGCGCGAGCGAGCGCGCGAGGGCGAGCGCAACCCCCGGTTCGTCGAACAGGCCGTGGAGATAGGTTCCGAACACGTTTCCGCAGGCCGCGCCTTCTGGTTTGCCGCCAATTGTGCCCGCAGGGGCGCAGGAGACGGTCGTTTCGCCGTCGTGAATCTCGTACCCGCGCGCCGTCATGCCGTTCCACGCCGAGAACGCGCCTTGGGCGCCCGTGATGCGCAGCTCCGACTGGGCGAGGCGCTTTTCCTCCTTGAACACCGTACTTGCAGGGATGAGCCCGAGCCCGCGCGCGGTGCCAGCGCCTTCCCTGCCGTGCGGGTCGGAAAGCTCGTCTCCCAAAAGCTGGTAGCCTCCGCATATGCCGAGCACCGGCGTGCCCGCGCCCGAAAGCGCGCGTACACAGGCTCCGATGCCGCTAGCCGCAAGCCAGCGCGCGTCGTCGAGCGTAGTCTTCGAGCCGGGGAGCACCACCAGGTCGGGTCGGCCCAGATCGGTCGTCGAGGAAACGTAGCGCACGCCCACGCCGGGCACGCGCGAAAGCGGGTCGAAGTCGGTGAAGTTCGACAAATGCGGAAGGCGCACGACGGCGACGTCGATGACGCCGCGCGCCTCGCGGGCAGATAGGCGCGGCGCGAGCGAGTCCTCGTCGTCCAGGTCGAGCGTAAGATACGGCACGACCCCCACGACGGGAACCCCGCACATCTTCTCGAGCGGGGCCAAACCCGGGCGCAGGATTTCCACATCGCCGCGGAACTTGTTCACCACAAGCCCCCGCAAAAGCGCGCGGTCCTCGGGCGCAAGGAGCGCGACCGTGCCGTAGAGCTGGGCAAACACCCCGCCTGGGTCGATGTCGCCCGCGAGCAGCACGGGGGAGGACACGGCGCGCGCGAGCCCCATGTTGACGATGTCATTTTCGGCAAGGTTGATTTCGGCGGGGCTGCCGGCGCCCTCGATGACGATGACGTCGTTATCCTCCGCGAGCGAATCGAACGCCTCCAAAATCTGCGGCATGAGCGCCTTCTTTCGCGCGAAGTAATCCCTCGCAGCGAAGGCTCCCTGCACCTTGCCGGCCACGATGAGCTGGCTTCGGTGGCCGCTTTCAGGCTTGAGCAGGATGGGGTTCATGCGCACGTCGGGCGCGATGCCGCACGCCTCGGCCTGCATGATCTGGGCGCGCCCCATCTCGAGCCCGTCGGCCGTGACACCGCTGTTGAGTGCCATATTCTGGCTCTTGAAGGGAGTCACGCGCAGGCCGTCCTGCGAAAGCACGCGGCACAGCCCCGCCGCAAGCAGGCTCTTCCCCGCGTTCGACATGGTGCCCTGGATCATGATGGGCTTGGCCCTACCCACGGGTATCGACCTCCTTCGCCAAGCCTCGGCCATCCGCGCCCGCCATAGCGCCGCCGCAAGAAGCGCCGCCCCGTTCGTCGGGTTCGCCTTCGCCCGATGCACCTTCCACCCGAAGCGCGCGGCTGAACGCCATCGCAAGCCGGGCGTTCTCCTTGTGCGTGCGCACCGCGACGCGGCACCAAAAACGGGACAGTACTGAAAACGAGTCGCACGTGCGGACCAAAACACCCTGATTATACAGGCGCTCGGGGATGTCTTTCGCCGGCGTGCGGACTAAAAGGAAGTTCGCATCCGACGGCACGACGGAAAGCCCGAGCGAGGAGAGCTCGTGGGAAAGCCACGCTCGCTCGCCCGCCAATACGTCGCGCGTGCGCGAGACGTATTCAACGTCTTCCAGGGCGGCGATGCCCGCGGCCTCGGCGACCGAGGAGACGGGCCACGCCTGCCCCGCCCGGCGAATCCCCTCGATGAGTTGGGCGTTTCCGCTGATCAGATATCCCAACCGCAGCCCCGCCATTCCGTAGAGCTTGGTGAACGCGGAGAGCACGGCCACATGGCGCGAACACGCGGCGCGTGCGGCCACGCTCCTTTCGCGGGCGTCAGGCGCAAATCCGAGGAAGCACTCGTCCACGACGAGCAGCGCGCCCACCTGCTCGCAGCGGCAAGCCGCGGCATCGATCACGCTGGGGTCGACGAGGCGCCCCGTCGGGTTGTTCGGATTGCAGAGGTACGCCACGTCTCCCGGCCCCTCGATCGCGCGGGCGAAGGAGGTGGGCACGTCGAAGTCGTCCGCTTCGGAGAGCGGGAACTCCTGCACGCATGCGCCGTAGTACGATGCCGCCTCCGCATATTCAGAGAACGTCGGCGCGCACACGACGAGGCGTTTCGGGCGCACCGCCGCGGCGAGCCGCCAGATGATGTCGGACGCGCCCGCGCCGCAGACGATAGTATCTTCGGGAATGCCCTGGGCGCGCGCTAGGGCGCGAACGAGGGCGAGGCTTTCCCTATCGGGGTAGGCGTCGATTCGAGAAAGCGCCTTGCAAGCTGCGGCGACGGCGCGCGGCGAGGGGCCTGCCGGATTCACGTTCACCGAAAAGTCAATGAGGTCGGAGGCGCCCCCTTCGCAAGCGATGCCGAGCGATTGCGCGCTGCCCCCATGCGTACGGGCGCGCAGGATTCCCCCGGCAGCCCGGGGCGCGGCGTGGTCTTCCCTCATGCCATCGCCCCCACGGCGAGCACGACCGCCGCGCGCGCGGCGCCGAAGACGACGAGCGCGCATACGGACGCAGCGAGCATGAGCCTTGTCGCCCGGGCGATGTCGCCCCACTCGATTTCGCGGGACGCGTCTCCTATCGTCGGTTTCTCAACGAGCTTGCCGAAATACACCGCGGGTCCCGCCAGGCGCAGCCCGAGCGCGCCCGCGCACGCTGACTCGGTCTGCGCCGCGTTCGGGCTCGCATGGCGACGCCTGTCGCGGCGCCAGATGCGCGCCGCCCCGCGCGCGTCGAGCCCAACGATCGGGCACACGACGATCATGAGCAGAGCCGATAAGCGCGAGGGAATCCAGTTCAGCGCATCGTCGAGGCGCGCCGAAGCGCAGCCGAAGTCGATGTAGCGCTCGTTTTTGTAGCCCACCATGCTGTCGAGCGTGTTCACCGCCTTGTACGCCATGCCCAAGGGCGCACCCCCGATCATAAGGTAGAAAAGCGGCGCGATGACGCCGTCGCTCGCGTTTTCCGCCACCGTTTCCACAGCGGCGCGCGCGACGCCCTGCTCGTCGAGAACAGACGTGTCGCGTCCCACGATGAGCCCGACGGCTTCGCGCGCCGCAACAAGGCCGCCCTTCGAGAACGCGCGGGCCACGGCCAGGCTCTGGCGGCGCAGCTCGCATGCCGCGAGAATCTGATAGCTCGCCCATGCCTCGGCCACGAAGCGCAAGCCGGAGTGAACCATGCCGCAAAGATGCAGGATTCCCCAGGTCAAAAGCCCACACGCAAGCGGAAGCGCCACGGCAAGCACAAGCCCTGCGGCGCGCGTGCCCGCGGACGTTTGCGGGAATGCGCCCCGCAGGCGGCCTTCGGCCCACGTGATCGCGCGCCCCATGGCAACGACGGGATGGGGAAGCCAGCGCGGGTCGCCGAAGGCAAGGTCGGCCGCGAACCCGGCGGCGACGGCAAGAATCGTCATCACCGGGCATCGCCCCCCGAAGCGGGGCGAACGTCGCGAAGGCAGCGCCCATCCCAGGTGGCGGCCCATGCGCCGCCCGGCTCGGTATGCACGTCAAAGTATCCCATTTTCGGGACAGCTAGCTCGGAGAGCAGCGCTTTCACGGTACCCGCGTGAACGACGAAGACGGAGCGCCCGCTCCCCTGGGCGCGCTCCGATTTGCACGCCTCCCGAAACGCCGCGACGACGCGGCGGGTGAAATCGCTCTTGTCCTCGCCATGCGGGCAGCGCGTCTCGCACCAGGAGTCTACCCAGGCGCGATAGCGCGCATCCTCTTTAAGCTCGGCGGCGCTTCGCCCCTCGAAGTCGCCGAAATCCATCTCGCGCAGACCGGGGCACGCCATAAGCTCCGCGTTCGGGAAGAGGATGCGCGCCGTCTGGTCGGTGCGGGCCATGCCGCTCGTGATAACACGGAACACGTCACGATCGCACGCGAGGTCGCGCAAAGCGCGCTCGCCCGCACTCGACAGGGGCTCGTCGGTGCCCGCCCCGCTGTAGCGATGGTCTTCCGTGCCCGCCGTGGCACCATGGCGCACGAAGACGACTTCCAAAAGCGCACCCGCGCCCTGCGTCCCTCGAGGTGCATCGGCAAGGTTTCCTTTGATGACCTGGGGAATCCCGCACGTCATGCGCACGACGACGTCGGCGCGCGCAGCGAGCGCGCATCCCAGGCGCCCCGCGCGCTCGCGCCATTGGGCGTCTTCCGCACTCATGGGGACGACCCCCGAGCCGACCAAGGGCAGAATCACTGCGTCGAAGCCGATCAGCCGCTCGAGCGCCCGGTCAGCGTCGAGCGCGCGTACGAGTTCCTCAGCATGGTATGCGACGCGGCCGGCAAAAGCCGCGGGCACGCCGCCCTCCGCAAGCTGCGCCGCGTCGACGAAATCGTCTGCCGCGAACCCGAGTTTTTCGCGCACGAAGGTCCTCTTCCCCGAATGCGCGCCACCTACCACGAGCATCATAGGAGCATGCCCCCCACCACCAGCATGGCAAGCATCGCGAGCTCGGCCCATTGCAGAAACCATCCGGCCAAATCCCCCGTCACCCCGCCGAAGCGGGACAGGGCAACATGGCGGTACCACGCGAGCACCAAAAGCCCCGCCACCGCCATAAAGGCGCCGACGGCCTGAGCGCACGCGACCATCCCTGCAGCCGAAGCCGCAGCGAAAGCGCAAAGCGGCACGACGATCGCCGCGCGCTTCTTCGCAGGCGAGAGCCCCGCGGCCATGCCGTCCGCCCGCGCGGCAGGCCAGCATTCAACGGCGAGTCCCGAAAGCGCGCGGGAGAACACGAGCGAGCACAGAAGCGCGAGGAACGCCCCCGCCGTAAGCGGCAGCGCGGTGAACAGGGAAAACTGCAGAATAAGGTACACAACAACACCGATGACCCCGAAGGCGCCCGCCCGCGGGTCGTGCATGATCTCGAGCTTTCGCTCGCGCGGGGCCCAACTTGCAAGCGCATCGGAGGTGTCGCAGAGCCCGTCTAGGTGGATGCCTCCCGTCACCGCCACAGGCAGCGCCACGAGCACGGCCGCGACGATGGTCGCGGGCACGCCGAGCAGGTTCGCAACGTGTCCCCACGCCGTCATGAGGAACCCTTCCGCAAGGCCCACCAGGGGAAACGCGGCAAGCGCATGGGTTGACCCGAAATCGGTCCAGGCCGATTTCGGGACGGGGATGCGCGAGAACGTTCCGAACGCCGCGCCGATTGCCTCTGCTATCTTCACCTTGTAGGTCCTTCACCTTTCATCCACACGGGAATCCCGCATACCACTTCGACTGCGCGGTCGGCCAGCGCCGCCACGCCCGCGTTCACGCGCGCGAGCGCGCGCCTCCATGCCTCGGTCCCCTCATCGTAGCGCATCTCATCGGCGAACACGTCGACGGTGACCACCACCGTATACGCAGCGGCCTGAGCGAGCCGTTCGATGCCTCCGAGCACCTCGCGCGCCGCAGCGTCGGGGTCACGTGGGGACAAGCCGCCTTCCGCGAAAAGCTCGTTCGCAACCAGGTTGCCCACGTCCTCCAAAAGAAGCGTGCAGCCGCGCGGAAGCCCGGACACTGCGGCGCCCACGTCACGCGTTCGCTCGAGGGTGGAAAACCCCTTGCCCTCGCGCAGCGCCCGATGGCGCGCGATGCGGCGGGCGCCCTCTTCCCCGAAGGGCTCCATCGTTGCCAGGTACACGCGAGGGCCGTCGTGCCCGAGGCACAGGGACTCGGCGTAGGCGCTCTTGCCGCTCGCGGCGGCGCCGATGACGAGCGTCACCGTCATTTCCCGGCCTCGAAATGCTCGTAAGCAGCCATGCCAGTCGCCGTGAACGTCTTCCCATCCCGGTACACGCGCAGCGCCGAATCCAGAAGGGGGAGATACGCCATGGCGCCCGCGCCCTCGCCCAAGTGCATGCCCGCGTCGAGGGGCGCCTTTATGCCGAGCTCGCGAAGGAGCTCCCGGCTTGCGGGTTCGCTTGATGCGTGGGTGCCCACGAGGTAGCCCAAGGCGTTGGGGCACAGGCGCGCCGCGCACAGGGCCGCCGTGCAGGATATGACCCCGTCGAGGAGCGCCGGCGCCTTCGAGACCGCGGCCCCCAGGTAGAAGCCGCACATCGCAGCGATGTCGAAGCCGCCCACCTTCGAGAGCACGTCGATCGGGTCGGCGGGATCGGGCGAGTTCGCGTCGATAGCGCGCTCGACCACGTCGCGCTTGCGCGCGAGCGAAGCGTCCGAGAGCCCTGCGCCGCGCCCGACGAGGCTCCGCGCGTCCGCCCGGATGAGCACTGCGGCCACCGCCGCCGAGGTGGTCGTGTTGCCGATGCCCATCTCGCCCGCGGCGAGAAGGCGCACGCCGGCGCGGGCGAGCCCGCACGCGACGGCGATTCCGACCTCGATCGCGCGCACGGCCCCATCGCGAGACATAGCGGAGCCGTGCGCGATGTTGCCGCTCCCCCGCCGCACGTTCGCGCGCACCATGCGCGCGTCTTCTATGCCCCGGGCCATACCCACGTCGACGGGCACGACCTCGGCACCTGCGAACGCCGCCATGCGGCAGGCGCTCGCGGCCCCCTCGCACATGTTGCGCGCGACGGCTCGCGTCACGTCTTGTCCGCTTTGCGACACGCCTTCGGCAACGACCCCGTTGTCGGAGAAGAATACAGCGAGCGCACGGGGAAACTCGGCCACCTCGGCGCTCCCCTGAGCTGCGGCGATACACGCGACGGCGTCTTCAAAGTCGCCCAATCCCCCCAAGGGGTGCGCGATGGAGTCCCACGCGGCGTACGCGGCGGCACGGGCGCACTCGTCTGCGGGCGCGATCCGGGAAAGCGCGGCTTCGAGCACGGCGCCCGGCGCCGACGAGAACGCGCGCTCGACTTCCTCGCGGATGCAGGCAAGCGCGGTTTCGGTTGCTTCAGCCATGCCGCCTCCTCTCTGCGAACGACGCTGCGGCAGACGCGAACGCGCGCGCAACGTCGGGGTTCGCAGGATAGTACACATGCGGGAAGCCCGCCACCAGGGACGGGGTGGTCGTCATGCACGGCCAGCCCTTGTCGCGCCGGGGCTTCTGCGCCCAAAAGTCGCCGCCCGGGCAGGTGGACTGCCAGTAGTGGAACTCGTGCGCGCGGATGCGTGTGCCGCGCGGCCCGTAGAGCCCGTCGCGTTGGGAAGTGAGCTCCACGTACCCGAAATGGGACAGCCTTCCCCCGTTCTCGCTTGCGCCCTCAAGGGCGCCCGCAACAGGCCAGCGCCACCCCTCGCTATCGGCGATTTCGCGCTGCAGGTACAGAAACCCACCGCATTCGGCGACCGTCGGCATGCCGGATTCCACCGCGCGCCGCACCGCCTCGCGCATCGACACGTTCTCGGAGAGCTGCCGCGCATGGAGCTCCGGGTAGCCGCCCCCCAGATAGAGGGCGCTTGTCCCCCGGGGCAACTCGCTATCACACAGGGGGCTGAAAAAGGCCAGCTCGCAACCCAGGTCCTCGAGCGCGCGCAGATTCTCCTCGTAATAGAACGAGAACGCCTCGTCACGCGCGACGGCGACGATGGGCCGCGCTCCCGCGATCGGCTCCAACCGGTAAGGTTCCTCGCGGATATCGGGTGCCGTCGCCGCTATTTCGAGCAAGAGGTCGACGTCGATGCTCTTTTCCACCAGCTCGGCCATCTTGTCGATGCGCGCGGAGAGCTGCTCGACCTCGTCGGCGGTCACAAGCCCCAGATGCCGGCTTTCGAGCGAGAACGCCTCGTCGGCGGGGATATTCCCCAAAACCGCGACGCACGTGTGCTTCTCGATCGCAGGCGCCGCGTAGGCGCAGGCAGCGGCGCTCGTCTTGTTCAGCACGACGCCGCGCACGTTCGCACAAGGCAGGAACTCGGCGATGCCGCGGATTACGGCGGCGAGCGATAAAGACGCCCCGCGCCCGTTCACCACTAAAACGACCGGCGTTTCCGTGTCGCGCGCAACCTGGTAGCTGCTCGCGTCGGCCACGCCGGGCGCCATGCCGTCGTAGAAGCCCATGACCCCCTCGAGCACCGCGACATCCGCGCCCGCGGCGCCGCGTGCGAGCAGGGCGCGCAGCGTCGGGGCGTCAGTGAAGAAGCCGTCTAAGTTGCCCGAGCGCGCACCCACGACGCGGCGGTGAAAGAGCGGGTCAATGTAGTCGGGGCCGCATTTGAAGGCCGCGCATGCAAGGCCGCGACGCGCGAGCGCGCGCAGAAGCGCGCACGTGACGACCGTCTTGCCGCTCCCGCTCGAGGGCGCAGCGACCATGAAGCGCGGGATGGACGTGCTCACCGGGCACCGCCTTCCCCACCTGCGTCGTTGCAGTTAGCAAGCGAGACCACCTCAACGGATGGTTTCCCCTCGACAGAGGGGTCCTCCCCGACAGGCGACTCAGCAAGCGCGCCGACTTCGGCAAGCTCGTCGGCATCCGCGCCCGCACCACGCGCGCTGACGAGGAACACGGGGTTTTGCGCCTTCATAAGATGGTGCGAGCCTACAGCCTCGGCACGGGCGGCCGACACCTGGCACGCCTCGAACCCCTTAAAGCGCGAACCCGAGAGGAGCGCGCACGCCTCGGTGAGCGTCTCAACGGTGACGCATGGCACGCACAGGCGAACCTGCGAGTTCTTCTCGAGCGCCGCCTCCACGATGGAGGGAAGCTCGCCCGCGCTCCCGCCGACGAACACGGCGTCGGGGACGGGCAGTTTCGCGAGCGCTTCGGGGGCGACACCGGGGACCGCATGCGCGTTGCCGCACCCGAATGCATCCGCGTTCTCTCGGATGAGCCGCACGCCGGCCGCGTTGCGCTCGACCGCCCATACCGACCCCGCTCGCGCGACGAGCGCCGCCTCGATCGAAACGCTCCCCGTGCCGGCGCCGACATCCCACACGGTGTCGGTCGCGGTAAGGCGCAGCTTCGCGAGCGCGACGGCGCGCACCTCCTGCTTGGTCATGGGAACGTCGCCGCGGATGAATAGCTCGTCGGGAATGCCCGAGGAAGCGTACGGCCAGCGGGAGCTCGCGGCGCGGGATGCGCCCGCAGAGTCCGCCGCGAAAGAAGCCGCCGCGGGCGCAGACGCGCCGGCCGGCGCCTCGGAGGCTGCGCTAGAGCCCGCAGGCGAACCGGCGCAGCCTGCGAACTCGATAAGCATCACGTTCAAGTCGTCGAACGTCTGACCTGCGATTTCACTTGCGGTCGCGCAGGTGATGCGCTCGTCGGGGTACGACAGGCGCTCGGCCACCGTCACGCGCGCGTCCCCGAAGCCCGCCTGCACAAGCTCGCCCGAAAGACGCGAGGGGTCTTCCCCGCCCGACGTGGCGAGGAAGAGCTCACCTGCGCGCTCGGCCTCGGCCACGATGTCGCACGCCACGCCGTGAGCGCTCGCGAAGCGCCAATCCTGCCATGGACGCGCGAGGCGCGCGGCGAGATACGACGCTGAGCTTATGCCGGGAATGACGCGCACGTCCACCCGCGCGTCGCCGGAGAGCGCCTCCACCAGGCGGCGCGCGCCGCTGAACAGCCCCACATCGCCCGTCATCACGACCACGGCGCGCTGCCACGACGCAGCATCGGTGAGCGCGGCGACGATGTCCGCCGTCTTCACGAGCTCGCATCTCACCACGTCGGGCGGCACGTCGATGCCGACAAGCGCGCGATGAGCGCCGATGACCACGTCGGCGATGTCGATCGCGTCGAGCGCCGCACGCGAGAGCAAGTCGGGGTTTCCGGGCCCCGCCCCGATGATCGTTACCTTTCGCATGGAATCTCCCGATACCCGCGCGGCGTGACCATACGGCCGCCTACGCGCTTCGTGTCCGCGTTGCCGACGAACACGGTGGTGAACATGTCGGCGTCGAACTCCCCCAGCTCGGAGAGCCTGCACATGCCCGACTGCTGCCCCTCGCGCCCGATGTTGCGTACCCAGCCGCAGAGCGTGTCGGGGGCCTTCCATTCGAGCATAATCTTCGCCGCGCGCGAGAGCCTGTCGGCGCGCTTTCTGCTGCGCGGGTTGTACAAACAGATGCAGAAGTCGGCGCTCGCCACGGCAGCGAGCCTGCGCTCGATGACCTCCCACGGCGTGAGCAGGTCGGAGAGCGACACGACCGCGAAGTCGTGGGCAAGCGGGGCGCCGAGCACCGCCGACCCGCTCTGAGCCGCGGTGGCCCCGGCGATAACATCCACGTCTACATCGGGGTAGTCCTCAGCAAGCTCCAGCACGGGGCTCGCCATGCCGTACACGCCCGCGTCACCGCTGCACACGAGCGCCACGGCTTCTCCGCTCTGCGCGCGCGAAAGCGCCAGGCGGCACCGTTCGACCTCGTGCATCATCGGCGTCGCGAGATGCGCCGCGTCGGGCACGGCGGCGAGCGCGAACTCCACGTATTTCGTGTACCCCACAACGATGTCGGCCGCCTCGAGCGCGCGCCGAGCCGCAATCGTCATGCCGTCGGGGCCGCCCGGGCCGATCCCCACCACGAAGAGCTTTCCCATCACCGCTCCTTAAACGAAAGTTCGATAGTTACCTTGGAAAACGCGACGGTCACGCCGCCGTGAGCGAGCTTCGGGAAGATAAGTTTGCCCCCGCCCGCGAGCGCCGCGCGCTCGCACACATTGTCGACCCCCACCGTCGCGCGCACGAAATCAGATGGCGAAACGCTGCCTTCGACCTGCGACAACTCCTCTGCGGAATACGTCGCGAGCGGGATATTGCGCGCGCGGCAGAAGGCGAGCAGACCCTCCTCATGCGCCTTCACGTCGATCGTCGCCGCCTCGCGCACGGCCGAAGGCGAGATGCCCGCCTGCCCGCACGCGAGAAGAAACGCCTCCCCGATCGCTTCGGCGCACGCACCGCGACGGCACCCTATGCCCGCAACGATGCAGGGCACGACAAGGCGAAGCGACTCGGGCGCAGGCGCCTGCGCCCGCACGCCCGCCGGCTTCCCCGTCACACCGGCGGGTACGACCTCGCCCGTTGTCTCCGCCGCGCGAACGGACGCACCCGCATTCGCGCCAGCGAACGGCGACACGACGATATCGGCCCGAGCGCGGTCGGACGCAATGTCAACCCCTTCAGGCGGCTGTCCCGAAATCGGCATGTCGGAATAGAGCGCCACGCGCCCGCCCGAAAGCAGCCGCGCCGACACTCGCTTGATAGCCTCGGGATTCGAAACGGCGAGCCCCGCACAGCGCGCCCACGTATCCACCGCCCACACGCCGCGGACGTCGGTCGCCGTGGTGATGACGGGGATGGCCCCTGCCGCGCGTGCCACAGTTTGCGCAAGCTCGTTCGCACCGCCCAAATGCCCCGACAAAAGCGGGACGGCAAAGCGCCCCGCCTCGTCGATCACCACAACCGCGGAATCGCTTGCCTTCGAGGCGACATGCGGCGCGATCGCCCGCACGGCGATGCCCGCCGCGCCCACGAACAGAAGCGCGTCCGACGCTTCCCACGCGAGCGCCGTCCATGCGCGCAGGTCGGCCTTCCCCTCGCCGAACCCGCGCGAAACGGAAACGTCCCAGCCAGGGTCATCTTCACCTGTCTGCGCGCAATCGGAAAGCGCGCGTGCGGTGCGCTCCGCCAACGCATATCCCCTCTCAGTGAACGCTATGCAGGAAACCCTCATCTAGCGCACCACCATCGTCGAGAAGTAGCTGCCCCGATCGGGCACATCGTCGACCGAGCGGTACACGCGCTCGCCCGGAAGCCCACAGTCCTCTACGAGCTCGGCACCGTCGAAGGCGCCCTCCTCGCGAAGGATGCACTTCGTGTCCGCAAGCGAGCGGCGCGCCTTCATGACCACCTTCGTCCCCGGCCAGCTGATTGCGCGGCGCACGTCGTCGTAGCCGCCGGGCACGATGTGCAGAGGCGACGACATCTCGGGCGTGAGGTCGCGCTCGAGCGCCGCGGCGACCGCGCAGAAGCTCGGCACGCCGGGAATGGCGCGCGCCTCGAACCCGCGGGCGCGCACGTCGGGCGCTATGCGCTGGAAGGTGGCGTAGATGCTCGGGTCCCCCAGGTTCAGCAGCGCGACGTCGCGGACCGCATCCAGGTGCGCGACAAGCTCGCGAACAAGCGAGGCATGCTCGGCCGCGCGGCGCTCGACGTCGCGCGTCATCGAGAATCGCACGGGGATCACCGTCTTGCCTGTAAGGTCGACGGCGCCGCGCACGATGTCGAGCGCGACCATGGCCCCGTCCGCCGTCTGCGGTGTGGCGATGACCGGACACGATTCGATTGTGCGGACGGCCTTGATCGTGAGCAGCTCGGGGTCGCCAGGCCCCGTGCCCACCCCGTACAGCACGCCTTTACTCATACGTAGCCCCCAATTCCCCGATAACTGCATCGGCGCCCGACGTGCGGAAAAGCTCTCGGCGCTCGGCGTCGAACACGACCGCGGCGATGTCGCATGCGCCCGCCGCGCGGCGGCGCAACCTGTCATCGATTGCCGCAGCGAGCGAGGCGCGCGCAGCGTCCCCCACGCCGGCGGCCTCAATTACCTCGAGCGCCGCCATGGTCGTGACCGACGACATGATCTCGCGCACGGTCTTCGCGCCAGCGCCGGCCAAGGCCGCGTGGGCGGCCAGAATCTCCGCGCGGCAGTCGGCGGTACGCGAATGGGTGTCCATGATGCCGCCCGCAACCTTCACCAGCTTGCCGATGTGTCCCACAAGAAGAACATTGGTAAATCCCTCGCGAACGCAGCAATCAATCGCATCGCCCACGAAGTTGGAGATGAAGACCACCGGTGCACCGTTTAGGTGGAAATGCCCCGAGATGAACTGCCCGCCGTAGTTGCCGGGCGTGAGCACGACTCCGCGCCGCCCCATAGCCGCATGCTGCCGGATCTCGAGCTCGATGCTGTCGCGCAAGGCAGCAAGGCTGCGCGGCTCGACGATGCCCGTCGTGCCCAGGATGGAAATGCCGTCCTCTATCCCCAGGTGCGGGTTGAAGGTCTTTTCGGCAAGGGCAACACCCTCGGGTACCGAAATCGTCACAGCGATATTTCCAGAAAAGCCGTGCGCGGCGCACACCTCGCGCACCGCCGAAGTGATCATCGCGCGCGGCGTCGCGTTGATGGCGGCCGCCCCCACCGGCTGCTCGAGCCCGGGCAACGTCACGCGCCCCACGCCCACGCCGCCATCGACGGAAACTTCCGATTCGCGCGCGGGCACGCCCTTGCTGCCCGCAGCGCCCGTGCCCGACCCCGCATGTTCCACGCGCGCGTACACGAGCACGCCGTCGGTCACATCGGCATCGTCGCCTGCGTCCTTTCGCACGGCGCACTGGGCGCACCCCTCGCCGATGCATGCGTCGACCACGTTCGCCTCGACGGGCAGCCCGCCGGGGGTGACGATCGACACGCGGCCGACGGGCTTTCGTGACAAGAGCATCTCGCAGGCCGCCTTCGCCGCGAGCGCGGCGCAGCTCCCCGTGGTGTAGCCGCAGCGCAGGCGGGTCGTCCCGGTATATATGTAATGATCGAAGGCCACGCTAGCTGCTCGCCTTCCGATACCCCGTGGCAAACGAAGGGTCGTAAAGCTTGCTGCGCTCGTACGACTCCGCTTGCGCGCCGTTGTGCGCAAGCCCGCCGCGAGCTCCGAGCACGCGGCCCACCACCACGAGCGCCGTGCGGTCGATGCCCTCTCGCGCGCCCGCATCGGCGAGCGTGCCCACTGTGCATCGCACCACGCGCTCCTCAGGCCAGGTCGCCTTGTACACGAGCGCCACCGGCTCGTCGGAGCTGCGGCCCGCGGCCAAAAGCTCGGCGGAAAGCTCGGCGAGCATACCCGAGCTCAGGAAGATGACCATAGTCGAGCCGCTTTCCGCCATGGTGCGCATGCCCTCGCCCGCGGGCATGGGGGTGCGCCCGGAAAGCCGCGTGATCACGACCGACTGGCTGATTCCCGGCAGCGTGTATTCCTGGCGAAGCGCCGCCGCGGCACCGCAAAAGCTCGACACGCCGGGCACCACCTCGTAGTCCACGCCGCGCGCGTCGAGCGCGTCCATCTGCTCCTGGATGGCGCCGTACAGGCACGGGTCGCCCGTGTGCAGGCGCACCACTTCCTCGCCCCGCGCATCCGCCGCGCACATCACGTCGAGCACTTCCTCCAAGGTCATGTGCGCGCTGTCGTAGACGACGCAGGATTCCTTGCACTCGGCGAGCAGCTCGGGGTTCACAAGGCTCCCCGCCCAAACGACCACGTCGGCCGCGCGCAGAAGACGCGCCCCGCGCAGCGTGATAAGGTCGGCGGCGCCCGAACCTGCGCCAACGATATGAATCATCCGAGCCTTCCCTTCCCGTTTCTCATCGCAACCGTTTACGCCGCCCTTCGCACAGCGGGCAAGACACGGCGCCCGCAGCGGCAATCGGCGCAAATACGTAGGCAGGAGGCGCAATGCCGCCCGCCCTGGCTTTGACACGCCCACAAACGCCCACTATCATAGTGGTAGTTTCGGCAACGAGCATATGACAATCGAATAAAAGGAAACGACCGGCGCGGCGCCCACACAGTCCGCGCTGGCTTGCGGAGGGAACCAGGTGGGAATCCTGGGCAAGGGACATTACTGTGTAGGACGCGCGGGCGAACCGCCTCGCGCCCCAAGCCAGACTGCTTCGCCTTTTCCTCACGGCATCGCCGTGGCGTTAGCTCCTTGTGAACCCCGAGGAGTGCGCTTCCCTTTCGAATGAGCCGGCCGCAGCCGGCAAGAAACAGGCGCGCTATCCCTTTGCGGACGAGCGCGCTTTTCTTTCGCTTGTGCCGATAAGCAACTGTCGCCGGGGGACCGGCAAACCGAGGAAAGGGAAAACCATGTCCGACCAGATGTCACGCCGCGGCTTCATGGGCGCCGCAGCAACCGGAGCCGTCGCGCTCGCCGGATTCGCGCTCGCGGGCTGCTCCAGCACCTCCGCGAGTTCCGAGAAATCGAGCGAAAAGGAGATGGCCGTGAAGCCGGTCATTCTCGTCACGAGCTTCGGCACGAGCTACAACGACTCGCGCCACATCACCATCGGCGCCATCGAAGACGCTATCCGCGAGAAGTACTGGCAGGACTACGACATCCGCCGCGCCTTCACCGCGCAGATCATCATCGACAAGCTGAAGAAGCGCGACGGCATCACGATCGACAACATGACCGAGGCGCTCGACCGCTGCGTGGAAGACGGCGTGAAGGAAATCGTCGTGCAGCCGACGCATCTCATGGCTGGCCTGGAATACGCCGACGTGAAAGACGAGCTCGACAAGTACGCCGACAAGTTCGACAAGATCTCGCTCGGCGACCCGCTGCTCACCTCCGACGACGACTACAAGAAGGTGGCCGCAGCCATTAAGGAGAACATGGCGTCCTTCGACGACGGCAAGACGGCGCTGTGCCTCATGGGCCACGGCACCGAAGCCGATTCCAACGCCGACTATGCCAAGATGCAGGAAGTGTTCAAGAACGAGGGCTTGACGCAGTTCTTCGTCGGCACCGTCGAGGCTGAACCGACCTGCGAGGATGTTATCGCCGCCGCGAGCGCCGCAGGGTACAAGAAGGCCGTGCTCGCGCCGTTCATGGTGGTCGCGGGCGACCACGCGAACAACGACATGGCAGACGAGACCGACCCCGACAGCTGGGCTGCGAAGTTCGTGGCCGCCGGCTTCGAAGTGACGTGCCTGCTCCAGGGTCTGGGACAGAACGCCGCGGTCGACGACATCTACGTCTCGCACGTGGACGATGCCATCGCCAAGCTGTAAACTCGCCGCGCACGGGGGCGCCGGTCGCGTCCCCGTGCAACGGGCATGCGCCTTCCCCGACCGACGGCGCATGCCCGTTGCATTCGCATCCCGCCCGCCCACCGCACGGCGCGGGCGGTAGAAGCGATTGAAAGGAACCCCTCCATGTTGAAGAAAACCCTCGTCTTCGCCCTGTCGGCGGCGCTTCTCGCGTTCTCGCTCGCCGGCTGCGCCGGAAATTCAAGCGACAGCGCAAAGGCAAGCAATACCGATTCCCAGGAAAAGACCGAGCAGGCGGCCGATGCGACCGAGGGCGCAAGCGCTGCCCCCATCACCGCCGACAAGGTGGCCGACGGCACCTATCCGATCACTGTAGATTCCAGCTCGAACATGTTCAGGATTGTGGACGCCCAGCTCATCGTGGAAAACGGCTCCATGCACTGCGTGATGACGCTTTCCGGCACGGGCTACGGCAAGCTCTTCATGGGCACGGGCGACGAGGCTGCCGCCGCGAGCGAGGCCGACTTCATCCCCTATGTGGAAAACGCGGAAGGCAAGTACACCTACGACGTGCCCGTTGATGCGCTCGACGAGGACACCGCCTGTGCCGCGTGGAGTATTAGAAAAGAGCAGTGGTACGACCGCACGCTTGTGTTCGAATCCGCCGGCGTCGATCTGCGCGCCGACGCACTGAAGTAACGCCATGCGGTCGATTCTTCCCAAGGGGGAAAACAGGAAGCTCCACAGCATCGCGGCGCGCGCGATCGCCTGCGTTCTCGTCGCCCTGCTCGCGCTTTCCTTCGCGGGGTGCAGTGCGAGCCCGAACGCGACCGGTGGCACGGCGGGCTCTCAGGAATACACTGTGAGTGTCTCGCTTTCCGGCGGGTCAGGGCGCGCAAGCATCGCCTCACCCACCACAATTGTGAAGGATGGCGACACCTACACCGCGACCATCACCTGGTCGAGTTCGAACTACGACAAGATGACCGTCGACGGCGTGGACTACGCGCCCGTAAACGACGGCGGCAACTCCACGTTCGAGATACCCGTCACGCTCGACGAGGACATCGCCGTGTCGGCCGAGACCGTCGCCATGTCGACGCCGCACACCATCGACTACACGATCCACTTAGACTCATCCACCATGAAGGAGAAATCGGGCGACGATGCAAGCGGCAGCTCCCCTGCAGGAACGGCTTCAAGCGCCGCGGCCGACTTCCACAACGCCGATTTGGGCTGCGGCTGGGAGCCGACGGGGGCGCTTCAGCTTGAATACGCCGAGCACTTCACTGTCGACGAGTTCGAAGGCGGTCTGCGGCTTATCTGCGTTTCGAATGGGGAGCGTTTCCTCGTGGTGCCGCAAGATGCGAAGGTACCTGATGGGTTGAGCTCCGACATCGCGGTCATAAGGCGCCCCGCCGACAAGGTGTACCTCGTGTCGTCGGCGACAATGTGCCTGGTCGACGCGCTCGATGCGAACGACAATATCATCATGTCGGGCACGAAGGCCGACGATTGCTCGGTCGCGGGCTTCAAAAGCGCGCTCGAAAGTGGGGCGATCGCCTACGGCGGCAAGTACAGCGCGCCCGACTACGAGCGAATATCGGCCTCGGGCTGCACGCTCGCCATCGAGAACACCATGATCAACCACACGCCCGATGTGAAGGAAAAGCTGCAGAAGCTCGGGCTCGTCGTGCTCACCGAACAGTCGTCGAGCGAGCCCGAAGCACTCGGGCGCGTCGAGTGGATTAAGCTTTTCGGCGTCCTGTTCGACAAGGAAGACGAGGCCGCGCACCTGTTCAACGAGCAGAAGGCCCGCGTCGAGCAAACATCGGGGCTCGCGTCGTCAGGTAAAACCGTGGCGTATTTCTACATTAACTCGAACGGGGCCGCCGTCACGCGGCGGGCGGGCGACTACGTGGCGCAGATGATCGAGCTTGCAGGCGGCAGCTATGCGCTCGATGACGCGCAGACGGCGTCGACGTCAGGTTCGTCAGTAACGCTCGAAATGGAGCGCTTCTACGCGACGGCGAAGGATGCCGACATCATCGTCTACAACGGCACCATCGACGAATCGGTTGCCACCTTGAACGACTTCGTAGGCAAAAACGCGCTATTGTCGCAGTTCAAAGCCGTGAAGAACGGCAACGTCTGGGTCACAAGCGCCGACATGTACCAGCAGATGACTTCTACCGCCGACATTATCGACGAGCTGCACGGGGCGTTCACCGGCGATGACGCGAGCGACTTCCATTATCTGAGGAAGCTCGGTTAGCGCCATGAGAAGCCGGCTTTCCATGGCATACGACGAATCGGGGCGCGCCGCGCGGTGTCGCGTCGTGACGGCGCTGCTCGCTGTTGCCCTCATCGTGCTCGTCGGGGCCAACCTGTGCATCGGGAGCGTGCTCGTGCCCGCAGACCACATCCCCGGCATCCTTTCGGGCGGCGCGGCCAATTCCATGGAAAGCCAGGTCATCTGGGAGATTCGCCTGCCGCGCGTGCTTTCAGCCGTGCTTCTCGGCGGGGCACTTTCGCTTTCCGGGTTCCTGCTGCAGACGTTTTTCAACAACCCCATCGCCGACCCGTTCATCTTGGGCGTCTCCTCGGGCGCAAAGTTCGTCGTCGCGCTTACGATGATCGTACTTCTAGGCGCGAACCAGGCCATGTCCTCGCCGGCCATGGTGGCCGCAGCGTTTCTGGGCTCGCTTATCACTATCGGCTTCGTGCTCCTCATCGCACGGCGCATAAGTTCCATGGCCATGCTCATCGTGGCGGGCGTCATGGTGGGATACATCTGCTCGGCGGCGACGAACTTCCTCATCGCCTTCGCCGACGACCAGTCCATCGTGAACCTGCACAACTGGTCTTTGGGTAGCTTCTCGGGTTCGAGCTGGGACGACATCGCGATCATCGCGGTCGTGGTGATCACCGTGAGCGCATGCGTATTCGCGATATCGAAGCCCCTTTCCGCCTTCCAGCTGGGAGAAGCCTACGCGAAAAGCGTCGGCGTGAACGTCGAACGCCTCCGCGTGGTGCTCGTCCTTCTAGCGAGCATGCTCTCCGCCTGCGTGACCGCGTTCGCTGGTCCGGTGTCGTTCGTAGGCATCGCGGTTCCGCATCTCGTGAAGTCGGCGCTAAAGTCGTCGAAGCCCATCCGCGTGATTCCTGCGTGCTTCTTGGGAGGCGCCATCTTCTGCGCGGGCTGCGATTTGATCGCGCGCACGCTGTTCTCTCCCGTCGAGCTTTCCATCAGCGCCGTCACCGCCATCTTCGGCGCTCCGGTGGTTATCGCGCTCATGTTGAAGAAGCGGGTGAGGTAGATGGGGGAATTCGTGCCGCGGCCCAAAACGCTCGGAGGGGACATTCCATGCTTAGACAGTCCTGAGCTCGCACGAAAGCGCCAGAAGGCACTTTCGGCTCGTGCGGAACTGCGCGCGGAACGCCTCCTCCGAGCGGAGCCGAACCTCGAAACTACGGTCGAAACGCAGGCTGACGGAGCGCCGCTTTTCCACATAAGCGACCTGTCGGCGGGCTACGACAAGAAGGTCGTAGTCGAAGGCGTCGATCTGGAGGTTCGCGCGGGCGACGTCGTGGCGCTCATCGGGCCGAACGGCTCGGGCAAGTCGACCATCTTGAAAACCATCACACGCCATCTGGCACCGCTTGCCGGCGCGGTCGAGCTCGACGGGCGGGAGATTTCCCGATGGAAGACGGCGGAGTTTGCAAGGAACCTTGCGGTTATGCTGACAGATCGCCCCCGGACCGAGCTCCTCACCTGCCGCGATGTCGTAGAGTCGGGAAGGCACCCCTACACCGGGCGAATGGGCACACTCTCGCCCGACGACCATAGTCGGGTCGACGAGGCCATGAAAACCGCACATGTGGAAGAGCTCGCCGAGCGCGACTTTATGCAGATAAGCGACGGGCAACGCCAGCGCGTCATGCTCGCACGCGCCATCGCGCAGGATCCGCGTGTGCTCGTGCTCGACGAGCCCACGTCGTATCTCGATATCCGCTACCAGATCGACCTGCTGCGAATACTTCGCCACCTTGCGAAATCGCGGAATGTGGCTGTCATCATGTCCATCCACGAACTCGAGCTCGCGCAGAAAAGCGCCGACAAGGTGATTTGCGTGAAGGACGGCCGGGTCTTCCGCGCCGGCGCACCCGAGGACATATTCACGCGCGAGACGATTGGCGAGCTCTACGGCCTTCAACATGGCACCTTCAACGAGCGCTTCGGCAGCGTGGAAATTGGACGCCCGCACGGCGATGCGCACACATTCGTCATCGCCGGCGCAGGTACGGGGTCGGCTGTGTTTCGCCAGCTCATCCGGCAGGGCAAGGCGTTCTACACGGGCGTTCTGCACGAAGGGGACATCGACTGCGAGCTCGCGCGCGACCTGGCGGCGGAATGCGTGGCCGAGCGCGCCTTCGAGCCGATCGGGGATAGAACCATAGCCCGCGCCAAAGAGTTCCTCGTCCACTGCGCGCGCCTTATCGTGTGTCCCGCCGCCTTCGGCACCATAAACGCCCGCAACGCAGAGCTCGTCGAGTTCGCACGCTCGCACGGTATCGAGGTCATGCGAGCGTGCGAAGGCGCATCGGAGGATTCCCAATTGGGGTGGAAAGGATAAACTGGACTTTCTTTTAAGGATCCTCAGGCTACAGCTCCTACGCCGGCGAGGTCTACAAGGCGCCGGAGAACCTCGTGAACAGGAATTTCCACGCCGACGAGCCCAACATGCTGTGGCTCACCGACATCACCGAGTTCAGGCTCCCGGGCGGCGAGAAGGTCTACCTGAGCCCGGTCATCGACTGCTTCGGCGGGATGCTCGTCGCCTGGTCGATCGGGCTGCACCCCGACAAGCGCCTCGCGAACTCGAGCCTGCGCCTAATCCAAGCGAGATTCCAGACTCGACAGGCCATTGAGAGTCAGGTCGTTGGCGACCTCCGAGACGCGCTCGATAGGAACCGATCCGTCAGACAGCGCCCATGTGCGATAGATTCCGATAATACCCGACAGCAAAAACGCCAGATAGTAGTCGAACATCTCGTCCTTGAGACCGTGGGGCAGCAGATCGCGCTCGGCAATCTCGTGCTCGAGCGGCGCACGAAGACGAGCCATAAAATCATCGAGCGGAATGTTCTCGATCAGCTGACGATTGAGCACCAGGTTGTTGCACAGCGCCTCGTTAACGGTTTTAAAGAAGGTCGCCGCCGCGCCCAGGGCGCGCTCGTTGGTGTCACCGTCCATGGAAGCAAGCGTTTTCTCGACCGAGTCGACAATCATCTCCACCACATCGACGGCAATGGCATCGAGCAAGCCATCAACCGTACCAAAGTGCACGTAGAAGGTTTTACGGTCGACATTGGCCTCGCGCGCGATGGCACTCACCGTAATGTCTGCCAGCGGCTTTTCCATGAGCAAGCGCTCAAAAGCGGAAAGGATGGCATTGCGGCTGCGAACGATACGGCGATCAATACGCGGTTTACTGGTGGCCATGGGTGTGTCCCTTCGATATGCGGGCATTCATCAACAGATGAGAGATAATCTACGTAAGAGGATTATCCCCCATACAGCTCAAATATGCCCCGCATCATGAAGAACGCACGACTGCCCTACCGCGACTTAGGGTGCTTCTTCTTATTGAGCGCCGACGGAGATACGCGGATACCGTCGCCCGTCTGGCGCACATAGGCTTTATGAGCCGGCTTAGCGGTCCCAGAAGCCTTCTGAGCGTGCTTCCTGGGATCAACGGTAACAGCATTCGTGGGGTGCGACTTAGTGGGCGCAGAGGGCGTCTGAGGCTCGCGGCCGAGCTTGCGCATCACGCGATCCCAGCGCGCATGGATGCTCTCGTTGTGGGCGCTCTTAAGGCCCAGCAGGGGCGCAGCCAAAATGGTCGGCGCGATAAACGTAATGAGACGCCACAGCAGATAGCCGGCGGTCGAAGCCGACCCAAAGAAATGACCCAAGAACAAAGCAAAGCCGCCCTCAGCGCCACCAGTTCCACCGGGCAAGGGAACCGCAGAGCTCAGCAGCTGGACAAAGGCGCTCGCGGCCATGACCGAGAAAAAGTCGACCTCGTGGTGGCCAAAGGCGAGCATCAGAAAATACGGCACCAGATAGAAAAACGCGAGCTGCAGCATGGTGATAAACACGGTGAGCAGCATGGAAGAAAAATGTCCGGCCGAAAGCTTGAACTTCTCGGAGAAGGAGTAGATCTCGCCATCGACAAACGAGCGCCATCCATCGATCTTAGTGGCCGAGACACCTATGCGCTCGAGCCAATTGATGATGCAATGGGCGACGCGCGTGACGGTCTTAGGCATGAGCGCGACGGCGAAGATGCCGAGCAGGATGCAGCAGTGACCGCCAAAACTAAAGACGCACAGCAGCGTCATGTCGCCATAGCGCTCGGCAAAAAACGGCATGCGAGCAAGCAATAGGATAGCGCCCCAGGCAACGAGGCCAAACTGATACACAATAAATCGGGTGAACTGCGTGGCACCCGCTTCGCCCACGTTTTGGCCCGCTTTGGTCAGGCGGTAGATCTGGGCAGGCGTAGAGCCCATCATCATGGGCGTCAGGTTGCCAAAGAAGATGCCACTCGCCTCGACCGAGATCAGGTCGCGAATGCCGACGGGTGAATTGGGGTCGAGCCAGACGGCGATCGCATAGGCCACAATGCCAAAGAACAGATACATAAACATGCAAAGACACGCGACAACGAGCCAGGGCGCCTGGACGCTCGACATAGCAGCCCAGAACTGCCCCATCTGCCCGGTTACCACCAGATAGACGATATAACCCACCAGCACAACGCCGATAAAGATTGCGCCGCGGCGTGCGCTCTTATTGTCATCGCCGCCCGAGGCCTCAACCTCGACCTGGGGCTTGGACGTATGTTGAGAGGACTCCGTCATGAGACTCCTTCTAACAGTCAAAATATCTTGGTTATTGTACCCGTAAGGGCCATAAGCAGAACGCAAAGCTCTTGTTCAAACGGGAATGACAGACAGTTGTTTGATAATAAAAAACCCGGCCTTCCGTGGAAAGACCGGGTATCAGATGCGTGGTAGCCCGTACCAGATTCGAACTGGTGATCTCCGCCTTGAGAGGGCGGCGTCCTAAACCGCTAGACGAACGGGCCATAGGCCTCGGCAGAAAAGAAGTGGTAGCCCGTACCAGATTCGAACTGGTGATCTCCGCCTTGAGAGGGCGGCGTCCTAAACCGCTAGACGAACGGGCCACATGACATCTGCACTGCCGTGCTGCGAGGAAATATATTACGGGACAAAAAACATCAGCGCAAGAAGAAATTCCAAATTGCCGAAAAATTGTCGACAGGTTATGGAACGCGCAGGTCAACTAATTAGCTAATTCAAGTTGAGATGAACCAAAAGGGTTTCGCGATCGTTGGGGATGTTGTCCTCGATAACGGCTTCGAGGGCGGCGTTGAGTAGCTGGCCTAGCTCGGGCCCCGGCTTCACACCGGCACGAATCAAGTCGCCGCCGTTGATAGCAAGCATCTTGAGCGAATAGGGCTCCCCCGCCTCCAACAAATCATGGGCGAGTGAGCGCATCTCTTCGATCGTCTCGACGTAATAGAAGCACGACGGCGCCTTGCCCAGCGTGTCGGCACGCTTAAGGTCCATAAGCTCGTCCATCAGGCGCGGCGTATCGACGCCCTCGCCCGAAAGCAAGCGCATCATATTGAGCAAGCAGGAGCGCTCGGGGCGCAGCGGCTTGTCGTGGTACTTAATGAGCAGGCACACGTCGCGCACCAAATCGTGCGAAAGCGCCAAGCGATCCATGATGGCGCGCGCCTTCTTGGCCCCGAGCTCGGGGTGACCGTAAAAGTGGCCGCTGCCCGCATGGTCGACCGTAAAGCAATCGGGCTTGGAAACGTCGTGCAAAAACGCCGCCCACATTAGGCTCATTGAGGGTGTAAAGCCGTCGCACAGCGCCAACTCCCCCGCCACCGTCAGCACACGGGCGATATGCTCGTAAACGTTAAACGCATGATAGACGCTGCGCTGATCAAACCCGCGACCCGCTGCCAACTCGGGCACGGCGGCGCAGATGAGCTCAGGGTAGCGCAGCATGGCGTCTCCCCCGTGGCCGGTCGAAAGGATACCCTCGAGCTCAATGCCCACGCGCTCGCGCGCCACAGCATCGAGCAGCGGCGCGCACTCGGCAAGCGCCTGTTTAGTCTTAGGCTCGATCATAAAATCCAGACGGCAGGCAAAACGCACCGCGCGCAGCATGCGCAGGGCATCCTCGTTAAAACGACGCTTGGGATCTCCAACGGCGCGGATGAGCTTGCGGTCTAGGTCGCCCTGACCATCGTAGCGGTCGACAAGACCACGCTCGGGATGCCAGGCCATAGCGTTAACGGTAAAGTCACGACGCGCCAGATCGTCCTCAAGCGACGCCGCACGCTCCACACTCTGGGGATGGCGGCCGTCGGTGTAAAAGCCGTCTAGGCGGTAGGTGGTGACCTCAATGCGCTCATCATCGCAAATAGCCGTGATGCCGCCAAATTTTATGCCCGACTCAACCACGGCAATATCAGCCGCTTCGAGCGCCTCTTTGGACTCCTGCCACAGGCCGCTGCAGCACATGTCAACATCGTGGCTGGGGCGTCCCATCAGGGCATCACGTACCCAACCGCCCACGTACCAAGCCTCAAGACCTGCTGCCTCAAGCGCACGCAGGACACGGATAGAAGCATCGGTCGGCTGCGTACCGTTGAGCGAAACATTGCACATGCCTATGGCCTCCTGCGACTATCAAATTGGCTATCGATTGCGTCTGCAAGAAGTCTAGCAAGAAACAGCCTCCACTGCACACGCAAGTCCGATAAACAAAAACGCATCCGTCCTGGTCTAAGACGGATGCGAAATAATTGAACTATTCAGGCAAGGTGCCGGAACTAGCAAACCTGACGGATTGCAATACCCTTCTGATACTCATCGACCTTGGCAAAATTGCCCAGACCCGGGCACTCGACCACGTTGGCGCCGGTGGCCATCGAGAGGCGCAGGGCATCCTCGACGCGCTCGGGGGCGTCGTGCCACACGGACAGGAAGGCGGCCAGCGAGGAGTCGCCCGCGCAGACGGTCGACAGCAGCTTGACGTCGAAGGTGCGGTTGGCAAACCAGATGTGCTCGCCGTTGGAGAAGTACGCGCCGTCGCCGCCGAGCGTCAGCAGTACATTCTTAGCGCCCTTGGCGTGCAGCTCGGCCATGGCGCCCTTGACGGACTCGTCGTCGCCACCGCTCACCTTAATGCCAAAGATGTCGAGCAGCTCGTCGTCGTTAGGCTTAATGAGCAACGGCTCCATAGCAATGAGGTCGGCCAGCTGATGGCTCGAGATATCGAGCACGAACTCGGCGCCCTTCGCCTTCACGCGACGCAGGACCTCTGCCAGGAAGCTCTCGGAGGTGTTGGGGGGCAGCGAGCCGCTGATAACCAGGCAGGTCATGTCATCGAGCGAACCGATAAGCTCAAACATCTCCTGCTCGTTGGCTTCGTTGATGGCGGCACCGGCGTTGACCATGTTGTACTCGGTGTCGGGACCGGCGTTGAGGAACACGTTAACACGCGTGATGCCGTCAGTCCACACGGGCTTGACGGGCACGCCCAGGGCCTCGGCGCCCTTAACGATATACTCACCCGAGAAGCCGGCGAAGAAGCCCAAGATCGTGGTGTCGACGCCGTAGTGGTCGAGCGTAAACGAAACGTTGAGACCCTTGCCGTTGGGGGTGTAGACAGCGTTACGGGTGCGGGTAACGGTGTTGGCGGACAAGCCATCGCAGGAGATGTTGTAGTCAATAGCGGGATTTGCAGTAAGCGTGTAAATCATGAATGTTCCTTTCACGAAGCAACGTGTTAATGAAAGTATATTCCACGCTTCGGCAAAAGGCCACAACAACTCGGTGAACGGTGTGGAACGCGTGAAGCGCGGCTCCGAGGTTCGAGTGGGACAAAAAACGGCGCCCCGGTCGAAACCGGGACGCCGTATGCGCACGAGTTTGTCGTGTTTCGCTTACTTGCGATCGAGCTTGCGAACGGCAACGCGCTTGCTGTACTCGTCGACGTGACCAAAGTCGCCGATGCCGACGGACTCAGCAACGTTGGCGCCGGTGGCCATAGCGAGCTTCATGGCCTCCTCGACGTTGTCGCGATCCCTGTACCACTTGTGCAGGAACGCAGCGAGGGTGCAGTCGCCGGCGCAGACGGAAGAGACAAGCTTGATGTTGAACTCACGCTTGGCATACCAGATGTCCTCGCCGTTGGAGAAGTAAGCGTCACCGCGGCTACCACGGGTGAGCAGCACGTTCTGGACGCCGGCCTCGTGAGCCAGCTTCATGGCAACGCGGACCTCGTCGTCGGTGTCGACCGGCACGCCGAAGATAGCCTTCATCTCGTGATGGTTCGGCTTAATGAGCAGCGGCTTCTTGTGAGCGAGCTCCTTGAGCTTGTCGGAGGACAGGTCCAGGACGACGTCGGCGCCACGGGCCTGAGCGTGCTCCATGACCTGAGCCAGGAAGTCGGGCGTAGCTTTGGGAGGCACGGAGCCGGAGACGATCAGGCACTCAAGGTCGCCCGCGGTGTCCAGGATGTTGTAGAGCTCCTCCTGATGCTGCGGCGTAATCGGAGCACCGGGGTTCAGGATGCCGTACTCGTGCTGGCCATCGTTGACGTAGGTGTTGATGCGCGTGATACCGTCGGTCCAGACCGGGCGGCAGAGGCAACCCAGGTTCATGACCTCCTCGACGATGAACTTGCCCGTGAAGCCGGCGAAGAAACCGAGCGCGACGGTGTCGACGCCCATCTTCTTAAAGGCGAAGGACACGTCGAGGCCCTTGCCGTTAGCCGTGTAGCTGGCCGAGCCGGTGCGGACGTTCTCGTCGGGCTCGAGCGGAGAGCTCGAAACCGTCATGTCGACAGCCGGGTTAGCGGTTAGCGTGTAGAACATTTACAGTACCCCCTGTATATGTGAGGGCCGCGTGGCCGGCCCATTCCAACCACGCGGTTACCTCTGATACCAAATTAGCGAGCTGCGGACTCGAGCAGTGCCTTGACCTCGGCAGCGGTGTTGCAGGCGAGCGCCTTCTCGGCGAGCTCGTCGCACTCGGCCTTGGTCCACTGGCTGATGGTCTTGCGGGCGCGCAGGATGGACGGAGCGCTCATCGAGAACTCCTCCAGGCCCCAGCTGATCAGCAGCGGCTCGAGCAACGGATCGGCAGCGGCCTCGCCGCACATACCGACCATGATGCCGGCCTTCACGCCGCTCTCGATGATGTTCTTGAGCGAGCGGAGCACGGCGGGATAGTAAACCTGGTACAGGTTGGAGATGGTGTCGTTGCCACGGTCGGCGCACATGGTGTAGCCGATCAGGTCGTTGGTGCCGATGGAGAAGAAGTCGGCGACCTCGGCCAGGCGGTCAGCGAGCAGCGAGGCTGCAGGCGTCTCGACCATGATGCCGACCTCGATGTTCTCGTTGAACTTGCGACCCTCTTCGGTCAGCTCGGTCTTGCACTGCTCGACGAGCTCCTTGACAGCCAAGACTTCCTCGACGCAGGTGACGAGCGGGATCATAATCTTGACGTCACCGAAGGCGCTGGCGCGCAGCAGGGCGCGGAGCTGGACCTTGTACTGGTCGGGGTTGGCCAGGCAGTAACGCACGGCGCGGAAGCCCATGAAGGGGTTCTCTTCCTTGACCATGTGCAGGTACGGAATCTCCTTGTCGCCACCCACATCGAGCGTGCGGATGATGACCGGAGCGCCCTTGAGCGCGCTGGCGACCTTACGGTAGGCGTTGAACTGCTCCTCCTCGGAAGGAAGCTCAGCAGAGTCCATGAACAGGAACTCGGAACGGAACAGGCCGATAGCCTCGGCATCGTGATCGAGCGCGTTGGGCACGTCATCGGGGTTGCCGATGTTGCAGGCAATAATCTTCTTGATGCCGTCGGCAGTCACGGACGGCTTGCCGCGGAAGGCCTCGAGAGCCGCCTTCTCGGCAGCGAAAGCCTCGGCCTTGGCAGTGTAGGCAGCGAGCGTCTCCTCATCGGGATCGGCCTCGACGATACCCTTGCCACCGTCGACGACAACGGTCATGCCGTTGCGCAGTGCGGTGCAGCTGTTGGAAACCGAAAGGACAGCCGGGATCTCGAGGGCGCGCGCAATGATTGCGGAGTGCGACGTGCGGCCACCAGTCTCGGTGACGATACCGGCAACGTGGGCCTTATCGATCGTGGCGGTCATGGACGGCGTGAGGTCGTGCACGACAACGACGGTGTTCTCGGGCAGGACGGAAAGGTCGACGACCTCCTTGCCCAGCAGCTCGGCCAGAATACCGGTGCGGATGTCGGCGATGTCGGCCGCGCGCAGACGGAACATCTCATCGTCCATGGACAGGAACATGTTCTCGAACATGGTCGAGGTGTCCATGAGCGCCTGCTCGGCGCAGGTGCCGCCGTCAATGGCGGCGTTGATGGCGTCGGTCATGCCCGGATCCTGAGCCAGGACAATGTGTCCGCTCATGATCTCGGCCTCGGCCTCGCCCACCGTCTCCTTCATGTGGTCGGCCTGAGCCTGGGTCTTCTCGCAGAAGACCGAAAGAGCGGTCTGATAGCGCTCCTTCTCTGCTGCCGAATCAGCAACCTCGTGCGGCTCAAACGTCAAGTCGGGATCGACGGCGACCATGACGGTGCCGATACCGATGCCCTCGGAAGCGTTGACTCCCTGATACATTCCCATTCCTCTCTCCGTGTCATGTGATAAAGCGTTTTGCCATATCCATGACAAAAGAGCGCAGCTACCTTAAGACAGGTCACTGCGCCCCCAAATATGAACTTAGTTGTTCAACATGCGACCCGTTTGAGTTCTACTCGCCAAGACCGCTCTTGATGAGCTCGATGGCAGCAGCCAGAGCCTCGGCCTCGTCGGCGCCGTCGCACTTGACCTCGACCTCGGTGCCGCAGGGGATACCAGCAGCCATGAGGGCCATCGGGGACTTGCCGTTGACCTCCTTCTCGGGGGTGACGACCGTCACGTCACAGGCGTACTTGCCCATGGTGGAGGCGAACAGACCAGCCGGACGCATGTGCAGACCCTGCGGATTGACGAGAGTAGCCTTCTCAGAAACCATAATTGACTCCTTTTTGTGTTTAACCCCTGTCATGCATGTGGCAGGAGTCAGATTCACGACGTTGTTTATATTAACTCACATCAAACGGTTTTTCATTGTGTTTCGCACGAATTGTTGGACAGTTGTCTGTTCTGTCCGCTTGCTCGCCCCGGACCCCGCGCGCGGGGGCCATGAGATTTCCTGCTCTACAGTCCTGCTCGCACGAAGAGCACATTAAGTGCTCTTCGGCTCGTGCGGAACTCGCGATAAATCTCATGGCCCCCGCGCGCGGGGTCCGGGGCGAGCAAACTGCGGAAACTCGGTCGGTCCAAAGTAATATCGTGCGAACGGAATTCTGGCTGATGACTTGTTCGCGACAAAGACTCGATAGGTAGCCCCCTCTATGCCCTTTTGTAAGTTGCGGTGAAATAGGGACTGAATTTGGGGTTGAATCGTTTAAACAGTCCCTATTTCACCGCAACTTATGGGAGGGATAGAAAAAGGCTCTGTTAGACCAACATTGACATATAGGTGATGCCACGGTGGTATAATAGCCGTAAGCACTACGGCATTGGAGTATCATGAACGCCGAAGACTTGGTCATCATCTTCAAAAAGAACATGGC